>VOFC01007245.1_pt1:0-1232500 | contig 1784075 bp, 2667 predicted proteins | sample 5384161 | NCBI WGS metagenome assembly VOFC01 (sample SAMN12384722, study PRJNA508395) | human gut metagenome | isolation source: healthy gut B | host: Homo sapiens
AAAAGAACTTTTAAGTTTAAAAGACATCTCAATTTTATCCTTTCCTATTAATTTGTTATTTGGTTGGTGGTATGGGTGGAGACATGACTGATTCTGTAGTTGTTGGGTTTTCTCAAGTCACGGTGACGGATGTGATTATCAACAACGATCAGGGTAGTAGAGGTTATGGATGTTGAGATAAAAGAGAGAAGTAAAGCTGGCAAGTTACTAGCCATAATTGAATGGCTTCTTCAATATTTTGCCAAATATGGAAGCACGTATATAGTTTCTAATCCTTCATCACACAATTAGATGAATAAAAATATATGGGAATAGCTATGATCTCTTGTTCTTGGGAATGATCAATGATGTAAGGGGCTGGAGAACGTGAAACGGGTATATTAATACACTCCAACATCAATTTCAATCAGTTGGAGGTAAAATTGCACTAAACTATTGCTGAGTTAGTTAGGCTCTTTATATTAATATCTTTGTATTTAATTTTTTCTTTGGAATTATGTTATATTTTACCGCTTGTCTGCAACCAACATCAGGAAGACATATTTTTCAATGTGATGTTGTTTCTGGTGTATTTTCTATCCTATTGAAATTATGCCTTGGATTTTTACAAAAAATAGTTATAATCATCATCTGTCCTAAATGAGGGGATAATGGACTAGTCAAAGCGTAAAGGATGTGTATGGTTAGATTTCAGCCACTTTAGATCAACACCTTATCATTGGAGTCGCGATCAGATATTTAAGGAGTGTCAAAAGATGTCTAAATATAACAAATTATTAACGGATTTTAAAAAACATTGATTGGAACACATTTCACCAGGATATGTTGATGATACTTGACTTTGTTTTGCACTTATGGTCATTTAACATGCCCACCTGCAATCATGGGGATTTCATGTTGTTTCACAGGAAGGATACGAAAACCAAACTGAAGACTGGTCATTTAATTTAAAAGGAGACGTACCAGTAAGTAACATCATGGCTTCCGGTAGAAAACAACCAAACAAAAGCTATGAAATACTCTGAAGAATCATTCAGGGCAGATAATGATAGTGTCTAGCGCAGGATTAAAGTCATGACATAGCTTTGGAAGGCATCTGTGCACCATGAAATAAAAGTTCCTTCTCCAATCGCCGTTGAATTGACCTTATGTTAATGTTTGTTGCATAAATTTAAATAACACAATAACTCCATCTTTCCTCCAAAGACAGTAGATGGTAAAATCATAATGGGTCTGATGATGATTCATCTCATGCAGCTAAAACAGAAAGTTCAATATTTTATGTTGGGGAATAAGTGATTTAAACAATAAAGCAATCTTTTCTCCATGAGTATAATAACAATGTATACATAGGTTCTGATGAAATGGTACTTAATCCCAATGGAGTCATGTTATTGAGCCCAGTTCAATCAACTCCAGCAATAAAAAGAGTTAATTGCATTTGGTTCTAATGATGAAATATTATGTTTTAAAATAAATAACACTGGTGAAGAGGAACACCTACAACTTATTTAATCTAAACAACCCTTCTCCTGTAAATTACTTGGAAATAGTTTATTCTTTGCAGATTCAGGTAGCATACAAGACTGTCAAACATTGATAAAAGTAAGGCCTGTTTAGAATAAGTACTAAGAAGAAAGTCAGGTCTTTAGGTTATTAAAACAGTAGTTAAACTATAAAAAAACATAACAGTTATTAATATTAATACATTAAAATGGGAAAGTTTGAATGGTAAAAACAGATATCAAAAAGAAAATATAAAGAATCTCATGATAAGAGTTTAACCATTTTTGATACAACTCAGGGACGGTAATCAAGCTCCTGGAAGTGGAGAAATAGTAGCTATGCCTTCCATCCCAAATGGTTGCCGTAAAAGAACTTAATCGAAATGCTGCCAGTTTTGTGTTAGCTCAAAAAAATATCGATGCTGTTCTGATTTCACATTATCGGTACTTCTCCACAGATCATAAACTTAAAATGTTCTCAAAGTCATTGAAAACAGCTGTTGAATCCAGTTGAATGCAGATCTGACTGCTTGAATCTCTATAATACATTTGTTTTTATTTTACATGATCTTTTTAAATGTCTGTTGTATTGATTCCCCTACAATTTAGAGAATTAATCACTAATCTTAAAGAACGCCATGTCTCTGATTAGTGCCTGTCAGAATGATTTCGGTTTAGCTACTGCAAATACATTAACTGTTACCTAACAGTAAATCATATTTGAAGAACTTTATTGCACTGATACAACACAAAGTTATATATTTGTCTGAATTTGTAGGTCGTATTACAGGTATTAAATGCCTGTTAACAAACCTATTGTTGACACTTTGCACATGAGGGTATGTTCAATGAGTGCTTTAATCCCGAAAATCACACTGAGCTTAATTTAAACACATTGATCAACAGAAAATTCAAAGTATTGAATCAAATTAAATATTATTGCTATAATCGAAATAAGTGAATATCTGGCTGTTGTATCACAAACTGAACATTGAATTGTTAGAAATGGGTTTATCCCAAACGCTGATGTTGAGGATATTAGTATTGCTACAGAACAAATAGACACTTACAATGGTGAAAAAAACAAATGTTTCAACTATTGAGATAAAAATTGTAAAAAAAGAGTGAATAACTCTTATTATCCCTTATTTTTTTTTAATATAGGGTGTCCGCCAAAATTGATTTTTGATTTTTCGTCAAAAAATTTTTGGGCCTAATTTTTATTATTTTTAATATATTTCAATTAATTTTTGTTTATTTTATTTTATTTGGTTTAATTATTTTTTAAATTATTGTTTAGTTTTATTTTATTCTTATTTTTGATTTTTAATGGTTTTAAGACAGTTAAGTTTATATACTTTGTTGTACATATTTTATATTAGGTATAATTTGTTTTGGTGTTGTTATTTATGGTTAAAAAAGAAAGTTTGATAGGAATCAGGCAAAATTGGGTATTAATACTCTTGATTGGAATGTTCCGGAGAATCATATTTCTCGTTTTGTTGTTGAATTTGTTGAAGAAGTTTTTCCACTTTTTAAATATCAAAGAACCTAATAAAAAGAAAGGAAGAGACTCCCTTCCAGTGGATTCAATGTTAAAATTGCTTATTTATGCTAAAATCCAACATATTGATAGAACATCAATAATTTCAGATATGGCGCGATACCATGATATATTTAAATACGTGTGCGATGATATTAGGCCTTCTGAAAGATCAATTCAAAGATATCGAAGAGAATATGGTCATTATTTTGAAGTATTGCTGCAAATGACATTAAAAAGGCCTTTGATGAAGGATTCACTGAATTTAATCACGTTGCCATTGATGGAACCATCAAAAAAGCATACAATTCCAACAACAACACCATCACCAAAAAAGAAACACAAATATTGGTCGATTACTACGAAGGACGACCAATTGACCCAGAATCTCTTGAAAAACTCCATAAACCAGCCCAAAGATTATTGGAAAAGAAAGATATGGATGATGAAGATAAATTAGAACTATTATATGGAATAGAAACACAATTCACATTCACAGGACAGGATAAAATTCCAGTAAATGATATAGAAGTAAGATTTATGAAAGGAAAGAAAGGAAACTTCATGGTTGCTTATAATATCCAATCTGCAGTCGATTACGATACCAAATTAATCTGTGCAATAAACGTCACACAAAACCCGACAGACAACTACGAACTACCAATAATCGCAGAAAGAGCAATAAGAAATATTAACACCACACCAAAGTATATAAGTGCCGATACAATCTATTTAAACCAAATATCGTTATCATACTTAGCAGATAAAAAAAATAGATGGTTTAATACCAAATAGAAAGCAAAGTAAAGAAAAAATAGGAAAAATTAAATCCAAATCCGTACCATAAAGACCATTTTGAATATGATTATGAATTAGATGCATTCAAATGCCCAGAAAATCAATATATGCACTTTTTCGCAAAATACATCGAACCACACAAAGATTCAGAAAAACCAGACAAAATAAAAAGACTCTACAACAATTATGAAGTCTGTAAAAACTGCAAAGCACGAAATAAATGTTTAACAGGCAAACAAACACACAAAACCATCACAGAATACGGATCAGAAATGCAAAAAGCAATGAACGAAAAATGGAAAAACAGGAATATAAAGACGAATATGGTAAAAGATCAAGCGTTGAAGGACCATTTGGAATATTCAAAGAACAATTCCAAATAGAAAAAGAAGTAGTCATCGGAATGGTAAAAACAGAAGAAAGAATAAACTTAGATGCATTAGCATATAATTTAATACGACTACACAACATAAAACAAGAAATAAAAAACACAACAGAAGATTTAGAAGATTTCTGCGAAAGCACATCCATTAAAAACCAATTAAAACTTGATGTAACAATATTTTAAAAAATCAACAAGTCAGCCAATATTCAATTTTGGCGGACACCCTATAATTTACGGACATGTTTGTCAAATAGATATTTTGATAATTTTATATTTGAAGTTCCCTTTCCGTGAGCCTCTACCTGACCTTTTTTAATAGATTTTAAAACACTATCAATATCTAATTCGCAGTCAATTAAACTGTAACAGTCACCTAAAAAGTCAATATGGTGGGAGTCACTTGCTCCTAATGATGGTATGTTTTTTTTATCAGCTAATTTTTTAGCTTTAAAGTTACACCAGCCAACAATAAAACGGGCATTTCTGGTTTCTATAGCATCAAAATTTAATTCATCAGGGTGGCTTTTACATAATAATCCGTGTCTGTAAAAACAAAAAGGATGGGGAATAATAGCCAGTCCTCCCTGATTATGAATCATGTCAATTGTTTCTTCAGGTTCTAAATCTCTTGGAATTACTTCTTCACAGCCAAATCCAAGAATATGTCCTTTAGAAGATGAAATCTCAATTGAAGGAATTACAAGCAGATTCTCAGTATTTTTTTGTTTTTTCGACTGCAACTTTAGAACCTTCTACTGTATTATGATCGCTGATAGCTATGATATCAATTTTATCTTCAATAGATTTTTTTATGATATCATCTATTTTTGTAGAAGAGTCTGGAGAATACTGACAGTGTATATGAGAATCTAGCCTATACATTTTATTCGTTCCATTCGATAGTTTTGATTAGTCCAATAGTTCCGGTCATCATAACATCTCCTCCGGGACATGCATGGTGCCAGTCAAGGTTGGTTTTTTCAATCAATTCTCTTTTAGGGCCGCTGACAATGACTTTTTCTAGTTTGGATATTGGATTTAGAACATGTGCTCCATGACCATGGTCATTGTAAATCTCTTCATTTGTAATTTCTCCACTAGCCAGTTTGTTAATATAATTTTCAAGTGATTCACCAGTTAAATTAGAAGTATGGTGCTCAAATAATCCTTGGATTTTACCGTTTTCTATTGATGCTGCAGTAGTATGTCCGTTTCCAATATCAATAGCTATAAAACTGTTTAATTTGGAAGCTTCTTCATCATAGCACATTCCAGCTATTGAAGCAAATTTTGTATCCATTAAAAGAGGTGTTTCTTCAATACCTTCTTTTTTTAAGGGTTTTTTCTACGGCTTTCATTCTGGAGTAGTACTCTGGAACATTTTCATGGAATCCAAAGCTTTCAGGTTCGACAGGTTCATTTAATTTTTTTCTCTGATTTTTTCAAATCTGAAGTCCCTGTCTCCCATATTCTCATTGTATCCGTGGTCTTGAACTGCAATAGCTATTTTATCAATATCAAAGTCTAAATCATATCCTAATACAAATTCAGATAACTTTCTAATGTTTATATCTCCTAAATGGATTTTAGTGTATCCTTCATAGCTTTTATTTTCATCAGCTATTTTAATTCCATATGATTTAACCTGTTCAAGGTCATCTCTTATTGTTTTAGCACAATTTGCTTCCATCACTACATCGTAACCTTTTTTCCATATGTTCAAGAATACTTTTTTAATTTCCCCCACCCATTATTTCACCGTCAAAATAGATGTCATTTTCAATTTCTTTAATTTGTTGGGAAATATATAAGTGTGGAGAAGGCAGAACTAATTTAATTGAGTTTTCCAGCTCTTTTTCGTCATCATAAATTAGTATGTCCTGAGTTCCTGTTCCAACATCAATAGCTAAAATTTTCATATTTCTAAATAGGTTTTTATTCTATTAAAATATTAATTGTACAAAAGTGTACAGTAAAGTTTTAAATAGTACATTATACAATCTATTAATATGAATTATAAAATAGAATTATCCTCTGAAGAAGTGCCAAAAAAAATGGTACAATATTAACGCTGATTTACCTTGTGAACTTCCAATGCCAAAAAAATAGTGAAGGAAAAAAATCAAATTGAAGATTTACAAAAAGCATTTACAAAAGCGGCACTGGACCAGGAGTTTGCAACTGAAAGATATATTAAGATTCCACAAAAAGTAAAGGGAGTTATACATGCAGATGGGAAGGCCAACTCCGTTATTTAGAGCTAAACGTCTTGAAGAAAAGCTCAACACTCCAGCTAAAATTTATTACAAAAGGGAAGATACTTCTCCTACGGGATCACATAAATTAAACAGTGCAATTCCACAGGCATACTTTGCTAAAAAAAGAAGGTGTTGAAAGATTAACAACCGAAACTGGTGCAGGACAGTGGGGAACTGCTTTGTCACTTGCTTGTTCATTACTTGATTTGGACTGTACTGTATATATGGTTAAAGTATCATTTAATCAAAAGCCAGACAGGAAAAACATCATGAATATTTATGGCGGAGAAGTCTTTGCCTCCCCAAGTGAAAATACCGAATTTGGACGTAAAGTATTGGCTGAAAACCCTGACCATGTAGGATCACTTGGAATAGCTATTTCAGAAGCAATGGAAGAAGCTCTAAACAATGACAATGTAAAATACACTTTAGGCAGTGTGTTAAACCATGTAATGTTACATCAAACTGTCATCGGTCAGGAACTTAAAACACAATTGGAAATAGCTAATGAAGAACCAGACACTATGATTGCATGTGTTGGTGGTGGAAGTAACTTTGCAGGTGCTTTATATCCATTTATTAAAGATAAACTTGATGGAAACAGTGATACTAAATTTATTGCAGTAGAACCGAGTGCATGTCCAACATTAACTGAAGGTAAATATGAATACGACTTTGGAGATTCAAATGGATTTACTCCACTTCTTAAAATGTATACCTTAGGCCATGACTTTGTAGCACCATCTGTACATGCAGGAGGTTTAAGATACCATGGAATGTGTCCACAAATCTCATTACTTGCACATGAAGGATATATCAATCCTGTAACAGCTCATCAAAGAGACGTATTTAATGCAGGAATTCAATTTGCTAAATGTGAAGGAATTGTTCCGGCACCGGAAACTACTCATGCAATTAAGGCAGGTATTGATGAAGCTATTAAATGCAGACAAACTGGAGAAGAAAAAAACCATTGTTATTAACTTCTCAGGACATGGTATGCTGGATTTAAAAGGTTATGCAAATTATTTCTCTGGTGAAATGCCAAACAGTAAATAGAGTGAGATTAATTCTCTACTCTATCTTTATTTTTTGAATATTTTAATTTAAGAATTGCTTCTGTATTTAGATATGACCTATTTTTTAGATGTAAAATTATTATTTGTCATAATATTCGATAATGGCTCTAAATAACACATATTTAGTTTTATAGAAAAATTCAAAGCAATTGCTTTTTGATTTATATAATAATTAATAATTTATATTTGATTAATTTTAATATTTTTATAATTTATAACTTATAACTGATAAGTTATAACTAGTAACTAATAACTAATAACTAATAAATTATTTCTTATTCTTTATAACTTATAACTTATTTCTTAAAACGTAGAATTTATAAGATAGAAGGTATAAAATATAACTTATACATTAAACCTTTTAACTTAAAACTTATCTCTTTTAAGTTATGAGGTATAAGTTATTAATTAAAAGTTAAAACTTATTTCTTTTAAGTTATCTCTTAAAAGTTAAAAGTTATTTCTTTTAAGTTATATCCTATAAGTTATCTCTTTTAACTTATTTCTTAAAAATTAAAACTTATCTCTTTTAATTTATAACTTAGAAGTTATTTCTTGTAAGATATAACTTAAAACTTATTTCTAATAACTTAGAACTTATCATTTATAAGGAGAATTAATTAATGAGTGAAATAATAGCTGTAATGAATCAAAAAGGAGGCTGTGGAAAGACTACAACTGTAGTTAATACAGCAACTTCACTAGCTGTAATGGGTAAAAGTGTTTTGGTAATTGATATGGATCCTCAGGGTAATGCAACTACTAGCTTCGGTATTGATAAAACAAAATTAGAAAATACTATTTATGATGCAATTATTGGGGATGTAAGTGTTAAAAAAGTAACAATCCCTACATTTATCAAGAATTTATTCATTGTCCCAAGTAATATTTCATTAGTGGAGCAGGGGTTGAATTAAGCAAAAAGGAAAATTATCATATTGTTTTAAAGGAAACACTTAAGGATTTACCTCCTTTATTTGACTATATCTTTATTGATTTACCTCCTTCTTTAGGTGTTATAACTGTTAATGCATTAGTTGCAGCTGACAGTGTTCTTATACCTATTCAAGCAGAGTATTATGCATTGGAAGGTGTGGCTGATTTGATTAATACTATTAACTTAGTTAAAAAGAGGCTTAGAACACCTGTTCCAATCAAAGGTATTCTTCTGACATTATATGATAAAAGAACAAGGCTCAGTAAAGATGTCTACAAGGAACTTAAAAATCATTTTGGAAGCACTAATCTGTTATTTAATACTGTGATTCCAAGAAATATCAGGTTAGCTGAAGCTCCAAGTTATGGCAAACCTTGTTTAATTTATGATCCTGAAAGTACAGGTACAAAAGCTTATCTAAGTTTAGCTAAAGAAATTATAGAACGTGATGGAGGTAATTAGATGGCTAAAAAATCAACAGGTTTAGGTAAAGGATTAGATTCTTTAATTCCTGATTTTTATGATGAGGATTTTGACAGTAATTCTGCAGTATCTTTAGAAGACATGTTAAGTGAAGATGAAAAACAGGAAGAATCTAATGAGGATATTGTAGAAAATGTTGATGAAGATAATTCTTCTAATGAAGAAATTGTAGAAGAAACTTCTGAAAATGATGAATCTAGCGAGAAAATTGTGGAGAAAATTTCTGAAAATGAAGAGTCCAGTGATAAAATTGTAGAAGATACAAAATCTTTTGATGATGATACTTGTGAAGAAGATGAGTCTAGTGAAGATATTGTAGATGATGAAAATATTCAGGAAACTATTGTAGAAGAAGATGAGTCTAGTGAAAACCAACAAATAGATACTGTGGAAGATGATACTGATGAGGATATCAACCAAGAGGAAGCTGAAAATATTGAAACATCATCCGAAGACTTACCTGGCAGTGAAAGTGATGAAGAAAGCATACAAGATCAAAAAAGAACAGGAAAAAATTTTAGAGAATGTGGCTGAAGTTAAAGAGATTGTTGATAAAAAATCCAAGAATCACTTTATGGTCTTCACAATCTGCAGCAGTATTCAGGTATTTAAGAAAAACAGAACCTGAATTCAGTATTAGTAAAGAAGCTTCAGTTTTAATTGATGAAGCGGTTTCTAAAAAATATCCTGAGATTTGGGAATTATTCGAAGATATCTAAACTAGGCTGATATTCTCCATCTAATTTAATGTATTTTTCAGCTCTATTTACAGCTATTCCCAATCTTTTTAATTCTTCTTTTTTGTAAACTTATATTTTTTCTAATAGAAATTATTTTTTAGCTGATTTTACACCAATACCCGGAACTCTTATCAGGTCAATAAATGGTGCACTATTAATTTCTACAGGAAATATATTCATATTACTTGCAGCTAAAATTTTAGGATCAATATCTAGGGATAATCTGTCATCATCTTCAAATACTAATTCTTTAAGTTTATAATTATAATCATTTAATAAACTGTCTGCATTGTAAAGTCTCCCTACTCTTTGGCTATTGCAGCTGTCTTTTTTTTTCAAATTCAGTCCCCTCGACAGGTGTAAATCCACTGTAATATGCACTGTGCAATTTGGAATTTTTGTATATTTTATCTATTCTATGTAGAATTTCCTTATCTGTTTCGTTATTTGCACCGATAATTAACTGTGTAGTGTGAGTAGAATTTGGATATGTTGTAGAACTGTTTTCAAGTGAATCTATCCAATGGAGTCTTTTCAGTATATCTTTTTTATAATCCTTTGTAGATGACAGTTCAGCCAAACCGCTTGGGGTAGCGGCTTCAATATTAATACTGACTCTGTTGGCAAGTGCCATAGCTCTTTTAATGGAATCTTTTGATGCTCCCGGAACTATTTTTAGATGTATATAATCATCGTAACCGTAATCTTTTCTAAGACATCTGCAGGTTTCTATTGTTTTTTCCATTGTAGAATCTTCATTGTCTGCAATACCTGAACTTAAAAACAAACCGTTTACAAGACCTTTATTGTAGTAGGTCATAAAAGCTTTAGCTAGTTCTTCAGGTTTTAATTCTAATCTGGTGAAAGTTCTTTTGGATTGATTAATGCAGTATTTACAGTCATTTTTGCATTTATTTGTAAGCAATGTTTTAAATAATGGTATTTGGCATCCATTATGGCCTGTAGCATGGTATATTCCAGGCAGATTTACTTGTGATGATTTTTGATGATTTACATAGTCGCATAAATCGTACTGAGCAGAGTCAGTTAAAACTTTCATCTTATGTAAAGTGGACATGGTTAATTATTATATATTAGTTATAATTAATGCTTTTGGCAAGCATATGAAAAATAAAAAATAAACCAGACTATTTATTTAATCTGGTTTTGATTGAGTCAACATGTGCAAATAATCCTTCATATTCAGCTATTGGGATGCATGTTGTTGATATTTTTTCCAAACCTTCCTGTGTGATTTTTTGAACTGTCGGCTTTTTAATAAATGATTCTGTAGACAATCCGGAATACATTTTAGCTCCTCCACCGGTTGGAAGTACATGGTTAGTTCCGGATCCATAATCTCCACATGCAACTGGAGAATATTTTCCTAAAAATATAGATCCTGCATTATTTATCTGACTTAATGTGCTTTCGTCATCTTTTGTCATAATAACTAAGTGTTCAGGAGCATATTCATTTGTAACATATACTGCATCTTCAAAGTTTTTAGTAAGGATAATTTTTCCGCTATTAGATAAAGCTTCTTTTATGATTTCAGCTCTTGGAGCATCTTCAGTTTTTTTTATCTACAAATTCTAAAACATCTTCAGCTAAGTTTTCATCATCTGTTACAAAAAAAACATGACGCTTTAGGGTCATGTTCTGCTTGTGATAATATGTCTGTAGCAATATATTCTGCATTAGCTGTTTTATCTGCAAGTATTAGCACTTCAGACGGACCTGCCGGAAACTCAATGTCCACTTCTCCATACACTAATTTTTTAGCAGCGGTCACGAATATGTTTCCAGGACCTACAATTTTTTCAACTTTAGGAATGCTTTCGGTACTATAAGCCATAGCTCCAATAGCCTGAGCCCCACCTACTTTATATATTTCATCGGCTCCGGCTAAATGAGCAGCTACTAAAATTGCATCACCTATTTTACTGTCTTTTTGTGGAGGTGAACAGCAGATAATTTTTTTAACTCCCGCTATTTTTGCAGGAATCACAGTCATTAGAATTGTAGAGGGGTAAGCTGCTCTTCCCCCTGGAATATAACAGCCAACACTGTTTATTGGTCTTACAATTTGTCCGGCAGTTATGCCTTCTCTAACTTCAATATTCCATTCTTCAGGAATTTCTTTTTTATGAAATTTTTCAATATTTGCAGCTGCTTTTTTCAGAGCCTCAATAAATTATCGTCTAATGTATCATAAGCCTCTTTTATTTCTTCATCTGTAACTTTTAAATTATCTATTATGACTTTGTCGAATTTTTGTGTATAATCTTTTAGGGCCTGATCTTTATTTTGTCTAACATTTTTTAAAATATCAGATACGGTGTCTAAAACATTGTTTACATCTTCTTCTGATCTTTTAACTGTTTGTGATAAATCAATATCCTCATATCTTAAAAGTTCCATCTAAATTACCTCAATATAGCTCCGGTATCTGCTGATTGAACAACTTTACTGTATATTGATAACCATCCATCAACATCTCTTTTTGGATTTTTTTCTATTAGCTAATCTATTTGATATTTCTTCATCAGATAGTTCTACATTTATGAATCTGTTTTCAATATCAATTTCTATTATATCTCCATCTTCAATGGCTCCAATTGGACCGTCAGACATTGCTTCAGGTGATACATGTCCGATACATGGGCCTCTAGTTCCTCCTGAGAATCTTCCATCTGTAATGAGTCCTACATTTTTGATTTGCATACCTGCAAGTGCAGAGGTAGGATTTAACATTTCCCTCATTTAGGACCGCCTTTAGGACCTTCATATCTGATTACTAAAATGTCTCCTTCTTCCACTTCGTGGTTAAATATAGCTTGAGTAACTTCTTCTTCACTGTTGAATACTTTAGCAGGTCCTTTGAGATGCATTAAATCTGGTGAAACTGCACCTTTTTTAACAACTGATCCATTAGGCGCAATATTTCCTTTTAATATAGCTATTCCCCCATCTTTATGTATAGGGTTATCTAATGGATGAATAACATCAGTATTTGTAACTTCAACATCTTTTATGTTTTTTCCCCTAATGTTTTTGTTGTAACAGTAATAGCAGATGTGTCGATTTTATCTCCAAGTGTTTTTAATACTCCCGGAATTCCTCCAGCTTTATGTAAATCCATCATTGTATCTGTACCTGCTGGTGAAATTAGACAAATATGGGGAACTACTCTGCTGATTTTGTCAAATAAATCAAGATTAACTTCAACACCTTCAATTTCATTAGCTATTGCCGGAATATGAAGTGCTGTATTACTTGATCCTCCAAGAGCCATGTCTATTGTAATTGCATTGTTAAATGCTTCCTGTGTTAAAATATCGGAAGGCTTTAAGTCAGCTTCTACTAGTTTTATAATTTGTTTTCCTGAATTGTGAGCCATTTTTTCATTTGCCTTATCTGCTGCATGTGTTGTAGCACAAAACGGCAGGGACAATCCGAGAGTTTCTGTTACGCATGCCATGGTATTTGCAGTAAATAATCCTGAGCAGCTGCCTGCACCGGGGCAGGCACATTTTTCAATTTCGTAAACTTCCTCTTCGGATATTTTGCCTGCAGATTCCTGACCGACAGCTTCAAATACTGTAATTAAATCTGCATTTTTACCTTTGTATTGTCCTGCTGCCATTGGTCCTCCGGTAACTACGATTGTAGGAACATCCACTCTGGCAGCTCCCATAAGCATACCTGGAACTACTTTATCACAGCTGGGCATAAGCACTAATCCGTCAAAGCTATGTCCTTTAGCCATACTTTCAACAGTAGCAGCTATGATTTCTCTGGAAGGAAGTGAGTATTTCATTCCTTCATGATTCATACTGATTCCATCACAAATAGCCATAGTGTTAAATTCAAATGGAATACCACCAGCAGCTATTATTCCTTCTTTTACAAATTCAACAAGTTCTCTAAGATGAATATGTCCGGGAACAATTTCTGTGAAACTGTTAGCTATTCAATAAAAGGTTTATCAAAATCATTATCTCCAAGACCGCATGCCCTAAGTAAAGACCTATGTGGTGCTCTTTGAATTCCTTTTTTAATATTGTCACTTTTCATCTAATCACACAATTTAGTCTTTAATATTTTAATATATAATATTTAATAATAAATAAAAGCTATGTTGATTATTTTAAAAAAGAAAATATTTAGTCTGTTTAGTTGCTTATGATTTAATGAAGTTCATTAGGTTAATTAAGCATATATTTTTTAATATTCTTTTTTATTAGTTATTAAATAATTTTAAATGATAACTTTTAATAAGTAATCTTTTCAGGGCTTGTATTTTCATTGCCTTATAAAAAATAGATTTTGCTTGTTAATCAAATACTTTATTAAATATAAAAATTAAATTTCTTAATATAATGAAAAATTAATTTTATTATAATTATTTTTTTAAAAAACCTAGAGGTGAACCAATGCAAGGTTTATTAAACGAATGGAGAAGAACAAATTATACTAAAAATGTCACTCCTGATTTAACTGGACAAGATGTCATCGTCATGGGTTGGGTACATGAAATCCGTGATTTAGGTGGAATCATCTTTGTTATTATTAGAGATAGAGAAGGTAAGGTACAAATTACCGCACCAAGTAAAAAAGTAGATGCAGAAATACTTGAAGATATTAGGAAACTTAGAAAAGAATCCGTTGTAGCTATTAAAGGTACAGTTCAGGAAGCTAACCAAGCACCTACTGGTGTTGAAATTATTCCTAAAGAAATTAATCTTTTAAACTTAGCTAATCAGCCACTTCCTATGGATCCTACTGATAAAGTTAAAGCTGAAATTGATACCAGGTTAGACTCCAGATTCATTGATTTAAGAAGGGATAATGTCAGTGCTATTTTTAAAATTAAAAATAGAATGTTCCATACTGTAAAGGGATTTCTTCTATGAAAATGGATTTATGGAAATTAACACTCCAAAACTTGTAGCTTCTGCTACTGAAGGAGGAACTGAACTTTTCCCAATCACATATTTCGAAAAAGAAGCATTCTTAGGTCAGTCTCCACAATTATACAAACAGATGATGATGTCTAGTGGAATGGATAAAGTATTTGAAATCGGTCAAATTTTCAGAGCTGAAGAACATGATACTTTAAGACACTTAAACGAAGCTGTTTCTATTGATGCGGAAGCTTCTTTTATGGACGACATTGATGTAATGAAAATACTCAATAATATGCTTGAACAAGTTATCATTGACATTAATGAAGACTGTAAAGAAGAATTAAATATATTAGAACATGAAATGCCTGTTCCTGACGCTCCTTTCCCTGTTGTAACTTATGATGAAGCAGTTGATATTGTAAACTCCAGAGATGTTGAAATGAGCTGGGGTGAAGATTTATCCCGTGCAGGTGAAAAAGCATTAGGTGATGTAATGGGAGGATTCTACTTCTTAACTGAATGGCCTTCTGAAATTAAACCATTTTACGTAATGCCTAATTCCAAAGACCCTACTAAAGCACATGCATTTGATTTGATGTATAATAACTTGGAATTATCCTCTGGTGCTACTCGTGTACACCAATATGATGTTTTAGTAAAACAAATTGAAGAAAAAGGATTAAATGTAGCTTCATTTGGCAGCTACTTAAAAGCTTTCGAATATGGTATGCCTCCTCATGCTGGTTGGGGGTGTAGGTGCTGACAGATTAGCTATGGTACTTACAGGTGTTGAAAATATTCGTGAAACAGTTCTCTTCCCAAGAGACAGACACAGATTAACTCCTTAAATTTTGATTAATATGGAAGAATTTGATATAGCTATAATTGGCGGAGGTCCTGCAGGAATAATGGCGGCAATTGCTGCTTCTGCAGATTTGAATGTTGTATTGCTTGAAAAAAACTCATCATTGGGTAGCAAACTTCTTATTACTGGAGGGGGCAGATGCAATATAACTAATGAAAAGCCAATTAAAAAGCTATTAAATTCTTTTCATGATAAAAACTTTTTAAAACACTCTTTTTACACTTTTACAAATGAAATGCTGCTGGACTTATTTAGAAACAGAGGGCTGGATTTTATAGTGGAAGATAATAATAGGGTATTTCCTGAAACAGAGAAATCTCAGGATATATTGGCTATTTTAAAATATTACTTAAAAGATATAACTATAAAATACAATTATGAAGTTTCAGATATTAAAAAAGAAGATAATTTTATAATAAATAATGATATAATTGCTGAAAAAAGTCATAATAGCTACTGGTGGAGCTACATTTCCAAAAACAGGTTCAACTGGAGATGGATATTATCTGACAGGTAATCCGGTTACAGATATTAAATATGGACTAGTTCCATTAATAACTAAAAAAAGACCTGTCAGACATTGCAGGAATTACATTATATGATGTTGTTATAAAATATAAAACCTTTAAAATTAAAGGCAATGTTTTAATAAGTCATGTAGGTTTAACAGGACCTGGAATTTTAAATATAAGTAGTGAAATTTCAGAAATACTGATTATAATATTTTGGATAATGGGGATATTGAATTAGATGAAGTGTTGTCTGTTGATTTGTGTCCTGATGTTAATCAGGAAGAATTAAGAGTTAAATTTACCAATGATTTTCAGGATAAGGGAAAAACATTTATTAAAAACTATTTAAAATAATTTTTAACTAATAATTTCATAAAATTCTTTTTTGGAACATCTTGAGATTGACGGGGAAACTCAGTTAAGCAGAATTAATAAAAAACAAAAAATAAGTTAATTGAAGCTTTAAAAAATTTCAAATTTGAAATCTCCGGTTTTAATAAAGATTTAAGCCATGTTACTTTAGGTGGAATAAATATTGAAAATATTAATCCTAAAACTATGGAATCAACAATAACTGATGATTTATATTTTGCTGGTGAGGTTTTAGAACCTGTTGGTCCTACTGGCGGTTATAATCTTAAAATTGCATTTTCTACAGGATATTTGGCAGGTTTGTCTGCATCTAAAGAATAAACTTTTTTTTTTAATAATCTGATTTTTAAAATTATAAATATATTAACATTATATATTAGTACTATGAAAAATCAGATGTTTATGGGTGCATCAACTAAACAAGGTTATGATATAGCTACTAAAAGTAGGGAAATTATTCGCGGCCTTATTGGTGATGACATTAAAGATTTGGCTCCTGCTGAGAGAGATATTGTTGAACGTATTGTTCACTCTACAGCTGATCCAGAATATGCTAAACTTGTACATATGAGTGCTGATTTTGTTGAAGCAGCTATGACTTCTTTAAGAAATAAAGAAACAATTTTAACTGATATTAATATGGTTAAATATGGTATAACTCAATATGAGGGAGAAGTTGAATGTTTTATTAAAAATGAGGAAGTTAAAAAAAATAGCTAAAGAAAATCAAATTACAAGAGCGGCTGCTGCTATGAGGTATGCTGCAAAAAATGATTTTGAAGGAATTGTTGTTTCGGGTAATGCTCCAACAGCTGTTTTTGAAGCTATGGACTTATATGAAAAAGGTGAAATGAACCTTAAGGCTATTGTTGGAGTTCCTGTTGGTTTTGTAGGTGCTGCAGATTCAAAAGAAGCTTTAAGAAATTCAAATATTCCAAATATTATTGTTGAAGGCCCTAAAGGTGGAACACCAATAGCTGTGGCTTGTGTAAACTCTTTAATTCAAAATTTATAATGTGATAATATGTTTTCCAAAGATTTATTCCAAGAATCAAAAAATTCATTCCTTAGGGGAGTTAGCTCTCCAGTTCGTGCATTTGAACCATATCCATTTTTTGTTAAAAAAGCTAGCGGTTCAAAAATATATGATGTTGATGGAAATAAGTATATTGACCACTGTTTGGCTTATGGTCCTTTAATACTTGGTCATGCTGATCCTAAAGTAGTTAGGGAAGTGTCCAATCAGTTAACAATCGGGTCTGCTTATGGTGCTCCAACTGAAAATGAAATCATTTTAGCAAAAGAAGTTGTTGACAGAATACCTAGTGCTGAAATGGTAAGATTTGTAAATAGTGGTGGAGAAGCTACTATGAGTGCTATAAGATTGGCCCGTGGTTTTACAGGTAAAGATAAAATTATTAAATTTGACGGTGCGTATCATGGTGCTCATGATTATACATTAGTTAAAGGAGAACCTGGTAAATCTTGTGTTCCAGATACTAAAGGAATTCCTCTTGATACAGCTAAAAATACCTATTCTGTACCTTTCAATGATGAAGAAGCTTTAAGTGATTTGATCCAAAAAAAGATGGTGATAGCATAGCTTGTCTTATTATGGAGGTAGTTATGGGTAACATTGGTTGTATTGAACCTAAAAAAAGGATTTTTTGGAATTTGTAAGAAAAATTACTGAAGAAAATAATATTTTATTAATATTTGATGAAGTTATAACTGGTTTCAGATTAGCTAGAGGTGGAGCTCAGGAATATTATGGTGTAACTCCTGATTTAACTACAATGGGTAAAATTGTAGGTGGAGGTTTGCCTATGGGTGCCTTTGCAGGTAAAAAAGAAATAATGGAATTAATAGCACCTAATGGACCAGTTTATCAGGCTGGTACTTTCAGCGGTAATCAATATCTGTTCAGGCAGGAATATCTACATTAAAACAGTTAGATAATCAGTTCTACAAAGATTTGGAAAGAAAAGGAAACTTTTTTAAGAAGCAATATTCAGTCAATTATTGATGAACAGGGGTATAATATTACTCCTGTGGGCTGCGGATCAATGTTCCAGATATATTTCAACCCTGCTCCAGTTTATAATAATGACGATGCCCATAATTCTGATGCAAAAAGATTCTTGAGATACTTTAGAGCATTATTAAAAGAAGGGGTTTTCATTCCTCCAAGTCAATTTGAATGTAACTTTATTTCAAGTGCTCACAGTATGGAGGACTTAACACAAACTGCAGAAGCTATTGAAGTAGCTTTAGAAGTGGCTTTTAAGAAAAAAGAATAGTGTCATCTATTTGACATTATTTTTTAATTTATTTTATCAACAATTTAACCGTCAATCCATATGTTTAAAATATTTTATAAGATTTAGCTAAATTATTTATAATTATTAATATATATTTAATTATTAAGGTGTTAGCGTGACAGATTATAAAGAAATCATATCTTACATCGTTATTCTTGCAGTAGTTTTAATAGCTGCCCAACACTTAAATGTAGTTGTCTCAGGAAGTATGGAACCTGTTTTCTATAGGGGAGATATTGTAGCTGTTGAAAAAGCTGATTTTTTAGGAATTCATGAATTTGATCCTAGTGATGTTCAGGTAGGAGACATTGTTGTTTACGATGCAACATGGTATAATGAACCTGTAATTCATAGGGTAATTAATATTACACAAATAAATGGAACAACGTATTATATGATTAAAGGAGACCATAACAGTCATCCTGACCCATATTATGCAACAGCAGATCAAATAAATGAAAGGGTATTGACTTGGGATGGCCATCCTATTGTTATTCCGTATATTGGAAATATTTCTCTTTGGTTAAGAGGTTTGTAATTTAAAGGTGAGTTAATGTATTTTGAGATAGAAAAACAAGCAATTGATGCTATAAGTGATGCTTTAGACAAGTTTGAAGTAGATGATACTTTAGAAAATTTTCAGGTTGAAGATGAAAAGAATTTTAGATTAGAATTTCCACCAAATCCGGACATTGGAGATTTAGCTAGTACTATTGCATTTTCACTTGCTAAAAAATTAAGGAAAGCTCCTAATCTTATAGCTTCTGAAATTGTAGAAAAACTTGAAATTCCTGAAATATTTGAAAAAAAGTGGAAGCTATTGGCCCATATGTCAATTTCTTTATTGATTACTCAAATTTTTCTAAAAAGCTTTTTAGAGTATGTCGGAAAAGATTATGGTCAGCTTCCAAAGGCAGATGAAAAAATAATATTGGAACACACTTCAGCTAATCCTAACGGTCCATTGCACATTGGGCATGTAAGAAATTCTATTTTTGGTGATTCATTAAATCGTCTTTAAAAAAAAGTAGCAGGTAGGGAAGTTGAAACACAGTATTATGTAAATGATATGGGAAGACAAATTGCTATTATTGTATTTGGAATTACCGAACTTGGTTTGAAAATTGAAGATCAGGAAGGAGATAAAATCGACCATAAGATTGGAAGATTATATTTCAAAGCTAATCAAAAATTAAACGAAGATGAAAGTTTAGTTTCACATGTAGATAATTTGATTGAAAGATATGAAGGTGGAGCAGAACCTGAATTAAATAAAATATTCGAAGAAGTAGTTGAAAGTTGTCTTTTTTAGGAATTAAGGAAACACTTCATAGAATCAATATAAACCACGATGATTTTGTATGGGAAGGTCAGTTTGTAAGAAGTGGTGAAGTGGATGACATGATTAAATACTTTGACCATGAAGGATTTGTCTCATATGGTGATGTAACTTATATTGATTTAACCTGCTTCCAAATTGAAAAAGAATTTGTACTTAGAAGGTCTGATGGCACTTCACTTTACTCAACAAGAGATTTAGCTTATCACAGATACAAAGCTACTCAGGGGGATGTGGTTTTAGATATTTTAGGTTCAGACCATAAATTAGCAGCTCAACAGATTAATGTAATCTTTAAAGAAATTTTAAGAGAAATTCCTCCTGAAGTTATATTCTATGAATTTATTACACTTCCTTCAGGATCCATGTCTACAAGAAAAGGAGTATTTGTTTCAGTAGATGAACTGGTTGATGAGGCTGTAAAAAGAGCAGCTGATGAAATTAAATCCCGAAACCCTGATTTAACTGATGAAGAAATTAAACCGATGGCTGAAGATATTGGTGTTGGAGCTATCAGGTTCTTTATAGCTAAATTATCTCCTGAAAAACACTTAACCTTTAAATGGGATGAAGCATTAAGCTTTGAGCGAGGATGTGCTTCTATTCAATATGCTCATGCAAGAGCATGCAAATTACTTAAAAAATCCGGTAAGGATGTATCTTCTTTAGCTGTATCTGATGACTGGGTTCCTAATGAAAATGAAAAAGATTTAATTAGGACAATAGCTAAGTTCCCACAGGTTATTGAAGACTGTGCTAACAAAAAAAGGATTCACAATATTACACAATACTGTCAGGATTTGGCTGGTGCATTTAATAAATTCTATAAAGCTGAACAAGTTATTGGTTCAGATGTAGAAGATACAAGACTTGTTTTAGTTGATAGGGCTAAAACTACTTTAAAAAATGCTTAGAGATATTTTAGGAGTTCCAGCTCCTCAAAAATGTAAATGAGTTGTAAAAACTCATTTTTTTCTTCTCTTTTACTATAGTTGAATATATTTTTTTAAGTGTGGTTTTAAATTCTTCAAACTCTTTTTCACTTAAATTTTCACTACAAATTTTATCCCACTGTTCATCGTAGTCCATAACTTCTTTAGCTATTTTGGCACCTTTGGGAGTAACTTTGACATAATTTTTTCTTTTGTTTTCATAGTCGGGGTGTTTTTCAATATATTCTTTTTTCTTCTAGTTTGTTTAGTGCTCGTGTTATGGTACTTTCATTAAGTTGGAATATTTTAGCTAGATTTTGCTGTGTTGACGGTCCCTCATCATATAATCTTATTAAAATGGGGTACTGTCCAAAACTTAAATTATAATCTTTCATATTTTGATTTAAAAAAATTCCATACTTTCTGTGTATTGTTGAAATAAATGGGATTGTTGGAACATTTTCTTCGTCTTCAAGCCCCATGTTTTTGACCTCTAATTAGATGTTTAACATAGATTTCAATGATGATATATGCGATTATAGAACCAATAAGTCCCCCTGCAAGCATTCCAATATATACTCCTATTTCTCCAAGACCTAATGGGAATGCAAACAAACATGCAAAGAGTAAAACTAAAATAAACTCTCTTATGATTGTTAGACCAAGTGAAACAGTTCCTTTTCCAAGTCCCTGAAATACATTTGCCGCTGTTGCTCCAAATGGTACAAACAATACAAATAAACACATTAACTGTAGGAATTTTTTGTTATTAGTGGGGCTAATTGGCTACTGTTTGATGAATATGAAAATATATATGCAATTTGTCCTGCAAAGACATGGATTAAAATACATGTTATTAATGAAACTATAAATCCTAGTTTCACTGCATATCTGACAGTTGTTTTAATTTTATCGTAATTACGGGCACCATAAGATACTCCTGCTACTGTAACTGCTGCGGTTCCTACTCCTACTGCAGGAATGATTCTACCGAGATGATTCTCCAACCTGCGGTATATACTGCAACAGCTGTGGTTCCTGCTACTACTGTCAATAAGAAATTAACTATAATTGCAAGTATAGCCATGATTAACTGTTCTAAACTGGCTGGAATTCCTACTGCTAAAATATCTGCATACATTTTCATGTTATTTTTAAGGTTTTTAAGGCTGTATGAAAGATAAGTGTTCTTTTTAACATAAATCCAGTAAATTTGCATTAAAAGTCCAATAAGTCCGGCTATTCCTGTTGCCAGAGCTGCTCCTGCTAGACCTTGATTTAATCCGTAAATAAATATTGGATCAATATCATGTTTGCAATAGCAGTAACTGCAAGGGGAAGTGTTGCTCTGTTTACGTCTCCTTCTGCTCTAAATATTCCGCCGATGATTGTAGGTATTATTAATGAAAAAGTCCAGATAAACAGTACTACTCCATATTCTTTACAATAATTTAATACTTCACTTGCTCCCATAATTTTTAGTATTGGGTCTAATATTGCAATGAAAAGCACCATAAAGCCTATTGAAATAACTATACTTAATATTAATGAATGTACTGTTGCACTGTCTGCTCCTTTTTTATCTTTAGCTCCTATAAACCTTGAAATAAGGGAGTTTGCTCCGGCTCCTATACCGTTTCCCACTCCTACTAAAATCATAAATAATGGGGTAATATAACCTATTGCAGCTAGAGGGTCTGAACCCAAACCTGCGACCCATACACTGTCTATAATATTATTTAACATTACTAGAAGTAGGCTTCCAATAATTGGGTAAGCTAATTTGTTTATTGCCTTTTTAGGGTCTCCTCTTAATATTTCTACATTTGAATTTCCTGACATTTTCCACCTCAATTCTTGCATGTGCAAGTATTACTCTTGCATATGCAATTGTTAGTATTTAAATGTTGTGGTAGCTGGTAATACTTACTGGGTATTCTAAAATATGATAAAAATTATAAGTTAAACCCCATTTTTTGTAAATTTCATGTTAAACAAAGAATAAATAAACGATTTAAAAACTATTTTGATAAAAATAAACTTGATAAAAAAGAGCATTGGTGGATTAATTAATTTAAAAAATTAAAAAAATCATACAAATTTTTTGAAAGAGCCGTTTAATAAATATTTCAATACATAAAAGCCCTACAGCAGACCCGATAGCATTACCGATAATTAATCCGTAATAAACACCACGAACTCCTAATGATAAGCTGATTCCAAGTATGAATGTAAATATAATCACTAAAATAGCTTCTCTTTGCATTGTTAAAAGAAAACTTGTTATTCCCTTACCCATTCCTGGAATGCATAACTCGCTGTTGCACCGAAAGCTACTGGAATTATAAATAGCCATACAAAATTTAAGATGTAGCTGATTGTTGGAGCAAGTGAACTGCTGTTTGCCGAATATGAAAAAGAGAAATGCAATTTGGTTGGAAAATACAATAAATATCAGTGAAGTTACAATTGAAAATATAAGTCCTAATTTAATTGAATATCTTGTAGCTATTTTGATATTTTTAAAATTACGTGCTCCGTAAGCTATTCCAACAACTGTAATGGTTGAAGTTGCAATTCCTATAGTAGGCGTTATTGCAATGCTTATTAATCTCATTACAATTGTATAGGTAGCTACAGCCGATGTTCCTCCAACTATTTCAAAGATTAAATTAACTGCAATTGCAACAACTGCCATTAGAAGTTCTTCAAGCCCTGCAGGAATTCCTACATTTAAAATTTCTTTATACATCCCCCAATTGATTTTAAAGTTTTTAAATGTATATTTGAAGTATGTGTCTTTTTTAATAAACATCCAATAAAGAATTATCAGCAGTTCAATAAAAATACTAATTAATGTAGCTATTGCCGCACCAGTTATTCCTAAATTTAAAGTATAAATAAAAATAGGGTCTAAAATCATGTTTAGAATAGCTGAAATACACATTGGAAGGGTTGCTCTTTTAATATCTCCTTCAGCTCTGAATATTCCTGCATAAGCTACCGGAAGTATTGTAACTATTGAAAATATAAATAATGGTCTTCCGTAATCAATTGCATAGTTAAATACTTCCTTCGCACCCATGATATAAAGTGTCGGTTCTAGAATTACTACAAAAATAACTGTAACTATTATGGAAACAATAATACCTAAAACTATTGACTGGATAGCTGCTTCGTTTGCTTTTAACTGATTTTTTTGCTTCCGACATATCGGGAAATTAATGAATTTACACCTGCACCAATACCTGTTCCAATTCCTGCTAAAATAAGAAATAATGGAGTTACAAAACCGATTGCAGCTAGTGGTTCGGGACCTAATCCAGCAACCCAAATACTATCTATAAGATTATTGCTCATTATAAGAAGCATACTTATTATAATGGGATAAGCCAGTTTTTTAACAGCTTTTTAGGGTCGCCAGTAATATCTTTCATATTATTGTTTAGTTCCATTCGATTTCCCCTTAAAATATAGGTAATATATTTTAATGTCAATTTATATAAATCTATAATATATTAAGAAATTGGTGAATTATTATGAAGGTCTTAGTAGTTGGAACTGGTGCTCGTGAACATGCAATAGCAGATGCACTTAAAGATGATGTTGAGTTATATTGTTATATGAGCAAAGTAAATCTCTGGTATTTCAAAAATAGCTGAATTTGCACAGGGTGATGAAGGAGAAATAGAAAAAGTAGCCAAGTTTGCTGTTGATAACAATATTGACATAGCATTTATTGGTCCTGAAGCTCCTTTAGGTAAAGGAATTGTTGATGAACTTGAAAAAAATGGAATTAGCTGTGTCGGACCGTCTCAAAGTGCAGCCAGAATAGAAACTGACAAATCTTTCATGAGAAAATTATTTGAAGATTATGATATTGAGGATCTCTTGTTTACAAAGTATTTGACAATTATGATGATGTTAGTGCATTTTTAGATGACTTTGACAGGGATGTTGTAGTAAAACCTGTTGGTTTAACCGGTGGAAAAGGAGTTAAAATAGTAGGTGACCACTTAAAAGATAATCATGAAGCTAAAGAATATTCCAAAGAAGTAATTGACAATGCAATGGGTGGTTTTACTCAGGTTATTATTGAAGAAAGGTTAATTGGTGAAGAATTTACTATTCAGGCTTTTTGTGATGGAACTCACCTGGCGCCAATGCCTGCAGCACAGGACCATCCTCATGCTTTTGAAGGAGATGTAGGTGCAATTACTGGTGGAATGGGTTCTTACTCTGATAAAGGAGGATTATTACCATTCTTATCTCAGGATGATTATGATGAAGCAGTAAAAATAATGGAAGCTACATTGAAAGCTATTGCAAAAGAAGCAGAACCATATAAAGGTATTCTTTATGGTCAATTTATGTTAACTGCAGATGGGCCTAAATTAATAGAATATAATGCAAGATTTGGAGATCCTGAAGCTATGAATGTTTTACCATTACTTAAAACTCCATTAGCTGATGTATGTCAGGCTATTGTTGACGGTAATTTAGATAAAGTGGAATTCAATGACAAAGCTAGCGTATGTAAATATATAGTTCCTGACGGATATCCTGAAACTTCTCATGCAGGCGAAACTATTGAAGTGGATGAAAAAACTATTGAAGATTTAGGAGCTAAAGTATTCTATGCAGCAGTAGGTCTTGAAGATGACGAAATTCACCTTTCAGGTTCTAGAGCATTAGGTATTGTAGCTAGTGGAGACAGTATTGAAGAAGCTGAAAAAAATAGCTGAAAAAGCATGTGCTTGTATAAAAGGTAATGTATATCACAGAAGTGATGTGGGAACTACTGACCTTGTTAATAAAAAAAGAGTAGAACACATGAAAGAAATCCTAAATTAAATTTTAGGATTATTATTTTTAAAAAATAGGTAAAAAAGATTTTTAAATTCTTTTTTAATCCTTTTTTAAAACTTTAGCTTTATTTTTTCAGGATTAAACCTTAAAAATCATTTTAGCTTTATAATATTCTTTATTTCTGTTTGTTATATTAAATGGTATAGAAAACTTTAATATATAATAATTATATATATTTTATTTTGTTAAGATTAAAGAAGGGTTAAACTATGAGCAATTTATTGTCTGTTTGTGACATCAAAGATGAAGTACTGGATATTTTAGAATTAGCTAAAAATTTCAAAGAAGGAAAAATGGAAGAAAAAACCTTTAGCAGATAAATCATTAGCTATGATATTTCAAAAATCATCTACAAGGACTAGGGTATCTTTTGATGTAGGTATGTATCAGTTAGGTGGTCAGGCATTGTTTTTATCCTCTTCAGAATTACAAATGGGTAGAGGAGAACCTATTCCGGATACTGCAAAAGTTTTAAGTCGTTTTGTAGATGGAATAATGATACGTGCTATTGAACATGATGATGTTGTGGAATTAGCTAAATATTCTGATGTTCCGGTTATCAGTGGTTTAACTAACTTGGAACACCCTTGCCAAGCTTTAGCTGATATGTTAACTATTCAGGAACATTTGGGTAAATTGGAAGGCAAAAAACTTTGTTTTGTTGGTGATGGAAACAATGTATGTAATTCTTTGCTTTTAATGGCACCTCTTGTTGGAATGGACATGTCTGTAGCATGCCCTGAAGGTTATGAACCTAACGAAGACATTGTTAATATGGCTAAAAAATTAGCAGAGGAACATAACAAAGGAAATTACTATTAGTTCTGATTTAAAAGTCGCTCTTGATAATGTGGATGTAGTCTATACTGATGTTTGGGTAAGTATGGGTGATGAAAAAGAAGCAGAACAAAGACAAAAGATTTTGCACCTTATCAGGTTAATTCTAATTTAATGAGTTTAGCTAATGATGGGGCTATTTTTATGCATTGCTTACCGGCTATTCGTGGTCAGGAAGTTAGTGGTGAAGTTATTGACGGTCCTCAATCAGTGGTCTTTGATGAAGCTGAAAACAGACTTCATGCACAAAAAGCAGTTCTTTATCACTTTTTAAAATAACTTTTTTCAAATTTTAATTTTCATTATTTTTTCTTAAAAAACTAAGATACTTTTATATATTTTCATTAATAAACTTTAATCATTAAATAAAAAAAAATTAAGGTTTTTATAATGAGAGGCGGAGAAGCAATAATTGAATCCCTAAAAAGAATGGGGGTAAATACAATCTTTGGTTATCCTGGAGGACAAACCATACCGTTTTATGACATGTTATATGATGCAGACATGGATCATATATTGGTTAGACATGAACAATGTGCAGCTCATGCAGCAGATGGATTTGCAAGAGCTTCTGGTAAAGTGGGTGTGTGTTTGGCTACTTCTGGCCCTATAGTGCAACTAATCTTGTAACCGGTATTGCTACTGCTTATATGGATTCTTCTCCAATCATAGCTATTACTGGTCAAGTACCAACACATTTAATAGGTAATGACGCTTTTCAAGAAGCTGATATTATAGGAATTACTATGCCTATTACTAAACACAGTTTCCAGCCAAAAGATCCTAATTTAATACCTTCCATTGTTAAAACAAGCTTTGAAATAGCTGAAAGTGGAAGGCCGGGTCCGGTTTTAATTGATGTTCCAAAAGAAATTCAGGAAGGAGAATTGGATTCTTTTGATGATTCATTAATTTCAACATAAGGTTATAATCCAACTTTAAAAGGAAACATTAAACAAGTAAAAAAGCCCGTGATTTAATAAGAGAATCTAAAAACCGATTATCCTTGCAGGTGCAGGAGTTATATTAGCTAATGCTTCACAGGAGTTGAAAGAATTATCTTACTTAATCAATGCTCCGGTCATGACATCATTACTTGGTAAAGGAGCTATTGATGAAACAGATGATATGGCATTGGGCATGCTTGGAATGCATGGAAGAAAAGTAGCTAATGATTCAATAAATGAAAGTGACTTGATTATAGCTGTAGGTATAAGATTTTCAGACAGGGCAACAGGAAGATTAGACAGTTTTGCACCTAATTCTAAAATTATCCATATAGACATTGATCCTGCTGAAATAGGTAAAAATGTAGATGTTGATTTGCCTATTGTAGGTGATGCTAAAAATGTTTTATCTTCATTAAATAATGTTTTAAAAGATTATGAAAGTAACGAAGATGCAAAAAAATGGGTTAAACTTCTTATAGAACGTAAAAAAGAATGTTTCCCTAGAGTTACTTATGATGATATTCCATTAAAACCGCAAAGTGTTATCCGAGAAATTAGTGAAGTTTTAACTCCTGATTCTATTTTAACAACTGATGTAGGTCAAAATCAAATGTGGGCGGCTCATTTCTATGATACTCAAAAAGCCACGTAAATTCATATCTTCCGGGGTTTGGGAACTATGGGTTTCGGATTGCCTGCAGCTATTGGAGCTAAAGTAGCATGTCCTGAAGATCCTGTTGTGTCCATTAATGGTGACGGAGGATTTTTAATGGTTTGTCAGGAGTTAGCTACTATTAAAGATTATGATATTCCTGTTATTGCAGTTGTTTTAGAAAATAGAACTCTTGGAATGGTTTATCAATGGCAAAACTTATTATATAATGGAAGATATTCTGAAACTAAATTAGGAACAAGTCCGGACTTTGTTAAATTAGCTGAAAGTTTTGGAGTTAATGCAACCAGAATTACAAAACCTGGAGAAACTAAAGAGGCATTAAAATCAGCTATTAAGGATAATGAACCTATTTTGCTTGATGTTATAATTGATAAAGATGAAACTTTACCGATGGTGCCGCCATAAGGCAGCTATTGATGAAATGATTGGCGAATATAAACTTGAAAAAGATGTATAGGTGAGTTAAATGGCTTTAGAATATCATGTTATAAATGCATTAGTTGAAGATAAGCCGGGAGTATTGCAAAAAGTTGCTGGCCTATTTACAAGAAGAGGTTTTAACATTGATAGTATTACAGTTGGAGAATCTGAAGTTGAAGGATTGGCCCGTATGATTATTACTGTTAAAGCAGATCAAAAATTATTGGAGCAAGTTACAAAACAACTGAATAAGCTTGTAGATGTTATTAAAATAAAAGATATTACTGAAAATGCTGTTAAAAGAGAGTTATGTCTAGTTAAAGTTAATATTCCAAATGAAAAAGCTAGAGCAGAAATAATGCAGTATGTAAACATCTTTAGAGCTAAAATTGTAGATGTTTGTGAAGAAGCTTTAATTATTGAAATTACAGGTGACATTGAAAAGATAGATGCATTCCTATCCCTTTTAAAAGGATATGGTATTAAAAAAGATTTCACGTACTGGTCTTACTGCAATGTCCCGTGGATTTCGTTCATGATGATCCTTAATGAAATTTTGGAGAATAATAAGAAATTTGTAGATGAATTTGAAGGTGAGGAATTATCCCACCATCCCCAAAAAAAAAGTTAGCTATCTTAACTTGTATGGATTGTAGATTAACTGGATTTTTAGAACCAGCACTTGGTATTGGAAGGGGTGATGCTAAGATAATCAAAAATGCAGGAAATACAATTGTAGGTGAAGATGCTATTCGTTCAATAGCTGCTGCAATTTTCTCACTTGGTGCTGAGGAAGTTTTGGTTATTGGCCACACCGAATGTGGAATGGCAGGTTCTGACCCTGATAAATTAAGAAATGCTATGATTGAGAGGGGAATCCCTCAAGAAGAAATTGACAAAGTTGATTTAAAATCTTGGATTGGCGGATTTGAAGATGAAGAGAAAAATGTTATAGACACAGTTGAAAAAATTAGAAATCATCCTCTTATTCCAGATGTACCAATTCATGGTCTTATGATGGACATTGTTACAGGTAAATTAGATGTTGTAGTAGATGATAGATAAGTATCGTCTACTTTTTTTCTATTTTTAGCTATTTTAATTAAATATTTCACATCTAAGGCAATTTTTTAAGGTATTATCAATTTTTCTTTTGTTTAAACAGAAATTATATATATATTATTGACTACTAATTAATAAGCAAAGCCAAAGGGGTTTGCTTATACTTTCTTATAATTCAAGTATGAGAAAATAGTCTTATCTAGACAATGTTGTTATTAAAGGGGATTATAGGTATGAACTTATAATCTAACAACATTTTTATAATTTTAATCTTATTTTAATAATTTATTATTTTTTTATAAATCGTAATGGTAATGTTTTTGAATTTGATTTATTTTGAGAATTAACTTGAAAAAATGATTAGACTGTGCTAAATAAGGGTTTCAGCAAAGATAAAAAGCCAAAAATAATTCTCTTATTCTATAATAGTTATTATAATATTTTTTCAAGAATCATAATTATGAAAAAACATATAATTATTGGAATTATAGAAAAAATACTCATAATTCAAGATGGATTCCTCCTTCTTATTTAGTAGGAGGTATATGACATAATTTTATTATTCATATTTAATTGTCCTCATCTAGATGGAGTTCAGTCTATATTTTTTTAAAATATAGTTGTATTTTAACTTATATAAATTTAAACGTATTTTAACCAGTTAAAATTACTTTTAATTGAGATATTGTTCTTATAATTTAAAATTAACCTGATTGGGAAATATTGATGTTAAATCAATAAGTTTTGTATAAAATAATAATTTTTCTTAACATTAGTTACTTTTATAAGTAGAGAAAATAATATATACTACTTGATATTTGAAGTACTTTAAATATCTCACATTTATCAATTATATAGGAGAAGTTAAAATGAAAATGTATTACGAATCAGATGTAAATACTGATGCTCTTGAAGGTAAAACCGTAGCTGTAATGGGTTATGGAAGCCAAGGTAGAGCACAATCTAGAAACATGGCTGACAGTGGTGTCAATGTTATTGTTGGACTTAGAGAAAATGGTAATTCTTGGAATTTAGCTAAAGAAGATGGTATGACTGTAAAAACCTTCTCTGATGCAGCTAAAGAAGCAGATATCATCCATATTTTACTTCCTGATGAAATCCAAGAAAAAGTTTACAATGAACAAATTGCACCTTATGTTGAAGCTGGAAATACCATTTCCTTCTCTCACGGATATAACATTCACTTTGGATTAATCAAACCTGATGAAGATGTTAATATTGTAATGTTTGCTCCTAAAGGGATGGGTTCTAGAGTAAGAACTACTTACTTAGACGGTTTTGGAATTCTGGATTAGTAGCTATTGAACAAGACGCTACTGGAGATGCATTACAACTTGCATTAGGTATGGCAAAAGCTTGTGGTTTCACTAAAGCTGGTGTAATTGAAACTACTTTTAAAGAAGAAACTGAAACTGATTTATTTGGTGAACAAGCTGTTTTATGTGGTGGACTTACTGCATTAATTAATGCTGGTTTCCAAACTTTAGTAGAAGCTGGTTACCAACCTGAAATTGCTTACTTTGAAACCTGTCACGAAGTAAAACTTATCGTTGATGATATTTATGAACATGGTTTCGGCGGAATGTGGAAAGATGTAAGTAATACTGCAGAATATGGTGGATTAACCAGAAGGGACTATGTCATAACTGAAGAAACTAAAAAAGGTATGAAAAAAGTTTTATCTGAAATTCAAGATGGTACTTTCAAAAAACAATTTGCTGATGAAAATGCAACTGATGCAGCAAACTTAAAAAGAAATGAGGGCTGCTGAAGACCAAGAAACTATTGAAGTTGTTGGAGAAAGACTCAGAAAAGCTTGTGGATTACAAAAAGATGATTAAATAATTTAATCATTATTTCTCTTTTTCTCTTTTTTTTATAATTATTTTTTGGATGCAATTATTATGGTTTTTATAGGAATGGATCATGGAACTACTGGAATCTCTTTTTTGTATTATGTCTGATGATGGTGAAGTTATAGATGTTTTTAAAATTGGAAGGGAAGAAAGTAAACAGGGCAAAGTATCAGCTATTGAGGAATTATCTAAAAGAGTTGATTTGAACTCTATTGATTTGATAGCGGTTACTTATGCAATGGGTGATGGGATAAATAAGATTCAAAACATTACTCGGGTAAAAAATAGGGGAATTCTATCTATTAATGGAGCCGGAAAGGTCACCGGCGGAGGAACATCTGTTTTTAGTGAAATAGAAGACTCAAATATTCCGGCTGTTATGATACCGGGTCTTCATAAGGATTCTGATTCATTGGATAAATTATTCAGAGCAGCTTACTCTCATCAGGCCAGTCCTGAAAAAAGTTAGCATATGCTATAATGCATTTTTAGAAACTGGCTGGAAAAATATGATTGTAGCAGATATTAGCTCCAATAGTGTGGATATTTTAATTGAAAACGGTAAAATTAAAGGGGCTATGGATGCTTGTTTAGGTGCTATGGGTATTGTCCATGGACCAATTGATCTGGAAATGATAAGACAAATTGATGAGGAAGATTTTTCAGCAAATAATCGTTTTTCACATGCAGGTGCTATAAAAATAGCTGATATTGACGGTAAAGTAGCTAATATGAAAGATCAATTATTGGATAATTATGAATCCGGGGATGAAAAAGCTAAATTGGCTATTGATACTTTAATAATGACTGTAGCTATGGAAATTGCAGGTTTGGATGTTGTTTGTGAAAATGAAATTGAAGGTATTGTTTTAACAGGTTCTGTAGGCAGTGCAACCAAACCTTTTAATTTTGAAAATGAGATTAACAAGTACTTTAAAAACAAGTATTCTTTAAAAATTATTTCTAAAGAATCCGGAGCTATTGGCGCAGCACAAATAGCTAGAGATGTTTATAATGGTAAAAAGGAGATTTTGGGGATTTTAGTAGATTATTAGCTAGTCTTTTAAACTAACTAAAACTACATTTCCACCTTTTATAGTTTCTAATCCGTTTTCAGTTTCAAGGACTAGATTTAAGTAATTATCAACAGCTATTACTTTGCCTTCACTGCGATTATCGTCTCTAAGATCTACACTAACATTTTTACCTTTAAATTGTAAAAATAATTTATTAATTTCATCATTGTTGTTCATTAAATCAACCCTTGATTTTTATACTATAATATTAATTTTTAGCTTTATATAACTTATGCAGTTGTTTGTTAATAAAGTTCATATACTTAATGTTTACATAAAATAAATTATGGCAATTAATTTATTAGAACAAAATTTAGAAGCAATTACACAAACTTTAGCTAGATTGCAAAAAAAGAAGGGTGTAATGACGAGAAAAAATTTTAAATGAACTTCGTGAAGAAAGAGATAAAATACTTAAAGATTTAAAACTTTAAGCTATTTTAACCATTCTTTTATTAAATCCATTTCTCCGGTTAAATCAATTGTAAGTGGGGTTATGGTTGCTTTATTTAGTTTTTTAAGGCAATGGCCATCTGTACCTTCACAGTCTGAATTGTAAGGGTCTCCTCCAATCCAATAATAAGGTTTTCCACGTGGATCCAATCTTCTTTGAATTATTGGAGTGTACATTCTGTTTCCAAGTTTTGCAACTTCAAATTCTTCATCTACTGGATTTTCAGGTATATTTACATTTAATAAGTCAATGCCATCAGGCAATCCTTTTTTCAATACTATTTTTACAAGTTTTCTAAGCATTTTACCTGCAAAACTAAAATCAATATCTACGGTTCCATTTTCAAATTTAATATAATCTCTTGTAACTTCCTGAGAAATAGCTATTGAAGGAATTCCAAAACTTGCAGCTTCAAGTGCAGCACCTATTGTTCCGGAAGTTGTTAATTCAGCTTTTCCAATATTGAAACCGGTGTTTATTCCAGAAATCATTATATCTGGTTTTTCTCCCATAATTTCAAATAATCCGAAGGTAACTGCATCAGTTGGTGTTCCAGTTACTCCATAAGCTTGGCTTTTATCTCTTAAAGTTGTTGGATTTATTCTTAAAGGGTCATAAAGAGTTATTGCATGTCCAATTCCACTTTGTTGGGTTTCAGGGGCCACTACACAAACTTCACATAAATCTTCAATTGCATTTTTGGCAGCTAGTATTCCTGTTGCATTTACTCCGTCATCGTTACTTATTAATGCTTTCATATATTTTAATAATATTTTGGTACTTAAAATAATTTATGCTGATATGATAAACTTTAATAACAATTTCATGTATAAATTATATTAATAGATTTTTTTTGAAATAAACACTTACGGGTGGAAAATTGGAAAAACCACAATTGATTAATTTTATAGCTAAAGTGATGGAGGATTCAGGTTTTAAAGTTTATAAGAATTTTAAAACTTCACAAAGGGTTATAGATATTTATGCAATTTTGCCTACAACAATCGGGGATTTTGGGGTAGTTGTAGCATGTAAAAACTATGATAAAAATTTTGAAGTTGGCGTTGATGTATTAAGAGATATGGAACGTGTAGCTGAAAGTTTAAAAGCTTCTAAAGTAGCTATTATTGCATCATCTAGTTTTACAAATCAGGCTACTAATTATGCTCTTAGAAAAAAATATCAAGCTTGTTGATAGGGATGATTTAGTTGAACTGGCTAAAAAATATCAGGATAAAACAGAAACTCAATCGACTTTGGATGTCGGAAAAGAAGAGGAAGTAGTTAATGAAGATTATTATGATTATTCATATGATTCTGATGATATGGATTATTTAATGAGAAAACAGGATGAAAAAGAATTTATTTATAACAGCTCAAATTCTTTGCATGCTTATGATAATTCTCATCGTTCTCATGGATTGCTGTCTAAATTTGAAGGTCATAATAGGTCTCAACAAAGAGCAAGTTTAGCTCCTGTAAATTCTTATTATTATGATTCTAAACCAAAAATGAGTTTTAATATTGGTGAAACATTATCCAGACTTTTAGCTAACCCTATAGCAGTTATACTTTTAGTTGTAATTGTCTCTTATGCATTATCTTATCTTTTTAGGCAATGTTTTAAAAGCTGGTGGTGGAATTGGCGGTTTAGTTGAAATGCTTGTTGCATTAGTAATGTCTTATGGATTAACTTATTTCTTTTCAGAAAGAAACAGGTATTTTATCATTAGGGGAACTGTTATATTCTTTGTTTCATTAATTATATTGATTATATTAATTTTTGTTTAAATTTAATATTTTTATAATTTAAAACAATCACAATAAATCCCAATAAATACAGGAACCATATCATAATATCTGTAGGTCCTGTTTCAATCCAGATTAGGGTATGTGTTAAAATTATGGAATAGATTCCTATTCCAACTTCTTTTTTATATTTTCCAACTATATTGAGGACTTTTAAGAATATTCCCATGAAAAACATTTGTATTAAAACACCAGTTAATCCAAAATCAAGATATGCCGGTCCAAACATGGTGGAAGTTATACAAACATTGTCTGTAAGGACATACAGTCCAATAAAAGTTCTTGGGCTGCCACTTGAAAAAATCATAGATAAAATATGGCCATGAGTAGTGCCTCCCAAGTTTAAAATTCTTTGAAATACTTCTAGAGTAAATCCTGCTCTGTAAAATATTAGCTCAAGAGGATTCAACATCCAGTGCTGGCCTGAAATAGACTGTGATGCAATATATCCGATAGCAAGTAAACCGATCATGATTAGTCCCACAAATAAAATTCCTATTTTTCTATTTATTTTATTGATATAATACATTGTAATAAATACACTAGCTAAAATTCCAAGTACTGATGTTCTATATCCATTTAATCCAAATATTAAAGTCTGATTAAAACCAAAATCAGATATCTTTTTTTTTTATAATATTTGGCTATTAAAAGATTTATCATAATTAAAAATAATGGATAAGCTATTCTCCAGATGTTTGTAGTTGCATTTGATTTCAGTACGCTGTTGAAAAGTGGAATTCCTCCAATAAGAATCATATTTATTGATTGAAGTATAATCGCTATTAAAACAAGTGTAATTAATATTTTTTGGTTAAAAAAGTTGTTTATTTTTGTATATATTGGAGAAGGTGCATTTTCATCTATTGTAACTTGAGATTTTATAATTCCTGCTCCAATTAAAAATACCAGTGTTGCAAGTAAAACTGTTCCGATTGTTTCTGCACTTAAAGGATACTCGAATCTGTAATTAAATGATCCGATATATCCCATTGATAAAAAAACCATTATTGCAATTGCTACAATATATGGTGAAAAAAAAAGTCAAAGTTTTTAAAGTTCATAAAAATTATCCTCCAACTTCTCTTGCAGAAATAGCTAAATTCCCTCCGAAATTAGGCATAGCTGCTACATGCGTATGTACATAGCTTGCAAGTGTGTTTTTTTTCCATAAATCCGTCTTGATTATTATATGAACCTTTTCCTCTTAAAATATTAAAAGCTAAATCATGTTTTATATTGGAATTGTCTACTAGAACTTTTGAGTAATGGAATTCATGTCCATTGAATTTTTCACCTTTTTTAGAGATTATATTGTCTTTCTTAACTTCAGCTATTGTATATTTTAAGGCCTGAACTTTATCAGTTAAAATTGAATTATATGGATAAACTCCAACTTGTTTGTCTTCATGAATAGAATTCATAAGATACATTAAACCGCCACATTCAGCAAAAAGGTCTGTTTTCCATATGGAATTGTTTTATCTGTTTTAGCAGGACTGTGTTTTGGGATAATTCTTTAGAAAATAATTCAGGATATCCTCCGCCAATATATAATCCGTCTACATCAGGAAGGGATTCATCTTTTAGAGGTGAGAAATATTCCACTTTGCAGCTATTGGCTTCCAGAGATTCAATATTTTCCTTATAATAAAAATTAAATACTTCATCATACGCCACTCCAATTTTAACCTTCTGTTTATTCAGTTTATTCCAGATATCTTCTCTTGGTGAAGTTAATTTTGGAGCCTCTTTAGCTATTTCAACCAATCTGTCTAAATCAATAGATTCTTTTTTATTATATTTGACCAAAGTTCAATAAAAGACAGGGAATTTTCTCTTTCAACTGCAGGAACTAATCCCAAATGTCTTTGCTCAATGGATATTGAATCGTCACGGATAATTCCTCCGATTACTTCAACACCAGTAATTTCTTCAATGGATTTTTTAGTCTTTAAGTAATGGGCATTGTTTTTTATTTTATTTAGTATGACTCCAGCAATATTAATTTCAGGGTCTAATGCTTTAAATCCTAAAACTAAAGCAGCAGCACTTTTTACTAAACTTCTAGAATTAATAATTAAAATAACAGGAGCATTTAAAGATTTAGCTATTGATGCTGTACTTCCAATATCATTTATAGAGTCAATACCCTCATAAAGGCCACGGACGCCTTCAATAATTGCAATGTCTTTTTTTTTCCATGGCTTTTAAAAATGCATCTCTTACCTGTCCCTCTTTCATAAAAAATGAATCAAGATTTCTTGAGGTATTTCCGGTAGCTAATGTGTGGTAAGTTGGATCAATATAGTCTGGCCCTACTTTAAATGGTTGGACATTATATTCTTCGCTTAATGCTTTCATAATTCCAGTAGCTATTGTTGTTTTTCCAACTGCACTACCAGTTCCTGCTAATATAATTCTCATAATATTATTTTATGGATTGTTGTGTATAATTATTTATCGCATAACATGTTTTAAATAATATAATCAATATAATTTAAATTAATATATTTATGGTGGTTAAATGAGAATACTACTTATTCATTCTGATTATTTAAATTACAATGTAAAAAATAAAACACCTGTAGCTGAAGAAATCAAAGATGCTAAAAAACAAGGAGCATTTGACGAATCTTTAGTTGTATTTACAGCTGTTGAAAAAGACGACGAAAATAACCCACAAGGGATTGTTAAAAATTTAGTTAAAGAAGTTATTAAAACTAATGATCAAGTTAAAGCAGAAAATATAGTTTTATATCCATATGCTCATTTATCTTCTTCTTTAAGCTCTCCAAAAGTGGCTGTTCAAGTATTAAAAGATGCTGAAGAAGCTTTAGATGCTGAAGGATTAAATGTTAAAAGAGTACCTTTCGGATGGTATAAGGCATTTGAAATTTCCTGTAAAGGACACCCATTAAGTGAACTTTCAAGAACCATTACTGCTGAGGAGGAAGATGAAGAGGAAGTAGAGAAAAACCTTCTTCATGGTCTATTCTTGACGGAGATAAAATTATTGATATTGATGATTTCAAATTTGAAAATGATCAGTTGGAAAAACTTGTTAGCTATGAACTTGGTACTGGTGCATCTGATGCAGGAGAGCCTCCTCATGTTAAATTAATGAGGGAAAAAGAGTTATGTGACTATGAAAGCGCATCTGATGTAGGAAACCTCAAATGGTTCCCAAAAGGACGTTTAGTTCGCGATTTACTCGCTGATTATGTTTATAATTTAGTTGTAGATCAAGGAGCAATGCCTATTGAAACTCCAATTTTCTATGATTTGGACAACGAAGCTATTAATGTTCATGCAGCTAAATTTGGGGAAAGACAATACAGAACAGACACCAAGAAAAACTTGATGCTTAGATTTGCATGCTGTTTTGGTGCATTTAGAGTAATGGCTGATCCATTTATTACTTGGAAAAATTTACCTGCAAAACTCTATGAATTATCCACTTACAGTTTCCGTTTTGAGAAAAAAGGAGAAGTTGTAGGTCTTAAAAGATTAAGAGCATTTACTATGCCTGATTTCCATAGTTTCTGTGCTGATATGGAAAATACTTTAGAAGAATTCTCAAAACAAACTGATATGTGTATTCAGACAGGTGTAGATTTGGATGTTAAGTATGAAATAATTTTCAGAGCTACTAAAGATTTCTATGATGAAAATAAAGATTGGATGTACAGTATTGGTAAAAAAATAGGTAAACCAGTTTTACTTGAAATTTTACCTGAAAGAAAACATTACTGGTCTTGTAAAATAGACTTTGCAGCTATTGACTACTTAGGAAGACCAATTGAAAATCCGACTGTTCAAATAGATGTTGAAAGTGGTAAAAGATTTGATATTACATATCTTGGAGAAGATGGAAAAGAACATTATCCAACTATTCTTCACTGCAGTCCAACTGGAAGTATAGAAAGGGTTATCTGCAGTTTACTTGAAAAGCTATTGAATTAGATGAAAAAGCTCCAATGTTACCTACCTTGGTTAAGTCCTATTGAAGTAAGGATTATAACTGTTGGTGAAGATCACAAAGACTTTGCTAATGAATTATATGATAAAATCAATGCTGAAAATATTCGTGTTGATGTAGATGACAGGGATGAAAGTGTTGGTAAAAAAATAAGGAATGCTGCTACTGAATGGATTCCTTACATATTTGTTGTTGGAGACAATGAAAAAGAATCTGGTGTGTTCTCCGTAACAGTTCGTGAAACTGGTGAAAAGGTTGACATGACTGTGGATGAATTAATTAAAGAGGTTCTTGACAAAACCAAAGGAATGCCTTATAGGGGATTACCTTTACCAAAAGATATCTCAACAAGAATTAATTTCCAATAAACCTTCTTTTTGAAGGTTTCCAATCTTTTTTTTTTGAAAAATAAACTTTTTTTTAGTTATGGATGTGTCTGATTATTAATTTTCATAATCTGCTATAATGAATAAAAGAATTATAGCTAATTTTTCCATAATTTAACTTCTTTTAGTGTAAAATAAGTGTTGGATAAATCAAACATATTTTTATGAGAATTATAGATATGTGGGGGGATAAATCCACATATCTATTTATTCAAGGTGATGTGTTTATTGAATATATGGAGGTTTGATAAGACATTCATGACTAACCTTTCAATAATTTTGAAATATGTTTTAGTTACATATTCCAGATTATACTTTGTAAGGACTTATATATATTTTTTATCTTTTTTTTAAGCTTTAATTTCATGTTTTTAGGGCATTATTGTATTTTAAATCAAAATTTACACTTTTTTTAGAGCAATATTATCAGTAACTTGTTTTTTAGTAGTTAGCTTTATTTAATTAAAAAATATAATTATATATTGTATATAATATACGGAGGAACTATTTAATGTACAATATAGGAGAAGCTCTTATTGGTGATGGAAACGAGTTAGCTCATATTGATTTAATAATCGGTGAAAAAAGAAGGACCTGTAGGTCAAGCTTTTGCAAACGGATTATCAAATTTATCTGTTGGCCACACTCCATTAACCACTGTAATTAGACCAAATTTAATGACTAAACCAGCAACTTTAATCATTCCTAAAGTTACTGTTGGAGATTTAGACGATGCTGCTAAAGTATTTGGACCTGCACAAACTGCTGTTGGTAGAGCAGTAGCTGATGCAGTAGAAGAAGGATACATTCCAAAAGACATCGTTGAAGACATCGTAATTAATGTAAGTGTATTTATTGACCCTTCTGCAAAAAAATTATAGGAAAATATATCAATACAACTATGGAGCAACTAAATTAGCTATTAGAAGGGCTATGGAAGGTTACCCATCTATTGACAAAGTACTTGCAGAAAAAGATCGTGGAACTCACCCAATTATGGGCTTCAGAGTACAAAAACTTTGGTCCCCACCATATTTACAAGTTGCACTTGATTTAGACAACTTAGACGCTATGGAAAGAATCATCAACGATTTGCCTGATAAAGAAAGAGTTCTTATTGAAGCAGGAACTCCACTTGTAAAAAAAAAATTCGGTGTCGGTGTTGTTGGAAAAATTAGGGAATTACGTCCAAGTGCATTCATTATAGCTGACTTAAAAACTTTAGATGTTGGTAGGGTAGAAATAAAAATGGCTGCAGATGAAACAGCAGATGCAGTAGCTATTTCTGGTCTTGGAACTATCGAATCTATTAAGAAAGCTATTCATGAAACTCAAAAACAAGGTATTTATTCAATCCTTGATATGATGAATGTGGCTGACTTTGAAGAAAAAATTATCTGCTCTTCCAGATGACTTAAAACCGGATATAGTTTTATTACACAGAAATGTGGATTTAGAAACTTACAAAGCTGAAAAAAGGTGAAGATACCAGTGAAATGACTGAATGGGGTAATATTAAATCCATTAAAAAACTCATTGGTGACGGTTTAGTTGCAGTAGCTGGAGGAATTACTCCTAATAAAGTAGAGGAAGCTACTTCAAAAGGTGCAGATATTATTATTGCAGGTAGATACATTATTGGTTCTAGAGATGTAAGAAGAGCTGCTGAAGACTTCTTAGCACATTTCCCACAAGATCCAGATAGTATGAGACTTGCACTTGATGAAGACGAACAAGTAAATTAAATCTTTTGATTTAATTTATTCTATTTTTTTTTAAAAAAGGAGATTATAATATGGGATTTTGTAATTCTTGCGGCAGGCCAATTGTAAAAGCAGATTATGGTACTAACGCAGATGGTAGTTTAAATGAGGAATATTGTAAAGATTGTTTTCAAAATGGGGAATTTACAGAACCTGATATAACTCTTGAAGAAATGATTACAAGAAAAACAAAAGAAATGATGGAAAAAAATCCTAGATTGCCTGAAAACCAAGCTACAGGTATTACTGTTGGATTTATACCTGGTTTAAAAAAGATGGTGTCCAGAAGAGTTCTGGGATGATGAATTTTAGTCTGTTTTTAAAATAAATTCTTTAATTCTATTAGCTATATATTCATCATGACTTTTATTTGATTTGAGGAAGTAATTTTCTTCTTCTAATTCATTATATTTATCAACTAATTCGTTGTATTCATCATACATACTTTTAAGTTCTTTTTCTAGGTTTTGATTACTTTCAAAAATATTTGCATAGCTGGTTTTAGTATTAAGTGTGTCCTGTTTTAAGCTGGTGTATTTATTGCTTATTCTTTCGTAGCTATCTTTAATGCTTTTGTTTTCATCTTTTATGTATGAACATTTGTCCTTGAGGTTTTTGTTTTCGTCTTTTATGCTTGTGAATTTGGTTTTGATGTTTTCAGTTTCCTGTTTGATATTCACGAATTTGGTTTTGATGTTTTCGTTTTCTTCAATTAATTTAGAATGCTTGTCTTTTAAAGTTTCTAATTTTGAAGATTCATTTTCAAGAGTAGATAATAATTGATCTTTTTCTTGTTTAAGCTGATTAATCTCATTTTCAAATGCTTCAACATTTACTTTTGGTGTGGTTTCTATTTCATTGGTGTAGATATAATTGGCTATTTCAAGTGCACTAACTTTATCTTCCAAGTTCTTAAACTCTTCAATTTCACTTTGAGGAATAATTAAAACTTCTTCTTTATCTTCGTATATATCATCATGTTTAGGTATTGTGATTTGTATCTGTTTTGTTGTGTATTTTTTCTTTTCACCATTTTTAAGAGTTCTATTGTATTCCCTAGAATATTTTTTTTACAACACCTTTTCCAGTTTTCATATTTTATTCCTCAATAATTTAACATTATAATTTTGTAGTTTAGTTATTATATTTTTTTCTAATTTTCTCATCGTGTAAGGTTAATGTTAGACACAGTCCGACTGTCAGCAGGATTGCCGTAACATCCATCACAAGTTTCATTGCATCTTTTAGTATGGTATTTACAATTTTTTCAGTTAAGCCGGGTTCATGTTTTAGCTCTGTTGTGTTTACATGACCTAATTTTTCAAGATATTTTCCACTATGGTGAGTAAGATTGTTGTCATCTAAGTAATCCGGAGCATAAGTATCTATTGCATCATGTAATCCGCTAAATGCTCCAATTATGAGAATACAACCAATTATGGCAGTTCCCATTGATGATCCTAATGTTTGGCTTGTTGTAATAAGTCCTGATGCTGTACTTTGTTTTTCTTCAGGAGTGGTATTAAGTGAAATATCTACACCTAAGGAAATGACAAATCCTAATCCCAGTCCAAAGACAGTTAATCCTGGCGCTATGTCCATAAAGTGAGTATTTAATCCGAATTGGTATTTTAGTAAAAATGTTGATCCGATAGCTAATATAAATCCTATAATCATTATAATTTTATGATTAAATTTCATAGCTAATTTTGGAGCAAGTAAAGAAGTTATTAGAAGTCCAAATGTCGCTGGAAGTAAAGTTAGCCCAGTTCTAAATGCACTTAAATGCAATACACTTTGCAGGAATACAGACACTGCAAATAATGCTCCGGCAAGTGATAAATTAGTTATCAAACGTATTCCCATTCCTGTTTTTAAATTATGATTTTTAAGTAAGCTGATATCTACTAAAGGTGTTTTTCCTTTTTTTCTTTTGTTTATTTTCAAATATTCCGAAAGTTACAAGTAAAATAATTGACAATGAAATTAAAATCAATGTTGTTAGGTGGTGGTGTTTTTAAACATAATATTCCCAAAACAAGACTTATCAATCCGCTTACACATAAAATAGCTACAATTATATCAAAATCACGTATGGTAAGATGAGGTTTAAAGTTTTTAATTTTATATGAGAATAAAAATATGAATACGACTATTAACAGTTCAAGTACAAATCCGAATCTCCAGCTTAAAAATGTAGTTACAACTCCTCCAAATAATGGTCCGATGGCTGCAGCTATTCCTGCAATTGCACTGCTGATTGCAAGGGCAAAGGTACGTTTGTTATCTTTATATGTTCCACTAATTATGGAAATTGTAGCAGGAGTCATCAATGCACCGCCTAATCCTTCAAGTAAAGACCATCCAATAAATAATGTTGTTGCATTTTGACTTACAGATGCGATTAATGCACCGATTCCATAAATTAGTGCACCTGCTAAAAAATATTTTCTTTTTTTCCAACAATATCCTGTAATTTAGATCCAACAAGCATTAATGAGGCAGTAATTAAAGTATAAAAACAGATAATTAATTGTATTGTGCTTAACGAAGTATTTAAGTCTAAAACTAGTTGTGAAATACTTACATTCATAAAAGTCGAATCTAAAGTTATTATAAATGAAGCCAATGCCACCAATATAAGTGGGAGCCATGTTGTTTTATCTTCTGTAATAATTCTCACCAGTTTAATTTAATATTTTTTAAATTTGTTTAAACTATTTAAAGTATTTAATTATAAACATTTTATTGAGGTTGATTAAATGAAAGTTTTTGGTATCTGCGGGAGTCCTAGAAACAATACAACATATTATGTTTTGAAGGAAGCATTGGATAAATTAAATAACCATGGATTTGAAACAGAGCTATTTAGTTGTTTTGAAAAACATATTGGTCATTGTATGCATTGTGATTATTGCTTGGAACACAAAAAATGCATTAGTCATGATGACATGCTGGAAATATATGAAAAACTTCAGCAATGTGACGGACTAATACTGGCTACTCCTGTTCAAAGCGGAGGTATAAGCAGTAACTTGTCAGCTATTATGGACAGAACACGTGCTCTGGAAGCTGTTGATTATAATATTTTAAGAGGAAAAATTGGAATGAGCATTGCTGTTGGTGGAGACAGAACAGGAGGTCAGGATTTTGCCCATTTAAAAAAAAATATAACTTATTTCATGATACATGGAATAATTCCGGTAAGTGGAGGGCCTTTTGGATCTAATTTGGGAGCTTCTTTTTTGGTCTAAAGATTCTATTGAAGATATAAAAAAAGATAATTACGGTTTTGAATCATTAAACAGAACATTAGCAGAATTTGAAAAATTTTTAAAAAAAAATACATTGATTAAGTTATTGCAATGAGTATATTTATATAGTAAAATTAATTTATATTAGTATAGTTTTTTATTTAATCAAATTTTTTTTTATTAGGTTATGTTATGGCAAATAAGTTAGTTAGGGGCAGCTTTATTATTTTTATAGGCAATATTATCTTCCGTATTGGGGGGTATCTGTACCGTTTTTTAATGGCGGCTCTTTTTAGGCCCGACTAGTTGGGGTATTTTAGCTACTACTTTGCCATTTCAGGGAATATTCCAAACATTGTCTGCTGGGGGACTTCCTCCGGCAATAGCTAAGTATGTTGCAGAATATGAAGTTGTAAATGAACATGACATGGCCCGTAAAACGATTTATGTGGCTTTAAAAATCATGGTATTTCTGGGAATATTCTTTGGGGTAATTATGGTTTTCATTGTTGCTCCATGGCTTGCTTACGGTTATTTGGGAAAACCGGAAACACTTGTTCCTTTGCAGATTGTAGGTCTCATTACTCCTTTTAGTGTTATTGTCGGTGCTTTTAGAGGAGCATTTCAGGGAGTATATAAAATGGAATATATTGTATATACTCGTGCTGTAGAGCAGTTAGGGATGATTTTATTTGCAACTGCATTTGTTTTAATTGGATTTTCTGTTACTGGTGCACTATGGGGTACTGTAATAGGTTTTGCAGCAGCAGCGGTTTCTGCAGTATATATATTCAGACATCATATGGCAAAATATATTCCTCCTGCCAGTGTAGATTTTAAGTTTACCTGGAGAGATGAATTGGATTTGGCTACTACTTTGGTTAAATTCTCCATTCCTGTAATTATTACAGCTATTGCTGAAATGCTTATTTACAATATCTGTACTATGGTTATGGGTAAATTTTTAACTTTGGAAGCTGTCGGATTTTTTGCAGCTGCCGATCCTATATCCAGATTGCCATTAATGATTTCTATTTCAATAGCTACAACAATTTTGCCTGCTTCTTCTGAGGCATTCAGGGCCGGAAATAAGGTAGCGCTAGAAAAATATGTTTCTGAAGCGTATAAGTTTTTTTCTTTACTGTTTGTTGTTCCAATGTGTATAGGATTAGCTTGTTTTGCAGCTCCTATTTTAAGATTGCTTTATTTCACTAATCCGGCTTATGTTGCAGGTGCATCTGCATTAGCTATTTTGTCTATTGGTATGACATTCTATTCAATATTTTCAATTTCAACAAGTATTGTTCAGGGTATTGGTAATCCGAGAATTCCTATGTACATATTAGTATTTGGAGCTATTTTGACAGCTATTTTAAATTGGGTTATGGTTCCAACTTTAGGTATTGCAGGCGGTGCTGCAGCTACTTCAATAGCCTGTTTTGCAATGATGGTGCCTATACTTTATATGGTATTCAAATTAACTCAGGTTAAAGCCCCTAAAGTTTCAGTAGTTAAAATATTGGCTGCTTCAATGATAATGGGTGTTGTTGCATATATTATGCCTAAGACAACATCCTTGGTTGTTTGTAGGAATTATTGTCTGTATGATTGTGTACTTCTTTGCATTAATACTTGTAAGATTCTTCACTCAGGAGGATATTGTAGGTTTAAGAGCATTATCCTCTAAATTCGGACCTTTGTCTAAAGTTATGGGTAAAATGTTGGATTTAGTTGAAAAAATAGAATTCAGATAAAATTTGCACGATTATATTTTTCAAATTCTTTTTTTATTTATTTATATTTCTTAAAATAACTAAAAATGAATATAACAACTTTTATTTTTGATTATTATGATTTATTTTATTTTTATTTTAATTTTTTTAATTTATTTAGGTAGTGTTTAAAGATATTAAGAAAAATATCGATAATTAATCAGCATTGCTTTTTAAAATAAGTCTATGTTATTATTCAATAACTTTTTACAGGTATTTATTTAAATAATCTGTTATTTTTAATATTTTTTCATCGAAACATTATTTAATTATAAAAATCATAATATTCTTCATTATATTTTGGAGGAATATTGATGACCGATGTGAAGGCAGGTGTTGAATATAAAATCAATGTTGATGGGAATTCTTTCTTATTGGACGGTAAAAATATCAATTATTGGAAAGTATCCTGGATACTGAGTCAATGACTGAATCCGCTAAATCAATTAAGGTTTCTTATAGAACTGCATTGAATTATATTGATAAAATAGAATCAGCACTTAATGTCAAAATTGTTAATACAACTAAAGGTGGAAAAGGTGGAGGTGGGGGAACTACCCTTACTGATGAAGGTTATTCTATTTTAAAAGAATGTAAGAAAATTAATGCTATTATGGAATTGCATAAGGATGTTAATGAAATTGAATCTGAAGTTTTAGATATTGATGAATCTAAAGGAATCATGACTGTTAAAATGAAACAATTTGAAATTAACACTCCGTTAAATAGAAATTATAAAGTGGGAGACAGATTACTGGCATTAATCAGTTATGATAATATTTTTGTCATGCTGGAGCCTCAGACTTCCAGTATTCGTAATATTATTAAAGGAAGAATCATTGAAATGAAACTGGAAAAAAGAGGTTATTCGTGTAAAAATAGATGTTGGTGGACTTAATTTATATTCTGACATAACTCTATCTGCAGAAAAAGATTTAAATCTTACAATTGGTAAAGAAGTATATATTGGATTTAAAGCAATGTCTGTTGCCACTTTAAAGTTATAATTCTGGGGAATTTTTATTTTAAAAATTGAGGTTGATGAAAGCAGATGTACGGGATGCGGTTCCTGTTATGATATTTGTCCAAAAGCAGGTAAAATATGGAAAATAAATGATGTTGCACATGTATTGGATTTAAGATATTGTCATGTTTGTACTATATGTGCGATGGCATGCCCTGAACACTGCATTAAAATTATACGTAATGCTCCGGAAGAGTGAATAATTTACTCTTCTTTTAATTTAACAATAGTTTGAGGAATAGCTATGGATAGAAAATCAAATGTTTCAAGAACTACATCTGAAACAGATATACAAATAGAAATGAATCTTGACGGAAAGGGAAAATATAATATTTCAACTGGTGTGAATTTTTTTAATCATATGTTGGAGGCATTTTCAAAGCATTCAATGATTGATTTGGTTGTTGATGCAAAAGGAGACATTGAAATTGATGATCATCACACTATTGAAGATGTTGGTATATTGCTGGGTGAAGCTTTCAGGCAAGCTATTGGAGATAAAAGGGGCATTAAAAGAATGGCTGATGCCACAGTACCTATGGATGAGTCAGTAGCTAAAGTAGCTATTGATATTAGTGGGCGTAGCTATTGTAATATGGAATTTGATTTTACTAATGAAAAAATTGGAGATATGACTTCTGAAATTGTTGTTCACTTTTTCGAGTCTTTTGTATCTTCGGCTAAATTAAATATTTACGGGGTTTCAAAAGGAGCAAATGATCATCATCAGGCTGAAGCAGTCTTTAAAGCTTTTGCCAAATCATTAAAAAGAAGCAATAAAAATAGAGCATGATGAAATTCCTAGTACAAAAGGTGTTTTATAATTGGCAGGTGAAGATTTCTCTCAACGCGCATCTCATGATCGTTTAAGTGCAATAACTGATGGGGTTTATGCTGTAGCTTTGACTTTGCTTGCTTTGGAGATTGTTGTTCCGTCAGCTAATTCAATACATTCTTCTGCCCAATTAAACAATTATATGGTTAATAATCTGTTGCCGCAGTTATCTCTGTATTTAATTAGTTTCATTATTCTTTCAAATTTTTGGGCATCTACTAATGCTATTCCGATGTATAAAAAAGTGGATAATACTATTCTTACAATAAATTTGGCTATTTTGGCATTGGTGGTTTTAATACCGTTTTCAACTTCTTTTGTATTGTCTTTTTATCATTACTCTCAAAGTGTAATTATTTTTAGTTTGATTATCCTGTTGGTTGGATTGCTTTATCTGATTTTATATATTTATTTATTTAAAGAAAATTTAGTTAAAGAAAGGATTTATAAGTTTATAGAACCTCATAAAAGGATTATGCTTATTGAATTAAGTATTCCACCAGTGTTGGCTTTGATATCAATAGTATTGGCATTGTTCAATCCTTTAGCAGGTATGTATGTTTATGTTATTGTGCTTTTTGCAACAATGATAAAAAAAAATAGCTAAAAGATTTATAAAGAATTAATTTTTTTTAAAAAATTTTGTTGTCTAAAAAAAAGAGAATGTAAGTAGCTAAAAAGCTACTTTTAATTTTTATATTTATTCTGGTTTACTGATTAAGTCGGTTTTGCGACCGGTGTTACCCTCTTTCATGTGAGGGGTTCTTAAAACAGAATCGTTTCCTTTTTCAATTTCTCTAGCTTCATCAGCTAATGCTGCTGCAGATGCTGCCATTTCGTGTGCTGCTGCTACTAATGGGATGAAGTTTTCGAAACCTTTGGTCATGAAACATCCTTTCATATCTAAGTTTGCAACAGCTCCAGCCATTTCATATGCTGCAATAGCTTTTGCTTTTGCATATGGGTTTTCAAATCCAGCTGCTTCAACAGCTTTTTCAGCAGTAATTATAAGTTTAGGTAATTCGATATTTCCTGCTGCAGCTCCGTCAATTACACCGTCAATTGTGTTTTGAACTAATCTTAAAGCTCCTGTTTCTGCAAGCACTTTGAGAATATCTGCGTTGAAAATAGCCATTTCAGTTGGGTCTAACCATTCTTTTTTGCACCAATCATAGGGTCAGACATTACAATAATGTATCCTAAGCCTTGTTCATCCATTTCATCTTTTTTACCTTTACCTTGGTGCATCACCAATGATAATAGCAGGGATGTCTTTTTCAGATAACAATTCTCTTGCTTTAGCTGGTCCAGGTGTTCCTGGGTTTGGACTAATGAAGATACAGAAATCTGGGTCAAATTGATCAACTTTTGGTACAACGTCTTCAACTTGTTCAGGATTCATTTTTGCTCCAGATCCGAATACTCTTACATCAATATTTGGTCTGTCTGCTCTTTCATCTAAAAAGAAGGTCTAATACTGGAGAAGTTCCAATATTTCCACTTTTTATAATTCCTATTTTTACAACCATTTTAGTTCACCTATTATTTCTATACAATTGTTTATAGAATTGTATATTTATTAATCTTTTGATTTAGCTCTGTTTAATAAATTGAATATTTTCCATAATTCTATTCAAAAAATTTTAGAAAAAGTAGTTAGAAAACGATAAAATATTCATATAATAATAGTTAAATTTTTAAAAATAGTTAAGAAGTGGTTCCGACGAGATTCGAACTCGTGATCCCTCCTTGTAAGGGAGGTATCATACCACTAGACCACGGAACCATAGTACATCATTATTTATTGATATTATCATATATAAAGCTTTTGGTTTTTTAAGTAATTTAGATTTTATTTCCACAATTGAAGCAAAAAGTATCATCTTTATTTACTGTACTTCCGCAATTGCTGCATTTCCATTCATGATTTAATTTGTTTCCGCAGTTGGTGCAGAATATATCATCATCATTTACTGGATGTCCGCACTTATTGCATCTTAATTCCGTTTTTTTTTTTTTCCGCAGTTGGTGCAGAATATATCGTCTATTTTTACAATATTTCCACAATATTTGCAGGTATTTTCAGAATGGCTATTTTTAGTTGCAGCTATTCCAGACACTCCTGCACTGGGTGTTTTCGAATGTAGGTACTTTTTCAAGTATATTTGAACTTGTTGATGTACTGTCGGATAAAACTGGCTGACTATAAAAGTCTGTTCTGTTTTCTATTTCAAATATCATTTCATTCATTGCAGCAATTCTTTTTTATCATCAGAGGGGTGGGTAGAAAAGAAATCAAAATTATTGGCATTTTCTTCACTCATTGATTGCCAGAATGCCGGAATTCTCCTTATGTTATAACCTGCCCAATGAATTATCATCATTCCAAGTTTGTCTGCTTCTATTTCTTGGGATCTTCCAAATGGTTGTATTAAAAAAAGTTCAGATCCGATATCTGCTATATTTGTAATTGCACTTGTAGCAAGTCCTAATTCTTCTTCACCTAAAAAAAGAATAAGTCCGAGGCTTCCAATTCTGGAAAGGGTTGTTATTGTATTTTTTGTATTTCGAACACTGGACTGGGTTCTGCTGTGGTCTAAAAGAGCATGTGCCATTTCATGACCTAGGATAAATGCTATTTTTTCTTCAGTATTGGCTATTGGCAGAATTCCTGAAAGTACGATGATTTTTCCTCCAGGGATGCACATTGCATTTTCGTCCTCATCTGCAATTAAATGGACTTCCCAGTCATAATAATCTGCTGTATAATCTGATCTTCCAATTTTAGCTAAATAATCTTCAACAGCAGTTATTAGATTTGAAGTAACCTTTAATATTAATTGGCCTTCTTGTGTCTGGTCTAATATTTCATGGCCATCTATCTTATTGTAATACTCATTATAACATTCATTTAAGAATTTGTCATCATCTATATTGTCATAATGAGATTTTCCAGTAAAAGGGTTAAGGCCACTTCTGTCATCTTTACTCATTTTACCACCATATTCTATTATTAGTTTATTTTTTATACTTTATAAAATCATGGGTTTACTTTGTGTATAAAATTCGCATCTGTCTGATAAGTAAGTTATAAATAAAAATAACACTATAATATACACTAATGAATTATTAATTGAAAGTGATATAAATGGCATGGGACGATTCTGCTAGTAAAATATGGATGGACGGAAACATGGTTGATTGGAAAGATGCAAAAATTCATGCACTTTCACATGTAGTCCATTATGGTACAAGTGTTTTTGAAGGTATTAGAGCATATGACAATAAAAAAGGCACTTGTATTTTTCGTTTAAATGAACATGTAAAACGTTTATTTAATTCAGCAAAAGTTTATAAAATTGATATTCCTTATACTCAAGAAGAAATTGCACAGGCAATTAGGGATACTGTTAAAATCAATGAGTTAGCTTCCTGTTACATACGTCCTGTTGTATTTAGAGGATATGGTCAGTTAGGAGTTAATCCGTTATCCTGTCCTGTTAATACTGTAATTGCTGCTTGGGAATGGGGATCTTATTTAGGTGAGGAAGGAATGGCTAACGGTGTAGATGTTGGAGTTTCATCCTGGAGAAAACCAGCTCCGGATACTTTCCCAACATTAGCTAAATGTGGTGCTAATTATATGAATTCTCAATTAGCTAAACTGGAAGCTATTGACCATGGTTATGAGGAAGCTATCATGCTTGATTATGAAGGGCATGTTTCTGAAGGTAGTGGGGAAAACATTTTCATTATTGAAGATGGAGTATTATACACTCCTTCAATGGATTCTTCCAATCTTAAAGGAATTACAAGGGAATCTATTAAACAATTAGCCAATGATTTAGGCTATGAAGTAGTTGAAGAAAGAATTTCAAGAGAAAGATTATATTTTGCTGATGAAGTATTTTTCAGCGGAACTGCTGCTGAAGTTACTCCTATCCGTTCAATTGATCATAAAATCATTGGTGCAGGTAAAAGAGGTCCAATTTCAGAAGAATTACAAAAAACTTTCTTTGACATTGTTGAAGGCAAAAAAGAAGATAAATTTGGCTGGTTGGATTACGTTTAAATGGTGTGAGAAATGGATATAATTCAGGCAATTATTATTGGTATTGTTCAGGGATTAACTGAGTTCTTACCGGTAAGTAGTTCAGCTCATTTAATCTTTGCTCAAAATGCATTAGGGGTAGAATCCTCTCTTGCTTTTGATGTTTTTCTTCATTTAGGAAGTTTAATAGCTGTATTATGGTTCTTCCGTGCAGATATTATCAGAATGATTCAGGCATTCTTATTAAGTATTGGAGATATTATTCAGCACAGATTTAAGGAAGGATTTTACTCTGATCCTTATAAAAGATTGGTCTGGTATGTAATTATAGCTACTATTCCTGTAGGTTTAGTTGGTGTATTATTTGAAAGTCAGGTAGAGTCATTGTTTGCAGGTGCATTATATGTTCCGGCATTTTTCTTATTTGTAACAGGTACTATTCTTTACTTATCTCAAAGAATGAATTCTGGTGAGGTTGATTTATCAAATCTTTCACTTAAAGAATCAATATTTATGGGATTAGGTCAGGCATGTGCTATATTGCCGGGGCTTTCACGTTCAGGTACTACAATAGCTGCAGGACTTGTAATAGGATTAGATAAAGAATTTGCTGCTAAATTCAGTTTTATATTATCTATTCCAGCTATTTTGGGAGCATTTGTAGTTCAACTTAAAGATATTGGAACAATCACAGATTTCAATGCTTTAGCTGTTTTATTCGGATTTTTAGCAGCATTAATATCTGGTTATTTGGCTATTAAATGGTTACTTGAATTAATTCAAAAAAAGAAGTTTGGATATTTTTGCATATTATTGTTGGATTGTAGGAATAATAGTATTTATGGGTTCAATAACCCATTTATTCTAAATACTATTCACTGCAAACCTTTTCTATTTTTTTTCTTAATCTTTCAACAGAGTTTCCTCTAATTAATGCTGTAAACATTGCACCGCCGGCCCCAACACCTTCTTTAACAAAACCGTCAAGGTAATTTTTTAATCCAGGGTACTCTGCATCTTCAAAATTAGGGTCTACAATATTGATTGTGATGTCTTCATCAATCTGTTTTATAAGGTCAAATAAATCAGCGGTTTCATCATTGGCTACAAAAACTGTAGTAGCTAAGTTTATCCTTGAAAAATCAAAATTGGGGTTTATGGATTTTACAATTGCACAAACAGCAGCCATTTGTGTTCCACCGCCTAAAATTATTGGGATGTCTGTAGAAATTACAAGTCCAGCCATTCCTGCAAGGGTTGGATCTCCAACAGCTCCAATAGCTTGCATTGCATCAATTTCATCAGTTTCAGGATTAAGACCTGCATTTTTCAATCCTTCATCCACTACTTTTTGTTTTTAAATCATGAGGATTTGTAGGCATACTTCCACTGACTTTCTCATTAGCATCATATCCAAGAGCTCTTAAGACTCCAAGAGCAGTAGTTGTTCCTGCAGCTATACTTTCTCCGATTACTAGATAGTCATGCATCATTGAAAGCTTTGATCCAAGTTCTTTTGCATTTTCATAAATTTCCAATGGATTTAAAACTCCTTTTCCAGTTCTGATATCTCTTCCGTATTCCTTTCCAAGTCTGTTGCATTCTAAATCAGGAGTAATTTTGGAACCTGCATCTACTATAACAAATGGGATATCAGCAAGTTGTAGGGATGCTTTAGTTAGCATTGATGGTGTTGGTGCAGCAGTTTCTCCAACTACTGTTTGGGGGATTTCGTCCATACAATGAACACTTCCGTGAACCATTATTTCAGCATCTGCTGCAGGTGTATATTCAGTTAATTCGGGGTTGCTCCAGCTCCGGATATTCCAGGTATTTTGGAAGTTTCAGTTGTACCTATCATACATACAAATACAGGTTCTGCATACTTTATCTGGTTTATTAATTCATCAGAACCGTATGTTGTTATTCCGTCAATCATTTATTCACCTTTTTTAATTCTTCAATAATAATTTTATTTTGATTTATAATTTTTTGATTTTGCTTAATAATTTTTTCCAACATCTCTTTTTGAGTCAAATCCGTGCTGAATGTTTTTCCGTCTCTGGCTCTTGGAGGTATTTTAAATTCATTTGTTTGAGGTCTTGGGGGATTCTGTTCGGACTGTCGGAATCTTTTTTAATTTCCTGTGTGTAGATATTTGAAACATTATTTTTACTGTTTTCTTCTAACAGTTCCATTAATCTGGAATCTACTTCATCACCTTTAAGCTGTCCCTGTTCAACTTCAAATCTTAATCTTTTTTGGATATTATATCCCTGATAAATTGGGATGTCTCTATTTTTGATTTCTTCTTTAAATTCCTCACTAAGATGTATGTCTCCCGTTAATTGTTTAACTCTTTTTTTTCTTCAGAAGTTTTTGTGCTATAAAATCCCATGGTTAGTAATTTATTTTTGAAATTTAAATATTTGTAGGAAGTGTGATATTATAAAATGTGTGTTTTTGCAGATTTTAAAATAGTCGTGAACTGTATCTTATTTATATTTCAAATGACCAATATTAAATTAAATTATTTTTTAAGTTGATTGTTTTGATATGTTTAGGAATTGAAGGAACTGCTGAAAAAACAGGTGTAGGAATAGTTGATAGTGACGGAAATATATTGGCTATGGCGGGAGAACAATTATTTCCTGAAAAAGGAGGTATTCATCCTAGAATAGCTGCCGAACATCATGGATATTGGATTCCAAAGCTAATTCCAAAAGCTATTGATGAAGCAGGAATTTCTTACGATGATTTGGATTTGATCTCTTTTTCACAGGGTCCTGGTCTTGGGCCTGCTTTAAGAATTGTAGCTACTTCTGCAAGAACACTGGCACTATCATTAAATAAACCGATAATTGGTGTTAATCATTGTATTGGGCATGTTGAAGTGGGAAAATTAGATACTGGTGCAGTTAATCCTGTAACACTTTATGTAAGTGGTGGAAATAGTCAGGTAATCTCTCATGAAAGCGGAAGATATAGGATTTTTGGTGAAACATTAGACATTGCTGCAGGAAACTGTCTTGATCATTTTGGCCGTGAAACTGGTTTGGGTCATCCGGGAGGTCCAGTAATTGAAAAATTGGCTAAAAAAGGGTCTTATGTTGATTTGCCATATGTTGTAAAGGGAATGGATTTTTCATTTTCAGGATTATTGTCTGCAGCTTTAAGGGAAGTTAAAAAAGGCACTCCAATTGAAGATGTTTGTTTTTCACTGCAGGAAACCGCTTTTTCAATGCTTGTTGAAGTAACAGAAAGGGCACTGTCTCATACACAAAAAAGATGAGGTCATGTTATGTGGGGAGTTTCTGCAAATTCCAGACTCAGGGAAATGCTTAAGGTAATGGCTGAAGAACACGGAGCCAAATTCTGTATGCCTGAGATGAAACTGTGCGGTGATAATGGAGTAATGATTGCATGGTTGGGATTAATTATGCATAATCAATTTGGTCCTTTGGATATTAAAGATACTGGAATTATTCAGCGTTTCAGAACTGATGAAGTAGAGGCACCATGGGTTAATAATAATGATTCTCATTTAAAATTACCTGATAATTTAATAGCTAAAGGTGCTGAATCGGATATTATTAAAAGTTCATATTTGGGTAAAAATGCAGTATTGAAAAGTAGAATTCCGAAAGCTTACAGAATTGCCGAGATTGATTCCAAAATAAGAAAGTCAAGAACTAAACTTGAAGCCAAATTGCTGTCTGATGTTAAAAAATCCGGTGTAATTACTCCTGTATTGTATGATGTTGATTTGGAAAATAAATCTATATTGATGGAAGCTATTGAAGGTAAAATGCTTAAAGAAGTTATTGATGACAATTTAGCTTATAAAATTGGAGTTGAGATAGCTAAAATACATAGTTTGGATATTATTCATGGGGATATTACAACTTCCAATATGATGCTTAGAGGCGGAAAATTAGTATTTTTAGATTTTGGTCTTGGGAGACATTCTGATTTATTTGAAGATAAGGCAGTTGATTTGCTTGTGTTGAAAAAATCATTGCAAAGTATAGACAACACTACAGCTAGCAAATACTTTGATAATGTCTTGGAGGGTTATGCAGAATCATATGGAAAAAATAAAGATAAAATAATTGAAAAATAAAAGAAATAGAATCTAGAGGGCGTTATACTCATTAGAAAAGTACAGGTTGCGCCGACCTTTATTTTTATATATGTGAGAACCTCTTTTTTTTTAGTGTATTGAATGTAGGATTGACACAAATTTCTAAATCCGTTTGCATAAAACTTTAAAAAGTTCCGGTGCTTATAGATTTTAAGCACCAGAACTTATGATACAAAATTTCTTTTGTAGTTATAATTAAATTTTTTGGAACTGTTGAAAATTAAAAAATAAATGTAGTTTGATATTTAAATATTGCTTTTCACTTCGTAAATTTATTATAACTCTCTAATTGTTTTAATTTTAAATAAATATTAAATGCTATTTTAAACAGCCAATTGGAATTACTTTAACGCCATCCGGACGAGTGTATGCATATTTTCCACCAGTAAGCACTGCAAGAAATGTAGGATTATCCAATTTTTTATTCTTTTCAATTAACGCCTTGATTTTAAGGAGATTTTGGGCACCTTCGTTTATTCTTTCACTTCCAAGCTTGCATTCTATTAATGCATATCTTCCGTCCCTCAAGTGAACAACACAGTCAATTTCTAAATCTGACTTGTCATGGTAATATGAAACTTTTCCGCCATGGGAATTTGTATAAACGCTTAAGTCACGAATGCATAAATTTTCAAAAATAAATCCGAATGTTTCCAAATCATTCTCCATTGATTTAGGATTTGCATTCAATGCTGCTACGGCAATTGAAGGATCAATGAATACTTTTTTATTTCCTGATCTGATTGCTGATTTGGATTTGATATTTGGGGACCATCCTCGGTTGTCTTCAATTACAAATAATTTTTTTTCAAGGCATCAACATATGAATAGTATGTGGGTCTACTTATATTCATAAAATTAGCATTAATATCATCTATAATGGTTTGGTCTTTAGCCAGTGTGGAATTATTTCTTGCAAGCGAACGTAATAATACTCTTACCCTATCAGGGTCTCTTTTAACCCCATCAACAGCAGAAACATCTGTGTTACAAATGTTTTCCAAATAATTATATGCAACGAAAAGTTTGCCCTCTCTGGTTTTTTGATTCAATGAATCTGGCCAGCCTCCGCGGCATGCAGCAAATATCAAATCGTTTATTGTTAAACTGGATTCGCAGTTATTAATGTTAATGTCGGGATTGTCAAATAAGTCCATAATTGAAATTTGCCCGTTTGATTCACCGCTTTCATACAAACTCATAGGCCTCATCAGCATTCTATGGATTCTTCCGGTTCCTGAGTGCATGATGCTGTCTTCATCGACCACTGTTGAACCGGTTAAAATATATAGTCCATATCCTTCGCTTTCATCCACGCTTGTTCTGACGGAATCCCACAATACAGGAGCCACCTGCCATTCATCAATTAATCGTGGTTTCTCTCCTTTCAATAATCTGGAAGGTTCTATGTCTGCCCACATCATATTTGTTTTATAATTATCTTTGTCTTGTAGTTTTAATACACTTTTAGCATGCTGTTCGGCAGTAGTTGTTTTGCCACACCATTTCGGTCCAACACTGAGAATCGCACCAATCATTGTAAGATATTTTTCCAAATCTTTATCCAATATTCTCGGTAAATATTTAACAACCATAGTGATTACTCCTTATTTTTACAATTTTTCCATATATTATTTTACAATTTTTCATTAATATACTTTTTACAATTTTTCCATATATTACTTTACAATTTTTCCAACACAAAATCTACTACTTATTTTATCTAGAGAATTGAAAAGCAATATTTTTTTCGAAAAGTAGGTATGTTTCTTGTTAATTCAAACAGTTGTTGGCTCAAATGGGTAAAAAAAAGACTTGAAGAAATATCTGGCTCTGAAATTACCGTGCAAATGGCAATCAACACCTTTTCAAACATTTCTATAAAATTTTTACAGACTAAAAAATTTAAAAATTAGAATCTTAAAGTTAAAGTATCTCTTATTTGATTAAAGAGTAGTCAGTAGTTTATGATTAAGATATTTTGGTTATTAATTATTTTTTAAATTCTTTAAATTACTTATTTTCATGATTTAAGCTATTTTGATTAAAAAATAAAAAATTCATATTGTTGATTAGGTATTAACTTAATTTAGGCATCTAGAATATTTGTGATATTCTAGAATTAATTGGTCTATCAAGTAATTTAAACAATAAATAAATTTTACATGTTTACCATATTGGAAAATGATAAATCTATTGAAAGGAAATTTAAACCATTATTGAAGATTGATGATAATATGCAATTAGTTTGAATCAACTGGACCTTTCTAGACATTGAATTATTCATTTAAATCTTTTGGATTTTTTAACTGATTATGAGTTAATTTTATAAAAAATTTAATTCATATTAATTTTATGATAACATTTATAACTGGTAACAAACATAAAGTTATAGAAGCAGAGAATATATTTAAAGATTATGACATTAACTTAGAGCATATTGATTTAGGTTACTGTGAACCTCAGGGAACTCTTGAGGAAGTAGCTATATCAGGTGCAAAATATGCCAGTCGTAAACTTAATAAACCTGTGATTGTTGAAGATGCTGGTTTATTCATAAAAAGCTTTTTAAAAGGTTTTCCTGGAACATATTCTTCTTATGTTCAAGAAACTCTTGGAAATCAGGGAATATTAAAGCTTTTAGATGGTGTCAATGACCGTTATGCCGAATTCAGGTCAGTTATTGGGTACTGCGCCCCCAATTCTGAGCCCAAGATCTTTTTAGGTAAGGTCATAGGTGAAATCGCAGTTGAAGAAAAAAGGAGATTTAGGTTTTGCTTTTGATCCTATTTTCTATGTTCCAGCTGAAGGTAAAACTTTTGGAGAACTTACAACTGAAAAAAAACCAGTTTTCACATAGAAAAAATTCTTTAGAAAAAAATTTATTAAATGGTATTCTATTCAATAATTTTCTAATTTATTATTATGGGCTTACTTTATAACTAATATTAAGAGGTAATTATTATGGCAAGACCAGAATGGGTAACTTACAGTGATGAAGAAATTGAAGAAATGATTTTAAAATTTAACAAAGAAGGAAAAAGTACCAGTGAAATCGGTATTATTTTAAGAGACCAATACGGTATTCCTAGTGTTAAAGAAGTAACCGGTGAAAGAATCACTCAAATCTTAAAAAGAAATGATCAAGCTGGAAAATACCCTGAAGATTTAATGAACTTAATCAAAAGAGCAGTAAATATAAGAGATCACTTAGCTGAAAATCCTAAAGATTTACACTCTAAAAAGAGGTTTAACTATCATTGAATCTAGAATCAGGAGATTAGCTTCATATTATGTAAATGAAGGTGCATTACCTGAAGGATGGAGATACAATCCAAAAGAAGCAGCACTCCTTGTTAAATAGAGCTAGTGAAGCTAGTAATGTGCTTAAGAAGCATATAGAAAACAATAACGTTATAAGAATTATTTCTCATAACGATGCTGATGGAATTTCAGCGGCAGCTGTATTAGCTAATGCTTTAAAAAGAAGAAAATGTTCAGTTTCATACTACGATTGTTCCTCGTCTTAAGGAAGATTTAATAAATCAGTTAAGGCATGAAAAACATGATTTGGTCATTTTTTTCAGATATGGGAAGTTCTTTTGTAGGGGGAACTCAATTCTTTTAAATGTGATGTTATTATAGCTGATCATCATCAGGTTAGTGATGTTGAAGCAGAAAGCAATGTGGTTCACATAAATCCTCATTTATTTGACATTGATGGAAGCAGGGATTTAAGTGGAGCTGGTTCCAGCTATTTGGCAGTTAGGGATCTTGATAAAAAACATTTAGCTTATTTTGCTTTAATTGGTGCTTTTTGGTGATATGCAAGGTCAAGATGGATTTACTGGAGTTAATAAACTCATTGTTGATGATGCTAAACAAAGTGGTAATTTGGAAATTCATGATGGTTTGAAAATAGTTTCTAAATCCTCTGAACCACTTTTTAAATCTTTAGCTTACCTTTTTCTCCTCCGCTTCCAGGAATAACTGGGGATTTGGAAGGTTCAACTGAGTTTTTAGAAAAGATGAATTTGTCTTATGGAATTAAATTCACTGATTTAGGTGAAGAGGAAAAAGATATTCTTAAAGATGAACTTATTAAAATCAATCCGGATATCTTCGGGGATTGTTACACAGTTCCAAAAGAAATACCTTTGCTTCGTGATTTGGAAGAGTATTCATATATTCTTGATGCATGCGGTAAAAATAAGAAGTTTGGATTAGGTTTAAAGCATAGCCCTTGGAGAACGTGAAAAAGCCTTAAAAACAGCTACTGATTTGCAACGCAAATACCGTGATCAACTTGTTAAAGGATTGGAATGGATTAAAAGGGAAGGTTCAGTTAATCTTTCCCATATTCAATATTTATACAGTGAGGATAAAGTGTTGAAATCTGTAATGGGCACAATAGCTAGTATAGGTTTGTCTATTAACTTGTTGGATGATTCAAAACCTGTTTTAGGATTATCTAGACTTCATAAGGATATTAAAGTTTCTGGAAGAACAACTAGGCAACAAGTTGAAAAAGGAGTTAATTTGGGAAAAGCCTTACAGGATAGCTCCAACAATTTCGGTGGCCAGGGGTGGAGGTCATGATATTGCTGCAGGGGCTATGATTCCATTTGATAGTAAGGATAACTTTTTAAACTTAGTTAATGATATGGTTGAATATCAAATAAATAATGATTAATATGTTTTTAACAAAAAAAAGAAGAACAAATGTGTGATGGGGAGTTTGGAGAAACTATTAGAAAAAGCATGGATATATTAGTGGCTTTAGGAGATATTTATGGTGCTTCTAAATTAGTGGATATCACTTCAGCACAGGTTTCCGGAGTTTCTTATAAAACTATTGGTGATGCAGGCTTGGATTATCTTCAAGATTTGGCCAGTGATGATAAAGGGGTAGCTAGTGTTAATTCTTCCCTAAATCCTCCTGGAACTGATTTGGATAATTGGGAAGCTCTAGGATTTCCAAAGGAATTTTCAATTAAACAAAATCAAATTGTAGAAGCTTACGGTAAACTTGGAATCTCAAAAACATGTACTTGTACTCCTTATCTTGTTGGAAATGTTCCTAGATTTAGAGACCATGTATCATGGTCTGAATCTTCAGCAGTAGCATATGTTAATTCTGTAATTGGTGCTAAAACTAATCGTGAAGGCGGTCCTGCAGCATTAGCAGCAGCTATTGTTGGTAAAACTCCTCTTTATGGATTCCATTTAGATGAAAATAGGACGGCTAATTTAGTAGTGGATGTTGAAACCGAACTCGCAGGTGCTGATTTCGGAGCTCTCGGATATATTGTTGGGAAAATTGTCGGTGGTGGAGTGCCTTACTTTACTCTTTAAAAAATATTCCTGATAATAATAATTTAAAAACATTAGGAGCAGCACTTGCGTCATCAGGTTCAGTAGCTCTTTATCATATGGAGAATGTTACTCCGGAATATGATGTGGCTGCTAAAAGTGAAGCTGATGATCATATTGCAATCTCTGAAGACGACATTTTAGACACCCGTAACAAACTATCTACTACAACTGATGAACCGGATTTAATCTGTTTGGGCTGTCCTCATGCTTCCTTGGAAGAAATAAAAGAAGTTGCAAATATTGTCAAAGGAAAATCAATTAAAAACAAATTATGGATTTGCACATCAGTTAGTGTAAAAGCAACAGCTGATAGAATGGAGTATACAAAAGTTATTGAAGATGCAGGTGGTAATGTGGTCTGTGATACCTGTATGGTCGTAGCACCTATTGAAGATATGGGCTTTGAAGTAATTGGTGTAAATTCAGCAAAAGCAGCTAATTATGTTCCGTCTATGTGTGGACTTGATGTTGTTTATAATGATGTAGAAAACTTGATTCAATTTGAATAATTTTTTCTACTACTTTTTTTTTTTTAAATTTCAGTATTTCTATAGAATGTTTTTAGCTATTTTTCTTAAAAGTGTATTTTATAAGAAACTATTTATGTAAATAATTTGATAGGGTATTCTATAAGACACTCATTAGGTTGTTTTTAATACTTAGTCGAAATGTAATCAACTTTTTAGGGTGTTGTCTTCAACTTTAAATTTAATAAAATCATATAATAATTATAGGTGAATAAATTTATGAATTATTTAGTTATTGGTGCAGGAAATGCTGGTAGGCCTGTTGCAAGGTTACTTAATAATCAAAATCATAAGGTTATTATAACTGATCCAAAACAGTTATCTGATTTTAAACAAGATGTGCAAAAGTATTTTAAAACAAATGGAAAAAAGAGGGAGTTATTTTAGATTTAGGCAATGATAATCCTTCTATTGATGGTATTGATAAAGTTTATAAGGCTCCAAGTTTGCCTGACAGTGCACCTATTGCAAAAAAAGTTGCTGAAGCTAATTTAGAGGTTATTACTAATGAAGATTTCTCAAAAATGGTAAATGATTTAATTCCTGTTGATATTATTGGAATCACGGGAACTATGGGTAAAACAACTACTACATTTATTACAACAAGCATTTTTAAACAGGCAGGTTATAAAGTATGGTCCTGCTCTTCTTTAGTTAATAATTTAGTTAGTGAAGCTATTATTGATGGTATAGTTAAAGGTAAAGCTCAAAATTGTGATATAGCTATTTTTGAACTTCCTCATGGAACTATAGGGCTTCTAAATGAATTGGATATTAAAATTGGTCTTTTAACCAATATTGCTGAAGACCATCTGTCTGAATTTGGAGGTTCTCTTGAGAAATATCAGCAACGTAAATTGATTTTGGAAAAAATGAGTGAAACATTTATTGCAAATAATTCCTGCAGGGATATTATAGCTCCGGTAAGGGGCAATGCTCTTTATTATGCTTTAGATGATGATTGTGATTTTATTGGAACTGCCGGTGATGAAAAATTAACCATCAAATATTCTAAAGGGGAATTTACAACACCGTTCCACATGGTCAGCTATTTCTTTGAAAACTCTGTAGGGGCCAGCAGTGTTGCTTTAACTTATGGTGTTTCTCCGGAAGATATTACTGATGCATTATCTGAATTTAAAGGACTTCCTGCACATATGGAGGATGTTGGTGAGTATAATGGAAGAAAAGTTATTTTGGATTCTGCATTTTTATATGATGGAATGAAAATCACTCTTGAGTACTTTAAAGACGACAATGTTGTACTGTTTCTAGATCATTTTGATACATTATCTAAAAGGGATAAGACAGAAGTCGGTCAGCTTGTTGGACAGTATGTGGATGTTATAATAGCTAGTGGATTTAATGAGGTTAACCAAACAGTTGAGATGGATGCTGCATATGAAGTTTTAGATGCTATTGAAAATCCAAGTGCAATTAAAGTAGCTACTGGGGATATTACTGAAGCAGCAGCTCTTACATTCAAATATTCCAAAACCTGGAGACATTATTCTGCATATGGGGCCACTTATAGCTTATGATAGAATCACCACTGTTGAAAAAAAATCATGAAAGGACTTGAAGAGGGAAGTAAAAAATATGAATGAGTCTGATTTTCCGGAAGATACAACATTTGGAGTAATTGGAATTTGCGGAGCTAATTGTAATCTGGTAGCCAGAATTCTTAAAGACCGTGGATTTGATGTTATTGGAACAGATATGTCCTCTGGTGATGATTGCAGGTTTAAAAAATCTTTGGAAGGATATGACATTGAAGTATTTTATGAATCTCATCCTGAAGAGTTTTTTGAAAAAGCAGATTATATAATTCCTCCAATAAGTTTACCTAAAACAGCTGAAGTATTTGATATTATTCAGGAAAAAAACATTCCAGTTCTGGAAGTTAGTGATATTATTGATATTTTTAAAGTAAATAAACCGGTATTTGGAATAACCGGAACTAATGGTAAGACAACTACCACAACCCTTCTGAAAAAAATAGCTTATGATAATAATATTGCACCTGTTGAACATAATTTAGAAAAAATGCAGGGGAATGCTGAATATATTCCAATTTTACAGTCTCGTTTAAATGGGGATGTTGGAATATTGGAAGTAGGCACATTTGGAGTTCCTTAGCACTATTGAAAGAATAGTTGGAAATTCTGAATTAACTTCCGGATTAATAACAAACATAACTCCTGATCATTTAAATGATTTGGGAGGATTTATGGAGTATGCGCATGTTAAAGCAGAATTTATAAAAGGATTGGCTGGAAAACAACTTATTGTAAACGGTCAGGATCCAACAATCATGGGGCTTTTAAGGGAATTGAACTTTGAAGGTGAAATAATTACTTTTGGGGTAGATGAAATGCCTGTAGGTGTAGCTTCTAAAGAATGTGTTTGCGGAAAAACTATTGATGTTAAAGAGATTATTTCAGGTTCTGGCTATTATTTATGTGAATGTGGTCTAACAACTCCTCAACTGGATTATATTGCAACCAACATTAATTTAAAAAACAGAACATTTGAATTACATACTCCTGATGAAAAATTAGAAGTTAAAATGCTTCTTGAGGGAATTCATAATGTATATAATGTTGTGGGAGTAATTGTTGCAGCTCATGAATTTCTAAAATTACCTTATGATAAAATATTGGAGTCAATAGCTACTTTTGGTGGGGTTTCTGGAAGGATGGAGAAAGTAGCCTCCATTGGCGAAAAAAGATGTTGTTGTAGATTTTGCACATAATCCTGCAGGTGTTGAAACGGTTTTACGTGAATTTAAAAAATTATACGGTGATATCACTACAGTTATTACAATTTCCTCTGAATCCGGTGCAGAAGGAGATTTGGAAATATTTAATAAAGTTTTAGAGTTTTCTAAATACATTGTTCCGGCATCCAGTGCTTCTCAAAAAATAGCTAGTGATAAAATAAGTGAATGTCCTGAACTTAAAGAAAAAATTATATTGGACCATGGTGTTGATGATTTTGTCAAAAAAGGCACACTTGGCGCAACCTTTGATGAAGTTCAAGAAGGAATTAATCAGGCATTAAATCTGGATTGTAATATGATAATAGCTATTGGTGAGGCTGCTACAAAATTTAAAAAATGTGTCAATAATTTATGAATTAAACAATTATATGTTTAATTATTTTTTCTAATTTTCAGCTATTTTTAATAATTTAAATTTTTGTTTTGTTTACACTTGTTATTATTGTTATTATCTTTGTGCATAATTTTGAGTTTTGTTTGTTGGTTTGGGTACTTTTTTTCACTTATTTTTACTGCTCGTTTTATTTTTTATTTTGTTCATTTTATTTTTTAAAATTATTTGTTTGTTTAATTAATAATTTAACTAAGTAGATTATATTTTTATTTTCTATTGTTATATGTTTATTTATTCAAATCAATAGGTAGTTTTATATAAGTTGTGTTAAAGATATATACATTGTCTAACTGATTGTTAGTTCAATGTACATTATAATTATTTTTAATAATTATATTGTTAATGGAGAATAATCTCATGAGTATAAAAAAGAATATTGGTGTGTTAGTTCTTTTTATTAGTACTTTTAAGTATGTCTGCAGTTTCTGCTGAAGACGTATCTATTAATGCTAATGATACTTACCAAACGCCAAATGAAATTCAAAAAAGATTTCACATCTTTACAAACAGACATTGATAATTCTCAAGGTGTATTTGAGCTTACTTATGATGTCAAACATGGAGATGATGAAATAGATAATTATGGTATTTCTATTACAAAGACTACTATAATTAACGGAAATGGTCATACAATTGATGCTAATGGTCATGGAAGTATTTTTGTAGTAAAAGATTCTTCTGTTACATTAACATTAAATGATTTGACTTTGATTAATGCAAATCCTGTTTCTGATAGTTCAGGAATTGTAAGTAATGGTGGGGCTGTTTACTTTGATGGTTCTACTTTTAATAGTAAATAATGTGAATTTCAAAAATAATATTGTCTATAAATATGGTGGTGCAATTTACACTACTGGAACTTGTATTGTAGACAGTTCTGTTTTTGATGGAAATGATGTGCAATTCAGAAGTCAAAATATTGACAATGGTGGTGCAGCTATCTATGCAGATAATGGTGCTTCATTATTAATCTCTAATTCACAAATAATTAATAACCATAAAAACATGGTTATTCGTGACAATAATGTTGGAGATCTTGTAGATGGTGTAGTAGTTGCAACAGGATATACTAAAATTTCAAAATCTTACTTTAGAAATAACAGTGGATGTTATGGTGGAGCTGTAACTTCTTTAGGTTACACTAATGCTGGTAAAAATCAGATTATCATTGAAAATTCAGTATTTGATGCAAATAGAGCATTCCAAGGTGCAGCTGTAAATGTCATGGGTTCTACTTTCAAAATATCCGGAACCAATTTCACCAACAATAAAGGTGTTGGTTATGGAAGCGGAAATCCTAATGTAGGTGCTCTTCTTACATGGTATAGCTGTGAAGGTACACTATCTGATTGTAATTTTATAAACAATACTGCAGATAATGGTGCTGCTTATAGATTAGGAGATGATAATAATGGGGTTTCCAGTGCCAGTGTTGACAGCTGTACTTTTTATAAACAATACTGCATCCAATCAGGGTGGTGCTGTATATGAAGGTGGAAAAACAGGTAAAGCTACTTTAGATATTAAAAATTCCATATTTACCAATAACTCTGCAAAAAAAAAGAAGGTAGTGCTATTTATAGTGGAGATAATTTAAATATTGATGATGATACAACATTTACTAATAATATGGTTTATATGTATTATACCGGTACTTTAAACATAGGTGAAATTAAAACCTTTACCGATTTGCAAAAAGCTATAAACATGGTTGAAGGTGATATTCATTTAAGTTCTAATGTAACTATGTTGGCTGGTGAAGCTGATAACTTTGTAAATGGTATTGTTGTTGACCATCTTGTTAATCTTAAATGTGATGGTTTTACTATTAATGCTAATAATTTAGGTAGAATATTTAATGTTACTTCAACAGCTGATAAATTAAATATATATAATGCTAATTTAATTAATGGTAATGTAGATATAGGTGGTGCAATATATAACACTGGTTCTGTATATGCATATAACACTAATTTTATAAACAATACTGCTGCTACTATGGGTGGTGCAGTATTCAATAATGGTACTTTAACTATTCAAAAATGTATTGTAGATAATAATGATATAACCAAACGTACTTCTTCTGACTCTGAAGATTATGGTGGTGCAGCTATCTATAACTGGTATGATAGTACATTATTTATTAAAAATAGTACTATTTCCAACAACCTTAAAAATTATAAAAATGGGGATTATGTTGTTGGTGCTGTAACTTCTCTTGGTAAAACTATAATTTCACAAAATTCTTATTTTGTTAATAACTCTGGCCGTTGGGGTGGAGCTATTACTACTTCAGGCAGTTCATTACCTGGTAAGAAAGTTAATGAATTAAGCATTAGTGATTCTACATTTAGTAAAAATGGAGGATTATATGGTGCAGGTATATTTATACAAGGTTCTAAGTTCTCAATTACTAGTTGTGTATTTGATAGCAATACCGCATCTGGTAAAGGTAATATGACTCCAAATGATAATAATGGTGCAGCTATTGAAGTAACTAATACTGATAAAGCTATTACTGGAACTATTTCTAAGTCTACATTTACCAATAACAAAGCTCAATATGGTGGAGCTATTGATATTTGTGCAGGAACCATTAAAATTACAAATTCAAAATTCATTAATAACTCTGCTGATGAGGAAGGTGGAGCTATAGATATTAATGCTTTAAATGGTAATCCTAAAGTTACAATTTCAGGTTCTAAATTTATTAACAATAGTGCACCACTTGGTGGAGCTATATTGAATATAAAAGATTTAACTGTTAAAGGATCTACTTTTATTAACAATACTCCTAATACTATATTTAATTGGGTAGGTGCTGGAGGTAATCTTAATTTAAATATCAGGACTTTTTTGCTGATTTACAAAATGCTATTGGTCTTGTTACAGGTACTTTAACTCTTAATCAAAATGTTGCAATGACTGCTAAAGAAGCATCTGATTTTACAAACGGAATAACTATTAATAAAGATATTACTATTGACGGTAAAGGCCATACTATTGATGCTAAGAATTTAGGTAGGATTTTTTAGTATTGGTGAAGGATTTACTGTTACTTTAACTAATGCTACTTTGATTAATGGTAAGGCTACTGAAGGTGGAGCTATTTATAATGATGGTTCTTTAACTTTAAGTGATGTTAAATTAAGTGATAATGCTGCTGATAGTTATGGTGGTGCTGTATTCAACAATGGTGAATTGGTTGTTTCTGATTCTGTATTTGATTCTAATGATATTGTTAATCGTGGTTCTGCTAGTGTTGATTATGGTGGTGCAGCGATTTATAACTGGTATGACGGTACTTTAACTGTATCTGGTTCTAATTTTACTAATAATATTAAGAATTATAAGAATGGGGATAATTTAGTTGGTGCTATTACTACTATTGGTAATGCTACTGTTAGTGGTTCTAACTTTGTTAATAACTCTGGCCGTTGGGGTGGAGCTATTTCAGCTACTGGTGCTGAATTAAGGAAAAATTCAAGTACTTTAACAGTATCTAATACTATATTTAAAGATAATTCTGCTTTATATGCGGGTGCTGTTTACATATGGGGATCTAATTACAATATAGCTGATTGTGTATTTGATAACAATACTGCATTTGGTAAAGGTAATATGACTCCAAAAATAATAATAATGGTGGTGCTCTTGTTGTATCTCAAGTAAGTAGATTCAATGAACCAATCACTGGTACTATTTCCGGTTCTAAATTTACTAATAATAAAGCTCAATATGGTGGTGCTGCTTACTTCAATAAAGGATTTGTAACTATTACTGATTCTGTATTTGAAAATAACGTAGCTACTGCTGAAGGTGGAGCTGTTGACTTTTCTCATGCAAGTGTTAAAGATTTAATTGTATCCATAAATAATTCTTCATTTGTAGGTAATAAAGCACCTGTTGCTGGAGCTATTTTTACAAATGTTGATTCAAAGATTACAAATTCAAACTTCATTAATAACTCTGCTGCTAAAATAGGTGGAGCTATATGTAATGTAAATGATTTAACTGTTGAAAATTCTAAATTTGTTAATAATACTCCACAAGCTATTCATAACTCTAAAGAATTACATTTAGGTATTGAAACATTTACTGATTTGCAAAATGCTATTGGTCTTGTTGATGGTATTTTAACTCTTGATTCTGATATTGCAATGACTGATGATGAAGCTGCTGGCTTTGTAAATGGTGTTGCTATTAATAAGGATATTGTTATTGATGGTAAAGGCCATACTATTGATGCTAAGAATTTAGGTAGGATTTTTAGTATTGGTGAAGGATTTACTGTTACTTTAACTAATGCTACTTTGATTAATGGTAAAGCTGATAAAGGTGGAGCTATTTATAATGATGGTTCTTTAACTTTAAGTGATGTTAAATTAAGTGATAATGCTGCTGATAGTTATGGTGGTGCTGTATTCAACAATGGTGAATTGGTTGTTTCTGATTCTGTATTTGATTCTAATGATATTGTTAATCGTGGTTCTGCTAGTGTTGATTATGGTGGTGCAGCGATTTATAACTGGTATGACGGTGTTTTAACTGTATCTGGTTCTAATTTCACTAATAATATTAAGAATTATAAGAATGGTGATCGTTTAGTAGGTGCTGTAGCTACTATTGGTGATGCTACAATTTCTGATTCTTGCTTTGTTAATAATGCTGGCCGTTGGGGTGGAGCTATCTCAGCTTCAGGTTATTTGATTGCTGGTGATGATGTAAATACTTTAACTGTCTCTGGTTCTACTTTTTAAAGAAAATGGTGGATTATATGGTGCAGGTATTTTTGTAGCCGGGTCTGACTTTACTGTGTCTGATTGTGTATTTGATAAGAATACTGCATTTGGTAAAGGTGATATGACTCTAATAATAACAATGGAGCAGCTATTGTAGTAACTGATACTGGTAAAGATATTACTGGAGCTATAACTGGTTCTAAATTTACTAATAATAAAGCTCAATATGGTGGAGCTATCTATATTTGTGAGGGTAATATTGCAATTTCTGATTCATTATTTGAAAATAACTCTGCTGATGTTGAAGGTGGAGCTATTGATATTGATTCTGCAATAAATAATCCTGTAGTTACTGTTGAAAATTCTAAATTTGTTAATAATACTCCACAAGCTATTCATAACTCTAAAGAATTACATTTAGGTATTGAAACATTTACTGATTTGCAAAATGCTATTGGTCTTGTTGATGGTATTTTAACTCTTGATTCTGATATTGCAATGACTGATGATGAAGCTGCTGGCTTTGTAGGTGGTGTTGCTATTAATAAGGATATTGTTATTGATGGTAAAGGTCATACTATTGATGCTAAGAATTTAGGTAGGATTTTTTAGTATTGGTGAAGGATTTACTGTTACTTTAACTAATGCTACTTTGATTAATGGTAAAGCTGATAAGGGTGGGGCTATTTATAATGATGGTTCTTTAACTTTAAGTGATGTTAAATTAAGTGATAATGCTGCTGATAGTTATGGTGGTGCTGTATTCAACAACGGTCATTTAGTTGTCGGTAATTCTGTATTTGATTCTAATGATGTTCTTAATCGTGGTTCTGCTAGTGTTGATTATGGTGGTGCAGCGATTTATAACTGGTATGACGGTGTTTTAACTGTATCTGGTTCTAATTTCACTAATAATATTAAGAATTATAAGAATGGTGATCGTTTAGTAGGTGCTGTAGCTACTATTGGTGATGCTACAATTTCTGATTCTTGCTTTGTTAATAATGCTGGCCGTTGGGGTGGAGCTATCTCAGCTTCAGGTTATTTGATTGCTGGTGATGATGTAAATACTTTAACTGTCTCTGGTTCTACTTTTTAAAGAAAATGGTGGATTATATGGTGCAGGTATTTTTGTAGCCGGGTCTGACTTTACTGTGTCTGATTGTGTATTTGATAAGAATACTGCATTTGGTAAAGGTGATATGACTCCTAATAATAACAATGGAGCAGCTATTGAAGTAACTGATACTAATAAAGCTATTGCTGGAATTATTACTGGTTCTAACTTTACTAATAATAAAGCTCAATATGGTGGAGCTATTGATATTTGTGAAGGTAACATTAAAATTACAGATTCAATATTTGTAAATAACTCTGCTGATGTTGAAGGTGGAGCTATTGATATTAATACTGTTAATGGTAATCCTGAAGTTTCAATTTCGGTTCTAAATTCATTAACAATAGTGCATCCTATGGTGGTGCTATAGTTAATGTGAAAGATTTAACTGTTAGAAATACTGAATTTGTTAACAATACTCCTGATGCCATATTTAATTATGTTGGATTTGGAGGCAACCTTGATTTAGGTATTGAGAATTTTACTGATTTACAAAATGCTATTGGTCTTGTTACTGGTACTTTAACTCTTAATCAAAATGTTGTAATGACTGATGATGAAGCTGCTAATTTTGTAAATGGTGTAATTATTAATAAAAATATTAGAATTGATGGTAAAGGTCATACTATTGATGCTAAGAATTTAGGAAGAATTTTCGAGATTGATGGAGGATTTGCTGTTACTTTAACTAATGTTACTTTAACTAATGGTAATGCTACTGTTGGTGGAGCTATTTATAACTTTGGTAATTTAGATTTAGTGCATGTTAATTTTGTTAATAATACTGCAAAATATGGTGGAGCAATCATGAACTATGCTTATGGTTTAGTTTTAGATGATTCTACTTTTACTAATAACACTGCTAAGATTGGTGGTGCAATTTATAACTCTGCTGATTGCTTTGTTGTAGGTAATTCTACTTTTGCTAATAACACTGCTACAAGTAATGGTGGAGTAATCTTTAATTATGGTATTGGTTTTGTTGTAGGTAATTCTACTTTTGTGAATAATAGTGCTGCAGACGGTGCTGGTGCAATCCTGAATGGTGGCCGTGGTTTTGTTGTAGGTAATTCTACTTTTGTTAATAACACTGCTACAAGTAAAGGTGGTGCCATTTATAATTATGGTATTGGTTTTGTTGTAGGTAATTCTACTTTTGCTAATAACACTGCAGAAGATGCCGGTGCAGTTTATAATGAGGGTGATAACTCTGTTGTAGGTAATTCTACTTTTGTTAATAATACTGCAACTTCAATAGGTGGAGCTATAATTAATAATGGTAAATTAGTAGTTGATAATTCTGCATTTGAAGATAATGCTGCTAATTATTATGGTGGAGCTATCTTTAACCGGGATGATTTACAAGTTACTAACTCTGCATTTGATGGAAACGATATCCTTGTTCGTAACATCCGTGCTATGGATAATGTTGATCATGGTGGAGCAGCTATTTACAACTGGAAAAATGGTAAATTGGATATTTCAAAATCTAACTTTACAAACAACATTAAAAATTATAAAAACGGTAATTTATTAGTTGGTGCTGTAGCTACTATTGGTGATGCTACTATTTCTGATTCCTATTTTGTTAATAACTCTGGCCGTTGGGGTGGAGCTTTATCTGTAATGGGTGGAGAATCTAGTAGTGCTACAAATTTCATCGACATAGATGGAACTAAATTTGTTAATAACTCTGCTTTATATGGTGGAGCAATGTTTGTATGGGGATCTAATTACTCTATTTCCAACTCTGTATTTGATAATAATTCAGCATTTGGTAAAGGTAATATGACTCCTAATAATAACAATGGTGGAGCTCTTGTAGTAACTCAGGGTAATATACCTATTTCAGGTACCATTATAAATTCCAACTTTACTAATAACAAAGCTCAATATGGTGGAGCAGCTTGGATTAATGAAGGAACTGTTGATATTAGCAATTCTAACTTTATAAACAACACAGCTACTGTTGAAGCGGGAGCTATTGGATTTGAACCTGCATATACTAAAATAACTGCTACTGTTTATGGTACTAACTTTATAAACAACACTGCTGGTGTTGATGGTGGTGCTATTTATAGTAATGGTGATTTAAGAATTAGTGATTCAGACTTTGATAATAATAAAGCACAAAAAGCTGATATTATTTACAGCAATATAAATGGCTTATTGAGTATTAATGGTAATAATTATAGTAATTACACTGAAAATAAAGCTCCAATTATTAATTTGGCTGGTATAGAAACTATTTCAAGTGATGGTGGAGTAATTATAACTGTTTTAGATAATAAAACTGTAAATGTTTGTTACGGTGATGTTGTAACTTTACATGCTATTATTACAGTTGATGGTGTTCTTGTAGCTAATCAGGACTTATCATTTTCAGTTTATAATGGTGAGGATGTTGTTGTTTGTAAAGCAAATAGCTTGTTAAATGGTTCTTATGTTGCAACTTACAAAATAAATGATGTTATTAATAAAACAGTTAGTATTGTTTATGATGGACCTGAAGTTCATATTAACACAGGTATCTTAAATGTATCAAAAGCAAATCCTGATTTAACTGTTGGTGCATTAAATATTACTGTTGGAGATCTTGAAATAATTACTGTAACCGGACCTAAAGATGCAACTGGTCTTATAACTTTAACTTTAAATGGTATTGATTATATATTGCCTATTTACAATGGCGAAGCTAAATTCTACTTCCAAGATTTAGCTTATGGTACTTATGATGTATCTGCAAGTTATTCTGGCGATAATCATTATGTAGCTGCTGAAAATTCAACAGTCTTTAAAGTAGATAAAGTTTTAGCTAACTTAAAAAATAAATGTTGAAGATATTACTTTTGGTGAAAACGGACTTGTTATAATCACTTTACCTTCTGATATTGACGGTTCAGTAGTTACTGTTAATGTAAATGGTAAAGTTTATCCTGTAACTGTTGAAAATGGATTTGCAAAACTTCCATTACGTGAATTAAATGCTGGTGATTATACTATATCTGCAGTATTTGCAGGTAATGATAAAATACTTGCCTTGTAAGCAATGCTTTATTAACTGTATCTAAAGCTGACCCTGCATTAAATGTGCTTATTTCAGATGTTGGTTATGATGGAGTATTTAACATTAATGTTGCTTTAACTGGTGTTGATGCTATTGGTTTAAATGGTAATGTGATTGTTACTGTTAATAATAAAGATTACTCTGTAAATATCGTTAATGGTAAAGGTACTGCTGTTGGTGTTAAATTAGCTGCTGGTACTTATGACTTTACTGCTGCTTGGGCAGGAAATGATAATTACAATGCTGTTGGTGATTCTGGTAAATTTAGTGTTGCTAAAGTAGATTCAATTATTGATGTTGCGGTTAGTGATATTAAAGTTGGGGAAGATGCTGTTATTAGTGTTAAATTGCTTAGTGATGCTACAGGTAGTGTAACTGTTACTGTAAATGGTAAAGATTACACTGAAACTGTTGTTAATGGTGTAGCTAATGTAAAAGTGGCTGATCTTAAAGCAGGTACTTATGATGTGGCTGTTAAATATTCTGGTGATAACAATTATAATGCTGCAGTTGCTACTTCCAGCTTTACTGTATCTAAAGTTGACTCTACTATGGATGTAACTGTTAATGACATTGTATTTGGTGGAGATTTAATTGTTGATGCGGTTTTACCTTTTGGTGATGCTACTGGTGAAGTAGTTATCACTGTTAATGGTGTAGATTACCATGTATCTATTGAAAATGGTAAAGCTACTGGAACTATTAGTGGTTTAGCTGCTGGTGATTACCCTGTAACTGTTAAATATGTCGGTGATGATAAATACACTGGTGTTGAAGTTGCTGAAAATGTTAATGTTGCTAAAGCACAACCGGTTTTAGGTGTTGTTATTGCTGATGTGGATTATGGTAACGGATTTGTTATTGAAGCTACCTTAACTGGTGTTAACAGTGCTCCTTTATCTGGTAATGTGATTGTTACTGTTGCGGGTAAAGAATACACTGTTAAAGTTACTGACGGTAAAGGTATTGCTACTGGTGATAAATTAGCTGCAGGTACTTATGCATTTGCTGCTGCTTGGGCAGGAGATGATAATTACAATATTGTTACTGAAAACGGTGATTTCAAAGTTAATAAAATAGATTCATCTGTTGCGGTCAATGTTAATAATATTAAAGTTGGCGAAGAGCTAACAATAACTGTAAATGTGCCTTCTGATGCTACCGGTGATGTAACTGTTAGTGTTGACGGTAAAGAATATAAGGTAGCTATTGAAAATGGTAAAGCAGTTAAAACAATATCTGGCCTTAAAGCAGATGATTACACTGTAACTGTTAAATACGCTGGAGATAACAATTATAATGCTGCAGTTGCTGCTTCCAGCTTTACTGTATCTAAAGTTGACTCTACTATGGATGTAACTGTTAATGACATTGTATTTGGTGGAGATTTAACTGTTGATGCGGTTTTACCTGATGATGCTACTGGTGAAGTAGTTATTACTGTTAATGGTGTAGATTATTCTGTACCTATTGTTGATGGTAAAGCTACTGGAACTATTGGTGGTTTGGCTGCTGGTGATTACACTGTAACTGTTAAATATGCTGGTGATGATAAATATGTTGGTGTTGAAATTACTGAAGGTGTTAATGTTGCTAAAGCACAACCGGTTTTAGGTGTTGTTATTGCTGATGTGGATTATGGTAACGGATTTGTTATTGAAGCTACCTTAACTGGTGTTAACAATGCTCCTTTATCTGGTAATGTGATTGTTACTGTTGCTGGTAAAGAGTATATTGTTGAAGTTACTGACGGTAAAGGTATTTTCACTGGTGATAAATTAGCTGCTGGTACTTATGGTTTTGCTGCTGCTTGGGCAGGAAATGATAATTACAATGCTGTTGTTGAAAACGGTGATTTCAAAGTTAATAAAATAGATTCAACTGTTGCAGTTAATGCTGATGACATTAAAGTCGGTGAAAATGTAACTGTAACTGTAAATGTGCCTACTGATGCTACTGGTGATGTGATTATCATTGTTGATGGTGTAGATTACACTGTAGCTATTGAAAATGGTAACGCAGTTAAAACAATAGCTGATCTTAAAGCAAATGATTACACTGTAACTGTTAAATATTCTGGTGATAACAATTATAATGCTAATCAAAACACAACTGAATTTACAGTATCCAAAATATCTGACTATAATATGAATATTACTGTTCCTGAATTTAAAGAAGGAGTAAACTCTACTATTAATGTAGTTTTACCTAAAGATGCAACTGGAACAGTTACTGTTGAAATTGGTGGTAAAAATTATACTGCAAATGTAACTGATGGTGTTGCAAATGTAATTATTCCTGGATTAGGTGTTGGAGATTATAATATCACTACAACTTATTCTGGTGATGCTAAATATGATTTGATGACTAAAAAAGGAAACATAACTGTAATTCCAAATGTGGATGTAAACTTGGATGTTGATGATGTTGTAATGGTTTATCATGATGGAACTCGTTTAGTTGCTAAATTAACAGATTATCAAGGTAAACCAATAGTTAATGCTACTATATACTTTAATATTAATGGTGTAAACTATGCTAGAACAACTGATGCTAATGGTACTGCATCTATAGCTCTTAATTTAGAGTCTGGCGCATATCCGGTAATTGTGGCTTATAATGGTTCTGCTAGCTATAGTAAAATCTCTAAAAATATCACAGTTACTATTAATCCAAGTATTATAGCTGATGATTTAGTTAAAATGTATAAAAAATGATACTAAATTCAGTGCTAAATTCTTAGGTAGTGATGGAAAAGTATTAGCTAATACTACTGTTAAATTTAATATAAATGGTGTATTATACACCAGAACTACTAACAATGATGGTGTAGGTAGTTTGGCTATTAATTTAAGACCTGGAGAGTATGTTTTAACTGCTTACAACCCTGTAACTGGTGAACAACAAGGATTTAACATAACTGTAAAATCTTTAATTGTAACTCAGGATTTAACTAAGTATTATATGAATGCATCTTCATTCCAAGCAACTATCTATGATAAAAACGGAAGTTTGGCAGTAGGTAAAAATGTAACTTTCAACATTAACGGAGTATTCTATACTAGAACTGCTGATGAAAAATGGTGTAGTAAGTTTAGCAATTAATTTAAGGCCTTGGGGAATATATCATTACAACAATATATGAAGAATTAGACATAGGTAACAATGTAGTTGTTTTACCTACTTTAGTTACCAGTGACCTTAATATGACTTATAGGGATGGCAGTAAATTTACTGCACAGACATTAGATGGTCAAGGTAAACCATTAGTTAATCAAAATGTTACATTTAATGTAAATGGTAGATTGTACTTTAAAACTACTGGTGATGATGGAGTTGCTTCATTAACTATCAATTTAATGAGTGGAAAATACATCATTACATCTTACTGGAATGATTTCCAAACAGGAAACACAATAATAATATCTTAATTTAAGAGATTTTAATTAATCTCTTCTTTTTTTTTTTTTTTAATTGGTTTTTTATTTTAAAATTAAATCGTGCTGTTTTTATAATTACTTTTCATGTGCTCTTATTAAACATTTATAAACATTTAATTACTATGTTCTATCATGGCACATTATATTGACCACCCTTTAATAAAATCTAATGCTATCGAGGCTAGGTTATACCAACAGGTTTTAGCTGCTGATGTTTTAAAAAAAAAGGAAATACAATGATTGTTGCACCTACAGCATTAGGTAAAACTATAGTAGCTACTTTAGTGGCGGCAGATAGATTGGAAAAAGTTAAAAACTCTAAAATATTGGTATTGGCTCCAAGTAAACCATTAGCTATACAGCATGAATCTACTTTTAAAGAATTTTTGACTGTTCCTTGTTCATCAATTACTGGTGCTGTTAAAACTGATGAAAGGGTTAAAAGGTGGGAAGAATCTCAAATAATCTGTGCAACTCCGCAAACTGTTGAATCTGACTTATTAAAAGGAAGATATTCTCTAAAAGATGTGTCTTTAGTTGTTTTTGATGAATGTCATCACGGTGTTGGCTCTTATTCGTATGTATATTTGGCTTCAAGATATGTTAAAGAATCCAAATTTAACTTAATTTTAGGACTGACAGCTTCTCCAGGTTCTGATAAGGAAAAAATAAAAGAAGTTTGTGATAATTTATATATTCAAAGTATTGTAGTTAAAACTGAAGAGGATAATGATGTAAGACCTTATTTTAATCCGGTTGCAATAGATTGGGTTAGGGTTAAAATGAGTTCTGAGTTGGAAAAAATCAAAACACATGTTGATAAAGCTCTTAAGATTCGTCTTAAAGGCCTTAAAAACATGGGAGTTATTAGAACAGTTTCAGTTAACAAATTAGATATATTAAAAGCAAGAGGAAGAGTTCAAAGTGCAATTGCAAGGTCTGTAAATCCTAAAAAGGAATGTTTCCAAGCTATTTCTATTTTAAGTGCGGTTATTAATATACAGCATTCTCAGGAACTTATTGAAACACAAGGAGTAGTTACATTTAACAAATATGTGGCAAGATTGCGTAAGAAGAAGAAAACAAAAGCTGCTAAATCATTAATTCAGGACCCTAATTTTGGTAAGGCTATTTATCTTGCAAGAGAAGCTGAAAAAACATGGTTTGGAACATCCTAAACTTAAAAAAAAGTAACAGATATTATTAAAAAAGAATTGGGACAAAACGGTCAAACTAAATTGCAGTCTGACAGATATGTTAAAGATGCTGACCAAAAATCCTCAAAAATAATGGTTTTTACTCAGTATAGGGATTCACTTGAAATGATTCATCAGAAACTTGAAAAAGAAGGAATTAAATCTGCCAAGTTCTTTGGTCAGGCTTCAAGAGATGGTGAAAAAGGATTAACTCAAAAGGAACAAAAAGAAATCATTAAAGCCTTTAAAATTGGTGAATATGATGTACTTCTCTCAACAAGTGTAGCTGAAGAAGGAATTGATATTCCTGCTGTTGATTTGGTTATTCTTTATGAACCCGTTCCGTCTGAAGTTAGAATGATCCAAAGAAGGGGAAGGACTGGCCGTAAACGTTCAGGTCGTGTGAAAGTTCTTATTACAAATGGAACCAGAGATGAAGGTTATTATTGGGCTTCAGTTAATAATGAACGCAGGATGAAACATCAGTTAATTGATCCTGATGTATTGGAAGAGTTAAATTCCAATGCTATTGAAAGAATGGAAAATGAAAAAAAGGGTAAAGGTTTTAGATCCTACTCCTAAAAAAAGAAGAACTTCCGGTTGTTTTGCAGCAGATACTCGTGAAGGTAATTCAAAGGTTATACGTCATTTATCTGAAATGGAAATTGATGTTAAAGTTCAGGCAATGGCTGTTGGTGATTATCAGGTAAGTGATGAAGTTGTTATAGAACGTAAAACAGCTAAGGACTTTGTTGATTCAATTGTTGACAAAAAGACTATTTAAACAGGCAAGATCTTTAATGGAGGAATTTAAACGTCCGTTAATTATTCTTGAAGGAGATGACTTGTATAATGGTATGATTAATCCGAATGCAATTAGGGGTTCGATAGCTTCAATAGCTCTGGACTTTGGAATTAGTATTATACCAACAAGAAATGCTCAGGACACTGCAGCAATGATTAAAAGAATAGCTATTAGGGGAGCAAAGTGGTGAAAAAACACCAATTCAAATAAGAACAGACAAAAAACCTGTTAACTTGTGGGAGCAGCAGCTGTTTATAATAGAATCCCTTCCAAATATAGGTCCTGTTAATGCTAAAAACTTATTGGAGCATTTTGGAACAGTAGCTAATATTATTAACGCGTCTGAGAGTCAGCTTCAGGAAGTTGAAGGTATTGGTAAAAAACAGCAGCCAATATTCGTAAGGTAGTTGATTCCAAGTATTTATATTTCCAAAATGAAATTAAAGAAAAATTATTGTAGGAAACTTGAAGGTAATTTAACCTTCAATCTCCCAAATCTTCACTATGTACTGGAGTATAATATTTTTCAGCTACAAATGTAGGTAAAATAGCACTTAATACAAGTATTCCAGTTATTACACTATATTCTGTCTGATTGATTAATGCATTATTTAGTCCGAATACTGCAGCGACAAGCCCAAATGTTAAACCGGTACTCATCATCATTGTAACATAGTTATAGTTTTGTTTTTAAAAAGATTTTACTTGGATAATAAACTCCAATGTATTTGCTTAGTTGACGTAATACAAATAATGTTAAAAAGATTCCAAAACAGCTATATATTAAAGGTATGGAAACTTTCATTCCTCCAATTATGAAAAATATTGGAGTTATAATAGCAAATGCAACGGTTTTGAATCTGGATTTAACTTCTCCTTTTTATGTGTTTTTAAAGTGATCGGGAAGTATTACTCCTAGTATAAATGCAGGTAATATGGCTTGCCCGCCTCCAAGACTTCCAAAGAATATAAATCCTAAAAGTAAGACAAAAAAAACATATTTTATTTCCAGTTCTCCTATTTTATTTTTAAATAATGGATTTTCGAAAAATAAATCAGATTTATAATAAGCCATTACAAGAACTGCTAAAGACACTACATAAAATAATAATGTATAAATGTCAAATTTTGTAAATAAAACACTTAAAGCTATTGCAGTACATATGTCTGTTATAAATGTTGCAACCATTATTAATTTTCTGATTTTGTATTTAAATAGTCCTTTTTGAGTTAAAACGGAATAAACAACTGCAATACTTGTTTCAGATAATGCCGTACTTGTTAATAGTGCAGGATTTAATTCCCATCCTATAATGTAATAAGTTACTAAAAACACGATTACGAAAGGAATTAGAAATGATAAAAACCTATTGTAAAACTTTCTTTAAAATTATCTTTCATTAAGTCAACATCAATTTCGACTCCAGCTAGAAATGTAAGCAATATTCCTCCAAAACTAGCTATATAAATCATCCAAGATTCGCTGTGGAAGAATCCTAGATTTCCTATTATTACTCCTATTGCAATTTCAACTACTGTTACACTAATTCCAGTTTTAATAGAAATTACACTAGCTAGAAGTATTATTATCCCTAATTAATGGAAATACATCAGCCATTAAATTATCCTCCTAATTATTTTTTATATAACATAGGAGTTATCAGCAATTGCGGTTTGAAAATAAGTTTCTGGTGAACCCCTCACCAAGTTATTATTTTAAATATTTTATTATTTAAAACTTTCATTATGATTTGTACAACATGCTATGATTCTCCTTTAGGAAAGTTAACACTGGCTGGTAAAAACAATAAACTGATTGGTTTGTGGATTGAAGGTCAAAAACACTTTTTTGGAAATTTTAAAGATAAAATAAAGAAAAATGATGATTTGGCTATTTTTAGAAAAAACTGAAAAATGGTTAGATAGCTATTTTAACGGAGAAAACCCTTCAATTGAAAATTTAGATTTAAATCCTCAGGGAACGGATTTTAGATTAAAAGTTTGGAAAAAATACTTGAAGGGATTGCCTATGGTGAAGTGGTTACCTACGGAGATATTGCAAAAAAAGATAAGTTATGATATGTCTGCTCAGGCAGTTGGGGGTGCCGTAGGGCATAATCCTATTTCAATTATTGTCCCTTGCCATAGAGTTGTTGGTTTTGACGGTAAATTAACTGGTTATGCGGGAGGTTTGGAAAATAAGGTTAAATTATTAGAATTGGAAGGTGTAAAAATAAGGGATTTAAAAGTTATTTTTTAAATAATTATAACTTTTTTTAACCCAATCCTTCTCATTTACTTCTATGATATATGTGCCATCATACTTTTTATCTTCAAAAGTAGAGATGATGCTTTTTAAATCAATAGAGCCATCACCTAATGCATAGTGTGAGTCATCATCACCATTATTATCATGGGCATGTATGTGTTTAATGGAATCAAAGTACATGTCCTCCGGCCCATATCCTGCATGGTTGGCATGACCGATATCCAGCGTCATAGACATATCTAGAGAAGTAACTAATTCGTTTAGTTCATAGGGATTTGAGTACATATATCCCTCAAAAGTAGGCATATTTTCAATAGCTGCATTTACACCTAATTCTTTTCCATATTCTCCAATTTCTTCAATGGACTGTTTATTTAATTCAAAAATTTTATCTTTTAAAGTCTCTGCCTAAAAAAGGAATTGATCCTGGATGAACAACAACAATTTCTGCATCAATTTCATTTGCAAGGTCAATAGATTTTTTAATTTCAGCTATTGAAGCTTGTCTGATGTTTTCAGTCAATGATGCAATATTTAAATTGATAATAGGGGAATGAACACTGTATTTTAAACTGTAATTCTCAAAAATACTGGTATCTAAATCCTGATTTGGATATTGATGCAATATTTCTGCATAATCCAATCCTAATTCTTCAAAATATTCTAAATTTGTTCCTATATCATCTTTAAATCCTGATAATGTTGATGCACCTATTTTCATTTATTTCACCTATTTTTTAACTGCAGTTATATCTAAACCCATTTCTATGGCATCGAGCAATATGTCAGATAATTCGATGCCTCTTTTTATTTTAATTTCTCCTTTTCTGCTTGTTGTAGCTGTAAGTAAATATTCTCCTCCAACAAAAATATCAAAGTTTTGTGTACCGTTAACTTTTCCCAAATCTAAAATTAGCTGTTTTTTTGTGTGGATAATGTCCACTTCAAATTTTTCACCGCGGGCCAGATGTCCTGGAGTGTTTTCAAGAATTTCAACACCTAAGCTTATTCCAATATCCTTTTCAATCTCAGCTATTCTTTTTCCATTTTTACCGATGATTTTTGGAATATATTTTTCATTGATGTAAATATTGGCTCTTTCAGGAGAAATTACTTCTACCCCTACTTTTGATTTAGGAATTAATCTTTTAATTTTTCTAAGGATTTGCTGTTCGGCTAGCCTGTCTACGGCAGATTTGGCAGTAGTTGGATTGCTTGAAGAATTGTTAACTAAATCAAGGTCCATTACAATTGTTTGCTCACCGTATGTGTAGATTTCATTTTTAAGTTCTCCAGTTTCAAAATCACGAATTTCAATAACTGGTCTGGCTAAATCTGCTTCCTTCATACCTGATGGAACTTTAACAGTCATTTTTGTTTCAAATACTTCTTTAATATCTCCATCTTCAATGTAAATGCTGGTGTCTACTACTGAAGTAATTATTCCAAGTTCCACTCTTGATGAAATTCTTTGTATGGCATCAATTGGTCTTGTAGCATGAACTACTCCAATCATTCCGACTCCCGCCATTCTCATATCTGCAAATATGTTAAAATCGCTGTTTTTTCTAAGTTCATCATAAATTGTGTAGTCTGGTCTGACAAGCAATAAAACATCAGCAGTATTTTCCATACTTCCTTCTAAAGGAGCATACTGTGTAATTTCTGCTGGAAGTTGCAAATCTCTTGGAGATTCCATTGTTTTTACAATTTTATTTAAATCTTCAGCATAATATTTAGCTAATGCCTGAACAAATGTACTTTTTCCAGCTCCTGGAGAACCTGAAATAAGTATTCCTTCAGCACTTTTTTGCTTATTCTTTCCATTAGCTTTTCGGAAATATTATATTCATCTAGACTGACATTAGCTACTGGTCTGACTGCAGTTATTTCAAAAGCTTCTGAAAATGGAGGTTTGGCCATTGAAATTCTGTATTCTCTGGATTGAATAACAGTTGATCCGTCTTTGTCTGATTCCAGATAGCTTTTAGGGTCGCTTCTGCTTTTTTTCCAGGATTTCATTATAGATATCTAAAATATCTGAATATGTGTAAGGTTTATCTCCAATTTTTACAAATTCCACATGTCCAGGTTTTCCTTTTTTAGCCATTGGAACAACATTTTCTTTTAAATGAACTGACATTGTGTCGTTGTCAAATAATTTTTCAATAGATAATTCTTTGTGTTTATATTCCTGTTTAAAGTAGTAAACAGATATCCCCTGTGCTTTTTTGCAGTTTCGGCCTGAACTTTATCATTTGTAACTAATGTTCCAAATTCGCTTCTGGCCAAATCTCTAATTAAACTGTCAATTTCTCCGCTTTTTGCATATTTGATGTCGTAATTGGTTGGACGTTTTCCTTTAAATGTAATAGCCAATTCACCATTGTCCTAGGCTTCCTGTAATTTTTGAAGCTCTTTTAAACCATTTATTCCTTCATTTCTGTTGGCATTTGCTTGATGTTCAAGTTCACAAACAACAGCTTCAGGAACAATAATCTCAGGATAATCCAAATCTTCTTCAGCTATTATTTTACTTATAGCTCCTTCTATTACGGCACTTGTGTCTGGTATTATTGTTTTCATTTCAATACACATCATCAGGATTGAAAACTTTTTTCTAAAATTGTTTCAAGATCCTCTTCATTAAAGTTTTCAATGTTTTTAGTGTTTAGTTTTCTAAAGAAACATGAAAAGTAGCCTTCATGACATGCAGCTCCGTTTTGTTTGACTTTTAAAACAACTGCATCCATATCACAGTCAACAAGTATTTCTTTAACTTCCTGAGTGTGGCCTGAACTTTCACCTTTTAGCCATTGGGAATTACGGGAAGTGCTCCAATAATGAGCTTTCCCGGTTTCAATTGTTTTTTGAAGGGCATCTTTGTTCATATTAGCTACCATAAGTATTTGCCCGGTTTTCCAATCTTGGGCAATAGCAGTAATGACTTTTTGACCATTTATTTCATGTCTAAAATTAATTTCCATTGTTTATACACCTTTAATATATTCCACTACATTATCAAGGTCTACTAATTCCTGGTTTTTCCGCTTTCCATATTTTTAATGGTAATCTGGTTGTTTTCTAAATCTTTAGCTCCAATGATGGCTACTTGTTTTACTTTGATTTTATTTGCATGATTCATTATTTTCTTGAATTTTTTACCGTTTAAGTCAACATCACAGGCTATTCCTGCAGATCTTAAAGTTTGGGTTATTTCATAAGCTTTAAGTCTTACATCATCAGAAATTGGAGCTACATAGATGTCAATAGGGCATGGAAGTTCTTCTGGAGTTGCTAATTCTTCAATTGCATTCATTAATCTGTCAAAACCAAATGCAAAACCGGTGGAAACTACTTCTTCACCACCAAAGATTTTAATTAAACTGTAAGTTCCTCCTCCACAAACCTGCTTTTGAGCTCCAAGAGAGGGGATATAAACTTCAAATACAATTCCTGTATAATAGTCAAGTCCTCTTGCCACACCTAAGTTTAAAGTGTAATTTTCCATTTTAAAACTAGCTAGTGTATCAATAAGCTCTTCAAGCTCATTTAAAGCATCGTGAGATTCAGGATATGGTGCAACTAGTTCTTCAATGTCTTTGATAATGGATTTGTCTCCAACCATATCAATTAATTTAAATAAAACATGGTTTAATTCTTCATTGTCAATAATAGGGTTTTCACCGGTTAAAGATTCTTTTTAGAAGGTCTTTATCTCCTTTATCAATAACAACCATAACTTCTCTTTGGGTGGCTGTATCTATGTTGAAATGTTTGAATAATCCGCGAATGATTCCCCAAATGATTTATATTAACATCTGCACCAGGAATTCCAAGTTTTTCAATGGATTCTGAACACATTGCAATAACTTCAGCTTCTCCTTGTGGTGATTTAGCTCCAATTAATTCACAGCCAAATTGCCAGAATTGTCTAAATCTTCCTTTTTGTGGTCTTTCATATCTAAAACAGCTTCCGTAATAATAAAGTTTGATAGGTTTGGATGCAGTTTTTTGAAGCTCATTTAAGTATAATCTAGCTACTGGAGCAGTAATTTCTGGTCTTAAAGTTAATTCTCTATCAGATTTGTCTTTGAAATTGTATAATTGGTCTACAATTTCTTCTCCAGATTTTGTTGTAAATAATTTCAATTCTTCAAATAAAGGTGTTTTAATTTCCTGATAAGCATAATTTTCAAATACATTGCGTAATATGGATTCTGCTTTTTTTCTTTCTCTCATTTCATCAAAAAAGAAAATCTCTAGTTCCTCTAGGTCTTGTAAATTCCATGATTGCCCTCCATTAATTTATCAATAATTTCATAATATTATAGATTTTATTATTTAATATATTTATAAGTGGCAGTTAACAGGTTAAGAAAAGAGGACTGAATAAATAAAGTATGAATTTAAGTAAGGGTTTTTACCTTCTTAAATCCTTTATAAATGTATAAAATTAGCAAAACACTTGATATTAAACATATAATTAATGTTGGAATTATCCAAGGAAATTATAACATTATTGTGTCAATATGTGTTGATTCTAAGAGAGTTACAACTAAATTATTAATGAAATGAACTGTTATCGGAATTAAAATGTTGTCTGTTTTTAAATAGAGGATACACATACAAATTCCAAATAGGAATGCACTTATCATTCCTCCAAATTCATGTCCAATTCCAAATAAGAATGAAGAAACTAAAATAGCAGGAATAATTCCGATTCTCAGTTTTAATCGATTAAGCAGCACTCCTCTAAAAACTAGCTCTTCAACAATTGGTGCAAGAATAATTGTTCCAAGTGCATCTATAAAAAATGCAATTGGTGTGAGGCTTACATAGTCAAATTCAAATCCTGTTTCCCAGCTGGGGTCTAGAAATCCAATCATAATGTCTAAACTGGAAAATAATGCAAGAAAAACCATTGCAAAAAATATGTTTATTAAAAATACATAAATGATTTCTTTTTGATTTCCAGTTTCAAAAACAGAATGAATATTCGTTTTTAATCCATATGTGCCTTTAAGAGTATAAATGAAGAATACTAATATTAATATTGTAATTACGACAAAGTATAAATCATCAGAATCATAAATAGCTGGAAATATTTCACTTAAAATTACTCCAAGGATTATGGTTGCTATTCCTGCAACTATCAACTCTCTAAGTTTTATTGATTTTAATCTTTCGTTGAAATTAGTGATATTAAAATCCATAATTAATTATCTGTAAAAAAAGAAATATTTATACAATTAAATAAATATCACTAGTATATGATTAATGGAAGTACAAAAATTGTAGGTTTGATAGGCCATCCTGTAGAACATAGTTTTTCTCCACCTATGCACAATGCGGCTTTTTGAAGAATTGGGGCTGGACTATGCTTATGTTCCATTTAATGTTTGTCCTGAAAACTTGAAATCAGCTATTTTGGGAGCAAAATCTCTTAATATAAAAGGTTTTAATGTAACTATTCCTCATAAAATCAATGTAATGAAGTATTTGGACAAACTGGATTCGATAGCTAAATTAATTGGTGCAGTAAATACAATTGATTTTAAAGAAATGAAAGGATATAACACTGATGGGATAGGATGTATTAAAGCTATTGGGAAGTAACTTCGATTAAAGATAAAAAAAATATTGTAGTAGCTGGTGCTGGTGGGGCTTCAAGAGCTATTTCTTTTTATCTGGCTCGTGAAAATCCTCAAAGTATACATATTTTAAATAGGGATATAAATAAAGCAAAATCATTAGCAGAGGATGTTAAAAACTCTAAATTAACAGATAATGTTGATTTTGATTCAATTGATAAAATAGTTGGTTATGTAAGTGATGCGGATATTTTAATAGATACTACTCCTGTAGGAATGAGTCCTCATGTAAATGAGGAAGCTATTGTTAAAGCAGAGGATATGCATTCTGATTTGGTTGTTAATGATATTGTTTATAATCCTAATGAAACCGTACTTCTTAGTGAAGCCATTAAAGCAGGTGCAACTCCTGTTTATGGAATTAAAATGTTATTGTATCAGGGTGCAGAGAGCTTTGAAATCTGGACAGGAGAGAAGGCACCTGTTGATGTTATGGAAAAAAAACACTTAGAAAAACACTTGATTTATGAGTAGATAAAATGGATTCTATATTTAATTTTGCCATTGAAATGGATGAAGATGAATTTACAACATCTAAAAAAGGATGTATTGAAATTTTTAAAAATAATTGGTGTTGATACACGTTTTGTCAGCTATACTGCTGAAAAAATTTATATTAATAACCTGAGATTTTCCAAATTCTCAAGAAAAAGACAATCCACATTCAATAAAGAATATCCAGTATTGAAGTAGTTAGAAACTCCCTATTTCAAAAAAATATGTTCCAAATCTTCTAAAGTGCTGGCTGATGAAATAAAACCGAACAGCACAATTTTAATTCCTGAAAATAATGATTTGATTGAAATTATATTGGAACCATATACTCGCAAATATGGTGTAAAATTGGTTTATGGTGGAAGTTATGATTTGATTGTCAATCCGATTATTTTGGACAGTAAAGTAAACTCCATATTTTCGGATATTTTCAAGGGAAATGGATTGACATTTAGCAATAAAACCAATGAGATTTATCCGCTGATTAATGTACCTCTTAATTGGATCAATTCATTTTTGGAAATGGACGGTAAAAAAAAATAATTGAAACCAAGGATTATGATGATTTGTCTACATCTTTTATGGAATTTTTAGAAGATGTAGCTCCTCAGTATCGTGAAAATGTTTTAAAAGCTTATGAGTATATTGAAAAAGAATTAGAAGTTGAATAAGGAAACTTGTTTGTCAGTTTTCTTTTTTAGGTTTTTCTTCAACTTCTTTTTTTGAGATTCTTCTTGTATTTCCTCAACAGTTTCTTCTTTTATTTCATCAACAACTTCTTCTTGTATTTCCTCAGCAGGTTCCTCTTTAACTTCTTTTTGAGGTGGGATTGTAGCCATTAATCCGTCCTGGATTTCCTGAGCTCTTGCATCTCTTTGTTCAACTCTTTTTGAGCTTTCTGTTTTTCCATTTTTTCAATAACTTTTTTTAGGTATTTTTCTGGTTCTGAAACGTTTTATTTCGTCTTCTTCAAAACCTAAAAAGTCAGATATTTCTATAAGCAAGTTCATTGTTTTCAAACATGATTTCAAGATAGGGGAACATTGAAATAGCTACGCTGTGTGAAATATGTAGTTTTTGAGACATTTTTTCAGCTATTCTGTCTCTGAGGTTTCTTTTTCCTCTGTTTCGTCCCATTAATGTAAATACTGTAGGGGAAGTGATTCTTGTAAACTTTTTTGTAAGTTTCGTCTTTTGCATCACTGACTCCAACTCCCATGAAATCAGTTGCATATTTCCAATAGCCGTAGTATCTGCTGCTTCTAGCTCTTCCAAAGTACAAATCCGCTTTGGCAATATTTTCATATGCCTTTTTGATTTCCTTTTTTTTTTGTGTATTCACGGGGAATATTTTCTGCAATGTATTCCATTACAAGTGTCGGGTCTTCTTCAACCATCAATGCTTTTTTAACATGATTAGGATTTTTACTTTTTAAAACAGCAGTAACTCCATTGATTATTGTTGACCTGTCATCTTTTGTAGTTATGTTTTCAATATCATTTAGTTCAAGAACTTCATTTTGATTAGCCAGTGCTTGGAATGTGTTTATTGCTGAACGCATATCTCCATTAGATTTTTTAGCCAGTTCTTTAAGTGCTGCAGGATTTGCTTTAATTCCTTCATTAATGGCTATTTGTTTAAGTAATTTGTTAATACTCGGGCTTCTGACTTTACTCATTTTTAAAACATCACATTTTGTTTTAAGTGATGCAATACGTTTTGAATAAAAGTCATTAGCTATTAGAATCATTGGATGTTTTGCTTTTTTAATGATGTCTCCAATAGCTCTTACTCCTCCTCGGTCATTAGTTCCGTGAATTCCGTCTACTTCATCAAGAATAAGTAGTTTGTAGTCATCTCCAAATAATGATTTGCTGGAAGAGGATTCTCCAATAGTGCTTTTAATAACATCCTGAGAACGTTTATCACTTGCATTTAGTTCTATGTATTCTGAGAATTCTCGGGCTATTGCTTGAGCAAGTGTTGTTTTTCTAATTCCTGGAGGTCCAACTAGGAGTAATGGCTTTTTGCGGATTTCCTGCTTTCCAGTTATCCACCCATTTTTGGATTAATGCTTTTTCTTTGTTATTGCCAACCACTTCATCCAGTGTTTTTGGTCGGTATTTGTCTGTCCATAACATTTCTATACCTTATAAGAATTGGGTTAAAAAGAGCTTCTAGTTGGATTCTTGGATTTGCTCCTTCTCTTATTCTAAAATCACAATCTGCTATTGCTTCAATTAAATCAATATAAATGTCTGCTTCCATTTTTCCTTCAAATACTCTTTTGGAAACATCCTGGTAGATTTGACTAACCATGTCTTCTCCGCTTGTTCCTTGCAAAACCATGGTTTCTCTTAAAAGATTACGTGCACCCATAAAATCTCCAGACAATGCTTTTGTTATGAGATTATGAACATCCTGAGGTTTTGCTTTTGAAACAACTTCGTAAACTGCATCTTCATCAACTTGTTTTCCTTCAGAAGCAGCTGCCTGAAGTACATTCACTGCTTTACGCATGTCTCCTTCTGCAAAGTATTCAATAGCTTCAATTCCTCCATCAGTGTATTCAAATCCTTCTGATGTGCAAATGTATTTTAATCTGTTTGCAATTTCTTCTCCTTTAATAGGTCCAAATCTGAATATTGCACATCTTGATTGAATAGGGTCAATAATTTTAGAGGAGTAATTACAAGAAAGTATAAATGAAGCAGTTTTAGTATACATTTCCATTTCACGACGAAGAGCATGCTGAGCATCTTTAGTCATGTTATCTACTTCATCTAAGAATATTATTCTAAATGGGGCTCCGACAGGTTTTAATCTGCAGAAATTTTTAATGTCATTTCTTACAGTATCGATTCCTCTTGCATCTGATGCATTTAATTCTAAAAAGTTTTGTCTCCAATACTCCCCAAGAATAGCTTTTTTACAAGAGCTATTGCAGTAGTTGTTTTTCCAACACCTGCAGGTCCTGTAAACATTAAATTAGGCATGCTTTCTTCACCTACATATTTTTGGAGTCTGTTTACAATCTGTTTTTGCCCGATAATGTCATCTAAATTTTGTGGTCTATATTTTTCTACCCAAGGTCCGCTCATTCAATCACCGTAAGTTATATGCTAATAATTTATGTATTTTTTATTAAATTAAGATTGTGGTACTGTATAATTTAATAATTATAAAGTTTATATATTTATTTTAAGATGTGTTAATATGGATAATAAGAATGTGATAATTATAATTCTGGCTATTGTATTAGTTGTGATTGCTGTTGGTTGTCTTTATTTTGTTTCAATGCATACTGCAGGTGATAATAATCATGTAAATGAAACAAATATAACTAATAATGTTACTAATGTTTCTCAGGAAGATAATCAGATTCAACTTCTTCAGCCAATTCTGACAAATCTTACGGCTCACAAAAAGAATATGATGACTGGCAGGAAGATTATGAAACTGGTGAGTATGATGAACACGGAAATCCAATTTATAGAAGCGTATTTTCAACTTCGGGAGATCAGTATGGTCCTGGAATATATGAATCATATTGGTCTTCAAGCGGACCAATTTCTGAAGAAAGAATAGGTTAATAAATAGGTAGTTATAAAATATATAAAAAATTTATAAAATTATGAGGCGTATTAAATGAAAGGCACATGGAAACTTAAAGTAAGAATGGCACTTACTATGATTATATTGTTCACTATTGTGTATTTCCTTGTTATATTGGCTGGTAGCTATTTGGGAATTGGTGGACCATCATTTTACTTAATTATAAGTCTTTGTATTGTAGCTGCACAGTACTGGTTTGGCCCTACATTAGTTAAACATTCTATGAATGTAAGGCCGTTGTCTGAAAGTGAAGCTCCAAATATTCATCAGATGGTTGAAGAACTTGCACGTGAAGCAGGTGTTCCAAAACCACAGGTCGAACTTTCTGAAATAAATGTTCCGAATGCATTTGCATATGGCAGGTCTAAAAGAAGTGGACATATAGCTATTACTCGTCCAATTTTAGGTTTGCTTGATAGAAATGAGTTAAAAGCAGTTTTAGGTCATGAAATGGGTCATATTAAACATAATGACATGATTGTTACAGCTATTGTAAGCTTAGTTCCAATGATTTGTTATTATATTGCATTATCATTTATGTTTTCACGCAACAACGAAAACAATGCAGGTATTATTATCGGAATATTGGGTTATGTATTCTATCTTATAGGACAATTGCTTGTATTATTTATATCAAGAACAAGAGAATATTATGCAGATGAAGCTAGTGTGGAATATGGAAATCGTCCAGCAGATTTAGTTTCAGCTCTTTATAAATTATCTTACGGAGCTGCAAGATGTGATGATGAAACAATTAAAGATGTAAATACTGTTCGTGCATTTTTTGTTAATGATGTAGATAATGCTACAAGAGATTTAAATGACTTCAGACAAATAGATTTCGATGGTGACGGATCCATTTCCGAAGAAGAGTTAAGGGAACTTAGTCAAAGAAATGTTGATGTTTCTACATCTAATAAAATTATGGAATTGTTCTCAACACATCCGGATTCATTAAAAAGAGTAAAAAGACTTTCTGAATTAGAAAATTAGGTGATTAATTTGAAAATGATTTTAGATGAACGTGGTAAGAAGTATCTTCTTAAAGAAGACTGTGAATTTCAAAGTGATTTAGGTATTGTTACTAAAGAACAGATAGCTAATTGTGAAATAGGTGATGAGCTTAAAAGTCACTTGGACCACACATTTAAAATTGTTAAACCTACTGTTAATGATTTCATTGATTTAATGGATAGACGTTGTTCAATATTAGTTAAAAAGATATTGGAACTGTGCTGGCTTACACGGGTTTAGGTTCAGGAGACAGAGTTGTTGATTCTGGAACTGGTGCTGGAGCTATTGCACTGAATTTCGGAAATGTGGTGGGCGACACCGGTAAGGTTTATACCTATGAAATAAGGGAAGATTTTGCTAAAGTAGCTCAAAAAAAAACATTGAAACTTTTGGAATCAATAATATTGAAGTTAAAAACAAAGATATTAAGGAAGGAATCGATGAACAAAACATTGATCTGGTCTTTTTAGATTTGCCAAAGCCTTTTGAAATTTTTGAAGATGTTTATGAGTCTTTAAAAGTAGGCGGATGGTTAGCAGTTTATGCACCATATATTGATCAGGCAGAAATAGCTTATAGAGTAGCTAAAAAACTTAATTTTTACAATATCGAAATATTGGAAACATTGGAAAGAGGTCTGGAAGTTAGACCTCAGGGAGTCAGACCAAAAAACCCGTATGGTTGGTCATACTGGGTATTTAGTCTTTGCCCGTAAATTATAAAAATATTAAAGGGTAATTGAACTCTTTAATTAATCTTTTTCTAAAACCGTCATATGGTATCATTTATTTTAGGTTAATAACAGTTTGAATGATTAATAATATGATTTCTTTGCATTATCTGAATTGATTGTTAGAGCAAAAAAGAAAAATTAGTAAACTGATATAGCTAGTTTATATTTTTTATTCAATTTTCATCTCCCCTATTAAAAATTTTAAAATAATAACTATTTTTTAATAGGAGTTATGGTGATGGTTGTATTTTAAATTTATCAAAAAGTTATTTAATTAAAGCGGAAATGTTAAAGGTATATTGAAAGGTTCTATGTGAAGAATCATATACGGTCCGTTTTCATAAAGCAGCACACAAAGCAGTACTAAACATATTATGCTAAGGATTATTCCTGAGTTTTCATGGTGTTTAATGCACAAAATAAGATAAATAGCTACTAAAAACATTAAAATTATCTCTATAAAGTGTGAAATAGGAAATGTCATCCAGTCTATATGTAAAATCATTGTGATGATACTTAAAACAATTAATAAAATAACAATTTTATTGCAGTTTTGAAGTTCATAATTATTATTATATAAGTATATATATAATTTTGTTTAGCGGATTTAAAAAAATAAGTAAATGAAATAAGGTTTTTAACCCTATTCCATAAAAAATAGCTGGTTTGTAAGGCATTGCATTTCTAGCTTTGTTTTCAGGGTCATAGCTATCGTCAGTATGTACAATGACTTTATCGCCAGTTTCTTCCATAATGTAGTCTATCGCATCGCTAATGATTTGATTTTCATCAATTTTACCTACATATTTGGTTTTAGTCATTTCACGACCTATTTTTTTAGCTACTGCAGCTATTTCTTTTTTATCATCATAAATATTTGCTCCAATAGCTCTTCCCATTATTTGACCAATATCCGGTTTTCCAATTTCTTCAGCTATTTCATATAAATCCCATTTCCAATCAGGAGCAAGGTAAACATGGATTTTTTCCACATCTCCTTTAACCATTTTCTTAATCTGGTTAATGTCTTTAATAATGTTTTGAACTAATTCTTCTGATTTTTCAATTTCTGGACTTACTAAGCTTTCGTCAGCTTCCGGCCAGCTAGCCTTACTTACATAACCTTCTCCACCATAAGTTGCCCATAATTCTTCACAGGTATGTGGAGTAAATGGTGCAAGCAGTCTGATCCATGCTTCAAGAACTGTTGAAAGTACATAGATTATAGCCGGGTCTTGAGAGTCAAGCAAGTGTTTTACCCTGTATAAGTAATGGTCAACATCTTTTTTAAGCAAGAATAAAGATTCCTGAAGTGCTTTTCTTGTTTGGAATCCATCTAAAGCTTCAGTAGCTTCTTTAATATGTTGATTTAATTGGCTTAACATCCAAATATCGATTGTACGGTTTAATTCAACTTTTTCGATATTGGTTAAATCCAATGGGGAGTTTTTAACTTCTTCTACTTTGGCGGCAAATTCCCTAAACCATTCCAATCTTCTTTTGGTTCCAAGAACTTCTTTTTTCTCTCCAGTCAAAGTCTTGCCATGGTTCAGCTGATGCCATTAGGAAAAGTCTTACAACATCTGCACTGTACTGTTCAATAGCATCTTTTAATAAAATAACATTTCCTTTTGATGAGGACATTTTATTTCCTTCTAAAAGACCCATACCAAAGACTACAGTTCCTCTAGGCCATTTTTCTTTAGGATAAATCGCACTGTGGTGGAACATTAAAAAGCTTAAGTGGTTTCCAACCAAATCTTTTGCAGATAATCTCCAGTCAAGAGGGTACCAGTAATTGAATTCGTCCTGAATTTCTTTTTACAGTTTCGTCGTCGACTTTTACATCATCGCTGTCAATATCTAAAAGAACTTTGTCAAAGAATGCAGGGTTTAAATCATCAGCATTCATGTTTCTTAAATATTTGGCTATTGTATAATAGGACATGTAGATAGTTGAATCTGTAAGAGGTTCGATTAACCATTGGTTATCCCAAGGCAGTCTGGTTCCAAGTCCGACATTCCTAACAGGCCCAATCATCTAACCAGTCAATATAATATTCAAAGTTGTTTTTAACTTCTTTAGGAATGATTGTTTCACCATTAAGAACTTCATGTGTTTTTGCAGTCCATTCTTCATCTGAATATTTAAGGAACCATTGGTTGTCCATTATTTTAACAACACAGTCTTCACCGCATCTGCAAATAACAGGTCTTTCAGCAAAGTCATACATAGTGGTAGCCATGTTTTTTATCAATCATATCAGCTTTAAATTCTTCTCTAGCTATTGCTACTTTTTTTTACCACCATATTCAGGAATATGTTCGCTGATAATACCTTTTCTGTGCTCTACTTTGTATAATTCGTTAGTTGCATCATGAAGTTTAGGGTCATTTTGGTCTTTGATGCCTAATTTTTCAATTATTTCTGCAGCCGGAATTTCTCCATATCCTTTTACACTACATACATTAATCGGATTTACATCATCAATAATGTCTTCCAAATGATATTTGGCTATTAATTCTTTATTGTTTTTTAAGTCTTGAAGAGCAATGTAGTCTGCAGGTGCATCTGCAGGTTCTGAAAATACTACTCCACTACCATATGAACCGCTTACAAAGCTAGCCGGGAATATTGGTAATTTGTCACCTGTAAATGGATTTTCAACAAATCCTCCAATTAAATCATTAGGATCCACTTCCCGGATAATGTTTAAATCTTTAATTTGATGTTTTAAATTGTGGTGAGCTTCTTTTGTAATAATCCAGTGTTCGCCTTCAGCATCTACTTCAATATATTCAATATCAGGATTTAACCAAATGTTGGTAGCTCCGATAATGGTTTCCGGTCTTAATGTAGCTGTAACAAGAATTTTATCATCCATTTTGAATTTAAGTAAGGTTAATTCATTAACTCCTACTCCTTCACCTTCAAGTAAATCATGATCTCCAACAGGATTTTTATCTCTTGGACAGTATTTTACCGGATGTTCTCCTTTTATAATCAGTCCTTTATCTTTTAATTTGCTAATTTGCCATTCTACAAATTTTTTGTAAGTTGGATCAATTGTTCTAAATTCCCTTCTCCAGTCAATGGAATATCCCATATCATGCATTACTTCATTATATTCACTACTGAAGTACCTTACAATGTATTCAGGGTCTGCTAAATTAGGAAGTTCTTCTTTAGGAACTTTATGAACATTTTCGTATAAATCCAAGGTCCATGGGTCTTTTCTTCTAACTCTTTCAGCTATTCCAATAACCGGAGCTCCGGTTACATGCCATGCCATTGGGAACAATACATTATAACCTTCCATTCTTTTTAAATCTTGCATAAACATCTGGAACAGTATATGTACGTCCGTGTCCAATGTGCATAGCTCCACTAGGGTATGGAAATGCTACAGTAAGGAATAATTTTTCTTTATCATTAGGGTCAGATTCAAAAAGTTTATCATTTTCCCATTTTTTCTGCCATTTTTTTCTATATTTTCTGTCACTAAATCACCATTACAGTCTTTTCAGGGCTTTCAGGAACTTTGCTTTTATGAGCATTCCTTTTTACTTTATTTATAATCATATCAATTTCATCAATTGAAATATCTAAGTTTTTAGCTATTTCATCTTTTTTGAAGTTTCTTTATCGTTATACTGGTAGAGAATTTTATCTAAGTTTTCATAGGTCATTCCTATTTCATCTTCATCAGTTTGATTATTCCATAAACCTGCACGAGGAGGTTTATTGATTATTTCTTCAGGAACTCCCATATATTTGGCTAATTCAAACACGTCAGTTTTGTATAAATCTCCAATCGGTTCAATATCACAGGCTCCGTCTCCGTGTTTTGTAAAGTATCCGATTAGTATTTCACTTTTATTGCCGGTTCCGCTTACAAGGTAACCTTTTGAATTTGCGTAATAATATATGATGGACATTCTAATTCTAGCTTTAAGGTTTCCAATAGCTAATTGTTCGTTTTCTGTTTTATATTGTGTAACATATAGAAATTCGTTTAAAACACTATCAATAGCCATTTCTTTATAATCAATATCTAATATTTTAGCAATGTCTGTTCCATGAATTTTATCTTCTGTTGGGGTGGTTGTAGATGGCATAACAATTCCAAATACGTTTTCTTTACCAACAGCTTCTGTAGCTAAATATGCAGTTAATGTTGAATCTATTCCGCCACTTAATCCAACAACAAGTCCTTTTGCATTAGCTTCAGATACTTTGTCTTGAATGAATTTAATTATGCTTTTTTTTTGTTGTTTTAGTATCTAATTTCGGAAGCTCGTTCATGCTTTTTACACTCCTTGGAAAATTTTTAATGATAATTATTATGATTTTTTTTAACTTATATATTAGATAGTAAACGTTTATATAGGAAAAAATTATAAAATTACTTTTTAGTTACTAAAATTAATTTTTTTTAATATGGAGGTAATTTTCTTGGCATTTAAAGATTATTTTAAATTTAACAAAAGATAAAACAACTTTTTATGTTTATTGGGGGAAAAGGTGGGGTTGGAAAAACTTCAATTTCTTCAGCAACAGCATTATGGTTAGCAGAACAAGGTAAAAAAACATTAATTGTATCAACTGATCCGGCACATTCATTGTCTGACTCTTTGGAAGTGCCTATTGGCCATTATCCTAGGGAAATTAAAACAAACTTATTTGCAGTTGAAATAGATCCTGATGAAGCTATGGCTCAAAAACAAGCAGTTCTTGATGCTCAAAAAGCTAATTCCACTTCAGAAAGTTTAATGGGATTAGACTTCTTGTCTGACCAAATGGATATTGCATCATCTTCTCCTGGTGCTGACGAAGCAGCTGCATTTGAAGTATTTTTATCTGTCATGACTTCAAATGAATATGATGTTGTAGTATTTGATACCGCACCGACAGGACATACCTTAAGATTATTATCATTCCCTGATGTAATGGACTCTTGGGTAGGTAAAATGATGATGATTAAGGCCAAATTAGGTTCTGCAGCTAATTCTTTAAAAAATCTTATTCCGTTTATGGATGCTGCCGATAATCCACAAACTAGTGAAGAGCTAAAAAAGAACTAAAGAGCAAATTGACGAAGCTAAAAAAGTTTTATCTGATCCTGACAGAACCACATTTAAAATGGTTGTAATTCCTGAAGAAATGTCTATATATGAATCTGAAAGAGCATTAGGTGCCTTAGAAAACTATAACATTACTGTAGATAGTGTAATTGTAAATCAGGTAATGCCTGATATTACAGATTGTGATTTCTGCCATTCCAGACACAGACTACAACAAAAACGTTTAGCTTTAATTGATCAAAAATTCCCAGAACAAATTATAGCTCAAGTTCCTTTATTTAAAGATGAAATTAAAGGTCAGGAAAAATTATTGAACTTAGCTAAAATATTATACGAAGACCAAGATAATACTGAAGTTAAACAAGAAGCTATTCAGCTTTAAAAAAAGAAATAAAAAGTTAAAATATAACATTTTAACTTAAATTTTTATTTTTTAATTTATACACTATTTCTACTAGGATAAATATAGCTATTAACACCCAAAAGACCATGTTTAGGGTTCCAATATCTATTGGGAACTGTAATCCGCAAAGTTCTACAAGAATAATCAAAACCAATACAACAAGTGTTAAAAAATAAAGCACTTTTGATATTGCAGGTTCATTTTGAAAATTTTTTTTTATTTTTTTCCAATTATCTCCCATAGCACCACCATTTAATATTTTCCTAATTTTCTAGGAGTGTTAAGAGGATCCCAATATTCTTCATCAAAATACTGGTATGTTTCTTCTTTGGTTAAGTTTCTTACATTACCACTGCTTATATATTTCGCTTGGCTACGGTTTAAAGAATTGTCCGAATTGATATGTACTTCGACATAGTCCACTTCCTTGGTTTCCTTTAGGAATTAAAAACAACTTGGTATCCTGAAAATAACCTTATTCTGCTTGGTGTAAAATGACTGTACCAATAATGGGTGTCGTCTTCATCAACAAATGTCACTCTGTATTTGTTGGCCACTGATTGAAATGCTATTGCAAAGGTAGCTGGGAAAAATACAATTGTTGAAATTCCTGAAACAGCTCCTCCAAGAATTTTTAGAGATAAAACACCAATATTGTATCCTATTATAGTTGATGGGTGGATATTTTTCATAAAATTATCAATATTTTTATTTATTTGGATTATTCCGTTGTCTACAAATTCTCTGATGTTTTTAGTTGATTAGTTAAGCTTTCTTCAAACAATTTGGGAATTATGCAGACTGTACATTCACCTTTGTCTGTTTTTTGAGTAGCTCCTTTATATGCAAAATCATCATCAACCAGAACAGTTTTGCAGATTCCTGTTGTTGTGTTTAGGATAAGTACTGCTTTGTTTCCATTTTTGCAAAATACATATATTGAATCTTCATGATTGACGAGGTTAACTTCTGATTTTAGAAGGGCATCCATCACTTCATCAAATGAACTGGTCATGTCATTGCTGTAAATAATTCCAATAGGGTTCATTACCTGCTGTTCTATTTTTGATAGAAGTAGAGATGTTATGAAGTTGAATTCAGTTATTTTAGTTGCATTTTTTCCAATTACAGACATCCCCATATTTGGATTGGCTATATGGATATAAAGTTTGTCATTATCAATTCCGCCTAAAACAACTGCTGTTTTTGTCCGCTGCCAGTTAAGGGATAACTTTTCAGCATATTTGTCAGCATTCAAATCACTTAAATAAGCAGTATTTAGTCCGGATAAAAACATTCCCTGCACATATTTTAATTTATAGCTAGTTAAATAATCAAGTCCAAAAGCTAAGTTTTCTATGTCTGTTGGGGTAATTTTGGAGTTGATAATAGCATAGGACTGAACTATTTCAAAGTTATTGTTTGCATTATACTTAGGATGGGTTCCGTAAGTTATGGTTTCTGTTTTTTCAACTAAATTGTTGTTTGTTTTAAATATAGTGTTGATTTTTTCATTGGTTATGTATCCGATGATTTTTCTCTAGCTGTATTTAATGTTATTGTTTTATTAGTTGATGTGAACTTTATTGGACTTATTTTATTATTTGTAAGTATTATATAATTGGCATTTAATTCAGTTTCAGGATTAAGCCATTAGCTAGTGCTAAATTATATCTGATTCCATATTCATCAAATCCAATAGTGTTAAATAGGACACTTGCTCTTATTTCACCATTTTCAATGTAATTGATTCTTTCACCCATTTTACCTTCTTTATCTATAGTGACTCCGAATTGACTGATGTCTCTCTCAGCACTATTATAATATCGAATATAGGTGTAATTTTCGTTGGAATAAATTAAAATGCCGTTGCCTTTTTGGATTCTTGCGGTTTTGCCAGTTTTGATTTTATTTTCACCAAGAGGTATGAAAACATATTTGTCATTAATCAACACACTTGTTTTATCGTTTGTTTCATAATTTGAAAGAATATAATTTTTCAATCCGTTATTGATTTCAAATATCTGTTTTTTTGGCAGTTTTACAATTCCCTTTTCTCCAAGTTTAACTGTATAATTATTTTTGGCTTCTACTTTAGGAAGAGTTACATTTACATAATTCGGAATAGCTATTTCATAGGTAAAGTCTCTGTTTAAGTTTTCAGATATGACTGTTGAATTTGCAGGGTGAATAATTATTTTATTTCCAATTTGAATATTCTTGTAATGGGTGGTTATTATGTATTCTCCGAGGGTTTAAATTAATGTTTAGAGATGCAATACTGTTTGAATTTGTAGTTTTGGTGTAAAATACTCCATTTATATTAAATGTAACATTTTCTCCAGCTCCTACAGGTTTTCCTTCATTAGTTGTTACAAATGTTTTAAAAGTGCTCCCTGTCTTTAAAATTCATTTCTAAATCATTTGTCTGAATTGTAGGTTTAACAAGTATTTTATTTGAAACAAAACAGCTGTTGTACATTGCTGTTATTATATAATGGCCTATGGGTTTAAATTAATATTTAAGAATGCATAACCTGTATTGTCTGAAGTTTTGGTATAGAATACTCCATTTATGTTGAAGGTTACTTTTGAATATTTGGCATAGCTGCCGTCTAAATTGTGTAGGTAAACTGAATATGTTTTTTTATTTTTGTAGTATTTGACCAGGTCATAGTTGCAGCTAATTGTCGCCAATACAGTTATGTTATTGGAACGCTGTTCGTTAGTTTTTGGATTGTACGAAGTTATTATGTAGTTTCCGGGATCCAAATTTATATTTAGTTTAGCTATTCCGGCCATATTTGTAATTTTTTTTGTAAAATACTCCGTTTATGTTAAGTGTTATTTCGCAATTGATTATGGGGTTTCTTTTTTTTGTCGCTAAATTCAACATAGTACTGTGTATCATTTTTATGGTATTTGACAATGTCATTACCATTTATTGTAGGTTTGATTGTTACTTTGGAATTTGAACTTGAGGGATGATAAAAATCACAGCCTTCAAATATTATTTTTGCCATATACTCTCCGGATTCCAAATTTAGGGATAACATAACCTGACCCCTTGAATCTGTAATTTTGGTGTAGTTAACTCCATTAATATTAATTATAACTTTGGCATTACTTATTGGATGGTGCATATAGTTATTATTGTCGGTCAATGTTGCTATAAGTTTGCTGTCGTCTTTATAATACATTTCAACGGGTGGTGAATTAATTATGGTTAGTGTTTTAGCTTTTGGTGTCGAAAGTATTTCATTTGATGTTTCTATATTATCTATTGCTTGAATGTTCTCGTCGTCACTGATTTCTAAATCATTGTTTATTGTTTGAGTTTCATTTTCAATTGTTGTGGCAGAAACAGTGCCTATCAAAAAAAATAAATAGGAAAATGAAACTTATTAAGTTTATTTTTCTAATCATAGTATCTACTAACTGTTAACTTTTTATTAAAAAATTAACAGTTAAACTATGATTAACTAATTATAAAAGTTTTAATTTTAAAATTAAATGGTAAATGGTTTTTAAAATTAATTTAAAGGTTAAATATTTCTAATATATTACCATAATGCACATGTAAGTAAATTCGCTGTTTGCAATGTCTTTTAATGTAGACCGGACAATTTTTTCATCATCATAACTTAAACGTTCACAGACAACTACTTCACGGTGTTCGTCCACACCGTTATCCAATAAAAACTGAGCCATGTCTCTGACTTTTTTTTTAGACGGGAGGGCTATTGTTGTTTTGCCGTTATTTATGACTTTTAAAATGTCTTCTATGTTTTCTCTACCGTGAAAAGTCATAACATTTGCATTGTCCCACTGAATGTGGTTACGGGCAGCAGCTAGCTGAAGAGAGCTGATTCCAGGAATAACTTCTATTTTTTCTTCAGGAAAATTTTTTTCATTAGCTATTCTTAAAACAGTATTTAAAACACCTGAAAATCCGGGATCTCCAGTAGATAATATTGACACGGTATTTCCTTCAATAGCTAAATCCACTCCTTTTTCAAGTTTATCTAATAAATCCTTTACATTAAATGCAATTTTATTGTTAACATCATCAAATAAATCTATTGCTCTTGTACTTCCAACAGTATAATCGCTGGTTTTTACTGTATCTACAGCTTTTTTAGTTAAATATTCACTTGATCCTGGGCCGATTCCTATTATATAAATTTTATTTTCCATTTTATTCCTCTTTTAGTTTTTTCATTCCATTTTTTTAATAAGTCATATATTGATTTAGCTCCAACAAGCTCGTCAGGACAATCCCAATCAGAAGGATATAATATAAACGGTTTAGTTTGAGTTCCACCAAGTCCTCCGTGGCTGCCTATCAGTTCTTCAAATGCACAGATATCTCCACTTTCAGGGTCATAGAAACTATTTACAAGAATATCTGGCATATTTTTAAAAGTATTGTGTCTTTTAAGATGTTTGGGAGCATTTTTTCCAAAATCAGCTAATGGATTTTCTCCGATTATTTCATCACTTTCCAAATAGCAAATACCATTTTTTCCAATAACCATTCCCATTAGCTAGTGAATTAACTAGTATAAATCCAATTAGGATGTTTTACAAGTCCGGGAATTAAATCAGGGAATAATGATATTATTTCTTCGTAGGTTAATCTATGTTTCCATTGTGTTAAGTAAATTAAACCTAAGTTTCCAGATCCTAAAACAATCAATTCAGAGTCAGATGCTTTTTTAGTAGTATGTTGTGAAGCTTCGTATCCTCTAATGTAATCTAGACTATCACTATATTTTTTTCTGAGTGTCTGGATTTGTTCGCTTTTGTATAATTCGTCGATTTTTAAAAAATCAATACTTTTTTTTTTTTATGTTTTGTAGGGATTCATACTCCTCAAAAATGTCATGATTTTTTATATTGTCCATTTTTTCCCTTATATTTTCAATAGATTCATTTTTAGGAATATATGAATTTCTGAAGTGGTCTGATTCTTCATCTGTCCTTAATGATTTCATATCTTCAGGTAAAAATCTTCTTACAAAGTTTCCTAAAGTTATTCCATATCTTTGTTTAAATGTAGCTCCGTTTCCCTGTCCATGGTCTGAAAGAATTACAAATTCATAAGGTCTTTTGGAAATACTTTCGGCATTTTCCAGGCGATTAATTTCCAAATCAATTTCTTTTAAAACACTCCAAACATCATTATCCCGTATTCCGGAGTGATGAGCCACTTCATCATAGCCTACATAAGTTGCATAGGCTGAATTTATTTCTCCATTAAGAATATCTCCGGCCAAGGTTTCTGTTACAACTTCTCTTAAAAACACATTTCCTCCAGCTCTTAAAGTTGCATATATAATTCCCCTTTTCATTCTGGGCTGTATATTCTTAATTTTGTGGACTATCTGGGATTTTAATTCCTTAAGAATGTCCCATAAGAATAATACAAATATTCTCTGAAAGCTATTGGATGTGGTAAATACTGAGTACCATGTTTTGTTATATAATTTATTAAGTTCTATGATTTTAGATGATGTAAATATGAAATCATCACTGTCTCCACTAAACATATTTGCTCTGCTGGCTCCTTTATCACTTAAAAAGTCCGTTACCATCAGATATTTTCTGTTCAATTAGTGGTGCATGGGAAAAATTAGATGAAACTATAATCTTATTGTTGTTTTTTTTTTCAACCCATCTGTATGCTATAATGTCTTTGTTATTTCCATGTAAAATTCCTGCTTGGCTTGCGCCTGTTTGACTTGACAGGTCGGTTTCCCATTCTTTTAGGGTATGTGTTTTATTTTCAATCCACCTTTTAAGTGTAGGCATATATCCTTTCTCAATAGCTTCATCTAGGATTTCCTTAGCTAATCCGTCAATTTCAAGCATTATTAATCCCGGATGTTTGTTGGCCGCTCTTTTTTTATTTTTAACTTTTTTAGAAAGCTTTTTTGATGATGTAGCTATTGTAGAAGTCAATATTTGCTATATTGAATATAAGTGTTGTAGCTATGTTTATGAATAATGTTGCAATTAAAGCTCCCCCTATTCCTATTTTAACTTCCGGAAGGTAATATGCAACTCCATAAAACATAAGTCCGTTTAAAAGAAGAGCTCCTATTCCAAAGGTTATGATGAAAAAACCTCATCAGGATTTTGGTAAAAAAATGGGCCATAAAATCGTGTTTGCAACGGTTAATAAAACAATTATGATTATTGCATTTGTCCAGGGACCTAAAAAAACAAAATCAGCACTAAGCATTGGCATAGCTATGACTATTAATATGTTAATTATTCCGGTTATGATTGAAGTTAGGATTATTTTAGCTTTATTAACATTTGAATAGTTGGTATTTTCCATATTAATCTAATTAATTTCTATTTTTTGTTTTTCATTGCTTTTTAAGTGGAATAATGTTATTTCAGGTTTGCAGTTTATTCTCATCCAAAACATATTTGTTCCAAGGCCTCTGCTTGTATATTGAATCATATTTTTTAACTTTATACTTTCCAACAGGGTACCTTGTTGATTTTGGACCTCTGAAGGGTGCTATTTGGTTCCGGGAATAATAAATTGTCCGCCATGGGAGTGTCCTGATATCTGAAGTCCGAATCTTCCACTTTCACAGGATATTTTAGCAAAATCCGGTTCATGAGCAAGTAAAATGGCAGCTCCTTGATCAGGTAATTTGTTTAAAACACTATTCAAATCATCAGCACCAACAGTATAGCTGTCTACTCCTGCAATATTGAGCAGTTTTTCATGTTTGTCGTTTTTTCCAGTTTTTTAAGCGTGTAGACATCATTGCTTAAATCTTTAACATCAGCTTTTTTAGGATGTCTCTCATTTCACTAGCTCCAAGCCAATGGTCATGATTACCTAAGACAGCCAATTTCCCATCTTTGGCTTTTAATTTTTTAAAAGATTTTTTAAATCTGTTTCATAGCCTTCTAAAATATATGAAACATAATCTCCGGTCAGTGTTATCATATCTGGTTTTAAGGTGTTTACATACTCAACAACTCCGTCCAAATACTCGGGATTTAACCATTGGCCAATGTGTATGTCTGTTAAATTGATTATTTTATAATTGTTAAATGCAAGGCCTAAGTTGTCTAATTCAACATCAACATTAACAACATCAAAGAATTCTTTGCTAAATTCTGTTCCAAAGCTCATTTCTCTTGACTGGGTCATGAATTCCTGTAATCCTTGACGAACTTTTTAGAGCAGAGGGTTTATTGCCATCCATGTTATTTCACTTATATTTTTGTATTAGATTTATATAATTTAAATCTTAAATATATAATTAATTATTTATTTTTATTGTGATATTATGCTTCAAATTGCAGTTACTGGAAAACCAAATGTTGGAAAATCTTCATTCTTTAACTCTGCAACTTCTTCAAGCGTGGAAATGGCTAATTATCCATTTACTACTATTGATGCTAATAAAGCAGTTGCTCATGTTATTAGTGAATGTCCTTGTAAAGAGTTGAATGTTACTTGTAATCCTAGAAATTCCATATGTATTGATGGAAAAAGATTGTTGCCTGTTGAATTAATAGATGTTGCAGGACTTGTTCCTGGAGCTCATGAAGGTAAGGGATTGGGTAATCAATTTTTAGATGATTTGATGCAGGCTAAAGTTTTAATACATGTTATTGATGCTTCTGGATCCACCGATGCTGAAGGACAAAGTGTAGAAGCAGGATCTCATGACCCTTTAGATGATATTGAATTTTTAGAAGATGAAATTGTAATGTGGATGTATGGAATTCTTAACAGAAACTGGGTCAGACTTGTACGTAAAATTGAAGCTGAAAAATTAGACATAGCTAAAGTGATTTTTGACCAGTTGTCTGGTACTGGAATAACTCTGGAAGATATTATTGAAGCTAAAAGGAAAGTTAATCCGGATTATACCAAATGGGAAAAAGAAGATTTCATGGAACTTATTCGTAATATATTGCATATAGCTAAACCAATGCTTATTGTGGCTAATAAGGCTGATTTGCCAACTGCTGAGGAAAACATTAAAAGAATGCAGGAAAAATATCCTTATGTTATACCTGCATCTGCAGAATCTGAAATAGCTTTAGTCAAAGCAGCCGAAGCAGGACTGATTAGTTATACTCCTGGAGATTCTGACTTTGAAATTTTGGAAAAAGATAAATTGTCAGATAATCAGTTTAAAGCTTTAGAGTATATTAAAGTTAATATTTTAGAAAAATACGGGGGAACAGGTATTCAGACAGCATTAAATGAAGCTATATTTGGTTTGCTTAATATGATTGTAGTTTATCCGGTTCAGGATGAACACAAATACACAGACCAAAAGGGAAATGTTTTACCTGATGGAATTTTAGTGCCTAAAGGTGCGGTTCCTAAAGAATTGGCTTATCTTGTTCATTCGGATATTGGTGATAACTTTATGCATGCAGTAGATGCTCGTAAAAATATGAGAATTGCTGCAGATTATGAATTGCAGGATAAGGATGTTATAAGTATTGTTACAAGAGGTTAACTGCCTCTTTATGTAATATCTTTTTGAATTTGTGCATAAATCTCTTTTTTAACACTTTCAGGTTCATCTAATTCATTTAAAATTTTTCTTAAAGTATTCCACCATATGTCTTCTGGTGTAAGCCAATCAAGAGGCAATTGCCCATAAACATCAAGAACTTTTTCATTAATGTCTGTGCTTTTCATAATTTTATTTTAGTTTAATAAATAGTATTTTCTTTTTCTAAGAGTGTTTGAAAAGTATTTATGAAAAAAGTAAAAATAAGAAGTTATTCTTTTAATAATTTTATTGCTTCATTAGCTGCATAAACACAGCAGTCAACACATGGAGATTTGTCTTCTCCATTTTTTGAAATTATGCCGCACTGAACTGAACCATATTCTTTTTTAAAAGCATCATAGAGTTTTTTAGCATCCATTTTTATTTTAATTTCATCATCTTCCAAAAATCCCAATGCTATTAATGCTCCTGTGAGTGCACCGCAGGTTCCTTCATCAAATGTGCCTCCGATTCCTCCTGAAAACCCGCTAGCTAATGCACATAATCTTGCCTGACTCATTGGATGATTGGCTACTTCACAAAGTCCCATAAGGGTTGATTGGGAACAGCTTTTAAAAAACACGGTATTGTCTGATTTTTTCTTCTACTGATTTTGAATTCAAGTCCATACTATCATCTATAAAAAATAATTGGGGAAAGTTACTTCCCGCATTTCACATATGTCTAGAAATCAAAGCTTTCCATATCATAATCAAAGCTTTCCATATCATATGCATTTAAATCTGAATACATGTCTTCATCTGATTCTTCAGGAATTTCAAATTCTTCTGTATTCATTTCTCCTGTTTGTGAATCAACAGTTATTACTCCGGCACTTTGACCGTCCTGTGTTTCTATATGGAATGTGTATACTCCATCATTTTCATCTACACTGCTTATGGAACAGTTTGTGTCTTCCAAGTAATCATTTACCATTTCTTCACATTCTTCCTGTGTAAGGTTATTCTCTTCCGGAGCAGTCATATTTTCAGATGACGGATCTGAAGTTATGTCTTCCTCAAAGTTGAAATTATTATTGTCTATAATAGTATTAGTTTCAGTTACTGCAGCAGCTATTGCTGTATTATATAAATTAATGTTAAATTCAGAATTGTCTACTATAATCATAAGCCCAACCATAAGGTTGAAATCTTTATCTTTATCAAGATGTTTTTGACCTACTCCCATAACTCCGTGATTTCTTTCAGATGGATGTCCGTTGCTGAAAATTACACTGTTTGCCATTTTAAGCACTAAATTTTGGTCACTAGCACCAACACATATTCCTTCTTTTCCATTAGTTACTAATATGTTTGTAGTGTCGCCTTGGGTAAATGCAACAGATTGTGGTGGTTGATCTGCTAAAGATACAATTTTTTGCATCTTGCAAACTATTTAAGAAATTAACCATTGACTGATTGTCTTTAAATGTGTGAATTGTTATTCCGTATGTATTTTCTTTAAATCCGTCGGGTATTTGTATAAATTCGGTATCATGGGGAACATTTATCTTTATTCCGTCAAATGTATTTTGTTTCATATCTACGTCACTATTAATCACAGTTGCTCCAACACAGGTTGCTGTAATGAATATGGCGGCTATTGAAAGAATAATCGCTACATTTTTATTCATTTTATCTCCTTTTTTTTTTATTTGACATAATTTGTATACATTAGATATATGTTATTTATACTATTAAAACTTAATTTTATAAATTAAGAAAATTTAATATTATATATAAAAAAAATTTAGTGAATAGGTGAAAAAATGCATCCAAGACCAAGTCCCATAGCTGCATCTCTTTATACTTTAAGAGACATGAATGTTGATGTTATTATAATGCATGGACCTCATGGTTGTTGTTTTAGAACTGGCAGGCTTTTTAGAAAGTGACGGTGTACGTGTTTTAACTACAGCAATGGCTGAAAATGATTTTATTTTAGGAGCTAGTGAAAAACTAGAAAATACATTAAAAGAAGCTTATGATATGTTTAAACCGGAGTTTATAGGTGTTGTAGGTACTTGTGCTAGTATGATTATTGGTGAAGACTTAAAAGAAGCAATAGCTAATGCTAATTTAGATTGTACAGTTATTCCTGTTGAATCTCACGGAGGATTTGGTGAAGGAGATAATACTGAAGGAGCAATAATGGTTTTAGATTCTGCTGTTGAATATGGTATAATTCCTCGTGAAGAGGCAGACCGTCAAATTGAAATGCTTAAAAAGCTACTGAAATAGAAAAAACCAGGGGAATGGCTCAGGGAAAATATATTCAACCTAATTTTGGTGATAATAAGGAAGAAGTAGCTAAAAAAAATCATAAAGGCACTAAGAGACAATAAAAAGTCGCTTTTGTATTGAATGCTAAAAAAAGAAACTTCTTATTTATTTGCAGATATTTTAAACTTTGATTATCGTGAAATCAATCCTGAAAATAAACCAATAATTGTGGCTAATTTAGATGAAAATATTGGTCTTTCAAGAATTAGGAATCATGCAGTTAATATTAAACAGGAACTGAAAACGGATATTGATTATATTACTGGAGGATTGGACGAATATCCTGTAACCGGAAAAGCTGCTGCAGACTACTTAAAGGAAAACCCTGTTGATTTGTATGTTGTATGCGGTGTTCCTCATGCATTTCCTGTTGAAGAAATTGAAGGGGAATCAATAGCCGTAACTGATGGTCCTCGTTTAGTTGAACCATTAAGAGATTTGGGATATGATAATGTAGTTGCAGAACTTGATGCTCACTCAAAAACTTTAGGAACTGATAAAATTGTTTTTTCTGACTTTGGAGGAATGATTAGGTCAGCTATTGACTGGAAGTAGAATTATGATAACAATTATTGATTATAAAAGCGGAAATTTAAAAAGCATTTCCAATGGATTTAAAAAAATCGGCTGTGATGTTGAAATTACAAGCAGCATTGAAAAAATAGCTGATAGTGATTATTTGGTTCTTCCGGGAGTTGGAGCTTTTGGCAGTGCAATGGAAAATCTTGAAGAATTTAAAAAGTAATTCATGAACATGTAGATGATGATAAACCATTTTTGGGAGTTTGTTTAGGTCAGCAGGTTCTTATGGACTCAAGTGAAGAAAGTCCTGATGTTGACGGTTTAAAATTATTTGAAGGTCATGCATGCTATCTTCCAGAAGGACTTAAAATACCTCATATGGGATGGAATAAATTAGATGTTGTTAAAAATGTCCAATTTTGGAAGGTGTTGATAAAGAGTACTTTTTATTTTGTCCATTCTTATCATGTTGTTCCGGATAATGATGAAATAATTGCAGGGACCTGTGATTATGGAATTGATGTTGTTGCAGCATTAAGTAGGAATAATTTATTTTCAACACAATTTCACCCGGAAAAAAGTGGAGTTGCAGGTTTAAAGATATTAAAGAATTTTGTTAATTTAGAGTTATAATTGGAGATTATATTTATGGATATTGAAGGTTTTGTAAGAAAAAGAATTGATGATTACACATATGAAGATTTGACTGCTCTTTTGGCAAGTAGAATTAGAGAATACAAAGATTTGTCTGAAGAAAACTCCTGTAAAATGGCTGAAGCTGTTATTGATGAAGTAAAAACTACTTTGGAATTGAATTCTCTTGATGATGATTTTTTAAAAGAAATTGTAGATATTCCGAAAGCAGATGTGGCTATGGGAAAAATGGGAGTAGGTTCCAGAGGAGCAGGTGATTTCTTCGTTCACAGAAAAATTGCAGAAATTGTTTCAAGTACAAATACTGCTTCATTAGTAAATCCTTCTGAACAGGACGATGGAGGAGTAGTTAAAGCACCAGTTAAAAACGATGATGTTTATGTAACAACTGCGGTAGATGGAATACACTCACGTTTAAGTGACTATCCGTTTTTAGGAGGATTTCATGTTACAAGGGCTACTTTAAGGGATGTTTGTGTAATGGGGGCAGATCCTGTAGCTATTTTAAGTGATGTTCACTTGGCAGATGATGGGGATGTTGGTAAGATATTTGACTTTACTGCAGGTGTAGCTGCAGTGTCTGAACTTGTTGATGTTCCAATAGTGGCTGGAAGTACATTGCGTGTAGGTGGAGACATGGTTTTAGGTGATAGATTTGTTTCTGCTGTAGGAAGTGTTGGTGTATCCGATTATCCGCCAACTGCAAGGAAAGGAGCAACTGAAGGTGATGTAATTTTACTTACAGAGGGTTCTGGTGGAGGAACCATTACAACAACTGCATTATATAACGGATTTTTTGATGTAATATGGGATACATTAAATGTAAACTTTGTTCAGGCATCACATGCACTTTTTGAAGCTGATTTAATTAAAGATATTCATGCAATGACTGATGTGACAAATGGGGGATTGCGTGGAGATGCCCACGAAATATCCAATACAACAGGAGTAGGTTTGGAGTTCTATGAAAAAGAAATTCGTGACTGTGTTGCTCCAAAAGTATTAAACATGCTTGAAACATTAAATATAGATCCGTTAGGAGTTTCAACAGATTCATTAATGCTGATTGCACCTCCTGAAATTGTTGGAGATATTAAAAAGGCAGTAGCAAAATATGATGTCCCTATTCGTGAAATAGGTAAAGTTGATAATTCTGGTGAACCGAATTTAATTAAAGAAGACGGAAATGTTGAAAAGCTGGTTCCATTATTTAGGGAAGCTGCTTATACTAAAGTTAAAAAGTTCGTTGGAGACACAACACCTGAAGACTTTGAAATTATGAAAGAAAAAGTCCAAAAGGCATGTGACGAATCCATACTTAAAAAAAAGAAAAAGTGGTAAAACACATCCGTGAAAATTAACTTTTTCACACTTCTTTAAATTTTATCTATTTTTATTATAATCCTTATTTATGAAAGATGAAAAAGGATATTTCTATATTATTGATGCATTTTTAGCAGTTCTGATTTTACTTATAGTTATTTTAATGGTTAATTCAATTGTTTCTATGTCTAATCCGAATTATTCCAGTGATTCACATAATTTCAAATCAGCTCAGGATACAATGGAGTTATTAAGTTCAGGGATTAATTCTACAGACAGGGTTTTCATAGAAGATATTTCCAGTATTTTAGATGAAAATCATAATTCAAAATATTCTGTAAGGAAAGTTTCTAAGCTGTGTCGTGAGAAGTTCAAGAAATTAGGTCTTAAGAATTATCAGTTTAAGGAAAACAATGTTTTAGGCGGAAAAGTACTGGCCAGTTCCGGAGCATTAGGTGAGGATGTTAGTGTAGCTAGCCGAAATTATGGCGATTATTCCTATACTTTATATATCTGGTAGTATTTTTTATAGAATATAATAGTTTTATTTAAATACTATTAAAATCATAATATTAACTGATAACTATTTTTAATGTCGCCCCTGATGGTGTAGTTTGGATAACACATAGGACTGCGGATCCTATTCCCCGGGTTCAAATCCCGGTCGGGGCATTATATAATTTTTTTAAAATTCCGTGATACAATGTTAAATGCTAATACTTATGTAACTAATGAGAAAGGGATTGGCGGAACTATTAGAAATCAGTATGAAGATTTTTATGTTGAAGAAATCCCTGAAATGACTCCAACTGGTGAAGGGCCTAATATTTGGATTTGGATTGAGAAAGTAGGTAGGACTACTTTAGATGTTGTTTTGGATATTGCAAGAGATTTACATATTAGTAGAAAAAGAATGGGCTTTGCAGGAATGAAAGATAAAAAAGCCCGTACCCGTCAGTGGATTTGCATATCTAATATGGAATCTGAAGAACAGTTCAGGCAAGTTAAGGATTTGGAAGGAACCATTTATAAAACTGATTTTTTAAAGGTTGTTCGTGGACGTAAAAAACTTAGGATGGGACAGCTAAAGGGAAATAAATTCCAAATTCTTATTCGGGATATTGATGATATTGAAAAAAGTGCTGAAATAGCTAATAACATTTTAAAGGAATTGGAAGTTACTGGTGTTCCTAATTACTTTGGCTGGCAAAGATTTGGTAAGCCAAGAACAAACACTCACTTGGTAGGTGAAGCTTTAGTTCAAAATGATTTAAAAGAAGCTGTTAGAAGATACATTGGAAATCCTACAAGTGAAGAACATGAAGAAAACCAAAAAGCAAGACAGGCTTATGATGATGGAAATTTGGAAGAATCTTTGGAATTGATGAGTAAAGGAATGCGTTATGAGAAAATGATGGTTCGTGAACTAATTAAAGATGCTAAAAAGGACCATTAGATGATAAAGCTTATAAAAATGCCTTGCATGCTCTTCCAAAACCTCTCCAAAGGATGTTTGTCCATGCATATCAATCTTATTTATTTAATGATGCAGTTAGCAGAAGGGTAGCTATGGGAATTAACAGATATGTTGAAGGAGACATTATCATTGACAATGAAGAGAGAATAGTTCGTGATAAAACTTCTGAAGAGTTCCAAAACTTAATTGATAATTTTGAAGCTAATCCTACTTCTCCATTATATGGAACTAAAGTACCTTTTGCCGGTGGTGAAGTTGGTGAAATGGAAAAATCAGTTTTAAATAACTATAATTTAACTAAAGAAGACTTTGAAGTTCCTAAAATGCCTCGTTTAGGAAGTCATGGTTTAAGAAGGTCTATGAGAATTCAAGTTTGGGATGCTTCAGCTATTCCAACAGATGAAGGTGTTTTAACTGAATTTTCAATAAATAAAGGTTCTTATGCTACAGCTGTTTTAAGGGAAGTCATGAAAAAAGATGTTGTCTAGATTTATAATTTTTTTCATTTTTTAAATTTTTAATAAATTCATTAAAATCATTTATGCATGATTTTTTTGGTTTTGAAATTTTCATATAATTCATTTTATTTTAATATGCTCTTTAATTTTAAGTAATAGTTTTTATAAAATTATATCAAAGAATTATTATTTAAGTTGATTTTTATGATTGATTGTAGAAATATTGCTAAGGGAAAAGATAGTGGAGAATTAATAGTAAGCAGTGAGCCAATTAGTTTTTTGGGAGGTGTGGATCCTAAAACAGGCATTGTAATTGATCCAAATCATGAACTTAAAGGTCAATCCATTAAGGACAAAGTTTTATTCATTCCTTGGTGGAAAAGGTTCAACTGTTGGTTCTTATGTTATATTTCAAATGAAAAAGAATAATACTGCACCTAAAGCTATTATATGTTTAAATGCAGAACCGATTATTGCTACTGGTGCTATAATGTCTGATATACCTATGGTCGACTCTCCGGAAGATACTGATGAACTGAAAAATGGTGTTTTAGTTGAAGTTGATGGGGATAATGGTAAAATAGCTATTTTATAAATAATGTGGTTATTATGGAAACTTTAATTAAAAATGTAAACATTTTAAATCCGAATGAAGAAATTCAAACTTCATGCAATGTTTTAATTGAAGATAAACACATTAAACAAATATCTAGAAAGAAAGTTTCTACTAAAAACAATGTTAAAATCATTGATGGACAGGATAATTATCTAATGCCTTATGGGTTTATAGATTGTCATGCACATATTATGGCTAATGGCTTTCACAAAGAAGAAAACATGGCAAATCCTTTAGCACTACATTTTTACAATGCAATTAAACATGGAAAACAGACAGTTGATGCAGGTGTTACAACAATTAAAGACTGTGGCCCTGCAGATATCGGAGTTAAAATAGCTCAAAAAAAAGGTTTATTTATAGCTCCTAAAATGGAAATTTCAGTTACTCCTTTAGTATCAACAGGAGGACATTTTGATTTATTTTTACCTTCTGGTTTTGATATGGAGATAGTTTATCCGGGATTTCCTAAAGGAAGGTGTGACGGGCCTCTTGAAGTTTTAAAAAGACCCGTGAAATAAAAAAAGAGCAGGAGCAGACTTTATTAAAGTAATGGCTAGTGGGGGAGTCTTAACAACAAACACATCTCCAGATTATCCTCAGTTCAATGTTGAAGAACTTAAAACAATAGTTGAGGAAGCTCATGTTAATGATTTAAAAAGTTTCAGCTCATTGTCACAGTCTGAAAGGAATCAATAACTGTGTTGATGCAGGTTTTGATTCAATAGAACACGGAACATTCATTGATAAAAAAACATCTCATAAAATGGCTGAAAATAATGTAAAATTAGTTCCGACAATGCTTGTTCATGATTTTTTATATCATAGTGGATTTCCTGCATGGGATAATTATGCAGCTGAAAAAACAGCCAAATTAAAAGAAATAGTTAAAGTTCACAAGGAAAACATATCTGTTGCTTATGAAGAAGGGGTGGATTTGTTAATGGGAACTGATAGTGGAGTAATTGCCCACGGTCATAATCTGGAAGAGTTGATTCATTTAACAGATATTGGAATGAGTAATGATGAAGCTATAGCTAGCGGGACAATAAATGCTGCTGAATTTATAGGTAAAAAAGATTCATTAGGTTCAGTTAGTGAAAATAAAATAGCTGATTTAATTTTAGTCCATGGCAATCCTTTAGATGATGTAAGTATTTTAGCTGACAATGACAATATATTAAAGGTTATTCAGAATGGATGTCTTGTTAAAAACATTTAATTTTCTTTTTTTTAAACTTTTTTTAGGTATACATAAATTTTTATTTAAGAAGTATACAATTTATATATGTATGATTATTAATTTTAATCTGAAAATAATCTATTAAAATTTGGTTGTGATATAATGGCAAAACTTAAAGAAATGGATTTGCCTATTGAAGGGATGCATTGTGCTTCCTGTGTTTTAAGTTTAAATAAAACTTTTGAAAAGGTTGAAGGAGTGGAATCAGTAGATGCAGATTTGGCTTCAAATAAATTACATTTAACTGTCAATCCAAAAAAGCTCCCATTTGATGAAATTGAAACATTAGTTAAAAATTTGGGATTTGAACTTCACACAGATGAGGTTACTCTTAAACTTAACGGAATGCATTGTGCTTCCTGTGTCATGAATGTTGAAAACTTTTTAATACGTTTAGACGGCATTTTTTGATGTTAAGGCAGATTTAACTTCACAAACAGCACGTATCAATTATGATAAAACAAAAGTAACTGTCAAAGACATGGAAGAAGTTATTAATTCTTTGGGATTTGAAGTACTTGGAATTGATGGGCAACTTGAAATAAATGAAGATGAAATTTATAAAAATGATTTAAAAGATAAAAGAAATAGGATTATAGTTGGTTTTGCAGCATCAGCTGTTTTAATGGCTTTGATGTATATTCACTGGCATCCGTTTGGATTGTCTATGGGAATAACTTCGTTAATCATAAGTATTCTTCCATTTCTTTATGTATCTTTACCTACACTTAAAGCAGGATTCAACGGTCTTGTTCATAAGAATTTAAACATGGATGTGATGTATTCGATGGGTATAACTGTTGCATACATATCAAGTATTCTGGGAACATTTAACATAGTTCTTGATCATTCATTTATGTTTTATGAAACATCTATTATGCTTCCATCATTTTTACTTATTGGCAGATATTTGGAAGCAAAAGCTAAAAAGAAAACTTCTGATTCAATTCGAGAACTTATTGGTCTTCAGCCAACAGCAGCTACTTTAATAGAACTTGACAGTAATGGGAATATAGTGTCTCAAAAAAGAGGTGAATATTAAAGAAATCCAAATTGGCGATATTTTACTTGTTCGTCCGGGAGATAAAATACCTGTAGATGGTGAAGTAATCGGAGGACATTCTTATGTTGACGAATCAATGATTAATGGTGAACCAATTCCCAAAGCTAAAAGAGATGGTGAAGAAGTATTTGCAGGCACTATTAATCAGGATGGTGTTTTTACACATTAAAGCTAAAAAAATTGGCAGCAAAACTGTATTGTCAAATATTATCCGTTTAGTTGAAAAAGCTCAAAGTTCCAGACCTCCAGTTCAAAAATTAGCTAACACTGCAGTTAGCTATTTCATACCAACAATTTTAACAATAGCTGTTGTTGTATTCCTGCTGTGGTACTTTGTATTTGACTCTACTTTGTTGTTTGCACTTACAACTTTAATTTCAATTTTAGTTGTGGCCTGTCCATGTGCATTAGGTCTGGCCACTCCGACAGCAGTAACTGTAGGTGTTGGTAGGGCTGCAGAATTTGGTATTCTTATTAAAAATGGAGATACTTTAGAAAATGCAGGTAAAATTGATGTTGCAGCATTTGATAAAACTGGAACTATAACTGAAGGTCAGCCTGAAGTGGATGATGTTATATGTTATGGAATTAGTGAAAATGAATTGGTTGAACTTGCAGCCAGTGTAGAGAAAAATTCCAATCATCCAATAGCTAAGGCAATTGTCAGAAAAGCCAGTGATATGAATCTGGAACTTATTCAAACTTCATCATTTGAAAATATAACGGGTAAAGGTTTAAAAGCTCAGGTTAATGATAAAGATATTTTAGCAGGAAATAAAAAAGCTTTTAGAATCTCAGGATATTGAAATTCCTCAAAGTGTTTTGGAAGAGTATGGAAGACTGGAGGACCTTAGTAAAACTATAATTTTAATAGGTGTTGATAGGGAAATTAAAAGGTATTTTAAGTTTATCTGATAAAATCAAAGCTAATTCTAAAAGAACTATTGAAGAATTGCATAAAATGGGCATTGAAACATATATGCTTACAGGAGATAACAAAAAACAGCATCAACTGTAGCCAGTGCAGTAGGTATTGATAATGTATGTGCCGGAGTTTTACCTGAAAACAAATTGGATATTGTTAAAAATCTTCAAAAAAGAAGACAAGACAGTTTTATTTGTTGGAGACGGTATTAATGATGCGCCTGCACTTACACAGGCTAATATTGGTGTAGCTATGGGTAACGGAACAGATATTGCTATGGAAAGTGGCGATATTGTTGTAATGGAAGGTGATTTGGAAAATGTAGTTGCTGCTGTGCAGTTTTCTAAAAAGGTAATGACTAGAATTAAAGAAAATTTATTCTGGGCATTTGCATATAATGTTATACTGATTCCACTTGCAGCAGGAGCGCTTTATGCAGGTTTTGGAATAATGTTCATGCCTGAATGGTCTGCTCTTGCAATGGCATTAAGTTCAGTAACAGTCATATCCCTGTCACTTGCTCTTAAAGGATATGTTCCCGCAATAAAAAAGAAACAAAAAGTTAATTGATTTAATTGTCAATTAACTCTATTTTTAATTTTCCAAGTTTTGTAGCTAAGAAATTATAGAATATAGCTAAAAGACCTCCACCTATAACTCCATTTATTAATCCGCCAACAATATTACCTAATGCTTGGTAAGCATTTCCACCACTAATTAAAGTAATGATAGCTAAAATAATGTTGAATATTAAGCTGATTACTGTTAATACAATAATTAAACTTACTGGGTCAATAGAATTTAAAGAGGTCATGTCAACGTCTTTGGATAAATCAAGGATAATTCCTTTGCCTTTACTTCCAAGTAAATTATAGATGTATGTAGCAATTAAGGTAAATACAAAAGTTATGATGAATGATCCGATTATGGACATTGCAATAAATGATGGTTGCATTATCATTGCTGCAACTTGGTAAAGTGCAAATGCCATTACAGTTTGTCCACTAAACATTAAAGTTTGAACTATTGCTGATATGATAATTGGAGCAATGAATATAGTTATTGCACAAAGTAAAATAACAAGAATTGTTGTTATAATTGATGCAATAAGTGCGGTTGGCACAGTTGAAATTTTAGTAATCTCTTTTTCATCGTTTAATTCAAAAGTAATTGGATTCATTCTTTTTTGTTAACCAATTGTAAAGATATCCTTCTGCAAATCTATTATATATAGAACACATTATGGTTCCAACGATTATTGTTGGGATAATATAAGCTACTACTCCAATACTTTGAGCGTTTAATATGCCTATAGCTATCAGTAGAATTATGGAGAATAAAACTGAGAATAATACTCCAATTCCAGTTCCCATAATGGTGTAGGATGTTATATCAATAGATTTTAAGATTTTTACATCACTCATATTTTTCACCTCATTACTTATTATGTATATGTTCTATTTAAACCATTCTTTAGATTGTTCAAGTAATTCATTAATAATGGTTTTAGATGAACCTATGTAAGTATGGGGATTCATAATTTTTTCAACATCTTCAGGAGTTAAGTATTTTTGAACATCTTCCTCTTCTAGGATAAGTTCTCCTAAAAGACCGCCTTCTTTATTAGCTTTAATAGCATTTCTCCTTACAATTCCGTATGCGGTTTGTTTTCCCATTCCGCTTCTTGTAAGTTCAGCCATTAATCTTTCAGCCATGATTAATCCATTAGTTAAGTTTAAATTTCTTTCAATATTTTCATCATAGAATACTAAATTGCTCATTAATTTAATAGTTAAACTGAGGATGTAATCAGTTAAAATACAGCTTTCCGGAAACATTATTCTTTCACAGGAGGAATTAGTTAAGTCTCTTTCATGCCAGAGCGGATTGTTGTCAAGTGCAGCATTTACAAAGGATTTTACAATTTGCAACACCACAAATACGTTCTGCTGTAATTGGGTTCATTTTATGAGGCATTGTACTGCTGCCTACCTGTTTTTCAGGATCAAAGTATTCACCAAGTTCCATAAGTTCAGTTCTTTGTAAGCTTCTGATTTCTAGAGCAATTTTATCTAAAGTACTTGCAATATTAGCTAATGTTGAAATAAATTCCACATGGTTGTCTCTTTGAACAACCTGGTTAGTAATTGTAGCTGCAGGCAATCCCAATATATTAGCTACTTCTTTGTGGATTTTCCATCCGTCTTCACCAAGAGCTGCTGTGGTACCAACTGCACCGTCCATCATAGCTACACAAACATTTTTTGAGCATTTTCTAATCTTTCATATTGTCTGTGAAGTTCATCAGCCCAAATACCAAATTTCATACCGTATGTAGTAGGAAGTGCATGTTGACCATGTGTACGACCAATACAAACTTTATCGATATTTTCTTTAGTTAAATCAAGCATTATTTTAGTTAATCTTTCTACTTTTTTCTTTTAAAACTTCAATTGAATCATTTAAAAGTAAAGAATTTGAACTGTCTACAACATCATTGGAAGTAGCTCCGAAGTGGACATATTCTCCGGCGTCATTATCACAAACTTCTCCAATAGCTTTAACTAATGCAGCAATGTCATGTTTGGTTTGAGCTTCAATTTCATCTACTCTTTCTAATTTAACATATTTGGTATTAGCTTTAGCTGCTATTTCATCTGCCACTTCCTGAGGAATTATACCAAGTTTTCCTTCTGCCTGAGCTAGAGCAGATTCCACATCTAGTTTTCTTTGTAATTTGTTTTCAGTTTCCCAAATGGATTTCATTTCGGGAGTACCATATCTGTATTCGATTGGATGTATAGCCATTTTATATCATCTCAGTTTATTTAATAATATTATATATTGATTTTTTTAGTATTTTATATTATTCTTAATTAACCATTTTCTGATGCCGGTTGGTGGTTAAATTTATAATATAGAATACTAATATATATTAGTAAATTATTTTTTACTAAGTATAAAAAAACTTAGGTGATTTTTTGGAAACTAAAATTAAAGAATTTCGTAATGAAAAGGGATTAAGCCAACAAAAATTGGCAGATTTGACTGGTGTCACAAGACAAACAATCAATGCATTGGAAAATGCTAGGTATAATCCTTCTTTACTTTTAGCCTTTAGAATAACTAAGATTTTAGATAAAGAAAACATTGAGGATGTTTTCATCATTGATGATGGTGAGTGAGAGATGATATTAGATATTTATAAAGATTCCTTTGAATATGCATCTAAAAATGTAAAAATCTCTTGATTTTAGGAGTGTTTTACTTATTTGGTTTTTAGTCATTCCTATGTTCTTCATTTTAGGTTATAATTATAGAATTATTAAAATAGCTACTGAAGGAATGATTAATGGTAATGATGAACTTCCTGAATTTGAAGACTGGACTTTGATGCTGGTTGAAGGAATTAAATGTTTTGTTGTGTATGTGGGTTATTTAATTATTCCAATTATTGTATTTTTAGGTATTCTATGGGGCTGTGGCCAAGCCAATAATATTTCTTTAACTATTGTTGGATTTATAGTAGGGATTGTTATTTTATTAGTATTTGCATTGTATTCATTTTTAGCTATTTCTCATATGGCTACAAATGACGAATCAATGAAAGCTGCATTTGATGTAAAAGAGATAACAAATATTGCTAAGTCTATCGGTTGGTCAAGATGTTTTACAACATATATTGGAATGATAATACTGGTTAGTGTAATTATTTGTGTTGTTGTAAGTATAGTTTTAGCAGTTTTAATGATTTTAGGATTTGCTACTGTTTCTGCAGTTCCTATAATGGGTGTAGCTACTGCAACCGGTGTTGTATCAACTTTAATTATTAATTTTGTAATAACATTTATTGTAATGCCTTACTTGCAGATATTCCAAAGCCGTTGTCAAGGTTTACTTTATAATATTAGGTGATTTTTCACCTCTTTTTTTTTATTTTAGGATTTCGTTATTATGCCATCATTTAATAAGGCAATTAAACGCACTACTTTAATTGAACTGTTAATTATAATTTTGTGTTTTTATTCAGTATATATGGTAGCTAGTTTTTATGGATTTAATGTAGATATGGAATGGATGTATGTAGCTATTATTGCTTATATTCTGATTAAATCAAGGAAATATTCGGCTGAAACTAATCAGAATATCTTTTCTAAAATTGAATTTCGATATGTGTTTTTAATTGTTATTGTAAATGTCTTTTTTTTTCATATGGAATGTTGTATTTGGCCAACAGCATAAATATTGAAAGTTTTTTTAAGTTTTAACTTAATTCCAAGTTTAAAAAATCTGGCTTTTATTGGTGGCCTAATTGGAACTGTTTTAATTTCTCCAATTTCTGAAGAAATAATTTTCAGGGGAATTATTTTAAACAGATTGAAATTGGTTGTCCCTGTTAATGTGGCTATTTTAATATCTTCATTGTGTTTCGGTGTTCTTCACGGATATGGAAGTATTGTTTCAGCATTTGTCTTCGGATTATGTATGTGTATTTTGTATATCAAAACAGACAACATTCTGGTTCCTGTTGCTGCACATATTATGAACAATTTCTTTGCAGAAACTTTTTATTTTATTTGGACAAGGATGCAATACTTTTTAGCAATGATTTAATAATGATTACAATTACAGTTTTAGCTATTATATCTTTATATTTGATATTGAACTCTTTAAAGATTGAGTGGAAATTTTTAGATAAAAAATAATATTTTATATATGCTGAAAATTAATTATAAATTAGGTGTTTTTGATATGGATACTAAAAAGATAGGAATTGCAATAATCGTTGTGGGATTATCTTTGTGTGTAATGTTTATTGATTCTTACAAATATCTGGTTTCTGCACTGACTGTTGTTATTTTAGGATTTCTTATAACATTAATAGGATATTTGGCGGATGTTAAAAAGCAAAAATTCATTAATGATAAGTTAAATGAGGATATTGAAAGGATTATTCAGCCTTTAATAACCAAATATTCTAATTTAAATAAACAGTATTCTAGCCAGTATGATGGTGAAGAATATATTCAAAAAAGGATGGAAATAAATCGTAATTTGGAAAAGGAACTTACTGAAAATCTTCCTTATTTGGAAAGCAGGCAAATTAAAAAAAATCGTCATTGATTTCAGTAAGGAACAGGACAAATTATAATTTTTTTTTCAAATATTTTAAAATGTACAAAAAAAGTACAACAAGGATTTAAATAGTACATTATTCTAATTATATTATAGTGATTAAAATGTTTTCCCCAAGTTTGGAAGAAGTAAAAGAAATTGCAAAAAATAAAGAATATAAAAAAGAATTCCGGTAGCTTATGAATTATACTCAGATATGGCTACTCCAATAGAAGTATTAAGGATTTTAAAAGAAATCAGTAAACATTGTTATATGCTGGAAAGTGTTGAAGATTCACAAAAATGGGGAAGATACAGCTTTTTAGGATTTGATCCGCTTTTTAGAGTTTACCTGTCAAAATGGATGTGTTCAAATTAAGGGAGACAGCAAATTTGAAGACAGTTCCAAATTAACAGATGATGATAAGGTAATTATTGAAACAAACAAATAAGGTGAAGTTATTAAAGATTTGGTCAGACAAAACAGATCTCCAAAATTAACTAATTTGCCTCCATTTACTGGAGGATTTGTGGGATATTTTGCTTATGATTATATTAAATATGCAGAACCTTCCCTAAACCTCGATGCTGAAAATCAGGATCAATTTAAAGACATTGATTTGATGTTGTTTGATAAGGTTGTTGCATTTGATAATTTCAGACAAAAAATTGTTTTGATTGCAAATATGAAAACAGACAATTTGGATGAAAACTATAAGAAAGCCTGTGATGATTTGGAAAAAATAGCCAGATTAATTAAAACAGGTAAAAAAGCAAAAATAGAACCTCTAACATTAAAATCTGATTTCAAACCAGTATTTTCACGTGAAAAATATTGTCAAATGGTTAATAAGGCTAAAGATTACATTAAAGAGGGGGATATTTTTCAGGTTGTACTGTCAAACAGGATTGAAGCAGATATTTCAGGAAGCTTGTTTGATACATACAGAGTCTTGAGAACTACAAATCCTTCACCATATATGTTTTTATTTTTCAAGTAATGACATTGAAATAGCTGGTGCTTCACCTGAAACTCTGGTTAAATTAAACAATAGAAAATTATACACTTTTCCACTAGCGGGAACAAGACCTAGAGGAAAAACGGAAAGTGAAGATTTGGCCCTTGAAAAAGAGCTTTTTAAGTGATGAAAAAGAATTGGCTGAACATAATATGCTTGTAGACCTGGGACGTAATGATATTGGAAAAATATCTGAAATAGGATCTGTCAATGTTGATAAATACCTGTCAATTGAGAGGTTTTCTCATGTAATGCATATTGGTTCAACAGTAACTGGAACTTTAAGAAAAGATCTGGATTCACTTGCGGCTATTGATTCCATACTTCCTGCAGGAACACTGTCCGGAGCTCCAAAAATAAGAGCATGTGAAATTATTAATGAACTTGAAAATAATAAAAGAGGGATTTATGGTGGAGCTATTGGATATATTGATTTAAGTGGCAATGTAGACACCTGCATATCAATCAGGATTGCTTTTTGCACGTAATAATAAAGTTTTCATAAGGTCAGGTGCAGGAATTGTAGCTGACAGTGTTCCGGATAATGAATTTGACGAGTGTTTAAATAAAGCAGCAGCAGTTATTGATGCTTTAAAAAATAGCTGACGGGGGAATTTTATGATTTTATTAATAGATAACTATGATAGCTTTTCATATAATTTATATCAATTAATCGGACAGGTAAATAGGGATATTGAAGTTTATAGAAATGATAAAATCACTGCGGATGAAATTAAAGATTTAAATCCTGAAGCTATTATTTTATCTCCAGGTCCTGGAAGGTCTGAAGATGCGGGAATCTGTGTTGATGTTGTTAGAAAATTTTATGATAAGATACCAATTTTGGGAGTTTGTCTTGGACATCAGGCAATATGTGATGCATTTGGAGGTAAAATATCTTATGCCAGCAAATTAATGCATGGAAAATCATCATCAGCTAAATTAAATAAAGACCCTATTTTTAAAGGTTTAAATGATGAGATTGCTGTTGGAAGATATCATTCTTTAAGTTTGGTTGAAAATACTTTGCCTAAAGATTTAAAAAAAATAATTTCAAAAAACAGCAGACAACGGAGAAATAATGGCGATTAAACATAAAAAATATAATGTTTACGGTCTTCAATTTCATCCAGAATCAATATTAACACCTGACGGAATTACAATAATTGAAAATTTCATAAACAAAATTAAGGAGGATAATTAAATGATTAAGGAAGCTATTTTAAAAGTTGTAAATGGAAATGACTTGAATGCGAAGGAAGCTTATGGGGCAATGGATGAAATAATGTCTGGAGAAGCTAGTGAGGTTCAGATGAGTGCTTATTTAACTGCACTGTCAATGAAAGGTGAAACAATTGAAGAAATCACAGCTTCTACAAAAGCCATGAGGGCTCATTGTGTTAAATTACTAAATGATGAAGAAGTCTTGGAAATAGTTGGAACTGGTGGAGACGGATCCAATACTTTCAACATATCAACAACATCTTCAATTGTAATTTCTGCAGCAGGAGTTCCGGTAGCCAAACATGGAAACAGATCAGCATCAAGCAAATGTGGGGCGGCAGATGTTTTGGAAGCTTTAGGTGTAAATATTTATATTGAACCGGAAAAAAGCTTGAAAATATTAAAAAGAGATTAATCTGTGCTTTTTATTTGCTCAAAATTATCATTTGGCCATTAAATTTGTAGCTGGAGTCAGAAAAGAATTATCTATAAGAACAATTTTCAATATTCTGGGGCCTCTGACAAATCCTGCAGGTGCTACAATGCAGGTTTTGTGGGTTTATGATGAATCACTTGTAAAACCTCTTTGTGAAGTGCTTAAAAAAACGTAGGAGTTAAGTCTGCATTATCAGTATACGGTCAGGACGGATTGGATGAAATTTCAGTTAGTGACAAAACATCGGTTTGTGAACTTAGGGACGGCAGGTTAAAATGTTATGAAATAGCTCCTGAAGATTTTGGAATGGAGAGATGTTCTAAAGAAGACCTTGTAGGCGGAAATCCTAGGGAAAATGCAGAAATTACATTATCTATTTTAAATGGCCAAAAGGACCTAAAAGAAATGCTGTAGTTTTAAACTCTGCAGCTGCTTTATATGTTGCAGGAAAAGCAGATTCTATAGAAGACGGTGTTAGATTAGCCAGTGAAATTATTGATTCTGGCAGGGCTAAAAAACAGTTTGAAAAATTTATCGAATATACAAACAGTTGATTTCATGTTAGATAAAATAGTTGAAAAAACAAAAGAAAGAGTATCTGAAAATAAAAAGGTTAATTCATTAGACAGACTCAAATATAAAATACTCAATATTGAGGTCAAATTCAATTATCCTTTTAAAAGCTTTTTTAGGCAGTGATGATATTGCAATTATTGCAGAGGTTAAAAAGGCATCACCTTCTAAAGGTTTAATAGCTGAAAATTTTGATTATGTAAGCATTGCAAAAGAGTATGAAGCTGCAGGCGCATCAGCTATTTCAGTTTTAACAGAACCTTACTTTTTTTCAGGGTTCTGATGATTATTTAAAGGAAATAGCTAAAAATGTTAAAATTCCAGTACTCAGAAAGGATTTTGTTGTTGATGAGTACATGATTTATGAAGCTAAATTACTTGGAGCATCTGCAGTATTGCTGATTGCAGCTATTTTGTCTGATGAACAATTGGAACAGTATTTGACTATAACTCGTGTTTTGGGAATGTCTGCTATTGTTGAAGCTCATGATGAAAATGAAATTAAAAAGGGCAATTGATGCAGGTGCAGATATTGTCGGTGTAAACAATAGAAATTTAAAAGATTTCAGTGTAGATATTGAAAACAGTATTCGTCTACGTAGATGTGTAGATGAAGATATTATATTTATTTCTGAAAGTGGTATTAAAACAAAAGAAGATATTGCCAGATTAAAAGAAAATAATGTTGATGCAGTTTTAATAGGTGAAACTTTAATGAAATCACCAGACAAAAAGGTGATGATTCGGGAGTTGAAGAATGGTTAAAATTAAAATCTGCGGACTTAAAAGACTGGAGGATATTGAACTTGCAAACAGGTATAAAATAGATTATGCAGGTTTTGTATTTGCTGAGAGAACAAAAGAAAAGTAAATTATGATCTTGCAAAACAAATGAAGGAAAAACTCTGCGAAGATATTCAAAGTGTTGGTGTTTTTTTGTAGATGCAGGCACTGATGAAATCCTAAAATTATACAATGATGGTATAATTGATGTGGCACAGCTTCATGGAATGGAAAGCGAAGATTATATTAAAACTTTGAAAGAAAAAACAGATTATAAGTTAAAGATTATTAAAGCTATTGAAGTATCTGAAAATACGGATTTATCTAAATATGATGATTCATTAGCTGATTATTTGTTGCTTGACAGTGGAAAAGGATCGGGGAAAACCTTTGACTGGCATTTGATTAGAAAAGACTTGAAAAAAGAATTCTTTTTGGCAGGAGGATTAAATAGCAAAAATATCACTCAGGCTATTGGAGAATTTAAGCCATATGCAATTGATTTAAGTAGTGGTGTTGAAAGTGACGGATTTAAAGATGAAAATAAAAAAAAAAAAGTCATGGAGGCTAAAAACATGAATAATGGAAGATACGGGGAATATGGGGGACAATATATCTCTGAAACTTTAATGAATGAATTGATTTACTTGGAAGAACAGTATTATCACTATATGAATGATTCTGAATTTGTAGAAGAATTAAATACACTTTTTAAAAGAATATGCTGGCAGACCTTCTTTATTATACTATGCAAAAAAGAATGACTGAAGATTTGGGGGAGCTAAGATTTATTTAAAGCGTGAAGATTTAAATCACACTGGAGCTCATAAAATCAATAATGTGCTTGGTCAGGTTTTACTGGCTAAAAAAATGGGAAAAGCAAGAGTAATAGCTGAAACTGGAGCAGGTCAACATGGGGTAGCTACAGCAACAGCAGCAGCACTTCTGGATATGGAATGTGAAGTGTACATGGGTGAGTTAGATACCAAACGTCAGGCTTTAAATGTTTATAGGATGGAATTGCTTGGAGCAAAAGTTCATCCGGTAAAATCAGGAACAAAAACACTAAAGGATGCAGTTAATGATGCATTTAGAGATTGGATTGGGAGAGTTCATGATACAAATTATGTAATAGGTTCAACAATGGGGCCGCATCCTTTTCCAATGATGGTTAGAGACTTCCAAGCAGTAATAAGTGCTGAAGCTCGTGAACAATTTTTGAAAAAAGAAGGAAAACTTCCGGATGCAGTTTTAGCATGTGTTGGTGGTGGAAGTAATGCAATGGGAGCATTTTACAATTTCATAGATGATGAGGATGTTAAATTAATTGGATGTGAAGCAGGAGGAAAAGGAGTAGATACTCCTTATAATGCAGCAGCTTTAACTAATGGGCAAATCGGAATATTTCACGGAATGAAATCAATATTTAATCAGGGAGAATATGGGCAGATATCTGAAGTCTATTCTGTCTCAGCAGGTCTGGATTATCCTGGAGTAGGGCCTGAACATGCATATTTAAGAGATATTAAAAGAGCAGAGTATGTTCCTGTTACAGATGAAGAAGCAGTCAATGCTTTTGAATACTTGTCAAAAATGGAAGGAATCATTCCGGCTATTGAAAGTGCTCATGCAGTAGCACATGCAATGAAAATAGCTCCGAAAATGGATAAAGACGAAATTATCATGGTTTGTCTTTCTGGAAGGGGAGACAAAGATGTAGCATCAATTGCAAAATATAGGGGAGTTGAGTTAAATGAGTAAAATAGCAAATGCATTTAAGGACGGTAAGGCATTTATCGGATTTTTAACTGCAGGAGATCCGACAATTGAAAAAACAGTAGAATATATTTTGGCAATGGAAGAAGCAGGTTGCGATTTAATAGAAATTGGAATTCCGTTTTCAGATCCTATGGCTGAAGGAGTTGTAATTCAGGATGCAAATATAAGGGCATTAGGCCATAATACAACAACTGACGATGTATTTGAAATAGTCAGGAAAGTTCGCCAAAAAACAGATGTTCCATTAGTATTTTTAACTTACATTAACCCTGTTTTCTTTTATGGTTATGAAAAATTCTTTAAAAAATGCGGTGAACTTGGAATCGATGGAATTATATCACCTGACCTGCCTTATGAAGAAAAAAAAGGTGAAATCAAAGACATTGCATTATCTAATGATGTTGATGTCATTTCTCTGATTGCTCCAACTTCAAAGGAAAGGATTCAAAAAATAGCCAGTGATGCAACAGGTTTTATTTATGTTGTTTCTTCTTTGGGAGTTACTGGAATGCGCAGTGAAATAAAAACGGATTTGAAATCTATTTTAGATGATATTCGTGCAGTCAGTGACTTGCCATTAGCTGTTGGATTTGGTATTAACACACCTGAACAGGCTTCTAACATTGGGAAAATAGCTGATGGAGTTATTGTAGGAAGTGCTATTGTAAAAATCATTGAGGAGCATGGTGAAAATGCAGCAGAACCATTAAAAAGAATATGTGTCAGCTATGAAAACAGCCTGCAATGAATAAAAAGGATAAACCTGAAATTACAAAAATAATATCGTATACATTTTATTGTATCAACAGCAGGTGTTACACACCACCATCACATCCTTTCATTATCATTAATTTTTTGTAGTTAGGAAACATATGAATCAATTTTACAATTATAATGCACTGGTTAAATTCATAGTTGTATACAATAATATTTTATATTTTGACTGAAAAACACATTAAAATCAAATAAGCCTATAAAATTTTACAGACTCCATTATTTATAAAATCACACAAATTTTTTAAAGAGCAAAAAATAAAGAAAAAAAAGATAGTTATAAAACCAAATATTGTATTTGGATTCATTTCATAATCAAACAACTCCCCAAAATACTTCTTGAACAATATTTTTTAAATTTAAATCCTATAATTTCATAATTCATTTATCAATCTAAATAACAGTTAATTAAGAAAATTCAACTTATTAATAAATTATTTCTTAATAATGACTAATACAATAAAAACAATTATTCATTAAACTAACCAAACACCAGTCACTAACCATTCCAATAGTAATGTAACTCCAATACAAATACCATTTGCAACAGTACAGTAATTCCAATAATTTTCAAATTCTGTTAAGTCCCAAGGGAAGTATTTTATTCCATAAATCAATGCATAATGACATTGAAAATAAAATAAATGCAATTATTGTTACAATTATCAAAGTAGTTACTGGTATGGGATCAGTTCCATTAAAACTATTAGCAATTAGATAAAAACATGCTCCAACTGAAGCAAACCCACATATAATCCTCCTTCACAAGTAAGTATATTGATAAATCTTCGTAGTTTTACAGGGTCTGGATCTTCTTCAAATGTAGGTTCAAACATCGCCCAGTATTTTTTTTTCTTCGGATAAATATAAAAGTCGTTGTATATATTATAGAAAAAGCTACACAAAACCCATAAGGCAATGCAGCGTTTAATCCTATAAGGACCATTAAAAAACAAGTAGGAGTACTAAGTCCTCTTGTTAGATTTTCTAATGCATATCCATCAAATGAAAATTTATCTGGTCTGATTTTACAATATAAATTGTAATGTCTGTCTATTTTTTTTAGAAATATTTTAAATATAAATTCAGGTATCCAAAAACTGATTCCTATTATAAATGTTGGAATAAAAAATTCATAATTCTGTTTAAAAGTCATCATAGCTGAAAGGAAAAGGTAAAAAAAATGTTACAATAATAATTTGAAATATAACATTTATTTTTCTTTCTTTATCAGTTAATTCATCAATAGAATAATGAAATGTAAAAGTTTTTATAAATCTAACCATTATTCTTCTCCCCAAATATATCTACTACTTTGTTAGAGGCAGTTTTTAACATGTTAACCGGATTTTCAACATTCACATACCATAAACCTTCAGCTATTGCATGATTTAACTTAGTATCCTTACTATGCCTAACAAAATAATTCACTGCATTACTACCTGCCCTACCAACAAATAAATCAATTGCAACACCACTCCATGCAGTTCTATCCATTGGATTTTTAATAACCCCGTTAGACCATAAACTATATCCACCTTTAAGTATAAGTGCAGGCACTACAAATTCTGGGAATGCTATTGTAAATCCTATGACTGCAACAGAGACTGCAACATCCAATGTAAAAAGATAACATGGTTTTTGCTCGTTCATCCCAGCCCAATTGGTCACAAATGTATCCAGCCATATCATCAGGTGATTTAATAACATTATATACATTTATTAAATTGTCACAAAGAGTTCCAATATTTAAAAATGAAAAATCACCTAAATATACTCCTCCATTTTGAGTTTGATTTACCATAATATCTGGTCTAATTAAACTAGCTACTCCACCACTGATTAGATTAAAGATTAATGTTGCAGAATCATCAGTTAATCCTAATGTAAGATTTCTTGATGAGATATTGCAATACATATCTTTATCATTAATTAAACCATTGATAACTTCTTTAACTCCGCAAGTACTATTGCCTCCATGCAAGTACATTATATATTCTTCTAATACACTTGATTTAAGATAATACTCATTATTTGCCTTATAACTTACAATATTATCTCCTTGGAAAATTACATTATCGATATCGTCAAAATTTATACCATCCAAACCTATACTGGTTCTTGTCATTCCTGTAGATCCGCTAAGCAGAAACCATTTTACACCATAGTTTTCACTTATTTCATCAGCTAATTTATCAGCTAACCATCTGAATCCGAGGTTTGTTAAATATGCAGTATATGCAATATATTCTGCTCGTGTATTAAAATGGCTTTGGTTTAAGTTTTTTGCTAAAAAAATTCATCAGTTACTTTAATATTTTTAATATTTAAAAAGCTTTCTACTGTTTCATAACCTAAATTAGAATTCCAATTCATACTTCTTAATTTATTGTCATAATCAGTGTCACCATATCTCAATGTTTTAACACTAATGGAATTTATTTCATTCCAATATCCTGGATTTAAAGTTAACTTTGTAGTAATATCATTATAATATTTATAATTTGTATTTATGCCAATGTTTTTAAGATATGTTTGGGTATGTGGAGTTATTAACTCTGAGCTAAAATAAAATATGCCAACAGTATTTTCATTTAGTATTAAAGTTACATTTTCTATTTGTTTATTGAAGTATTTTTTACCATCATAAATTGCATCAAAACGTGTTAAATTATTATTTTTATAACCATAATATTTAACTAAAACATTTTCACCATTACTGAATAATGAAAATCCACAACTACAAATTTCAGATTCAGAATTTATAATTTGAAGTTGGTTATTGTCAGTTAATGAAATAAAATACAATTTGTTATAATCTAATTTACTGACACCAGTAGTTGTATAATCATATCCAAATTTGTATAAATTGTTATTTTTGTAAATTCAATTTCACGGCCATAAGGCACGGAATAATATTTATTATTAAATTGTATTGGATTTTTTAAAGATATCTTCACACTATAAATAAGATTGTGAATATGTGAAACATTTAACAACACATGTGTAAAACATGAATCATATTTGTTATTATTATTGAAATTACAAAAAACACTGTATGTTCCCTTATTTAATCTTATTTTTAATTTAAATTCTCCTTTACTGTCTGTTGTTTTTGTGTAGGTTACTCCATTTACACTTATATAACATGTAGCATTAGAAATTGAATTATCTAAACTATCTTTAAGAATACCTATAAAATACTCTCCGTTTTCATGGATTATATTAGTGTTAATTTCAATATGTGTATTAATTTTTTTGTATCGTTAGGAACTATGTAAATTGTAGATGAAGCATGAGATTCTAAGTATTTGTTACTACCATTAAATTGGTAGAATATTGTGTATTTTATGGATTTAATGTAATTGGTACATTGATAGTTCCATTATTGTTTGTTATATATTCAAATGAACTTATTAAATTAAGTTTAGAATCTAATATTTTTAATTGAACAATTTTATTAGATAAAATTTTGTTATTTGAATATAAATTAATTGTAAATTTATCACCATTATTCAATAATACATTTTTCCCATTTATTTTTGTATTATTTTTGACAATTAATTCAAATTTGGAAGATATTGGACTGTAATATTTATTTCCATTAAAAATACAATCTACAACATATTTTCCATTTGTTAAGTTGAGATTAATTGAAGCAAAACCAATATTATTAGTTTTTAAACTATGGTGGACATTACCTATTTTTAATTCGATTACTTGATTGGAAAGTGACTTTCCGTATTGATCTTCTAAATATATTTTAAAAGATTTACCACTTTGAATTACATTATTTGTAATTAAATTGGTTTTTGTTTTAGTTACATTTAACGTAAGGTCTTTTTCTATTGCTGGATATTTTCCATCACTTTTAAATGTTGCAGTTATTTTATATGTTCCAAGTGTTAAATCAACATTATTAAAGTCAGCATACCCAAATAAATCAGTTTTTGCAGTATAAAGTTTTCCTAAAACTGATAAGAAAATAGTTTTATTAAATAATGGTATGTTTTGGTTATCTGTTAATTTTAAATAAATACTTGGAGAACCATAACTTGCATTAGTAGTTGTAAATTCAAGTTTGGTATATGAATTTGAATTAAAAATAGGATTTATAATGTTGCCACTGCTTGATGTTGAATAAGTAAATGTAACATTTTTATCTTGTATAATTTGTTGTTTAAATGGTCCATTATAAGTTAAACTGGTGTTTGTTAGGTTAGAATATAAGTTTCCTTGGGAAAAATTAGTTATTGTGTTTGTTTTCCAATTATTTACTGTTCCTATTGAATTTTTTATAAGTTGATGTGTCTGCAACATACCACCAATCATCAATTAAAATCTGACTCCAAAGATGATTCAAACTTCCTGAATTAAATTTTGCATGTCCTGAGTTATATTTTGCTGGAATATTACATGCTCTACAAAGAGCAACAAATAAATTAGTTTTATCAATATAATTTCCTTTACCATTGTTTAAAACATAATCTATTCCTTTTTTAGGGTAATAAGCACAATATGGGATGTTTTGAACATATTGGTATAATATTTTTACTTTATCTTTAGTTAAAGTCATGTGATTTACTAGATTATTAGCTAAGTTTGTTATTCTTTGTGTGATTTCACAATCAGTACCATTAATCAAATATAATTCAATATTTGTATCATAATTATATTCATTTAATCCTTTACCAAATTGTGTAATTTTATCTAAATCATTAGTGTTAATATATAAGTATAATTTTGTACTGTTGATTCAAAATTACACTGTGAAGGGAATGTTTTTGTTATGTTATAATAACTTAATATTTTTTGCAAGTGCATATGTGTAAGTTTTAAAATCGATGCTTTTTATTTATTAAGGTTATATTGTTGGGCATATATCCATTTATGTTAGTAAATAGTAAAATTGAATCAATTAAATTAAGGTAAGTATATTGGTTCAGTTCGAAATGGGTGTAATGGTTTTCATATACTATATTTTTTTGATAAAAAATGGAACATACAAACTTGATTCGTTTGCTCCATTATTAATATTACTAATAGTATTTGCCATTAAATATGAAAATTCAAATATTGTTAATTGTTTTCCTAAAATATTGACTTTTTCTGGTAAAATTAAATATGTATTGATATAATTGTTTAAATTAAAAGCAGTATTTATAATATTTTTTAATAAAACAGTATTTGATTTGTTAAAGTAAAGATTATTGGCAAATGGTGAACTTTTGGTTCGTAATTATAATTTTATTGGATATTATGGCATCATTATGTTGTATAGTTACAATATACTCTCCAACATCAACAAAATTAAGATTTAAATAGGCCATACCTTTATCATTAGTTGTTTTTTGATAGAAGATACCATTAATATTAAATGTTAAAATTTCACTTGAAATTGAGTTTCCTTGTCCATCTACTAGTCTTACGGGGAATATGCATTTTTCAGATTTGTTAAGTCTCAAATCGTTGGTTATTATAACAGATAAAACTTTGATATTATTTCCAATTTTGCAATTATTATATATTGTAGTTATAATATAATCTCCTTGGCATTAAATTAATGCCTATACTACAATAACCATTGTTATCTGTTTGTTTTGTATAGAATACTCCGTTAATATTAAATGTTACATTTTCACCAGCATGTGCTGGAGTTCCATCACTACTTAATATTCTAACATTAAATCTTGATGCATTTTTATAGTATTTAATCAAATCAGAGTTTTCAACAATTGGACTGTTGACTGTAATATTATTTCCTTTTTGTTCACCAGTGAGTGGATTAATAATTGTTATTTATATAATTTGGGATCTAAATTTATTTTTAATTCTGCCATACCATCATTATTGGTCATTTTTTTATAAAATATTCCATTTATATTAAATGTAATTTCAGTATTTGTTAAAGGCATTCCGTGAGGGTTTAAAAATGTTGCATGAAATTGTGTATTATTTAAATACATTTTAACAATATCGTTACTTTGTATTGTTGTTTTAACAATTACATTTGCAACTGCACTATTGTGCATATAGTTATCACAGCCTTCGTAGTAGATATTTGCAATATATGTTCCTGGAAGTAAATTTATAGTTAGAGATGCAATTCCTTTGTTGTTTGTTGTTTTTGTGTAGTTTTTGTTATTTATTTCAAAAATTATGTTTTGATTTACAAGTAAATTATTTGATTGGTCTTTTAAAACAACATTTAAGGATGCTCCACTTTTATAAAACATTTCTAAATTATCAACAATCAATATAGTATTTTTTTGTCCTTGAATTGCAGAAACTTTAGAAATGGAATTGTTTATACAATAATTATCCTCAGAAACAACAGTTATGGTTCTTGATCCATTTGTGTTTTTATATTTGCAATTGCCTTTAAAAGCAAAATTAATGGTGTAAATGCCTTTAGCTAGATGGATATTTAGTTTAGCATTTCCATTATTGTCAGTTATTTTATTATAACTTACTCCTTGTATTGTGAAAATAACACTTTCATTAAATAAAGGATTTCCATAATTATCAATTAATTTCACAACGAATGGTGTTTCTTTTTTGGTTTAATATAATATCTTGGGAGATAAAGTGGCATTCATTGTCTGTAGATAAGTTAATATTATTTTCCTTTAAATCATCAAAAAGTAGTGGAATTAATATAATTTATATTATAAGGTTTATTCGGTCTTTTAATGAGGATATTCTCATTTATATCAGGTTTTTTTCTTGCGAATTGGGGGTCGTGTCAATATTTGATGTATTTTCTAAAGTATAATTATTATTTATATTTAAATTATTTTCGTTATAACTATTATTAATTTCTTTATTTTCATTCACATAATTTTCACTAGCATTTACTGTAGCAATTATTGTAAATGCTATTAGTATGCAAATGAAGAATTTTAGAAAATTTTTCATATAACTATTTTTTAAATTTCATGAAAAATTTGCTCCTCTATTATATTTTTTCATTTTGTAATTATGTTTAATTTAGTATATAATCATTTTAATTTGCATTTAACTCCTTGAAATATATTATTTTTATTTAAAAATATAAAAAAATCAGTTTAACTTACTAACAATGATAATTATTTTTGAATAAATTATAAAATGGAATATTAATTGAGTAAATTGTTTGAGAGTGAACAGTGAATATTTGAAAAGTAAAACTGGTGCTAATTTTATAGTTTAATTGTTTAATAAAATTAAAATTTTACACAGTTTTGTAAATAATAAATCATTGATTTATAATGAAAATCTAATTTATAAAATTTTATTAAATAAATGTTGATAATAGATTAGTACAGCTCAAAAAATTAAAAATTAGTTGATGAAATTATCTAAACCAGAGTATAATTAATTAAAAAACAGTTATTTTGAATTGATTAATTATTGTAAAATGGCACTATAAAAAATAATATTTAAACAAATATTTTTTTAAAATAGTTATATATTCATCACTATTTATGCATATTTGCTGTGTTTTTTTTTAGCAAAAATATAAATATGATGCCTATTTAATGTATAAATTTAGAGAATAATTTAATACTCTTATATGAGGCATATTAAATAACAACTTACTTATATGTTGTGATTAGAAATGAGGTCAAAAATAGCAATATTGGCTGGTATGATTGGAAATAAAGTTGTTCAAATGGCAGGCAGAAAAGGAACATCTTTAACTGGAAAAATAGCCCTTGCTGTTAAACCAGATATTTTAAATGATTTTGCAAAAAATGTGATAAAATAGCACTTATTACAGGAACAAACGGAAAAACAACTACAAACAATTTAGCAAATCACATTTTTTAAAGGTAAAGATCATGATATTGTATCTAATTTAAATGGTTCTAATATGATTACAGGAGTTACTAGCTCTTTTATTCAAAACCATCGTGGTCATTATAACTGGGGAATATTTGAAGTAGATGAAGGCTCCATGCCTAATGTTACCAAATATTTGCCAAGTGATTACATAATTATAACTAATTTTTTTTAGAGATCAGTTAGACAGATACGGTGAAGTGGAAAACACAATTAATTTAGTTCAAAAATCAAGCAAAAGACATAATTCCACACTTATTTTAGATGCAGACAGTCCGATTTCTCTTTATTTTCAAGACTCTGACCAACCAAAAGTGTACTATAGCTTAAAGAAAAATCCTTTCAGTAAAGATAGTGCAAATGTTGAAGAATCAGTCTTCTGCCCGGTATGTGGACATAAATTAGATTATGAATATATAAATTATGGAAATCATGGTAAATTTTCATGTTCCAAATGTGGGGCTAAAAACCATGAAGCAGATTATGTGATTGATGAGGTTACCTTCAAAAACGGAGGATATGAGTTTACAGTTAAAGATAAAAAGGAATCAGCTAAAATCAACTTAAATTTACTTGGAATCTACAATGTTTCCAATGCTCTTGCAGCTATTGCTCTTGCAAGGGAAAACGGTTTCAGTTATGATTTAATAAAACAGCAAATTGAAAATTTTGAATATAAACTTGGAAGAATGGAAAGGATATCTGTAAATGGCTGTGATGTTGTTTTGGTTTTATCTAAGAATCCTGTTGGTTTAAGTGAAGTTTTCTCAACTATAAAATTTGATGAAGATAAGAAATCATTTATGTTTATTTTAAATGATTATGCTCCTGACGGTAAAGATATTTCATGGATTTGGGATGCATACTTTAAGGAAATAGCTGCCACTCCAAACATTGATAAATTTTTACTGTGTTGGAACAAGAGCTGAAGAAGTAGCTTTAAGATTAAAATATGCAGATTTTCCAACATCAAAAATCAAAATTTACCATTCAAAAGATCAAAGCGATGATGTTGTTGAGTGTGTAGAAGAAATTGTAGCTGAAAATGATAAGGCATATATTATTGGAACATTCACGGCAATGCCTGAAGCTAGAAAAGTACTTATGAAACTTAAAGGGGAAAAAGCATGAGTTTTGAATTGAACATTGTTGATATGTATTCCGATATTTTAAATATCTATGGGGACATTGGTAATTTAAAATGCATTAAAAAAGATGTGAATGGAGAGGAATCAAGGTTAATCAAAAAGTTACTCTCTAAATCATGATATGAGTTTTGATTATGAGGATATTGACTTAATTTTAATTGGAGGAGGTTCTGACAGAACTCAAAGTATTGTTTCCAATGACCTTTTAAAACAAAGAAATGATCTGGAAAATTATGTGGAAAATGACGGAGTCATATTAACTGTCTGTGGCAGCTATCAGATGTTTGGGCATGAATATTATGATGTTAATGGGGATAATGTCTCTTGTCTTGAAATATTTGATATTAAAACGGTAAGTCAGGAAAATAGGTTAATCGGCAATATTTTAATAGAAAATAATTTAGGTTTGGCCCCAAAAGAAGTTGTGGGATTTGAAAATCATGGTGGAAGGACATTTCATAATTATAAAACCTTAGGTAAGGTTATAGCAGGGCATGGCAATAATGATGAAGACGGTGAGGAAGGAATGATTTATAAAAACTTTATTGGAACATATTTGCACGGTCCTTTTCTACCAAAAAACCCTCACATTGCGGACTATTTAATATTGAATGCTATGAAGAATAAGTATAATGTAGATTCAATTGAAGAGTTAGATGATGAAATTGAATTTAAAGCACATGATGTTATGGTTAACAGATTGAAATAATCTGTTTAATCCTCTTTTTAGAATTGCTGTGGTTTTTTAAATACTGACCTAATGTTTTATAAGTAATAAAGATAAAAATATAATTATCTAATTAATAATTAATAAATTCTTATTAGAGGATTATATATGTTCAAAAGCGGAATTAAGTGATTCTAGTATATTAAAAACCAGTTTTGATGCTATTTCATCTATTGTTGATGAAGTACAAATCCAAACTGATAGTGAAGGTATGAGGTTAGATGCCTTAGACCGTAGTCATATAACATTCGTACATTTAGAATTAAAAGCAAGTTTATTTGATGAGTATGTTTGTGATGTTCCTGAAAAGATTAATATCGATACTGGGGAATTCATGAGTGTTCTTAAACGTGCAAAATCTCAAGATAGAGTTATCATGTCTTTAGATGAAGGTAATTTCATAATTACTTTTGAAGGGGATGCTACAAGAACTTTCAAAATAAGATTGATTGATATTGAATATGATAATCCTACTCCTCCAGAACTTGAACATCCTGCATCTTTCAAAGTTCACTTTGGAATTTTAAAGGATGCAATTAACGATATTGATATTTTCTCAGATAAAATAGCTCTTCAAGTTGATGAAGATTACTTTAGAGCATCTGCTGATGGTGAATTTGGTGATGCAAGTGTCAAATACCTTCATGGTGAAAATATCAACACTCAGGAAAAAATCTTTATTCTCACTGGACAAAATTAGGGAAATGCTTAAAGCAGACAAATTCTCTGAAGAAGCTGAAATCGGTTTAGGTACTGACATGCCATTAAAATTAACTCTCAATATGGTTACTGGTGATGGTAAACTTAGTTTCTTACTTGCTCCAAGATTAGAATCAGATGAATAATTATTTCATCTATAAACTTTTTTTATTTTTATATTAAACTCCTCAGAGATGGTATTAAGTGGATCAATTCTTTCAACAATTACGTAAAATTCAAAAAAAAAGAGCGTAGTAACGGTACATTGGCTCGTGTAGAAGACTCTTTTTTATAAGAATATTCATAAATATTTGGATGAGTTAAGAACCCATATAGGCAATGATCCATTTGCTGCAGAACAGTATCTGCTAAAAGATACTCAAAGAATAGCTACTGAAATTTGTGAAAGACGTGAACACAAAATTACTGATGCAGCGGTTGTTAATATTCACAGGTCTTACCATTTATTTGCAGGCAAACCGCAATTTGATTTAATTGACACAACACCTCTTAATTTAACTCCCGAGGAAGAAAAAATTTTACTTTTCTTTAATTGATACTTTAACAAATCATAGAAAAAGCATTTCACTTGAAAAACTATCTTCTGAAGAAGATATTCCAAATGAAACCAAAGCTCCTATTAAAGAAACTCCTAAACCTCAAAGCACTACTTTAGATAATGGAGTTGAAAGTTCTCAGGATGATGCGGTTTTAAATAGAATCGATGAAATTTCCAAAGCGAAAGTAATTACTGATGAAAAGGCAGAGCCGATTGAAAAACAAATTCAAAAGTCAAATATTAAACCTGCTAAAGTTGAAGATGATATATCTGAGTTAGCAAGAGATAATGATGAATTTGTTGACTTGGAATCTATAAAAATAGCTAAAGATTCAGAACTAGTTACAATGCTTGTATTTGATGATGTTGATTCTATTGTTGGAGTTGATGAAAGAGTTTATGGTCCCTTCAGACCACAAGATCTCGTAGTTTTACCTAAAATCAATGCTAAAATTTTTGTTAAAAATCATAAAGCCCGTTTTGTTAAAATCTAAACCTTTAAATATTGTAAAGAATATAAATACAAACCGTATCTATTTGTGATAATAAGAAATTATATTTTTTATATAATTTGGATTTCTGCTTTGTGTAAACGGAGTATGTTACAATAAAGTTTTAATCCTCTGAGATCTTTGATATTTTTCAGACTGGATAAAATTCTCATATAGATTTATAATAATTTAATTAATCGGACACTTTTTAGTGTAAAATTTAATGGTGGAAATATGAAAATACCAAAAGAAAAAAGAACTTACTGTCCACATTGTAAAAAAACACACAATGCATGAAGTACATACTGCGAAAAAAAAAAAAAAGCTAGTGAGTTAAAATGGGGACAAAGACAATTCAGACGTGTAACTGCTGGATATAGAGGTTACCCAAGGCCTTTACCTGCCGGAAACAAACCAGTTAAAAAATTAGATTTAAGACTTAAATGTAAAGAATGTGGAAAATCTCAAATTAAAAAATCATTCAGAACTGGTAAAGCAGAATTTGTAGCTAAATAAGGTGGTTAACATGGTTAGTAAAGGTAGAGGAAACTTTTTAAAAGTAAAATGTTTAGATTGTGACAATGAACAAATCATCTTTGATCGTGCTGCATCAGATGTAAAATGTATCATTTGTGGTAAAACACTTGTCAAATCTCGTGGTGCTAAAGCTAAAATTATGGCACATATTGATAAAGTTTTAAACTAGATTCAATCGAAATTTTTTAATCTAGCTTATTATTTTTTCTTTTTTTTTAAATTTTTATTTTATTTTTGGTGATTATATGGTAAGGAAAAATCAAGAATGGCCTGACGAAGGAGAACTTATTATTGGTACTGTTTATAAAGTTCTTAACTATGGGGCTTTCGCAAAATTAGAAGAATACCATGGTAAAGAAGCTTTTTATTCACATTTCTGAGGTATCTTCTGGTTGGGTAAAAAAATATCAGAGACCATGTAAGAGAAAATCAAAAAATAGTTTGCCGTGTTCTTAGAGTAAATCCTAAAAAGGACATGTAGATGCTTCTTTAAAAAGAATTAGGGAAGATCAAAGAACTAAAAAAATCCAGCATTGGAAAATTGAACAAAAAGCTGAAAAATTATGGAATTATCCGCTAAATCATTAGGCAAATCTTTAAATGATGCTTACGATGAAGTAGGTTATGAGCTAATGGATATTTTCGGTGATGTTTACGGTGCTTTTGAAACAGCAGCTGATGATGGTGCAAAATCTCTTACTGATGAAGGTATATCTCAAGAGTGGGCTGATGCTATAACTGAAATAGCTAATAAAAATATTACTCCTCCTGAAGTTCATATCAGCGGTTATGTTGATATTGAAACTTTTGTCCCGGATGGTGTTGATGTCATTATTGAAGCTCTTAAAGCAGCTGAAGATAATGGTGACGAAGAGGAAGAAATCAAGGTTCAATGTGTTGGTGCACCAAGATATAGGATAACTGTAAAATCTACTGATTACATTTTGGCTGAAAAAGCTCTTAAAGCAGCAGCTGACAGATGTATTGAAATAGTTGAAGCTTCTGAAGGAAATGGTTCTTTCTTAAGAGAGTTGGATAGCTAGATTTTTATGAATATGAAAATGAACAAATGTCCTGATTGTAAAATTTATACAATGGAGGATGCTTGCCCTCAATGTGGCGGTGAGCTTAAAGTTATTTATCCTCCCAAATTTTCTATTGAGGATAAATACGGAAAATATCGCCGCATAAAAAAAAAAAGAAGCTATGAATAAAAAGGATGATTAGATGGAAATCACACAAATTACTGTTTTAGAGGATGTTGAATTAAACAATCCTGTTTTTATAGAAGCATTCAGGTATTGGTCATGTAGGTAAATTAGCTGCAGATCACATGATTGATGAATTTAATGCTACTAAATTTGCAGAAATTTATTCTCCAAGTTTTCCTCCTCAAGTTTTTGTTGGGGAAGAAGGATTAATTGAAAACATGATTAATGAATTATATTATGTTAAAAATGTTGGAGAAGACAATTTGGATATCATTATTCTTGTTGGAAACACTCAAGCTTTATCTCCTGAAGGTCAATATGGTGTATGTCAGGATATATTAAACTTTGTTAAGGGTAAAGGAGCTAGTAAAATATTTACATTAGGTGGAATGGCTACTGGTCAACCTGTTGAAGAATCTAAGATTTTCGGAGCAGCTACTGATGAAGAAAACATAGAACTTTTAAAAGAAGCGGAAGTTGAAATAAGATCTCAATGACGGCGGAATTGTTGGAGCTTCCGGTTTGTTTTTAGGTTTAGGTCTTCGTCAGGAAATGAATGGTATCTGCTTAATGGGTCAGACTTCCAGGATATTTCATTGATGCGCAGTCAGCTGAAGCTATTTTAAATAAATTGGCTGTTTTACTTAATTTTGAAATTGATACTGATAAATTGGAAGAAAGAGCTGAAGAAACTAAAGAAATGTTGGCTAAAGCTCAACAAATGGAACAAGACATCATTAACAAAGCTAATGCTAGCAGTAGTGATGATTTAAGATATATTGGATAAATATATCATTTTTTACTTTTTTTTTAAGATTTGGCTGTTTTAATAAAATGAGGAGGTATTAATCATGAAAGTAGCTGTTATTCCAGATGCTGCTATGATTGTAGTTCCATTAATTGAAAAGAACGGTCATGAATATATATCACCAACAAATTTCTCAAAGTATAATAATATGGATGTTTCCGGTGGAAAATGTGATGATACTCAGGCTCCATATACTTTAAATAGGGATAATATTTTACTGGGCAGTTCTTATTTTTCAAATGAATTGCCTTCAGGAATCAAAGGTCGTTTAACATTATTTTCCAGGGTTTTGGAATTGGCAGATGCGTTTATTGTCATTGGAAAAAGACCGGATCATTATAAAAAAATGTATGATGTATTAAATGAATTGATTTTATTTGGAGGTTCGGGATGTTCTAATGAACGTAAATTGGTAATGGCTTTGATTAAAGATAAAAAAGTACCTATTTTGGAATTGGCTTATCCAACAACCAGAAATGATTTGATTAATGTAATTGCTAGAGCTAATGATTTTTTAAAAAATTTAACTTCAATTAATGGAATAGTTAATGAAGATAATCTGGATGCTGATTTAAAAAAACATGAAGGAAGTCTGGATTACAAAGAGTTTAAGAAAATATTAGATGATTTAATATATTATTAATAGCTAATTATTATCCATGTTAGTTAATGCTGATTTTCATGTTCACAGCTGTTTTTCAATGGCTTCATCTAAAGACATGCTAATAAAAAATATGGCTCCTAAATCAAAACTTAAGGGATTGCAACTTTTGGGAACTGGAGATGCATTTCATCCGGGCTGGTTAAACATTATTGAGGAAAGTACAACTTGTAAGGGAGATGGAATTTACACTGCAGATGATATGGATTTTGTTCTAACAACAGAAGTTGAAGAAAAAAAACAGGATTCATCATTTGATAATAATTCCGGATATTGGTACTGCAAGGGAACTGTCTGAAAAACTGGTTTCTAAAAATAAGGAAAGTGACGGGAGACCTAGGACAAAGTATTCCGGAGCAGAACTTTTAGAAATGGTTAAAGAGTATGATTGTTTAATTGGACCGGCTCATGCTTTTACTCCATGGACAGGAATGTATAAATCTTTTGACAGTATTTATGATTGCTATGGCAAAGCTCCTGATTTTGTAGAGCTTGGATTGTCTGCAGATACATTTATGGCAGATACTGTAGCTGAACTTAAGGATTTCCCGTTTCTTACAAATTCCGATGCACACTCTCCGTGGCCACACAGATTAGGTAGGGAGTTTAATCAAATTGAGCTTGAAGATATGTCATACTCATCAATAAAAAAAGCAATAAAAACAAAGATATTAAAGCAAATTATGGATTGGTGCCGAATCTTGGTAAATATCATATGACTGCATGTACCAAATGCTACAAATTAGTTGATCCGTTAATAGCTAAGGAAAATAAGATGAAATGCAGCTGTGGGGGAACAATTAAAAAGGGGTTGATTTCAGAATAAGTGAAATAGCTGATTATGATGAACCGAAACATCCTGATTTCAGACCTAAATATGTTCATTTAATGCCTCTGGCTGAATTAATATCAACAGTTTATGACAAGGGAGTTACAACAAAAACAGTTCAGAGAAAATGGCAAAATCTGATAGATAACTTTGGAACTGAAATTGATATATTGATTAATGCATCTATAGAAGAGATAGCTAAAACAGATCCGTCAATTTCTCCGGCTATTGAGGCTTTTAGGAATAAAACCATACACATTACTGGGAGGCGGAGGAAAATACGGTGAAATTTCTTTTGATAAAAAATTAGAAAAAAGAGAAGCTGAAACTTTAACTACTTTAGATAACTTTTTAAAAAATAGCTAAAGTTCATTTAAGTATTTTTTAATACTTTTTAACTCTTTTTACACTTCAGGCCTTTTAGTCCAACAATTTCAACATAATATACTGCATTTTCATTAGCTTTGTATGTAACTAATTTTGATTTTTCAGCTTCTGTCAGAACGCAAAAAATGTGTTGTTTTGGATTTTTTCTCTTTAGTGTTGTCGTAAAGAATCAATCCGGTCATAAATTCTCTTTTTTTTCATTATATGTTAATGGAGAATTTGGTGTTTTGCACATAATGTAGCAATCATCCATTTCAACAATTTTGAATTTATTAGCAGATGATTCAGATGAGAAATCATCATATTCATCAAATAATTCAATTTCTTCGATTTCATATTCATTTTCATTTAAGATTGTTGGATTATTGCCTTTCATTTCAGATTCCAGCAGCATTAGGATTTCTATTTTCATAAATTTATCACTTTTTAAATAATTAATTTGCAAGTTTAGTTTACTTTGTAAATTATTTAAAATAGATAGTTTTTTTATAAAAACAATTTTTAATTCTTAAAACAATATTTTAAAATGAAATCAATAAAAAATAAGAAAAAATAGATAATTTGACTATATCTATTTTGCAAGTAACAATGAATTACCTACTACAAGTAAAGTAATTCCCATATCTCCAATAAGAACTGCTTCCCATAAGCTGATGTATCCTGCGATACCGAGTATCATTAATATTACTTTTACACTTAAACAGAAAGCAACATTGAATTTGATTTTACCCATTGTTTTTTTTTGGCTAAATCAACAAGTAAATTAATTTTGGATAACTTGTCTTCAAGCAACACAATGTCTGCTGTTTCAATAGCTACATCTGCACCTTCAAGACCCATAGCTATTCCTACATTTGCACGGGCAAGAGAAGGAGTATCATTTACACCATCACCGACCATAGCTACATCATGATGTTTGGAAACGGCATTGGATACTATATTGACTTTATCCTGAGGAAGTAAATCTGCATAGTAATTACTTAATCCGATTTCATCGGCCACTAATTTGGCAGTTGCCTCATTGTCTCCTGTAATCATGGTTGTTTTGATTCCTTTAGCATTGAGGCTGGCTATTGTAGATGGAGTTTCGTCTCTGATTTTATCTTTTTAGGGTAATCAAACCATAAATTTCATTTTCAGTTCCGATGATTACTGTGGTGCTCATTTTATTGTTTTCAAGATTTATATCCTGACTGAATAAAGTTTTGTTGCCTATAAAGTAAGTTTGTCCGTTGATGTCTCCTTTTAAACCTTTTCCAGCTATTGATTCAAAGTTTTCCACTTCTTCCAATTCTAGGCTGTGGTCTTTTTTATATTGGACAAATGTATGTGCAATAGGATGCTTGGATTTGGATTCAATGGAGCAGGCTATTTTAAGTATTTCCGCTTTATCATATCCGTTGCATGCCTGAACTTCATTTATTTCAAGTTTACCTTCAGTTAAAGTACCTGTTTTATCAAATAAAACTTCTTTAATTCTGGCTAATTCTTCAATATATTCTCCACCTTTAATAATAATACCGTTTTTAGTACCTTTGGTAATAGCTGATACTATGGATACTGGGGTGGATATTACTAAAGCACATGGACAGGAGATAACTAAAAGTGTTAATGCTCTGTAAGTCCAGTCAGTTATTGAAGCTCCATATAATATTGGAGGCAATATAGCTACTAAAATAGCCAGTACTACAACAATTGGAGTGTAGTATTCAGCAAATCTGTCAATAAATACATCGATATGTGCTTTGTTTTGTTCGGAATTTTTAATCAATTCAATAATTTTAGCAAATATTGTATCGTTGTTGTCCTTGTTTACTTCAATTTCGATATATCCTTCTTCATTTATTGTAGATGCATATACTTCATCCCCAATACTTTTACTTACAGCCAAACTCTCACCGGTAATTGAAGCCTGATTAACAGAGGTTGTTCCTTCAACAATAATTCCATCAACAGGTATTTTATCTCCAGGTCTTACAACAACAATGTCTCCGATTATAATATCAGATACTGCTTTTTCGTGTTCGTGGTCACCATGTTTTACCATAGCTGTATCCGGAGTTAATTTAACAAGTTCTATTAATGAGCTTTTTAGATTTGTTTAATGAGTAATGTTCCAAATATTCTCCTAAATAGAAAAGAATCATTAACATTGCACCTTCTTCTCCAGACTGGAGAAGGAATGCTCCAAAAGTAGCTATTGTAATTAATAATTCAATTTTAACTTTACCTTCAAATAAATGTACAATTCCGTCTTTTATTATATGTCTTCCTACATAGATTACAGCTATTAAGAAGATTACTTGACTTACAACAGGATTAACAACATTAAATATTTCTAGGCCGTATCCAAATGCTAAAAGGATTATTCCTACTGCGAATATTCCCAATGGCTTTTTAGACTGTTCTACATCTACTTCTTTATCAATATTTTCTAATAAATCTGCTTCACAAGCACATCCAGGACCATGATCATGTCCACAGCAGTCATCATCATCATCGTCGTGGTGGTGATGTTCATGGTGGTGTTCCTCGTGGTGGTTGTGTCCGCAGCAATCATCTTCATCATGGTGATGATGATGTTCTTCTAAATTGTCATGCTTATGTGCACTATGATTGGTTTGCATATTCTTCGCCTTCTTCAAGGATATTGAGTATCTCTTCATCAATTAAAGAATAGAATATTTGTTTGTTTTCTTTTCTAAATTTAACAATGTTACTATTTCTTAAATGTCTTAATTGATGTGATATACTGGATTGGCTCATATCAAGAAGTAATGATAGTTCACAAACACATAATTCACCATATTGGAGAGCTAAAATAATTTTTACTCTGTTTGCATCTCCTAATATTTTAAAAGAGATTACATGTTTTCTGAATAATGTCATCATCTTTCATCTTGTGAGCAATATCATCAACAATATCTGTTCTGATACTTTTGATTTCACATACATCATTTGAACTCATATGAACATATATTCATATGAACATATATAAAGTTTTTTCTTTGTCTCAAAGTTATTTTTTTAAAGAAAGCTATCGCTAAGGTTTAGTAAAATTAGTAAAAAATACGGACTTGGAGGGATTTGAACCCTCGATCTTAAGATTAGGAGTCTTACGCCCTTCCAGACTAGGCTACAAGCCCATGTTAAAATAATATTTGTTAATAAGTTTTGTATTTTTAAAAAAGATTTTATAAGAACTACGGACCCGCCGGGATTTGAACCCGGGGTCTTCGGATTAGAAGTCCGACGCCCTATCCAGCTAGGCTACGGGCCCTTATATACAACAATACTAAATTTTGTATGTTTTAGTATTTATAGTTAACTATATTTAAAGTTATTATTTTAAATTTGAAAATTTTTAAAAAATAAAATAAAAAGGATAATTAAATTATCCTTTTCCAATAAGTACTCCAGTATTAGCATTTATTTCCATACTATCTACAGTGTTACCACTTTGATCATAAATAGGAACATACCAAACAGTTCTGTCTGCAGATAATGTTGGTGTTCCTGCATACCATCCAGATTGCTCAATATGTTGATTAGCTATTTCTTTTTTGCTTGTTCTGAAGTTATTTTTGGACTACTTGGGTGATGAGGGGTATATGGGGTATGATGACTGCCACCTCCGGATCCAGATCCTGATCCAGATCCTGAGCCTGAGCCGGAACCTGAACTAACTCCACTTCCACTTCCTGCTCCAGTTCCTCCACTTCCATGACTGCTGGTACTTGGGGAATCATGGTGTGTTGTGTTGTTTCCAATACCGTTGCCAGAATCGCCACTACCAGAGTCTAAACTATTTAAATTACTGAAAATTGGATTTTCACTATTGGTTATTCCATAAGCGGCAACTCCAGCAGCAATACATATAACAATTATGATAGAAATTATTATATTTGATTTATCCAAGGTATTACCTCCATTTTAATTAATAAAATTGTAATTAAATTTTGATTAATGGTACATTGTATGTACTATTTTTTTTACAATAATATTATATTAGGTTAATTTAACTTATAAATTTAATCCATGTATTAATTATCGTAGATTAGTTAATAAAATTAATATTATGTTATTTATAGTTTTCTATTTGTAATTTAAACTATATTATATATAGAATATTGGTTATAAATATTAAATGTTAGTTTCTAATTTTTTTTTGAAAAGAGAGGTGACACATTTGAAAGACAGAATAGTTATATCCCCAACATCTCGTCAAGAAGGCCATGCCGAACTTGTCATGGAAGTCGATGATGAAGGGATTGTTACAAAAGGTAGATATTTAAGTATCACTCCAGTTAGGGGTTTAGAAAAAATGGTTGCAGGTGAAAAATCCTGAAACAGCTCCTGTTTTATGTCAAAGGATTTGTGGTGTCTGCCCAATACCACATACTTTAGCTTCTGTAGAAGCTATCGACCATTCATTAGATATCGAAGTTCCTAAAGCAGGAAAATTATTAAGACAGGCTACTTTAGCTGCACATGGTGTTAACAGTGCTGCAATTCACCATTTTTTAATTGCACCTGACTTTGTACCTGAAGAAGATTTCACTACTGCAGTTAAAAGTGTATCTGCTGTTAGGAAAAATGTACAGTATGTAGTTGATATGCTTGCTGGTGAAGGTATTCACCCATCTGATATTAGAGTAGGTGGTATGGCTAGAAATATTACTTCAGCTACAAAAGATAAATTGATTGATAGGTTAAAAGCTTTTAAACCTGATATGGAAAAACACGTGGAATTAATGAAATCTTTCATTGCTGCAAGAGAACTTCCTGAAGGTTTAGGAGTTGTAGATGCACCACTTTTAGCATCTAGTGCATCATACGGTAATCTCGATGAATTTGATTATGATAATTTCTCAGAAGTTTTACCTGAAGCTTGGTATGATGATCCGGAAATAGGTAAAAAGCATGTACTACCATTCCTTTAATCAATGGTAAAAACGTTGAAACCGGTCCTAGGGCAAGAATGGATAAATTCAACGGATTTAAAGATAAAGGTGTAGTTGCTCAACATGTAGCTAGAGCTGAAGAAATGTTGAATAATTATAATTTAACTATTGATCTTCTTGAACAAATTGATACTTCCGCTCCAGCTAGAGCAGATTATGATGACAGAGGAACTGGTAAATTAGGTATTGGTGTAATTGAAGGACCTAGGGGTACTAATGTACACATGGCTAATGTTAAAGATAGTAAAATCCAATTCTATTCAGCTATTGTACCAACTACTTGGAATATTCCAACAATGGGACCAGCTACTGAAGGTTTCCATCATAAATATGGTGCAGATGTTATCAGAGCTTACGACCCATGTTTATCATGTGCAACTCACGTAATGGTAGTTGATGATGAGGATAAAAGCATACTTAAAAACGATATGGTGAGAATATAAGGAGCTAGGAGGAAATTATATGCCTTATCATGCAGAGACAATCGTAGTGGGATGCGGAAATATTTTATTTAAAGATGATGGTTTTGGACCATTTGTTATTCATAAATTAGAAGAATATTTCGAAGACAAAGAGATGCCTGACGAAGTTATGTTTATTGATGCTGGAACCGGAGCAACACACTTTATTTTTTTCTCTTCCTGATGAATATTGGAAAAAAGTTATTGTAATTGATGTTGTTGAGTTTGATGCAGAACCAGGGACTGTTAAAATATTTAGCCCTTATGACATGCCTAGAGGAAAATATGAAAATGTTCATTCCTTGGCCTGTTGAAGAGCCTCTTCACGAGCTTGCTAAAGATTGTGAGGTGATTATTGTTGGATGCAAACCTCAAGAGATTTCCTCTCCTGATGTTGAAATGGGTTTAACTGAACCTGTTGAAAAGGCAATTCCTGAAGCTATGGATATTATTTTAAAAAGAAATCGGGGTAAAATAATGTTTGATAAAATTAGAAAAGCTTTTGGTGGTTCTGAAAAACCTAAAGCAGAAACCAAACAAAAAATAGAATCTGCTCCTGAAGTTGAAGAAACAGCAGCTCCTGTAGCAGAAACCAAACAAGAAACAGCAACCAACAAACCACGTATAGGTTACATTCACTTAAGTGGTTGTACTGGAGATGGTATGTCCTTAACTGAAAACTATGACATTTTAGATGTTGTACTTACAGAGATGGTGGATATTGTATATGGTCAAACTTTAGTTGACTTATGGGAAATGCCAGAAATGGACTTATGTTTAATTGAAGGTTCTGTATGTTTACAAGATGAACACAGTGTACACGAACTTTTAGAAGCTAGAGAAAAATCTGCATTAATTTGTGCATTTGGTTCTTGTGCTTTAAACGGTTGTTTCACAACTTATGCTCGTGGTGGACAACAAGCTCAACCTAAACATGAATCTTTCTTACCAATCAGCTCATTAGTAAAAGTGGATGTAGCACTTCCCAGGTTGTCCAGTAGCTCCTGAAATGATTGCAAAAACTGTTGTAGCATTATGTAATGGAGATATGGAATACTTACAACCTGCACTTGATTTAGCAGCTTGTTCTAATGCATGCGGTTGTGATTTATTAAACAACATTATCCGTCAAGGATTATGTAGTGGTTGTGGAAGTTGTGCTCTTGCATGTCAAACTAGAGCTATAGATATGGTTGAAGGCAGACCAACTATTAATACTGACAGATGTATTAAATGTGGTTCTTGTTACACAATGTGTCCAAGATCATGGTTACCTTTAACACAAATTAAAAAGGATACAGGACTTTAGGAGGAGTTGATTATGGTATTAGGTACTTACAAAGAAGCTGTAGCAGCTAGATCCACCGATAAAAGAATTCAGGAAGTAGCTCAAGACGGTGGTATTGCTTCTGCATTACTTATTTATGCATTAGAAAATAACATTATTGAAGGTGCTGTTGTAGCTGGAGACCCATAAGGTGATGACTGGGTTCCTATTCCAGAAATAGCTACTACTGCTGATGAAATTCTTTCAGCTGCTGGAACTAAATATTCAATGTCTCCTAATGTATGGGGAATAAAAAGAAGCAGCACGTCAACATGGTATTGAATCAATCGGAACTGTTGTTACTCCTTGTCAAATGCAGGGTATTAGAAAAATGCAGGCATATCCATTCTCTACAAGATTCATCGCTGATAAAATTAAATTATTAGTCGGTATCTTTTGTATGGAAAACTTCCCAATGGCTTCATTAGATACTTTTACTAAAGGTTTAATGGATGTTGATTTGGATAAAGTAACAAAAATGGATATTGGAAAAGGAAAATTCTGGATATACACTGAAGGCAGTGATGAACCTCAAGGTATTCCGATTAAAGCTACTCACGGATATGAACAAGCAGGATGTAATATCTGTAATGATTATGTCTGTGAATTTGCAGATATTTCAACCGGATCTGTTGGTGCTCCTGACGGATGGTCTACTGTATTAACCAGAACTGATGCTGGAGTAGATATTTTCTCAGCTGCAGTGGATGCTGGTTTAATTGAAACAAAACCTATGGATGATGTAAAAACCTGGTCTTGGTTTACTTGAAAAATTAGCTAAAGGTAAAAAAGACAAAAGTAAAAAAAATAGAAAGAAAGAGCAAAAATGGGAGTTATGACTCCTACTTATTACTAAATCTTCTTTTTATTTTTTATTTTTTTTATAATGTTGTAACTGTACAGCCTTCTTTTTCAACAATTACTGTGTGTTCTTTTTTGACTTACAAGACATCCTGTTTTTTCTTTAAGTGGATGGTATGGATAAATTGCCATTGCTTCTGATAATTGTTTTAAAGACACGTTCAGTCTGTTTTCTTTAAATTCTTTTGTTAACCATCTTCCGGAAAATGGTAAATGAGGGTAGTTATGTTTAATATTGGTTAATACGTTTTTAGTGTGTTTTAATCTAAATGGTTTGTTAGCTAAAAAGAATAAATGTATGTTCCAGGAGCATCATTTACGAATCCAAGTCCGTCAGTTGCAAATGGTTCAATAGCTACTGCCTGACCCTCTTCAAGGACAGTTTCATCATGGTTGTCTATATTTGGAACTGAAATCCCTGCATGCAGGTTGTATTGTTCTAGGCTGTGTCCTGTAAGGTTAGCTATTGGATTTAATTTATATTCGTTTATGGCTTCTTCAACAGCAGCACCAATTTCTCCTACAGTTACTCCTGCTCTAACAGTACTTATGGCTGCATCCAGTCCTGCTGCAGATGCTTCAATAATATCCTGCCTTAAATTTATTTCGTTATAGGTAAAACGTTCATCTAAATTTTTTGGGTGCCATTACTGTAATAGCTGAATCTGCAATATAACCGTCAATTTCTGTACCTAAGTCTAATTTAACTAAATCTCCAGCATAAATCATTGTTTCATCGTTTAATGGAGAAGTATAATGTGCAGCTACTTCATTTATTGATACATTGCATGGAAATGAAATTCCTGCTCCCTGTTTAATGGTTTCATTTTCTACAAATTCAACTAAATCGAGTACTAATGTTCCTTCTTTAATCATTTTTGAGGCTTCTTTTCTTATTTGGGAAAGAATTTTACCTGCTTTTAAATAAGAATCAATCATCTTAACAAACCTTTCTTTTTAATTATAATAATATTTATATACTTTATTTTATATTAATTATTAATATACTAAATTAATATGGAGGCAATTATGGATATTCCAACAATACCGGACCAACTTTTTATTTTGATTATATTGGTTATAATAGCTTTTGTTGTGATTATTGTTGCTGTTCAATGGAAGAGTGTTGCTAAATCTAAAACTTCTATAGTACTTCTTGAAAAAGAAATAGAACTTAAGAAGATGTCAATGATTGAAAAAGATATTGAATCTAAACGTTTAATGGATAATCCAATTCCATTACCTCAAGAACAACAAGACAGCCTTTCAGCTATAAGACAATCAACAACACAAGTAAGAAGTGAAGTTGGTTACTTGCACAGTGAAATTAATGAACGTTTAGCTCGCCTAGAAGCACAGACTGAACAGAAAAAATTAGAAAAAAATGCTTAAAGAAATCGAAGCTAAAGAAGCTAAACTCAAAAAACAATAAGGTGATATTATGGGTCCTATTGATGTTGTTGCAATTGTAATTTTAATAGTAGCTATTTTAGTTTTAGTTTATTACTATTTACAAAATAATCCTGCATCTGTTCAGAAATTACGTAATTATGTTCCAGCTACTGCAGATCCGCATATGGGTGAAATATTGCAAAATGATTCTGACTATGATGATTTGTCTAGAGAAAAAGACACAGTTGAAGAGTCTAAAGAAGAATCAATGAGTAAAAAGAATTAAAATTAAATTAAGTGATATTGATATGTCTGGATTAAATACTGATGCTTTTTCTAATAAAATCGATGCTTTTTAGATGAAAAAAGCGAAGAATTAATTCAAAGCTGGTCTTTAGCTACTACTAATGATTTAAAAGACCTTGAAGACAGATTTGATAAAACCACTCAATCTGTTGATGATTTAGAAAAAAAGCTTTAAAAAATTCAAAAAATCTTCTAAAGCTTTCCAAAAAGAGACTGAGGAAAAATTAGAAGAAATTGATAAAAAGAATTAAAAGTTTAGAGGATAATTAATCATTATCTTCATTTTATTTTTATAGAAACATTTATATAGTGTGTTTCATATATTATATATTGTAGTTTTTATATATTGTAGTTTTAAATTACTATCTTTTTTATTCGTATAGCAGGGTGGGGGTAGTCTGGTGATCCCGCGGGGCTCATAACCCCGAGATCCCTAGTTCAAATCTAGGCCCTGCTACTTTTTATAAATATGGCAAGTTAAAGACAGCTGTTGGTTTTTTAACTAAGGAAACTCCGCCCATCATTACAGACTATGGCGTTGAAAAACGTATACTGAGAAGTATGACTCTGGAGCAGAAACGACACGTCTTTTAATGGTTGACTATGATATTTAATTGAGGACATTAAAAGAATCGGTGAAACGGCCATTCCATAGGATGCAAGAACAAAGAATGCTGATGATTACTGTATGAGGTAAAAAGTAGTTCGCTAAGATGAATGCTGTTAAACAGAAGGTGGGTTACTCTTAACATGCCATAATATTTATTTTAATATTTGTTGATTTTTTTTTTTTTATTTGGATAACAATTTTTTCATGTTGTTTGGTTGAAACTCTTTTTTAGCCGTCATTTTATTTTGTGTATAATTTATTAACATTTTTTAACAATATTTAAGACAATTTGCAAATTAATTTTCATTTTATTATTTTTTAATTAGTAAAAACTTTAGCAAATTTTATATATTGTAAAGTATTATTTACAACTATAGTAATTATAATGAAATATTGCTATAATTTTGAAATAATTCACTGGAAGAGGGGGGTGAAAATATTAAAAGATTAGGTAAAAAAACATTTTTTATTTTTTGTCTATTAATGTTGTTTATTGTTACTATGAGTTTGGTATCTGCTAGCGATGAGGTTAATAATGAAACTGTTATTGCTGATGGCATTGTTGGTACTTCATTAGTTGCTGACGGTGTTCAAATAGCTAATGATGTTAATGTTGATGAAATTGACAATATTTATTATACTAATTCAATTTACAGTAGTGGTGGCTATGGATTTATTGATATTCATGTTAAGGATTCCTATAATCCACTTACTAAAAATTGGACTGAGGATGGTGTAGATTTAGCCGGCGCGGATATTAAAATTTTAGATTCATCTGATAATTTGGTATTTGAAGGTAAAACTCTTGCCGGTGGTGCTTACTCTATTGGTAATTTGCCTTCAGGAAGTTATAAAAAGTACAGCTTAGTTATTCTACTTATGAGGTATATACTGAAAATGTAAATGTAGGTGCTAATTCTGCTGTAGCAGTTAACCACATGTTTGTTCCAGATATTTTGTTAATTGTATCATACAATTCACACAGTGAAAAAAGTAGATTATCTGATGAGTTTATCTAAAAGAGTAGCATATATAGACACTGGAAATTTTGACAAGACTAGAGAATGGTTATTTGAGTATGCAAAAATACATTCAAATTGATATGTTCGCCCCAAGGTTCATATAATAATTTTGGAATTGCAGAAGCAAGGGAATTATTAAGTAAATCTCCAGCTAATGCAAATTATAATGTGGCATATACTTTTGGTATCTATAATAAGGATACTCTTGATAATTTGGGTATTCACTTTGTAGGTGGATCTGCATCCAACAACAGTCCTAATACTGTTGAAAATACTTATGTGGGATCATATTTAAGGCTCCGGATATTGAGTCTTCTGAAGTTTTTTGTAGCTAATATGAATAATTACTTAAAATATATATTTTATTTAATTAATCCTCAAAAATACATTAATCCTACATTGGATACAGCAACTACTCCAAGAATAAGTCCCGAATGTGGTATTTACCATCCTGTTTTAGGTACTTATACTGTTGTTCCTGATGCTGAATTGATTAATCAATGGATTATAGCTAATCCTGGATATAATAATGATGGACACGGTAGTTTAAATTGGATGTTGAAAGAATATGTTGCATGGCAAAAAAAGAGTTAAATCAACAGAATTATTTAGGCTGTTTGAAAATGATTATATGAATAGATATAATACTGACACTCCTTTTGTAGCTATTGCTACTTATTACTGTGGAGGTCCTGTAGTTGATGCATTAATCAAATGTTATGAAGCAAGCGGCAGACCTGCATTTAATATATTTAAATTAAGCACTGCTCCGGCTATGTCTTCAATTTTATTAACATTAACTAAAACAACTCAAATTGGAATTTCTGCTGTGGCATCTTTATATAGCTGGTCTTTAAATTACGGCAATCATTCTGCATTAAATGATTTATCAGAAATGAATTTGACAGTAGTTAAAGGTCTTTTTGATGTTTCACAACAAAGTTATGAAAGTGAAACTGGAGCTCAAGCAGAATGGACATATTCAGTAACTATTCCTAGCTTTGAAGGAGTGTTCAGTCCAATTATATTGTCTTACAAAGATTCATTGGGCAAATCCCATGTTGTTCAGTCAGGTATTGAAAAAATGGTTAAATTAACTACTGGTTGGGCTAATTTAAAAGATATGGATAACTTTGATAAAGTTGTTTCTATTGTATTGTATAATTATCCATAAGGTAAAGGTGAGATTGGAGCATCTTATTTGGATGTTTTCCAAAGTACTTATGATTTATTAGTTCATTTATCTGATGCAGGTTATGATATTGGAATGAACAAGTCTGACTTGCCTTCAGTTAAAGAATTGTCTGAATGGATAATTTATATGGGTAACAAAGGTACTTGGGCACAAGGTGAATTAAATAAATATGTTGAAAGTAACTGGGAAATGTTAAGACAACATCATCAGTTAGTAACCCAAGAAGAGTTTGATAAGTTAGTTGCTACTAATATGAATCAGGACTTGTATAAAAAGATGGTTGATTACTGGGGTGACGGACTTGGAAAAATAATGGTTTACAATCAAACTTATATTGTAATTCCGGGTTTATGGTTCGGTAAAATATTCATTACTTTCCAGCCAAGTAGAGGTTGGGAAGAGGTTAAAATTGAAAATTATCATGATTTAACTTTACCTCCACATCAACAGTATGTAACTTTCTATAAATGGTTAGATGAAGTTGCTAATTGTGATGTAATTATTAATTTAGGAACTCACGGTACTTTAGAATGGTTTGCCTGGTAGAAATGTAGGTGTTCATGAAGGGATTGGTCTTTTGAATTGAATTTAATTCCGACAATATATCCATATATTGTATCAAACTATAATTGAAGCTATGGTAGCTAGAGATAGGATTGGAGCAATGATGATTACTCATATGACTCCTGCAATGGCTATTTCGATTATATGGTAATTATACTAAATTGTTAAATTACATTGACCGTTATAATGACCAAGTAGCAAACAATGTTTCAGGTAATGCATATGAATATAAAAAGTTAATTTTAGAATTAGCTCCGTCATTAGGCTTTGAAAAACCTAAAAATGGTCAAACATTTGAAGCATGGCTTGAAGATTTACACACTTACTTGGATGACATGCAAAATGATTTCAACACTTATGGATTACACACTATAGGTAAAATATTAAGTGGTGAAGAGCTTATTGAAGAAGTAATAACTATTATAACTTCCAGAACTACAGTTTATAATCATATATTGCACATGATTTATCCAAATCTAAAAGATAAAAATTATTACAATGATATTAGAGGTAATTCTCAATATTATGCTCAATCAGAAGTTGTAAAAACATGGTTAAGAACATTTATTGGTGATTTTGTAAATAATACATATACTTTTGATGAAGTAGCTAAGATGTATGGTATTACAAACAAATCTTCTAAGTTATATCAATCATTAAACTATTCCACAAAGGTTATTGAGAATATTAAAAATAATAATGAGTGGAATGCAATAATGACTGCATTGTCTGGGGGTTATGTTCTCCAGGATTATTTGCTGATCCTGCTTATGCAGATTCTATACCTACCGGGCATATGGGCCGTACTTCTGATACTACTAAAATGCCTACAAAAGCAGCTTATGAATCAGCAGTTAAAGTTGTAGATTTATTGCTTGTGAATTATTATGAAAAACACGGCAAATGGCCAGAACTTACTGCTTTAATATTATGGGGAACTGAAATATTAAGAACAGAAGGTATTGGTGTTGCAGAATTCTTATACTTCCTTGGTTGTAGACCAACTTGGAATGAGGAGATGAAGCTGTAACTGGTGTTGAATTGATTCCTATTAATGAATTAACTGTGACTTTAAGTAATGGTAAAGTTGTCAACAGACCTAGAGTAGATGTTTTTGCAAGTATGGTTACCAGTAATGTCGATTGGATTAAATTAATGTTAACTGCTGTTGATTTAGCTTTAAATTCAACTGATGATACTGTTGCAAATAATTTCTTGAAAAAAACATTATGCTGAAAATCCAATGAAAGATAGGTTATTCGGTCTTCCAGGTGCAGTTTTAGAAGGTACCGGTATGAGTAATACAATTCCGAATACTGCAAATTGGAATCTTACAACTCTCAATGAGGATTTGGCTAGAATTTATCTTGGACGTGTATCCTACTCATGGACTCTTGATGATCATGATAATATTGTTATTACCAAACAAACAGAAAATTTCAAGTATTTGCTAGGTAAAACAGATTTGATTACTCAGAACTTTGACAGTTCTTGGAGATTATTGGATTCTGATGATTACTATGATTGGTTTGGAGGATTACTTAATGCTGCTAAAATTTTAGGGGCTAATCCTGATACTGCATTTGTAGATATAAGAAATAAAAATAATTATATTATTAGAACTTATGAAGAAGAATTTGAATTGGAAATCCGTACTAATTTGTTAAATCCTAAATTTGTAGATGCATTACTTAGTACTCAGGCAGGTTGGATACAGTGGAATTCTAAGTTCCAAAATGCATTTGGTTCATTATATGTTAATCCTGGTATGACACTTGGTTCTCAGTTAGGTAATGAGATGGTCAGCACACTTCTTAAGTACTCTGGTAAGATTGATAGCTTGGCATCTGCAACTTCTTTCCAGTCTGCAGGTGCATTTATGTTTTATATGTATTATCAGGGAAAATGGGAGAATCCTGATCCTAAATTAGTCCAGGAGTTGGCAGATGAAATTATTAGGAACGCTATTAAATATGGTGTTGCTTGTTGTCACCACACCTGTAAGAATTTGGATTTTAACATGAAACTTATACAGGCCAGTTCATTATCTGCAGCAGATAAAGCAAAAATATGCCGAAATATTATCTCAAGCTACATTAACTGATCCTCTTTACAAAGATGATGGTAGTACAGATGATTCGTCTAATCCTGAGGATTCAAATAAAAACAATACTGAAGATAATAATCAGCAATTAGTTAATGGAACTACTGATGATCAAAGTAGTGGGGATATGGCAGGTGGAGCAACTGCAGCAGGTTTGGATACTTCTGTAGATCCATCCAATGCAAAATCTGCATCATCTCAATCTAAAAATGATGCATCTAAAGCAGATTCTTCTAAAAGGTGAATCTGGTGCAGCTAGTGTTCATGAAATTTCTAAAAGTTCAGCATCTAAATCTGCAGCAGGTCAATCAAGCACTCCTATTGTGCTTATTATTGCAGTAATATGTTTAATTGCAGTATTTGTTGTAGGTTATGCTAGAAACAAACGTGACAATGATGAAGATGATTATTAATCATTTTTCATTTTTTCTTTTTTCTTTTTTAATTTTATCGCAATTTTTAAATATTTTTTATTATAATAATTATTATTATAATGTACTTTTCGTAAAGTAAAATTTAATACGGATAATTGTACTTTGCTTAAATTATGTTTTTAATATTAACTAATGATGTGATATAAAATGGTTAAAAAGATTAAATTTTCTTTAATTTTATTATTATTGGTTTTTATAACTCTTGGAGCAGTCAGTGCTGCAGAAGATGTTAATACAACTGCTGATAATAATTTAATTTCAGATAGTGCAGTATCTTATGAGCCAATCAGTTATAATTATTTCTCAGACAGTGATATTATGACTGCATCTGTGTCTCATAGTGTAAGTTCATCTAATTATGGTACTTATTTTGATAATGAGGGTAATCTTAAGTCTTCTTCTGTTAATTCTGGAGACACTATGAATTTAGATGGATCTTTTTAGCGGTAAAAATTTATTTTAAATAAACAGTTAAATGTTGTAGGTACTTCAACTAACAGTATGAGAGATTGTACTGTTGTTCTTTTAAGTGAAGCTTCTGGAAGTACTGTATCTCATTTAAATATTGTAAATAATGGTGTTGATAAACAGGGAGTATTTATTGTTGGAGCTACAAACTGTAATGTTCATGATAATAAAATAACCTGTTCTGGAGTTTCTTCATTCCCAATTGCATTAAATCCTTGGTTCTCATCACAATATAATTTCAAATAATATTATATCAAGTTCCGGAGATACTGGAATTCATAATAAATCACTTTGTTCTATTGTTTTTGGAGGAGCTAACTATAATACTATAAGCAACAATCAAATTAGTGTTGCAGATGCTAATGCAATCTATGGATCTGCATATGATAGTGGTGCTTTTTTATAGGTGCCAGATCATATAATAATGTTGTTTTCAACAATACCATAAAAGTAACTGTTATTCCAACTAGCTGGAATTATGCTATCCAGTTTATGGGTGATAATAACACTGCTGATTCCAACACCATTATCGGTGCATTTAGGGGAATATCCAGTGATGGTTCAACTATTGTTAAAAACAATAAAATAATTAATTCTACAGGTGTTGATTTTAATAATAAAAAGTATAGTTATTGGAGGGGAATACGGTATTGTTGTAGGTCAGAACTCCATAATTTCCAATAATTTAATTCAAAATGCATTGTTAAGCGGTTCTGGAATTTGTGCAGCTGACGGTTCTAAAGTAACTAATAACACTGTTGATGTTAAAGGTAAGGGATATGGTATTGATGCTAACGGTAATTATGTTTTAGTTGATAAAAATAATATAACTACCAATAATGGTGCGGCTGTTTATCAAATGGGTCAATACGACTTTTTAAGAGTTACTAATAACAATATAGTTTCAGTTAGTGGTGTCGGTGTTTTACTTAAAAACAATCCAGCACTAAATTCCCTGCAAATATTGTAATTACAGATAATGATATCAGAACTTCCAATATTCTTGCAATTGATGCTGCTGAAGCAAGTAAAGACTCTTTTACTATTGAACGGAATAATTGTCACGGGTCTATGGTTGCAACTCCTGTAGGTACTGTTGATCCATCCAAACCGGTATATGTTTTCAACGGTACTGTTTACACAGTTACTGAAGATAATTATTACACATTCTTCGATGAAAAGGGTAATTTAAATTCATCTATTGACATGGGAGATACTTTAAAATTTGTCGGAACTTTTACAGATAAATTAATGCTTATTACTTCAGGTGTTAAAATTATTGGTAATGATGCTAAATTTATAAATTCCATGTTTAAAGTAACTACTTCTCATGCATGGATTGAAAATGTAACTATTATTAATAAAAATTCCACTTCTGAAAACAGGTGGGGAGTTTATATTGTTGATACCAATCAGGTTAAGCTTTTTAAATAACAACATTTCTGTTGCTGATAAAAATGCAGCTTATGCAGTTTATATTTACAGGTCAGGAAATGTTGAAATAATAAATAACACTTTATCATCTGGCGGTAATTATTTAACTTATACCATACTTGGTTATGGTGCAGAAAACTGTGAAATTTCGGAAATATAATCAATACTTTAGGAACTGGTGAATTGCATGCATATGAATCTTCTAAATGTATTGATGGTGTAAATGATGTTAAAGAAATTTTCAGAACTTATGGTATTTTGATGATTTATTCATCTGATAACAAGGTATTGAATAACAATGTAACTGTCAAATCTTTAATAAATCAATCTAAAAGCAACTATAGGTGGTAATTTATCTACTAATTCATTAGTTGGTATTGATTTCTATTTTGATTCAAATGATAATGTAATTTCTGGAAACAATATTCTTGTTGAAGGTAAAGACAATTATTTATATGGTACTGGTGTAATTGGTGCTCCAACAGGTTCTGGAGGTTCAAAATACTCTAATAACAACCAATTCATTGGTAATGATATAAAAATTATTGGTGATTATTTTGCAACAGGTATTATTGCAGGATATCACTCTAAGAACACTATAATTAAAAATAATAATGTTGATGTTAAAGCTAATAATGTGGCATATGGTTTAACTTTAGAGTTATCTCAGGCTTCCACTATTTTAAACAATACTTTTGATTTAGCTGCAGAAGTTATTTATGGAATTGAAGGGTTTGCATCCAATAACAATAAAATTTCTCAAAACACAATTACCGGTAATGGAAAAGATGTTTACGGAATAGCTGCTGCTGGTTCAAAATATAATACTATCAGCGAAAACAAAATCACAGCTAATGGTAACGGAGAAAAATTATCATTTACTAATTATGATTCAATTAAAGAGGGAAATGCAGGTATTTTCTTAACAGGTTATTCTACACACAATACAATAATTGATAATGAAATCACATCTAAAACAGGTTTTGCTGTAAATCTCAATACAACAGCTAAAAACAACATTATTTCCAACAATTTCCTGTCTGCAAAAGAAGGCAGCGGAAATGACGGTGTAAATAACACTAACGGCAACACTGTTGAAAATAATTACAAATATATTTTCAGCGGTATTGTATTTAATGACATTACAGTAGCTTATCTGGATGAAACTACTATTAAAATAACTGCTAAACTTCCGTTTGCTGGTGGAATTCGGGTAAAGCTAATTTCTACATCAACGGCATAAACATTGGTGAATCTACTTTGTCAAATAATGGAGTAGCTACTTTAAAATATCAATTAAATGCATCTTATGTTCCTAAACTATAAAATCACAGTAACATTATCCAAATCAAATTACAAATCCGTCAATGCAACTGCTGATTTAATTGTAACTAAAGGAAAATTAAATATCAGTGTTGATGAAATAATTGGAAAAGCAGGCAATAAAGTTTATTTCACTGCCAGCGTTAAAAATGTTTTAGGTGAAGGAGTAAAAGGAATTGCTGTTGAATTCTACAGAAACGGAATCTATGCTGGAAAAGCTGTAAGTGATGAAAACGGAATAGCTAAATTTATTTATCAGATACCTGCTTCATTTACAGGATCATATTCAATATCAGCTAATGCAAGTGGAAATGATTATTACTTTGCTAATTCTGCTACTTCAAAATTAACTATTGGAGATATGGTCTACACTGTAATTTCAGCTAAAGATGTTGTAATGTATTATAAAAACGGAACCCGTTTGGAAGGAACTCTTAAAGATTTAAACGGCAATGTAATTTCAGGGGCTGATGTAAAAATAACTATTAATGGTGTAACATATACCAGAACTACTGATAAAGATGGTAAATTTGCAATGAATATTAATTTAGTAGCTGGGGAATATCCAGTTTACATTAAATTTGACTCTAATGATAAACAATGGGGAAGTGATGCTAAAGTAAATGTTTTAATAAAATCCACTATTGCAAGTAGAGATGTTACTAAAATGTTTAGAAACGGCACCCAATTTTATGCTGTATTCTATGACGGGCATGGTAATTTATTAAAAAAATACTGATGTCAAATTTAATATTAATGGTGTATGGTATATTAGAAAAACCAATGATTTAGGTACTGCTAGGTTAAATATTCAGTTAAATCCGGGCAAATACATTATTACATCTGTTGGCCCTAATGGTGAACAAAAAGGTAATGTAATTACAGTTTTATCATTACTTACTGAGAATCAAGACCTTGTAAAATACTTTAAAAACGGTTCTTCATACACTGTTAAAGTAATTAAACAGGATGGTACTGTTGCTGGAGCTGGTGAAAAAAGTAACATTTAACATCAATGGTGTGCTCTATGAAAGAATGACTAATGCAAATGGTGTAGCTTCTTTAGCGATTAATTTACTTTATAAATTACATTATTACTGCAATGTACAAAGATTGTATGGTTTCTAATGATATTACTGTTAAACAAATAATGTTTACTAGTGATTTGGACATGAAATATAATGATGGCAGCAAATTCACAGCTACATTAATTGATGGTCAAGGTAAGCTATATGCAAATCAAATTATAAAATTTAATGTTAATGGTGTATTTTATAATAGAGTAACTGACAATAATGGTATTGCTTCTTTAAATATTAGATTATTGCCTTAAGCAAATACATTATTACTTCCATATGGGAGAGTTTACAAATTGGAAACACTATTACTATTAATCCTTAAGTAAATAACTTTTATTTACTTAACTTTTTTTTTGAATATTCTTGATATTTTTTAATTTAATTTAATTATTTTTTTCATTAAACTTTTTAGATTGTTTATTTTTTATTCATATTATACTCTTTTAAAATGTATAAAAATTTAAATATGATTCATGTCAGATATTTATAACATAGTCAATTTAAAAATATATTTATTCTATTTTGTTGGACTATATTTTTATTTAATTAATTTAAATGGAGGTGAAATAATTAAAAAGAAGGTATATTGATTTTGGTAATGTTTTGTTGTTTTATTTTATCATTAAGTACAGTTAGTGCAATAGATGATGTAAATAATTCTACGATAGTTTTTGAACAAAATGTGGTTAATAACTCGGAATCTAATGATTTAGATATTGATAATAGTAATATTGTTTTTAGTCCGATTATTGGAGGTAAAACTATCGAAATTACTCAAAATAATTATGATGACTATTTTTATAAATTTGATGGTCAAATTAAACCTGACTCAGGGATTGTGGCTGGAGATATTTTAAAGATAGGCAATATTTCTGATAGGGGATTTGTTATTGATCGCCAACTTACTTTAATGCCTTTAGATAATACTTCTAAAATTTCAAATGGTTTCATTCATTTAGTTAAAGGTAGTGATGGTTCTACAGTTTCAGGACTCACAATTAATAATACTAAAGGATCATTATCAATTAATGGAATATATGTAAGTCAATTGCATGGTATTTGGATAACTAAATCTAATAATAATACAATCATGAATAATATAATTAGGATAGCTTATGCAGCGGGTGTTTATGCAATGCCTATGGGGTGGTCTAGTTATAATAGGATTATTGGTAATGATATGAGCACTTATTTTACCTGTGTAATGGTTATGGGGCAATGTCATTATAATTTAATCTCTAAAAATAAATTGGAAACTATTGATTATAGTGATGAAATAGTCAGTAACTTGATTTATTTTAACCCATTTGGTCATGCAGATTATTCTGGTCCTGCTTTATGTGTGGGCAACATTATTTCAGATAATTATTTAAAAGCATTTTGCAATGGGCTTATGTCTATTGTGTTGCAATTGACTTATGAAAATCATATTAATACAACTATATTCAATAATACTATTATTCGGGGCAGTTATGGAATTAATGCTTTTTGGTGATAATTTTACAGCATATAATAACAGTATTATAGAAAGCAGTATTTCAGTTTTTGCAATAGGTAAGAATATTTGTGTTATGTATAATAATGTATCAGGTATAAGTCAGGGTAATGGTATTTTAGTTACTGGTGAAAAAGGATATTCAGCTATTGTTGCATATAATAATGTAACATATAATAATCTTTATTCTGCTATAGCTGTATCTAACTATACTGAAGTTTTTAATAATACTATTACTATTAAAAACTATGGTGTAGGTATCAGTATTAGTGATAATTGTTCAAATATTCATAATAATATAATTAAAGTAAATCATGATGATGCTATTACATTTATTGGAAGCAACAATACTATTTCAAATAACATGATTGATACATATGCAGTAGGTATATCTATATCTTCTACATCTAATGTTATCAGGTATTATGATAATCATATTTTGAATAATGTTATTCGTAGTGAAAGTTATGGTATTTCTATTAAAGGTTTGGTTTATAGAACTAAATTGCTTGGTAATGTTATAGAAACTAATGCTACCATAGGTATTTATAAAGAAATTACTGATGAGCTTTCAAATAATGAATCTGACAATATGGTTAATGGAGTTATTTATGATTCAACAGCTTTAGTTGTTAATGATGACAATTTCCACAAATATTTTGATGAAAATGGTTATTTAAATTATACATTTGATGCAAATAAGACTAAAGTAATCTTTTTTTTACATTTTTATCTAACAAAAAATGTATTCATAACTGAAAAAATCAATATTATTAGCAATAAACAGAGCAATCTTTTTATTTAATGTTACTATTTCATTAAGTGGGGATGCTAGTGGATCAGTAATTCGGGATTTTAACTTTTATAATATGAATAAAGAAGCTATTGTCTTAAATGGGGTAGATGATGTTTCAGTATCCAATAATAATATTACATTGATGTTGAAGAATAAAACTCAAGCTAATTCTGCTATATCCGTATTTGATGTTTGCAATGGCATAATTCTAAAAAATAATAATATTTATGTTAATTCGAAAGCAGTTTATGCTTATGGTATCAGCATGCCTGCGTATAATCCTTTAAGATTAAATTATAATAAAGGAATGTCTTCAGGGTTTAAAATTTCTGGAAATACAATCATTATGATCGGTACTGGTGTAACGGAGGGTATTTATGCTGATGTTTTAAAAAGAAAGTAGTATTGTTTCAAATAATATTAATATTATTTCCGACGGTGCGGCTTATGGTATAGCAAGCTGTAATATTATTGGCAGTCCACATGACTTGAATATTTCCAACAATAATATTGTTGTTCATTCTAAGGATATGGCATATCTTATTGAATTGCATAAGAATTATAATGTTACTTTTATGAATAATTATCTTTATGGTAATTCTACTGGTATTTATGGTATTGGTACCTATATGTCAGACAACATTTCTATTATAAACAACACTTTTGATATCTTTGGTGGAAATTTATCTGAAATTACTGAAATTCATGATGCACTGGGCATTGGTCAGGGGAGCTGTTGCTTTAATTAAATTTACAAATAATACAAATATTGCTGGTAATTTAATTTATGCTAATGTAGAAACTCCAATATTTGTAGGAAATAATACTTCTGTTGTTGAGTTAGGTGTTACTTATTATGTTATTGATGATAATAATTATGGAATATACTTTAATGATGCTATAAATTCTAAAATTATACATAATAATGATGTATTATTGTTGAATAATTTGACTAAAGGTCAGGATTTAAGTATTGATATTCCGGTTAATGTCACATATTACAAAAGAAAATGTAAGTTCAATTGTTAACTTAATTCTCAATAGTGGTTCTTCATCAGTTAATATTACTAATTTGGTTTTATTTAACTCTACAATAACTCTAAATAATATTTCTAAAGTTTATATTAAAAATAATAATTTAACAAACTCTAGCATATCTGTTGTCGGAGGTAGAGGTAATTATGTAATTAATAATATGTTATCTGGTGAAAATGGTGGAGCATTTATTAAATTAGTGAACACTTCTTCAAACCATATATTTTCTAATAATATAACTTTTAATAATCTTGTAGATGTTATAATTATTAAAAATTCTAAAGATAATGAATTTGTTTATAATAATATCTCTGGAATAGCTAATAAAGTTGTTAATTCTGTTGATTCAAGTTATACAGAATTTAATCATAATAACTTAACAATTAGTGGTGTTTCAATATTTGGATATTATGCTTGTAATTCTGCTTATGATTCAATAAAATACAATGATATAAATATTGCTGGAAATTCCAGTGTTGCTAATCAATCAGCTATCTTTTTTACTGGTAAATCATCAAGTAATACTGTAACTCATAATAATATATTTTCTTACTCCTTAAAAGGGGATGATTATGCAGTTATAATTATGTCTAGTGAGAATTTGTTTAATAAAGTTATAAACAATTATCTTATTAGTGGTAATGGATCTAAACGTGCAAATGCTGCGGTTTATGCATTGTATGATTTAGTTAAAGATAATACGCCATTTGCAATTTATGTTGCAGTTGGAGGTAGTGATATTTCCGGTGATGGTAGTAAAGAACGTCCTTATGCTTCTCTAGCTTTTGCTTTGGCCAAATCTTTAAATCATTGTGTAATTTATTTGGAAAATGGAGTGTTTAAAGGGTCTGATTTAATCATTGATAAAAACATTACTATTTTATCTATTAATCCTTGGTAAGGTATTTGTTGATGCAAATAACAGTCAATTATTTACTATTTTAGCTAATGGTACTTTAACTGTTAATGGGTTAGTAATAGCCAATGGTCATAATATGGTTGGAGGTTCTTTATTTATTAATAATGGTACATTATATATTAATAATTCAATAATTTGCAACTCTTCTGCTTACTTTTGATAATAGTAACCCAGATTTTGTAAATAAAACTGTAGATGACAGAGGTAAAGAGTATTGGTATACGGTTGACTGTAAAAATACTGGATTGGGTGGAGCTATCCTGAATTATGGTAATTTATTTGTTAATTTAACTGAATTGTCTGGAAATTATGCTCATAGAGGTGGAGCTATAGCTGATTTTGGTAAAACAGTTATTGAATCATCTTTAATTCGTAATAATAAAAGGAGTTCATGGTGGAGCTATTTACACAGATTCTTCTAAAGTATTTACAATTAATAACACTGTATTTTACAGGAATGTTGCAATTCTTAATTTAGACCAGTGTATGCTTGAAAAGTATTCTACTGGGTGGTCTATTGAGGAAGGTGTTCGCTATGAACATCGCTCAGTATGTGAAGTTCCTTTAGGTGCAGGTGGAGCATTATTTACTAAAAATACTGTTTTAGAAATATCTGATTCAATATTTGACCATAATAATGCTTATAAAGGTGGAGCTATTGGAACCATTTCAAACTATGGCGAATATTCTACATATAAACCAAAAGCTTCACTGTATTTGACCAATTGTTCCTTTACAAATAATGTGGCTAATTCCACTATTGTTGGTAATAATCCTAACTTAAATTCTTATGTTTATAGAAATTATGGAGATGGTGGAGTAATTTATGGAACATTTAATAAATTCAATCTTAAAGATTCAGCTGTCCGTTATAATAAGGCAGTAATTAATGGTGGGGCATTATCTGTTCAAGCAAATGATGGGCGTATTGATGGTTGTATAATTACTGATAATCGTGCAGGGAATAAGGGAGGCGCTTTTTAGACATATCTAATAACTTCTTAATTACTAATACGATTATAAGCAATAATTCTGCAAGTTATGGAGGAGCTATTAGTTACAGTTCATATGTTTACTATGGGCATACTCAAAATAACTTAAATATATTTAATTCAACTATCTCTAATAATCTTGGTTTGGAGGCAGGGGGAGCATTTTATTTAGGTTCTGCTAATGTTGTTGTACATAATTCTAATCTTGTGAATAACAAGGCCCCTAGAGATGCTACTTTCAGTGCATTTGATAAATCACATTTATATGTTGATGCAAGGTATAATTACTGGGAATCTAATGGTAAAAAAGGTGTTCCTGATGATTCTCTATTTAATTTGGGAGATAAAATTAAATTTAAACCATTAATTAAGTCATTTATTAATTGGACTTCTGTTGTTGTACCAAATAATCCTCATGGAAATGGAACTGCTACACCGGGAGGTAATGACAAACCTGCTTCTGGTCCTACAGTGATTACTAAAACAAATCCTATTTGGTATACTGGTCCACAAATTGGAGGCCATGGTGAAGGTACTGGCTCAGGTCCTTTGGGTCCCTGGTGGCGGAATCCCTGGTCCTGGAAGTAATTTGGGTCCTTGGTGGCGGTGGCCAATATGGTCCTGTTGGAGGATCTGATTATGGTAATGGTACTTCCCAAGGAGGTAAACCAATTTCAAATCCTGGAATTAATGGTAGTTCTAATGCCAATAGTTTAAGTCAAATTGATGAATCTAATGCTAATAAAAACTTACTTACTGTAGGTTTAACTGCAAATGTTGCTTCTTTAGTTAGTGTTGGAGGTTTTGCTTCTTCTGATGCAGGTAAATCTAGTTCGTCTAGTTCCAGTGAAGATGTTAAAGCATATGAACTTGATGAAGAGGAGGTAACTAAGCAATTAGATAATCCAAAAACAATATTTACATTTATTGGTTTAATCATTATTCTTATAATCTGCTTGTTTATAGGTTATAAACGCAGAAAAGATAAGGAAAATGAATAATTAAACCTTTTTCTTTTTTTTTCCAGATTTTTTAGAAAGTTTTTTATACTTCTTTTTGATAAAAATAATAATATCTTGGTTGATTTTTAACCAAATATACTTTAATTAAGAGGTGTTAATTATTTCAGTTAAAAAGAGTGCATTTGTATTGATATTATTTTTAATTTTCATGTCTTCAATATGCATAGCTAGTGCTAATGATGATTTTAATAATGGTGTTAGCATAGATGAGGGCATAATTTTTTGAAAATAACTATGATGCAGACCCTATTATTGGAGATGATGGGACAATAAGGTTTATGTAAATCCTTCTGCAAATTTGTCTGTAGTGCCGGATGGTAGCCGAGATAAACCATATTCTTCAATTGGTGAAGCAGTTAATGTGGTTAGTGATAATTCTACTATTATTCTTATGGATGGAATTTATAATGCTCCTTGGTGATTTAGACATTGAAATAAATAAAAATTTAGTAATTAAATCATTAACTGGTAATGTAACAGTTAATGGTAACGGTCAAAAGTACATTTTTTAATATTTTTGATTCCAAATCATTAAGTTTGGAAAATATTAATTTTGTCAATGGAAAAACAACTGCATATTCCAGCTGTTATAGTGTTATTTGCAATAATGGGTTGTTAACATTAAAAAATGTTGAATTTGAAAATATAAATACATTTATGAGTGTTATTTACAATGAAGGAGATTTGAATATTTATAATTCTAAATTTTCTAATTGTGTTGGATCAAATCATGCAGCTATAATTTTTAATTTGGGAAATTGTAATGTTGTAAATTCTAAATTGTCTCAAGCAACTTCTAAACCATCAATTTATAATCATCATAATGTTTTTGTGAATAATTCTCAGATTTATAGCATTTATTCAAATCCTGATTATGATTATGATAATTTTAAAAGTATCAATATGACAATTATTAATTCACAAATAGGTGCATTACAATGTGATAATGGTACATTTGCCATTAAAAATTCTAATTTTAGTGAAGGAATTGAAGCGAGATTTTCTATTGTTGATATTGAAAATGTATATTCAAAAGCATTCTAGTAGCAATATTTATAATTCATTCTATGCTTCTAATATAACTATTAAATCATCATATTTTGATTCAAGAATATATGCTAATACCTGTAATCTTAATATGACTTATTCTGTTATGCTGGGTGAAATTAGTGGTAATGGTAAATTTTCAACTAATGTTTCAGCAAATTATAATTGGTGGGGAGTAAATAAGGGTCCTGCTATTAGATATGCTAAGAATGATTCTAAATATTGGGTTGTAATGACTTTTTGAATGTAAAGAATCTCCAATTAATATAGGAACCAATGCCGAATTCAGAGCAACTTTAAATAAGTATACTGATGGGGAATCTATGAAGTATTTGGATAATCCTTCTTTACTTCCTCAAATGAGTGTTAAATTTGAGTCTCAAAATGGTAAATTTATTTATAATGGTGGAACTTTGGTTAATGGTACATTTTCTAATTATTTAAGGAATAATAATGAAAGTTCATTAGTTTACGCTGTTATTAACTCTCAAAGATTAAGACTTGTTGTAGGTACAGGTTTAACGGGTTATGAATGGTATGTTTCCCCAACAGGTCACAATGGTTTTGGTGATGGAAGCAGAGATAATCCATATAAAACTTTAGATTATACAATAGCTAAAGCATTAAATGGTAATGTAATTTATTTGTTAAATGGTACGTATACGAATAATTGGAATTCAAATTTGGAGATTGTTAAAAATTTGACTATTATTGGTGTTGGAAATGCTATTTTAAGCAGAGAAAATGATCGTAATATATTCATAGTTAAAGAATGGGGTAGTTTGACCCTTAAAAACTTAAACTTTACTATTAATCTAAAACAATATTCTAATGAATTAATACTTGTTAAAGGGGGAAATTTAACAGTTTTAAATTCTAACTTCTATGATATTCGTTCAATTGCGGTTATTTCAACATATGGGGGTGTTCAAAACAAAGGATATGTTTTTGTTGAAAACACTACTTTTAAAAGTATTGTAGGTCTTTTAATTAAAGGAGGAGCTAATATTATTATTGACAGAATATCTGCTGAAAAATGTAGTAACATTTATGATTCTAGGGGTATGGAGGCATATAATGTTTGTTTCCCGGTTTGGAATTATATTTCTATTTCTAATTCAATATTTAGAAACAATACTGTAGGTATTGTTAATTTAAATCCTACTACTTATTATTCTTCATCCGCATTAAGTAAAAAAATATAGTGGGTGATTTATCTAGTGGCACTGTCTTTGCTTACATCAATAATTCTTTATTCATTGAGAATAATTTCATATCTGGTGATTTTTTATGCAAGCAATCGTGTTGGATTGGAGTTGGGGCGTAGTGTTTACGGAACTTGCCATGGGGAAGTAAATAATTGTTCTTTTATTAAAAACAAAGGTAAATTAATTGAGGGAGCTATTGTAAATAATTCCTTCTTTGATTCAAATACTGTTTGTCGGGTAAGTGCTGATTTAATAAATAATTCTTATTTCTATAAAAATGATAACTCAGCTAGTGCAGATATGTATTCCACTTATCCAAATAGAGGAATAGCTACTGCTAATGAAATTTATTGTTCTGTTTTCATTGGAAATAAAGCACTTTACGGAGGAGCTCTTGCAGATACAAAAACAGTTCATTACTCTGTATTTTTAAATAATTCTGCAACTTATGGAGGTAATGATATTTTTGTATATGATGGCGAAGTAGATTATTCAAGTAATTGGTGGGGATTCAATCAAAAACCGGATAATAATAGGATTTTTGTACATATTGGATCTTTAACTCTTGATAATTGGGTAATCATGTCTTTAGATGCTGTTACAAATACTCATATTGTAGTTGCTTTTAAATAAATTAACAGATAATAGTGGAAATATTTATGAATTTAACAGTACTCTTCCAACTAGAACTGTTTATTTCTCATCAGATTATGGAATAATAGCTCCACTTAATACTTCTCTTGAAAATAATAAAGCTGATGCATATGTTGTTCAAAATGAAACTACTGCTGACTTTAATATTTATGCACGGATTGATAATCAACTTTTGGATTTAACACTTAGAAATAATAACACTCAATTGGTAATGGATGATGTAGTATTTTATGGAAATAATAACAACTATGAAATCACTTTAATTAATGTAAATGGCCATAAGATTTTCAATCAAACTTTAACGGTTGTCATTACAACTCCAAAAGGTGAAAAAAGAGTACTTTACTTTAGTTACTGGTGAAAAAGGTCATGCTAAATTTGAAGTAACTTATCCTGTAGGAGTATATAATATATCTGTTTATTATGATGGTAACGGTTATTTTGAAGGATGCAATAAATCTGCTAAAATAGATGTTCAGCCATCTGCCACATATTTGATTAGCTATAATTACACATTTTATGGTAAAAATGTTAATTTTTATGCAGTTTTAAGTAATGGGCAAGTGGGAATCGTTAATCAAAGTATAAAAAAATCACTATTATTGATTCTAAAGGAGGAACAAGAACTGCTGTAATCACTACAGGTTCAACAGGTCGTGCAGATGCAATATTAAGTTTGGATGTTGGAAAATACATTATCAAATGTGAGTATGGGGGAGATGGATGGTATTTACCAAGTTCATCAGTATCAGATGTGGAAATTCGTCCGGTTAATTCAACAATTGAGGTGCCTGATGTTACTTTTTATGGTATTGGAAATGAGTATAATATTACATTAAAAGATGCACATGGTACTTTAATCCGTGGAGAATATATTAAAGTAGTTTTAACTCAAGGTGATTTATATGATGTCTTTACTTTGCAAACGGGTGATGATGGAGTGGCTAGATTAACTATTAATTATCTTCCAGGAACTTATCAAATAACTGCTAGTTATGCAGGAGATAATGTTTATGGTTTTGCAAAAGGTAGTGGAACTATTGTGGTTAATAAGGTTTTGACGGTTATTTCTGGATTTCATTATATTAAAATTCCATTAAATGGTGTTTATTCAGTTGTTTTAACTGATATGTTTGGCCATAGAGTAAATAATGCAACAATAAAATTAAATATCTACAAAGGGTCTTTATTAAAAACTTATACTGGTGTAACTGATGGTAATGGAGAAGTAACTTTTCGTATTTCTCAAAGTGAAGGTACTTATTTAGCTACTTTTGATTTTGATGGTGATGTATGGTATATTGATTCCACAGGTGCTGCCACTATTGTTGTTGATAGTAAAACTACACATAAAGGCCATGTTTCTATTAATGCCAGTGATTTTGTTCAGTATTATGGTGAAAACAGATATTTTGTGATTTCTTTCAATGATACTAATGCATACAGTTTGTACGGTAAGAATATTGTTGTTACAATTTCTTCTGGGGATTGGCAGCAAACTTATAATGTTGTTACTGACATTTATGGTTATGGCCGCTTGCAGATTACTTTAAATCCGGGAATTTATAATATTACTTACCAGTACACTAATCAGTATTATGGATTGTTTGCTAAAAATTCAAGCACTATTTCAGTTTATCGTATGCCTATTACGGTTCTTGGATCTGATGTTATCATGAATATTGGTGAAGCCAAGTATTATGAGATAAAACTACTTGATGCCAGAAATGCTCCTGTTAAAAATATGCAAATAGTCGTTGATATAAATGGGACAAAGTATAATGCCACTACAAATAATGATGGTATAGCTCGTTTACTCTTGAGTCTTGGCCTTGGCAAATATTTAGTTAGTTATTATGTAGATAATCCAAATTATATTCCATCTTCTGGATCATCTTATATTTTGGTTGTTGATTCTAACAAGACTTCCACCAACATTAAAGGAGATGATTTAAACGGTTTCGACAATGAAACTTTAAATTTCACTGTTATTTTAAGTGATGTTTTAGATAATCCTATTGGTTATGCCACTATTTTAGTTAATGTATCTACAATTGAGGGAGATTTTGTCGGATCTTACAAATCTGTCACTAAAAAAGATGGCAGAGCAGTATTTAGTTTTGATTTGGAGTATGGAAGATACATTATTTCCACTTGTTATCTAGGCAGTAATTCTTATCTTGGAAGCTATGGAATTAATTATATAAATGTGGAATCTGTTGGAAATACTACTAAAACAGTTTTAATTGCTGGAGATTCTGCATTGGGTGGCAGCGATAAGTTTTATGTTGTTTTAATTGATGAAAATGGAACATATATTAAAGGTAAGGAAATTAAATTTACTGTTGACAATCAAAGTTATTCCAGCATTACTGATTCAAGTGGTAGGGCATATGTGGATGTTGTTTTTATCTCAGGGGTTCCATGACATTGGGGCAATATTCAGTGGGGATGATACTTACAAAAAAAATCATCTGTAAAAACTACTTTAGTTATTTCAGGTAATTCTACATATTTATTTGCCTTAAATTGTACTAAAAATTACCGTAATGGAACACAATTTTATGTACAATTAGTGGATTCATATTCAAATCCATTAGCAAACCGTACAGTTTCTATAACAATTAATGGAAGAACATATAATCGTACAACTGATGTAAATGGTTGGGCAACAATGAATATTAATCTTCAATAAAGGGGAGTATGAAGCTTTATGTGCATATTATGGTCCTCAAAAGTCAGATAATGCATTTGCAAAAGCTGTGATAAAAGTTTTACCAACAATACTTGCAGATAATTTGGTTAAATATTATCTTAATGGTTCTCAATTTTATGTTAAAGTAATTGACGGATCAGGTAATCCGATTGTTAACACTAATGTGTCAATGAACATTAATGGGGTATTTTATGTTCGCCAAACCAATAGTGAGGGCATAGCTACATTAAATATTAAATTATGGTCTGGAAAATATATTTTAACAGTACATAATCCTTATGATGGTTTATTAAAATCATTTGATGTTACAGTTCTGCCAACAATAGAATCTAATGATTTAGTTAAGTATTATCATAATGACTCTCAGTTTTATGCCAAATTTGTAGATGGTGCAGGTAATCCGTTGGTTAACACTAAAGTTAAGTTTAACATTAATGGTGTTTTATATACTCGTGAAACAAATGGTGAAGGTGTGGCTAAGTTAAATATTAATTTAAATCCGGGAGAATATATTTTAACATCTATTCATCCTAATGGTCTTCAGGTGGGTAAAAAAGTAACAGTTTTACCTACTTTGGAGGGTAGTGATTTAACCATGAATTATAAGGATGGAAGTCAGTTTAAAGCTCGTTTAGTTGATGGCACAGGTCGTGCATTAGCTAATAAGACTGTCACTTTCAATATAAATGGTGTGTTTTATAATAAGATTACTGATGTTAATGGTGTCGCTAGTTTAAATATTAATTTGGTGGCGGGTAAATATATTATTACTTCCATGTATGATGGTTATGCTACTTCAAACACAGTTTTAGTGAATAGATTATAATTTTATTCACATTTTTCTCTTTTTTTAATATTCATTTTAACATATTTTAAAAATAACTTATTTTGATAAATTTTAAATATAATTTTATAGATAAATATTTTTTAGTTATGCTTGATATTTTTTAAGTATAATTTTAAATTTTTTTTGGTGAAATTTTAATGAAATTAAATAAAATGATGTTGGTTAGTATGTTATTACTAGCTATTTTAACTCTTGGTGCAGTTAGTGCACAAGAAGATTCATCTGCTGATGTGTTAGCAGTTGATAGTGCTTCATCCCATGTTTTAGGTGATGGGATAAGTTATGATAAAACGATTTATGTGAATACTACTGGGGATGATTCAAATACTGGTAGTCAAAATAGTCCTTATGCTACAATAAATAAAAGGTATTTCAAGTGTTAATGCTTCTGATAATGCTGTTATTTATTTAAGTAAAGGAACATTCACTGGAGATAATAATACTGATTTAAGTATTAGTTTAGCTCATGAAAAAAATATGGCGGTTCTTTAACTATTATTGGTCAGGGAAATGATAAAACATTTATTGATGGTGAAAGTGTAAGTTCATTTCTTAAATCTGTTAGTGGAGATACTGCTTTAACTTTGATAAACATTTCTTTCATTAATGGAAAAGCTAGTACTGGAAGTATGATTAATTGTGGAGGTAACTTAACTGTTGATAATTGTGTATTTGAAAATAATTATGCAACTGGTTCCCAAGGAGCTATTGTTTCTAAAGGTATGGATTTAAAAGTAACTAATTCTGTATTTAAAAACAACAAGGCTTCAAATCAGGGTCCTGACATTTGTTTTAATAACAATAAAGGTAATGTTTATATAGATAATTCTTCTTTTTACAATGCTACTAATACAGGATATTCCTGCGGAGCATCTGTATACATATCCAATTCTAAAAAATGCTAAAATAACTGGAAATACTTTTAAAGATATTGTTGGTAATTACAATGATGCGGCTCTTCAAATTTCCAGCGGTAATGGTCAAATAATGAATAATGTATTTATTAATTGTACTAATTCCAATACTGATACTGGTAATTGGGCTCAATATGGAGTAATCTATTTAACAGGTAATAATTTATTAAAACAAAACAAATTTATAAATTCTTCTTCTAATAAGGGATTAATCTATAATAATGGTTTAATGAATGCTGTTATTACATTTAATGATGTATTTACTGATAAAACTACTTTTACTTTAAGTGCAACCATAACTGATGATGTAGGAAATACTATTTCATCTTCTAGAACTATTGAATTTGATATAAATGGTATAAAAGTAGGTGAAAGTGGTTCAAATAAAGGTGTTGCAACACTTTCTGTTTCTCAATTATTTGACAATGGTAAACATGAAATAACAGGTAAGTATAATGGGGAAAATAATACTTTTAATCCTGCTACATTAACTGTAGATATTGATAGGACTCCTGTTGAATTTTGGGTTTCTACAAGTGGTAACGATACTACTGGTGATGGAAGTAAAAATAATCCATTCAATACAATTAATCATGCAATAACTGCTGCTTTAGATAAGTCAATCAACATTACTATTCATATTATGGATGGTACTTATTTAGGTACTGGCAATGTTAATTTAAAATATAGTAGAATAGCTGTTTTAAATTTAATTGGTGAAAATTACGGTAAAACCATTATTGATGGTCAGGATAATGATTATTTCTTCTATTTTGATAAAGGGTTAGATGTAGCTATCACTAATTTAACATTTACAAATGGAAAAGCAGCTAATATTAATTGGAATAAGGGAATAATTTATGGGTCTTCATTAACTATGAATGATTGTATTATTAAAAATTCAACATCTAATAGTAATTTATTATATGATATAGATACTCAAAACTCAAAATTAGTATTTAATAATTTAACTTATATTAACAATAAAGGAAACATGTGGTTAGGTTATGCAACAATAAACAATTCCTATTTTGCAGATAATGTAGGTGCTGCTCTTGGTGGAGTTATAAGGGGAACTAACAATTTAACTGTTATTAATTCTAAATTCATAAATAATACTAATCCTAAAAATAGCAATGCTGAAGGTGGAGCTGTTTATGCCCAAAATATTATAAGTATAAATAATATTTATGATTCAAATTATGCTGGAACTAAAGGTGGAGCTGTTTATGTATCTGGTGGTGCAAAAGCAACATTTATAAATGATACTTTTATAAACAACCGTGCTGCTGGTGATGGTGGTGCTGTATATGCTTACATAAGTAGTAGCAGTTTTGTTCCTGTTGCAACTTTTGAAAATGTCAAATTTATAAATAACTCCGGAGCTAATGGTGGAGCAGCTACTGTTTCAGGAGCTACCTTTAACAATGTTACTTTTTTAAAGATAACACTGCTAACACTATGGGTGGAGCTATTTATTTATTTTCTGTAACAAATGGTAAAACCAGCAATATTCCAGATTTAACTATTTCTGATGATTCTTTATTTGAAAATAATAATGCTCCTGAAGGTAAGGATATTTATATTTCCACACCTGTTGCTAATAATGGTGTTGCAAATGTAACTGGACTTACAATTACTTTCAATGATTTAAATGTTGCAGAATTAGCAGGTAAATTAACTGCACAAGTAACACATCCTAGTGGAGCAGTTATTAGTGGAAACACTGTTACATTTTTCATTGATGGAAATTATGCAGGAATTGCTGATGTGGTTAATGGCATAGCTACTTATAATTATGTCGGATTTGAAGACGGTAAATATAGTTTAAGCGGAACTTATGATGCAAATGGTAAAAATTACATATATAAAAATGGAACTATAACTGTTAAAATTAATAATATTCTGGATAATATCACAGTTTATGTGTCTGATGCTAAAGGTAATGACAGTACTGCAGATGGATCTTTAGCTAAGCCGTTTAAAACCATTAAAAATGCATTAGAATATGCTCAATCTAAATCTAAGACAGTTACTGTTTATGTATTGGAAGGTACTTATACTGGAAATCTTAATGCTAATTTGGATATTCAGGTAAATACGGATATTTCAATTGTTGGTGATGGAGAAAACAAAACAATAATTTTTAATCCTGCTGCCAATATTTTATCACAGCTTTACAAGGTAAAGGTTCTCTTAAAATAGCTAATATGACTATTGATAGAGTTGGAAAAGATACACAATCTGCATTATATATTGAGAAAAATGTTCATGTAATGATTGATACAGTGGAATTTATTAATGGAAAAGGTAATTATGGTGGAGCTATTAACTCTGCAGGTATTTTAACTATTAAAAATTCATACTTCTTTAATAATGGTCATGCAGACCCAGTAAAACGTCAAAATGCATATGCTGGTGGAGCAATTTACAATGATGGTTATTTAACAATTGATAATACAACTTTTGTAGCAAATCATGCAACTAGAGCTTCAACAATTGCAAATCAGGGTAATTTATACATGAATAATTCTCAGATTATTGACAGTATATCTGCTTCTTCTTTGAACATGGATTATAGGGTTATTGCTTCTTTTAATGTAGGTCAAATTGGTAATATAACTCTTGAAAACACTAAAATTTCAGTAACTGGAAAAACTCCTTTGGAACTTGTTAATTCAAGTAATATCTATCAGGGAGATAGATCTGTAACCTGTCTTGGTTTTGGAAGTTCTGAAAAAATAGTCTTTAATAATGTAACTGTTGATGGAAATGGGTCCTCTACTATGGGATCTTATGTATTTGGAGGATTTAACAGTTGGAATACTGTTGGAGGAGGTAGAAGTCAAACTCCTAAAGATATTTATGTATATAATTCAACATTTTCCAATTTGCTATCTGTAAATATATTTTATGAAAAAATTAACTCTACAAGAATATTTGACGGATGTATTTTTGATAATGTTGAATATTTAGTGGAGGTTACTTCCTCAACTATAAATGATGCTATTATAATTAAAAATTCTGTTATTTATGGTGATGCAAAAGTTGGTAAAGTTAATGGTGTTAATATAACTCTTAATTTAGATAATAATTGGTGGGGAAGCAATAATGCAACTTATTACAATGCAGTTATACGTCTTTCATCTGGATATAATAGTGCAATAACTGAATTAAGTAAAGAGATTGCTACTCCAGATAATTATTTGGTTTTAACTTTAGATGTTACTAACAAACCAGGTTTATTACAGGATGCTGTTTTAACTTTCAAAGTATTTAACGGAACCAATTTAACTGATTATGTTGGCAGTTTACCAGTACGTGACTTTAATATGTCTGCAGCTAATGCTACTTTAAGTGTTGCTAACGGTACAATAAATAATGGTATTGTCAATGGTTTTGAAGCTAAAGAAGGTAATTACACTATTTCTGCTACTGTTGACGGTCAAACTGTAATTTATAATGGAACTGCTTCTTTAGGAAAAGGCATCATTAATGTTACAGATATTTCTCTTGATTATGGTGAAGTTGTAATGGTAAATGCTACTTTGGTAGATACTGATGGTAATGGAATAGCTAATATTAACATGACTTTAAAAGTTAATGGTAAAACTTATTATATGGTTACTGATGAAAATGGTGCTGTTAGTTTTGTGATTGATCCGTTAGATAGTGGAAAGTATACTTTAGAATTCATTGTTCCTGCTTCTAAAATTTTATCTTCAGTTTCTAATAGTTCTACTTTAACTATTAATAAAGCTAAAGATTTCATAAAAGCAGATATTGATGCGGGTGTAGCTGGTGAAGATGTTGTAATTGTCGTTAACGGTCCTAAAGATCTTAAAGAAAACATTACTGTAACTGTTGATAAAACTAATTATAATGTAGTTCTTGTTAATGGTTCTGCTTCTTTAACTTTAAAAGATTTAACTGCCGGAAATTATGATGTAACTGTTAGTTATCCATAGGGGACAATAATTATTATAATCAAGTAATTAAGACTAATTTCACAGTAGATATCAATAAAAAAGTTAATTTAAATATTTCAGATATTGTGATGATTTACAAGGATGGTACCAGGATGGTTGCTGTTTTAACTGATTATAAAGGTAATCCAATAGCTGATGCTACTGTTTACTTTAGTATTAATGGTGTAACTTATGTTAGAACTACTGATGTTAATGGTTCTGCTTCTATAGGGTTAAACTTAGGTTCTGGTGTATATGGTGCTTCTGTTTATTATAATGGTTCTGATATGTATGATAAAGTAAGTAAAAAATATTACTGTAACTATTAATCCGACTGTTTTAGCTGATGATTTGGTTAAAATGTATAAAAAATGCTACTAAATTTAGTGCTAAGTTTACTGACAGTACTGGAAAAGCATTAGTTAACAGTGATGTTAGGTTTAATATTAATGGTGTTTTCTATACCAGAACTACTGATGCTAATGGTGTGGCTAGTTTGGCTATTAATTTGAGACCTGGTGATTATATTTTAACTGCATATAATCCTGTAAATGGTGAGCAAAAAAGGAGTTACAATAACTGTGAAATCTTTAATAGTTCAAAATGACTTAACTAAATATTATTTAAATGCTTCCAGATTCCATAAGGCAACTATTTACAACAAAGACGGATCTTTAGCAGTAAATAAAAATGTGACATTTAACATCAACGGTGTTTTCTATATTAGAACTACTGATTCTAATGGTGTAGTTAGTTTGGCTATTAATTTAAGGCCTTAGTGACTATATTATTACAACTATCTTTGATGGTTTGGATATTGGAAACAAAGTCACTGTACTTCCAACATTAGTAACTAAAGACTTAAACATGAAATACATGGACGGCAGCAACTTCACTGCACAAACATTAGACAGTCAAGGAAAAGCATTAGCTAACCAAACAGTGTCATTTAATGTAAATGGTGTGTTCTATCACAGAATCACTAATGAAGACGGTATTGCAAGTTTAAGAATCAGATTAATGGCTGGTGAATATATAATAACTTCCTACTGGAACAATTTCCAAACAGGAAATACTATAAAAATTAGTCCTTAAGTAAATAACTTTTATTTACTTAACTTTTTTTTTACATCTACATTAGTTAATTCAAATATCTTGTTTTTTATAATAGCTAGTCTTATAATCAAAATAGTATTATAAATTTTTAAAAAAGGTAGTTTAACTTATTGTTTAATTAACTGAAATTTCAATAATTTTATAAGAAAAAGAGATGGAATAATTAGTTAAAATTAATTAACTAACTATTGATAACTTCTTTGACTTTGTCGAAAAGTCCTTTTTCAACATGGTGGATTTCATTTCCACTTATTTCGTCGAATTCTTTTTAATAATTTTTTCTGTTTGTGGTTTAATTTTTTAGGAACAACAACTTTTACAGTAACGTAGAGGTTTCCTCTGCCTTTGTGTCTTACTGAAGTCATTCCTTGATCTTTAAGTTTAAATACTGTTCCGCTTTGAGTTCTGGAGTTACTTTGAATTCAATGGTTTTTCCTTCAATAGTTGGGATTTGAATTACATCTCCAAGCGCTGCCTGTGGGAAACTGATTTGTTGCTCGTAATATAGGTGGTCTCCTTCACGTTGGAATTCTTTATTTCTGCTAATGTGGACACTAGCTATAAGATCTCCTTCGTATCCAGGTTGGTCTCCGCAGTTACCTTCACCAGATACTCTTAAACGATCACCTTCATCAACACCTGCGGGAATTTCGATTTTAATGGTTTTACTTTCCCTAACATTACCTTTTCCATGACATTCTTCACATGGGTCAGTAATGATTTTACCGGTACCGCCACATTCCCTACAAGGTCTTACATTCATCATTTGACCAAGTATTGTGTTGCTTACCTGTTTTACTTGTCCTGTTCCGTTACATGTTGGACAGGTTTTTGGTTCAACACCTTTGGTTTTGATTTTTTTCCGTTACATGTTGGACAGATTTTACTTCTACGTATTTTAACTTCTTTTTCTACACCATTAAAAGCTTCTTCTAGTGTTATTTTGACTTCGGTGTATATGTCTGATCCTCTTTGAGGTCCTGTTGGTCCGCCTCTTCTGTGTGAACCTCCTCCAAATCCGAACATGTCGAATATGTTTCCTATATCGAAGCCCTGGAATATGTCCTCGAAGTTTACATTTTGATAGAAATCTTCTGCACTAAATCCATCCATACCAGCATGACCAAATTGATCATATCTTTGACGTTTTTCATCATCAGATAAGACGGCATAAGCTTCACTTACTTCTTTAAATTTTTCTTCAGCTCCCTCTTCCTCACTTACGTCTGGATGGTATTTCATAGCTAGTTTACGATAAGCTTTTTTGATGTCCTTTTCTGAAGCGTTTTTGTCAACTCCAAGAACTTCATAATAATCTCGCTTTTCTGCCATTTAGTCACCTTATAAGTATTATTTAAAAAAAATAAGAAAATAGAATAAATAATTTGTTTTATGTTTTTCCTGATAGCTAGTTTTTTTTTATTGATTCTGATTTTTATCTAACCTACTTGGAAATAATAAAACAATTATTATTTAATCTAATCATCTTTTACTTCGTATTCTGCATCGATTGTGCCGTCATCATCATCTGAGGAATTAGATTGAGCACCTGCATTTGGGTCAGCTTGTTGTTGTGCTTGAGCTTGTGCTTCTTGATAGATTTTAGCACTAATTCCTTGAACTACTTCAGATAATTCATCAGATTTTTCTTTAATAGCAGCAATGTCATCGCCAGCTACAAGATCTCTTAATTCACCAACAAGTTTTTCAACTTTTTTCTTTTTCATCGTCACTTACTTTGTCTTTTAATTCTTCTAAAGCTTTTTCGGATGTGTAAATTAAGGAATCTGCATTGTTTCTAACTTCAATTTCTTCTTGTTTTTGTTTATCTGCTTCAGCGTTCATTTCAGCTTCTTTAATTTTTTGTTCGATTTCTTCGTCAGATAATTTGGTTGAAGAAGTAATTGTAATAGCTTGTTCCTTACCTGTACCTTTGTCTTTTTGCAGATACGTTGATTATACCGTTTGCATCAATATCAAAGGTAACTTCAATTTGAGGAACTCCTCTTGGTGCAGGTGGGATACCTACAAGTTGGAATCTTCCAAGTGAGGTGTTATCTGCAGCCATTTTTCTTTTCTCCTTGAAGAACATTAATGTCTACAGATGGTTGGTTGTCTGCAGCTGTAGAGAAAATTTGGCTTTTTTGGTAGGGATTGTTGTGTTCCTTTCAATTAAAGTGGTTGATACTCCACCTAAGGTTTCAATACCTAATGATAATGGAGTTACGTCTAAAAAGAACTAAATCTTTAATTTCTCCAGCCAATACTCCACCTTGGATAGCTGCTCCCATTGATACACATTCCATAGGGTCAATACCACGTTCGATTGTTTTGCCGATGAATTTTTCTACATATTTTTTGTACAATTGGCATTCTGGTAGGTCCACCAACAAGAATGATTTTATCAATGTCGGATTTGCTCATTTTAGCATCATCTAATGCTTGTTGCATTGGTTTTCCGGATTTTTTAACAATGTCATCTACTAATTCTTCTAATTTAGCTCTTGTAAGACTTACGATTAAGTTTTTAGGAGATCCGTCTTTACCCATTGTAATGAATGGTAAGTTTACTTCAGTAGTTAAGGTAGTGGATAATTCGATTTTTGCTTTTTCAGCAGCTTCTCTTAACCTTTGTACTGCTTGATCATCATCCATAAGGTTAATGCCGTTTTCTTTTTCGAATTCATCAGATAAGTATTTTAAAAGAACATTATCCATATCGGTACCACCTAACTGGGTGTCTCCGCTGGTGGATTTTACTTCAAATATTCCTCCACCGAATTCCATGATGGTTACATCTAAGGTACCTCCACCTAAATCGTATACCATGATGTTTACATCATCGTCTTCTTGTTTGTCAATACCATAAGCTAAACTTGCTGCAGTAGGTTCGTTTACAAGTCTTACAACATCTAATCCTGCAATGGTTCCTGCATCTTTTGTTGCAGTCCTTTGGTTGTCGTCGAAGTAAGCAGGTACAGTAATAACAGCTTTTTTCAACTTTTTTCGTCTAAAAAGGATTCTGCATCTTTTTGATTTTTTGCAAGATGAATGCAGAGATTTCTTGTGGGGAGTATTGTTTGCCGTGGATTGTAACTTTGTAATCGGTTCCCATACTTCTTTTGATTGCGCTGATGGTGTTTTCAGGGTTGGTTACAGCTTGTCTTCTAGCTGGTTCTCCTACTAACATTTGACCGTCATCAGTAAATGCAACATAACTTGGGAATGCTTTACCGTATTGGCTTGCACCTTCTGCAGAAGGCACTACAGTTGGTTTACCTCCAACAAGTACAGATGCTGCAGAGTTACTTGTTCCTAAATCAATACCTATAATTTTTTCTTTTTTAGTATCAGACATAATTAATCACCTTTATTTTTTGATTATATAATAATTTAATAAACATTATTTTTACAGACTCTAACTTTAGAGTATTTGATAACTTTACCTTTTAAGGTATATCCTTTCATCAATTCATCAATAATATATCCATTTTCCACATTTTCATCGTTTGCAACCATAAGTGCTTCATGTTTAAATGGATCGAATTTTTCCCCTTTTGCAGGGATTTCTTCTAAACCTTCTTTAGTTAAAACATCTTTAATTTTAGAATATATTAATTCAACACCGTCTCTTAATTTTTTTTCAGTTTTAGAATTTTCAAGTGCTCTTTCTAAATCTTCATAACTGTCTAAGATATTTTTGATAAGTGGTTCATTGGCAAATTTGATGCTATCTTTACTTTTTTTTCTCGTTGATTTTTTTTGAAGTTTTCGAAATCAGCTTGAAGTCTTTGAGATAGTGAAATATACTCTTGAGTTTCTTCTTTTTTGTTTTTCAAGGTCTTCATTTATTTTAGCTAATTCTTTATTTTTAGAATCTAATTCTTCAAGAAGTTCATCATATTTTTCCTGAAGAGTTTTAGTTTCTTCTTCTTTTTTGGTCTTCATTTTTATCATTAGCCATTTAGTCACCTTTTCAAATTTTTAAAACTCTCTAAATAACCCTTGTGTAGAGAATTTTTATTTTTGATACTTAATATTGGCATATTTTGGAATTTATGGACATATAGGAAAATGGTTCAAAAAACAAGGGTTATTAATAAGAGTTTTTTGTACCAAATATTAAAGTAACAAAAAGTTATCTTTCTCGTATGTTATTATAGTAACAAAAAGTTATATAAAGGTTTCGGTATAATTTATATTTATGAAAGATACAAACGAATTTGAAAAAAATAAGGACAAATCTAAAAATGTCAATCCACATTCAAATACTGTATCAATCATTGAAATAAATGGTAACTATGAAGATTCAGATTATGAGATTGACAAAGAGGATATACTTGATGTAATGGGCTGTAAAACAAGAAGGGATATTATAAATCTCTTAGGGGGAAGAACCAATGTTTGTAAGTGAAATTTCCAATGAACTTAATATTGGTCAAAAAGCAATTATAGAACACCTGAGGGCTATGGAAAACATTGGAATATTAAGTTCTTCATATAAAAAGATTCTTAGAGGTAGACCGCGTAAATATTATGATTTAGATCATGAAGTTAATATTCATATTACTATTAATAAGAATACATTCAATGTAAACTTCAATGAGGATATGCTGAATACACCACAATTGCCTTCTGGTGATGAGTGGTCTAAATTATTGGATATTGAAAAAAAAGAATTGATAATGGTCAAACAGAAGCTATTTCAGAACTTATGAATCAAATAAGATTATATGAAAATCTTAAAAACAGGGCGGAATATATTTTGGAACGAACTCTTAAAAATAAATAAATTAGCTGTTGTTTGTATCTATTCTTTTTTTTTTTTTTTTTAATTAAGTTTTGTTTTTAGCTACAATGGCCTTGGCCTAGTGAAACAGAACCGTCTCCGGCACAGGTATTTTTATGCTGGATGAAATTGTATCCGTTTTCTTCAATGTACTTTTTACAGGTATCGGTTATTGCTTCGTTGTAGAATACTCCTCCTGTAGCTCCAATAACCTCAACTCCTTTTTTATCTGCATTTTCAATAGCTATCTGGGACAGTCCTTTTGCTATTGTCTTTTGAGCGGCATTTGCAATATCTGATTTATTTTCTCCTTTTTTGATATAGTCTGACAACTTCACGAAGGATTTCACGGGTGTTTAATATGTTGTCTTTAATTTCAAATGGAATTTCAATGTCATTTTTGGAGTAATATGCAACAGATTCCAATTTCATTGAACATTCTCCTTCATATGTTCTGGTGTTGCATATTTCCAGAGCTGCTGAAACAGAGTCCAATACTCTTCCGGTACTTGTTGTAAGGCCAACATTAATTCCGGCTTCCAATTGTCTGTAAATATTTTTAATTTCAGTGTCACCGTATTTGAAATAATCAACATATTTGCTAATTAGATCTTCATCATCTATAATACTTAAAAGCATTCTTATAGGATGTTTGGTGGCCATATCTCCTCCATAGGCATTTTATGGGCCTGCAGATGACCTAATCTTTCAAAGTCAGTAATGTTAGTGTATAGGATTTCTCCTCCCCAGCTTGCAGCATCACTTCCATAGCCTACTCCGTCACACGCTATTACAATCATTTCATCGATACCATAATCATTAGCCAGTGCAATACTATGGGCATGATGGTGCTGCACACCTATTACATCACATTCAAATTCATCACTAAATTCATGAGCTAGTTTTGTTGTAAAGAAATGAGGGTGCAAATCACATGCAATTGCATCAAAATAGTTTATTTTAGTGATTCTTTTCATATTTTCAATAGCTTCTTTCATGAATTTTAAAGTTTTTAATTTGTTGGTATTTCCAATATGTTGTGAAGGATAAATCATATGGTCTTTAGCCATTGCAAAGGTAACATCAAGTTCAGGTCCTAGGGCAAGTACATTCAAATCATTTACATCATAATTGATTTTATATGGTTCTGGAGTGTAGCCTCTTGATCTGCGAATAAATGAAAGTGTATCGTTTCTAAATCGGATAACTGAATCATCGCATCTGTTTAAAATTTTACGGTTATGGATTAGGGGAATAATCAGAAATTCCATTTAAATTTAGAATTTCTTTATTTGTAATCATCATAGGTTCATGGGGTATTGGCTGAAGTCATAACATATGTGTCGATGTCTCCTTCATCAAAAAAGCAGGTAATGCATTGGGGAGTAAGGCAGCATGACTCCGATATTGTGCAAACCGGGAGCTAATGACTCGGGGAAATTGTAATTGTCATTTTTCTTTAAAACAACAATGGGTCGGTTGTTGGAGGTTATGGTTGCAATTTCTTTTTTACTTAATTTGGCATAACCTTTAACACTGTCCAGATCTTTACTCATAACTGCAAAAGCCTGATTTGGACGGTTTAATCGTTTTCTTAACTCTTTGATGGCTTTGTCATTAGATGCATCAACTACTAAGTGTGTTCCGCCTATTCCTTTAATGGCTATGATTTTACCTTCCTTTAGTTTATCTGCAGCTACTTTAATAGGATTGTTGCTATTTATTTCTTCTGGACCTTTGTATATTTTCATTTGAGGTCCGCAATCACTGCAGCATATGGCTTCACCATGGTAACGTCTGTTTAGAGGTTCTCCATATTCTTCAAGACAGCTGTCGCACAATGGAAATTCATCCATTGAAGTTCTGACTCTGTCATAAGGAACACTGTCAATAACAGTAAATCTTGGGCCGCAGTCAGTACATGCATTAAAGGGATACTTATAACGTCTGTCTTTTGGATTTCTAATTTCTTCAAGACAGCTGTCGCAGATAGCTATGTCCGGAGGTATTACAGATACTCCTGAAAACTCATCGGAACTTTCAATTATTGTAAAATCGTCAAAACCCTCTTTAGCTATGTCTTCGGTTTTCATAGAATCTATTTTAGCTATCGGGGGCAATTCTTTAGGCAGTCTGTCAATAAATAAGTCAATATTGTCTCCCTCAAGGATTATTTCAACTACATTTCCTAAATTTCTTACATATCCGTTTAAATTCAAATCTTTTGCAAGTCTGTAAATATAAGGTCTGAATCCTACACCCTGAACAATTCCCTGAGTTAAAATCTTTTTTGCCATCATAGTCAATATATATTTAAATATAATTATTGTATAAAATAGTTATGATAATATGAGAGAAATTCTTGAAAAGTTAATCAATGAAGAAATTAGTATTGAGGAATGCGAGAGGCTTTTAAAGGCAGATACTATTTTAGAATTTGATGAAGTTGCTAAATTTGACAAATCACGCTCTTCAAGAACAGGTTTTCCAGAAGCGGTTTTTTTCTCCAAGTAAAGATTACGGGGATCTTTTATTGATAATCAATAATTATTTCACCAGAGAAAATCCCTGAAAATCTAATTGTAACCAAGTTATCTTCAGAAAGATATGAAAAATTAGCAGATGATTTGGATTTGGAAGGATTTGAATTGGACTATAATAAAAGAGCTCAGATATTGGTAATCAGAAACAGGGAAGTTCCTAAAACATTAGGTAAGGTGGGTATCATAACTGCGGGAACATCAGATATAAATATTGCAGAAGAAGCACGTGTAATAGTTGAAGAAGGTGGCTGTGAAGCAATAACTTCTTATGATATTGGTGTAGCTGGAATTCATAGACTGTTCCCTCAAATAGCTCACATGATTAAAGAGGGAGTGGAAGTATTAATTGTTTGTGCAGGAATGGAAGGGGCCCTGCCTTCTGTTGTAGCTGGTTTAGTTGATATTCCTGTTATTGGCGTTCCAACATCTGTAGGTTATGGTGTAGGTGAAGGGGGAGTTGTTGCTTTAAACGCAATGCTTCAGTCATGCGCTCCGGGGATAGCTGTTGTAAACATTGATAACGGGTTCGGTGCAGGAGTATTTGCTCTAACTATAATTAAAGGTCGATAAATTGATTTATGAAACATTTGACGCATCCAAACATGACACTAGAAAAGTGGCTAAATTAATCTATGACGTTGATTTTAGAACATTTGACTTGCTGTTTAAGAATTCTGATAAAGCTATTTCAACAATTGAAAAGCAATTAAAAAAAGAGGAATCTCTTGAGGATACTAAAGTTATTTTAGATGATGATAATAATATTATTGGTTTGCTGATATTCTGGATTTCTAAAAAACCTGCATTTTATCATAGTTTAAAGACAGTCAGTTTAAAATTGCTTATTGTTGATATTTTAGACTATTTTGTATTATGCGATGTGGAGAAAGGAGATTTTCATGTTGCAGAATTAGCTATTGATGAATCCCAAAGGGGAAAAGGTTTGGGCAGTAAAGTTTTGGATGATGTAATTGGATATGCTAAATGGAATAATCTAAAAAGAGTAACTCTTGATGCCGATTTCAGAAACACAGGAGCCAAATCATTATATGAAAGAATAGGATTTAAAGAATTCAATAAAAAAAAGAGTTAAAATAGGAAGTTTTGAACGCGGAATGCATAATATGGAACTTAAATTATAAGTTCAATGTCTTCTACGTGCAAATTCTTCAAAAATTTCATCTATTTCTATTCCTTTGTAAACAAGGATAAGTAAAGTGTGGAATATTAAATCAACAGATTCATAAACTAAATTCTCATCATTTTTAGCAGCAAGCAATACTTCACCACATTCTTCTGCTACTTTTTCAAGTATTTTATCTTCTGCTTTTTTTTTGTCACTGTCTTGCATTATTTTAGAGGTGTAGGAATCAATAGGATTGTCCCTTCTTTCTTCTAAAACTTTATAAACTTCTCTAATAATTTCCTCTGATGCCATTTAATCACTTTTCTCGTTGTCTTGTATACTTTCTGTAATAGCTATTAATGGATGTTTATCATCATCAATAATTTCAATATCATTGAATGTTTTTATTCCTGCTTTATCTGCTGTTTTTTCCAATCCTAAGCGGATATCTTTGCCTAAATCAATAACATATGCATCGATTGTTTTGTAGCCTAATTGTTTTGCAGCTACTGTTCTGTGATGTCCATCTACCAATATCCACCTGTCTCCAGTTTTAACAACAATTGCAGGTTCAGCTAATCCCATTTTAAGCTCATATGTTCTTCCTTCAAGTTCGTCAGCATAAACTCTGTCTTGAGTAGGCCTTATTTTATCAGTGTCAACTTGCATATGTTTTAAAGTACTTTTAATGCCATATAATTGGTCCATAGTACTTTTAAAGTAATCTACTTTATTTGGGGTGGAACGTTCAATATGTGAACGAACCATATCTGTGTTTGTAATAATTCCTACAATTTCGCCGTTTTCGTTTATGACTGGCATTCGTGAGATGCCTCTTCTGAACATAACTCTGGAAGCATCATTTATACTTAAGTTTTCATTAGCTACTACTAATTTTGTACTCATTATTTCTGAGACATGGTCTGCCCAGTCTTTTACTACAATATCAAAAGAGGTTACCATTCCCACTAGTTTGTTATTTTCTACTACTGGATAGCTATTGTGATCGCTTTCTTTCATTAATTTAATAACTTCTTCTGTTGTTGTTTGTGGTGATACTGTAACAACATTTTTAGTCATATAATCTTTGACCAACGATTTACTTTTTTAGCCATAGTTTCCCTCCGATTTTATTCTATGTTTTCTTTTAAGATTTTAACAGTTTCTCCAGGGTCTGCTTTTCCTCTTGTTAATCTCATAACTTGGCCGACAAGGAAATTAAGTGAAGATTTTTGTCCTTCCAAGTAATCATTTACAGCTTTTTTGGATTTTCTTCGATAGCCTGTTTTACTGCAGCTATCACTTCATCATCTTTTACAACACCAAGCAAACCTAATTCTTCAGCTATTGCTTTTGGAGTTTGTTTATTGTTTGGCATATGTTCAATGATTCTTTGACCTGCTTTGGTGGTTATTTCTTTATTTTGAAGCATTTCTAAAAGTTCTACAATATCTTCAACTAATATTCCGCTATCTGCAAAATCAAGTTTGTTATAGGATAATACTCTTTTAAGTTCATCTCTCATCCACATTGAAGCAAATTTAGGATCCACTTGTTTAGCTACTGCTTCATAAGCTATAGCCAGGTCAAGTTCTGAAGTTAACACTTTAGCAGATTCTGCATCAATTCCATATTCTTCAGTAAATCTTCTTACTTTATTGTGCGGTGCTTCAGGCATTATTTCTAAAACATTTTCAATTTGAGCATCGGAGATTTCCATTGGTGGCAAATCAGGATCTGGAATGAATCTGTAATCATCAGCATCTTCTTTTAACCTCATACTTACAGTAATCATCTGAGATTCAAGGTATGCACGTGTTTCTTGTTTGATTTCAACTCCTCTTTTCATAAGGTTTTTCTGTCTAACAAGTTCAAATTTCAATGCTTTGTAAGCTCCTTTAATGGAGTTGATGTTTTTCATTTCTACTCTGTTTCCACCTTCAATAGAGATGTTTACATCAGCTCTCATAGTACCTTCTCCACGAGCCCCTCCACTATATTGCAATACACGGATGAGCTCTTTTTAAGAAGGTTCTTGCTTCTTCAGGAGATTTTATATCCGGTTCTGTAACAATCTCAATTAAAGGAATTCCGGAACGGTTAAAATCAACAGTACCTCTGTCAGGTTTGTATTGGCCAGGGTCTTCTTCCATATGGATTTCTCTGATTCTGACTCCATTTAGTTCTCCTTCGTAACCGATAGGTACTGAAGTTCTTTGGTATCCTGAAGGCAAATCAGGATAATCGTAATGTTTTCTCATGAAGTAGGTGAAACCTTTATCGATTTTACAGTTAAGCATTAAAGAAATCATTAATGCATTTTCAATTGCTTTTTCATTTGTTGGATATGGTTTAGCACCTGGTTGATTTAAACAAACTGGACAGATGTTTGAGTTTGCTGGTGCTTCCTTATAATTTGTTGGACAATCACAAAATAATTTTGATTCAGTTTCTAATTGTACGTGGATTTCAAGTCCACACATCATATTGACACTCATAATAATTCCTCCAATTTTTTTTGGAAAATCAAAATAGATTTATATTATGTACGTTTTTATAATAATAGATTAATAAATATTTGTGATTTTTATGTCTGATGAAGTTTTATTTACACAAAAATTAGTGTCAAAAGATAATGACAATAAAGTAACTATTGAGTGGATGGTTGAAAACAATACTGGGGGATTAATAGAAAATGCATTGGCACTATCCCAGTGTTATACTCATGATTTTGGAAACTTTGAAGATGGTGAGGTCAAATCAATTATTTTTGATGTAGAACTTCCGTCTGATGAAAGTTTAAAAATGGATTTTGGTGATGATGCAGTAATTCCGGATAAAATTACATTTGGTGGTGCTTCTTTAACTTATAGGGTTAATGGAGTTTCATTTAAAACAAAATCTAATACATTGGAAATTTAATATTTGTTTTTTAAAGATTCCTTTATATATCTTTTAATAAATTTATTTAGTTCGGAATCAACATCGCTTTCCGGATTTCCAAGTTGTTTTTTGTCAGTGAATGTTCCTTTAAGTTGACGTCCGACCATTTAACTTCTTCTTCCACTCTTTTTCCATATTTTGTTCCAAACATTTTAAATAATGGGAATTTGGTTATTCCATTGGCTCCGCTTAAAATAAGAATGCCTATGTTGGCCAGATTATCAATCCATGTTCCGCATATTATTGTAATGTCCGGAAATGTTAATCTGATTTTTAGACACTACCAGCATAATAAAGTGAAGCTGGCTGTGAGCTGTTTGCATATGCGGTTTCTTTATGTGGGTTTAATGAGTAGAATATTACTCTGTCAATTTTGTGATCTTTAATATAATCAATTAAATAATCAACATCATCTAATGTTTCTCCAAGGCCTAAAATCACCGTAATAGCTTTTTTGGAATCCCAAATCTCCAGCTACATCTAACATATTGCTTATTTTATCTAATGATTTACTTGGACATACTTTTTGATGTAATTCAGGATTAGCTACTTCAACAGCTCCGGTAATTCCTTTTATTTCTGAGCCATATTCTTCTAACTCGTCTGTAATTCCTGTATTTAACCAAACACTGTCTCCAGTGATGTTTTTGATGGTGGTTGCTATTTCTTTAATTTGCAGTTGTAAATGATTTGTAACCGCCTGAAAGGAATTCAATATTCCAGTTTAGGCGTTTACACATTTCTGCTTCAGCATATATATTGTGTACATTACGTCTAGCTTTAGTGGGGTCTTTAATTTTATCTTTTTGAGTAGACATGTAACAAAAAGCACAGTCTCCTTTATCGCACCACATCAGGAAAGGAATATTGCTCTTTCAAGACTAATTTCATTACCATGTTTTTTTAGTGTGGTTTCATTTGCCTTTTTATTAAATCAAATATGTCAGAATCCATTTTAATCATTATTCTTTATTGTTTGTTTTAATATTAATAGTTAAAGTTATATATTAGTTTATCCAAACTATATTATAGTTTGCTTCTAATTTTATTTAGATGTAATTTAATCAAAACATTTATATAGTATGAAAATCAAACTAATTAATACTGTTTGAAGTCTTTTGATTTGAATGGGTTTATTTGGTTAAGACTGGTGGGTACTCACATGCCATCGTAGCTCAGTAGGTAGAGCGTTCGGCTGTTAACCGATTGGTCACAGGTTCGAGCCCTGTCGATGGCGCTTTTGGGCCCATAGCTTAGCCATGGCAGAGAGCGTCCGGCTCATAACCGGAAGGCCATGGGTTCGAACCCCATTGGGCCCATTTCAATTAAATTATGTCATTTGTTGCTCCGGTGGTGTAGTCCGGCCAATCATTTCGGCCTTTCGAGCCGAAGACTCGGGTTCGAATCCCGGCCGGAGCATTTAAAAACTTGTTAAGATTTTTAATGGTTTCTATGTATCCTTTCTTTTTTGTATAAGCGGGGGGTGCCTGAGAGGCCAAAGGGGACAGGCTTAGGACCTGTTGACGCAGGTCTACCAGGGGTTCAAATCCCTGCTCCCGCATTCTAACAATTTTTTATTTATTTCTTATGCCGGGGTAGGGTAGGCGGTCATCCTACGGGACTGTGGATCCTGTGACTCGGGTTCAAATCTCGGCCCCGGCCCCATTATTAAAAAACTATTTTTTATGAGATTATTTCTATGGCTAAAAAAGGGTCTGCTGAAGAAAGAGATTTAGTGCATAAACTTTGGGAAAGAGATTTTGCAGCTATGAGAGCTCCAGCTTCTGGAGGTGCAACTAAAAAAAACCTTTACCTGATGTTGTAGCAGGAAACGGTAAATTATATTTAGCTATTGAAGTTAAAACTACAACTAAAGATAAAATTTACATAGATTTTCCTCAAATTGATGCATTATGTGAGTTTTCTGAAAAATTCGGTGCTAAACCATATATTGGAGTTAAATTTAAGTACACAAAATGGTTATTTCTAGAACCTGAAAAAACTCCACGTACCAAAAAAAACGATAATTATAAAATTGAAAAAGATTTTGCCCTAGAAAAAGCTTTGGAAATTGATGAAATCACCGGCATTGATAGGCAAATGAAATTTTGATAATAACATTTATATAGTAATTAAATCATATTAATAATAGTATGTTATTATGACATATCTGTTGGGGTTATAGTGTAACCTTAAGCATCATCTGGGACTCCAGTTGTCTTTGAAGAAAATATACGCGTAACTGAACAGTATCCGTTGTGATGATCAATTGGAGTACTGAGGCAAGAGACATCCCAGGATCGGGGTTCAAATCCCTGTGACCCCATTTTTATAAAAAACTATTTTTAAATATTATAATTTCAATACTATTTTTATGAATTCTAAAGATATTATATGGATTCCAGGTTATAATTTAGATTCTAACTGTTATCTGATTGATGATATGTTAGTTGATACTGGAGCCGGAGATAATAAAGAATACCTTTTTTCTAAACTTAAAGAACATGATGTCAATCCTGAAGATATTAAATTAATTGTTAACACACACTGTCATTTTGATCATGTTAATGGTAATTGTTTTTTCCCTAATGCTAAAATAGCTATTCATAAAATTGATGCAATCGCTTTAATGGAAGATGATAATCCTGATACTGTAGCCAGTCATTTTGGCCATGAAATTAAATGCCATAAAGTGGATATTGAATTGGAAGAAGGGGATAAAATAAAGGATTTTGAAGTTATTCATACTCCATAGGTCATTCTAAAGGAGCTATCTGTTTGTGGGATGGTGAAAATCTAATTAGTGGAGATACAGTATTTGGTCATGGTGGTGTTGGCAGAACTGACATTGGAGGCAGTTTTTCTGATTTGAAAAAATCTGTAGAAAAACTGAAAAAATTAGATGTTAAAACAATCTATCCTTGGTCATGGGATGATTGACAATAATGGGAAAAAAGAGTATTGAAATGTCTTATTCTCTTTTTTAAATTATTTTTCTAATTTTTTAGCTACTTTTTTAAATGCTCCTCTTTTTACAAGAACAGTAACTTTTTTCGCCTCGGCTTATAACGCTATCTGTTTGTGGTATTACCAGTTTGCCTTTTTGATATGTGGCAATTATAATGTAATCTTTTGTTGGTGATATTTCCCCTATTTTCTTTCCAACAACCTTGTCATTGGTTATGGTCATATCGAAGATTTCAGCATCTCCTTCGCCAAGTGTAATTAGGTCTGCAACATTAGGTCTTGTTACAAGTTTTTCTAAAAGTCCTGCAGCTGTAACTTCCGGACTGATTACATTGTCTATTCCGACTTCCATAAACGCTTCTTCGTGGTCAGGATTACTTACTCTGGCAATAATTGTTGGAACATTATATTTTTTAACTAAAATACAGGATAATAGGTTTGCTTCATCATTTCCAGTTGTAGCTATGAAAAAGTCTGCATCTTCAATATTGGTTTCTTCTAATAATTTTGAACTAGTTCCATTTCCACATATTACAAGTGCATCAAGTTCTGCAGCTACTTCTGAGCATAATGATTCGTCACTTTCAATTAAAGTGATGTCGTGTCCATCTTCTATTAATAAATTTGCAAGGTTAAGGCCTACACGACCTCCACCCATTATTATAATATACATTTCAATTCTCCCTCTTTGTAATACATTAAATTTATTTTTGAATATTATAAATATTTTCATTTTTTAAATATTTCAAAAATAGCTCTGAATAGGACCAGCACAGGATAAATTTCCAGTCTTCCTACCCACATGTTTAAAACAGATACTATTTTTAAAACAGGATTAAGAGTATTGTTCAATACTCCAATATCCAATCCGTTGTTTCCTTGGAGCGATATTATACTAAATAAACTGTCGAATGGTGGATATCCATAAAACAAAATATAATCCAGGTTATTGCAATGATGACAAGGTATAATGTTATAAAGTTCCCGGTTTTTCCTATTTTTTTTTCGGACACTCTTCTTCCAGATATTTTAATAGGGATTACTCTGCCGTCTGGTGAAAGGATTTCTTTTTATGTGTCTGTAAATAGCTTTAACATAAGTTATTACTCTGTAAAGTTTAATTGCACCTACGGTAGATCCGCTAGAACCACCCATCAACATCAAAATCATCAGGATAACTAATATAAATGATGGCCATCCTGCCATGGTGGAAGCCAGTTGGACATTAGCTCCTGTTGTGGTAATTGATGAGGTAACTGTAAATAAAAGGTCAATCGGCACAATATGAGATGCTAGATAAAGAATTATTGTAACAAAAGTGATTATACAGATTAATGTTTTAAATTGTAAATCCTGAATTAATGATTTTCCTTTTTGTTTTGATAATTTTATAATGTGCTAAAAAGCTTGTAGCTCCTAAAATCATCAATACAATTGAAATAAGATAAATCAGGTCATTGTGATAATATCCGATATTTGCATTTTTAATACTCATTCCGCCGGTTGCAATCATACAAAAGGTATTACAAATAGAATCAAAAGTCGGCATTCCGGCTAAATGATATAGTATAATTCCGACTATGGTATAAATCAGGTAAATTTCAATGGTTTTTTAAGTGTGGTTTTAACACTTGGTTTCAGGCGTTCTTCACGGGCTTCAGATTGGTATAATTTGGCAGTTGCAGTACCTTTTATCTTGTTAAAAAACACCAATTACCATAACTACCACTCCTAATCCTCCAATCCATTGTTCAAATGCTCTAAAAAATAATATGCTGTGGGGCAATATTTCAACATTATCAAACATTGTTATTCCGGTACCTGTTAATGCTGAGGTACTTTCAAAAATACCGTTTAAAAAATCAGTTCCTGTTGCAAGTGAGATTACGACTCCTCCAACAATACCTGCCCACATCCATAAGCAATTGATGAAATCATCATTCCGTGTTTCAGTTTCATCTTGCTGCTGGAGTATTTGTCAAGAGTTTTCATACATATGTATCCTAAAATAACTGAAAAAACTCCATAATAATAAAACAGCTATAGTTAAATTCGAAATAGATTAAATCGATAAGTAATGGGGATAAGCACATTAATCCCACACAAATCATCACTACTCCGGAATATCTTGTAACTATGCAAAGATCTGTTTTAGTTATATATTTCATCATTTTATGTTTTTGAATAAATAGCTATATAAATATTAACTAGCAAATCTAAATTAAGTATATTCTATATTAGTTGTGTGAAATCATGAAACATAAATCATTAATATTTCTATTTATCAGTTTTTTCTTATTTTGGGAGTCATGCTCTGGTTTGTAGGGATCGGTGATATATTAGGAGCTTTAAAAATAGCTAATTTGTGGTTTATCGCATTAGCTGTTTTAATTCAGGTTTTTACTTATTATTTATACACTTTGCGTTGGCAAATCATTAACAAGATGGATGGTATTGAAATATCTATTAAGGAATTATTTCCTATTGTTATGGTTGGTTTAGCTACAAATAATATTACTCCTGCTGGAAGGGGTGGTGGAGAACCTGTAAGGGCATATATCCTGTCCAGAGATAAAGGATATCCGATGGAAGAGACCTTTGCAACTGTTGTGGCTGATAAAGCTTTAGACACTTTTCCATTTGTTTTCTTGGCTATTTTGACAATTATTGGAATCACTTTCTACTTTAAGCTGGATTTATGGATTTTAATATTGATGATTGTTGCAGTAATAGCTATTGTGGCTTGTTTAATTTTACTTATATATATGTCTGTAAATCCAAAATTCGGTAAAAAGGTTGATAATTGGATTATTGGATTAATTAGAAGATTTTATAAGAAAAATTCAGATGAATTGGAACAAAAGGTACACACTGTAATTGACGGGTTCCAGGATACAATGAAACTTGTAATTTCTGATAAAAGGATTTTGCATTATGCTCTGCCTTTGTCATTTATCATATGGATATTTGAGATTTTAAGGGTTTATGTTGTGTTTTTAGCATTTGGAGCTCATGTAAGTCCGATTATTATTGGTGAAGTATTTATTATGGCATCATTAATAGGTATGATTCCACTGTTACCTTAGTGGACTTGGAGCTGTAGATGGAGTAATGATTTTATTTTACTCAACAGCAGGAATATCTGCTTCATTAAGTGCAGCTGCCACTGTTATTGAAAGGTTAATTTCATTCTGGTTAGCTACTGTAATTGGTATGCTGATTTTACCTCATTATGGCTCTTCAGTTCTTGATAAAATTTCATTAAGTTCAAAATCCGATGATGAATCTGATGATGAACTGCTGGAATAATTAAATAGAAAACTTTATTTTATTTACTTTCTATATTTTTTAGTATAGCAAAAATTAATTTTTTGTAAAATATTTGGTGAAAATATGGAAATTAATGGCGTAGAAATTAAAGATAATTATGCAGAAGGTTTTGGAATTAAAGTAACTAGAATTTTAGTTACAGCAGCTACTGAAAGATTAGCTAAAATTGCAGCTACTGAAGCTACTGGATACGGAACTTCTGTTATTGGATGTCCTGCAGAAGCAGGTATTGACTGTTACGTACCACCAACTGAAACTCCTGACGGAAGGCCAGGTTATGTAATTATGCTCTGTCAAGGATCAAAAAAACAATTAGACCACGAACTCCTTGAAAGAATAGGTATGTGTATTTTAACTGCACCAACTACTGCAGCATTCAATGTTCTTGATGACGCTGATGAAGAACTCAAAACTGGTTTCAAATTAAAATTCTTCGGTGACGGATTTGAAGATGAATTAGAAATCGACGGTAGAAAAATGCATTCTATCCCAATTATGTCTGGTGATTTCTTAGTAGAATCTACTTTTGGTTTCAAAGCTGGTGTAGCTGGTGGAAACTTCTTTATCTTAGCTGAAAATCAAATGGCTGGTGTAATGGCTGCTGAAGCTGCTGTTGATGCTATTTCAGCTGTTGAAGGTGTAATCACTCCTTTCCATGGAGGTATGGTTGCTTCAGGTTCTAAAGTAGGTTGTAACAATTACAAATTCTTAAACGCATCTACCAACGAAAAAATGTGTGTAACTTTAAAAGACAAAGTTGATTCTGACATCAGAGAAGATGCTAATGGTGTATTTGAAATCGTTATTGATGGTATTGATGAAGAATCAGTACGTGCTGCAATGAAAGCAGGTATTGAAGCAGCATGTAATGTTTATAGGTATTAGAAATCGATGCTGGTAACTTCGGTGGAAACTTAGGAGCTTACAAAATCAACTTACAAGATTTATTCTAAGGGCATTATCCCTTTTTTTCTTTTTTTTATTTTAATTTTCTTATTCTTGAATATTTACTCGTTTTTTAAAAATTGCTCTTACTTTGAAATATTGTTTTCAAATCCAAGTGAAATTATATATTTAACATGAGATATAAGATATTTTGGAGCATGTAATGGTGTTATTGCATGCTCTGTGTTTGCAGATATGTGGTATGAATATTGATGCAAATTCTCGGGTTGTTTTTTTGTGATACAAAAAAAGAGTTCAGTTAGGTATTAACTAGCTGGACATACTTTTTGTATTTGGTTAAAATCCATAATCTGACCTTTTAACACTTTAAAACTGGTTATGTACCCATTTTTTTATATGGGCACTACTTCTATTTTTAAATTTTAAAATTAAAAAGAATTATTAAATACAATTTTTAAATGTATATCTGGTTGGTGATTTTATGGATCCTATAGATATGACTGTTACAGATTTAAATTGTGAATATTTGGGCTTATCAAGACTTTGTTTAATGGAATCTGCAGGAAAATCTCTCGCAGAAGAAGTTGGAAAAATAGCTGTTTATACATTTTCAAAACCTGTTAAAATAATTATTTTCACAGGATCGGGAGGAAATGGTGGTGATGGTTTTGTAGCAGCAAGATATCTTTTAAACAGAGGATATGATGTTGATATTTATATGTTAAAAGATAAAAACGGAATTCATTCAGCTGAAACTAGAAAAAACTATGAAATACTTGAAAACATGAAACCGAGATTTTCCCGTTTGACAATTCATAATCTAAATACAATTGAAGATATTGATAACTGTGAAGTAGCAAATAGTGACAGCTTTTCAGAGTTTATCATTATAGACGGAATTTTGGGAACTGGCATTAATGGTAAATTGAGAGAAAACATTAAAAGAGCTATTGAAGTTATAAACAGTTCCAATGGCCTGACAATTAGTGTTGATGTTCCGTCTGGTCTTGACCCGTTAACTGGCCAGATACATGATGTAGCAGTTAAACCCCAGTATACTGTAAGTTTTCATAAAGTAAAAACAGGAATTCACAAGGCAGGTGAAGAAAAAGTTGGGGGAATTGTAACCTGCGATATTGGAATTCCTATTGAAGCAGAATACTTTATAAATCATGGGGACATGATTAAACTTAATAAAAAGATCTTTTAAAATCACACAAAGGAAATAATGGTAAAGTTTTAATTGTTGGTGGCAGTAAAGAGTATTCAGGGGCTCCAAGTATTGCAGGACTTGCAGCTATTGGTGCAGGGGCTGATTTGGTCTATGTTGCAGCTCCTGAATCTGCAGCTTTGGCTATTTCAACACATCCTGATTTGATTGTAAATTCGCTAAAAGGAGATTATTTAACTGCGATTCATGCTGAAGAAATTTTAAAGATGGCTGATAAAGTTGATGCTGTTTTATTAGGTCCTGGAGCAGGTATTAATGATGAAACCGGAAAACTGTTAAATATTTTGGCCAGTAAAATTAAAAAACCATTAGTTTTAGATGCAGATGCTCTAAAGCAGGTTAAACCTCAAATTATTAAAAATAGGGATGATGTAATTTTAACTCCTCATATTTTTGAGTTCAAGTCATTTTTTGGCAAAGACATTAAATTAGATTTGGACAGCTATGATTTTGCTGAAGTTGATGAAAACATCTCTGAGTTCCAGCAGGTTGTAAAACAAATCAGCGGTGCAGTTGTAGTTAAGGGAGCAATAGATTTGGTGATTCAGAAAAATAAATTTAAACTTAATAAATCCGGAAATGGAATGACTGTTGGAGGAACAGGTGATGCATTGGCGGGAATAGCTACTTCATTACTATCTAAAGGTTTGAATGCATTTGAAGCAGCTACTTTAGCTATTTTTATCAATGGTCTTGCAGGAGATGAAGCATATCTGGAAAAAGGTTATGGATTTGGAGCTACAGATGTAGTTGCACATATCGGAAAGGTAATTAAGGGATAATATGGATTATGTTAAAGGTATTTTTAAAAACAGGCCTAACAGATTCATAGCTGAAGTTGAAGTTGACGGAAAAATTGAAATAGCTCATGTGCCTAATACCGGAAGATGTAAAGAGCTTTTGGTTGATGGTGCTGCAGTTTATCTTAAACCTTCTGATAATCCGAAAAGAAAAACCAGATTCACTCTTCATTTTGTTGTAAACAAAGGGGAGCTGGTGTCACTTTACTCGCAGGAAGCCAATAGTATTGTGTATGATGCAATATTAGATGGCAAAATAAAAGAGCTTCAGGGTTATTCATATCACCAAAGGGAAAAACAGGTTGATGATTCAAGAATTGATATATACTTAGCTAATCAGGAAGATGACTGCTGCGGAATGGAGTTTTTAGTTGACAGCTGCTATATTGAGGTTAAGGGAGTAACTTTAATAGTTGATGGTGAGGCAAGATTTCCTGATGCACCAACGAACGGGGAGCAAAACACTTAAAAGAATTAATTAAACTTAAAAATGATGGAAATCGTGCTGTAGTATTTTTCTTAATCCAGCATCCTGCAGGCAATGATTTCAGACCTAACTGGGAAAAATGATCCTAAGTTTTCCCAAACTTTAGTTGAAGCTGAAAATGCAGGTGTTGAAATACTTGTCTATAAATGCAATAATACTCTTGAAGGTATTGAATTAGTTCCTAAGTCTTTAGATTATGATTTAAATGCACTAAAAAATAAGTAAATTATCATGTTTATCATTACTAAAGTAAATTTCTAGTGTTTCATTTTATTTAAAAAAATTGTTTAACAAGATTCGTGTAGCACTATAATTACATAAAATAAAAAATATAAATATTTCTACTTTATTTTAGCTAATGTTTCTCCGATAGCTTCATTAATTACTAAAGTAGCTAGATTATCGTAGTCTGTCTGGCTTTTGTTAATTAAAACTAAATTTTGCCTTTGAAATAATTTATAAGTCCTGCTGCAGGATATACGACAAGTGATGTTCCACCAACAATTAAAGTATCTGCAGACATAATGTATTGGGCTGATTTATTTAAAATATTCATATCCAGTGCTTCTTCGTATAAAAACAACATCAGGTTTTATAATTCCTCCGCAGGTACAGTGAGGGATACCTTCACTTTCTAAAATAAAGTCCAGATTATATTCTTTTTACATATTTCACAGTAATTTCGATAAACACTTCCGTGAAGCTCCAATACGTTTTTGCTTCCTGCTTTCTTGTGTAGGCCATCAATATTTTGCGTAATGATGGCTTTTAGTTTGCCTTCCTTTTCTAATCTGGCCAGCGTATAATGTGCAGAATTAGGCTCTGCTTCTGGAAAAATTAAACAGTCTTTATAATAGCTAAAAAACTCTTCGGTATGTTCTAAGTAATAGCTATGTGAAACTAATCTCTCAGGTGTATCGCCATATTTTTTCCCAGGCTTTTTAAAAATTCCGGATTCACTTCTGAAATCAGGAATTCCACTTTCAGTTGATACTCCTGCACCTCCAAAAAATACAATATTGTCTGAAGCATATATGATCTCTTGTAGTTTTTCTATTTTGTTCATAGTATAGCATTATTGTAGTTTTTCTATTTTGTTCATAGTATAGCATTATTTACTATGTAATATATAGTTTTCAGTTAATTTTATAATTTATAAAAAGATTATATATATTAAATAAGTTGAATTATTTTAAATTCAACTTTTTTCTGTGGAGTGGGTTAAAATGAGAGAGTTATTTGAGAAAATGATTGATGAATCAATGGCTGCTCAAAGAGCCGACATTGACACAATTAAGAAAAAAAAGAAGGATTGATTTTAAAATAAAAGATGCAGAACCTTATGTTAAAGTAGCATCAAAAATGGAGGCTATTGATAATCAGGCTCAAAGTGTGTTTGATTTACATGTAAATTCTGTTAAAACACATTTTGATACATTGTGCAGTCTTACAGATACTGTTATACCTGAAGATGATCCTTTTGTTGAGCATTATCAAACTCCTCCGGTTCTTGAGATATTAACTGAAGAAGATGCTGGTTTTTCAGATAGCTTAGATAAATTTATAGATAAGATAGCTTCATGTGAATCATTAATTGGAAAAGAAGTTATAAGACGTTATGGAGGTTTTTATGGTCCTACATGTGTTGTTGATTTTGCTTTAATTATGGAAGTACAAGTAATGTTGTTAATCAAATACTGTTAGAAACAGATATTCCTGAAAATCATAAGCAAGCTATTTTAGCTGCTAAATCATGGGGTATGAATACTTCTTATGGTGTTGGGGAAGCTTTTTGCTAATGCTTTGGAAGGCGGTTCAACAGCTGCTGAAGCAGTTAGTGAAGAAATAGCTACATTACAAAACATATATAAAAACCCAATTGAAGCCCAAGGCCAGCTTATGGATAATGTGGGTCACTCTTCTTTTGATGTAAGAAAATATATGAATTCCTATAAGAAAAAAATGAGAAGTACAGTTATTGCAGCAATGGAAGATGATGTCCACTATGGTAATATTTTAACTGTTCCTGCATACTGTGTAGGTGATATTGCTCATCATATTTCTCAGTCAACATTCAATATGTGTAAGGATGACATGACGATGGGAATTATTGAGGCTACAACAGATGTTATTGAAACATCATTAAGAGATAATTTAGACAATTTTAAAAGCGTATTTGATGTATTGTCACTTGCTACTGGTTCATCAGCATGTGCAACTGAGTATATTCTTGAACTGGATGGTTTCAATGCAGTTATGATTGTTGATTTATTGACTAAACGTTTCCATAATTTTGTTCAGCAGTTTCCAACAAGAGGTGCTGCTGCAGAGCTGCACAACTGTGACTTTATGGACATGATTTACAGAGGTTGGGGATTTTTTAGACAAAGCTAGAAAAGGAAGAGCTTCTGAATCAGGTATATTAAAACCATTAGTTTCTGGTTTTGAAGTTAATTTAAATCCTGTTGAAGAAAATGAAGTGATTATGAACCCTCAAAGGTATGCATATCCGGCATGTGCAATTTCTGTAAGGTTCTCTTCTTTAATGAGATTGGCAGATTATCCTTGTTTGCTTACCAGTGAACCAATAACTGCAACTATGATGACAAATATCATGGCTCTTAATAAAGAAGATGCTGGATCTCCAGTTAAAGGTTGTAAGAATTGTGCGTCTGCTTCATTAATTGATTTCAGACATGATTTCTGTCAGTGGAAAGATGCAGTATAAAGTAGGTGTGTTATATGGCGCCATGCGGTATTGGAAAAAAATTCATTGCTGAATTGCTTGGAACATTTTTCTTAGTATTTTTTGGAACAGGTTCTGCAGTTATCACATTGATGATATCAGAATCAGTTAATCCAAATAATGTGGGCATTGGAATTTTAGGCGGTTTGGGAGATTGGATAGCTATTGCACTGGCATTTGGTTTAACTGTAATGGTTTGTATCTATCTTTTTGGAAGAATTTCAGGAGCTCATTTAAATCCTGCAGTTACAATTGGATTGCTGCTTAGTAAAAATATTTCTTTAGCAGATTCTGTGTATTATATTGTAGCTCAGATAATCGGAGCTTGTTTCGGAAGTTTAGCAGTATTTTTATGTTTAGGAATGCCTTCAGTAGTTGTTGGAGGTTTAGGTGCAACTGCTCCCGGCATGGTGTAAGTTATTTACAAACAATATTTGCGGAATTTATTGGAACTTTCTTTTTAGTGCTTGTAATAATGGGTGTTGCTGTTGATAAAAAAGCTACTCCTAATTTTGCAGGTTTATCTATTGGTTTTACAGTAACTGCAGTTATTATCTTTTTAGGACCATTTACTGGAGGTTCTATAAATCCTGCACGTACATTTGCTCCTTATTTGATGGATTATTTGGTTGGCGGAATAAATCTTTGGATGTATTTCCCAATTTATTTAATAGGTCCAATTGCAGGAGCTATTGCTGCAGCATTGGTATATACTTATCTGGCTAAAGACAATGATGTTTGTGAAATGCCGGGACCATTTAATTAGTTGCTATTAGTTGATAGTAACTAATTTTTTTTTTTTTAAAAAAAGTAATTTAAGATAGCTGTTTAAGCTATCTGTTAAGTTTTTTGATAGTTTGCAGCCTGCAAACCGTGGTATTTGATCATACCTTCAACTTCTCTTTGATCAGTTTCTTTATCTTCAAAAAGTAATTTGTTCAATACTGTGTAAGCTGAAAGGAGATTCTCTGGTTAATGGTGCAATGGAACCTTTAAAGAGTTTCATTGTAACTTCACCACTTACTCTTCTTTGCATATGGTCAATAGCTTGATCGATATCTTCTCTTAAAGGTTCTTGCCATAATGCTCTGTATACTAAATCAGCATAAAGTGTACTCATGTACTCTGCAAATCTTAATTCATCAGTAGTAAGTACTAATTCCTCTAATGCCTTGGTGAGCCGCAATCAGTAATTTAGCACCTTGGAACTTCATAGGTTTCCCTACTTTTTAAGTCCGATCATTCTGTTTTCAATAGTATCTACTCTACCAATACCATTTTCACCAGCAATTTTATTAGCTTCTTTAATAATGTCAATAAGGGGCATCATTTCTCCATTTATAGCTACTGGAATACCTTCTTCAAATTCAATAGATACTTTTTGAGGAGTGTCAAGTGCATCTTCAGCAGAAGCAGTCCATGCATAAATTTCTTCAGGAGGTTCATTTGCAGGATCTTCTAAAATATCCCCCTCAATGGATCTTCCCCAAATGTTTTCATCAATACTGTAAATTTTATCAGAGTTTAATTTGATGCCATTTTCAGCAGCATAAGCTTGTTCTTCAGTTCTTGTTAAGTTTAATTCTCTGATTGGTGCAATGATATCTAAATCAGACATAGCTAAAATAACAGCTTCAAATCTGAATTGATCGTTTCCTTTTCCAGTACATCCGTGTGCAATAGCTGTTGCTCCTTCTTTTTTGGCAATATCGATAATTTTTTGAGCAATTAAAGGTCTTGCAAGTGCAGTACTTAATGGGTATCCTTCATATTCTGCATTTGCTTTTATTCCTCTAGCTATGTATTCATTTGCAAATTCTTCTTTAGCATCAATAGTGTAGTGTTTATAGCCGCCTATTTCTTTTTTGCCATTTTTTCAGCTTTAGCTATTTCTTCATCGCCTTGTCCTACATCTACACATGCAGTAATAACTTCAACATCATATTTTTCTTCTAATAATTTAACACAAACAGAAGTGTCTAATCCACCACTGAATGCAAGAACTACTTTGTCCATTTGATCACCATAATAAATATTATAAATTAATTTCTATTTTTAATAGTATTTAATATTAATTTAAAATCAGTGTTTTTAATTTATCAGTTAATTTTGTAATTTTTTTTTTTCTTTGTTTGTTGCAAATTTGTTTTATATTTTTAAAATCTAATTTTTTTCCATTTTAGAAAATTATTTTGATTTTTTTAATTAAATAATGTGGGAAGTGTCTTATTATATTGTTTCATTAATTAAAAAGTATGTTTAAGAAAAGAAAAATTATTTATTATATTAAGTTAAAATAAATGTAAAAAATATTTGATATGTGGGAATATGAACAGAAGAAAAAAACTGATTATACTTATCCTTATTGTATGTATTATTGGGATATTTGCATTTGTAGGAAGTTTATTTTTAGGAGGTCCTAGTCTGGCTTCAGGTGATAAAAACATATTGGTCCCTGGCTAGTGACAAAGATGAACAGCCTTGGTGGCGGTGTAGATATGGCATACATGGTTAAACTGGAAAATGGAACTATAGCTAATTATACTCCTGTATATCCTTGGTGGAATGACTCATCCTACAAAACAAGCTTTAGGTGGTCTTGAAGGGCCAATGCGTCTTCATGACTGTCTGTGGGATGGTCCGGAACAGGGTATGGAGTATGCAAAGGAAATTGTGGAATATAATACTGGAATGCATGCTGATGCAGTAGTAATTATATATGATGACGGATTGGATGCCATTATAGATTCAATTAGGCCACTTAAAGTTGACGGGGTTGAAACGGATCTTGGTGCAACAGATATTGTAAGACAAAATGATAATTACTCTGGATATCATGGAAGGGATGATGGAATAACTGGAAATATGTCTAGGGGGATGCTGTAATGGTGTTAGTTAAAGCACTTTCTGAAGCATCTAAAGATCCAGTTAAGAAAAGTACAATGACCCGAGTGGCTTTGGAAGAATATTCTAAAGGAAACATTGTAATGTCTCCAAGCGGTTCTTTTGTAAAATTACTGACTACAAAAGGGTTTGAAGGTCTTTCATAATTAAATTGAAAAACCTGATTTTCTAATTTTTTGCTTTCATTAATATTTTTATCAATATATAAACAAGAGTATAACAAAATAATTATATTATAACAATATTAAAATTAAAGTAATGTAAAAATATTTGAAAGTGATGTAAATATGAATAGGCGAAATAAAATAATCATAATACTTGTTATTGTAATTATTGTGGGAATTGTGGCAGTTATAGCAAATTCATTTTTAAGCACTCCTACTTTAACATTAGGTGATAAAAATATATTGGTTTTAGCTGTTGATAAAAATGAACAATCTGGAGGTGGTTTGGACATGGCATTCATGGTTGAATTAGATAATGGTACTATAGCTAATTATACTCCGGTATATCCTTAGTGGAATGATTCATCCTACAAAACATGCTCTTGGAGGTCTTTCAGGACCTATGATGCTTCATGACTGTTTGTGGGATGGTCCGGAACAGGGTATGGAGTATGCAAAGGAAATTGTGGAATATAATACTGGAATGCATGCTGATGCAGTAGTTATTGTATATGATGATGGTTTGGATGCAATTATAGATTCAATTAGACCACTTAAAGTTGATGGGGTTGTAACTAACCTTAGTTCAGTAGATATTGTTAGACAAAATGATAATTATGCGGGATATGCTGGCAGAGATAGTGGAATAACTGGAAATATGTCTCGTGGGGATGCGGTATTGGTGTTAGTTAAAGCACTTTCTGAAGCATCTAAAGACCCAATTAAAAAGGACACAATGATTAAAGTAGCTATAGATGAATATTCTAAAGGAAACCTTGTAATGAGTCCTGAAGGTTCTTTTGTAAAACTGATGGCTACAAAAGGTTTTGAAAGTCTTTCATAAAAAAGATTATTTTGAATTTCTTTGTTAAATTTAATAAAAAATAGTTTGACAGAAGAGAACTCTTAATTGGGGTCTTATAATTGAGGTTGAAAAGTTATACGGGTTTTACATTTAAGAAAAAATCCCCCAATTAAGAGTTAGAGATTCAAAAGTATATTGGTACTTTTTTCTCTCTACTATTTATTTAGTAGGTTATAGTATATAAAAGTTTAGGTATACCTAAAACTTATTAATAAATCATTTTTTTCGTACAAAATTTAATTAATTTTGAGTATGTGGGATTTCCTTTTTAAAGTATTTTTATTACCAATAACTATTAATTTTCTTTTTAGCTCTGGTAATTGCCACATTAAGTCTTCTTAAATCTTTTAAAAATCCAATATTTCCATTTTCATTACTTCTTACAGTTGAAATGATTATAATTTTTTTTTTTCACGACCCTGAAAACCGTCTACGCTTTTTACTTCAATGGGTATTTTTTCTTGAATTAAATTTACTTGATCGGCATATGGGCTTATAATTCCAATATCCTTTGGATTTATTCCAGTTCCCATGTAAAATTTAGCTATTGAAGTAGCAATGTCTGCTTCGCTCTGGTTGATAATGGATTTGGAATCTTTTAAATGTTTTTCTTCATTGTTTTTTAAATTAGACGTGTCAATGAATAATAGAGGTTTCAAATTGTTGTGCAGCTGTTTTTCAACATCACTTTCTTTTTAGACGGGACAACTCTTCCAAATCAATAATTTCGTCAAGATTTATATTATCAACACTGGAATCGCTTTTCAGATTGCCATTGTAAAATTCTAAATTTGGAAACTTCATTAAAAAGCTATTCATTCTATACTGAACATTCAGTAAACTTGATTTATTGGGATATTTTTTAATTAGCTCTTCAAATAAGGTTTTTTCAAGAAAATGTGCTTTTTACTTATTATCGTTGGGGGCAATTGTTTATGATCACCTGCAAGAATAAATCTTCTGGCCTTGGATAATGGAATTAAAATGCTTGGAATTGTTCTTATAGGACGCTTCATCTACAATTACTACATTAAACTTTGTTCTGACTATTTCTTCAATAGCTGCTGTAGAGTTGGTTGATAAAATAATGTCACTGCTGTTAATAATGTCTTTAACTATTTTGTTTTCAAGTTTTTTAATTTTGTAATGAATCTCACTAATTTTTTTCATTTTCTAAAAGCCAGTTAGCCATTGATTCCATTTTGGAAGAACTTATTCCACGTCCACCTTTGCCTTTTGATGCATTATAAAGAATATCTGAATCACTAAATCCTCTGCGATATTGGGGAGTTGGTTTGGTGAATCGGTCTCTTGTTTCGCTTATTTGTTCTATCCTTTTTGTAATTTTTATTAATTTTACAGGTCAATTGATGATTTTCAGATTTATAAGCCAGAGAATATGCGATATTTTCTTTTGAAACTCTTTGAGGATGGCCTAATCTTGTAATTTTTAATTTTTTATTTTGGGATAGTCTGTCTAATATGTTATCAACTGCACTATTGCTTTCAGCTGTAACTAAGACTTTATTGCTCTGCCTTACTTCCTGTTGGATTAACTCAACTAATGTTCTTGTTTTTCCTGTTCCAAAAGGACCGTGTATTAAAAAAGAAATTTTCAGTATTTACTGCATTTCTAACAGCATTTTTTTTGAGACTCATTAAGGGATTTGTCTATAAAATCAATATATTTTTCTTTCTTGTTTTCTTTAGGGTCTTTTTTTTCAAGGAGTATTCAAGAGCATTTTTCCCTTTTGTGTTTAAATGCATTAGGTTATCTTCCATTCGTCTGAAAGTAACATCATTTGCATATAAATCAATTCTGACTTTCTTTTTAAGAGTCCATTTTGGAATTGATTTTTCAAAAGCTACTTTAATAAATCTGGCACCTTTTTCAACAACTGTTCCGGTTAAATCGCTTCTTAAAGGATAACCTGTACTAATTAGAACCATGTCTCCAACACTAATTTCTGTTTCGATTTTTTCAGACCTTCCGAACTGTACAATTTGAGAACCCAACTGTTTTCCTAAATATTTTCCTTTTACTTTATTGATGGCTCTTCCTAATGATTCTCTTTTCTTTGGAGACAAATTTTTTATTTCATTAGTCATTAATTCGATTTCAGCGTCTCTTTCATAGTTTATAAGCTTGATTAACTGTTTGATATATTTTTTCAATTTTATCCCTTAAATTATACTTTGTCTTATAATATAAATAAAAGTTTTAAAGTAAATATTAAGTAATGAATTTTGAAGTACTTGATGATTTTAACGGTTTGGAAATGGGTTTCATTTCAAACAATTCTGGTGGTTACATCTCTAAAAATAAATATCTTTTTGAAAAAATAGAATTGAATCATTTAAATCAATTTATTTTAGAACAATCTGTTTTTGGAACACCTATATTTAAATTGGGAAGTGGTGGAGTAAATATTTTAATGATTTCCGGAATTCATGGTAATGAGTTGCCGCCACAGTTGGCCAGTTTAAAATTATTAAATGAATTAATCAATACTAAATTAGAGAACACTGTTTATATTATTCCATTTGCAGCTCCAAAAGCTACTATGAATAATGAAAGAACTTTAAATTCAAGAGATTTAAACAGGTCAGCACATATTAAAAAATTCATTAAGTAATTTAATCATGCAGGCTATTGATGAGTTGGATGTTAATTTTGTTGGTGATTTTCATTCAACAGCTAAAAATAGTAATCCGGGATTTGAATCAGTATTTTCAAGCAGAAATCCTTCTCCAGAAAGCTGTTTAATAGCCATTATATTTCAGCACAAATGGGGAGTAAAGTAATCAGCTTTGAATTTGCAGGAAAAATTTACAAAGGAGCAGTTGAAGATGTTTGCAATTTAAAAGGAGTTCCTGCAGTTACTGGTGAGGTTTTATCTCCATTTGCTTTAGTTGGAAAAGGCAGTGATGAAAAATCTTTAATGCAAATGAAAAGTTTTTTATCTTATTTTGGAATTTTTTTAAAAAATAATGATTCAGTGCCTTTAATTTAGATTGTTATTTTCATTTTCAAATAAACTATTTTTTTAAATACTTTTCAAATGCTATCGCTATTAATTTGTAATATTAACTTATAATCTAAAGTTAAGGTGATTTTTTGTCTTCATATAAAGGACACACAATATTTGCATTGGTTTTGGCTTTAAATGTTTTTTAATAATCCTCTAATTATTGCATTAAGTGTAATTGGTGCCAATATTCCTGATTTTGATCATAAATTTAAAAAAGACAATGTCTATAAGATGATTATTTTGGGATTGATAGTGTTTATATCTCTTTATATCTTAAAATTGCCTTATTATTTAGGTTTAATAATAGTATTTTTAGGAACTGTCTTTTATTTTTCCCAGCACAGAAGTTTCACTCACTCTATTTTCGGTGTACTTACATTAACTGCGACAGTTTCTTTAATACTTATTTGGGCCTATGAAATTCTTATGGATATAACAATAATTCCTACATCTTATTTGTTTATGGCTATTCTGATAGCTCTTTTAAGCTTTTTATTCCTGAATAAGAAACTGCTCTTAATATTCTTGCCATTATTTTTCATTAGTTTATTTTTATTTGGAACACTAACTGTAAATTATGTTGAAATAGCTGTAGGATTGTTTTTAGGATTATTAAGTCATATTGTTCTGGATTCATTCAGTCCTTCCGGAATAAAGTTATTTGCCCCATTATCTTCTAAAAAGTCCCATAAACAATTTGGAACTTTATCTATAGTACTTTTGCTCATATTAGCTATTTATTTAAGAAGGTTTGAAATAATCATGTTGATGCAATACTTTTTTCCAAATATTTATTTTTCATAATGTGGGATTTATTTGATTAAATTAGTTTCTTTTAATATCTTTTTTTAATTGCTAATAATAGCTTTGATATTCCATATAAAACTGGTAATTCTATTAAAGGTCCAATTACCAGTCCAATTAATATTAATTGACTTTCAGGAAATGAATTTACTGCAATAGCTAGGGCTAATGGGGAATTTCGAGCTAAAGTGGTCATTGTCAGACTTGTATAGTTTTCATAATTAAATTTCATATTTTTAGCTACTATAAAATCTAAGATAAAATTTATGATAAAAAACAAGATTAATGGAATGAATATTAATAAAATTGAGTTTAAATTATTAAAAACAACTTCTCCTTCGCTATTGAATATTCCAAATACTGCAATAGCTAGAAATATTGTCTGATACTTTGAAAAAAAGTTGGGTTATTTTTTCATTTATTTTTGTTTTGTTTTTTAAGATGTATTTTGTTAGCTGTGCTAAAATAAATGGGATTACAATAACAATTAAAATTGAGTAAGCTAATTCATAATAATTCATGGAATTGCTGGTTGAAAAGAAGATTATTAGATATATTGGCAGTAATACAATCTGAAGTATTAAATTTATTGGAAGTATTGAAAAACTTAAATTTAAATTTCCTTTTGCCATTTTTGTAAATACTAAGTACCAATCAGTACATGGGGTTAGTATAAGCATAAAAAACCCGATTAGAATATCTATATTTCCTTTTAAAAATAGAACTCCCAGAAAATATCCTAGAAGCGGTGTCCAGATAAAGTTAATTATTAGGCTTGTGGATGTGAATTTAACATTTTTAAAGCTATTTTTTAAATCTTTAAGCGGAACTTCCAGAAACAGCCCATATAACATTAAACATAAAAATAAAGTTATTAAAGATCCACTATTGGCTGTTAAAAGAGGGATATTACTTAATCCAAGTCCTAACAGGATGGCTAAAAAGATTATTGCCGGTTCACCTTTTCTAAAATTTCCATTTACATCACTTTTTTAGGTGTATCTAAATTTTTGTATTTGTTGTTATTAAATCTTTCTACTTTAAAAATGAGCTTTATGATTTGTTTAAGTGATTATGTATGTGATGTAAATTTTTTAGATTAATTGTAATTATTTTTAAATAATTTGGGAAAAATTTATAGTTAATTTTTGTTTATCAATTACTTTCTTAAATTTGAATAATTTTTTATTGCTTCAAATTTAAATGCATACATTTATAATAAATAATCATGATAATTAATAATTGTTTATGTAGTCAATTTTATATTTTATTATTTTGACTTTTTAATCTACGAAATGGAGCTTATTTAATGTTTTTAACTAGACTAGGTTATGGGATTATTTATTTCTTAGACCTTATTTATGAAATACTTAAAGCAACCTTTGATGTTGCGTTTAATGGAATTATGAGACAAAATATTGATCCTGTAGTTGTAGAAATCGAGACAGTTTTAGAGAGACCTGTTTCTCAAACAATTTTGGCTAACAGTATTTCTTTAACTCCGGGAACTTTGTCAGTTGATTTGGATTCTGAAAATAACATTATTAAAGTAGCTGCTATTTCTCCAAGAAGTAAGGAAGATATTATTCCTTTTGAACCATATATAAAGAAGATGTTAGAGTAGTTTTCTTTATATGTTTAAATAATTGTTGAGTGGGATAGTAATGGACATATTATTTATTTCAAAATATTTTGTGGTTATTGCATCAATGATAATGATGCTTGCTGCGTTAAGGGCAAGTGCTTATAAATCTACAACAATGGGGCTTTTAAGCAGTTCTGTTGTAGTTGTAGCTTTTGCATTATCTTTACTTGTTGTTGGGGATATGTATGGCATATCATTCTTTAAAGATATTTCATTAGCTTTAGTGCTTTTTGGATTTATAGGGACTGTTGCTTTTTTGCTGTTACACAAGGGGAGATGACTAATGTTTGCAGTTGAGTTGATTCAGTCTATTCTTCTTATTATTTCAGCTATTTTAATGATAATATCTGCAATTGGATTTTTAACCCTGGATAAAAATATGAATAATTTGATTTATGCAAGAATTCATATTGTTGGTGTTTTTGATGTTGCATTTATTATAGCAATGATTGGGTTGCAACAATATCTTTTAGCAGGTATTTATTTAGTTATAGCACCATTTACAGCACATGCAATAGCTAATGCTTTTTATAACTCAGAAGATAAAGTAAATAATTTAAAAAATAAAGAAGTGGAAGTTGAAAGTTCAGACGATGAAAATCCGTTTGTTCATAATATAAATAAAGTTAAAGAAATGGAAAATAAATCAGATGAGAGTAATGAGGATAGTATTAAATTTTCTATTTCTACATTAGAGATTAGTGAGGATGAATAAGATGTTAAGTATTATATTAATGATTATTACAGTTTTAAGTGCGATTCTTGCTCTTATTCAAAAAGATTTGTTAAAAGCAGCAATTTTAACAGGATTTTCTGGTGGTGCTCTTGCAGTGCTTTTCCAACTTTTACTTGCTCCGGATGTTGCTTTAACACAAGCTATTGTTGGTGCAGCTATTGTTCCTGTATTTTTAGCATTGGCTGTTAAGAAAACACAAAGGGATGGTTCCTAATGGCATATATGCAATTAGCAGCATTATTTACTGCAGGAGCATTGGTAGTTGTTGGTCTTTTTTGCAGCTATTTTCATTGATAATATTGTAAAGAAAATAATTGGTATTAGTTTTATTGAAGAAGGTGCAAATTTATTTATTATAGCTATTGGATACAAACCTGGAGGAGTAGTTCCAATTTTGATGCCTATGGAATGTCTCCGTCATGGTTTGCTGTAAACTCTGCTTATCCATTGCCTTTTGGATTGGTACTTACCAGTATTGTAATCGGTGCAAGTACATTGGCTGTAATGTTGGCTATTGTAATGGTTATTTACAAGAAATACGGAACTTTAAGTACAAAAGTACTGTTGGCTGATACATCTAAACAGGAGGAATACGATGAGTAACTATTTGATTCCTCTTATGGTAGTAGTTCCTATGCTTTGTGCAATACTTGTAAATGCTTTTGCTAAATTTAATAAATCTATTAAAGTATTGACATTTGTAGTTGCTATCTGTTTACCGATTATTCCATTGCTTTCCAATTATGGATTGCACTTCTTTGGAGGATATACTCCGATGTTGGATAATGCAACTGGTGTAATTTATCATCCGGCTATTACTTATGCTTTTGACATGCTGCAACAGATATTCATAGCGGCAGTAGGTTTAATAACATTTTTAGTAGCTTTTATTTACTTGTCAAAATATAAAAAAGCATCCGGACAGTATTTGTTCTTATTGTTCATGGGTACAGCATCTGTAACTGCATTAATGCTTACTGATGATATATTTAACATGTTTGTATTCTTTGAGATACTTGCATTGGTTCAAGTAGGTATTGTAATTGCATCTCCTATGGATTACAGTTATGAAATGGCTCTTAAATATATGATTTTAGGATCTATTGGAAGTCCGATAATGCTTTTAGGAATCGGATTCTTACTTGCAAGTACTGGTAATATTAACATTTCTGATATAATTGTGGCTCTTCACAATGGAACTTTAAGTTATACCTCCCCAGTATTTTTAATGTCATTTGCTTTAATATTCTTCGGATGGTTATATGCTTCAGGTTTGCCTCCGTTCCATATTATAAAATCCGGAATGTACAGTAAAGCAGAACCTCATGGTGCAGCTTTGCTTCAAACATTTACGGTTATTTCAATGATTTCCATTGTATTGATAATGTTTAGAATATTCCATGAATTGCCAATATTTGAACTGTTATTGGTTTTGTTTTCAGTATTGGCTATGATTCTAGGTGTTTCACTGGCTTTAACTCAAACAGACTTCAGAAGAATGATCGGTTATTTGGCAGTTGGTGAGCTTGGTTTTATCGGTTTAGGTATTGGTCTTGGAACTCAATTTGCAATTACTGCAGGTCTTTTTAAGGCACTTAATGAAATAATTACTACTGCATTATTATTTATAGGATTCGGACTTATTGCTTATGTAACTAAAGAGGAAGACACCCGTAAATTGGGAGGATTGCTTGCTTATCATCCGAAAGTTGGTTTAATGCTTTTATTTGGTGGTTTGGCAATGGCTGGTGTTCCTCCATTCAGCGGATTCCAAAGTAAATTAATGCTTGTTCAAGCTTCATTAAGTTGCGGATATCCGGAATTATCCATTCTTGCGGTTATAGTAAGTATAGCTACATTTGTTGTATTTGTTAAAACATTTTATGGAATGTTTTTAAGACCAAAACCAAAAGGTTTGGAAGTCCCTGACAATGAGGTTCCTAAATCCGCTGTATTTGCAATGGTTGTTTTATTGGCTTTAATTATTATATTGGGTCTTTGCCCAGGTCTTGTTACAAATGGAATTTATGAGTTTGTAGGAGGTATTTTATGAAACTTTATGATCAAATTTTCAATGTTGTAAAGGATTTTAGAAAATTCTTTTTCTCCAGGTCCTGTAACTAATGCAGATGTTTCTGGAAGTATTACATCTGAAATATTATTGATTGTTTCATTAGTGTTGACATGTTTATTATTGAGACATGTTCATATATTGCTTTCAGGGCTTGTTACTTTGATTGTTCTTGTTGTTTTAATAAAGAATATGCCATTAATTCCTAAATTTAAAATAGAGCAGGATGATTCATTGGATAAAATGATATTTTATGCAGTAATGGTGCTGGGAATAGTTGTGGTATTTGTTTACTGGGGTGGTAACCTTGTCTAACAGTATTAGAACTTTAGTTGCATCAGTAGTGACTGTATTATTTTCTATATCTTTATTTGATGCATTATTTAACTTAAATAAAGTCATTGTTCCTAGTGTAAGTAATATTTACAATGCTTTAGGTACCAGCATATCTCCAAACTTAATTACTGTTGTAATTTTTGATTTTAGAGGTTATGATACCTTAGGTGAGTCTATTATATTACTGACTGCAGGTTTAGTTGTTTTACTTGTATTTGGTAGAGGAAGATTAGGGGGTAAAGAAGAATGAGTCAGAATAGTGTGATTTTAAAGTTGATAGCTTTACCTATTGCAATTTTTGTATCATGTATGGGAATAATGACTATTTTGGGAGGACATATAACTCCTGGAGGTGGTTTCCAAGGTGGAGCTATGATTACTGCAGGTGTTATTCTATGTATTTTGGTGTATGGATTAGATAAATCCCCAATAAATTTTTCTCATAATTTTGTAGATATTGTAGAAAGTTTCGGAATTTTGGTTTATATTGGTCTTGGTCTTGTAGGTTTATTCTTTGCAGGTGCTTTCTTGTATAATGTAGGAACAGACCTTTCAGGAGTAGTTAAGGATTTGTAAGAACAATTTTCCATTATCCTGATGTAACAAATGCAGGAATAGTCCCGTATTTAAATATAGTTGTTGGATTAAAAGTGTTTGTTGGTTTAAGTGCAATTGTTATAGCTTTCATGGGATTTAAAAAATTTGAAGAGGAAAACTGAGGTGAACATATGTTAAATTTAGGAGCGATAATATTTGGATTTTTATTTGGAGTTCTTATAGGTTCTCAAATTAAAACTAAATCTATGGATACACAGTTCACTTTAGCATCATTTGTAATAATTTTCATTGTAGGTTTAGTTTCTGCATGGCAATTAGGTCCGTTTCCATTTTACACAGATATGCCAATAGCTTCAGGATTTTTCTTTGCATTAATTGGTATTTTTGTAGGTAAATTATTATTCGGAAGAGGAGATTGAGGGGTTTATAATGTTTGTATCAACTAATACATGTGATGGAAAAGGGGAATGTATTAAACAGTGTCCTACAAAAGCTATTCGTTTAATTAATGGAAAAGCTTTTAAGTTGCCTTACTTGTGGTTTATGTTATAAAAATTGTCCAAGTAATGCAATATTCATTAATAGCTATGGGGGTTATGTTGTAGACAGAGCCAAATGCAGCGGCTGTGGGATGTGTATGTATAACTGCCCTATAGATAATATTAAAATTGAAGATGGGATTGTTTATGGTATTTGTTCACGTTGCGGAGTTTGTGAAGAAGCTTGCCCATCAAATTAGGATTGACAGCTTTAGATTAACTGAAGAAAAACAGTTGGAGTTTATAAAATCTTTAAGCAATGCATTACCAACATATAAAGGAGTACCTCATAAGCCTAGTGAAACAACAGAGGTAACCAGAAGCTATTTCACAACAGATTATGACAGGTGTATTTATTGTGGAAGATGTGAAAAGTACTGTCCGACAGGTACAATCCAGGTAACTTTAGATAGGGATGAAGGTATTTGCAGTGATTGTGGACTTTGTAGTGATGTCTGTCCTAATGGTGCAATGAATAAAAACCACATTGTTAATAAAAAGCACATGTACACTTTGTTTAAATTGTTTGAAAGCATGTCCTCATAATGCAATATCTATTGGGAAGTTTAAAATAAATGTAAATCATATTAATCAAAAACCGGAAGGTTCAATTATCTCTTGTATTAATTGCGGATTATGCGCTAGTTTGTCTGAAAATGATTCTTTGAGATATGAAGATTCAAAATTAAGATATGATCCAACAGAAGATATTGGAGAAAATATACCAAAAGCACATAAAATAGCTATTGATTCTTGTCCGGTAGCTACATTAAAAGAAGATGATGAAATGCTTCTTGTTAATGAAATAACTGGTGAAGAACAAAACACACTTGCCGGATTTTGCGTATCCTGTGGAAACTGTGTTAAAGTCTGTGAAAATGATGCAAGGTTGTTTAAAGTAGCTACTTGGGATGGATCAATAACTGATGAATGTATTTCATGTGGAATATGTTGTGAAGTATGTCCTAAGGAAGCTATTACTCTACATAGAGGAACAATCTCTGTTGATTTAGATAAATGTATTTTATGTGAAAACTGTGGTGTGTACTGTCCAGTTAATGCAATTCCAAGAACTACTATGCATAAAAAAAAAGAGATTGTTGATGGATTCTGTTTCATTGAACAGCAATTATGTATGCACTGTGGTTTGTGTTATGATATTTGTCCATATGATGCAATTAATAAAAATAATGGCAAATTTGAAGTAGATGAAGACAAATGTAAATATTGCGGAGCATGTAAAAACGCTTGTCCTGCAAATGCATTTATGTTTGAGAGAAATTTTAAAGATTCTATAGAGGAGATCTAAATGAGAAACATGCTTAAAATAGCACTGGAAGGAGCATTCACTAACTTTAAAAGAATATTTTTCGCAGCAGATAGAGTTACTGACATGGAAATGCGAAAACAGATAAGTACACTTTCTGTTAAACCGGCAAAAAAAGTAGATGAAGATGCCTGTATTGGTTGTGGAGGCTGTGCCAATGTTTGTCCAACCAATGCTATTGAAATGAAGAAATTAGCATCTCCGGTAAAATTGACTGACAGCTGGACAAAAACAGAAGTTCCTGAATTAAATTCGCTAAAATGTGTGGTATGTTATTATTGTCATGATTTCTGCCCTGTATTTTTATTATATGGTGAAAAAGGAACTATCCATCCAAATACTGTTGGAAATCAGGAAGTGGATGTTTCAGAACTTATTAATCAGCCAGTTAAAATATCTGATGATAAATTAAAAGTTATTTCACAGTATCTTTCAGATAAAACAATATTAAAAAAAATAGAGAGGATTAAGGGGATTATATGGGAATTAAATCATTTTCAAGAGCAAGAGCAATACATCTGATGTTGGTTTATACTGGTGGATGTAATGGGTGCGATATTGAGATTGTTAACTCTGTATTATCACCTAGATTCGATGCTGAACAGTATAAGGTTTTCTTAACATGGAATCCTCGTGAAGCTGATGTTTTAGTAGTTACAGGTCCTGTAACCAAATTAAACAGAAAACCGTTGGAAGAAATTTATAAGGCTATCCCTGAACCTAAATTGGTAGTAGCTGCTGGAAGCTGTGCTTTAATGGGTGGAGTTTATAAGAATATTCATGGAGATATTCCTTCTGAAGAAATTGAAGGGCCTGTTGAAAACATTATACCAGTAGATGCAAAAGTTCCTAGCTGTGCTGTAAGGCCTCAGGATGTTTTATCTGGTGTTGTATCAATTTTACCAAAATTACTGGATGCAGATTAAAAAGGGAGTTTAAAAAATGGATGAAAAAATACCGAATAGTAAAATTATAGAAACAGAAATTCCTATGGGTACAGTTCACCCTGCTGCATTGGAGCCATACAGAGTAAGGCTTTTTGTAGAAGATGAAATTGTACAAGAAGCTGAAATAACTATTGGTGTTAACCATAGGGGTGTAGAAAGAATCATGGAAGGACTCCCTGTTGAAAAAGCCAATGCGTTAACTGAAAAAATATGTGGAATTTGTTCTAATGCTCATGTTTGGAATTCTGTAAGGACTGCGGAATTGGGTTTGGATATTGAAATTCCGGAAAGGGCAAGTTATATTAGGATAATTGTTGGGGAATTAGAAAGATTACATAGTCATTTCCTATATTTGGCTCATGGTTGTGAAGTTTTAGCTCATGAAACCTTTTCAATGAGAGTTTTCTATCTTAGGGAAATAGTAATGGAACTTCTAAACATGATTGGAGGTAACAGGGTTCAGTATGGTTGTTCTGTTATTGGTGGTGTTAGGCCAAGATGTGAGCTGGATTCTAAAAGACTTGAAAGATTAGCTAATGATATGGATGCACTGGAAGAAGGCTTAACTGACTTTGTAAACAGATTTACTTCTGATTCAATACTGATGTCAAGGATTACCGGAATAGGTGTACTTCCTCAAAAAACAGGCTATTAAATTAGATGTTTCTGGCCCATCTTTAAGAGCTACTGGTGTGGTATATGATTTAAGAACAACAATGAGTGAATATGATCCGTTTGATTTTAATATTATAACTCAGGAAGATGGAGATGTTAAATCTAATTTGATGATGAGGGCATTGGAATCATTTGAATCAATAAAAATCATTCGTCAGGCTGTTAAAAACTTGCCTGAAGGTCCGGTTGTAACTCATGATTGGGAAATGAAAGACACAGATATTATTGAAAGCCGTATTGAAGTTCCAAGAGGGACATTATATCATTCATATGCTTTAGAAAGCGGAAGAGTCAGACATTCTATTATCAGGACACCTTCTATGGCAAATATAGGTGCAATGCAATATGCATGTATCGGCGATCAAATAACTGATGCCCAGTTGTGTATTGTACAGTGTGATCCGTGCTTTACCTGTACTGACAGAGCAATTGAGATAATTAGGAGATAAAATTATGATGCAAAATACTATTATGTTTTCTATTTTGGCAGTAATTGCTACAGTAATTGTTTGTTTTGTTGTAAGTACATTTTTCTTAAGGTATTGAGCGAAAATATGTTCATGCTAGAATTCAACAAAGGATCGGACCGCCAGTAACTTCTCCAGGAATCATGGCTCCAATTAAATTTGCATTTAAGAAAAATGTTGATGTGGTTTCACCTCTTCCAAAATTGTATAAGGCATTGCCGATTATATGTTTTATGGCAGTATTGTGTATATTGGTTGCTTTAACTCCTCAGGCATTTTATGTTCCTGCATTAGCTAGTTTAATAGCTGTTGTAGGTTTATTAAAAGTTGAAGAAATATGTTATGTATTGATGGGAGCATTATCCAAGTCCGTAATGTCTGTCAGGATGCCGTTTCCTGATTTGGCTAAAGGAGCAGCACATACAAATACTACAAGGTCTTTTATGGAAGATATAAGTGCAAGAAGATCTTTAAGGATGATTACTTATGGTTCATTCCCATTGTATTTGGCAGTATTTGCACCTATAACATACTGTGGAAGTATTTTCCTTAAGGATATAGTTCAATATCAGCAGGCTAACGGGCCGTTTTTATTTACTGTATCAGGTGCTATTGCAGCAATTGTGTTTTTCATGGGATACATGATTCTGTTAAATGAATATCCATTTTCAATTATTAAAGCAAAATCTGATGTAATTGAAGGTCCGTATATGGAATATGCTGCCAAATATAGGTCTGTTGTATTTGTTACTAGAGGATTTCTGATGTTTGTACTTGGTGCTCTGTTTTCAGTATTATTTATTGGAATACCTCCAAATATATTTTCATGGGGAATTTTGGTTAATATTGTTGTAGCTTTAATATTTGTATTTATGATGGGTATTTTTTCAGCATTCACTCCGGTATTTACAAACAGACAATTATTGCCAACTATTGTTGGAACATCTTTGCTTGGAGTATTAGCTATTGTAATTGGAGTATTATGAGGTGATTATTTGAAATTTGTAATGCAGCCAAAACATATGGTAAGTCTTGGGGGATATATTGTAGAAACACAGTTTCCTTTATAGGAATCTTATAGTTATAAATAAAACCTCTGAACCTATTAAAATTGAAATTCCGGTTTTTGATGAAAGCTGGATTGAAGAGCATAGGGAGTTAGGCCTTGGAAGTAATTCCTGTATCAAAAAGAGGATAATTATTTAAAAATGTGGAAAAAGAGCACATGCTGAATTAGATAAAATAAGGAATTAAAATGGAAAATTATAGTTTAACCATTAAATCTGACGAAAAAAAAGGAGTATTGGATGATATTACTTCAATTATAGTTGCACATGAAGTTAATATTAGCTATACTCACCTTTTTATTGAAAAAAATAATGTGGGTACAATAGATTTGGAACTTGAACATGTGGAAGATATTGATTCATTAATAGCTGATTTGGAATCTCTTAAAGAAGTTAAATCTGTAGAAATTCATTCTTCACAATCAAATATTTATGGAAAACGTATTATTATTGTTGGTGGTGGAGCACAGGTATCTCAAGTAGCTTTAGGTGCAATCACTGAAGCTGACAGGCATAATATTCGTGGAGAACGTATTAGTGTGGATACGCTTCCTATTGTTGGTGAAGAGAATATAGCTGAAGCTACTGATGCAGTATCAAGACTTCCAAGGGCGCATGTTTTGGTATTGGCAGGTTCTTTAATGGGTGGAGAAATATCTGAAGCTGTTAAAAAAAAATAAAAAAGGAAAAAGGAGTAATTGTAATTTCCTTAAATATGCTTATGGAAGTGTTACGGAGCATGCAGATTTAATTATAACTGATCCTGTACAGGCGGGAGTGCTTGCTGTAATGGCAATAGCTGATACTGCAGTCTTTGACATTAAAAAGCTTCATGGGAATATTAAATATTAATCTTTTTGTACAAATTGCATAATATTCGCAGTTTCTACACTTTTTTTTTCATTTATTTTTACTTTTGGAATTTTTTATTAATTATGATTTCTTTAACTTCATTCAATACACTAAACAGTCCTTTTCTAAGATTCATATCCATAATTACCGGTCGTTTATCGTCTATTTTTGAATATTTTACAAATCCTACAAAAACTTCGGTGTCAAATTCTTCTTCAATTAAGATGGCATTTGCAGCTAGTTCTATTGCATCACTGTCCCAAGTTCCTTTAAGTGGGGGTTTTGAACTTTTAAAACTTATTGGATAATATTTTCCATCAATAATTTCTATTTTGTCACATATTCCGATTAAATCAAGTTGTTTGTCTTTCATTAGGTATGAATACATGCAATTTGGAAAAAACATCTCGACAATTTCCATTCCGTCTTTGTCCAGAATATTCATGGCTTTTTTGGCTTTGAGAGCCAATATTTTCATGTTAAAATAAGTTTCATCTGTTATTTCGTCTGTCTGCTCTTGTGTAATGCCTAATTTCAAATTCTTTATGGTGCTGATATTATTTTCGGTGTATGTGGCTATATTTTGACCTAATGCAGTTTCTATTTCATCTAAATTCATAGTTTTATTTAGTTTGCGCATATTTTTCTGCAATAAATCCTGAATATCTATTTTGAGATTTTTAATTTCATTATATAATTGGTATTCGTCATTTTGAGAAATGTCAACATGTGTTTTTAGATATAATTTCATTGGGCAGTACATATGCATTTTTATAGATGATATATTTATCATTTTTTAACCTCTTTAAAATCGATATTATTGATTAGAATTAGATAATATAAATAATATGAGGTTATAAATGCCTTAAATTATTTAAAAATAAGTAAAAAAAGAGAATAGCTAATAATATTTAGCTATTAAAACAATTTTATCATGCCGGACTTTCTTTGAGTTTAACATATTCGTCCATGGATTCTCTGGTAGTTCCAACAACAAGTCTGTAGGAATCTTTTTTTACCTTCACTAATGACTTTTTCGACTTTTCCTTTAGCTAGGACATGTTCACCGTCAATAACTTCTCCGGCATATGTGTGGGTAAATGAAACAACTTCAGATATTGGTGCTTCAACTCCATCAAGTATTTTTAAGTTTTCAATGGTGTATAATGAAGGATTATCAAATGCGCCAAGTGCACTTACAATATCACATTCTATTTGAGCGATTCCTAATGGTTCATAAACAGTATCTCCCCATTTGCCGCTAATTTCATCATAATTTTTAGTGCATAAAATATCAAATAAAGTTCCGTTTATTGTTCCTCTGTTTCCTTTTCTGTTTTCGTACCATTTGAATTCGTCCATGGTTAAACTGGAATCTTTCATACGTTTGTTGTAGACTTTTTTCCCAAAATTCATCTACAATTCCATTTACTGTAATATCTTTGTCAACTTCATCAATATGGACATTTTTACCTTTATTTTCCCTAAATGCTTTCATAGCTTTTCTGTGATTTTCCAGTCCGAAGATTACAAAGTCAATATCAGACACATCCTCTTTGTGAAGTCCGGGGAGGATAGATCCGGAAATTCCCAAGTTTTCATAAGGCACACCGGCAACATAATGGAAAAAGTCACTGACATCCATTAGTTTAGCCATTATTTCCGGATTTTTTAGCTTTTCACCTTTATTGAAAGCATCTCTAAGTTCAGCCAGTCTTTCTTCAGGTTTAATAATTTCAGCTACTTTATCTTTGGGAACACCCATCATTTCAACATTTGTCACATCACAGAAATATAGATAATCCGGATGATTTTCTCTTAAATAACTGTAAGCTTCATCAGATGTAACTTTCCTGTATTTTTTTTACCGTCTTTTTTCCCTGTCTCCATTTGAATCTGGAATATATCTTAAAAATGAGATAAATCTATCATCAGGATGAACATAATTGGTAGAAGCAAAGAATAATCCATCTGTTGTATAAATAAAATCTCTTGTTCTAACTTGTTTCATAAAAATAACTTCCTTACTTTATTATTATGAAATTAATATTAAACTTGATTTTCTATTTAATTTTTAGTTGTGTTAAATTTCTTTTTAAAGTGAAATTATTTTTCAGCACTTCACAATATTTTTATATAAAAATAGCATCTAACATTAAATCATGACTATTATTCATAAACATATTGATGATATTTTCGAGTATGATGGAAGTCAAATTAATCCTTCCTGGGCTTTTAATGAATTTGAAATTTATGGATCATCTATTATTACTTGGGTAGGTCCTGTAAATATTACTCCTGATAATTTAAAGGATTTTGCAGATGTTGGACTTGAAATCAAATCTAATTATATGATTAATTTTATTTGTGAATTTTTTGACTGCCAGCCTGCAAATATGAGAATAGCTTACCTTCGTCAAAGATTGCTTGTCATGATTTTTAGAGAAGTTCTTTTTTGAAAAGGGAATTGTTTCTAAAAGAGAAGGTGATGATATATTTGTGGAAAATAGAAAATTAAGTATTTCAATAGCTAGTGCATCCTTAAGTTCTATGAAAATACATTTTGCTCTAAATCTTGAGGATAAGGGAACTCCAGATGATGTTGAAACTATCGGTCTTTTTGATATTAAAGATAAAAATGGCAATCAAATATTCAACAAGGATAACTTAACTGAATTGGTTAATGATGTTGCTGGCAGATATATTGATGAATTAGAAACAATTGAAAAAGATATTAGCAAAACTAACTTATTATAGAATGGTGATTTTATGAAAATTATGATTAACGGTATACAATCAAATTTAAGGTTCTCTTCAGCTCATGTTATTCCTGGACATGAATCATGCGGTTATATTCATGGACATTCCTATTTTGTAGATGTGGAAATCGAAGGAGAACGTGCAGGGGATTTTGAATTTGTAGTGGACTTTAAAGATGTCAAAGCATACACTAAAGCAATTTGTAATGAATTGGACCACAGGTTATTAATTCCTGTTTACAATGATTTAATAGATATTAAAGATTTTAATAAAAAATCAGACTCTATTTTCGATTTAAAAGAAGAAAAAACAGTTCATTTTAAAATAGCTGGAAAAGGATATTCTATTCCGGGTGAAGATTGTGTTTTCTTACCTCTCCCTTATTCTTCTGCTGAAGAGTTGTCCAAATTTTTTGCCGAAACATTAGCTAAAAAAATTAGCTGAAAAATATGATAATCTGGAATATGTTGCAGTTGGAGTTAATGAGGGAATCGGACAGGGAGCAATTTATAAAAAAAAGTGCTTGATGATTAGTTATGAAAGCTCCAATAATCGAAATTTTTTCAAGTTTTCAGGGGAAGGCCTTTTCATTGGTCAAAGACAAATCTTTGTTAGATTTGCAGGATGTAACTTAAACTGTAACTATTGTGATACTAATGATAGCAAATCTGAAAAATCAGGTAAATTAATGACAGTTGATGAGGTTTTGGCAGCTATTGAAAAGGTTAGAACTCCCGATTGTCATGTAATCTCTTTTACTGGTGGGGGAACCTAGTTTATATCCTGAATTTATTAATGAAGTTGCTCGTCAGACTGATTTGAAAATTCTTTTTTTAGAAACAAACGGCACTTTACCTGAAAAAAAATTGATTTTATTGAAAAATTAGACATTGTATCATTGGATATTAAATTGCCTGAACATTTTAACAATGATTTTGATAAAGATATTTTTATCAATGAAATCAAATCAGTAAATTTATTAATGGCGAAGTCTATAATGTTATATTGTAAAGTAGTTGTATTGCCTTCAACAAAAACAAATTTAATTCAAGAGGTAATGGAAAAATTATCTAATAATATTTCAAGCAAAAACAAACTTCAAATAATTATCCAGCCATCTAGTCCTTTAGAGGATTGGGGTAATTCTAATTCTAAATTATTTGAATTTTCAGAAATTGTTGGGCAATATTTTGAAGTATCCACCATTCCACAGGTACACAAGATATTGAATATTGAGTGAATGTGGAAATCTTTTTTGTTTTGAATTTTATTGAATTATTTTTTGTTAGGCGTACATTTAGAACTACTAGAGGTGTGATAAAATGAAAGATAAATCATCCATTTTAAGAAAATCTATAAAGATGGGCTCAGTCGAGCATGAAACAAAAGTTTCTAATAAAGAAGGAGAAATCATGGCTATTGCAAGCAAAGACGTGATTTCTATACCTCCAACTAAAAGTATCAAAGATACTGCTAAAGTAATGATGGAACATGAGTTCAGGAGGTTACCAATAGCTGATCCGGGTTCTGGTAAGGTTTTAGGTATTGTTACAGTAATGGATATTTTGGATTTCTTTGGTGGAGGAAAGAAATTTAACATTATTGAGAAAAAATACGAAGATAACTTCTTAGCAGCTATTAATGAACCTATTAGAGAAATTATGACTCGTGATGTAATTTGCCTTTCTGATAAATCTTCTATTAAGGATACTATTGAAACAATGTTATCTAATCAAATTGGTGCTATTCCTCTTGTAGATGCTGATGATAAGCTTGCAGGTATTGTAACTGAAAGGGATATTGTATTATCATTAGCTGGCGTATTGACTGAAGAAGTTGCACAGGATTACATGTCTACTAAAGTATTTACAACCACTCCTGGAACTCCAATTGAAAGTGCTTGTAAAATAATGGTTAGAAACGGTTTAAGAAGGATACCTATTGTTGGGGGTGAAGCTGACATATCTAAAGCAAGTAAAAAATTGTTAGGTATAGTAACTTCTACTGATATTATTAGGTATTTCAATGCAAAAAGAATTATTTGATAACTTAAATTCTAATGCTGCTTCAGAAGTATTGAAAAACATAGCTTCTAATATTATGGCAGAAGATCCAATTACTGTATCTCAAACAGAAAGAATTGGAGATATTTGTGCATTATTTGCCGAGAAAAATATTGGTGGTGTGCCTGTAACTAAAGACGGCGAGATTATTGGTATCATTACTGAAAAAGATATATTGAACGCAATTAAAACATTATAAACTTTAAAAAATAGGAGTATTTCTTTTTATTCCTATTTTTTTTTTTAGATGACGTAGTTTATTCGTAACTAAATGGAGATGATAATATGCAAATAAAAAACTTGATGTCTGAAGATTTAATCACTGTTGATAAGGATCAAAAACTTTCTGATGGTTTAAAATTATTGGCTAAAAATGATGTTTCACGTTTGCCGGTAATCAATACTAATAAAGATCATCAAAGGGAATTAGTGGGAATTATTTCAGAAAGAGATGTAGCTGATAAATTAGGTTCTTCAAAATATGAAAATATGCCCGCATCAAGACTTCATATTTCATCTGTTATGGTTAAAGATGTAATCTCTGTTGTTGAAACAATGGATTTGGCAGATGTTGCAAATTTAATGTTGGAAAATGGTATCGGTTCAGTACCTATTGTATCTGACGATGATATGATGGTTGGAATAGTTTCAAAAGCTGACTTTGTAACTCTTGCAGTTGGTAGAGCATTTGATAAAATAACTGTTAAAGAAGTAATGTCTGACGATATCAAAGCAGTATCTTCACAGGAAAGACTGGTTCATGCAAGAAGAATCATGATTGATTCTCATGTAGGAAGGTTGCCTGTTATTGATGGAGATGAACTTGTAGGTATGATGACTTCAAAAGATGTTATGAAAGCATTTATCAATTTCAGAAAAAATGTTCCTGAAAAATATCAAAAACTCAAATTAAAGAAATTTTAGTTGAGGAAGTCATGTCTGATAATCCGTTATCTATTTCAAAGGATGCATCTATTTCCGAAGTGGCCAACACGATGATGGATACTGGTTATAATGGTTTGCCTGTTGTTGAAGACAATAATGTAATTGGTATTATAACCCAAACAGATATTTTAAGACTTATAGCTAAATTAGAGTCTTAATTAAATTTTAATAGCTAATATTTTAGCTATTTCTTTTTTTTTATTTTTTTACAATAAACTTTTTAACTGTCAAGCAATATAACACAAAGTATTATGTGTAATAATATTTCATTTTTAGGTCCGAAAGGAACTTTTTTACTCATGAAGCAGCTTATATACTTGAGGGAAATTTAATTCCATATTGCACGATTCCTGCAGTGATGGAAAGTGTTTCAAATGGGGAGTGTCAATTTGGAGTAGTGCCAATTGAAAACTCTATTGAAGGTCCGGTAGGACTTACTCTAGATTCTTTAGCTCATAAATTTGATTTAAAAATATTTAAGGAAATGGTAATTCCAATTAATCAGAATTTAATTGTCAATCCTAAAACAGTTATGAATGACATAACTGATGTATATTCTCATTCTCAGGCAATAGCTCAATGTCAGGAGTTTATTAGGGATAATGAAATACAGCCCCATTATGCTGTAAGTACAGCCCGTGCAGCTAAAAAGTATTTTAGGCGATAAAACAAAGGCAGCTATTGGAAATTCTAAAGCTGCTGAGATTTATGGCTTGGAAATCCTCAAACCTAATATTCAGGATTTGGATAATAACGAAACACGTTTTGTAGTTTTATCGAAAAATGATCATGAGCCTACTGGCAGGGATAAGACGTCAATAATATTCTCTATTTATGAAGATAAACCTTGGTATGCTTTATAAAATATTAGGTGTTTTTGAAAAAGAAAGTATTAACTTAACAAAAATTGAATCAAGACCTTCTCTAAAAAAGGTTTGGGCAAATATTTGTTTTTTGTTGATTTTTTATGGTCATAGAAAAGATAAAACTGTTCAGAATATTCTAAATGAACTGGATGGGCTTACTTACTTTTTAAAGGTTTTAGGTTCTTACCCGGAGTTTTAGAAAAACTTTAAATTATTGGTTTAATAAACTAATATTATGATAAGATTCAGGGATGGTATACATGCCAAATGATAAGGAGAAACTTCTAAAAGTTATGCGTAGTTTAGATGCAGACTATGCTCATGGCAAAATTTCTGAAGAAAAATACAGATATTTTCGCTCTAAATATGAAGATAAGCTCAATACATTAGATGCTCGTGATGCTACTAATAGAATTAGGTCTATGCAGGGTAAACCATCTGGTAAAAGAAAAACTAACCCTAAACCTCCTAAACTTAATAAGAAGAAAAAAGAGGAGCCAGATTTAGTTCAAAAAATATATTATCAATCCAAAAAAAAAGGAGATAAAGATTTTAACAAAGAGAAAAAACCTCCTATGGATAATGGTACTTTTAAATTAATTGCGGTTTTAGTTTTAGTAATCGGATTTACTGCAGGTATTGGTTATGGAGTTTTAACTTTTGACTTTGGAAACATTTCAGTAACTGATGCGCAGGCTATTGTTGAGGATACGGCATTTCCAGAGGTTGAAGAAGTCAAAGTAAATGATACAGATAATGATTCTGTTCAAGTTGGAGATACTTATACTTCAGATAACTCATACGATAGTGGGGATTCATCTTCTGGTCAAGGTTCAGGAAGTTATGATTCTGGAACTGGTGGTGAAGAGTCTGGTTCTGGAGGTAGTTCTGGATCCGGAGATTCTGGAACTGTTGAAGGAACTGTGACAGGATAGAAGTTAATTAATGGTGAATTTATGAAAAAAATATTATATGTGGAGTTATAATAATTGTAGCAATTGTTTGTGTGTTCGGATACTTGATTATGAATAATGTATCTACAGCTGACCTTATAGGAAGTAGTGGTGATAATGCTACTAAAATGTTAAGTTCTTCTAAAGGGGGAGTCATGGTTCAATATCCTTCTGAATGGGTGCTTTCTGAATCAACTTCAAATTCTTCAGTAATTGCTCTTGCAAAATCTGACTCTATTGATTCATCTAAAGTAGGGCAAGTTACCATCAATGTTGAAAAACAGCCTATTGAGGGAAGTTTTGATTCATTTATAAATAAGACTTATACTGCAATGCAGCATGATTCATCTTTTAATTTGACTTCATCAGGTCAGGTTTTAATCAATGATAAAAATGCTACTGAATATGTTTATACATCTGATGTAGATGGAGTAGTTAAAGAACATAAGGCTATTTGGTTTGATAAAGGAGATCAGGCTTATGTTGTATTGTATAGTGCTCAATTGATAAATTTAATGAAAATCTAAATTCATTTAATTATATTTTAGAAAATATGCAAATTGGTGCATAATTCTTTTTATTTTTTTTAGAGGTATTTTCATGATTATATTATGTGTTACTGGCAGTATTGCCGCTACTGAATCTATTAAATTAGCTAGGGAACTTAAAAGAAATGATGTGGAAGTTAAATGTTTTATGAGCGAAGCTGCTTGCGATATTATCACTCCAAATGCTATGGAATTTGCAACAGGTAATGAAGTGGTAATAAGGTTGACTGGTAAGATTGAGCATGTTAAATATTCACAAGAGGATTTGATATTAGTTGCTCCAGCTACTGCGAATACCATAAGCAAATTTGCATATAAGCTAGCTGATGACCCAATCTCTACACTTTTGATTACAGCATATGGACATGACACTCCAATTTTGTTCGTTCCGTCAATGCATGATTCAATGTTTAAGGCTATTAAAGACAATATTGATAAAATTAAAGAAGAGGGTTCTGCTTCATTTATCAAACCTAAAATGGATGAAGGCAAAGCAAAATTCCCAGATAAAGAAGATATAGTTTTAGAAGCATTAAGAACAATTAATTTAAATAAATGAGGTGGTTTTATCCACGAAAAGTTTTAATAAGTATGGGTGGAACTTATGAACCTATTGATCCGATAAGGGGAATAACCAACAAATCCTCTGGAAAAATGGGTTTGGAATTAGCTAAACAGGCTTATATTCGTGGATTTGATGTTACACTAATTGTAGCTAATGTTAGTGTAAGAATCCCTTCAGTATTTAATGTTATTAAAGTTGAAACAGCTGAAGAAATGAATAAAGTAATTAAGAAATTAATTCCGAGTCAGGATATTTTTATTTCAACAGCTGCAGTTTCTGATTTTAAATTTGAAGATAAGGACACTCATAAAATTGATTCTTCAAAGGCACTGTCTATAAATTTAAAACCAACCATTAAAATCATCCGCCAGATTAAAGAATTGAATCCGGATTTTTTTTAGTTGGATTTAAGGCGGAAGTTAATATTTCTAAAGAAGACATAATAGCCAGTGCAAAACAACAGATTAAAGATGCAGGAACAGATTTGGTAATAGCTAATGATGTTAGTGATGAGAATTGTCACTTTGGTTCAGATAATAATAAGGTTTGGATTGTAGACGATGATATTGTAAGTGTTCCGCTGTCTTCAAAAAAAGAAATAGCCAATATCATTTTTGATGTTATTTTGGAAAAGATTTAGGGATATGTGCAATTTTTAGGCCTTAAAAAGTAATACTTTTTAGTTAAAATAACTTTTTTAAACATTTATTGAAAATTTGGTAAAAATAAGTATTTTTTTTAAAAATAAGTTCATTCCTTTAGGAATTACCAATTTGAGTGATTAATAGAGTGATTTTTTTCCCTAAAGGCATTTAAAATGAACTTTTTTTTATTTGCATTAGCATATTGTATATTTCATTTTATGTTATAAATAGCTATCGAAGTAATACTTTTTGGGTGTTTTGGCTTATTTTTTTAATTTTATGTCTGTCCTTTTTTTTAAGGTTTTACAAGTGTGGTGAGGATATTTTTTATTAAAAATTTTTCTCTACTACAAATGCAATATGGTCTTTTTTCGTAAGGTTCCAGTTTTACTTTTTCAATAATTTTAAAACCTTTTTCTCTCAATTTTCTTTCTTCTTCTTTAAAAAATTTTTTGGGCTTTTGTACAACATCAATACTTCTGGCTTTAATCATTAATGCTCCTATAGCATCATCTTTCCCTATTAAGTTCATGTTTTTCATAAACAGTTGACTTTGTGTTGGCTGAGCTACATCACAGTATACAATGTCTGTTTTTTCGGTTATATTCAAATAATTTTTTAGGTTTGGTTGCATCTCCCAAAATCGGAGCAATATTAGTCCTTTGTCTGGCTAGCCTGACTAATTTTTTAGCTGTTGTTGGTGAAAATTCAACAGCATATATTCTTCCATCAGTTACTATGTCTGAAATGTGTGAAACTGTTGTTCCAGTTGATGCACCTAAGTATAGGACTTTTGCATCTTCAGAAATGTCCAGATTTTGTAATCCATTTAATAAGGCTGCAGCTAATTTTGACCGTCTAGGATTCCATATTCTGTATTCTTCTTTTTCCTGAATTAGCTCTTCACCATAAACTGAAATTCCGGGGGTTAAATTTTTGGTAGCTATTTGTCCATCTTTCAAATAAACTTTCATAGCTTATTTCCTCCTTTTTTTTTTTCTTCTTTTTTTTAGATTTTGGGTGTTTATTTTTAGATTTTGAGTGTTCTTCTTTTCGTTTTTTGGTAGTTTTTGTTGGGAACGGATTTTCTTTTTTCTATCTGTTCTGCCTTTTCGATAAATTCATCATAAATATTCGGATCAAAATCTTTGGTGAAAATATCTTTTCTGCATGCTAATGATATTTTGGATGCAAGCATTCTGGCGATTTTTCCACGATTCCACCACTTGGCTCCTCTAATTTGCGGGTGTTGATAGATTAAACCATATTTTGGAGGTCTGTCTCCACTTTTCAAATGTCTAAACAATGCTTTTTCAGCACCCATTATCTGAACAGTACTTGAAGGATATGTTGCTAGTCTTTTAAGCCCTCCTGCATGTGATATTAATTTAGCACCAAGTGAAGCTCCAACCAATAATTTCAAATTCGGTGCTAATGATTCCATTTTATCTTCAATGTAGTTTTCAATAGATTTTCTGCTTTTCTGCAATTCATAAATGGAATTTGCATAATTGTTCATGATGTCCAAATCACTTTGGTTGATTTCTTCATCATAATCGGAATCTATTAAAAATACGTCTGGCTTTGCTTCAATGATTTTTTTTTCTTTGGTTTTATTTTCAGCTATTAAACGAACATATGTTTCATTATTTTTAATTACATCCATTTCCGGGAAATACAAAGCGTACCATTCCCTAATGCGTTCAATTAATTTGCTGATTGATTCATCGATTTCATCAATAGAATTTATAGCTTGGATAAGATGTTTGTCTTCTGATTTTGATGCTTCTTTCATTTTAGCAATAGCTAACTGCTGATAAACTTCAAGATAGTCATCACCAACAAATTTTTCCAAATTACTTCTTAAATACTCTCCACCGGCATTTGGTGTTTTAATTTCTAGTTTGTCAAAGGATTTTAAGCAGGAATAATCGGAGATTCGTTTATTTGATTCAATAATGATTTTATCATAATCTTTTTGAGACTTCTTCAATAATTTCCTTTTCCTGTGAAACTATTTTTTTATTCTCAATTTCCATTAGTGCAGTTACAATACTCTCTTTTGGAAATAATTTTTGAGTTATTAATTCAAAATCCTCACTAAAAGCTAAAAATCCTTTAATGCAATAGGTTATATAACATTCCATATTTATTCACTCAAAATGCATTTGTTAATTTAATACTAAATTTATTGTAACTGATATATTAATATAGAGAATTACAAACATTTAATTGATTTAAAAAATATAGTTTAATTGAATATTTTATGGAATTGGGAATCATGACTAAACCAAACTATAATAAAAAGAAATTTCAGGACCTTAAAGAAACAATTGAGCTAAAAAATGCAGAAATTGATGAGCTTAATATGCAGTTGGCCACTAAGGATAAGGAAATTAACAAATTTAAAAATTACATCACTAAACAAAAGTATGAAATCAAAACACTGGAACTTAAAGTGGACAGCGAGATTAATAATGAAAAAGCCAAGTTTAAGGAGTTAGATGATCTTCAACAAAAACTTAATGAAAAGCAGGAGATAATTGATGATAAACAGGACCAGATAAAATATTTAAGAACTTTAATCGATGATTATAAGTTGCAGGTTCATAATAATACTGAGAATTTGGAAGTTCAATTAAGAAAAATTTCAAAAACTTATGAGGGGCTTTTTTAGCTCAAAAAAGATTTAATAATCGAAAAACAGGATGAAAACATTAAATCTTTATTAAAAGATAAAGAAGAAATTATTAAATCCAATAAAACCAATGTAATAAGTTTAAAATTACAGAATGATAAATATCGTGAATTGATTAAGAAATCTCAACAAAAACTCGATTAAAAATGTATAAATGTTTCATAATACATAATTAATATCATATAAAAATTTTTGGTGTAATCATGTTGAGGACAAATGTTTGTGGAGTTGAATTTAGAAATCCTTTAATGTTGGCTGCAGGAGTTATGGGAAGTAATGCTTCTTCCATGAATTGGATTTTAAAATCCGGTGCAGCAGGTGTTGTTTCTAAATCTTTTTCTTTAGAACCGAATCCGGGATATGCAAATCCTACAACAGTAGGTGTTGAATGCGGTATTATCAATGCTATCGGTCTTTCAAATCCCTTTGGTGCAGAAAACTTTAAAGAGGAACTTAAAAGAATTGACAGGAAAGGAAATGTTTCAATAGCTTCAATTTACGGAGCAACTCCTGAAGAATTTAGCAAGTTAGTTTTGGAAATTGAAGATTATGTTGATATGATTGAGTTGAATATTTCATGTCCTCATGCTATGGAAGGTTATGGTGCATCCATTGGTCAGGATGTTAATTTAACTCATAAAATTGTTAGTGCTGCTAAAGATAGTGCAAATAAACCGGTAATAGCTAAACTAACTCCAAATGTTACGGATATTGTTGAAATAGCTATGGCGGCTCAGGATGCAGGAGCAGACGGATTGACTTTAATTAATTCATTAGGTCCTGGAATGAAAATCAATATTGATGTTGCAAGACCTGTTTTGTCAAATAAGTTTGGCGGAATGAGCGGTAAGGCTATAAAACCAATAGCTCTTCGTAATGTTTATACTGTTTATGATAATGTAGATATTCCAATTATTGGTGTTGGAGGTATTTCAAACTTTGAAGATGTTGTTGAATTTTTATTTGCTGGAGCTAGGGCAGTTCAAATTGGTACTTCTATTATGGATGAGGGTGTGGAAGTATTTGACAAAATCAACAAAGATTTAGAAAAAATTTATGAATAAAAAAGGTTATGAATCTATTGATGAAATGATTGGCCTTGCACATGGGGAGTTGTAATTTATGAATGATGTTCCACAAATTGTTGAAATTAATGAAATAATTGAAGAGACTCCAACAATTAAAACTTTTGTCTTTGATTGGGATATGGATAAGTTCGGTGTTCCTTCTCCTGGAGAATTTGTGATGGTTTGGAATTTCCATAATGAAAAACCAATGTCCATTTCTTTAATTGACAAAGAAAATTCCAGAATGGCCATTAGTGTTAAAAATGTTGGTGAATTTTCATCACAGCTTCATGATTTAAAAGTTGGAGATAAAATAGGTATTCGAGGAAGCTATGGAAATGGATTTTCAAATGATTTAACTGATAAAAAAGTTTTAGCTATTGGTGGTGGAGTTGGAATGGCTCCTATTAATGCAATAGTTAGTGATTTGCTTAAAAAAAGGCAATGCTGTTGATGTAGTTCCGGCAGCCGTTACAAAAGAAGAATTGCTGTTTATGGAGTCATTGGAAAAATCAGGTGCAAAGATTCATCCGTGTACTGATGATGGAAGTTTTGGATTTGAAGGATTTGCGACAGATTGTACTGTAAGTTTACTTGAAGATAACTCTTATGATTTTGCATTTGTTTGCGGTCCTGAGATAATGATGAAAGGAATCTATGAAATACTTGAAGATGCTGGAATAAGTGCAGAATATTCTCTAGAGAGATACATGAAATGTGCTCTGGGTATATGTGGTCAGTGTTGTGTTGATAATACTGGATGGAGAATCTGTGTAGAAGGGCCTGTTTTAAAAAATGAGAAAATAGAAGAAATTTCAGAGTTTGGTAAATACAGAAGGAATGCTGCAGGAATAAAACAGTAATTAAATGTGATTCTAATGGAAAAAGACTTAAAAGAATATATAACTCCTCCAGTATTGCTGGTACTGTTCTTGCTTGGAATATCACTAATGATTGTATCTCCGGTTTTGAATATGGTTATATTGGGGGCAATATTAGCTTATGCTATCCGCCCATTAGCTAGAAAAATAACTTCTAAAAATAAAAATCAGATCAGTTTCTATTTTTCTGGCTGTAATTTTGGTTATGATTCCATTGGTTATTTTAATTGCATATATTATTTCAGTAATATCTGGTGTTTTTATCTGATGTGTTGGTAGTTAATCCAAGTGGTTTTAACTTAAATTTGGATACTGTAATTAATCAGATGGTTAATAGCCTGCCGGCAGATATAAGCTCTGGTATTGATACTGCATCAATTAAATCATCTTTATCCGGTTTTATAAAGGATATTGGAAATGTGGTGCTGGATTATATTGTAAGCTTGGCCAGCAAACTTCTTTCAATTTCTGTAGATTTATTTATTTTATTCGCATCAATATATTACTTTATTCGTGATGGAGATAACTGTTATGATTTCGTTGAATCATTCATACCTCAGGAAAGTAAAGATTTCTTTGAAAGAACTGTAAATTCCGTTAAAGAGGTTTTAAAAAGTATATTTTATGGACATTTTTTAACTTCTTTAATTATTGGTATTATTGCGGCTGTTGGATATTCTTTACTTGGATATTCTCAGGGAGTATTTTTAGGAGTGCTTACCGGTATTTTTCAGTTAATTCCAATATTTGGACCTTGGCCAATTTATTGGACCTTGGCTATTGTTGATTTGATTTCAGGAAATTATGTAAGGGTTGTAATTGTAATTTTATTTGGATTTTTCCTTAGTTTAAGTGATATGTATATTAGGCCAGCATTATCCAGTCATTATGCAGATATCCATCCTTTAATTTTACTTATAGGGTTTTTGGCAGGTCCATTAGTTTACGGAATTGTAGGGTTTATTTTAGGTCCATTAATACTGGGTATAACTTATGCTGTTTTAGATAACTTTAGAATAGAACTTAATAAAAACAAAGGGGAATAAACAATGGAAAAAAACGTTGTTATTTTAGATATTGACTATGTTACTTATGAAAACAAGCCGGTAATCCGTTTATTTTCAAAAGATAAGGATAAAAACATTGTTTTGTTAGATGACACCTTTGAGCCTTATTTGTATGTTGCTCCTAAAGATGATGATAAAGAGTGTCAAAAACAGATTCTTGATACTTTAGATGATGTGCATATTGAAGAAGTTATTAAAAAGGATTTTCAGGTGGAAAAAACATTTTTAAAAGTGACTTTTTAAATCCTCAGGAATTAGCTAAAAACAGGGATGCTTTACGTGATTTGGACTCTGTGGATCATATAAGGGAACATGATATTCCATTTTACAGAAGATATTTAATTGATCGTGATGTTATTCCAATGACTGAGGTTAAAGCCTGCGGGGAAAAAAAATTGATTCATTTTTAAATTTGGATTCTAAAAACACGATTTGGAAATTATTAAACTTACCAAACCTCTTGAACGAGTGAATGATGATTTGCAGGACTTTAGAATTTTAAGTTTTGATTTGGAAGTTAGAAATCCTCATGGGATGCCAAATTCTGAAGTTGATGAGATAATCATGATTGGAGTAGCCAGTAATTTTGGAATAAATCAGGTTATTTCAACCAAAACAAATTCTGAAGATAGGGATGATTTTGTTAATCAGGTAGAATCTGAAAAGGAAATGATTGAAACATTTATTGATATAGTTAAAAAAAGCAATGTTGATATTATTGTAGGATATAATTCTGATAATTTTGACCTTCCATATCTTAAAGACAGAGCTAAACTTTATGGTTTGGAGTTGGATTTGGGAATGGATGATTCTAATATTAAATTTATTCGAAGGGGTTTTGCAAATGCAGCTTCTTTTAAAGGACTGATTCATGTTGATTTATATCTTGTTATGAGAAGATACATGACTTTGGAGAGATATACTTTAGAGAGGGTATACTATGAATTATTTGGTGAGGAAAAAATCGATGTTCCCGGAGAACACATCTGGGAGTACTGGGACAGTGATTCAACTGAATTAGATGATTTGTTTGATTATTCTTTAGATGATGTTGTATCTACATTAAAAATCGCTCAGCAAACACTTCCGCTTAACCTGGAACTTACTCGTATTGTTGGTCAGCCTCTTTTTTGACTTAAGCCGTATGGCTACGGGTCAACAGGCTGAATGGTTTTTAGTTAAGGAAGCATATTTTGACAATGAGGTTGTACCAAATAAACCCTGGAGGTTCAAACTTTGCACTTAGAGCTGCTGAGGAAGACAATGAGGGGGTTATGTTAAGGAACCGGAAATAGGATTACATGAAAATTTAGTTCAGTTCGATTTCAGAAGTTTGTATCCCAGCATAATTATTTCAAAAAAACATTTCTCCTGACGTGCTGGTTATTGGTGATGTTGAAAATAGGGATGATTACAATATTTCTCCGGAACATGATTTAAAATTTAAAAAAAGAGCCAAAAGGTTTTATTCCGTCAGTTATAGCTAAAATTCTCAATGAAAGATTTAAAATTAAAAAAGCTATGAAAGCATCTGTTGATCCAACTGAAAAAAAGACTTTGGATGTACAGCAGCAGGCTATAAAACGTTTAGCTAATACTATGTATGGTATTTATGGTTTTCCTCGCTTCAGGTGGTACTCTTATGAATGTGCAAAAGCTATTACTTCATGGGGTAGGCAATATATTAAAAGAGCAATGAAAAAAGCTGAAGATTATGGTTTTTATGCAATATATGCAGATACTGATGGTTTTATGCTAAATATAAAAAATAATGAAGAATAAATATTATTCTTCTAAATATGAATCAAAGTCAATATCTAAATTGTCACAGATTTCTTTTAATTGTTCGTATAATTTTTCATCTATTTCCATTCCATTAGCTTCAGCATTAGCTATTTTTTTTAACTTCTAAGTCTCCATGGAATTGAAACATTTTCTCCTGCAGCTCTGGCTTGATTACAGAAATCTGTAGTTTTTGCTTTGAAATCTTCTAGTGAACCGAATTTGCTTGGATCAATAGCTATGTATAAATCTCCTTTTGTACAGTTTTTAGTTGGTGAAGCTGTACCTGTTACTCCTTTTCCGTATTCTGCATTTACTAAAGGTCCGGTTAAAATTTCAATCATAAATGCTAATGCATATCCTTTAAATCCACCGAATGCTAAAATTGAACCTTCAAGAGCAGCTTCAGGATCAGTTGTTGGGTTTCCGTCTTTGTCAAGTGCCCAACCTTCAGGTAATTCAATCCTTTTCTTTTTTGATTCTAATATTTTTCCACGTGCAGTAACTGATGTAGCCATATCTACTGCAATGTAGGAATCACTTGGAATACCAATAGCAATTGGGTTTGTTCCAATAAGTGCTTCACTTGCACCAAATGGAGCAATTGCAGGGTCAGTATTTGCGATTACAGTTCCGATAACACCTTCTTTAACTGCAATATCTGAGTAAAATCCGGTTACTCCAAAGTGGTTTGAATTGTGTACTCCCACACATCCGATACCTACTTCTTTAGCTTTTTTTTTACAGCTAATTTCATAGCTTTGTATGCAACAGCCTGTCCGAATCCGCTGTTACCGTTTATTAAAGCAATAGCAGGAGTTTCTTTTTCAATAGTTATGTTGTCTTTTAAGTTTATGGTTCCTGATTCAATACTAATTAGGTATTGTGGGAATCTACCAAGTCCATGTGAAGTAAATCCTTTTAAATCTGCATCAATTGTAGCTTCTGCTACCAATTCGCTGTCTTCTTCACTAGCTCCTAATTTTTTAATATTTCTTTTACAAGAGCTATTTCATTATCTTTCATTATTTTCATTTTTTTCACTCTCCTTATAGTTATTGAATCAGTATGTAACTGCACTGCCTTCAAAAAGTTTTAACGGTAATTTTTTCATCATCAGTTACTTTACCGATAATTTGGCAATTACAGTAGTCTTTCAAAGTTTCCATTATTTTTTCAGCTTCATTTTCATTGGTAATTACAACAAAACCTATTCCCATATTGAAAACTTTATACATTTCTTCAAGAGGAACATTTTGTTGATATATAAGTTTGAATATTTCAGGAGCCTCTGGGAGGTCATAAATATCATATCCGACACCTTTTTCAAGCGTCTAAGGTTAGTAAATCCTCCACCAGTTATATGTGCTAATCCATGAATATCATATTCTTCTTTTAAATAAAGCAACTATTGGTTTAACATATAATTCAGTTGGCCTTATTAATTCCTCTCCAATAGTAGTGTCACAGTTAGGCATTTTGTCATCAATTGAAAAACCAGCATCATCAAACAATGCTTTTCTAGCTAAACTGTATCCGTTTGAATGAATACCATTACTTTCAATACCTATTAAAACATCTCCAGCTTCAATATCTTCTCCAGTAATAATTTTATCAACATCTACAAAACCTATTCCTGTTCCGGCTAAATCAAAGTCTTTTATTATTATAAGTGAGGCAGTTTCCCCACCAATTATTGAAATTCTGGATTCTTTTGCTCCTGTTACAAGACCTTCAGCTATTTCTTCAGCTCTTTCAGGATCAGGCTGTTCCACTGCAAGATAATCTACTAAAGCTATTGGTTCAGCACCAACACAAAGAATATCATTTACAACCATAGCTATACAATCTATACCAACAGTATCATATTTATTCATCATTTCAGCAATTAAAATTTTACTACCTACTCCATCAGTACTCATTGCAATAGCTTTATCACCTAATCTAACTAAAGCAGCATAATGTCCGCTATCAGTTATTATATCTCTATATTCCAATGTTGATTTAAGTTTTGATGCAAGTTTTGAAACAGTAATTGCTTCAAGATCAATATCAACACCGGATTCTGAATAAGTAACCATTTTTTTAACACCTAGTGGTATTTTTTATTTTTTTAAAATCAATAAAAATTTAAATTATATTACTATATTTGTTTCAATTAGTATTTATTTATTAGTGTATTCTTACACTATCTAAATTCACAGGACTTTTAGTTTCAATTTTATAACTTCTGTGTATTGATGAAGCTAAGTCTGTTGTTTTATAAGGGTCTCCATGACAAGTAATAACTTTATCCGGTCTTGGATTAAGTCTTTTTACATAATCCATTAATTGACGTCTGTTGGAGTGTCCACTAAATCCGTTGATAGTTTTAATTTCCATTTTAACATTGAATACTTTTGTTTTATTGTCTTCTTCAAGAGGTACTTCTTTCCATCCTTTTTGGATTCTTCTACCTAATGAACCTTCAGATTGGTATCCTACAAATATTAATGTGTTTCTGTCATCTTCACATAACCATTTGAAGTATTCAACGGAATTACCTCCAGTTAACATACCTGAGGTAGATAAAATAATTGCCGGGCTGTTGCTTTCAACAATATCTTTTCTTTGGTCAAGATTTTGAACTTTGTTAAACATATCTGAGATAAACGGATTTCTGCCCATGTGGAATATTTGATCTCTCAAGTCTTTACTTAAATATTCTGGTCTTGCAGTATGGATAGCTGTAGCTTCCCCAGATCATACCGTCAATGTAAATAGGAACTTCATCAATCATTCCATGTCTCATGTATTCCTCAAGTACTACCATAAGTTCCTGTGCCCTTCCTACAGCAAATACTGGAACTAAAACTTTTCCACCACGTTTTAAAGTTTTATAGATGGTTTTCATCATTTCTTTTTCTGCAGAGTTTCTTGAAGGCTGTATGTCTTCACGGCCACCATAGGTACTTTCCATAATTACAGTTTCAGCACGTGGGAATCTGAATGTTGCAGGTTCAAGTAATCTGCTTCTTTCATACTTGAAATCTCCAGTATAAACTAAATTGTGAGCTCCGTCACCAATATGCATATGTGAAATAGCTGAACCTAAGATATGCCCTGCATTATGAAGTGTTAATCTAATATCTGGGGAGATATCAGTTACTTCACCGTAATCTAAGGTTATTGTATGTTTAATAGCTTTTTGCACATGTTTTACATTAAATGGTAAAGGATTTCCTTCTCTGTGAGCAATATCCAAGTGATCAAGTTGTAAAAGTGTTGTCAAATCTCTTGTTGGAGTTGTACAGTAAATCGGACCTTCATATCCATAATGATAAAGGTATGGCACAAATCCGCAGTGATCCAGGTGAGCGTGTGAAATAATGACTGCATCCAATTCCTCAATTGAAAATTCAGGAACATTCAGGTATGGGAATGCATTTTTGTTGTCAGATGCAGCTACATTAACACCACAATCCAACAATACTCTACTGTTTGGAGTTTGTAAAAGCATGGAAGAACGTCCGACTTCTTTAAAACCACCCATTGAGGTTACTCTGGCCCAATCATTAGGATGTTTAGTGCCCTGATGTATTTGTCTACCAAGACGCTGCAACATTTTTTTTTTCTGTCTTTGCTGCTGTTTTTTAGTGTAGTTCTGATTTTTCCAATAACATCAGAGCTTATTGGGGGTGTTCTCAAAATTTTAGGTGCCCATCCGGTATTTTTAACGATTGTTCTGGAGGTCACACCATATTTTCCAATAACAAGCCCCTGGTTTTTGCAGTTATAACTACTTCGCAGGTAACTGTATCAAAGTAAATGTCTGTAATTTCTGCTCCTTCCGGAACTATTTCATGAACTTTTTAATGGTTTCTTCAGGACCTAATAATGCACTTTTATCAGATCTGATAATGATTCTTTTTCTAAGTTCTTTAGCTAATGATCGTATAAGATCGCCGTTGTCAGTTATAATTTCTGGGTTTTTGGTGTAAAGTACCACTTCAGGACCTTCAAATTCAACTTTTGAAACCTGAGCATTTTTTGGTAACTTGTCCATTATTTCTTTTTTGATATCTTCTAAAATCTCTGAAGTCATATAATCCCTTCAAAAAAAAGTATTGTGTAAATATAGTTCATGAAAAAAGCTTGTTTGCTATAATTAGTTAAAACTTCATAAACTATTCACACTATTTATATAAAAAAGTAGTTAGTTATGAAAAATAGTCTTTATATTTTCGCTACAATATCATTAACCTTTTCCTTATCTAACATTTCAAAGCCGTCTTTAGTTACTTTAGCTACTAAATATCCATTTCCTGAAAATGTGTCACGTTCGCTAGCAGCTTTGATAGCTCTTACAGCTATTTCTAATCCTTCATCAGTTGTAATTTCTTCATGGTATCTGTCTTCGAGAACACCATATGCTACAATAGAACCTGATCCTGTGGATATGTATGTATCTTCAATCATACCTCCGGCAGGGTCAAGGGAGTATAGTGAAGGTTTATCTCCGTCCATTCCTCCAAGTAATGTTTGCACATACATTGGTCCGGAACGTAAAATGTTTGCTGTTACTGATGCAGCAGCTTTTACACTCATTTTGTCATTGTTTCTCATTTGATAAAGAGAAACTTCTGCTTCAATTATTTTCATTAAATTTTGAGCATCTCCGACACTACCAGCAATGGTTGTTACGATATGATCATTTATTTTAAATATTTTTCTGCGACTTTATGAGCTACAAGGTTTCCCATACTAGCTCTTCTTTCGCTAGCAAATACGACACCATCTTTACAGGTTATTCCTACAGTTGTTGTACCTTCTAATATTTTATCATCCATGTTAAACACCTCATGTAAGTATTTAAAATATTTGTATTTTTCAACTATATTGTAGGTTATACATAAATCTTATATAAACACGTAATTATTTAATTATTAATATTTATAAAATCAGAATCAATTAATTAGTATAAACTAACTAATAATACATTATGTATTTACATATATAAAGTTTTCTTTTTAAGATACTTTAATGGAGCTTTGTTAATGAAATGGAAAAAAAATAGGCAATATTTTAATATTGGATAATAAATTCACTGTACAATCAGATAAACAGTTAAAAGAACTTTCAGATAAACATAAAGTAAAAACTGTCATGAAAGTTGACCATATTCATGGGACTAAAAGGGAACCTGTTATAAAATTATTGTATGGTGAGGATACTGAAACAATCAATAAGGAAAATGGATGTCTTTTTTAAATTGGATTTAAAAAAAGTAATGTGGTCAAAAGGAAATAACAACGAGCGAATAAGAATAGCTAAACTTGTTGAAGATAATGAAACTGTCATTGACATGTTTGCAGGAATAGGTTATTTTTCAATTCCGATAGGAGTTCACAGCAATGCAAAACAAGTTTATTCAATTGAAATTAATCCCAATTCATTTCATTATTTGAAAGAAAATATTAAATTAAATAAAATAAACAATATTATACCTTTACTTGGGGATTGCATGGACATAACTCCAGAGTATAGTGCAGATAGAATTATAATGGGTTATGTAAAAACAACGCATCATTATTTAAAGACAGCTATTGACAGCCTGAACAAAGGTGGGGTTATTCATTATCATGAAACAGTTCCCGAAAAATTAATGGATACCCGTCCGATAAACAGGATTAAAGAAGTGGCTGGAGATAGGTCGGTGGAATTTTTAAAATTAAATAAGGTTAAGAAATACTCTCCGGGAGTATTTCATGTGGTGTGTGATGCTAGGATAAATTAGCTATTTTTTTCAAGCAGTGTTTCATTTAGCCATTTATCATTAACATATTTTTCATAAACACACATTCTTTCGATTAATTCAAATCCTGCATCCTGTGTTAGTCTGTTTAATTCATCTAGAGTTGGCCATGGGGATGTTGGATTTACATAATCAGGACTTACTGGAGAAACTCCTCCCCAATCATCTGCACCGCAAAGTAAAAATATCTGGGCAGTGTCATGGTTTAAATTAGGCGGAACTTGAATGCTAACATCAGTATCCCTAAATAACAGCTTCCCTGCTATTACTGTTCTTACCATATCTAAAAAAAGTAGGTTCTTCCCAGTTTTCCATTTCAATTTGGGGCTGGTGGTGAAGTTTTGAATAATTACTTCCTGAATATGACCGTATTTATCATATAAATCCCTGATAGCTAATAATGAGTCGGCTATTTCTTCTTTGGTCTCACCAATTCCAATTAAAATTCCTGTTGTATATGGTATTTTAAGTTTTCCGGCATTTGATATTGTTTTTAATCTGATTTCAGGATTTTTTACCTGGGCTTTTTTATTGTGTGCTACTGTGTTCATTAATCTGACAGATGTGCTTTCAAGCATCATACCCATAGAAGCGTTAACTTCCTTTAGCTTTTTAGACTTTCATAGCTAAAATTACCTCCATTTGTATGGGGCAATAAGCTAGTTTCTTCCAAAGTCATTTTGCAGATGTCAAAAACATAATCTACAATATTTTCATATCCGAATTCAGCTAATTTTTGCTGTACTGATTCTTCTTCATCAGCATCTTCTCCAAATGTAAATAAAGCTTCACTGCACCCATATTTTTTCAGCTTCTTTCAAACTAGCCAATACTTCTTCTTTTGTTTTTAGAATAATTGCACTTGGATCATCTGGAGTTTTTTAAAATTACAGTAACCGCAATCGTTTCTACATATTTCAGTTAATGGAATGAAAATATTTTTGGAATATGTAATAAGATTATTCTCCCTGTATTTTGATGCTTTATTCATGAAATCAATGATTTGGTTGTCAGTTGATTCTAATATCTGGAGAATTTTTTCTTTTCTTTGCATGATTTATTCTTCTTTTTTTCTGAAACTGTTACTTCAACATATAATGGAGGATATCCATGTTTGTCCTGCCATATTGCAATTACAGCATAACAGCAAGGTAATTCGAAAGCTTTGTATTCAACTACAAGACCCATGGCTTCAAGCTCTTCTTGCATTCTTTCTAAGCCATGTTTGTCTATATTTCCTGTTTGGCCTTCGCTTTCCTGTATACTTTTATCACCAATTTCTAAAAGTTTGGCGATTTTTGCAGAATTGATTCGATTTCTTCACCGTTTATTATGCTTCCAATTTCATCAAGCTTTGAGTTAAAGTCATTAACATCTAATGTTTTTCTTGATCTTCCTCTGACGATTAAGATTTTTTCATTGTTAATTGCAGGTCTTGATCCTTTAAATGCATCAAAAAACCCCATCACTTCTCCTGCTACTTCATAAAACTTTTGCATTTAATCATATCCTTAACTCTTCTTTTAATTCGCCCATTGTTGTTACTTTTTCTGCAAAAGCATTGTGTCTGTGGATACTTTCATGATTCTCTTGACGTGAAGTGATTATGGTGTCTTCAGGAAAATCAGCATATTTTTTAGCTATTTTTTCCATCATGTTTCTTACACAGTCTTCAACAAAAACAGGTTTTTATGAGCATTTAAAACTGTAGCATTTTCATCAGGTCTTTTTAATAATTCACATACAGGAGAGCTCATGGATTCTTCAATTATTTCTATGATGTCTTCACCTTTAACTTCTCTGTCTTCCGGAACTTCGATTAATAAAGTTCCAACTCCTCTCTGATTATGGGAAGCAAAAGTTACAGTATCTAATACTTTTTGTGTAGTTTCTTCGTCTAAAAATTCCAACAATTTGTTTTTGTCAGATTCTTTCACAGATTCCTGTGCACATGGGCAAACAGTCATTCCGATAACTTCAGCACCAATACTTTTTCTAATTTTAATTTCACCGTCTTCTCTGTAACCTACAGCTTTAGCTTTAAGTTTAGCCATTTCCTGTGTTTTTTTTTTTTTTGGTTACAGGTGATTCTTTCATAAACATATAATCAGTAGTCATTGATATTTCAACACGTTTTGCATATTCGTGTTTGGACATCATTTTACTTACGATTTTAGCACATAATGTTTCTACTTCCACTGAACTGTCATTAGCTACTTCGTCTAATACTTCACTGATTGCTTCAGGGTTTCTAGACATATGCACTCCCTTTTTGATCGTTTGGTAAATCTACAAATGCATCAAATGTAGGTACTAAAATTATAGGTCTTTTGTTATTTCTTTCGAGTTGCAATAATTTTTTAACTCCGGTTACACCTACTCTTGTTAATTTGATAGGTATGCTGGGAGTATCATCTTGGGTGTCAGGTAAACAAACTGCCATTTAATAACCTCTATCATATAATTATTTTTTATATTATGTTTTTGAAACTTATATATTTTAAGCTTATTTTCGGCAATTTTTACAAGTAAAAATAAGTTATTTGATTGAATATGGCTTGATTAATGTTAAATGATGAATGTTGTGATGGTTTGGTTTAATAAATTAAAAATTTGGATTATAATATATTTGAAGAACCCATATCTTCTTTTATAACATCCAATACAGTTTGAGTATATGTTCTTTCTATATTAGGGTCTTTAACTAAATCTTTAATAAATGTATTTAATTCATTTGTATCTTTGAATTTAGCTATTAAGAAAGCATCATATTCTCCGGTTACATCATATATTCCAACTACATTTTTATTAAAGTAAGTTTTTTTTTCTTCCCAGTTTTTGAGTTTTCCACCTTTAACCCTCACTCCAATTATAGTTGTAAGGACATATCCTAATATTTCATGGTCAATTACTGGTGAAAACTTTTTGATTACTCCGCTTTTAACCATTTTGTCGATACGGTTGTGAACGGTTCCAACAGATACATCTAAACTACGGGATATTTGTCTATAAGATGTTCTGACATCTTCATTAATGATTTTTAAAATGCTAACATCAATATCATCTAATTTGATAAAGTCTTTATTTTCATTAGCCATATTTATAACCTCTCTAAAAATGACTATATTAATTGATTATAAGTAAACAAATTAATATAGGCATATACATTTTTTATGTTTATATTATATAAACTATTCGTACATTTTTTAATTTTTTTAGTACTATTTTAAATATGATTCTAAAAATCAATAGTTATATTGTAAATCATTTGGTATGTATTTTTGAATATAATTAAAATATAATCCCTATTTTTTTGTTTTTATTAAATTAATATACCATTAGCATTATACTGTAGTTTATTTATTTTTTCAAATATTTTTTGAATGATTGTATGGTAAGAAAAGAGATATTTATTTTGATATGTAATTTTTTTTCAATTTTATTAAAAAAGTAGTGAAGATAAAGCAGGGATTTATTTAGTGTTCCTAAATAATTCATAAGCTATATCTAGTTTTTTCACTATTTGTGTATTTTGGATATTTGTTTAATTTGAAGATGACAAAGTTTTTATGATTTCCTTAATTTTTTTTTTAGTGGAGCGTTTGTTTTTATTCAAGAGGATTGAAATGTGTTTTGACAGCTTCAAATCCTTCTTTTTCAAGGTTGCCAAATACCAAATCTAATTTTGGTGCACTGATTTTTAAGATTTTGCAGATTTTATGCACATCATAAAATGTGGCGGGACTTTTTGCTTCTATACGGCAGCTTTCCAATAGTTTCAAAACATCTTCTTTAGTATTTAATTTTTTATTTTCAGATTCTACAATCATATTTGAGATAAATTCTTCGTTTTGAATTTCTCCAAGCCATAATGGCCCTGCCTGAATTAATTTTTCACCACATTCTGGACAAATATTTGGTGTAGATGTAGCTAATCCTTTATTTTCTTCCCTATACAGACAATGTTTGCAGTGACTGATGTATCCGATATTTTTTAAACATTCATCACTTTTTTTGGAACCTTTTTTGACTTCTATATATAATCTCATATAATGTTCAGTACTGTGGGATAATTTAACTTCTATGGATTTGCTGTATTTGGCCAGTGTAAGAGCTACAAATCCTGCCAATATACGAATACCTGTTTCATGACAGTATTCACTTTTGTAAGGTTTTGCATTGTATTTGCGGATACACGGTTCTTTGTAGGTTCCGCACAGTGCAGATGTGTCAGTAGCTGTAACGCATAATAATGAGTTTCTGCGGGAACAGTATCCTGCAGAGTCTAAAAATGGGGAAGGTGTTCCAAAGGGATCAATGTCTATAACATCAAATTCTCCTCTGTGCATTCTTAAGAACATACTTGCATCATGCTGAAATATTTCAATGTCTTTCAAATTGTTTAACTCAACATTGTGTCTTTCATATTCATTTGCAGTTTCACTAATGTCATTTATAAAAACATGTCCCACTCCATCAATTTCATTTTTATAACGAACACCGCGTATTCCACTGCCTCCGAACAAATCACATATGTTTATATTTCTGTCTTCTTGTTTTTGAAAAGTTTGAAGAGCTAAAATGGAAATGTCTCTATTTAGTTCCATATGTGGATTGTAAAAAACAGGAGCATCAGATGAAATTTTATCAAATTCAGGAAATTGAATTTTGTTAATCCCTCTTCAACTGTTTTAATTTTATATTCGTCCATAGTTTATCACTTTTTTAAATAATCAAGTAATATTTTAAATATTATTAGATTTAAAATATTATTGTAAGTTTAAATTAATCTATTTTTAGGATTTGGTGATAAAATGGCGGATATTAAAGTTCCAATTGCAAAACCAATAATTGGAGAAGAAGAAATTAAAAATGTTGTAGAAGTTTTAAAATCAGGTATGATTGCTCAAGGTCCTAAAGTAGCTGAATTTGAAGAAAAATTTGCTGCTTTGATTGGAACAAAATATGCAATTGCAACTAATTCTGGAACATCTGCTCTACATGTAGCTTTACTTGCAGCAGGAATAGGTAAAAGGGGATGAAGTGATAACTACTCCATTTACATTTATAGCTACTGGAAATTCAATTATTTATACAGGAGCAACTCCTGTTTTTGCAGACATTGACTTAAAAACATACACTATAGATCCGGACAGTATTGAGGCATTGATTACTGATAAGACAAAAGCTATTTTACCAGTTCAATTATATGGGCAATCTGCAGACATGGATAGAATTAATAAAATTGCTGATAAACATGGTTTAAAAGTTATTGAAGATGCGGCACAGGCTCATGGTGCAATGTACAAAGGTAAAAATGTAGGTGCACTTGGAGATGCGGGTTGTTTCAGTTTTTATCCTACTAAAAAACATGACTACCAGTGAAGGCGGAATTATAACTACTGATGATGAGGAATTAGCTAAAAAAGAGCACGTATTTTTTAGAGCTCATGGTTCCAGTATAAAATACACTCATGATGAAATAGGTTATAATTTTAGAATGACGGATATTTCTGCAGCTATCGGTCTTGCACAATTAAATGTAATTGACGGATTCAATGACAAAAGAATAGCTAATGCAGAATATTTAAATGAAGGTTTAAAAGATGTTGATGGGGTAGTAACTCCTTATTCTGCTGATGATTTTAAACATGTTTACCATCAATATACTATTCTTGTTGAAAAAGGAAAAAGAGATGATTGGGTTGATTTCTTAACTCAAAAGGTATTGGAACAGGGGTTCATTATCCTATTCCATTATATAATCAGCCAATTTATAAAAAATTAGGTATCGAAGGCAGTGCACCAGATGCAGAGCTTGCTGCAAATCATGTAATTTCTTTACCGGTACATCCTTCATTAACACAAGAAGATTTGGATTTAGTTATTGATGCTGTAAAACAAGCTAGTGACAGCTTTAACTAATCTTTTTTTCTTTTTTTTATTTTAACATTTTATTTACTGTGTCAATTTTAGCATCTAAAGTTCTGTTTTCTAAATCACGTCTGTCATCGACTTTAAGAACAGTGTAAACTCTACCGATTCCAGTTTTAAATACAGCTTCTTGTGCATTAGCTATGGCTTCGTATAATTCTTTAAGATTTTCAGCTTCTATTTGGGTTCCCATGCCTGTTAATTGATAGTTAAGTCCAGAATCTTTAATTGCTTGAACAGCAGCAGTTACATATTCTTTACATTCAGTATCTTCAGTTCCAACAGGCAATATTGCGAAATCTGCAGTTATCATTTTTAATTCACCTAGTAAAATTATTTATTTATCTTATTATAAATTTATTTAGTAATGGTTCAGTTAAACAAAAAAGAATTTAATGATAAGATATTTACAAGGATTAATAATTTAATTCATGATTATAATTTAATAAATGAACATGAATTGATAGCTGTTGCATTGTCTGGAGGTAAAGACAGTGTTTTGACATTGCATGCTTTAAAAAAATTATCAAAATTATTTGGATTTTGATTTGGTTGCTGTTAGTGTTGATGAAGGTATTGAAGGGTACCGTCAGCATGGTATTGATGCAGCTATTGACAATGCAGAAAAAATTAGATGTCAAATTAGTTCAAAAATCATTTAAAATAGAAGAAGGATTTGCACTAGATGACATTTATAGCGGATTTAAAAGTGCATGCATTCCTTGCGGAGTTTTTAGAAGAAATATTTTAAATAAAACAGCATATGATCTTGGAGCAGATAAAATAGCTACCGGACATAATCTTGATGATGAAATTCAGTCTTTTTTAATGAGTTTTGCCCGTGGTGATTTAATTAAATTCTCAAAATTCGGGCCTGAACTTGATGTTCTTCATCCTACGTTGATTCCACGTATTAAACCATTGTGGAACACTCCGGAAAAGGAAGTTGGAGCCTGGGCAATTTTAAATGATATTAATATTCATTTAGATGAATGTCCTTATTCTCATTTATCTCTGAGGGCTAAAATTAAGGAATTTTTAAATAATAATGAGGATATATACCCTGGAATAAAAAATAATATTATGGAATCCTTCCAAAAGATTTTAACCTTTGAAAGTGATATTCCATCTAATTTGAATGAGTGCAGGTTATGTGGAGAACCTACATCTTCAGATATCTGCAAAGCCTGTGAGCTAAAAAAATTAATTTCTGAAAATCACGAAAGCCATATATAATATGAATAGTCCTAATAGGATTATTCCTTCTTTTCTATCAAATTTACTTTGTGTTTTACCAAATATAAGGCATAAAATTGTAACAATTATCATTAAACCTAAATCTACAATCATATTTGAGTTTACAGGAATTGGAGTTATGGTACTGCTTAAACCAAGTACAAATAAGATATTGAATATGTTTGATCCGATTACATTTCCAATAACTAACTGATTTTCATCTCTTTTTAGAGCAGTTAGTGAAGTTACAAGTTCAGGCAGTGATGTACCAATAGCTACAATTGTTAAACCAACTAATGTTTCACTCATTCCACATGCCATTGCAATATATGATGATGAGTTTACAACAAGCTGAGCACCAAGAATAATTGCAGCAAGCCCTACAACAACATAAACAATACTTCTTCCAATACCGAATTTAGGCTTTTCAACAAAATCTGCCCCTTTTGATTTTTTAGAAGTATAAACTAAATGGGCAGTATATCCGATTATAAGAATCAATAATACAATTCCTTCAATTCTTGTTAAATCCCAGCTGAGTAATATAAATCCAACAACAAGCAGACTAACAATTAAAAGAAACGGCATATCTTTGTTAAGTACATTTTCTCCAAGTTTTAATTCTTTAAGTAGGGCACAAACACCAATAATTCCTAAAATATTGAAGATATTACTTCCAATAACATTACTTACAGCCAGGGCATTGCTTCCTTGAATAGATGATGATATGGATACTGCAGCTTCAGGAGCACTTGTACCAAAAGCTACAATAGTTAATCCCACAATAAGTGTTGGGATTTTTAAAATAGTAGCTATATTGCTTGATCCGCTTACAAAAATATCTGATCCTTTTATTAGAATTGCAAATCCCACAATAAGTAATACAATTTGTATTAATAATTCAATCATTCTTCTACCTCTTCTGTTTCTTCTTCCTGAGGACCTAAATCAGTTACAAGAATTTTGTCGATTTGATGCCCGTCAATATCTAAAATTTCGAAGTGGAATCTGTCCCAGTCATATATTTCTTTTTCATCAGGAATTTTACCACTTAAACTTAGGATAAATCCGGCTATTGTAGTGTATTGGTCTTCTTTTTCATAAGGGAACTCTTTTTCGTAATCGAAAAGTTCTTTAAATTTATCAATTTGGAATCTTCCATCAATTAACCATGTACCGTCTAATCTTTGGGTAGCCATTGGGTCATCAGTTTCATCAATGTAAGGAATATCTCCAACAATGCCTTCAAGTAAATCGTTTAAGGTTATTAATCCTTCAACACTACCAAATTCATCAACAGCAAGAGCCATATGGACATATTCTTTGTTTTCTTTAAATTCTTTTAATAATTCCAAAGTTTCAAGATTTTCAGAAACAACTAAAGGTTTTTTAATAATTGAATTAATGTCAAATTTTTCTTCACTAAATAAGAGTGCTAAAATATCTTTAGCTTGAACAACTCCGATAAAATCATCTAATTCTCCTCTGGCTATCGGGAAAATGGATCTTTTTACTTTCCATAATCTTGATTTCATTAGCTCTTTTATCATCTTCTAAATCAACCCAGATAATTTCATTTCTAGGAGTCATTATAGATTCGACTTTTTTATCATCAAGTTTAAAGACTCTTTTTTAATAATATCTTCTTCTTCTTTTTTTCAATAGTTCCGTCTTCTCTTCCTTCTTCAATTAATAACTCAATTTCTTCTTCTGTTACTATTGATTCGGATTTGCTTTTCATACCTATGGTCCATAAGACGAAATCAGTTGATTTGGCAAGAACTGCACTAATTGGTTTGCAAACTTTTGAAAGTACAGACATGCTTTTAGCTAATTTTAAAGAAACTTTTTCAGGGTTATTTAGAGCAATAACTTTTGGTACAATTTCTCCAATTACTAAAGTTAAGTAAGTTGTAATGATAACAACTACTAAAATACTTATTGTTCCGCTATATGGTACATATGGACCAATTACTTCTGATAATGGTTCAGCTAAAGTAGCTCCACCGTAAGCACCAGTTAAGATACCGATAAGTGTAATTCCTATTTGCACAGTAGATAAAAATTGATTTGGATCTTCTGCAAAGTCAATGATTATCTGAGCACTTTTGTGCCCTTCATTTAACAGTTTTTCTAATTTTGCTTTCTTTGTCGAAACAACGGCCAATTCAGCCATCGATAAAATCCCGGTAAGGACAATTAAAATTATTATTAATACTATTTCAAATATTACGTTAGCCATTTTTAAACAGACCTTTTGTTAAACTTATAGTTTATAATTCACTGGCTCTCTTAAAGTCAGTATTTCCATATATTTCATCCTGCATCTCTTGAACTGCCAGGGGAAGCTTCTTCACGAGTTTCTACTTTTTTAAATATTCTGCGTTGCTTTACTTTGATTGTTTTACAAACGCACTTGCGGGTAGCCACTCCTTCTTTTGCATATAATACTCTTCCACAGTCACATCGAAATATGAAATACATAGTAATTAATTCCATTAAAATTTTTCATTTAATAATTATGTAAGTATACTTTATAAAAATTATTATTTTTCATCCGCCAAATATTTTCATAAATAATGGTATAAAGACTTGTGAAGGTAATATAACAAGTGTAGCTAAGCTAACTCCTAAATTAGTCCCAACTACAACAAGTAAAATTCTTACTATGTTGTTGTGCCACAAATCCTTTAAGCTTTCAATTTTAGTAAGATTGACCATATCTCTTTTTCTAACTTTTCTGTATTTAGCTTCAACCAGTCCTGAAAACCATCCTGCTGCAAGTAATGGGTGAATAATAGTTAAAGGAGCTACTAATCCCCCAACAACAGCAGATTGGATTTTTGATCCGGAAAGTATGGAACCGATAAATCCCATTATCATGCTTATAATTATAAAGTCATAGAGGTTCCAGGTTATATTAATCCCGCTAATGTAGGCCAGAAAAAATATCACAACAAACAATATTGGAATTAAAGCTAAAATAATTTTAAACCATGGTATTCCTTTTTTTTTCTTTAGTAATTTCCAATTGGCTTAAAGGAGGAATAGTTTCAGGATTGTCTAAGTATCTGTTGATTCCAGGTTTGTGTCCTGCACCTACAACAGCTATTACATGGTCTTGAGGGATTCTTAAAATATTTCCTGCAAGATAAGCATCTCTTTCCTGTACTAAAACTTCATATACTTTTGGAGATTCATCTTTAAAAAATTCCATTAATTCATCAAGGTTATCCGGATTTTTCAACTCCTCAATATCAATTTCATCTTCTTCATCACTTGAAAAAATTGAAGTAAGCAAACTAAATCCAAATTTAAGTTTTTCTACAAATCCCATCTTATTAAGAGCCCTTTGCAGGGTTGTGTTTATTTCTCTGTCAATCAATGCTATTGGAATTTCCAAATCTTCAGCAGCTTCAATAGCTCCAATCATTTCTGATCCCTGGTTTTACATCAACATCCTCTCCAATTTTTGATTGGAAATATGAAAGGATTGTTGTAGCTAGAAATAGTCCTACTTTTTTCTTCTTTGATGATTTTTGAAACAGAAATAGTGTCATCTTCTTCAATACCCATCATTTCATTTTTCAATCGAGTATATCTTCCCCTATCTAATTCAATAGCTACTATTTCTGGATGTTGCTCATAAATTGTATTTTTAACTTCTTCTACACTGTTTGCAGATACATGAGCAGTTCCTATTATGGTTAAACATTCTCTTTTCAAAAAAAAACACATCGGTTAATTTAATGTTATAATATATATTTTACAATTTGTATATAAATCTAATCTTTAATTAATTTCAATATATTATTTTCATAGATGGCAACATTTTCACTTATATTTTTTAACACGCAGCAATCGATGTCTTTTTTGGATTTAAGTCGGGACAGTTTTCTTCCGGAGTTGCAATTATAAAATCCTTCTTTTAGAGCATCATAATCTCTGCTGGCCATGATGGCTGCTTTTGCATAATCGCTTATTTCGCACTCATTATTTAACCTGTCACAAACCCAGTAAAGAATTTCGCCGGCTGCCAAAAAGTCTTCTAAGGCAAAATTTCCTTTGTATCCTGCCATTACAACATCAATTTCATTTTCAGCTATCTCTACACTTTTATACCCAACTGCTTTTGCATTTACCATGGATCCTACAAGAACAGTTGAATTCATATCTTTAAGAATTCTTGTTCCATTACTTGTGGTCAGTATAAGTGTTTCAATATCAGTGTCATAATTTTCAACATTTTTTTGGCGAGTTTCCAACATCAAAGCCTTCAACACGTTTTCCGCTTCTTTCTCCGGCTATTATTCCATTAATTTCTTTTTTTTAACTCAAATGCTTCTTCTGGTGTAAAGCATGGGATGATTTCATTAAAGTTATTCAAAGCAAGTGTAATTGTGGTACTTGCCCTAAGTGCATCGACCATTATTGATGTATCTTTGGTTTGTGTTTTTTCAAAGCTTAATGTAATTTTCATGATTCATATTTATAAAAAATTAATTAATTTTAAATTTTACTTTTTATAATAATTATTAGTATGAAAATTGTCACAACACCCATGTGTGAAGAGCTTGTAAAGTTAGTTGGAATAAAAAATTATAAGGTTAACAAACACCCCAATAAGGATGATGGGGATTTGGCTATTTTATTGTCTGAAAGTAAGGTTGAAATAGATTCTATTCCACTTAAAGTTAATTCAGCAGTCCAGATTTTTGAAAGCATTAAAAAAATAGATTTTAACAATAATTTAACTGATGAAGAAATAATTTCATTTTTTGATAATTATCCATTAGCTAAAAAATATCTTAATAATAATGTCAAAAACAGTATTCACATTAAAGTTTATTCTAACTTTTTAAAAGACACTGCTGAAAGTATGGGGTTTACTATTGATGATGAAAACTATGATTATGTAGTATATCCGGATTATTTGGCTGATGAAGTTCAAAATGAAACACAAACATTAATTGAGATTTCGTCACACAATTTTGTATCTAAAAATCCATTTGTAAGACTTGAAAAAGATACGAAATTTTGGAAAAGTTAATATAGAAATAATGTAAAAAACTTACTTAATAAATTATATAAGGGATTTTTAGATGTATGAAACATTAACATATACTGGTGGAGTTCACAAAAGTGAAGAAGTCAAGGAACTTATTGAAGATTTAGGAGGTTTCATCCTTCAGGAAAACATTTTACAAATGGAATTGGTTTTAAATTTAGCTATTCCTTTAGAAGATGTTGATGTTATTAAAAATAAGGCTAAAGAATTGCTTGCTAAGGTAACAGTAGCTCCAATGGCAGGTTCTGAAATAGCTATTGTATCTCCAACACTTGCAAGACATCACCTGCCTCATGCAGCATGTGATATTTCTGAGTATTTGCGTGAATTTGGTGCTAAAGACAATATGATTGGCTTGGCCAGAGGAGATGGGAAAGGAACTTCAGGAATCACTGAAGAAAAAAAAGCTTAATTGAAGAACATGATGTGGCTGTTTTTGCATTAGGCAGTTTTAAAAATTGTATTCAAGAAAAATCCTTTTTATATGATGACATTAATGTTCCTGTTATTGTAACTGGAGCTCCTGAAATTCCAATTGAAGAACTTCCAGGTGCTGATGCATATGTTGGTGGGCTTGGCAGGATTCCAAGAAGACTTAAAAGAGGTCCAGATATAAGAGCTCTTAATAATTTAGTGGATACAATTGAAACAATTTTAAATAATAAAAAAAGAGAAATGGCATTGGATCCGCCACTTGTACCATCTATTGTAGTTAAAAATGCTATTGAAAATCAGGTTCCAGCTATTGAAGATATCATATCTCCAGCACCTATTACAGTGCAGCTTGATGGAGTCAGGGTAAAATTAAATTATGATAAATATCATGAACTAATTGAAAATGTAGTTATAGAAGGTAAAAAATTATCCGACTTGGCTGAAATTAAAAAGTCTTTCATGTATGATTATGTCTTAGTAAAAATCCACACTGAAAGTTCCCTTATTGATGATTCTTAAATCATCTACTTTTTTATATTCTCATTCCAAAGAAGTTAATGGCATCAACCAAATCATTAAATTGTGTTAATTCTTCTTCAATAACATTTTCGTCTGTTTTATCAAAGCTGAGTTCACCGTCTATTGTTAAAGTATCCGGGCCGCGGCCAACAATACGTTCTTCACCGTCAGCACTTAGAATTCTCTCAGCATCTAATTGATGAACAAAGGCACGTCCTGGAATAATAACTGCCTGTTTCACTTCACTCAAATCAATTTGTTAGGTCTTCTTTTGTAATTAAACAAGCTATTTCTTTTGGAACTCCGATTACATTTACATTATCTGCATCTATTTTATCAAATATTTTACTTATAAATGGTGCAGCTATTTTAGATGTAATTATGGTAGCTTCTCCGGTCACTTTTTAATAAATTGTAAAAATATTTCATTTTCATCTTTAGCTATTGCAAATGGGCCGCCAGTTTCAGGATCACATAATGGAGTGCCTGTTACTCTGAAATTATATTCTTTATTAATTTCTTCAACTAACTGACCAAATTCTTCAACAGGCTGTGATTCAATTCCTTTAAGAATAGGTTCATTTCCTAAAATTAATCCTTCATTGAAGGTGTTTGCAAATCTCATCAAGATAAATCCTTTAGCACCCCATTCTTCCAAGGTATTGCAGGTTTGTCTAAGTACATCACCGTCATTAACTTTCCATAATTATTACTCCAGCTCCTGTTAAATCAACATTTTCACAAAAGATTTGACAAGCTTTTAGAGCTTCTTCAGGTTTTTTTGTCTTTTACCCATTCTCTCCTAAGTTTAGGGTCTGTTGAAAAAACAGTAAATGTAACTTCATCGACACCATTATTAATTAATCTGGAAGCTATTTCACTTTCAGTAATGCCTTTTCCACAGGTATAACCTAAATGGGATTTAAGTGAAAACTGATTTAAATTAGCTGTTAAATTTTCAAGATAGGGATAGCAGCTAACATCTCCTCCTCCGCTAATATTTACTTTAATGTCGTTTTCTCTAAAATTAGGTTGCATCATCAAAGCATTTTTGAACTTCAGTAATTACTTCAAATGGAGATCTAAATTCACTTTGTGAGTCGGTTATTCCCTTACTACATCTGTCACAGCCAATTTTATTAGGTAAGCAGTGAGCACAGCCAAATGCTTTAACTTCTTTTACCTTTCTGAAGTAACAGTACTTACAAAAACCGTTACAATCTTTTTAGGAATTCCTCCAACATCTGCTACAACTTGCATAATATCTTTATTATGTTTTTAGTATTATATAAACTAATTCAGTATTATTTTTACCATTTTTTATAATAATTTTATTTTTCTGAATTGTTGATTATTTTACAGTATTTTTGATAAAATATGTTTGTTTGTTTAAAAAATTTCTCATTTCTTGTATTAAATTTATTAATTTTTGTATTATTGGAGCTTTTATTTGATATATTTTTTTAAATTTTGATTTAACACGGAATTTAAAGTAATTATTGTATAATAATAGTTGTCTAATAATTTTTGATAATAATATCAAGTTTATTTTTTTTTAAATATGGTTTTTAATTGCTTTATTATTGAAATAAATATCAGATATCTTATGTTTAAAGTATTACTTTTGTAATTATTGTTCTTAAGTTTTTAGGAACTCTTATAGTTTATAAAGTTTTCTAAATTATTCCATTGGTAATGTTTATATTATATCTTAATTAAAATAAGAACTGTATACCATATGGTTAGCTATTCTACAAAATTATTGTGTATAGCTTTATCCAATTTTGTGTGAAAATTTCACTCAAATATAGGTGGTATATTAAATACTCTATTTAATTAGGAGGGAAAAAATGGCAAAGTTTGATGATAAAGTCGATTTATACGACGATAGAGGCTCATTAGTTGTATCTGATGTTCCAATCGAAGCTTTAAGTCCACTCAGGAACACTGCTATTCAAAACATCGTTAAAGGTGTAAAAAGAACTGTTGCAGTAAACTTAGAAGGTCTTGAAAAATCTGTCAAAACTGGTTCAGTCGGTGGAGACAAATCCAAAATATTAGGAAGGGAATTAGATATTGATATTGTAGCAAATGCGGGTGCAATTGCAGAAAAAATGAAAGAAATGATACAAATTTCTGAAGATGATGATACTAAAGTTGAACCTATTTCCGGAGGTAAAAGATTATTAGTACAAGTTCCATCTAAAAGAATTGATGTTGCTGCAGAATACTCTGTTGCTCCATTATCTACCGCAACTTCATTAGTACAAGCTATTATTGATGTATGTGACGTAAGTATCTATGATGCAAACTTCGTAAAAGCTGCAGTATTAGGTAGATACCCACAATCTGTAGATTACAAAGGATCCAACATTGCTACTATGTTAGACATTCCACAAAAACTCGAAGGTGCAGGTTATGCATTAAGAGGTGTTAAAGCAAATGATTTTGCTGCTGCTACCTTAAAAAACACTTTCCAAGCTACTGCTTTAGCATCTATTTTCGAACAAACTGCTATGTTTGAAATGGGTGATGCTATTGGTGCATACGAAAGATTACACTTATTAGGTTTAGCTTACCAAGGTATGAATGCTGACAATATGGTTTTAGATTTAGTAAAAGATAATGCAAAAGAAGGTACTGTTGGTAGTGTTGTAAATGGAACTATCGCTAGAGCTGAAGCTGACGGAGTTATTGCTCCTCAAAAAAGACTTAACCGATTTCTCAATTTATAACACTGATGACGCAGCTTTATGGAACGCATATGCTGCTGCTGGTGCTACTGCTGCTGTTATGGTAAACATTGGTGCTGCTCGTGCTGCTCAAGGTATTCCATCCACTTTATTATACTTCAATGATAACATTGAATTTGCTACTGGTTTACCAAGTATTGACTACGGTAGAGCAGAAGGTGTAGCTGTAGGATTCTCTTTCTTCAGTCACTCTATCTACGGTGGAGGAGGCCCCATGGTCTCTTTAACGGTAACCACGTTGTAACCAGACACAGTAAAGGATTCTGTATCCCTTGTGTAGCTGCTGCTATGTCCTTAGATGCAGGAACACAACTCTTTTCACCAGAAGCAACTTCTGGTTTAATTAAAGAAGTATACAGTCAAGTTGATGAATTTAGAGAACCTCTCAAATATGTTGCTTTAGCAGCTGATGATATTAAAGGTGACATCTAATTAATTTAATATTTAAATCTAATTTTTCATGGACGGCAAAAAAATGGATATTGAAATATTCCCATACCGGGTGCTTGGAAGTGACACAACAGAAAAGTTGTTAAATGACATCGAATCACTTGAAGATGTTAAAAGGACTGTAATTCATGGTCCGAGATTTCCAAAAACTGAAGAAACTTTACCGCCACAATATAGAGAACGTAGAGTGATTAACATTAATGGCGAAGATGTTATTCTTAAAGTTAAAACTGGTAGAATTTTTGTTGAATTGACAATGGAGTCTACAGTTAAAAAAATTGAAGAAATCTGCAAGAAACATATTCCTTTTGGTTTTGATATTAATCAAGACAAAACAAATTACATCAGAAAGGAAAGAACAGTTTCTGATAGAATTAAATATGGTGATGCAGATTTACCTGATGAATTAATTGGAATGACTGATCAATATTCAAGTTTTGAAGATCATGTAAATATTGTTAGAAAGGATGACTTTTAAAATGATTGGAAGATGTACTCACGTAGTTGATTGCAGAGCAACAGGTGGTATGGGCAAAGGTGGAGGTCTTGCACAAAGAGGCACATTTGCTGAATGTGGGGCTGAAGTTTTAGCTGTTGCTATGTCTCCAGGACGTAGACATATTACTAAACCTGTTTGTGAAATCACTTTTGGATTACGTGAATCCAATGTTTTGACTAGTACAATGGTATTAAATGCAGGTGCAGGTGTTCCTCATGATGCTCCAGCTTCTGGTGGTACATTATTTGGTCTCACTGATAAGGAAGTGGAACAAATGAGTAATTTTAAATTACTTGTTATTCATTTAGGAGGAGTTAAAAATCATTTAATCTACAAAGCTAGATTGATTTTAAGGAATGTAAACAAGCCTTGTATTATCATTTGTGAATCTCCAGTTGACTGTGAAGATTTTGCCAAAATTGGTGTAAAAACTTCTAAAGTCATGCCATCTGAAGAGGATGTTAAAACAGAAGGACACATTGTTGATATTGTTAGTGGAGTTATTCGCGGAGAAACAATCTCACAGGAAAAATTAGATGAAATTATTAGAAAAGTTAAATTAGCATTAGGAGATGCATAATTATGGCACAAATTTATCCAAGGTACTTCTCAGGTTGCTCAAAACAGAAGAAACTTTTGTAATCCAGATTACGAGTTAGAAAAGTTAAGAGAAATCTCTGATGAAGACGTAGTAAAAATATTAGGTCACAGAGCTCCAAGGTGAAGAATACAAAAGTGTTCACCCACCATTAGATGAAATGGATGAGCCTGATGACATTGTAAGAGAATTAGTTACCCCTATTGCAGGTGCAAAAGCAGGGGACAGGATTAGATACATCCAATTTGTAGACTCAATGTACTTCGCACCAGCTCAACCTTACTTAAGAGCAAGGTCTTATTTAAACAGATTCAGAGGAATTGATACTGGTACTTTATCCGGAAGACAAGTTATCGAAGCTAGGGAAAGAGATATTGAACGTATTTCCAAATACCTCTTAGAAACCGAATACTTCGATACTGCAAGAACTGGTATTAGAGGTGCAGGTGTACACGGTCACTCTTTAAGGTTAGACGAAAATGGTTTAATGTTTGATATGCTTAGAAGACAAGTATTCAACAAAGAAACTGGTAACGTTGAAATGGTAAGAGACCAAATCGGTGTAGACTTAGACGAACCAGTAGTATTAGGTGAACCATTAGATGAAGAAACCTTAAAATCAAAAACCACAATTTACAGAATTGATGGTGAAGCATACAAAGATGATACTGAAGCTGTTGAAGTGTTAAAAACATTCACGTATCCAGATCATTTGGTGCATTCAATCCAGTTAAAGGATGGGATTAAGTATGGCAGATAAAAAATTCTTAGATGCAATGAAAAACAAATTCAGTGAAGATCCAACTGATAAAAGAACCACTTTCTATAACATGGGCGGTTGGAAACAATCTGAAAGAAAAAGCGCATTCGTAAAAAGAAGGTAAAGAAATCGCTGAAAAAAAGAGGAATTCCAATGTACAACCCAGACATTGGTACTCCTTTAGGTCAAAGGGCTTTAATGTCTTACCAATTATCTACTACTGATACTTATGTAGAAGGTGACGATTTACACTTCATTAACAACGCAGCTATCCAACAAGCTTGGGACGATATTAGAAGAACTGTAATTGTAGGTTTAAATACTGCTCACAACGTTCTTGAAAAAAAGGTTAGGTATTGAAGTAACTCCTGAAACAATCACTGAATACTTAGAAACTGTAAACCACGCAATGCCTTATGGTGCAGCAGTAGTTCAAGAACACATGGTAGAAACTGACCCATTAGTAGTACAAGACAGTTATGTTAAAGTATTTACTGGTGACGATGAATTAGCTGATGAAATTGATTCAGCATTCGTTTTAGACATCAACAAAGAGTTCAATGAAGAACAAGCAGCAGCTTTAAAAGAAGAAGTTGGTGGAAGTGTATGGCAAGCTGTAAGAATTCCTGCTATCGTAGGAAGAGTTTGTGACGGAGGTACTACCTCAAGATGGTCTGCAATGCAAATTGGTATGTCAATGATTTCTGCATACAACCAATGTGCTGGTGAAGGAGCTACTGGTGACTTCGCATATGCATCCAAACACGCAGAAGTTATTCACATGGGTACTTACTTACCTGTAAGAAGAGCAAGAGCAGAAAACGAGTTAGGTGGAGTTCCATTTGGTTTCATGGCAGATATCTGTCAATCTTCCAGAGTAAATGCTGACGACCCAGTACGTTCAACCTTAGATGTAGTAGCTTTAGGTGCTGCATTATACGACCAAATTTGGTTAGGTTCTTACATGTCTGGTGGTGTAGGATTCACTCAATATGCTACTGCAGCATATACTGATGATGTATTAGATGACTTCACTTACTATGGTAAAGATTACGTAGAAGACAAATATGGTGGATTAACTGAAGCACCTAACAACATGGACACTGTTCTTGATGTAGGTTCTGAAGTTTCATTCTATGCATTAGAACAATACGAAGAATACCCAGCTTTACTTGAAACTCACTTCGGTGGATCTCAAAGGGCTTCTGTTATTTCAGCAGCAGCTGGTTGTTCCACTGCATTCGCTACTGGTAATGCTCAAACTGGTTTAAGTGCATGGTACTTAGGTATGTACTTACACAAAGAACAACATTCCAGATTAGGTTTCTACGGATACGATTTACAAGATCAATGTGGTGCAGCTAACGTATTCTCCATCAGAAATGATGAAGGTTTACCACTCGAAATGAGAGGACCAAACTACCCTAACTACGCAATGAACGTAGGTCACCAAGGTGAATACGCTGGTATCGCTCAAGCTCCTCACGCAGCTCGTGGAGATGCTTGGTCTTTCAACCCATTAGTTAAAATCGCATTTGCTGATAAAAACTTAGTATTCGACTTCAGTAAACCTCGTGAAGAATTTGCTAAAGGTGCATTAAGAGAGTTCGAACCATCCGGTGAAAGAACTGTCATCACCCCAGCAAAATAAATTTGAAACAAATAGGTTAAATAGGTGATTTTTCACCTATTTATTCCTTAAATTTAAGTATGCCTTAAAATTTTTAGTAAAACATTTATATTAATATTGAAAAAAGTTAAGTATCAATAGAAAATTCTATTGGTATCATTTAATTGATTTTTATATGGAATAAAAATCGCAATTTATCGCATATATTCTATTGAATATATCTCACGTTTATTAAATGATCAATTTAATAAAAAAATATGGAGGAAAAAATTATGGACCCTGTAACATTAGGTGTTGTCGCATTAATGGGTGCAGTTGCAACTATTGGTGGAGCTGCTGAGGATTTAGAATCTGATATCGGTTCTCAAAGTAACCCAAACTCTCAAGTTCAACTTGCTCCGCAAATGGGACATTTACACCGTATGATAAACAAAGCGGCTTCTGGTGAACCAGTCGCTTATGGTGTTTGGTGTGGTGTTGCTGGATCTATTGCATATGTATTAATTATGTTAGGTTTCGTACCTATTATTTCAATTGCAATGGGATCTTGTGTCGCTGCTTTTGTTCACGCTATTTATACTGTCACATCCCATATGGGTAGGATTGTTGGTCAATCTCAATTTGAACAGCCATTATTTATGGATGTGTTAACTCAATCTTTAGGACCTATTGTTGGTCACGGATTTATAACTAGCTTTTTGTATTGTTGGAATTTCATATTTAATGATTATCCCATTAAACGGTACTACATTACATGTATTCCCATTACCACTCTTAGCAGTACTTTGGGGTATTGCTCTTGGAGCTATCGGTTCTTCAACTGGGGATGTTCATTACGGTGCTGAAAGTGAATATCAAAAGTTCGAATTTGGTGGAGGAACTCCTGTAGCTATTCAAGGAGATATTGTTACTAATGCTCCTATGGGTGCAAAAAACTCTATGGATGTAGTAAACTTCTGTGCTAAATTTGGTGGACCTTTAACCGGTTTCTGTTTTGGTCTTGTAGTATTCTTTAGTTTTTGGAATACTGTTGTATTCGGAATTTATGGTGGTTTAGTCGTTGGTTTCATCATTGTCATTTTATTAATTATTATGAATGACAGATTAGAAGTATTTGCAAGAAACCGTTACGGACCATATGAGGAAGATTAAGGAGGTTTCGATTATGGATCCAATTTTTGTAATTTTATTCGTCGCTATAGGCGGAGTTATGATTGGTGCAGGTGTGCACTTTATTCCTGTAGGGGGAGCTCCTGCAGCTATGGCAACCGCTACTGGTGTAGGTACTGGTACCGCTATGTTAGCTGCTGGTGCAGGTTTAACAGGTCTTATTACTGCTGCAACTATGACTGGTGAGCCATGGTTTGTAGTAGGTATTGGTGGTGCAATAGGTGCTATGATTATGATGGGTATTACTATGCTCATTGCTAATTTCATATATGTATATGGTGTAGGTATTGTTCCTGCAGCATCTAAAGTGCCTGTTGATATAATTACCAAACGTAATCAAGAAAAGTATAAAACTCCTGGTACTGAAGGACACGGTGTACCTACTACTTGTTTTATTAGTGGTCTTATAGGTGGTCTCTTTGGAGGATTTGGTGGTGGATTAGTATACTATGCTATTGATGCTGCTGTTCAAAAATCTACTTACTTCACTGACCCTGCTATTAGTATAGGTTTAGCTGCTATATTAGGTGTAGGTGTGTTCTTTATTAATGCGGTTATTGCTTCTTATAACATTGGTGGTACTATTGAAGGTATGCACGATCCTAAATTTAAAAGGATTGGTAGAGGAGCATTATCTTGTGCTATTGCATCTATAGTAGTTGGAGTATTTTGTGTATTATTAACTGGAGGTATTTAAAATGTCTGCTGGTGGAAGTGCTGATGGTGCTGTCAGTTCAATAAACAATAATCATTTATTGATTTTAGGAATTATTGGTGGATTAGTAGGAATTTATTTATGTAATATCAATGATGTTATTGGTCCAGTTATTGCAGGTCTCGGTTCAGTATGTGCTACTGTATGGGGAGCTAATGCTATACGTAGTGTAGCTAGTTACGGTTTAGGTACTGGTGTACCTTCTATTGGTTACATGACATTATCTATTGGTATTATCGGTTCTTTAGCAGGTCTTGCTGTAGGTCTTATATACCCACAATTTAACATGTTAGGGCCTGTATTTGGTTTAATATTTTCAATGATTATCGGTGCTGTTGTTGCATTAATCGCTACTAAAATTATTGGTATGAAAATCCCAATTATGGTAAGATGTACTGTTGAAATTGCTGGAGCAGGTGCTTTATCTGTTTTATGTTTATCTGCTGCTGTAACTGGTGCTTTTGATGCAAATTCCATTTGTGAATATGTTGTAGCTCCAGGATTTATCGCAGTATTCTTTATAATGTGTACTATGGCAATTCAACATCCATTCAACGCATGTTTAGGTCCAAATGAAGATCAAGTAAGGACTCTTAAATGTGCTGTATCTACTGGATTCTTATCTGTGATTATTACTGGTCTTTTATCCAGTATTACTGGTGGATTCGGATGGTTTGCTGTTCTTATCGTTGGATTAATTGGATGGGTCATTTCATTCAGATCATTTGTTCAAGCTTCATGCGATGCTGCAGCTTCAGTTAAATGGGCTGGATTATGGCCTAAATTAGAGGAATAAATGGGAGGTTTTATGTATGGCTCAAATGTTACCTATGATTCAAATTGTACCTAATATGAATTTGGCTCTTGACCCTGTTTCCGGAGTTATTGGTGCATCTTTAGGTGAAGGTGTTATTCTCCTCTCTATGGATGAAATAAACAATGAAGTAACTAAACTTCAAGGTGCTGCAGATGAATTAGTCAGTTCTTTGAGATCCTTATACTAGTCCTGCAGGAGCTTATCCTGGAAGGGAAGGTTCATATGTTACTGCTGGTATGTTAACAAACGTAGTTTATGGATTTGTCTTGGCTATAATTATCATATTCGCAGCTTTACCTATTTTAATTAAATTGGGGGTTTTATAGATGGCTGATAAAAAAGAACCAGCAGCTGGCTGGCCGGTTATTAGTGGAGACTACATTGTAGGGGATCCTGAAAGTCCTGTTGCAGTAACAACATTAGCTTCACATATTGAAGCAGAACTTTCTGGAGCAGCAATCGCAGGTCCATGTAAAACAGAAAATTTAGGTGTAGAAAAGTTGTTGCAAACATTATATCTAATCCTAATATCCGTTTCTTAATTTTAGCTGGTGCTGAAGTACAAGGACATATTACAGGTCAATCTTTCAAAGCATTACACGAAAATGGTGCTGACCCTGATAAAAAGAAAATTATTGGAGCAACTGGAGCAATTCCTTTTGTTGAAAATGTTCCTTTAGAAGGGGTTGAAAGATTCCAACAACAATTAGAAATAATTGATTTAATTGACACTGAGGATGTCGGTGCAATTCAAGCTAAAATTAACGAATGTGTTGAAAAAGACCCTTGGTGCTTTTTTGAAGAAGAAGCTATGGTAATTTCCGTTGAAGGTGACGACGGAGAAGAAGATGATGGCGAAGAAATAAAAGTTGTTTCTGCAGAAACTGCTTTAATTGAAGCAAGAATGAGAAATATCAATACTAAAATAGATATGGTGGGATCAATTCAAAGAAACCTTGCAGGTAATTATGCTGGTAAAGTGCAAGGAATCATGATTGGTTTAGCATTCTCTTTAGTAATTGGAGCTTTATTCTTACTATTTTAAGGAGGCATGAATATGGTACAAATTTCTAATAAACCTAATATTAGTGGTATTAAAGATGTTTCAGAAGATGCTGAATACAGCTCAAAACTTCTTGCAAGGGAAGGTAAACTTTTTGCAGGTTTAATCACAACTAGATTCAAAGGATTTGCTATTGGTATTGTTTTAGCAGTTCTTTTACTTGTTGTCATTCCAGCTATTGCAAAATTATGTGGATGTTAGAGGTGTTTATTTATGAGTGAAAAAGAAAATAATTCAATACCTCAAGTAATGGTTTCACCCGATGATTTCAAAGACATTGTTGAAAAAATTAAACGATGCTGAAGAAAAAGTTGATTTTACTGTGGGGAATATTATCAACGTTTAGGCCAACAAACAGGTAGGGATGTTGGTATTTTTATATGGTATGATAATAGGTTTAATGATTTTAGTAGTAGCTATGAAATATAATGTATTTGCTATGATAACTACTATGTTTTAGGAGGATTGCGTAATGTTTAGATTTGATAAAGAGCAAGTCGTATTTGACTTTGCTGGTGTAAAAATGGGAGGTCAACCAGGGGAATATCCTACTGTATTAGCAGGTACTATTTTCTACGGTGGACACAATATTATTAGTGATGAATTGACAGGTGATTTTGATAAAAGTAGAGCAGAAACTTTAGTTAATGACATGGTTGAAATGTCTGATGTAACTGGTAACCCATGTATTGTACAAGTTTTCGGTCAAACTGAAGAAGCTATTGTAAAATACATCGAGTACATTGGTGACATCTGTGATAAACCATTCCTTATAGATTCTACTTCCGGTGATGCTAGAGTTGCTGGTGCACAATATGCTGATGAAGTTGGCTTAACTGAAAGGGCTATTTACAACTCCATTAACATGGCTGCAGATAAATCTGAATTAGATGCTCTTGCAGAAACTGATATTTCCGCTTCTATCATCTTAGGTTTCAACCCAATGAATGCTACCGTTGACGGTAAAATGGCTATGTGGGAAAACGGAGACGATGGAGCTTACGAAAAAGGTTTACTTGAAGTAGCTGCTGATTGTGGTATCGACAAGTTCATGATGGATACTGCAGTTACTCCATTAGGACAAGGTGCAGGTATTGCTGCAAAAACCACTTTTGCAGAAAAAGCTAAATGGGGATACCCAGTAGGTTCCGGTATTCACAATGTACCTTCTGCTTGGGATTGGTTAAGAGACTACAAAAAGCTGGAAACAAAACTGCTTACACTGTTTGTGATATTGGTGCAAACATTGTTCAAGTTATGACTGGTGGAGACTTTGTTCTCTTTGGACCTATCGATAACGCTAAAATAGCATTCCCTGCTGTAGCACAAACCGATATGTTCATTGCAGAAGCAGCTGCTGACTTCGGTACTGAAGCTGTTGAAGATCACCCAATCAACAAATTAGTATAGATTAGTTTATTCTAATCTATTCTCCAACTTTTTTTTATATTCATTTAATAAGTTTAAAAAGATATTACTCACTTTTTTTTCAAATTCATTTAATAAGATTTATATTATTATAAAAAAGATATTATTAACTAACTTTTAATACAGTTTATTGAGGTTTGAATAATGTCTTTTTTAGGTAAAATTTTTAATAAAGGTCCTAAACCTATAATAGCTAAGTCTCATGAAGGAAATTTAGATTCTTTAAGGGCTAATAGGGCTGGACCGCAAAAGTCCTTATGCTGTTAAAAAGCCAGATGTTTTTTATGTAACTGCTTCTGTAGAGTTGGGTAACACTACAACCAAATGTATTGTTATGGCTACTAATTTAAATACTAGTGAATGTTATCTGCTCAATAAAACAGTGAAAATGACTAGAGATATTCGTCCGCCTAAACCTAATGAAGAAGTTTTTGGTAAAACTGTTTGGGGTATTGAACTTTCAAAAGAAGCTGTTGCTGATTTAATTAAAGATACTGTTTTGGAATCTTTAAAAAAAAGCTCATGTTGATAAAGATAATGATTTGGATTTTGTAGTTAGATCTACTGGTGTAACAGCAGGTTTTGCTACTGCTGAAGAAGCAGGTCAATTAGTTATTGCATTAGCTGACGGCTGTTTGGATGCGGGTATCCCACCAAGAAAAATGTCTCCGGCTATGAGTGTTTCCCAACTTCCTGAAAGATTGCAAAAACATTCTCTTTTAAATAATGTAATGTTTGACGGTGCTGTAGTTAGTGTTGTTCCTCCTAAAGGTAAGGAAACTGTTGCAAATGAAATGGAAGGGGAACTTGTTACTGCAGGTATTAAATTAGGTGCTAAATGGACAGATGTTGATTATAGAAACCCATGTATTTCTCTTGATTTCGGATCAACATTAGCTGGCCGTATTGTCAATGATAATCAGCCTTATGCAAATACTGTGGGTAATTTTTTAGGTTTGGCTGGTGTAGTTAGTGATTCTCTAGCTAGAGGTTCTGGCGAAATCGATAAAAATAATGGTGCTGCTTTTTAGATTTGTATTCTGATAAGTTGATTAAGAAAGCCAATACTAAAAAAGCTCAAGCTAATGCTGAAGAAGCTCATAAATTAATTGATATTCGTAAAGTTCCTATGGATGTAGATAGGTTCGGTACTGTTCCGTTGAATCCTGTTGCTTCTGAAAATGCAGGTACAACTTTAATTGGTTGTGATGTAGGGGTTAATGGTGATAAATTAGAAGATTTAATGGATCTTGGAGCTAAATTCTATGACAGAGATGGTCTTCCAACATTATTGTCTACTATGGATTATGTAAGTACTAAAATTGTTACACGTGCTTTGGATGTTGCATTTGAGGAAAATGTTGTTACTCCAGGTTCTGCATTAGGTATTACTGGAAGAGCAGGTATTACTGGACGTAAACCACAGCTTATTTTAGAAGCGGTTCAGGATAAGTTTGATAAAGTTGTATTTGTTGAAGACGGTTTGGCTTTAGGTTCAGCTATTATGGCTCGCTGTATGAATTCTATGGGAACTCAAAAATCACCTATTGGAGGCTGCCAAGGTCAGAAATGTATTCTTGGTAAGAGGATGAAATTGCAGGGCAGCAAATATGCATAATTAATTCTAAAGGTTTTTGTCATGATTTATGCTATTGTTATGGCTGGAGGTAGGGGAACTCGTCTAAAAGTTAATGTTGAAAAACCTCTATTTAAATTACATGGTAAACCTTTAATTAAATATGTTCTTGATAATATTTCTTCATCTAAATTAGTTGAAGATGTTGTTATTGCCGTAAGTCCCCATACTCAGGAAACAATCAAATATTTAAAATCATTAAATGGCAATTTTCAAATTTTAAATACTTCTGGAATTGACTATTTAAATGATTTATCTTATATTTTAACTCTTTTTGAGTCCAAATCAAAAAAGGACACATTATTGTTTATTAATGCTGATTTGCCGTTTGTCAGTGGTGAAACTATTGATTTTATACTGACTAATTATTTGGAATCAGTAAAGATTCACTGTCTGCACAGGTTCCGGTTGAAATTTTTAAAAATTAGATTTGAAGTATTCTTACGAATTTAATGGTGTGGTACCCTCTGGAGTAAATGTTTTTTAAGAAGTGTTAATGAAATTCAGGATGAAGACCAGCTTATTTTGCCCAAAATTGAATTGGCATTAAATATTAACACTCTTAAAGATAGTATTGTGGCTGAAAAATTTTATCAAGCATTTATTAATAAAACTATTTAAATTTAAATATGATGAAATTAAAATATTTTATATAATTAATGAAAATTTATCAGGTGATGTGATGGAAAACAAACAAATTCTAAAAGAGAAGAAAAGTTATGGAGCGAAATTAAGAATTATCAGGTAGCTACCAACAATGCTCGTATTCTTGGTGTCTTGGATGAATTAATTATCAACGAAAAACTGGAAAAATTGTTGATATTGCTATTAGGGTGGAAAGCGGTCGTAATATTCATGTTAAAGGTGCTAAAAAGAAATGGAGATATATTATTAGTTCCTTTTGCTAAAGTAGAAAAAGTCGGTGAATTCATTATTGTAACTGAATAATTTTTTCAGTTACTTGACTTTTTTTTTTTTTTATTTGATTTATTCATTGATTGAATATTAACTTCTTTTAAACATTTAGATGCGGGATTTATAATTATAACATATTTATATATCTTAATTTAAATGTAATAATGTTATATAATTTATGTCTTTTTAAATAAGGTGATAAAATGTTACTTGAAATTGAAAATTTGGCTGTGGAAGTGGCCGGTAAAGAGTTCTGAAAGATATTAATCTTTCAATTGATGAGGGGGAGACTCATGTTCTTTTAGGTCCGAATGGTGCCGGTAAAAAGTACATTGTTTTTTAACAATTCTTGGTTTTCCACAATATAATGTAGTTAATGGATCAATTAAATTTAAAGGTGAAGATATTACTAATTTAACTACAGCTGAACGTGTCCAATTAGGAATTGGAGTAAGCTTCCAATCTCCACCGTCTATTCGTGGAGTATCAGTTCGTGATTTACTTAAATTAGAATCCCATCAAGAAATTAATGAACCGTTAAATGCCAGAATGTTGGAATTGGCTCAAAAACTTAAATTCAATGATGAATTTTTAGACAGGGATGTTAATTTCGGATTTTCCGGAGGAGAAGTTAAACGTTCTGAAATTTTACAATTACTCGCTCAAATGCCTGATTTCACCATGTTTGATGAACCTGATTCCGGTGTGGATATTGAAAATGTGGAATTGATAGCTGGTGAAATTGGTACTTTACTTGATAAGGATATAAAGCATGATTCCAGAAAAAAGAAGCGGTCTTTTGATTACTCATTTAGGTTATATTTTGAACTTTGTAAGTGCGGATAAAGCTCATGTTTTAATGGATGGTAAAATAGCTTGTTCAGGTAATCCTGCTGAGATTATTGAGGATATTAGGAAAGAAGGATTTAACGGATGTGTTGAATGTGCGCAATGTATTAAATGATGCCGAAAAGAGCTAAAGATAAAAAAGCTCCAATTGGTGTAGATGTTACAATTGAAAATTTTTCAGATGAAATTATAGATGGAATTGATCTTTTAGATGATTTAGATGATGTATCTAAAAAACTAAAAACACTCTTTTGAAAGTTGGTGTGGATACTGAAGAAAAAGGAAGGTCAGGTTCATTTTTACAAGTTGATCAGTCCAATATATTTACAAATAATTCAATGTCCAATTCAGTTGAAGTTATGAATATTGGTGTTGCTCTGGATAAATATCACTGGGTTAAAGATTACATGTGGAATGTTGTAAAACCTGATGCAGATAAATATACTGCTAAAACAGCTTTACGTGAAGAAAAAGATGGAATTAAAAGCGGATATTTTGTAAGGTCCTTACCTGGAACTAAGGAAGTTTTCCCTGTACAGGCATGTATGTTTATCAGTGATGAGGATATTATGCAAACTGCACATAATGTTATCATTGCTGAAGAAAACTCTGAATTACATTTGATTACAGGCTGTGCAACTGGTGAAGATGTTTCATCTGCAATGCATGTCGGAGTATCTGAATTGTATGTAAAATAAGGTGCTAAAATAACTTTCACTATGGTTCATAATTGGGCAGAGCAGGTTGAAGTACGTCCAAGAACCGGAATTAAAGTTGAAGAAAACGGTACCTATTTAAATAATTATATTTTAACCAGTCCTGTTAATACTTTACAGTCCTATCCTACTGCTTATTGTGACGGTGCAAATTCAAGAGCTATTTTCCAAAGTATTCAAGGAGGTAAAAAAGATTCTATTATTGATGTAGGATCAAGAGCTTACCTTAATGCTCCTGGTTCAAGAGGAGAAATTATTTCCCGTGCAGTATCTCAGGATGAATCTCAAATATTTGCTAGAGGACATTTAGCCGGAACTGTTCCTGAAGTTAAAGGTCATCTGGAATGTCACGGATTAGTATTGTCTGATGATAGTATGATTTATGCTGTTCCTGAACTTGAGGCAAGTTCTGCAAATCTTGAAATGTCTCACGAAGCAGCAGTTGGAAAAATCGATGAAGACGAAATCAATTATTTAACTTCAAGAGGAATAACTGAAGAAGAAGCAGCATCCATGATTGTAAGAGGTTTCTTAAGTATGGATATTACTGGACTTCCTGATGAATTAGCTGCTGAAACTCAAAAAAATGATTGATATGAGTGTAGATGGGATGTAATCCCTTTTTCTTTTCTTTTTTTTAAATTTTAACTTTTTTTTATTAATTTCTAAAAATCTTGTTTTATAGTATATAAACTTTTTTGGCTTTAAGTTCTAAGTAACCTTTATATTAATTATTATAGTAATATATTAATCAGTACGTTAATGTTATGCTGAGCTAGCTCATTAAGTACATAAAATTGTGAATTAAGGTAAAAAATTAAGGTATGACTAAATTTTTTGTCTTAAAGAAGAATTTAAAAAATTTTTTAAATTTGAATTCACTGGTTTGAAAATAATTTCAAATTAGTAAAAATATTATAGAGGAGGATAAACTCTATGGCTGATGATGTAAAAATTGTAATGTTTTGTTGCAACTGGTGTTCCTATGGAGGAGCAGACACAGCAGGTACTGCAAGGATGCAATACCCACCGAATATTAGAGTTATTCGTGTAATGTGTTCTGGAAGAATTGACCCACAATTTGTGTTAAAAGCATTTAAAGAAGGGGCTGATGGTGTATTTGTAGCTGGATGTCACATGGGTGACTGCCACTATGATGCTGGAAATTATAAGTTAGATCGTAGAATGAGATTAATCTACAAACTTGTTGAAGATATGGGAATTGGAAAAGAAAGAGTTCACCACGATTGGATTTCTGCATCCGAAGGTGAAAAATTCTCTGAAGCTGTTAAAATGATGGTTAACAGAATCAAAGAATTAGGTCCTGCACCATTGAAAGAACAATTAGATGCTGAAAACTAGATTGGAGGAGTTATTATGGCTGATAAAGTAAAAATAGGAACTATGTGGTTAGGCGGATGTTCCGGTTGCCACTTATCAATTGCTGATTTCCACGAATCTTTATTAGATGTTTTGGAATTGGCTGATTTTGAATTCTCCCCTGTACTTATGGATACCAAATATGATGAAGTACCAGAATTAGATGTTCTCATCGTAGAAGGTGGAATTAGGAACGAAGAAAACAGGGAATTAGCTGAAATGTTAAATGAAAAAGCTAAATTAGTTATTGCTTACGGAACTTGTTCATGTTACGGAGGAATTAGGACTCGGTAACTTATGGACTGTAGATGAATTAGAACAAGAAGCTTACATTAATTCATGCTCTACTGTTAACCCAGAAGGAATTATTCCTAATGAAGATGTACCAGCTCTTGAAAGCAGGGTAAGACCATTAAGTTCAGCAATGGACATTGATTTAATTATTCCAGGTTGCCCACCTCGTTCTGATGTTGTAGCTGAAGCTGTTTTAACATTATTACGTGGAGAAACTATCGAATTACCTTCAACTAACCTTTGTGAAGTATGTCCTAGAGAAAAACCACCTGCTGGTTTAGCTATGGACTTCATTAAAAGACAATTTGAAGTTGGAGCTCCTGAAAAAGATTTATGTTTAATTTCCCAAGGTTTAATCTGTATGGGTCCTGCAACTGTTTCCTTATGTGGAGCAGAATGTCCTTCTATTGCAATTCCATGTAGAGGATGTTACGGTCCTACTTCTAAAGTATTAGATCAAGGAGCAAAAATGATTAGTGCTATTGCATCTGATTATGGTGTAGATGAAGATAAAACTGTTGATCCTGAAGCTGTAGCAGATCAATTAGATGATATTGTAGGTACTTTCTATACTTACACATTACCTGCTGCTTTAGTCCCTATGAAAATGCAGAAAGGAGGAGAATAATATGGTAAAACTTACTATGGAGCCTGTAACACGTATTGAAGGTCACGCTAAAATTACTGTACAGCTCGATGATGATGGAAATGTAGTCGATACAAGATTACATGTTATGGAATTCAGAGGTTTCGAAAAATTCTTACAAGGTCGTCCAGCTGAAGAAGTAGCTAGGATTGTACCAAGAATTTGTGGTATTTGTGATGTTCAACACCACTTAGCAGCTGCAAAAAGCAGTTGACCAAATTTTCGGTTTCGAAGATGAAAAAATCTTACCAACAGCATATAAAATGAGAGAAATTATGAACTGGGGTTCATTCATGCACTCCCACGCACTTCATTTCTACTTCTTAGCTGCTCCTGATTTAATCATCCCTGACGGAACCAGAAAAACCAGAAATGTTTTCCAAATTATTAAAGATCAACCTGAAATTGCACTTCAAGCAATTGAACTCAGAAGAAATGGTTTAGAAATTGTAAGAAAAATCGGTGGTCGTCCAATTCACCCAACTTCCTCTACTCCTGGAGGTATTTCAACTGAATTAGATGATGAAACTCAAAAAGATTTATTACAAAGAGCTCAAAGAAACGTAGAATTAGCACAAGCTACTCTCGACTTAGCTAAACCTATTTTCGAAGAAAAAATAGACTTAATCAATTCTTTAGGTTACTTTGGTGACACCAGACACTGTGGTCTTGTAAATGATGGTGTATGGGATGTTTACAACGGTGACGTAAGAATAAAAGATGTTGATGGTAGTATCTACACTGAATACAAAAACTTAGAATACAAAGATGTTGTTGCTGAACATGTAAAACCTTACTCTTGGTTAAAATTCCCTTACATTAAAGAATTAGGATACCCAGAAGGTATTTACAGAGTAGCACCATTATCCAGGATTAACGTTGCTGATAAAATGCCAGATGCAGCACCTCTTGCACAAGCTGCATTTGAAGAATTCCATGACAAATTTGGATATGCACAAGCACCATTATTATTCCACTGGGCAAGACTTATTGAATTATTAGCATCTGCTGAATGTGCTGCTGATGCATTAGACCAAGATTTATCCGGTCCAAAATTCCCAGAAGAATTAGAAAGAACTGCTGGTGAAGGTGCAGGTATTGTAGAAGCTGCTCGTGGTACTTTAATACACAACTACGCATGTGATGACAATGGTTTAGTAACTGAAGCTAACATTGTTGTAGCTACTATCCAAAACAACCCAGCTATGGAAATGGGTATTCAACAAGTAGCTAAAGATTACATCAAACCTGGTGTAGAAGTAGACGATAAAATATTCAACTTAATGGAAATGGTTATCAGAGCATACGACCCATGTTTATCCTGTGCAACTCACACTATGGATAGCCAAATGAGATTAGCTGAAGTAGATATTGTAGACAGTGAAGGAAACATCATTAAAAAATTCTAATTGAGGGGTTTTAATAATGATAGTATTTAATGAAGATGGCTGTATTAGGTGCGGTGCTTGTGAAGGTACCTGCCCAACCTCAGCTATTGATGTAACACCTACTTCCATTATTCACTGTGATACTTGTGGAGGAGAACCAAAATGTGCTGATGTTTGTCCTGAAGGCGCATTAAAAGTAGAAACATATTCTATTGCAGAAGGTGCTGAAGAGCAAATAAGGTTAGTATTCAATTCTACTTTATGTAATTCCTGTGGTAAATGTGAAGAAGCTTGTCCACAAGACACTATTAAACTCACTGGAAACGATTTAATGGAAGTTGAAGGTTTCTGTGTAATGTGTCAAAAATGTGTAGACATCTGTCCTGTTGATGTAATTGGTATTCCAGGTATTGTAGAACCTAAAGGTGAAGTTATTGACCTTGACGGTAAAGGACCTATTTACATTAATGATTGTGTAGGTTGTGGAACCTGTGTGAGATCCATGTCCTGTTAGCGCAATTACTCTTGATGAAATTGGAGGAACCATTTCAATAGCTGATGATGTTTGTATTAAATGTGGTTTATGTTCACAAACTTGTCCTTGGAATGCAGTATTCATTGCTGAGAAAAAACCTGCAAAACGTGCTAAAACCATTAATGCTTTCGATTTAGAATTATCTAAATGTATCGGATGTAATACTTGTGTTGAAGCATGTCTGGAGACTTTATCAAAGCTAATTCTGCAAACTTGTCAGTTTTAATTCCAGATGCATGTGCTGCATGTCAATTATGTGTAAAACTCTGTCCTACTGATGCATTAAGTATGGATGTTGAATGGGCTGAAGGAGTTCCTGCAGATACTGAAGGATTAGGTTATGATGCTGAAAAATGTGACTTTGTTGGTGCATGTGCTAATAAATGTCCTACTGAAGCAATTCGTGTAGTAACCAAAACTGGTATGTTATGTCCTGCATTAGAAGAAACAGATGCTGAACCATCTTTTTTTGCAAGCTGTATTAGATGTGGAGCATGTGCTGCAGTTTGTTCAAATGATGCTTTATCTGTTGGTTCAATAGAAAAAGTTATTGATGGCGAAACTGTAACCAGAGACAGAATAGAATTTAACCCATACAAATGTAACGAATGTGGTGACTGTATCGAAGCATGTCCATATAATATGCTCCATGCAACAGGTAATGAAAAATTCCCAATTATGGGATTCTGTACCTTATGTGGTCAATGTATTGATGCATGTCCTAAACACGCTTTATATGATGTATAGGTGTATTACACCTTTTCATCATTTTTTTTTTTTTTTTTTTAAAAATTACTTATAATTTATTTGCTACTATTTTACCATTTATTATAGTCATTACTGCTTCTCCAGTATATTCCTGACCGTCAAATGGCGAATACTGTGCTTTTGTTTTGAAATTTTCAATATTGATTTTACCTTCTTTTTTCAAATCAATAACTGTAAAATCAGCATCTTTTCCGATAGCTATTGATCCTTTATTTTTTAAATTGTAAACTTTAGCAGCATTTTTGGATAATATTTTTGGAATCAGTTTCAAGTCAAGATTTCCTCGGTTTACCTGTGTCAATAAGAGTGGAACTACAGTTTCCAATGCAGGAATTCCCGGTGAAGAACTCCATACTCCCTGATTTTTATCTTCTAATGTATGTGGTGCATGATCAGTTCCGATAATTGTGTTTTCATCAATATCGCTTATGTTTATTTTATCTTTAGATTCTCTTAATGGAGGATTCGTTTTTATCATGGTGCCGTAAGTATTGTATGCACTGTTGTCTAACAGTAAATGATGTGGTGTAAATTCATAGCTTACATTATTTTTTTCTGGCTAAATTTAGAGATTTTTAGAGCTTAAATGACAAATATGCAAGTTTAAATTATTTTTACGGGCTAATTCAATAGCCTGTTTTACAGATTCATCTTCTGCTTTTGCAGGTCTGGCATAGCTGTAGTCAAGAGGGATATTTTCTTCTTTTTGTTTTAATTTATTGGTTTCTTCATTTATGATGGCTTTATTTTCACAATGTACTGCTACAAGACCGTTATAGGGGTGCTTTCTTTTAAAGTTCCCAAATCTTTAAATATTTGCTCTAAAGTTTCATCATCTTCCAGATCCATAAACACTTTAAAAGCTATTGGGTTTAAGCTGATTATTTTTTCCATTTCTTCTAAAGTGTTCCATCCTGCCTGAAGCTCGTAATTTACAATGCTTTTTTTCATCAGCTATAGCTATTTTTTTCTTTTTAGTGCATCGTAGGTGTTTGTTTTAGGGATGGTATTTGGCATGTCTATAACTGTTGTAAATCCTCCATTAGCCGCACTTTCACTGCCGGTTTTGAAATCTTCTTTTTGTGTTAGTCCGGGGTCTCTAAAATGAACATGGGGGTCAATAAAACCTTGGGAGAAGTAAATTTCCTTTAATGTCAATTTTTTTACTGCCTTCAAATGGTATTTTTGATATTTTGGCTATTTTTCCATTTTTAATTCCAACATTGAAATTTCCGGTTTTATTGATTAGCTTACAGTTTTCTATTATGGTGTCCATTTTTTATCCCTCTGTTAACTTTAGTTTTGGTTTTTAAGTTAATATCTTTTTAGTTGTTTATATTTTATTAAAAAGTTTTAAATATTGTATATTGTAATACTTTAATTAATAGTCAATTTTTCTTTAATTTTCATTGACTATATTGAACTTAAATGGAGGTGAAAAGAATTGAATTTTAAATTAAAGATTTTTTTTTTTAGGATTGTTACTGGTTTTATGTGTCAATTCAGTTTCTGCTGCCGATTCTTTGAATAATATAACTTTAAATGATGATGTTTTATTGGATGGGTCTGATTATGTCGTTGGTGAAACTATTTTGATTGATCATGATGTTTCAATTGCTGCTAAGGATTATTCCACTATTTCAGCGGAAAATAATAATGTTATTTTCAATGTTTCTTCAAATGCAAAGTTAACTTTATCTAATCTGAATCTGACTAATGCCAATGGAGTAAAAGGTGGAGCTATTTACAATAACGGTGTTTTGGTATTAAATAATTGTACTTTTTGTGAATAATAAAGCAACTTTTGGGGGAGCTATTTATAATAATGGAACAATGATTTTAAATAATTGTACTTTTGAATCTAATATTGCTTCAGTTAGTGGTGGAGCTATATATAATCTTCAGGATGATTTAACTATTCATGATTCAACTTTCATTGGAAATTATGCAAAAATTAAAAATGGTATTTTACAGGGAGGAGCAATAGTTAATTATGCTAATAATTTAACTGTTGACAACTGTTCTTTTGTTAAAAATCATCTGTTTAATACTAACTGGTATAAAAACGGAAAAATGTATGGTGGAGCTATTTATAATTCCGGAAACAATTTAATAGTTAAAAATTCTAAATTTAATGGAAATTATATTTATGGATATACCGACAGCATGAATAAACACGTGGATTTATCTGATAAATTTGGTGGGGCTGTTTACTCAAATGCAGATATTTCAGCTTTTTTAAATAATGAATTTGATTCTAATGAAATATATTCCATGTTGTCTTCATATGTTACTAAAAAAGTATACTTAAGCAATAAAGGTATAGCCAGTGCTATTGCAGCATATAATAAAGTAATTATAATTAACAACACCTTTTCAAATAATTCTGCAGCATGCCCTCCTGTAAATATTGATGATGGTAATGGATGTATTATATTAAACAATACCTTTATTAATAATAATGCAAGATCTCTTGGACAATCCATAAAGATGGATGGAAATAATACTTTTATTGCAGGAAATACTTTTTTTTATAGGGATGAAAATGCTACTGATAAAGGTTATTTTGAAAATCCTGATTACTGGGAAGTATATGAAATTTTAATTGATGGAGGTGTAAATAATACAATTTCTTATAATTATTTTGAAAATTCTAACGGAATTCATTATCTCAATTCATTTGGTGAGGATAAAACTGCCAATTTAACTATTAGCAATAATGTGTTTAACAATTCCAAGAAGTCTGTTTTTGTAGAACATATAAATAATGTGGATATAACTTCAAATGTATTTATAAATTCAAATTATGCTATTAGTACTTACACTGGAAGCCATGTCAATATTAAAAATAATTATTTCTATGGTGGAGGTTCAGATAACAGTTCCCATAGGGGATATCTTGATATAAATTCTCATTTCACTGATATTTCCGGAAATGTTTTTAGAAAAATAGGTGCTGAAGACAGTTTTGGCCCTGTTATTTATATTAAGGTAAGAGATAATATTACAATTGCAGGTAATGCATTCATTGAAAATACTGTTGCTCATGGTAATGGAATTATTTCTTCATTATTTGGAGGATTTTATTATATTGATGGTATAACTGATGTTGATGGTCCTTTAGGTAATGTTGAAGTTAATAATAATTATTTTGCAAACAATTCCCTTAATGACGGTGCAATATTTGAGTCAAGAGCTTCAAAAATTAATATTGAACATAATATCATTGAAAATAATGATGGTTTAATAATGTTAGCTAATGAAACATACTACAAAACCCAATATATGAATTTTACTAAAAATCAGATTAAAGATTTTACTGGCGATATAATGGATTATAGCTACTTCTATAATTCTAAAAATTTTGATGGTTCAGCTAATGAAGAATATACTGGGGACAGCACCTCATTTTTAGATAAAATATTTGATTTTGTTAAGAATTTATGGGATGAGTATGTCAAAGGTAAAAATTCTGTTAAAGATCCAAATAATGTAGATACTAATAAAAACACGACCAGTTCAGGTTCTGATGTTGCTGATAATACTGATGATTCAAGAGATGATATTAAAAGTAATTCTACAGATTCCAGTGGAGATTCCGATGTTGGTGATAGTTTAGATAAATCACATTATTCTGCTAAGAATAGCCTTAGTGAATCTGAATCAAATGTGGGTGATAGTTCATCCGGTTTGAGTAGTGATTCTTCTTCACCTGAAGTTCATGAACTTGAAAAATCCAATGTTTCTAAAGATATTGCTGATGATAATTATCTGATTTGGATTGTTTTGGTTATTGTAGTTATATTTGCATTATTGGCTATCGGATATAATAAAAGATAATTTTTGAGGTTTTTCACCTCTTATTTTTAATTTTTTTGTTTTTTATGGGGCTATTTAAATATAATCTAGTTTGAATATTGTATTTTTTGTTTAATTATCCTGTTTTTTTTTTAAAAAATATAACATTTAAATATTTTAATTTTCCATATATTATATATCAAAAATATTTTAATTATTTACAAATATTTTTGATTAGATTATAAAATGGAGGAAACATATTAATGAATTTTAAGTATTTAATATTTTTATGTTTGATGTTTATTGTTTCAATGGGTGCAGTAAGTGCTGCAGATGATGTTAACAGCACTTTCAATGCAAATATTGATGTAAATGATGTGCCTGTTGATTCAGTTATTATTGATAATCCTATTTATACAAATAATGCAAAGGAATACACAATAACAAATGACAACTATGGAAATTATTTTGATAATGAAACTGGTGATGCATTGGAAGAGGCTCCTTTTTAATAATGGAGATATTTTAAAAATTGATAATGTGTCTGATAAATATTTTGTAATAAATAAAAAATTTAACTATCATGCCTGCGGGAGATAATATTACCTTGAAAAATGTAGGGTTTAATTTTGTTCCTAAGTGAAGGTTCTGTTGTAAATGGGTTAACTATTGACAATAATGTTGGTAAATGGAGTAATAATAATGCTATACAATTAGTACCTATTTTAATTCAGCATGCTAAAGATATAACCGTTATTAATTGTTATATTCATTCATCAGCAGCTTCTGTTCCAGCAATTAACGGGGCGATTTATATGATGAATGCTTCTTATTGTAATATCAGGAACAATACCATTTCTCAATCTTCAGGTAAAACTCCAATACAGATTGTTTCATCAAGTTATAATAATATGACTGATAATAAAATATATTCTAAGGCTTCAAATGTTATTTTTATAGGAATGGGTTTCAATACTTATAGTGTAGCTGGTATTAGTGAATTCAACATATTTAAAAAACAACATCATAAATGGAACTACTGGTATAAGTTCTGAATGGTGTTATGCAATTAAGTTGCAGGGCAATTCCAAGAAGGATAAACTCGTTGGTCAGAATACTTTTATAGGTAATGTCATATCTAATGCATGTATAGGTGTTAATGCTGTGGCAGATGTTGGGGAAGTAGTTATAATTAATAACACTTTTGTTAATATTAAAACAGGAATTGATGTGTTCACTAATGTTGTTGGTGGGGGTATAGTTGTTAAAGGCAACTCTATAAATGTATCTAATATTGGTATTTCACTAAAAAAGGATATGGTATAATTGAAAATAACACAATTGATGCTGCTGGAGATGGAATTCAACTTGCTGCAAATGCAAAAAATATTACTGTAGACAATAATGTGATTATTTCCGGTAAAAATTATGCAGTATCTGTTGCAGGCACTACAGGTACCAATACATCCATAACTAACAATTATATTATTTCTAAAGACTATTATGGAAATGGTGCGGTTACTTCAAAAAGCAACGATACAATAATAGAAAACAACACTCCTGCTGGCGCTTCAATCAATGCAGATATATCCGCCAGCATAAAAAAAAATGCTACAATCAAAATTGATGTTTTACCATTTGATGCTAATGGTAATGTAACTATTAAATTCAATGGAAAATCTGAAACTGTCAGTTTCAATGCTTCACAAACTATTGTTTATGATTTGGGAGTTTTGGGTATTGGTGATTATGAGGTTACTGTAATTTATAATGGTAATGCTAAATATAACTCAACCAACATTACTGAAACTTTTTCAATTGGCAAGATTTCTGATTATAATGTAACTTTAAACACTACTGATGTTGTTGCTGGTGAAAATTCAACTCTTGTTATAATTTTACCTGAAGATGCAACTGGTGTTGTCAATGTTACTGTTGGAAAAGATTCATACAAAGCAAATGTAACTGATGGAGTAGCTAGTGTAAAAATCAACTCTTTAATTGCTGGTGATTATAAAGTAAATGTTACATATTCAGGAGATAAAACTTATGAAGTTTCAAATAATGTATTTAATTTAGCTGTTAATCCAATGAAAGTTAATTTAAATATTTCTGATGTTGTAATGTTCTATCGTGATGGAACAAGAATGGTAGCTATTTTAACTGATATTAAAGGTAATCCAATCACTAATGCAACAGTATACTTTACAATTAATGGTAAAACTTATGCAAGAACTACTGATACTAATGGAACTGCTTCTTTGGCTATTAATTTAATATCAAAAATATATAATGCAACTATTTTATATAATGGTTCAGATATTTATGATAAACTCTCTAAAAACATTACTGTAACTGTTAATCCAACTATTTTAGCTAATGACACTGTTTTAATGTATATGGACGGCACGGTATTTGTTGCAAAATTCTTGGATAAAACCGGAAAAGCATTAACTAATGCTTCAGTTAAATTCAACATCAATGGGGTATTTTACACTAGAATTACTGATAATGATGGTGTTGCTAAATTGAATATTAGGTTAAGGCCGGGTTCTTACATTTTAACTGCTTACAATAATGTAACTGGTGAAGAAAAAGGATTTGATATAACTGTTAAATCTTTAATTGTAGCTAATGATTTGACTAAATATTACTTGAATGCAACCAGATTTGAAGCAACTATTTACAACAAAAATGGAACTTTAGCTATCAATAAAAATGTAACTTTCAATATTAACGGTGTATTTTATACACGTCAAACTAATGAAAATGGAGTAGTTGGTTTGAATATTAATTTAAGACCTGGAAATTATATAATTACTACAATGTTTGATGGTTTAGCTATAGGTAATAATATAAATGTATTGCCGACTTTAGTAACAAATGATCTCTCTATGAAATACCTTGACGGCAGCAAATTCACTGCACAAACATTAGATGGTCAAGGTAATCCATTAGCTAATCAGAATGTATCATTTAACATAAATGGTGTATTATATCACAGAGTAACTGATAAAGACGGTATGGCATCATTAAATATAAGGTTAATGTCTGGAGATTATATTATTACTTCATATTGGAATGATTTCCAAGTGGGAAACACTGTAAAAAAATAGCTTAAATGAGATTTAATTAAATCTCATTTTTTTTTTTTTTTTGAAATTTTAAATCATAAAATTTTTTTTTAATTTAACTTTCATATTATAACTCATGTCATTAACTAAAAGATATTCTTGGGCGTGATGAGGAATTATTTTTTAATGATTTGAATATAACTTCCAAAAGTTTAGACAATAATTCTGAAACGAAATTAATCGCTGACTTTACTGAGTATAATCCTTTACATAATGGTCATTTTCATTGCATGAAAGTTGCAAAGTCACAAGTTCCTGATGCATTATTTGTAGCTATTGTGCCTATGGGCTCTTTGAGCGAAGTGGGAGAGGTATTCCATATATACTTCCACGTGAAATTAGGGCAAAAATAGCCATTTCAGTAGGTGCAGATATTGTTGTTGAAGGTCCGCCTATGGGAATTATGGGCTCCGGCCAGTATTCTCTGTCATTGGCCAAGATGTTTAAAGCTTTAAACACGGATTATATTCCGAGAGGTTATAAAGAAGTTCCAAATTTTGATTTAATAATGGATAGAATATCTAAAGGCCATTGGGTAGCTCCAAAACCTTATAAAATAATTGATAAAACAGTTAATGAAGTTCTTCTAAGAGACAAACTTGAAGAGGATAATTATGTTATAGCTTCTTTTTCAAATTCTTTAAGTAAAATCAACTTTGATTATGAAAACAAGTTCATTTTTGTAAAACGGATTGAAGGTGTAAGCGGAACTCTGATTAGGCAGTCTATTGTTGAAAATAACTTTGATAAAGTTAAGGATATGATGCCTGACAAAACAATTGAAGTTTTGAAACATGAAATAGCTAATGATAATCTAATTTATAATGTCAGAGATGAGGAAGCTATTTTAAATACTGCAAATACTTTTGATTTTGACACTTTAGCTAGTTTAAACATGTTTAATGAAAGATTGGCCAACACTATTTTCAATAATGCTCCTTTTGATAATGTTGATGAAGTTCAAAAAGTCATTGGAAGAGGTTTTTCAACACATTTCAGTGAAAGAATACTAAGCATTTTAGAAGTTCCTATTTCTAAAAAAAGGTAATTTCAGAATATATTGAAAATTATCCTGCAAAAATTAGAGTGTTGGATTATAAAAACAGTGAAGTTTTAGAAAAATTTAGAAAAAAAGTAAATAATGAAATTGAATTATTTCATTAAATTACCTATTAATTCTCCAGGGTCTTGAAGACCAAATATAGCATCTAAAAATGTAGGGTAGCTGCTAGTTAAGAATAACAGGTATACAATGTAGAATAATACGATTATTATAGCTATTATCAGTATAATAGTTAATATAATATCCACAATTCCAAAAGACTCTTTTTTCATCTTCGTATCTGATGTTATGAATAGGTTTTTGGATTTTTTGGCTGTTCTCTACGGATATTTAATTGTTCACGTATTTGTCTGTCTAATTCCTGTTCTTCTTCTAACTTCTACGTGGTTGTCTTATTTGGGGTTCTTGTTGGTAGTAACTTTGTTGTTGTCCATACATTTCTTTTTCATTAGCCTGTGGGATGTGTGTTTGTTCTCCAATTTGCTGGGGAGCATAAGCAGGTTCTTCCATTGTTTGCGGTGTATATTCTTCTATTGGTTGGGATGTTGGAGGAACATATGGGTTTTTAGTTAATGAACCGTATTCTGCTTCATCTTTAGCTAATTGTTCTTCTAAAGGAACTTCTGTTTCATCAAAGTATAAATCATCCAAATATCTTTCGTATTTTTCTTCTAAAGCTTTTCTTGCACTTGTTTCTTCAGGTTCGTAAGTATGATCTGGATAAATGTAATCCTGAGGTGCTTGTTGCTGCGGTGCTATCTGTTCCTGTGGATAGTAGTCAAATTCATTTTGAGCACTTTGTGGTTGCTGTCTCAATGTTTGCTGTTGATTTTCAACAATATTTTGGCCCATACTTTGATCTTGATTTATATTATTGGACGGTTCTAAATAAGGTGCGCTTTCTTTTTTTTAAAGTATGATTTTGGTGTTTCATTAATTTCTTTAGAATAATCCATTCCTTTTTATATTGTATGGGGAATCCTCTGCAATAGCTTTGCTAACCTCTTCTTCAGGATAATAATCCTGTTGTGGTGAATTGTTATAAACTTGTGATTCTTTTTTGCAAATCACTTGCATAAATACTTTCATTGTTCTGGTCTAAATTGCTACTTAAATCACTGGCAAAAATAGCTTTTTTCTTCTTTTTGGAGATTGGTAAATAGATTCCTCATAAATATCTTGAGGTTCTTGGTATATGTTTGGTTCTTTTTTTTTACCAAGCCTTACAGGTTCAGGTCTTTCTGTAATTTCTTCGCTAGCTGTATTCTGTGTTTCTTTTTTTTTCATCAGTTTTATTATTTAATCCGATTCCTACAATTTTTTCCAAACATTCTTTACAATACATTTTGCCAGCAATTTCCAAACTGCATTCTTCACATACAGATTTTCCGCAGATGGCACAGGTATTAACACCTTCTTTGTTTGGATGATAGTAACATTCCATAAATATACACTCTCTAATTTGTATTTATTTAATAAATCAAGAAATTATTTATAAAATATATTTATATTTTTTATTTATATAAAAGTTCCTATTATATAGTTAAAATGTTTAATAGGCTAATATAAATTGAGTTTTTAAATAGGTGAATGGTTTTTTTCATTCTTTTTTGTTGTTTCAAGAATTTTTTCTACAACAATTTCAGATGCTATTAAATCGTCAGCTGTTGATAAAAAAGTTTCAAGTGAATCATTGTCTAATTCATATTCAATTGTGTTATTTTTCAACTTTGATTCTAAAAATCCAATATTGTCAACTTCTAAAGATTCATAAACAGTTTTAGCAGTCTTTGAATTTTTGTATTTAAGTTGCAGATTTCCTTTTATTTTCATCTTTAAAAATTATTAGTTTTTTAAACTATTTAATATTTTTAAGTAAGTTTCAGCTAATCGTAACATTTATTTACTTCCTTGTCATAATTGTAACATGAATAATCATATTTAATTTGTTAATTTTTATAGTCATTGTATTATTATAATATAATTTTGTTGAATATTATTTAATTTTCAATATTTCTTTTATAATCCTTGAAATTATATAACGAAATAAATAACTATTTATTCAATTGTGATTATATTGTGGAAAATTATGGGTGAAATAAATGTTATCTGAAACATGGTCATTAATTGTTAATCAAAGTGATTTTTTTACGGATTTAATGATTCAGCATTTGGAAATTTCTTTAATTTCTGTTGTTTTTGCAATAATTATTGGATTGGGTTTGGGTATTTTTATAAGTGAGTATCCGAAAAATAAATGGGTTTTGGCAATTGTTAATCTTATTTATACAATTCCATCAATAGCATTATTCGGGTTTTTAATTCCAGTTTCCGGAGTGGGCAATACCAGTGCAGTTATAGCTTTAACCATTTATGGTTTGCTCCCTATGGTTAGGAATACTTACACTGGAATTCGAACTATTGATGACAGGATTATTGAAGCTGCAAAGGGAATGGGCAGTACTGATTTGCAAATTTTATTAAAAATTAAATTGCCATTGGCTTTACCTCATATTATGTCTGCAATTCGTAATATGGCAGTTATGACAATTGCTTTAGCAGGTATTGCATCATTTATTGGTGCCGGAGGTTTGGGGGTAGCTATTTACAGGGGTATTACTACAAATAATATGCCGTTGATTGTTGCAGGAAGTGTACTGATTTCTGTTTTAGCAATATGTATTGATTTGATATTGGGATACTTTGAAAAAATATCTGCTCCATAGGTGCAAAAAGGCCAAAATTCTTAAAATATTTTAAAAATAAGAAAGTATGGGCTTGCATAATTATTGTTTGTATTCTTATTGGGGGATATGTTGCATATGAGCAAAAACCCTGCAAATACAATTCATATTGCAAGCAAATCATATACTGAAGAATACATTACAGGAGAACTTTTTAAAACAGGTTATTGAAGCACACACAGATTTAAATGTGGAACTTACTTCTGGAGTAGCTGGTGGATCAGGTACAATTCACAGGGGTATGGAATCTGGGGATTTTGATTTGTATCCTGAATATACTGGAGTAGCCTTGGTTAAGTATTTTGCATAAAAACAGCACTTATGATGAAACACAGTTTGATGATTTAAATTCATATTATGAAGATAACTACAATATGATTATAGTATAATAAGTATGGTTTTGAAGATACTTATGGAATCGGAGTTACAAAAGAAGTTGCAGATAAATATAATTTAAAGACTTACTCTGATTTGGCTAAAGTTTCTAACCAATTGTCATTTGGAGCAGAATCTGATTTTTTTGCACGTGAGGACGGTTATGATGCAATCTGTGATGATTATGGGATGAACTTTAAAGATACAATGGATTTGGATGTAAGCATTAAATATGATGCAGTTAAACAGGGTCAGGTTGACGTGATTGATGTTTATACAACAGATGGGCGCTTGGAAAACTCCAATATTGTAGTTCTGGAAGACGATAAGGATTTCTATCCTTCTTATTATGCAGGAACAGTAATAAATCAGCAAACTTTAATAGATCATCCTGAAGTAGCTGATGCACTTGATTATTTGACTGGAAATATTTCAACTGAAGATATGAAACATATGAATTATGAAGTTGATATTGAAGGAAAAGACCCTTCAAATGTAGCACATGACTTTTTAGTAAGTAAACATTTAATATGAGGTGATTATATGAGTTCAATCATTGAATTTAAAGATATAAGTAAACATTATTCTGATAGTGATTTTTCAATAGATAATTTCAATTTAAGTGTTGAAAAAGGGGATTTTGTCACGATGATTGGCGGTTCAGGATGTGGAAAAACCACTATTTTAAAAATGATTAATGGATTAATCACTCCTGATAGAGGTAGTGTCATTGTAAATGGGAAGGATGTTTCTGAATCTGATATTGTTGAATTAAGGCGAAGAATCGGATATGCAATTCAGGGAACAATGCTGTTTCCTCATTTGAATGTTCGGGGAAAATATAGCTTATGTTCCTAATTTGATTCATGAAAATGACAGTGAAAAAAACTGATGAGGCTATTGATAAGTGGCTGGATATTGTTGGGTTGGATTCCTCTATTTTAAGCAGGTATCCTCATGAACTTTCCGGAGGTCAACAGCAAAGAGTAGGTATTGCAAGAGCACTTGCTGCGTCACCTGCGATTTTATTGATGGATGAGCCTTTCAGTGCCGTTGATGAGATAACAAGAACTCAGCTGCAAAAAGAAATGAAAGAAATCCATGAAAAAACAAAAATTACTGTAATGTTTGTTACTCATGATATTAGGGAAGCATTGTATCTTGCTGATAAAGTATTGGTTATGCAGAATGGGATTGTTCATCAGTTTGATACTCCAAATGAGGTGTTAAATCATCCGGCAACTCCTTTTGTTGAAAAATTATTGGAAAGAACAAAATTTATTTTAAATAAATAATTTTTTAATTTTTCAAATAGGACAACATTTATTAATAACTAAGTTTAAATAGTTAAGTATTCTATATATTGATTATATATAATTTTTACATAGCTATTTAGAGATACACTATAATTTTATTATAGATAGCTATTTTTTAATCAAACATATATAATTAGATGTTTGGATTATTTTCGGAGGAATTATAATGGTTCGTGCTTATACAAGAAGAGATTATATTAGAAAAACCCCAAATTCAAGAATTGTTCAATATGATATGGGTAATTTAACTGACGAGTTTCCAGTTTCAGTAAGTTTAGCTGTAAAAAACCTGCTCAAATTAGACATAACTCTTTAGAAGCAGCAAGGATTGCATCTAACAGGCTTATGCAAAGAAAAGCTGGAAGATTAGGTTACCACTTAAAATTAAGAACTTACCCTCACCAAATTGTAAGGGAAAATCCTATGGCTACCGGTGCAGGAGCAGATAGGGTTCAAAGTGGTATGAGAAACGCATTTGGTAAACCAATCAGTGTTGAAGCTATTGTTAAAGCAGGTCAAAGGATTATTACCATTGACACCAACAAGAAAAACTTTGAAGATGCTAAATTAGCATTAAAAAAGAGCAGGGATGAAATTACCAGTTTCCTGTAGAATTGTTGTTGACAAAGGCGAAGAATTAGTTTTATAAATTTAACTAATTTTTACTTACTCTTTTTTTTTTAAAATTTTTTTCAATCACTTTTTTACAGCTTCTTTTGATTAAATATTTAAGTGTTAAAATTTATACATTAAATATAATATTGGCGATGTTTTTATTTATTGAGAACATGCTGTCAAGTATTAATATTAAATTCATTTTAAACCAAAGAGGTTATAATTCATGTATGTTGTAAAATTTGAGGATTTAGGCAAATCTGATATTGGAATTGCAGGGGGAAAAGGAGCTAACTTAGGAGAATTGACTCAAGCAGGCATTCCTGTTCCGCCTTATTTTGTAGTAACTGCCGAAACTTACGGAAAATTCATGGAAGATGCTGGAATTAATGGTAAGGTATTGGATATTCTTGCTAAAACAGATATCAACAATACTAAAGAACTTCAAGCTGCTGCTGAAGAAATTAAATCCATCATTATTGGAACTCCAGTTCCAGAAGACATGTCCACTTTAATTATTGAAGCTTATAATCAACTTTGCCAAAGAGTTGATGAAGATGATACTGATGTAGCTATTCGTTCTTCAGCTACTGCAGAAGATTTACCTGATGCTTCATTTGCAGGTCAGCAAGACACTTTTTTTACATGTTTCAGGTAGTGAAGATGTAATTGATTACATAAGAAAATGTTGGGCATCTTTATTTGAAGCAAGAGCTATTTTTTACAGGGAAGAAAAAACGGTTTTGATCACTCAAAAGTATACATTGCTGTTGTTGTTCAAAAAAAATGGCTATTGCAGATAAGGCAGGTGTAATGTTTACTGTAAACCCATCTACCGGTGAAGAAATAGCTTTAATTGAAGGATCATGGGGTCTTGGTGAAGCTGTTGTGTCAGGTGACGTGACTCCTGATAATTATGTTGTAGACAAAAGCAACGATGAAGTTGTAAGTGTCACTATAAGTGATAAAAAATTAATGTATGTAAAAAGACGAAGACGGAACCAGTGTAAGAGTAGATGTTCCTGAAGATAAAAGAAACGAAAGAGTTTTATCTGATGAAGAGCTTGTTGAGTTAACTGAAATGGGTAAAAAGGATTCAAGCTCATTATGGCGAACCAATGGATACTGAATGGGCCTTTGAAAGAGGCAATTTATTCTTATTACAGGCAAGGCCAATTACTACATTAGGTGATGACAATGGCGTAGCTGGTGAAGACTCTTCTATCAGTGATAAAAATGTCATTGTTAAAGGTCTTGGAGCAAGTCCAGGTACTGCTTCAGGTAAAGTCAAAATCATTTTAGACATTGATGAATTGGATAAAATTAAAGACGGAGACATTATGGTTACAACTATGACTACTCCGGATATGGTTCCAGCTATGAGAAGAGCTAGCGGAATCATCACTGACGAAGGGGGGAGTAACTTGTCATGCATCTATCATTTCCCGTGAACTTGAATTCCTTGTGTTGTAGGAACTGGTTCAGCTACAACTACATTAAAAAAGAGAATGTTGGAGTTACTTTAGATGGTAAAAAAGGTTTGGTTTATGAAGGAATTCATGAAAACAAAGAAGAAGCAGTTCAAACAGCTACAGCTAATGTTGAAGCAGCTCCAATCATAACTGTTACTGAAGTAAAAGCTAATGTAAGTATGCCTGAAGCAGCCCAAAGAGCAGCAGCTACCGGTGCAGATGGAGTTGGATTGCTCAGAACTGAACATTTGATGTTGACTGCAGGTATTCACCCTGGAAAATTCATTGCTGATGGAAGGGAAGATGAATTAATCGACACCATTGCAGAAAATGTAATGATTGTAGCAGACGCATTTTATCCAAAACCTGTATGGTACAGAACTTTAGATGCGCCAACTGACGAATTCATCACTTTGGAAGGTGGAGAAAACGAACCTGAAGAACACAATCCAATGTTAGGTTGGAGAGGAATCAGAAGGGAACTTGACCAACCTGAAATTCTTAAATGTGAATTCAAAGCTATTAAAAAACTTTATGATAAAGGTTACACCAACTTGGGAATCATGATTCCATTATCACAAAGTCCTGCTGAACTTAAACAAGCAAAAAAAGAACTTTGTGCTAGTGTAGGTTTAATCCCTCATAAAGACATTGACTTTGGTATGATGGTAGAAATACCTGCAGCTGCTTTAACTATTGAAGATTATCTTGAAATTGGTGTTGATTTCGTAAGTTTAGGAACTAATGATTTAACACAATATACTCTTGCAGTAGACAGAAACAACGAATTTGTTGCAAAACATTATACTGAAGAACACCCTGCTGTAATGAAATTAATTGAAAGAACAATTAAAAAATGTGTTGAAGCTGGAGTTACTTGCAGTATTTGTGGTCAAGCAGGTAGTGTACCTCACATTGTTGAAAAACTTGTAGGATTTGGAATTACCAGTGTATCCTCAAATGCTGATGCTGTAGCTGAAGTTAGAAAAACTGTAGCTAGAGCTGAGAAAAAAATTATTCTTGATGCTGCTCGCAAATCTCAAGAATAAATTTTATTTTCTTTTTTATTTTTTTAAATATCACCTTATAAGGTTGTACTATGGAAGATAAACCAATATCTAAAAAAAAGACATACTTAAAGAATTAAATGAAATCCAATCAAAAGACCATAAATATAGTGATGGTAGAATATTAGGTTCTATGTGTACAGAAGCACATCCATTTGCTAAAGAAGTTTATTGTAAATTTTTAGATTCTAATTTGGGAGATCCTGGTCTTTTTTAAAGGAACAAAATATATTGAAAATGAAGTTATAAAATCTATTGGTGAATTATTATCGATTAGTGAACCTTATGGAAATATTGTAACTGGTGGTACTGAAGCTAATATCATGGCGATGAGGGCAGCAAGAAATCATGCCCGAAAATATAAGGGAATTAAAGAAGGAGAAATCATAATTCCGGATTCTGCTCATTTCTCATTTAAAAAAGCTGCAGATATGATGAATTTAAAAATTATTGAAGCTAAACTGGATGAAAATTACAAAATCGATGTTGATTCAGTTAAAGAAAATATTTCCGATAATACTGTGGCTATTGTAGCTATTGCAGGAACTACTGAATTGGGTTTGGTTGATCCTATTGAAGAATTGTCTGAAATAGCTTATGAAAATAATATTTACTTCCATGTTGACGCGGCATTTGGAGGTTTTTCAATACCATTTTTAAGAAAAATTGGTTATGAATTTCCGCCTTTTGATTTTTTCATTACCGGGGGTATGTTCAATTACTGTTGATCCTCATAAAATGGGTTTGGCACCAATTCCTGCCGGAGGAATTCTGTTTAGAAAAAAAGAGTATCTGGAAGTGATGGCTGTTGATTCTCCATATCTGACTGTTAAAACACAATCTACAATTGTTGGAACTCGTTCAGGAGCAGCTTCTGCAGCTACTTATGCAATCATGAAATATCTTGGAAACGAAGGCTATGAAAAGCTTGCAGGAAACTTGATGGATAATACTCATTATTTTAAAGAAGGTCTGGAAAAAATAGGTTATGATGTTGTTGTAGAACCTGAATTGAACATTGCAGCATTTAATCATCCGGATATGGAAGCTCATGATTTGGCTGATAAACTGGAAGATTTGGGATGGAGAGTTTCAGTAGCTAAATGTCCTGTAGCTATTCGTGTAGTTTTAATGAATCATATCACTAAACAGCATTTGACTGATTTATTGGATGATTTAACAGAAATTTATTAATTTTTTTATTTCTGCTCTTTTTTTTAGAATATATAATTAAGTATAAATATGGATTATACATAATTAATTATCAACGGAGGTTTGGTAATTATGTGTACTGCCGCAAATTATTTAACAAAATGCCATTATTTTGGCCGTAATTTTGACTATGAAATTTCATATAATGAAAGAGTAACTATAACTCCTAGAAACTATCCTTTAATATTCAGGGATACTGGGGACATTGAAAATCATTATGGGATTATTGGCATAGCTGCAGGTATTGATGAATATCCTTTGTATTATGATGCATGTAATGAGAAAGGATTAGCTATGGGGGATTAAACTTTCCGGATTACTGTGACTACAAACCACTAGATAAATCTAAAGTTAACATAGCTTCTTTTGAGATTATTCCATATATATTATCTCAAGCAAAAACCATCAGTGATGCCGAAAAGTTATTGGAAAACTTAAATATTTCAGATGAGAAATTTTTCCGCCCAGTTGCCTCCATCTCCACTTCATTGGATTATTTCAGATAGGAATGCTTCAATTGTTGTAGAGGTTGTAGAGGAAGGGCTGGATATTTATGATAATCCTGTAGGAGTTTTAACAAACAACCCTCCTTTTGATAAACAGCTATTTAATTTAAATAATTATAGGGCATTATCAAACAGAACGCCTGAAAATACCTTTGGAGGCAATTTGGATTTGGCAACTTATAGTCGGGGAATGGGTTCAATTGGTCTTCCGGGGGATGTTTCTTCACAGTCCTGTTTTGTAAAAGCAGCTTTTGTTAAAGAAAATTCCGTTTCCGGAGATTCTGAAAAAAAGAAAGTGTGTCTCAGTTTTTCCATATTCTGGCATCTGTTGAACAGCAAAAAGGATGTACGTTAGTGGAAGAACCTGATAAATTTGAATATACTATTTATTCAGACTGTTACAATACAGATAAGGGAATATTGTATTATAAAACATATGATGGTCCTCAAACATCTGTTAATATACATGATGAGGATTTGGAAACCAATCAGTTAATTAATTTTGAGTTGGTTGATTAAAAAATAGTTTAAGGGTGTTGTTTGCATAATGCCCTTTAAATTAGCTACTACATTAAGTGAAATTAGTTCGATACAATACGAACAAAAAATGATTAAAAAGTAAAGGAATTATCCACTACTTTTTGTTCGAGTTTGTTTCATAATTAAAGAAGCAACCCAATTTCATCAGTTGACAACCAAATTTATCACTTCATTCATTTGAAGTTGAAATTTATCCTTCATTTTTTTTTATAGTACTTCATTTATTTGAAGTAATATTTTTAACTACATCTAAATGAAGAACTTCAAATTGTTAAAGTATATATTTTTTAAATCATTTCATTATCCATTAAAAAATCAATCAAATTCAAATGAAGGATTCCATCATGAGACATATCCGCATCATCCAGGGTTATTACGTATTTCGGATAATTATCTGGGATATTCTTTAATGGTTTAAATTCTCTTTCAACAGTTTCTTCACTTGCCAATAAATAAGAAACTTGAATATAAATGAGTTTGTTTTGTTTTTTGCATACAAAATCCACTTCCAAGTTATCAACTTTACCGATTGTGATTTCATATCCTCTTCTTAAAAGTTCCAAATAAACAATATTTTCGATTACATGGGTGATATCCCGTTGATTGTTTCCAATTATTGCTTGTCTAAAACCCAAATCACACAGATAATATTTTTCATCATATTTTAATATTCTTTTACCCTGCAAATCTTCGCGCTTTACCTGATAAATCAAGCAGGCATTTTCAAAGAATTTCAGATAATTATAAATTGTATTTACAGATAAGTTAACCATATCCTGCTTTAGTCTTTTATGAATTTTATTTGCGGAAAAGGGCTGGCTAATGTTATACATTACAAATCTCATAATTCTATCCAACAAGTCAACATTTTTAACATTATTTCTTTGAATTATATCTTTAAGGACAATGGAATTATATAAATCAATTAGAATTAATCTTCTATCATCACCCTGATAGTCAAATGTGGAAGGAATGCCTCCATCTTCCAAATATCTGTAAAAATGAGTTTTAAAATCAGAGGTAATTTCGTAATAATCAAGATATTCCCTAAAAGAAAATGGATATATGTTCAATTCAACATAACGGCCAGATAAATATGTGGCAAACTCGCCAGACAATAATTTTGAGTTTGATCCAGTAATGTATATGTCATAATTTTCTTTTGCAAAATAAGAATTGATTAATTTTTCCCATTGAGGAACAACTTGTATCTCATCAAAAAACAGATAAATTTTACTATCAATATTTTCAGTTTTATTAGCTATAAACTCTTCAAGCTTTTTAATATTATCTATTTCAAAATAATCACTTAATTCAAAATTCATCCAAACAATATTCTCCTCAGGGATTCCCTGTTTTATTAATGAATCAATGATTTGTTTTAATATGGTTGACTTGCCAGAACGTCTTGGCCCTATTAAAACTTTAATAATATGTTTATTTACAAAAGGATTGATTTTATCAATATAATCTTTTCTTTGAATAATCATTAAAATCACACTTCTTTTTATAATTATTAATTTATCATAACTATAATATAAAGTTTTCAGTGTATTGAAAAGTATATAATAAAATCAATATTGTTTTCAGTTAAATGAAAAGTAATGTTAAAATTATAAATAGAATTCATGCTAATGAAAGTTAAAATATAAAATTTTTGATAAATCTAAAACTTGATTAAAAAAGAAATAAAATAACTAATCAAATTAATATTTGTTGTGTATCAATATAGCAGGGCTTCCTCTTCAAATTCAACTTGAATATTAATTATTATTGATTTAAATTAATGGTTTTGGACTTTGAGTGAAATCCTGAGGATACATTTTTTCACATAATTCATATCCGATATATTCCAATCTTTCATTGAGCAATTTTCTTCCATTTTCAGTTACTGCATACAATGGAACTTTTTTCCAGCATAATATGGTTTTCTCTCTTCAGCAGTTTCCCTTATGTTTATGGAAGAGCGTCCTGAAATCACATCAGCATAATCAAATAACATTTCTGCTTCCTTTTTGGGAGACATTTGTCGTATGTGCTACGAAAATAAAAATATTAACATTTTCAGGTTTTGGATATTGCCTTCAATCCCTAACCATTTCTGTTGGAATAATTGTTATTGCAATGTTTTTATATCCTCTTTCAATTGCCATTTCAAGACCTTTTAATGGATTTAACTCTGCAGTTTCAGGATTTAAAACATTATCTCTTCCAACATTATCTATTACCTCATCAATTGGAGTAGTGCTTATCAAAGCAGAAACTCTTCCTCCAACACCCTGAACAAGATCTGCATCATCAATCAGTAATGTCCCGACTCCTTCGCATGCTCCAACCACACAATCAACATTGCCATTAATCATGTTGGTTTTTAATGTTTCGCTGGTTCCAAAGCTCATTGTATCTTCAACATCAAATGATCTTTGAGGAGTGCACATTCCAAATTCTTCTATTCTTTTTGTTAATGTTGGATTTGATAAATTCTTTTGTCAAATCCCCATTATGCTGACCATTGTCAAATATGGAACAGTAATCAACTACCGGTTCTCCGATGTAGGTTATTTTTCCGTTTTCTATTACGACTTCAGCTTTTCCTAATGCTTCAATTACGTGTTTATCATTCATACAATCACCGATAACAAATATTATATAGAATGCTTTTTAAATAGATTTTGTAAGGAAAAACTCACCAGCAGGTAAAAAGATGAAAAAAATCAAAGATTACGATGACAATTGCCCCATAGACGATACATTGAAATTGATATCCAAAAAATGGGTGATATTCATCATCAGAGACATATTTTTAGGAAAAAAACAATTCAGCGAATTTCTAGAAGAAAAACATTAAGCAACAGAGTACTGACAGACACACTCAAATTCATGGAAGACAATGATTTAATAACAAAACAGGTTTTTGAAAATGACATAAAAACCGAATATTCACTAACGCAAAAAAGGATTGAATCTAAACAAAATTTTATATAATATGCTGGAATACGGCCTTAATGAAGTAAACAGTGGAAATTTATCTGAAAAACAAAAAGAAGAATTATTAAATGAATATAAGACACTTTTTAGAATCAATGATTAACATTAATTGCCACTCATATTAAAATATCTTAATTGCAATATATACTAATTTGACTCAGCATTCTAAAAATACAATTAAAATAATCTTTGTTGAGCATCAACATAGATAGGTTCATTGACTTCCTTTACAACATCACCATCATTAACTTCCCCAATCAGCAAAGGTGAATCCGGATTATGCAACTTTTGGTTCCTTTTGACCAGCTTCATGTTGCTGTTTGCATAACAACACCTGCAATAATTTAATTGATGTCTTCTACATACATTAAAGGATAATTTAACTCTTCAATAAATTCTATTCTTATTGTAGCCTGAACATCCTTTACTTTTGTATATATTTTAACATCAAGCATATCTCCAGTTAAAGAAGTGTAATCAAAGTCACTCATTGATTCTTCTAGTTTATCAAATCTGATTTTAACATCAACATCTTCAATAGCTGGTTGTAATTTTAATGATTCTTCCATACTTGTTTCTAAGCTTTTTTTAGAACTTTTATTTCGGGAGTTCCAACAAATTGGTGAAATAGTGCTCCCATACTTATTGCACCTTCAAATATTGCTCTTTCTCTTGAGGTTATATTTGAAAAGTATTTTTCATCTACATCCATACTTTACATTCCTCCGTTTAACCATAATATCTTTTCATAAATTATATTAGAATCTATTGGGAAAAGGTAGAAATAGAATAATATTGCTGATATAATCAGCACTATAGCTAATATGTAAATTCTATTGTCCTTAGGATAGAAATAACTGAATATTAACCCTATAACTAAAAAATGCAGTAGTTATTATTAATGCATATGATTCATGTGGGTTATTTTGAATTATTTTATCATTTATTGGACCAACATCACTTAACTCCCCTTCAATAATTAATCTATGTGCTGTAGATCCGATTGGGTCACAGGTAATTAGATATATGTGTGTTCCATTACTTTGAGTATTGATGCGGGCAGTTGGTTCGACTATAGTCTTGTTTATGACAGTATAGTTTACTTCCCCGATTCCAAGGCCATTCTAAAGTAATTACATCTCCATTATTCAACTCATTAAGTCTTAAAAATGGTGATCCCTGAAGAGTTCTGTGTCCTGACAGTATAACATCTCCATTTGTCGGTGTAAATGATTTTGCATCATGCATAACACCTTGTGAAAGAGATACATTATTTATCTTCTCTTCAATTCCAATGGTTGGTATATTTACAACAGGAGAATCAATATTTTTCTCAATAGCTATTTTTGATGAGTAATAATTAACTTCTCCTGCTGCATATAATCCTAATATGATTATACAAATTATAACAACTATGGTTGTAATTTTTGGTTTGTCCATGTTATCAACTTTTTATTTTTTAGTTTAAAATATTTTACCTATTTGTTGTAAGTTGAATTTATTTCATTAACCATCCATGAAGGTGCATTTGTTGTTGGAATTGTTAATATGATTTGATCCATATTGTCCAATAAGAAATTAACCTTATCTTGAGGGGTTTCAACAAGTAACATGTACTGTGCATCTAAATCTCCAAGATTAATTTGCCTTTCATAATTGGATAATTTTATACCGTAATTCTGCAATAATTCGGCTGTCTGTTTTTCATTGTATCCGTTTATTATTGAACCTTTTAAAAAGTTCTAAAACATTGGATTTGAAGGTTTGTGTATTTTCATTTGGATTTGTGTTGTTTCCATGAACAACTGTATTTGCTTTTGAGTATTCACTGTCAATTTCTCCGTTTTCTTCACATCTCATTATGGAAACTACAGTACATCCCTTTATATCAGGATTTGTTTGATTGTTTGGTGTTCCATTTTCCGTATAATTTGAGCTGGTGTAGATATCAACAACACTCCCTACATTTACAAGTCCTGCTCCTGCCTGCAGTCTTGAAACTAAAATAGGCACTGACACTGTATTTGGTTTTTAAATTTGATTTTGGAGAGCACTTCGGCATTGTTTTCATCAACAATTGTTAACGCTTCACTTGCAGGCATTATTGCATTTTTGGTATTGTTGTCAGTATATGTTGCCATGGTTCTGTTGTACGGGTCTAAATTTGCATTTATGGACTTTTTATGAAATGATTTCCATGCTTTAGTTGCGGGTGACAGTATATTTATTGATTCCACTTCATTTTTGCTTCTGGCATTGCTGATTTCATTTTCTAATATCATAGCTTCGCTGGAGCTTGTTAGTGCACCTGTATAAAGACTGTGGAGTTCATTAAGTTTGGTTGTTTTTGCTAAATTTAGCTCTTCCTGTGATGGTTCATAAATTAAGAAATAATATGTGGATATTACTAAAGTTAGGATAATTAAAGTTGTAATTATCATACCTATTTTTTCTTTTCTTCATTTTCAATTATATTTTTTGGTTTCGGACCAATATATTTTCCTAATTTCTGATTGAATGATTTTAATATTTTTAAATCATTATCTTCGTTTTTTCTTTAGGTTTTGGTCGTGGTATTTGACGGTTTTTTAAGGTTATCTATATCCTCAAATCCTTGAGGATATAATGGATTTCTTGGTTTTTGGTCAATCATTGATTTATACCCCTACTTTTAGTTTAAAAAAAAGTAGATGGGTAATTTAATTGATTTTAATTAAATTAATTAACAGGTAATATAAGGAAAATATCAATAGTATCAATGCAGGTATGTTTATGCCGAAGAGTGTTAGACTTATTGGAAGTATAATTAACACTATTAGCACTACAGAAATTCCGATTATAATTAAATTGTCAAATTTTGGGTATGTAACATTGCTAATCATCAATAAAGACACTATTGTCATTAATATTAAAGCAATATAAATATTGAACAATCCGCTTAAATAGAATGTAGCTAATATAATAGCTATTCCTAATTGGAAATCCTATAAAGTCATGTGTTTGGATGTAATCTGCTATTGCATTGTATCTGGTTAATCTTAAGACACCACAAGCTACAATTAATAAACTAATGATTGCTGGAAGTATTGAAAGATTATGAGGTATTGTACTACTGATAGTATAGAGGAATACTGCAGGTGCCGCACCGAAGGATATGGCGTCTGAAAGGGAGTCTATATTTTGCCCAAATTTTAATTTATCATTTCTATTAATTTTCCTAGCTACCCATCCATCTACAGAGTCAAACATGATAGCTATTATCATCAGAATTGCTGATAATTCAAAATTATGATTTATCGCAAGAAGAATTGAGATAAATCCACATAGCATGTTCATCAGTGATATTCCATCAGATATTGCAAAAAAAACTTTGAATCTTTTGTACTTTCTAATTTCATGTAAAACTCCATTAAATACTTTTTAACTCATTTGTTATTAATTTTTTCTTGTTTTACTCATTATTTTTTCTTGTGTCCTTATTTAATGATTGAATAATGGTATTTTTAGTAAAATAAACTAATTTATATGAGTTTTGAAAATTTATTTATTTCTTGAATTAATTTTTTGATTTTAATTATTGTTATGCTTTATGCTAATTGTTATGGTTAAAGTTATATTTTTAAAGATAAAATATATATAATAATAATGGGTAATTATTAATTGTTAAACTTTAATAAATTCAATTACTTTGTTGTAATTTATTTTAAGTTGAAGTAAAATATTAATATAATGCGAGTAGTTAAATGATAGAGGATATACAAGCACTTAGACAAGCTGCACGGTTAACACCGGATAATGAAAACCAAGATGAAAAAGTTTGGTGTATAGCTGCAGGAAATGTTAATTTAATAGATGACATAGCCTATAAAGCAATTGCTTCTAAGCATTCTGTAAAAATTCTATTTAGGGAGCATGTTATATTAAAGGATAAACGATTGAATAAAAAATTTGATTTTATCATGTTATATGGTAATTCAAGGAAAATTAATCAATTTAAAAGACTTTGTAATCAGAGAGGTGGGGCTTTTATACAAATAACTCGCCATTATTTAACTGAAGAACCTAATTTAATGGTTTTAGTTGCTCCGGAGGACATGATTAAAAATCTTGTTTATGTTCTTGAGAAATCTAAAGTTTCATTTGCGATTTTACAGGAATCTCAAACTACAGGTTTTATTGATGTTGATATAAATTCTAATGTTAAACTACCAAATTTTATTAAATCAGCTTTAAAGCCATTATATAATATAAGCGATGTTGTATTATCAACAATTCTGATTTCAGTTGAAAAAGATGAAGATATTGAAAAAGTCCAGAGTATAGCTACATCTAATAGGATATTTGTCATTGATTTTAAAGATATTGTAACGGAGGATTAGTCATGAATATTTTTGGAAATGAAGAAGAGGAATCACAAGTTAATGATACTAGAATCATTAGTAACAGCTTGGGAATAGATTTAGGAACTTTAAACACTGTAATTGCAAAACCATCTGGAGATAAATTTGATTTATATCAAATTCCATCAGTTGTTGCTGTTAAAAAAAGATGATCCGTCTGAAGTTTTAGCAGTTGGGGAAGAAGCTAAAAAAATGCTTGGTAGAACTCCTGAAGATATTCTTGCTGTAAGACCTTTGAAAAAAGGAGTCATTGAAAACGTAGCTCAAGCACAAGCTTTACTTATTAAAGCTATGCAAATTGGTATAGAAGGGGGGGAAAGTGTTGGAAGAATCGTTATTGGTATTCCTGGAGATTCCTCTGAAGTAGAAAAAAAATGCAGCTGAAGAGATTGGTAGAAAAGCTGGAGCAGAAAACATTCTTGTAATTAGTGAAGGATTGGCAGCAGCTATTGGTGCAGGTTTACCTATTGCAGAACCAAACGGAACTATGGTTATTGATATCGGTGCAGGATCAACAGATATTGTTATCATTTCCCTTGGTGGTATTAACGATATTGAAACAGTTAGATGTGGTGGAGATGACATTGATAACAGAATAGTTGAATTGGTTGCAGAAAAATATAATGTAGCTATTGGTATTCATGATGCAGAATCTGCAAAAATAGAAGTTGGTATGATTCACTGTAGCGAACAACTTGAAAACTTAAGTGTTGAAGTTATTGGTAAATCATTAGAAACCAACAGGCCTAAAAAAGTTGTCATCGACTCAATGTTAGTTGCTGATGCTGTAGAACCATTTATGCAAGAAATTGTAGATGGTTTAAATGTTATTTTAGAAAGATTATCTCCTGAATTGATGATGGGTGTTTATAATAATGCAGTGGCAGTTGGAGGAAGTTCAAGACTCCGTGGATTAAAAAGAAAGGGTTTTCGATGAAATATCTATTCCTATTGAAGTTTCTGATGATCCTATGACTGTTGTAGCAAAAGGTACTGCTATTGTAGCTGCAGAACCTCTTGCATTAGAACCTGAAGTTCGTCTTAGAGCTATGAAATAATTTTTTCAATTATTTCTTTTTTTTAACTTTTTTTGCGCTGATTTTTTTATGGATGTATTGGGAATTGATGAAGCAGGTAGAGGATCTGTTTTAGGGCCATTGGTTATTGCAGGAGTTATTGTTCCTGAAAAAATGGATATTGTTTTAGAAAGAATGGGTGTAAAAGACTCTAAGCGTTTGACTCCTAATAGAAGAACAATTCTGTCTCGTAAATTAAAAAAAATGTTTGAATATGATTTGGTAGTAATTTCTGCTCAAGATATTGATAATATGAGAGCAGACGGAATCAACCTTAATGAAATTGAAAGAATTGGGATGGAGAAAATTCTTTCTAATTTAAATCCTGAAAAGGCTATTGTTGATGCAGTTGATATTAAGGCAGAACGTTTTCAAAACAAACTTGCAAATGACACTGGAGTAAATGTTGTAGCCGAACATAAAGCAGATGATAATTATATTGAAGTTAGTGCAGCATCTATTATAGCCAAACAGGAAAGGGATGCACATATAGCTGAAATTAACAAAGATTATATTAAAATGGGTGGAATTGGTTCAGGTTATCCTTCCGACCCAATCACTAAAAAATTTTAACTAATTTTACATATGATGAAATGCCTGATTTTGTAAGGAAATCATGGGCAACTGTTGAGAAAATGAAAAATTCTCAATAGCTATTTTTTTTTAAAAACTATTAAGTATATGGTTAAATAAATTATTTTTATAAAATATTATATTGAGGATAAAAATGATAGTTGAATATCTGACTCAATTTTTCGAAAATCTCATGGAGATATTTACACAGGGAGGAATTATTACATATATAATTCTTTTCATTGGTATTTATGGTCTTCTTGTTTCATTAAGAAAAATTGTGTATCTTAAGAAAATTAGTAAGGTGGATACAACTGAAATTTTAGGTATTGTTTCTTCTTCTATGGAAAGGGGAGGGGCAGTTGAAGCATTAAAACAAATTAATTCTTTTTAAAAATCCTATTTCTAAAATCATTTCTGAAACTTTAAAAATTGGTTATAAAAATAAAACCGAAGTTGAAGAAAGTATGGAACAAATTTTCATCGTTGAAGTAAGTAAAATGACTAAAGGATTAAATTCAATTAAAACTATTATTGAATTAGCTCCATTTTTAGGTTTGATTGGTACTGTAATTGGTATCTGGATGACCTTTAAAGCATTAGGTGTTACTCCTAATCCTTCTGCTATGGCTGAGGGTATTTATGTGGCATTAACAACAACTATTGCAGGTTTATTTGTAGCTATTGTATTATTACCTCTTCATACCTATATTCAAGGTTTAGTTGAAAATGAAATGGATAAAATTGAATTGGCTACTAAAATGACCAACTGGGGTTATGCAGTAGTTAAAGTAAGAGTTGAAGCTAATGTTGAATGTGCCCCTAAGCTCTTCAAGAAGCTGAAGGTGTTGTTAACACTAGACTAATTTCTGATCCTTATGCGAATATCAAGGTTTCATTTAAACCTAGTATGTTAGATAAAAGTATTTCAAATATTATATTGGAAAAGTGTAATGTTAATGCTGAAATAATTGAAAGTAAATTAAGACAATAAGTGATTTTATGACAATTGATGTTAAATCATATAAAGAGAAGGTTCTTAATAGGAAACCTGCTATTAACTTAGTCCCACTTATAGATATTTTATTTACGATTATGATTTTTTTGGTTGTGACTAGTAATTTCTCAGCAACAGATATGTCTGCTGATGATGCATCTTCTACTGACTCTGGAACTGGTAAACCGAATGTGACTGATGTTTCTGGTGATGCGGAGTATTATATTATGCCTGTAGCTAATTTGCATAAAGTAGTTGTTGATGGTAAAGACATGTCTAATTTAATATCGAATAATGCTATTGCTGTTAAAGCTAATGTTATCGATGAGGGGCAAATACAAATAAAACCTGGAGAGATTATTATAACTACTCCTGCAGGTGTGTCTCCTGAAGAAGCTGTCAGAAGTCCAAATACTACTTAAAGAGGTTGAAAAATGTATACGGGAAGAATTTTATCAATTGGTATGAATTGTGAAGGTAAACCTTTTGTGGCATATAGGGTGTCTAGCAGATCATTTCCTAATAGGCAATGCTTAAAATTTGATAATAGGGCATCTATTGTGCCGAAAGAAGGTTTCGAAAAAGATATTTTTGAAAATACTTACATTACATATAATTGTATACGTATTGTAAAAAGATATGGCTATTGTGTCTAATGGTTCACATACAGATGTAATAGCTGATAAAATAGCTTTGGGGATGAATATTAAAGATGCAATAGCTTATTCATTGCTTACTTTGGATTATGAAAAAGATGATTATCATACTCCACGTATTGCAGGAGTTGTTACATCTACAAAAATAAAAGGATGATTATGTTTGCTATGTGGGGATAGCTAATGATGAAAAATTATTGGTTGACAAAATCCCATACGGCGAAGCCGTATTTATTTCCACATATGGAAGTCAATTCTACGACCCTGTAGATTTTGATGCAAAAACAGCTGATGATGCTGCAAAATTTATTTTTGATGGAGGTATTTTTGCCAATTACAAAAAGCAGTAACTGCTGGTGCGGCTGTTTTTGATGGGGAATGGAATATAGGTAATTTCAATCCTTAATTTTTTTTTATTTTTTTTTAAAAGATGATTAATATGTCAATAGAATTAATTGGTTTAGACAATATTCCATTAGTTGAACCTAATGACGATGTTTGTCAAATAATTAAAGATGCAATTGAAAAACAAGGTTGTTTATTAAAACATGGGGATATTATTTTAATAGCTGAAACATTAATTTCAAAAGCAGAAGGTAATGTTATCAAATTGGGGGACATAATTCCATCTGAAGAATCCATTATCATTGCTAAACAGTCCAAAAAAGATTCTAAATTGGTTGAAGCTATTATAAATGAATCTAGAGAAGTAGTTGCTGTCGGTCCTGATTTTATCATTACTGAAACTAAACAGGGTTTTGTTTGTGCAAATTCAGGTATTGACGAATCCAATGTTGATGAAGGATTGGCTACTCCTATGCCTGAAGACGCTGACAGGTCTGCAAAACAAATAAGGGAATTTTTAGAAAATGAATTTGATGAGGAAGTGGCAGTTTTAATTACTGATACTCAGGGCAGAGCTTTTAGAAATGGTGCTGTTGGTGTAGCTATTGGATGTTCTGGAATTAATCCGTTATGGAAAAGGGCCGGCGAAAAAAGATTTGTATGGTCGTGAGCTTCAAACTAGTGAAGTAGCTACAGGTGATGAATTGGCAGCCGCGGCTTCTCTTGTTATGGGTCAGGCTGATGAAGGTCTTCCTGTGGTTATTATCCGAGGATTTGATAATTTTGATAAATTAAGAGATACGAAAACCGGAATTAATCCATTACTTAGACCAAAAGAATTTGACGTATTTAGAAATTAGTCTGGAGATTAAATTAATATGATTACTGTACTGTCTGGGGAACTGGAACTCCAAAATTATTACAAGGTTTAAAAGAAGTTATTGATTCTAAAGATATTACTATTGTTGTCAATACTTTAGAAAATGAATATTTTCAGGTGTTTATGTATCAGCAGACATTGACACGGTACTGTACACTATGGCTGATATGATTAATGAAGAATTTTGGTATGGTGTTAAAGATGATACATTTATCACTCATGAAAGGCTTGAAGAATTAGGCACTCCGGAGTTGCTTAGGATAGGAGATATTGATAGAGCTACTAAAATACAAAAGACCTTATTGATGGAAAATCATTCACTTGCTGAAGCTGTTGATATTCAGGCAAATAATATGCATATCCCTTCCAAAATTTTACCTATGAGTAATGAAAATTCAGATATTAAAATCATTACAGACATCGGTGAATTGGAATTTCATGACTTTTTAATAAAACATCAGTGCAATCCTGAAGTTTTGGATGTCAAATTTTCCAAAGTGACTCCTGCGGAAGGGATTATTGATGCTATTAATAATTCTGATGCAGTTATTATTGGACCATCTAATCCGATAACTTCAATATCTCCAATATTGTCTTTAGATGGAGTTAAAGAAGCTTTGGAAAATACTCATGTAATAGCAGTTTCTCCAATTATCGGTACTGATTCAGTAAGTGGTCCGGCCAGTAAATTTATGGATGCACTTGGAATTGAAGTTTCATCATTAGGTGTTGCTTCTTTATATGAAAGTTTTTTAGATACGATTGTTATTGACAAAAAAGATAATAATTTAAAGGATGATTTAGAAAAAATTGTTAGTGAAGTAATTGTTACAAATACAATTATGAAAAATTTAGATGATAAGAAAAAATTAGCTAAAATAATCTTAAATGATATTTCTTAGGGAAAATGGTGGCTTAAATGATACAAATGACTTTAATACAAATTGATAATTATGGTCCATGGACTGTAACTCCAAGACCACGTAATGAATCAGATTTACAAATTTTACAGGCAGAATTATATGCAGATTTAGAAAGGCAATTTGCAAATAAGAAAGGATTAGTTTTCTTTACTAGATTTGATAATTTACTTGCTGTTACAAACGGTATTGATGAGGAAGACCACTTGAGGATTCAAAGATCTATTAGAAATAGGTATCCAATTACTATTAGTATGGGTGTTGGGGCGGCTGAAACTCCTCATGAAGCTCAAAAATTAGCTACTATTGCTTTACAAAAAAGAAGGTGGAGCTCAATCTTCAAAAAAGAAAAGAAATTTTAGCTATTGATAGTTTAGCTCCAGCAGATGAAAATAATTTGGTTCAGGCAGCACATATTGATATTAATAGTGTTACAGAAACATTGACTGATATTGAATCTGCATTTGACACTAATTTCATGGTTAATAAAGCACAGCATTATTTAATGACTAAATTAATTAAAAAAGGAGCATTACTGTTCTTCATTGGTGGGGATAACTTCATGGCTCCATGTAATGGATTGTCTGAAAAGGAAATTGAAGATATTTTAGTTGAAATCAATGATGAAATTGGAATTGGTCTTAAAGCAGGTATTGGTGTTGGCCGCAATATGGAAGATGCTGCATATATGGCTGATTTGGGACTTGAAGAAATCCGTGATCATGATAATGGAATGTGGACATGGGTTATTGAAAAAAGAATATTAGGGGGCTTCTAAATTAAAGTCATAGCTCCAATGGCTGGAATAACTGATGCTGAATTTTTAAATAAGGTTATTCCATTTGGATTTGACACAGCTACATTAGGTGGCTACAGTTTAGATGCTAAAACAATAGAAGCTAGTGAAAAAATAATTAAAAGGGGAAGAAATGAATTTCATTTTCCTCAAGATGAAATTGTTAATCATATTGAAAAAGAAGTTAATCTGATTAAAAAACAACATCCGAATGTTAAAGTTTCAGCTAATGTTAGATCAACTACTCCTTGGCCTATTATTGAAGTAAGTAAAATAGACAATTTGGATATTGTTGAAATTAATTGCCATTGTCGTCAGGATGAAATTTTGGCTATTGGCTGTGGTCAAAATATGTTGAAAAGAGATGATTTGGCTGAGTATATTGGGGATGTTGTTGACAATGCTTCTTGTGAAGTTTCAGTTAAAATTGAGCTAATGTTGATGGTATTGACACTTTAAAAATAGCTAAATTAATTGAAAATGCAGGGGCTGACTATCTGCATATTGATGCAATGAAAGTTGGAATTTTTGATGCCGACTATGATTTGTTGGCGAAAATCTGTTCTAACACCAATATTAAAGTTATTGGAAATAATTCTATAGATAGCGAACAAAAAATCGAAAAAATGCTTAAAACAGGAGTTTTTGGCTTTTCAATAGCTAGGGCGGTTATTTCTGGTAAATTAAACTTTAATATATCTGATTTTTTTAAATATATAACACCATTATATAACAATAATTATTAGAAAATATTATAAATGGTTTAAAAGATAAATAAATACTGATTATATAAAGGTGATTTCATGGATTTTATTACTCTTAAGAATATTACAAAGACATTCAATGGTGTCGATGTTCTTAAAAATATTAATTTGAAAATCAAAGAAGGAGAAACTTTAGGTATTTTAGGACGTAGTGGTAGTGGAAAATCTGTATTAATTAACATGCTCAGGGGTACATTGGATTACAAACCTGATGCAGGTCAGGTTATCTTTAATTTGGCTATTTGTCCAGATTGTTTGGCTGTTGAATCCCCGTCCCATGCAGGTGAAAAATGTTCATGTGGCGGAACTTATGAAGCAAAAAAAGAAATTGATTTCTTCAATGCTGAAAGAAAAGAGTTCGCAAGTATTAAAAGAAGAATAGCTATTATGTTACAGCGTAACTTCGCATTATATGATGAAGAAACTGTAATTGAAAATGTTATGAGGGCAATGAGTGATGAGAATGATTATGAAGATAATCTCTATGATGCTCTAGATTTACTGGAAATGGTTCAGATGAACCACAGGATTACTCATGTTGCACGTGATTTAAGTGGTGGAGAAAAACAAAGAGTAGTTCTTGCAAGACAATTAGCAAAACAACCTATGATGTTTTTAGCTGATGAACCAACAGGTACTCTTGACCCTCAGACTGCTGAAAAACTTCATAATACTTTAATTGAAGGTGTAAAAGATAAAGGAATCACTATGTTAATCACCTCTCACTGGCCTGAAATCATGAATGATTTGGCTGATCATGTTATATGGTTAGAAAATGGGGAAATCAAAGAAGAAGGAGAACCTGAAGGTGTTGTAAATCATTTCCTTGAAACTGTACCAGTACCTGAAAAAGTGGAAAATCCTGAAATTGGTGCTCCTGAAGTTCAAATGGATGATGTTAAAAAACATTACTATTCAATTGAAAGGGAGTAGTCAAAGCTGTTGATGGAATTGATTTAACCATAAACAAAGAGGAAATCTTTGGTATTGTAGGTTTAAGTGGTGCTGGAAAAACAACTCTTACTAAAATGTTAATTGGGTTGACTGAACCAAGTAGTGGTAAAATTGAAGTAAAACTTGGTGAAGAATGGGTTGACATGAGTAAAAGCGGTCCTCTTAACAGGGGTCGTGTAATTCCATATATGGGACTATTACATCAGGAATATTCTTTATATCCTCACAGGACTATTTTAGGAAACTTAACTGATGCTATTAGTTTGGAATTGCCTGCTGAATTTGCAAAAATCAAGGCTATTCATGTATTGACAACAGTTGGTTTTGATGAAAATATAGCTGAAGGTTTACTTAACAAATATCCTGACGAATTAAGTGTTGGGGAAAAACACAGGGTAGCTCTTGCACAGGTTCTTATTAAAGAGCCTAAAATAATTATTTTAGATGAACCGACAGGTACAATGGATCCAATTACTCGTGTAATTGTAACTGATTCTATTTTAAAAGCTAGAAAAGAATTAGAACAAACATTTATTATTATTTCTCACGATATGGACTTTGTATTGGATGTTTGTGATAGATCTGCTTTAATGAGGGGAGGAAAAATCCTTGATGTAGGAACTCCTGATGAAATAGTTAAACAGTTAACTGCAGATGAAAAAGAAGGAATGTTTAAAATAATTCCTTTTTTTTTTATTTTCATTTTACTTAAAATTAAATATTTTTTTTACAGCTAAAACTGGCCGGATTTGCTTAATATGTTTCCATTAATGATATAACTAAGCATTTTAAGCAACATTAAATTTAAACTTATTGGGATTTATAGTTTAATATTATTATTTTTTAATTTTGATGGCAGGGATTTTTAGGTGAACAGATTGTCGATTATTGAAAAGACAAATGATTCAAAAAGAAAGATTAAACAACTTTATGATTCTGATTCAGTTTTATTTGAAGAAACTTTGCTTGTTTCAAATAATATTAAATACAGTATCTGCTTTGTTCCTAAAGCCGAAGTATATGATGTGATTATTGAAGATTTTGAAAATAATTTTACTAAATATCAGGTTTTTCATAAATTGTCTCCTTCAACATTAAAATACTTCAATTTACTTAAAGGTGAAAGTTATTTGGATGATTTCGGCAATGAATTTAAGTGTATCAGTCATACGATTGAGTATTGATTAACCTATTTTTTCATAAAAAAGATTATATATAAACTAAAATAAATTATGTATGTATAAATTATTTCATGGAAATGATTATTAATTTGGAGGTTTATTATGACTTGGGAAGATGCACCATCTCATATTTGCAGAGGTGGAGATAAAAGGGGTTTGGCTTTCTGTTGCCCTCCAGTTAAACCTTGTCCAATATTAAATGCTTTGGACGAAGTTAACTTAACTCCTCAAGAATATATTGATATTAAAACTGAATTCGCAAAAGAAACTAAATTAGGTGAAGGGACAGGGACTTGTTTTGGATCATTAGTATGGTGTTGTAAACCGTCTAAACCATGCCCGTTACGTGATATTACTTTAAAAAATATCGGTATGACTCATGATGAATATTTGGACTTGAAAAAGAATTGTCTGATAAATTGGTTGGTGTTGATAAGCCTACTCCTGATGAAAGTGTAAAAGTATTAGCTGAAACTTTCAATATTGGTGAAATGGAAGCTATGAGTGTTTTAAATGATTGTAATAATGATTTGAGAATGGCTGTAAAATTATTACGTGTTAAATCCTTAGGAAATGCTGATTAAAATGGATTGGACTTCCTTATATCTTAAAACAGCCAATTTAAATGTATTTATATTAGGTACTGGTGAAGTGGCTACAAGAAGGGCAAATAAATTTCTTGACCATGGAGCTAATGTTAAATTAGCAGGGGATGTTTTAGATAAGGAATTAATCAATAAAGGAGCTGTTTTGGCTTCAGTTGATGATGTGGTTAACTTAGTTCAATGGTCTGATGTAGTTGTAATAGCCAGCGGTGATAGGAAATTGTCTGATTATGTCAGTAAAATAGCTGAGGATAAACTATTAAATAGGGCGGATTTTCCGGATAATGGAAATATTATTGTCCCTACAAGTTTTAATATTGGTGATGTTGAGATATCTATTTTTACAAATGGAAAAAAGTCCATTAATGGCTCGCCAATTAAAAAAAAGATTCAATCTATTATTACTGAAGAGGATATTTTAGAAATTGAACTTCAGGATTACAGCCGTAAATTGCTTAAATCCAGGATATCCGACCAGAAAAAAAAAGAAGACAGTATATCTTTATGAAATTTTCAATGATGAAAATATTAAAGGATTACTTGATAACCATAAAATAGATGAAGCTAAAGAGTATATCGATGATTTGATAAGGGGATTTGATGATACTTAATTTAAGAGTTGACCATAAAATTGCAAATATTGATGCTATGGAAAATATTGCAAAGGAAATGGATCAGTTATTTTTGGAATTGCAGGAAAAGTACTCAATTGTAGAATATGTGGAAATATCTACATGTAATCGTAAGGAATATTACATTCATAATGACAATATAGATGCTTCTGATTCTCTTTTATCTCATGAAAATAAAAGCATTATTATTGATTATGGAGACAGTGTTATTAAGCATCTTTTCCGTATGACTTCAGGTCTGGAGTCTATGATTGTAGGTGAAGACCAGATTTTAGGCCAGGTTAGTGATGCTAAGCAAAAGGCATTTAAAGAACGTCATTGCGGAAAGATTTTGGATTCTATTTTTACTAAAGCTATTCATGTCGGTCGTGTAGTGAGAAATAAAACCAATATTAACAAAGGATCAATTTCCATAGGTTCTGCAGCTGTTGATTTGGCTGAAAAGCATTTGGGGAATCTTGAAAACAAGTCTGTTTTGGTTATTGGTGCCGGGAAGATGGGTAAGCTGGTGGCTAAGGCTTTGGCTGAGAAAAAATTTAAATGCAATATTTGTTGCAAACAGAACTTATTATGTTGCAGTTGAACTGGCTAATGATTTAAACGGTCATGCTGTTCTTTTTTAACGAATTAGGCAAATATATCCAAACAGCAGACCTGATAATAAGTGCAACAGGTGCTCCTCATTATATTTTAAATAAAGAACGTTTGGAAAAGACTGATGGAGATTTTAAAGACTTGTTAATGATTGATATAGCTAATCCAAGAGATATTTGCGAAGATGTCTGCGAATTGGGAGTTAAATTATTTAACATTGATGATTTGCGTGAGATTGCAGATGAAAATACTAAACTCAGAAAAAAAGAATTTGCAGAAGCTGAAAATATCATCGATGAAGAGTTCAGTTTACTTAAAGAATCCTTTAAGTTAATTGGTGTTGAAGATATTATTGCTAATTTAAGAGTATCTATGGAAAAGATACGAGAAAGAGAAACTGAAAAGGCGATTGCCAAACTTTCTGATGTAGATGCAAATGCTAAAATAATAGATAATTTAACAAATTCTATTGTCAACAAAATATTTTTTGATATTTCTAAAAAAAAAATTAAACAGGCAGCTCATGAAAATGATGAAGAATTGATCAGAGCTATTGAATTTATGTTTGAAGAAAAATAATTAAAGAATGTTTTTATTCAAACATTCCTTTTTACTTCACTATTTTTAATTTTGCTTGCTTTTAGAGCATATTCCACATCTTTGTTATCTACAGTTTCTTTGTCATGTGAAATCGCATGGTGAAGAGCTGTTTTCAAAATCTTTTCTTTAATGTCTCTTCCAGACATATTTTTGCTGATTTTAACTAGCTTTTCAATATTCAAATCATATTTGAGTGGAAATGTTTTAAGATTGTTTTCAAAGATAGATTTTCTTTCGTTATCATCAGGTAAGACAAATTCAATTTCTTCTTCAAATCTGCTTCTTACAGCATAATCAATTGAATTTGGGTTATTTGTAGCCCCTATTGTCACTACTGCTTTATTGTCATTAATTCCATCCATTTCAGTTAAAAGGGAATTTACAATTTCGGCAACATCTCCTCTAAGTGATTGAAAGCTTCTGTGAAGTGCAATTGCATCAATTTCATCAATAAATATTATGGATGGTGCTGTTTTTTTGAGCTTTTTCAAATAATTCCTGTATTTTAGATGCACTGTCTCCAACATGTTCTCCAATTAATGAAGTTGCTTTTATTAAATACAGCGGAACGTCAAGTTCATTGGCTAGTGCCTTTACAAGCATGGTTTTACCAGTACCTGGAAACCCATAAAATAAAATGTTTTTCGGAGCCCATTCACCGAATTTGTCAGGCTCTTCAAGATATTTGATTAGAACTTTGGTTTTTATTTTTAGCATTTTCCTGACCAACAATATCTGAAATTTTGACATTTGTTTTAATACGTTTGACAGTATCCAAATTTCTTTCTTCAATATCTAAAAGTTTAATTTCAGTGTTTTCAGCGATTATTGAGTTGTTGGGGCTAACAGATACTATTTGAAAACCGTAATCAGGAATTATTTTTTGATCGAAAAGATATGAATTTTCTTTTACAACTAACCCTAACCATTGTTCACGAGCATACTCTTCAAAGAGTGTTTTATCGATAATTTCAAGATTATTTTCCATCATTGCAAAATCAAAAGGATAACCTACAGGTTTTAAAACTACACTTTCAGCAAAAGGAGTGTTTTTCTTTTTGTGCGGTTTTTGATTTTGGGTTAGATGGTTTTGTCTCTTGGGTTTTGTTGTTTGTTTTCATTTAGTCACCAACTTGCAACAGTTGTTTTTAATTACCTATGTATTTTATTTGTTTTACTATATAAAAATATAATAAATTTGCCCTCAATAATGTAGCTGATTTAAAAGTAGTTGTTTGTGTGTTAAGATAGCTGTTGCATTTGTTGTTAAATGTTGTGGTGATGGTAAGGTGATTTTTAACTGTTCATAAAAAAAATAATAATGGTTAAATTCTTAGTTTAATATTTGTAGAATCCTTCACCGGAGTTTATACCGGTTTTTCCAGCATCTATTTTTTCTTTAAGCATAGCTGCAACTTTTCCTTCAATGGTGTCCGGATCGCTGGCTTTCGGATTCATCATACCAATGTTATATGCAGTAGTTAGACCTACAACATCAAGTATTCTAAATGGACCTAATGGTGCACCTGTAGCCAACATCCATGTTTTGTCAATAGTTTCAAAGTCAGCTACTCCATCTGCATATAATGCTTCTGCAGCACTTAAAAACGGAACAAGCATGGAATTAAGAATGTATCCTTAGTTGTTCTTTTTTAAGTTTTAACGGAATCATATTAATGTTTTCAGCAAATTCGCATACTGCATCGTAATATTCTTGACCAGTATCAGGATGGCCCATAATTTCTGCAGTATTGTTTCTCCAGATTTCATTTGCAAAATGGAGTGCAAGGTACTTTTCAGGACGTCCTGTGTATTGGGCAAATGCACTTGGGAGCATTGTAGAGGAATTTGTTGCAATAATTGTTTTTTCAGGAATGTGTTTAGCTAATTCCTGATAAAATGCTATTTTCTGTTTAGGATCTTCAGCAATAGCTTCAATAATTAAATCAGCATCATTTCCTGCTTCTTCATAGCTTGTTGTTAAAGTTATGCTGTCATATGCATCTTCAACTTTTTGCTTAAGCTCGTTGATTTTGTCTGCTGACAGTTCGCTTTCACAGCTGAATCCTCTGCAGTATGCTGCAGGATTTGTTTTCATTGCTTCAAGAGTGTTTAAATAAATTTCTTTCAATCTTAAAAGTTTAGGTTGTGCTCTTTCGATTGATCCTTCGCTTCTTAACCATATAGTTACATCAAAGCCACAAAAAGCAGATTGAAGAGCAATTTGACTGCCTAATACTCCACCACCTGCTACTACAATTTTCTTCATATTCATTTTTACACCTCTGGGATACATAGTAATATCCTATGTTTCATAATTAAGAAAGTCATTATTTTTATTAATTTCGTTATAATCTGGCTAAAGATTTAAATAATTTTAAAATAAATCAACTAATTAGCTGTTTAGAGATGAAAAAATGAGTTTTAGAACAAAGAGAGTTTTTATAGCAACCCCATTTTACATGCTTTTTGAATTTTTCCTGTTGAAATATTTCTTTTTACTTTTTGGAGGAGTTAAGGATGTTTATTTGTTCATAGCTACTTTATTGTTAGGTGGCCTGCAATGCATTCCAATGATATTTGAAGAGAAAAAATCAACAGCTGCTGGAAGATTTTGCACTGAAATATTCGGGATTTGGCAGTGGGCAATGTTGATGATTTTAATAGATTTAATTGTTATTTATGCAATAAAACAGCTTATTGGCATTTCACTTTTTGCAGTATGTATTTTACTTGCTGTTGTGCCAATTTTGGGAGTTTACAGTTATTTTCATGCTCATAAATTAGTAGTTAAAGAGCATACTTTGAAATTTGATAATTTAAAAGAGGAAGTTAACATTGTCCATTTGTCAGATATACATTTTGGTGCTGTAAGACATAAAAAAAAATAATTAATCATGTAGCTGATAAGTTAAATGAGTTGTCTGATAGGTGTGATATAGCTATTGTTTCAGGAGATTTGGCTGACGGGTCTTGTGTAGTTAAAGAAGATGATTTTCAGGCATTTAAAAAGGTAAATATGCCGATTGTATTTACACCCGGAAATCATGATTTCTATCCTGGAATTGAAAACGTTTGCAGGGCCGCCAAAAAAGCGGGAATGATTATTTTGGATGATGAAAAATGGAATTCAAAGGATTGAATATCTTCGGATTATCTTTCACTTTTGGAGATAAGGAAGATGTCTCTAATGAACAGTTAAAACAGGCTACTGATGAAGATGCAGTAAATATTATAAATTATCATGTTCCTTATGGCTGGGATTTGTTTACTCGCTTAGGTTATAATCTTCAGCTATCTGGCCATACTCACGGAGGGCAATTTTATCCGATGAGGTGGTTTTGCAAATTGATGTTCAAATATAATATGGGAATTTTTGAAAAAAATGGCAGTTATCTGTCAGTTACTACTGGAGTAGGTTCAATGGATACTCCAATGAGGTTGGGAACTGATTCTGAATTAGTTATATTAAAATTAAGAAAAAAATAGTTTAAATCATAGATTCATAAAGCTCTTTCATCTTTAGAGCATCTTCATCTCTTAGGGGAGTTTCACAAATAATATTTGCTATCCAGCCATTGTCTATGAGATTTGCAAGCAAATCCTTAATGTCGGGTCCATATTCATTACTTTCAGCAAGTGTATGGTGTTTTACTTCACCGCCGTTACCATATTCAATTGTTGTAAAATGGCAATGCAGGATATCAATATCCAATAAGGTTATCTTCCAGCTGTGAAAAAATACAGTTATAATCTTCTTTTTATTTAAAAACCCTCTGCCTCGTGCATGCATGAACATGGGCGAAATCAACTGTTGGTTCAAAATGATCAAAACTTGCACATAATTCGATAATTTCTGAAACATTTCCCTGCTGTGAACGTTTACCTGTAGTTTCTGGCGCAAAGGTAAATTCTTCAATACCTTCAGCTTCCAGCTCTTCAAATAATTGGTTAATAGTGTTTTTGGAAATTTCCATAGCTTTTCCCGGTTTTCTATTTGAATAAAAACCTTGGATGGAACACTAATCTGTATGCACCCATCCATTCTCCTGCACGTGCTGTTGCAATTAAATGGTTGAGGCTTTTTTTAATTTTTTTCCTCTTCTTTAGAACATAAATTTATGTAATATGGACCGTGCATTGAAATTAGAATGTCATGTTTTTCAGATTCTTCTTTTAAAATTTTAGCTGATTTTTCACCAATCCTTACTCCGTAAGGTGACTGATATTCATAAGAATCAAGACCTTCTTCTTTAATATATTTCGGTGCCTTGTAGGCTGCTCCTTTATAATTGACAGGACTTCCTGCAGGTCCAAACATTACTTTATGTTTCATTTTATCAAAAAAAAAAGTGTTGATGGGAATTATAAGATTCCCATTGCTTTGTTGGTTTTAGCTATTGATTTTTCATTGTCTGATTCCATTTCAAGTAATGCACGAATTGCATCAATGTTTTCTGGAACAACATCTGATTCCTTAGTGAACAGCCTGCATGTAGTATAATTCGTTACCTACAACATTTATTGATTCTCTCCAAACTGGAATTTCGTATAAATCATTTCTGTTTCTTCCAAGTTCTTTAGCATATTCCATAAGCTCTGCAGTTGAACCTAAACCTTCACTAGCATCTACAACAAGAACTCTGGAACGTTTTTCTAATGCATCAATAATTTCTTGGGTTTCCACTTCGTTATTAATTTCAACCATTATGTTGTGTTGGTGCATAAGAGTTGTAGGAACAAGCAATGCCATTGTTGTCACGTCAATACCTTCCATAACAGTTTTCACATCAGGTCCGTGGTGAGAAGGTACTTTTGGAGGGTTTGGTACAATAGAGTTGATAGGTCCTTTTTTAACTTCTGAAGGATCGGATCCTCTTCTAACCATTACTGCTCTAACCTTTTTTAATATCTGCAATTGGGTCAATAGTACTTAATGTACGTGTAAGTCCGGTAGTGTTACATGAAACAACTCTTGTGTAATCTTTACCATATGAGTCATCATAGTTTGAAATAGCATTAAATGAAAGGCCAGTTAATTCGTGGTCTTCTCCACCTTGATAAATTGCTTTAACTCCGGCTTTTTTATACATTTCCAAGTTTTGCGGACCGATAGTTATGGAGTACAGTCTACAACAACATCCGCTTCCTGAATCATGTCTTCTACAGTTCCAGCTATTTCAATTCCTGCTTCTTTAAACTGGTCTGCTCTTTCTGGAATTCCAATGTATAAATCATAACCTTTTTTCTTCAACTGCAGTTCTTGATTCGTAATTAGGTCTAGTTTTACTTACACCAATTACTTTCATATCATCTTGAGCAGCTACTGCATCTGCTACTCTTTTTCCTATGGTTCCATATCCGTTTATAGCTATAGATTTCATTTTAATCCCTAATTTTAATATTAAATTTTTAAAAAAAAATTTGTTATATGGATTAAAATTTGTAAGTTAAATTATATAAAATTTGATATTTTAAAATTAGTAAAAAGAATAATAAAAAAGATTCAAAGGCAGATAATTTATTCTACCTTAAATCCAGCTTCTTTGACTGCTTCAGCTAAATCAGAATCAGATACTTTATCTGAATCAAATGTAACCTTTGCAGTGTTGCTTTTTAAATCAGCTTTAGCATCTTCTACTCCGTCTAAATCTTTTTATAGAAAGTTCAACAGCAGCCACACAAGATGGACAATGCATTCCAACAACATTAATGGTTTTTCTTCAGTTGCCATAATTTTATTCTCCTTTATTGTTTATGATTATGTATTTAGCTAGAAATTCTATATAAACTTTAGTTATATCAAAATATCTATTTGTATTTTAATAAGGATGATGCATAAATAATTACAATAACTGAACCGATATTGTGGACAAATGCTCCTTCAATTGGATTTAACAGGCCGAACATAGCTAAAATTGTTGCGATTAGATTTAAAATCAATGCAAATGCTATGCCGACATTGATAGTCTTTAAAGTCTTTCTTGATAATTTAAATAAATGGGGCAAATCGCTGATGTTGTCATGAATTAAAGTAATATTTGATGCTTCAATTGAAATATCGCTGCCAATACTGCCCATTGAAATTCCTACATTGGCCTTTTTAAGTGAAGGTGCATCATTTAATCCATCTCCAATCATAGCTACTTTCTTGTCATTTAATTGTAATTCTTTAATGTAATTACTTTTTTATCTTCAGGTAAACAATCATATTTATAATTGTCAATTCCAGCTTTTGCAGCAATATTTCTGGTGGTATTTTTATTGTCTCCACTCATAAGTATTGGAGTAACATTCATGGCTTTTAAATTAAGAATAACATCAACTGCATTTTTTCTTAAAAAATCAGACAGCAGTACTGCTCCAATTAATTGGTTATTTTTACAAAGATATACTGCAGTTGTTTCATCATCTAATTCTGTTTCATATGTTTTATTTAGAATTTTCCTATTTCCTGCTATTAGCTCATCATTTCTGATTTTTCCTTTAACTCCTTTTCCAGGAATAATTTCAAAGTCATTTACCTCTTTCAATGTTTTATTTTCATGATTTTTATAATATTTTACAATTGATTTAGCTGAGGGATGTTCTGATTTATTTTCAAGAGATGCAAGAATGTGTATTATTTCTTTTTTGGAGTATTTATCATTACATGAAATTATTTCACTTACTTCAGGTTCTCCACATGTTAAAGTTCCGGTTTTATCTAAAATTAAGTCATTCACTTTAGCCAGTTCTTCAAGAGACTCCCCATCCTTAACAAGAATTCCTTTTTGCTTAGATTTCCGATAGCTGCCATAATTGCAGTGGGTGTAGCTAGGACTAATGCACATGGGCAGAATACTACAAGTACTGTAACTGATCTTAAAATTTCATGAGTTACAATCCCTGTTCCGATAGAACAAACAAATGCAACTGCTACAATCCATGTTGCCCATTTGTCGGCTGCTTTTATGATTTTTGCATTTTCAGGTTTTGATGATTCAATTAATTTTATTAACTGGTTTACAGAACTGTTTTCTCCATTTTTAATTGCTTTAATGATTATTGAACCGTATAAATTTATTGTACCTGAATACTTCATCACCTGTACTTTTATCAACAGGCAGAGATTCTCCAGTTAAAGCTGCCTGGGTTAATAGATGAATTGCCGTCAATGATTATTCCGTCTCCGGGAATTATTTCTCCTTAAGCAAAACTTTTATAATGTCATTTGTTTTAATGTCTTTGGCATTTATCTTTTTTTCAGTATTATGGTCTTTTATTAATGTTGCAGTTGTTGGAGTAATGTTGATTAGATTTTTAATTTCATTTTGAGTTTTGCTTACTGTATATTCTTCTAAAAACCCGCCAATAGTCATTATTAAAGCAATAACTCCTGCAGCAAATAATTCTCCAATTATTGTTGAGGATATAATGGCTATTGAAACAAGTAAATCTGATTTTATGTCTTTTTTCGTGTATCAGTGCGTCTATTGCTTCTTTAATTATTGGCAGTCCGCACAATATGATTGTTATCTATGATAAATCAAAGAATAATAAGTTTGGTTTTATAAATCCGATTATCAGTGTGATAGCTGAAATAAATATTAGTGTTATTTCTATTAATTCCTCTTTTCTTAACCAATTTTTAATATTCATTAAATCACCTTGATATAGGTATACCCCTATAGGTATAAAATTATTTTAAAAAAAAATTAAATTCTAGAATAATATTCTAAAATTGTAGATACATCAGTCAATGCTTCATCAGTGTCTCCTTTTTCCATACTTTCTTTAATACAATGTTCAAGATGTCCTTCGACAATTATATGTCCTACTTTGTGCAGTGCTGATTTTGATGCATTTATTTGCATTAAAATATTTTCACAAGGAATGTCTTCATCAATCATGATCAATTGCATTTAGCTGACCTATTATTTTTTTTTTAATCTTCTGTGGAGGTTTTCAGAATCCATACATTTTTTCAAAATAACACAACCTATACCTAGTAGGGTATATGATTATTTGTAGTATATAACTATTTTGAGTTGATGAAACTGCAAAAAAGAAATTTAAGTTTGTAAATTAATTATAAAAAAAAAAAAAAATGATGTAAACATTTAGCTTACATCTATAATACCTGATCCATCACCGGAGCCACTGCCTGATCCAGAATCTCCACTGGATGAGCTTCCTCCGGATGATCCACCACTATGGTCGGAACCTCCACTTGAAGACCCTCCGCTATGGCTTGATCCTCCAGTATGGGTTGATCCTCCTGAATGGCTGGAACTTCCACTTGAAGAGCTTCCTCCGGAACTGGAACCAGATGAACTGGAACCTGAGTCAGAAGCTGGTGAGCTTCCTCCGGAACTGGAACCTGAATCTGAACTTGGATTGGATAAAGTACTATTATTTGTCAAATTAATTGAAGAATTATTTCCATCTTTTGTTGCATTATCTGAGTCAGTATTCATGTTTGTTGCATAAAATACTAAACCTACGAGAATAATACAGACAATAATAATTGCAATTATAATATTATTTTTCTGCAAATTATCTCTCCATTTTTAGTTTATTATCAAATTCCCATTTATGATATATAATCAAATATGGTATCGACTGATTCAATCAATAAATCAACATACGGTACAGTTACATTATTATAATCTTCGTATTTATATGTTTCATAAAGTATGGTAGGTGTACCTGACCTTTGTATAGGAAGAGTTACATATGCCGGACTTGTTTGTGAAGCCGGGAAGTATTCCTGTAAACCTGGATTATCATTGATTATTTTGGTAGCTATAGCTTTGGATACATTATCCTGTGCAGGAGCAAAAACAAAGTTAGTAATGACATATGCTCCGCCTTGATTGGAGTGTACATCAACTACAAGAGAATAATTGTTTTTTATAGCTTCAGGAACTACATAATCACGTCCTAAAAGTTGCCCTCTCATTCTATTAATGTCATCAATAGGTTCACCAATTGGATTTACATTTATTTTATAAATATCATAACAGTAATTTAATTCACTAGATTTATTAGTTAATTCATCAAATAATGCTTTGTGAACAGCATTTTCAGTTACATGAACACCAATAATATAAGCTATTCTTACATTTGAGCTGGCATTACCAATTGATTTATATAGGTAGACAGTACCATTATCATTTGAACCTAAATTATACCTTTTTAAATCCGGTTTCGTTATTATAAATCTCTAAAGTTTTTCCTACAGAATAACCATTGTAAGTTGTTGTAATGGTATAAACTTCCAGGATATGCTTTAATATTAATAAAAGCAATACCTTTTTCATCAGTAATTTTAGTTAAAACTTTACCTGCAATAAGGAATGTTACAGAAGCATTACTAAGAGGTCTGCCTTGCCCATCTAAAACTTCTGCATTAAAAGTTGCAGTACCTGTTTTATTACATGGTTGACTAATGTCGTATGTAATCAAAGTTTTATTTACAAAAATATTATTTCCTCTTTGTAACCCGTCAGGATGTATAGAAGTTATAATATAATTTGCAGGAATAAGGTTGATGTTTAACTTGGCAGTACCATTTTCATTTGTGTAACGGGTGTAGAAAACACCATTAATATTGAATGTTACTGTTGTATTGTTAGCTACTGGGTTTCCTTGTTTGTCTAAGAAAGTAGCATAGTATTGTGATTCATTTTTGTAATACTTAACTAAATCCTTTGAAAGAATTGTAGATAAAACAGTAATATTACGTCCTTTTTTTTCACCGTTAGGGTGTATAGAAGTTATAATATAATTTGCAGGAATAAGGTTGATGTTTAACTTGGCAGTACCATTTTCATTTGTGTAACGGGTGTAGAAAACACCATTAATATTGAATGTTATTGTTGTATTGTTAGCTACTGGGTTTCCTTGTTTGTCTAAGAAAGTAGCATAGTATTGTGATTCATTTTTGTAATACTTAACTAAATCGTATGATTCAATAACAGATAAAACTGTAACTTTAGCATTTTTAAATGCGGAATTATAAATATCTGAACCATTATATGCTACTGTGAAATTGTAAACATTAGGATCTAAATTAATATTCATTTTAAATGTACCATTACCATCAGTAGTTCTATTATAAAGTATACCATTAATAGTAATGCTAACAGTTTGGTTAATTATTGGGTTACTATTGTTATCTAATAATTTTCCAGTTAATTTGGTACCATTTTTATAATACATTTCAAAGTCGTTTATATCAATACTAACATTGGATTTAACATCAGTGTTATTTGGTTGGATAATATTATTATCATCAACTTCTAAATCAGTGTTAATAACGTTATTATCATATGCTTCCATACTTTGATGTAAATCAGTAGTATTTTCATTTGCACTTACAGCAGAAATTCCAGCTATCAATATAAAAACTGATATTAGAATTATCAACTGTTTTTTAAATATTAAATTTTTCATATGACAACACGATAATCATTTTGTACTTCATTATATAAACTTTTTAGGAAAAATAACACTATTTCAGTTTATTTTTGATGTAATGTGCTTCTGAAATTCATCACTTTTTTATATTTTATTTTAAGGGTTAATATTCTCTGGTTTCATCTAAAACATATTATTGTTTTTTCAATAAAAAATAAAAAATAATGGTAAATAAAACAAAAGGATGTGAAATGATAAACTTTCGATGAAACTTTAAAATGATAGTTAAATAAATGTTTTATAAAGTTACTGAGGTTATTGATTTCCAAAAATTGAAATGGAGTAATATTTAATGAAATCTATTAAATGAATAATAATTTTTAAAAATAGTGGTTATGTTATGAAATTATTAAAATAAAAAATAAGAAAAAAGCAAATTAAAAAATTTGCTTGAATTTTAAGGAATAAATTTATTCCATAGCCTCTAATTTTTCTGGGAAATATGTATCTACTACATATTCAAGACCATATTTTGAGAAGGATTGCTGTTCTGCTTTTTTACCAATCTTAAGCATTTTTTTTAATTTCGGTTTGCCAGAAATCACTTTTTATACCTTGGGTCTTTAGCTAACTCTTTTAATCTCATGACGTCGACGTCTTTAAGATCATCTGTTGGCAAATCATAATTGATAATATCACTAGCTGTTACTCCCATAAATTTTGCATCAGGGGTAGCTAAATCATGATTAACGTGAGCTAGTTTTGCACTGCCAGAAATAATTACCTGTGCAATATGGAATCCCCAAGGGTCTCCGTCGTTACAGATATAAACTGGTAAATGTAACTCTTCATTTACTCTTTTAATAAATCTTCTTGTAGCACGAGCTGCCTGTCCTTTAAGTCCTACAATTAAAGTATTAAATCTGTCATATGCTTTTTCCTGAACCATCCTGTGGAACATCCCCATGGTTTCTACAGCAATAACTCTGTCTACATTACAGTCTAGGAAATCTACTTGGTCAATTGTTGGTGAAATAGTATACCCTGATTTTCCAGCTTTTAAAGCATTAATTTCAACATCACCATCTTTTAAGGTTAAATCACCATATACTGAGGCACCATCTTCCTCTGGCATTAATCCTAAATCTTCCCTTGTTGTTCCTAAGGTTACTTCTAAATCTTCTCCAACAATGTTTGATTCCTGTTGTGTTTTAAAACTGATTCCCCAACCTTCGGAAACATAATACATTTCCCTGATTGTTGCTGTTTTTTTCCCTTTGAACCAAATCTTTACAGAAATTAGCTACATAAACCATTTGTCCTAATTTTCTGATTTGTTTTACATTACCAAGAGATCTTCTACCGTATCTGTCTCCTAAAACATAATATCTTTTTGCTTCATCATAAACAATATTTGAAGTACCACGTGAAGGAACTTTTACAGAAGGAACTTTTTGTTTTTCGATTTCTTCAATAATTTCCTGACCTAATCCTTTTAACTTGTTGAAGGTATATTCTTTTCTTAGTTCTTTATGTGATTTACCTTCTGGGTTTTGTTTTATTTCATCAGACATTTAAATCACCTGTTTATTCTTCTTTTTCATATTCTGGAATGTCTTCTTCAATGTTTTTAAGATTGCTGTGGTCGTCATCAACAGCATATCCAAATTCATCAAGTTCTTCCATAATCAATGCTTCTTCTTCTACTTCTTCTTCCTCTTCTTCAACTTTTTTCACCAAGTAATTCAGCAAGAGCTCTTTTTAGTTACTTTAGCTAAAACCTGATTATATTCAGGTACTGCAGTTTCTCCTAATTTTGCAGCTTCTTCAATAATAACTGGAAGGTAGTCTTCAAATACTTTTGAACGCATTGCTTTTTCTTTTGCAGCTTTTTTTAGCTCTTAAGTGTTTTTGAAGTTTACGGGCTAAAGTCATAGTAGCTTGCCTTATTTCATGAACAATTTCAGGTTCTGGAGATACACTTTGTTTTCCTGTAGAAAGGTAAGGGACCTGTGTTGAAATAATATTTACAAATAAAGTAACTGGGGAATTGTCGAAGTCTTTAATTCCATAACGTTTCCAATCAATACTTTTCAGTGCTTCTGTAATTGCACAGCTTCCTTGGTCAAAGGTTAATGGAACTCTATTTGCAAACCTCATAATCTCTGATTTTCTTTGTTCATTTACAACTCTTCCTGAATCTCCACCATAAGCGATTCCAGCTTCAATAATGAAAGAAACACCTCCTCCGTAAGTTACAGGTTTTCTTGTAAGTGTAGCTATGAATTCCGGTTTGAGAATTTGTTTCATACCTTTTTCAATTTGTTCTGATCCGATAGGTATAAGTCCGTTACTTGGAGGCGCCATGAATTTCATTTTTTTGAAGCAGTTTACGATAGCTTCTGCTTCCGCCCAAGTCATATCTTTTGGACGTTTATTCATGTCAATACCGGTTAGTTCCTCAATTTCGTTTACTCTCTTATTGGACATTCTAGAAAGTGAACTGGTTAACATACTTTTGTATCTTCTTTTATCAGTATGTTTGGCCATAAATAGGATATCATCTGCACTAACTCCTTTTGGATGTGGTAAAACTTCTTTTGGAAGTATTGGAACAATATTTGCAGCTCTTTTGAATATGTATTTGTGTCCTGTCGGGTCTCTAAAGGTAATTTTTGCATGAGGGTTTCCAATCATAGTTCTTCTGATGTATTCAAAAGCACCTTGTTCTGCCATGGAGTAAGAAACATCTTTGAATTGTAATTCTATACAAACTCCAGTATGTTCTGCAGGGAAATCTTCTCTTTCCATTAACATACCTTTATTTTTCTTAACATCCATTTTGAATTTCATTTTAACTCCTTTGAGGTCGTCTCCCTCTTGATAACAGGAGATTACCCTTAGGCAGGTTCACCAGTAGTCATTTGTGATAAAAGCACACAACCACTACAACCTAAACCTTGTTGTCCTCTTGATTGGATGTTTCTGAACTTGGACCCTGCAAACATACTACAGTATACCTGCATTACAAAGTCTTCAGGAATTCCCGGACCGTTATCTGAATGTCTGAGAATGTAATGTTCTTTGTCAATTCTTTTTAATTCAATATTGATTTCTGGAAGGATACCTGCTTCTTCAGCTGCATCAAAACTGTTTGTAATCAATTCGTGAAAAACAATTGTTAATGAGCGGATTTTACCGGTGAATCCTAACATTTGCTTGTTTTTTCTAAAGAACTCTGATGGTGTCAATTGTTGGAAATTGTCAAAGAGTTCATTTGCTTGTTGAGACAAATTTTTCCTCCTCAAAATTTTATAATTTATTTATGAATCTATTTTTTATTTAAATCAAGTCAGAGAGCATTTTAAAAGTAATATTTTTAGAGTACTCTATCTGTTTTGACTAAGTTATATATAAAAAAGTAATAAATTTATTGTAGAAAACATGATATTTTCATTACACTATCTATATATGCTAAGTAAAGTATATAATATTTTGCTATTTATTTTGGAATTTTTGACTTCAAAGCAAAATATTGTGCTGCTTTAAAATATTGTAAAAAAGTTTAAGTAACATTTTTTTTTCAAATGTTACTATTTCATCATTTCTTCATCAAATTCGATTCCGTCTTTAAATTCGATTTCATCGTCCTTGATTCCAACAAGATCTTTAAATTCTTTAAGTTTTAATTCATCTTTTTTACGTTCTAAAAAAAAGAATAAACTGATTTGTGTCTTGATCCTTTTAGAATCATTTCAATAGCTTCTTTAGCTATCATGAGATTATCCATTTCACCGATTAATGAAACAGTTTTTCCGTATATAGCCATTTGTACTTCAGCCATATCCATAATTATTTCACGTGTTTTTCCATTTTGCCCAATTATTCTCCCTTTGTATCTAGAAAGTGCATTTTTAGATTTTCCAATATATAATGGCAATTTTATGACTTCTAAATAAATATCATCATCAACTAATTTAAGAGCAACTTCAGGATTAAATCCACGAGCTACTGCTTTTACAATGTGATTTGCATTCCATACGCCAAGTGGGTCGCTCATGTTTTCTTGTGGGGTGATGTAAACAGTTCCGTCTTCACTATCAATATCTAAGATTGTTTCAGTAGCCTTTTCAATTGATTTTTTTACATCTCCTTTGTTTCCAATTAGTGCCCCAATTCTATTTTGAGGTATTTTTTAAATAATCTGTTTCTGGCATACTTATCACCTTTTATAAGTAATATAAATTATTTGTATTGTTTTATTTAATAATTTCTAAAATTTTTTATGGAACATACTTTTTAATAGAAGTTTTGATAAAAATTATCGGTGTACGAAAAATTAAGGAAAAGTATTATGAAAAATATTTATTTTTTATTGCCTGCTTTAGCAGGAATAATGTTTGGATCAAGTGGGATTTTTGTCAGAACTTTAACTGAAAATGGGATTGATCCAACAACATTGCTGTTTTTAAGATTTTCAATAGCGGCTGTGGTAATGTTTGTTTGCGTGTTGCTGACTGACAAATCATTATTTAAAATCAAAAAAAGAGTATTTGCCTTATTTTATCATTGCAGCCATTAGTATTGTAGGATTAAATCTTTGTTATAATGAGGCTATGAATTCAATTCATTTGTCTCTTGCAGCAGTATTGTTAGTACCTCGCCGATATTTGTTATAATCGGCGCTTATTTTACATTAGGTGAAAAAATAACTGTTAAAAAAGTAGGGTCCATGTTTTTGGCAATTGTAGGATGTATTTTGGCTAGCGGATTTTTAGAAAGCAGTATAGGTTCAATTTCATTAATCGGTGTTTTAGGCGGTGTTGGGGCTGCAGTATTTTGTGCGGTTTATACATTAGATTCAACAAAAGTAATCAATAAGGGATGTCATACTTACTGTATTTTATTTTACTCTTTAATATTGATTGTAATTTTATTGCTCCCTTTTACAAATTTTGGACAGATAAATCGTTATGTTAATGTTAATCCGCTTTCAAATGTGTTGTTTTTAATATTGCATTCATTTATTTCATTTGCTTTTTGCCATATATTTGTTTAACAACAGCTCTAAATTATGTGGAATCAGGGGTGGCATCCATATTATTGTCTGGATGTGAACCTATTGCAGCATTAATATTTGGTATTATTTGTTACTTTGAAATTCCGACAGTTTTAATGCTTTGCGGTTTGGTGATTGTTATTGTTGCATTGGTGATTTTATGCAAACCACCTAAAAAGAAGAAGTTAAAGTTTGAAGTCTACATATTCGTATACTTCATCATAACTTGTTTTTACACCTAATTTTTTATATTCATTCACTAATGTTTTAATATCCCTTTGGAGCAATTCGTGAGATATGGGATTGTCTAAAACGACAGACTGTGAAACATCAATAATAACTGGTTCTTCATTTTGATTAAGAATGTTATAATTGGATAAATCTCCATGAACCAATTTTCCTTCATGCACGAACTTTTTCAGTTGCACTAAAAGCTTATTGAAAAAATTCTTCAGGATTTTTGGAGGCTGGTTTCTAACGGGCTGTGCAGGATTTCCTTTTTCATCTCCAATAAATTCAATTATCAAAACATTATTTGCACTGATGTAAGGCTCCGGAACATTAACTCCTGCATTATACAATCTTTTAAGGTTTTTAAATTCTTTACTTACCCAAGCATAAATCAGTTGTCTTTTATTTTTAGTTTTAACATTAAATCTTGGATCGCCATGGACATAATAATCCATTTTTTAAAATCAGAAGTAGCTATTCTGTAAATTTTAACAGCTACATAATTTTCATCTTTAGTTATTCCCTTTAAAACATTAGCTTCTTTTCCAGTACTTATAGCACCATTTAAAATATCAATATAGTCCTGTTTAGCTAATTTGTATAGGGTTTCTAAAGTTATTTTGTCGAAGACTTCGCTTCCGACTTTTCTATCTTCACTACCTTTTCGCCTTTTACGTTCTCGTATTTTTTGGACTTTTGCATCGGCTTTATTGATTTTTGAATCCATTAAAATCAGTTAAAATAATAAGAGGGTAAAAAGGGTATTTACATTTTTAAATAGCCTTTTCTTTCAAGCCAGTTAGATTCAGTTTTGGTATATCTCCAGATTACATCCGCTTTTTCATCTGATTGGAAATCCCATGGTTTTACAAGAATGATGTCTCCTTCACGAATCCAAATACGTTTTTTCATTTTTCCTGGGATTCTGGTCATTCTAATATTTCCATCAGCACATCTAACTTTTAATTTACCATGACCCATGATTTGTTCCACGGCTCCTGGAATTTCCCCTTTTTTAGGTGTTCTTACTCTTCTAAATTCTTGCTGGTTATTGTTATTATTTGGTTTTGACAAGTACTCTCCTCCATCAATATAGTTTATATTTTCCATTTGGTTGATGATAAATTAAACTATTTATATATTACTTTTATTAATATATTAATGTATTCATTAAAGGGGATAATATGGGAACTGAATTTTTAAAAATTAAAGAATCCGAAGATGCTTTAGAAATTATTCAAAACTTATTTGATAAATATTATACACTTCAAAGTGAAGAAATTGCTGTTGAAGATGCATACGGCAGAGTACTTTCTGGCGATGTGTACAGTAGAATGGATTTTCCTCCATTTGATAAGGCTTTAAAAGATGGTTTTGCAATTCTTTCACAGGACAGTTTTGGAGCTAGTGAAGAGTCTCCAAAGACTTTGGAAGTTATTGATTTTTTAGAGGCAGGTTCAACAACGGATAAGATTGTTGAAGAAGGCAAATGTGTTGAAATAAGTACTGGTGCAGCTATGCCTGAAGGGGCAGATGCAGTTGTAATGGTTGAATACTGTGAAAAAATGGATTCTGCAGTTAATATCTTGACTACTGTTACTCCTACTCAGGATGTAGCTAAAAAAGGTTCTGATACTGAAGAATCCAAATTAATTTTAAAGAAAGGTGATGTTTTAACTCCTGGTAAAATTGGTGTTTTACTTTCTCAGGGATTTGAAACAATTGAAGTTTATAAAAAACCTACTGTTGGGGTCATATCAACCGGAAATGAAATTACTCTTCAGGGCAATGAATTGCCGTATGGTAAAATTTATGATGTCAATGGAAACATGATTAAAAATGATGCAATATCCTGTGGAGCTGATGCTAAGTTTTTAGGAACTGTTAAGGATAATTATGATCAACTTAAAGCTAAAATTCAGGAATCTTTAGATGATGTGGATATTTTAATCGGATCTGGAGGAACTTCTGCAGGTTTGGGAGATGTAATGAAGCATGTTTTAGATGAACTGGGTCAGGTTTATATTCATGGAATTTCTGTCCAGCCTGGAAAACCTACTATTGTGGGTATTGTAGATGGCAAAATTGTTATTGGATTATAATAAATCCTGTATCTGCTTTAATGATATTTAATGCATTTGTAGCTCCTCCTTTAACAAAATTGGTGGGTATTGACAAAAATTTCGAAAAAAGCGTAGTTAAAGGTAAGCTAACCAGAAGAATACATTCTCCAGTGGGTAGGATGCAGTATCAGTTAGTAAAAGTTGACGGTGAAGATATCCAACCGATATTTAAGGACTCTGGGGCTATATTTTCTTTATCTACTGCTGACGGTTATGTTAAAGTTCCAAAATCTGTTGAACTTCTTGATGAAGGAGAAGAAGTTGAGGTATATTTATTTAACATAAATTAAAAATATTAAATAAAAAAAGGTGAATCAAATGCAAATTCAAGATAAAATTATTCCTGATCAAAAAATAGCTGTTATTAATTATAAAGGTCCAATTTCTGATTTGGAAGTATTGCTTTCCAAATTAATGGATTGGGTTGAAACAGAAGAAATTAAAACAATTGGAGAACCTTTTATAATATATTACTCTCCAAGACATAGTGTAAATCACGGGGATGCTGTATTTGATGTAGGTATAGCTATTGAAGGTAATGCACAAGCAAAAGATATTATTAAAACTGCGGATTTATTTGAACATGGTGTTTTAAGCGGAATTCATGAAGGTTCTGTTGATAATATTTTAGATAGCTATGATACAATGGTTAAAGTAGCTCAAGAAAATAATTATGATATTATTGGTTCACCTACTGAAGTTTTAGTAAAAAATATTCACAATGCAGACAGCGAAGAAGAATATATTACTGAAATAAGATTACCAATCATTAAAATGTAGGTCATAGCATGGCTAAAAAGAATGAAGAAATAGACATTGATGAAGAGATTAAAAGAATTTCCCGTAAAACTAATGTTGATATCCTTAAATCTGGAAGAACATTTGATAATAGGATTAAAAAATTTAGAAAAAGAAATTGAAAAAGCTTCTCAAACTCAAATTAAAGACTTTGACAAAAGTAAAGAGTTAGTGGGCAAATATTTAACAACAGATTATTCTTCATCCACTATTGATAATTACAGACGAAAATTAAAAAAAATTTAATGTTGTCCAACAACTCTTAAGTTGTGGACTAAGATTTTTGGAAGGATAAACGGTCCGTATTGTTTAATTTCGGATTTGACTCCTTCACATTTTTTTCATTATTTCAAATATATTTCCTGAAATCATTGCTTTATTTATAGGATAGCTAATCTCACCATTTTCTATTTTAAAAGCATTACTTGCTTCTACTGAAAAATCACCTGAAATAGGATTTGCAGTATGTGCTCCTAAAACGCTGGTAGTTAAAACTCCTTCAGATATTTCATCTGTCCCGATTTTTTCATCAAAATCAAGAATTATATTTGACGGACTGACTGACGGTGTAGATAAGTATGAGTTTCTGTAACCGTTTCCAGTACTTGTTGTATTTCCTTTATTTGCAGTGTAAATATCATACATGAATGATTTTAACACACCATTTTCTACAAGCTTGGTTTTCTTAGATACAGTTCCTTCACCGTCACACTTTGTAGAATACATTCCTTTTTCTAAAGTGGCATCATTTGTTATTGATAGGTTTGGACTTACAATTTCGCTGTTCATTTTGTCATGAAGAATTGATCTTTGTCTTTGAACATTTTCTCCGTTAAATGCTTCTAAAAAAAGTGGATAAAAGACCGGTAGCAGCATAATAATCAAGAACTACATCGTAATCTTTAGTTTCAATAGCCTTTGTATCAACAGAATCCATAGCTAATTTACAAACATCTTCGGCTAATTTGTCACCATCCAAATCATAAAATCTTGAAGAAATGGAATCATATGCTGTAGCTACATTTTCTTTTTTGCTTCAATATTTACAGATAATCCAGCACCAAATCCGGTACTTTTATTGGCAATTGAAACTCCATTTGAATTTAAGATAAGTGATTCACCGCGGCTTGCTGAAAATCCTGCTGAAGTTACATCACATTGGGTTTCATTAGCTTTTTGTTATGATGTTATTTAAAAAATCAATGGATTCATCCAAATCCAAGTTTTCAAATTTTTTATCATAGAGTTTGTCAATGTCATTTACTTTTTTTTCTTTTTGTGAAAATGCATAATTTTCATCAGGATTATTTAATTTAGTATTTTGGGGCCTGAAGTGCAGTTTGATTAATTTTATCCATATCTGAAGTAAATGCAAATCCCATTTTATTATCTTTCAGTACCCTAATTCCAATTCCTTGGGTAATTTCTTCTTTTGCAAAATTCAATTCATCGTTTTAGAATCAAGTTCTATTGTTTTTCCAGAACTGATGTATACCTCGTAATCATCACAGATTTTTTTTAACTTCCTTTTCACATTTTTCAGCCATTTCATATATCATTTTATCAGCTCTTATAATACAAATTTTTCAATAGCTTCCTTTACGCCGTCACCATAGTTATTTTTGCAAACATAGTCACTATTTTTTTTCAGAAAATCTTCAGCATTTCCAACAGCCACCTTCATTCCGGCTTCTTTTTAGGAATGCTTCATCATTTTCGCTGTCTCCCATAGCCATTACATTTTCCATGTCGATGCCGTTTTCATTACAAAGATACTTTAATGAACTTCCTTTATTTACTCTTTTTGTCTGTGACATGTAGGGCAAATCCACTATCGTATAATTCTATTTTATCTAGGTATTCAAAGCCTTCCAATCCCTCTTCCAGCTCTTTTTTTAGTTATGGTTTTGTAAAATACACTTTCAGTCAACCTGTACATGTTGTCATTTGAAATGTTTTTATCAAACTTTGAACCTAATCTTTCTTTTTAAGTGTTTATCAGCAGCATTTACATAAGTTCTGTCAACTACTGTTTTTATCTGGTTGTTATTGTAATTTTCTTTAAATATTACTCCTCCGTTTTCTCCCACTACTCCTCCGCTAGCTCCGAGGAGTACTAATGTTGCATAGGCATAAGTTACAATATTTCCAGTTACAATAATTGTAGGGACTCCTGCATCTTCTGCTTTTCGTATAGCTTCCATAGCTGAGTAACAAAGTCTTCTTTTATTATCAGTTATTGTTCCATCAATATCTACAGCTATTGCATCTATATTCATTTTAATCCCTTGAATATCTGTGGGCTATATTACAGGTTCCTTCTTTACTGACCATACATGCTCCGATTGGATGTAGGGGGTTACAGGATTTTCTAAATAATTTGCAGTCTTCAGGTCTGGCCAATCCTCTTAAAATAGGTCCGCAAATACAGCCTTTAGGAGCTTCTTTAACATCTTTTACTTCAATGTCATATTTGGCTCTTGCATTGTACTGGCTGAATTCATCTTTAATTTCTAGAATGGAATTAGGTATTTTCGGAAATCCTCTCCATTCTCTGCTACCTACATCAAATACTTGATCGATAACTTTTTGAGCTATTACATTTCCTTCGTCTCTAACTGCTCTGTTGTATTCGTTATCTATTTTAGGTGTATCATCACGTATTTGTCTTAAAATCATATAAACAGACATTAAAATGTCTAAAGGATTAAATCCGGCAACTGCCTGAGGTATACCATAGTCTGTTGAAAGATATTCAAAAGGCTTGGTTCCTATGATTGTACAGACATGTCCAAGGTTCAATTAATGCATTAAGATTGGTTTCCCCAGAATTTATTAAATAATCGATAGTTGGGGGATTAATCTGTGACAGGATAAGACTGAGAAATTTTCAGGAGGTTCTGCCAAAATTTCTGCAGCAGTTGTTGGTGCTGTGGTTTCAAATCCTGCAGCCATAAATACAACGTCATTATCCTCTTTTTCAGCTATTTCAATAGCTTTATTAATTCCATACACTACTCTTACATCTCCACCTTCTGCTTTTGCTTCTGCAAGTGAACGTTCAGAACCAGGAACTCTCAACATATCTCCAAAAGTAGTCACTGTCACTCCCCTGTCGACTAATTCTAGACATGCGTCAATTTCACGGGAAGGTACAACACATACCGGACAGCCGGGTCCTGCAATGATTTCTACTTCCGGTGGAAGTAAAGACCTTATTCCATTTTCCATAATTGCATGTTCATGTGAACCACAAACATGCATTATTTTTACTGGAGTAGCTATTTCATTTATTTTGTCTAACAACTCTTTTGTCATATTTTTCATTCATTAACACCTAAAAGATTTAATATTAGTATTATTATATTATTTAGTAACGTTTAAATAAATTTTGTAATTTAGGGATTTATATGTTTGAAAATAATAAGATATTGGTGGTGATTCCTGCTAGAGGTTATTCAAAAAACATTCCTCGTAAAAATTTACGTTTACTTGGTGAAAAACCTCTTATTTATTACTCAATAGATATAGCTAAATCGTCAAAATATGTTGATGATGTAGTGGTGTCTACTGAGGATTCTGAAATTGCATCGATTGTTGAAAAGTATGGTACTAGTGTTGTGAAGCGTCCTGTAGAATTAGCTACTGATGAAACATTATTGGATACTGTTATTTATGATGCAATGTTACAAAAAAGAAAAACAGGCTTTTTGACGAATATGATATTGTAATTACAATTCAGCCTTCTTCTCCGTTACTAAAAACTGAAACATTAGATAAAGCTATTGAAAAATTCGCTGATTTTAATATTGATAGTGTAATTTCTGTTGTTGATGATAAGAATCTGAGGTGGGGATTCGATGATGAAAATGGAAGGTATTTTCCATTTTATTCTGAAAGATTATATAGGGATTTGCTTCCTAAAACTTTTAAAGAAACCGGAGGTATATTAGCTACTCGCCGTAATTTTGTAACTGAAACATCTCGTTTAGGTTTGAATATAGAATCTGATTGAGATTTCTCGTGAAGAAAGTGTTGAAATAAATACTTATGAAGACTGGTGGATTGCAAATAATTATCTTAATAAAATAAAAATAGCTTTTGTTGTTGATGCTTATGACCAGATTGGAACAGGTCATATGTACCGCTGTTTGTCAATGGCATCAAAACTTGTATTCCATGACGTAGTATTCTTTATTAATAGAACCCATCAGTTGGGAATTGACATTATTGAAGGGTATAATTACAAATATCAAACATATGGAGGTAAATCTGAGTTGCTTGGTTTATTTGAACAGTTTGATCCGAAGATTATTATTAATGATGTGGGTAATACTTCTTATGAGTATATGGTCGATTTGACAAATAAGGGTTATTATATAATTAATTTTGAAGATTTTGGAAGCGGTTCAGATCTTGCGGATCTGGTATTTGATTCATTATATGAACATGAAGGTGATGAAAATTCTTTGTGGGGCATGAATATTACATTTTAAAAGATGAATTTTATTTGCATCAGCCAAAAATAATTACAAATGATGTTAAAACTGTTTTGATTGATTTTGCTCCAAATGATACACTTAACTTGTCTCAAAAAAGTTTTGGATGCTCTTTTAGCTAGTGGGTTTTCTGGCAGAATCAATGTTATTTTAGGTTCAGGACATGAAAATTTTGAAGAATTGTCAGCTAAATATGAGCTTATGCAAAATGTTCAGTTTTATACAACAGTAAATTCTATCAGTGACTTCATGATTTCTGCAGATGTTATTTTCACTTCTGGGGGAAGAATCATGTATCAGGTCTGTTCTTTAGGTGTTCCATGTATTGTTATATGTAAGGATGAAAGAGAAGAGAAAAATCTATTTGGAAGTCCTGAACACGGATTTGTAAATATGGGTCTTGGATCTTATTTGACTCAGGAAGACATTATAGAACAGTTTAATATTGTGGCTAATGATTTTGAACTTAGACAGGCAATGAATAACAAAATGTTGGAAATTGATTTAAAACATGGTTTTGAAGAATGTTGGAGTGTTGTTAAGTCTAAGTATAGGGAATTTAATTTGGATAATGCTAAATAAATTCTTTACAATTTTTTTTTAAAAAACAGTATTTAATTTAAAAAATAAAAAAGTTAAAATTCTGAAGAACAGTCTGCAGAATATTTGTTAAGTAAAACTGCACATTTGTCTATTGTTTCAGAATTTAATTTGGTAGGGCCGTATTCAATTTTATACAGCAGTTCTTCCATAAATAAATCTTCATCAGTTAATGGAGTGTTTATTACAACAACTTCATGATTTATGAAACCAACTAAAGGCTCAACAAAACAATGCCTTATATTGTTTTCATTAAGGAAATTAATCAGGTTTTCACCTAATATTAATGATTTTTGTTTTATTTTATTGTCCTGTGAGAATTTTGCCTGTTTAGTTGTATACTTAAAACGTCTGCCGTAATGGGAGTTAATTTCTTCTATTTTGTCATCATTTTCAATAGAATCAATTAAATTTAAATTTTCATTTTCTGATTCTAATTTATTTTTTGCTTTGTATTTTTGTGAAATAAGTGCATAAATTCCTGAAGGTCCTATAACTACATGGTTTATACCTGTAGATGATGCAGGTATTTTTACATTGTAGAAAACATAATACTCCTCTGGAAGAGTTAATAAATGTTCTCTGATAATTCTAGTTCTTGTTTCTGTTTCTTTGGTGTCTCTAGTTTTATATATTCCGTAACATAATACTAATACACTAATTAACAAGGTAAATATACCAAATCCGCTATCAATAGTTAATATTTCTACAATACTTAAAACGAAGATTATAGCTCCAATTGCAATAATGATGTTGTTTGTGTTACTATAATTCTTAATTTCGTTTATTTGAGTGTTTTCATCATTTACAGATGTGATGTTAGTGCTTGGTTCCTTTATTGCTAATTTGTCACCTATTTTTCTAAAAACTTATGTGATTTTTCAGTTTCCGGAATGTCTGCATAATATGATTCCATTCCTTTGAAAAATTCATCTTTTAGATATTTTTTCAAAACATTATAGTCATTTGATTTAGGTATGGAAAATTTTTTTCCAAACTTGGACAGTACTGCTTGTGGAATGGTAGTTCTTGCAGTTCTTGGAGCAGGTTGATGTTCCAATTGTTTTTCCAGTTCTTCATCTGCAATTTTTTGCATATGATCTTCTGAGAAAAAATTTTCTATTCTATGTGTAACAGAATGTATAGGTGTTATTGTATTCTTTTCAGTAGATGTATATTCATCAGCGCTGTCGGTTTCTTCATAAACTGTTTCAGGAGCTTCATTTTTTCTCTCTTCAAGATATCGGTCTACTTCTTGGTTCATATTTTCGTCTAAATATCTTAAAGGTCCGCCACAACTATCACATTCATAATCAAGTATGTTATCATTTTTATTTAGTTTATATTTTAATCCACATTCGCTACATTGGACGATATATGAATCATCATACTTTTTGTGAAGTTATAATTGTAGATTTTGAGGAATTGTCGTCATCAGAATAATTTTCAACAACTTCTAAATCTCCTGAGCATGAAGAACACTCGAATGCACTTATGTCATCATCATCATCGAGTTGGTATTTAGCACCACAGTTCTTACAGCATACAACTTTCATATTACCCTCTTTAGTTTGCCTTATTTTATGTGTTAATTTTTATAACTGTTTTATTATATATGTTTCTAATATTTCACATTTTGTAGTGGATATTACTTATTTTTTTCATATAAATATAGGTTATCTATGTTTTTTATTTGAGTATAATTAGTTAAATTGCTTAGTTCTTTGTTGGAAATGTAATACGTTACATTGGATTGATCTATGTATGTAGTATTGCCTGTTGGAATTCCTTCAACGTCTGTTTGTAAATACCAGCTGTAAGGTCTTAAATTATAAACTCCAATTGATTGATTTTCATAATCAGGGTTATTTTGGATTATGTAATCAGATATTTCTTCGGGAGCTTTGAAATTTGGAATGTCTTCGTAAGTTGATGTAAATGTGAATCCCTGAATTACAAACATTATAATTAAAATCAGTGAAATTATATTTTTGTTGATTTTAATTTTTCATGAATCAATTCGATACTTAGCATAATGAAGTATATGATTGGAGGAATTGCTGGAATAATATATCTGTTAACTCGGATATTGAAATAAGTAAAAAATATGTAAAATGACAGTATCCAGCCTAACATTGCAAGGTATTCTTTATGTTGGGAGTCTTTACCAATTAAATAAAGGCCGATAAATGTAATTATTATTGTAACAATGGAACTGACCTTATGGGTAAATATTGCAACAGATATTAAAAATGCAATTGCTGCTCCAATACTTTCTTTATTGCGTTTGATTCTTATTTTCATTGCTCCAAGAACAGTTCCAACAGCTAATAGTCCAAGACTTATCCATGAAAGTACTGTTGAATTTTCAAGTAGTGGGGTAGCATTTACAAAGGTTGTTTTTGAAGCAGAAATGAATTCTGGGAAATTGGTAAAGTAATATTTCATATCTGGATTGTATGCTTGATTTACAGTCATTCCGCGTTTTCCTTCTACTCTTATTGCAGTTTCATGAATTAACGGTAATTCAAAATTACTCATTACAGTTAATATGATTAAAACAATGGCAAAAAATACCTATGGAGTACAGGATTCCTTTAATGATGTATGGTTTGTCTTTAGGAGTTATTTTAAATCCTTTTTCATAAACATAGTATAATATTAAAACCGGTAGAATTAGTCCTGCTGTGTATCTTGTAAATAAACAGATTACAAAAAAGAGGCATAGCTATTGCATAATATTTTGGATTTAATTTAATAGCCATATATGAGATAAGAACACACCATATGGTTACAGCCACCGCAGGTATATCCAAAGTTCCATTAGCTAACCATGCTAAATTAAGTGCAAAAGTAGCATACATTATAGTTCCAGTTAAACTCAATACTTCATCAAATCTGGTTCTAAGCAAAATATAAAATCCGATATTTCCAAGTATTGCGAATACACCAGTAACTAAATAAATAGAAAGTTCGCTTTTAAATCCTAAATCAAATAATAATGAAGTTATAAATGAGATTAAAGGATATAAATAAATCGTTGATGTTGAGTTTATATTGGCTCCGGAGTAATACAGTGCATTTAACAAATAAACAAAAACATCAGAACAGTATATTCCGATTGATTCTGTAAACTGGATGTAATAAGCAACTAATAATGAACTGATTATAAGGACGACTAATATAAACTTAGCATCATTACTTTTTAAATTTAAATCATTAAAAATCATTAAATAATTTTTTTTATAATTTATTTTTAAAAAGTTATTGTAAATGTTCCAATAGCAAATGCAATAAATGCAATTAGCATTCCGGTTTTTAAGTATTTTGAAACTTTATTTGCTGTTTTTGAATCCTGATTTCTAAGTAATACAGCCCCATAAAGGAATATTAACACAGCTATACTTACAACAATCAGATAATTGATGTTAAAAATATGATAAATGTAGAGCAGAGGACATAATGCACAATCGATGATTATTAGGCTAATTGCAATAATTGCAGATATTTTTGGACCGTATAATATTGGAAATGTTTTGGCTCCTTCTGCCATGTCCCCTTCCATATCTTCAATATCTTTTGTTATTTCACGGGCAGTAGTCATTATCAGTGCGAAAAATGCAAGCAAATATGATTCATAAATTATCAATCCTTCATTAAAGGTGTATCCTGCAAATATAAAGCATAATCCTGTCATGAATCCGACAGTTAAATTACCTATTAATGGTGTGGATTTTAATTTATATGCATAGAGGTAAAGTATAATGTCTGAAAAGATTACTATTGTGCAGGGAATCCATGTGTCTACCAAACAGGATATTAAAAACCCAACAATTGCCGCAAGAATAAATAAAAGATATGCATAGTTTTTTGCATTGTCAAGTGAAATTCTTCCTGAAGGGATGGGTCTTTGAGGTTTGTTGATTAAATCTATTTTATAGTCAAAATAATCGTTAATTACATTCCCGGCACTCATAGCAAAAAAAAATACAGCTAACATGGCTAATATTATAGGAATATCAACACTTTTTTGCAAGAATAGCTACTAAAATAACTGCTATTATTGCCATTATTACATTTCCTGGGCGGATTATTTCAACATATGGATTCATAATTTTTCCTCTTTAATAAATACTTTTATAAACTATATTAAGGTAAAATAACTATATTAATATTTATGGTTAATTAAAATAGGCTGGTGTTATTGTGAATAAAATTAAAATAGCAATTGTGGGAATGGGAAATTGTGCAAGTTCTCTTATTCAAGGAATACATTATTATGATGGAAAAAATCCTGATGATGCAATAGGATTGATGCATTGGGATATCGGAGGATATTCACCTTCAGATATTGATGTTGTTGCAGCTTTTTGATATTGATGCTAGAAAAGTAGGTAAGAGCATTGATGAAGCTATTTTTGCAAAAACCAAATTGTACAACTATTTTTCAAGAAGAAATCCCAAAATATGATGTTTGCGTAAGTATGGGGCATGTTTTGGATGGTGTTGCACCACATATGTCTAATTATGACGATGATTACACTTTTGTTGTTAGTGATGAAGAACCAGTTGATGTTGTTGAAGTTTTAAAGAAAAGCGGTGCTGAAATTTTAGTGAATTATTTGCCAGTTGGATCTGAAAAGGCAGCAAGGTTCTATGCACAATGTGCTCTTGATGCAGGAATTGCTTATGTGAATTGTATGCCTGTTTTTATTGTAAGTGATGATGAGTGGGATGCTAAATTCAGACAAAAAGGAATTCCTATTGTTGGAGATGATATTAAGGCACAAATTGGAGCTACAATAACTCACAGAACATTAGCTAATTTATTTAAAGATAGGGGAGTTAAGCTGGACAGGACTTATCAGATTAACACAGGTGGAAACACTGACTTTTTGAATATGCTTAACAGGGACAGATTAGACTCTAAAAAAGAATCTAAAACTGAAGCTGTTCAGGCTGTTGTGGCTGAAAGAATGGATGACAGGGATATTCATATTGGACCTAGTGATTATGTCCCATGGCAGGATGATAACAAGTTATGTTTCCTTAGGATGGAAGGCCGTACTTTTGGTGATGTTCCAATGAATATTGAACTTAGATTAAGTGTTGAAGACTCTCCAAACTCTGCAGGCTGTGTTATTGATGCTGTTAGGTGCTGTAAGCTTGGTTTAGAAAGGGGTATTGGCGGTCAGTTAACTTCAATTTCTTCTTATGTAATGAAACATCCTCCAGTCCAAGTTACTGATGATGAAGCTTATGAAAATGTTGAAAAATTTATTTCTGGCGATTTGGAAAGATAATTTTTCATTTTCTTTTTTTTTTATATTTTTAAACAAACATATTAATACTAGTTAAAATAATATATAATATTTGGTATAATTTATTCTACTTATCGATTTATAAAAACAATTAATGAGAGGTGTTAATCTATGACTAAAGTAAGATTTACCGAAACTGCACTTCGTGATGCTCACCAATCCTTACTTGCAACTAGGATGAGAACCAGGGATATGATTCCTATTGCTGAAGAAATGGATAAAATAGGTTTTTTCTCTGTTGAAGCATGGGGTGGAGCTACTTTTGATACATGTATAAGATATTTAAACGAAGACCCATGGGAAAGGTTAAGAAGCTTAAAATCTGAATTTACTAAAACTCCAATTCAGATGTTAATTAGGGGACAAAATTTAGTAGGATATAAACATTATCCAGATGATATTGTTACAAAATTTGTAGAAAAATCCTATGAAAATGGTGTTGACATATTTAGAGTTTTTGATGCTTTAAATGATGTTCGTAACATGAAACAAACAATTAAAGTTGCTAAAGATCAAGGAGCTCATGTACAAGGGACTATAAGTTATACTTTAAGTCCTGTTCATACTTTAGATGATTTTGTGGATTTAGCTAAAGAACTTGAAGCTCTTGACTGTGATTCAGTATCTATTAAAGATATGGCTGGTTTAATAACTCCTTCAGCAGCTTATGAATTAGTAAGCAAATTAAAAGAAGAAACTGATTTATTAGTTGATTTGCATTGTCACTGTACTAGTGGAATGACTCAAATCAGTTATTATGCAGCTTGTCAGGCAGGTGTAGATGTTTTTTAGACACAGCTATTTCCCCACTTTCCGGAGGAACAAGCCAGCCACCTACTGAAAGTATGGTTGCTGCATTACAGGGAACTCCTTATGATACTGAATTGGATTTAAAATCATTAACCGCTATTAAGAAATACTTTGATCAAATTAAAGAAAAATATTTGGCTTTAATTGATCCTATTGCTGAAAGTATTGATACTGATGTTTTAATGTATCAAATCCCTGGAGGAATGCTTTCAAACTTAATTTCACAGCTTAAAGAACAAAATGCTTTAGATAGATATAATGATGTACTTGATGAAATGCCTCGTGTAAGAAAAGACATGGGTTACCCACCTCTTGTAACTCCAACTAGTCAAATTGTAGGTATCCAAGGCTGTAATGAATGTATTAGGTGGAGAAAGGTACAAAACAGTTTCCAATGAAGTAAAAAGAATATATGAAAGGTTTCTATGGTAAACCTCCTGCACCAGTTAATGCTAAAATAGCTAATAAAATTATTGGTGATGAAGAAGTTATTACCTGCAGGCCGGCAGATTTACTTGAAGATGAATTTGACAAATATAAAAACAGAAGGGGAACAAAAAGGTTTTGTCAAATCTGATGAAGATGCACTTACTTATGCCTTATATCCATCAATCGCTCCAAAATTCCTTAAAGGAGAAGCAGTTGAAGAAGAACTTAAAAGTGTTGCTCTTCCAAGCGATAATGAAATTGGAATTCCAACTCAATATAATGTTGAAGTTGACGGAGACGTATATGAAGTTAAAATCATGCCTACTGGATTTATGGAAGTTGAAGAAACTGAAAAAGGACCATTCACTCCTGTTGAAGGTGGATTAATTTCAACTATGCAGGGTATGGTTATTAAACTTACCGTAAATGTTGGGGATAAAGTAACTAAAGGATCAACTGTGGCAGTCATTGAAGCTATGAAAATGGAAAATGATATTCAGGCTGAAGAAGATGGTGTTGTAAAAGAAATCTTTGTAGAAGCCGGGGATGCAGTTAATTCTGGTGATATTCTAATGGTTATTGAATAGGATAACCATTTATTTTTTTTTTTCTTTTATAAGTTCACTAAATAAGAATATTTGTATACTTAATGAGAAATAATCTTATTTGATGATGTGTTTTGGATAAGAGGTTTACAAAACTTCCTCAAAAGCCAGACGGATTCACTTTCGACATCCATACAATTTAGAGAGAAATATCAAATATCTCTCTGCAAAATTTTTTTCCTGTTTTTGTTTTAAAAATATTTTCATAAACCTTTTTTATATCTTCTTTTGAAGTGTTTTCTTCTTCAAAATTAACTAATAAGTCAGCTTCAATTAGTATTTGGTAATCTAGCCCTGAAACATTAATGTATGTGTGGTGGTGTCCTATTAAAAACAGTATCCTATTGATGTTTTTATAATCCAGCTTTTTTCAATATTTCTCTTGCAACTGTAGGCCCTTCTTTTTTCCTGTAATTTTCCTTCAGTTGAATTATATTTTTTCTCACAAACTTTAATTCCAATATCATGTAAAATAGCAGCACTTTCCAAATTAAATAAATCATATTCATTAACTTTTTCCAAAATAGCTATTGTTTTTGCATAATTGTGGACTTTAAGTGCATGGCTGATTCTTTTTTTTGCATTTCCATGATTATATTTAATCATTTTTTGAATTAATGGGGCTATTTTATTCATTGTACTCACTTGGATCTTTAACGTCGGCTAACTTAAAAGCTCTTTTTCTTCTCATGCAGCTTTCACAAACACCGCAATGTTTTTCATGTCCTGTATAGCAGGAATAACTTAATTCCATAGGAGCTTTAATTTCATCTCCTAGTTTTACAATTTCATCTTTGTTCAAGTCAATGGCAGGTGCTTTAATTTCAATATTTTGCGGTGATCCCACATTTAGCATATTGTTGAAACTTTCTAAAAATTCTTTGGAGTTGTCTGGAAATGTTGCAGCTTCTTCTTTGTCCCATCCAACAATTATTATTTCAGCACCTATACTTTCAGCATATGATGTGGCTATGGATGTAAATACAATATTTCTTCCCGGAACCCAAACGCTGCTTGCTGTGTCTTCACATATGTCTAAATCATCCAATTCTTCATTGGTTAAAGTTGGAATTTCATTATCACTTGTAAGTGATGAATTGCTTATTTTATTAAGCCAAGGCAAGTCAATAACTTCGTGGGTAAAACCCATTTTTTTACAGATTTCTTCGGATGCTTTCAATTCCTGTTTGAAACTTTTCTGACCGTAATTGAAAGTTATTCCATGAATTTCATAGTCTTCGGCATAAACACATGTTGCTACACAGGAGTCCAGTCCTCCAGATAAAACTGCTATTGCTTTTTTAGTCATCATAATTCCCTACTATTTTTTTTACTTCTATTAAAGGTATGTCTGTTTTATTGGCTATTTTTAACAAATCTTCATACTCCGGTCTGCCGGAAATAATTTCTCCGTTCACATATGCAACCTTAAAGGTTACATCGAAGGTGTTTCCGTTAATTTCAACGGATTTTTTAATGAATTCTCTTTTTAGCTATTCCTCTATGTAAATTTGGAGATATTCTAATACCTAATGTACCTATTTCTTTAAACATCACATCAATTAAATGATTTTTTTTGCTGCGGTTAGCTATTACTTTTAAAAGGCTCCCCTGTCTGTTTTTCTTCATTATAATTGGAGTAACTGACACGTCAGAGGCTCCTTCGTCAAGTAATTTGTCAAATAAATAACCTATTTCTTCACCGGTTAAATGGTCAATATTTGTTTCAATAACATCTATCCTATCGCTTTCAGTTATTTCTTTAGTTTTAATTACTCTTAATACATTAGGAAAATCAAAATCTTTTTTTTCCTGCACCATAAGCTATTTTTGAGGTTTTACATTGCGGAATAAATTTTTTAAATTCACTGCATAGTTCAGCATAAATTGCACAGCCTGTAGGTGTAGCCAGTTCACTCTCAACAGGTCCTCCGATACAGTTTATATCTTTTAGAATTTCCAGCACTGCAGGTGCTGGAACAGGTAATATTCCGTGTGCTGTTTTAATTCGGCCACCGCCTAAAAAAGCAACAGGCAGTCCGATTACTTCTTCTTTGTCTAAATTTAAACTGTAGAATCCATAAACTGATCCGATAACATCTGCTACTGCATCACTTGCTCCAACTTCATGAAAATGAATTTCATCTAAGCTTTCACCATGAACTTTTGATTCTGCAATAGCTATTCTTTTAAAAAATATTTTTAGAAGTTTCCTTTACTTTTTCATCCAGTTCCAAATTGTCAATTTTGGATATTAAATCTTTATAGTGGATGTGTTTATTTTCACTTAGTAATTCTACATTACAGTAAGTTGAATCAATTCCGCATTTGTTTACTTTATTAAAGCTCACTTTCACTTTTCCAAATTGGGAGGTAACTGATTCCATAATTTCTTTAAGTTCTTTAGGATTGGCTCCCAAATCAACTAAAAAGCACCTATAATCATATTTCCAGCTATTCCTCCGGTTTGTGGGTCGATAATAAGTGTCATGATTTTTTCCCCTATATTTCTTATTTATTTTCATTATTAAAAAATTTATATTAAGAATTACTATATACCATATACTACATATAAATAATAACAGGTTAAATCATGGAAAATACTAATTTGAATATTATCACTAAAGATTATGGGATATGTATTAATAATTCTGATTATTTTCTAGCATTTAGCGACTTTACTGTTAGTGATGGTATTGACATTGTTGAAAATATCAATATTTTAAAAAGTAAAGATGATTTTGAGAAAACTGCTAAAAAAGCAGAAGCTTTCAACCATTCTGAAGGATCATATATTGCACAGGCAGTTGATTCAATTGATTATTTTTCAAATACTTACGGGGATTTAACATTATTTACTTTTTATGGCTAATGATGTGGTTATTGAAGATTTCACTGAAAATCTTAAAGTAGCCAATTCTCCTAAAGGTTTCGCAGATGCCAGAATTGATATAAATCATGTTTTATATATTAATAAAACTTTATCTCCTGGAATGTTGTTAAAAATTTATAAAACTGTTGTTAAAGCTAAAGCAGAGTTTTTACGTGGTCTTTGCCTGCCGTTACATATAGAAAATATTTTAAATAAAAATGATTTTCTGGCAGTGCTTTGTAATGTGGCTCAAACTAGCTTAATTGATGAAAACAGTGTTGATATTATAAATAATCAATATGAAGATGACCAGCTGATTTTTGAAGAGTTGGCTACTTCAATTGAGGAAGCAGTTATAATCAGCTGTGAAGATGCAATAGAAAAGCTTGAATTGTCTTTTGGAATATTGGATTACTTTGTATCTGAAGGTATTTTGTTAGGGGATTTGGTGGAAGCAGGATTGGCACTTGTTGCAGGTGTGGAAGTTACTGAAGAAATTTCAGAAAAACTTGAGGCACAAATCTTAAAATCATTATGTGATATTAATGTTATTGCTTTGTTGATGGCCGCTATCAGGACGGAAGCTGATTTTACCGGCGGAAGAATAAGGGAAGTTGATGTAAGTGATGATCCGGCATATCTCTACACTGATGAAGTGTTGGGATTAGCTATTTCTAATCAGATTGCGGGAACTAAAGCAACATTTAACTTTAAACGCTATGATGAAGCAAAACCTGGAATTATTGGTGGTTTAGGACCTATGGTAGATGACATATTTGCCGGTTTAATTGCGGGATGTATGTCAAAAATTTTTGAGGAGTAGATAAAATATGGAAAATAATGAACATGAAAGATTTTCACCAATCAAATCTCTGTTAAGACTTTTGTCTTTTTCAACTAGTATTCCAGTTAAACAGTATACTTCAATAGAATATATGACAAGGCTGGTTTGGTGCTGGCCTTTAATTCATTTAGTTGTAGGTATTTTAGCGGCTGTGTGTGGAATAGTTTGTGCAGATGTGTTGCATTTAAATCCATTTTTCACAGCAGCACTTATTTATGCATTTTTAATGTTAATAACCGGATATAATCATTTGGATGGTGTAATGGATATGGCAGATGGAGTCATGGTTCATGGTGACCCCCAAAGAAAAATAAGTGTAATGAAAGATTCATCAGTAGGTGCTGGTGGAGTTGCAACTTTATTTTTAGTAGCTGTTTTAACAATCGCAGGACTTTACAATGTTTTGGATTATGAATGTATAGCTGCAATAATCATTTGTGAAATGGTATCTAAATCTTCAATTTTAACAACAGCTTTGCTTTCAACTCCTTTGGATCAGGGTATTGGATGTTACTTTATTTATTCAACAAATATATTGAATTATATACTTTCTACAGTTATTGTAGCAGTTATTGCTTATTTGGTTGGTGATCTTGTTGGAGTTATAGGTTTGGCTGGAGCTATTGTTGCAGGAGCTTTAATAGCATTTATTGCTAAACGCAATTTTGTTATAGCTAATGGTGATGTTTTGGGAATGTCTAATGAAGTTGGAAGGCTGATGGCATTGTTATTTATGTCAGTGGCTTTGTTCTTTTTATGAAGTGATATGATGAATGTAAATGTTTTAAGATTGGACCATAGAATTGGAAGAGATACACGTATAACCACTCATGTATGTTTGACTTCTAGAGCTTTTGGAGCTAGTAAAATCTATTTAAGTGGTGAAGAAGACCATAAACTTATGGAAAATGTTAGAGACACTGCTGATAGGTGGGGAGGAAATTTTGAAATTGAATATGCTAAAATTATATGGGTGTTATTAACAAATGGAAAGACAATGGTGGAAAAGTAGTTCACTTAACAATGTATGGATCTCAGGCTCATGAAATTGTTGGTGAAGTTCAGGAATCCGGTGCTGACATTTTGATTGTTGTTGGTGGGGCTAAAGTTCTGGAAAAGTATATAAAAGTGCAGATTGGAATGTTTCAGTAACTACACAACCTCACTCTGAAGTTTCATCTCTTGCTGTTTTCCAGCATTTGCTTATGGACGGTAAGGAATTTGATTTGGAGTTTGAAAATCCTGTATTTGAAGTTATTCCAACAGCACATGGTAAAAATGTTAATATTCATGATGAAAACAGGTAATTTATTTTAGAATATTTTTTTTGGGATTAAAAAATATTTAAATTCCATAATTTCTAACTTTAATTGGATGGGTGAAAATATTATTGTTTATTTAATGGGAATTGTTTTTTCAATAATTAGAGATAATATTTTATTAAATAACTCTGATGTTAAATTAATAAACGATACTTCTTAATCAATGCAATATATATAAAATTAATGGAGAGTGAAGGACATTCTAGATATAAATCTTTCAAGAAATAAATATTTTTTAATATATTTAATTTCTTTGTTATTCTTTGCAGTATGTTGTTTTAATTATGAAAATTATATTCATCCTTTAAAAGAAATTGTAATTTTGGTTTTTTAGCTATAATCGGATTTATAGTTATTAATTATGCAGATAAAGATAAAGATTTGTATAAAATTGCATTTATTGTAATTGTACTTTTCGGACTGTTATTTGTTTTTTTATCTCCATTTAATGCAGCTACTGATGAACCAGAACATTTAGTTAGAGCTGAGATAACTTCACAAAATATTGTATTTCCAAAATATGATGAAGAAAATGGAGGATTTTTAACTATTGAATCTGTCACAACAGTTCCTAGAAATCTAAATGTATTTGAAACTGATTGGGATACTCAAAAGATTAATTTAACTCCTACATATTATGATTCTGCGTTTTTACAGAATCCATTTTATGGTTATATTGCACCAGCAATAGGTTTAACTTTGGCAAAACTGCTTGATTTGAATCAGGTATGGTTATTGTGGATGGGTAGGTTTTTTAATTTATTGCTTTATGGATCTATATGTGCAATAGCTATTAAAAAAGTCTCCTGTTATGAAAATGCCAATGTTTGTTGTAGCTTGCTTGCCATTAGCTGTTGAATTAGGCGCATCATTGAATATGGATGCATTGACATTAAGTTTATCATTACTTTGTATAGCTTATTTTTTCAAGATGTATAAATCGAAAGATAAATCAGTAACAAAGAAGAATATTTTAACTTTCTTTATCTTAGTTTTGATTGTTGCACTAACAAAAGTAACTTTGGGGGCTCTGGCTTTGTTGATACTTGCTGTACCTATAAGCAACTTTAAACATAGAAAATATATTTATTTAAGTATAATAGGTATTTTTGCACTTTTAGGAATATTGTTGGCTTGGAATAATTTTTATGGGATAAACAGTTTGTATCATTCATGGAGAGGAACCAGATTTGTTGAAAGAGGGGTAAATCCACAAGGGCAATTAGATTATCTTTTACATAATCCTCAAGGAATTCAGACACTTTTTGGGGGTTGGATTGCAAATTCCTTCTGTTATAAGTGAATTAAATAGAATTTACACATTTTTTTCCATCTTTTAATATATTAAGTTGGATTTATGCAGTATTTTTCTTAATTTTTAGTTTATTTTATCCAATTAAGGAAAAATTTACAAATAAATCTAAAATAATTTCATTTATTGTATGTTTTGGAATTTTTGTAGGTACATATTTTATCCAATTTTTAACTTGGGCGCCTCTTGGAACTACTAATTTGGGGGATTGTGGAATTAGTACTAGGTATTTTGTTCCTTTCTTTAGTTTAATTCCATTAATGTTAAATATAAATATAAATATAAATAAAAAAAAATATTAATATTGAAAATTTGGATAAATCTGTAATTACCTGTGTAATTATATTTTTTGGGCGGATTAGTTGTTTATGTGGCTAGTTTAGCTTATTAGGTGAGATTATGGAAAAATATGATGATAAATTGGGTTTTGGCCTTGCTTCAATAGGAATTTTAATTTTATTGTGTGTAAGCTATTTCGGTTTAACTCATTTAAATACTTGGCATGATGAAATATTTTCAATGTGGATTTCCACCCTTCCTTTTGATCAATTTTGGGTAGCTGTAATTCAAGATGTCCATCCTCCGTTGTATTATTTAATTTATAAAATTTTCATAAATATTTTTGAATTATTCAATATTACTAATTTAACATTTATTGGAAAATGTGTATCTTTAATGCCGATTTATCTTTTAATGGCACTTTCCTTAATAAAAATTAGAAAAAACTTTGGTATGTTGACTGCAGGATTGTTTATATTCTGTTTAGTAACAATGCCAATGTTTATTCAGTATGCTTTGGAAGTTAGAATGTATAGTTGGTCAATATTTTTTTGTTACAACCAGTTTATTTTTTTTATTTATGAAATTATTGAAAGAAATTCTTATAAAAATTGGATAATATTGACGTTATTGACTATTTGTTCTTTTTATACACATTATTTTTTTGCATTAAGTTCAATAATTCTTTATTTGATCTTTTTTAGCATATATTTTAAAGGATAAAAAAATAACTATTAAAAACATGGTCAATGTCTGTTGCAGCGGTTATTTTAGCTTATTTGCCATGGATTCCTATTGCATATAATCAGTTTAAAACAGGAGAGCAAGGATTTTGGATACCTGCAATCAATATGGATACTGTTGTTGGTTATATATATTCTGTATTTTGCCCTATTTTGGAACCTAAGGTAATTGGAATATTATTTTTAATAGTTATTGTTGTATTGATTATTTATTCGATAAGACATAATGGGAATAATTTTGCTTTGATGGGGATATTATCTTTTATTTTAGTTCCTTTAATTGGTATTTGTGTTTCTTATTTATTTTTTCCGATATTTCATAAAAGATATTTGCTTCCTTTACTTGGAACATTTTGGTTAAGTATAAGTATTTTAATATCTTCTTTATATGTCAATAAGAAGTTATTTACTATATTCTTAGTAATTATTCTTATTATCGGAGCTTTAGGTGTTTTTAGCAGTGTAAATAATGAACAGAATGATTTTAATGATACTATTCATAAAAATGAAACATTGCAATCAGTTGTCGGTTCTAATAATATTGTTATTTTTGATAATGATGTGTTATATTTGGATTTTGGAACATATTTTCTGAAAAATAATAGTCATTACTTATTTAAGAATGATGTTGGCCAAAATATTGGTAATTTATTAAAAAACAGAACAATTCAATCAAAAATTGATAATGGTTCTAAAGTTTATTATATTGATTGTACAAGCAAAGGAGATAATTCAAATTATCTGGAATGTGTTGATTCTTCAATTAAATTGAATAAAATTTATTCTCCTTATCCTAAAAGAGTATATTCGGGAATTTGACATATATGAAGTTCAAACAGCCAATATTAGCTAATAAATTCATCTAATCTCTTGATGGCTTTCATTTTTTCATCTTTTTTAATTTAGATTGGTCAATAGCATCTCTCATTGTGTTTATTGAATTGTCATACACTTCTTTATCGACAGGGTATGGAAATCCGTCTTTTCCGCCGTGTGTAAAGCTATATTTTACAGGATCTTCCCAGCTTGCGCTTTCTCCAAAAACCAAATCAGAAATTAAAGCCAGTGCTCTTATTTTTTTGGGGCCAATTCCTTTAAGTAAAATTAATTCCTCATAGTTTTCTGGCTGTATTTCCCATAAGGCATTTTTAAGAACTTCAAATTCCTTATCTGAAATATCCATATCTAAAACCGGATGGTGGGGGGGCATTGTAAAATCTGTTAATAGCATCTGATTATCTTTTCTTTTAAAATAGCTACGCAAATGCTCGGGATTATCATTAATTAAGTCAACACTGATATTTTGAGCTTCCTTACTTTTCTTGTCAGTCATGTTTAGTGATTCAGGATTTTTAACGTCACATGAAATTGCACTATGGGGATCTTCCAAAAAATCGATTGCAGTATCGCTCATCCAGTGATAACGTCTGGCATATTTGTTTTCGGTGTTTAATCCTTGTTGAACAACAGCCCAGTCTCCTTTTTCTGTAATGAAAAAATTATGCTGGTATAGGGTGTATCCGTCTTGAATGCAGGAGTTATCTACTTTGGCAGATAATTTGCTTCCTTTTACCATTTCTTCGACAGTTTTTTTGTTTTTAAATTGAATATTTCTCCGGCTCGTTGTATTCCTTCTGGAGTTTTACGGGATTTTACTCCTTTGCCTCCGCTAAGATATAATCCATGTTCTTCGGGTTTAATAGATTGTTTTAGAGCTCCGAGTGTTGTTGTAGTTGTTCCTGAGGAGTGCCAGTCAAAGCCTAATACGCAGGAAAATGACTGAAACCAGTATGGATTTGATATTCTATTTAAAAACTCGTGAGGTCCGTATTCATCAAGAATAACTTCTGTAATTGCACAAGACAGTTTCACCATTCTTGAAAACAGCCATTTTGGCGGATGGCCTCCGTGAAGTGGTAAATTGACAGCTCCCTTTTTTTTTTGCATAATTTATATTTTTAATTTTAAGTGTATTAATAAGTTTTATAAGAGCAGTTGTTAAGTAATGTTAATGATTCATGAAAACATTAATAAACTATTATTTATAAAGTTAATAAATGTTATAATGTTAACATAGTTTACACATTAAAATTTATTTAGGAGCGTTTATTATGGCTATTAATAACGGAGATTTTGTAAGATTAAATTTTACTGGAAAAATTAAAGAAAACGATGAAATATTTGATACTACTTTTGAAGATGTAGCTAAAGAAGCAGGTTTATTTGATGAAAACAAAGAATACAAACCTATTCCAATTATTGTAGGTGGAAATCATTTATTACCAGCTATTGAAGAAGCTATTGTTGGATTAGAAGCAGGCGATTCCAAAACTATCGAAATTGATAGTGAAAATGCTTTCGGACCTAGAAACAAACAATTAATTCAATTAATCCCAATGAAAGAATTCAAAAGACAAGGTATGACTCCTGTAATTATAGGATGAAAATTACTTCTGAAGGAAGCACTGGTAAAATCTTAACTGTTAACGGTGGAAGAGTAAAAGTGGACTTCAACCATGAATTAGCAGGTAAAGATTTAATTTTTGATGTTGATGTTACTGAAATCATTGACAATGACGAAGACAAAATTAAAAGTATGATTGAGTTACATTACGCAGCTCCTAATATGGATATTAACAAAACCGTAATTGATATTGACGGTGATGTTGTAAACATAACTTTAGATGATGTTGCTAAATTCGATCAAAAAATCTTACATGGATGTAACCTTTGCTAGATTCAGAATAGCTAAAGACATATGGGAAAACATGGACTTTGAAAAAGTCAACTTTGTTGATTCCTTCGAGAAAAAACAAGAAGAAGATGAAGAAGAAGCAGAAGAATAATTCTTCTTCTAAATACTTTTTCCATGGGCAATAGCTACTATTCCGGGGATATTTTCTACTTTTAGTTTATATAAAGCTTCAATGCCTTCATTTTCAAAAAGCAACACACTCTTTTTCTAAAACATTGTTTGTAAGCAGTGCGGCTACTGGTGGAGTTATTACGAAAATGGAATTGTTTTTATTTAAAGCTTTTTTTTGTTTCATTATTTAACATTCCTTTGCCGATATGGATTTTAACACCATTTTTACTTAAAAAAAGGAATTGTGGATTCTATTTCTTCTTTATTGCTTGTTGTTGGAGCTATTCCGGCATCACTAACTGCGGTATGCATTATAGCTATTCCATTTGTATCGATAGGAGTTTTTCCTTTTTTTATCAGTTCTACAAGTTGCGGCAGTGCAGCATCCCTTCCGGTATACATTACTCCGGAGAGTGAAATTTTGTCTCCAATTTGAAGTTCACTTATTTCTTCATCGCTTATCGGTGTTTTTTTATTTTTTCATATTTCTCACAATTTTATAATTTTAAACAAGTTAATGCTTTTTAAATTTTGTTTTTGTTCAAATTTTACTTTAAAATTTCTTAATTAACACTTGTTTGTTTAATTATTAATCTGTTTTTACTGTATACTTTTATTTTTTATTTTCCTATAAATTATCATGATTTATAATAAACTTTTTAAATGTATTAAAACATATATAATACATAATCTATTTTAATTTATTATAATTTTTTAGGAGATTGTGAATGATTATTATTGACGAAAATTTATGCAAAGGGTGTCACCTTTGTTTTATATATGTGTCCGCAGAATGTTTACGCAATATCTTCTGAACCTAATAAAAAAAGCGTACAATTGCCGTATGTTAATTTTGGAGATAGGTGTGACAAATGTGGTAAATGTGAAATAGCCTGTCCTGATCAGGCTATCACAGTAAATGATTTAGAGGGTGAATAGGAGGATTTATCATGTCAGAAGAATTTTTTCAAGGAAATGAAGCATGTGCAAAAGGTGCATTGAAGGCAGGTTGCAGATTTTTTGCAGGTTATCCTATTACTCCATCTACTGAAGTAGCTGAAACTTTAGCTCGTGAACTTCCAAAAGTCGGGGGGGAGCTTTTGTTCAAATGGAAGATGAAATTGCATCAGCAGGTGCTATTATTGGTGGTTCATGGGGAGGATCCAAATCAATGACTGCAACTTCAGGACCGGGTATTTCTTTAATGCAGGAAAATATAGGTTATGCATTTATTTCAGAGACTCAATTGTTATTGTTAATGTTCAAAGAGGTTCTCCATCTACTGGTCAGCCAACAATGGCTGCTCAGGCTGATATGATGCAGGCCCGTTGGGGATCTCACGGAGACTATGAACCAATAGCTTTATCTCCATCCAGTGTTCAGGAATTTTTTGATTTCACTATAAAAGCTTTTAACTTAGCTGAACAGTACAGAACTCCAGTATTTGTTTTAGCTGATGAAGTTATTGGACACATGAGGGAAAAAATCGTTGTTGAAGATGATATTGAAGTTATTTCCAGAAAAATGCCTGAAGATAAAGATGACTTCCTACCATTTAAAAATTCAGAAAGTGTTAATCCGATGCCTTCTTTTTGGAGCAGGTTTCAATATACATGTAACAGGTTTAACTCATGATGAAAGAGGTTATCCTGATACTAACTCTCCGGAAACTCATCAAACTCTTGTTAAACGTTTATGCAATAAAGTGTTAAAAAAATAAAGATAAAATTTGTTCTATCCAGACTGAAAATTGTGAAGATGCAGATATTGTTATAGTATCTTATGGTGCTCCGGTCAGGTCTGTTATAACTGCTACTAAAGAAGCCAGAGCTAATGGCAAAAAAGTAGGTTATATTAAAATTGATACTCCATGGCCGTTCCCAGATGAACAAATAAAACAATTAACTAAAAATGCAAATGATGTTTTAGTTGTTGAAATGAATTTAGGTCAAATGTATTATGAAGTAGATAGGGCAGTTAATGCTACAGCTAATACTCATCTTTTAGGTGTTATTGGAGGATTATTGCCAACTCCTGAAGAAATTTTATCAAAAATTGAAGAGATTGGAGGAAACTAAATGTCAGTCGAAAAAGATCCTAATGGAAACAAATTTATTCCTTATATGAGAGAAGACAGGCTTCCTCATATCTTTTGTCCGGGTTGTGGAAATGGTAGTATTATGAATGCTTTTTTTAAAGGAATGGAAGAAGCTGAAATGGATTTTGATAATATAGCTATGGTTTCAGGTATTGGATGTTCTTCAAGAGTTCCGGGTTATGTTAAATGTGATTCATTACACACAACTCACGGAAGAGCACTTAGTTTTGCAACTGGTTTAAAAGTGTCAAACTCTGATTTGGATGTTGTTGTATTTACCGGAGACGGTGATGCCGCTTCCATTGGTGGTAATCATTTAATCCATGCAGCTAGAAGAAACATTAATTTAACTGTTATTTGTATTAACAACAATATTTATGGAATGACTGGTGGTCAGATTAGTCCAACTTCTCCAAAAGGCAGTTTTGGAACAACTGCACCTTATGGAAATGGTGATTATCCATTTAAATTAGCAGAACTTGTTGCAGCTGCTGGTGCAACTTATGCAGCAAGATGGACAACTGTTCAGGTTGATGAACTGGTAGATTCTATTAAAACAGCTTTAAAAAATCCAGGATTTTCATTTATTGAAGTTGTTTCTCAATGTCCAACTTATTATGGTCGTAAAAACAATCTCAAAACCCCAACAGCCATGGCAGTAACTATGAAAATAAATACATTGTCAAAAGAAGATGCTGAAGGTATGAGTGATGATGAATTAATTGGAAAAATTGTCACTGGTGAATTTGCCAATAAATCAAGACCGGAATTTAGTGAAAATATTGAAAAATTAAGCGAAGACAAATCAGGTAGCAGAACTCTTGTTAATTCTGCATATGAATCAGATTTATAAACTGGAGGATAATATGAGAAAAGAATTAAGAATCGGTGGGTTTGGAGGACAAGGAGTAATTCTTGCAGGAATTATTTTAGGAAAAGCTGCTTGTCTTTTTGATAAAAATGAAGCAGTTCAAACCCAGTCTTATGGTCCTGAAGCTCGTGGAGGAGCTTCCAAATGTGAAGTTGTTATTAGTGATGAAAAAATTGATTATCCTAAAGTTCAAAGTCCGGATATTTTAGTAGCAATGTCTCATGAAGCATTACTTAAATATATTGTTGATTTAAAGGATAATGGAATTTTAATTGTTGATCCAGGAACAACAACTATCGAAGATGTTCAGGATTTTATTGATGAACATAATATTAAAGTTTATAATGCTCCGGCAACCAAAACTGCAATGGATGACATTGGCCTTAAAATTGTGGCTAATATTGTTATGGTTGGAGCTATTACAAAAATTACTGGAGTTATATCTAAAGATGCAGCTATTGAATCAATTAAAGCTAGTGTTCCTGCAGGAACTGAAGATAAAAACATAGCTGCTTTTGAAGCAGGATATAATTTCTAATTAGGTGTTATAATGAAATTTTTCGAATATATGGCAAAAAAAGAATTTTTAATGAGGAAGGAATTCCAATTTTAGAAGGGCATGTTGCCAATTCTGCTGAAGAAGCAACATCTATTGCATCAGATATGGGCGTACCTGTTGCAATAAAATCTCAAGTATTAGTTGGTGGTAGAGGTAAAGCCGGAGGTATTAAATTTGCAGATAACCCTGGTGAAGCATACAAAGTTGCTGATTCATTGATTGGTACTACAATTAATGGTGAAAGAGTACATCAGCTTTTAATTGAGAAAAAAGCAAACATTATTAAAGAATTTTTCTTAAGTATATCCATTGACAGAGCCAATAAAAAGACCGGTTATTATGGTAAGTAATGAAGGTGGGGTTGAAATTGAAAATTTAGCTAAAACAAATCCTGAAAAGATAATTAAATATCATCCAAATCCTTTAATTGAATTTTTACCATATGAATCCCGTGAAATAGCTCGTAAAATGGGTGTTCCATCAGAGTTAATATCTCCGATGGGTGATGTAATATACAAATTATATAAATTATTTGAGAAATATGATGCAGAAACTGCTGAAATCAATCCATTGGTATTGACTGACGAGGGATTAATAGCTGCTGATGCAAAATTCGTTGTGGAAAATGACTCATTATACAGACATCCTGATTTGGTAAAACTTGCACGTTATAAGAAAAAAGCAGTAGATTTCGTTAAATTAGATGGGGATATTGCAGTTATCGGTAATGGTGCAGGTTTAACATTGACAGGTATGGACATGATTAAATTCCACGGTGGAGAACCTGCTACTTTCTTAGATATCGGTGGGGAGCTTCAGAAGAAAGTATTAAAAAATCCCTTAACATAGTACTAAATTATGAACCAGTTAAAGTAGTATTTTTAAATGTTTTAGGAGGAATTACTAAAGCAGATGATGTTGCTCATGGTGTTGTTGATGCTATTAAAGGAATCCAAAAGCTTAGTATCAATTGTAATTAGGTTAACTGGTACTAATGAGGAAGAAGGTCAAAGAATACTTGAAGAAGCAGGAATTCCATATGAAATTTCAATGGAAAAAGCAGCTAAAAAAGCTGTTGAGCTTTGTAATAAAATTAAGGCTGAAGAATGAAATTTTTTGCCATAAATGGTAGTCACAGAAAAGATGGAAATACTGCTCAGCTTTTAGAAAAAGCTTTGGAAGGAATAAAATCAGTTTGCAGTGATGCTGAAATAGAATCAGTTAATTTATATGATGTTCCTTTTAATGGCTGCAAAAGCTGTTTTGCATGTAAAAAGATTAATGGTCGTCATTATGGAAAATGTGTTTATAAAGATGACTTTAAACCAATCTTGGAAGAAATTGTTCAGGCAGACGGTGTAATACTGGGATCTCCAGTTTACTTTGGTGATGTAAGTGGGGTAATGAGGTGCTTTTTGGAGCGTTTTATCTTTCCATTCTTTGTTTATGATGAGGATATGACTAGCTTAGCTCCAAAAAAGATGGCTATTGGATGTATTTACACTATGAATCTTGATGAGGAAACTGCAAGACAATTTGGCTACCATGATTTATTCGATAAAAATGAATTTGTTTTGGAAAAGATGTTTACAAAACCGTTTCATCTTTATTCCTACGACACCTATCAGTTTGATTATTCAAAGTATAAAATGGATCTTTTTACTGAAGAGGAAAAATTAAAAACACGTAAAATGCAGTTTCCGATTGATTTGGAAAATGCATTTAAATTAGGAGAGAAAAAATAGCTATTGAAGCAAAACAACGCGGCTGACTTCAGATTCGTTAACTATTTTTTTACCGCAATTTTCTCCTATTTTTTGGGCAAAACTTTTGACTTCATCAAATGTTGGCATATTGTCGGGTGTTAATCTGTGTCTTGATGATCCCACACACATGTATGCTTTTATTTCTACAAAATCTGGGCTGGCTTTTTAATCAGTTCGGCATACTTTTCAGGATTAGTCATATTTCTTCCCTTAACGCATGTTGTTCTTATGCATGTACGGGAGTTAAAACTAGCTAGTGTATCAAGTGATTGGTTTAAATTATCCCACCCTTCACTAATTTGAGGTTGGCAAACATCATTATATATTTTCTTTGTAGGAGCATCTAAGGAAAGATACAGCTGGTAAGGTTCATTTTCTAAGTTTTTTAATTTGTCTACGCACTGACCATTGCTGACAACAAATGTTGTGAAATTACGGCGGTTAAATTCAGCTATTAATTCATCAATTTCAGGATATAACATCGGTTCTCCAGCCAGTGAAATAGCTGCATTTGTAGGAGTTTTGGATTCTTCTAATTTTTTTTCTTTATTTGCTTTATCATTTCCAAAAAAACCGCAAAGTAAATTATTTTGAGCTTTAACAGCTTCATCAATTATGGTTTTCGGATCATCGTATTCTCCTTCCCATTGGGTTTGGGTATAGACAAATCTCTCCAGCAAAACTCACATTTTTGCTGACAGTTAGGTACTGCAGGAGCCATTTGAAGACATCTGTGACTTTCAATACCATAAAATTTCTCTTTATAACAAACTCCCTTATCTAAGATACTTTGTTTGGTCCAGTGACATATTTTAGCAGCTGCATGATTGTGACTGCCAACAAATCTATATCCGCTTGACTCTAATTTTTCTACTTGTTTTTTATTTAATGACATATTTTTAAAAAAATCCTTAATGCTATGAATTTATTTAGGGTATTATACTAATTTAATATTTTGTTTGTTGACTAACTTTTTAATTCATGTATATCAAAAAGTATTGTTTGAAAAAAAGTCATGTTTTAATAATTATTTAGCCATATTATTTATTATGGATAATAAAATTTTAGTTCTTGTTTGTGCACTTATACTAATTTTAGCAGTTATTGTTTCTGCTTTTGTTTTTATAAATCCGCAGGAAGAATCATCATTAACAATTACAAGTAATGCAACTTTATATGATGGAGATAATTGTACGGTTAAGCTAACTGATGAAAATGGTCTTGAATAGCTAATAAAACAGTTAATGTAACTTTAACTGATGAAAAAGGATTAAAATCTAATTTTAAATATATTACTGATAATGAAGGGTTAATTAGTTTTTTAATATAAGTGGTGTTGGTAATTATTCTATTAATTGTGTTTTTGATGGGGATGGGAACTATAAAAGTACTAATGTAACTCAAAATGTAAGTGTTATTAGTAATGTAGTTCAAGATGGAAATAATGGATTTAAAGATACATCTAATCAAAAATCATCTTCTTATTATGAAGATGATCATTTGTCCTGTGAACAATTAAAAGCCAAATATCCTGAAATGTCTGACGGCGAATTATTTGAGAGATTCGGTGAAAGAGGGGATAATGGAATAATGTATAATGGAAAACATGTATGGGAAGATAGGGGTGATGGAAGAACATATAGTGGACATCCTATTTAGCAGTCTCAATAATTTGAGCTGCTATTCGTCATCATATTCCCAGCTGTCTCCGTACCTGTCATCATAGTATGCATCATCGTAGTAGTAATCATCACCTATGGCATCATCATATGAGTTGTCGTAGTCATAAGAATAGCTGGTTGTAGTGTGGTGTATTGGACTTGGGGTATGGTGGTTATTTTCTTTTTATCAGCACTGCTGTTTAGATAGCTGTCGCTGATGTTGGTTGTAGGTGGGAGATATTCATCACTTGAATTTAAAGTCTCCTCTTTAGTTGGGGTGTTTGATTCGTAAGCTGTAATGCTGAATAAGCATATAATTGCCGCTAAAACTATACAAAGTTTGGCTGCTTTGTTCATGTGTTTCATTTTATTTTGGAAAACATCTATATTTTGTGTATATTTAGATATTATCCAAAAGTATTTTGGTTAAATTTAAATTATTTCAAATCAAAAATATTAATTAAATCAATGATTTGGGGAATTATTTATGAATACACCAATTGTAATATTAAATTATAAAACTTATTTGGAATCTAGCGGGGAAAATGCATTGGAGTTAGCTCGTGCATTAAAAAGCGCTTCTGAAGAATCTGGTATAACTATGGTTGCAGCTCCACAAGCGGCAGATATTTATAGGATTCAGGATCAAATTTCTTTACCTATTTTTGCACAGCACATTGATCCAATTACCCTGGAGGACATACAGGTTCTAATTTAATTGAAACTTTAATTGAAGCAGGTATAAGCGGTAGTTTAATTAACCACTCTGAAAATAGAATGAAACTGGCTGATATTGATGAAGTTATACAATTGTGTAAGCAAAATGATATTGAATCCTGTGTTTGTACAAACAATATTGCAACTAGTAAAGCAATAGCTACTTTCAGTCCCGATGCAGTAGCTGTAGAACCTCCGGAACTTATTGGTACCGGTATTCCAGTATCTCAGGCACAGCCTGAAGTTGTTGAAGACTCTGTTAAAGGAGTTAAATCAATCAACAAAAAATCAAAGTCTTATGTGGTGCAGGAATATCAACTGGTGATGATATGAAAGCCGCAATGGATTTAGGTGCAGATGGAGTTTTATTAGCTTCAGGTATTGTTAAGGCTGAAAATCCTAAAGAAGCTTTACTTGATTTGGTTAGTAAATTATAAAAACTTGTATTTTTATAAATATCTATATTTAATATTTTGAGTGAAATGATGGCTGATAAATTTAATACAATTGATGACTTTGATGTTGAAAATAAAACTGTGCTGGTTAGAATTGATATTAATTCTCCGGTTGATCCTAGTTCTGGAATCATATTGGATGATACAAGATTAAAATTACATGCTAAAACAATTAAAGAATTGTCTAATAAAGGAGCTAAAGTTGTATTGCTTGCTCATCAAAGCCGTCCGGGTAAAAAAAAGATTTCACAGATTTGTCCCAGCATGCTAATGCATTATCTGACCTTTTGAATTTAAGAGTAAAAGTACATAGACTCTATTTTTTCAAAAGCTGCAAAAGAAGCTATTAAACAGTTAAAACCTCATGAAATTTTTTTACTTGAAAATGTAAGGTTCTTTTCTGAAGAATCTTTATCCAGACCTGCTGAAGCTCAGGCAGAAACATTACTTGTTAGGCAACTGTCTCCTGTGATTGATTATTTTGTTAATGATGCATTTGCAGCAGCTCATAGATCTCAGGCATCTTTAGTAGGTTTTACTCTCAACACTCCTTCAGCTGCAGGTAGGGTAATGGAAAAAGAACTGACTGTAATTCAAAATGCACTGGATAATGTGGAACATCCCTGCGTATTCCTGCTTGGGGGAATGAAACCTGATGATTCAATAGATGTTATGGAAAATGTATTAAGTAACGGTACTGCAGATTCTATCTTAACAACAGGTATTGTAGGAAACATTGTTCTTTGGGCTGCAGGTGTGGATATCGGTGAGGTAAACAAGAATTTCATAATAAGCAAAGGATATGAATCAATGGTTTCTAAAGCTGAGGAACTTGTTGAAAAATTCGGAAATAAAGTAAAATACCCTATTGATGTAGCTATTGAAAAAGATGGTGAAAGAAAGGATGTTGACTGTGGGGAAATTCCTAATGAAGCTATTTTTGACATTGGTGTAAAAACAATCAGTTATTATGCAAAAATAATTCGTGATTCAAAAACAGTATTTGCAAACGGTCCGGCAGGTGTATTTGAAGATCCTAAATTTGCAATGGGCACTGAAGATTTGATTAATGCTATGGCTAAATCAAATGCATTTACACTGATTGGCGGAGGCCATATTGCTGCGGCTACTTCAGCTTTAGGTTATGAAGACCAAATGAGTCATTTAAGTAGTGGTGGCGGAGCTTGCATCAGTATGCTTGCAGGTAAAAAACTGGCTGCCGTTCAGGCATTAAGGGATTCAGCAAAAAATAGTAAAAATTAACTATTTTTCGCTTTAAATTTTTTTAATAAATTTTTACTAGCTATTTTTGGGTTTTCAGCTTCCATGATTGCACTAACAACAGATAATCCATCAATTCCGCAATCATTTAATTCATGTGCATTTTCCTGAGTGATTCCTCCAATAGCTACAACTGGAATATCAACAGATTTTACTATTTCTTTTAACTCTTTTTTAGGTACTGATGTTGCATCGTCTTTTGTATTTGTCGGATAAACTGCACCAACACCAATGTAATCTGCGCTGTCCCTCTGAGCTTTTTTTGCTTCTTTGATATTTGCAGCAGATACTCCTAAAATTTTATCTTCACCAATCATTGACCTTGCTGTTTTTGCAGGCATGTCGCTTTGCCCAACATGCACGCCGTCAGCATCAATAGCTAGTGCAATATCAATTCTGTCGTTGATTATTAGAGGCACATTATATTTTTGTGTAATTTCCTTAACTTTCAAGGCCAGATTATAGAAGTCTAATGTTTCAGCTTTTTTTTTCTCTAAGCTGAACTACACTAACTCCACCTTTTAGGGACTCTTCTATAATGTTTAAAAAATTTTTCTTCATCTTCGCTGTTGTTGGTTACAAGATAAAGTGACAAGTCTAAGTTATTCATAATATCTCAATGTTGCTTTTTGTTAATTAAAGTTTGACCATCTAATTTATACAAATAGTCAATTAAATATGCTCTGAAGCTTCCGGTTCCTGCATTTTCAGAATCTACTTTAGATCTTGCCTTTTCACCAGCTATTGTCATTAATAATGCTGCAAGCATTGTTCCTTCAAGAGGGTTGGTTGCTCCAATACAGCTTCCTACAATTGATGACAACATACATCCGCTGCCTGTAATGTAGGGCATCATTTCATCACCATTGTCAATAGCTATTGTAGTTTCACCGTCGGATAATATGTCTATTGGTCCGCTGGCTAATATTACAGTATCTAATTTAGCTGCAAGTTTTGAAATAACATCTGCATTTTCATTTAAATTGTCTTGGGTTATGATGTCACTTTCAGATACGTCTACACCTTTTGCAGTATTTGATTCGGAAATTATTCCGGTTAATTTAGCTATTGTTTTTATTTCAGTTATGTTTCCTCGGATTGCAGCTAATTTATAATTTTCAATAATTTCTAAAGTTACTTTATTTCTTAATTGGCTTATTCCTACTCCGACAGGATCAAGAATAACTGGAGTGTTTATTTTATTTGCTTGAGCAGAACTGATTTTCATAGCTTCAACTTGCTCATGACTTAATTTTCCAATGTTTATTATTAAAGCATCAGCTATTGAAACAACTTCTGCTACTTCTTCAATATCTTCAGACATAATTGGGGAAGCACCAATAGCCAATACTGCATTTGCACAATCATTTACAGTTACAAAATTAGTTATACAGTGAGTTAAAGGGTTTTTACTTTTTACTTCATTTAATAATTCCGGTATTTTTTGAAGTAATTCTTCTTTATTTGTCATGATTTATAATTATAAATCTTTTAGTATTTAATATTTGATGTAAATATTTTTTTGAATTAATTTTAATTTAGCTAGTGATTTTTTTATTTTTAATTGAACAGTTGATATTATTTTTTAAATCTTCTTTGTTTAATTTCATGATTTTTTGATTTTTTCTAATTTTTTTTACAGCTAATTTTCTACAGCAACTATTTTTTTTTAAAGTTTTTATTTTATTTCCAGCATAATTTAAGATTTATTTTGTATTTAATATTATTAAAATGTTTTATATGGTGTAGGAAATTTGTAATTGTAGTTATTTAACTTTTAAATTAATATAAATATAAAATTTTTATTGTAAATAAATTGTTATTACTGAAAAATAATGTATTTAATATTAGTTTAACAATATAATTAATAATGGAGAGTATTGAAATGTCTAAAAGTTTGAAAGAAATATTATCTACTCCAATTAAAGATACTACTGTTAGTGAAATAAGACTGCAAGTGGTTGTTGGTCTTCCTTTACCTTTAATTATTATTTATTTCATATCTCTTTTTTCTCCCTATTTTATTTCATTTTCATTTGGGTTTTTAGTTTTGGGGGTGTATATGTTTTTTATAAAAAATATTGAAAATCATTTTGATTTATATAGTGAAGAAGAAGGTAAAAAAAAGTATTCTTTTGAGGGTTTATGTGTAGAATCTTTACTTATAGGTTTGATAGCATTTACTTCATTTCTTCCTTTTTATTATCATTTTAATAAAAGTTTTGGTTTGGGGGTAAGTTTTGGTTTTCTCATACCAGGTATTTTAATTTTTATTAGGAGGAAAATTTTTACAGAATCCAGTCGAATAATTGAAGATGATGATAATTTAGAATTAGGTTATCATCCTCTGGCTTATTATATATTAGGTATTGTTTGCGGTTTTAGATTATTATCTTCATCTGCATTGTTGTTTATTAAATATTTTACTAAAGGATATCCATCATTGTTAACATCAATCATATTTTTAATAGTGTCTATTTTATATTTGATATTAATTTTAAGTCCAGATTTGATTAATAAAGTCATACATTTTGATCTTAGAAAGGAGTCTTCTTTTGTTAAGTATTTCATATTATGTAATATTGTAGTTGAAATGTTAATTTTTATTGCAAAGTTTTTGGTAAATTTTTTTCTTAAAAAATTTATTAATATTTTAAGTGGAATCCCAATTAAAGATGTTGAAATGTATTATAAATTTTCTAAACCATAAGGCAAATGGGAAAAGGGGCATGTTCAAAATATTGGTAAGCATGATATAACTTTTAATTCACTTAATGGTGGTGGAGATAATGGATCTGACATTCATGGAACTTTTGAAGGTGTGGGTAGGAGCATAAAGGAGAAATATGATTCTTTGGTTTTTAATATTGCTAATAAAAATTTTAAATCTGCAATTATTGATTTTAATAAAATACTGCATGAACCTTTTTATTATCTGTTAGATGGTTTTGTTTCATTATTAAAAGAGGGATACAATTTTAAAGAAGGTGTTGATAAGATTATTTATAAATAAATTGTTTTTTTGTACATTTGGAATTATATTTATATTTAATTCTTCAGTATTTAAATTTAGAATATTTTCAGGTAATTTAATTTATGGTGTTTGGATGGATAAAGATGTAATTATTTTGTTGGTGAATGGATTTTTTGTGTTATTGTAACTGTATATTGTTTTGTTTCAGATTATTATGTGATTGCATTGGTAGGTATGGTTAGTAATTTTTTCTTTCATTTTATAAATTAATATTTGGCCGTTATTTCTTTTCAATAGGGATTAAAGCTAAAAATAATAAAAATTATAAAAAAGCAATAAATTATTTTAATAAAGGTTTTCAGGTTTATCCTAGTTTTTCTGGATTCTTGGTTAATTTGGGATTGATATATTTTGATTTAAAAGATTATGAAAAAAGCCATTGTATATTTTGATAAAGCAATTGATGGGGGAGATAATAATGATTGGCTTTATTTAAAAAGGTTTGAGGCATTTTATAATTTGGGCAGGTATTATTCTGCACGCATGTCTTTAAATGAAGATATTTTAAAAAATCCTACACCTAAATGGGTTATACATGGCAAAGTAGCTATGATGATGCGTTTTAAGGGATATCCTTTCTATTTAATACATGATGGCCATGTTAAAGTTTCACGACCTTTTAATGTTGGAGGTTATAGGGCACATTATAAATTTAAAGAGCTTGCATATAATGAGCGCATGGTTTATTTTAGAAAATTTATTAAATGGAATCGTGGATGTGAATGATGTTAATATTTTTTTTATTGGAATACTTAAATAGATGGAGATTTAAATTATTTTAGTAATTTGTTTAGTTTATAATCAGTATATATTGTTGGTGCAGTTTAATGGTTTTATATTTGGTTGTTATAGGTGAAAATTTGAGTTAATGTGTTGCATATATGTTATATGGTTCTTAGCAATTTTCTGTTATTATAAATGGATATTTTTTTAAGATTTGTGAATTAAATTGTGGGGGAGTGGATTTTAATGGAGTCTAAAGAGTTAATTGTAACTATGTTGTGTTATATTGTGTGTTTTATTGGAAATTTGTATTGAATACGTTATTAATCGTTGTCATTATTTCGGATGGTATGAATTGGGTTTTAATTGTTGTGTTTTTGCTATGGTTCTTATTGTTGTTTTAGTGGTATGTTGGATTTATTTTTTATTTGTAAAAGGATATACAAATAATTATATGGGGTTACTTCCGTGGGTATTTGTATTTTTTAGTATTTTGAAAAATATTTTTTTCCCTATATGAATTTTCATTATCTATAATTTTTGCATGTTATTTTGAAAGAGTCTTAATTAAGTATTAGAAAAGTATTTAAATAAGTTTATACAAAAGTTTATTTGTTATCTTAATTTCATCATGCCTCGATAGCTCAGTCTGGTGGAGCGCGAGACTTGTAATCTCGTGGTCGCGGGTTCAATTCCCGTTCGGGGCTTTCTATTTTGTGTTTTTTTAGTACACATTTTATGGTTGCATTTTTTTTAAAATCATGTAATCCATAACATTTATATACTATGAGGTATAAAATAGGTAATGTATGATGTATTGTTATGCATCATGTCTGTATTAGTGGGACCGTAGGGTAGCTTGGTCGATCCTTTGGGCTTTGGGAGCCTGAGACTCCGGTTCAAATCCGGGCGGTCCCATTTTTATGTCCCGCCTTAGCTCAATTTGGCAGAGCGTTGGACTGTAGATCCAAATGTTGCTGGTTCAAGTCCGGCAGGCGGGATTTGATTACTTTATTAAATTGATTATATTTGTGGTTATGGAAAATTAATTTTTCCGAAACCTTTATATATGATGTTAAATATAGTAATTAATGGTGTATGGTTAATACTGTTTGATTAGCTATACTGTATTTTTAAGTATTTCCTGCCTTGGTGGTGTAGGGGCTATCATGTGGGCCTGTCGAGCCCGCGACTCGGGTTCAAATCCCGGCCAAGGCGCTTAATATTTAAATGTTGTATGTGAGGGCCCGTAGCTCAGTCTGGCAGAGCGCTTGGCTTTTTAACCAAGCGGCCGCGGGTTCAATTCCCCGTCGGGCCCGTTTTCTAATTTTATATTTTAACTTTTCTAGCTGGAGGAATTATATATTGACAATTAATATTCAAGAACATATGCTTGTACCTAAGCATGAAATAATGACTGATTCTGAAATTGAAGATTTAAAAAATAGTGCTGACTATGATATTGAAAATCTTCCTAGAATTAAAGTTGATGATCCTGTTGTAAAAGATATTGATGCTAAAGAAAATGATATTTTAAGAATTACTCGTGAAAGTGATACTGCAGGTACTTTTTTGTTACTTATCGTATTGTAAAAAGTTAGTTATAATGTTAGAATAGTAAAATTTAGTATAATAAGTTTATTTCTGTATTTTTTTATTGTTTTTTGGAAATTCATTATAATAAATTTGAACTTAGTTTGAGAGGAATTATCTTAATAGAGATAGTTAGGAGTAAATTAAGAATAATAATCAAATGAAGAATTTTAATTAGGTTTCCTAATCTTATTTTTATTTAGTTAATTATTTTTAAGGTGTTTTATAGAATGCTGGAGGAAGTCCATGACAGAGAATAACTGGAAATTAGTTGATGCATTTTTTGATAAATATGATTTAGTTGACCATCATATTAAATCATACAACGATTTTATAAATAGTGGGATTCAAAATATCATAGATATTACTGAACCTATTACTTTAGAAAACGGTAAATATACTTTAAAAACCGGTAAACTCTTTATTGAAAAGCCATTCACTAAAGAAGCAGACGGTTCCAAAAGTATGATTTATCCTGCTGAAGCAAGACTTAGGAATTTAAATTATTCTGCACACATGTATCTTGAGATGGCATTAAATGAAGAAGGAGAAGACAATCCTTTAGAAAAAAAGTATATATTGGTGAATTGCCAGTAATGCTTAAATCAGATATTTGTCATCTTCATGGTCTTAGTGATGAAGAATTAATTGAACAGGGTGAAGACCCTCAAGATTTAGGTGGTTACTTCATTGTAAACGGTTCTGAAAGAGCTGTTGTAACAATGGAAGAAATTGCACCAAATAAAATTATTCTTGAGCGTATTGGTGATGTTGAAGACAGAAGAGCTAAGGCTATTGTAACTTCTATTAAAAAGTGGTTTCAGAGCAAGAATTTCTCTTGAATATAAAAACCACGTAAAAGCGGAGTATTTTTAAGAATTTCTTTCCCTTATGTTGGGGAAATTCCACTTGTTATTTTATTAAGAGCTCTTGGTTTGGCTACAGATCAAGAAATTATTACTGCAATTTCCAATGATCCAAATTTCCAAATGATTATTGCAGATGATATTCAGGTATCCCTTTCTCAATTGAAATTAGAATCAAAAAAAGAAATGGATGGAATGGATAAAGAAGAAAGAAGACAATATTTACAATTGGCTGCTATTAAATACATAGGTAATCGTGTAGCTAAAGGTATGACTGAAGAATACCGTATTAAACGTGCTGAAGATGTAATTAACCGTTACTTATTACCTCACATGGGTATTGAATCAGAAAGACGTGAAGCTAAAGCTACTTATTTAGCTGAAATGACTGAAATGCTGCTTCAGGTTATTGATGAACAAAGAGAACCTCACGATAAGGACCATTACACAAATAAAAGACTCAGAGTATCTGGAGATTTAATGGAGGATTTATTCAGAGTTGCTTTTACAAGTTTAACCAGAGATATGAGTTATCAACTTGAAAGAAGTATTTCCCGTGGTAAAGAGCTTTCAATCAAACAGGCAGTTCGTAGTGATGTTTTAACTGAAAATATTAAACATGCTATTGCAACTGGTAACTGGGTTGGTGGAAGAGCAGGTGTAAGTCAATTATTAGATAGGACTAGTTATATGGGAACTCTTTCTCATTTAAGACGTGTTGTATCTCCTTTAACAAGAAGTCAACCTCACTTTGAAGCAAGGGATTTGCACCCAACACAATTTGGTAAGATTTGTCCGAACGAAACCCCAGAGGGTCCTAACTGTGGTCTGGTAAAGAATTTAGCTTTAATGTGTAATATTTCTGAAGGTTCTGATGAACAAGAAATCATTGATGTTATTAAAAAGATGAATGTTTTAGAGGATTAAAGGAACGATAATATGGATAGTGCTAAAATTTATATTAATGGAGAACTTTTTAGGATATTGTAAAGACCCTGAAAGTTTCACCAATGAAATGAGAGAAAAAAAGGAGAAATGGTGAGGTTTCTCATGAAATGAATATTACTTATTATGATAAAAATAATGAGATTTATATATTCAATGACTCAGGTAGGGCAAGAAGACCATTAATCATTGTTAAAGATGGTAAACCAGTTCTTAGTGATAAACATTTAGAAAAAAAGTAGCTAAAGGCGAATTAAAATGGGATGATTTAATAGACAATGGTTTTATTGAATACTTGGATGCTGAAGAGGAAGAAAACTCCTATATTGCTATGAGTATTGCTGATTTAAATGAGGAACATACTCATTTGGAAATTGACCCGGCTACTATGCTTGGAATTTGTGCAGGTATTATTCCGTTTTCCGATCACAATTCTTCACCAAGGAATACTATGGAAGCAGGTATGACAAAACAAGCATTAGGATTATATGTTTCTAACTATGCATTACGTACAGATACAAGGGCTCACTTATTACACCACCCGCAAACTCCTATTGTAAAAACACGTATTATTGATTCAACTAATTATGACAAAAGACCATCAGGTCAGAACTTTGTTGTAGCTCTTATGTCTTACGAAGGATATAACATGGAAGATGCAATGGTTATTAACAAAGGTTCTCTTGAAAGAGGATTGGCTAGGTCTTCATTTTTCAGAGCTTATGATACTGCTGAAAAAAGGTATCCTTGGTGGACAAGAGGATAAATTTGAGGTTCCTGATAAAAACATTAAAGGTTACCGTTCCGAAGATGCTTATAGGCACTTAGATGATGACGGTGTTGTTAACCCGGAATCATATGTTGAATCTGGTGATGTATTAATCGGTAAAACTTCACCACCAAGATTCTTGGAAGAAATCGACGAATTCGGAACTGTAGCTGAAAAAAGAAGGGAAACTTCTGTAACAGTAAGACACGGTGAAAAAGGTATCGTTGATGCTGTTCTTTTAACTGAAACTGTTGAAGGAAGCAGATTGGCTAAAATTAGAGTAAGAGATACCATAAGGCAACCTGAATTTGGGGATAAATTTGCATCAAGGCACGGTCAGAAAGGGGTTCTTGGTTTAATATTATCTCCTGAAGATGTTCCTTTCACAGAATCTGGTGTTGTTCCTGATTTAATTGTTAACCCTCACGCTATTCCTTCCAGGATGTCTGTAGGACAAGTGCTTGAGATGGTAGCAGGTAAAGCAGGCTGTCTTGAAGGTGAACGTGTTGACGGAACTCCATTCAATACAGAACTTGAAAAAGAAATCAAACAACAGCTTAAAAATCATGGATTTGAATCTGCAGGTTGCGAATCATTATATAATGGTGTAACCGGAGAAAGAATCGAAGCTGAAATATTTGTTGGTGTGGCATATTACCAAAAATTACACCACATGACTACTGATAAAGTTTATGCTCGTTCAAGAGGTCCTGTACAAGTTCTTACCCGTCAGCCTACTGAAGGAAGAGCTCGTGAAGGTGGTTTAAGGTTTGGAGAAATGGAAAGAGATTGTCTTATTGCACACGGTGCAGCTCTTACATTAAAAGAAAGACTTTTAGATGAGTCTGACAAATATGAAGCTATTGTCTGTGAAAATTGTGGTATGTTAGCAGTATATGATAAGAATAAAAATAAAAAGTACTGTCCAATTTGTGGAGATGTTGAAACTTATCCGATAGAAATTTCATACGCATTTAAATTATTATTAGATGAACTTAAGAGTTTATGTATTTTCCCTAAATTAGTTTTAGGAGACAAAACATAATTATATAATATGAAGGAGTCAATATTTTGAAAGGATTTATAAAAAAAAATCAAACAAATTAACTTTGGGCTTATGTCTCCTGAGGATATTCGTGAAATGTCAGTAGTTAAAATTGAAACTCCTGATACTTACGATGAGGATGGTTATCCTATTGAAAATGGTTTAATGGATCCTCATTTAGGGGTTATTGATCCAAGTTTAAAATGTAGGTCTTGTGGTTACAGAGGTGGAGAGTGTCAAGGACATTTCGGTAGTATTGAGTTAGCCAGACCTGTTATTCATGTTGGTTTTGGTGATATAATTCACAAAATTTTACGTTCAACATGTAATGAATGTGGTCGTGTTTTATTAACTGATGATGAAATCTTCAAATACACTGAAAAGATTAAAGATGCTCAAAATCATCATGAAAATTTAACTAAGATTTTAAAAGAGATTTATAATGAAGCTCGTCGTGATGTTTGTCCTCACTGTGAAGCAGCTCAGGATGATATTACTATTGATAAGCCGGTTTCCATTGTTCAAAAAATGGAAGGTGAAGATTATAAATTAACTGCTAGTGAAGTTCGTGAAAGGCTTGAAAGGATTTCTGATGAAGATGCTTTTGTTTTAGGTGTTAATCCTGAAGTAGCTAGGCCAGAATGGTTAGTTTTAACTGTTTTACCTGTTCCTCCAGTTACTGTAAGGCCTTCTATTACTTTAGATACTGGTGAAAGGTCTGAAGATGATTTAACTCACAAACTTGTTGATATTTTACGTATTAATCAAAGATTAATTGAAAACATGGAAGCAGGTGCTCCTCAACTTATTGTTGAAGATTTATGGGAGTTATTGCAATACCATGTAACTACTTACTTTGATAATGAAGCTAGTGGTGTTCCTCCTGCAAGACACAGGTCTGGAAGACCTTTAAAAACTTTAGCTCAAAGGTTAAAAGGTAAAGAAGGTAGGTTCAGAAGTAATTTGTCTGGTAAAAGGGTTAATTTCTCTGCCCGTACTGTAATTTCACCAGATCCAAATATCAGTATTAATGAAGTTGGTGTTCCTGAAATGATTGCAAAAGAGGTTACTGTACCTGCTTATGTAAATGACTGGAACATGGATGAAATGAGAACATATATTGAAAACGGTCCTAATGTTCATCCTGGAGCCAACTATGTTATAAGAACTGACGGAAGGAAAATCAGGGTTTATGATGAAACTAAAGACATGATTTTAGAGAAGTTGGAGCCTTGGTTATATTATTGAAAGACACCTGAAAGATGGTGATATGGTTTTATTCAACCGTCAGCCTTCTCTTCACAGAATGTCTATGATGGCTCATGAGGTAAGGGTTTTACCTTATAAGACTTTCCGTCTTAATTTATGTGTATGTCCTCCTTACAATGCAGATTTCGATGGGGACGAAATGAACATGCACGTTTTCCAAACTGATGAGTCTCGTGCTGAGGCTAAGTCTTTAATGCGTGTACAGGAACATATTTTATCTCCAAGGTTTGGTGGACCTATTATTGGTGCTATTCACGACCACATTTCCGGAGCATATCTTTTAACAAAACCAGGATCTGAATTTAGCGAAGAACAGGCACTGCAGATAATCAGAAAATCACATTTGTTCAATAATGAAAATGTTGATCCTAAACACTTAAAACGTAAACATGAAAACTGGACTGGTAAAGAGTTATTCTCTTTATTACTGCCTGATGATTTGAATCTTGTTTATAAAGCTGAGATTTGTCAGAAATGTGATGTCTGTAAAGAAGAAGCTTGTGACATTGATGCTTATGTTGTAATTGAAGACGGTGAACTTAAACATGGTGTCATTGATGAAAAAAGCTTACGGTTCTTTCTCAGGACGTATTTTTTAGATAAAATCGTTAAAGAGTATGGTCCTGCTAGAGCCAGAGAATTCTTAGACAGGTCTACTGATTTGGCTATCTGCGGAATTATGAAAACAGGAATTACCACAAGTACAAATGATGAAGAAATTCCTGAAGAAGCTCAGGAAAGAATTAATGAGCATTTAAGAGAATCTGAAAATAAGGTAGATAAATTAGTTGAAGCATATGAAAACGATTATCTTGAAGCTTTACCTTAGTAGAAGCCTTGAAGAAACTTTAGAAATGAAGATTATGCAAGTGCTCGGGGAAGCTAGGGACGTATCTGGTCAAATTGCAGAAAACTACCTTACTATGGAACACAACCATTCTGTAGTTATGGCACGTACTGGTGCTAGGGCATCTATGTTGAACCTTACTCAGATTACTTCCTGTGTAGGACAGCAATCTGTTCGTGGTGGTCGTATCCACAGGGGTTATATTGACAGGACTTTACCTCATTTCCGTAAAAATGAGTTAGGTGCAAAGGCAAAAAGGATTTGTACATTCAAGTTATAAAAAAGGTTTGGATCAATTGAATTCTTCTTCCACGCTATGGGAGGAAGAGAAGGTCTTGTAGATACAGCGATTCGTACAGCACAATCCGGTTATATGCAAAGAAGACTGGTAAATGCACTTCAGGATTTACAGGTTAAACCGTCAGGACTTGTTACTGATAATCAGGGAATGGTTATCCAACTTATGTTTGGTGAAGATGGAGTAGATCCAGCTAAAAGTGACTTTGGTAAAGCAGCTGACTTAAATAAAATCATTGATGAAAATAGGTTAGAGATGCTAATCCAAACTATGATTCAAGTGTTGAACAAGAGGGTAAATAGGTGTAACTATGGATGATGCAATAATTAAAAAAGTGGAAGATGCTTTACTTAAAGCTGAAATAAACTTTGATGCAAGAATTGTTGAAAATGGAATTATTGACCCATCAAGTCGTGTAAAGTTCCCTGAAAAATATGTGGATGATTTAGCATCTGCTTATGTTAACAGGCATTTATCTGATGATGAATTAGATATGCTTATTGGAGAGCTTAAAACTGCCTATGAACGAGCTCATGTTGAAGCTGGTGAGGCTGTTGGAACAGTAGCTGCACAATCTGTAGGTGAACCAAAGGTACTCAGATGACTATGCGTACTTTTCACTATGCAGGGGTAATGGAATTAAACGTAACATTAGGTCTTCCAAGACTTATTGAAATCGTTGACGCAAGAAAAAAAATAGCTACTCCAACAATGGATATTTACTTTACTGAAGAAAAACGTCATGATGAAGAATTCGTTAAAACTTTAGCTAATAAAATTGGTAAAAGTACTGTAAACGATGTTCTCAGTGATTTCAGTTTAAATTATGCTGATATGAAAGTTGAAGCAGTTTTAGACGAAAGAAAAATTGAAGATAAAAGACTTGATCTTGATGAAATTCTTGCTAAAATTCAGAAAAACTTTAAAAAAGCTGATATTAAGGATAATCTCAAGATTATTGTCGAACCGCCAAAACGTGAAATTAGGGAACTCCGTCTTTTAGCAGACAAATTCCGTGATTTACAGATAAGTGGTATTAAAGACATTGGAAAAGTCATTATCCGTAAAGATGAAAGAGAATGGATTATGCACACTGAAGGTTCTAATCTTAAAGATATTCTCTCTATGGAAGGTATTGACACATACAGAACTACTACAAATGACATTCATGAGATAGAAACTGTATTGGGTATTGAAGCAGCTCGTCAATCAATTATTAACGAAGCAAGAAATACTCTTGAAAACCAAGGTCTTAGTGTTGATGTTAGACACATTATGTTAGTTGCAGATATTATGACTTCTGAAGGAGAAGTAAAATCCATTGGTAGACATGGTATTAGTGGTGAAAAATCAAGCGTTTTAGCTCGTGCAGCTTTTGAAGAAACTGGTAAACATTTACTTCGTGCAAGTATTCGCGGTGAAGTTGATGATTTAACTGGTATCATCGAAAATATTATTATTGGACAACCAATACCTCTTGGTACCGGTTCAATCGGTGTCAAAATGGCAAATAAAAATGAATAGGAGGCTAGATGATGGACGTAGATAGAAGTATCAGGGTAGCTGTCGATACTGGTGATGTGACATTAGGCTCTGAAAAATCAATTCAATCTTTAAAATTAGGAAAAGGTCAGCTTGTAATTGTTGCTGCAAACACTCCTAAAGATATTGTTGAAGATGTTGAATATTATACAAATCTTTCAGATATCCCATCATACACTTACGAAGGTTCAAGTGTAGAATTGGGTTCTGTCTGTGGTAAACCATTTACAGTTGCTACATTAATCGTTAACGATCCAGGAGATTCTACTATATTAGATGATTTGAGGTAGATTCATATGTCTATTAAATTCACTGCAAATGAAATTAGATACATAGCTCTTTTTGAAAACATGACTGGAGCAATGGTTAAAGATTGTATTATCGATGATGAACATGGTAAAGTCACATTTGTCGTGAAAAACGGTGATATGGGATTAGCTATTGGAAAAGGCGGAAGCACTGTTTCCAAAGTTCAAAGAGCAGTAGATAAAGGAATTGAAATCGTTGAATTGTCCGACGATCCGATTCAATTTATTAAAAATCTTTTATCCCCTGCAGAAGTACAAGGTGTTAAAGTACTTCAGAAGGAATCAGGTGAAAAAAATAGCTACTGTTACAGCAGATAATACCAACAAACGTATTGCTATCGGTAAAAACGGCGTTAATATCGAAAGAGCTAAGTTAATTGCAAAAAAGACAACACAATATAAACAATATTATTTTAAAATAGCTATTAATTTAGCTATTTATTTTTACTTTTTTTTAATTACTTCTTTTAATATCAAAAATTTAGGCAGTAAAATAGATACCTTTATTAATGTTAAAAAGATAAATCATCATAAGATATCGACAATTAATGGAACATAGTTGTGTGTGCTTTTTTTTACTATGCTTCCAATAAAAAATCATGATATCTTCATTTTTAGATAATTTAATTGTCTAATTAATTATTATATTATTAACTAGTTATATCTTTGAATTTAGATTGTATTAGCTATTTTTAGCTGTATAAATCGCAGCGGTGGATTCTTAGATATGTTTAATAAAAGTTTAGAGGAAATATTATGCTTAAGGACTTTTTTGCTGCAAAAAAAAAAACTTAAAAAAATAGACAAAATTTTAAGTGGAAAGATGTAGATTACAAAAGGAAAGCTTTAAGATTAGATGTTAAAGCAGACCCTCTTGAAGGAGCTCCTCAAGCTAGAGGAATTGTAATCGAAAAAGTAGGGATAGAAGCAAAACAACCTAACTCTGCTATACGTAAATGTGTTCGTGTTCAATTAATCAAAAACGGTAAACAATTAACTGCTTTCGCACCATAGGTGACGGAGCTATTGGATTTATCGATGAGCACGATGAAGTTATGATTGAAGGAATTGGTGGACCATCTGGAAGATTCATGGGAGATATTCCTGGAGTTCGTTGGAAAGTATCTAAAGTTAACAACGTAGCTTTATCCGAGATGGTAAGTGGAAAAATAGAAAAACCTGTAAGATAAGGATGGTATTTTTATGAGTAAATTATTTGATAAATGGGAACTCGATGAAGTCAAAATCGAAGATTTAGGTTTAGTAAAATACATCTGCTTAGATGAAACTCTTGTTCCTCACACTTCAGGTAGACATGTAAAAAGACAGTTTGCAAAATCTAAAGTATCTATCATTGAAAGATTAATGAATAAAATCATGAGGACTCACATCAACTCAGGTAAGAAAAACAAAGCTTACAATATTGTAAAAGATGCATTGGATATTATCAACAAAAGAACTAAAAAGAACCCTGTTCAAGTTTTAGTTACTGCAGTTGAAAATACTTCCCCTCGTGAAGAAACTACTCGTATTAAATACGGTGGTATCGGATACCAAGTAGCAGTGGACATTTCTCCACAAAGAAGAGTAGATCTTTCATTAGGATTCTTAACTAGAGGAACTTTACAATCAGCATTTAAAAACAGGAAATCTGTTGCTGAATGTTTAGCTGATGAATTAATTCTTGCTTCTGAAGAAGATTCCAGAAGTTTTGCTTTACAGAAAAAAGAAGAAAAAGAAAGAGTTGCAAAAGCAGCACACTAATCATATTTATATAAGGTGATTTCTTTGAGTAGAAGAGAGAAAATGATTGCAAAAATTAAGGATTTAATGTATAAACCAGATTCCATCAGGAATATTGGTATCTGTGCTCACATTGACCACGGTAAAACTACATTATCCGATAACCTTTTAGCAGGTGCAGGAATGATTTCCGAAGAACTTGCTGGTGATCAAAGGTTTTTAGATTTTGATGAACAAGAACAAGCACGCGGTATTACTATTGATGCAGCAAACGTATCAATGGTTCACAATTACAAAGATGAAGAATACTTAATCAACTTAATTGATACTCCGGGTCACGTTGACTTTGGTGGGGATGTAACTCGTGCTATGAGAGCTGTAGATGGTGCAGTTGTTGTTGTTTGTGCTGTTGAAGGTATCATGCCTCAAACTGAAACTGTACTTAGACAAGCTTTAAAAAAGAAAATGTTAAACCTGTTTTGTTCATTAACAAAGTTGACAGATTAATCAACGAGTTAAAATTAGAACCTGAAGAATTACAAAAAAGGTTCATTAACATTTACATGGAAGCTAACAAATTAATCAAAAACATGGCTCCTGAAGATAAAAAAAAGAAGAATGGGCTGTTGATTTCACTGATGGTAGTGTAGCTTTCGGTTCAGCTTATCACAATTGGGCTATTAACGTTCCAATGATGCAAGAAACTGGAGTTAACTTCAAAGACATCATTGATTATTGTAACGATGATAAACAAAAAGAATTAGCTCAAAAAGTACCATTGTCTGAAGTATTACTCGGTATGGTAGTAGAACACTTGCCTTCTCCTAAAGTATCTCAGGAATACAGGGTACCTAACATCTGGGAAGGTGACATTGAATCTCCTGCAGGTCAAGGTATGATTACTACAAGTCCTGACGGACCTTTAGCTGTAATGGTTACTAACGTATCTGTAGACAAACACGCTGGTGAAATTGCTACCGGTAGGGTTTACGGAGGATCAATTGAAAAAAGGTACAGAAGTATACTTAGTTGGATCTCATTCCAAATCCAGAGTTCAGCAAGTAGGTGTATACTTCGGACCTGAAAGAGTTAACACTGATGCTGTACCTGCAGGTAACATTGTATATGTTGCTGGTGCAAAAGGTGCAATCGCTGGGGAAACTATCTGTTCTCCTGAAGACAAAATCAAAGAGTTTGAAGGATTAGACCACATTTCTGAACCTGTAGTTACTGTTGCTGTAGAAGCTAAAAATACTAAAGATTTACCAAAATTAATTGAAGTATTAAGACAAGTAGCTAAAGAAGACCCAACCATTAAAGTTGAAATTAACGAAGAAACCGGTGAACATTTAGTTTCAGGTATGGGAGAACTTCATTTAGAAGTTATCAGTTACAGAATTAAAGATAAAGGTGTTGAAATCCAAACTTCAGAACCTATTGTTGTATACAGGGAAACCGTATCTCAATTATCTCCACAAGTTGAAGGTAAATCTCCAAACAAACATAACAGATTCTACATTACTGTTGAACCTTTAGAAGATGAACTTTTCAAAGCATTACAAGAAGGAAAACTTAAAGAAGGTAAAGTTAAAGGTAAAGAATCTGCTAATGACTTCATGGAATACGGTTTAGATAAAGAAGAAGCAAGAAAAGTATGGGATGTTTACAACAGAAGCGTATTCATCAATGCTACCCGTGGTATCCAATACTTAGATGAAGTAAAAGAGCTTTTAATTGAAGGATTTGAATCCGCACTTAATGACGGACCTTTAGCTAAAGAAATTGCTATGGGATTAAAATTCAAACTCCATGATGCAAAACTTCACGAAGATGCAGTTCACAGAGGACCTGCACAAGTATTGCCAGCTATTAGAAATGCAATTTATGCATCTATGATGTCTGCTGGTCCTACTTTACTTGAACCTATGCAAAAAGTGTTCATTAACACTCCACAAGATTACATGGGTCCATGTACCATGGGGAAATCCAAAACAGAAGAGGTCAAATAGTTGACATGGGTCAAGAAGGAGACATGGCTACTATTGAATCTAAAGTTCCTGTAGCTGAAATGTTTGGTTTTGCTGGTGATATCAGATCCGCTGCTGAAGGTAGATGTTTATGGTCTACTGAAATGTCTGGATTTGAAAGATTACCACGTGAAATGCAAAATCAAATCGTTAAAGAGATTAGGCAAAGAAAAGGCTTATCTCCAGAACCTTATGGTCCTGAACATTATGTAGGATAATTAAAATTTAATTTTTAATTTTTTTATATTTTTTATTTAAAATTACGAAAAAACATTACATATTTATATGTGAATAATTAAAATTTAAATTAAGCTAAAATTATAAGCTTAATGAATGTTATTTCGATTTATACGAAAAGAGGTATTATTATGGCAAAAACTAAAGAACATATTAATTTAGCATTTATCGGACACGTTGACCACGGAAAATCCACATTAGTTGGACACTTGTTATTAAAAGCAGGTGCAATCGCTGAACAACAATTAGATGACGGAGAAAACAAATTCAGATTTGTTATGGATAAATTAGGAGAAGAAAGGGAAAGAGGAGTAACTATCGACCTTGCTCACCAAAAAAATTCTCCACCAAAAAATACGACTACACTGTTGTAGACTGTCCTGGACACAGAGACTTCGTTAAAAAACATGATTACTGGTGCTTCCCAAGCAGATGCTGGTGTATTAGTAGTAGCTGCAGACGACGGTGTAATGCCACAAACCAAAGAACACGTTTTCTTATCCAAAACTTTAGGTATTAACCAATTAATCGTTGCAATCAACAAAATCGATTTAGTAGATTATGATGAAGCAAAAATTCAACGAATTAAAAGACGAAGTATCTGCTTTAATTAAAACTGTTGGATTCAACCCTGCTGATGTTCCTTTCATCCCTGTTTCTGCATTTGAAGGAGACAACATTAAAGATGCAAGTCCTAACACCTCCTTGGTACAAAGGTGACACTTTAATGCAAGCTTTAGATAATTTAGCTGCTCCTGAAAAACCTGTATCCTTACCATTAAGGATCCCTATTCAAGATGTTTACTCCATTACTGGTGTAGGTACTGTACCTGTAGGAAGAGTAGAAACCGGTGTTATGAAAAAAGGAGAAAACGTAATCTTCGAACCTGCTGGAGCTTCCGGAGAAGTAAAATCTATCGAAATGCACCACGAAACCTTTGAAACTGCTGAACCTGGTGACAACATCGGATTCAACGTAAGAGGTGTAGGTAAAAACGATATCAGGAGAGGAGACGTAGCTGGTCACATAGACGATGCTCCTGCTGTAGCTAAAGAATTTGATGCACAAATTGTTGTTTTACAACACCCCTGGTGTAATCACTGTTGGATACACTCCTGTATTCCACTGTCACACCTCTCAAGTTGCATGTACTTTCTTAGAATTAACTGCAAAATTAGACCCTGCAACTGGTCAAGTAGCTGAAGAAAACCCTGACTTCTTAAAAACTGGTAACGCAGCATTCGTAAAAGTTAAACCAACCAAACCTATGGTAATCGAAAACGCTAAAAAAATCCCTCAAATGGGTAGATTTGCTATTACGGATATGGGTCAAACTGTTGCTGCTGGATTATGTATTGACGTTACCCCGGCTAAATAGATTTGTAAGTAGTTAATTAAAAGAAAGGAGTTGTTCCTTTCTTTTTTATTTTTATTTTTGGAGGATAATAATGCATCAAGCAAGAATTAAGCTTACAGGAACTGATCCAGAAAAAATTAGCTTATGTCTGTGATCAACTTAAAAAAAAAAATCGCTGAAAGAACTGGTGTTGATTTGTCTGGTCCTATCCCATTACCTACTAAAAAATTAGTAGTACCTACAAGAAAATCTCCGGATGGAGAAGGAAAAGCTTCTGGGAAAAATGGGAACTTAGAATTCATAAACGTTTAGTTGGAATTGGTGCTGACGAACGTGCTATGAGACAAGTCATGAAAGTTAATGTTCCAGATAATGTAAGTATTGAAATAGAACTTAAAGGATAAATATTTAGATTTTTTCTAAATATTTTTTTTCTGTTATCATGCCGAGATAGTCTAGTCTGGTAAGGCGCAGGACTTGAAATCCTGTGGAGTTTCTCCCTGGGTTCAAATCCCAGTCTCGGCGTTATCTTTTTACTTTTTATATATTTTTTCTAATTTTTTTAATAGTGTATTTTTTGCCGAGATAGTCTAGTCTGGTAAGGCGCAGGACTTGAAATCCTGTGGAGTTTCTCCGCCTGGGTTCAAATCCCAGTCTCGGCGTTCTTTTTAATTTAAAAACAGTTATTTATTTTTTCATCTAATTCGTCTAAATTAGAAACAATGTCATTTTTATTTAAATCTCTGATTTTTGGACGTTTTAACATGATGACACCTATATCTTTTAAATTAGCAGCATTAATTTTATTAGTTACTCCTCCGATATCACCACTTTCTTTTGTTATCATAACACTTGCTTGTGTTTCTTCAATTATTTTTAGGTTTTCCTCTAAGCTGGATGTACCTTTCATTGGTATGATATGTTCCTCAGGAAGATTCAGCATTTTGCATTTTTCCACAGATTTTGGAACTTTTAAAATTCTTGCATAAAACCTGTTTACAGGAACATATTTTAAAATAGGTTCCATGGTATTTGCTCCTGCAAGATGCAACACGTTTCCTGAAGTAAAATCACTGGCTATTAATTGTCCTGCTTCATCAAGGGAAGTTACTTCATGAACTCTTGATGTGTCAACATTATCGAGGTTTGATGGTGGTCTTTCAAAGCGAATATAAGCTATGCTGAATAATTTGGATAGGCTAACAGTAGTTTGGGTGATGTGTGATGCATAAGGATGAGTTGCATCAATTAAAAGATTGAATTCATTATTTTCAATAAGTGTTATGAATTCATCTTTTAAAAAAGTGGTTTAGCTATTGTGTCATCACTTCCAGACTCAATAGCTAATTTTGATCCGTATTCTGTAGTTGTTGTAGTCAGAATATATGAATCATATTTTTCCTTTATGTGTTTTGTTATGTTGCTTGCGTCCTTTGTTCCGCCAATAAGGAGGATGTTTAGTTTTTCATTCTACCACAATTTTGTTTGCTATTCTGTTTTGACACTAATATTGTAGCTGCAATTATGAATATTAATATCCAGTCTGTAAGTCCGATGCTGGTTGTTCTGAATATTATTTGCAGCTCAGGTATATATACAATCAATACCTGCAATATGAAACATGCTATAATGGCCAAATAAAGGTAAGTGCTTTTTTTGGCGGAATTTGATTTTGAATTGTATGCATTGAATAACTGGTACATTACAAATAATGTAAATGCTACAGTCATTGCCTGCTTTTGACTTGCGCCAATTGCCAATTTGTAGCTGAACAGCGCTATTGAACCTATTGCCATTACAAGACCTGCAATAAATATTTTTATCAATACCTTTTTATTCAGAATATCTCCTGTTTCAGGCTGTCTTGTCATAATATTTCTTTCGCTACCTTCCATTCCTAAAGTTTGGGCAGGAGGTCCGTCCATTACAATGTTAATCCAAAGCAGTTGTACAGGGTTAAATGGCACCGGAAGCATGAAAATACTTGTTCCGACAATTGTTAAAATAGCTCCGACATTTGTTGATACCTGGAATTTGACAAATCTTTTAATGTTGTCGTATATTTTACGCCCTTCACGAATGGCAGTTACTATTGTTTCAAAGTTGTCGTCCTGAATAATCATATCTCCTGATTCTTTTGCAACATCAGTACCTGATCCCATAGCCACTCCTATAGATGCATTTTTAAGTGCAGGAGCATCGTTTACTCCATCCCCTGTCATTGAAACAATTTCGCCTTTTTGCTTTAGGGTTTCAACAATTCTCATTTTCTGCTCTGGTTTTACTCTTGCATAAACTTGTATGTCGTCTACCATCTCAAAGTACTCTTCATCACTTAATTTATCCAGAGTTTCACCGTCAATTACTTTCCCGTCTGTCAGGATTCCAATTTCGCGGGCAATAGATGCTGCTGTTTTTAGATGGTCTCCTGTTATCATTCTTACTTTAATTCCAGCTTTTTTTTACATGCAGCTATTGATTTGTCAACATTTTCCTTTGGAGGATCAATTATTCCGACAAGTCCTGTAAATATCAAATCATTTTCTACATTGTCTCCAATATTTTCGGTATTTTTATATGCAATTCCCAAAACTCTTAATGCATTATCACTCATTTCATTTATTTTTTCAGTTAGTGTTTCCTTTACAGAATCATCAAGAATTTCAACACTTCCATTGTTATCTATGTGTTTACATTTGCCGATAATGATTTCTGGAGCACCTTTAGTGAGAACCAAATACTTTTCACCATTTTCATGTATAGTGGTCATCATTTTACGGCTGCTGTCTAATGGGATTTCATCAACTCTAGGAATTTTTCCTGCAAATCCTCTTTAAAATAGTTATTGTCCTGACTGTATTTTTAAAACAGCACCGTCTGTCGGATCTCCGATAGTTTTGCCGTCTCTGATTGTGGAATTGTTACAAAGTGCATTGATTTCTAAAGATTTGTTTTCATTATAGAAAAATGCATCTCTGACAGTCATTTTATTTTCAGTTAATGTTCCTGTTTTGTCACTGCAGATAACAGTACATGAACCTAAAGTTTCTACTGAAAGCAGTCTGCGGACAATTGCATTGGATTTGGTCAGTTGTTGCATTCCCAAAGCTAATGTCAATGTTAAAACTGCAGGCAAACCTTCAGGTATAGCAGCTACTGCAAGTGAAACTGCTGTTAAAAATGTTTCAACAATAGGAATTCCTCTGAATAATTCAAAAATGAATATAAATACACAAACAATAATAGCTATTACGGAAAGTGTTTTTCCAAGTTTGTCCATTTTCTTTTGAAGAGGAGTTTCTCCCTTTTCTTCCTGAATCACTTCAGCTATTTTTCCTATTGATGTGTCCATGCCTATGGCAGTTACAATTCCCACTCCGTTTCCTAAAGTTACATTTGAATCCATATATGCTTCTTCTTTTGGAGATTTTTCAACAGGTGCAGATTCTCCGGTCAAATTTGATTCGTCAACTTTCAGTCTGTTGGTTTCAATAAGTACTAAATCTGCAGGAATCTTGTCTCCCTCTTCAAGAATTACAATATCTCCAATGGTCAATTCTTTTGCATCAATTTTTTGCACCTGCCCATCTCTTCTAACAACTGCATATGATGTTGTAACGCTTTTAAGCATTTCAATTGCTTTTTCTGAACGGTATTCCTGTATGAATCCGATTACTGTATTTAAAAGTACAGCTATTAAAATTACACATGAGTCGATAACGTCTCCAACAAAATATGCTGCAATGGCTGCAACAATAAGGAGAGCTATTAAAACATCAATGAACTGTTCTAAAAAGAGCATAACTGCACTTTTTTTTTTTTTTTTCTTTTAATTCATTCAGCCCATTTTGATTTTGGCGTTTTGTTACTTCACTAGAACTCAGCCCTTCTTCTGAAGTATTGTATTTTTTTAAAAATTCTTCCATTAAAGACACACCTATAATATGTAAAAACTTGCTTTTTTTTAATTTTTCAATTTCACTTTGTGTGAACTTATATTTAAATCTTCATTACACAAAGGTTTTATGATAAAAGTTCCGTCAACTTTTCGTGACAGTCTTTCTATATGGGGTTGCAATTCACTTGGTGGGCGAATGGAATATATAATATCGGCATTTTCATATAATTCCAAGTTAGGATTTGTAATGTCATCTTTTATTACTTCATCATCATTTGGCAAAATATCGGTTTTGATAATTTCTATATTTTCGTTTCTCTTTAGGTATTGGTATACTCCGTCAAATTTCCCGACGGCTATTTCCACTATTCTTGTCGGATTTTCAGTTGCCTGTGTTAAAATGAACTCTGCGAAATCATCCCACATTTTTTTAACCTCAAAAATTATATATTTATCTAATAATATATATCTTTCAAGATTAATTTAAATTATAGGTTTATAGATGATAATTAGAGAATTTGTCCCAAATGATTTGAAACGTGTTTGTGAAATAGAAAAGATGTCTTTTGATGAGTCTTATGAGCTAAACATGTTTAAGCAGTTGTATGATATTGGTGCAGGTTTTTTAGTAGCTGAAGATGATGGTTATGTTGTAGGTTATGTCTTGTTTTGGATAAAATATGAAAATGAAGGCCACATCATATCTCTGGCGGTTGATAAAGATTATCAAAGAAAACAAGCAGGAACAAAATTGCTGCTGAAAGCTATAAATGTCCTGTCATTATTTAAAATAAACAAAATACTTTTGGAAGTAAATGAAAATAATGAAGGAGCTATTGAATTTTATAAAAATTTAATTTTGAAGTGGATAGAAAAGTTCCACATTATTACAATAACGGTGATGGTGCTATCGTTATGTATCTGCCGGTTAAGGTTTAATGCCGGTTAAATTATTGCTTAACATTTGGGTAGCATTATCAATTGCAGTCAAATCAAGATTTCCAGTTAAGTATAGTGTTAATATTAAAATTCCATATAATACTAAAATTGTTAGTTGGATATATCCGTGTTTTTTAGCTACAGGATCTTTTCTTGTTGCAAGGTAAATTGCCAGTATTACTCCAATTAGTCCTCCAAGTAAAGAAAAGATATAACCTAAAATGATTATTATTTTGCTGGTAGGTTTATATTCCTCTTGTTTCATGGAATTTTTGCTGATTTCTTTTTTGATAACTATTGGGTTTAGTGTTGTGTTAACTCCGTTTAATTGGTTTTTGAAAATTAGTGGTGTACCACATTTAACACAAAATGTAGCTTCATCAGGATTTGCAAATCCACAGTAAGGACAAGCATTTTCACTTTCTGTTATTTTCGGGAACTCATATCCGCATTTGATACAAAATCCGTATTGGTCATCACATGTTGAGCGACAGTTTGGACATCTTCTTAAAACCATATTATCATCTTCGTTATTAATAGTTAGTATTTATAGTATTTAAAGTTCTTTCATTAATTATTTATAAGGTGAAATTACATAAATATATTATTATATTAATTTAAGGGATTAACATGGCAGAAGTATCATCAAAAGAATTATATAAATTTAAAAAAACTTTAAAAGAGTTATCAGAGAAAAAAGGTAGAGGTACAGAGCTTGTTTCCGTTTATATTCCTCATGATAAACAAATTAGTGATGTTGGTAAACAAATGAGGGATGAACTCGGACAAAGTGCTAACATTAAGAGTAAGCAAACAAGAAAGAACGTACAGTCAGCTATTGAAGTAATTATGCAAAGGATAAGATTATTTAAAGTAGCTCCTGAAAATGGACTGGTTCTTTTTTTGTAGGTATGATTCCAAGAGGAGGTCCAGGAACTGAAAAAATGGAAACTTATGTTTTTGAACCTCCGGAACCTATTACAACTTACTGGTACCAGTGTAACAATGAGTTTTTCTTAGAACCTCTTGAGTACATGATTGAAGAAAGGGAAACTTATGGTTTGGCAGTTATTGACAGAAAAAGAAGCTACAATAGCTACTTTAAGAGGTAAAAAGTAAACATTTTAAACCATTTGACAAGTGGTGTTCCGGGAAAACACAAAGCAGGAGGTCAATCACAAAGAAGGTTTGATCGTGTAATTGATTTGGCTGCTCATGAGTTTAAAAAACGTATCGGAGAACACATGAATGAAGATTTCTTAGCTTTGGAAGAACTTGAAGGAGTTATTATTGGAGGTCCAGGTTTTACAAAAAGAAGAATTTGTAAAAGGTGATTATCTTAACTACGAAATTAAAGATAAAATCATAGCTACTGTAGATACTTCATATACTGGGGAATTTGGTATTAGGGAAGTAATAGACAAATCTGCAGATATTTTAAATGATTTGGATGTTATGCAGGAGAAAAAAGTAGTTCAAAAATTCCTCCATGAGTTAGTTAAAGATAAAGGGCTTGCTTCTTATGGTGAAAGGGAAGTCAGGACTAACTTAATTATGGGTGCAGTTGACACATTATTATTATCTGAAGATTTAACTGCAATGCGTAAAGTTTTCAAATGTCCTAGCTGCGGCAGTGAAGAGGAAATTACTGTCAAATCTCAAAGTGAAGCGGATAAACTTGAAAAACCATGTTCCAATTGTGGTGAAATTTTAAAAGAAGAATCTTCACAAACTTTAATTGAAGATTTTGTTGAAAAAGCTGAAGAAATGAATTCTGAAGTTGAGCTTATTTCTACAGAAACTGAAGAAGGTATGCAACTCTTAAGAGCATTTGGTGGAGTTGCAGCGATTTTAAGATACCATGTTGGATAAATATTTTTAATTCCAATCATGGTTTTTATTTTGAATATTCCATACAAACATAGCTGTCAGGATGCTTATCATAATAGCTAAATGGATTATTTGCTCTTTTTGTTTTTTAATCGGGTTAAAAGCAGTTGCGCCTTCATCTATTCTGATTTTATCTATGATTTCAATAAATACTTTTTTATCCATAGGATATTCCTTATTGAATTTGGCATAAAGTGAATAAGCAGTTTTCGGATTTTTTAAATAATCCTCTTTTAATTTATCATATTTGGATTGAGGTATTTTTATTTCATCAGTTGGTTTGTATACAGTCATTTTAACTCTCTCTTTTTTAATTTTTTTATTTAATTTTGTATATTTGTTTAGTTATTATAATATTTATTTAGAAAATTTTAAAAATCATTCATTGTTTTTTATTTTTTGTCTACTGAAAAATGATTTTTGCCTGTTTTCGTAGATTATTATGTAAAAAGTACTATATAAATACCTACTGTTTTTTGTAAACATATGATTTTGTCCAATTCATTTATTAATTGTATTGAATATTTTTTTATTTTTATTTAGAAAAGTGAAAGTTTTTAATAATAGAAAATATATAGTAATTATCATATTGTTAAATATTTTTGGTTATTCCATAAGGTCAAAATCTGAATGTTATTTAATGATATACACTGAACAAGTGTTGGAAATTTTTAGAAAATATTATTATTTATTCAAATAGATTTTTGAATTTTTTAATCAATTTCTAGAAAATTCCGTAATTATATATTTTAATTAACGGAGGAGAAATATTATGTCTTACGTAGATGATGTAATAGAATTAACTGTAAAACAGAACCCTTCTGAACCAGAATTCCATCAAGCTGTAAAAAGAAGTATTGGAATCTTTAAGGGTTGTTATTGAAGCAAATGAAGAAGAATATAAAAAGAATGCACTTCTTGAAAGGTTAGTTAACCCGGAAAGACAATTAAAATTCCGTGTTCCATGGGTAGATGACAACGGACAAGTACAAGTAAATACTGGATACCGTGTACAATTCAACAGTGCAATTGGGCCTTACAAAGGTGGATTACGTTTCCACCCTTCAGTAAATGTGGGTATTATAAAATTCTTAGGTTTTGAACAAATATTCAAAAACTCATTAACTGGACTTCCAATAGGTGGAGGTAAAGGTGGATCTGATTTTGATCCTAAAGGAAAATCTGACAGGGAAATCATGGCATTCTGTCAAAGTTTCATGACTGAATTATTCAAATACATTGGTGCAGACACTGATGTACCAGCTGGAGATATTGGTGTTGGTGGAAGAGAAATTGGTTTCTTATATGGTCAATACAAAAGGATTAGAGGATTATCTGAAGGAGTATTAACTGGTAAAGCATTATCTTATGGTGGTTCATTAGCAAGAACTGAAGCTACAGGATACGGATTATTATACTTTACTGATGCAATGTTAAAAGCAAATGACATTGATATTAAAGGAAAAACTATTGCAGTATCCGGTGCAGGTAATGTAGCTATTTATGCTATTGAAAAAGCACAACAATTAGGCGGTAATCCTGTAACCTGTTCTGATTCTACCGGTTGGATTTATGATCCTGAAGGAATTGATGTAGAATTATTAAAAGAAGTAAAAGAAGTAAAACGTGCAAGACTAACTGAATATGCTGAAGCAAGACCAAGTGCAGAATATCACGAAGGTAAAGGTGTATGGTCTGTTAAATGTGATATTGCTCTTCCATGTGCAACTCAAAACGAATTACTTTTAGATGATGCTAAACAGTTAGTAGCTAATGGTGTTGTTGCAGTTGCTGAAGGTGCAAATATGCCTACTTCTATTGAAGCTACTGAATACTTACAAGACAATGATGTATTATTTGGACAGGAAAAGCTTCCAATGCTGGTGGGGTAGCTACTTCTGCATTAGAAATGGCTCAAAACTCTCAAAGATTCTCATGGGACTTTGATAAAGTTGATAAAAGACTTAAAGTCATTATGGAAAACATCTTTGCTAATGTTGATGAAGCAGCTAAAACCTATGGATTTGAGAAAAATTACGTAGTCGGTGCAAACATAGCTGGTTTTGAAAAAGTAGTAGATGCAATGAATGCTCAAGGAATTGTTTAGATTCATTTAACTTGGCTATAGTTAATTCTATAGCTTTTAACTTTTTTTAAGAAAAATTTCATAAAAACATTGTTTTTTGTCTATGTGACTGGCTAAATTTTATTTTTCAGCTTTTAATTTGTGATATTGTACAAATTCCGGGCTTTCTTAATTATTATAATAAATTACTTCTATAGCTAAAAATTATTTTCATAATATTTATTAAATAGTTTAAATTAAAATAAAAAATGCATGAACTAAACATTTTTCATGAGGTGAAAAAATTATGTATAAAAAAATTTTAGTTCCTACTGATGGATCAGAAGCTGCGGAAAAAGAAGTTGAAAAAGTTGGAGATTTACTTGCTGAAGATGGTGAAATCATCATATTGTCAGTTGCATCTGAATTGACTCCACACCAATTCCAAAGTAAAGAAGATATTGATAAATTAAATCAATCTTTCTTAGATGAAGCTCAATTTAATGTGGATAAAATGAAAGCTAAAGTTGATCCAAATCTTAATATTACAACTAAAGTTCTTGTTGGTTTTCCTGCAGAAACTATTGTTAAAGTTGCAGAAGAAGAGGATGTTGGATTAATAGCTATTTCATCATCTGGTAAAGGTAGAGTTACAAAATTCTTTATTGGAAGTGTAGCTGAAAAAGTTATTCACTCCTTTAAAAAAGATGTTTTATTAGTACATTAAGCAGCTATTTTTCATAGCTGCTTTTATTTTTTACAAATTTTTACTTTTTTTTTTTAAAGAAAATGTTTATAATTGGTGTTAGGGTGATTAAATCAATATTTAACACCATCTGATTTTTTGCCAAACTATTAATATTTTTAATGGCAGTAAATTTTATATAATAATCCTTTTTCATAAGGATTTATTGAAAAATTCTGTTTTTTTTTTTAGATGAATTGATGAAATAATCGTGTTTTTTACTTGAAATATATTAAAACATAGATATTCAATAAAAATGGAAATGCAATGAATTTAAAAAGATGTTTTTAATTTTTGAATTTTATACATTTTTATTAGAATAAAGTATACAAATTTAAATAGGTTGATTTTTAAATTTAATAATTGTAGTTTACTTTTCTTAAAAAGTAAATTATTTTTAATAATTTGGAGATAATGATTTAAAATGAAGTTAAATTCAAAAATAGTGGTTGCATTGCTTTTGTGTGTTGTAGCTGCAATTACTGTAGGTATGGTAGCTGCTGAAGATCTTACTTTACCTGACGGGGCAACTTTTACAGTTCCTGACGGTTTTACAGTTCAAGATGATGGTGACGGGAATACTGCTTTAGTTAAAGATGATCTTGCAATTATTGTTTTAGCTAGTGATGCTAAAAGTCCTGATGATGCAAAAAAACTCTTGAATCAAAAGGTTACACTTTCAAAAGTCAAAAGATGTTTCCGGATTCGGTGATATAAAAGTATTTGAGCAAGCTTATGATAAAGACGGTATGCCAATATATGGGTATGTTTGTGAAGTAGATGGTTCCAGTTATATTGTTTGTGCAGCAAATGCTCCATCCGATTGGGATGTTTCCAATAGTGACAATCCTGTAAATATTATAATTAAATCTATTGATACAAGTAATGTTTAAACTGTATAATTTCATTACTTATTTTTCTTTTTTAAATAAAACGATAATCTTTTCATAAAACAAGTTTAAGCAATTTTTATTGTTATTTGAAAATATAAATAACTAATTTTTAAAAAACAATATAAACAAAATGCATCTTCAAAATTATTATCTAAAAATAAAAAAACATTAATCTGTCTTGGAAAATAATAACTTCAATTTATCGTTAATTTTATATATTTTTATACTAAAACTTTTAATTGTATTCTTTAATATATTCAATATAATAAAGATGATGTTTAATTAATGATAATTTCTTTTAGATGTCTGTTCATTTTTTGATAACTTTAATTATCATTAGTCAAATATATTTTATAAAATATAAAATAAATTGTATTTTAAAGGAGGTTTGAAAAATTGAAACATGGTGGGTTGTTAACTGCTGTATTAATATTGATTTTATGCAGTTTGCTGGGTTTGGCTAGTGTCAGTGCTGCCGATTTAACTAATGATACACTTGATGATTTTCAGGGTGATCCTGTAATTGGTGAAATTAATAATAACCATGCAGTTGGCGAGAAAAATAATGGGGATTGTCTTTATGTTAGTGTAAATGGTAATAGTTATGCTAATGCTACTTCATGGGGCAGTGCCACTAACTCATTGGATTGGGCAATATATTTAGCTAAAGACAATACTACGATTTACATAGATAATGGAACATACAGCGGTTCTGCAAATTCAAAAATTAATATAGCCAAGTCTGTAAATATTGTAGGTTCTGCTAACACCGTATTTGATGGATTAAACAAAAACTATTTTTTTACGATTTCCGATGGTGTAACTGTCAGTATTAGCAATATAACTTTTATTAATGCATTTAAAAAGCGGATCTTTATTATGGCCAGAAAAGCGTATATGGTGCAGTGTTGGATGTTAAAAAAGCAACAGTCTTTATTAGCAATTGTGCATTTAACAATAACCGTATTGAACATATTTCATCTATAAGTAAGGACAATTACGGAGCAGCCATTAGTAATTCTGGTAATATGACAATTATTAATTCCAGATTCAACAGTAATTCAATGACTTCTGAAGCACGTAATTCTGCGCATGGAAGTGATGTTTACAATAATGGTACTTTAAAAATCTTTGATTCCACATTTAAAGGTTCATATGTTGGAGACTTTGCATTCGGAGGATCAATTTCTAATAATGGTAATTTAACATTAACAAGAGTTGTAATGTCTGGTAGTAGTACTGCTCAGCAGGTTAAAGGGAGCAGTTCTTTTTAATTCCGGAAATTGTACTATGATAAATTCTACTATTAAGGATTCTTTTTGTAACTAGAGCTTTATTCAATACTCTTTATGGTGTTGTTTATAATGAAGGTAGTTTAAAAGCTGTTGGATGTATTTTTGCAAATAATGGTGGTATAAAAGATAGTGCTATTCCAGTTTATAAAGGTACTGTCAATATTTACACTGTAGGGGAAATAGACATAAGCTATTCTGCATTTTTAAATAACAAGCCGCTGGCTGAAAGTTATGCTGATTTCTTTGCAGACGGTGGTGAAAACATTTGTCTGGACAATAATTGGTGGGGATCAATAAAAAGCCGGTGAACAAATCCAATGTTGATAAAGTAAATTCTTAGCTGATGTTGGTAGGGTCTCCGGAATATAGTGCTCTTAATATAAACGAGTCAACATATATTTCAGCTATTTGGAAATCAAGCAGTGGAAAGCCTGTTGATATCAGTTTATTCCCTATTTTTGATGTTTCATTTAATACATGGGTTAATGGAACTGCACAGACAATAACAAAAAACTGGATAATGGAAGCGCTGTTATCAGCTATAACTGGACTCAAAAGAAAGGAAGTTATGAAGTTTCAATCAGTTTAGGGATTTTACTCAAAAAGTATTGGTTGATGTAGGTAAACTTGTATCAAATATGACTGTAAGTGTCAATGACATCAATTATACTGAAACTCTTGTTGTTGATGTAGCCGTAAATGGCATAGATTCAATTTTGCCTGAAGGAAATGTTTCACTTATAATTGGTGGAAAAACATACACTGAAAACTTAGTCAATGGTAAGGCAACTTTTAATATACCTGATTTGCTTGCCGGAAATCATACATTAAATCTTGTTTATATGGGAAATGACGAATATTTCAGATCATTTGTTCATAAAACTGTCACAGTAAATAAATGCCCTATTAATTTAAACATTTCAATTCCTGAAATTAATGTTGGGGAAATTGCAAAGGTCAATATACATACATCTCCTAAAGGAGTTCAAATTTATGCATATTTAAGTATTAACGGTAAACGTGTACAGATGATTGTTATAAATAAGGAGGATATTCAGGTTACAATTAGAAATTATGGTGGAGCTGGCGTGTACAACATTACAATTGAAACATGGGGCAGTGAACTTGATGAACAGCTTTATGAAATGGATTCAGTCAGCGGATTATTGAAAGTAAATAAATATGATACAAATCTGAGTGTTAATGCCAGTGATGTTAAAGCAGGTGAAAATGCAACAATAACTATTAAAATAAACCCTAAAGATGTTAAAGGGGAAGCAACACTTATTATAAATGGTGTTGAAAGCAAAATATTTTTAAAAGATGAAATAACTGAGATTACACTCCATAATTTAACCGGCGGAAAATATGATGTAACTGTCATTTATCCTTAGTGACAATAAATATGCCGGTTCAACGGCATCAACGTCATTTGTGGTTTTAAAAGAAAGCTGCAATTTGACTGTTGATGTTATTCAAAATGATGACCTTACAGGTATTGTCAATATAAAAACAAACCCTGGTAATTGTACTGGTCTTATTGGAGTTTATGTAAATAATGTACTTTATCAGGCAAAGCTAGTTAATGGAATAGCTAATGTTTCTGTTAACTTTACAAAAGGAACTAATTATGTTTATGTATACTATCCTGGAGATAGCTATTATGATGATGCGTCATGGAATACAACGGTAAATATATCTGCAAAATGTATCTTAACAGGTGATGATATTATAATGGTTGAAGAAGACGGATCAAATACACAGTTAAAGTAACTGACCTGGACGGAAATCCCTTTACTTATGTGATTGTTTTAATTGAAGTTAACGGCACAACATATAAGGTAACTACAAATAATGCAGGTAAGGCTTCACTTCCTCTCAATCTGACTTCCGGAAATTACACAATATCTGCTACATATGATTATACAACAGTATACAACACCATTACAGTCAAACCTCTTGATTTTAATTTAACAGTAGCTGATATAGGATATGGTGAAAATGCAATTATCAATGCTAATTTCAATGCTTTAATTAACGGAACTGTTACATTTATAATTAAAAATCATTTAAACAAAACTGTTGATGTAATCTCAGGAAATGCCAGATATAGTTTGAGCGGATTAAAACTGGGTACCTATACTGTAGAAGCTGTTTATAATTCCAAACTATCAAAAACAGCTACATTCACAGTATCCAAAGGCACTCCAAAATTAGATGTGGACATTAAGGATGTTCTCGCAGGACAGGATGAAGTAATTACAGTAACTCTTCCAAATGATGCAACAGGAGAAATTACATTTATTGTAGATGGAACAACCTATAAAAAACACTTAATAATGGAATAGCTGCAATTGCAATTTCTGATTTGACTTTGGGAAATCATAGTTTAAAAGTAATATATTCTGGAGATGCTAATTACAACAGCAATGCTGCCGACATGACATTCAATATTAAAAATTCACTTTCAGAAACTGTCATTGATGTAAACAATACTGTTTATGGTGAAAATATAACTGTACTGGCCAGTGTAACCTCTGGAGCAACAGGTAATGTTACTTTTATCCTTGGAAATTTAACTAAAACAGTAGAAATTATAAACGGCAAAGCAATAGCTACTTTTAATAAGTTAAATGCAGGAACTTATAGTGTTAGGGCAGATTATTTGGGAAATTCTGTTTATTCCAAATCATCTGATGAAAAATCATTTGATGTAGCCAAAGCTAATTCAAATATTGAAATTATCACTGGTGAAATAGAATTTAATAAAAATGTTAGGATTTGGGCTGTTGTAAATGATGATGCAACTGGAAATGTTACTTTCAGGATTTTGGGATTATATTCACCAAGAAATAAGACTATTGTTGGAGGCAATGCGTCATGGCTTATTTCACCTTTAAATAGTGGTTCATATGTTGTTGTGGCTACATATAATGGTGATAATAACTATTTAAGCTCAAATACAACTATGGTTATTTCATTAAATCAAACTGTAAGTGTTTTGAAGGTAAATGTTGAAGTATATGAAGATGATATGGTAGTTACTGCAATTCTTAAAACTCTGGACGGTCAGCTGATTACAGGTGATGTGGCTTTGGAAATTAACACTAAATTTTATAAAATTGTTGTAGTTGATGGAATTGGTGTAAGAAGCATTGAAAAACCTTCAGTTGGTAAATATACTTATTCTGCAACTTATAAAGGAACTGATAAAATTTCTCGAGCTGTAGATACTGGTGTTTTTGAAGTCCTGCCTGTTGATTACAATGTTATTTTAAATGCTCCTGATGTTAAAATGATTTATCATGACGGCACCAGATTTGTAGCAACCCTAACAGACAAACAGGGAAATCCTATTGGTGGTGCGGCAATTGAAATAACTATCAATGGAAGAAGTTATGATAAGATAACTGATGAGAAAGGTAGTGTGAGTTTGGGTTTGAATCTGGACAGTGGAATATATTCTGTTGTTGTTAAATTTAAAGGATTATTAAACTATACTCCAATAACCAAGCATGCAAATGTCACTATTGAACCAACTGTTAAAGGATTGGATGTTGTTAAAATGTTTAGAAACAGCACACAATATTATGCAATATTTACTGATTCTCATGGTAATTTCCTTAAAAACAAAAACGTTCAGTTCAATATCAATGGTGTCTTTTACACCAAAACCACCAACGATAAGGGAATAGCTATGATGGGCATTAACTTAAATCCCCATAAGTATGTTATAACTGTGATAAATCTTGTTACAGGTGAGCAATCCAGTAATATTATTACTGTAAAATCATTGATTGTTCAAAAGGATTTAACCAAGTACTATTTAAATGCTTCAAGATTTGAAGCAACCATTTATAACAAGGATGGGAGCTTGGCTGTAAATAAGGAAGTGACTTTTAACATCAATGGTGTGTTTTATCATAGGACAACTGACAGTAATGGTGTTGCAAGTCTGGGAATATCTCTAAGGCCTGAAGAATATATCATTACAACTATGTTTGACGGATTGGCTATTGGAAACAAAGTCAGTGTATTGCCTACATTGGTTACTAAAAACTTGAACATGAAATACCTTGGACGGAAGCAGCTTTACTGCACAGACATTAGACGGTCAGGGAAAACCACTGGCTAATCAAAATGTATCATTTAATGTAAACGGAGTATTTTACTATAAAGTCACAGACAATAACGGTATGGCCAAATTAAACATTAGATTGATGCCTTATGGAGAATACATCATAACTTCCTGCTGGAACAATTTCCAAACAGGAAACACAATACGAATATTTTAAAAAAGAGATTATTCAATTAATCTCTTTTGATTTTATTTTAAGGATAAATATATAAACTATTTTTTACATATACTTAATTGTCTTTTAGTTTGAACTCTAAATAAGTTTTTTTTAATCTTATAAAATGACTTATTTTAGTTTTAAAAGATTTTATTAAAACTAAAAAGAGGTGAAAAAGATTAAATTAAGTCGAAAAATAATAATTACATCTTTGTTAATGTTATTTTTCGTGATTATGGGATGCGTTTCTGCAAATGATTTATCAACATTAGGTGAAAATACTACTGTGCCTAATATTATAATTGTTGGTGATGCACCAGAAGTTCCAGATGTGCCTGACATTCCAGATATTCCGGATTTTCCAGTTGATCCTGATAATCCGGACATTGATAATCAAAATGATTCTGATACAGTTAATTTGACCATATTTAACATTGATGAATATTTTGTTGACGGTACTTTGGGGGTTGAGCATTCTAATACCAAATTTGTATTAACTCAAAACTTTGATAATTTAGGTCTTTTAAAAATTGAAGCAAATAATGTAACTATTTTAGGTAATAATTTTACTTTGCAAAATGTTGCATTTTTGATTAATGGTAAAGATGTTACCTTAGTTAATTTCACATTAGTTAATGATTTTGATTTCAAAGATGCTGATGGTGCGGCAATTCTTACATTGGCCAATAATACGCATATACGTGATTGTGTTATAAATTATACTGTTCCTCGTGATAGTGAAGGTTACGGCATTTCTGCAGTTGGAAGAAGAATTGCTCCAATTAGTGGTTTGGAAGTTATTAACTGTATAATCAACTTTGAAGGCCATAATTATAAGGCAAATACCTATAATTATGCTTTTTAAAAGTAAGTAACTGTCCTAATGCATTAATTGCAAATAACAGTATTTATACTCAGCTTCCGTTGAGGGATGTTAATTTCGGAGCAGTTGGAGCTGATTTAAATTCTAATTATGTGGCAAGTGTAGGTATTGAGTACAGTAATAATTTAACATTTATCGGAAATATTGTTGCAAGTATTGTTAATAAAAGGCAGGAAGTTCTTTCCCTACATTGGACGGTATAATTATTGCCGATTCAAATGATTGTCTTGTTAAAAAACAATACTTTGTATATGGAAGATTTCTTAACTTTCCCAAGGTCTTAATAATTATCTTTATGGTATTGATGTATGGCGTGTAAATAGTTTGACATTAGATTCTAATAATATAGCTATTTTAACTACTGGTGGAATGTTATCTGCCGGTACTGCATACCCTATACAAATTACCGGACCTTCTAAAAAGATAAATATAACTAATAATGATTTGTATTCAATATCTAACGGGCCAAACATAGGAATCTATTCACAAAATTATTATGGTGATACACAATTGTATATTGCTCATAATAAGATTAACGTGACAGGATTGGCAGGTAATGATAGCTGGGCACTTGTTGCAGGTATAGAAGTTCAGGATTCTAACGATACTATTATTAATAATACAATTGAAGTTCATAGTGTTGCGGAAGTTAAGGACAATGACAATATTTACGGTATAAGTTATTCTCAATCAACTAAAGGTAACCATACATTTGTAATTAAAAAATAATACAGTTACTAGTGATGCAAAATATGCGATTTCTCTAATAAGTGCTGAGAATTCGGTTATTGTTGATAATTTATTAATATCTACTAGGAAAGATGCGAAAGCCAGTTATGATGCATTCAATACGAAAGGAAAATTTTATAATACTTCATATTATAATAATCGTGTAGTCAATGCATTTGATTATTATGCGGAAATTTACAATCATGTTGACGGAGGTTCTGAATTTAATTATACGACTCCTACCAATGTGAACAATTTGACAAATAAGGTTGATGGTTCAAAAAATAAAACCATGGTTCCCTGATTTCCCTAATAGAAATCCTTTACTTCCTAAACCTTGGTGACGGAAGTAGTGTTATTGTAACTCCTGACGATGGTGATGATAAAAATCCAAATGTTCCAGATAGGCCTGACGGTGATACAGGTTATGTGGATGTCCCTGATTTATCTGGTGATGATGGAGGATCAAAAAATCCGTCTAACGGCACTAGTAGTACAGATAAAAATTCTAACAAATTAGGTGTAAGTTTACTTGATGCTTTGATTAATTTCTTGAATTCAAATACAGACACTGGAGACTCAAGATCCAATTCATATGGTGGAACTGTTCGTACAAATAGCAGTACTTCATCTAGTGACAGTCCAAGCCTTGACGGAAATCCATCTCCAGCAAGTAGCACAAAATCCTCTTCAGGATCAAATGCAAAAAGTGCTGGAAGTTCTGCAGGGGATGATGGCAAATCTGTAAAAGCATATGAAATTGATAAAAATATAATGAAAAGTAATCCGAATACAATTATTGCTTCTATTATATTAATTATAATCGTTGCTTTGTTAATATTTGTTGGATATAAACGCAGAAAATTAAACGAAGAATAATTTAAAATTATGATTAGTCTTTATGACTATTCTTTTTCTTTTTTTATAAAAAATAGTAAAAATGTAGGTTTATAATCTACCTACTTTAATTAAAGATTCGATAGGGACTTCTTCAATTTCAGAAAGTCCTGATTTGTCGATTAATACAGTAACAGCTATAGGTTCTCCACCATGGTCTTTTACTGCATGAATAACTTCTTTTACAGTTTTACCGCTGGTTATAACATCATCAACAATTACAACTTTTTTACCTTCAACAGATCCGAAATTGGTACTTATAGCTCCTTCGCCGTCGTCTTTTTTCTTTTCTGTGTTTGTGAGGGTGGTATACTGCAAGGGAAGTTTCAACTCCACTCATGTCTTCTAGAAAGTCAGCCATCATAGTTGCAAATGGTATTCCGCTGACAGCTATTCCAAGAATTACTTCAGCTTCTCCATGTGATAATGCCATATCACTTAAAGCTCCGGAAACATATCTTAAACGGGTTGAATTTCCACCTAAACTTTTCCAATTTATAAAAAAGTCAACAGGAGCTTCTGGTTTTTCTTCAGTAGGTTTTTGGAGAGTTAACCATCTGGCAGTATCCACCCTTACATTAAGTTCATCAGCCATTTCACCAGTTGTAAAACCATGTTGTCTAAGCTCTTGAGCTTTTTAATTAATTTTTGTTTCATTAAAATCACCTATTCAATTTCATCAAAGCTAATAGGTTTATGTTCTCTGGAGGATTTTGTAGCAGCTATTACCATTTTAAGTGCTTTAAGACCGTCTTCACCGGTAATTTCAGGTTCAGTTCCATTAACAACTGCATTTAAAAAGGACCTTAATTCTTCTTTTAATGGTTCTTCATGTTTAATATCAATATCCTGAGCGAATTTACCGTATACATCAATGCTTTGTTCGATATAGTCTACTGAAATGATTCCGTCAGTTCCTGTAATTTCAATTTGTCTCCTTTTGTATGGAGTTAACCAGTTTACTTCCAGAATTCCTGTAGATTCATTTTTGAAGTTAATCATGATTTCAGCATGGTCTTCAAATTCACATTTTTTAAGGATACTGTTCATGGTTCCGTAAACCTGAATAACATCCTCATCAAATAAGTAGTTCATTACATCCAAATCATGAATAGCTAAATCAATAGTTACTCCAACATCTTTTATTCTTGGAGGGAATGGTCCTACTCTTTTTTGCAGATGCAGATACGATATCTCCAATAACATCATTATCAATGAGTTCTTTAGCTTTTTGAACAGCCGGATTGAATCTTTCCACATGTCCTGTTGCTAAAATAACTCCAGCTTCTTTTGCAGCAGCAATCATATCTTCTGCTTCTTTTAGGGTAAAAGCTATTGGTTTTTCAACTAATACATGTTTTCCATGTTTAATAGCTTCCATTACAACATCATGGTGGAAGGTAGTTGGAACACATACGCTAACTACTTCTATTTCAGGATCTTTGAGTAAATCTTCATAATCAGTGAAACCTTTTGCATCATATTTTTTAGCTACTTTATTTAAAGTTCTTTCACTTACATCACTAACAGCAACTAAATTAGCTTCTTCTAATTTATAATATACACGTGCATGGTTGTATCCCATTGCACCTACTCCAATAACTCCTACATTTACTGTTCTCAATTTTATTCCTCCAATTAAACATAATCCTTAAAAAACTTTTCCTATTTTTTTTACCAAATTGGACAGCATCTCTTATTGATCCTTTTTCAGTATGTTCTTTTTAGAACTTCTCCTTCTTTGGTTAATAGGATTGAGTATATACAAAATTGTTTGTCCTTCATTTGGGCTATAGCACCAATTGGCCATTGACAACCTACACCTAGTTCTTCAAGCACTTGTTTTTCAGCAAATACTTCTTGCCGGGATTGATAGTCATTTAATTTAGAAATAATTTCTTTTTTATCAGAATCTTTTCGGGTTATGATAGCTAATGCACCCTGACCTGCTGCAGGTGTGATATAATCTAGGGGAAACACTGTTTTTATGTGTTGTGTAAGATTTAATCTTATTAGTCCTGCCTGAGCCATAAGTGTTGCATCTAAATCGCTACCGTTAACTTTGCTGATTCTGGTTTCAATATTGCCTCTAATTGGTTTGAGTTCAAAGCATTTATTGTGGTAATTACAAAAAGCTTCTCTTCTGAGGCTGCTAGTTCCAAGTTTGGAATTATGGCCTAGTTCATCCCAGTTTTTATTAGAGATCAGTACTTCATTTGGAGCTACACGTTTTGGAACTGCTGCTATTTCAAGTTCTTCATCTAATTCAGTTGGTAAATCTTTAAAACTATGTACTGCAAAATCTATTTCTTCTTCAAGCAATGCTTTATCAAGTTCTTTAGTAAAAAAGACCTTTTGCATCCATGTTATATAGTTGAGAATTAGTTATTTTGTCGCCTTTTGTTTTAATTATGTTAACATCAATATTTTCATTAGTAATTGATGCTAAATCTTTACAAACTTGATTAGTTTGTGCAAGTGCTAATTGACTTCCTCTTGTTCCAACATTCAAAATATAATCTCCAATTTAAAAGTATTATTTCTAATTTAATAATAAATTTTAACATATAACTATCATTAAATTACAAATTATAATATTTAGCTAATATTTATTAAATGTTTCAATTTTATGTAAAACTAATGTTACATTTTTGATTATCTTTTATTAAGTTTTCTGTAATCTGAGCGATAAATCAAAAGCAGGTTTTTATTGTTGTGTATAGCTTGTTTATAAACATCCTAAGTTTTTTGAATATTTTACCGGTTTATTCATTTTTTTTAAAATTCCTCCACCTACTTCTCCGGTTAAAATGATATTGTAATCAAGAGTGTCCAGATAGGTGCTGACTTTAGATTCATCAATTTCTTCACATGTTATTCCGTAATCTCCACCAATGGCTATGTAATAATCATCCAAATTTCTTATCATGTTTATGGACTCTTCAATAGCTTTTGTATTGATTCCGGGATTGATTTCTTCTATTATTGTTGAATTTTCAATGATTTTTTTATTGGTTCTTCCTTTAATTCCTTTATAATTGGCCAGTCCTTTGATTATTTTTTCTTTTGGAATGTTTAATGATAAACAAGTTGCAATAACTCCCAAAACATTTTTTACATGATGTTTTTATGGAGCAAATGTTTCAACCTTAAATTCTCCGGAGATTACCTCACCGTTGGCAGTTATTATATTGTTATAACTTATATCAAACAGTGTTTTATCCAAATCATATTCTATATTTTTAACAGTTACGTCAGCATTGTTATTTAGGGAAAAAGTATTTATCTTTTTATGTTCGATGTTTTTGTAGAATTCATCTAATGTTTCTTTTTGGATAGCTACGATGCTGCAATTGAATATCTGACTTTTAGCTTCACTGGCTGTTCTTTTATTTTTAGCTATGGGATAATTTTCAACTATGTTTGTCAAAAGCCCTACATCTCCAATTCCGCTGGCTCCAAGTGAACTTTCAAAAAATTGCACACCCATATTTTTTAAGATTTTGGCTATTGCATTTCCCTGCAGCTATTTCGCATACAGGGTTAGCTATTTTATATGCAAGGTCAATTGTTTCTTTAATATTTGCAGGAGTAATTGATATATTTTGTTTTAATGTTTTTTTCACTCCATTTTCATATAATAATGCACCTAAGCTGGATAAAATTAGTGGGTTTTTATCAATTAAGATTTCTTTAAGCATAAAAACACAGCTGGTTTTTTCCTTTAACTCCTGTAACTTCAATTTTGGGAATGTCATTGCCCCAGTTTTTCAGAAGTTCTTTAATTATTTCGTGATGGGTTAAAAAAAGTATAATTTAAAGAGGGATTATACTTTTCAATATCTCTTTTAGTTAAAGGTAAATGAACAGGATAGATAACTCTTAAATTTCCGTTTAAGTTTTTTAAATAGTCCAAATCTATAATTTTAACATTATAAACCGCTAACATTTTTTTATCAACACTTTTCAAAGTGTTGTAAATGTCATAGGCATAGACTGTTTCATCTTTTTTTGCAAGACTGACGGCTATTTTCACTCCTCCGTGAGTCATGTCAATTACGAGGCTGTTCATTAGTTGTTGATGCCTCCCTCATTTAACTTGTCTTTAACTTTTTTATAGAAACATTTATTTGAGTTTCTTATGAAGTAAACGTGTTTGTCTGATTTTTTGAATCTGATTTCTTCCTGATATTCTGCTTCCTCATTTATTTGGCCGTCCATTACAAATACTGCGGTTTTACCTTTTTAAGTAATTTGACAATAATTTCACTTTCATCAGACACGATAAATGGCCTTACACCTAATTTATACGGACAAATTGGGATGATGATAAATCCCCCTACATTCGGATCAACAATCGGACCTCCTGCAGACATGGAATATGCTGTAGAACCGCTTGGAGTTGATATGATAAGACCGTCAGCTCTGAATTCTTCAATGATTTCTCCGTCTACCTGAACCTTGGAAATGAAGCATTTTTGAAGGTTCGTCAGTCATTACAACAACTTCATTCAGTGCAGAATAATGGTGGTTTTCATGGGAAACAACTAATTTTGTTCTTTTTTTTCAAGGTAATATTCTCCTTTTAATATTTTTTAAGTGAATCAAATGTTTCATTAACTTCAATTTCAGTTAAAAATCCTACTGTACCCATATTAATTCCAAATATTGGTATTTCTTCAGTCATTTTAGTCTGTGTTCTTAAAAGGGTTCCGTCTCCACCAAGAATAATTGCCATATCGCTTTTTAAAGTCTTGTATACTTTGTGAGAGCAATTTAAATTCAATGTTAAAGTTTAAATTTTTCAACTGGTCCTTTAATTCAGGATGCTCTTTTATGGTTGTGTTAATTATATTTTTCAAATTAGGGTCTTTTTTAAGTTTTTCAAGCTTTCTGGCCAGTGTCCTTTCAATGACTACATCAATACCGTTATTCAAAAGATAATCTATGATTTTTACAGAGAATAATATTGCATGGTATTCATCTACACGGCTTACTACTCCAACTTCTCCGATAACATCACTTTCATTGTCATTTAAGATATCGATTATCTGTTTGTGGAGTATGTTGTTATTTGCTGCAACAACAATTGTTCTTTCATAGATACTTAATTTATTGTCCAGTTTTTCACCGTATTTGTTGGTGATGATTCCTCCGGCTTCTTCAACAATCAATTTGGAAGCTGCAATATCTATTATTCTGCTGCCTCTCAAATCAAGAAATGCATCATATCTTCCGCTGGCTACATATGAAAGTTCCAAAACAACAGAACCTAAAACACGCATGCGCCTTGCATTGTCAACTAATTTGGAAGCTGCTTTGGTCCCGCTTTTAGTAAATCCTCCAAGAGACATATCACTGATGTTTACAATATCTGAGGGGTGCACCTCTTCATTATTCAACCAGCATCCTTTTCTTTTTTTTCAGCTTCAAAGAAATTGCCGTTTCCGAAGTTGCTGATAAAACCTAATTCAACATCATTTAAAGTAGCTAATCTGTCATCAGGAACATTTGCAACAGCTATTGAAATTCCATATGCAGGTATTTCCTTAATTGCATTGCTTGTACCGTCAATAGGGTCTATTAAGAATATGAATTTAGGTTTTTGTTCAGGAGTTAAATCAGTTCTTCTAAGTTCCTGAGTAAAAAAACAACACTTTTTTTTTTTCCGTATCCAACTTTCAGTTCTCCAATTTCTTCACTAATGATGTATGAGCGTATAGGAGCATTTTTTTAAAATGTTAATTACTTGATCTTCAGCTATAACATCAATATATGATGTTGGAGTGCCGTCAGCCCCCATTTTAACTTTTTCTCCTGATTCAGGTTTTCCGACATATGGTCTGATAGCTCTACCTACCTCTTTTATAATCTCGTAACAAAGGTCTGTAGCTATTTTTTTATCTTTTGCATCCATATTTTATCCCTCAATTATTTCATCATTCAAATAAACAACTGAAGCCACAACTGAAGCTATATTTTCAACAGTTGTACTGGCGGACTCAATTATAATATCTTTAATTTCCACTTCACGTTTTTCCATCATGTAGTTTACCATGAAGTTAGCTTCATCAATCAAATCCTGCGGGTCCTTGTTTGTTCCAGTTGTTTCAACTACACAGCCTAATTTTTCCCCAATAGCTACTGCAACAACTGCAGTTATTGTATCTCCAGGCTTGCTTGAGGTAACTGAAGAAAGTACACAATTAACCATAGCTCCAGGTTTGAGTTTTGGCAGGTCTTTAACTTGAGTGTTTTTTCCAAGCATACTTGATACTTTAATTAAATTGACGTCTCCTATTCCAGCAGCAGTTAGTGCATTGTCAAATGCATTTAACCTTGTTGGGCCCTCATCTTTTCCTGATACAATAGCTATTTTCATTTTTATCACTTTGTTTTAAATTTGTAATTTCTATTTAATATTTATTATTGAAGTCCTACTTGTTAAAACGAATAATTTATATAAAATGTTGGATAGAATTATTATTAATCTAAAATAATTCTTATTATAGATTACTTATTTAAATCTATTTTTTAATTTATGGAGGAAAATTAATGTCAACAAAAGTTGTAGAGATTAAAACATTAAAAGTTGGTAAATATATCGTATTAGGTGGGGAAGCATCTAAAATCACAAGTTTAACTACTTCATCCCCAAAAGGTAAACATGGTGCTGCTAAAGCTAGATTAGAAGCTGTAGGTATTTTCGATAACCAAAAAAGAAGTATTGTTAAACCTGTAGATACCAAAGTAGATATTCCAATTATCGATAAAAGGGTTGGTCAGGTATTATCTATCCAAGGTAACAATGTTCAGTTAATGGATATGGAAAACTACGACACTTTAGATTTACCTATGCCTGAAGAATTAAAAGACCAAATCACTGAAGGTATTGAAGTAGATTACATCGTAGCTTTAGGAAATATGAAAATTATGAGAACTAAATAATTTTATTTAGTTCTTTTTTGATTTATTATGCTTTTAAACACATATGAACCATGGAAATTTGCTTTTTCCCAGGAAGAAACTGATTTTAACAACCTTAAAGAGGGTGCTTGGGGAATAATTGGTGTTCCGTTTGACAGTACAACATCTTATCATCCTTGGTTCACGTTTTGGACCTATAGTAGTTAGAGAAGCTTCATATGGGTTTGAAAAAATATAATACTATTTTTAATACACAATTGGACAATATTTTTTACGATTTCGGAGACGTAAATGTTGTTTTTGGAAACTGTAAAAAACATGTGAAATAATTGAAGATACTGTTAATGAACTGTCTGATTTAAAAATCAAACCTCTGACTATTGGCGGAGAACATAGTTTGACTATTGGTGTTCTTAATTCATTAACTAAAAAATATGATGATCTGACTGTTGTCCATTTGGATGCTCATAGGGACCTTGGCAGATAATTTTATTGGGGAGCCGTATTCTCATGCCAGTGTCATGAAAAGGGTTCATGAAATGGGTGTTAAGGAATTGGTTCAGATTGGCATCAGGTCAGCTTCAAAGGAAGAGGAAGATTTTGTTAAAAACCAGTCAAATATCACAACATTTAAAAATAATGATGTATTTCATCATCTGGACAATATAGAATATTATTTGAGCACTATTGACACTCCAATTTATTTGTCTATTGATATGGATGTTTTTGATCCGTCTATTGCTCCGACTGTAGGCAACCCAACTCCCAACGGAATAGCGTATGGCCATATAGAAGCTATGCTTCAAACTTTATCTTTAAAAAATGTTGTCGGGATGGATGTTGTTGAAACAGCTGGTGACAGATTGGGTGATATTACTGCAGTTTCCGCTTCAAAAATAATTTATGATTTTTTATCATTATTGTGATAAATTGTTTTTACTTTTAATTTAATTTAACTTTTATTATTTTTTGTTCATTATTTTTTAAAATTTTTAATTAATTATTACTTTTCTTATAAAAAATTAATATGGAATTATTTAAATATTAGCTTAAAGTAAAATTACAATATTAATAATTAATAATTAGGAGCAAAAATTATGAATAGTAGAACAATTGAACTTTCTGGTCATGTTATTGATTCATTAACTTTACCAAAAGCTCTGGATATTATCATGGATAAAGGTGGAGATTTTGATTTCTTAGAATTTGATGTAGGTAAAAGAAAAACTGATACTAGTAAGGTTAAGATGGCAGTTTATGCAGAGTCTATCGACCTTTTAAATTCTATTTTAGATGAGTTGTCAGTATTAGGTGCATCAATATCTGAATTAAAAAAGAGGTTGAATTAGTTGCATCTTCAAAAGATAAAGTTGCTCGGAAGGTTTTTATTCTACTTCAAATCATACAACTCACATTCTCTATAAAGGTAATTGGATTGTTGTTGAAAACATTGAGATGGATTGTTTAATCTGTGTTGATGAAAAAAATTCTCGTGCATCAGTTAAACCGATAGCGGAAATTAAGGCAGGAGATATGATTGTTGTTGGTCGTGACGGAATAAAAGTTACACCACCTCAAAGGTCCAGAGAAAAAAGTGGAACCTTTGAATTTATGAACAGTGATGTTTCTTCTGAAAAACCTTTGATGAATTTAATTAGGGGAATTGCAAAAGAAATTAAAGAAATCAAAAGTAAAGGAGGTAAAATAGCTATTGTTGGAGGTCCTGCTATTGTACACACAGGATCAGGCAAATATCTGGCTGCTTTAATCAGGGAAGGATATATTGATTCTCTTCTTGCAGGTAATGCACTGGCTACTCACGATATTGAAAGCAATATTTTTGGAACTTCCTTAGGTATTGAAGTGGAAACAGGAGAAATTATAGCTCATGGACATACTCATCATATGAGGGCCATTAATAAAATCAACCGTTCAGGATCAATTAAACAGGCTGTTGAAGATGGTACCTTAACTGGCGGAATCATGTATGAATGTATTAAAAAGGACATTCCGTATGTTTTAGCAGGTTCTATTCGTGATGACGGTCCTCTGCCTGATGTAATAACTGACACTGCAGAGTCACAAAAATTAATGCGTAAACAGGCTCAGGAAGTTGATATGGTAATTATGATAGCTACCATGTTGCATTCAATAGCTATGGGTAATTTACTTCCTTCAAAAGTTAAAAGTATCTGTGTGGATATTAATCCTGCTACTGTTACCAAATTATCTGACAGGGGAAGTGCTCAGGTAGTTAGTATTGTAACAGATATTGGTACATTTTACCTCTTTTATATGAATCCCTACATGAAAGTGATTAGATGCAATTCAGTGCATATATGTTAGACGTTATAACTGATTCAATTTATCCTGCACGTATTTCAGTTGAAGGCGGATTTTTTAAAGAGATAGTTCCAATTGTCATTAATGACGACAGTGAATTGGATATTTCAGGGATTATTCTTCCGGGATTTATTGATTCTCATATTCATATTGAAAGTACCATGCTTACTCCTGCACAGTTTGCAAAACTGGCTGTAAGGTTCGGTACTACTTCAGTTGTTTGTGATCCTCATGAAATAGCTAATGTTGCAGGTACTGACGGGATAGATTTCATGATTGAAAATTCAAAATCTGTTCCTTTTAATTTTTATTTTTCAATTCCATCATGTGTTCCTGCAACCTGTTTTGAAACATCAGGAGCTATTTTGGACAGCGAAACTATCGGAGAACTTCTTAAAAAAGATGAAGCTGTTGCACTTGGTGAAATGATGAATTTTCCAGGTGTGATAAATGGGGATGGGGAAGTTTTGGCCAAACTGGAAAAAGCAAAAGAACTTGGAAAACCTATAGATGGTCATGCGCCTCTGCTTTCAGGAAAAGATTTGGATAAATATATAGCTGAACATATATCTACTGATCATGAATGCAGTAATTTTGCAGAAGCTATTGAAAAAAAAAAGAAAAAGGTATGAAAATAATGGTTCGTGAAGGGTCTTCTGCTAAAAATATGGAAGCTCTTTTTGATTTTAGCGACAGGTTAGACTACTGGAAAAATCACGAAAGTTTCGGAAAAATGCCCAATGAAGTTCTGGAAAAAAGAATACATCTGCCTATTTTTGATTTTATAGTAAGTGATGACAAACACACCACTGACTTAATTAAAGGTCATTTAAATGAATCCATTAAAAAAGCCATTGATTTGGAAATCAGCCCTATAAGTGCAATTGAAATGGTTACAGTTAATCCGTCAACACATTATAATTTAAATACTGGTGCTATTGTAAAAGGAATGCAGGCAGATTATGTTGTTGTAGACAATCTGAATGATTTAAATATTTTAAAGACATATGTTGCAGGCAAATGTGTTTTTGATGGTGAAAATGTTTTATTTGATGTGGAAGAAACAGAATTCAAAAATACATTTGATGTTTCCAAAAAAAGAATCTGAAGATTTTGAAATTTCATGTGATGAACCTTCAGCAGATGTTAATGTAATCCGATGTTTCAATGGTGAATTAATAACTGAAGCTGAAAGTGCAACATTGGAAACTAAAAACGGATTTGTACAGCCTGATTTGGAAGAGGATATTTTAAAAAATAGCTGTTGTTGAGCGTTATGGTGGAAATTCAATAGCCAACGGATTTATAACAGGATTCAATCTTAAAAAAAGGAGCAATAGCCTCTTCTGTAGCTCATGATTCCCATAATATTGTAGTTGTAGGAACAAATAGTGAGGACATGGCAAATGCAGTCAACTGTTTAATTGATAATGAAGGCGGTTTTGCTATTGTTGACGGTGATTTTGAAGATTCTTTGGCATTGCCTATTGCAGGATTGATGACTAATGAAGACAGTCATGAAGTAGCTGAAAAATTAGAGAAATTGCATAAAACAGCTGCTGATTTCGGATGCAAACTGGATTCTCCGTTTATGACCATGTCATTTATGGCTCTTTTAGTAATTCCAGCTATCAAAATATCTGATAAAGGTTTATTTGACTGTATAAACTTTGAATTTATTGATGTAATTAAAAATTAGGGTGAATACCCTTTTTTTTTATTAATTTTTTTATTTCATGAATTGCTTTTTGCTCTTCTTTTGATCCGACTTTATTTATTACTCTTTTTTGCTTCCCTAAATCTTCCGAGATAATATTCTTGCTGTTTCTCATCAACCATGTCTATTCTTGTAAAATTAACTAAAGTCTCTATAAGCAGTCCCATAGCACGGTTAATTGCTTTTATATTTTTATTGATTACATGTGAGGTAACTTTAGCTTTTATGACAATGGCTTTTGAGTCACTTTTAATCGGGTCGCTTCTTTTAACAGCTTCTATCAAGTCAGTAACTTCACATTTGAAATAGCTTTCAATATTTTTAATGGAATTGTTTTCATCAAAATAAGTTTCTGGAAGGTTATCAATTGTTGAAAGTGTAAAAAGTTCCGGATTTTCAGTAATATTTACAGTAAATTCTTTTTGAGAAATAATGTTTTCTAAAGTGGTGCTTCCTTTGAATATACGGCATATTATACTGTCTTTGCCGGTACATATAACTCCAATTGGTGCTGCATTTCTTTTGCCCTCAGGGCTTAGTGTAGTTATTACTGTTTCATATTGTCTTCCTTTTTCCATTCCAACTGAAGATAAATTTATTTCCATAATTATAAGTTTGATAATATTTACTTAATTAAAGTATCGATTTTTAAAAAACATTTTTATATGTTAATAAACAATAGTATAAGTATTATATATTAATTTTAAGGAGTTTAAGCAATGAACTATAAAATGTATGATGAAATGATGGAGCAACCTGATTCACTTAGAAGGACATTTGCAAGCGAAATGTCTAAAATGGATAGTGTTTCAGAAGCTGTATCAAAAGCAGATAAAATTTATTTAATTGGTTGTGGCAGTTCTATTTCTACATGTTATAGTGTTAGGGATGCATTGAGAATGTCCTGTGATATGAGTGTAGAAGTATTTACAGGCTATGAATTTTATTATAATAAAAAATTAACTGACGGAGAAAATTCAATAGCTATTTTCACATCACAATCCGGAGAAACTGCAGATACTTTAGCATCTCTTAAAAGAGCTAATGAATATGGAATTCACACTGTTTCAATTTCTAATGAACCTGATAGTTCAATGATAAAAGAAGCTAAAACTCCAATTATAACACAATGTGAAAGGGAAACAGCAATTCTTGGAACTAAAACATATGTAACTCAGTTAGCCTGTCTTTATCAGATTTTATTTAAAGGATCCAGTTATGACAAGGCAGAGGAACTGTTAGGTGATTTGAAACATATTCCGGATATTATTGAAGAATTATTAAAAACAACCGAAGAAGACAATAAAAAATTAGCTGAAGAGTTTAAAGATGAAGATATCTTCTACTGTTTAGGCAGTGGACCTAACTTCGGCCTTTCATTTAAATTAGCTATGACTATGCTTATGGAAGGAGCAATTAAACATGCATGTCCTGTTTACTCTGCGGAATTTAGGCACGGTTTAATAGAACGTGCAGAAAAAGATGTTCCAATTATTTTCTTGCGTTCAGATTTTGAATCAGATGAAATAACTGACAAAGCTATTGAATTTTCTAAAAATTTAGAATTGAAGTCTATTGTTTATAATTTGGAAGATTATGCAGATATCAATCCGTTATTATCTCCATTAATATTTGTAGTTCCTTTAGAATGGTTTGTTTATTATTTGGCACATTTTAATGGTGAAGATCCTGGTGCTACAAGACATATCGGAAAAGTCAGATATTAATTTTTTTTAAAAAAAAGAAATATGTAGAAAATTTATTCTACATTAATTTTATTTTTTGGTGTTTTTAATTTAGGAATAGTTATTAAAACTGTTCCGTTGTTGAATTTTGCACTGATTTTATCAATTTCAATATTGTTGCTGAATCTGATGCTTTTGCTGCATTTTCCTTGTTTTATATCTGAAATTAAAACAGTTTTATCTTTTTCTTCAATTTCTTCAGTAAACGGTTTGAAAGTAGCTACAATTGAGATGTCTTTGTCTCCAGCTTCAATATCAATTTCTTCTTTTTCAATACCTGGAACATCTACTTTCAAGTAGTATTTTTCTTCAGTTTCTATTAAATCAACGTCTAAGCTGTGGATGGTTGCTTTTTTATAATCATCAATTTTCTGATCAATTATTTTTTGGATTGATTTAATACCTTCTTGAAGATCATCAAAGCCTCTGGATAAATCTTCTGTCATTTTTCCAGCCATATTTTTTGTCTGTTCCCTTTTTTCGTTTAATTTTTCCTTGCGGTAATTGATTTTTCTTCAGCCTTTTCTTTGTGTTCGTCAATTTTTTCTTCAGCCTTTTCTTTGCCTTCGCTAATTTTGGTTTCGATTATATCTTTCTCTACCATATTTGTGACTCCATTATGTTTAATTAAATTTAATTGTTATTATGGACTTTTAATATATAAAGGTATCTTTAATATTCCTCTTCTTCATTTCTTTCTATTTTTTTAACAGAGTCTAAAACTTTATTTATTTTATCAATACCTTCTCCTTCAATAGCTGATATGAAAATGGAGTTATCTAATTCATCAACATACTGTTCCACATAGCTGGTGTCTTCAATAAGATCCATTTTATTAAATAGGTAGATTACAGGAATGTTGTCAAATATTTTTTCAATCTGTTTTAATAAATTGTACTGACTTTCCAGACCAAATCCGCAGGTTTCAGATGCATCGAAAATAAATAAAATAGCATCCGCCAAATGTTCCAAAGCCACTATTGCATTTAATTCAATATCATTCATTTCTAAAACAGGTCTGTCTAAAAGTCCTGGAGTGTCAATAATTTGAATACTTTTCCAATGTCTTTCCACATGTCCTATTTGAATACCTTTAGTTGTAAAAGGATAGTTGGCTATTTGGGGGTCTGCTCCAGATATCTGGTTAAGAAGTGTGGATTTTCCCACATTTGGAAATCCAGCAATTACAATTGTTGTTGCATCAAAGTCAATTGTAGGCATGTTTCTTAAGTTAGCTTTTTTGCAAAATCCAGAAAATCCAAATCCTTTTTGATTTTGTTTACAACAGATGCAATTCTACCGTAGGCCTGTTTTTGAAAGGTAGTTGCCTTTTCTGACGGATTTTTCCTGATTTTACTTCCGTATTCTTTTTTCAAGTTGTGTTAAAATACCATAAGCCCAGTTAAGTCCTCCAAGAGCCTGTTTCATATCATCCACACCAACAGTAATGTCAATGTAATCCTGATAAAATGGGGGAAGGTCTTCTATATCCGGAACACTATCTAAAATGGATTTTAATTTGTCTTTGATTACCTGACAAGAAGTTATAACTCTTCTTTCTTCAATTCTTTTTCCTTTCAGATGTTTTGGTATTTTCTGTGTTCTCATTAAATCTGCTTGCTTTTTTCCCTCTGCTAAATCCTTTGTCAAGTAATTCATCAGGAGTGGGTATTGTAGGTATCATCATTATAATCACTAAAATATCAGTTACTTTTATGGTTTCACTTACCTTTTTACAATAATCTTTTTTGATTGGGATGCTTAATTAAATTTGCGGATGAAGTCCCAATTACTAGTTGGTTATAACATTTTAATAAACAGTTGCTTAGTGTATATCGAAATTATGATTTCCATAAAATGCAAAATGATGTGGTGAAAATAAAGTGAGGATTTGTTAATGGTAGTTGTTAATGTTCGTGAACTTGAGATGATTCTTCACATTAATTATAAATTAAGAGACTAACATAATTTATTAATAACATATTACTATACGAGTGATTTTAATGAAAATTAATTTAGCTATTGAATCTAATCCAGAAATCCGGAATGTATGAGAAATGGGAAGTGAAGCAAGACCTAAAATAGATTTTATTTTATTTAATTTAACTGAGGGTTATATGAAAGAGGGGGTAATCGTTAGAAACGAAAATTTTTATAAAAGGGATTTCAATCCTATTTAAGCTTCAAACTCTAGTTAATGGATTATTTTAGGATTTAGGTGAATGTTGCATCAAGGGTTCAAGAGAATTTTAGTAACACATCATGTTCCAAAGTAATGAAGTGTTATAATAAAATTGTTTTAGGTTATATTTATTGTATAGTTAAGCTCATAAAAAATAGGAATCTCGGATGAAAAAATTGAATGTTAATTCTAAAACATTTAAACAAGCAAATCTTATGAGAGTATGAAGATATATTGATTATGTAATGTGGAGGGTCGATATGATTGATAATTTATGGAAAATTTATAATGCTAATAAAGAATGGATAAAATTCGCTGATACAAAAGCAATAGCTTTTTATAGCCATAATTGGAATCTTCTTTAATATTCTTTTTAATGTTACTGATGAAATACTTATTTTAAGTAATTTTAACATCGTGAAAATTTTGTATGTTATTTCTATTGGATTATTGTCTCTTTCTTTGTTGCTTTCAATTTGTTGTTTATATCCAAGAATTAATAGAACTGAAGTAGTTGAAAATAATCTGATTTATTATAAATCAATTAATGATAACTTTAAAAATGAAAAGGAATATTATGATGCAGTTAAAGGGACCAATTGTGGCCTTGATGAACAATTGATTGCACAAAATTATCAATTAGCTAAAGTTGCAACAACTAAGTATTCTATTGTAAAATGGGCATTAATATTATTTGCAACAGGTTTTGTAGTAATTATGCTTTTAATGGTTTTGTTGAAGATGGGGTGATTGATTGACATATGATTATAAAGCAGGTAAAAAAAAGAGTTGAAAAAAAATTTTAAAAAGTGATTTAGATATTCTTGATAATGGGAAATTGCCAAACTCAATGATTTAACTTTTAATAATGCATATTACTCTTGGATATCAAGTATTTTCATAGATATTCGGGATTCATCAACATTATTCAAAAAAGAAGATAATAAAAATATATCTAAAATAATGAAATCATTTACTTCAGAATTAATTGAAATATTAAGAAAGAATGATAATCTTAGGGATATTGGGATTAGGGGCGACTGTATATATGCAATATATACAACTCCTAAAGAAACAGATGATGATGATTTATTTACATTAGCATGTTATTGTAATACTTATATGAGTATGTTAAATAAGTTATTATCTGAAAATAATCTTCCTAATATTGAAGCAGGAATTGGTTTGGCAACATCTAAAACATTAGTTATTAAAGCAGGAAGGAAAGATGTTGGAATCAATGATAAGATATGGATTGGAAATTCTGTTATCGATGCATCTAATTTTTCATCAATTGCAAATAAAGACAATTATCGTTCAATTGTAATGTCCCCTGATTTTTATACTTTTATAATTAAATATGAAAAGGATATTGAAGAAAATCTAATAAAAGTGGAATCAGAATATGGGGATTGTTATATGGGGAATATTATAATTAGTAATTTTAATAATTGGATTAAAAATGGAATGAAAGATTAATTAGTTTGGTGTTTTATTATGTTACAAATATTATCTGGAAAATTTTTCAATGAAACAATTTCTGTAAAAAGAATTTAATGGAAAAGAAATTTTTTATTCAAATATTATGATGTTTGGTAAAATTGAAACGGATTTATGGACATTAGAGAATGTTAATTTAAATCAAGGGGTTTCATCTTATCTTTTAACATTGAGGGGTCATGATTTGGATAGTACTTCACAATTTTTTCATCCAGAAGCTTTCAATGAATTTAGATTACTAACATCTTTTTGGTTTAAATCAATTTTTTGAATATGATAAAAATAATGTGGAGATGTTATGTAGACAGATTCCTCAAAATCCCAACGATAATCAAATTCCTTCTAAAATTCTTCCAGAGTATTTTTCTTTACAAAAAGCTTCTGATGATTTTGAAAATTATAAAAACTTTATAAATAAAGTATTAAAATTATCTAGAGAAAAATATAAAGCTATTTTAAATAGTATTGATTTGTTTTTTCAAGCATTAAATGCTTTAAATTATAACCTTGAACTTGCTTTTTTTCTTTAATGGTTTTTTCTATAGAATCTTTATGCCAGAAATTTGATGATTTCGAGGAAAATTGGGAAGATTATGATGATAATGTTAAATCTGAACTTAATAATTTGGTTGAGATTTATAATATATCAGATGAAGATTATGATAATCTTAAAGAAGTTTTACTAAAAATGACCATCAAAAGGCAACAAAACGTTTCATTGATTTTTCTATGAGTTATGTTAGTGATGATTTTTTTAGAGAGGATGCAATTAATTCTAAAACTCCACTTAAAAAATCAGATTTAAAGCATGTTTTAAAAAATTGTTATAGGATTAGATCAAGTTATGTTCATAATTTAGAAAAGATTAAAAAGTTAATTATATAGTTTCAATGATGGGGAATAAAGAAACTTTAGGAAATGAATCAGATCTTTTTTTTAACTTTCACTGGACTTACAAGGTTAGTTCATCATATTCTTAAAAATTTCATATTCTCCTGTGAAGAAACTGGATTTGAAGAGATTGATTTTGTTGAAGAAATACCTCATTTAGCAAATTTTCCATTAGCTCCACAATACTGGATTACTGATGAAAGAGGGGTAGACCAGAAGATATTTTTATTTATTATCATTATTTTTAACATTATTAATCCAATCTTATAATAAAGAAGATTTTTTAGAATTTAAAGGATTGATGCATAAAATCGAAGAAAATTTGAAAAAGGGCATTAAAAAGAATTTTAAAGATGCAACACTTGTCTTTTATTATTTGTGCAATAAATTGTATGATGAAAATGGAATTTCTGAAAAATTTAATCAGACCTGTGAAAAGTATGATATAAATTCAGTACTGGATAATCTAAGTATTGAGACATTAATTTGTAAATTGATATTAACAGAAGATATTTACTGGGATTTAGAAGAAATAATTGACTGCTATAATAATTATGTTAAGAATAAATTTAGGAAAAATGCTTTAAATTTAAATGATTTTCATGAGAATTGTATTGTGATTGTTATATGTAATGCATTTTATCATGATGAGAATTATAAAGAATTTAGTAAATGGGCAAATAAATTAATTTTGGAGTTGCCTTCAAAAGTTAAATGTCAAGAATATATCCAAAATTGCATTAACGAAAATAAAGATATTGAATTTGAAGAATTTAACGAATTATATTTTAATAGTAACGAAAATGAGTAATGAAGTTATTTTATGCAAGAATATAATATATTACTAAATTAGGATTGTTATATTAATTTTTTCTTGGATTGTTATACTGGGTCACATAATTCTGTGAGGAAATTTTAACTGAATTTATCAAAAGCACATCACTATAATGATTATTTTCAACTCATTGTCGTGGAATAAGATATGATATAAATTCCATATCATAATTAAATTTATTATATAATTTATATAAAATAAATAATAAATAATATAATAAATTATCATGTTAAAACATATGGATGATGATATGGGACTTACTGATTATATTAAAACAAGATTATTGAATAACCGTGTAGAACAGTATAATACTAAACGTAGCTATTGGGGCGAGGACGAAAGGCAGCCTAGAACTGATGGAATAAATACTGGAGACACAGGTCCTCAAGGAATTAAAGGAGACTCTGGTGCGACAGGTGTTAAAGGTGATACTGGAGGCACTGGTGTTAAAGGTGATACTGGAGCCACAGGAGCCACAGGTGCAACAGGCCCGAAAGGTGATACGGGAAACACCGGGCCTAAAGGAGACACAGGTATTGGAAGTGATGAAGAAGCAGGATGGAAACTACCAGTTGATGAAATAAGAACAACAAACTCATTACCTTCAGGCGTTAGTGCAGGTTATCGTGTAGCTATTGTAACAAGCTCAGTAATGGCCATTAAAGAGTATAATGGGAGTTCTTGGGACAGTGAAAGTCTTGATTCATACAGTGTAATTCCCTTGAAACATTCCGGAGGAATACAGATGTATCTTGCAAAATCATCAGGGCCAGTATACATGGGAGTGGATTACGGGGTATTCGGTAAGTTCCGCTTCATGACACAATCAGCATATGATGCATTAAGTAGCTATGACAATGACACAATTTATTTTGTACGAAGTTCATAAGTGATAGTATGGAATTGTCAGATGAAATTTTAATAGAAATGAGCTATGTGAATATCTCCTAGTACAGGACTAAAGTAATGAAGTCCCTGGACGGGAAGTGCTGATACCAACACAGATAGCTGAAAACTCAGGGATTAGAACAAATCATATTTCAAAGGTACTAGGTGAATTGAAAGCGCATGAACTTGTTGAATGCATTAATCCTGAAGCCAAAAAAGGGTAGACTGTATAGGTTGACTGAGAAAGGTGAGGACATAGTTGGAAATTTAATTTAAAAATGTTTTTTGTCATAATACCGTAGTGCACTATTTTTTTCACAAAATTTAATCATTTTTTTATAAATCTTTTTTTGTTTTAATGTTTTAGTGTTCCCAATAATTATTAATTTTTTCCGTGCCCGTGTAAGGGTTACATTTAATCTTTTAGAATCTGCAACAAATTGTATGTCTTTTGTAGTACCACTTCTCACCATAGATATTATAATTACATCTTTTTCATTTCCTTGGAAACCATCAACTGTATCAACATTCACTGTTGTATGTTTTTTTATCAAATTCACTTGGTCCATATAGGGAGTTATAATTCCAATTTCACTTTCTGAGATACCTGACTGAATATAGCTTTTAGCAATTTTTGATGCTATTCTTGATTCTAAATTGTTATAGATTGATGTTGAATTTTTATGCTGTGATTCATTATTATGTTTATCTAATGAAGTATCAATAAAAAGTATTGGGCTTTTATGATGATATGGATCTTCATTTTTTTAAGGAAATAATTTTTTGCTTCTTTACCACATTTTAATTTATTATTATAGAACTCTTTATTTGGAAATTCCATAAGTTTTTCATTCATTCTGTTCTGAACATTTAATAATTTTTTGTTGTTGAGGAAAATTTTTTTGCAAAATCTCGAACAATGTTTTCTTTAGTTCCTTATTATTACTGGTAACTGTTGGAGGCAATTGTTTCGGATCACCCGCTAAGATGAATTTACTTGCTTTTGCAATAGGAATTAAAACACTAGGAATTGTTGTTTGCGATGCTTCATCTATAATTGCTACCTCGAAATGATAATCAATTAACACATCTAAAGAAGCAGATGTGTTAGTAGTTAAAATTACATTATTGTTATTAATAATGTCTTTATGAATATGAGAATATAATTCGTTGTTTTCTTCGTTTTTTTTGTTTTATTTTAAATTTAATGTTATTAACTTCTTGGGTTTCAATATCTTTTTCATTTAATTTATCATATAATTCTGATAAACTGTTTTTATTCTCTTCAATTTTTTTGATAAAGAGGATGTTTTTAGTTTGTATAGATAAGGAATATTCTTTAATTTCATTATTAATTTTTTTTATCATTTCCTATTCGAATTATTTTCAAATCAGTATCTTTTAATCTTTCTGCAATATTATCGACAGCCGCATTACTATCAGCAGTTACTAATATTTTTTCTTTTACGAGTGCTTCTTGTCTTATGATTTCAATTAATGTCTTTGTTTTCCCAGTTCCAAAGGGACCATGTATTAAAAAGAAGTGTTTGCTATTTAAACTTTTTTCAACAGCTTCTTGTTGAGACATATTCAATTCAGAATCGTAAAAATTGATATTTTTTATTTTATTATCATTTTTGGTTTATTATGATTTAATGCGAAATGTATTGCATATTTTCCGTCAGGCGTGAGATTTTCTAAATTTTCTAGTTGCCGATTGTATGTGCTTTCTTTTACATATAAATCGATTCTGCATGATTCAGGAAGTGCGCGTTTTAGAAAGTTATCATTACAATATTTAATTATTATTTCTTTTTGTTTTTTCTGTATCACTATTCCTTCTTGAGGCATGAATGGATAATTTTCATCAGTAATTAAAACTCTGTCCTGTTCATTAATTTCAGTGTCAATTATTTTATTACTTTTAAATTTAACTAGCTTAGGATTTTCATATAAATTTTTAAATTCACATGTTAAATGACGTATAGTTTCTTTTTTCATCTGTTTTTTTATTCATTATACGTTTTTGAAGTTTTTCCCTATTTTCTATTTTTTCGTAATTTATTTCATCATTAATAAGTTTTATAAATTTATTCACACATTTTGTCACGAGTTCTTATTGTTCTTCTGTTATCACGTGTTATTCTCCCCCTATATGTGGATTTAAATTTAGTAATGCTTTTATTCATTATGAGGAATATGAAAAATTAAAACTGCAAGTTTTAATTCACGACTTTTATCGCCGTTTAGATGGAAGGTGTAATTTAACCAAGACTCTGAGGTAGGTTCATTTTTTTTAACAAAATTTTCATGTTTCTTTGTTTCATTGTTTATTTGTTCGATGACAGGTATAATTTCTTTATTATCAACAAACAATATTAATGCTGTTTTTGAATCTCTCCAAGTTAAATAGCTTAATAACTGGTCAATTGCAGCATAATATGATTTAATTCCTCTCCAAAATTTACATTCAGCAACAAACACATTTGTGTTTTCATATCTTAATAATATGTCGGTTTTTCCAGTTTTATTGAAAGTTTCTCCGGTTACTGAGCCTTCAAAGTGGGGCGTTAATATAAAAATTAGATGATCTCTTAATGATTCTTCATCTTTATTGCTATATGTTGCAGGAAGTCTTTCAAAAACTTTGCCCCCATCATAAATCAATTTTAAAATAAAATTATAGTCCTCTTGGGATACTGTAGGTTCTAAAATGTTATTTTCTGTTATTTTAGGTTCAATATGCAGAATTTTTTCTTTTTTTAGGTGTTGACACAGCATATGTCTGTGCATCATTTTTTCTTCTTAGTGGAATTCCAATTGATGCAATAGTGTTATTTTTTTGTATTATTCTTTCTTTGTGTGATTTAAAATATGAGGATATTTTTGGACGAAGAGATGAATTGTAGTCTTTAACTTTTTTTTTCTAAGTTACTGTATTGTTTGATGATATGCTTTTTTTATTTTTTCGATTTCATTAAACATTACTTGACTATCATTTGTATAATCAATATTAAAACAGACACAATTGCTTTTTAGGAATATTCTTATAGTCCACATAGTACATGGGTTTGGTTTGAACTCCAATAATTCTTTATCTCCATCGAAAGGTAAGTAATATGTTATTGTATTATTATTTTCTTCAATACTTTCTTCATCGAAATAAAAAGTTAATAAATTGAATTTATATTTCTCTACTAAGTAATTAATGTATTCATCTTCATCAACTTGGAGTATATATTCCTCTGGACGGCTCCTAATTTCATTATAAATTTCATCATATTTTTTTCTTACATGATCAAAGAAGTTGATTCCATAAAAAATTTTAAAACCATACATAATATGGATATTCCTCATTTTATTATTTTTAATTCTAATGTTTCTGTTTCTGTATTGAGTATCCACTCTAATGTGTCACCAGATCCAATATTCAATGCTTTTACATATGTTTTTGGTATTGTTGTAATCAAGGAAATTTCACCTTGATTTCTCACTTTTGTTTTCTCTTCAATATTCATAGGTACTTGTATATAATTTATCTTAAATAACATTTTTGATTTGTTTTAGTAATTGAATAAATAACATTTAAATAACATTAAGAACATACATCTAATCAAGTCATGTAAAAAACAAAATTTTATATGAATTAATTTTGATAAATAAAACTATATTCGAGGTGACATAAATGCCATATGCTATTGATTTATTTTCTGGTGCAGGAGGGATGAGCGAAGGGATTATCCAAGCAGGATTCCATATTTTGTTCTCTAGTGATATTAACGAAGCTGTGCAGAAAACATATGTTAATAGACATAAACAGTTAGGTTTGATACAAGGCGTCAATACCCATTTTGAATTAGCAGATATCAAAGATTTAACAGGAGACTCTATACGAGATTCAATAGCTGATTTAGATATTTTTGAAAACAAAGAGATACCTCATATTGATGCAATATTTGGGGACCTCCTTGTCAGGGTTTCAGTAGGGCAGGTAGAAGAAACCCAAATGACCCTAGAAATAGATTATTCAAAGAATATGTCCGAGTAATAGGTGAAGTCCAACCAGATTATGTTGTATTGGAAAATGTTGCTGGCTTTTGTGATATGAAACTCTATGATTTTGAAGGTTTACAAGGAAATAACTATGATGATATGGTTATTCCAGATATCCTTAAAGAAGAATTAAATTTAATAGGATATGATATTCTAGAACCAAGAATTCTCAATGCAGCTAATTATGGAGTTCCTCAAAGAAGAAATAGGATTATTATAATGGCTTATAAAAAGGCATGAAACCTCCAAGCTATCCTAAACCAACACATGATGAAAATAACATGGTTTCACTTCAGGATGCAATTGGTGACCTCATCGGCAATCAAAGAATAAAAGATGATGTAAATCCTGTCTTAACACAGTATCAGTTGGATTCAATTAACGGCAGAACACCAGACATTAATGGAAAGCCTATTGCTTCTAAAATGATATTGAACAATGATTTATCAAGGCATTTGCAACTGATAAAAAGAAAGATTCTCTTTATTTGAAGAAGGTGAAACAGGCACTAATTTGAGAAATAGGATTATAACTGAAGGAATTGACTTATCTGATAAACCTACCATATTAAATCATTTGGTAAATAATTCCAAATTCACAAAAGATGAAATTATCATTAAATTCAAGAATGCTGATGTTGATGATAAGCTAGTTGATGCTTTATTGACTAAAAAGAATATGAGGCATAGATTAAGTAGGCAAGAACCTTCTGCGACTATTGTGACAATTCCTGATGATTATATTTCACCATTTGAAAATAGAACATTAACAGTTCGTGAATCTGCAAGACTGCAATCTTTTGATGATAGTTTTGAATTCTTAGGTAAAAGAACAACTGGTGGAAAAAAGGAGACGTATTGAAGTTCCTCAATACTCTCAAGTAGGTAATGCAGTTCCACCATTATTAGCCAAGGCCATTGCCCAAGAGATTTTAAAAGTTATTGAGTAGATAAATCATATTCTTTAGGTTCAGGGAATAACATATTTAAATTGTCCTTATGTATTTTCAATGCAAATAATCTCCAATAAGGTGATCCATTGGGTTTTATATGCATCCCAAAGTCTAAAGTTATGATATTGCTCATTATTAATGACGTAATGAAGTTTACATGAGGTTGTCTTGTATGGATTATCTTATTGTATTGGAAATGTTCAACATCATCAATAAATTTGGATTCCGCTTCAACCCAGAATGTTTCGCCATGCTTATTCAATAGCAACTCTTTCAAGTGTTCCAAATTCCATTCAACAACTTCTCCATCATTGGTGTGCATTACTTTTAATGTGCTTTCATTGTCATCAATATCTAAATATAAACCTTGAGGATTTGGCTTTAATGCATATATGGTGCAGTATAATTGCATCCTATCTTTTTCATCGGAATAATATCCATATTTATCTATTATCTCTCTTTTGTGGATTTGCAGGGACTATTTTCCCAATCTGGCGCTTTGTTGAATAATACGTTTCTTGTTTTGTTTTTAATTTTTTTCCTTGAAGCCTTTAGTTCAATACCTTTATAATCAGGGTTTGCATAGGAATTCGGAGGAATATCAAGCTCATGTTCCAAGGTCATACCAACGCCAGTATCTCCAGAAACAACTGTTGGTATAAATCCTTTATTATGAATATCCTTGATTTTATCATATAATTCACGAGCTATTGACTGTTTTTCTTGTGATAATTTTAATAAAGCTTGATATACATATCCTTTAGTTGACAATGAATGTTTGACTGTATCATCAGTTAAATTAAGGACATATAATTGTTTTTTATCAGTAGCTAATGCAATAAAGCTGTTTGCATCACAATATTTTTTGATTCCTCTAAACCATATTCTTGAATCTCCATTTTTTGTTTTTGGACGATATAGTGAGGCTGTCAACTCAACTGTGGAATCATGTAAAATCATTTGTGTTTGTAATTCAACACCATTTTCCTTTTGTCCTTGACCTTGTGTTTCATAATCGTGTAAGTTATTTTTTCTTAAAAAGTTTCTAACAGGTAGTGTAGCATCCATTATACCTTTTTCATATCCAGTTTCAGTAATGTATAAAAAAGACATGTCTAAATTAAGTTCAGAAAACAAAGGCAAATATTCCTGCAAAGCAACCCAATTTTCATTATTCATATTAATCACAACATTAGTTTATGTTGTAATCTTTCATAATAATCAAAAATAATAATTAATGTACATTGGATACATAAAGTATTAAATGTACATTAAGTATAACTATAAATATGACAGATAAGGTTGTTAAAGTCAGAGGAAGACATGGAACAAAATCTTTAGATATAACAGTACCTGCAGAATTAAGTAAAAAAAAATTTGATATAAATGCAGGGGATCTATTTAAAGTTAAAGTAATAAATGATGAAGAATCAATAACTATCAATTACCAATTAGTTTACAAGAATAAACATTAATATGTATGTGATTTTATGGAAGAAGAAAAAAAGTTCTTAGTTTAGAAGAATTAATTGAATTACTCAAAGTGCCTATTGAAATCAAAAGTGAAACATTAGGAACTTTGAGTTTTAGGCGCATTTATAATGATGATTATCTATTTATTGAAAAGTGTCTTAATGAAGGCATGAATCAAGAAATCTTTTGCAAACAATTTTTAATTAATCAAATCTGTAATCCGATACTCACATTAGATGATTTTAATGAAGTGGATGATAAAGAGATTTGTTCAATATTAAAAGAATATATTGAAATAGAAAATTTAGAGGATTATTTTGATTTTAATAGTTCTGATGATATTTTCACTATATTTATGGAAGGTATGGAATGTTATAGGAATCATGTTAATTCTGTTGTACGAAGCAATCAATTAGCATTATTGGAATCTGCAAACTCAATAATAAATTCTTTTTAATTTTCATGAAAGTTTATCTTCTTATTTAAATATGGTAAATGAGATATCTATAGGAGCAATGTCACAGACAAATAAAGTTTTAACCACAGTGAATCAATTAGCTATCCCAGACATTAGTAGTTATGTTTCTCAAATGATAAATTCGTCAGCAATATTATCTGCAGCGAATATGATGGAAGTAGTAAATCAACAAACTGCTATTTGGCAGAATTGGATGAGTGTTAGTGACACTTTTCTTGAGATAACTAAGACTATTAGTTCATTTTGGGAAAAGTTTCAAATAGATTATCAGATACCTTCATTAGATGCTCAAAAATGTTTAAAAAAGTATAATTGGTTTATTAGTCCAAACATGGGGATTCCTATTGTTTATGATGTTATACAGGTTTGTAATAGTTCATCTAAGCATAAACAAAAAAGAAATTAATGGTATTTTTATTAATTATTTTTTAGATAATGATTGTGAAAAGTTAGATTTGATGGTTAATAGATGGTCTGATAATCCGTTATTTAAAAAAAAAGGATTAAAATTATTAAAGATTGTGTTAATATTATGAAAATTAGCGGGGATGACATTAATTATTCTAATTTTGTTGTTCCAACTTTAATACCACAAATTGAAGGCATCCAAAATGAATTCATGAAGATGAATGGGCTTTCAATTAATCGTCATGGAATTTTTGATTCAGATGGTAATAAAATTATTAAAAAGGATTATTTTAGGCAATTAACTTCGGGTAATGAATTTTATGATGTTATGAATGATATTTTTTGGAAGTTTTATTTCAAAATGCTTATCCTGGAGAAAAATGTACTTCCATCCATTTTAGCAGGCATAAAATACTTCATGGAGAAATCACTAATTATGGTCAAAAAGTTTTTACAGTAAGGTGTTTTATGATTTTGGACTTTCTTTCAGAGTTAATTTTTATCAATGATGAAGATTCAGTTTAATAAGTTAATAGAGGATAAATTATGTTAATTTATGAAAAAAAATATTGCAGATATCACTTTAGATGATATTTACAGCCTTGTTGAAGATGAAATTGATGAAAATAATTTCATTGAATATAAAGGGAGCTGGACAAAAATGGTGAGAAAAAACATATTCCTAGAACTGTTTGTGGGTTTGCAAACTCTGATGGAGGACTCTTAATACTGGGCATTTATGATGATAAAGAAGGATTTGATAAAATTCAAGGAGTTAAATTAAAAAATGATTGGGAAAGGGAGAAACAAAGATTAATAACACTTCTTAGGGATAATGTAGAACCTTATTTTGATGTAGGTATCGAAAAGTTAGATTTAGAAAATGGTAATGTGTTGATTATTATCAAAACTCCAAAAAGTTGGATTGCACCTCATCGTGTAAAAAGAGGTCGGGAAAAAGATTTTTTATATGCGAAGGAATGGTAGAACAGAACCTATTGAATTTAATGAACTTAAAGAGATGTTTGATATGAACAATAAGTTAACAGAAATAATTGATGATTTTAGATGTAAACGTATTTTAAAATATTCTTCAGAGGATACGAATCATTATAAAGTTATTTTTCATTCAATTCCATTAAATTCATTCAGTAATATTCAAATTAATCTTGAAGATGCTAAAGTCTATTTAATCAACAATAGAGTATCATCATATCCTGAATGGAATTATAATTTTGAGGGCATTTATCAGTCTCGTTTAGATGACTTTGGGCAGATGTTTAGAAATGGTATCTTTGAAAGAGTCAGAAAAACAGATGGTGAAGATGACTCTGTGTCACTTGTTTATTTTGAAGAGGAATTCAAAAAGTTTGTTAAACAAATGTTAAAAATTTATGAAGATTTAAATATTTTTTGTCCAGTAGTATTTTTCGTGACATTTGCAAATATTAAAGGACAGGATGTTCTAGTTGATCACATAGATGAAAGAAGAGGAGAGATATTTGATAAAGAAAGAGATATATTGGATGCAAATGGGATTATATTCAAATCTAAAGATTCAATCGATAATGATATTTCAAGTTTGTTCATACAATTTTGGAATCATTTCGGATATGATAAGAAATATGAAAAGAGAAGATAAAAAATTTACTCCTAAAAATTTTTAATTTATATATTGCTGAAAGCAGATACTCTTTTGAAAACGATTAACTCCAATGTTGTTTTCATATAGAGTATATAAAGAATATTTATTTTTTATATCCTACATATTTAAAAAATAAGTTTAATTTAAACAAATTCTTGAAACATGGCTGTCAATTTTTAAATCCAATTTCAACAGAGGGTTATGAGTGTAGGGCTCCTTTTTTATTATTTTATCGCAGAGTATTTTAGAAAAGAAGTAATCGACATTGGCGAGATTGATGAAAATGTTGTCCAAGATTTTTTATTAAAATTTATTCCAATAATTGAAGTTTATTATGGATCATATTCATTAGAAAAAACATTAAATGTTTTTAAATGTTTATGGGTGTATGCAACACCTGAAATTGAAAGTAAATTCATAAATAAATTAATTTTTTGGTATAAAACTAATGGCAGTAAGTATGTTATTTCTAATTTTATTGAAGATTTTAAAATAAATCTTTCTAGGGAAAATATACTATTATTAGAACATACGGGATAATTTGAACATATTTCTAAATAATTTTAATTAGATTTTTTAACAAGATATGTTGATTTTTCATGATGAAATTTTGAAGAAAAAAAATACAATGACTATATTGTATAAATAATATAATACACTCTATAAACAAAGACAAATAACTGACATTAATGTTCATCAAGAAGTATAAATATAGCTATTGATACAATTCTTCAGCAACAGGTTACAGACATTAAAACAGGACTTGACAATCTTGACAAGATAACAAAAAATGCTTTTTGACATTGAGATGCTAAAGATAAACTATTCTTCGAAATGTGTATGGAAATCGACATTTTCTAACGGCAATTCATTAATATTAGGATATTTATGAAATATCAATGATTTAGAAAAAATAACAGCATATCCAAATGAAGCTATTCACGATGACTGCGTAGTGGCATTCACTGGAGGCTATGAAAAAATAGCTAATGAAAAACAGCCTAAAAAGAGTTGATGTGGATAAATGGTATTTCCACATAACACTTTAGATTATTATTTGTCTTTATTTTCGTTGCATGCTTTTAATACTTCTTGCCAGAAGTTATCACTATTTAAATATTTGTCCTGGAATGTGTATACATCGCAGCTTTCGTCTAAATAGCTGTCTGCACTAATTCCTGCTTTCATACAGGTATGTTCTAAAAAAGTTTCTACATCAAAGTTATTTTCAGTTGCTACTTGAGGAAGCAGCAATCCTTTTTGAATATCCTTTTTAATCATTAATCCGTCTTTGCCGATTTTGATATTGTTTAGATATTCACTTGGATGCGCAATTTCCATTAATTGGGGTTTTGTTAAAACTGTAACCTCAAATTCCAGATTATCGTATTCTTCAGGAATTACCTGCGGAAATCTTGGGTCTTCAGATGCCGCTGCAATTGCTACACTGATTGTTGCCTGAATTGCACTTTCAATAGGTTCAGGATATCCGATACATCCTCTTAACTGATTATTTTTGTTTAAAGTTACAAAAACACCTAATTTTTCTTTAAGTTCTTCAGGACAGTCTGCAGGAACAAGAATTTGTTCGCCGGTTTCAAGATAAGTTTTTACCGCTTTTTTAGCTATATTTAACAAATATTCTCCATGTTCTTGGCTTATCATTTTTTATTACACCTCTTTATTAGCTACTTCCGCCAACTAAAGCATTTAAAATTCTTGTATGTGGTCCGCCGTCACCTACCGGTGCAGTCTGACCGTCTTTTCCACAGAATCCAACACTTAGTTCAAAGTCATTGCCGATAGCGTCAACATTTTTTAGGGTTTCTAATATATTTCCGGATAATGAAACATCTCTTAACGGAGTGGTTATTTCTCCGTTTTCTATTTTAAATCCTTCTGCAGCATTGAACTGGAATATTCCTTTTCCGGTATCAACTTGTCCGCCTCTTGAGCCTTTAAGATAAATTCCGTCAGGAATATCTTCTATCAGCTCTTCAAAAGACATCTCTCCAGGTTTTAAGTAAGTGTTACTCATTCTTACAATTGGTTTGTCAGCTATTATTGATCTTGCATTTCCTGAAGATTTCATATTTAATTTTGATGCGGTTTCTCTTGAATTTAAAAGAGATATTAATTTACCGTCTTTTACTAGCTGATTAGGTTTGGTTTTAACTCCTTCCACATCATAAGGATAATATCCGAATCCGTCTTTTAAACTTGCATCATCGTAGATATTGACTATTTCTGAACCTATTTTGCTTCCTAATTTATCTTTAAGAATTGAATCATTTTGCAAAATCAGATCCCCTTCTACTGCATGACCTAATGCTTCATGAACAAATACTCCGGTTAAATTAGGGTCAGCAATAATTGGGAATCTTCCTGAAGGTGCACTTTCAGCTTTCAATAATCTTACAGCCTTTTCACCTATTTTTCTTCCAAAAGCTTCAATGTCTTCGTCACTTATAGCTTCAAAGCCTTTTACTCCACCAATACTGTTGTGTCCAATTTGCATCATGGTTCCATCACTTGCAGCAGCATTTAAAAACATTGCAACCCTATTTGTGTTCATTTCAATGCTTGTACCTTCACTGCTTAAGATAACTTCCTTGGCTTTGTGAATCGGAATAGGAAACAGTAGTGCTGGTTACTTCTTTTAAACTGGCAGCTTTGCTGGCTTCAGACATTATTTCTTTTTTTTCTTCTATTGAAACATCACTGAAAGGTATTTTAACATCAGTAGATACTTTATCCTGAATTATATCTGCTTTAGACAATGATTCATCTCCTTTAAGGGAGTTTGATATCTTTATAGAAGTTTGTGCTATTTCATCTAATTTTGATAAATCATTTGTATAAGCAAATCCCCATGCACCATTATTTAAAACTCTTATTCTTATACCTAAAGAGTTTCCTGTGTTGATTTCCTGTACTTCTCCGTCTTTCATGATTATGGAGGTGTTATTTCCGTTTCCGCCTCTGATATCCACATAATCTACTTTGGGAATGGTTTTGTTAATGACTTTTTCAAATAAATCAAGATTTTCATTCATTGTTTCATATCCATGATAATATATTATTATCTATTTTTAGAGTTTAAGTTTAATATATGTGTTGTAATAAAGGGAATTCTTTTTTTATTTCTTTTTCCAAATATATCCTTTGTGTTTAAATACAATAAAAAATATAACTCATGTTATAGATTTTTTTTTTTTAAAAGTTATAAGGTGATTAAATGGTAATAATTGTAGGTTCTGGAGCAGGAGGAGCAATATTAGCAATGGAATTAGCTAAATCTAATGTGCCAGTAACCATAATCGAAAAAGGAAAATATATTGACTCTAAAGATGCTTTTAATTATTATGATAAATACAATGGCAGTGTTGATTTGCTTACAGCTACATGTGTTGGAGGTTCAACAATGGTTTCAATGGCTAACATGGTTAGGGCATTAGATGAGGAGTTATATGATTATGGAATTGATCTTTCAGAAGAATATGATTATGTTGAAAATCTGATTAAGGTTCATGGTTTGGATGACACTCATATAGGCAAAGGAACACAATTATTTTTGGATGCAGCTGAAGAGCTGGGTTTAAATCCGATTAAAATGCCGAAAGCTATTTATGAGGAAAAATGTATTCGGTGCGGTCAGTGTGCATTTGGATGTCCTGTTGATGCAAAATGGACAGGAAAACACTTTGTTGACATAGCTATGGAAAATGGTGCAGAATTCATTGATGAAGCTGAAATCACTGGCTTGATAACTGAAGATAATCGGATAAAAGGAGTCAAATTTATTAAAAATGGAAAAGAGGAAATATTGCACTCTGATACAGTGGTATTGTCTGCCGGAGCTATTGGTTCTGCTTTAATTTTAAGAAAAATAGGGATTGATGCCGGAAGAGAACTGTTCTTTGATCCCTTTGTTTCAGTAGGAGGAGTTATAAAAGACATTAACTTCAACACTGAAGTTCAGATGGCAGGTCTTGTTGTTGGCAAAAACTTTGTTCTGTCACCTCATTACTCATCATTCATTCCGTCTAAAATAGGGGGGATGCTGAACCTAAAAAGATATATTGAGTATCATGGTTAAAACATCTGATGAATGCAAAGGATACATAACTGATGACGGGGATGTTGTTAAAATAAACACTATTAATGATATCAGGTATTTGGCTGAAGGTGCAGCTGCTGCAGGTTTTATTCTGGAAAAAGCAGGTGTTAATCCAGCTACAATAGCTTCTACAGTTTACAGAGGAGCACATCCCGGCGGCAGTGCAGCTATTGGAAAATTTGTAGACAGCAACCTGGAAACTGAAATTAAAGGTTTGTTTGTTGATGATGCAAGTGTGTTACCAATTTCTCCGGGAAAACCTCCGATTTTAACTATCCTGGCATTATCTAAAAGATTGGCTGATTATTTAATTGGCTGATTTTTTTTTATAAAAAAATAAGTGGAAGATTATTCGAATTGTTTTCGATATCTTCTGTTTTAATTAATTTTTCACAGTAATGGCATCTGACAACTGGCGGATGGTTGTTTATAACATTAAATTTAGGAGCTATAGGTTCATTTGCATAATTGGTTATGCATTTTGAGTTGGTACATTTGATAATTCCAGTAATTGTATTAGGCAGTATAATTTTATCTTTTTTCACTGGTTTGTAGTCTCTGATAATGTTAACACTGGCTTTAGGTGCAATTAATGCAATTTGGTCAAGTTCTTCGTGGTTTAATTCTCTGTTTTCAATTTTAACTATGTCCTTTCTACCAATTTCTTTTGATGAAACATTCATAGCTACTGTAACATTTTTAGTTTCACTGTCTGGAAGCCCTAGTATTTTAAGGATATGTAATGACTTGTTTGCAGTAATATGGTCAATTACTGTACCATTTTCAATAGCTCTAATTTTTAATTCAGATTTTTTATCAACACTCATAATTTACCCACTGTACATTTTTAAGTCTAATATGTCAATAATTACTTCAGTATCATTGATTAAAGTTTCAATATCTTTATCCTTTGTGTTTAATGTAAATGTCTCAATAACTCTGGCTCCGCGTGCTTTTTACTTTTTCAGCCATTCTGTCTACTGTAGCCTGTCCCCCTCTGCCGGTCATTGTTGCAAAGAGGTATAGGTCTTTTCCTCTTAAATTGCATCTGTCAATTAATGTTATAATTGCAGGTGTTGGTTTTCCTGCCCAAGTTGGAGTTCCTATGTAGATTGAATTATATTCTGTTAAATCCACTTCAGAAGGAGCTATTTCAGTTTTTGTTTCTTTAATTGAGTCAATACAGGAAGTTAGTTTATTTTTAAATCCACTTCTATTTTTTAAATCAGTAACCTCGAGTATATCAGTTTTTAACTCTTTTGCAAGTGTTCTAGCTACAACTTCTGTACTTCCGTGTTGGGAATAATAAATTATTAAAGTTTTCATATTATCTCCCTCTCTTTGATTTTATTTGTTTGTTTTAGGGTGTTATATATTTTATGGATTAAGTCCAAAATGGTTTAATCCTGTTGTTTCATCTAATCCAAGCATTATGTTCATATTTTGTATAGCTTGACCTGATGCACCTCTAACAAGATTATCGATACAGGACAGCATTACAATTCTTCCAGTATCATCAATTTCAAATCCTCCAATATGAACAAAATTGGATCCTCTAACAGAACTTAAATGAGGAATTTCTCCATCATCCATTAATTTAATGAAGTATTCTTTACCGTATGTTTTTTCATAGAATTTTCTTAATTCATCAGGAGTAATGTCTGAATGCTCTTCTTTTAAGAAGCTATGGCTTGTTGTTTGGATTCCTCGAATAACTGGAACTAAATGTGGGGTAAATGAAACTTTAACATCTTCAAACCCATGTAATTCCTGCTGAATTTCAGAAACATGTCTGTGTGAAGAAATTTTGTAGGGGTTGACATTATCTGCAATATTTGGGTAATGTGTGGTACTTGAAGGATTTACTCCTGCTCCGCTAACTCCTGTTTTTGAATCAATGACTATTCTGTCAACCAAATCATTATCTACTAAAGGGTAAGAGGATAATATTGCTCCTGTTGGGAAACATCCAGGATTTCCTACCAAATCAGCTTTTTAATTTCATCTCTGTAAATTTCCGGAAGACCATAAACACCTTTAATGTCACTGGTATGTTCCAATCCGTACCATTTTTCATAAACTTTGGTGTCACGGTATCTGTAATCTCCGCTTAAGTCAATAACTTTAGCTCCGGTTTCAAGCAAGTCCGGAACTATTTTCATTGATGCTCCGTGAGGGGTGGCTGTAAATATTATATCTGCATCCAATTCACTTGGCTGTTTATTTTTGAAAACTAATCCGGAATCTCTTATGTGCGGGTGTATTTTATGTGCAGGTGTTCCGTCATATTTTCTTGAAGTAATGTCATTTACTTCTACTTCGCTATGATTTAATAACATTCTGAGAAGTTCTCCACCAGTATATCCGCTTGCTCCTACTATTGCTACATTATACATATTTATTTACCTCACTAATCACAATTATCGTTTATTTTTCCTTTGAAATCCATTTTTTTATTTTTTTAATAATTTTACAGCTGCTGTCTAATTCTGCATTGTGGTATGCTTTCACACGTTCCACTTTAGCTTTTAATCCTCTTTTGTTAATAGCTTTTTTGTAATTTAGTAATGTCATGTCTTTGATCAGCACCAATAGCTATTATGTCAGGATTAATTTCTTCTACAATTTTAAGGAAGTCTCCATTTTCATTACCAAGATAAGCTTCATCCACTCCTTTTATCATCTTTATTAACTCTAAACGTTGTTGTTCTCCAACTATGGGGTATCTTTTTTCTTTTTTTCAACAGTTGAATCACGAGCAATTACTACATAAAGTTTAGCGTCTTCGCCTCCAAGTTTTTAGCTTCGTTAAGGTAAATTCCATGTCCCGGATGCAATAAATCGAATGTACCTGTTGCCATTACTTTTTTCATAATTTCACTACCTGTTTTGGTATTTTAAAGCTTCTTTTAAATCGATTTTATCTTTGTAAAGTGCAGAACCAATTACAATACCTTCAACACCACTTTCATTTAATTGTTTAACATCGGAAATACTGGTTATTCCTCCGGAATAAACAATCGGCAAGTCAACAGAGTTTTTAAGCTCAATAACCGGCTCAGTATAAAATCCTCCTAATAAACCTTCAACATCAACATTGGTAAAAAGAATACTTCCTGCTCCATGTTCTTTAAATTCATTTGAAAGTTCTGCCGGACTTTTATCAATCTTTTCCTGCCATCCTTTAATTACAACCCGGTTGTCTTTACTGTCAAGTGAAATCATTATTCGCTCTGATCCGTATTCATCAGACAGTTTGGTTATGGTTTCAGGATGTTCAATTCCCATAGTTCCGATAATTAATCTTTCTATGTCTAAATCGAGAAGTCTTTTGGCATAATCAATGCTTCTTATACCTCCGCCTAATTGTATAGGTACACTAACTTCCTTCAATATTTTTTTAATTACATCGAGGCTGGTTTTTCCGTCAATCGTGCCGTCCAAATCAATAATATGTAAATTTTCAGCTCCCAAATCTTCCCAGTGTTTTGCAACATTTTCAGGGTTTTCAATAGCTATCATTTCACTTCCGGGTTGTCCCCTGGACTAGCTGTACACATTTGCCATTTTTAATATCAACTGCCGGCATTATTAACATTTCATCTTTTTTAAATGACATTTATAACTCCATTACTAAATTTTTAGGTTTATAATATTTTTATAATTAATATGGTTTAATAGTTACTGTTAAATGCAAATCTTTTTTGGAAAAAATATATATGATATTGCCAATAATAAATTTAGGTATGACTAAATATTTATATAATATTTTTATATAATATTTTAATTAATATCTTATTAAGTGATTTAATATGAGTGATATTGTAAAATTTGAAAATGTGGTCAAGGAGTATAAATCCGGAGAGCATATTTTAACAGCTATTGATCATATCGATTTTACTATTGAAGAAGGTGAATTTGTTGTTATTTTAGGTCCTTCGGGAGCTGGAAAATCAACTCTTTTAAACCTTTTAGGAGGTTTAGACACTGTCACCAGTGGTAAAATTATTGTAGATGGAAATAATATTGAAAGCTTCAATGACAATCAGCTGACTAAGTACCGAGCTAAAAACGTTGGTTTCATATTTCAATTTTATAACTTAATTCCCAATTTGACTGCTCTTGAAAATGTTGAACTTATGAAGGATATTGTAGATGTTGATATTGATGGAATGAAAGTTCTGGCATCTGTCGGATTGGACAGGCATGCTAATCAGTTTCCTTCACAGTTGTCAGGTGGAGAACAACAAAGAGTTTCAATAGCTAGGGCTGTTGCTAAAAAACCGTCTATGCTTTTATGTGATGAACCTACTGGAGCACTGGATTCTAAAACAGGTGTTTCAATTTTGAATTTACTTCAGAATATGAGTGTTAACAACAATTCCACTGTAGTTATTGTTACACATAATGCAATTCTTGCTGAAGCTGCAGACAAGGTTATAAGAATTAAAAATGGTAAAATTGAAAGCATAACAATTAATGAAAACCCTAAAAAAGTAACTGATTTGGAATGGTGATTTTATGTTGTCTAAAAAAGATGATTAGGGATATTAAAAATCATAAATCTCAATTTCTTTCAATCTTTTTAATGGCTTTTTAGGAGTATTTGTATTTGCAGGAATTGGTGGGGAATACACTGGTTTTGAGCAAAGTGTAAATGATTATTATGATGCTACAAATTTAGCGGATGGATGGATTTATAGCAGTCATCTTGATAATTCTACTGTAGATAAAGTTGATAATCTAAGTGCAACTACAGCCAGTGAAAGACAGCTGGTTATTAATTCGGTAGGTGATTTTGATAATGACCCTGATGTGACGCTGCACTTTGTAGAAAATAATGATATTTCTAAATTTTATCTTGTTGAAGGAAAAGATGTTGATATTGATGATGAAGATGGTGTGTGGTTAGATAAACGTTTTGCCGATGCTAAACATTTAAATGTTGGGGATAACATTTCATTTTCAGTTAACGGATTAACCATTAATAAAGAAATTAAAGGTCTTGGTTATTCTCCTGAAAATGTTTATACTCCTTCAGATACTTCAATTATTACAGATTTCAATAAAACAGGTTATGCTTACCTGTCTTATAAGGCATTTCCAGCACAAATACAGTATAATGTATTGCTTGTTGATTTTAATGGAAATGAATGATTATGTAGCTGATTTGGATTCAGTTATTGGTGGAAATTACAGTTCATTTGTAAAACAGGCAGATCATCAAAGTGTTTCTCAATTTAATGAGGAACTGGATCAGCATAAAATGATGGGTGATATTTTCCCGGTTGTTTTCATATTGATTGCTGTTTTAACTCTGTTAACTACAATGGCAAGGATAATTAATCATCAGAGAACTCAGATTGGTGTTTTAAAAGCGGTAGGTTTTAAAGACAGAACTATAATGCTCCACTATATTTCGTACGGTTTCTGGCTAGTTTTGGCAGGAAGTATTTTGGGATTAATATTGGGGCCATTGACTCTTCCAAAATTGTTTTTAGAATCAATGCAGGCTGTTTATACATTACCTTGGATGGAATGTTGGATACAGTATTAGTTTTGTCATAGTTGCAGCATTAATGGTTGGTGTATCATTAATAGCTTCTTACTGGGCAACAAGAAGTATTTCTAAAGAAAATCCTGCAAATTCAATCAGGCCAAAATCTCCTAAAGTTGCAGTTTCAGGATTGCTGGAAAAGTCAAAGATATGGAAAAAATTCAGCTTTAATGCACGCTGGAATTATAGGGATGCAAAAAGAAATAGAACAAGGTCACTAATGACAATTGTAGGTGTTGCAGGATGTACTGCACTGCTTGTTTCAGCATTTGGAATGTATGACGGAATGAATGACTTGCGTGACTGGGAATATGAAGACATTAATCATTATTCCTCTAAATTAATTGTTGATAATGATGCATCAATTAGTCAAATCAACAGCATAACTGATGAGGTTAACGGTACTCAATTAATGGAAGGCAGAATAGAATTTGATGTTAATGACCATAGGGATTCAGGTTCGCTGCTGGTTTTAAATAAAAGCAGTTTGGTAACTCCAACAGATAAACATAGAAATCCGACAGAAATTCCTGATGACGGTGTTTCCATTTCCATGAAGATGGCTGATAATTTGGGTGTTGAAAAAGGAGACACAATCAAATGGCATATTGTAGGAAATGACAAATGGGTATCTACCAAAGTAAGCTCTATTCATGCAGACCCTATATCTCAGGGATTAATAATGACTCCTGATTATTTTGAAGATTTGGGATTGAATTATACTCCAACAAGTATTGTTACATCTCAGAATGTAACTTCAGATTATAATGGAATCAAAGCAGTAAATACTTTAGATACGGCTGTTTCAAATTGGAATGAGATATCTGAATCAATGCTTTCAATGGTATCTATTTTAATATTCTTTGCAGCATTATTGGCTATTATTGTCCTTTATAATTTGGGATTGTTGTCATTTACAGAAATTGAGCGGGAAATAGCTACCTTAAAAGTTATAGGATTTGAAACAAATAATTTGAGAAAGTTATTATTGACGCGAAATTTATGGTTTACTTCAATGGGTTTTGTTTTGGGAATTCCATTCGGTTATCTCTTAATGAAATCAATGACGGATTCTGCAGGACCTTCATTCCAATTTCCTATAACCTTAAGTCCTGGAAACTTAATGTTAAGTTTTATAATAACATTTTCATTATCCATAGTGGTTAACTTAATGTTTTCAGGAAAAATTAGAAAATTAAATATGGTTGAATCATTAAAAGGTGTTGAATAACCTTTTACTTTTTTTTTATTTTTGCAAAATTTATTTTAATTAATATTTATAATAATATATTATGAAGAGGACAGCTTTAAAAATTGGCTATATCGGAACTAATTTTCATGGTTTTCAAAGACAACCTGATTTAAGAACTGTTGAAGAAGAGCTGATTTACCATTTACGTAAACTAGGTTATATTGATGATTTAAAAAGTCCAGATTTAGAATAGCCGGCAGAACTGATGCAGGAGTTCATAGTTTAGGTAATGTAATCAGTTTCCAGTCTGAAAAAAGAAGTTAGAGTTAATGAAATCAATAACAGTTTGCCTGATGATATTCAGATACTGGCTAAAGCTCCGGTAAGATTTGGTTTTAAACCGAGGTATGCTGAAATGAGACAGTATCGTTATGTTTTATTTAGGTCTGATTTGGATTTGTATAAACTGAATGAAGTAGCTGAAATTTTTAAAGGAACTCATAATTTTACTAATTTTACTAAACGATTCCAAAAAAAACAACAACCAGAACAATTGATGATATTAAAATCACCAAAGCAAATCTCAATGATTATCATAAAAAGGAATTTCCAAATTTGCATGACACACTTTCACCTGTTTTTGTAGATATTTATGGGGAAAGCTTCTTATGGAACATGGTTCGTAAAATGATGCGTGTTTTTGTTGATGTAGCTATTGGGAAGTTATCTTTGGAAAAAGTTGAAGAATTATTAAATCCTGCAGAGAATGACCCTAGAGCCAATATTAAAGTTTTGGATCCGGATTATCTGATTTTAATGGATATTAAATATGATGGGGTTAAATTTGTTTATGATGATTATGCCTGTGAACGCTTTAAAAGAAATTTAGTTGATTCATTAGGCGATTTGCAAAGAAAATATGCTATAAGGGAATCCATGATAAAAAGTTTGGATGATCTGAACGGATAAACTAAAAAACAGGTAATTTTTATTGTTACTTGAGTTTATTATGAAAAAATTCTGCATTAAAAATAAGTTTTGATAAAAAGAAGAATTCGGGAAATAAAATATCCCAAATTCTATTTTTCCATTTCAAATGAAAATCTGTATTCTTGGTTTACAAGAACCATGTCTTTGATTTTAGCATTCAAAATCCCTGAAATTTTGTATAAATCTTCCATGGTAACTAAATTACCTTCATTTATACTTAAAAAGAAGGTTACAATATCATCTGTAATAAGATAATTTAAATTGTAGTCTTCGTCTTTGTGATATTTTTTAATATATCGTATATTTTTTCTTCAATTTCTTTATCAAGGTCGGTCATAATATCACCCCAATGTGTATTAGTAGAAGTTTATACTATTTAAATAACCAACATTTATTATTCATGATTAACTAATTTTATATAGGTCGATAAAATGAAAATAGCTATTATACTTGGAACTAGGCCGGAAATTATTAAAATGGCTCCAATTATTGATGAAATTGAAAAGCGAGGTATAACTTCCTGTCTTATTCATACTGGCCAACATTATGATAAAGAAATGTCGGATAATTTCTTTAAAGACTTGGAAATCAAATCTCCAGATTATAATATTCACGTTGGTTCTGGTTCCCATGGAAAACAAACTGGTTTGATGATGCAGGGTATCGAAGAAGTTTTGCTTGATGAAAAACCGGATATAGTTCTTGTTCAGGGAGATACAAATGCAGTTCTTGCAGGAGCATTGGTGGCTTCTAAATTACATATTGCTGTTGGACATGTTGAAGCGGGACTCAGATCATTTGATATTACGATGCCTGAAGAATTAAATAGGATGGCTGCAGATGCCTGTTCTTTGATGTATTTTATTCCGACTGAAGAATCTGCAATTAATCTTTTAGCTGAAGGAATTTCAAGAAAAAAAACTAGTTATTACAGGAAATACTGTAGTTGATGCCTGTTTCAGGCATTTGGAAATAGCAAACAAAGCGGGAATTCAGGAAGAGTCTTTAGCTAACTTGGACATTGAAAATATGGATAATATTTTAACTTTGACTATGCATAGGGCAGAAAATGTTGATGATAAGGAAAGGTTAATAAATATTATTTCCGCTTTAAAAGAACTGAAAGACATGAATATTATTTTTCCGATTCATCCAAGAACTAAAAAGACTTTGGAGAACTTTAATTTATTTGATGAATTAAATGAATTGGACAATGTCCATATTATTAAACCGTTGGGATATTTGGACTTTTTAATTTTAACTTCACATTCTACTTTAATTTTAACAGATTCCGGAGGGCTTCAGGAAGAAGCAATTACTTTGGATGTTCCTGTTTTAACTTTGAGGTATAATACTGAAAGGCCTGAAACAGTCAGTGCAGGGGGAAATATTTTGGTAGGAGCTAATAAAAATAATATTTTAGAAAACGCTGAAAAGATTCTCAATGATGAAGAATTTGCAAATAAAATGAAAAATGCTAAAAATCCTTATGGAAAAGGGGATGCAGCTATTAAAACTATTGATGCAATCGAAGAAGCATATAATAATGGTTTATTGGATATTAAAGCCCCTGAAAATATAATGTCATCATTTGACCGTAAAATGATAAAAATTAATGAAGATGTTTCTGTTAAGGAATTTGAAGAAAATGAAAATGCATTAGTGCATATGGTTTTTGATGGTGAAAAAATGATTTTCCCATTGAACAATTTAAATTTAAAAGGTATGATGATTACTTATGATGTCTATCAATGATGATTCAATTTTACTGTTCGAATATTTTACAGCTTCCGGTGAAAAAGATAAATGTATTATTTCAGAAGCAGAAGCTTTAATATTTTCACTTTTAGATGATTTAAAAGATTATAATGTAACAGTTGTTCTTAATGAATCTTACAAGGAGATTATAGAGGATTATGATAACGTTACACCAATATTTATTAATGAAGATATAATTTCCTTACTTGAAAAAAAAATGCAGCTAGTTTTAAAAAAGCTATTTTCATAGCTGCAGAAAATAATAATAGCCTATACAATATTACAAAAATTTTAGAAGAGAATAATGTAAAAATTTATAATTCATCTTCTGAAGCATGTTACAATTCCTCTGACAAATTTGTTTCTTATGAATTGTTATACAATATTGTTCCACAGCCTAGAACTTTTAAATTAAAAATAGACAAAGTGGGATATTGGAAAAGAGCATTGGAAAACCTTTATAAAAAATGGCATGCTGAAAAACCATTGGATGATTTAAAACTTATAATCAAACCTCTTGTTGGTGTGGATTGTGAAAATATTAAAATAATAAACGGCATTGATGATTTGGACTATAGTTTGGAAAAAATATTTCTTCCAGGTTCCAGAGTAATAGTTCAGGAATTTATCGAAGGAACAGATATTAGTGTTAGTTTGCTTTGTGACGGCAGTACCGCTATTCCAATAAGTTTAAATAAACAGATTATAGATTTAACTGGTGATAAGGGAACTTATTTAGGGGGACAAATCCCATTTGAAAGCAAATTTAAAGATTTAGCTTTTAAAACAGCCATTAAAGCAGTTGAATCAATTGATGGCTTAAAAGGATTTGTTGGTGTGGATTTGGTAATCAGCAATGATGAAAAAGACATCGAGGATGTTTATGTCCTTGAAATTAATTCCAGATTCACCACTCCTTACGCAGGTCTTAAAAAAAATAGCCAATATTAATATTGGTTCATCTCTCATTGATTCGATACATAAAAATGTAGATATTAAAGATTTAAATGAAAAAATAGATTTAAATGGAAAAATTGAATTTAAAAAATCAGGGGATAATTTAGTAATTAGGAGTATTTAAGAATGAAAGTAGCAGGTTTTGATATTGGCGGTGCAAACACTGACTTGGCAGTTGTTGATTTTGAAAATAATGAAGTAAAAAATATTGAAGTGGATTTTGCTTATCTTCCGATGTGGAGCAATAATGAAGCATTACCTAAAGTTTTAACTGAATTGATTGAAAATATTTGTCCGATTGATGAAATTGATGCTGTAGGAATATCTATGACTGCAGAATTGGTGGATGCATATGATACAAAAAAAAGACGGAGTTTTAGATGTTGTTAAAAATGTGAGGAAACTTTTGAGTGTCCGACAGCTTATGTTGGAATTGATGGGATGTTATCAAAAGAAGAAATTGAAAAACTCCTTTAAAGGCAGCAGCTGCTAACTGGATAGCTACTGCCCAAATAGCTACATTAATAAGTGATAATTGTATTTTCATAGATACTGGAAGTACAACAACTGATATTATTCCAATTAAAGACGGAAAAGAATGTGCAATTGGAAGATCAGATTTTGAAAGACTGGCTACCGGCGAACTGGTATATACAGGAACATTAAGAACCAATTTGGCCAGCTTCTTGGATAAGGTTCAGTTACATGGAAAAGAATACAGGGTAGCTTCCGAGTTATTTGCACAAACTGCAGATGTTTACACAGTTTTGGATTTAATAACTTTAGATGATTATGTTTGCGATACTTTTGATGGTGAAAACAAATCTAAAAAAAGTTGCATGAAAAGAATAGCCAGAGTATTGTGTGCTGATTTGGATTCATTAAGTGAAGCAGATGTTGTTGAATTAGCCAGATTCACTCATCAAAAGCAGATTGAACAAATTGCAGATGCTTTAAAACAGGTATCTGAAACTCAAAATTTGAATCTGATTGTAACTACCGGTCTTGGAAAAGATATTTTAGATAAAAAAGCTGCAGAATTCTTAGGTCTTGAAGTTAAATCTATGGATACAATTTTAACTGATGAAGAATGTGTTGTTGCACCGGCAGTTGGTACTGCAGTGATGATGAACAGATTTTTAAATTAAAAAAGTTTAAATGTGTGGTTTAATACCATACATCTTTTATTCCTATTAAGTAAGCTCCTGTATTGGCCACTAAATGTATAATCAATGTTAATACAACAGCTATTGCAACAAATGTTATGGAAAAGCTTACCATTACTGAACTGAATATTAAAGCAACAATAAGAAAATCAATCTGGTCTAAAAGTGGGGCGGGTTTTCCCTGTCCAATTCCCACTCTTCTTTTTAAAAAACTTCCTATTGCGTCCCCAACCATTGCACCGAATCCAAGTAAAAAATCCTACTAGTATTCCTTCTACTAAATTTGTACAGATTGGTGTATAAATAAATTCTCCAAAGTTTTCAAGTATTATTGGCCCAAGCAATCCCTGAATTGCTCCCATAAGGGTTCCCATAATTGTCCCACCGATTAATCCTCTCCATGTAACTCCGTTACCTATCCATCGGTTCCCATTTTTGTCTGTTTTTTGAAATCTAAAGGAAGGCCCCCTCCAAAGACTAATGCAGAACCGTTTGACACATAAGCTGGTAATATAAAGTATAGGATAGTAATACAAGCCATTATAAAAATTTGGGTATTATCAACCATGTATGTTCCTCATTTTTTTATTAAGTTTTATCTTTGTATGTGTTATCTTTTATATTTAATGTTAAAACATTAATTAACTTTAAATATTAAATTGAGTTAATATATTTATATTATGTAATGAATGGTTAATAGTTTATTAATTATTAGCAAAGGGTGATTTTGTGAGAATAAAAATGACAAAAAGTTTGTGTCCAATTTGTTTCAAACCACTTGATGCAGAGGTTTTTTTTGATGAAGACGGTAAAATCTTGATTAAAAAAACCTGTGATGAACATGGTGAGTTTGTAAATACATATTGGAGTGATGATAAGCTTTATAATAGGGTTAAACAATTTGAACCTACAATAACTTCAGTTGAAAACCCTTCTGTAGAGAAATTCGGAGATTGTCCTAATAATTGTGGGCTTTGTGAAGACCATGAAACCTCCACTGTGTTAGGTTTAATTGATGTTACAAATAGATGTAATTTAAGATGTCCTGTTTGTTTTGCAAATGCGGCTGTTTCCGGACGTTTGTATGAACCTACACAGGATGAAATTAGGGAAATGTTAAGGAACCTGAGGAATTTAAAACCTCATCCAACTCCAGCTATTCAATATGCGGGTGGTGAACCGACTGTTAGGAAGGATTTGGTCGAACTTGTAGCTATGGCTAAAGAAGAAGGTTTTACTCATGTTCAAATAGCTACTAATGGTTTAAGATTAGCTAGAAAAGAAAATTTTGCAAAAGAATTAAAAGATGCTGGTTTAAACACAGTATACTTGGCTTTTGATGGTGTAACTCCTGAACCATATATCAATAACCGAGGTAAAAATTTACTTCCTCAAAAGATTCAGGCTATTGAAAATTGTAGAAAAGCAGGTCTTGGTGTAGTTCTTGTTCCAACATTAATTAAAGGTGTCAATGATCAGCAAATTGGTGAAATTATTAAATTTGCATTTGATCATAGGGAAAATGTTTATGGAGTCAATTTCCAGCCGGTTTCATTTTCAGGAAGAACTCCTGCAAGTCAGGTTGAAGAACAAAGGATAACTATTCCTGATTTTGTTAATGAGATTGCTAAACAAACTCATGGCGATGTAAAGGTTGATGATTTCTATCCTCCATCTTCTGTAGAACCATTTGCACGTTTTATCGGTGCTCTTGAAGGCGAAAGTCCTAGTGTTACTTTAAACTGTAATCAGCACTGTGGAATAGCTACTTATGTGTTTATGGAAGAAACTGAAGGGAAAAATACATTAAACAATTTGATTCCTATTACTAAATTCATTGATGTTGAAGGGTTATTTGAATTATTGGACAAATATTCCGACAAACTTGAAAAAGGTGGATTTGGAATTAAGAAAAGGGTTGAAGCTAGTGCTGTGAAAAACCTTCCTAAATTGATTAATACTAATGAAGTACCTGAAGGTTTGGATATTAAGAAAATATTGTTAAATGTATTTACTAAAAAGATCTTATGATGCTTTAGGAGAATTTTCAAAAGATGCTATGCTTATTTCCTGTATGCACTTTATGGATCCATTTAATTTTGATGAAGATAGAGTTAAAAATGTATTATTCATTATGCAACTCCAGACGGTAGAATTATTCCGTTCTGTACTATGAATTCCATGTATCGTGAAAGTGTGGAAGAAGAATTCTCAACACCTTTAAAAAGAAGATAAAAATTGAGGGTTTAAATACATGATTATTAAGTCACCTTCAAGACTTCATTTAACTTTAATTGATATGAATGGGTCTTATGGAAGGATAGATGGAGGAATAGGTCTTACAATTAAAGACCCTAACTTTGTCTTATACGGAGAACCGGCAGAAAAAGGAATCACTGTTGATTTCAAGGATAATACTCAATTTAACGATGTGATTCGTAATGAATGTGTATCTAAAATAACTTCTGCAGCACAAAAAGTAATTGACCATTTTGATATTGACGAAGGATTTTATTTTAGAGTGGATAAAGCTTATCTTCCTCATTCTGGTTTAGGTTCTGGAACTCAAATGGGTTTATCAACCGGAAAGCTTATTGCTGAACATATTGGTGCTTATTCAAACGGATATTCTTTAGGAGAAATTATCGGACGTGGAGGAACTTCCGGAATTGGTGTGTTTTCATTTGATTTTGGGGGATTTATTGTAGATGGTGGACATAGCTTAAAATCAAAATCATCATTTTTACCATCATCTGCTTCACAAGCTAAACCTCCTCAATTATTGGCTCACTATGATTTTCCTGATGATTGGGAGATTTTACTGGTTATTCTTGATTCCAAAAATACAGTAAACGGTCAAAAGGAAGTAAACATATTTCAGGATTACTGTCCTGTTCCTAAAAATGAAGTGGAACAAACTTCCCACATTATATTTATGAATATGATTCCTTTTTTTTTACTTGAAAGGGATTTGCCAGCATTTGGCCATTCAATTGATGAAATTCAAAAAAGAGGATTTAAAAATGTGGAAGTTTCGCTTCAGTCTCAACAAATCAGGGATTTGATGGATAAATTAAGGGAAATTGGAGCTTATGGTGTAGGTATGAGCTCTTTTGGACCTACAGTTTATTCAGTATTTGATAAAAATAATAAACACATAGTTGAAGAGATTAAAGAGTATGTCGGAAGCAGAGGCATAGTTCTTACAACTAAAGCACAAAATTATGGTCATGAAATCCAAAAATAAGTGGTATATATGGATATAATTAAAGGAAAAACATGGACTTTTGGTGAAAATATTGATACGGATGTTATTATTCCCGGAAGATATTTGAGAACCTTTAATCCTCAAGATTTGGCTGATCATGTACTTGAAGGAGAACGTCCAGATTTTACAAAGAATGTTAAAAAAAAAGGAGACATAATAGTAGCTGATGAAAATTTTGGTTGCGGTTCATCAAGAGAGCAGGCTCCAGTAGCTATTAAAACTGCAGGTGTAGATGCTATTGTGGCTAAATCTTTCGCCAGAATTTTTTACAGAAATGCAATTAACATTGGATTGCCAGTAATTGTTTGTGATATTCAGGCAAAAGACGGAGATATTATAAACATTGATTTGTCAAAAGGAATATTAACTAATGAAACTACTGGTGAATCAGTTACTTTTGAACCTTTTAAAGAGTTTATGTTAAATATTTTAGAAGATAATGGTCTTGTTAATCATTATCTAAAAAGAAAAACAATAATTTTTATTTTTTGGAGGCATTAATAATGGAGTGTCCAATTTGCGGTTCTGATGATTTTGATATTTTAAATTCAAAGCAGAAATCATCTAAAAAAGAAGATTACGGAAGAATATTTATTAAAATGTGTAGATTGCGGTCATGTTTTTAAAAATGTTGTTTCATCTAAAAAACCTCAATTGTATAGGGTTATTATTTCAAAGCAGGGTGAATCTATAAAAACATTCATCGAATTATCTCCTAATGATGAATTGATTGTTGGAGATAGTTTGCTTACTGAAGAAGGTCAGGTTAAAATAACAAGTATTGAAACTGAAAATAAACGTGTTAAAAAAGCTTTAGTTGAAGATATTGTTACAATATGGGCCAATTCAGTTGAAATTCCTGCACGTATAGGATTTTCTGTTGATTTGCATGGTGAAGTCGATTCATATAAATTGGATTTGGACAGGGATTTCCAGATATCTACAGAAGATATTGTTAAAATTGATAAGCACATTGTTAGAATACATGTTATTAAAACACAGGAACGTAAAATTACTTCCGGATTTGCAAGAGCTGAAGTAATTAAAAGAGTTTATGGAAAACCTGTTAAATTCAATAATTTCGATTATGATTTAACCAAATATATTGTTAAGAAAACATTAAGCGAGTAAGTTTCATGAAAGTATATATTGACACATATGGCTGTACATTTAATAAAGCCGACGCTCAGATAATGGGGGAGTTTTAAAAAGAAAATCATATTGATTTGGTTGATTCTCCTGAACTGGCAGATGTTATAATTGTAAATACATGTTATGTAAAGCTCCCGACTGAAAATAAGGTAGTTTATAAAATTCAGCAGTTGCAGGAAAAATTTCCAGATAAAAAGTTATCGTAAGCGGGTGCATGGTTGAAATTGATCCTGAAAAATTAGAAAAAAGTAGCTCCTGACTGCAGCTGGATAGGACCTCATCAACTTAATAAAACAGCAGATGTAGTTAACGGAACTTATTGTGGCAGGGTTATTCGTGAGTGCGGATTTTCAAAAGACAGTAAAGTTGGGGTTCCTAAAGTTTCTGATGGTTCTTTAATTCACATAATTCAAATAGCTGAGGGCTGTTTGGGAGCATGTACTTTTTGCTGTACTCGTTTTGCAAGAGGACCATTAAACAGTTATCCGATTAAGGATATAGTTGCCGAAGCTAAAAAGCTATTGATGATGGTGCTGTTGAAATTCAGCTTACTGCTCAGGACACTGCCGCTTTCGGATATGATAGTGGCGAAAAACTGTCTGATTTAATTAAAGAAGTGGCTAATTTGGATGGAGAATTTCGTGTTCGTGTTGGAATGATGCATCCTAAAAAACATTTTAAATAATGTTGATGAAATAATTGATGCAATTAAACATCCGAAGGTATATAATTTCATTCATTTGCCTGTACAAACAGGAAGCAATAAAGTTTTATCTGAAATGAGAAGAGGCCATACACTGGATCAGTATCTGGATATTGTTTCAAAATTTAAAAGTGAAATTCGGATTTGACCTTGGCGGTAGATATTATTGTCGGATATCCAACTGAAAGTGATGAAGATTTCCAGTTAACTGTTGATTTACTTAGAAATATAAAACCAAGTTTGATTCATTTGTCAAAATATCAGCATAGGAAAGGTGCAGTTTCATCTTCTCTTAAGGAAATTCCCCATGAAGTCATGAAAAAAAGGTCTAGGAATTTGTCTAGAATCAAAACTGAAATTACTGAAGAAGAAAACAAAGAATTAGTTGGTTCTGTTCAAAATGCCGTTGTTGTGGAAGTAGGTTCTAAAGGCGGATTTATAGCTAAAACAGATTCTTATATTCCAGTAATTGTTGATGGTGTTAATTTAGGAGACTTTATTAAGGTTAAAATCACTGATGCAACAGCTACTTACCTTAAGGGCGATGTTGTGTCAAAATAATTTTTATTTTTCTGTTATGGTTTATTTTTCTATCATTGCTTATTTTTGTTCTTCAATTATTAACTTTGTTTTTTAAATTTTCCAATTTGGAAAATGATATACTATTATGTTTATGGTTATTGTATAAAGGGTAAATAGCCATTATTGCCGATACATTTATATACTATATGGTACTATGTTTTAATTGGAGGTGTCATTATGAGTGAATTACCAATCGCACCAGTCGGTCGTATCTTAAAAAATGCTGGCGCACAAAGAATTAGTGATGATGCAAAAATTGCATTAGCTGAAGCATTAGAAGAAAAAGGTGACGCAATTGCACAAAAAGCTGTAAATTTCGCACGCCACGCTGGTAGAAAAACTGTAAAAGCTGAAGATATCAAATTAGCTATCAAATAGGCTTTTTAACAATTTATTAAATCTATTGGCCATTTTCTTGGTCAATTTTTTATATTTTTATTTTTCATCGGTTTTTATTGTAACAGATAACTTTATATACTATGTTAAATAAATTAAGTAATGTTGCACAGGACCGGTGGTCTAGGGGTATGATTCCTCCTTGACATGGAGGAGATCACGAGTTCGAATCTCGTTCGGTCCATATGCCATGGTAGTTCAGTTGGGAGAACGCCAGACTGAAGATCTGGATGTCGCTGGTTCAAGTCCGGCCCATGGCATTAACTACTTTTAAAATATTTATTATCTTTATTTGAACTGACTATTTTTTAAAATATTGTTGTTTATTAAAAAAAAGTTATTTTTTATTTAAATTTAAAAAAGTGATGGATTAAGATTCTAATCGAATCTTATTGGTTTTGGTGTTACTTGAGTGTTTTCTCTTAAAGTACGGTATTTCTCTACAATTTCGTATCCGTTGTCACTGCCGATTAAATCAGCCCCACCTGTTAAAAGCTGATTAGCTAATTTATAGGTATCTACGCCACCATAAATTTCAATTTTAAGTTGTGGTGCATATTTTTGGATTATGTTAATATCATTAACTTTTGAATAAATATTGTCTGGGGCAATGAATCCTGTGGATGTTTTGATGAAATCCACTTTATTTTCTTCCAGTACTTTTGCAATACTTGCTTTTTCACTGTCTTCTATTGCCTGCATTTCAACAATGACTTTTAAGGTTTTATCTCCTAAAAAGTTCTCTTAACTGGCTGAGTTCTTCATGGATTAAGTTATATTTATGATCTTTTTAGGTGGTTTAAATTGATTACTGCTTCAATTTCATCTGCTCCGTCTTCAAGAGCTTTAGCTGCTTGTGCTACTTTACCTTCTGTTGTTTCAAAACCTAAAGGAAATCCGACAACAGTACTTTTTTTTTGTAGTACTGTCAGCTAATTTTTCTTTAGCTAATGATACATATGTCGGACTTATTGTAATGGAATTAAAGTTTAGTTCTCCCACTTTATCTAAATATTCTTCCATTTCTTCTTCACTTATCATGTTATTTAAGTTTATACAATTGATAAGGCTTGCTAACTCTTTTGAGTTTTTTATTTTATACATTATATAACACTCCTATATAAGTAATTTAATTAGTACTATTACGAATAATCTATATAATACTTTTGTCTTGATTTTTTTTCAGATTAATTTTTTAGCCATATATGGACCTTTTCTTTCATATCCAAATTTACGATAATAATTTCTGGTTCCGATTCCGCTAATTATAGCTATTTCATCTTTTCCTTTCTTGATAGCTAATTTTTCAGCTTCTTTTAATAGTTTTTCTCCAAATCCTGTGTGTTGACCTATTTTTGGATTTTTACCACCTATTTTAATCATATTTCCATAGACGTGCAATTCACGTATAAGTGCAGTTTCATCGCTGATTTCAGGTCTGTAGTGATTTGGTGAAGGAATTCTGAATCTTAAAAATCCTGCGATACTTTCTTCGTTTTTATCTTCAATTGATAAAAGGTTTCTTCACCTCCGCATGCATTGTATGATTCTTTAAATAATTTAAAATCATCTAAACTATATTCATGACTTTTTTTTTATGACCTATTTCGCGGCAGCGGATACATTGGCAGTTAATGTCATGTTCTTCTAATTTGTTGTAAACCAGTTCTCCAAGGTTGGATTTTTGAACTCCTGCTTCAATTAATGTTGATGGAATGTCTCTTTGAATTCTCATGGTTCTAACCCATTTTGGAAGAATCTGTTTAATTTTAACAATTAAATCAACCGCTTCTTCATCAGTATACGGATTATATTTTCCTTCTTTCCACAGGTCATATAACTCGCTGCCTTTGGTAACAAGACATGGGTAAATCTTAAGCATGTCAGGTTTAAAATTATCATCGCTAAATAGCTTTTTGAACATATTTAAATCTTCATCAGGACTTACAAACAATCCATAGGCATCATATGCATTGCTACTTTTACGGCACTGTCACGAAGAAGTGTATTTGATTCTATTACATCAGCTATTGTATGGCCTCTTTTAATTTTAGTGTATAATTCGTCAGATAAAGTTTGAACACCTAATTCAACTCTTGTAACTCCAAAATCAAGCATTCTATTTATGTGTTCTTTTTACAGTAGTCAGGACGTGTTTCAAATGTCATTCCGACACATCTTACTTTGGAATTTTCATTGGCTTTTTGAACATCATCAATAAGTACATAATTGCTTGGTTCATAGCTTTTAAGAATATCTTTTTCAAAGCATTTTATTTCTGCAGGATCTAAATTGTATTCGTTATCTTCAGGTTTGTTTTTAAGTATCAATCCAAAATCAACCATTGCCTTTAGACACTGTGATACAAACCATTCCTGATAACATAAGTCTCTGGAAGGGAATGTTCCTCCCATTATGATGAGTTCCACTTTATCAATTGGGTGTCCTATTTTTTAAGCTGTTTCAAACGGTTAAAACATTGTATATATGGATGAAATTCATACATTCTACCTCTTAGGGCTGCAGGTTCTTCACCGGTATAACTTGGGGGTGCATTGTTACTTTTTGGACAGTAAAAACACCTTCCGTGAGGGCATTCATGAGGATGGCACATTACAGCAACTATTGCAACACCGGACATTGTTCTGGTAGGTTTTTTCTTTAAGATGTTTGAAACAATTTCTTTTTTCTTGGGAGTTGCATATTCCAAAATATCTGCATTGCTCATAAATCTGGATAGCTTTAAGTCACGACATAACTGTCTTTTTTGACTTCCAGCTCTTTTCTGGTGTTTATCTTGTTTTTTAAAATGTCCTCAATTATTATGCGACAAGCATTTTCCATATTATTCTAACCTTTTATAAATTTAATAGTTAATTATTTATATTGATATAATTATAATATTTACTGTTTTATAGAAGATATTTTCTTTAAAATATCTAAAAATAAGGTGATAACTATGAATATTAAAGAAGTTTTAAACTCTAAAGTTTTAGATAAAAACGCATATGAAGTTGGAACTGTAACTGATTTCGACATTGATCAAAAAGAAGGAACTATCAATTCCATGATTGTTTCTTTAAAAAAGGAGTATTTTCTAAAGAAGAACTTGAAGTACCTTTCGAAGACATTGAAACCATTGGTGGGTATGTTATTTTAGCTAAAGAATTACCTAAACCTGAAGAAGCTGAAGAAGAAGTTGAAGCTCAAAAAGTTGAAGTAGAAAAAGAAGAATAAATAAGTATTCTTAAAAAGGGGTTTTTAAAAATGATTGTTGATGCAAGAAATAGAGAAATAAATCTTGGATCACATGTAAGATATGTAGATACTGGAACTGTTGGTGAGGTTACTGACAGTAAAGTAGAAAATGATGCTTGGGTTAAAATCGATAAAACTAATTTATGGTATCTTGCAAATAAATTAGAATTATTAAATGATGAAGATTTTAAAACTAAAACTTATCATGATGATAAGGATATAGATATTGAAGCCATTAAAAACTCTGAAAAAATGTTTGAGGATGTTGAAATATCTTCCAGTGCAGCTAATGGTGGAGGATAGTTTCATCCTTTCTTTTTTTTAATGATTCATAGTAAATATTTTAACTTTACCTGCAAGTTTTGGACCGATACCTTCTACTTTTTGTAAATCTTTTTCACTGGCTTCACTTAAATTATCGCCGAATGTTTTCATAAGAAGTCTTGCTCTTTTTTCTTCCAAGTCTTTTAACTCCTACAACAAGAGGGATTATATCTTCTTTTACTCCGTAATATAATCTGGCAGATAAATAATCCATGTCTTTCAGGTTGGAATAATTGCCAAGAACTTCAAGTGTGTTTTTAGCAAATTTAACTAAACGGGAAGCTTCATAAGCTGATCTTCTGGTAGATGCTGAATAAACATTGTATGCATTTTCAATTTCATACTCATTTCGCTCATCAATCCATTCGATTAAAGAAACGGCAGTAGCTTCAGGGTTTCCTATATCAACTGCAAAAGGCCGCATTCAGATAGTTTGTCACGAACAGGATCTTTGCTTTTTTCTTCCTTTAAATGAAATTAATGGTAAATCAGGAGTTTCAGCTAAGGCATAAATCATTTCTGCAGGGTTTAATTTTTCCATAGTTGAAACATATTCCTTAATTTTTACAGCTGTTTCAACTGCATAATTTGATTTAGCTATTAGATTGCCGAAATCTGTTGTTTTAAGTCCTTCTGGGGTGGCTCTTATTATTCCATTTTGAAGCAGGAATTCAAGAGCACTTTCAAGCTCCCAGTTTAAACTGTCCTGAGCAAACATGGACATGGAAGGATTGTTTTTCATTTGGAATCCGTATAATGTTTTTCCAAAGAAATCATTTAAATCATCAAGGTTTTTGGAAAGTGAAGATGCGATCTGTGCTATAATCTGTTTGTAGATGGCATCTTTGTTATCTATTAATTTTGAATTTGTTAATTCAATTTCACCGTTAACATAACGAGCTTCCAGGTCAAATGCCTCATCCATTGTTTTAGCTACCAAATAGGAATAACCTACATCATCATATTGCGGTCTTCCGGCTCTTCCGGACATCTGTTCATAATCAAAAACAGGTATTGATGCAGGACCGTTGCTTGTCCATCTGGTGTGGTCTCTGATTACCACATATTTTGATGGCAAATTAACACCGTACATCAAACTTGGAGTTGCAGTAATCATCAGTATATTCCCGTTTCTGAATTCATCTTCAATTATTTCTTTTTGTTCATTGAAGAGTCCTGCATGGTGGAATACAACTCCTTTTTCAGCAGCTTCAGCTAGTTTAAGACAGGTTGTAGTTGGAAGTGATCCTTTTTTCTTTGGAACTTCAAGTAATTTATCAGCTACCTGTTTAAATTTCTGTTTTTGTTCCTTTGTTGTTTTTTTATCTTTTTTTTAGCAACATAGGTAGCTAAGCTTTCTGTAAATCTTCTTGTTGACACAAAACTTAATGCTTGTGAATTGTCTTCAATAGCTTTTTCAACAATTTTTACAATAACATCGTTTTTATTTTTTGTATTGAACATTTCAGCATCCAAAACTTCTTTATTTAAAGGCACAGGCCTGTAATCATGTTCTACAGTTTTCCCGTCAAGCCACTGTTCAATTTCATCTATGTTTTTTAAAGTAGCTGAAAGAGCAATTATTCTTAAACTTGGATTGATAATTTTAGCTCTTGTAATGGCTGATTCTAATGTGGGTCCTCTTGAGTATTCTCCAATCATATGGAATTCATCAATAATTAGGGTATCTACTTCACGAAGTACATTCCAGGAAAATCTTGTAAGTGCATCAAATGATTCAAAAACCATAACTGATAAATCGGAGTTGGATGGGTGTTTACCTACTTTAATTCCATGTTTTTCAAATGATTTAAATTCTTTTTACTTTTTCATTTTGAATTGAAAGAAGTGGTGCTGCATAAACTGCTTTTCCACCATTTAAAATAGTTTTCAGAGCAGGCAGAATTCCAAGCACGGTTTTACCACTGGCCGTTGGAATTGATATAATATAATTAGATTTATCTTCTAAATATCCTGATTCAATTACTGCTTTTTGCGCGGGATTGAATTCCTTTATGTACGGATAAGCAGTATTTATTATTGTTTTTATATCATTTGACAAATTTTCCATAGTAATCATTTAAAATTTATTTTTTTTTCATATATATTAAGCTTTTCACTAATTGTTTTGTTGAGTGCTGTTTTTATATTAATACTTTTTTTTATTTTATTATTAATGAAGTATTACTTTTTTTAATTAAAATCATAATAATTATATAGTTTGGTGATTAATAAGATTATCATTAATGAATTTGGATTAATTCGTTATGTTATTAAAATTTGGAGGAAATTAAATGAATTTTAACAATGGATTAATTGTTGTTTTAGCAGCTATTTGTTTAATTTTCATGTCGTTAACTGCTGTATCTGCAGAAGAATTAATATATAATTCTAATGATGGTGCTCTGGTTAATAATTTAAATGATAAATTAGGTAGTGAATATACTAATTTAAACGGTAATATGGAAGGAGAGGGATATGCTACTGAAAATCTGGTTCCTGTAAATTCAACTGAAATATATGTTAGTGTTGATGGTATGGGTGATGGATTCAGCAATAATCCTACAAATTGGACTTCTGCTATTGATAATATTGGGGATAATGGAACAATATACTTTAATGATGGTGAATATAAGTTCGCAAATCAAGTTATTTCTAAAAAACTTAACATTAAGTGCTCTAGAGAATACTTCTCCTATAATCAATGGTGAAAAATTAGGGAATATTTTTGTTGTTAAAACAGGAAATTCTTTAACTGTAAATTCTTTAACTTTCATAAATGGTGAAGGTAAAGTGGGACTTGCATCTAATGGTGGTGCTATTGAAGTTAGTGATAATGCTAATTTGAATGTTATTTGCTGTACTTTTTAAAGATAATACTGGTACTATTGGTGGTGCGGTTCATATTTCTAATAAAGGAACTGGAAGTTTTGTTAATTCAACATTTATAAGAAATACTGGTAAAACTGCTGGTGGAGCTATTGGTTCTGTTGGTAGAATAATCACTATTGATAATTGTGTTTTTGAAAATAATAGGGCTATTACAAGAAATACTGGAAATGGAGGAGCTATTTATTTAAGTAGTTTTTCAAAAGCTTTAATAAGTAACTGTAATTTCACAGGAAATAATGGAAGTAAATCTGGGGCTATTTATCTGAGTTCTGCACTTGTAAGTAATAATGCAGGTATTACAAACTCTAATTTTGTAAATAATAAAGCAACTTATAATCAGGGAAGTGCCAGCTATGGGCATGGTGGAGGAATTTATGGAACTTCTGAGACAAAATTAAATATTATGGGATGTAGTTTTGTAAATAATACCAATCCTAAAGGTAATTCCAATGATTTATACATTGATTATAACTGTATAGCTAATTGTGATTATAATTGGTGGGGAAGTAATTTAGCTCCGGTATCTAATGTTAACTATAATTTTAAAGGTGATGTTACATTAAACTATTGGCTAATTGCATCTAATAATACTGATAATGGTCAAGTTTCAATTAATATAAATAAATACACTGATAAAGAAGGTAATATTGGCAATATTGAAGGTATTTTAGTTAAAAGACAAGTATTTTTTAATTCAACTGAAATGATACCTAATTCTACAGTAACAGGTATGATTTCTATGTTTAATGGTATTGAAGCTAAAAATATCACTGCGGTTGTTGATAATCAAATATTGAACTTAAAAATAACTCCTTATGTGGAACCTAAATTTGAAGGTAAAGAAGTATATGTTGATGGAAGTGTTAGTGAATCAGGTAACGGTTCTTTACTTAATCCTTTTAAAACTATTTTGGAGGCTGTTGATTTAGCAAATACTGCGGATCATTTAGTGACTATTTATATTTTGGCAGGTACTTATGAAGATATTAATATGACTGTTACAAATAATTTAACTATTAGTAGTTATAATGGAGCTAAAGTTGTTTTAGATGCAAACAATAAAGGTTATTTCTTTAATTCAAATAATTCATCAAATACTTTAACTGTCAATAATTTAATATTTAATAATGCGACAGGATTTTATGGTGGTGGATTTTCAAAGACTATGGGTGGTGCAATAAACTCTGAAGGATATTTGAATGTTTATAATTGTGAATTTAACAACAACAGGGCAGGTTCTAATGGTGGAACTATCTTATCAAGAAATGGAGCTACTTTAATTAATTCTACAATATCTAATGGTGTTGCGGACTATAATGGTGGAGCTATATGTGTTTATGAAAATCTTAGTGTAGTTAATTGTACTTTTATAAATAATCATGCTCAATATCGTGGAGGTGCTATTAAATCCTTTGGTAATGCAAGTATTATAAATTCTACTTTTATGGATAATATTGTTAAACGAAAAGGAGAAGCAGGTTATGGTGGAGCTATCTCAGTTACTTTAGGTAATTTATATATTGATAATTCTATCTTTTTAAATAATACTGCATACTATGGTGGTGGAGCTATTTATTTGGGTGATGGTGATGAATATGGTGTATCCAAATATCTCTTTACTGTTAAAAATTCCATTTTTGATAGCAATTTAGCACCTTTCGGTGGAGCAATAGGAACTAGTGACCGTGGTATAAATATGACTGGTTCTAAAGTTTGCAACAATGCTGTTCCTCAGGACAGTGTAATGTCCAGATATGGAACAGGTACTGGTATTTACATTAAACAGGGAAACAGTCTTGTTAATGGAAGCATATTTGCAGATAATGTTAATTTGGGAAATGGTAAAGATATTTATATTGGTAATGGAAATATTATAGCTAATTATAACTGGTGGGGAACTAATGCTAAAGTAGCAATTCCAAAAAAATGTTCAGGTTAAATCAGGTACTTTAACTTTAGATAATTGGGTAATTATGAATACTACTTATGAAATTAAAGATAATGATATTGAAATTACATCAAACTTTAATAATTGTATTGATGATGAAGGAACCTACATTAAATCACCTGTTAAATTAATGGATATTGATGTTGCATTTGATAATGGTGTTGAATCTAGAGTAATTAAAAGTAAAGATGGAATAGCTAGCACTGTCTTTGATTTAACAACAAGCGGAAGTGTATTTACAATAACTGCAAATAATGAAGTTCAAAAAATTAATATTTCTACAAAACAAGACTCAATAATTAATATTACAGTAAATGATGTTATTGTAGGTAATGATGTGGTTGTTAAGGTTGATATAACTTCTGGTGCTACTGGTAATGTTACTTTTACTGTTGGTGATGTGTCTAAAAATGTTACTATTGTAGATGCTATGGCTAGTGCCACTTTCAAAGATTTAGGTATTGGTGCGTATAATGTTACTGTTGTTTATTCTGGTGATAATAATTATCGTCCGGCTTTAAATAGTTCTTCATTTAATGTAGTGTTGCCTGATGTTGTTATTGGCTCTGTTTCTACTCAATGGTCTTCTGGTATTTATGCTGGTGTAGATAATATTTTTACTATTAACATTAATAATAAAGAGCATGTTAATCTTGGCGGAGTGATTGTTGAGCTGTATTCTAATGAGACTAATAAACTTATTGCTAGTTATGCTATTGATAATTTAGTTTCTGGTAATAATAAGATTACTTTAGTTGATCCTACTATTAGGCCTATTGATGAAAATACTGTTTGGCCTAATGCATCAAGTAATAAGATTAATTTTATTGTTAAATTAAAATATAAAGAGTTTGATTTAAATAATAAGACTATTACTAAAATTTTGGCTTATAATGGTTATTTAAATAAAACTTATGCATATAATGGCTCTGGCAATATTATCAATCGTAATTATACTATTTCCGGTGATGTGATTATTTCAAGTCAACCTGCTTCCCAGTATATGAGTCAATTTTCCAAATTTAGAAATGAAACTTGGAATATTATGATTCCTGAGGATTCTAATGTTGTTAAAGCAATTCTTTACTTTAATTATAATTGGGATACAAGTTTATTCCCTAATGGCTGGAATTTAACATTTAATGGACATGATATAACTAATAAGTATATTAATCATGAAATTGACCAAGGTAATTTAGGTGGTTATGGTGCATATCGATATGGAAGTTTAGTATTTGATGTAACTGATTATTACAATAGTAATGGAAACAATAGTTTTGTAATTAATAAAACTGTCAATTGTGCTCTTTATCCTAGTACTTTAGCTGTTTTATATAATATTACAGGCAGTGAAAGTATTAAAGATGTTTACTTTAGTGATTGTTGTGATATTTTCTACCCATATTATAATCAATATGGTTATGATGATAAACTTAGTTCATTGTTTACATTTAATAATTTAAATATAAATGGTGTTATTAATGCAACATGGTATGCTTTTGCGGGTTCTGGTAACAATGGTGATGGTAATTTAACTTTCAATGGTGTTGAATATGTCAATGTTTGGGATGGAGGTAGTCAGGAGAGTTGTAATGCATTTATTGTTGATGTAACTAACATTATTAAAGAAAATAATACTGCATATTTCCTCACTTCATCTGATAGTAAGGTTCAAACTACTGTTGTTGCTTATGAGCAAATTTTAGTAGTTGAAAGACAAAAAAGAAATTCAACAATCATCATTGATGTTAATGATGTTAAAATAGGTGAAGATGTAGTTGTTAATGCTAGTGTAACCTCTGGGGCTACGGGTAATTTTACTTTCACTATTGGTAATAAAACTCAAACTGTTGCTATTAGTGATAGTAAAGCTTCTGCTATTTTTAAAGGTTTAGCTAGTGGTAATTACACTGTTAAAGTTGAATATTCTGGTGATGATAATTATAATGCTAATCAAAGCACAGCGAACTTTATGGTGTCCAAAATATCTGATTACAACATGGATATTTCTGTTCCTGAAATTAAAGAAGGAGTAAATTCCACTATTGGTGTAGATTTACCTAAAGATGCAACCGGAACAGTTACTGTTGAAATTGACAGCAAAAAATACACTGCAAATGTAATTGACGGAACTGCAAATGTAATTGTTTCTGGTTTAAGTGCTGGAGATTATAATATCACTACTGTTTACTCCGGAGATGCTAAATATGATTCCATGACTAAAAAGGAAACATAACAGTAATTCCAAATGTAAATGTAAACTTGGATGTTAGTGATGTTGAAATGTTTTACCATGATGGAACTCGTTTAATTGCCAAATTAACAGATTTCCAAGGTAAACCAATAGTCAATGCTACTATATACTTCAGTATTAATGGTGTAACCTATGCTAAAACAACTGATGCTAATGGTACTGCTTCTATAGGGCTTAATTTAGATTCCAACATATATCAAGCAACCATATATTATAACGGATCTGCTAATTATAGCAAAATCTCTAAAAATATTACAGTTGCTATTAATTCAAGTATTATAGCTGATGATTTAGTTAAAATGTATCAAAATGCTACTAGATTCTATGCTAAATTCTTAGGTAGTGATGGAAAAGTATTAGCTAATACTCAGGTTAAATTTAACATCAACGGTGTTTTCTATACTAGAAGCACAGATAAATATGGTGTAACCAGTTTGGATATTAATTTAAGGCCGGGAAATTATATTTTAACAGCTTACAACCCTGTAACTGGTGAACAACAAGGATTTAACATAACTGTAAAATCATTAATAGTACAAAATGACTTAACTAAGTATTACATGAATGCATCTAAGTTCCAAGCAACTATCTATGATAAAAACGGAAGTTTAGCAGTAAATAAAAATGTAACCTTCAATATCAATGGAGTATTTTATACAAGAACCACAGATTCCAACGGTGTAGTTAGTTTGAATATTAATTTAAGATATGGAGAATATATTGTCACAACAATATATGATGGATTAGACATAGGTAATAATATATTTGTTTTACCTACACTGGTTACTCATGACCTTAATATGGCTTATGGAGACGGCAGTAAATTTACTGCACAAACCTTAGATGGTCAGGGAAAACCATTAGCTAATCAAAATGTATCATTTAACATAAATGGTATATTTTATAATGAAATAACTGGTGATAATGGTATTGCTTCATTAAATATTAATTTAATGAGTGGAAAATACATTATTACATCTTATTGGAATGATTTCCAAACAGGAAACAATATAAAATTAGTCCTTAAGAGAATTTCTATTATTCTCTTAATTTTTTTTTTTTTAACAAATATTGTTGATAAAAACAGAAATTCCACTAATAAATTGAAAAGTGAATCTGAACATTTGATTTCAGATTATCTTGGAAGTTTAAAAAATGTTTACAATTTATTTGAAATTCTTTGGAAGTACGGTTTAATATAATCAATTGAAGATTGGCTTTTTGTTAACAAAAACATTATATAATTCGATTTAGGTTTTTGATTGAGTTATCATGTCTTTAATCTAGAATGGATAAAAATCAACGGGAAATTAAAATATCGTTATACATCATGAGTCTATTTTTAATTGCATTGTAGCTGATGTAATATATGATAATAAAGATAAAACAACTACTGAAAAGTTTTTAAAAGAATCTGCATGAAATAAAAATAAAATTGCAATCACAACAGATTTAGATAAAAAAGATATTCTACAAGAATCTCATTTCTGATGAAGAATATCCTGGATGCTACCAACAACTGAAAATAATTAGATATTTGTTTGATTTAAATAATTGCAATGAATTCACAAATAAATTATAATCTTTAATTTATCATAAAACTGAATTTCGTGTATAATAATTTCAAATATTTATGAAACTTGCACAAAGATATAAAAGTTTCATTCATCACTTAAAAGATAAGAAAATTGAAAAAACAAGTAACAAAATTGAAAATGTATTTAAAAAAACAATGCCAAAAATCTAGGAAACAAACATTCAAGACTAACCAAGGAGTTTTAAAATGAATATATTTCAGAAATTTGATTTGGAGCCAAAATAGAAAACCGATTTTGAAAATCAACAAAGTTTTTGAAAGGGTTCTGTAGGGAATTAGCTAAATAATTATATATTAGTTTTAATAAATTATTCAATCAATTAATTTAATAGGAGATAAAAACCATGGTAGTGAAAGTAGAAGTATTTACATCTGATAGCTGTCCTCATTGTCCGGCTGCAGTTAATGTTGCTAATGAAGCAAAAAGAAGTTTTAGGTGATGCTGCGGATATTATTATTTGTAATATTGCTTCAGAAGAAAATAGGCAAAAAAAGCAATTAGCCTTGGAATTATGGCTGTTCCTACAATAGCTATTAATGATGAAGTGGCATTTGTTGGTGCACCTGCTTTAGATGAACTTGTTAATAAAGTTAAATCTTTGATTTAATTTTATCTTCTTTTTTTATAACTTGTAAACATGACAAATGAAAATTATACTGGAGTTACTACTGGAACTATAGCTACTGCCTGTTCTCTTGCAGCTTTGGAATCTATTTTGGATACTTCAGATATTGATTGTGTCAAAGTCAAAACACCTAAAAAAAAAACTTTAGACATTATAATTGATGAATGCAAAAGGTTATCTCATTCTTCTGCCTGTGCTGTAGCTCATAAGAATCCTTATAATGATCCTGATGTTACTGTAGGTCTGGCTATTGTTGCTACTGTTGAATTATTGGATAAAACCAGTGATGAAGATAGTGTCATAATAACTGGTGGTGAGGGTGTTGGTAAAATAACAAAACCTTACCTTCAAATTCCAGTGGGGGAATATGCAATAAATCCGGTTCCCCGCAGAATGATTAAGAAAAAATTTGGAAAGGATTTTGCCGGAAGATAAAGTAGCTAAAGTAACAATTTCAATTCCTGAAGGTCGAAAGATAGCTAAAAAAACAATGAATCCTAAATTGGGTATTGTTGGAGGAATATCTGTCATTGGAACTACTGGAATAGCCAGATCCATGTCCAGTGAAGCTTATAAAAATTCCATTGTTACTCAAATAGATGTTGCATTGGCTTTAAATTTGGATAATCTGGTTTTTGTTCCGGGAAATATTGGTGAAAAATTGGCATTAAAGCAACTTGACATTACAAAGCAGCACATTATTCAGACTGGAAATTATGTTGGTTTTTATGTTTGAGGAAGCCAAAAAAAGAGGAATTGATGAATTTACTTTCTTTGGTCACATTGGAAAGCTGATTAAAATAGCCGGCGGAATTTTTAACACCAAACATGCAATAGCAGACGGAAGGCGGGAAATAATGATTACTCATGCAGGTATTTGCGGTGCTGATACAAAAACACTTCAGAAACTGTATGATTCTAAAACAACTGAAGACATGTTGGATATTTTAGATGAAGAAAATTTGCATTTGGATGTTTGTAATAGTATTGCATTGGCTATTAAAGAGAGATGTATGCAGAGATTTGATTTAGATTTAAATGTTATTTTTGGTTGATATGGAAGGTAACTATTTAAATGATAATTTTGAAAGGTTTTTATTATGAAAATAGCAATGGTCGGTCAGTTTCCGCCTCATGTAGGTGGTGTAGGGGTTCATATTCATACTTTATCCAAGGAACTTGTAAAACAAGGTCATGAAGTTTATGTAATAACTTATCCTCATAAAGATATTGAAGATATTGATGGTATTCATGTAATCGGAACCAAAGGAGTTAATATTATGGAATCCGTGGATTGATGTTTAAGATAAATGCAAAAAAAAGCATTGGAAAACTTATTAAAAGAAGTTGACATTGATATTATCCATGGCCATTACCTGTTTCCTGCAGGGGCAGCAAGTGTTGAAGTTGGAAAAAAACATGGTATTAAAACATATATAACTGCACATGGTTCTGACATGTTTGAAATGTATAAAAAACAGTTTTTTATGAAGCCTATTATTAAAAAAAGTATTAAAAAGGCAGATGTTATTTTTGCAGTAAGCAATGCTTTGAAAGATGAAATATTAGCTACTAAAGTTCCTGGAATTGAAAATAAAACAAGGTTGTATTGGAATTCTGTGGATATTGATAAGTTTAATAATAATTCAAATACTCAGTTCAAATCACAATTTAAAAATGATAATCCAATTGTTTTTTTTGTAGGCAATATTATCAAACGTAAAAATGTAAATTCTTTACTGGAAGCTAAAAAATAGCTAAAACTGATTATAATCTTGTTGTTGTAGGAAATGGCCCTCTTTTTAAAACAGCTTAAGGATAAAGCAGAAAAAAAGAAAATATTTCTGATGTTTATTTCACAGGGGCCAGAAATGATGTGGAAAATATTATGCCATGTGCAGATATGCTTGTATTGCCGTCTTTTTCAGAAAGTTTCGGGCTGGTTTTAATTGAAGCTCTGGCCTGCGGAAAACCCGTTATCGGAAGTGATGTTGGGGGAATTAAAGAAATTATAACTCCTGGAAGGTGGGGCTGTTAATTGACCCGAACAGTCCTGAAACTATATCTGATGCTATTGATAAGATGATTTTGGATGATGAATTTAGAAGTAATTTAGCTTCAAATGCAAGAAACAGGGCTAAAATATTCAGTAAAGTTGAAATTCCTTATGATGAGGTAAAATAATGAAAAAATCAGTAAGGTCTCCAGGTTCAGCAACAGTAATTAATGCAATAGCTACAGGTTTCGGTGCTGCTTTTGGTATAGGTTTGGATATAAAATGCTGTGCCAATACTCAAAATAGTTCTATAACCTGCTCTAATGATGTTGGAGCACCAACTACATTGATGGAGATTTGTGCTAAAAAAAACTTTTGAAAAATATGGAATTTCTTCAGATGATTTTGGAATGAATTTTAAGACAGAATCCGAACTGCCGATGGCATCAGGATTATCAAGCAGCAGTGCATTATCTAATGCTGTTGTAAGTATATCTTCCAAAATTATTGCAGAAGAATTTAATTTAATGCCTCTTGATGATTTGGAAATAATCAATTTAGCTATTGATGCATCTCTTGAGGCAAAAGTTACTATAACCGGATCATTTGATGATGCAACAGCTTCATATTTTGGAGGAGTTGTTGTTACAGATAACAAAAATAGAAAATTCATCATCAAAGAGAAAATGGAAGAATATCCTGTTTTGGTTTATATGCCTAATTTTGGTTCTAAATCCGGAAGTTCTGATGTTGGCCGTATGAAAGTGCTGTCACCACTTGTTGAAACAGCTTTCGGATTGGCCAGATCAGAGATTATTTTAAAGCACTTAATTTAAATGGTTTAATTTATGCAAACACTTTAGGTTTTGATTCCAATATAGCTATTGATGCTTTGGAAGTTGGTGCAATAGCTTCAGGTTTATCTGGAACGGATCATCATTTGTAGCTATATGTGAGGATGAAGCAATTGATGATATTAAGGAAACTTGGTCCAAATATGAAGGAAGGGTTATTGAAACAAAAGTTGATAACATCGGGTGTCAGTTTATAGGATAATAATTTTATGTATGACCAAAATAAATTTTTATTAGAAACGTCAAATAATCCATAGTATTAAATAGTATAATACTAATAAATTATATTATTATCATTATTATCAAAAGATGGTGATTTCTTGAAAAATAATTACAAGCTAAAATCTTTTAAAGATAAAAAAAGATGCCGAGAAAGTGCTTTTAGACTCTAGAAAACGCATTGATGAAATTGATAATGAAATTTTTGATTTAATTTGTCAGAGAACTTCATTTGCTATGGATATAGCTCTTGCAAAGGACTATATTGGCATGCCTGTATATGATAAGAAAAGAGAGGATTCAATTCATAAAAAAATTGGGGAGTTGTCTGAAAAAAACCATATTGATGTTGATATTAGTAATCAAATCATGGATATGCTAACTACATTAAGTAAAAATGAGCAAAAAGAAATTTTAAGGAGGAATGTTAATGGGTAATATTAGAACTTCATTTGTTAAACGTTTAGCAAAAAGAGCTTATAGAAACTCACAAAGGAGTCTTCACTACTGATTTTGACCAAAATAAAAAATTAGTTATGGAATATTCCACTGTAAGTACTAAACATTTAAGAAATAAACTCGCTGGATATGTTACAAGACTTGTGAGATTAGAACAAACTCAAGAATAAGTCTTTTTCATTTTTTTATTTTTTTTATTATTATCATTATTTTGTTCAGTTTTATCATTCTACTTTTTTTTTTTAATTTTATTCTTTTTGTAACCTATTTTAAAAGTTTATTAATGTGTTTATTCATATAAATAATTAGGTATTTTTGTTTAATCAAAAATCTAGTGAAATTTTTATGGAAATAGGTGAATATTAATGGATTTAATAGTAGCGAAATTCGGAGGTACATCGGTTGGAGATGGCTCCAGAATTAGAAAAGCAGCGCAATCTGTGGTAAATGAATATATGAAAGGCAATCAATTAGTTGTAGTTGTTTCTGCAGTTAATAATGCAACTGATGAGTTAATTGAATTGTCTAATGAAGCTATTGGTGGAGGTTTAACTGATAAGCAAAAGGCAGAAATAATGGCTATGGGTGAATTAACTAGCTCAAGATTATTTGCTGCAGCTATTGAATCTTTAGGTGTAAAGGCAGAATTTATCGATCCATACAATGATAAATGGCCGGTTATAACTGATTCCAATTCACTCAATGCCAAAATTGATTTTGCAACAACTGATAAAAAATGCGAAGGAATAAAAAATCTTATTAGCCAAGGTATTATCCCAGTTATTTGCGGATTTTTAGGAAAAGGTCCTAGTGGTGAAATTACGACTATTGGGAGGGGCGGCAGTGATGTAACTGCATTTTTTTGGGCATTGTTTAAGTGCCAATAATGTAGTTATTGTCACTGATGTTGACGGAGTAATGTCAACTGACCCTAATAAAATAGAAGAAGCTGAATTATTAGATGAAATTTCTGTTGAAGAAATGAGGGACTTAGCTACTCATGGAGCACAGGTTTTACATCCTCATGCTCTAAAAAATATAAAGACCCGCTTATAAGTGCAAAAATTATCAACTTCAATAATGGTGATTTAAGTTCTGAAGGTACAAAAATAACTGGCCCTTTTGAAGGAGACATGTTAAAAACTGTATCTTTGTATAAAAATCCTATTTCTGTCATTGCTATTGTTGGAGAAGAAATGCTCAAAAAAAAGTGGGACTTTTAGCAGATTTAACTTCATGTCTTGCAGAAAATGAAATTAACATATTTGGCATTTCAGCAGGTCAGAATTCTATAACTGTATTTGTAGAAAAAAGGATTCTGATAAAGCATATCATTTATTACACAGTTGGGTAATTGATGAAGATGTTTTAAGTTCATTGTCTCTTGGTGATGATACAGCTATGATTACTGTAGTCAGTCCTGAGTTTATCGATGAACCCTGGCATTATTTCTAATATTACAAACCCGCTTAGAAAAAAACGATATCAACATTGTTGAGATTTCTTCCTCTCAAACTGCTGTGGTATTATTTGTCGATTGGAAAGATGGTGAAAAAGCACTTGAATTAATTAAAGAGGTTTTAAAATGAATTTTGAAGGAACATATGTTGCAATGGTAACTCCATTTACTGATGATGGTAACATTGACGAAGAAGGATTTAGATCCAATATTAATTATTTAATTGATAAAGGTGTAACTGGTTTGCTTGGTGCCGGAACTTCTGGTGAATCAGCTACATTAACTCATGAGGAACACAGAAAAGTAGTGGAAATTTTAATTGATGAAGTTGGTGGTAGAGTCGAAACAGTAGCTGGATCTGGTAGTAATTCTACACATGAAGCTATTGAATTGACTAAATCTGCAGAAGAATTAGGTGCTGATGCCGCTTTAGTAATTACTCCTTATTACAATAAACCACAACAGCATGCATTAATTAAACATTATCAGGCTATTAGTGATGCAACTGATATTCCTATTATAGCATATAATGTTCCGTCACGTACTGGTGTAGACATGAGTGTTGAAACTATTGTGGAATTAGCTAAAATTGATGGTGTGGATGCAGTTAAAGAAGCTAGTGGGAGTGTAAATAAAGTATCCGAACTTTATAAAGCTTTAACAAAAGAAGGTCTTGAAGAAGATTTCAATATATTGTCTGGTGAAGACGGCTTGACTTTACCAATCATGGCTTTAGGAGGAACTGGTGTAATCAGTGCATCAGCTAATGTTGATCCTAAGAGGATGGTTTTAATGGTTGACAGTATATTAAATGATGATTATACAAGGGCTCAGGAGCTTCATTACGAAATGATTGATGTAATTGATGCTCTTTTCATTGAAAGCAATCCTGTACCTGCAAAAACAGCAATGAACATAATGGGTCTTCCTGCAGGACCTCTCAGGGCACCGTTAACAGATATGAAAGATGAAAATGTTGAAATTCTCAAAAATGCTTTAAAAGAAGCAGATTTAATTTAAGTTGGTAATATTATGATTAAAGTAGCAGTCACCGGAGCAGCTGGAAGAATGGGCTCTGGTATTATTAGAAAAATAACACAGCAAGATGATATGGAAGTAGTAGCAGCTATTGAAATTCCTAATTCTCCATTAGCTGGAGTGGATGCAGGTATTCAAGCAGGTGCTGGTGAACTTGGAGTTAAAATAGTCGGTGCTGAAAAATTAGAAGAAACATTAAAAGAATCTAAAGCAGATGTTTTAGTTGATTTCACCATAGCTCATGCAGCAGTTGAAACAGTTAAAAAAGCTACAGCATGTGGTGTTAATGTTGTAGTAGGTACTACTGGTTTTACTGATGAACAAATGGCTGAAAATATTAAAAATGTAAAAGACAATGATGTAAAAGCAGTTATTTCATCTAACATGTCTATTGGGGTAAATGTATTTTTCAATACTTTGAAAAAATTAACTCCTATCTTAAATGATTTTGACATTGAAATTATTGAAGCACATCACAATCAGAAAAAAGATGCTCCATCTGGAACTGCAATGACTGCATTTGAAGTAATAGCTAATGAACTTGACCGTGACCCTGAAGAAGTAGGAGTTTATGGAAGACAAGGAATGGTTGGTAAAAGAACCAAAGAGGAAATAGGTTTACATGCTATTCGTGGTGGAGACATTGTTGGAGACCACACTGTAATGTTTATCGGAGATGGTGAAAGAATAGAATTCACTCACCGTGCTCACATAAAGGGAAGTTTTTATTGCAGGTGTAATTAGAGCTATTCGATACATTCCAGATGCGGAATCAGGTATTGTAAGTAGTATGAATGATGTTTTAGGATTAGAATAGGTGTTATCTATGGTGAATGTTGGTATACTTGGTGCAACTGGAATGGTTGGTCAAAGATTTATCCAATTACTTGATAACCATCCAGATTTTGAAATTACAGCATTAGCTGCATCTTCAAGATCTGCAGGTAAAAGATATGAGGATGCTACTACATGGTATCTTGATAATGAAATGCCTGATTCTGTTAAGGACATTATTGTAAAAGAAACTGATGCTGATGCAATGGATAATGATGTGGATATTGTATTTTCATCTCTTCCAACAGAATTTGCAGCTAAAGTTGAAAAAGATTTTGCTCGTGATTATGTTGTTGCAAGTAATGCTAGTGCTCACAGGATGAAAAAAATATTCCTTTAGTTATCCCTGAAGTTAATCCGGAATATCTGGATATGATTGATGCTCAGCAAAAGGAAAATAATTGGGATGGATTCATCGTAACCAATCCTAACTGTTCAACTATTGCTTTAACTTTGTCATTAAAACCAATTGTTGATAATTTTAATGTAGATGCAATTAGAGTGTCAACAATGCAGGCAGTATCTGGTGCAGGTTATAATGGTGTGCCTTCTATGGCTATTGTTGATAATCTCGTTCCTTATATTGGCAGTGAAGAGGAAAAGATGGAAAGTGAAACATTACATCTTTTAGGTAACTATGACGGGGAAAAAAGTTTCCAATGCTGATTTCAAATTAAGTGCTTCATGTCATAGGGTTCCTGTTATTGACGGCCATACTGAAGCAGTATTTGTTGAGTTGGATGATGACTTTGATATTAATGATGTTAAAGAAAAAATGGCTAATTTCAAAGCATTGCCTCAAAAATTAAATTTGTTCTCTGCACCTGAAAATCCAGTAATTGTCAAAGAAGAAATTGACAGGCCTCAACCAAGAATGGACAGAAATGCTGGTAATGGTATGTCTGTTTCTGTTGGAAGGTTAAGGAAAGACCAAGCATTTGATAACAGTTTCAAATATGTATTGGTTGGGCATAATACAATTCGTGGAGCTGCTGGAGCTTCTGTATTAAATGCTGAATTAATCAATGATAAAATACTCTAATTTTATCCTTTTTATTTTCTTATTTTTTCTAATATTTTTTTTTATTTTTCATATAATTTCTGTTTAGTTTTAATTTCAATTTTTGGTGGTTTTTAGAGTTTAATTTAAATAGTATGAATTTCATAATACTTTAATAGTTATAATATTTGAATTTTTATTATTCAACTAGATATTGGGATAAAAATTTTTTGAATTAAAGGGATAACATGGAATTAGGTGCTGGTATTGAAAACGAAACCTTACAAAATTTAATTCGTGATTGTTTATTGGAGCTAAACAGGCTTAAATTCGATTTAACTGAATTGGAAATAGCTAAAGCTAGAGATACCACTCCTCAGAAGATTCAGGAACTCGAAAATCATATTCTTAACAAAGAAAAAAGAAGTTTCTCTTATTAAATTTAAAGCTGAGGATGAAATTAGTCTTTTGAAAAAAACAGCTAGAGGAAAAGGATGCTTTAATTAAAAATCAGGAAGATAGAATTTATGAATTAGATTATGTAAACAATTCTCTTGATGAGATTAAAGAATATTTTGCAGAGCAATTAAGGGATTATAAGAAAAAAGAGCTTGCTGAAGTTAATGAAAGATTAAACGAATCTTTTAAAAGTATTGCTGAGAAAGATGCTCAAATTAATACACTTTCAAGAACTATTGATGATTATAAGATTCAGGTTATCAAATTAGAAAATAATGCAGAATTCAAAAGCAGGATTTCTGATCTTGAAAGGGAACTTGAATATAAAAATAATGAGTTGTCTGAAAAAAATAACATGATTACTGCTAAAGAAAATGAAGTATCTCTTTTAAGAGAGTCCACTATTCCTAAAGATAATTACATTAATCTTCAAAAAGAATTGTCTTTTTTAAGGGAGTCTACTATTCTAAAGAAGATTACATCAGTCTTCAAAAAGAATTGTCTTCCAGAGATGATAAAATTAAACGTTTGGAAGAAATCAATAATTTCTTTAATGAGCTTCAGGAAGAACAGGAAGCTTATGAAACTATGGACAGAACTCCTCCATTTAGGTTGGAGAAAAAGCGATTTAATAAAAAATAATCTATTTTTAATCTTTTTTTTTTAGAAATGCTCTGACTGGAGAAGCTTCTGCTTCAATATTTAACGGAATAAAGAATGAACTATAGCTAGTTTTATTTAAATTATCACAGTTGGTTATATTTTCAACAATCCACACATTATTTTCAAGTAACTTTTTATGATTTGTATCTTTTCCATATTTATCTACTGAACATGTATCTATTGCAATTCCTTTAAAGTTCTTTTCTATGATTAACTCAGTTAATTCATCTGAGATGTAAGGATTTTCATAGAAGTACTTATCACTACCAAAATATTTGCTCCATCCTGTGATTATTATGGCTATCTTTTCTTTTGAATTTTTTAAATTACAATTTTTAACTAAAATTTCTTTACTTTTGCTTTCCACATAATTTATACTAGCTTTACCAATAAAATTTTTAAGAGGCAATTGGGATATTTTTTTGCCGTTTATGATATAATGGAATGGGGAATCCATATGTGTACATGTATGAAGTCCAGTTTCTAATTTAAGCAATGTGGAACTGTCAGTTTCATTAGCTTTTTAAAATAATTAAGTTTTGTTTTAGGATCCCATGGGTATTCTGAGAGTTCATTTTTTATTTTGTGTGTAAGATCAATATATTCCATTTTTTACAACCGATAAGTATTTATATAACCTTAAACTCACTATATGGTAGAAGGGTTATTCAACAATATAATTATTTTTCATGTTGATATTTAAACTGTTCTATAAATAATAAATTAATTTTAAAAGGTGATTTTAATGGCACAAGGTGGACAACCAATTTTTATTTTACCTGAAGGAACAAACAGGTCTGTCGGAAGAGATGCTCAAAGAAACAATATTTTAGCAGGAAAAGTACTTGCTGAAACCGTAAGAACCACATTAGGTCCAAAAGGAATGGACAAAATGTTAGTGGATGGACTTGGAGATATCGTTGTAACCAATGACGGTGTTACAATCTTAAAAAGAAATGGATATCGAACATCCTGCAGCTAAAATGTTAGTGGAAGTAGCTAAAACTCAAGAAGACGAAGTTGGGGATGGAACTACTACTGCAGTAATCATTGCTGGAGAATTATTGAAAAAATCCGAATCTTTATTGAATCAAGATATTCACCCAACAATCATTGCAATGGGATACAGACAAGCAGCTGAAAAAGCACAAGAAATCTTAGATGATATTGCAATCGATTCAGTTGATGAAGAAACTTTAATTAAAGTAGCTATGACTGCTATGACTGGTAAAGGAACTGAAGCAGCACGTGAACCATTAGCAAAATTAATCGTAGATGCAGTTCAAAAAGTAGCTGAAGACGGTGCAGTAGACACTGATAATATTAAAATTGAGAAAAAAGACGGTGCTGTTGTAGAAGACTCTACTTTAGTTGAAGGAGTAATTGTTGACAAAGAAAGAGTACACTAAGGTATGCCTTCTGAAGTTAAAGATGCAAAAATCGCATTAGTTAACTCTCCTCTTGAAGTAAAAGAAACTGAAGTTGATGCAGAAATCAGAATAACTGACCCTGCTCAAATGCAAGCTTTCATTGAACAAGAAGAAAAAATGGTTAAAGACATGGTAGATAAAGTAGCTGAATCTGGTGCTAATGTATTATTCGCACAAAAAGGTATTGACGATTTAGCACAACATTACTTATCTAAAGCAGGTATTTTAGCTGTAAGAAGGGTTAAAAATCAGATATTGAAAAATTAGCTAGAGCTACTGGTGCTAATGTAGTAACTAACTTAGAAGACTTAACTGCTGACGATTTAGGTGAAGCAGGTATTGTAGAAGAAAGAAAAGTATCTGGCGAAGAAATGATCTTTGTAGAAGAATGCAGTGTAGCTAAATCTGTAACCTTATTCGTAAGAGGAAGTACCAAACACATTGTTGATGAAATCGTAAGAGCTATTGAAGACGCAATTGGTGTTGTAGCAGCTACTGTTGAAGATGACAAAGTTGTAGCTGGTGGAGGAGCTCCTGAAATTGCAATGGCTAAAAAACTCAAAGACTATGCTGATTCAATCAGTGGAAGAGAACAATTAGCTGTAAATGCATTTGCAGAAGCTTTAGAAATTGTTCCTAAAACCTTAGCTGAAAATGCAGGTTTAGACAGTATTGATTCATTAGTAGATTTAAGAGCTGCTCATGAAAACAGTGCTGTAATGGGATTAGATGTATTTACCGGTAAAGTAGCAGATATGAAAGAAGCTGGTGTAATTGAACCTAAACGTGTCAAAAAACAAGCTATCCAATCTGCTTCTGAAGCAGCTGAAATGATTTTAAGAATTGATGATGTAATCGCATCTAGCGGTAAAGGTGACGCTGACATGGGCGGTATGGATCCTGCTGCTATGGGCGGTATGCCTCCAATGATGTAAATCTAAAAGAAATTATTTAATTTCTTTTTTTTTTTTTTATTTTTAAGGTATTATCTTGCAAGCTAAACGACTTATTTTTAAAAATTCAACTGGAGACAGAGCATATATCTGTGAAAACTCTATAGTGGTTGAGTTTGGAGTTTGCAGGAATGGAATTTCAACGTCTGATTTAAATGGCGGCTACAAAAAAGATTTTAAAACAGCTTTCAACCATTATTTATCTCAGAAAAACATTGATTTTTTAGAAAACCACAGCATAAATGATTATCTGCTTAGGCAAAGCGAAATTTTAGGAATTGATTCTGATTTTACAACAGGTCTTTTAACTTCCGCTCAGATGGAAAATGCATGTGTTGTTACAAAACATTTTAAAAATCTTGAAGTCAGTGCAATAACTACTGCAGGTGTAAGAGTAAATGCCTCAAGAGCAGGAGACAGTGCAAGCTATTATGAGGAAAATGGAGAGTTTCACTTTGATGTTGGAACAATTAATATAATTGTTTTAACTAATGTTTCGTTAGAACCCGGAACATTAGCTAATGGATTAGTAACTGCTACTGAAGCAAAAACTGTAGCTTTAAACAATTTAAGAATTCCCAGTCAGTTTTCAAATGGATTTGCAACGGGAACAGGGACTGACGGAATAGCTATTTTTTCAAATATGGAATCCAAAAACAGATTATCCAATGCAGGAAAACATTCGAAACTCGGAGAATTGATAGCCAAATGTGTTATTGAATCAATAGGTGAGGCTATTAAAAGACAGGTCTGGATTACAAAAGAATCTCAATGCAGTGTTTTAGCCCGTCTAAGAAGATATGATTTGGATATTAATGAGTTTTATAATAATATTGGTGATAAGGAAGAATTTATAAAATCATTACAGGAAGCTGCAAGAAAACAGGAAAATGTAGCCGTAACCACTTCAATTTTACATTTAATTGATGAAGTTGAAAATGAACTGCTGGATAAGAAAGTAGCTTATGGCTTAGCTGATTCTATTTTTGGAAAATAATTGCAGGGATTATCCTATTCAAAAAGATTTTAAGGTTTTGGATTAATAAATTTTTAAGTTAATTTTTTATAATAATAGCTAGTGATATATATTGCATGATAAGACTGGCAAGTATAAGAGACATTAGGGGAATTAATGAACTGCTGCTTCAGGTTCAGAAAGTTCATTCAGACATTCGTCCGGATTTATTTAAATATATTGGAACAAAATATAATGATTCTGAACTTGAGGGGATTATAAAAAAATAGTGAAACTCCAGTATTTGTTTATGAATCAGATAATAAGGTAGTGGGGTATGTATTTTGTATTGTAACCAATTATCATAACGATACTTCTTTTTGCGACCATAAAACTATTTATATTGATGATTTGTGTGTTGATGAAAATGCAAGGCATGAAGGAATTGGAACTGCATTATACGAGTATGTTTTGGAATATGCAAAAAGTATCGGATGTCATAATGTCACATTAAATGTCTGGGAAGGCAATGACAGTGCCATAAAATTTTATGAAAATATTGGAATGAAAATTCAAAAGGTTTCCATGGAACAAATATTATAAAAATCTTCAATATTTTAATACTTCTTTGAACATATATATAACTGATGTTAAAATTTAGCTGAAAAATTGAATGTTCTTAGGAGTTTTTAATATGGTTGCTTTCGAAAGAATAAAATCCGGTATTCCGCAGCTAGACGAAACCTTAGATAATATTCGTTTAGGAGATAATGTAGTATGGCAAGTTTCTAATTTAGATGAATTTTTTATATTTTGTGGAGCCTTTTGTTAAACAAGCTCAGGAAGATAATAAAAACCTGATTTACATAAATTTTGGTCAGCATGAGCCATTAATAGACATGACTGCTGATGATTTTTTAAAGTTGGAGGTTGAAAAGAATAATTCTGAAACTGACTTTGCAATGATTGAACGTGACGGAATTAAAATTTATCATGTGGACCCGAACAAGCAGTTTGAACCTTTTAATTTGGAAGTTCATAACATCATTACAAAAAAGAGGGTAGGGATGCTTTTTATGTATTTGACTGTTTGTCTGATTTACAGGCTGCATGGTCTACCGATTTGATGATGGGAAATTTCTTTTAGAGTAACATGCCCTTATTTATTTTCTCTTGATACTGTAGCTTATTTCCCGATTATTAGAGGTAAGCATTCTTTTGAAGCGATAGCTAAAATTCGTGAAACAACACAGCTTTTTTTAGATTTGTACTCTCATAAGGATGATGTGTATGTGCATCCTCTGAAAGTATGGAACAGATATTCTCAGAATATGTTTTTAGGTCATAAATATGAAACTAAAAAAGGAATTTTAACAACATTGACCGACGGTTTGGAAGTAAGTAATTTTTATAAGGTTGTTAACAGGGCTGCTGATTATCATAATGAGCAAAACACAGATAGTTGGGAAAGATTCTTTGAATTGACCAAGTTACAGCATGAAAATAATGAGGATATTTCTGATAAATGCGATTTAATGTGCAGAATGCTCATGACTAAAGATAAAAACATGATTCGAAAAGTTAAAGAATATTTTGCACCTGAAGACTATTTTTCAGTTTATAATCGTGTTGTTGGAAGTGGTATGATTGGAGGTAAAGCCTGCGGTATGCTGCTTTCACGTAAAATCATAGAACATGACCGTCCGGATATCTATGCTGATTTTGAACCTGATGATTCATTTTACATATGTTCTGATTTGTTTTATACATATATTGTTTCAAATGATTTGTGGGATATTCGGGTAAAGCAAAGAACTAAAGAAGGTTATTACGAGGCTGGAAAAGAACTTGAGGAAGGTTTGAAAAACGGTACTTTTTTCTGATGATATTCGTGAGAAGTTTAGAAGGCTTCTGGATTATTTCGGTCAAAGTCCGATTATTGTAAGATCAAGTAGTTTTTTAGAAGACGGTTTTGGGAATGCATTTGCCGGAAAATATGAGTCTGTTTTCTGTGTTAATAGAGGGTCTATTGAAGAACGGTTGGAAGCTTTTTTGAAGAAGCTGTTAAAACAGTATATGCAAGTACAATGAATATATCTGCTTTAGAGTATAGGAGCTTAAATGATTTGGATGATAACGATGAACAAATGTCTTTACTTGTTCAGAGAGTGTCAGGGTCTTATTATCGGGATTATTTCTTCCCTTCTGCAGCAGGAGTTGGATTTTCGTATAGTCCATATTCTCCATTGCCTGATATGGGACATAATGGGGGAATGTTAAGATTAGTCATGGGTTTAGGTACAAAAGCGGTAGATAGGACTCAAAGAGATTATCCCCGTATTGTTAATTTGGATAAACCGAAAGCTATGGAAGTTCCAAGTGTTGTTGAGAGGCATAAACATTCTCAGCATTATTTGGATGTTTTGGATTTAAAAAATATTAAAGTAAGTGAAATTTCTGTTGATGAAGGTATTGGGGTAGTTCCAATTTATGCAAAAAGGGCAGTAGTTGAACATGACACTGATGCAGAGCGCAGATTTCGTGAAAGGGGTCAAAGAAGGGATGTAACCTTTGTAAATTGTAACGGTTTAGTTAACAATGATAAATTTACATCATTGATGAAGGAATTGCTTCAAACTTTAGAGGCAGCTTATGACTATCCTGTTGACATTGAATATACTGTAAATGTAGGTCCTGAAGGTTCTTTTGTTATTAATCTGTTGCAGTGCAGGCCTCTGCAGGTTGCAACTACTAAAGAGGCTGTTGAAATTCCTAAAGATAATGGGGAAGTATTTTTCCATATTAAGAATTCTTCAATGGGAAGGTCAAGAAAACAGAACTTTGATATTTTAGTTTATGTTGATCCTCATAAGTATTATGAATATCCATTTACTAAAAAAGCTTCATTAGCTAAATTAATCAGCGCTATTAATGCTTACTGTAGAAATCATGACAAAGAAGCTATGCTGATTGTTCCATAGGCAGGTTAGGTACTTCTTCACCAGAACTTGGAATTCCAGTAGTATTTGCAGACATTAGTAAATTTTCCGCTATTCTGGAAGAGTCCTACAGTAAAGTTGGCTATGTTCCTGAATTGTCATTTGGAAGTCATATGTTTCAGGATTTAGTTGAAACGGATATATATTATGGAGCTATTTTTGAAAATAGCAACAGGTTAGAGTTTAATAAAAATTTATTTAAAGATTATCCAAATAAATTATGTGAATTTATTCCGGAATTTGATAAGGAATTGTATGATATGGTTAAAATTTTTGAATTCAATGAAAATAAGCTTGAATTTTATCATGACATGCAAAATGATGAAAGTATTTGTATTTTAGATAGCAAATAAAATTTGGAAAAATTTAATATATATCGAAGTTTATAATAAAACATATTAAAAAAATTAAGGTGATTATTTATGAGGATTAAAGAAGATTTAATTAACAAAGAAGTCCTTGACGGTGGTGCTGAGTTAATTGGTAAAGTTGTTGATGTTGTAATGGATAAAGACACTTTTGAAGTAACTGATTTGGTTATTAAAAAACCGGTATTGCAGACCAAATTAAAGCTGGAGGGGAAAATGTTGTTCCTAGTGAACTTGTAAAAGTTATTGGGGATAAAATTTTACTTAAAAGTGATGATGATATTTAAATTTTGGTTATTTAGATGATTACTAAAGAATATTTAATTAATTTATTAAAAGAAAATGGTGTTTTCTTAAAAGGGGACTTTACATTATCTTCCGGTAAAAAAAAAGTGATTATTACATAAACATGAAAAAGGCTATTACTGATCCTGAAATCCTGTCAACAATAGCTAAACTAATCACAAAATCTATAGTGAAGATAATATTGATAAAGTAGCAGGTCCTGCACTTGGGGCGGTTCCAATAGCTACTGCAGTTTCTCTCGAATCTGAAATTCCTTTGTTAATGATTAGAAAAAGAGAAAAAAGGTTATGGGACTTCCAAACTTATTGAAGGTGAATTAAACGAAGGTGATGATGTCATTGTTGTAGAAGATGTTACAACTACTGGAGGATCATTACTTAAAGCTATTAAAGCTATTCAAGACAATGGAGGTAGTGTAAAAAGAGCTTTTTTGTTGTTGTTGATAGGCAGGAAGGAGCTATTGAAGCTTTTGATAGTGAAGGTGTTAAATTAGAACCTTTAATAACTGTTGACGAATTTTTTTAATTAAAAAAAGATGATGAATGGTTAAGTTCATCATTTTAAAATTTTTATTTTTTTTTGCATGGAATACTAGATGAGGGAATTCATCTATTATGATGTTGGATGCTGTTTTAACTGCATTAGGTGAGCTTGGCATTGAAAAAAATCACTGTTTTTTTATATACTCCTGCTGTTGCTCTTGAAATAAGCGCTCCTGAACCGATTTCTAAAAAAGACTGATGTCTGAAAATTTCACCGAAGCCTTCAATTTTTTTTATCAAAAAGTTCTTCTACAGTTTCAACAGTTATATCTCTACTGTCTAGTCCTGTTCCTCCGGTTGTTAAGATAACATCAATATCTTCATCAACCATTTCTTTAATAGTCTTAATTAATGCTTCCCTGTCATCAGGTATTATTATTTTGGATTTTAAGGTGTATCTTTTTGATGTTTCATCTGCAAGATATTGTCCGGATAAATCATCTTCATTTGTAGTGATGCTGTCACTTAATGTTATTACACCACAGGTAATATCAGTAGATGATAATTTTTTATGTTTTTCGGTTGTTTCACTTTTCATAATTAAATCCCCTTATATTATGCAGTTATTGTCATCATCTCTTTTATTTTTTCGTATTCTTCATGATTTTTTAGCAGTAAATCTGTAGGATAGTATAATGAACCATAGCTGTCAGATTCACACATTACTAATTTGCTTTTTGCATAAAATCTCTAAATGGTATTCAATAGTATTGTAATCCATTTCTATGATTCTTGCTATCTGACTTCCGTTATATGGGCGTATCAGCAGCAAATCTACAATTTTTGCAGAAGTTTTTCCTCCTTTTTTTTTTAAAAAGATTTGGTGAAGTAACTTTTTAATTGTCATTGGTTCCATCTCCACTCTTTTGTTTGATTATATAATAATGCTCCCCATTTCAATCCTTCATGGGTTTTATCAATTAGGATTTGTGAGTCATCGTAGTGCCTGTCTTTAAAAAATAATGTAAGTGACATAAATTCATCCCCCAATGTTAAAAAGGTTTTTAAAGGATTTTTTATGCAAATTATTTTTACATTTTCATTATTAATCAGCCATTTTTTAAATAATGGATTTCTATGAATTAATGGCAGTATGTCCTTATGGTGGGTGATTAATTCAAGTTTGTGCAGTGTTTTTTCTTGGATTAATTGAACAATTTGCCTTAAATGGTTTTCTGAAAAAAATAGGTAATGTTATTTTTAATTCTTCGACATTTTCAATTAATTTGGTGTAGCTATTGTAAGCTTTTGATAAATTACTTGTTGTAGAAGATATACATTCTGCATTTTTTAAAAGATAAATGTTTTTTTAAGATTTTTGGGGGATGGCTGTTGAATCATGGGAATTCCAAAAATCTTCGTTTTTGTTAGTTGCATACCAGTTATCAATTAATTTGATCATGTTTGTGGTTAACAGATAACCGTTTGATGTTAATTGATAATATTTTTGAACTTTTTAACAAAATTTAAATTTTCCAATTCTTTTAAACCATGCAGTATTGTTGCTGATGGCTTTTCTAGTTCTATTCGTAAATCATCTAAGTTTTTTGATTCATTATAAATGCTTAATAATAATTTTGTTCGCATTGTTGATGTAAGTATATATTTGATACCTTGATATTCCTCTTTTAAATCATTTTTAATTTTTGTTGCCATAATAATCACCAATTCGCTTTTACGTTTTCAAAAAGATTATTAGCCCATTTTATGGCTTGCTGGTTTTCAGATGTTAGAAGTCTGTTCTGATCAAAGCTACCGTCACTTTTAAAAAGTCCTAAATTAGTATTTTTATCGGATATAATCAGATATAAGTTTAAATTCTCTTTTAACTGATGCACTTTCAAACATCCGTTTCTAATACTTTTCTTTTTAATTTCTGTTTCTATATTATCCATTAAACTTTCAAACAAATTTCATCATTTATTATTAATTCAACGTTACCTCCTTTTTTGTAGTACCTGTTCAATAATAACAGGATAATCAGGATGTAAATATGGGAATATTGCTTTAATGTTGTATGACATTAATAGCTGTCCTTTTTATGGTATTATGAGTTTTATAAATGTCAATAGGGGTTGTTTTAATTAATTGGGAATCATGCAAACTGGTTATATTTTTCAGGGAATCTAAATTAATCTGTTTTACATCATGCTTATCCCAAAATTCATCAAATTGATTTATTAATTTTATTGCATTTTTAAACTCTAATATTATATTTAAGTACATTTTTGTTGTTTGGGTTAAATAATATTTGTTTTTTATTTTCTGAATATATTTTTCTTGCTGTAATTTGTGGAGATTACTTGATAGGGTACTATAAGTTATTTGTGTTGTATTGACCAATTCTTTTTATATTTTGGGGATTTTTACTTAGTATGTTTAATATATGGAGTCGTATTCCAGACTTTGTTAAAAACTGTATTTTCTGATTTATATTTTCTACTTTTGTTGACATCATTTTTGCCTCATTTAATTTTTTCAATATGTACTCCAATTTTCAATTTTTTTGTACAATAATTGTATAATATCAAGTTTCTTATACAGATTTAAATAGATTTTTCAAATTTTCATCAAATTTTCCTCCAATTTGTTCCCAATTTTCCTCCAATTCTTTATTAAAATTTTTGAACACTCATGTCTTTTTTTAAGCTATTTTTAAGAATTTTTTGTACACTTTAATGTAAATTTTAATTATTTTGTTAATTAGTTAATAACTTGATTATAACTCTTTTTAATGGGTTATGTGGATTTGACAATATTTATTAATTTTTAAAATCATAATAAAAATCATGGAAATTTATTTTGTTTTAGATGCATCTGCTTTTATCAACGGTTTTGGCTTGGAATCAAATAATAATTATACTGCTCCTGAGATTACTCATGAAGTTAAAGATTTTGAGTCAAAATTAACATTGGATATGGCTATTAGAGATGGAAAATTAATTATTCAGGATGTTGATGAAAAATACATTAAAGAAGTTAATGAAATCATATCAAAATCGGGGGATGTTTTACGTTTATCTGTTCCTGATAAAAAATTAATAGCTTTAGCTTTAATGCTTAGAGATGAAGGCAAAAAATATTAAAGTTATAAGTGATGATTATACTATTCAGAATACTTTTAAAATTATTGATATTCCTTATTCAGGAATCATGACTGCTGGAATTAAAGGGGTTTACAATTGGAAAAAGGTTTGTGAAGGTTGTAAAAAAAGAATTTGATGAAAATTATCCTTTTGATGATTGTGATGTTTGCGGATCTAATGTTTTTTAAAAAGAGAATAAAATTGTAATTCGGTGTTTTTATGGAAATTGGTGTAGTGGTTCACGGACCTAATATTATTGATTCTAACTGGGCTTTAAAGTTAATTAGTTTATTGTCTGAATATGGGGATGTTTCAGCCAGATTAGGTGGAACTATGGGAAGAACTGCGGTTATTGATGGGTCTTTAGAAGATATTATTGACATATCTAAAAAATTAGTTCCAAGCGACTCTTTAAAATTATTCAATGATGCAGATATGGATGTTATATTTTTAATAAACTATGGGAAATCTGATGTAACCGGCCAGGGTTTTTGGCTATAAGGTTTATAATCATTATCTCTCAAAAATAAATGAAAATAACATTCCGGTAATTCAAATTGAAAGGCCTTGGTGAAAGTGATGGAAGCATAATTTCATGGAATGGAAATAATAAAAAATCTAGTCGATGATTTGTCTCAAAAATTAGATTTGAATATTGTCACTCCTGAAGAAATTTATGACAATCATTTTAAACAGGATAAAATAGATGATACTAAGATTCAAAGAATAGTGCATGGTGTTAGCCCTGATGAGAATATAATGGTTAACAGTATTGTTATTGGCAAATCAAATAGTGATAAAATCACCTTGATAGCCAAAGACGGTTACATTACAGAAATCATTGGCGGAACAATAAAAAGAACACGGTGTTGAAAAATTAGGAAAAGTTGATTTGGCAAAGGCTATTGTAAAAACAGGGCTTTTAAGAAAATCTAAGGTAAAACCTAGAGTCCTGAAAAAAATGAATCTGAAGATGTTTTTAAAATAGCTTTTCTAGACCATGCTGGAGAGGATGTTTATCAGTTTAAGGATGCAGATCTGGTAGTTACTGTTGGAGATGATACTACATTAATAGCTTCAGATATTTTATATAGATTCAATATTCCAATTGTCGGGATTACCGATGGTGATTTGGATAAAGTTGTTGAAGATGGTTTTAAAGCTAAAAATTCCATAATATTTGAATTTGAAAGCGGAACTGATGATGTTGTTGGTAGAAAAATATTTGAATTGATTTTTAAAAAGGAAAAGATTTTAGTCAAATCCAGAAATTCTAAAAATATTGATGAAATTAGGGATGAAATCATTAAAATAACAAATCTTTTAAATTGCAAATATAATATTATAAATATCTAAAAAAATGATGGATGGATGGTGTTTTTATTTCAGATTTTAAAAACCTTGTAAAAGCAGTTCAAGAATTTGAGGGAGTGACCCGTAAGTCTTCTATTGATACTGTAACATCTCTTTTGACTGAATCTTATAATGTTTCAGGGGATGTTGTAATTGACATTGGTGATGATGCTTCAGCTATTGATATTGGAAATAATCAGGTAGTTTTAATAGCTGCAGATGGCATATGGGGTCAAATAATGAATGTTAACCCATATTGGGCGGGTTATTGTTCTGTTCTTGTTAATGTAAATGATATTGCAGCTATGGGTGGAAAACCCTTGGCTATGGTTAATATAATGTCAGTAAAACATGATGAAATTTATGAAAATTTACTGGCAGGTATTAAAGACGGCTGTTTGAAGTTTGGTGTGCCTATGGTTGGAGGTCATCTACATCCTGATGGTGAAGTTGATTCTTTGGGAGTAGCTATTGTAGGAATTGCAAAGAAAGATAAATTAATCACTAGCTTTGGAGCAGAAGTAGGTGATAAAATCATCGTTGCTATTGATTTAGACGGCAAACCTCATGAAATGTTTGAACTAAATTGGGACACTACTTATGATAAGGATAAACAACTGGTTCAGGACCAAATTACAGCGGTTCAGTATTTGGCTGAAAGAGATTATATTAAATCTGGAAAGGATATTAGTAATCCGGGTATTTTAGGAACTTTGGAAATGTTGCTTGAAACATCTGATAAAGGAGCAATTGTCAATTTGGAGGATATTCCGAAAAATGAAAATATCAGTTGGGAAAATTGGTTAAAATCATATCCTTGGTTCTGGTTTTATATTTACAGCAAATGAGGAAAACTGTGAATTTATTAAAAAGTATTTGAAGGATTATTCTATTGAAGCAAATGTTGTCGGTGAAGTTACTGGGGAGTGTTCTTTATATTTGGTTAATGGCGATGGTGAAAAACTGGAAGTTTTCAATCAAAAAACCAATCCGGTTTTTAAATCTAAAAAGGAATAATTATTTTTATAAGCTTTAAAATTTATATATTAATTAAAATTCTTTGTGGGAGATTATATGTTAATAAAAATTAATGGAGAAGAAATGAATGTAGCAGAAGGTTCTACAATTCAAGATGTTATCGATGAATCTAATGCTCCATACACTCCCGGCAGTATTATCTGTTTAATTAAGGGTAAAAAAAGAACTTGAAAAGAATGTCAGTAAATTTAAAATTAAAACAACACAGGGATCAGTTATTTTGGAACTTCTTGATACTAAAGAAGCACAACCTTTAGTTGATGTTTGGAAAAAACAGTATAAGGATTTTGAAAACTTGTCTATTAGGTGGTCAACTTCAAATGAAGTGGCTATTGGTCCTGTTGTTACTGATTTGGAACCTACTTCTGAAGAGTATAAATATTATGAAGGGGATGTTGTTTTAAGTTTATCCAGTTTTAGTAATGAGTCTACACATTTAATTCTTATTAAAGAAAACACTACTAATGTTTACAGTGTTCCTCCATTTAATAAAGGAATATTTGCACGAGTCATTGGTGGTAAAAAAAACTTTAAACTTACTGACAGATGATGATGAAGTGAAAGCTATTGAACCTATTATTGAGAGAAGCACAACTACAGATTCTTCTGCAGTATCTGATTTGGACACTGTTTTGGAAGAAGGCAATGAGTTATTTACTTATGTTTCACTGGAAGTTGACAATGATTCTCCGGTTTCTGTTGAGCATATGTTTTCAGTTATTAAAGACGGCAGAATTAAAGTTGATTTTGAATCAGAGTCATTTTTAGGATTTTATGAATTGAAAGGAATAAATAAACCTAAAGAAAATGTTGTTTCCAGAACAAGAGGAACTGTGACTGTGAGAAACAGTGGTGTGGGTGTTGGAAAATTATATATTTACAGAGAAAATAGGGTTTTAAGTCCAAATCACACCAATGTAGGTAAAATCATAAAAGGAATGGAAATTGTTGATATAGCTAAAAAAGGAGATTTTATAACTATTAAATCTAATCAGGACAGATTAATGTTGCTTGGCCATAATCAAAATGAAATTGATGAAAAATTAGCTAGTTTAAACATTGAACATATTAAAGAGGGAGTAACTGGCGAGGATGCTTTTAATTGTAGAGCAGACTCCAAAATATACTATTGATATTTTAAATGAGGGAAAAGTGACAACTAAATCCATCCATAAAGATGATTTATGTGAAATTAACTTTACTGATAATGCTCCAAGAACGGTCAAATACTTTAAATTAGTATCCGGTCTTTTGGAAGAGCCGATTGGTAAAATTAAAGTTCATTTTTCAGTACCTTAATGCACATATTAATATTTGAAGGTGATTCAAATACTTCAAAAGGTCTTGTTCCGGAAAATACTCCTGAAAATATTGTAAAAGCATGTGAAATCGGTATAACTAATATGGCTGCAAAGAATGTTGGTTTAATCGGAGTAAGATTTGAAGATAATAAAGAATTCGGACCGACTGCAGAATCATTTAATTCAACAAACATTTTAGGTAAAGTTGTCTCTGATTATTCCAAACTTGAAAAATTTAAAGATGGAGAGATAGTTTATGTTAAGGAATCTAACGATTAGTCCGGAATTGGATAAGGAAGATTGGGACCCTGATGTAATTACCCGTATGATTATAATTGCTCATGGAGCTCATGTTAGTGAAAGTGAAATTGTTAATGAGTTGCATATGCTTGATTTGCCCCTTACAATAAAAAAAAAAATACCTGTTATGGTTCTATGGTAAGTGGAAAAACAAAGGATGTTTTTTGAAGCGATTCGCGAAATAAGAAAAATGGATCCTAATCACATTTTCACAAAAGAAAGAGGTTTTGCTCCTGGAGATCCTAGAAGATGCAGAGGCCACAGATTTGGACCAAGAGAAGGTTTCCACCAAATGGAAGATGAATACAGATTACTTGGTGATGTGGCAGATGCTTTGGAAAATCCTCGTGATGTGGAAGTTGAAGTTGAAAAACCGATTGATGTTGATGAATTTAAAAAAATTATGAATGAATGTTTAGAAAATAATAATGATAGGTGAAAACATGGTGAAAGTAGCTATTTATCCTCCAAATTCATTAATCTTAGCAGATTTAATTGAAAGGAAAGGTCACACTCCTTTAGTTCTTCAAAAACAAATAAGACAAAAAATTAAAGATCCGGAAATTGATTCTCCTCCAATGAATATTACTGAAGAAGACCCGATTAAAGGTCTTAAATACGCAGCTATTGAAGTTCCTTCAGGTGTTCGTGGAAGAATGTCTATTATAGGTCCTTTGATAGATGAAGCTGAAGCAGCTATTTTAGTTGATGGTGCTCCATTTGGTTTTGGTTGTGTAGGTTGTGCTAGAACAAATGAATTGTCAATATTCCTGCTTAGGCAAAGGAATATTCCTATACTTGAAATTACATATCCAAAAAATAGGGATGGAACATTTTTTAATGGTAAATCAAATTAATGAGTTTTTAGACTCTCTTAAGGAGGAATAATAATGGTTAAAATTGCTTTAGTTTCATGTGGAACTGAATATAGTGGAATTCAAAAAGAAATTGAAAAAGCAGCTAATACTTTTGGTGCAGAAATTATTCTTCCGGAAATTGATTTGGATTATATTGATGAATCTTATGCCAAATTTGGATTTTCTGCTCAAAGTTCAAGTTTAAAATTAATGATTGCAAGAGCAATGGCAATTGTTGAAGGAAGATGCAAACCTGATGCAGTATTTATTGCTTCCTGTTTCAGATGTGCAGAAGGAGCTCTTGTAAGAAATGCAGTACGTAAATTCCTGCAGGATAATACTCGTATTCCTGTAGTTACATATTCATTTACAGAAAGAACAAAAGCAGATGAATTGTTTATTCGTATGGAAGCACTAGTTACTACTGTAACACGTAGAAGTATTCTTGCCCGTGAAAAACAGGAAGGCCTTACTTTAGGTATTGATTCAGGTTCAACAACTACAAAAGTTGTAGCTATGGAAAATAATAAGGTTATTGGTACTGGCTGGACAGAAACAAAAGATATTATGGGTTCTGTTTACAAAGGTGTTGAAGAAGCTTTTGCGGATACTGAATATACCATTGATGATGTTGATGGAATTGGTACTACTGGTTATGGTCGTATAAATATTGGTAAACAGTTAAATGCAGAATTAATCCAAGAAGAATTATCTGTTAATGCAAAAGGTGCAGTATATTTGGCAGACCATCAAAAAGGAGAAGCAACTGTATTGGATATTGGTGGTATGGACAATAAGGTAATTACTGTTAATGATGGTATTCCTGACAACTTTACTATGGGAGGAATTTGTGCTGGTGCATCTGGAAGATTTTTAGATTTGGCTTCCCGCCGTTTAGATGTTTCTATTGAAGAGTTAGGTCCTCTTGCTTTTACAAGGGGATTATAGAAATGCATTACTTAACAGTTATTGTATTGTTTTCGGTATTCAGGATTTAGTTACTACTCTTGCAGCTGGAGGTTCTAAAGCTGATGCAGCTGCTGCAACTTGTCATTCTGTAGCTGAACAAGTTTATGAACAGCAACTTCAGGAAATTGATTTAAGAGAACCTCTTATACAGGTAGGTGGAACTTCATTAATTTCTGGGCTTGTTGAAGCAGTTAGTGAAATGTTAGGTGGTATTGATGTTATTGTACCTCCGTATTCTCAACACATTGGTGCAGTAGGTGCTGCTCTTTTTAGTATATGGAATGGGTCACAGGCAAGATAATAAATAGTCAAGAGTTGATTTGATGTTAGTAGAATGCTATGATGAAAAAGGCGCAGAAGTCTATGAAATGATTATTAAACAGATTTTTCAGGATTTGGTTCTTGGTCCTGCTGTTGAAGATTTAAAAGCTTTTGCTAACCCTGATGAAGCAGTTTTTATTTTAGCTATTAAAATGAAAAAGACTTCTGGAGTTATTAAATTTGGTGATGTGGCTAACTTCACTTATGATAAAAATAATAATGTTACTAAGATATTTATTGAAAATGAGAATTATCTTCCAAATATTTTAAAGTTATTGTGGAGAAGATATTCCAGAGATGAACTTTATCAGCCAACCAGATACAATATTGATCTTGACGGAAATCAGATGGAATTGGAAGATTTGGTTGTTGATGATCCTCATTCAAATCTTCAAAGAAGAATTTATGATGCAATCTTTAGAATTTTGCCTGAAGGATTTAAAATAATTAAAGATGTTTCTGTTGGAGATATTGTGGCAGTAATAGCTACTGATGAATTAATTAAAGATGATTGGATTGACAAAGCTAATGACTATATTGCAGAGTTGAATAGAGGTTTGTAGATAACTTTATAATATAGTTCGATTATATACAAACATAATTACAAGTAGGGGAGTGATGTTATATGAATGAACATAACGGTTCCAGGTTTGCACACATAACTAAAGCACATCCATGTTTCAATGAAAAAATGCATGATAAGGTAGGTAGAGCTCATGTGCCTGTAGCACCAAAATGTAATATTTACTGTAATTTCTGTACTAGGAATATAAATGATGAGGAAAATAGACCTGGAAAGTTACTAGCTGTATAATGAAACCAGATGATGCTATCAGCCATGTTGATGATGTAACTGCAGAAGGACCAATTTCTGTAGTTGGTGTAGCCGGACCTGGAGACTCATTAGCGAATGAGGAAACTTTTTGAGTTTTTTTGAAAAGCTAGGTAAAACTCATCCTGATTTAATAAAATGTATGAGTACTAACGGTCTTTTACTTCCTAAATATGCAGACAGATTGGCTGAACTTGGAGTAAATTCTGTTACTGTGACAATTAATGCAGTTGATCCTGATATAGCAATGGATATTTACTCATTTATTAAATATGAAGGGAAAGTTTACAAAGGATACGAAGCTGCTGAAATATTAATTAAAAATCAGTTGGATGGTGTTGAAAAAGCAGCTAAAAATGGTATGGTTGTTAAAGTTAATTCTGTTTTAATTCCAGGATTAAATGATGAACATATTGTTGAAATAGCTAAGGAAGTTAAAAAACGCGGAGCTTCTTTAATGAATGTTTTACCACTTATTCCATTAAATAAAATGAAAATTTATGAACGTCCTGGATGTTCCATGATGGAAAAGGTTCGTGAAGAAGTTGAAGAAATTATTCCTGTATTTAGAGCATGTACCCAATGTAGGGCAGATGCTTATGGTATTCCAGGTAAAAAAAAGCGAAGACCATCATTTAGGAATGACTCCTCAGAGTCATTACTAATTTTTTTTTTTTTTAATTTTTTTTTTTTTCATTTTTTTTATTATTGCATCCATTCATTTTTTCAGCAATTAATAGTATAAAATAATAAATATTTAAAGAAATAAAACTTATTGTATAGCTTAGATTTTTTACTTAATTTAAGAATTTAAGATATGTTTAATAGATATTTTGGTGTTAAAATATGGATAAGAAAATTGGAATTATTGCTTGTATAATCGTCATAATAGCTTTAATTGTTGGTGTGGCGGCATATTCTGGCGTATTTGATGGGGAAAGTAAAGTAGTTAACGATGATAAGACATTAGTTGTTGGATTTGATGCAGAATTTCCTCCATATGGTTACAAAGATGACAATGGGGAGTATGTAGGTTTTGATTTAGATGTAGCACAGGAAGTTTGTGACAGAAACAATTGGACTTTAGTTAAACAACCTATTGACTGGGATGCTAAAGACAGTGAATTAAATTCCGGAAGTATTGATTGTATCTGGAATGGATTTACTATGAATGGCAGAGAAGACCAATACACCTTTGGTCTGATCCTTACTTTGATAACAAACAGGTTATTGTTGTTAAAAACGGTTCAGGTATTGATTCTTTAAGTGACTTAAAAGGTAAAAATGTAGAAACTCAAAAGATTCCTCTGCATTAGCTGCACTTCAAGGTGATCAAAAAGCATTAGCAGATACATTTGGAAACTTAGTTGAAGTAGCTGATTATAATACTGCATTTATGGACTTAGAATCTGGAGCATGTGATGCTATTGCAGTTGATATTGGTGTTGCACATTATCAAATAAATTCAAAAGATAATGGTGGCGATTTTGTAATATTAAATGACAATATATCATCAGAACAATATGCTATTGGATTTAAAAATGGTAACACTGAATTAAGAGACCAAGTACAATCCACTTTAGATGAAATGTTTAAAGACGGTACTATTGATAAAATTGCTGACAAATACAGTGATTATGATATTAAAGATTCTCTTATAAGGAAATAAATTAGGCGAATAATATATGTTATTAAGTACTGTAATAACAGAATTATGTGGAGGTATGATTACCTCCATAGAAATTTTTACTCACTTTATTATTTTCACTTCCTCTAGGTCTTGTAGTAGCTTGGGGAAGAATGAGTAAGTTCAAACCGTTAAGATGGTTAATGAAAGTGTATATCTCAATTATGAGAGGTACACCATTAATGTTACAATTAATTGTAGTGTTCTTTGCACCGTATTATGTTTTTGGTGCTTCATTATCTCCTGATTATAGGATGATATCTGTAATCATTGCTTTTTCAATTAATTATTCTGCGTACTTTGCTGAAATTTACAGAGGGGGAATTGAAGCTATTCCTAAAGGACAGTATGAAGCTGCACAGGTATTAGGTTATAACAAATTAGAAACATTTTTTATAATTATTTTGCCTCAGGTCATTAAAATAGTCCTTCCTTCAATAACAAACGAAGTAATTACTCTTGTAAAAGATACATCTTTGTCCTTTGTAATAGCTATTCCAGAAATGTTCACAGTAGCTAAGCAAATTGCTGCTGCAGAAGCTTCAATTATGGCATTACTTATAGCGGGTGTATTTTATTACATATTCAATGTAATTGTTGCATTTGTAATGGAATACATTGAAGAAAAAATTGGATTATTATGATTAGGGGAAATATCATGAGTTTATTAGAAATTAAAAATCTTAAAAAAGTTTCGGTAAAAATGAAGTATTGAAGGATATTTCTCTTAAAGTGGATAAAGGTGAAGTTTTATGTATAATTGGACCGTCTGGTTCAGGTAAATCTACATTACTCAGATGCATAACTGGTTTAGAAACCAAAGATAGTGGAATCATTGATTTTGACGGAACATTTGGATTGGTTTTCCAGGATTTCAATTTATTCCCTCATCATTCAGTTATGAAAAACATTACTAATGCACCTATTAAAGTTCAAAAAAGAAATAAAGATGATGTTTATAGGGATGCCAGAAATTTACTTAAAAAGTTAGATTTAACTGATAAGGAAGATTCTTATCCATGTGAATTATCTGGTGGTCAACAGCAAAGGGTTTCTATTGCAAGAGCTTTAGCAATGAATCCTAATATTTTATTCTTTGATGAACCAACATCTGCCCTTGATCCAGAGCTAACTGGTGAAATTTTAAGGGTAATAAAGGATTTAGCAACTGAAAAGATGACTATGGTTATTGTTACACATGAGATGAGCTTTGCTAAAAAGGTTGCAGATACAATTATATTTATGGATGACGGTTTTATAGTTGAAAATGGAAGTCCTGAAGAAGTATTTGCTTCTGATAATCCAAGAATGAAAGAATTCTTAGGAAAATTCTATGATTAATTGATATACAAGATTTTATCTTGTATCTTTTTTTTTAATTTTTAAAATTTAGGATTAATTAAATTAATTCACTAATATTTTTTGGTATTTTTTTTATTTTTCTTCAATAAAATCTTAAAATATATATAATATTTCAAATATAAAATATAAGTAGATGTATTTTTACATCTCTAATCAATTTCAATATAATGGATATTTCATTAGGAAGAAAAGCATAATTTTAAAATTAAAAAACTATTAATTATATTTTTAATTAATGGATTTAAATTAGAAACTAACGGGGAATTATGCTTTTCCTTTTTTTTAAAGATTTATTATTTCTAATTAACAGAAGGTATTATTTATGAAAACACTTGAATGGGAAGATAATAAATTAAAGCTTATTGATCAAACAAAACTTCCAGATGAATTGACTTATGTTTATTGTAATGATTATAAGGAAGTTATTGTAGCTATTAAGGACATGATTGTTAGGGGAGCTCCAGCTATTGGAGTTGCAGCAGCTTTTGGAATGGCATTGGCTGATTTGCATGGTGAAGATTTAGATAATGCTGCAGATGAAATTAAAGCAGCAAGACCAACAGCTATCAATTTATTTTGGGCAGTTGACAGGGTTTTAAATAGTGATGACCCATTGGAAGAAGCTTTAACCATGTATAAAGAAGATATTGATACTAATTTAGCTATTGGGAGATATGGTGCCGAAATAATTGAAGATGGAGATACTGTTTTAACACATTGTAATGCCGGAGCACTGGCCTGTGTTGATTATGGTACTGCTTTTAGGTGTTATTCGTTCTGCATTCCATCAGGGAAAAAATATTAATGTAATATGTGATGAAACACGTCCAAGAGGTCAGGGAGCCAGATTAAGTGTTTGGGAAATGCAGCAGGAAAACATTCCAGTCAAATTAATTCCTGATGTGGCTTCAGGTTATTTGATGTCTCAATACAAAATTAATAAAGTTGTAATTGGTGCAGATAGGATAGCTAAAGGTGGTGTTGTAAATAAAATAGGCTCTTTAATGGTTGCTTTAGCAGCTAAGCATTTCCATGTCCCATTTTATGTAGCTGCCCCATTATCTACTTTTGACATGGATGCTTCTGTATTTGACACTGAAATTGAAGAAAGAGATGGCGATGAGGTAAGATATTATGGCGGATGTAGGATTTGTCCTAAGGGAACTGAAGTTCTTAATCCTGCATTTGATATTGTGCCGAAGGAGCTTATTACTGGTATTATAACTGAAAATGGAATTATTGATCCAATTTAGGTGATTGATATTAATGAAAAATTTTCACAAAAGCATGTTATTTTGTTCAGCATACTTTTAGCATTGGCTTTTGTTGTAATTTTTTGGATTTGGGGCAGTAACAATTGGTTTAATATTTATACTGCCTCCGGAAATACTTAGTTTGCCCGCAATGGATTATGTTTTATCTTCAATTAATAATCTTTTTTGCTTTTGTTATTTTAATAATTATAGCTAAAAAAATAGGGTTATTTGAGGACATTCCATGGAATGTTAGGGGATTTCTAAGGATTGCTTTTGGGAATTCCGGTTTTATTGTTCTGTTTAGTTCAGCTATCTGGAATTTTAGAGGCAACCTATGATTACAGTATTGCAGTTAATGTATTTGGTGTGGTTGCTGCTTTAATTTACTGTGCGGCAATAGCTTTGTGGGAAGAATTTCTTTGCCGTGGAGTTATTCTTACAAATATGCTTAAAAAATGGGGTAACTCTAAAGGAGGTATTGTTAAGGCAGTGATATTATCTGCATTCATATTTGGATGTGCTCATATTATCACAGGTTTTGGTGGGGACTGGACCAATACAGCTATTCAAATAGTTTATGCATCATTTATGGGATTATTATTTGGAGTTATTTATATCAAAACAGAAAGTTTGGCTTCAACCATTGTCCTTCATTTCATATTGAATTTAACTGCCTATACAATGCCTTATGTGATGCCAAATTTCAGGCTATGAATCCGGTAACATTTATATTGTCAATATTTGGATTTGTTTGTCTTTGGGTTATTGAAACTTATGTTTTGATTGATGATATAACTAAGAAATTACTTTAGCGTCAATTGCAACATGCCACATTCCGGGACTGCTGGATTTAACTTTGCGGGTATTTAAAATCTCGACTTTTTTATTTTCTTTTTTGCAGCTTTTTGCAGGCGTTCTATTCCCTGTCCGTAGGAATCAGAAAATTCATAATAATTTATAATTCCATTATTTGCTGTTAATGTCATGGCCAAATCCAGAAACTCATAAGCAAGTCCTGGAAGATTCATTATAATCCGGTCATATTTTTTATTTAGATTTTTACTAACTTCATTAATGTCGCCGCAGATAGCTTCAATATTATGTAGTTTGTTTAAGCGGATATTTTCATTTAAGTATTTTATTGCATTTTTATTAATGTCAACAGCAGTAATGTTTACATTATTGTTTTTAGCTATTACTACAGGAAAAGGGCCGATTCCACAGAACATATCCAGAATATTTTCATTTTCCTTCACACTGTCACTTACTCTTTTTCGTTCAGTAGCTAGTCTTGGTGAGAAATAAACTTCTTCAACATTTAGCTTTAAGCGTGTTCCATGTTCTTTATGGATGGTTACAGGATTGTTTTCACCTGCAATAAGTTCCAAATCCCTAATTCTTATTGTTCCGTGTATTGCGCTTTTTTTCATGTAAACTGATTTTCTTTTGGTAAATTCAAGGGTAGCTTTTCCGATTTTTGATTTTTTTCTTCCAAATTCTCTGGAATTTCTACAATTACAATGTCTCCGATTATATCGAAGGATGTTTTTAAATCTTCAATTTCTTTAGAAGTTAAATCATCTTTAAGCAGTTCACTTATGTTTTTAGGATATCTTTTCATGGCTTCTAATTCGACATCAACAATTTCATAATTGCACTTAAAATCAGCATCAGTATTTATTGGTATGAAACCGTATTCATCTTCTGTTTTTATTTTGTAATCCATATTCATTAACTGTTTTTCCATCAGCTTTTTTCTTGTGTTATTTAATTCTTTTAATGGAACTTTAACTGATTTCATACTAAATACCTCTAATACTAATTTTTGTTTTAGTTTTATTATAATATTTTCTAAAAAAAACACTTTTATACTATGTTTTTAAAATCTTATATTATGTTTTATTTAGTTGGATTAGGATTATTTGATGCAGGCGATATCAGTCTTAAAGGTTTAGAATGTTTAAAAAGTGTCGATAAAATTTATGCGGAATTTTTCACTTCCAGATTATTTGGTTCTAGCTTTGATGAGATTGAATCCCAGATAAGTAAAAAAAAATTGAAGTTTTAGTTAGAAATGAAGTTGAAGAAGAAAGTAAATTTTTAGATGAAGCTATTGATTTGGATGTAGCTTTAATTACTGGTGGGGATCCTTTAATAGCTACTACCCACAGTGATTTTTTAGTTCAATGTTCTAAAAAAGGCATTGATTACGAAGTGATTCACGGATCATCTATTTTATCTTCTGCACCGGCTATTTCCGGACTTCAAGGCTATAAGTTCGGTAAGGTTACAACCATTCCTTTCCCTGATTATAATTTCTATCCAAAATCTCCATATACAGCTATTGAAGAGAACTTGGCTATGGAGTTACATACTTTAGTTTTACTTGATATTCAAGCTCATAAAGACCGTTACATGACTGTTAATCAGGGTTTGGAATATCTGATGAATATTAAAAATACTTTAGATTATGATGGGGCAGTTACTGAAGATACTCTTGCTGTTGGTATTGCAAGGGTAGGCTCTAAAGATGTTGTTGTAAAAGCTGGTAAAATTAGTCAGTTGATTGATTATGATTTTGGAGGACCTCTTCACTGTATTGTAATTCCTTCCAAACTTCATATCGTTGAAGCAGAATATCTGGTTGAGATAGCTGGAGCTGACAGTGAAATTCTTGATGAAATTTAAATTAAAATAAGGGGAGAGAAGTAGAACGTGTTTTTGGATTTTCTACTTCTTAAATTCAATGAAACATATCCTAATATATTTTTGGAGATTATAAAATGGTTGACTGATGTTCATTGTCTGACATGAATTTTACTTCATATCGTATTATACTTTATTTTCATCACATATAAATGTTTTTATTTGTTTTTTAGGAAAGTGATGTAATTTTTGTTTTTGTTTAGTGAATTTATGTGAAAAACACTTACTAATTTATGTATAATAAGTTACAGTACTATTATACATGACAAAAAAAACAAACGTGTAACCATTACTATCAATAATGATTTGGACTTGCATTTTCGTAAACTGGCTTCTTCCAAGATGCTTTTTGAAACGGGGTGGTATTCTAAAGCTGTTGAAGAAGCAATGGAGCTGTGGATTGAAAATGAAAGTCTTTAAATTTTTATTTTTTTTTTTTTTTTGATCCATTTGGCTGTGGCTAAAATATATGGTAGTAAGTTAAATGATTTGCAAATTGGAAACAAAATTGTAACTGCTTAAATGGATTTTAATTAATTTCTTACTTTTTTGGATAAACTATTTAAATTAATAAGTTGTATTTATTATTAATAGGTGTTCAAAATGGAAAATGATGATTATAGAACTGTCAGAGTCTATACTAAAAAGTACACTAGCAAAGATAAAGACGGTAATGCTATTGAAAAGGAATCAAAACAAAAACAGGTTAGTCTCAAAAAAGAAGACCCTTTTGAAGATAATGATCTTGTTCGTGTTCTTTCAAGTGAAGAATATGAGGAATTGGTTGGCAATCAGTTTTCTCAGGATAAATTAAACGAGTATGAAGAAATTATTAATAAAAAAGACAATCAGATTGCCGATTTAAATAATCAGATAAATATACTTAAAAATTCATTTTTTTGATAATGTGGACGATTTAAAAGAACAGATTAATGATAAGGATGAACTGATTAAAGCTAAGGATGAAATTCAGGAACTTAATAAAAAACTTAATAAAGTAGATGAAGAAAGAGTAGCTATTTTTAAAGAGCTTGATTATAAAAATAAGATGATTTTAGCTTACAATGTGGAATTAAACAAGTCTATTCTTAATGCAATTAATGTTGTCATTGATGAAGCAAGAGACAATATTAATAAGAGAAATGCTCAGTTAGTTGAAGATTTAGAAAAATCCATATCTAAAGCTAAACATGATGTAAATGAGAAGAATAAAGCTATAGCATTTGAGATAAATAGTACTATTGATGACATGAATGAACAAATTCGTGAGACAAGCATGATTAAAATGCTATTAAATAAAAACAAGATTAATTTAAAAGTACCTACTGAGGATTTGCTTAAACCTTTTGAGTTTGATTTCAGTGTCGAACAGTTTTTTGTCAGGTCAGGCATTAGAACTTGATGCGTCTGAAATTTTAAAGGAAGTAATGCCTAAACTTCCTGAACCATTTTCCAAATATATTGACACATTAGATGATGATGAAGATGAAACAGCACCTATTGATGTTAAACACAAAAAGGGAGATTAGATTATGGAATTTAGAAACGTCAATACTTCTAATTTAACATTCAAATATCCTGTAACCTAGGGGAAAAAAAAAAAAAGCAGACACTTATAATAATCCTGATTGTGTAGCTACATTGTCTAAAGGGGAAGAAAATTTACTTAATGTTGTAATGTTTCCAACAAGAACAAATATTGAAGATTATAAGTTATTTATGGAGGATGCTATCAGTGATGATGGCGGAGTTATTTTAGAATCCGATTTTGTTGAAATCGCCGGAAAACATGCTATTAAAACACATGCAAATATGGATACTCCAGATATCAACTTTGACATTCACAATTATGTGTTTATAGAAAATGGAAATATTTATATCTTTGAATTGAGAACTGTTGAAGCTTCTTTGGAACCAGTTACAGAATTTAAAGATATGATTAATACTTTAGTATTAAAATAATTGACTGTATTCTAAAAGATAATCTTTATGTTGTTTATCTAATATTTTTAAAGCAGAAACATTTTGAGGACTGGTAAGTGACCTTTCTTCAACTAAATTTCTCAATGAACTGTTTTTCATATGAGTTTGGATTTCTTTAATTACAAAATTAAGAGCTTCAATATTTTTTTTTCTTCAAGTTCTTCTCTTGTTATGTTTTCATAAATGGGGTAAGTTTCACAGGTCATATGTTTTAGTTGGAGTTAACAGGACATTTAAATAACTATAATAATTGCTGGAATCCGCTAAAAATCCATCAACACCCATGTAAGCTAAAAAGAGGCATAAATGATGGTTCAGCAAATGAAAATATTAAATAGCTGGTCGGGTGCATATTTTTTTCTTAAATTAACAATCATATTGCTTTAGATCTTTCGGATGTAATAATAATTCATCACTGTTAGCTATTATAAATCCGTTATAACCTATTTCTTCTAACTGTTTTAGACAATCAATTCTTAAATCAATATATTTTGAACCTTGAATTACAGCTACATTGCATTTATCTACATTTTCTTTAGCTAGTCTTAAAGTTTCTTTAACATTGAATTGGGCAATTTCACGGTCAATATTATATGCAGACCCTTCAGAAGGTGCTATTTTAATGTCATTTTTAAAAAATAATTTGGGGGTAGCTGCATCGTTTATTTTTCCAACTCTTCCAGGTCCATCATGTGATTTTATTTCAAATTTTTCAATCAATTTAAACATTCCATTTATTTTCTTAACATTATATTGGTTTTACTTTCTATTTTAAGGTTATCCAAAATATAACCGGTAGTGTAATCTTTTAGCTTACACTTTTGAAAAATTTAGTAACCTTTATATATGGTTTTTTGACAGAATATTAGTATGGATTTGAGGAATATATTCCGATGATTATCCGAGGTGTGTTTTCAATGTCTATTATTGATAATCTAAAATCTTTATTTAAAAGAGGTAAAGATAATGAAGAAAAAGGTATTGATGATTTAAAATCTGGAGATACCAAAGTTACATCTTCCAACAATCTTGATAAAAGTGTTGTTTCAGGAACTAAAACTACTGAACCTATGGTTAAGATTAAAATTAGTTCAGATGACACTGAGGATATGACTTTTAAAAAAGACGTTAAGACTTCTGAAACTAGTGATGTTGAAGAAAACGAAGAAATTGCTCCGGAAATTGATGATGCAGAGGAAAAAACTGAAGTTCTTGACGAACTAGATATTTTAACTGATGATTCAAATGAGGATGATGAAGTTTCTGAAGATGAAAATAACACCACTGAAACTGAAGACGAGTCAATTGATGAGTCTGAAGAAGTAGTTAACGACGAAAAAGTTGAAAACGAAGTTTCAAAAGATAATAATGAAAAAAGAGAGATAATATGACTTTATTGACTGATAAAGAATTATTAACCGATGCAAATCGTGATAAAGAATTTACAGCAGAATTCATTGATGCTGGAATCGAAACAGTTAAACATTGTTTCCAATGTGGTACCTGTGGTGGAAGTTGTCCTTCTGGAAGAAGAACTCCTTATAAAGTAAGACAAATAGTAAGGAAATGTTTACTTGGTTTAAAAAGAAGAAGTAATTTCCGATGATGCTTTATGGATGTGTACTACTTGTTACACCTGTCAAGAAAGATGTCCTAGAAGTGTTAAAATCGTTGAAATCATTAAAAAAGCACGTAATGTTGCTGCTCATGCTGGTTACATGGCTCTTGCTCACAAAAAACTGGTTTATTTGTAATTAAAACCGGTCACGGAGTACCTATTAATGATGCAACTAAAGCTTTAAGATCCAAAATCGGTCTTTCAGAATTACCTGCAACCACTCATTCATTCCCAGAAGCTTTAGAAGAAGTACAAAAAATATGTGAAATCACTGCTTTTGATGAATTAATTGGTTATGATAAAGCAACCGGAGATTTAAAGAATAATTTAATTGAGGAGAGTATTAATATGGAAATTGCATACTTCTTAGGTTGTATTATGAACAACCGTTACATAGTATTGAAAAAAGCAACCAGACAATTATTTGACGCATTAGATATTGAATTAAAAGACATGGAAGGAGCATCTTGTTGTCCTGCTCCTTGGTGTATTTGGTTCTTTTGATGAAAAAACATGGGCTTCCATTGCAGCTCGTAACTTATCCATTGCAGAAGATATGGGAATGGATATTATGACTGAATGTAATGGTTGTTTCGGTTCTTTAACTGAATGTAATCACATGTTAAAAGAAAGTGAAGACAAAAAAGCAGAAATTAATGAAGTTTTATCTGAAGTTGGTAAAGAATTTAAAGGAACTACTGAAGTAAAACACTTTGCACAAATCTTAAGAGACGATGTAGGATACGAAAAATTAGCATCCCTCATTGAAAAACCTTTAGACTTAAATGTTGCTGTTCACTACGGATGCCACTTCTTAAAACCAACTGCTGAAATCGGTATTGAAGAACAAGCAGAAGACCCATCTATCTTAGATGATTTAGTAGAAATCACTGGTGCTAAATCTGTACCTTACGAAGACAAAATGATGTGCTGTGGTGCAGGTGGAGGATTAAGATCCAGAGATTTAGATGTAACTTTAAGTTACACTAAAGAAAAACTCGAACACATGACTGAAGCTGGTGTAGATGCTATCGTTAACGTATGTCCGTTCTGTCACTTACAATTTGACCAAGGTCAAACTGAAGTAAATGATAAATACGGAACCGACTACGCATTACCTGTTTTCCACTTAGCTCAATTATATGGATTAGCTATGGGATTAACAGCTGATGATTTAACTTTAGATGCACAAGCTATTGATGCAGCTCCTGCTTTAGCTAAAGCATTAGGTGAAAACGCTAAATAATTGTAAGGATTAATTTCCTTTCAATTTTTTCATTTTTTAGACACTGAAAACACACTTTGGTTTTAATCATTGAATGAAATTATTTTTTCATTCATTTTTTACAGATTTTTTTTAATTTTATTATTTTTTTATCCTGCATATTTGCGATTTTAAATTTTAGTTTTATATTTTACGAATAGTTCGTAATTAACTTTATATATTATTAGTATAAAAGATATGATTGTTAAAATTCAATGATTTAAATTAAGTATATTTAAGGTGATAATATGTTTGTAGCAACATTAGATGGTATATTTAAATATCCAGATATTCCTGAAGAGTACGAACCATACGTACAATTCAAAGCAACTATTGAAAAAAGAGAAGTAAAAGATGGTGATGATTTAGCTATATTAAGTATTTCCGGTACTGATAGCCACCATGTATTATTTTTAGATTCTTATAATAACATTAGAGAAATTGAAAAAGAATTAAAAGATGCTGATGCTAAAATTAATCACACAACCTTAAAAAATCATAGGTGGACATTTATGAGTTTACCTTCTGAGCAAAATTGGTTAATTGTTTTTAATCTTTTAACCGATTTAAATAAAAAGGTTATGATATTCCTAAAGGAATTAATCCGGAATTAGGTTTAATCAGATCTTCAATAAGCTCATATATAAAAAAAGACCCATCTCATCCTGATTTAATTAATAGTTTAGCTAAAGCTGAAATGTCTTTAAACAGTATTCAAGAAACACTCTTGGAATTAGCTTCACAAGAAGGTGAAGAATATGTTGACAAATGGTTAGGTTTATTCAAAGATGCAATGCATGGTAAAGAAGTTTTTGAATTTCCTAAATCCCTGTTCAACATTCATTGTTAACACTCCTCCGGGATTAACAACAGGGAGAATAACATTGAAAAAAGCATTGGCTGAAGAAAGAGTTCAAGAAATAGCTGAATGGAATGGTCTAATAATTGAATTTGAAGATGATGTTACTGTCGATCTTCATGGAGATAAAGAAGACCTTAAAACAGGTTTGAAAGAAATGGGGTCTTTCTTTTTAGAATAAGTAAGTGATATTTATGAAAATTTTAGCAATAAGTGACGTTCACGGAGAAGACAACGAGAATTTATACAAATATCTTAATAATAATGACATTGATATTGTCATTATCACTGGAGATATTACTAATTTCGGCCCATTGGAGTTTGTTGATGAATTTATTGGCAAAATACTTGATTGTGACTGTGAAGTGATGGCTGTTCCAGGTAACTGTGATCCTGCAGGAATATGCAATGCAATTAGAGAATCAGATGCAATCTGTTTACACAATAACATTTTATCTTTTGATAATGTTGTTTTATTCGGATACGGTGGTTCCAATCCTACACCATTTGATACTCCTTGGTGAGATTCAAGATAATAAAATCTATGGGGATGTTTATGAATTATTAGCTAATTATGATTTTGTAGCTAATGATGAAGTACCTAAAGTAAAAAATATTGGTTACTCATGCTCCTCCTTATAATACTGGTGCCGATTTAACTGAAAGCGGAGATCACGTCGGCAGTCAGGGAATTTTAAAATCTATTCACGAGTTCCAGCCTCAAATTAATATCTGCGGCCATATTCATGAAGCAAAATCCATTAGTAAAATTGGAAATACTACAGATGTAGCTAATCCTGGAATGCTTAAGGATAATGGTGCAGTTTTAATTGATGTTGGTGAAGGTGCGGATTATACAATTGATATAATCTCTTTAGATGAGTAAATATCTTACTTATCTTTTTTATTATTTTTTTTTAGTGGCTGAAATCAAATCACAAATTTTATTTAATATTAATTTAAGATATCTATTTATATTTCTAAAATTAAATAATTAGTTTGTGATTATTATGATTATGATTAAGGGTGCTGTTGGTAAAAAAGGAGTACAAAGAACCTTTTTTCGAAAGGTATAATGGCTCGTTCTTTACACATCACTGATTTGGGACATGATGAAGCTTATGAAATAGCTTCATGTATTGAAAATAAACTTCTTGAAGAAAATATTTCTGAAATTTCTATTGAAGATTTGGCTATCTTTGTAACTAATTATTTGAAAAATTATGTGGACCCTGTTCTTGCAGAGAAATATATCAAGTGGAGAAATGTTAGAAAATCAAAAGAGCCCCTTATTATTTTAATTGGTGGAGCTTCAGGAGTTGGAACTTCATCTATGGCATTTGAATTGGCCAGTCGTTTAGGATTAAAAAACTTAATCAGTACAGATATGATACGTGAGGTTATGCGTAAAATAGTTTCTAAAGAATTAAGTCCTGTTATTCATAAATCTAGTTTTAATGCATATGAGAGTATTAGAACACCGCTTTTAGGTCCTGATCCTGTTGTTGAAGGTTTTATTAGTCATGTGGATGTTGTGAATGTAGGTGTGGAAGCTGTTATTGAAAGAGCATTAAAAGAAGGAATAAGTATCATTATTGAGGGAGTTCATATAGTACCGGGATTCATAAAAGAGGACCTTATCCGTAAAAGCAATGTGATTTTATTTACCTTGATTGTTAGGGATGAAGATACACACAAATCCCGGTTTTATTCAAGATGCAGACAGCCATGGGTTAAACGTTCACTTGATAATTATTTGAGTAATTTTCATTTAATCAGGAAAACCCAGTCTTTTATGATTGATCAGGCAATAAAACATAATTCAAAAAATTATTGATAATGTTGATGTTAAATATACTATTGATATAATGGTTAATGACATTATTGAAAAATATGGAGGAAGTTATGATGTTAGACAAGAAAGTAAAGGAAATAATGACAACTGATGTAATTACTACACCTTCTAATGTAGATGTGGTTAATGCATTTGAAGAACTTATGGAACATAAAATAAGTGCAATGCCGGTTGTTGATGATGGTGAACTGGTAGGTATTATCACTGCAACTGATTTGGGTCATAATTTAATATTGGATAAATATGAATTAGGAACTGATGTTAAATCTATTATGATTAAAGATGTTGTAACTGTTTCACCTGAAAATACTATTCAGGAAGCTATTGAAATCATGCAGTCTCACGCTCCTGATTCAAACATATTAAATCAGTTGCCTGTTGTTGAAAATGGCAAATTAGTGGGAATTATTTCCGATGGAGACATAATTAAGTTAATATTATAAAATCCTTTTATAATTTCTATTTTTTTTCTTATTTTAATAAATTTTATTGGTTTACTGTAATAAGTTTTTTTTCCAGTATTTTATTTTCTAAGCTATATTTTTAAAAAATAACGTGATTTTTTTTTGATTTTGAAGTTTGTTTATTTAAAATATCTTTTATTTGGGGTTATTGAATTTTAAACTTCTGTTTTTATATATGTGGGATTTACATAGGTTCTTGTTGGATAAATTGGATTATATTTTAGTTTCAGTAATAAGTTTTTTTTCCAGAATTGAAATTTTTTACCTAACATTTATATAATATTAATTTCATATATGTATATGGCTAGACTGGAGGGTTAGGGGTCCTCTGTAAGCACACACCCCCTTTGGTGCAGTTGAAGTTCAAAAGGCGGCTTTTTAAGGAATTATGAGCCTAAGAAAAACGACATAGAAACTTCGTCCTACAGGATTGATGGTGATGGGACTTTTACTGGAGGGTAAAAGTTAATTATCTTAAATATGGGAATGTGTCAGGCCCGGAAGGAGCAGCTCTACCATTAACAGTTGATGCTTGTAGAACCACGGGGTGGAGTTGGGTTTTTAGATAACTTGTAGTTTTGAGATTAGTCCACTTTTGAACATGCCATTTTTATAAAAAACAATTAACTTTATTAATAAGTTTAAACAGATTATATATTACTTTGTTTTTTATGTATTGTCGGGATGGCCCAGCCTGGTACGGCGTCGGACTGCTAATCCGATGATCTTATGATCACACGGGTTCAAATCCCGTTCCCGGCGTTTTTTAATTTATTTATCTATTTCTTGTTTATGGTCATATTCTATTCCTGCTGGACAAGCATGTATTGTTACTGATTTTACTAATGGAACTTTTTAAGCACATTATTTTGAGCTCTATGAACTATTTTATGTGATTCTTTTAAAGTCATGTTTTCATCAAGTTCAATATGCAGTGAAACAACGGAATAAGACCCCAAATATTCCACTTTAATATTATGTGCTCCCAGTACCTGAGGAGTTTTGGTAGCTGCTTTTTTCAATATCTTTAATCAATTCTTTAGAAGGTATTTTTCCCATAATATTATCTATATTTTCTTTTCCAATAGTATATGCAGTTTTTAAAACAAATAATCCAATAATAAGACCTATGACAGGATCAATTATAGAGTATCCACTATTTGATGCAAAAACTCCAACCAATATAGCTACTGATGAGAAAATATCTACTTTCTGATGATTTCCGTCTGCTACAATAGCAGGACTTCTTATTTTTTTTCCAAGTGCAATAATATATCTGCTTATACAAAGATTAACGCCTATTCCAATTAATGCCATAACTGCAGCAAGATAACTTGGGGTTGTTATAAGTTCGGGATGGACTATTTTGTTTATAGCTCCAGTCATGATTTCATAAGCTACCATAGTTAAAAATAATACGATTATAAGTCCGGCAATAGCTTCAGCACGGCCATGTCCCAAAGGATGTTCTTCATCAGCAGGTTTTTGACCTATTCTAAATCCAAGATATGCAATTATGGAAGTTGCAACATCTGATAAAGTATGAGCTCCTTCAGAGATTAATGCATAACTTCCGGATATGATCCCAATTCCAATATTAAAAATAGTAAGGAAAGTATTTGAACCTATTCCAACAATTGCTGCTTTTGTTCCGCCTTTGGTTCTAAATTCATCCATATATTACTCACCTTTTTTTCTAGAATATCCATAGCTTTAGCTATATTTTCATAGGAGTTTGCATAAGACATTCTTACGTGATTTTTACCATTTTGTCCAAATGCAGCATAAGGAACGGTTATGACTCCCTCTTCAGCTGATTTTTTAACAAATTCTTCAGGATTTTCAATTTTTGGAAATACGTAAAAAGCACCCTGTGCATTTACGGTTTCATATCCCATTTCATTTAATCTTGATACAATCAGGTCTCTTCTCTTTTTAAATTCATTAACCATTTTGTTAACTGTATCTTGAGGTCCTGTTAATGCTTCATAAGCTCCTCTTTGGGCTGTTGAGTTAGCACATGCTATATTGTATTGATGGATTTTAAGCAGTTCTTCCAAATATTCCTCTTTGGCATTTAAATAACCTATTCTAAGGCCAGTCATTGCATATGTTTTTGAAAATCCGTTGATTGTTATTACATTGTCACTATATGCTGCAGGGGAGTAATGTTTTTATCATAAATGATTTTTTCATATATTTCATCAGATATGATTAAGAAATCATGATCCATAGATAAATCTGCAATAGCTTTAATATCTTCTTTATCCATCACTGCTCCAGTTGGGTTTGACGGTGAATTTAAGATTACAGCTTTGGTATTTTTGTTTATTTTTTCCTGAACATCTTCTGCCTTTAATTTAAATTCATTTTCCATTTCACAGTTAACTCCAACAACTTTTCCGTCAGCTAACTTTATACATGCTTCATATGAAAGGAAACTTGGATCTGGTAAAATTACCTCATCATTTTTTCTCAATAAATGCCTGTGCACACATATATAATGCTTCACTGGCTCCGGCAGTAACTATTATGTTTTCGGGATTTGTGTTTATATTGTTGTCCTTTTTGAATTTTTGAGTAATTGCTTCTCTTAATTCAATATAACCTTTGTTTGGTGTATAATGTGTTTCATTATTTTTTATTGATTGTTCCATAGCTAATTTAATGTTTTCAGGAACATCAAAGTCAGGTTCTCCGATTCCTAAGTTTATAGCATTAGGATTTGTAACTTCAAACATTTTTCTTATCTGGGATAATTCAATTGTACTGGTTCTTTTTGCGGGATTTATCATATTTTTTCCTCACTAAGTATTATTATTTATTATATTATTTTTAATTTAAAAATTTTTTCTAGTTGCATGGCCCACATTTATAACATGGGGAATCGCCACACCATGGAGTTTGCTTTTTTGTTTTTAATCTTCTGTTTTCTGTTTTTAAAAAATTAGATTTAATTCCAATATCAATTTTAGACCAAGGTAGTTCATCATTGATATTATAATTTGGCAAGTAACTCTGCCATTCTTTCAATGTTACCTCTTCTGTTAAAGATTTTTCAATAACTGCACCAACTTCCCTATTTCCACAAGATAATATATATTGAATCAACCCTTTTTTCGGACTTTCGAATTTAACATTATATTTCCTTAATTTCTTTTTCAAATATCTTGTTTTTGATTTAATCTCTTTAAAATTATAAACTTCCCATTGTAAGGGTGTTTGAGGTTTTGGGATAACTGGATTGATACTGAATTTTATATAGTTTCTGTTTTTATGCATATTTGCTATTTTTTCAATATAGTTAGCTAACTCTTCTATATCTTCTTTACTTTCATAGGGAATTCCAATTAAAAAGTATAATTTAATATTGAAATCAAGGTCAACTGCATTTTTTATTACAGAAAATATTTTTTCATCTGAAATGCTTTTATTAATTCTTTCACGTAGTGTTGAAATAGACTCCGGAGCAATTGTAATGCTTTTCAAACCACTTTTTTTTTAAGGTTTCTAAAGTTTCCCGGCTAAGTGAATCTATACGTAGAGATGGTGTGGCTATTTGAAAACCTTCACTTTCAAGAGCTTTTGTAAGGCCCTCCAAATCATAATAATCTCCAACAGCTGCTCCGATTAATGTTATTTTGTTTAAATTAGTATTTTCTCGTGTTTTAAGTGCTATGTTAACTAATTCTTTTATTGTAGTTTCTCTTAAAGGTCTGTAAAGATAGCTGGACATGCAGAATCTACAACCTCTTGTACATCCTCTTGAAACATTTAGCATAATTGAATCACTGAACACAGTTTTATAATCTTCCTTGTCAGTTTTGGTAATGATTGGCTGTGTTATATGGTATGCATTTTTCATATCATCTATGAGAGCTATTTTTGCATTATTGTTGAATTTAGGAATGTATATTCCATCCATATCTAAAAAAAAATTATCCAAATTTTTATTTTCAAGGTATATGTCTAAAAATTTATTTATAGTAACTTCTCCTTCACCGATTACAAACACATCAATATAGTCAGATAATGGCATTGGGTTTGCAGTTGCACAGGGTCCTCCAGCTATTATTAAAGGATCATTTTCACTTCTGTCTTTTTCTTTTTAAGGGGGATTCCTGATTGTTTAATCATTTTCAAAACATTAAAATAATCTTCTTCAAATTGTAGAGAAAAGCTGATTATATCAAAGTTTTTCATAGGATTATTTGACTCAATAGAATTGGTATGGGGATAAACGATTCGTTCACACCATGTGTCTTGCCTTTCATTAATTAAATTATATAATATATTATAACCTAATGATGACATAGCTGTTTTATAAATATTTGGATATGCAAGCCCAAATCTTAAATCTATATTTTTATGGTTTTTCTGGAAAATATTTTTCTCGTAAATCATGGAATCAACTATGAAATTTTTAGGTTTTTTGAAAAATTTACTTGTTTTTAGAATATTTAACTTAAATTCATTATTTTCTAATTCTTGAGTTCTATCATGGTATTTTTTATTATAAAAATAAATTTTCAATGTATTTTGTATTTAAAACTTCCTTATAATTAGATTTTAAATATACTAATTGGTTATATGTAAGATTTATTTTTCATTGTGTGTTTAATTTTTGAATTTGAATTGAAGATAGTTTATCATTTTTTTTACCTATTTCAATGTTATTTGTTTTTAATTTAAATTTTATAAAAGTTTTAATCATTTTCTTACTGATTTAGCTAATTTAAATGGGTTTTTTTATCAATAAACTTGTAAAAACATTTATATAATAATAAATCCTAAATACTTAATTACTCATTATGAATACTATATGTTAGTATAATATAATATTTTTATTAAAATTTTCGTAATGAGAACTAAGAGGTGGAAAAATTTCAAAGATAAATAAAGCATTGTTCATTTCAATTATATGTGCATTCTTCCTAATGTTAGGGTCTGTATGTGCAGCGGATTTAAATAATGTTTCTGATATCGAAAATTCAAACTTGATACAAGATGATAATCAATTATCTTATCAAAATTTAGAAGTTTCTAGTAATGGATCTATCTCAGACAATTATTCTTATAATTTTAATGGTGAATATTCCGGCAGCGGAGTAATCAAATCTAATTATGAGAATAATAATGTTATAGGATCACAACAGATTTCAAACAATGTTGTTATTTCTGAACCTCAAAGTTCTGTTTCAAATACTACTTTAAGTGGTAATGATACAACTTTGTATTTTAAAAATGGTACTTCTTATAATGTAAAATTAACTGATATTGATGGTAACGTATTAACTAATCAAACTGTTTCATTTTTAATAAATGGTAAACTTTATAATCGTACTACTGGCAGTAATGGTATTGCATCTATAAATATTAATTTAGGTGCTGGTAAATACACTGTTGTAGCAAGTTATGCAGGTTCTTCAATGTATGGAAGTTCTTCAGTTACAAGTTTAGTTGAAGTATTATCTACAATATCTGCAAATGATGTTGTGAAATTCTATAAAAACGGTACTCAATATTATGCAAAATTTGTTGATGGAAATGGAAACCCTTTAATTAATACAGAAGTTAAATTTAATATTAATGGTGTTTTCTATATTCGTAATACTAATGGTAGTGGTATAGCTAGATTAAACATTGCTTTAGATTCTGGTAAATATATATTGACTGCTATTCATCCTAATGGTGAAATGTTTGCTAATAATATTACTGTTTTGTCTACTATTAATAGTGGTGACATGACTAAATACTTTAAGAATGGTACTCAATATTATGCAACTTTTTATGACGATAGTGGTAATCCATTGATTAATACAACCGTTAGGTTTAATATTAATGGAGTTATTTATGAAAAGGATAACAAATGATAAAGGTACTGCAATGTTAACTATTGCACTTTATCCGGGTAGTTATATATTGACTGCTATTCATCCTAATGGTGAATCTAAGGGTTATAATATTAAGGTATTGTCTACTTTGATAGATAATAAGGATATTAATATGTATTATATGGATGGTACTGCATTTACTATCAAGGTTCTTGATGGTCAAGGTAAACCTTTAGCAAATACTACTGTTAACTTTAATATTAATGGTGTATTGTATGGTAGGGTTACTGATGAAAATGGTATTGCAAAGTTAAATATTAAACTTTATCCAAATAATTATATTATTACAAGTAGTTATAATGGTCTTGAGGTATCTAATAGAATTAATGTTAGTAGTTCAAATACCACTATAATTGGTAAAGATGCACATGTTATTATGGATAGTATTAATAGTAATTATACTGTAACATTAGTTGATGTGAAAGGAAATCCGATTGGGAATAAAACTGTTTACTTCAGATATGATAATAAACAGGTAACTGCAACTACTGATAAAAATGGTAATGCTACCATCACTATTTCTGGTTTGAAAAATGGTGACTATAATATAACTTATGGTTTTGATGGAGTTGAGGGTTATTGTTCTTCCAGTTCAAGCAGTATCTTGCATGTTGTAAATTCAACTACTATTTTGACAGGTAATGATTTAACCATGGTTTATAATGATGGTTCTGAATTTAAAGTTAAATTAACTGATTTATACGGTAAACCTTTAGCTAATAAGATTATTACTTTCGTGATTAATGGTATTGCTTATAATCGTACAACTGATTCTAATGGTGTGGCTAGTTTAAATATTAGATTGATCCGGGAAATTATTTAATTTCTTATTATTATTCTAATAAAGGTGCTTTAGATTACAATAATGGATCAAACAATGTTATTATTACTAAACAAACTTTAAATGTTGAAGGAAAGGATTTAGTAATGTTGCCAAAAGATGGTTCTGCTTTTGAAGTTAAAATTACTGATAAAAATAAAAAGCCGGTTAAAGACATTGCTGTTCTATTTACAATTTCAGGAGTTACTTATACTAGATATACTGATCAATCTGGTGTTGCTAAATTAAACATCAATCTTAATGTAGGTTATTATACTATTTCATATGCAATTAATGATACCTTTTGTCAGGGTTCTGGATCAAATATGATTTTGGTTAATGGGACTATAATTACTGCAGATGATATTAACATAAATGCAGGAACTAATGGAACTTTTTCAGTTAAATTAACTGATGCTAAAGGCAATCCAATTAGTGGAGCATCTATTAAGTTCTATTATGAAGGCATTACTAAAAATGCAATTACTAATGCTGAGGGTATAGCTACAATAACTGTTGATCCTTTAGGAAAAGGAGACTATCCGATAGCTTATTATTATTATCCTACAATTGGAGGTAATTACTCAAACAGCGGACAGTCATATATTCATGTATCTGGCACTATCTCAATTGCAAATATAATTGATGCATCTAAAGTTGTAAAATCATTTATTGAATCAGAGGGCAAATTGCCAGATTCCGTTTTAATAAATGGTGAAAGTTATACTCTAGCACAATTCTTATATCTTGCAGCTATAGCAACTATAAATATAAATAATGGTGATTTCAGTGATTTGGATTCTAAAGATGCTGCTAATCCTGATAACTACAATAAGTGCGGTAATTTAGGTAATCTGGTAGATTATATTAGTGTTGCACAATCTATTATAGATTATGTAAATGCTAATGGAAAAGCTCCAGGATCAGTACCCTCTAATGTAGGAACTATAACTTTTGACGGTTTGGTATATGCATTTGCTCGTGTTGTTGCATTTTATGGTAATAATCAACAGCTGCCTGCTTATGTTACTATTAAGTCAATAGATTCTGAATCTTCTCAATTTGTAATCAATAGGGTCAATGTAAAAGCTACTGAAAGTGAATTGGCTAATATTAACACATATTTGCAGCCTACTGCTAATTGTCAAGTTAATGACCCTACAATTGTTGCTTTAGCTCAGAGATTAACTGCGGGACTATCAACACCAACACAAAAAGCTAGTGCAATACTTGATTATGTTATTGATAATATAGCTTATGCTGGTTATTATGATACTACTCGGGGTGCTAAAAAAACTTTAACCGATAAAAAGAGGTAACTGCTGTGATTAAGGCTCATTTAGTTATAGCATTATTTAGAGCAGCAGATCTTCCAGCAAGATATGTTCATGGAACATGTACTTTTTCAAGCGGACCTATAGGTCATGTTTGGGCTCAGGTATTAATTGGTGATACATGGGTAGTTGCTGATCCAGTAAGTTCTAGAAACTCATTAGGTGTAATAAAGAATTGGAATATTAATACATTTACTTTTAAGAGTTATTATACATCTTTACCATTCTAATTTTTATTACTCTATTTTTTTTTTTTTAATTCTTTTTATCCATAAAATGATTTTTTAATCGCTAATATTTTATAATAGTTTATATAAATTTATATTAGCAAACTAATTATAGGACAATATTATGGATCATAAAAAATATAAGAAAATAGCTGTTGGGGGAACTTTTGATAAGTTCCATGATGGTCATAAAAAGTTACTTGCAACTGCTTTTGAATTAGGTGAAGAGGTTGAAATCGGAGTAACTTCTAATGCTTTTGGTGGTCTTAAGGGAGATATTGATTCCTGTGAAGATAGGATGAGATGTCTTAAGGAATTTTTTAAGGACAGATTAAATTACACTGTTATGGTTTTAGATGATGCATATGGGACAACTGTATTCGATGATGAATTTGATGCAATTGTTGTTAGTGAAGAAACTGAACCTGTAGCAGTTGAAATTAATGAAATTAGAGATTCTAAAGGAATGTCTCCATTAGATATTGTTGTTGTTAGCTTTGTTTTAGCAGATGATGGTCATCCTATTTCGTCTACACGAATTAGAGTTGTGAAATTAATAAAAAAGGAAATATTTTAAAATAGTATTTTATTATCGAATTAAATCGACATGTTTATATATGCAGTTCGACAATGTATTAATTGATATTAAAATATTATTTTTTCATAAAATAATTTTCATATCAAATTTGAGGTGGTTATATGGCAGTAAAAATAGATTCAGATCTTTGCGGTCACATTGAAAATTGTCCAGTACAAGGTTTATGTGTAAAGATTTGTGAACAAGGCGCTCTCATTGAAGAAGATGGCGATGTAACTATTGTCCCTGAAAAATGCGATGACTGTGACCTTTGTATTCAAAACTGTCCTAATCAAGCTATATCTAAAGCATGAGGGATTTTATGTTTAATGTTGAGAGGAGCGGGGAAGAAACCCGTAAGTTATCACATAACAATGATAGGTGTGTAGGTTGTGGAATTTGTACTGATGTATGTCCTACATCTTCTTTGAGATTAGGACCTATTGTACCGATTGCACGTGGTTTAATTGAAATGGATTTAGTTTCTGTAACTTCTAATACTTGTGTTTTATGCGGATTATGTTCTGTTGCATGTCCATTTGATGCTTTATCATTAACCATTAACGGTAATGATATTAAAGAAACAGGAAATTATCCAGTATGGGAAGTTGAATCAGAAATTAATGATGATGATTGTATATACTGTGGAAGATGTTATTCTGTTTGTCCTAGAGACACTATCTTATTTAAAAGAGAGTTACCGTCTAGAGAAGATTTGGTTATTGGTGAAATCAGTGTCGATGAGGATAAATGTGTTTACTGTAGTATCTGTTCAGAAATGTGTCCTGCAGGAGCTATTAGTTTAACTAATAATCCTGAGTTCTCTAATGACAATCTTAATAATACTATTGAAGTAGATACTTCCAAATGTATTTATTGTGGTGTTTGTAAGAGGGCTTGTCCTCAAGATGCAATTAAAGCAGTATGTTCAACATGTATGCTTCAAGATCAAATTAAAGCTCCTGAAATTAATGGTACTGCATCCATTCTTAAGGATGGCTGTGTAAACTGTTCTTGGTGTAAAGAAGTTTGTCCTGTTGATACAATTAATGTAACCAAACCGTTTGAAGGAACTTTAAAACTGGTTGAAACAGATGAATCAACATGTAAAGGGGACGCCTGCCACGCATGTCAAGATGTTTGTCCATGTGATGCAGTAGAAATTATTGACAATAAGGCAACTATTAATTTAGATTACTGTAATTTATGTGGTGCCTGTGTCAATGCATGTCCACAAAACATTAGGGAAGTCACAAGAACTTCAATGAAATTAAATAATATCAACTCCGAATCCTGGAGAGATATTTTAACTTCTAATCTTTTAAGTTAGAAAAAGAGATTTTACGCTCTTCTTTCTAAATTTTATTTATTAAAAAATTTCTTTCTTTTTGTTATTACTGTTTTTAATTTGTTTTGAGTAGTGTCTGTTATGTTGGAGATATATGTTCCAATGAATAGAATTATTACAATTAGACCTCCAATTATTAAAATTAGTTCAGCACTGCTTTGTCCTTTGTTGTCTGTTTTCATTTTATCCTAATATGCTGTTGTTTTCACGAACAGTGGTTCTAACCTCTGATATATCATCTTTTACTTTTAAATTACTGTCGCTTGTTTGCATATATGATTTGTAGATGGTTAAAGCGAAAATGGCTATAACTATTACTCCTCCAAACAATAATATGTATTCTGCTGCGCCTTGTCCTGATTTGTCATTGCTGATTTTTTTTCTAAAATTTTCATATTATCACCGGTAGTAATAATTATTTTTCATATTATATTAATATTACTATTTTTATAAAAGTTATTATCATGTCTTTTTTTCTAAATTTCTCTTGAAAAATAGCGTTTTTATCAACATATTTATTAAGTGTATTATACAAAATTTAATTAATAGAGTGATTATAATTATTAACAGGTGAGATAGTGGGAAACACATTGAAATTAATTTCAGGTTTTATTTTATTTGTAGTTGGGGTTCTCATAATATATGAGGCAAATGTTTATAATTTGATAGACCTTTTGCTGGTTGTTGGATTTATTATTGCAATAGTTGGTATAATTATGATTATCAGCTATTTTGTTGATGCTAATGCCGATAAAACATCTTCTATTTTTAAAGAATTTTTAGAATCTAATGATATCAAAGCTCCATCATTTAATAAACATTCTGATACTTCTAATGGTCCTTTAAAAATTAGAGATACTTTTGACAATTATTATGAAGATGATCTTCCAGAATATGTTGAAGAAGAGTATTATGAAACATCTCCAAGTGAATTTTTGATTTTAATCAGGAAGATGATTCTAAATCAGTTTTAAGAGTTAGCAATGACAAATCTACAACTAATTTTGGAAATAATCTTAAGTTCACTCCAAATTACGACAAACCTTTAAAAATCACTAGAAAACCTAAAAACGTTCCCACAGCTATGCTCAATCTGAATATGATAAATCTGAAGAAATTAAAAGGGCACTACGCCAAGATGAAGATTATATAAAAAATGATACCTTTGAACCGCCTAAACCTAGAAAAATAGGCGAACCAAGAGATATCCAAATAGATGTTAATCATCCTGAAAGTTTGCCTGTTCCTAAGTTGCTTAGAAGCTTTGTTGTTTATGATGGAGGTTTAATAACTTCCAGTGAAGCATTTGATAAACTGGCTAATGATGTACATAAAGAGATAATGCTGGAAATTCCATCATTAAATGATTTGTCTGACAGGTTTTTATCACATGTTCCGACAGTATATTCAAGGGTAATTATCAATGATTTTGATGTATCTGATATGTCTTACATGATTTTAGTTTCTTCACTTCTTAAACAGGGAGTACAAATTAAAACAGTTCCTCAAGTACATTCAATTAACTTAATCACAGATGATTCTAATGCTATGATTATTTCTAAAGGTAGCAATAACAGTGATGTGGAATATGGAGCTATTTATGAAGATAGGAAATCTATTTCTGAAATCAGAACTAGCTTTGAGAAAACTTGGGATATTGCAGCAAACTTGGATGAAAATTTAGTTGCAAATTATATACAGTAAAGGTGATTTAAATGGAAATTAGATGGTTAGGTCATTCAGCTTTTGAAATAATAACTGAGGAGGGGTTTAAATATTTTAATTGACCCTTTTATTAGCAATAATCCGGTTTGTCAAATTCCTGTTGAAGAATTTAATCCGGATATCATATTGGTTACTCACGGACATTCCGATCATTTGGGGGATGCAATGGAACTGTCCAATAAAAATAATGTTCCTGTAGCAGCAATTCATGAGATTTCTTTATTTTTATCAAAACAGGGAATTAACAATATTGGTGTAAATATCGGCGGCTCATTCATATACCGTGGAGTTAAATTTACAATGCTTGATGCTAAACATTCTTCAGTATTGGATATTGTTGAAGAGCCACTTCCTGCTGGAGATGCAGCCAGTTTTTAATAACACTTGAAGACGGAACTAAACTGTTCCATGCTGGGGATACTGGATTATTTGGGGACATGAAAACAATTATTGGGGAAATATATAAACCAGATATTGCATTGCTTCCTATTGGAGATAAGTTTACAATGGGTCCTTTTGAAGCAGCACTGGCTACAAGGTGGATTGATTCAAAAGTAGCTATTCCAATGCATTACAATACATTTCCGCCAATTGAACAGGACCCTTCTATTTATGCTAACTTTGTCAGTCAGTTAAATCCGAATATTGATGTGGTTATTTTAAACTAGGTGAATATTTTGAATATAATCCTGAAAATTATCAGGATTAATTCTTTTCATATTTTTTCTTAAGTGATATTCTTCGTCAACATCACATTTTCCAGATGGTAAAACTCTGATTATATCATCTAAAGTTATTAAGTCGTCTTCATTTATTTCATGAAGTATTTTTTTTTAGCTATTGCTGTTTTTTTTAGTATATCCGGGTTTCAACACAATAAAATTGTCACAATGTGCTTCTAAAGCATCAACAGGACCTGCCATTAACCTTTTTCCTTCATAATCAACAATTCCAATAGCAATTCTGACTTTTGCACTGCGGATGTAATTACGGTTACCTCTTATTACAAATGATCCTTTTGGCAGGAATTCTCCGGCTTCAGGTGTTTTTGTAACCTGCTCGGGGTTGACCCAAAATACATCCTGTGTTGTGAAACCTTTGGACCAAGCAGTTGAAAATGATGCTGCAAACTCTCCTGATTCTTTAAGGATACTATCATTTACTTTATTACCTTCTAGTTTTATCACAGTTGATGTTGCTCCATGTATATCTGCATGTAAATAAATGTCATTATTGTCCATATATTTTTTTTACAACAGCTTCATTGGTACCGGCATCTCTTCCCCCAATTACTAAAACATTATCTGAAGTTACAAACCATCTTAATTTCTCGTACCGTTTAAGATTTTTCTTAACTCTCTTTTTAGGAACTGAAATGTGTTCCATAGCCACTTCTTTTTAGCTTTGATTTTTTTCAAGTTGCTTTTTAGTATTTTCAATAGCTATTGTAGCACCTTTTGTTTTGTTTTTTTTAGCTTTTTTAGCTTTTTCATAGTAAATTTCAGCATTTTCAGGAATAGTCAATTTTGGATTAATGTTTATCGCAGTTTCATTTAGTTTAAGTGTTAAAACGCCCATTTTATCAATGGATTCAAAGATTTCAGCTTCTTTTAGACCGTTCTTTTTAGCTTCTTTCAGTGTTTTTCCAATTTCTTTGTAAGAATAATCTTTACTTATAGCGTTGTTTACTACTTTTACCAAATTTTCTATGGTGGTGTAATTAGAATAAATTACTTCTCCTTTATGTTGGCTAGTTTCAATTGTTTTATGAAAATTATCAAGTGTTTCTTCCTGTAGCTTTAATCTTTTTTCGAACTTGTTTACTTTTTTTTATTCCATGCAGCTTCTTTAATATTTTTAATGTCAGTGTTTACCTTTTTGGAATAAAATTCATCACAGGCCTCATTGAAGTTATCAAAATATGTTTTTTCAAATCCGTCATATTTTACTAAATCAAAAGCAACAACATCTTCTTTGCTGTCTTTTTTAACAATTTGAGGTTTGAAATGTTCTTCTTGCAGGTTATCAAACAGCAAATGGATAGCCTTATTTAGGTTAGCTATTTGACTTCCACTTAAATCAGCTGAAGGAGTATGTTTGTCAATTTCTTCAAATTCGTTAGCTCTTTTAATAATTTCTTCAGCATATAGGCTTCCCAAATTATTCATAGCTAATGTTCTAACTAAATCCTTATCTGAACTGGCAAACAGTTCTTTCAGTTCAGTTTCACTTATGCTGATAGGATCAATTCCCCTTTCTTCTGGAAACTGGTATTCTTTTTTTAGAACTAATGTCCCTATCACTAAAACGTTTCCTTTTAAGAGGCAATATTATGTTGTTGTCTTCATCTAAAAGGATAATATTTCCTTTATCGAACAGTTCAACAACAATAGTGTAGTATTTGTCTTTTTTTAACTTTAATTTCAATAATCCTATCAAAATTATGTTGGGTTATACTAACTACATTGGCACCTTTTATCCTTTTTCTTAAAAGCATTGGAAAAACAGGAGGATTAATAGGATTTTCAAGAGGATATTTGCTGGTGTGGATTCTTTTTACCGCATTCCATTACTAAATCAATCCTTCCGGTTCCAGCTACATGAAATCTCATTACAACAATATCTTTTGTTGGTTGAAATGATTTGTCTACTCTTGCACCGGTTAATAAATTATTTAATTCATCAGTTATTGTAAAAAATGTCTACATTAGACATAGGTTTCATTGTTTACACCTTTTTATTATAAATATCAATAGTTTAATATAGTATAATTAATAATAATTATATTTATTTAATTTTTGGAGGAAATAAATGGACACTACAATTAAAATAACAAGTCTTCATTTAGTAGTTGGTATCATTACAGGTATTATTTCTACTGGATTCACATTAAGCTGGTTTGGAATTAAAAACGATGTTTTTGCAACCGCACTTGCATTTATTATACTATATTTTGTTGGGCAACTTGCTCAAAAACAATTTGGAGATGAAATATCCGGATTTTCCCAATGGTTATGGGATGGAATAATGCCGTTCCTTGTTGGATGGGTTATGACATATACTTTATTGGTGGCATATTTATAAACCACCATAAAATATCCAAATAAATACAATTACTAATGCAGTAATTAATAAAACTGGAGCTATAATTTTACTAACTGCAACAATTGAACTGATTGTTGATATTAATTCTGTTGAGTTATTAGGACCGAATGTATGGAGATTTTTAATTCTTTTTTTGTTCCAGTTCCAACTTCAACTTCTTCTAAATCTTTTATAGCTTCATTAATACTGATTTTAACATATTCAATAATTTCGCCTCTTTTTACAATTCCAATTGGGTTGTATCCTCTGGATATTGTGTTGACTGTATGGGTATCAGTTGTCATCACTTCTATTTCATCAATATCCAAATCTTTTGTAGCATCAATAATTTCTTGTCTAAATCCGATTTCCATATTGTTTGAATCAAACAGGACATATGCAGTTCTCTGATTAGCTACTTCTACAACCATGGTTTTAATACCGCTTTCACCGACACCTTCATTTTTATTTAAATCCTGCATTATGTTTTCATAACATCCTATTTTTAGAGTATCTCTTTGATGATTGCATTGGATTTTATCAATAACATCAATTAATTGGAATACCTCTTCATTTAAGGTAAAACTTCTCCACTTTCAGGAGCAAATGAATTGTGACAGTCTACAATGACGGAGTCTTTAACATCACATTTACTTTTTACTTTGAGTCATCATTGTAAGACCTACACCAAATTCAATGTCATCACTGTCATTTGGTGCAAATGTACTTAAAATAACCATACCTTTATTAAAGAACTGCACTCCAATGTTTGCTTTTTTCTGAATTGTATCTGGTAAAAATACTTGCATCTTTCGCGTATTCAATTTCTTCCAAACCTTCTTTTACGGCATTTTCTATTTTGTCAATTTCAGTTGTTCTGACAGGATTGAAGTCATGGGTTGAAGGTCCGTGAGCCACCATGGTAAAATGGTCAAACTTATTTGCAAGTATTGTCGGCATATTGGAACCGCCCAAATCCCCCAAAGGTCCCGGATGGACAAATGGTGAAATAAATAAAGATTTTATCCCATTTTTTCCTTTGAAACTAATAAATGTAACCATTGTTTCAACAGTTTCACTCATGTTTTCAAACAATGATTCGAGAGAATTGGATCCTTCATTCATATGAGCAATAAACAGACTGAGCAAATCCAGCATTCCGATACCAAGATTTTTTCTTTAAAGGAGATCCTGCTATTGTAATAAATGAGTAAATAGCCAATATAAAAATGATACTTGCTATTATTACTTTTTATTGTCATTTGGATTAAATCAGAACCTAAAAAGCTTGTGTCAGTTACTAAAAAAGTAATCAGCACATACATGGCCAGCATGATTAATGGTTGGATTATTCCAACAGTTGCAGCTTTTTGTAAAACTGATTTTGGAGGTTGTCCAAAATACCAGTGTATTGACTCCATAAATTAAAACACATCCGAACAGTAAGGAATTCAAAAAGAAGTCTGTTTCAAAAAAGTGTGTAAGAATTCCGCCGATTATTAAAAGAATACAGACAATAGTCATTGAAAGTGCAGATAAAAACATGGAATGTTTGATTTTTAAGTTAATACCATGTAGACCACTTACGATCTGTTGATTGACTCCTCCACCAATTATTGAACTGATTCCAAGTATTATTAAGCTGAATAATCCTCCTAAAATAATATTTTCCACCATACCAAGTTCGGGGCTTGGATTAATTATAAAGTAGACTGCTCCTGATATGAAGCTTATAATAAACATGGCTGTTATTGATTTTTCAGTTTTGGGTAAGGTTGTAATATATTTAGATAGTCCTGCAACACTACTCATACTTGACATGGTAATTTATCCTTTTTTGTTTTATACTCATATAAAAGTTGGTCCTAACAAATATATTAAATTTGTCAAAATAGAAAACATTTTCCTAATTGACCAGAGCATACTTTATTTAATTAAAAATTTGGTCACGGCAGTATATTAAATTTAACATTGATTAGTTAATGCGGTGTATGTTGAAATGTTTTATATCAGAGCTGATATAATTAAAGGCATGAATGAAAATCTTTTTTGAATTATTTGGTGATGTGTTTGTCACTGACTTTTCCATAACCGGGGATGACTATAAAAAAATCATTGATTTGGGTGAATACGGTCAGTTTGAAACATATTCTCTATTCCCCGGAATAGTCTTAGCATTTATTGACATTAATTTGCAAAATCATGAAAATGTATATGTTGAAGAAAAAATTTCTTCAAGATTGCTTATGATAAATCATTGTTTGGACGGCAGGTATGCTTATAGTGTTGGTGATGATGAAATAATTTATTTTGGAAAAGGGATTTGTGCATTAATATTTATGATATGACAAAAACATGTTCTGACTTTCCATTAGGATTTTATAATGGTTTAGAGATTTTCATTGATGTTGATATGGCTAATGATTATGTCAAGCAGTATATTCCTGATTTTGACTTGATTGAATTTTATGAACTTCTGAAAAAATCTCAAGGATATGTATTGCTTCGTTCAAATAATAAAATTGACCATGTTATTGGTGAATTGTACCATGTTGACAATAGAATTAAATTATCTTATTTTAAATTAAAATGTCTTGAATTATTATTGTTTTTCTCGATTACAAACTTTGATGTTCATGAAAATATTTCCCTTACCAAACAGCAGGTTAAAATTGTTGTTGATGTAAAAAATGAGCTGATTAATGACTTGGAAAGTAAAATTACTATAGATGAACTTGCAGATAATTATGGCATCAGCAAAACGACTTTAAAAAAGTGTTTTAAAAAGTTCACGGCAAACCTATTTTTAAATGGAGAAAGGAATATAAATTGGAATATGCCTGCAAACTAATCGAAGGAGGTTCCTATACAATTTCTGAAATATCAAAAATGGTAGGTTATTCATCACCTTCAAAATTCACTCAGGCATTTAAAGAATATATCGGTTGCACTCCGTCGGAGTATAAAAAATAGATTTTGTCTTTTTGGTATATTTATTGTCTTTTTAGTTCAAAAATATTTATATATTTAATTAAATAATACTTTATAGTAAATATTAGGTTATCTAGTTATTTTTAATTAAAATACATTAAATTATTTCTTAATTGTTTTTTAGAATATTTTTAGTGTTTTGTCCTTTTAGATTAATTTTAAATTTTTAGGTAAACCTAAATTATTATTTGAGGCGATAATGATGCCAGAAACTCAAAATAAAAAATAAATTTATTAGATTATTGAATTACTCGGGTAATTATAAATATTTGACAATTGTAGGTATGTTTTTATCAGCTTTAAGTGCAATATGTTTATTGGTTCCATTTGTTTATATATGGGATGTGGTCAATGCCCTATTGGCGGTTGCCCCTGATTTTACAAAAGCCCAAAACTTGGATGTTTATGCGATAAATGCGTTTACATTTGCAGTACTAGGAATAATTTTAAACTTTTTTGGTCTGATGGGTACACATTTGTCCGCATTTAAAAATGAGAAAAACATGAAAGATGCAGCTATAAAGCATTTACTTAAGTTGCCTTTAGGTTATTTTTCAAACCATACAAGTGGGGGGGTCTTAGAAAGATAATTGATTACAGCACTGCAAAAACTGAAATATTCCTTGCTCATCAATTGTTTGATTTGACAGGAGCTATTGTGACTCCAATAGTATTTTTAATTTTGTTATTTAGTTTTGATTGGCGTTTAGGGTTAATCTGTCTGATTCCAATCATATTATGTTTTGTATTTATGTATCCTATGTTTTCAAAAGAATCCAGAAATAGCATGGAGAAATACGAGAAATATTTGGAGGAAATGAACGGAGAAGCAGTAGAATATGTAAGAGGAATTCCAGTTACAAAAGCATTTCAACAAAGTATTTACTCATTTAAAAACTTTATCAATGCCATCAAAAACTACGGAAAATTTTCGGCTGAATATTCTATGTCAACTCATATTCCTATGACTGCATTTACAGTATCCATCAACGGATTTTTTGCATTGTTGATTCCAGCAGGAATACTTCTTGCAGGATCAGTTGTAGATGTAAAATTCTTTGCAAACTTCATGTTTTACATTATTTTCACACCAATCTGTGCTGTAATGATGATGAAAATAATGACAGTTTCACAAGATTGGATGTTGGCAAGTTGTGCTTTAGACAGTATAGAAGCTATTCTAAATGAAAACCCTTTAGTTGACCCAATCAATCCTCAAAAACCTAAAAATCATTCAATAGAGTTTGAAGGAGTTTATTTTGATTATGAAAATGCCTATGGTGATGAACATATTTTAAATGATGTGAATTTAAAAATTAATGAAAATGAAACTGTTGCATTAGTTGGCCCTTCTGGAGGGGGCAAAACCACAATTGCATCATTAATTCCAAGATTTTGGGATGTTAATCAGGGTTCAATTAAAGTTGGGGATGTTGATGTAAGAAGTATTTCAACAAAGGAATTGATGAAAAATATTTCTTTCGTATTCCAGAATACGACATTATTTAAAGATTCAATTTACAATAATGTTGCAATTGGTCGTAAGGGTGCATCAAGAGATGATGTTAAAAAAGCATTGAGTTTAACCCAATGTGACGATATTATTGATGAGCTTCCGGACGGAATAAATACTGTAATAGGAAGTGAAGGAACCTATCTTTCAGGAGGTCAACAGCAAAGGATTGCACTTGCAAGAGCGGTTCTTAAGGATGCTCCAATAATTATTTTGGATGAAGCAACTGCACTTGCAGACCCGGAAAATGAATATCTGATTCAAAAAGCAATTTCAGAAATTACTAAAGACAAAACAGTCATTATGATTGCGCACAGGTTGTCTTCAGTTAAAAATGTAGACAAAATTTATGTGGTTGAAAATGGACGAATTGTTGAAGAAGGCAACCACCATACTCTGATTGATAGTGGGGGCATTTACTCTAGAATGTGGGATGAATTTAACCAATCAATCCAGTGGAAAGTTAAAAGCGAGGCGATATGATGTTATCTGAGTTTTTTACTAAAAGATTTGGACTTACAAAAAGAGGGTTCTGACAACTTGATTAAAGGAATTTTCTATACTGCACTTTTGAACATATCATTTATGTTTCCCGTTGGTTTATATGCATTACTTATTTATCTGTGGGTGGAGCAATTAACAGTGGGTGAAATAATTGATCCAAATCTTGGAATATTTATTTTATTGATACTGATTGTTTTAGGAATTATTTTTGCCTTTGCATGGAAGCAGTATCACTTTGTATTCAATACAACATATGTTGAAAGTGGAAACAGAAGAATCAACCTTGGTGAGAATTTAAGGAAACTTCCATTATCCTTTTTTTTGAAAATAGGGATTTGGCTGATCTGACTGCAACAATAATGAATGATTGTACTGATTTGGAGCATGTTTTCTCACATGCGGTTCCGCAATTGATGGGTTCAATCATTTCACTATGTATTGTTTCAGTGGGAATGTTTCTATTTGACTGGAGATTGGCTATTGCGCTTTTATGGGTAGTCCCTGTTGCATTTATAATCTTATTTATCTCCAAAAGATTTATTTATATTGGTGGGGATAGAATAATGGCTGATTTGCTTAATTGTGGAGATGCTGTGCAGGAATGCATTGAATCAATTGGGGATTTGAAATCCTACAATTGTGAAGAGGAATATTATGGAAAAATTGGCAGTTTAACTTCAACAATTGAAAAATCAAGAATTAATGCTGAATTAATGGCTACCTCGGGAGTAATAGTTGGAAAAGTTGTATTAAATTTAGGAATTGTATCTGTAATCCTTTTAGGTTCATATCTAATAATAAATTCGCAAATATCAATTTTTACCTTTTTAATATTCTTGATAGCATCTGCAACAGTTTATTCTCCACTGGAAAACGGATTGATATTTTTGGCAGAAATATTTATGATGGACAATAAAATTACAAGGGCTCAGGAAATTGAAAGTCTTGTAGTTGAAGGAGGTTTGGCTGATTATTCTTTGGACAGTTATGATGTCGAATTTGAAAATGTCAGTTTTAATTACGATGATTTGAAGGATGTTTTAACTGATATTTCATTTACTGCAAAGCAGGGTGAAGTTACAGCTCTTGTAGGGCCGTCTGGCGGAGGTAAAAGTACAGTTTCAAAGCTTGCCGCAAGATTTTGGGATCCTGTATCAGGTACAGTATCACTTGGAGGTCAGGATTTATCAAAATTGGACTCAGAAAAGCTTCTGGAAAACTTTTCAATTGTTTTTCAGGATGTAATATTGTTCAACAATTCAATTTTGGAAAATATTCGTGTTGGAAGAAAAGATGCAACTGATGAAGAAGTGATTGAAGCTGCCCGTCTTGCAGAATGTGAAGAGTTTGTTTTTAAACTTCCAAATGGATATGATACTGTAATTGGTGAAAATGGTGAGTTGCTCTCAGGCGGTCAAAGACAAAGAATTTCAATTGCAAGGGCACTTCTAAAAGATGCAAATGTAATTTTATTGGATGAAGCAACTTCATTTTTAGATGTTGAAAATGAATCTAAAATCCAAAAGGCATTGTCTGAGTTGATTAAAAACAAGACAGTCATCATCATTGCTCATAGGATGAGAACAATAGCTAATGCTGATAGAATTGTTGTTTTAGATGATGGCAAAATTGTGGAGCAGGGAATGCCTGAAGAACTAATTGCAGATAATGGTTTGTTTAAAAAGATGGTTGATTTACAGAACTTAAGTGGAGAATGGCAAATTTAGATTCTCCGGATTATTTTCATTAGTATAATATAAAATAGGAGGTAATATTAATGAGTAAAATGTTAAATGTAAAAGATTTAATCACTGTAGGTATTTTTGCAGTGATACTGACAGTTTCAATTTTTATTTTTGGAATGCTGGGATATATCCCAATACTGATGATTGCATTGCCGGTCATTGTAGCATTAATTGCAGGAATTCCATATATGCTGTTTTTAACAAGAGTTGATAAATTTGGAATGACTTCATTGTTGGGTTTGGTTTTGGGAATTGTAATGTTTTTAAGCGGTCACACATGGATTCCAATTGTAGTCTATACGCTTTGTGGATTGATGGCTGATGTAGTTTTAAAAATTGGAGATTATTCCTCTATTAAAAATTCAATTATCAGTTATGGATTTTTCTCATTGGGAATATTTGGTAATATGCTACCGTTTTACATTTTAAGAGATTATTTTGTTGAATCAATTCGTGCGTCAATGGGAACTGACTATGTAAATGTAATTTTACCGTTTTTAACAAATGAAATGCTGATTATTTTGATAATTGCTACATTTGTTGTTGCTTTAATCGGTGCATATATTGGAAAAATTGTTTTGAAAAAACATTTTGAAAAAAAGCAGGTATTGCCTAAGGTGATATTATGGGATTAAAACTAAATTTTAAATTGGATCCAAGAACTAAAATTATAATTTTGGTTTTGATAAGTTTCATGGTTTTTAATGAAGTGCCGTTATACATTAGTGGAATTTTAGTTTTAATTCCATTTATTTGTTTATTTTTTTCAAATCGTATTGGTATTGCTTTAAGTTATATTTTAATGTATATTGTTGCAAAATATATTCAGATTTATCTTCTTCCAACTGCAACAGGCATAATTGCAATATTGATGATAATGTTTAGTTATACGACCACTAGAATGTTGCCTGTTTTGATGATGGGGTATTATACAGTCACAACAACAAAAGTGAGTGAATTTATAGTGTCCATGGAAAAAAGTAATATTCCAAAAAGAGGTTACTATTCCGCTTTCAGTTATCTTTAGGTATATTCCGTCAGTTTATGAAGAAATTAAATCAATAACCAATGCAATGAAAATGAGAGGTTTTGGTTTGAATGTTAAATCATTGAAAAATCCTTTAAAACTGGTGGAATTTTATATGATTCCTATTCTGGTCAGCGCTATTAAAACAGCAGATGAACTTTCTGCAGCTTCTTTAACAAGGGGATTAAGTAATCCTGAACCCAGAACTCATTTTATGGAAGTTAAATTAAATAAAATAGATTATACATTACTGACAGTTTCATTAATCGGTTTGGGAGTTTATGTATATTATTTTTTAGGTGGTGTCTTTTTTGCTTAAAATAGATAATGTTTCATTTTCATATGACAACAGTAAGAATAACTGTAATCTGGCAGATATTAATCAGAATATTGAAAAAGGTGAGGTCATTCTGCTTTGTGGTGAATCAGGTTGCGGAAAAACAACATTAACGCGTATGATAAATGGAATTATTCCCAACTTTTTTGATGGAACAAGACATGGAAATGTATATTTGGATGGTAATTTAATAAGTGAAATGCCAATTTATGAAATATCAAGATATGTCGGTTCTGTTTTTCAAAATCCAAAAACACAATTCTTCAATGTGGATACAACAAGTGAAATAGTTTTCGGGTGCGAAAATCTTGCAATGAATACTGATGAAATAAAAAATAGATTGAATTATGTTGTAAACGACTTTAAATTACAGCATCTTCTTGATAAAAAACATTTTTAAACTGTCTGGGGGCGAAAAGCAAAAAATTGCCGGAGCATCAGTATCTGCAGTTTTTCCCGACATATTTGTCCTTGATGAACCTTCATCAAATTTAGATTCGGAATCTAGTTGGGATTTGGAAGATATTATTAAGAAATGGAAAGAATCCGGAAAAACGGTTATTGTAGCTGAACATAAACTGTTCTTTTTAAGTAATGTTGTTGATAGAGTTATATTTATGGAAAAAAGGGCAAATTACTAATGAATGGTCTATGGACCAGTTCAGACATATTGACCATAGGGATTACGGTTTAAGACAATTAAATTTGAAAAAATTGGTTGTTAATCATAGTGAGTATTATTCAAATAATCATGAAATGATTGAACTTAAAAATTTTAATTTTAAATATGGCAAAAATCAGGTATTAAATATTGATGAAGTTAAAATCCCAAAAAAATGAAATAATTGCAGTCATTGGAAAAAATGGTGCTGGAAAATCTACTTTTGCAAATTGTCTATGTGGACTTAAAAAGTCCTGCAAAGGGGAAATTATTTGGGGAGATAATCATTTGAAAAGAAAGGATCTGCTTAAAAAAAGACATATATGGTGATGCAGGATGTTAATCATCAATTATTCACTGAAAGTGTACTGGATGAAGTATTGCTGAGTATGGATGATGAAAATATCTGTGTTGCTGAGGAAATTTTAACAAACTTAAATCTGATTCATCTAAAAAAGAAATGCACCCTATGGCATTGTCCGGCGGTGAAAAGCAAAGAGTTGCCATTGCATCTGCTATTGCTTCAGGTAAGGAATTTCTGATTTTTGATGAACCGACAAGTGGGCTTGATTTGAAGAATATGATGAAAGTTAGCGAAAATTTAGTTTATCTTCAAAAATTAGGTGTTACTTCATTTATCATCACCCATGATTTTGAATTAATAATGGAAGTGTGTTCCCATATTTTGCATATGGAAGATGGAAAAATTATTGATAATTATAAAATAAATGAAGAAAAACTAGAAAATTTTTTCTTAAAAAACTGATTCGAAACATAATAAGTCATTAATTCCGATTATTTTAAGTTTTTTAAACAGGATTAAAAATTTTAAACTAATTTTTATCAGAAAATTTTAAATCACCAAAGTTTTGAAAAAAGAGCATTGGTGTCTACCCATTAAATTTATAAAAGCTAAAAATTTTATATATTTATAATAATTTACAAGGTGACCAAATGGAAAAAAAATATTAAAGTGCCGGTTAAAAACGAAGATTTAACTGACTTAAAAATTGGAGATGTAATTACATTAACTGGAAATATTATCACTGCAAGAGACCAAGCACATAAAAAGAATTCTGGAACAGGGTGCTCCGTTGGATATTGAAGGTGCAGCAATATTTCATGCAGGACCAATTATATCTGAAGATGAAAACGGATATAAAATGGTAGCTGTAGGTCCAACCACTTCCATGAGAATGAATCCTTATCAAAGTGATGTTATTGATATGGGGCCTAAAATAGTAATAGGTAAGGGAGGAATGGATGATACAGTAAGGAAAGCTTTAGTTAAAAACAATGCATTGTATGTTGTAGCTACCGGTGGATGTGCAGCACTTTATGTTGATGCAATTGAAGAAATTGAAAGTGTTGACTGGCTGGATTTAGGAATGCCGGAAGCTATGTGGAATTTGAAAGTTAAAGATTTTGGACCGCTTATAGTAGCTATGGATAGTGAAGGCAACAGTTTATATGACTGATTTTTAAATCAAATAAGAATGCTTATATAATATGTGAATTTTAACTATAATTTAGATTATATATAAATAAAGTTTCAGGATGTGTTATAAATGCCAGATATAAATGAACTTGCTGAAAAAAAAATTGAAATCAAGAGTAAGAAAAATCAAAAAAGTAAATAAAAGTGATGAAGAAAAAGAAAAGTTTTTTGTACAGTTAGGAGCTTCTGTAGAAATATTTTTCCCTAACAAAAAACCTGAAGAATTAAGTGACAGCTTAATTTTGTGGACAACACCTGAAGGTAAAATTACTGATGCGGAATATTCATATGAAGAACCTGAAAACGAACAGTTTGTTCAAATGCCCGTGCCTGAAAAAAAGATTTAAAAGCATTTGTTGAAGCTTTCAAAGACTTTACATTAGAATTCGACTCTGATTAGATGATAGTTAACAATTCTTTAGATGAAGTTAAAAAAAAGAGAAAATGCTTTATCTATTATAAAAAATATCATTGAAACTAAAGGTCGTAATGAATTATATGATTTAACAGGTTTATCTGGAGGATTTATTGCTTCATCATCCCAATTAAGCTTACTTGAAACTTATGTCGGACCGGCTATTTTTGAGGATGAAATTCAGGAAGTTGGAAAAAAAACATTTAGGTGGAGAAAAAATTCTTCCACTTAACAGAACTTCTTCAGGTATATTGGCCACTATTCTTTCATTAGTTGATGAAGGTTCCAATGTAGTTCACTACCTTGCCCAATTGCCGGCTCATCCGTCTATTCCAAGAAGCTGTGAATTAGTTAAAGCTAATTATTTTGAAACTGATGATTTTGATAAATTTGAAATACCTGAAAATACTTCTTTAGTTGTTGTAACAGGCTCAACAATGGATCATAAAGTAATTGATGAAGATATTTTCAAAAAAAGTCATTGAAATGGCTCACGAACAAAATATTCCGGTCATGGTCGATGATGCATCAGGAGCCAGACTTAGAACTGTTGTATTTAACCAGAAAAAAAGCCTGTGATTTAGGTGCAGATATTACAATTACAAGTACTGATAAATTAATCTTAAGGTCCTAGAGGAGGATTGATGGCTGGTCGTAAAGATTTAGTTGATAAAATTAAAGTTAAAGCTAACCAGTTTGGTCTTGAAGCACAACCGCCAGCTATTTTAGCTATGGTTAATGGTATTAAAAATTTCAATGGTGAAAATTTAATTAGAGGATTTTCAAGAAAAGAAGAGCTGTTTAAATTATTAAATAAGAATTTTAATGCTTTTAGTGAAACTCCGACAGGGGTCATGATTTCATCTCATGATTTAGCTAATGAAATCAAAGTTTCACATAATTTATCTGATGATGATTTGGCATTTATTTTTGCATTTTATATTATTAAAAGAGCATGGAATTATTACAATTCCCCCAGTTTCAATGCCTGGTGCATCTACAACAATAAGATTTGATTTGTCTACAAAAGATGCATTTAATTTAGATTTAAATGATTTAAATAAAATAGAATCTTCATTTAATAAGCTACAGGAAGTAGTTACAAATGAAGATAAATGCAGGGAGATTGTATTTACTTCTTAATTATACATTCTCCAGATATTACTTTTTCTAAAGTTCCGTCAATTTTTTCTACAACTAATGATCCGTCTCTGCTGATGCCTAAAACATAACCGTCATAAGGTTTGCTAAATGGTTCATGCACTTCTACGATTTTTCCGATGGTATAGGAGTTTTTTCTCCATTCTTTTTAAGATAGTTTCGTATTCTTCATTTATGAACTGTTCGCTGATTTTTTCAAATTCTTCTAAGAATAACCTAATTAGAAGGTTTTCATCAACTTTTTCACCTATTTCCTCATTTAATGTTGTCATGTTTTCCTGCAATTCTTGAGGGAAGTTTTCAGTATTTATGTTTGCATCAATTCCAACACCAATGATGACACTTTCAATAGTGTTAAAGCTGGTTATAGCTTCGGTTAGTATTCCGCACACTTTTTTATCCTGAATTAAAATGTCATTAGGCCATTTTATTTCAGCATTTTCAATGCCTATTCTTTTTAATGTATTTTCAACAGCTACACCAGTTGCAAGGGTAATTAATGGGATTTTTGAGTGGGTTACATTTGGATTCAATATAATTGACAACCAAACACCACCAAGAGGAGATTCCCAATTTTTACCTGATCGTCCTCTAGCTTTTGTTTGCTTTTCAGAAATTACAACTGCCCTGTTTCCAACGCCGTTCATTGATAAAATTTAGCTATTGTGTTTGTGGACATTACTTCATTAAATATATACATATCTTTACCAATGTATTTGGTATTTAGATTTTTGAGATTTTGTCCCTTTTAATATACTTAGTTTCTTCTTTTCCAAGTTCTCTAACTAAATCGGAAAAATCACTAATTTCAATATTGCTTAATTCATCAATAGTTTTTTCAGATAATTTTCCCTCTTTTTTTAATAGCTTTACTATTTCATTTTGCATTTGTAAATCCCCAAATTTATTTTTTATTCATTTGTTGGTTTTTAGCAGTATTTAAGTAAGATCCAACAGCAGCAGAAATTGCAGCTATTTTTTTACTTGGCATGAAAGTGGATTTCATTTTATTTACATTTTCCAAATCTTCTGCAATTACATTAACCATTTCACTTTCAATACCGTTTTTGTATTGGTCAATAAAGTGAGTGTTTAAGTCACCGCTGATAAAGTTAGGATTTCTTAAGATAGCTTTATGGAATGGAATTGTAGTTTTAACTCCTAAAATAATGTATTCGCTTAATGCTCTTTTTCATTCTGGCTATGGAGTCGTCTCTGGTTCTTCCCAAGGTTACTAATTTTGAAATCATTGAATCATAGAAAGTAGGAATGGTATAATTCATATAAACTCCACTGTCTAAACGTACAATTAAGGTCCTCCCTGGAGATCTGTAACCGGTAATTTTACTAGGGTTAGGTGCAAAAGTCATTTAATGGATCTTCTGCATTAATACGACATTCTATTGCATGACCTGATACTTGTATGTCCTTTTGTTCGTAACTGAGTTCATCACCATTAGCTATTTTTATTTGTTCTTTAATCAAATCAGTATTGGTAACAAGTTCTGTAATTGGATGTTCTACCTGAATACGTGTGTTCATTTCAAGGAAGTAATATTGGCCGTTGTCGTACAGGAATTCAACAGTACCTGCACTGGTATAGCCGATATATTCTGCAGCTTTTACTGCACTTGCTCCCCATTTCAGCCCTAAGCTCTTCAGTCATAATTGGAGAAGGTGCTTCTTCAAGTAACTTTTGATGTCTTCTTTGGATGGAACATTCCCTGTCTGCTACATGAATAACATTTCCATGTTCATCAGCCAATAACTGAAATTCGATGTGTCTAGGTTTTTCAAGGTATTTTTCAATAAATACAGTTGAGTCTCCAAAGTTTGTAGAAGCAACAGACTGGGTAGATTCAATTGCACGTACTAATTCATCTTCTTCATAAACAGCACGCATACCAATTCCCCCACCACCTGCAGAAGCTTTTACAATTACAGGATATCCAATTTGTCTGGCTATTTCTTTAGCTTCCTCAATGTCACTAACTCCTTCAGGAGTACCTTCAATAACAGGAACTCCAGCTTTTTTCATAAGAGCTTTTGAAGTTATTTTATCTCCCATTTGATGGATTACATCACCTGTAGGTCCTATAAGTTTAATTCCATTTTTTTCACATGCTTCACCAAATTTAGGGTTTTCAGCTAAAAATCCATATCCCGGGTGAATAGCATCTGCTCCGGATTCAAGTGCAATATCTATGATTTTTTCTATATTTAAATAAGACTTGGCTGGAGAAGGATTACCTAAAGGATAGCTTTCATCAGCATAGTTTGTATAAAGAGATGTTGTATCTGCATCAGAGTATATAGCTACGCTTTGGATATCAAGCTCACGACAGGCACGCATAACTCTTATTGCAATTTCTCCTCTATTTGCAATTAATATCTTTTCAAACATTCGAAACCTCTTTTTAATTTTTATTAATAATATAATTATATAAGAAATAATAATTAAATATGTTGTTTAGATGAAGAAAATTACTAAAAAGAAACATTTGGAAATGGCCATACAAAAAGGTTCCAAAGCATCCAAATCCGAAAGTAGACCTGGAACAGTATTCTACACCTGCCACTATTGCAGCAGATTTGCTGTGGAATGCATATTCTTTAGGGGATATCGCAGATAAAAAGTAATGGATTTAGGCTGCGGAACAGGAATATTTGCAATTGCATCTAAATTATTAGGTGCAGCTTCAGCTATTGGTGTGGATATTGATAAGGATTCAACTGATCTGGCCAGCAGTTATTGCGGGGATGTTGATTTTATATGCAGTGATATTTGTGATTTGGAAAATGACTTTGATGTTGATACTATTTTTCAAAATCCTCCATTCGGATCACAAAAAAATGCAAAAAAAAAAGGTGCTGATTTAAAATTTATCAGTAAGGCTATTGAACTGTCTCCAAAAGTTTTGTATTCATTTCACATGGCGTCAACTGAAGAGTTTTTAATTAGCTATTTTGAAAAAAATGATTTGGAAATTACTCATATTTTCAGATATAATTTTCCTATTCCTAAAATTTATGAACTTCATACAAGGGAATCTGCAAATGTTGAAGTAATAGTAATTCGAGCTTTTCTTTAAATTTTACTTATTTTAAATAGAAAAACAATACCTTTATATACTACATAATCTATATATTATATTAATATATTCCTTATGAGTATAAAAGTTGGTAGCATAATAAGATGGCTACGGATATTATAATTGATATAATATTTATAAAATGTATAAGTCTATTAGTGATAGCTATGTAAATGTAGGGAAATCTTTATATACTTTATTTTACTAATATTAAAATAATGTATAAAGATGAGCTATCTGTATTTATTCCGAATTCTTTTCTGTCTGAATCTAAAGATCTTAAAGTTCGTACTTTTAAAGTGGGAATTTTAGGCAGAGCTTTAGCAGTATTTCAGATTGATAATGTTGTTATTTATAATGATGACCATATTAAAAATGAAAATGGGGAAGAAGATGGAGAATTCATTGCTGAAGTTTTAAATTATATGAACACTCCTCAGTATTTGAGGAAAAGTGCATTTCCTATAAGACCTGAACTTAAGCATGTAGGTATTCTTCCACCACTTAGAGCTCCTCATCATCCAGTAAATAGTCAACCAGACGTGGGCGACTATAGACAGGGATTTACTGTTAAAAGAAATAAGAAAGGAACTTTTTGTGGATATAGGTATGGATAAACTTGCATTCTGCAAAGAGCAACTTACTGTTAAGAAAAATTTTTAACTTTAAGATTACAAAAATTGCTAAGAAAGAAGTAATAGTCACACCTGATAAACCAGATGACATTTACTGGGGATATAATGTAATATCTTCTAATAAGAGTCTTAAAAATAGCTTAAAATTAATTAAACCAGATTTTGTTGTTGAAACTACAAGATATGGGGATTATATTGATTCTATTTTTTGATGAATTAAAAACTTAAAGTAGATGAATTTAAAAATATTGCTATTTTGTTTGGTGGCCCATATTCTTCAATTCCGGAAGATGTTTCTAGTGGTAATTGGGAACATATTAAATTAAATACTGTACCTAACCAAGGAACTGAAACTGTCAGAACTGAAGAGGCAGTTGTCGCTACACTTTCTTTATTCAACATTTTGAGATTTTAATTCTCTTTATATATTATTAGTTTTTATACATGGCTAATAGATAATTTGCTCAACTTTTTATAGATTGATGTTTTTAGGACTCTCCTAAAAATTACTTAGCGCAGAATAGTTTATACATTAAACGAGCGCTTAATTATGTTTCAATTAATTTCGCTCAAAAGAATATATTAAACTTTAATGTTTATTTAACTGTGATATTATTGCGGTTATTTATTACTCGGATAATATTATACTTGGTGTAATATTGTCCAAATCTGAAAAAATAGCTATTTATAGCTATTGTTTAAAAATTTGAATATAATAAAATAAAGGAAAATATTAGTTAAGGAGGTAAAATAAATGGTAAGACATCACCAGCCAAGAAAAGGGTCTGTTGCTTTTAGTCCAAGGAAAAGAGCAGCTAAAGAAACCCCTAGGATAAAATCTTGGCCACAAAATGACGAACCAAAATTACTCGGCCTCGCAGGTTATAAAGTCGGTATGACTCACGCTTTAGTGACTGATTCTGACAAAAACTCTCCAACTAATGGTATGGATGTTTTTACTCCAGTAACCGTATTGGAAGTACCTCCAGTCGTAGTAATGGGAATTAGAGCATACGAAAAAACTTCTCGTGGATTAAAAGTGATCACCGAAGTACTTGCAGATAATTTAGATGAAGAACTCTCAAGGAAAATTTCTCTTCCTAAAGAATACAATAAATCTGAAGCTATTGCAAAAATACAAGGTGTATTAGACAAAACTGAAGATATTAAAGTTTTAGTCCATACTAATCCAAAAGTAACTAGCGTACCTAAGAAAAAACCAGACATATTTGAATGTGGTATCGGAGGAGCAAATCCTGAAGAAAAAATTAAATACTGCATTAGAATTATTAGGTAATGAAGTAAAAGCTAGTGACATCTTAAACGAAGGTCAATTTGTAGATGCAATTGCAACTACTAAAGGAAAAGGATTCCAAGGTGTAGTTAAAAGATGGGGAATCAGAATTCAATATGGTAAAGCTGTAAGAGCAGGTAAAGGAAGACACGTAGGTTCTATTGGACCTTGGACTCCATCAAGAACCATGTGGACCGTAGCACAAGCAGGTCAAATGGGATACCATAAAAGAACTGAGTTCAATAAAAAATCTTAAAAATCGCATCTGCTGATGAAGTTGATCAAATTAATCCGGACGGTGGATTTGTAAAATATGGTCTTGTTAAAAACGACTATGTTTTAGTAAAAGGTTCATTACTAGGTCCATCTAAAAAGATTGGTTATTTTAAGACAACCTATTAGGCCTAATAACAAATCTGAGGACATGCCTCAAATAAACTACATAAGTACAAAATCTAAACAAGGGGTCTAATCATGAAAGCAAATGTTTATTCAATGGAAGGGGAAGTTAAAGAAGAAATTGAACTTCCAGCTATTTTTAATGAAGAATACAGGCCTGATTTAATAAAAAGGGCTGTTATTTCAGCACAAACCGCTAGAGTACAACCATGGGGTAATGACCCTGAAGCAGGTAAAAAAAGAACTTCTGCAAAAGGTTGGGGATCTGGTAGAGGTACAGCTAGAGTACCTAGGATCAAAAACGGTTCCAAAGCAGCATTCGTACCAATGGCTGTTGGTGGTAGACGTGCACATCCTACAAGAGCTGAAAAAAAATCATCACGAAAAAATCAACATAAAAGAAAGAAGATTTGCAATCAGGTCTGCTGTAGCAGCTACTGCAAATAAAGAACTTGTTGAAAACAGAGGTCACAGATTAGGAGACCTTGAACAAGTACCTATTATTGTTGAAGATGATATTTGTTCTGTAAAAACTACTAAACAAACTCGTGAAATTTTCCAAAACTTAGGAGTTTACGACGACATTACCCGTGCTAAAGAAGGTAAAAAAGAATAAGAGCTGGTAGGGGTAAAACAAGAGGAAGAAAATACAAAAAAGTAAAAGGACCTCTTTTAGTAGTCGGTGAAGATAACGGTATCAAATTAGGTGCAAGAAACCATGCTGGTGTAGATGTAGTAACTGTTGAAAACTTAAATGCAGAATTATTAGCATAAGGTACTCACTAAGGAAGACTCACTATTTTCACTAAATCAGCTGTTGAAAAATTAGGAGGTTTATTCCAATAATTTTGGATAAATAAGGTGATTATTATGGATTCATACTCAATTATTATTAAACCTCATGTTACTGAAAAAACCATGAATTTAATCGATAAAAACAATGAGATTACTTTTGTTGTAAAACGTGACGCTAACAAAAGTCAAATTAAAAGGGCTTTTGAAGAGTTATACGAAGAAAAAGTAGCTAGAGTAACTACTCATATCACTCCTCGTGGTAATAAAGTAGCATTTATTAAACTTGTTGAAGAAGAAATGGCAGAAGAACTTGCTGTCAAAATAGGAGTATTCTAAGGAGGAATTATAATGGGAAAACGATTAATAATTCAAAGAAGAGGAAGAGGAACTCCTGCTCACCGTGTTGCTTCTCATCGTTTTAAAGATAAAATCAGATACAGATCTTACGATGCATTAGAAAAAAAGAAGGTAGTATTAAAGGAATCGTTACTGATATTGTACATGACCCAGCAAGAACTGCTCCAATTGCAGAAGTGAAATTTGAAAATGGTGAAAAGAAATTTATCTTAGCACCTGAAAGCATTCAAATCGATGATGAAATTGAATGTGGTATTTCTGCTCCTATTAAATTTGGTAATACTTTACCTCTTGCTGAAATTCCAGAAGGAACTCCTATTTATGATATTGAAAATACTCCTGGAGACGGAGGTCGTTTTGTAAGATCATCTGGAACTTATGCTTCTTTAATTACTCATGATGCTAATCAATCTGTTGTAGAATTACCATCTGGTGAATTAAAATACCTCAACCCAAGATGCCGTGCAAGTATCGGTGTTGTAGCTGGAGGGGGAAGAAAAGAAAAACCATTCCTTAAAGCTGGTAACAGATGGCATGCTTACAAAGCTAAAGGTAAGAAGTTCATGACCGTAAGAGGAGTAGCTATGAACGCTGTTGATCACCCTCACGGGGGGAGGTAACAGGCAACATCCTGGTCGTCCAACTACTGTTTCAAGACATGCACCATAAGGAAGAAAAAGTTGGTTCAATTGCAGCTAAAAAGAACAGGATTAAAAAAGATAGATAGAGGGTGTTTCATTGGCAAGAAAAATATTTAAATATAAAGGTTATACTCTTGAAGAATTACAAGACATGTCTTTAGAGGAAGTAATGGAATTATTCCTGCAAGACAAAGAAGGTCTTTAAAAAGAGGATTTTTACCAAGACAACAAATTGTTTTGGATAAAATGAGAAAGTTAAATAAAGAAGGCAGCAAAGATGGCAGGCCTGTTGTAATCAGGACCCATTGTAGAGATATGATTGTTTTACCTGAAATGGTCGGAACAACTTTCGGAATTTACAATGGTCAAAACTTTGTTGAAGTTACAATCGAACCGGAAATGATCGGTTGTTACTTTGGTGAATTTGCACCAACAAGACAAAAAGTTCAACATGGAGACCTAAGGTATGGGAGCTACAAGATCATCTATGTTTGTACCACTTAAATAGGGAGATTAGATCATGGCTAATAAATATGCTTATAATAAAGAAACTAATGAAGCAAAAACTGCACGTGCTATGGCAAAATCTCTTAAGATTTCTCCAAAACACTGTGTTGAAATTTGCAATGCAATAAGAGGAATGGAAGTAACTAAAGCTAAAAAAATTATTTGGAAGATGTTATTGATATGAAAAAATCTGTTCCTTTCAAAAGACACAACAGACAAGTTGGTCACAGAAAAGGACAAGAAGGATGGGCAGCAGGTAGATACCCTGTAAAAGCAGCAGAACAAGTATTAAAAGTTTTAGAAAATGCTGAAGCTAATGCTGAATACAAAGGTATGGACACTGAAAACTTATTCATTGAACATATCTCCAGTCACAGAGGAGTTGTACTTCCCGGAGTTATTCCAAGAGCATTCGGTAGGATGACCCCATTCAACACTCCAACTACTCATATCCAAATAGTATTACAGGAGGCTAACTAATGATAGAAAAAGATTTCGTCACTGAGGGCCTTAAAAGAACCAGAATTGATGAATACTTAGAAAAAGAACTTGAAAGAGCAGGATACGGTGGTATGGATGTTCAAATTACACCTTTAGGTACCATGGTTGTTGTTTATGCAGAAAGGCCTATGGTATGGTAATTGGTAGAGGTGGAAAAAACGTAAGGGCTATTACCAACACTCTTAAAAATGACTTCGGTTTAGACAATCCTCAAATTGAAGTTAAAGAAGTAAGTGTTCCTGAACTCAACCCAAAAAATCATGGCTTATAAAATAGCTAACATGTTACAAAGAGGTATGCATTTCAGAAGAGTTGCTTACTCTACCATTCGTAGAATCATGGGCGCTGGAGCTCAAGGTGTAGAAGTTACTATTTCTGGTAAAATCAGAGGTTCAAGATCTGCTGTAGCTAAATTTGTTGAAGGTTACATCAAAAAATGTGGTGAACCATCAATCAGATTAGTTGAAGAAGGATTTGCTACAGTTCAATTAAAAACCAAGGTGTACTTTGGTATATATGTAAGAATCATGCCTCCAGAAACTGTATTACCTGATTCAGTTGAGATTCTTCCTCCAAAAATGGAAATTATTGAAGACGATGAAGTAGTTGAAGTTGAAGAACTTGACGACAGCGAAGAAATCGTTGAAGAAGAAATTGTGGAAGAAGTAGAAGACCTCGATGAATTAGAAGAGATTGTTGAAGAGGAATCTGCTGAAGAAGCAAAAGAGGATAGTTAAATTATTAAAAATTTAATTATTTCAAAAGAGTTGGAACAATGGCGATTTTAAGAAGTAAAGAAATTTGGGACATGGAAGTTGATGAGATTCAAGATAAATTAGTTGAACTCAGAGCTGAATTATCCAAAAATGTTTCTAAAAGTGCAGCTGCTGGGGTAATTGAAAACCCAGGAAAAATTAGAGAATTGAAAAGAACAATTGCTCGTGTTCTTACAATATTGAATGAAAAACAGAAGGAGAATTAAATGTCAAAAATCTGTGATGTCTGTGGGCTTCCGGAAGAACTTTGTGTGTGTGAAGAAATTGCACGTGAAGTTCAAACTGTTAAAGTATTTGCAGTAAGGAGAAGATTCGGAAAACTCATGACTATTATCGAAGGTATAGATGAACACGATATTGATATTAAAGAACTTACAAAAACTCTCAAGGCAAAATGTGCTTGTGGAGGTACTTCTAAAAACGGTCAAATAGAACTTCAAGGGATCATAAAGTAAGAGTCAAAGAAGTTTTATCTGACATGGGTTTTTCATCAGATACAATAGAAATTCGTGAATCTAAAAAAAAAATAATAAAAAAAGAAGAAGGTAATTCATCTCTTCGATACATTTCAATAAAAATTTTATAATTTTTTGCTGATTACAGTTTTTTAAGAGATGCAAATATGATTACGGTAAATAATTTAGTCCATCATGAGTTTATAGGATTAAGTGTAAGTGTTACTAGTGTATCTAACGAGTCTCTTAGATTAAAAGGAACTGTTATTGATGAGACAAAGAATACCATTAAAATTGAAGTTGACGATAATGTTGAAAAAATAATTCAAAAAAAAGGTTCAATATTTGTATTCGAACTTCCAACTGGAGAGAAAGTTGAAATTAATGGTAATATTTTGTCAATTCGTCCTGAAGATAGAATAAAAAAAAGATTTAAAAAAAATATAAATACGGTGATAATATGGTTGGGCTTAATGTTCAAGAACCAGAAACTACATGCGATGATCCTAACTGCCCATTTCATGGAACTTTACCTTTAAGAGGTCAAGTTCTTGAAGGAATTGTAGTGAGTAACAAAGCAGAAAGGACCATTAGTGTCGAACGTAGTTACTATAAATTCATAAAAAAAATATGAAAGATATGAAAAAAGGAAATCCAAAATTAACGTTCACAAACCAGATTGCTTAAGTGTGAATGTTGGAGATTCTGTAAAAGTTGCAGAATGCAGACCATTAAGTAAAAACTAAACATTTTGTTTTAGTTGAAGTAAAAGGAGAGTAATTGTTATGAAAGCATTAACATCAAATGTATCTAAAGCATTACCAATTGGAGCTACTCTCCAATGTGTAGACAATACCGGTGCACGTGAAATCCAAATTATATCTGTAAAAGGTTTCAAAGGTGTAAGAAGGAGATTAGATGTTGCTGGTGTTGGAGATTTAGTTGTTGCTTCTGTTAAAAAAAGGAACTGCTGACATGAGAAGAGAAGTTGTAAACGCTGTTGTAATCAGACAAAAAAGGAATACATGCGTGCTGACGGACTTCGTGTTAAATTTGAAGATAATGCAGCAGTTATCATCACTCCGGAAGGAATTTTAAAAGGATCTGAAGTAAGAGGTCCTGTTGCTAAAGAAGCAGCTGATAGATGGCCTAGTGTAGGTAGTGCAGCAAGTATTTTAGTATAGGTGAAAAAATGTCAAAACAACCAAGAAAAACAAAGAAAAGCTCTTTACAATGCTCCTGCTCATGCACGTGGAAAACACATGAGCGCTACTTTAAGTAAAGACTTAAGAGCAGACATTGGTAAAAGGTCTTTACCTATTAGGAAAGGAGACAAAGTTCAAGTTCTCCGTGGAGATTTTAAAGGACATGAAGGTGCGGTTTTAGGTGTGGACTATGGTTCATACAAAATAACTATTGAAGAAGTAACTTTATCAAAACCTGACGGAACTGCAGTTTTCCTTCCAGTAGATCCATCTAACGTAATGATTATTGATGCAGATATGGATGACGATAGAAGAATTAAAAATGTAACAGGAGACAATTAAAATGGCTAAAATGGGATCTAGAAAACATTTAAAAACATACAAAGCACCAAAAAAACTTGGCCTATTCATCCTAAAGAAGATACCTGGACTGTCAAACCTTCAGCAGGTTCACATTCTATTGAGAATTCTTTATCTTTAACTTTAGTTATTAGCGATATTTTAAAATTAGCTGATAATTCTAGGGAAGCTAAAAGAATCATCAACTCAGGTAATGTTCTTGTAGATGGAAGAGTAATTAAAGATTATAAATTCCCAGTTGGTTTCATGGATATTATTGAAATCCCAAAAACTGGTGAAGTTTATAGAGTGCTTTTAGATAAAAAAGGAAGATTACAATTAAATAAAATTGAAGAAAACGATTCTAAATTATGTAAAATAGTTAATAAATCTACTATCAAAGGTGGAAAAATCCAAGTAAACCTTCATGATGGTAAAAACGTAATTATTGATGAAAATGATTACAATGTAGGAGATGTTATTGACTTAAAAGTACCTGATCACGAAATCAATGAAGTTTTCGAATTAAAAGAAGGTGCTTGTGTACTCATTACTGGTGGTAAACACACTGGTGAATTAGGTACAGTTTCTGAAATTATTGTAAATGAATCTTCTAATCCGAACACTATTATTATTGAAAATAGTGCTAAAGATGAATTTTTAACTTTAAAAGATTATGCATTTGTAGTTGGTGAAGATGCACCAGCAATATCTTTATTGGAGGTTAATAAATGAACCCAATGAACGAAGTACAAATTTCTAAAGCTACTGTCAGCATTGGTGTCGGTGAAGCAGGTGAAAAATTATCCCGTGCTATTACCCTTTTTTTAGAACAAATGTTCGATCAAACTCCAGTTAAAACATTTTCTAAAGTTACCAACCCTGAATTTGGTATTAGAAAACGTCAACCAATCGCATGTAAATTAACTTTACGTGGGGAAAAAGCTGATAAAGCTATTGAAATGGTTTTAGAAGGAATTAATAAAAAATATCAAACCTACTCAATTTGATGCTCAAGGAAACCTTTCCTTCGGTATTAAAGAACATATTGATATTCCATAAGATGAAATATAATCCTGATATTGGTATTTTTGGTATGAATGTATCTGTTACTTTTGAAAAACTACAGGTTACAGGATTGCTAAAAAGAAGAATCCAACAAAAAGAAAGTTCCAGCAAAACATAGAATTTCTAAAGAAGAAACTATGAAATACATGGAAGATAATTTTAATGTCAATTACGTGACTGAATAAATGTTAAGGTGATATTTTGCCAAGAAAATATGGAAAAGCTGCAAAAAAAATGTACTCGTTGTGGAGACCACTCTGCTATGATTAGCAGGTACGGTCTTAGCTTATGCAGACAATGTTTTAGGGAAATAGCTCCTAAAATAGGTTTTAAAAAATATAATTAGAGGTGTTTTAATATGAGTCTCATGGATCCACTTGCTGATGCTTTAACTAATATTAGAAATAACGAATTACAAGTAAAAGACTCTTGTGTTATTTCACCTGCATCCAAATTAATTGGAGAAGTTTTAAGCACAATGCAAAAAAGAAAATTACATTGGTAATTTTGAATATATTGATGATAACAGAGCAGGTCAATTCAAAGTAGAATTAGAAGGTAACATTAACAAATGTGGTGTTATCAAACCTCGTCACGCTGTTAAAAAAGATGAATTTGAGAAATTTGAAAAAAGATATTTGCCAGCAAAAAACTTTGGTATTTTAATCGTTACAACTCCTGAAGGAATTATGACTCATTATGAGGCAAAAGAAAGAGGAATTGGCGGACGTTTGTTGGCTTACATGTATTAGGTGATAAAATGGTAGTAGCTGCAGCTATAAGGGAAGAAATTGAAATCCCTGAAGGCGTTGAAGTTATAATTAATAATAATGAGGTCACTGTAAAAAGGACCTAATGGAGAAGACTCAGAAAATTTACATATCCTAACGTGGATATTACTGAAGTTGAAAACAATGTTGTGTTAGAAGCTTCATTCCCAAGAAAAAAGATAAAGCAATGATCGGAACCACAAAAGCTCACATTAGTAATATGATTACTGGTGTTACTGACGGTTTTGAATATCATATGAAAATCGTATTTGCTCACTTTCCAATGACTGTGAAAGTAAACAAAGACGTTGTAGTAATTGACAATTTCCTCGGGGAAAGACATCCAAGAACTGCTAAAGTAGTAGGTAGTGCTAAAGTAGTAGTTAAAGGTGATGAGGTAACAATTACTGGTATCAATAAGGAACATGTTGGTCAAACCATGGCTAACTTGGAACAAGCAACTAAAATTAAAGGAAGAGATCCTAGAGTATTCCAAGATGGAATATATTTAATTAGCAAAGAATAGGGAATTGGTGATTAAATGGCTAATAAAAGATTTAAAAGACAAGAATATGCTCGTTATAAAAAACTTGGAATCAAATGGAGACGTCCTAGGGGTAAAACCAGTAAAATGAGAAGATACGAAGCAGGAAAACCTGATATGCCTGCTATCGGTTATAGAACTCCTAGAGCTGTTAGGGACTTACATCCTTCAGGTTATAATGATGTTCTTGTTCATAATATGGCGGAATTAGAAGACTTAAACCCAGCTACTGACGCTGCAAGAATAAGTGCTTCTATCGGTAAAAGGAAAAAAAGACTTGATGTTAGAAAAAGCATCAGAATTAGGTATTAAAGTTTTAAATAAATAAATATTATATTCACATTTATTCAAGTTGAATCAATTCCGGGTTTTTTGAATTGATTTTTCTGATTTAAAGGGAATTTAGATTTTTATCTAAATTTATCAGCTATGCTGAAAATGGAGGATTATATATATGAATCTTACAACTCAAAAAAAGATTAGCTGCTAGTATACTTAAAGTAGGACTCAATCGTGTATGGATTGATCCTGAAAGAATGGAAGAAGTATCCATGGCAATTACTAGGGAAGGTGTAAAGCAGTTAATAAATAATGGAGCTATTAAAGCTAAACCTCAAAAAGGTATTAGTAGCTACAGGTCTAAAAAAAAATTAGCAGAACAAAAAAAAAAGGAAAAAGGAAAGGTAGAGGTAGTGTAAAAGGAGCTAAAAAAGCTCGTAATCCTAAAAAAAACAAGAATGGATGACTACAATTAGAGCTTTAAGAAAAGATCTTAAAGAAATGCGTGATGCAAACGAAATTGATGCTACTACATACCGTAAATTATATAAAATGGCTAAGGGTGGTGCTTTCAGAAGTAAATCTTACATGAAAACATATGCTCGTGACCATGATTTAATTAAATAGGAGGAATAAACGTGGCTCAAGGATCAAATTATAAAGTACCATTTAGAAGGAGAAGAGAAGGAAAAACTGATTACGCAGCTAGGATGAAATTAGTCGATTATGACAAATCTCGTTTAGTTGTAAGACTTTCTAATGCTCATGCAACTGTTCAAGTTATTGATTATGCTCCTGAAGGAGATATTACCTTAGCATCTGCAGTAAGTAAACAATTAGCTAATTACGGTTACTTAGGTGGGGCAAGTAATACTTCTGCAGTATATTTAACTGGTTACCTTTGTGCTAAAAGAGCATTAGCTAAAGGTGTTGACTCTGCAATTTTAGACATTGGTTTAAAATCTGCTATTAGAGGATCTAAAGTATTTGCAGCTCTTAAAGGTGCTGTAGATGCAGGTTTAGATATCCCTTATGGTGAAGCTGTTTTACCAGATGAATCCCGTATTAATGGAGAACATGTAGCAAACTATGCTGAGTCTTTAGATGATGATGAAATTGCAAAATTATTCTCAAAGTATTTAGAAAGAGGTCTTCAACCAGCAGATTTACCTAAAAAAACTTTGAAGAAACCAAAAAGAATATCGATGAGGCAGAGGAATAACTATGAGTTTTAATATAGATGAATGGGAACCTAAAACTAAAATGGGTAAATTAGTTAAAGAAGGAACCATTACAGATATTGATGAAATCTTTGAAAAAGGTCTTCCTATAATGGAATTAGAAATTGTAGATGCTTTAGTTCCAGATTTAGAAGAAGAAGTAATGGATGTTAACTTAGTTCAAAGAATGCACAAATCTGGTAGGAAAGTTAACTTCAGAGTAATTGTTGCTGTAGGTAACAAAAACGGTTATGTTGGATTAGGTCAAGGAAAAGCTAAAGAGGTAGGTCCAGCTATCAGAAAAGCTGTTGACAATGCTAAATACAACCTTATTAAAGTAAGAAGAGGTTGTGGAGATTGGGGTTGTGTTTGTGGTAAAGAACACACTGTACCTTTCAAAGTACAAGGTAAAGCAAGTAGTGTAAGTGTTTCCCTTATGCCTGCACCTGCTGGAGTAGGTTTAGTAGTTGGAGACGTCGGTAAAACTATCTTAAATCTTGCTGGTATTAAAGATGTATGGTCTCAATCTTTCGGTCAAACCCAAACTACTGTAAACTTTGCTAATGCTATATTCGATGCTTTAAAAACTTTAAGTGCTGTTAAAGCTAGTGAAGCTGACCTTAAGAAAATGGGAGTTAAATATTAGACGGTGATTAAATATGTTTTTAGTTATAAGAGTTAGAGGAACTACTGGTGTTATTAAAAACATCGCTGATACTTTAGACATGTTAAGACTTAACAGAATTAGCCATGCAGTTTTAGTTGAAGATACTCCAAGTTACAACGGTATGCTTCAAAAAGCTAAGGATTACATCACTTGGGGTGAAATTGATGCAGATCTTTTAGCTGAAATTATTGCTAAAAGAGGTAAATTCACTGGTAACAACAAAGTTACTGATGAATATGTAGCTGAAAATTCCGATTACAAAAATATTGATGAATTAGCTAAAGCTGTAATTGCTGGTGAAGTTAAATTAATGGACTTAGATATTAAACCTGTATTCCGTTTACACCCTCCAAGAAAAGGATACGAAGACATCCGTCTTTCTGTTAAAGAAGGAGGATCCTTAGGTTACAGGGGAGAAAATATTAAAGATCTTGCAGAAAGAATGCTTTAGGTGTATAAGATGATTAGATCAAAACGTAAAATTAATAAACTCAGAGGTTCTAGATCCAACGGTGGAGGCTGTACCAAAAAACGTAGAGGTGCAGGTAACAAAGGTGGTAGAGGTAATGCAGGAGCTTCCAAACAACATTGGACTTGGACTGCAAAATTTGACCCAGACCATTATGGTAAACATGGATTCAAAAGACCTCAAAAAATGATTAAAAAAGTAAATCCAGTTAATTTAAGTTACTTGGAAGAACAAGCTGATAATTTAATTGAAAGCGGTAAAGCATCTAAAGATGGAGATTCCATTGTTATTGATGTTACTGAATTAGGTTATGATAAAGTTTTAGCTAAAGGTAAAATAACTAAATCTTTCATTATTTCAGCACCTCAATTTTCTGCTTCAGCTATTGAAAAAATTGAAGAAATGGGAGGAGAAGCTATCGAATTATAGTTTCTTTTTTTCTTTTCTTTTTTATTAGAGGAATAAAATGTCATCATTAAAAGTTTTAGAGCCATTATTTAGGTTTTTACCAGAAGTAAAATCTCCTGTTCATCATGAAGATTTTAATGAAAAACTTAAATGGACTGCTCTTATTTTGGTATTATACTTTATATTAACTGAAATACCATTATATGGTTTGAGTTCTGCAGCAGTGGACCAGTTTGCTCAGTTAAGAGCAGTTATGGCGGGAAGTTTCGGTTCAATTTTAACATTAGGAATTGGACCTATTGTAACTGCTTCAATTGTATTGCAATTATTAGTTGGTTCCAAGTTGTTAGATTTGGATTTGTCTTCTCCTGAGGATAAGTCACAGTATCAGGCCACACAAAAAATATTATCCATAGTCTTCACAATGTTTGAAGCTGGTGTATTGGTATTGACAGGTAGTTTAGTACCAATTGATAATTCATATCTTGGTGTATTATTCCTTCAACTTGTTATTGGAGCAATATTGATAATTTATCTTGATGAAGTTATCTCCAAATGGGGATTTGGTAGTGGTATTGGTTTATTTATTGCAGCTGGTGTTTGTGAAGCCATTATTGTAGGTACATTCAGTTTCATACCTATAGATATGGCATGGTGTTTATGGTGGAGCAATTCCTGCATTTATCCAATCCTTCTGGTCAAGTTCTATTGACTTTTCAGTATTAATTCCATTAATTGCAACAGCAGCTGTATTCTTTGTTGTTGTATATGGTGAATCTATGAGAGTGGAAATTCCTATTTCTCATGGTTCAGTAAGGGGACATGGAAGAATTAGAGGTTCTGTTGGTAAATATCCATTAAAATTTGTATATGCAAGTAACATGCCTGTTATTTTAACCAGTGCATTGCTTGTAAACGTTTCACTTCTTGCAAGTGTCTTCCAAAAATTGGTTTCCCAATTTTGGGTGAAATTGTTAACGGTAAGGCTGTAAGCGGTATTGCATTATATTTATCTACACCGAATGATGTTAGTTTATTGGTAACTGATCCTGTTCGTGTAATTGTCTATGCAATTTTCTTCTTACTTTGTGCAGTTTTATTCTCATATCTTTGGGTTGAAATTAGTGGATTAAATGCTAAGAAAATTTCAGAACAACTTTACAAGTCTGGTATTCAGATACCAAAGGTTTCAGAAGCAGTAAACGTCAATTATATAAAATATTGAAAAAATACATTCCGGCACTTACCATTATAAGTGGTCTTTATGTTGGTATAATTGCATTTTGTGCAGACTTAACTGGAGCATTAGGTGGAGGTACTGGTGTATTGCTTACTGTTGGTATTATACATAAAATATATGAGGAAATGGCTGAAGAACAACTCATGTCAGCAAATCCAGTACTTAGGAAATTTTTAGGAGGAGAATAATTATTCTTCTTCATTAATCTTTTAAAATGGGGGATTAAATTGAAATTGGTAGTATTAACAGGTATTCCAGGTTCTGGAAGTACCACTTTGCTTAATAAAGCACTTGAAGAAGTAGATTATGTTCATTTAAATTATGGAGATATAACGACTGAAATCGCAATTGAAGAAAAAATTGTTGATGATAGGGATGCTTTAAGAAAATTATCTCCAGATGTTCAAAAAAGAAATTCAAGAAAAAGCAGCAAAAAGAATTAAAGAAAGATCTGAAAGTGAAAATGTTATTGTAGATACTCATTGTACTATTAATACTCCATCCGGATTTTTACTAAGGTCTTCCAATTTGGGTTTTAAATGAATTGCAACCTAATCTTTTTGTTATGATTGAAGCTAATCCTGATGAAATTATTTACAGAAGATTAAATGATGATACTCGTTCTAGAGATATTGAAAGAGCAAAAGATATTCAATTACATCAAGAAATGAACAGGGCAGCATCTATGGCTTATGCTACATTAACTGGTGCTACTGTAAAAATTATTGAAAATCACGATAATCATTTACCTTCTACAGTTTCAAAATTAGTGGATGTTTTAAATAAATAGAGGAATTTCATGATTGACATATTTAACATGGTATTTGAGGCACTAAATGCAATATTCAGTCCGTTGCTTGCTTTAGATCCAAATCCTCAAAATCCAGCATTGACTGTTTTAGTTATTGCATTCATTGTTTCATTAATAACTACAATAGCTAATAAATTATTAGTTGACCAAGACGAAATGAATGAAATACAACAGAAAATGAAAGACTACCAAAAAGAAGTTAGGGAAGCTCAAAAATCTGGTGATGGAAAGAAATTAGCTAAACTTCAAGCTCAACAAGCTGAAATTATGCAAAATCAAAGTAAGATGATGACTAATTCTTTCAAACCGATGATTGTTACTTTTATCCCAATTATTTTAATATTCTTTTGGATGAGAGCTTCTCAATTAGTGGTTTAGTTATCTCTATGCCACCGGGTGCATTTTATGTATCATTAGCTCCGATTTGGCATTTTATTGGTAGTTTTATGTATGGAGGCCATTCTGTCGGATATAATATTGGATGGTTATTCTGGTATTTCATATGTACCTTTGGTATGAGTCAAATATTAAGGAAATTTTTAGGTTTCAAACAAGGATTTTAATTAATCCTTAACCTATGTATTTATTAATAATGAAAACAATATAGTATAATATTCTATTTTGAATACGCTATTACACAATTATTAAATTTATTATTTAAAATTAATTTAGGTGATTAAATGCCTGCAAACAGATATGAATCAAGATCATATAAAAGAGTTTATAAAAACACTTCCTGGCGGAGAAAATGTTTTAAGATACAAAAAAAAAAAACCATCTAAGCATGTTTGTGCTGAATGTGGTAAATTATTACATGGAGTTCCACGTGGACGTCCATATGAAATTAATAAATTAGCAAAATCCCATAAAAGACCTAACCGTCCATATGGTGGGTATTTATGCTCAAGCTGTGCTCGTAAACATTTCAAAAACGAGGCTAGAAAATAATGATAATTACTGTTGGTGGACTGGCTGGAACTGGAACCACAACAACTGCAGAGCTGTTGTCTGAGAAATTAGGTATTCCTTTTTGTTTCTTCAGGCTCTATTTTTAGGGCTATGGCTGAAGAAAAAGGTATGTCTGTTCTTGAATTCAGTGAGTTTGCTGAAAGTAATGATAATATCGATAAAGAAATTGATAAAAGACAAGCTGAACTTGCTAAATCTTCAGAGAATTTAATATTGGAAGGAAGACTATCAGCTTATTTTGTTGAAGCTGATTTAAAACTTTGGTTAATGGCACCGCTTGATGTTCGTGCTCAAAGGATTAGTCAAAGAGAATCTAAATCTGTTGATGTGGCTAAAGAAGAAATTAAAATTCGTGAAGAAAGTGAAGCTTTAAGATATTTAGATATTCATAACATAGATATTAGTAATTTAGATATTTATGACTTAATGATTAATACTGACAGTTTTGACCCTGAAAGTATAACAAAAATTATTCTAACAACATTAAAGGTGATATAATGGCAGCAATTGAAGTAGGAAGAGTTTGTGTTAAAACCGCTGGTAGAGAAGCTGGCGAAAAATGTGCAATCGTAGAAATCATCGACGAAAACTTCGTTGAAGTAATCGGTGAATCTGTTAAAAATAGAAGATGTAACATTGCTCATTTAGAACCAACTGCAGATTCTGTAGATGTTTCTGGTGATGCTGACTCTATTAAGGCAGCTTTAGCTGATTTATAAATGGATAATTAATTAAATTATTCATTACTTATTTTTATTTACTTATTTTTTTATTTATTGATTTTTAGTGATTTTTCATGAAAGACTTTCTTACAAAATCCAAAAAGTTTTACAAATCCTGAATATGGATGTGCTCCTGAAGAACGTGAAATTTCAGATTATATTTCTCATGGTGTTATTAATTTAGATAAACCGTCAGGACCAACTTCTCATGAAATTGATTCATGGGTAAAACGTATTTTAAATTTGGAGAAATCAGGACACGGCGGAACTTTGGATCCAAAAGTTACAGGTGTTTTGCCTGTAGGACTTGGAGATGCAACAAGAGCTATTCAACTTCTTTTAACAGCTCCTAAAGAATATGTTTGTGTAATGACTTTTCATCATGAAGTTGATGAGGATAAAATTCGTGAAGTGTTTAATGAGTTTACAGGTAAAATTTTCCAACTTCCTCCGGTTAAATCAGCAGTTAAACGTGAATTAAGATCACGTAATGTTTATTATTCCACTATCTATGAAATTAATGGTAGGGATGTTTTATTTAGAATAGGCTGTGAAGCTGGAACTTACGTTAGAACTTACTGCCATAATATAGGTGAAGCAATTGGTGTTGGTGCACACATGGCAGAGCTTAGAAGAACACAGGTAGGTTCATTTACAGAGGATAACCATTTATCCACTCTTCAGGATGTTACTGATGCATATCATTTCTACAAAGAAGATGGTGACGAGTCATTTTTAAGAAAAGCTATTATGCCGATGGAGCGAGCTGCAGATTACCTGCCAAAAGTAGTTATTAAAGATTCTGCAGTTGATGCAATATGTCACGGTGCCAACTTGGCCAGTGGGGGAATAGCTTATCTGTCTGACAATATTCAAAAAAAATTCCATAGTAGCTATTGAAACACTTAAAGGTGAACTGGTTGCTTCAGGTAATTCTTTATTTGGCAGTGATGAGATTTTAAATTTGGAATCAGGATTTGCTGTTAATGTTTCTAAAGTTTTTATGAAAACAGATATTTATCCTAAAATGTGGAAATAAATTATTAAAAACTTTATTTTTTTTTTTTTTATTTTTAATTAAATTTTTTTTTTTTTGTAAGAAGTATATTAATAACTTTCAAATTACTTATATACATTAAATAAGAAAAATAAATGTAATTGAATACATATATTTTGATTATTTGATATTGAGGGATAATAAATGGTTGTAGAGTGTCCAATATGTTCTAAAGTTTTAAATAATGAAGAAACTTGTTCATATTGTGGAACTAATATTAATGAGGATATTTTTACTGATTTTACATCATTTCAAAAACTTAAAAATTCATTTTCAGGAACTTTCGGTAAAGGGTTGTCTAAAAATGATAAAAAAGATTTAAATGAATTTTTATTAAATAATGAAAGTAAAATAGCTGGTTTTATAAGTAAATATCAGAGTTCTTTTGAAAATTTGGTTTTGGATATTTCAGCTATTAAAAAAGAAAATAAACCTATTTATGAAATGATTTGTAAATTAACTGATTATTTTGAAAAAAAAAGTTTAATTTGCCCATCAATCAAAGAAAGTCTTGTTATACATTTAAAAGAATTTATGATGAATTAGATGATATTATCCCTAAAAAGAATAATGAATATTGTATTGATACATTTAACAGTATTAAATTTAATTTAGAAAAGTTAAATGATTTTTTTTTTTCAGTTTCAATTCCTAATGAACGTATTTCTAAAGATAAATTATCTTATAAAAACCAGTTTAAAGATAGTTATGATTTAATTAAACCAATTAAAGATTATGCTTTAAATAATTCAGATGTTTTTAATGAGTCCCAAGAGGAAGTTATATCTAATTTTATTTCAAATTTCGATAACTTTAACCAGAATGTAGATGATTTAAACAATAATTATGATATGGACCAAAAGTTAAATTTAATAATAAAATTATCTTCTGAAATTTCAAGGTCCAATAATCTTGATGAGCTTCTAAAAGAAAAAAGAAAATCATAAAGAGCTTTATAATTTAGCTATTGAAATGCTTGAAGATAATGAGTCATTTTATTATTTAAAAAATAAGATTGAACTTAACAGAAATAATTTAAACAATTTCAAAAAGGCTTAATAAAAAATTAAACAGTAAAATAAAATTGGTTCAATCTGAAAATTGGATTAAAGATAATTTTAGCAGGTTGGAATCTATAAAAAAATTATGAAACTAAATTTCCTAAAGAGTTTATAGATAATTTTAAATTTAAAGAATTATGCTTTAATTTTAAAAGGTTACTTGTTAATGTAAACTGTATTTTGGATAATGGTATTGATATTAGCAACCAATATAGAAATCTGTTAAATGATTTTATAAAATATTATACGAAATTTCCATATATTGTTGAAGAATCTAATTGTTATTTTAAAATTAACAGTAAAACCGCTAATTTTAACAATATCAAACATTTCAAATCAGAAATTTTGCATAAATTTGAAAATAATTTATCATTTAAGTATGATTGTATAAAAAATGATTATGAATTATTGGATAATAAACTTGATGATGCCATATATGTTGATGATAATTGGAATAATTTAGTTTATTTTAATAGTTTAAAAAACTCTACCAGTATAAAAATAGACGATAAAAAGAGTTTTGAGAAAAAATATGCTGATTTAAATGAAAAAGTTATTAATGTTCGGGAGTTTATAACTGATGATAATAAAATAGATCTTGATGATTTTATTTTTAATTTTTCACATATTGCAGAGTATATTGATGAAATTAATTTTCATTATATGTTAAATTCATATTTGATTAAAATTAATAAAATTGAGCAGGTTTGTGAGTTAGATGATTTTGTAAATCAGCAATTGAAATTTAAAAAAGCTTATATTTATTCAAAAGATGCAATTGCCAATTTTTCAAAATGGTTATCTAAAAAGAATGAAGAAATATTAATTGATTTTATAGATTATTATGATTCTTTAGATGGTAAAATTCAGCAGCTTAAGAGGAAGCAGCTTAAGAAGTGGTTGGATGAGAACAAAGATGATTTTGTTAGGTTTAATGCTTTAAGGGAGTCTGAGATTACTATTCATCTTGATGTGGATGTGATTAGGGCTGATTATAGGCATTTGTATGAGGATTGTCTTGATTTGGATTTGGATTTGTTGGATATTTGTGATTTGGAGTTAGTTGATGAATTTAGGTCTAATTATGAGGGTATTGGGGCTATTGTTTCTTATTTGAATAATCGTTTTGATATTAAAGATTTTTTAGGTTCTGTTTCTGGTTTTGTTTTTAGGTGATTCTGTTGGTGTTTTGGAAAAGCAGAAGGAAGATTTTAAAGTTTTCTTTGATAAATGCGATTCTTTTTGTTTCACGTGTTAGTGATGATTTGTTAGAATCTGAAAAGGTTAAGATTAATGAGTTTAAGGATGTTTATTCTTCTATTGATAGTAAAATTTATAAACTTAAGGTTAATAGCTGGTTAGATTCTAATAGAAATAACTTAATTGATTTTAATAATGAAATATCTGGGGAAATTTCTAATCTTGTTTTGGATGATGATGTTGAGGAGTTAAAAAAGGAAAACTGAGGGTTTTTATAATAAAATTGTTGAATTTCAAAAGTATTGTCCTTTTTTACTTCAGAATGGGGTTGTGTCTTCTTTTGTTTATAATTTTGAAAATTTAGAGGATATAATTGCTGATAAGAATTGTAAATTTAAGATTAAACAAATTTTAAATGAAATAAATGCGAGGAATTTTGAAAGTAATTCTTCTGAGTATTTAGAAAAAAAAAAAGATTTGTTTTCTAATTATTGTGTTATTTCTAAAAGGATTATTGATTCATTTGATGATAAAATTACTGATTCTCAAAAAAAATGAATTTTTAAATTTTATTGAAGAATATGACAATTTAGATAATGAAATTTGTAATTTGAGAATAGCTTCTTTTTTTAATAAACATTTAAAAGAAATTAATGAATTTATTCTGTTTACAAAAGGAACTAAAAAACATGAAATTTCTGATAAGAACAGGGATAATTGTAAAAAAAGAGGTTAATTATATTTATGATATTCTTTTAAAGATTAGGGATGTTTTTAATCAAAATCCAAATATTAAACAATATAGGAAAAATTTAACATTGGAATTCATTGAAATATATGAAAATTTCGAGAATATAGTTCAAAGAATTAATTATCAGACATGGTTTTCTAATAATTTAAATGATATTAATAATTTCATAAGTATAAAATCTAAAACTATTACTTCTTATATATCTGAGGAAGAAAAAGACACTTTAAAAGCATCTGAAGACTGTTATAATAAATTAAATGAAATAGTTGATTTTCATAATAATGTATTTCCATCAAATCTTGATTTAGATATTATCTGTGAATTTATTGAGGATTATAATAATTATGATGATATAATTACTAAATTGAATGTTGAGTTTTTTCTTTAAAGATAATTATGAAATTATTTTATGGGAGCATCTTTGAATAAGGTTAACTCATTTTATTTTATAAAAAATGAGGAAAAGGAAAAGTATAAAACAGGTATTCAGAAAATTTATTCGAATTTAACTAAAGTTAACCAGTACTGTGTTAAAAAACATATTTTCAGCGAGGATAAACTTGAGTTAATGGATGGTGCTATCAGAAACTATGATAATATTGATGATTTGGTAATTAAATGGAATGTAAGTTATTATTTAAATTCTGTTGTTAAAAAAATTTGCTAAAATTGGGGATTATGCTCCTGATAATTATTTTTCCCATAATTGGAAACAGAAATTGTTGCTTTGGCATAAAAATGCAATCTCTAAAGTTAAAAAAAATTTAAAGAAGATTATGCAGAATACATTTCTTCAGAAGATGAAAAATTTTTTGAAAAATTTTATAATAAAACCTGAAACTTTTGAAACGGACACTAAACAAGCTAATGAACGGTATATAAATCAGGAATTAAAGGATAACTCTGATTTATTTGATGATGATTTGGATGGAAAATCATTAGATTCTCAACAAAGAGAAGCTATTGTCGTTGATGAAGATGCAGTAAAAGTTATTGCAGGTGCTGGAAGTGGTAAAACTTTTTACAATTCAAGGTAAAGTTAAATATTTAACTGAAAAAAGAGATGTTGATCCTAGTGAAATTTTAGCAATTTCCTTTTCCAATGCACCTGTTGATGATTTGAAAGAAAGAATTGCGGAACCTATTGATATTAAAACATTTCATAAAGTTGGAAAAGATATTTTAACGCAGTATAATCAATATTCTAGACCTGATACTTCTGCTCTTAAACGTATTATTAAAAGATATCTAACTAAAAAGCATTGAAAAATGAGGATATAAGTAAAAAGTTAATTGAATTTTTCAGTTTTTATATAAATGTCCCTCCATCTGATGATGATATTAAATATGAAGGGATTTGTTAGATTGGCAGGAAGGAGTAGATTTTTCAACATTAAAAAGACGGTTTAAAAAATAAACAGAGGGAAACACTAAATAATGAAATTGTAAGAAGTTATGAAGAGTTATATATAGCTAATTTTCTGTTTATTTATGGAATTAAGTATACCTATGAAAAGATTTATTCATATCCTAATAAAAACTTTGAAAGAGAATTTAATAAATTTAAAGAATTTTTATTTTCTTTTAATGAAGAGATTCCTGATGAATTAAAAAATGACATTACTAAGGACTTGCTTAATTTAACAGATATCTTTGAAGAATATGAAATTAAAGATTATCTTCCTGATTTTTACTTAGATGATTATAATATCTATATAGAACATTTTGGATTAAACCGTAACTGTGAAAATCATTTAATTGGTGGAAAATCATCTGAGGAATATGTTAAAGAAATGGAATGGAAAAGGAAAGTACATAAAAAAATATGGAACTACTTTAATTGAAACTTTTTCATATTATCAATCAGAAAACAGATTATTAACACGTTTGGCAGAAAAATTACAAGCTCAAGGTGTTGAATTTAATGAAATTGACTATAGGGAAGTTTATAGAATATTGTTGGAAAATAAAACTATAAAAGAATGGGAAGATTTCATTGTATTGTTAAAAAACATTTATTGAGTTATTTAAAGGAAATAATTATGATGAAACTAAATTTAAAGAATTTTATGATTATGTTGGTGGATTAAAAGATAGTTTTTCAAAAAAGATAGGACAATAGCATTTTTAAAAATTGTTGAAGAGATTTACAATGACTATGAAGCATATTTATTAAAAAATTAAAAAAATTGATTTTAATGATATGATTAATAAAGCCAGTGATTGTATTGTGAAAAATGGATTAGATTTGCCTTACAAATATATAATTGTTGATGAATATCAGGACACTTCATTTACCAGATATAACTTGTTAAGAAATATCTGTGATAGTATTGGTGCCAAGATAATGGTTGTAGGTGATGACTGGCAGTCTATTTACAGTTTCAGTGGATGTGATGTAAATATTTTTACCAAATTTGATAATTTCTTTGATGTTTGTGAAACCAGATATATTGAAAAAACATACAGGAATTCTCAACAGTTAATTGATGCTTCAAGTAATTTTGTAATGAAAAATCCCGATCAAACCAGAAAGGAATTAAAATCTTCTAAATCATTGAAATATCCAATTAAACTGGTTAATTTTGATAATGATTTTGATGAAATATTAAAATTTGAATTAATAATAAAAAATATCATAAACCAATCAACATTTAAAAACAAAAAGATTCTGATTTTAGGTAGAAATAATAAGGACATATTTAATTTACTAAAGAATTTCAATGTAGAAAATGAATATGGAAAAAAGAAAATTTGAGATTTTAGGAGATGAAGATAAATTAAGAAGAAATAAATTTGTAAAAAATTGTTTATAGGGAGAGTCAGGATGTTAACATTGAATATCGTACTGTTCATCAGTCTAAAGGTTTAGAATGTGATAATGTAATTTTAATAAATTTGAAAAATTGGAAGGCGGGTTTTCCAAATAAAATGGTTGATGATCCTGTTTTAAATTTTGTTAAAAGGAATGGAGATTCTTTTAATTATGCTGAGGAAAGAAGATTGTTTTATGTTGCTTTAACTAGAACAAAAAATAATGTTTATTTATTAGCACCTTATTTTAAAAGTTCGGTGTTCGTTCAGGAGCTGAAAACTGATGCAAATGTTGAATTGCTTAACCTGGAACATAATAGGCTGGAAACTCTTAAAAATATTGAAAAAAATGGAGAACGTTATGTAATTCCAACTAAATTAAAATGTCCGGTTTGTAAAACAGGTGTGGTTTTGCTGGAATCTTTTTTGGAATAAGGGTAAACTTAATAGGGTTCTTAAATGTTCTCATAATATGGCGCCTCCATTTAATCGCTGTAATTGGGAAGGAGGTTATTATGGAAGTGAACTTGAGGATTTGGATGATATAGAATATTGTCCAAGCTGCGATGGGATACTTATAAAACGTTACCGACATAGTGATGGGCATCCATTTTTAGGTTGTACGAATTTTAGAAAAACAGGATGTAGGGGAAAAGGTAAAAAATTGGAGTATATTGGTAAAACCTGTCCGAAGTGTGGTAAACCTCTTGTAAAAAGGGTTAATGGTGAGGATAATAGTTTATTTGTAGGATGCAGTGGTTTTCCTAAATGTAGACACACTGAACCATTTAAAAAAGAGATGGGAAGCTAGAATGCTCCTCCACCTCCTCCGCCGGAACCTCCACCAATGCCACCAAAGCCGGAGCTGTCTGAATTTGCATTTGCTGTTTGTATTCCGGTATCTATTGCATTATGCATCATGTAATATCCTGTTCCATAATAGTAGTATGAATCAAGATAATCGTCATCAATGTTTCCTTCACCAACATGCAGTTTCATGGATTCGTAAACCTTATCAGCTACTCCAAGAGCTGTTGCATATACGAGATATTGATTCCATATAACTATTGATTCAGGAGGGTGTTCTTTCATTAAACTGTTGTCACTAAAAAACTTCTTAAAGTTTTTCCACTTTAGCATATATAGTCTGCCTTCTTTTTGTCCATTGTCCGAAGATATCTTCGGGCAACATGTAAATCACAAATCCTGAAATAAATAAAAATACTGATCCTATAAGTCCAATTGTTCCTCCAGTTGTATTTAAACCATTTTCCAGATAGAATAATGAACCAAACAGAACTCCAATAATTATACAAGCTATTGAATAGTAAGTAGCTATTTTATTTCCTTCGTTATTAAAGAATTGTTTCAATATGGATTTTGATAAATGTTCGTAGGCAACATCATTTTTCCATGATTTGATTCTGTTGTTGAACCATTCCGCATTATGTTCATCAGATAAATAATCTTTAACATTACTTAAATCCAAGAGATTGTCTTTAGCTATTGTTTTGAAGATATCGAAAACATCTTTTTTTCATCTAATGTTAAACTGTCGTAGTTTGTTTCATCTAATTCTATAATTAAATGTTTTTCTTCATTTGATTTAATTTTAAATATTTTACGATTAATCAAATCCATTATTGTAGCTTCAAATCCTTTTAAATCAGGAGTTCCAATATTGTCTCTTTTTTGGATTAATGCATTAACTACAGCTGGGGGTCGTTACTTGGAAGATCCCTTTCATAAATTCCTTCATAATTAACTTTAGGTTCTACACCATATTTGCGGTAAATAAAAAATGGAATTGCTGGACTTATAATAAACAGTATTCCTATAAGTGATCCGATATTGTCCCACATTTTTTCATTTGCCTGATAATCATTGTAACGTTGTTCTATTTCTTTTTTTAGCTGCTTTATCAATATGGATTGCATTTGGTGAGTTTGCAAAGTCACTTTCAGGCATTAAAACTTCAATCTCGTAAAAGTTTCCAGAATCTATGTAATTGCTGGTTGAAGTTATTGTATTTCCGTCTAATGAGCTGGTTTTGGTATATTTTGTAGGATTTAACCAGTATTCATTACCATTATCATTAGGTAAATGTATTGTTGTTATTAATTCATCAACTCCTACTGCCCACTGGTCTCCCCAAAGCTGATACTGTAGAGATGCAGTGTCCTGATAAACAGTCACTACATTTTTCATATCGTAGCTGATATGGACTTTAACATTTGTATCACTTATTGGTTGGGTTTTGGCAGCATCTGAATATAAATAAATTTTTATATGCTGAGTTCCATCTTCCTGATGTTGCTCTACTTTTGTATATGCACCTTCTGCTGATACATGAATATTTGAAATACTTTCTCCCTCTTTCAGGGGTATGTCTCTGTAAACTCCATTAAATGTTCCGTCAAATGAATAGTCAAAGGTTTCATTTATATGGAGCATTCCGTTTGTATCAACTATGATGTCTACAAGTGCCTGTGTAATGGAATAGCTTCTGTCATCGTCATCTGCATAAACACAAGAGATTGTTGATATTATTAAAAAAGTAGAAGGAAGATGGTTACTATCTTTTTTATTAACCATATATTTAATCTCCCTTAAAATTGCACTTTAGGTGCTTCCCTTTCACCACTGGCTATTTCAAAAAGTCAGCTTCTTTAAAATTAAACATTCCTGCAATAATATTGCTTGGGAATTGTTCGCATTTATTATTGTACATTAAAACAGCATCATTATAGAATTGTCTTGAGTAAGAAATTTTATCTTCGGTTTCTGTTAATTCTGATTGTAATTCTTTTGAAATTTTGGTCTGCTTTCAGTTCAGGGTAATTTTCAGCAATAGCAAACAGTGATGTTAATGCACCAGTTAAAGCATTGTTGGCTTCACTAACTTCTTTAACGCTGCCTGCATTCATCAAACCGCTTCTTGCTTTGGTTACATTTTCAAATACATCTTTTTCATGACCTGCATAACCTTTAACAGTTTCAACAAGATTTGGTATTAAGTCATTTCTCCTTTTGAGCTGAACATCAATTTGAGAATAACTGTTTTTAACTCTGTTTCTTGCATTAACAAGGCCATTATATCCGCTAATGAGATATAATACAATAGCAAGTATGATTATTATAATTACTGCTAAAATAATCATGGTTGTATCCATATTTTTTACTCCTTTTTTTATTAATTTATATATTGATTGAAGTTTTATTAATATGTTGTTAATGGATTGTATTATTTTTAAAAAAATATTTGGAGTGGTTGGGAGATATTTAAAAATTGATAATTTTGAGTATTTATAGTAGTTTTTATATAAATATTAAGCAATAGATAATGAAACTAAAATTGTGAGAAGGTATTAGTTTCAAATAAATAAATTAGAATGATAAAAATGTTATATGGAATTGTAGATATTGGTTCAAATACCATCAGATTAAAAATATATGAATATAAAAATAATAAAATCAAATCAGTTTTTTTCTAAAAAAGAAAACAGCAGGGCTTATTGCTTATCGTGATGACGGTAAATTAAACGATGAAGGAATAAATATTTTATCATCAATATTAAATAAATTTAATAAAATTATGAATTTATTGAATGTTGCCAGAAGATATTTCTTTGCAACAGCCAGTTTGAGAAATATTTCAAATACTTATGAGATAATTGATTTTATAAAAGAAAAGATTGGTGTGGATATTCATATTCTTGATGATGAAACCGAAGCACAGCTAAGTTTCAATTCAGTTAAAAGCACAGGACTGAGCAGTGATGATGGGATTCTTATTGATGTTGGTGGAGGCAGCTCTGAAATAATTGTTTTTGAAAATAAAACTCCTGTTGATAAAGGAAGTTTGCCGGTGGGATCTCTATCATGCTATGAAGATTATGTTGGAATCATGTTTCCAAATAAAAAGGAATCAAAAATATTGAAAAAAGAGTAATTAAAGAAATTGAAGATTTGGGTTTGGTTAAAACTCATAAAAAAAATATTTGTTTGGTGTAGGTGGAACTGTAAGAAATCTTAAAAAATTATTGGTTCATCTCAATTTCATTAATGAAAAAAAGATGCATTTCCAGTTTATTTGTTGGATGAAGTGTTGGATGAACTCAAATATAACAATAAAGAAGACTTTAATAAAATATTGAAAGTTAAGGCTGAAAGAATTCATACACTTGTGCCGGGAATTATAATTATTAAAACAATTGCAAAGTATTTTCATGTGGAGAAAATATGTGTTTGTAAAAATTCCATAAGGGAAGGAGTTTTATATTCACTTTTTGGATGCTGAGGGATTATAATGAAAAAAAGGGATTATTCATACACTCAAAACAGAGAGCTGTCCTATTTTTAAATTTGATGACAGAGTTTTAAAAGAGGCAAAAGACAATACTGTTCCGCTGCTGGAAAGACTAAATTTCATATCTATTTTCACAAGCAATTTAGATGAGTTTTATATGATTCGATGCGGAAGTCTTTTTGATTTAACTCTTATTGATGAAGATGACTGGGATAATAAAACTGGCTGGAGCCCTCAGGAGCAATTAGATGCCATATTTAAAGCTACTAAACCGTTATATGAAGAAAGAGATTTGATTTTTGATGAAATAGCTAAAGATTTAAGAAAATATGGTATTGTTAAACATAATTTCAATGAGTTAAATAGTAAGTTCAGACAGTATGCAACACAGTATTTCTATGAAAATGTAGCTCCATTATTATCTCCTCAAATAATTGATTCTTATCATCCTTTCCCCGCATATGGCAAATAAAAAGTTATATATTTATTGCATTTTGGAAAGGGAGGCCAGCAAGAAAAAAAAATTCAAAAGAATACATTGGATTAATTCCAATTCCATATTCTCTGCCTGATTATGTTAAATTTCCGGATACAAATGAATTTATTTTAATGGAAGATTTGATTTATGCATTTGCTGAAGGTATTTTTACAAATTATAGGGTTAAATATAGGACTGTAGCTGCAGTAACAAGAAATGCAGATATAAACCTTCAAGATACTCCTATTGATGAGGATGAGGATTACAGACATTTCATGAAAAACATTCTTAAAAAAAGAAAAAGGTTATCTCCGATAAGATTGGAGTTTTACAAAAGCAATGATTCCACATACACCAAATATCTTAGAAAAGAATTGGGATTACATAAAAACCAGGTTTTCCTTACACAATCTCCAATAAATCTTGATTTTATTCATGATTTTATAAAAAGAACTTCCTTATGATGTAACTGATGATTTAACTTTTTAGAGTTTACTCCTCAAAGGACAAGTCAAATTGACCCAAACAAATCATTGTTTAAGCAATTGGACAAGAAAGATATTTTGTTATTTTATCCATATCAAACAATGGACCATTTCCTTGATTTTTTAAAGGAGGCAGCGAATGATCCTGAAGTTTTATCAATTAAAATAACTTTATATCGTGTTGCAAGAACATCACGGGTTATTAAATATTTGATTGAAGCTTTAGATAATGATAAAGAAGTAACAGTTTTAATTGAGCTTCGTGCAAGATTTGATGAGAAAAACAATATTCATTATGCAGAATTGCTTGAAGAGGCAGGATGTCAAATATTGTATGGTTTTGTAGATTATAAAGTGCACTCTAAAATATGTACTGTAACTAAAAAACATAAGGGAACTATAAAGCAGTACACACAAATTGGTACTGGTAATTATAATGAAAAAACAGCAAGGTTATATGTTGATTATTGTTATTTAACATCCAATCAGGAAATTGGAGATGATGCTACTGAATTCTTTAAAAATTTAGCATTGGCTAATTTACAGGGTCATTATAATAAGTTTCTTGTAGCTCCTACTTCTTTAAGGTCAGGAATCATGAATTTGATTGATAAGGAAATAGCTAAAGCTAAAAATAATCAGCCTGCTGAAATTTTGATGAAAATGAATTCATTTACAGACAGGAGAATCATTGATAAAATAGCTAAAGCTTCAAAAGCAGGTGTTACAGTAAAAATGATTATTCGTGGAATTTGCTGTATTATTCCGGGGATTAAAGATAAAACAGACAATATTGAAATTCGTGGAATCGTTGGCAGATATTTGGAACACTCCAGAGTCTATGCTTTTGGTGTTGATGAAGACAGGGTTTTATATATTTCAAGTGCAGATATGATGACAAGAAATACTGCAAAAAGAGTTGAAATTGCATGCCCTATTGAAGACAAAGCTATAAAAGCAAGAATTCTTGAAGATTTGGATATTATGTTAAAAGATGACATCAAAGGCCGTAGAATAAATTCCGACGGGAATTATGAATGCATACAGCAGGCACGTCATATCAATTCACAGGAATTTTTCCAGCAAAGAGCTATTGATGAAATGAAGGATGTTAAAGTTAAAAAAGATAATCCTAATTTTTTAAATTCTGTTGTTGATAAAATTAAAAGTATTTTTAATTAAATAGTTTATAGTGAAATTTTTATAAAAATTTCATTTTGATTCCATTTTCTAACAACTTTTAAATTTTAGAAGTTAGATATGCTATTATTAATCTTATTTTAACTTAAAAAAAAATCAATACCTTTATATAGGTAGAAAATTAAATATATTGTTATCATGTTAATTAGTGTTTAACATGATAGGCTAAGTATTTTTTATTATACTTGGAGCTATTTTAAGCAATAATGCCGAGATAGTCTAGTTTTGGTAAGGCGCGAGACTGGAAATCTCGTGGAGCTTTTTCCTCCCTGGGTTCAAATCCCAGTCTCGGCGTTTATTAGTTTTTAACATACGATTTTTTAATTATTTTTTTTCACGATTATTAAATTATTTGTTAAACTGATATTTTGCACTCTTAGTTGTAAATACTAAGTTTTAAATTGTTGAAAGAACTGTGTTTTGAAATCAAAACATTCGAATCTATTACTTTTGCGTCTCGTAGATTCGCTCTATAAATGGAGGTTATTTAATGGAAGACGACTTTAAGCACTTGGTGCGTATTTCTAGAAAGGATGTAGATGGTAATAAAACCATTGAACAAGCTTTTAACCGAAATCAAAGGTGTTGGAATATCTTTATCCACAACTATGTGCCGTACTTTAGATTTAGATTCTGAAGCTCAAATCGGTTATATCGCTGATGAAGATGTTTTAAAAATTGAAGAAATTTTAGAAAACCCACAGAAATTTAATATTCCTAATTGGATGTTAAACCGTAGGGAAGACTATGAAACTGGTGAAAATATTCATTTAATTGAATCAGATCTTGACATGACTTTAAGAGATGATTTAAACAGAATGAAGAAAACCAGAAGTTACAAAGGTAGAAGACACGAAGCAGGTTTACCTGTTAGAGGTCAAAGAACTAAATCTACTTTCAGGAACAGTTCTTCAGTTGGTGTAAAACGTTCATAAGCATGAGAACTTTTTTTATAATTAATATTACTCAATAATTTTTTTTACAATGATAGTATTAATTTAATTATTTTTATAAAGGAGATGTTTTAATGGGACAACCTAGAAAATCAAGGAAAAAGTATAATACACCGCCACATCCTTGGAATGCAGAAAGAATCAAAAATGAAAATAAATTGATGACTAAATACGGCTTAAAAAAAAAAAAAAGAAATTTGGAAAGCTGATACTTTAGTTAGAAGATACAGTAGGGAAGCAAGATACCTACTCGGGTTCGATATGGACCAAATGCAAGATGAAAAATTAGAATTATTAGGACACTTAGCTAGAACCGGTGTTTTGCCTGAAGGTGCAGCACTTGAAGAAGTCTTAAACTTAACTGTTGAAGATATCTTAAGAAGAAGATTACAAACTATTGTTTACAAAAAAGGTTTAGCTCGTACTCCTAAAGAAGCTAGAATGTTTGTTGTACATGGTCACATAACTTTAAACGGTAAAAAAATCAATTCACCAAGTTATGTTGTATTAAAAGGCCAAGAAGATGAAATTGGATTTTATCCATCATCACCTGTAGCTAAACAGATTGAAGAGTACAATAAAAACAAAAATGAAAAAGCTACTGAGGAATAAAGGGTGTAATTATGGCAAAAGATGAAAAATGGGGTATAGCTAATATTTACTCATCATACAATAACACTATTATTACTGTAACAGATATTACTGGTGCTGAAACCATTTCCCAATGGTCCGGTGGTAAAGTTGTTCGTGCAGATAGACAACAAGCTTCACCTTTCGCAGCTATGGCTGCAGCAACTAGAATAGCTGATGATGCTAAAGAAAAAAGGATTTGTTGGCTTACATATTAGAGTAAGAGCTCCTTGGTGGAAACGGACACAGAAGTCCAGGGATTTTATGGTGCACAAGCTACTATTCGTGCTTTAGCAAGAGCTGGAATTAAAATTGGTAAAATAGAAGATATCACTCCTATTCCTCACGACGGTACTGGAAGACCTGGTGGTAAAAGAGGAAGAAGAGTCTAAGAAGGGTTTAATATGGAGATAGAAGTTAAAAGTCAAACAGATGATGAAATTGTTTTCATTGTCCGTGATGCAGAAGTACCTTTTATTAATGCTATTAGAAGGTGTGCAATGGTAAATGTACCTAAAATAGCTATTGAAGATGTAAATATCATGAGAAATGATTCAGCTATGTTTAATGAGGTACTTGCTCATAGGCTTGGTTTAACTCCTTTAGTTTCTAACATGGATGCAATTGAAGGTTTACCTTTTTACCTGGTGATGATGATTACGAGGAAAACAATAGTGTCATGTTTTCTTTAAAAGAAGAAGGACCTAAAGTTGTTTATTCTAAGGATTTAATATCTTCAGACTCAAAAATTAAACCAGTATATGATACCATTCCTTTAGTAAAACTTAAAGAAGGCGAAAAACTCAACATTGAAGCAGTTGCAAAAGTTGGATATGGAAAAGAACATGCTAAATGGATGCCAACTACTGTATGTGTTTATAAACAATATCCTGAAATCACTTTTAATGAGGATGTGGGAATTGATTATGAATGTGCTGATGCATGCCCAAGAGGTGTTTTAAAATCTGATAAAAGATCCAAAGAGATTAAGATTTTAGACATTGAAGACTGTGCTATGTGTAAAAGCTGTGTAAGAGCTTCAATTAGAAATGCACAATCTGAAGGAAAAGATGAAAGCTACATCAATGTAGGGTATCATGAAAATGATTTTATATTTAGAATAGAAACTGATGGATCAATGCCTCCTAAAGAAGTTTTATTGCAAGCTTGCGATGAATTAGGTGAAAAAAAGCAGATAAGTTTATCAGATTTAGTGAAGGAGGAAGTAAATAATGGTTAAGAAAATTATCAAAACAAATCCTAACCTTATTGAACTTATTAATAAACTTAATAAAAAATCAAAAACAGAAAATGCAGCTATTTGGAAAGATGTTGCTAATAGACTTGGAAGGTCTAACAGAAGAACTGCAGAAGTTAATTTATCAGATATTGCAAGGTATGCAAATGCTGATGAAACTGTTTTAGTACCTTATGGAAAAGTATTATCTAACGGTGATTTAACAGAAAAAGTAAATGTTGCAGCATTTAAATTCTCACAAAAAGCACAAGAAAAAAATTGAAAGTGCTGGTGGAGAATGTGTCTCAATTGATGATATAATGGAATCTAATCCAAAAGGAAGCAACATTAGAATCATGGAATAAGATGGATGTGTTGTTATTATGATTATTGACGGAGAAGGATGCGTTTTAGGAAGATTAGCTAGTGTAACTAGTAAAAATCTCTTAGAAGGCGAAGAAGTAGTAATTCTTAATGCTGAAAAGATTATGATTACTGGTAATAAGGATTGGGCTTATGCAAAATACAAACAAAGAGTAGACAGAGCAAGTATCTCTAACCCTCGTGATTTAGGTCCTAAATATCCTAGAAGACCAGACGATATATTCAGAAGAACTGTAAGAGGAATGTTACCTTATAAAAAATCTAAAGGTAGAGTTGCTTTCAAAGGTTTAAAAGCATATGTTGGTGTACCTGAAGAATATGCTGATGCTGATCTTGTTGCAGTTCCTGAAGCAGAGTACAACAACCTTAAAAAAAAGGTATTGAATTAGGTGAAGTTTCTAAACTTTTAGGAGCTACCTTTTTAGATAAGTGGGTGTGTGATTATGGTTAAAGTTATTCATACAAGTGGAAAACGTAAAACAGCTATCGCAAGAGGTACTGTTCAAGAAGGTACTGGTAAAGTAAGAATAAACAGAGTTCCTTTAGAACTTTACTCCCCAGAACTCGCTAACTTAAAATTACAAGAACCATTAACCTTAGCTGGAGATTTAGCTAATGAAGTGGATATTAACATCCATGTTGTTGGTGGAGGAGTAATGGGTCAAGCTGAAGCTGCACGTATGGTAATTGCTAAAGGACTTGTACAATGGTCTCAAGATATGAATTTAAAAGATAAATTCATACACTACGACAGAACTATGTTAGTAGGTGACCCAAGACGTTCAGAACCTAAAAAATATGGTGGAATTATGGAGCAAGAGCACGTACGTAAAAAAAAGTTACAGATAATTTTTCTGTAATTTTATAATTTTTATTTAAAAAATTAAAAAGATGATATAAATGATTCCTATAAGATGCTTAAGTTGTGGAAAACCAGTATCAGCTTACTTTGATGAATATAATAAAAGATTAGCTGCCGGTGAAAAATCAAAAGATATCTTAGATGACTTAGGCTTAAACAGATATTGTTGTAGAAGAATGTTAATTTCTCATGTTGAAACATGGGAATAGGTTTTTACAAGTTGTAGGGATATATTTTTACTTATAAAATTAATCTTGGTAAACGGTAATACCTAAAAAATGGAAGTAATATTCATGACTACAGAAAATTTAACAAGGTTTGAAAGAGCTAGACTTCTTGGAGCTAGAGCAATTCAGATTTCAATGGGTGCTAAACCATTAGTGGAGATTGGTGACTCATTGGATCCTATTGATATAGCTTATGAAGAACTCAAAGCTGGAGTTTTACCATTAGATGTAATAAGATATGATGAATAAATAGTTTATTCTATTTATTTCATTATTAAATTATTTAAAAAAAAATAAAAAATACCAACATAACTCTATAAAGAAATTTACTAATTTTTCATGAGTATAGGTTATATGGTAATAAATTAATTGACACTGAGGTGTTTTTTTTTGGATAGTATAATAGAAGATGTCCAGGGTTCGTAAGATTTTGGACAGCAGAGGAAACCCAACTGTTGAAGTAGATGTAATTACTTGGAACGGGTTTGGTAGAGCTGCTGCACCAAGTGGGGCAAGTACTGGTTCAAGAGAAGTAGTATCATTCCCTGAAGGTGGAGTGGATGTAATTGTAAGTGAAATTGAAGACATTATCGCTTCTGAACTTATTGGAATGGATGCTGAAGATATAGCTACTATTGATGAAGTTTTAAGAGAAGTCGATGGAACTGACAATCTTTCAGCTATTGGTGGTAACACTACTGTAGCTGTTTCCATGGCTGTAGCTAAAGCAGCTGCTGCATCATATAACATGCCGTTATACAAATTTTTAGGAGGAAACTTAGTAAATGAATTACCTTTCCCTCTCGGAAATATGATGAATGGTGGAGCACATGCAGGAGTTAATGCACCAGATATTCAGGAATTTTTAGTAGTTCCTGTCGGTGCAAAAAAATATGGTTGAAGCAGTATTTGCAAATTCAAGTGTTCACAAAAGATTAAAAGAATTAATCCAAACCAAAGACTCCAATTTCACTGGTGGAAAAGGAGACGAAGGTGGATGGGTACCTAACATTACTAATGATGCTGCTTTGGAAATTCAAGCTCAGGCATGTGAAGAAGTTGGTGATGAACTTGGTATTGAAATCAGACCTTCCTTAGATATGGCTGCTTCTGAATTATGGAATGCAGATGAACAGAAATATATTTATGCTCAAGATGGTATCAAAAGAGATACCGGAGATCAAATTGACTTTGTAAAAGACATTATTGAAACTTACAACATGTTTTATGTAGAAGACCCATTTGACGAGTCTGATTTTGACGGATTTGCTCAATTAACTTCTAAAGTTGGAGACAAATGTCTTATTTGTGGTGACGATTTATTCGTAACTAACAAAGAAATTTTAGCTAAAGGTATTGAAATGAATGCGGCTAATGCAATCATTATTAAACCAAATCAAATAGGTTCTTTATCTGAAACTTATGCTACTGTAAAATTAGCTAAAGAAAATGATATTGTACCTGTTGTTTCCCACAGGTCTGGTGAAACTACTGATGCAACTATTGCTCATTTGGCTGTTGGTTTCGGTTCTCCTATGATTAAAACCGGAGCTATCGGTGGAGAAAGAATAGCTAAATTAAACGAGCTCATCCGTATTGAAGAAGAACTTCCTAATCCAAAAATGGGTGAATTTTAGACAAGCTTATTGGAGATTTGGATATGCCTATTGTAACTATTAATTATGATAAGTGTAAAGGTATTGATTGTGCAGAATGTGTTGACGTTTGCCCAATGGAAGTTTTAGTTCTTGAAGGGGACAAAGTTGAAATTGTAGATCCTGAAGACTGCAGTTTCTGTGAAGTTTGTATGGATGTCTGTCCTGAAGAATGTGTCAATGTTGAAGATGATGATTAAATTTATTTAAAAAAAATTATTAAAATATATTATTAAATTAAGGTGATTAATTATGTCCGAACTTTTAATTGAATTAGATAACTACTTAGCAGCAGGTTTACATATCGGAACCCAACAAAAAACCAGCGATATGGAAAAATACATATTCAGAGTAAGATCTGATGGTTTATACGTATTAGATATTCAAAAAACTGATGAAAGAATTAGACAAATTGCTAAACTCTTAGCAAGATACGACCCAGAAGATATTTTAGTAGTAGCTACCAGACAATACGGTCAAGCTCCTGTTAAAAAAATTCGGTGAAGTTACCGGTGCAAAAACCATTCCTTAGCAGATTCATTATGGAACCTTAACTAATCCAACTTATGCAAAATTCATTGAACCAAAAATTATTGTAGTAACTGACCCTATAGGTCCGATGCACAAGCAGTTCTTGAATCTAAACAAAACGGAATTCCTGTAATTGCATTATGTGATACTGAAAACTTACTCAGTTTTGTTGATATTGCTATTCCTGTAAACAACAAAGGTAGAAAAGCTATTGCTTTAGTTTACTGGTTACTTGCTAGACAAATCTTAAGGGAAAGAGGTACCATTCCTGAAGATGGTGACTTAGATATTGAAGCTACTGACTTTGAACTTAAATTTTAAGTGAGTTTTATGTTAAGAAAACCTGCAGTTGCTGGAATGTTTTATCGGATGATTCCGAAGAGCTTGTAAAAACTATTGAAGATTGTTTTTTACACTCTTTCGGCCAGGTAAAATCCCAGACATTGAATCTTTTGAGGGTAATGATTATCCAGTTAATCTTATGGTTCCGCATGCAGGTTTTCAATATTCTGGAACAATAGCTGCTCATAGCTATTGTGAATTAGCTAAAAATGGTTTTCCTGAAGTTTTTTATAATAATTGGTCCGAACCATACTGGTCTGGGCAGTGAAGTTTCAGTTTTCAACAAAGGAGAATGGATAACTCCTCTTGGAAACATTCAGGTTGATGAAGAATTTGCAGATACTTTAATTTCTTTTTCAGATTTTGCATCAGCTGATTTTGCAGCCCATATGAGAGAACATAGTATAGAGGTTCAGCTTCCGTTTTTACAGTATTTTTCCAATGATTTCAAAATAGTTCCTGTTGTATTGGGTTCACAAACAATTTCAGCAGCAAATGATTTGGCGGCAGCTATTTTAAAAGCTGGTGAAAAATTAGGTAAATCCTACTGTGTTATAGCTAGCAGTGATTTATCCCATTTCAATACTCAGGAGAGAGCTAATAAAGTTGATGGGTTTGTTTTGGAAGATATTGAAAATATGGATGAATTTAAACTTTTAGAAGAAATTATTCAGTATAACATTACTATGTGCGGTTACGGTCCGGTTATGACTACAATGATACTTTCAAAGATGTGTGGGAAAAACACATCTGAAATACTGGCTTATAAAACCAGTGGAGATATATCCGGTGATTTAAGTTCCGTTGTAGGTTATGCTTCAGGTATTTTTAAATAAGGTGTGTTTATATGAGGGCTTTAGCTTCTGCTCCAGCAAAAACTATTTTGTTTGGTGAACATTCTGTTGTTTATGATGAACCTGCGATTGCAGGAGCAGTTAATAAAAGGGCATATGTTGAAATTACTGAATCAAAGACGGATAAATCTATTTTAAAGTCTTATGATTTGAATTTTGAAGCTGAGTTAGATACTAAACATAAAAAATATAATTTAAAAAGAGGAAAGTAAAGGTATTATTCGATATATTTTAGAAGCTCTTAATAAAGTTCACGATCACAGTCCAATTGTGATGAAATTATCTTCAAATATTCCTATTGGCTCTGGGCTTGGTTCATCTGCTGCAGTTACAGTAGCTACACTTGCTGCACTGTACAGATTTCACAATATAAGATTCAACAAGAAATCTTTAGCTCATGATGCACATATGGTTGAACAGGCAGTTCAGGGAATAGCCAGTCCGTTGGATACATTGGTTTCCACTTATGGTGGGCTTGTTTATTTGTCCAGAAATAAGAAAGTGGAGCATTTCAAGGTTAACTTCAATGCGCCGTTTGTTGTAGGATATACAAATAAACATGGCAATACTGGCAAAATGGTTAAGGATGTCAGACTCTTAAAAAACAGAAATCCGAAAATTATCAATCCTGTTATTAGTGCAATGGGACAGTTAACTAACTATGCCAAACAAGCTATATTGAAACGTGATTTTGATAAAATAGGGGAGTTAATGAACCTGAATCATGGATTTTTGGATGTTTTAGGAGTAAATACTTTAGAATTGTCCCGTATGGTTTATACTGCTAGGGAATGTGGTGCTATTGGTTCTAAAATCACAGGAGCTGGTGGTGGAGGAAGTATTATAGCACTTTGTCCAAATAGTGTAGATGAAGTTGCCCGCGGAATTGCTGCAGAAGATAATGTTTTTAAAAATAAGATTTACCAGAAAAGGTGTTTCTTCAAGGGTTTACAAGTGATTTATATGATTATTTTAAAAATTGGAGGAAGTATCTTAACAAATAAGGATGCTGCTGAAAGCGAAATTGATGAGAAAAACTTGTCAAGGATTGCAAAGGAAATTAAATCCTCACTTGATAATGATTCTAAGGAAATAATAATTGTTCATGGTGCAGGATCATTTGGCCACCCTCCAGCTAAAGAATATAAAATTGGAGAACCTTTTGACAAAGATGAATATCCTCAAAAAAAGAATAGGATTTTCTAAAACACAAAATGCAGTTAAAAGATTAAACATGCTTATTTGTGATGAATTTATAAAAGAAGATTTGCCTGTTGTAGCTGTTCCGGCTTCAAGTTTTATGGTAGCTACTAATAAAAAGAATAACTGAAGGCGATTTAGATAGCTTTAAAAGATATTTAAATAAAGGATTTATTCCAGTTATTTATGGGGATGTTGTTTTAGATAATGATTTGGAAATCTGTGTTATTTCTGGTGATCAGATTATTCAATATTTAGCTAAAAATCTTAATCCGGATAAGGTTATTTTAGGAACTGATGTTGACGGAGTTTATAATAAAAATCCTAAAACCCATGATGATGCGGTTTTCTTTGATAAATTTTCTTCACTTGAAGATTTGGATACCTTAGAAGGAACTACCAATATTGATGTTACTGGCGGAATGGTCGGTAAGATTAAAGAGCTTTTATATTTGGCAGATTTGGGAATAGAATCTAAAATAATAAATGCTGAAATTGAAAATAATATTTTCAAAGCTTTAAATAATGATCAAGTAAAGGGAACTGTTATTTCAAGGGGATAATAAAAACATGATTTCAGATAGAAAATTAGAGCATCTATTAATTTGTAAAAATTATGATGTTGAATTTAAAAATAAAAAAACTGGTTTCGAAGATGTTGAATTAATCCACAAAGCACTTCCGAAATTGATAAAAAAACGAAATTGATTTATCAACTTCTGTTTTTGGTAAAAAATTAGATTCTCCTTTATTTATAACTGCTATTACTGGAGGACATCCTGCTGCAAAAGCCATTAACAAACAATTGGCTATTGCCGCAGAAAGTAAAAAAATATTGCTTTAGGTGTTGGCAGTCAGAGAGCTGCTATTGAACATCCTGAACTTGCAGATACATATACTGTTGTTAGAAAAAAATGCTCCTGATTGTTTACTTGTTGGTAATATTGGAGCACCTCAATTGGATTTGGCTGATAAAGCTGTTGAAATTTTAGATGCAGATATTTTAGCTATTCATTTAAATCCTCTTCAGGAATCAATACAGCCTGAAGGAGATTTGGATGCAAGAGGTTATCTTGATTCAATAAATCAGATAACTAAAAGAGTTGATATTCCTGTTATGGCTAAAGAAACCGGCTGCGGAATATCTGCTGAAATGGCAAAACAATTGGTTGATGTCGGCGTTAGTTATATTGATATTGAAGGTGCAGGAGGAACAAGCTGGGCTGCTGTTGAGACTTACAGAGCTGAAGACAGGTATTTAGGTGAAACATTTTGGGACTGGGGAATTCCAACAGCTATCAGTACAGTAGAAGTTGCTGATGCGGTAGATGTTCCGGTTGTTTCATCAGGAGGTATCAGATCAGGTCTTGAAGCTGCAAAAGCTATTGCTCTTGGAGCTGATAGTGTAGGTATGGCATTACCATTTTTAAAACACTCTGTTTCTGAAGAACAATTAACTACATTCATTGACAGATTCAATGATTCTCTAAGAATAGCTATGTTTTTAGTTGGCGCAAATAATATCGAAGAACTCAAAAATTCAAACTTGGTTATAAGTGGAAAAACAAGAGAATGGCTTAATGAAAGAGGAATTAACACAAAGAAATATTCAAGGAGATAAAAACATATGAGTGTTGAAGTAATCGCAATTGGCAGATATGAAGAAGTCGGGAAGAACATGACTGCTGTCAAGATTGGCGAAGATGTTATCATTTTTGATATGGGAATACCTTGGACAGGATCAATATTCACGAAGATACTGATATTGATAGGATGCACAGTCTAGATTTAATTGAAAGGGGAATTATTCCGGATGACACTTTAATGAAAGATGTTGACGGTAAAGTAAAAGGAATAATCTTCTCTCACGGTCACTTGGACCATATTGGTGCAGTAGCTAAATTGGCTCACAGATATGATGCTCCATTAATTGGAACTCCATATACAACTGCACTTGTTGAAAAACAAATTAAAGGGGAACGTAAATTTAAAGTAAATAATCCGATTAGACCTTTAAACCCCGGAAGTAAAATGAAGCTGTCTAAAAATATTACTTTGGAATTTGTTCAATCAACACACAGTATTCCGCAAGCAGTTTTTCCGGTTTTACATACTCCTGAAGGAATTATTGTTTATGCACTTGATTTTAAATTTGATAATCATCAAAAAGTATCTCCACCACCTGATTATAAAAGATTAAGGGAATTAGGTAGGAAAGGAGTTCTTACTCTTATTGTAGAAACTACTAATGCAAAAAAAAAAAATACAGAGGAAGTTAAAACTTATTCTGAAAGAATTGCAAGAAATATTTTGGAAGATGTAATGCACGGACCGTTATATGAGAAAAAAGGTATGATTGTTACTACTTTTGCTTCTCATATTGAAAGGGTTCAGGCTATTGCAGACATTGCTAAAAAAAAAGCCACAGGGAAATTTATTTCCTTGGAAGATCCATGGAAAGGTTCTGTGGCATTGCACAAAAAAACAGGGTATTTTAAAATTACCTAAAAATGCAAGTATTTATGGAAGCCCAAAAGCAGTTAATAAAGCTTTAATGAGAGCTGATGAAGACAGAGAAAAATATTTGCTTGTAACTACTGGACACCAAGGGGAACCAGATGCATTGCTTCCTAGAATAGCCAGTAACAGAACTCCATTCAATATTAAAGAGGGAGATAATGTTATTATTTCTGCACCGATTATTCCAAATCCAACAAATGCTGCTAACAGGCATATTATGGAAAGTAAATTAAGGTCAAAAGGTGCAAGAATTTATTCAAATGCCCATGTTTCAGGGCATGCTGGAAGAGAAGACCACAGGGAATTCTTACGTATGTTAAAACCACAGCATATTATTCCGGCTCACGGAGATTTATCAATGCTTGCTGCTTACGGAGAATTAGCTGAAGAGGAAGGTTACAGAATTGGTTATAATGTTCATATATTAAGAAATTCACAAGCACAAGTTTTTGAAAATGAACGTGCACATGGAGGAAATTAGCATGGATGTAATAGAAGAATTGGGAAATTATTCCGTTGATATTAGTAAAACAATAGAAGAAGAATTATCTTGCATAGTTCCAAACAATCTTCAAGAAGCTTCAATTTATTTAACTAAAGCTGGAGGTAAAATGCTTAGACCAGCTTTTAACTTTAATTACTTCTGAAGCAGTTGGCGGATCTAGGGATAATTCATTGAAATCTGCTGCAGCTATTGAACTTATCCATACATTTTCACTTATTCATGATGATATCATGGATGACGATGATATGAGGAGAGGAAAACCTGCAGTACATAAAGTTTGGGATGAAAATGTAGCTATTTTAGCTGGAGATACTTTATTTTCAAAAGCTTTTGAAATAATTATGAATTCAGACCCTGAAAAAAATACACCGACTCAGTTAAGCCAGACATTAGCTACTGTAGCTGATGCTTGTGTTAAAATTTGTGAAGGTCAGGCTTCCGATATGAGTTTTGAAGATAGGTATGATGTATCTGAAGAAGAATATTTGGACATGATCTTTAAAAAGACCGGTGCATTAATAGCTGCTGCTTCCAAAGCTGGAGCCATTATGGGCGGAGCCAATCAGGAAGTAATCGATGCAATGTATGATTATGGAAGATTAATTGGTCTTGCTTTCCAAATTCAGGATGATTATTTAGATTTAGCTAGTGATGAAGAAACATTAGGTAAACCTATTGGAAGTGACATAGCTAAAGGTAAAATGACCATTATAGCTATTAAGGCTTTAGCTGCTTCTGAGGGTGAAGACAATAAAAATTATTAGAAATCTTAAAAGATGATAATAATTCACAGGAAGATATGGATGTGGCTCTTGATTTATTCAATAAATATGGGGCTATTGAATATGCTAAAAATGTTGCATTAGAAAATGTAGCTTCTGCTAAAAAAGTACTTGAAATATTGCCTGATTCTGAAAGTAAACAGATGCTTTTTGACCTTGCAGATTTTGTACTTGAAAGGCATTCTTAAATTCATTTGGGATTTCAAATCCTATTTTTTTTCTTTTTTTGATTAACTGATTTATTTTACCTATTTAAATATTTTATACTGTTTTTTTTTAAATAAAACAATTTTAAAATAGTTTTAATTTTTTACATTCAATAAATATTTCAAACAGGAATTCATAAATCTCTGAAGGGGGCTTGAGTGGTATTTCTCTTGACTTTTAGTAAAGTTTGATTAATTACCATTAAACTAACAATATTTATACTATATCATATTAATATTAATATATGAACTTTAATTCTGCACGAGACATTATTTCAGAGTATAAACAAACCCTCACAACCAATAAAAAATTTATTTTAATTTATTTGGCGGGGATTTTGTTTTTTGTATTTTCAATGTTTTGCCGGGATAACTTCATTTACTTTAAAGGGGAGTTAATAGGTTTAGCTATTCTTTTGGTTTTTGGAAGTTTTGGCATATTGTATGGTATTAGACATAAAAAAGAACCTCATAAAGTTGCTTTTGTAATTATTCTTCTTTTTTTGGGTTGCTGATGGTATTTTTTGCACCGCCAATGTCATTTCCAGATGAAGCTATTCATTTTGAACGTGCAGAATCTATAACTGAAGGTGTTTTATATCCTGTAAAAACTCTGAATGGTTATCATGTTCATGATTATTTCTTTTGAAATGAATCAGGCAAAAGCAGGAACAACAATTCTTGAATATAATTTTAGTAAGCCCATAAGTGATTCATGGGGTTATTGGCCGGCATCTACAAACACTCCATTTTATTCTTATTTGTTTTCAGCTTTGGGAATTTTAATAGCTAAATGTCTGGATTTGTCTGTTATATGGACATTATGGTTAGGAAGACTGGCTAATTTATTATTGTATGGAGGTTTTGTTTATTTTGCAATTAAAAAGCTCCTGTTTATAAGATGCCATTGCTGTTTATGGCTTGTTTGCCGATTGCAGTTTCCCAAGCTTCATCATTTAGTTATGATGCATTTATATTTGGCTGTGCTATAGTGATGTTTGCTTATTTTGTCTACATGTATAAAAAATAAGTTTGAAACTAAAGATTTGACCATATTTTTCATAGCATGTTTGCTGATGAGTTTAATAAAGCCACCTTATGTCTTTTTAGCTTTGAGTATATTTGCTGTTCCTAAGGAGAATTTTCCATCTGCAAAACTTCAGAAATATTCTGCAATTGTCACATTTGCAGTTTTTGTAATTGTAATAATGTATTTTGGAAATTTTTTTTAATCAGTTTATTGGTGCTAGTCAACACACTACAGATTAGTATTGAATAGCCGTAATGCATCATTTACCGCCCAGATGGAATATATTATGGGTAATCCTACAGCTATTGGTACTTTGATGTTGTTTGCAGTCAAATCTGTATTTGATGTATTTGTTGTCAATTCAACATTTTATCATTTTGCAGATTTTAAAGGGTTGATTTTATTTAATGCAATTTATCTGGTCTTTTTTTGCTGTATTTTCTGTTGGATATCAGCATGAATTAAATCTGTCCAGAAAAAGAAGGCTAATATTAACTGCTATTGTTTTGCTTGTGTACTTTTCAATATTCGGTATTTTATACTGTACATGGACTCCTGTTGGTGCAAGTTACATTGTCGGAATTCAAACAAGATATTTTGTTCCAATGCTTCCGTTAATTCCTTTAATAGTAAATATAAAACATGAGAAATTTGAAAATAGGGATGATTTATTTTTAACTTTAATAATAGTGTTTTTAGCAGGTTTATTTTTACTTACTGTTTCACATTATTATTAGCTATTTTTTTTTAGCTGATTTTCAAATCGTTCATTATAGTTGTTTGCTATTTCTTCGTACTGGTTCCAGATTCCGATAGCAGTATTTGGAAGTATTTCACCATTTTCTTTTGAAAATTTTGAATATATATGCATCATTTCTTTTTGAATCAGATATTAACATTTTAACATAAGGAATATCCTTTGTATAGACATTTACATTTTTCTGATTAACTAATTTGGAAATATTAAATTCTTTGTAGGATATCCGGCAGTAAGGTGAAACCATAAGGTTTATTTTAACATTTTCAGATTTTAAAAAGAAGTTCATAAACTAATTTGGATCCTTCGTCCTGAAGTAAAAATCCTATTCTCATATTTATTGTTTTTTTAGACCGTCTGATGATTTCCAGTTCTTTATCGATTATATTGTCCAGGCCACTTATTCTCCAAATTGGAGCTTCAACTTCAGATATTTTCTTTTCATATAATGTATTCAGATTTTCGCCGGTTTTATTAATTCTTCTGATAAATTTTTCTTTTTCCCTTTTCAATACATTAATCGGAGGATTTACATGATATGTTAAGGGCCGTCCACTTTCTATTTTGATGTAGTCTTTTGAATTTAATCTTTTTAAGACATCATATATTTTGGATCTTGGTATATCTGATTTGTCACTTATTTCATCAGCTGTGGCTTGAATTAGTGAACTTAATGTAATATATGCTTTAGCTTCGTATGTGGTTAGCCCCAATTGTTTTAATAAGTTGATGTCTTCCTGTTTCATAGTAATTATTTTGTTTTATCCATTAATATAACTTACTTTTCACCCTTAACAAGTTACAAAATCTTTATAATGGATTAAATCAACTGTTATTATAATAAATAATGAGGTGGTTATTATGGTAGATATGTTTTGTTATCAATGTTCACAGACTGCAAAAGGTACCGGATGCACTGTACGTGGAGTTTGTGGTAAAGAACCAACTGTAGCTAGATTACAGGATAATTTAATTTTTGCTTTAAAAGGAATAAGTGCATACAATTATAATGCAAACGTTTTGGGAGTTAAAGACTCTGATGTTGATGAATTTTTAACTAAAGGATTGTATTCCACATTAACTAATGTTAATTTTGATGCTGAAGACTTGATTAATTTGGGACTGGAAGCTGGTGAAGCCAATGTTAAAGTAATGAAAATGCTTAAACAAGCACATATTGACCATTATGGTGAGCCGGAACCTGCAGAAGTAAAAAGTAGGTGCACAGGAAGGTCCAGCAATAATTGTCACAGGGCATGATTTGAAAGCATTAGAAGAGTTATTAAAACAGACTGAGGGAACTGATGTAAAAGTGTATACTCACTCTGAAATGCTGCCTGCACATGGTTATCCTGAACTTAGAAAATATGAAAATTTAGCAGGTCAGCTTGGAGGAGCATGGTTTGATCAAAAAAGACATATTCTCTAAATATAATGCAGCTATTGTAGCAACAAGCAACTGTGTACTGCTTCCAAAAAAGATGAATATGCAGACAGAATTTTTACAATGGATGTAGCTAAATTACCGGATACTCCAGTAGTAGAAAATTACGACTTCAAACCAGTTATTGACAAGGCTATTGAATTAGGTGGTTTAGATGCTGAAGAATTAACAACAATCACTACAGGATTTGGAGCATCTACAGTGCTTTCACTTGCTGATAAGATTAAAGAATTGGTTGAAGCAGGTAAAATCAAAAGATTCTTCTTAGTAGGAGGATGTGATGGGCCATTCCCTAAATCTAACTACTACAGAGAATTTGTACAAAACTTACCTGACGATGTTGTTGTACTGACATTAGCCTGTGGTAAATTCAAATTCAATGATTTGGATTTGGGAGATATTGAAGGAGTACCAAGACTTATAGATTTAGGTCAATGTAATGATGCAATTGTTGCAGTAGATATTGCACTTGCATTATGTGACTTATTTGGAGTTGGATTAAATGAATTACCACTTACAATTGTTTTAAGTTGGATGGAACAAAAAAAAGCAGCAGCTATTTTATGGAGTTTATTATATCTGGGCAAAACAGACATGCTTATTGGACCTGTTTTACCTGCCTTAGCAAATGAAGACATACTTAATTACCTAGTAAATACATATAATCTAACACCAATTGGTGATCCGATTGAAGATATTAAAAAAATAATGGGCGAATAAAATGAGCGAAGATATTAAAGCTAAAGCTTTAAACATTGAAAATTTGGTTGATTATCAAAAAGATACGGTAGTTAGTAGGGAAGTAATCAAAAAGAGCTTGGAACAGTAACATTTTTTGCATTTGACAAAGGTCAAGGCTTAAGTGAACACTCTGCACCATTTGATGCTATGGTTCAAGTAATTGATGGTGAAGCAGAAATAACTATTTCAGGTAATAAAAATATTGTAAAAAAAGGTGAAATGATTATTATGCCAGCTAATGAGCCTCATGCTCTTCAAGCTGTTAATATGCCATATAAAATGATTTTAACTATGATTAAATCTGATTAAAATCATTTATTTTACTTTTTTGATTGCTGAAAAGATTTGTGTAATTAGGGTTATTTATAATGTGAAAATTATAAATAACTACTTTTTCCACCAAATTAAAATCCAGTCAGCTTTATCTTTTTCATTGTATAATTTTCCTGTTTCAGGGTCTTTTTTAAGAATTTCATTAAGGTATTTTTTCAATTGTGCTTTTTCATCATCATTAAGTAAATCCAGTCTGAATTTACCGTTGTCCATAGCTTCTTCAATGCTGCTGTATTCTCTATATGCTTTAATGTCCAGGTCGCTCTATATCGGCATAAATCCCCATGTTGTAGAGTATGTTAAACATGTAATTATATTCTGGAAATGGTTTATTTTCTTTTCCGATGTATTCATTGAATTCTTTTTCTATTTTCCAATTTTCAGGACCAAATAAAGTGATAAAAACATATTTGTTAGCTATTTCATTTATTGTTTTAAGAGTTTCTTCAATTGGGATTATTCCATTTAATGACCTTGAAGCAAGTACGACATCATAATCTCCAATTTCTTCATAACTAATGTCTTCTAAGGATTTTAAAATAGTGTCCACGTTTTTGATATTTTGTTCTTGAGCTCTTTGGTTTAATAGTTCCAACATTTTAGTTGATGAATCAACACCTGTTACTTTTCTAACTTGTTTAGCTATAGGTAGGGTAATTGACCCTTCACCACAGCCTAAATCTAAAAGACTGTCATTTTCATTTAAAATAAGCTTTGAGAATAATAAATCATGATAATCATCTTTTTTAGCTCTTTTTATGAAAATGGGGAGCTGCTTTATCCCAGTCTTTGTTTTTGTCTGTCTTTTGTTTGAGTGCTTCCTGCCAATATTTAAGCCAGTCAACTTCGTTCGGATTGGTTATAGTCTGTTTCATTGTATTTACTTCCTTTTTTTAATTTACCTAAAATCGTGATTCATAAATCTGTTTAGCTAGTGAAGCTACAGCAGTAATTAAAAATATTATATTTGCAGCTAATTTAACTGTACCATTAACAGGCAGAAAATTAACTAAAATAGCCAGAGCTAAAAAAATATAAACTAATTTGCTTAAATTAATTGTGTGTTTGCTATATTTAAGATCAGCTATGCCCATATTAAGCAGTTCCTGCTTTTCTTTTTCACAATCTTTCAATAATTTTATTCCCTCTTCATTTAAATCGGCACGAATTTCTATAGCAAGAATTATGTCCATTGTTTTATTTAAACATTTCATTGCTTCTTCGTATTTCTGTAATTGAATTAATGATAGAGTTTTTTTGTGATACCATTCAATACTTAGGTATTCTTTACTTCCACTTAATGATTTTATTCCAATATCGAAGCATTTAATAGCTTTTTCGTGCTGGTTTAAATTAACGTAAATGTCTCCTTTTATAAGAACCCCTTCAATAACCCTTTCTTTTTTTTCAGGCATTTGTTAACTAGTTCCAAAGCTTCCTGATTTTCATTATTTTTACATAATAATTTGGCTTTTATTAGCATGGCTAAAATGCTGTCGGGATATTCGCCAAGCAGTTTATTTGCATAATTCAGGCAATCTTCGTCTGATTCCTTTTCGAAAGTGTAAATCAATTTAAGTTCGCAAAGCTTTTCTTTTGACTCACAGGTGATTAGTTCATCACTGTATGGACTTTCATGATAATTCTCAATAAGATTGTCAATAATTTGTTTGGATTCTTCTTCATTTCCTTTTGCAGATGATGCAATAGCTTTTTGAAAACGAATGGATGTTGAGTCTGGCCGTTCTTCCAAATATTTATTGAAGTATTTTTTCACCGTAATCATTGTTGTCATGATATGCGTCTTCAATTAGGTGGTAATAACCTCTTAGAGGAAGTGCAGGTATGTAATTTTTTTTCCAGAAGCAAATTATTGATTTCTAAAAAATTCTTTCATGTTCTTTTTTTTGAAATAATATAAATGAAAGCTGGTTTGCCTTTTCATATTCTTCGTTGTTTATTAGTTTAATCGCTTTTTTATTTACCATATTTAATTTCACCTATCAATCTACGATGGTTTTTCCGTTTAAGATATTTTCATAATCCTGAATATTTTCTTTAAGTAATTGAGGGATATTTAAACTGTAGGGACATTTTTTAATACATTCTCTACATTCATCACATTTTTTGGCCTGTTTCATTTTAGATTGGAAATCTTCACTTAAACTAGGCTGTGTAGGCATTCTTCTAATCCATAAAGACATTCTGGCACATGTATTAATCTCAATATCATTTGGACAGGGCATACAATAGCCACATCCTCGACAAAAAGTCGTCTCCCAGTTCCTGTTTGTCTTTTTTTATAGCGGTTTTTAATTTATCATCTAAAACCGGAGGATTTTCCTGATAGGATATAAATTCATCCAATTCTGACTCTCTTTGAATTCCCCAGATAGGCAATACATTATCATAATTTGCCATAAATGCATATGCTGCTTTTGAGTTTGTGATTAATCCTCCGCCCATAGCTTTCATGGCCAAAAATCCGACATCTAATTTTTTACATTTTTTCAACCAGATTTAGTTCCTGAGCATCGGTTAAATATGAAAACGGAAATTGAAGTGTTTCATAAAGTCCGCTTGAAAGAGCTTGTTTGGCTATTGTAAATTTATGTGAAGTAATTCCGATATGTTTTATTTTCCCTTCGTCTTTAGCTTCCAGCATTGCTTCATAAAGTCCTGATCCGTCATTAGGTTTAGGACAAAATGGAGGATTATGGAACTGGTAAATTTCCACATAATCTGTTTGAAGATTTTTAAGGGAAGTTTCTAAATCCTTCCAGAAATCCTCTGCATTTTCAGCTCCGGTTTTTGTTGCAATAATTACATTTTCCCGTACTTCATTAAGACTGGCACCTAATTTTTCCTCACTGTCTGTATAAAAACGGGCAGTATCATAGAAATTGATTCCATTATTATATGCCTTTTGTATAATTTCGATGGAATCTTTTTTATTCCTTCTTTGTATTGGAAGTGCTCCGAATCCATTTTTATTAACTTTATAATTTGTTTTCCCAAGTCGCATCATTTTCATTTAGTATCACTAGTATCCAATAATTTTCAAGATAATATAAGCTATTATAATAATTATAAGGGCAGTTATTGATGTTTTTTGTAGATAGGAATTTAAAATTACTGAATCGTTTGTCCTCCACATTATTTTTATACATTAATCTGTCTTTTTCAAAGGAACATTTTTGATAAATCTCTTCAAGGTTTTTATCTAATCTGCCATTTTCATTTAACATATCAATGGTTTTGTTTAAATGCTTGACTGCTTCATCATAGTTTCCAAGTTCAACATTACAAAATGCAGCTTTATAATTGAAATTAGTAACTAACTCCAAGTCATCTTTAACATCTTTTTTCATGAGTAATGCATGAATTATAGGAATCAAAGCTTTTTTTATATTCTCCTAATTCATATAATGCATTTCCTTTTGAATTTAAAGCTATTATTGTGTGGTCTTCATCTAAACTTTTATCCAGATATTCCAGTGCCTTTTCATATTCTCCGGTTTTTTCAAGAAGCTGGCCTTTGTAGAAAATTTCTTTTTTATTTTGACCGAATTTCTTTTCCTATTTGTTTATTTCATTTAATGCTTTTTTATTTTGATTGTCCTGCATTAAAAGCTCAATTTTACCCATTCTAACTTCTTCATGGCTAATTCTAGGCTCTTCTTTTTGAGAATATGCATCATAATTTTTAAAAGCCTTATCCATATATTCAATAGCTTCTGTTAATTTATTTTTATTGGATAAAGACATTGCTTTATCACATAATCCGTTAATTGACTGGGGCTCTATTTCCAAGTACATATCAAAATATTTTTCACCGTAATCTCCATTGTCATGATTTGGATCGTAATATTGATGATATTGGCCCCTTTCTTCAATTGCAGGTAAATATTTTTCTTGAATTAATAAGTCTAAAATAATCAAGTATTCATTTATTTTATCGTTTCCGTGTCTTTTTTTTAGCTATATCAAGAGCTTTTTTTATATTCTTTGTTTTTTATTAACTCTTTTGCTTGTTCAAGCTTGCTGCTCATTATATCATACCTAAATTTTTATTCAACTCCGTAAAAATAAATAACTACTCTTGGTGAATATTTATATATTTTCAAGTAAATAAATTATATTATTAATTACTATTTTTATATAAATTGTGATGATGATTTTATGAATGATTTAGAAGAAATTGTCTATAAACATGCTTTATTAAATGCTGCTAAGCATAAAGGAAGTGCAAATCCTGGGGGCAGTTATTGGTTCAATTATGAGTCAGGAACCGGATTTAAGAAGTAGAGCAAAAAGAAATTGGTCCAATTGCAGGAAAAATTGTAGCTCAGGTTAATAAATTAAGTGAAGATGAACAATCAGCTCAAATGGCTAAATATCATGTGGAAGTAAAAGAAAATAAACAGAAAAAAGAAGAAGGTCTTCAGGAGCTTTCCAGGTTCTCATGATAATGTAGTAATGAGATTTGCTCCAAACCCAAGCGGACCTCTACACATTGGTCATGCCCGTGCAGCAGTTCCAAATGCAGAATATGTTAAAAGATATGGCGGTAAACTTATTTTAAGAATAGAAGATACTGACCCTAAAAAGAGTTTTCGAACCTGCATATGATTTGATTCCTCAGGATTTGGAATGGCTGGGAATAAAAGCAGATGAAGTTTACTATCAAAGTGACAGATTTGAGATTTATTATGATTATGCTCGCCAATTGATAGAAAAAGGTGCTGCTTACATGTGTACATGTGACGGTGCTACATTTAAGGAGCTTAAAGATAACTGTAAACCTTGCCCATGTAGGGACAACAGTGTTGAGAAAAACCTTGAATTATGGGATAAATTTGATCAGATGCATGCTGGAGAAGCTGTTTTAAGAGTAAAAACAGATATCAATCATAAAAATCCAGCTATTCGTGACTGGGTAGCTATGCGTATTGTAGAAGAAACTCACCCACGTTTAGGAAATAAATACAGAGTTTACCCTATGATGAACTTTTCAGTAGCTGTAGACGATCATCTAATGGGTATGAGTCATGTACTTAGAGGAAAAGACCATTTGGCAAACAGTGAAAAACAGAAATACCTTTATGACCATATGGGATGGGATGTTCCTGAATTTATCCATTATGGTAGGTTAAAAATGGAAGACATTGCATTAAGTACTTCTAAAGCCCTGGAAGGAATCAGCTCAGGTAAATACTCAGGATGGGATGATCCGAGATTAGGTACCTTAAAAGCAATAGCCAGAAGGGGAATCCAGCCTCAGACAATATACAATTTAATTACTGAAATCGGAGTTAAAATGTCTGATTCAGCTATTAGCTGGAAAAAGATTTACGGATTGAATCGTAATTTCTTAGAACCAATAGCTAACCGTTATTTCTTTGTAGAAAATCCGGTTGAAATAACTGTGGACGGATATGAAGATGGAGCTGTTGATATCGAAAGGCCATTACATGCAGATCATGAAGACAGGGGAAACAGAATATTGCCATTTGCAGGAAAAGCATATTTGGCTAGTGAAGACGTTAAAGATGGAATATCCCGGTTGATGGATGCAGTAAATGTTGATATTGACGGAGATAAAATTACTTATAATTCAACTTCTTTTGAACAGGCAAGAGATTTGAAAGCTAAAATCATTCAATGGGTTCCGGTTGAAGACAATGTTAATGTAAGTATTGTTATGGATGATGCATCTACAAAAACAGGTCTTGGTGAAGGAGCACTAAAAGATTTAAAAGTTGGGGATGTAGTGCAATTTGAAAGAGTTGGATTTGCCCGTTTGGATGAAATTAAAGATAATGAGTTAGTATTTTATTATGCTCATAAATAGGTAGAAATCATGACACTGTTTACTAACGGATATATCACTCTCCCAATTCTAAAGGATTTCAAAGCATAAACAGCACAGAGGAATTTGTTGAGTTAGTTTTAGTTGATCCAACAAAACCTATGACTATTAAGGTATCAGTTACTCCTACACTGGCTGGATTGGTTGATATCAAAGAAAGTATTGAAAAAAAAACTTTGAAAATGGTAATGGAGAATTGATTTTCTCTGATTTTCTCCCTATTAATGAAGATATTTATTACTCAGCTATTTCTTCTATAGATGATGGTGAAGTATCTGCCCGTTGCAATGAATTCCTATTTGTTAAAGACAATAATCTGTATTCTTTTGAATTTGTATATCCTTATGCGGATGCAGAATTGGATGATTTTTATTTAAATATGATTCGTTCATTAAAAATAGGAAAAGCAAAATATATAGTAGAAAAAAGAAAGTTACAGGTTAAATGAATAAAAAAAATAAGAAAATTTTTTTCTTATTTTAATATATTTTTTAATGTCTTTTGAATTGATGGTAATTTTTTTACCTCTGTATTTTACAGATATGTCATTACCTCTGATTCCATAGACTTTACTTGAATATGATTCACCGTCATGTTTAAAGATGATTTCAGCACCTTTACGAAGAATTACTTCATCATTGTTTATTTTTTATTTTAAGATTATTTTTTTCCGGTTTTTCTTTTATTTTAATGTCGCTTGCACCTGATGATTCATTCATTTTAAGTGCTTTTTCTGTTTCGGAATTTTTAGCCATGTTAAATACTTTACGGGTATTTTCCTGTCTTAGTAATTGTTCCGGACTTTGTTCCTGATAATCATAGTCACTAGGATAGTCTTCATGTCTTTCATTTACAATAGGTTCATATTCCGGAAATGCAGGTTCTTCATTGTATGCGCCAACATTTCTTAAATACATTTCATCTGCAATGTGTTTTTCTTCAGTTATTGGGGTTTCCGGAGCAAGTTTTTCTTTTACTTCATTAAATATTTTGGAATTTTTAATGGAGTTTGTTATTTTAGCCAAATCTTTTCTGTAATCTAAATCACCTAATTCATTTTCTTCTGTTTCTTCTTCATCTTTAAATAATTCAGATTCTTCTAATGGAGCTCCAAATTCATAATCTTCTTCAACAGCTGGAAGAACACTTAATTCGTTTTCTTTTGAATTGATTTTAGTTGGAGATTTTAAACTTGGTGTTTTTATTTCATCATCGTTAGCTAAAACATCTGCAACATTTTCTTCATCAGGTGTTTTGTCTTCTTTATCTTCAGTTAAAAGATCTTTAACATTGTCTTCTTTTGAAACGTCAGCACTTTCTTCTTTTTTACCTTTGCCTAAAACTTCTGCAACACTTTCATCTTTTGGTGTTTTGTCCTCTTTTTCATCAGCTTTGATTGCATTAGCTATATCTTCAGCACTTGGTTTTTCTTCAGTCTTATCTTTAGATGCATCATTAATAACATCATAAAGATTAGTTTCTTTACTTTCAGCAGGTGTTTCAGTAATGGACTCACTTTTGATTTCAGTTATAGGATCGTCTTCTTTTTTTGCCTGCTTTTCTTTGTTTGATACTTTCTTTAATTTCTGTAGTATCTTTTTTTTCTTTTTTAATGGTTTTAGATTCTTTTTTCCCTTTCACTATCTTTTTTCTTTTTGATTCTTTAATCAATTCGTCGATACTGAATAAATCTTTTTAATTCATGTTTTGGTTTTTCTTCCAATGAAATATTATTTTCATTTATTTCTTTTTTGGTGTTTTTGTTATTTTTACTCATAATATCCATCTGGGTTTCGTTTATTGGTTCTTGAAACTTTTGAACTTTGGTTTCATAATTAAAATTTATAGGTTTCGCAGAATCTTCTTCATTTTCTGATTTATCGGAAAATAGATGTTCGTTGGTTTCAGGAACAATATAACTATTGAAGTTATCTTCCGGTATTTGGCCTTGTTTTCTTAAGGAAGTACCTTTAGGCTGGTCTTGTTTAGAGAAGTATGTTGAAACAAAAGATTTATTGGGTGCGGTTTTTGATAAATTATTTTCACTGGATTGACTTAATTTGTTTAAACTGTCCTTTGACAATAAAGGAGAGTCGTCTTTTTCTAATTCATCTTTTCTAAAATACAGTTTTACGATAATTATGGCAATTATACCGACTATCGCAATATTAATCCACACTAATATGGTAGTTTCATTCATTTTTTCTCCACTTCCTTATTAAAATTTTATAACTTATAATTATATATCAGTTATTTATAATTATATAGTTTTATATTTTTTAAAATTTTTAAAAAACAGTTAGTTTATATATTCTGATAGCTAAAATATAAATTATATTAATAATTATATGAGGTTCAATCATGGTTGTTAAAATTAATGAAAACTATCTTAAATTAAAAAGTAGTTATCTTTTTTGTTGAAGTAGCAAGAAGAGAAGCTGAATTCAAAAAAAAATAATCCTGATGCGGATATTATTAAAATGGGTATTGGAGATGTTACCAAACCGTTAGCTCCTAGTGTTATTAAAGCATTCCAGGGGTGCTGTAGATGAAATGGGTAATGCTGATACATTCAGAGGTTATGGTCCTGAACAGGGATATGATTTTTTAGCTGAAGAAATTATTAAAAATGATTTTGAACCGTTCGGAGTTTCTCTTGACACTGATGAAGTATTTATTAGTGACGGAGCTAAATGTGATACCGGTAATATTCAAGAAATTTTTGATTTAGGTAATAAAATAGCTGTTACTGATCCGGTTTATACTGTATATGTTGATACTAATGTAATGGCTGGAAGAACTGGTGAAATGAAAGATGATGGTATGTATGAAGGACTTACATACTTAAAATGCAATGCAGAAAACGGATTTGTTCCGGAACTTCCGGAAGAAGATGTGGATATTATTTACTTATGCTATCCAAATAACCCGACAGGTACTACTCTTACTTATGATCAATTAAAAGTCTTTGTTGATTATGCAATTGAACATAAAGCAATTATTTTATTTGATGCAGCATATGAATGTTTCATTCGTGAAGATGATGTGCCTCATACTATTTATGAAATTGAAGGTGCTAAAAATGTAGCTATTGAATTCAGAAGTTTTTTCTAAAATGGCTGGTTTCACAGGTACCCGTTGTGCTTATACTGTTGTTCCTAAAGAAGTGGCAGGTTATGACAGTAAAGGCAATGAAGTTCAGTTAAACCAGTTATGGAACAGAAGACAAACTACAAAATTCAATGGTGTTTCATATCCTGTTCAGGTTGCAGCAGCTGCAGTTTATTCTGATGATGGTAAAAAAGAAATTAAAGAAATAATTGATTATTATATGGAAAATGCAAAAGTAATTAAATCTAGATTGGAAAAATTAGGTCTTGAAGTTTATGGTGGAGTCAATTCACCTTATATATGGGTTAAAACTCCAAATAACATGGATTATAGGCTTTCTTTGATTTATTATTAAATGAAGCTAATGTAGTTGGAACTTTCCAGGTTCAGGATTTGGACCAAGTGGTGAAGGTTATTTGAGACTTACTGCATTCAATACTTTAGAAAATACTAAAGAAGCAATGGACAGAATTTCCAAATTAAATTTTTAGGTGTTTTTGTGAGGAAAATTGAAAAACCAGTTGAAATTGAACAGGGTGACTCATTTAAAGTTATCTTATCTAAATACGGTGCTTTAGGTTTAGATAAACAGGAAAACTTATCAGAATTAATCGGAGATTTGGAAGGTCAGTTGGATATTGAAAAAGGTGTATTAACATTTAGTGATGATATTTCATTCAATGTTCAGATTTTAGGTTTCTTCAATGAAGAAGCTAAAAAATGGTTATAGGCATGGGATAATGAAAATATAGGATTTGATGAAAGTCTAATTGAAGCTGCAAAAGAAATTCATGAAATCGGTTTAAAATATGAAATCGGCCAATTTACAACTCCTGAATTTGAAACAACTTTTGATGATTGTCATATATGGGCAATGGTAGCTACTTCTATTTTAAAAATGGACGGATACTATGGAGTTAATATGGAAGGATTGGATATCTTTGTAGCTATTAAATCTGATTTGATAGTTGAAAACAATTCAGTTCTTAAATTCAGAGATACATTCTACACTTTCCAGAAGAATTTTGAAATTTTCCCAAAAATAGCTTTTGAATCATATACAAAACTTAAGGGCTATCCTTTCAAACAGAAAGAAGAGTTTGCTGTCGCTAAACTTGGTGAAAGTCGTATTATTGCAAGTTTCACTGAAAGAGGTAATGTAACTCACATTCAAATGCTTTTTAGAAGATGAGTGATTTTATGAATCAGGAATTAGTTGATGAAATAGAATATACAAAAGAATTATTAGCTAATTCTGGGTTTTTCAACAGGGAAGATATTATAGAAATATTGGAAGAGCAGTTCATTGAAGAGGACATTGATTTTTCCAATATTGAAATATCTTTTTAGTCAGAAGGATAACTCTAACTTTAAAGTATTGGAAGATGCCTTTATCAAATTATCCGGTGAAAACATTATAGCTATCCATAACTGCGGTTATGATATTGAAGAGGGAGTAACTGATGCCTTTGAGTTATTTGTTCATCTGAAAAACAACAAATACGACCCTGCAGGTTTTTTTTTACACATTTGAGGATGTTGAGGAAGCTATTGAAAACAATAAACTGAAAATCACTTTTGGGGATTTTGAAAATAGTCCTGTTAAAGCTTTGGAAATTGGAAAAATTATTTTCAATACTTTAAAAGAAGCTAATTTTGATATTAGATGGGATGAAACAGTTAACAACCAGATTGAAATTTCCATTGAATGGGATAAAATTTTTGATGAAAATAAGGAATATGAAATGGAAGGCGCTTTTGAAGCATATATAAATAATAATTAGGTGTTTGAAAATGAATTCAAAATCATTAAATTTAATTGAGGAAGTTATAACTTCTTTTGGAATGTGGGATTCTTTAGAAATAGCTCAAGATTCAATATATCTGGAATTTAGTGATGTTGAGTTGGGAAACCCTAAATATAATGATAGTTTAAATTTATCCTTCAGATTTTCAGACAAGTCATTTATTGTCTTTTTTTATAATAACATCTGGGATGCTGAGTTTTTAGCTAATTTTGATTTTAAAAACCATTTCATTAATGAAGATTTTGTTTTAAAAGTGGAAAAAATTAAATTTTTGGATTTTGAATATCTGAATACCTTTTTTACAATTATGCCAAAGATAAAGTCCTATCTTTAGATGGGGAGTTTGATATTCATAATATCAGAAATGATTTCTTTGTTTTACTTGAAACTGAAGAATTAGCTATTGCTGTTGGCGGAAATGAAATGGATTTCTTTTTTCAATGATTTAAAATTAGATGACGATAGCTTAAAAGAATTATCTAATCAGTGGGTTCTTTATTTTTTTTGAAATATCGTTTAAAAAGAAATATTATCATGAAAGATCCGATGTGTGAACATAACACATTAATTTAAAATAAAATTAATAGCTGTTTTGTTATAAACAGCTATCTTTTAAACTCTTTTTCCAATTTAAAAATACAGTTTGTCCTTGGATTTGTAGCCTATATGGCAGACAATAAAACAAAAGAGCACTGATTACGGTTATAATCAGTAATGTTATTTGGGAACAGGAAATCAGCTGAGGATAGTTAGATGGCTGAATTATTACATTTCCCATCATTATTGCAAAAATCACAGTTAATATTCCAGTACTTAATGTTTGACCAAGTATTCTCATTGTAGCTACTGCACTTGATGCCATTGGAGTATCTTTTGGAGGAACACTGCTCATTATAGTGTTGATGTTTGGACTTGCGAATAATCCGTAGCCTATACCCTGCAATGCAAGTGATACAAGTACAATTACAATTGATGTGTCTTTATCAAGAGGTACAAGCAGGATTAAACCGACAGTTACAATTATCATTCCGATTGTTGCAATTTTTTGAGGATCAATTCTATCAGATAATTTTCCGGCTGCCGGAGCTACAATAGCCATTAATAATGGGAATGTAATTAAAATCAGTCCTGAAAGCTGTGAATCAAAACCGCGAACATACTGGAAATTGTAATTAACAATTGTAGTTACTACAAAGGTAGCTATGTAACTTAATATACTGGCTATATTGCTTGATAAAAATTTCTTATTTTTTATATAATTTTATGTCATATGCAGGATATTTTGAGTTTAACTCAATTTTACCAAATAAAATCAGTAAAAGCACTCCAGCAACAGTTATTATAAATCCTATTGCTGTATTAAATATTGAAAATCCGTAAATCAATAATAAGATTCCAATTGCAAAGACTATAGAACCTTTCAAGTCGAATTTTTCATTTTGGTATTTGAACCATTCCTCTTTTATTGTAAAAAGTAATATTAGGTTTAATAATATAAATGGAATCATTACCCAGAATATGGATTCCCAGCCGAAATTATAGGTTAGACTGCCTCCAAGTACTGGTGCCAGTGCAATTCCGATATATGTGCAGCTTACAGTTATTCCCAGTGCCTGACCTCCTTTTTTTCAGGACTTATTGCCTCAGCAATTATTAACATTGAATCTACACAAAGACCGGCACCTCCGATTCCCTGAATTACTCTGAATATTAATAATTCCGGAATTGTGTGTGATAGGGGAGTTCAATACTTCCAATTAACATTAAAATTACAGAGTAAATAAATGTTTTCTTAACTCCATATCTGCTGCAGAGCTTTCCTAAAGGAATAGCTAATACTCCTATTGTTAATAAAAATATATTTGTAACCCAATTTTGCATTATATTACTTAATCCAAAAATTTCAGCCATTTTAGGCAGTTCAACAGGCGTAACATTTCCCATGTATGCACCGTAAAATGTGGCGAGAGAGGCTACAGTTATAACAATAAAATCTCTTTTTTTATTTGCATTCATAAAAAACAACTCTCTTTTTTCTTTATTATAATGTAGTTTGTATTTTTTTAAGTAATATGCAATTTTCTATTTGATTTATCTGTTATAATCATAAATTCATTAGATGTAAAATAAAATTATTAAATTTATATAAATTGGGAGAGATGTTGTTAATAAGAGTAATATAATAAAATTGAATAGGTTTAAAAAAAAAAAAGAATAGGTTTTTAACACCTATTTGTAACTTAAAAGCTTTTTCAGGACATGTTTCGATACATTGTCCACATAATGTACAGAATCCTGCTATTGGAAGTTTAGGATTATCTGTTGTTTTTAGCATATTATATGGGCAGCTGTTTACACAGTCTCCACATTGGTCACATTTTGATGGATTATATTGTATTCTTGGTCTTTTTTATAAGTGTGCCATTATTTTTAATAGATGAACATTACAATTTTTACAAAAAAATAAGAATTAGTTTTTTAACTAATTCTTATAGCCTTTATGTACTGATTTTTTAAAAGATAATTTGATGGTTATCTTTGTGTGGTGTTTAGTTTATCATTGGAGTTCATTCCTACAAGTGATGCTAAAACACTTATGACTCCAAGTATTGTGGAACATATTAAAGCTAGATGACAGCTTTCACCAAGTTGAGGATATACGCTAGGGGTTATGGCCACATTACCCATTACAAATGCAAAAATAACTGTTAAAATGCCTATACTTAATGTCTGACCGATAACTCTCATGGTAGCTACTGCAGCTGATGCCATGGTTGTTTCATTTGGTGGAACACTGCTCATAATTGTATTTGTATTTGGACTGCTGAACAGTCCATATCCGACACCTCCAATCATCAATGCAATAATTATGATATATACTGATGTGGAGTCATCCATTGTTGTCAGTATTAATATGGCTATTGTTGCAAGTCCCATTCCAAGTGCTGAGAGCTTTTGAGGATTTATCAAATCAGACAATTTTCCGGACTGCGGAGTTACAATTGCCTGCATTACCGGCATGCTGATTAAAATCAGTCCGGTCATTTGCGCATTCCAGCCTAAAATATATTGGAAATGGTAATTGATAATTGTAGATACACTAAAAATGGAAATATAACTTATTACGCTGGCTATGTTGCTTGATAAGAATTTGTGGTTCTTATATAATCTTACATTAAATATAGGATATTTCTGTTTTAATTCATAGTAAATGAATATTATTAGAAATATTACTCCAACTGCTGTAATTGCCTGTCCGGTTAGTGTATGCAGTTCTGTAAATCCATACATAAATGCTGAAATTCCAATTCCATAAAAAACACTTCCTTTTATATCAATCGGATCATTTGCATCTAATTTCCATTCCTCTTTAATTTTTAAATAAGTAAGGACCACTACAATAAAACTTACCGGAAGTGTTATTGCAAAGATACTTTCCCAGCCAAAGTTATATGTTAAACTTCCTCCCAGTACTGGAGCCAGAGACAGTCCGATATAAACTGAAGCTATGTTTATTCCCAATGCACGTCCTCTTTGATTATTTGGAACAGCTTTTACAATCATACTTACTGAAGATACAAAAATTGCAGCAGATCCTATTGCCTGAATAAATCTGAACAGTAATAGCATTTCAGTATTTGCTGCCATTATTATTCCAGCAGTTCCTATGAAAAATACAAGTGCACCATAGAAGAATGATTTTTTAAGTCCTTTTTGGGCACAAATTTTTCCGAAGGGGACACTTAATACAGCCATTGTTAATAAATAGAGGTTTATTGTCCAGTTTTGCAAAATATTGCTTAGATGAAATACTCTTGCAAGTTCCGGCAGAGCCATTGTTACTGCATTTGATGTGTATGCTGCCATAAAACTAGCCAGTGACCCTACAAGCACTACATAAAATGCTGTTGTTTTTTTAATCATTTGTTTTTATTTCTCCGTTTTATTTTTTTTTTTAAAATAAGAATATTAATATATTTGTTAAGTATGTACAATAAAACTTTGCCAGCAACTATAAAAAATTAGTTTGGGAATAAATAGTTATAAATTTTATTTATTCCAGAAAAAAAAATCCGTTATATTCTTTGTTATGTATATTACCTATCATATCTTTGATACGGTCATCTAACTCTTTAGTATAAGTTTTGTTGTGGTAATCATAGGTTGTGAAGTAATGAACTTCAATACTATAATTTGTATTCTCTTTTGGGAAAACATAGTTTACTCCGACATGATCCCATTGATAATCATTATCTCTTGAAGGATTTGAATAATACTGTTTGGAAACATTAATGCCTCCTAAATCAATATTTTTTTTTTTAATACTTTAAAACCTCCAGATTCCATAGAAGCAAATTTGGTATTTGAAATGTCGGTTATACTTGATTCCGGCCAATCATCCCATACATCAATAATAGTGTAGTTGTTTGTAATTCCATTATCTGTTTTTGCTTGACTACTAAGGTTTACTTCATCTGTTGTGTTCCAGGCTTCTGGAACTACAATATTTGAATGTCCAAATTCAATGGTTTTGTCTGTATGGGCACTTAAAAAATTATTTATGGCACCCATATTAGCCACAAAAAATATTATTATAATAGCAATAGCAATGCTCATAAAAATATCTCTTTTTTGCATATTATTCCTCTATTCCTTTATGTTTGGTTTTATCCCATTTTCTTTCTTTTTCTAATAATTATTTTAAACATTGTTTCGAAAAATAATGGTATTAAATGGAAACAATAAATCCAATAACCGATAATGTCTTTTATAAATTTGTTTTAATTTTCATATGATGATGATTTTTTTGAAATTTGATTTTGTATTTATTATTATAAAAGAAAAATGCATTGAAAATATATTGATAATGGGGTATTTTGGAAAAGTTTTTTAAAAGAGTACTAACAAAGTATTTTAGTGTTGTGAAAATTTTTATTTTTCATGTTTTAATATTATGAAAGGAGTTATTAAATGACTTGTAGTATTTTAGTCGGTGGAGCATGGGGTGACGAAGGTAAAGGTAAATGTATCACTTATCTTTGCGGTAATGATAAACCGGATATCATTGCTCGTGCAGGTGTAGGTCCAAATGCAGGCCATTCTGTAGAGTTTAATGGTGAAAAATATGGTTTAAGGCTCATCCCTTCTGGTTTTGTACATACTGATGCTAAACTCATGATTGGTGCTGGAGTATTAGTAGATAAAGATGTTTTATTTAAAAAGAATTTGAAGATTTAAAGAAATATAATGTAAAAAGAAAGAACTTTTGTTGATCCTAGATGTGCTATTATTACTAAAGATCACAGAGAAAGGGATAAAAAATCAGAACATTTAGCTAAAAAAATAGGAAGTACAGGATCCGGCTGCGGACCAGCTAATTCTGATAGGGTGTTAAGGACAGTTAAATTAGCTAAAGATGTTCCTGAACTTGAAGATTATTTGACTGATGTTTCTTTAGAAACTAATGATGTTTTGGATAATGGAGGGGATGTATTTATTGAAGGTTCTCAAGGATTTGCATTATCTCTTTACTATGGAACTTATCCATTTGTAACTAGTAAAGACACTACTGCAAGTACATTTGCTGCTGATGTAGGTGTAGGTCCAACTAAAGTTGATGAAGTAATCAATGTATTTAAAGCTTATATTACCCGTGTTGGTGAAGGACCTTTCCCAACTGAAATTTCACAAGAAGAAGCTGAAAGTAAAAAATATTGAAGAATATGGTGTTGTAACTGGACGTAGGCGTCGTGTAGGTTTATTTGATATGGAACTTGCAAAAGAATCCTGCAGAATCAATGGTGCAACTCAAATAGCTTTAACCTGTGTAGACAGATTATATCCCGACTGTGCTAGAACACAAAGTTATGATGATTTATCTGCTGAGACCAAAAAAATTCGTTGAAGAAATTCAATCTGAAACTGGTGTTCCAGTAACTATTATTTCAACCGGTCCGGATTTAAAGGACACTATTGATTTGAGAAAAGAATTATTATAATTAATTAATTCCTTTCACTTTTTTTTAATTTATTTTTGCTTATTTGTTGATATTTTTTTAAAAAGGTTTTGTTCATGGCTTTAATTTTAAATTTTAAGAATGTTTCAGAAACTTTTATATATTGCTATTTTTAATACATATTACTGTAATTTAATTATGGTGATGATATGAATAAAAAATCAATTATAACTATTGTTATAATCGTTGCAGTTATCATTATTGCAGCTGGAGCATATATGTTTTACTCCAATCAAGATGATGGTACAGTAACTATCGGTTATCTTCAAGTGATCATGATGCAGCTTTATTCATTGCTGATGCTCAAGACATGTATCAAAAAAGAAGGTATTAATACTAAATTAGTTCAATTCAATAATGGTGGAGACTTAATGACTGCTATGGCTAGTGGTGAAGTGGATGTTGGATATGTAGGTATCACTCCAGTATTGTCTTCAATAGAAAAAGGCGTACCAGTAAAAGTTATTTCTGGTGTACAGACTGAAGGTAGTGGAATTGTTGTAAGTAACAGTTCAGGAATTACTTCTGTTCAGGATTTAGAAGGCAAATCCATTGCTACTCCTGGAGAAGCTTCCATTCAATATATGTTGCTTAAATATTATTTAAATCAGAATAATATTGATATTAAAGATTTAAAAGTTTCTGCAATGAAAGTTCCTTCAATGAATGATGCTTTAAAATCTAATCAGATTGACGGTATGTTAACTTATGAACCGTTTGTAACTACTGCAGTTGAAAACGGCAATACTGAATTGGTTGATTCATCTGAAATCATACCTGGACATCCATGCTGTGTAGTTGCAGCATCTGATGATTTCTTAAAAGAACATCCTGATGAAGCTAAAAAAAAAATTGTAGAAATCCATGATAATGCTACTAAATATGTTCAAGAAAATCCTGATGATTCAGTATCCCAATTACCAAAAGACATAGTAGCTAATCCGGATATTGAGAAAAAATCTTTAAGCGGAATCAATTTTGTTTCAGGATTGGATGATGCATACAAACAAAAAGTATTGGACTTCATGAATATTGAAGTTGATTTAGGTGTCTTAAAAGAAAAAAATCCCTGCAGAAAAAATCTTTTTATGATGTAACTGCTTAATTTATCTTTTGAATGTAATTTTTATAAGTTACATTCCCCTTATTTTTTTAAATTTTGATTTTGTTGTTGAAAGATACAGCACATTATTTGAAGAATCTTAACAATAGTTTATTGTAAAAAAAAAAGAAGTAGATATGGTTATATTTAAAAGTTTTATTTTTACTTTAATATAATCAAAGCAATTTTTAATTTAAAGTAGGAACTTTAATGTTTTTTAAATATCTTTTGTACTATCTACATAATCAATAGCTATTTTTAACAAGTTTGTAAATGTATTTACGATTTCCATAATTGCATTATCCAGATCTGCAATAGCTTGGTCCAATTCGGAATTGTCTATTCCGATATTTTTTAAATTGCCAATACTTTTTACAAGACTTTCTTGGTATTGTGGAAATATCTGATTTATATATTTAAAAAATGGTTCATATTCATTGTAATTAACTTCTTTTTGATTTAAGCTGTCTACAATATCCAAATACATTCTGTTAAAGTCTTTGGCACTATTTTTAAAAGATGGAGTTGTGTTTTCAATTTCTTCAATTAATATTTTTATAGCTTCAGGATTGTTATTTTGAAGTTCATCTGCATTTTTCTGAATTATTTTACCGATATTTTGAAATCCTGTATTTAATCTTGTTATAGCTATGGTATATAATTCCAAATCTATTTCATTAGTTATAGTATAACCTCCAACTAATGTTTAAAAGAAAAAAGAGTAATTTCTCAAATGAGAAATTATAATTTGATTTTTATATCAAAGAGCACTTGATCCGTTTTCGTATACGAAAATTGGGTTAATATCCAATTCGGATATTTCAGGGAAGTCTAAGGTTAACCTAGCTACTCTTTTAATAGCTTCTTTTACAGCATCAATATCGCATGGTGCTTCTCCCCTGTAACCTTTAAGCAATTCGCTAACTTTAGTGTCATTGATTTGCTCATCAATTTCCTGACTGCTGATACCGTTAGCTAATTTAAAGGATACATCTTCAATAAGGTTAACGTAAATTCCACCCATACCAAATGCAATCATCGGTCCGAATTGTTTGTCTTTAATCATACCGACAATTACTTCCTGACCGGTTTCCATCATTTTTTGCACTTCTACACCATCCGGCACAATGTCAGGATGTGCTTTTTTAGCATTAGCTATGATTTCATCGAAAGTTGCTTTAGCTTCTTCTTCACTTTCAATTCCTACTTTTACTCCGCCGATATCTGATTTGTGAAGTATTTTGTCAGAAGCTATTTTAAGTACAACAGGGAATTCCATATCTGCTGCTAATTGGCTTGCTTCATCTGCATTGGTAGCTAATTTAATTGGTGCAGCTTCAATTCCATAAGCTTCAGCTACTGCATATGCTTCACTACCAAGTAAGGTGTCTCTGCCGTCAGCTTTAACTTTAGCAAATATTTCTTCTACAGCTTTTTTATCGATGTTGTCTAAATCATCAATACATGAATCAGCTTCTCTGCGTTCCAATTCAGCATAGGTTGTCATAGCTGCAAGTGCATCTACTGCATTTTCAGGGAAAACATAAGTAGGCACATTGTGGGACCTTAGTGCATGGTTTGCTGCTTCAAAGGTTGGTCCACCCATGTTTACAACTAAAATAGGTTTTCCGAATTTTTCTCTTTCTTCTAAGATTGCAGCTGCAATTCCGTCTGGGTCTGCAGATGCTGTAGGACAAACCATAATGATTAAACTGTCTACTTGATCATCTTTTAAAACAATATCTAATGTTTCTTTGTACCTTTGTACTGGAGCGTCTCCTAAAACATCAATAGGGTTGTTTACACTACCTTCTTCAGGAATACCTTTCCTTAATTTTTCTTTGGTTTCTTCATCAAATTGAACAAGTTCCAATCCCTGTCTTTCCATTTCATCTACAGTAAGTACTCCTCCACCACCAGCATTGGTAATGATAGCTACATTGTTTCCTTCTGGAAGTGGTGCTTTGGAAAATGCCAATCCGATATCAAATAATTCTGCCATGCTGCTTACACGAAGAATTCCGGATTGTTCAAAAGCAGTATCAAATGCCAAGTCACTACCGGCTAAAGCACCAGTGTGGGAAGATGCAGCTTCTGCACCGGCATTACTTGAACCGGATTTAAGTACAACAATTGGTTTTTTAGCAGTGGTTTGTCTCATTGCTTTAACAAAATTATCATCGTCAGATATTGATTCTAAATAACATATAATAACTGCAGTTTCAGGGTCTTCAGCTAAGTAATTCATTAATTCGGTTTCACTTACACCTGCTTTGTTTCCAAGACTGATTACTTTACTGAATCCGATTCCTGAAGTAAGACTCCAATCAAGAAGTGCTACCATCATAGCTCCACTTTGGGAAATAAATGCAATATTTCCTTTTGGCGGCATCATTTGTGCAAATGAAGAGTTTAATGGAGTATGGGAATCTGTAATTCCTAAACTGTTTGGTCCAATAATATTTATGCCATATTCTTTACTAAGTGCAACTAATTCTTCTTCTAATTTTGCACCTTCTTCTCCAATTTCTTTGAAACCAGCACTAATAACTACCATGTTTTCTACGCCAGCTTCACCACAGTCTTTTATTGATTCATTTACAAAAGCTGCAGGAATGGACATGATTACCAAGTCCACCTTTTCAGGAACATCTTTAATATTTTCATATGCTTTTAACCCTTGGATTTCTCCGCTTTTTTGGGTTAATTGGGTATACTTTTCCTTTATATCCTCCAGAGATGATATTATCTATGATAATATAACCTACTTTACCTTGGGTGTTTGAAGCTCCGATTACAGCAACTGAATCAGGTTTAAACATTTTATTGAGATCTTTCATAGGTTTTTTCTCCTAGTTCTTTAATTTTTACCATTATTTAAATTATAATTTTTATGACGTTATAATTTGTAATGATAAATAATTAAAAATTATTATATTACTATTTTATGCTCTATTGTTATATAAAGATTGTTATTATGAACACTTCTATAATCTTTTTAATTAATTTTAATGCTATGTTTTAATACTTTAGAATGAGTTATAACGAATTTCTTTGCTTGGTTATATATGATACGATTTTTTAATGGAAATTTTTTAGGGTCATATCAAAATTTGATGAAAATATATAACTTATAATAAATATAATATATTATTAACTTAAATTATTAAATTAATTTTTATTCATTGTTAATTTTAGAGGTTAGGAAATGAGTTTGATTATTGCTTATATTGGAAAAAAAAGGATGTGTAATGGCTAGTGATAAAAAAGAAGAATTGGTTATTTTGGGAATAAAGAGCAATTAAATGCATTGGAATCTGAATTATACAGTGGTAAAATAAAAACCGATGAGGAATTTAAAAAGAAAGCTGATGAATACGGCATCTCAATTAAGTTAACTGAAGATGCTACTAAAATAACCACTGTGGGAAATTGCGTAAGGGGAGAAGTCACAACCAAAAAAGTTTTTGAAACATACAGGAAAAGAATTTACGGAACTACAATGGGTTACCAGATAGTGGAATTGTCAGGTTCCGAAACTGTTTCAAGGGAAGCCGGTGAAAAGGCAATTATTGTATTTGGTAATAAATTTGCCAAACAGGAAGCAGAAAAGCTAATAAACAAAAAATGGAAACCTTCATTAAGTTTAAAATATATGGGTGACATCTTTGAAGAGATACTTACTGAAATTTCTAGAAAAACACCAACAATTGGAAATACTTTTGATGTTTTAATCAAACAGCCTAAATTCAACAAATCAGAAGCTCAAAGACATCTTAATGTAAGTATTGATAAGGATATTAAGGTTTTATCTAAATTTAGACAAAAGCTTCAGGAAGATTTAATCCAAAAAAATAAGGAAATAGCTTTGGCTGATAAAATTATTAATAAAGGAGATGTTGGTGAAGTTGTTTCAGTCGATGGGAAAATGCTTCATGTCAAATTAAATAGTAAAACACAGGCTTTTGATGGAAATTGGAAACAGATAGCTAAGCCAAATGAAACTGTTTTCATGTTCAGTGACCATAACCATGTGGAACTTGGAGATAAGGTAGTTATCCGATGAAAAGTTATGTCTTAAAAGGACAAATCTAATCTTAAATGTGATATAATTTTATGCAGTTTATAAAGGAGATTTTTTAAAATGAAAATAACATTTTTAGGTACTGGAGGTGGAAGATTCTCAGCCATTAGTCAAAGAAGAATGACTGGCGGTTTCAGAATTGATAATTTAAACGGGAAAAATTATCATGTTGACCCGGGTCCTATAGTGCACTTGTTAGAACTTACCAGTTTGGATTTGACCCAAGAAACTTAGACGGTGTTTTTGTTTCTCATGCACATACTGACCATTACAATGATGCAGAAATTCTCATTGAAGCTATGACCAGAGGAATGACCAAAGAGTATGGTGTTGTTTTAGGAAATAAAAGTGTTCTTGACGGTTATGAAAGATGGGGTCCGGGAATTTCAAAATATCATCAAAGCCACTCTAAAAAATATGTTTTGGAGCCAAATCAGGTTGAAAACATTAACGGATGTTCTGTTAAAGGTACAAAAACAGTGCATGGTGATCCTGAAGGTGTAGGATTTCAGATTGATTATAGGGGTTTTAAAATATCCTATACTTCTGATACTGGATATTTTGAGGATTTGCATAAATATCATGAAGGGGCGGATATTTTAATAGCCAGTGTGCTTAGGCCTGGAAATAAATCTATTAGGGGTCATTTATGTTCACGTAACTTCATTGAGTTGTTAAAAGAAGTAAAACCAAAACTGGCTATTATGACTCATTTCGGTCTTAAAATGCTAAGTATAGATCCGATTGATGAAGCAAAAAAAAGAATAACTAAGGAAAGCGGTGTAAAAACACTGGCAGCTTTTGACGGAATGTCTTTTGAAGTAAACACTCAAAATCCTGCAAGGATTAGGATTAAAACCTTAAAGGATGTCAATTCCCAAATTCACAGTTCAAACATTGATTTAAATAGAAGGGAGAGAAAAAACACTTATCAATCTTCATTAAAAAATGGAGAAAATGATGAGCTTACTATTGGAAAAAACTGATTAGATTTCCAGATTGGAAGGATGGATGTGTCCTGATCTAATCATATGGTCTGCAAGAACAATAGCTACACTGGATTGGGCTACAACAGTAGCTCTTGGACAGATGCAGGGGTCATGTCTTCCCTGAATAGTTATGTCTTCTGCTTCCATTTTTTCTAAATTAACTGATTTTTGACATTTTGAAATTGAAGGGGTTGGTTTAACTGCAATCCTTGAAATTATTGGCATGCCATTGCTTATTCCACCAATAATTCCTCCTGAACTGTTGGTTGAAGTGTAAATTTTATTATCTTCAATATAATATTCATCATTAATCTCTGATGCGCAGCTGGTAGCTACATCAAAACCAAAACCGATTTCCACTCCTTTTACAGCATTTATATTCATTAAAATTCTAGCTAAATCACCATCAAGTCTTTCAAATACAGGTTCGCCAAGTCCTGCAGGAACTCCTACAGCGACTGTTTCAACGATTCCTCAATTGAATCACCTTCCTGTTTTTTAGATAAAATTAATTCTTCCATAGCTTTAGCAGCTTCCAGATCACCGCATCTTACAGAATTTTTTCTCAACATTTTCTTTTTACAGTATCAAAATCATTGCTGTGAGCCATTATGTCTCCGATTTGAATAACCTGTGAAACAATTTCAATATTTTTTGTTTTTAAAAGCTTTTTTAGCTATTGCTCCTGCAATTACATGGCCGATAGTGATTCTTCCGCTTCCTCGACCTCCTCCATTGTAGTCATAATTGCCGTATTTGCTCATCCAGCCATAATCTCCATGAGATGGGCGGGGAGTATTTTTAAACATGGAATAATCTTTGGAATGCTGGTTGTTGTTATAGACAACTCCTGTAATTGGTGTTCCGTCAGTTTTACCCTCAAAAATTCCTGATAAAATCTGAACTTTATCTTCTTCTTTACGTGGTGTTGTTACTCCGCTGGTTGGGTTTTCGTTTATCCAGTTCTTTTTGAATATCTTCAGTGTTTAATTCAAGATTGGCAGGACATCCATCAATAACTGCTCCTACAGCTTTTCCGTGGCTGGATCCAAAACTGGTTACTGAAAACATTTTTCCGATAGTATTTGCCATAGTTGTTTCTCCAATAAAAATCTTATATTCATAGTAATATAATATAAATCTAATAAATGTTTTGTTGAGTGGTATGACTGAAAATAATATTAATCTGATTTATGACAAATTACTTAAGACATATTCTTATCAGGGATGGTGGCCTATTATAGGTTATGACGGCTCAAATCCCACTAAGACAGGGGCTGTTAAAGGTTATCATCCAAAAGATTATAGCTTTCCAAGAAATTCAAAAGAACAGTTTGAAATTATAATGGGGTCTGTTTTAACTCAAAATACTTCATGGCCTTCAGTAGAAAAAGCATTAAATAATCTAAGTCTTTTAAGTAATTTTTCAGCTGAAAATATTCTTGAACTGGCTTATTCGTGTGAAGATGAGTTTAAACAGGCTATTCGCCCTGCAGGTTATTTTAATCAAAAATTCAATTATCTTAAAAATATAGCTGAATTTTATATTTCTTTAGATGGTGAAATTCCCTCCAGAAAAGAAGTTTTGGCTGTTAAGGGAATAGGCAATGAAACAGCAGATTCCATTTTGCTTTTTTGCATATAAACAAAAGCAATTCAAAGTCGATGCTTATACTAAAAGGATATTTTCCTATTTGGGCTATTTTGACGAAAAAGAAAAGTATATGGATATTAAAAAATTATTTGAAGATAATTTTAGTGGTGATGTTAATGCATATCAGGAGTATCATGCATTAATTGTTGAGCATGGGAAGAACTGCTATTTGAAAAAAGCCTTATGGTGCTGAAGATAGGATTTTAGATGAATTTAAAATATGATAAATATTAAGTGTAATATTTTACTAATAATTATGTAGGTGAAAACATGGTATTTCCAGTTACAAGAATGAGAAGATATAGAAAAAACTCTAAAATTAGAGATATTGTTCGTGAAACTAAATTAGACAAAGAAGATTTGATTTATCCTATTTTTTTCAAAGAAGAACTTCAGGGTGATGAAAAAGAACCGATTGAATCCATGCCCGGTGAATACAGATATTCATTAAATGCAGGTATTGAATTTGCAAAACAACTGGAAGAAAAAGGTTTAAAATCAATCATTGTCTTTGGGGTTCCATTGCCTGAAAGTAAAGATGAGGTGGCCAGTCCGGATTACTCATCTACCGGAATAGTTCAAAGAGCAATTCGTGAACTTAAAAAAAACAGACTGATCTGGTTGTTATTGGTGATGTATGTTTGTGCCAATACACTTCTCATGGACACTGCGGATTAATCAAAGAAAATGATGATACTGATGATGGAGTGGAAATATTAAATGATGAATCATTGGAATATCTTGCTAAAGTAGCTGTTTCTTATGCTAAAGCAGGTGTAGATATTGTAGCTCCTTCTGACATGATGGATGGCAGGGTAGACGCTATTAGGACAGCTCTGGATGAAAATGGATTTTATAATGTTATGATTATGTCATATTCAGCAAAATATGCATCTGCATTTTATGAACCATTCAGGGCAGCTGCTGATTCATCACCAACTCACGGAAACCGTAAAAGTTATCAGATGGATCCCGCCAATGCTTTAGAAGCAATCAGAGAATGTGAACTTGATGTGATTGAAGGTGCTGACTTTTTAATGGTTAAACCGGCTTTGCCTTATCTGGATATTATTAAAACAATCAGGGAAGAATTTACCTTACCTTTAGTTAGCTATAATGTAAGTGGAGAATACTCAATGATTATGGCAGCTATTGAAAAAGGATTTTTAACTGAAAATGCAATTTTGGAAAGTTTAATTTCTATTAAAAGAGCAGGATCAGACTTGATAATTACTAACTTTGCATCATATGTGCTTTTAAACGATTTGCTTTAAGTTGATATTATGGATTCAAAAACAATAGCTAAAATAGCTCAGATAGCTTCAGCATTGGAAGTAAGCGGATATCCGAAGCCGGGAAATGTTCATAGAACTCGCGATTTTGAAGATATGGAATTTGAAGACTTTGTAATAAGCGGAATTGTAATTGGAGATACTATTGAAAAAGCAACTTCAAAAGTCGATAAAAACAGCCTTCAAAATGCAGGATTAGGTAAATATATATTGGAGGCTGTAAAAGAAACAGACAAATGGATAGCCAACAATACAAATCTTGGAATTGTAATGATGATTACTCCAATAGCCTGCGGTGCAGCTATCAGTGATGATTTTTTTCTCAACTTAGGAAAAACACAGCTGAATTAATGAAAGCAACTACTGTGGAAGATGCAGTGGACTTGTATGATGCAATTAACATTGCAGATGCCGGGGAATGGGAGATCAGGATGAGTATGATGTAGCTAGTGAAAATGCAAAAGAGGAACTAAGGGCAAATAAACAAACCATGTTTGATGTTTTAGAGATTTCTGCACCATGGGACAGATTAGCTAATGAAATGACTACTGGAATGCCTGTTGTTTTTGAAAAAGGTTATCCTACTTATAGCGGTTTAAGAAAAACCATGAAAGCTAATGATGCATGTGTTTTAACATTTTTAACTATCTTGTCTGAAACTCCGGACACTTTAATTTCAAGAAAATACGGTGACAAAAAAGCAGATGAAGTTTCATCTCAGGCCAGAGAATTGCTTTCATTTAAAGATGATGAGAGTTTTTCAGATAAATTAAATGAATTTGATAATTATTTATATGAAAATAAATTAAATCCGGGAACTACTGCTGATTTAACTGCAGCTTCCATTTTTGTCAGCTATTTGGAATCAAATTTCTAAATACTTTTTTTTTTTCTTTTTTATTATCTTCAAAGCCTATACTTAAATTAAAATATTTCTTTTTCAATTCCTCTTTTTAAATAAAAGCTGTTTTTAGCTAACATTTATAAATTCTATTTACATATATTATAATATTATTTATTATTTAAGGTGTTTAAATGAGTGGGGATATTAAAAAAACCATTAGTGAATTACATATTTATGAGAAAAAAAACTTTTAAAAGAATTGGAAACTAATCCTGATGCAACTCCTGAGGAAATAGCTAAAAATACACAAATGGATATTAAATCTGTTATGAGTGCAGCAGGTTCCCTTGCTTCTAAGGATATTATTGAAGTGGATAAGGATGTTGAAGAAATTATTTCATTAACTGATAATGGAAGTGAATATGCAGACGGGGGACTTCCAGAACGTAAAATCCTAAGAGTTTTATCTTCCAAAAAAGAAATGAACATGGGAGATTTAGCTAAAGATGCCGATATTGATAAAAAAGAAACCAACATAGCTATTGGTTGGTTAGTTCGTAAAAATTGGGCTAAAATCAATAAAGGTATTGTAACTATTACTGAACATGGTCAGGAATCTTTTAAAATCTTAGGAACTGATGAAAAGTTATTAAAACATTTGCAGGAAGCTAAAAATTCCATTAAAAGCAATTTGCCTCCTGAATTGTTAGACGGATTTAAAAAACTTAATGACAGGAAAAATATTTTAAATATTAAAAAAGAACACCTCACACTCTTTTTAAAATATTAGATAAAGGTGAAGCTATATTAAAAGAAGGTTTCACTATTCAAAAACAAGCTACTCAATTAACACACCAACAATTAAAAGATGGAGAATGGAAAAATTTAGAATACCGTCCTTATGATATTAATGCTGAAGCTCCAAAAGTTTTTTTATAGTAAAAAACATCCTTTAAGGGAAATCATTGATGAAATCAGAGAAATCTTCTTAAACATGGGATTCAGTGAAGAAAATGGTTCTATTGTAGCTTCTGCATTCTGGAACTTTGATTCATTGTTCCAGCCTCAAGATCATGCAGCCCGTGAAATGCAGGATACTTTTATGTTAAAAATCCTTTAACCTGTGATTTGCCTGACCAGAAATTAGTTGATGAAACTGCTGAAGTTCATAATACCGGTGGGGACACAGGTTCTACAGGATGGCAATATGAATGGGATGAAGATGTTGCAAAACAAACAGTTTTAAGAACACATACAACAGGAATCTCAACAAGATATTTATATGAGCATGAAGCTCCGTTTAAAATGTTTTCTGTAGGCAGAGTATTTAGAAGAGAAACTATTACTTATAAACATTTGCCTGAGTTCCATCAGGTGGAAGGACTTGTTGGCGGTGAAGGTGTTAACTATCAAAACTTAATGGGCTTTTTTAAAAGAATTTTATAAAAAATTAGGTTTTGAAGTTAGATTTAGGCCGGCTTACTTCCCATACACTTATTTATCTACTGAATGTGAAGTTTATCTGGAAGATAAAGAAAGTTGGATTGAACTTGGAGGTTCTGGAATGTTCAGGCCCGAAGTTCTTAAACCTTTAGGTGTAGATGTTCCTGTTCTTGCTTTTGGTTTAGGTATTGAAAGATTAGCTATGATTAGATACGATATTTCTGATATCCGTATGCTTTACAAAAGTGATATCAAATGGCTTCGTGAATTGCCTACAACAAATGGAGTTAGATTATAAATGTCAGTTAAGCTCGTTTATGGAATGTAAATGGTATTAGGGCAGCCAGTAAAAAGCCGGAGTTTTGGGATTGGTTCAACAGTACTAATGCAGATATTATTAATTTCCAGGAAGTTAGAGCTACTGAAGATTCAATACCTGAAAAATTAACTGATGTCGCCGGATTTAACTCTTATTTTAATGAAGCCGAAAAGAAAGGATACAGCGGTGTCGGCACTTTTTCTAAAATCAAACCTGAAAATGTTGTTAGGGGTTTGGGAGTTGAAGCACTGGACAGGGAAGGCCGTGTACTCAGACTTGAATATAGTGATTTCACTCTTTTCAATATTTATTTCCCAAATAGTGGAATGAATGCTAAAAGGTTGGATTATAAAATAGACTTCTGTAATGCTTTGCTTGATTTGCTTGAAGATTTGAAAAATCAGGGTCAGAATTTAATCATTACAGGTGATGTCAATATAGCTCATAATCCTATTGATGTTTACAATCCGGCAAATTGTGAAGGCAAGTCAGGTTATCTTATTGAAGAACGTGAATGGTTAGATGATTTGCTGGCTAGTGGTTTTGTTGATACTTTTAGAATGTTTGATGATTCTGGAGATAATTTTACCTTGGTGGAGTTACAGAACCCGTGCAAGAGACCGTAATGCCGGCTGGAGACTGGATTATTTCTTTGTAAATGAAGAATTTAAAAATAAAGTAAAATCAGCAACCATAAAAAATGATGTTTTTGGTTCTGATCATTGTCCGGTTACTTTGGAACTGGATTTATAATATTGTATTTACATCACCAATATTTTCAATAATGGTGATATCCAATTGCTCTTTTCTGATGTATGCTCTGTCTTCTTCTGTAACATCGGAATTAACAAGTATTGCACTCATTCCGGCATTTACTGCTCCAAGTGCATCTTCTTTAAATTTATTTCCAATCATTATTGATTTTTCGGGATCACCATTCATTTTTCTTAAAGCTACATCGTAGATTAATTTATCCGGTTTTTTTTTTGCTCCCACTTCTTCAGATGTTATTACTTCATCAAAAAATGAGTATACATTGAGTCTTACTAATTTTTCCCATTGTTTAATTGTAATTCCGTTGGAAATAACACCTAAACGATATCCCTGACTTTTAAGATAGATTAATGTATCAATAGTTTCAGCAAATGGTCTTAAAAGAGCTATTTTAACATTGTGGTATGTTATCATACCTAATGCAACAAGCATAGGGTCTTCATGGCCTAAAACCACTTCTGTTAAAATATTAAAGTGTTTACCATAATTTGATCCTTTCTGTCTTATGATGGTTTTTAAAACACCATATGCTTCATCTTTGTCTAAAGGCAATCCATTGTCTACCATTAATTCAATAGCTGCTTTTCTTGCAGTTTCTGCAAATGTTGATGTGTCAAGTAAAGTATCGTCTACATCAAAAAATACAACACGGTCATCATTAGGTTATTACGCATCATTATATCTACATATTATTTTAGTCTTATTTAAAGTTTTATTAGAAAAATGCATCTAAACTTGTTTGTTTTTCGCCTTGGGCTAAGTCTTCCAAATCCTGTTTTGTGTAGCCTAAGGAATACATTATTCTTCCAATAGCCGGAATCATCTGATTGTTTATATAGTAATCTCTATCATATTCTGCTCCTTCACTGTAGTCATAAGGAACTGCTCTCTGGCTGATGGAACCTTTTCCCTTTACAATCACATATTGGATAATTGTTCCTTTAGTTATTTTAATTCCGTGTTCTTCCATTTTTTTTAGCTGCAACCACATGCGGTCCGATTTGTTTGTATTCGCTTAATGGTTTTGTGATTTGTGTGTGGATTATCAATTCCTTTCCTTCAATTTTTCCAGTTTTTAGCCTTTTTAAAACTTTTTTAACTGTATTTATTGCTTTGGTTGTGTTTCCTTCTTTTAGGATGTCCTTTAGGACGTCTTTTTGTGTTGTTTAACGATTGGTGCCCAGTCTCTTCTGACTAATTCCAGACCTTTTGCTATGATTTCACCATCTTCAATAACTGCATATCTTTTTACTTACAAAAAAGCCTCTTCTGTAGAATCCTTCATATTCCAGTTCCATAACTTCTGGAAGTGTTGCATTAAGGTCGGTTATGAATTTTTGAGCCTGATTTTTTAATTTCAGCTTCTAATTCCAGTTGTTCTTTTTGTTTCTTTTGGCAATTTTTTTACACCAATTTTATTTTAGTTATTTATTATTATTGCTTTGATAATTTAAATTGTTATTGTTTTGAAATATTTAATCGGGTTAATACTGTTTATTTTAGAAATATTGCTTTAAAAATTAACTATTTAATTGAAAAATACTTATAATTTCTTTTCAAATGCTCTTATTGGTTAATTATTTATTTTATAAGATTATAACAATATGTGAGGCGATATGTCATGAAAACTCAAAGATTAATTTCTAGCTATGATGAAATAAATGATATTTTCTGTGGAAAAATAGACGGTAAAATGGTTATTTTGCAAATTATGCAATGAATGAAGGAATTTTTATAAATATTGATAAAAATGGATGTCCTGTATCTGTTTTTATAGATAGGGCATCTGATATTTTAAATGTTAAAAAAGAAATTTTGGAAGAATCTGATATTAAAATCGGGCTTGGCTGTGATGATTGTTCAATATATTTTGATATTTTTGTAAATGGTGTAAAAATTTATAATAACAAATTTGAGAATAACTGCGGAATTCCTGACCTTAATTTTCTTTTTAGACACTGATTATTAAAAAGGAAATATTCTTTCCTTTTGTAATTATCCCATATATTTATAATTTATTTTTGATATATCATTAAATGGGAAAACGAATAAAAAAATTATATTTTTTGACTTTGTTTTTAACTGATTATACCCAGAGTATCAGTTAACACATGGTCAAATTATAGGATAAGGTTAAAATAATGTCTGAAACTTTAATTGAACTGCGGAATGTTGTTAAAAAATATGATGATGTTGCAGTTGTAAATAATCTGTCTTTGGAAATTAAAAAAGGTGAGATATTTGGATTTTTAGGTCCGAACGGTGCTGGAAAAAGTACTTCTATTAATATGATGGTCGGATTATTAAAACCGACAAGTGGAAATATATTATTCAATGGAAAGGATTCCTCATATCTTGATGAAAAGGAAATAGGAATTTGTCCTCAGGATGTTGTGCTGTGGAACAATCTCACCTGTTTTGAAAACTTGTATATGATAGGAAAAATGTATGATATTCCAAAAAGCTTTTTAAAAGAAAGGATATTAAAAATTCTTGAAAAATTACACTTGACTGATAAAAAGGATGAGTTGGTATCCTCTTTATCCGGAGGGATGAAACGCAGGATGAATATAGCTATGGCTACCATTCACAATCCCTCTATCGTTGTTTTAGATGAACCTTCAGAAGGTTTGGATCCGCAGTCTAGAAGACTGCTGTGGATTATATCCTTCATCAGAAGGAACTGGGTCATACTGTTATTTTAACCACGCATCTTATGGATGAGGCCGATATGTTAAGTGACAGGGTAGCTATTATTGATCATGGTCAGTTATTAAAATTAGATACTCCAAAGAAATTAAAGCAGATAATCGGTAACGGAGATACTGTTCAGCTTGAGCTGGATAATCATAAAGACAATGATGGGATTATCAGTGAACTTAAAACCATTGGTGATTTAAACAATATCTTTGAATCTGATGAAAAAATAATTCTTGTTTTGCTGGATGCAGTTAAAAAACTGCCTGATATAATTCATCTTGTTGAAAGCAAAGGTTCCAAAATAGCTGATATCAGCATACGTCAGAATACTTTGGAAGACGTGTTTATTGAGCTGACAGGAAGACAATTAAGAGAGTGAGTTAAAATGAAAATATTTGATATTGTCCAGTTAAATTTTAAACAGTTAATCAGGGATAAGAAAAACCTCTTCTTCCTGTTGCTGTTTCCTGCAGTATTCATGCTAATATTCGGTATTGGTTTCGGAGATAATGTGGAAAGTGATATAGATATAGCTATTGTAAATCATGATGATGGGGATGTGTCCAATCAGCTAGTTAGCATAATTGAAGACTTTAATTCCAGTGAGGATGAAAAATTATTTACAGTTCATAAGATTGATGATGAAACTAAAGCCCAGGAAATGCTGAAAAACGGCTCTGTTTCTACAGTTCTGATTATTCCTCAGGATTTTACCAGTGATATGGGTAAAAAATCAGTCCAGTTTAGGTGAAGTTACAGTTAAAGGAAATGCAATTGATGCAGATTATGGTATTGCAAGCAGTGTTATTGCAGGAATTCTTTCTGAATTTTCTAAAGAAATCATAAAGGAAGTTTCAGGACAGACAATTCCGGAAATAGACTTGAAATATGATGATCTGGATATTTCTTCATCATCTCTGTTTGATATATATGCTCCGGGGCTGATTGTATTTGCTATTCTTATGACTATAACTGTAGTTGCTTCCAATGTAGCCAGTGAAGAAGAAAGCGGAATGATTAAACGTTTAAAACTTTCTAAAATGAAAACAATTGATTATGTAGTTGGAAATTTAATTTTATGGTCTTTTGTCGGTGTCATTCAGGTAATCATAATGCTTTTAGTAGCTGTTTTAGTTGGATTTAAATGGGAAGGAGGAATTTACACACTGGTTCTGGCATGTATTGTAGGTATTGTAACCACATTTTCTTCAGTGGCTGTTGCTTTGATAATTGTGGCTTTTTTTCAAAAAATGCAAAACAGGCTTCAAGTATTTCTCCAATTGTTGCTGTTCCATTAAGTTTTATAGCGGGAGCATTTATCCCCTTACCTGACTGTGTTATAGCTACTATAAATAATCAGCAAATACAAATTTATGAGATTTTACCTTGGAATCAAGCAATTACTGCCATTCGTCAGGTTTTAACTTATGGTCAGGGTCTGGATGCAATATTCATGAACCTAATAATTATATTAATAATGGGAATTATATTATTAGCTATAAGTGTTCTATTGTTCAATAGAAAAAATTTCACGTGAAAACTAATTTAAGGTTTGGTTTGTTATGAATAAAGAGAATATATCTTATGTTTGTATTATTATATGTGCATTAGTTGCTTTAGCTATTGTTTCAATTTATGCGCTGGAATATTCTCAGGAAAAAACTAATCTGAAAATTATAAGTGATTCTAATTTACATAATGGTGATTCATTCACTTTAAGGTTAAGTGATGCTTATAACAGACCAATTGACAACAAATCTGTTGAAATTACTGTAACTGATGCATTAGGCGAAAAAACTCTTTCAATGTTACAACTGATAGCTGCGGAGAAAATACCTTTGGAATGCGTGTTACTCCTGGAGTCTATTCATTTGATTGTGTTTTTTCAGGTGACGGTAATTATAAAGGGATCTGGTACTTCACAAAATATTTCAGTTTGTGATTACTAGCTATTTTCTTTTTAAATGAATTTTATTTTTCTTATTTTGGAAGGCAAATAAAACATTTATATATAATGAAAGAGTAATATTTTATTATCATTATTCTTTAAGACTCTTTATTGCTCTCAAGATTTAAATTGTTATTTATCTTCTTGTCACAACAGTTTAAATGAAAGAGGCTTAATGACGCGATTATTATTTAATTATATTTATTAGGTGAAATAATGGCAATTTCTCAAGGAAAATCAACTAGATTACCATCAGGTGCAAGAAATGTTGCAAACCGTGGAAAAAGGAAAGCTGAATTAGGTAGAGACCCAGATGAAACTAGAGTAGATGAAAAAAGATTGAAAAAATCAGAACCCGTGGCGGAAACGAAAAACTCAGATTAGCTACTGCTAATAAAATGAATTTAACTGATCCTGCTACTGGTAAATCCCAAGTTGTAGATGTTTTAGGTGTAATTGAAAACTCTGCAAACCCAAACTACGTAAGAAGGAACATCATTACCAAAGGTGCTATTGTAGAAACTCCTGAAGGTAATGCAAAAGTAACCTCTAGACCTGGTCAAGACGGTGTACTTAACGGAATTTTAATTTAAATAATTTATTTTATTTAAATTTACTTTTTTTATTAAAATTAGAAAATTAGCTTTTATAAAATTTCTTTTTTATACTTATTTTAGATTTATACTTTATTTTTTAAAAAAAGGAGTTAAAGGAATTTTCATTCCTTATTTTTCCTTTTCATTAAAAAAAGTACTCCAATTGGAGCACCAACAAGAATACCTATTATCAATCCAATGAATAACGGCACAGCAAATGAACTTTGAGACTCTTCATTTTGTGTTGGTGCATTCATTATTTTATTTAATCCGTCTTCTATTGTATCATTGTTAACGTCGTCAACTACAATAACCCTATCAGATACTTCTGAATGTTTCTTTAAAAATTCATTTCCGCTGTCCTGATAAGCTATCATTAGTATGCGTTTGTTTGTGTTGTTTACACTGTGTTCTAAAATATGTTCCACATCAGCCTGTGAAGTAAATTTATAAACACTGATATTCATTCCGTTTGAATCAGCTATGTCTTTAGCTAACTGTCCGTTAGTTTCATCTGCGATAACCATTGTATCAGCAGTTACATCAACTCCATGTCCGTATACAGCAGACATGATTAAAGGTATTAATAAAATTATAATTAAATATTTTTTTATTCATAGTATCACTCATTAATCTCCATTATTTCAGGTTTCATAGTTTTAATTGCACTTATAATAACCACATTTGCAGCTCCTTCAATTATTGATATAAATAAATAAAATGGAAGCAATGTTGCAAGTAATGCGTTTAAACTCATAGTTCCAGATATTAATAATATAATTATTTGTCCAAGTGTTGCGAATATAATTCCAATTACTGTTCCTCCAAATATTGCAAACTTTTCATTTAAGTCTTTGAATAAAGTGTAGAAGAAGTATGCTGTTATGGATATTATAAAGCCTATTACTATAAAATTAGCTCCAAGAGAAGTTAGTCCACCCATATTCAATGCTAATGCCTGTATAATTAAACTTATAAATGCGACTATACTTGAGGAATATGGCCCTAATATAATTGCAATTAATGGAATTAAAAAAGAAATGAATAGGAACACCTAGGGGTGAAGGAATAGACAGTGATGTAATGATTACTGTAAATACACTAAAAATAGCCATTGAAACAATTTTCTTGTCTTTTTGACTGTCTTTTTGAAGTTTATAGAAACATATTGCCATAATTAATATTGTTAAAATCCAGTAAATAAGTCTTATGGTCTATAGTTATTATTCCATCGGGTATATGCATTATATCACTTTTTCATTTATATTCTTATATATTTAAAGATAATATGTATTTAAGACTTTTTTATTACTTTTTTTTATATTTTTCATTGAAAAGTATTACTTTTTAAACATTTTTACTAATTGTATGTCGTTAATTGGTACTTTGTCAATATAGTAAGTATTACTTTTGATTAAATGATATATTAATTAAATTGCCATAGGTTTAACGAATATTATAAACATTGTTCTGTTTGTAGGTCTTTGAAACTGATTTGGTGATGTATGATAACTTGGTATTGCTATTGGTGCTTTCTACGAAGGGGGTTTCAATTTTTTTTAAAAAAAAGTAATACTATTTTTTTGCTTTTTTTCATAATTCGTAATAATTATATTTATATATGTATTACTTTTTATATTAGAATTGTATTCATTTTTCCGTGGATACGAGTTTAATTAATTAAAAAGGAGGTTTGATTTAATGGTTGTTAAAAATAACGGGAAGCGATTTGTGTTTATATTATTGGTCGTGACATTAATTGCTTTAATGATGGGTAACGTTTGTGCAGAAGATGTTAATGGTACAAATGTTGATACAATAACACCAACTAAATCAATTAATGTAGATGTTAATTACGAATACGCAAACGATAATAATAATGTAATTCCTGATTTTTATATTTACTCAGGTGAAGATAAAATAGAATATAACAAGGAGTTGGTTAGCTCAAACAGATTTGTTCTTACATTTAAGGATAATTCTTCTAATGGGTATAATATAACTGCTTTGACTGCAGGGTATATCTCTCAAAGTCAGATTATCAGTGATTCCATTACTTTTAATTTAAAAGCTAGTGATGCATATAAACTTGGTCGTGATGTAACTGCTGATGCAGACAGATTATTGGACTTTAAAACTGCTGATGATATTCTTGTTGTAACAACAGCAGGAGTTACCAAGTTAAATGGTAAATCAACTGAAGATGCACTTGAAGCTATTTTAAACTACGGAACTAAAATTAAATATTCAAATGTTTTAATGTTACGTGACACTGCTGTTAATCCGATTGATTTTGCTTTTATTGTTAAAAGAGGAAATGAATTAAAAGCAGTAATTTATGAAAACGGTTCAAGATCTTATTCTTACTTAGGTACAATTTCTGAAAACATGACTAGGGAACAATGGAACAACTATATCAGGTCTATTCATGGCCGAAATGCTTGGTCTTTTGCAAGTTTAGCTAATGGGTGGATTGCAGGTGTTTCTAGAGAAGTACTTCAGGAAGCAGCATTCCACGGGCATATTTGTGAAGGTACACTTGGTGGTTATAGTATTGTTAAAGCTTTAATAAAATATTACCCTCCAGTTCAAGAAACTTTAACTGGCGGAGGATCTCCAGCTGATGTTACTTCCTACAAAATATTGGGAGTTCCTGGAGGCTCTGATGATGATGCAGTACTATTTTTCCTAGATGCTACAATTGGTAAAACTTCATATGTTGGAATTGACACTACTGCAACTGGCGCTACTGAAAATATGTTAGGTTTTATTAGATGGGATGCAAAATCATTATCTGGTGATTTAATTATAATGAGTTTTGATTCTAAGAAGATAAAAGCTGATTTTAAAGCCGAAACTGGTATTAATGCTGATGCTGGAAGCTTAGAAGAATTAAAATATTGTACCTTATGTGGATTAATAAAATTAATAAAAATCCTGAAGAATTAGCAACATTTTTATATGAATTTACTAATTTAACTGAAGAACAATACTATTATTTGATGGGAACTGCAAATAGTGTTGTTCATGGTAATGTATCAATTGCACCTGTTGAATCTCACGGTTTAGATTTAAAATATATTTTATCATTAAATTTACCAAAAGCAACAAGAACTGTTCCTTTTGGTGAATCTGGTTCATTATCTGATGAAGAAATGAAAAATATTGGTTTTGAAGCATATAATAAAGCTAGCGCTATTTTTAAAGATGAATTAAATATTAATTTAGGTAAAGATAATGTGGATTTAGGTATATTTACTTCTGCAGGTTATGTTTATTTAAATGGTAAAGAAACTGTTGCAGTACGTGACGGACTTTATGAAATTGCTGGTGCAACTTTATACAGTAAAAACTTGTTACAATATCACATAAGGCATTATGGAAACCGTTATGGTTTACATTTATATTGCGTAATCCTAATTCTGATGTTTTATACTCAGTTTATTTAAGGTATAATCCTGATGGAACATGGTTTGTCGGTGAATTAAATGGAAGTAATGTTGTTGATATTGGAATTGAAACTTTAAACAGTTCTGCAAAAGTAAAAGCAATTCAAAAAACTTTCATACCTGACCAAAATTGGTTTAATATTCAATCTATTGCAAATGCATGGAAATCAAATCCTAATTTTGATCAAATAATGGCTTTTTTATACCATAATCATGTTTGTCCTTATGTACAACAATATGGATTTTTCATAACTGATTATATTCAACAGAATCATCCGTTAGGTGAAAATGAATCATATAATTACATTGCATCTAGTACTTATTGTAAAGATGACAGTTTGACTTATCTGTTAGGTGTATCTCCAGGTATGGGAACTTATTTTGTTCAGAAATTACCTAATTCTGATGTAACTTCTACATATGTAGATGGGGCTACTGATGAAGGTGCTTTAGTTATTTGGGATAATAACTTAAATATTGGTCGTGTTGTTATTGTTTCATTTAAATGGCCTACAATAGATACTAGTATGTATGCTACTTCTGAAGCAAAACGTGCTGCTCAAATTCAAGCATTCATTGATTTATATAAGGGAATCAATAATCCAAATGTTTTAGAAAATTTTGTTGTTAAAACCAGCGAAGAAAAATGGATTACTGCTGAGCAATTTAATTTATTAAAGTCAGGATCTGGTGAATTAAACACTATGGCTTATATTAAGAGTCTTGACGGTTCAGTAACTAAAGAAGATTTGTTAAAACAATTAGAAAAGAATAACAATTCAAACACTAATACTAATACTAACACTAATACTAACTCTAATTCCAACTCTAATGTTGATGAAAACTCTCATTCATTCATCAGCAAGCAGTGCAGGTGTTTCTAATAATCGTAACATGCCACAAAGCAGTAATTCTAATGTTGGTGATTCAAATAATGCATTAGATCCAAGCAGTGCTGATTTAAGTTCTGATGATGGTAAATCTTACGAAGTTTCTAAAAATCTCCAGCTAAATCCATTAATCCAGATTATATGCCATATGTAGTAATTGTCATATTAATTGTCGGAATATTAGTTGGTGTAGGTTATATGAAACATAGAAAATAGGAATTTTTGTATTTATGGATTGCATATTAATTTTTTAGTATGCAATTCTTTTTAATATTTTTTTTTGATTTAAATGAATTTTAAAAATATATTATTGTTAATCTCAATAATTTCTCTAATATTTGTTTGTGTAGGTGGAGTAGCTGCACATATGGACATGGACATGAGTATATTGAAGAGGTTTCTTCATCTTCAGATTCTCCGCAGTCAGCTCCTTCACATTCAAGTTCATATCAACAGTCACATTCTTCAAGCAGTTCTTCCGGATCTCATAATTATCAATCTAAAAGTTCTCAGGGAGTAGCTGAAAAAAACATATAGTTCTAATGGGGTAAAATCCAGTGAATCTAGTGTTAATTCACAGAATGGTGTGTCTGATTCTGGAGATATGAATATTAATGAGGTTAATAATTCAAATACAACAGATAATACTACTGCAGATGAGGTAGTTGAAGAAAATAATCCTTTATTCAGTACATCTAATATTCTTATTTATATAGGGGTTTTTTAGTAGGTTTGTTTGGTTCAATATTTTTAATTAAGATATTTTCTAAATGAAATGAGATTATAAAATAATTATATTTAAAATAATTGAATGGCTTCTTAAAAAAAATCATTTTTTTTTTTTTTTTTCTACATTTGTCAAAACTGATTTTTTTTATTACTTTTTATTGAAATGTAATATTTTTAAAATATTTTAACTGGCATAATATTTCAAAAATATATTTGTAATATAACAACTATAATTAAATAGTTGATATTACAGACAATATAACTATAACTTTAATTATTTTTTAGGAGATAAAATGTCAGAAGATAAAATTAGTATGAATCATGGTGCTGGTGGAGAAGTAATGGCTAATTTAATCTCCAGTGCTGTTTTGGATAATATCACTAAAAAAAAGTGTTAATGGTGGTATTAGCTTAGACGCTTTAGATGATGGTGCAACTATTCCAATAGGTGACTATGAGATTGTTGTAACTACTGATGGCCATACTATCGACCCGTTATTCTTCCCCTTTGGTGGAGATATTGGTAGGATTTCCGCAGCAGGAACTATTAATGATGTTTCTGTTATGGGTGCTAAACCGCTAGCTATTTCTAATGCGATTATTATGCAAGAGGGTTTCCCTATTGCTGATTTGGACAGGATAATGAAATCCTTAAATGAAACTTGTGAAGAAGTTGATGCTGCTGTTATTACTGGTGATACCAAGGTAATGGAGCAGGGTAAGATTGACGGTATTGTAATGGTAACAACTGGTATTGGAATAGCTAAAAAAGGAGAAATTATTCGCGATTCTACTTTGGAAGTTGGTGATAAAATAATTGTCACAGGTTCTTTAGGTGATCATGGAATGAGTCTCATGTCTTTTTAGGGAAGGTTTCGGTTTTGAAACTGATTTGAAATCTGATACTGCTCCGATGTGGAATGTTGTTAAAAAAGCACTTGATGTAGGGGGAGTTACTGCTATGAAAGACCCTACTCGTGGTGGTTTTGCAAATGCAATTAATGAAATGGCTTCAAAATCTGGAAAAGGTGTTTTACTTCATCAGGAAGCAATTCCAATTAAAAAAAGAAGTTCATGCAGTTTCTGAAATGTTAGGTATTGATCCCTTTGAAGTGGCTAACGAAGGAAAAGTCGTTATGGGTGTTAAAGCTGATAAGGCTGAGGAAGTTCTTGAAGCAATTAAAACTGAAGAATATGGAAAAGATGCAGCTATTATTGGTGAAGTTATTGAAGGAGATTATGTTGTTGTTGAAACTCCAATTGGTGGGGAAAGAATACTTGAAGCTCCAATAGCTGATCCTGTTCCAAGAGTATGTTAATTAGGTGATATTATGGCAAGTTTATTTACAAAAAAGGATTGCAGCATATCTCGCTGATTTTTTTTGTAGTTTCAGCATTTATGTGGATTGTATCTTTTGTATTGTACCTTCTGGCAAATCCTTACAGTATGAATTCGCTTTATTCATATTTCCCGTATGTAGTGCCTGTTTTGATAATGGTTTATTTTGTTGTATGTGAAAAGTATAAGGGAGCTACTGTCGGTAAGGCTTTATTATATTTGCAGGTCAGGTCAAACAACGGAGAATATGTTTCATGGCAGCAGGCTATTGTCCGTAATTTAACTAAAATATATTGGTTCCCAATAATATTTGATTGGGCAATTGGTAAAATATTGGGTAAAAATGATAGAATTTTAAATTCAATTACTAAAACAAGGGTTTTTGATGAATTAAGATAAAACTCTTTTACTTTTTCTTTTTTTTTTGGTGTTTTTTATGATTAATCGGGTGCAGGTTTTATGGTATTTAAATAAAGATGATTTGGAAAATTATTGCTTGGACTTCAAACCTTATAAATCCCACAAGCTTGAAGGATATGAAATTTGTGAGGTGGATGAAGACCTGATTTTTGATTTATGTGATAGGGATCCTGACAGATTGCAGCCTGTTGATTATTTTAAAAACAGAACAGAAGTTGAGAATTATCTGACTGATTATATTACAAATGAGGAATATGAATTGGCTGCAGATTCTGCTGAACTTAAGGATAAAATTAATAAAGCTATTGAAACTGTTGAGTTTTCAGATGAAGGCTATTATATCAGTGTCGGCTCCGGTGATGTAGGAGGCAGTGAAAATAAGATTGTTCATTGGTATGAAGCTCTTAAAAAAAGAGTATAACAGTTCTTCAAAGGATAATATGTGGGTTTTAATGGTTACTGGTTATGACCCTTATGATTTAAAACCGAGCGGTAAAGTTTTAACCTATGTACTGGCTGATATTTTAAATTTACATGAATCTTATTTTGATGATATTATTCCGGATAAAGGTCTTTTGGAAATTCCTCCGAGTGGAATAATATTTTAGATGAAGTTTACAAGAAAAATAAATTGTATTTGGGCCTTTACAGGGCAGTTTAAAAAAATAAAAAGTGAGAAATTATACAGTGCCTTTAGCGAACTCGCTTGGAGGTATGTACATAATTTCTGCAAGGTTTTCATTTAATAATTCTCTGTTTATATCCAAATTTTCAGTATAAACAATAGCTAATGTTCTGTTGTATTTGTCGTAGTGTTTTTATCATCAATGTCTAAGTAAACTGTTTTTCCAAGGCATTTTTCTTTAACATAGTCTTTTTGCTTCGTGGTATCCTTGGTTCTCCTCTTTCAGGAGTGTTTACCTGTACAAATCTGATTTTTCCAATACCTTCTACCCAGATTGTATCTCCGTCTACGACTTTGTAACATTTCCCGCTAGCTTCATAGTGTACGCTTCGTACTTCATGAGTTTTAGAATCCTCAATATTAAGTGTTCCTTGTGAAGGTGCAGCTGCCACTTCATTATCCATGAAATTCACAGCAGTTGAAACTGCAAGTACTCCAACAAATAATATTAGCAATATTAAGGAGATGTTTCTAGATTTCATTGTTTTTTATATGGTATTTTAACTTAAATAAATGTTGTGTTTTAATCGTGTATACAGTAGCTTTGGAATCTGCAGCTTTTGCATTTGTTGGGATTTTTTGTTTTTATAAAGGGTTTTTCTCCTTTGAACAATCCGTCCATTCTGTCAATCAGGAATTTAATTGATTTTTGAGCATCTTCGTCAAATTCTTCACTCCAGAATATGTTGTCAGTTCCTCTTTGTCTTAGGGCACCTACAATTTTTCTTTTGTCATTAATCATATTTTTAAATGCAAGACAATATGCTCTGACCTTGGTTTATTGTTGAGCCGTATGCTTGGTTTTATGGTTTGTCATCAATTATTACAAATTCATCAGGAGTCATCCATATTTCATCTATAAATCCTCTGATTCCATATTCAGGTGAAATTACAAACATTTCTCTGGTTACTGTTTTTTTCAGTTTTTGAAAATTCAAGTACTTCGTCAAAGGTTGCAGGTGTTGCACTTTCCTGAAACTTCTCTTCCAGCTGGTTGTGCACTTTGGTTCCTGTAATCATGGTATGGGTTTCTCCTACTTTTACTCCCTTAAGTACTGCAGATATAGCTGATACTCACAATATCCCTGTTGATTTAACCAGCTAATTGGGAAATTGTTTTTACCTTCTATAATTTGAACACCTTTAATATTTGGATGGTATTTAATGTCCAGATTTTTGTTTAAATCAGTGATAATTTTGTTTTCCATGTGTAGTATTTTGTTGTTTTTAAAATATAATTCTTTAGTTAAATTTAAATATTATTATAACTTAATTTTATCTTGATTAATGAAATTTACATTTTGGAGAGATGAAATTGAGTTTTACCAAAAATAAGGATGTTGACAGCGAAGACATTGCAAATAAAGTACAGACTTTTGAAAATATAGTAGGCAGTTCTCTTGTTCAAAGATTAATCAAAGCAGCAACTGTAAAATGTAAAAAGTGTGGAAAAAATCGTTTGGAAGTTGCAATTGATTATTATTTAGGTAAAAGGTCAGATATCTGTTTAAAATGTAGATTGCTTGTTCCTGTAATTAAAACAGTTGTCGGAAACAGCATCAGTATTTTTGGGATGTCAGAAAAAGAATTGATTGATTTGATGCAGGATTCGTACTGGACTAAAGGACTGGTCAGTGTAATAAAAGGGCTTGGAGAAACAGGAATTGAAAAGCCGTTTGTTCCTGCAGCACCTCTTCAGGTTCAGTGGGATTTAACAGATAGTGAACTGTCCTTTGAGCAGATACATGATGAAATAGATAAATTAGCTGATTTTGGAGTTGCACACATTACATTTATCGGAGAAGTTGATTCAACATTCATTAAACATGCAGATGATGTTGGAATGTATCCCTGCTTAACCGGCAATGGATTTAATCTGGAAAAAATCGATAAATATGTTGGTGCAGGAGTTAAATTTGTAGACATTTCTCTGGAAAGCGTTAATCCCCAACTCCATAATGAAAAATTGGGAATTGATAACTTGTGGGAAAATGCAGTTGAATCCATTAAAAAATACAATGAAAATGATGTTTATGTGGAGGTTTCAACAGAAGTGACTCAGGATAATCTTTTGGAAATTCCTCAAATAATCGAGCTTTTAAAGCAGTTAGGTGTCGGATGGTATAAACTGGATGTTGTCAATGGAGATTTGACTGATAATCAGAGACTGGAACTGTTTAAGCTAATTTATATGGAAAATATTAACGGGGATATGCAGATACTAACCAATGATCCTCAGTTGGGGGATGTTGCCTCAACAATCATGTGCAATGGAATGAATATGATTCCAACTCATTTTTTTAATTTGGACTATGACAAACAAGCAATGAAAGAACTTGGAAATTATATTGGCAGCTGCGGAGCTGGAAGATTTTACATGGCAATAGATGGAAAAGGGGATATTTATCCATGTGAATATTTCCGTGATTTGAAAATAGCCAATATCCGTGATGATTTGGATACTATGTGGCTAAATAATGATATCTTATTGAAACTTAGAAATAGAAGCCTTTTTAAAAGGAAAGTGCGGATGCTGTGAATCCAAATATATATGTGGTGGATGTCGTAAAAGAGCATTTGCGGAAAATAATGATTATTTGGCTGAAGATAAGAACTGTTTAAAAGATATTAAGGAAAATCTTTTAGATTAAACAATTTTTATTTAATCAATATATTATAAATAGTTAGTTTAACAAATACTAACTGTAATGAGTGATATAACATTTGATGATTTTGAAATTTTAGCAGAAATTAAAAAATCAATAAAAAAGAAATGGGTTTTGAAGAGCCAAGCCCAATACAAGAATTAACTATTCCTGAGGCTCTTAAAGGAATTGATATAATAGGACAAGCACAAACAGGTACCGGAAAGACCCTGGCATTTACTGTTCCTTTGCTTCAAAAGATTTTTATTCCTGATAATTCTCCCCAAGGCTATTGTTTTATGCCCTACAAGGGAGTTATGTATTCAGGTAGCTGGTGAAATTGGTAAAATAGGTTCACACATGAAAAAACTTAAAATTTTGCCGGTTTATGGTGGTCAGCCTATTGGAAGACAAATTAGAGTATTAAATAAAGGTGTTCATGTAGTTATCGGAACTCCATAGGTCGTGTTTTGGATCATATTGAACGTAAAACTTTAGACTTAAAAGGAATTTCAACTGTAGTATTGGATGAAGCAGATGAAATGTTGGATATGGGTTTCAGAGAGGATATTGAAAAAATATTAAGACACACTCCAAAGCAAAGGCAAACACTGCTTTTCTCAGCTACAATGCCTAAGGAAATTAAAAGAATTACTAAATTCTATCAGAAAAAGCCTAAACATTTAAAGGTAGCTCAAAGCCAGATGACTGTTCCGGAAATAACTCAGTACTATTTTGAAACAAAGGAAAAAGAAACTTGAAAATTTAACTCGTTTGATTGATGTTTATGATGTTAATTTAGGTTTGGTATTTTGTAACACTAAAAAAAAGAGTTGACTGGGTTGCTAAAAACTTGAGAAACAGAGGATATGCAGCTGAGGGAATTCATGGAGACATGAATCAGAAATCCCGTGATAAGGTTATGAACAAATTCCGTAACGGAAATATTGAAATTCTGATAGCTACTGATGTTGCTGCACGTGGAATCGATGTACCTAACGTTGAAGTGGTTGTTAACTATGATGTTCCTCAAAATCCTGAATACTATGTTCATAGAATCGGAAGGACAGGCAGGGCAGGTAATATGGGGTATGCATTTACCTTTGTTGCAGGTAAAGAAATCTATAGTTTAAGAACTATTAAAAAAGTAACCAAATCCAAAATCAAACAAAGAAAAATTCCGTCATATAAGGAAATGGAATCTATTAAAAATACTCAGCTAATGAACAGCGTTAAAAACTCTATTGAAAAGGATAATTTGGAAAAATACGTAAAATTAGTTGAAGGAGCTATGGAAGAAGATTTTGATTCTGTAGACATAGCTGCTGCATTATTAAAAATGGTTAAGGAAAATTAATTATTTTCCACCATCAATAATATCGAATTTTATTTTTTGTTCTTCAAGTTCACGGGTAAAAGCTTTGGTCATATCTCCGACACATAATGCCAAAACATTTAATCCTTTACGGGCAGCATTAGCTGTAGCTTGAGGAGCGGCATATTCAATGGTAACTGGGAGATCTAACATATTGGCTACTGCTCTGGAAACAGTTCCTGCAATAGCTACTCTGTCTATTTTTTTACCTGTAGTTGTTCCCTGTTCATAAACACTTTTAATTAATTCCAAAAGGTTAACTTTATCGGATCCACCTTCTTTAATGGTAGGCAAATTAATAACAACAGCTTCTCCAATGGTCATGTCGATTAAACCGGTAAGATTACTTAATGCCACATCACAGCCTTTTGCAGCATCTCCTAAAACAACACCAGTTGCATCTTCTTCTTTTTTATGAGCATATAAAACACCAGAGTCCATATAAAGACCAACAATTTCATCTTTTTTAAGATCTTCTTTTGCAATAGCCGGCCAAACAGTTTTATAATGATTCATGGTTTCCAAAACAGAATCAGAGTATTTTCTAAGAGAAATAGCATCTCTTTTAACTTTGTCAATACCTTTTTGAGTAATTTTATATGGTGATCTGCCATCTTTAGATGTTATATACTCTTGTTCAATAAGTGTCTTAATATTTTCTGAAACAGCCTGAATGGTGATACCTAAAGTTTCAGCCAAATCCTTTTGTTTGAGATGTGGGTTTTGCTTTGAGATTTCACTTAAAATTTGAAAATGTGTTAAGGCACCTCTTTTTTTAAATGCTTTCATTTTTTCTTTCATTCCTCAATTTTTTTCAATGATAATTAATTTTGATTTAATGTTATATTTAATTTGCTATTTTTCCTTGTAATTTTCTATTAAATTTATCAAGGAATTCTGATTTTTTTTCATTTGGAATGTAAGCACCGCAAGCTATTGCATGGCCTCCTCCGGTACCTCCAACTTCTTTTGCGATTTCACGCATCATGTTACCGAAATGAATTCCGTCATAGGCAAGGAGTTTGGAGCATCTAAGTGAGACTTTGATTTGGTTATTTTTTAGGTTTGCTAAATCCTAAAATAGGTTTTTTCCAATTGCAGTAACCTAAAACCATACCTGTTATTGTACCGATGATATTGGAAGCTATGTCTTCATCAAAGTCACTGCAGTCAAAATATTGAAAATTGTCAAGTTCAATAATTTCTGAATGGTAATTGTCTGCAACTTTGCTGATGGAAGTGGCCAGATTATACTTGTGTGTTTTGCTGACTTCTTCTAAGGCATCAAGAGCAACAAGTCGGTCTCCTTTAATAATATCTACTCCAATAGCTTCTTTTCGGTTTCTGCCGCAGGCATTCATAGCTGTTGAAAACTCAGAACCGTCTCTTAAAAAGCTTCCTTCCTCTTCATTTAAAAAGTGTATGCATCTCCCACAATCAATTTTGGAACATATTTGAGGTATTTTGGAGGAACTCTTTTGGAAATCATTCTGCTTAAAAATTTTTTGATTTCCATTTTATCCTCTTCAGTTACCTCAGATAATGTTTTTCTGTTGTGTTTTTCATCAACTCCCAATTCTTCCAAAACAACTTTAGCTTCCTGCTGATTGTTAGTTGTCGGTAACTTGACATCACTGAAATAGGATAGTGCAACATATAGCGGTCTGGTACTGCGTCCGTAGATGTTCAAATCATTTTTAGTCACTTTTAGAAGACCTTCATTAATTGCATCTTTCTGGATAATTTCATTTAATCCTTCAAAATGTCCTGTTTTATTGTTTTGCATATCTCCGATAGCTGACAGAACACCGATCCAGCTTAAATCCTTAAAGCCAAATGTTTTAGCTAAAAAAATAACATAATCCTCCACCGCAGACATAATATGATCCGTCAATACCGTAGAACATTGGATTGATTTCTAGATAAGTATATGCTTTGTCATTTTTATAGTTGATGTCTCTTAATGGCGGGTGGTGGTCTAAAATTAAGATTTTCTGGCCGTCTTTTGCATTTTTGTCAACGCCCTGACCTGAACCCAAATCTGAAAAAATTGTCAGTTTATGGTCTAAATCCAGGTCTTCTATTTCATCAAGATTGACAAATTCAATTTCATAATCCTTGTTTAAACGGTCCAATATTATAGATAGGATTGCACCGGAGCAGATTCCGTCGCAGTCAGTGTGTGTATAAATTTTAATGTCATTGCTGGATTCAATTAACTGTTTGGCTTCAAGAAACTGCTCCTGCATTCCGCATGGTATTTCCATCATTGTTTTATTTCCTGTAGTTTTAAACTAATTTCCTTTAAAAGCTCTAATTTAGGTTTGTCACTTTCAACTAAGATACGTCCTGATTTTTCATACCATTTGCTTAAGGATATGACCTTTCTTTTTTGAGTGCTGTAAGGTAAATTAAGTCTTCTTAGAGCTTTTTCAATATCCTGTAATTTTGGTTCTTCTACAGCTATTTCTTTTGATACCTTTCTGCCCTCATTTAAAGAGAGGTTTTTATCCAAGTACTGTGGCCATACTGTAATCATATTAATTCACCTTCAAATTTAATGATTCTTTTTTTATTTGTGTTTCAAATATTTTTAAAGCGTTTTTAACAACTAAATCCATATTGTAGTATTTGTATTGAGCTAGACGTCCTGCAAATATTACATTTTCCTCATTATCCATTTCTTTTTTGTATTGCTGGAATTTGTCAAGGTATTCCTGGGTAGGATATGGGTAGCATAATTCTCCGTTGAATCCGGGATATTCCTTCATAATTGCAGTTTTGCCTTCAACGTCTTGCATTGTTAATTTTTTAAACTCTGTAATACGTGTAAAGTATGGATGATTTGGATAATTAACAACACCGACTTCCTGATAGGAATCTTCGTCTAAAACTTCATATACAAAGTTCAGACATCTGTATAATAATTCCCCGTATTTGTAATTGTAGAAATAGTCAATAGGTCCTGTGTAGATTAATGTATCATATTCTATGTCTTTTAAATAATCCTTATAGTCAGTATTCAGAACCACCTTGATTTTATCATTGTCAATCATTTTTTCACACATTTTGGTAAATCCCTCTTTCGGCATTCCCTGATATGTGTCTTCAAAGTATCTTGTGTCGTGATTGAACCTGAAGGGGATTCTTGAAATTACTGAAGGGTCAAGATTGGCTGCTGAAGTTCCCCACTGTTTTTGAGTGTAGTTTTTAAAAAGCTTATTGTAAATGTCACGACCAGCATTTTTTAAAACAACATCTTCACTTGATTTGATTTCATCAATATCTTCTTTATGCTCTTCAATCCATTTTTTCATAGATTCTTCATCTAAATCAAGACCATATAAAGCATTTAAAGTATCAATACAAATAGGCATAGGTACTAATTTTCCACCTACATTACTTAAAACGTGATGTTCATAGTCTAACCATTCAGTAAATTCAGACAAGTATTCGTAAACGATTTTTTCATTGGTATGGAAGATATGAGGTCCGTATTTTTGTATTAAAATGCCGTCTTCATAGAAATCATAAATATTTCCTCCGATATGATTTCTTTTTTTCAATAATCAGAACTTCTTCATTAAGCTGGTTAGCTATTCTTTCAGCGATTGTTAAACCGGAAAGGCCAGCTCCAACAATTACATATTTCATTAATATTTACTCCTTGTGTATTTTAATTGCAGATTCAATAGCTGTTGTCATGGAAGATAATAACATTTTGGTTTTCAGATCGCTTTTTTTATGAATCCTTTTAAGTTTTTCCACTTTGCTTAACAGTAATTTGTTTTCACTTTTGGTAAACGGTGAATTTTTCCATGTATGCATCCAGTAAATTAAGTGAGGGTTAACTGAAATTGTTTGAATATCTTTTGGAAAACCTTTCAGTACACTGTCTGGCATAAATATAGGAGTCCATTAAATCACTGAGGAATCTGACATTTACATTATTGGTAATGGACTTGTCATCAGGCAAATCACGTACATAATAGTCATAGCACATGAAATTATTCAAATATACAATTCCGTCAGCTTTAAGGAGAGTTTCTAAGGTAAATGCTAAATCGTCCCCGGAAACAAATGGCTGATAACGGATATTTTTATCCATAATTAGTTCTCTTTTAAATATTTTACTCCATACAGAAGGTGCCATTTTCAATAAATCAGGTTCTTCCTTTATGCTTTTGACATGGATAACATCAACGGGACTGTTTCTTTCATATTTTCCCTGAATCTTTTTTACCGTATAGTGCATGTTCCAGAATGTGGTCCCAAACATAATCAGGAACATTTAAAGGATTTGCTGTTTCAAATGTTTCATCAGGATATGCACTTTTTAAATCATCCAAATAAGGGGAATATGATTTTTGAATAGTTTCACCATAAGTATAGATTCTTCTGAATCTTCCAAAAGCCATATCTGCATCATACTTGGTTACTGCATTGTATAATACTTCACAGGCATCTAATGTGTATCTGTCATCTGGATCAAAAACATAATGTAATCGCCGCTGCACTCTTCAATACCTCTGTTACGGGGACCATTGGCTGCACCAGTATTTTTTTCCCATAGGTGGATGGCTTTGCAGCAGTCGTATTTCTCATCATATTCATCAATAATCTTTCCACTTTCATCAGTAGAACAGTCATCTACCATAATGATTTCTAAATTTTCATTTCCTATTGTTTGTTTGATTAAAGAATCAATTCCTCCTCTTAAATGAGGGCCGACATTAAAAATAGGTAGAATAATACTTATTTTATCTTCCATGTGAATTTCTCCAGGTTTTTGAATAATAACTCCATCATATCACGAACAGTGTAAGTATCAGGATATATATAATTAATATTGTATTGGTCTAAAATTTTACCGGTAATGGGACCAATACAGACAGTTAATAAATTATTGGAAAGTAAATCAGCTAATTTTTCTTTGTTTTTAGATATTTTAAAGAAATTAGTAACAGTTAAAGGACTGGTAAAAGTAATTGCGTCAATTTCATTATTTTCTATTTTAGCTATCAAATCATTGATTTTATCTTCATCCATTGGGAATAATGATTTGTAAGCTTCAGCAACTATAACTTTATTGTTAAGTTTTTTCTAAGCCTTCAGGCAGAACAGGTCTTGCAGAAGCAGTTCTTGGAATTCCAATGGTCTGATTTGTAATATTTCTTTTTTTCAAATTCCTCTAAAAGACCTTCTGCTGTAAAATCTTCAGGTATTAAATCAACTTTAACGCCTTGTTCGCCGGCTATTTTCCCGGTTTTATTTCCAATTACAGCTACTTTGCAATCTAAATTTTTTAAAAAATCAGGATAAAAAAAGATTTAGGGAAGTAATTGTAGTTGGAGAGGTAAAAACAATCCAATCCAGCAAATCTTTATTAGCTATTAAATTCTTTAAAGATTCGCTATTTACCGGTTTTAAATCTAAAGTAGGAGCTAGAACATATTGACCTCCTAACTCTTCAACAATCTTGCAGGCTGCTTTTTTTAGATCTGTCAGCAGGCCTTGTAATTGCAACAATGGGTCTTGACATTTAATTTACTCCAAATAATTTAATAATATTATAATTTTTGATTTTATTAGTTAATATTATTTATGTATTATTTGTTGTTAATAATTAAAAATTACAAAATGGTAAAGTGAATTTCCATAAATTAATCAATTGGATGAAGTTATTTTAATTAAAAATTTAGTTTTTTGGGTTTAAATGAAAGTTATATGTTAAACTATTTAATTTGTTTAACTTTTTTAAAATGAAATGTTTAGGTTATGTTGTTATTAAAGTTTTTAACATTTGAATTGGATTTATATATATTTTTACGTAAATCTATTTTAGTAATGAAAATGGTTTCTCGTTCTACAAAGTAAATTATTCTATAATCTCCTGATCGAGCTCTTCTACAACCATCTGTATTCTTTATAGTTTTAAATTTACTTTTATAAGGATTTTTTGTATTTCTTTAATTTTGTCACATAACTGATTTTGAAGAGATAAATTAGATTTCTTTAAATCATCCAAATAATTTTTGTATTTCCGAATGATTTGTATTTTATATTTTTTCATATTCAAAACTCTTCAAAATCACTTAAATCTCCATATTTAACTTTTAAATGTATTTTATTCATTTCATTTAGGAATTCTGCATATTCTTCACAATTATCATAATTATTATTGTTTCCTAATGTTGATGAACAAAAATTCATATTGTTAGTGTTTATATCAATATTTTCATTTTTTAATTTTTTGGTTTTAGGATATTTAAATGTTGATGTATAATATGTCATTTAAATTCCTCCTGTTGTTTTATTTAGTTCTTCATCATAATAATGTTTTCTTTCAATCCATTTGAATCCTTCGTGTTTGGTAATTACAGCAATATCTATTGGACCTCCGATTAGTTGTGCTCCAGGTGTGAATCTTGAAGATTTGACTGAAATATCTGCTAAAAATTTAACTAAATCAATAGCATCTTGAATTGGCATCGCAGGAACGCCTAAAGGTAATTGTAAGTTGTCTGTACATTCGTTTATAATATCTTCAATATCTTCTGCAGGTACATCATTTTCTTTTTAATATACTTGGTAGTTTTTCATCAAAACCTAATAGTAATCTAGTAAGAAATTGAGTGTTGCCAAACCAGGATACCGCAAGGGGATTATCTTTGTTTATTTCAGTTGGGGTTTCAATATTTCCATTATTAACATTAATCAAAAACATGTTTTGATTTCCTGTATCTAATGAGTATCCTGCAATTAAAAATCCTAAATTGGTTTCAGAACTTATTTTATTTTTTAAAAATTCACTAAATTTGTTTGAGATATCGATAACTGATGAATACACTTCATCATCATTTTTTTTCCTAAAGTCTTTAGCTAATGTTGAAATTGAATCATTATTAATACTTCCGTCTCCCCAACTTATAGCACCAATAGGACTGCCTTTTTTTTAAATTAAATATTTTATCAGCAGTGTAATATGTATGATGAACTTCATCGTCTCCATTTTCATTTTTTCCTAAGATTGTTGATGAACTATCTGTTGCAAGGATTATTCCATCATTAATCTTCATTGCGATGGCAATAGTCATATTATTCCCCATTATTAATAATACCCATATATTTGATTGTTTGATTGAAACAGTAATTTTTTTTGATTTGCAATTAGGAACTTTTTAAGTTCATGGGTTAGATAGTTAATATTATTGTAAAATATTATTTATATTTATTTTTAAAATGTGTTTTTTTCACATTATCACTTTTGCATCTCTTGAAAATTAAGATTTTTTGATGAAATTTTTTAATTATTTAATAAATTAAGTTAGAATTAATTAAAATAAGTAAAAATTAGTCAATTTAATAAAATAATTATAAATTAAAGAAATGAAGAAAATTTTTAAGTTTTTTTTTTTAAAAATGTATTATTCGTTGTTAATAATTAAAAATTACAAAATGGTAAAGTGAATTGCTACAGAGTAGTAAATTATATTTACAGTATTGTGGATACCGTTAGAAATAGTGTTGATGAATTTGGAGGGGAAGATTGCATATTTTAACAGGATCTGCAATTGTTGAGGATTCTGAAATAATGCATTGGGGTACTGGTGGAATCCATAAATTAATGATGATACCAATGAGTTTGTATGAACGTGGCGAAGCTAATGGTAAAATTTCACTTGTAGATTTATTTTATTCACCTACTTGGGCATTGATGGAATTACATCAGATTTATTAATTGAAGAGTTAGTATTTGTAACTTGTAGGGGTGAATGCCCAGAATTATCAAATAAAAAGTCTAGAGAAGTCCAATTATTAATTTCATATGTTTAAAAAAGATTATATGTACTTGATATTGTAAAAGCATAGTCTCCAAATATCCGGTCTAAAACAAGTATTAGGACTAGTTCTAAAAAACAGTTCATAGATTAGTCTATTGCTGTATTAACATGGGGTTTAACTCCAAAATTGTTAATAAATGTTTTAAACACTTTGGAAACTTATGTATGTGGGATTTAAAAGTTTATTCGAGTGCTGTTGGTGGAGGGTTTCATTTTATTTTTAAACTAATAAAATAATATAAGTATGATTTCAACAAGGTCATGCAAATCAATAGATATTATAAATAATAATCTATATAATATTTATTAAAATTATCATAAGGAGATTTAATTATGGCAACTAAAGTAGAACCAACTCCAACATTAACAGGTGATAATGCAGATAGATTTATTTAAAAATTAAATATTCCTTCAACTGAAGAGGAAATTAAATCTTTAAAAAGAGCAAAAAAAACTTTTGAAAAAAATTGAATTTAAAAGATAATTTTTTTTTTAATTATTTTTGTATAAATCACGATACATGGGTAATGTTAGTTTATTCTTGTTTTTAGGGTATTGTAGAACTTCGAATAAATTTTAGTATAGAAATTTATTGTTTTTTTTTCATGATTGTATGCATCTATTGATATAAATCTGATACCTATATCTTCTCAATTCTAAACATAAACTGACAATCCAATCAATAGTAATAGACCCAATTTGTATATTTTGGAAATATTTATGGACTGCTAATCTACCTATTTTGATTGCAGGATATGTTTTATAATTGATTTCAAGTTTTTTGTTAATTTTAATAGAATCTGCAGATAATGAAAAAAATCCGGCACTATTTCATCATATATATTTTAGATAAACTATTAAAGAATCTTTTAATAAGAATTCATTAAGATTATTATCACCACATCAAACTGTATTGTTGATAAAATTTGTTTATTTGCTTTTATCATCTTTAATTTACTTCAATTAATTGTATTCATAATTATATTATTAAATTAGTAATTTATAATTTTTTTATTTACAATTAAATCAATATTTCGTAATTACTACCATAATTAGAAGTTTTTATCTATTTTTTTCATTGATTATAATAAAATTAATAAGATACAAAAATTAATAATAAATTATAAAGATGGGGACTGGCTATGTACAAAATATCTATGATTATACCTGTTTATAATGCGGAAAAATACCTGAAAAGAACAATAAACTCAATTATTAATCAGAGTATAGGTTTTGAAAATATTGAACTTATTTTGGTAGATGATAATTCTCAGGATAACTCAAAAAGCATTATAGAAGAATATGTAGCTAAATATGATAATGTAATTGGCATTTACTCTAATGAAAACCACGGATTTATGGATTTGGAAGAAATAATGGTATTGAAATAGCCAGCGGTCAGTATATCATGTTTTCAGACAATGATGATGAACATGACAAAGATTTATGTCTGAAATTGTACGAAGCCATTGTTTCAGAAGATGCTGACATAGCTTCCTGTGATAAAGTTAAAAGAGATAATATTAAGGATATTCCAGTATCTGAAAAGTATGTTGGCGGAAAGTTAAGTTCCAATGGGAATATTATAGTCTCAAATGATGATCTAGCATATTTTGAAGATATAACTATCTGGAATAAGATTTTTAAAAAAGAAATCATTGCAGATAATAATATAAGATTTGTAGAAAACATGCTGGCTGAAGACTTGCTTTTTTTGTCTGGAAGTCTTTTTCAACTCATCTAAATTAGTTTATTTGGAAAAATATTACGGATACTTTTGGGATATGCATGAAGAGTCATTATCTCATGAATGCAGTCCGAAACATGTGGAAAATTTACTTAATTCAATTCCTGAAATGTTTAAAATTTTAGATAAGTATAATAAAAAAGATTTAGCTAGTTTTTATTTTAAATTCTACTTACGTAATTTGCTCAGATTTTTCATTGATGTAAATACAACTGGAAGTAATTTGAAATCAATGATTAAAAAGTTGTATAATTATGAAAAAGAAGCTGGATTTGGATGCAAGGCTAATGAAGGATGGGCAAATATAATTAACTTTTTTATAGTTCACAGATTCTTTAATTTAGCTATTTTAATTATTACGATTATGAAAGCTTCAAAGGAATCTGCTTTTTTAAGAAAGATTTTCAGATCTGTTTAATTGTTCATGTTGGATATTGTGCTAAATAAGGAATATTGTTTTTATTTTGAATAATTGAAGTGATGTGCAACATTAATTTTTTATATTAACATTTTTAATATATTTATTGTTCATTATAAGGAGGTAATAAATGATAAATTTTAATATTGAAGATGTTCAAAATATTTTAAGAAAGTGTAATGTTAATGATTTGGTGGTTCATCCACACATTTTAGATAATTGGTTTGAACGAGATTATAATTTAAATTATGTTGCAAATTGTTTAGTTAATGAAGTGCCTTTAAGTATTTCAAAAACTTGTGAAAATCGTTTTAAACTTATTTATCCACATGAAAAAAATAAAAATGATGATTTATATATTATTATTGTAATTGATGACTTTGATAATGTAGAAGTTTTAACAGTATATTCATTTAATAAAAGGAGGCGTGAGCGTGATATTGAACGAAAATAGTACTGTATTAAAGTATATGTATGATTATTCTTCAGATGTTTTAGGAGTTAAAGTCAAAAATGATTTTATTTATCATGAAACCGTTGAACTGGAAGATGGTGTATTATTGGATTTTGATAAAAATGATGTGCCAGTTTCTTTAGAAATTATGGATGCTTCTAAAAGATTCAACATTCCAAAATCTTCATTAAATGATTTAAAATTTTTTAATATGACTGTTGTTGTTGATAATAAATTTATTACAATTAATGTTGTTATTGGTGTTTTAATTCATAATAATGAAAATAAACAAATTTTAGAATCATTTACTGTTAATAAATATGGAATTCCAAATATAACTGCTGATTTAACTATTTAAACTATTTTTTTTATCATTCTGAAAAATTGCCTTGACTTTGGAATATTGCACTTAAATGCAACTTTATGGCTTTTTATTTGATAAAAGTATTTTACTTATTTTAAATGTGCAGTTATTATGGTATAGCTGGAAGCATTAACAGTTATTATGCATCCGTCAGCTTCAACGTAATAGTTTTTACCTTTGCGACTTATTTTAGCATTTTTATCTTTAATTTTGGAAATGCAATAGCCAACGACATCATCAGTATTTAATTTGAGGTTTCTTTTAATTCTTCCAACACCCATCTGGGTTGTGTGTATTTTATCTGTGTTTTCAAGTAGGCTCATGTATGTTATTTTTGAGGGATGCTACAGATAAATATTATTCAAAAAAATTTTTTATCAATAGTTATCTATATTAAAGTCTATCATTTTAAGGCATATTATGCATTTTCTTTATGATTTGTTATTTAGAAATCTTTCACAATCAGTTTCATAAAGTTCATCAAAATAATCACTAAAAGACTCTTTGGGTAATTTAATACCTTTATTTATCATTCCTTTCCATAAGTCATCTGCGTTTTCTTTAGAAATAATGTCTCTCTTTCAACAGCTTTGGATAAAATCATTGAACTAGTAATAAGTTCAATATCTAAACTTTCAATATATTCTTCCACATCACTTAAATTGTTACTTGCTACAAGCCCATTATTTAAATGAGCTAATGTTATAGCTGCTGATTCACCTGATCCACAAATTTTCCCTGTTTTACTCCATAAACCTTTTTTGATTAAGTTATAAGTAGTGTATTCTTGAGATAAAAAAGATATTTCTTTAATTTCTACAAATCTATTTTTTAAGTTTTTAAAATTTTTTTTTTTACAATTGCGGGGGTGTTTTCAGCCATGATTTCGGAATATACCTGTTCAGGAATAATGATTTTAGAAAATAATTCCTCTAAAATATGGCCTGCATCCACAAATAAAAAACATTCTAAACAGTCAGTATCGTAGAAAACGGGTTTATTCAAGGTTATCTGCCCCATTATAAAGAACATCATTTCTAAAACTTTTCAATAATATTTCTCTGCGTTTTCCACCAGTTATCTTTTTTTATTGTCATATGCTTTTTCAGTTAAGCGTATTAATTCTCCTATTGAGGAATATTTCTGATTTTCTGGAGATGTTTTATAAAGATTAGTGTCATAACCTAATTTGTCTGCTTCGCGTATTATATTTGATTTAAAATTATCAAATTGATTTTTATTAATCCAGTTTAAATTTTTAAGACGAATGAGCATTGTATGGTGGCTGACTTGATAATATTGTTCGCATTTAATTATATCTTCTAAAGACCAGTCTTCAATTTGATTTTTACTTTTGAACCAATATAATGCACTATCTGGCATTAATAATGTTGAAGCAAAATTATCTGCATTTTTTTCACTTTGGCTGTTATTGTTAACTCCACAAACGATGAAATCATCAACATCTTCGTAAAGTAAATGGTATATTTCATGAGCTAATGTAAAATTTTGCCTTCCAATGGTATGGTTGGTATTAATAAATATTACTTTATCGTCTTTTGTTTTAGAACAGCATCCGCTAATATTCTTTTTCATTGGGAACCAAAGTACTGTTAAATTTTGTATATTATTGTAGACTAAAGAACGTATATTTGCTGAAGCGAAGCTTTCTATACCCCATTCATGTCTTAATGTTTCTGCTAATGCAATACTATTCATTTTTAATCATCACTATCTAATTTTCTTAGTAATTTTAAAAATCCTTTAATTTCATTCATTTTTGCAACTACATTTAAATCCACTTTTTCATCACTACGGAATGCTATGCTTGGTTTTTCATGAGAATCAGTTTCTCCCAATAAATATTCTGGAGAACAATTGTACAATAAGCATAATTTATCAAGCAATGTCATGTTAAAGTTTCTTTCACCATTTTCTATTTTGGAAAGGTTGCTTTGAGTAATTCCCAAATAATTAGAAACTTGTTCTTGGGTGTATCCGTTTTCCCTTCTTAATTTATTTAGAGTGGTTCCGACAATATTTTCCATTCTTTCATCTCCTTTGGTATTCCTTATTTTGTAATAAAAAATATATAAATATTTTGATTAATAATATGACAATATTGTAAGAAAAGAATAATTTTGATTTTCATATGGTAAATTAACATGTAAAATACTATAAAACAGTATAATATATTTTTGTTTTGAAATAATTCATGTGATGTTAGTATATATTAATAAATATTGTTTTACTGATTTTAAAATAATTTTTTAAGTATTATTAATAATAAAAAAAATCATTTATGTTATTTTTAAGGTATTTTTATCTATTTGGTTAATTTTTTTACTTTCAGTATGGTGATTAAATTACACAATTTTATTGTTCTGATATTTTTTCATAGTGTTTAGGAAGAATTTTACTTTACAATTCTTCAGTCTATGTTCTGCTTTAAAAAATGACGGTATTTTGAATATTTCTTGAAAAATTAATATGTGATGGAAATTTCTAAGTTAACTCTTTTTAAGGCTCCTATATTTGTGGTTTTGTTGCTCCTCAGTCATTTAAATATACGGATTATGATTTTTAAAAGATTTTAAATAAGAAAAATTAAAATTGGGAATAGCTTTTGAGGCTATTTTTTGTAATTAGCTTTTTGCGACATGGTAATCTTTTAACAGGCCTTCGCAATATTTTTAAGCTATTTTTGTTTTGAAAATAGATTTTTTTTTGTTGTGAGTATATGCTAGATATTTTGAAGGATAATAATCATGGAAATCTATTTTTCCGTTAATGTTATTGTTTTGGCCTCTTATAAATCTTTTCCTATTTAGTGTAATTTTATTCTTAAAATGTGTATTACTTGAGTGTTTAAGTTAATAATTAATGGTTACTAATTTATATATTATTATTTTCAGATACAGTATTGGTTAATAAAGCTACATTTTATGGAAGTTAAAAATTATTCTGAAATTTTTTTCATAGAGTACAGTTTCGGATAAGCATTTTCCAGCAGATTGGCTGGTGTTAATGGGAAACATAATTGCAATTTCTTCAGCAGCAGTTTTTCACTTTCCAGCCGGTGAAAGAGAAAAACCTGATGGGGAGATATAATTTCAGGTCATGTTGAAAAATCCCGTGAAGCTTTAAAAGATTTAGAGGTTTGAAAGATTAATGGTGAGTTTATGGATTTAAGTAAAAAGTGATTGTTGTAGTTTGTTTGGTTATAGCTGTTTTATGCGGAGGAATTATTGCAGCTACATTATTCAGTGAACCTGAAAGTATTGATGAGGTAAATATTACAAATAAAAATTCTTATTTACCTAATCACATAAATATCAAAATAAATATAGAAGATAAATTAAAATGAATTTCAATAATTATTCTGAAAAAGAAATCAAAGAAATAATAAAAGAAGTTCTAAATGAGCTTTATAAAAAAGATAAAATACTTATAAAAAATGAAACACACGAAATAACCATATCTCATAAAATAGCTTGTTATTTAACTAATAAATTTGAAAATTGGGATGTTGATTGTGAATATAATAGAGATTTAGAAAATCCCAAAGAATGCAATTATAAGTTAAATGAAAACAAATATATTCGTCCAGATATCATAATTCACAAAAGAAACATAAACAAAAACCTTTTAGTTATTGAAATTAAAAAAGATGCAAATTATAAAGATAAACAACAGGATATCAAAAAAATTAAAGTGTATGATTAAAAAATATAATTACAAATATGCTTTATTTATAAACATACGAACTGAAACCCTAAAAACAAGCTGTATTTGGAATTTTGATAAAGAATTTAATGAATTTTAAAAAGAATAGATACTCCCTATAGCTATCCCCATAACCTGTTTCCAACCAATAATATTCATCAGGATATGCTTCTTTTAGTTTCTGATTGACATAATCAGGTTCTTCGGGAGGGTTGTTTGCATAGCTGTAACATAATTTTCCCTGAGTGTACTCATCATTAGCTTCACTAGCTGAAAGGGCTTTTCCACAAACTGCACAGTATCCGTATGATTTTTTCTGTTTTGAATTCATCACTGCTTTCAGCAACATCCTTCTCAGATTTAGTTGTGTTATTATTTGTAATTTGTATAAATTAATATGTGGTTAGTAGTTATTCAATAGTGTTATTATATAATTTATATAATATGTTATTAATATTTTTAATTAGAGTTATTATAAAATATTTGTTGATAAAAGATGGTGTATACAGGACAACTGGTGCAAATAATCAAAAGATTAGATGATTTATCAAAAATCAATATTTTCATAGGTTCTAATAATTGTGGTAAAAGTCGTTTTTTGAGTTTTATTTTTTCAGTTTAAAGATAATGGTGAAGTAGTGTTTTTTTTTCAAATGGTTGTGGAGTTTTAGATTCTTTTTATAATAATTTAGATAACTTTAAAATGGATTTAAAAAAGTTTTTAGATACTTTGGTTGATGTTGATGATGAAAATTATGATTTTTCTAAAAACTTTAAGTATATTTGGAATTTAGAAAAGGCTGCTTCTTCTTTTTAGAATTTAATCGTTTTTATAATGATGCTATTTTTGATAATGAGTTTGCAGAAGCTCCTGTTTGTTTTGTCCAAAAATCTGATTATGATGAGTTAATTGAAATTACTAAAAGAGATTATTGTAATTAATTTACAGATTTAATTAAAAAGTATTTATATCCAGTTTCGGTGAAATTTTTCAATTCATCAAATATTTCATCAGTTTTAATGGTTATATTTCCATTAATTCCGTTTATAAAGTCTAAAAATTCATCATCAGTTCTGTAAATTGCATTATAATCAGCTTCCAGATTTTCAGAAAAGAAATCCTTTAAAGTAAGTCTGGTTTCTAAAAAATGAAAGAGTTTCTCTTATGTAAATTGTTTTATTGGAAGCACATAAGCTATTTAAATCTTTAATCATTTTTTTTTAATAGTATCATCATTAAAATAGATTAATACCCCAGTAATTATAACGATATCAAAAGGAGCACTAACTAGTAAATCTGCAGTATCTAATTGGGAAGCAGATAAAACCTGGAAATGGCAGTTATCATAATTATAATTTTCCTTAGCTATTTCAATTAGATCTTCAGAATAATCAATACCTAAATAACTGTCGCACTTGTCATGGAAAACTTCAGCCCATCTGCCAATTCCGCAGCCGATTTCTAAAATTTTTTTTATTTTCAAAATCAATTTTATTTAATAGTAATTCACTTTCTTCTTTGTGACGTTTTTCAACATTTTCTTTGTCTGAAAATTCAGTTTTAACAAGCAGTGCTTCTTCATCTTTTTTGCCCGATTATTGAAAAATTTTTTAATTTTCTCAGAGTCTACTTCTTCAATGTTTCCATAAATTCTACTCATATTGACCACTTAATATTGAATTAGTTCAAATACTTTAAATATTTTTAGTTTATCAGCTTTAAAAATTAAAGTTTAATTATACATTTTTAAAATTTTGATATTAATAAATTATTTATATTTATATTGACATAGTGTTAATTTAATTAGTGTGTTTTTCAATAAACATTGGATCGATTTTTATGGATTTTGAAAAAATTTATGCAAAGTTGCCTGATTCTATTAAATATAATAATTATATTCTAGATTTCTTTTTAAAGATTCCTAAAAAGTTACAAAATTTAAATAAAAAATCTAATCAGTTAAATTCACAAAATCAGTTATTGGATTTATTGTTTACTAGTTGTGATATAAAAATAAAAGGTAATTTGAGAAATGTTCAGTTATTGTATATTGAATTGCTTCGTTTTGTAGATAATGTCTGTAAAAAGCATGATATTGATTATTGGCTTGAAGGTGGCACATTAATTGGTGCAGTTCGTCATGGCGGTTTTATTCCATGGGATGATGACATAGATTTGTCTATTATGAGAAAAGACTATGAAAAACTAATTAAAGTTCTTCCAGAAGAAATTTCTAAATATGAATACTTCAAAGAAAACTGTGGTTTGTCTTTGCTAATTGAAAATCAAAAAACTATTTTGAAGGATTTAAGAGTGTTTATGATGTTGATGATGAAAATGGTTTTTAGATGATAATAAATTTTCATTTTTACAAATTGCCTTGGCTAAAACCTTATGTTAAGATTGATTTATTTCCAAAAGATTACCTTTTAGAAGAAAAGTTGGAATCTTTCAAAAAAGATTATGTATCAACTAAATATAAGTTTAATCAGGATGTTAAAAATGGTAAAAAAGTTTTTTGGAACGAATTTAATGTAGTAAAAAAAAGAATTGGGGTTAGTTAATACTAAGACAAAGTATTTTGCAGATTCAATTGATGTTTTACAGTTAACTTCTGATTTAATTTATGAAACTGATAAAATATTTCCATTGAAAACAATAAAATTTGAGGGATATGAATTTAAATGTCCTAAAGATATTGAACATACATTGGAAGTTCAATTTGGTAAGAATTTCATGCATATTCCAAATGTTATTGAAAATCATAGTTTGGTTCCATTTATAGAACATCAATTTGATTCAGTTGATGAGATGAATGAAGCATTTTCAAAATCTATTAGTTATTTAAAAGAAATTAATGATAATTTTGATTTTGAATAAATGAGGTTATTTTGAGTTTTATTAATAATGTTAATTTAATATTTAATAGGTGATATTGTGTTGAATTTTGCTTTAGGTCCGGTTATGAGTAGTGATTTAGTTTTAAAAATTGGAAGTGAACAAACTCCTTATTTTAGAACTCCGGAATTTTCCAAAATCACTCTTGAGAATGAAAAATTAATGAAAGAAATGCTTTTTGCAGATGAAGATTCCAAAGTCATATTTTTAACGGATCTGGAACTTCTGGTATGGAAGCTACTGTGATGAATGTTTTTACAGAAAATGATAAAGTATTGATTGTCAATGGTGGGGGATTTGGTCAAAGATTTGTAGATTTATGTAAACTTCATAATATTGACTGTGATGATATTAAAATAGATTTTGGGTCATGTCTTACTTCCCAAATGTTGGAAGAGTATGATAATAAGGGTTATACTGCATTTATGGTTAATATTTGTGAAACAAGTTCAGGAGTTCATTATGACATTGATTTAATAAGTGATTTCTGTAGAAGAAATAATCTATTTTTAGTTGTTGATGCCGTTAGTTCTTTTTTTAGCTGATTATATTAATATGAGCGAGCACGGAGTGGATGTTGTAATAACTGGTTCTCAAAAAGCATTGGCATGTCCTCCGGGAATTGCTATTATAACTTTATCCGGACGTGCTGTAGATAGGGTGAACAATAATTCATGTAAATCAATGTATTTTGATTTAAAAGATATGTTGTTAAATGCTAAGAGAGGTCAAACACCATATACTCCAGCTATTACTATTTTGTTACAGATTAATGCGAGATTGAATCAAATTAAAAATGATGGTGGAGTTAAAGTTGAAATTGAGCGAACTACAAATTTAGCTAATGATTTTAGAAATAAAATTAAAGAATTTCCATTTGAAGTTAGATGTAAATGTTTATCTAATGCAGTTACCACAGTTCACTCTAAAGAAATTCTTGATGTAAATCTTGTTGAAATATTAAAAAATGAATATGATATATGGGTTAGTACAGCAAGGGATGATTTATCAAAAGACATGATTTTTAGAGTTGGACATATGGGTGATTTATCTACTGAAGATAATGATACTTTGATTGATGCACTTAGAGATATTCAAAAAAGAGGATTATTCTAATGATTAAAGTTATAACCTATGGTACATATGATTTATTTCATTATGGTCATCAAAGATTACTGGAAAGGGCAAAAGCACTTGGAGACTATTTGATTGTAGGGGTTACTGCTGATGACTTTGATAAAAACAGGGGAAAAATCAATGTACAGCAGTCATTAATGGAAAGGATAGAGTCAGTAAGAGCAACAGGGCTGGCTGATGAAATCATTATAGAAGAATATGAAGGTCAAAAGATAGATGATATCAAAAGATATGATATTGATATTTTTACTGTAGGATCTGATTGGGTTGGTGAATTTGATTATCTTAGAGAGTACTGTGATGTTGTTTATTTGGAGAGAACTGAAGGAGTTTCAAGTACTGATATACGATCCAAAGATAGGCAGGTTACATTAGGTTTAGTTGGTGAAGGTTTAGTTTTAAACAAATTTTACAATGAAAGCCAATATGTTAACGGATTGACTGTTGGAGGAATATGTTCAGGTGATGAAAACCAACTTAAAGACTTTGATGATGATTTAATTTTGACTCAGGACTTTGATGAATTACTAAATAATGTTGATGCAATATTTATTGTATCTCATCCATCAAAACATTACAAACAAGCAAAAAAGGCACTTGAAAATGGAGTTCATGTTTTATGTGAATCGCCAATTGCTCTTAAAGAAGATGAACTCTGCGAATTATTCAAACTGGCTAAAAAGAATAATCTGATTTTAATGGATTCAATTAAAACAGCATATTCAACTGCTTATAACAGATTGTTGTTACTTGCTAAAAAAAGGAAAAATTGGAGATGTAATATCAGTTGATGCAACCTGTACCAGTTTAGCAGATGGATCTGGTGATGACTGGAACAGTATAACTGCATGGGGTCCAACAGCTTTATTGCCGGTTTTCCAATTGCTTGGAACTGACTATAAAGATAAAAACATTAATTCTCTTTTGTTAGACAGTGCAGAGAATTTTGATTTGTTTACAAAAATAGATTTCACATATCCAAATGCAGTAGCTTCTATAAAAGTTGGAAAAGGAGTTAAATCTGAAGGGGAATTAATAATCTCTGGAACAAAAGGATATATTTATGTTCCTGCTCCGTGGTGGAAAACAGACTATTTTGAAATACGTTTTGAAAATCAAAATGAAAATAAGAAATATTTCTATCAGTTAGATGGTGAAGGAATAAGATATGAACTTGTAGCATTTATAAAATCAATTGAATTAAATAAAACAGGTTCATATATTGATATTAATATTTCTAAAGAAATATCTTCAGTAATGGAAGATTTTGATAATAATAAATTTAATAATTTATGATGAACTTATTCATAAGGTCCAAAATCGACAGTATTATAAATATGATTGTATCTATCCTCTTTTGGAGGTATTTCCATATAATTATCTCCGTATATTATTTTTAGGTATTTATCATAATCATTTGGGATGTTAACTTCAACATCTTCAAATTTGACTTTTTTGGAGGGTGGAATATATTTTTTGGAATTGAAACTAATTCATAGGTTGTACTTAAATTACAAACATTTTCGCAATTTTCATTTCTGTATTTTTCTATAAAATTATTGTTGATTTTTTTAATTTTTGTAAAATTTATTCTAAAAATTTTGAAAATAATTTTCAATATTTTTCCCATTCTTTCTTTGTTTTTGGAGATGTATGCTTCACTATTTGTTATTTCATAACTCCAAATTAATTTCCTTATTAATGTTTGCTTTATTGAAAATATTTTTTTCTCAATCCATCATTGGGAATATTATCCAATACAAAAATATCTAAGCATATTCCTAAAGTGAAATCTGTGTTCATGTCGTAATATGCTTCTGTTTTTGTTCCTTTTAAATTCCATTGGGAATGGAGCCTACAATAACATTTTTTATTTTTTGAACTTAATAATTCATATTTGTCTTGGGGTAATTTTTCTAATATTTCTATTAATCGGTTGTATTCATCTCTGAATAGTATAATATCTATATCATCATCCCAAGGTATAAATCCTTGATGTCTTACAGCACCGAGTGCACTGCCTCCATCCAGATAGTATTCAATTTGATTTTCATCACAAACTTTGATGAAATCTTTTAACATCATCAAATAAACATCTTGCAAGTGTTTTAAAGTTTTAGGATTATATTCATTGAATTTCTTTGGTAGTGTTATTATTGTCATTTTGCACCTTTTAATTACAATTCATCCCAAATCCTATTGAACTCGATTTTAGGGTTTTTATTTTCAATTACTGTATGGTAAACAAAGTCAACTGTCGGACTGTGAATATCATGTTCATCACATATTTGTTTAAACACTTTAGAGGTGTTTTTTTCCTTCAAAAAGCACTCCTGTTGCCTGTTCATCAATTACTATATTTTGTCCGGCAAGAACTCCCTAGGGTATGGTTTCTGCTAACCGGAAACAGTGATGCAGTAATAATGTCTCCAAATCCGCAGTATTGATCCACAGTATCTCTTTTTCCGCCTAACTTTTCAATAATGTCTTTAGCTTCAAGGAAACTTTTAGTGAAAAATGCTAATTTTGCATTGTAATTAATGTCCATTCCCTCTAGAATTCCCTGTGAAATAGCTATTATGTTTTTAATAATTCCACAAAACTCAGTACCTATAATGTCATCATTGTAGTCTACTTTCATATTGCTTTTGTCAAAAACAGATTCAATTAACCTATAATCTCCTTTTCCTGCAATTGATGTGGCTGCCGGAAAATTGTTCATAATTTCCTTTGCAATATTAGGTCCTGAAAGTACATATGTTTCATTGTCAACGTATTCGTTGATAATCTGGCTCATTGTTTATGGCTGGATAATTCAATACCTTTTATGGTTGTTATAATTGCACAGTCAGGAGATATTATTTTAGCTAATTTTTCCATCATTTCACGAATGACTGATGATGGAATAGCCAGTATAATAACATTGCAGTCATATAATTTTTCCAAATCATCAATTCCAGTTATGTTTTCATTTAATTGAAAATTAGGATAATATTTGCTATTTGTATGTTCATTATTGATTTCATTTATTAATTCAGGGTTCCTGCCCCATAATAAAATGTTATCATTGTTTTTTGAAATGGATTGTGCTAAAGCAGTTCCAAGTGCACCAGCACTGATAATCCCAACTTTAGGTTTCATATAATTTCATTTGATTTTTTTTTAGTATAATATCTTTTTTGTAAAAGTCAGGCAATATTGTTCAATAATATTATTGTTCATTTTTTTTTTTTAAAACAAAACAGGATTTTTCAGACTTTTTTTTAGCTTTCAGTTGATAACTTATATAAATTCCCAAATAAGTAAAAAAACTCACTATCCATAAAAAAAAAGAATAAGTGGATGGGGCTACACAACCTATCATTTTTACAAAACCCCATCCAACATGGAAAAGGTGGAAGAATTTTCCTGCACAATTATCCACCTAATCAATACAAAGCTTTTTATAAAATATTTTTTGAAGCAGTTCAGAATTTAACTTCAATTGTATATATTTTACTATTACTTAATATATTTTACCTTTTTATTTTCATAAAATCCTTTAATATGTAATACATTATAAAAAAATCAGTAAATTTTTTTTGGTGATTTCATAAATTAGGTAATTTGGATGTTTTGGTGCAGTAATGTTGTATAATAAGTTATAATTTATTTTGTGCTTTTTTTTTTGTTTGTTAACGATAACCACACAGATTAATAGTTTATTGTATTTAATTTTCTTTTTGTTATAATGCTATTTTTCCATGTGCAGATATCAAAATTTTACATTATCTGTCATATGCAGGTTTGGTAATATGTTGATGAACTAAAACTACATTAACACCACCAAATAAATATCATAATATGAACAGATATTTTTCAATAGCTAAAAGGGAAGTTAAAAGTTCCATTGCAGATAATAGGCGTCTGATTTGTTTGATGTTTTCATTATATGTTATTTCAGCGGTTCTGGTATGGATTTTTCATGCTCAGTTACTTGAAATTTTAAATCCGTTTTTAGGTGAAATTAAAGCAGAGATGTCAAGGGAGTTTACAATGGATCCTGCTTTGGAACTGTTTATTAACAATGAAACTGCAGGTCTTACAACATATTTTTCATCTGTTTTCTTTGGAATAATGTCATTTGTCAGTGTTATTGTTAATGGAATGGCTATAGGTATTGTTGGCGGAAAAGTAGTAAGTATGGATCCTTTTCGCATGAGTCTGATGTTTATTGCTTTAATTGTTCCTCATGGAATATTTGAAATTCCTGCTTTGATTTTTTGAATCAGTAGCAGGTGTTTTGCTGTTTTTGTTTATCTGGAGATTTTTAAAAACAATTGACACTACCAGAAATGATGTTCCCGGTTTTAAATTAAGGGCTAAAAATTCATGGAAGTTAAATAGGATTTATTTAAAACAGTCCATTGTTCTTATGGTATTTTCCTGTTTTCTGCTGATTGTTGCAGCACTTATTGAAGGCCATGTTACCGAACATGTAGGTATGTGGGTTGATTCATTTTTCTGATTGACTCTATCTTTTAAATTAGCTAAAAACTTTTATATAGCCTTACATTTTGCCGAAAATGATTTTATTGGGCAAATTGCTTATTTTAAATCGTCATAAGTTTCACAGTTTTAATGTGTATTTATGAAAAGTATAAAAATATATATGATGAAAAGTATAAAATAAATTAGATGAAAAGTATAAAATAAATTAGATGAAAAGTATAAAAAAGGGATTGTTATGAAAAAATATCTGCCGAGATACACTGATTACGAATTAAAAGAATCGTTAGAATACATGGGTGCAGTATTAATAACTGGTCCAAAGTGGTGTGGAAAGACTACAACAGCTAAACAGCAATGTAATAGCTTAAAAGAGTTACAGCATCCTGTTTATGGAAAATCTTATTTAAAACTTGCAGACACAAATCCTATAGAATTATTAAAAGGTGAAAAACCGATGCTAATTGATGAATGGCAAATGGCACCGGAACTGTGGGATGCAGTAAGATATTTGGTAGATGAATCAGATGAAGACGGACTTTATATTCTAACAGGTTCAACAATAGTTGATGAAAGTAAAATTATGCATTCAGGAGCAGGCAGAATAAAAAAAGAATCGTAATGCGACCAATGAGTTTATATGAAAGCGGCGAATCTACGGGAGCAATATCACTGATGGATTTATTTAATGATGAAGATTTAAACATCGACGGCATAACTTCAAATTTATCAATATCTGATTTGATATTTGCTGCCTGCAGAGGTGGCTGGCCGGAGTCACTAAACAAAAAAACAAAAAACAGCAATTAGCTATTGTAGCAAATTATATTGATATAATATGCAATAGTGATGTTTCCAAGATAGACGGAGTTAGACGAAATCCTCAAAAGGTAAAAGCTATTTTAAAATCTTATTCCAGAAATATTTCAACACTGGCAACTAAAAAAACACTTATGAAAGATATAAAAACAGAGTATGGGGATATATCAGCACCTACATATAATTCGTATATTGATGCTCTTGAAAGATTATATATTATTCAAAATATTCATGGATGGTCACCAAATATCAGATCACCAAATACCATCAGAAAATCCTGCAAAAAGGAATTCATAGATCCGTCAATAGCTGTAGCGAGCCTTAATTTAACACCTGAAAAATTATTAAAGGACTTTGAAACCTTTGGATTCATATTTGAAAACTTATGCATACGTGATTTATTGGTTTATTCAAGTTCAGTTAATGGAGAAGTATTGTATTACAATGATGACAGCGGTCTTGAAGCGAATTGTGTAGTATATTTAAGTGATGGAAGATATGCATTAATAGAATTTAAATTAGGAAACAGGGAAATTGATAAGGGAGCAGAAAATTTACTTAAATTAAAAAAATTAATTAAAAATAGTGTTAAAAACAAAAAAATTGATTTGGAAGAACCAAGTTTTTTAGCTGTTATAACTGGTGGTGAAATGGCATACACTAGAGATGACGGTGTAAAAGTTATACCGATTGGATGTTTGCGATAAATGTTTTTCTGGATTAATTGGTGAGATATATTATTTGAATATGCTTTTGTTAATTATTGCAGCGGTTACGAATGTCTATTAGGGCATGGTTTTTGATTAACCTATCTTTTTTTTTTAAATCACTACAATTTTATTATTTCGTATCAATTTTTCAAAATCACTTAAACAAACTATATATACTTATTGAACTTAATATTAAAATGTTTAGTGTGATGATATATATTTTAAAAATAAATCTTGAGGAATGTTTAGATGGAAATTTAGATAGGTTTAACTGCAAATAAAATTATTTAAGTTAGGATAATGAATTTTGAGTAATATTTTATTATTTATTCAGCAATATCTTTATCAAAAATATATTTTTGATTTTAATTAAATATTATAGGTATTATTTATAAATTTAGTTTAATTTAAATTTGTTATCTGTAATTTAATTATTTTTTATTCTTTTTAATATTTTTTGCAATAAAAAATAAAAAAATTTATATTATTTTTATTACAAAATATTATTAGATATTTATAGGAGGCATAAATATGGTGGTTGATAATAAAATTGTTGGAGAAAGGATGGAATTTTTAAGGGAGAATATGGGAGTAAGTCAAAAAAATTTAGCAGAATATTTAGACATATCTCAACCATATTTATCTCAAATAGCTGCTGGAAAAAAGACCAATGTCTTTAACAATTTTAGATAAACTTTGTGCATTATTTGGATGTAGTGAACAGTATCTTTTGGGTTTAGATGATAGCTTTCATCCAAAGTCTTATGCATTTCGTAGTAAAAAGATTGATGTTGCGGATTTAAAATGTATTGCATCAATAAATAAGATATATAAAAATTTGAAATATTTACATAAAAAACAAAAAGAATTGGGGGTTAACTTGAAATCTGATTTGGAATTAAATTCTTTGGCTGTTGATTTAAGAAAAGATTGGGAAATTGATGCTTATGGGCCTTTAGATATTTTTTCAATTGTTTTGTCTAAATTTTCTAAATTATCAATATTGATTTATCCTATGTCTAAAAATACTAGTGGTTTGTGTATTAATGAAGAAAATATACCTATTATTGGAATTAATTCAAATCATTCTAAAGGTAGACAAAAGTTTACATTAGCTCATGAATTATATCATTTATTATTTGAGGATATTAAGGATATTATTATTTGTAATGATGATAAAAATGATTCTGAAGTTGAAGCAGATTCTTTTGCATCATTTTTATTAATGACTGATGAAGGATTAAGGAGATACATGAAAATCAATGAGATTAATCATTGGAATTTGAATAATATTATTTGCTGCTGAACAATATTTTCAAATTAGTCATCAAGCATTTTTATTTCGCATTAATAAATTAGGATTTTCAGTAGATGAATATAATAACATAAATTTAAGTAATGAATCTAAAAAAGAGGTTTTTGAATGATTTATATAAACCTGCTTTTAAAGAGGATATTCCTTTTGTTTTAGGCAATTATCTTAAGATGATTAATCATGTTGATGAATTAGGTGGACTTTCTGATGGTAAAAAGAGGGAATTATTACTTGATGGTTGCAGGGGTGATCTGGTTTTTAACAAATGTGGGAGACAAGATTTAAATGAATAATAAACCAGTTTTTTATGATACTGATTGTTTGTCTTCTTTTTTAGTAGTAGATAGAATTGATTTATTAAAAAAGGAATTTTCCAGCATAATTGTTTCAGCACAAGTAAATATAGAATTTTTAAATGATAAAACTCCAAAGTGTATATATGAAAGATTTAGTAATTTGGTAGATGAAGGTTTTGTCATTGTTAAAGATATTGATGTGGATGATGAAGTTATGGAATATTATATTACATTTATCACTGAAGATGATGATGGAGGTAAAGGTGAACTAAGTTCTATAGCATTTGCAATAGTTAATAATGGAATTCTTGCAAGTAATAATTTTAGAGATATTTGTAAATATGTAAAGAAGTATAATTTGCACCATATTACAACTGCAACTATTTTATTGGATTGTTTTAAAAAGAATATGTTTCTAGTGATGAAGTTGAAAAAATTTGGCAGGACATGTTAAAAAATATGTTAAACTTCCAAAAAATCATTTATAGAGTATTACAAATGGGACGATCCATTATGCAGTTAATCATAACTTAAACTTTTTTTATTAAAATTTCCAGAATCATATTTTTCCAAATTCTTTTTTATATAATCTGTTATTTTTTTCATAAAATTTTATTCAACTTATTTTAAATTTTAACTAATTTTTATTCACTTAATCTCTGAATTAAATGTATATAATAATATAGTATTTTCTACTAAAGTAATAATGTTGAATTAATAACAATAAATTTAATTTTATCGCAGTTGATTTTTTTTATGGCGAAAACGAAAGATAAAAACGAATGGGGAAGTAACCTGTCATTTCTGTTGGCTATGATAGGTTCGGCAGTTGGACTTGGAAATATTTGGCGATATCCTTATGTTTTGTACAGTAATGGTGGTGGAGCATTTTTCATACCATATATTGTTGCAATTTTGATTATGGGGATTCCCTTTTTAATTTTGGAATATGGTGTCGGATATAATTTTAAATCTTCTTTTCCAAAAGCGGTTAAAAAGCATTTCAAAGAAATGGGAGTATTTAGGTTGGTTTTTACCAGTAGCTGTTTTCATGATTCTTATTTATTATTCAGCTATTCTTGGTTGGGACGGATTTTATGTAATTATCTCAGCATTTAAAGGCTGGGGAGCTGATCCAAATGCCTATTTCACAGGCAGTTTCCTTCAGGCAAATGATACTTTAGGTGGTCTTGGTACTTTTTGTGCCTTTTGTAGCTATTGCAATGCTTGTAGGATGGGTTATAATGTGGGTTATTTCCCATACTGACTTGGAAAAAAGGTTTAGGTAGGGTTTCTAAAGTTTTAGTACCTTTATTATTTGCTATAATGATTTTTTATTGTACTTTTCTCTTTAACATTACCTGGAGCAGGTATCGGACTTGCAGAGCTGTACAATCCTGACTGGAGTCTGTTGCTTAACTTCAATATTTGGATGGCTGCATTTGGTCAGATGATATTTTCATTAAGTTTAGGTATGTCTATTGCATTTACCTATGCAAGTTATACCAAGGATGATTCAGATTTGGTTTCCAATGCATTGTGGGTAACTGTAGCTAACTGCGGTTTTGAAAACTTTGCAGCTATTGGTGTGTTTTCAATTCTCGGATATATGTCACTTCAAAGCGGTGTGGCAGTGCCTGATTTGGTAACTCAGGGAACTGGATTGGTATTTATTGTATATCCTACTGTATTTAATGTTCTTGGTGATTGGGCTTCTGTAATTGGACCGCTATTCTTCTTTACAGTATATTTGGCCGGTCTGACAAGTATTTTATCAACAATTGAACCTTTATCATTTTCCATCCAAAACAAATTCGGCTGGTCACGTAATAAAACCATGACTATTTTATGTGTTTTCGGTGCAGCTGTTTCAATGATTTATGCAACGGCTATGGGTTCATATATTCTGGGAATAGCCGATACATTTGTTAATCAGATAGCTATTTTAATTGGTGTTATATTTGAATGTATTATATTTGCTTATGGATATTTAAAGCAGAAAACATTATTCCTAAACTCAATGCAAAAAGCAAATCAATTAAATTAGGTAAATGGTGGCTTGTTGTAGTTAAATATGTATTGCCGATTTTCATTGCAATTGTATGGGTTGGAGGAATTTTGGAAGTTATCTCCTCAGGATCCATGTTGGAATTGGCTATTCTGGCTATTTTAACTATAATATTACTTGGTGCCACATTTATATTTACTAAACTGCCTGCAAAATCAGGGGAATGGGATGAAGTCAAACAGAGACTTTAATCCTATTTTAATTTTTTATTGAAGCTGATATTATGGCAAATGAAAAAAATGAATGGGGAAGCAATATCTCATTTCTGCTGGCTATGATAGGTTCTGCAGTTGGACTTGGTAATATCTGGAGATTTCCTTATGTTCTCTATAGCAATGGTGGAGGAGCATTTTACATTCCATATATTACAGCAGTACTGATTTTAGGTATTCCGTTTCTGATTTTGGAATATGGTGTAGGATATAATTTTAAATCTTCTTTTCCAAAGGCAATTAGAAGCATTTCAAAGAAATGGGAATATTTAGGCTGGTTTTTACCTGTAGCTATTTTTATGATTCTGGTTTACTATATTTCAATTCTCGGATGGGACGGATTTTACGTAATCCTGTCTGCATTTAAGGGATGGGGAGCAGATCCCAACAATTACTTTACAAATACCTTTTTGCAATCAACAGAATCTGTCAGAGGTATTGCAACGATTGTGCCGATAATAGCTATATCAATTCTTGCAGGATGGTTTATATTGTGGTTTATTTCACACAGAAACCTGGAAGACGGAATAGGCAGGGTTTCAAAAGCATTAGTGCCATTGTTATTTATCATAATGATTGGTATTGTAATATTTTCTCTAACATTACCTTGGAGCAGGTATCGGACTTTCACAGCTCTTTAATCCTGACTGGAGTTTGTTAGGTGACTTCAATATTTGGATGGCTGCATTTGGTCAGATTATATTTTCCCTAAGTTTGGGAATGTGTATTGCATTTACCTATGCCAGCTATGCTCAGGATGACTCTGATCTGGTTTCAAATGTTTTGTATGTTGCAGTGGCAAACTGCGGTTTTGAAAACTTTGCAGCTATTGGTGTGTTTTCAATTCTCGGATATATGTCACTTCAAAGCGGTGTGGCAGTGCCTGATTTGGTAACTCAGGGAACTGGATTGGTATTTATTGTATATCCTGAAGTATTTAATGTGCTTGGTGGCATAGCTAATATTATCGGACCGTTATTCTTCTTTACAGTATATTTAGCTGGTATAACAAGTGTTTTAGCATTGCTTGAACCGGTATCTGTATCTATTCAGAATAAGTTTGGTTGGACACGTAATAAAACAGTAACTATCTTATGTATTGTTGGAGGAGCCTGTTCAATGATTTATGCAACGGCTATGGGTTCATATATTCTGGGAATAGCAGATACATTTTTAAATCAGATAGCTCTGCTGATTGGAGTTATATGTGAATGTATACTATTTGCATGGATATTTGATGCAAGTAAAATCATCCCGTCACTTAATAAGAATAGTAAAACCTTAAAAATTGGTAAATGGTGGATAGTTGTAATTAAATATATTATTCCGATTGTTTTAGGATTTGTATGGATTGGAGGACTGTTTGGAGTTATATCTTCAGGTTCATTTGTGGAATTAAGTATTTTAGCTATTTTAGCTGTTATTCTAATTGGCTTTACTGTTATACTTAAGAAATTACCTGCAAAATCCAAAGATTGGGATGAAACACAGCAAAGACTTTAATGTCTTTTCTTTTTTATTTTATTTTTTAAACTTTCTGTTTTATAGTTTGAAGCATTATTTTTTGGCTTTACATAATTTTTAATAATTAATAATTCTGATTTTTCAAAATTAGCTAATTCAGCTTTGTTTTATAAGTTATTGTAACTGACTTATTGTTTTGGCATTTTAAACTTCCGGGATTTTCTGTTCCGGATAAAATGAATGAATAACTAAAATGTTAATTTTAATATGTAAAATAATGAACATTAATTAAAATTAACTTTAATTTTTGTACAGTTAACTATAAAAAAAAAAGTTATTAAATAATTACTGTGAAACTGCAGCGGCAGTTTGGCTGTAAGTTTCACAAAAATCTAAACATTTAAAAAAATCTATTATATGGAGGCAAATTCAATGGATATAGAATTTGAATTTAGCTTTGAAGAGGATGGATTTATGATTTATGTTAAAAAAATCAATTAATTTAATTTAATGGCTGTTTAAAATAATTAAATATCAAATTCACCTGTTGTATTTAATTGGATGATGGTAATATCTCTTTACCATTATTATCTTCTCTTTTCATCACTTATTGCTATTATTTATATACTACTTGTTTAATGTTTTAAGTAATTGTTAAATGAATTTCTTTTTTTTTTATATGAAAGTTATTATAAAATTATATATGCTATAAAGATATAATATATAATTCGTAATTATCAAAACAAAATTTTATATTGGTGTAATTAATGAATTATTTGAAAGTATTAGCAATACTTAGTTTATTGTTTATATTTTGTGGTTCAGTTTATGGTGCAGGTGAAGCTGATTCTCCAGATATTAACGGAGTTAATGCAGTTATTGACGATACAATTACTGTTGAAAATGCTAGCTTAACCTATGATAAACTTATCACAAGCAATAACTGTGAGGAAGTTGTTATTGGAGATAATTCTATTTGGGATGTTCCGATTAGGGAAGGTCCTATTGTAGAAAATGATAACACGTTTATTCCGGATATTACTTTAAAAGGCGAAAATGGCAATAATATGTCTTTTAATAATCCTGCAGATGTTTTTATCAATGAATCATTCAACTTCCAAATGGTATTTAAGAATTTGGGGGACGCTACTGGATTCCAACCTTATATTCAGTTAATAGCTCCTGATGAATTAACACATTTTACTGTTTCATATTCTAATAGGAAGATAGTCCCGATAAAAGTTGGAGTATTTAATGAAAGTACTTATGACAATACAACGGGTTTATACACATTAAGGGATCCATTTACTAAAAAAGAAGTGCACGGTCCGGCAAACAGTACTTTTTATATTCTTCAGTATCCTTTAGGTAGTTTTACTGTTGATGCTCCTGATGCGGTTTTAAATATTACTTCAGGTATCGGAGTATTGGAAATAGGAAAATTACTTAATTTTACTGTTACTCCTGTTTTTAGATATGGGAACAGTCCTATTGATGATCCGGTGAATTATCCTCCAATTTATGGAGAAACTGTCACAGGATGGGTAAATCCTGTTGTTGTTAAAATAGATAAAAGTTCAAGTCTTAATGAACATGAAACTGCTACAGGTTCAAATTTTCCATTTAGCTATTCTGTAAATATTAACATAGCTAATGGTGCAAAAAATTGAAAATATTACTATTACAGATGTAATTCCGTCTGATGTAATGTATTTGGGAAGTCCGGTTTTATATGATTCTAAAGGAAGAGTTATAGACTCTGGTTTATATACTATTGAAGAACCTGCTGGTAATAAAACAGGCGGAAAACTAATTTTAAAATTAAAGGAAGCTGTTGGAGATTTAAGCACCACAAGTATCACTTTAAAGTATAAGGCTTATGCTCCGGAATTTGATAACAGTACAGGTGACAACATAACCATTATCAATTCTGAAACTGGTGGAGGTGTTGCTGCTGCAAGTACTGTGGATATGAATTATACTTATGTTAATGATACTTACAATGCTTCAAATAGTTATAGCATATATTTAAAATCATTAGCTACTCAAAAATATTCAGAAATTTTAACAGGATCAGGTCAGTTACATCCTGTTGTTCCTCATAATTTAATTGTGTATAAAATTGATTTTGAAATTTCTGATTACTTTGCTTTTGATGATTTGGTAGTTTATGATAAATTTGACACCCATAAAGTAGGTTCAGCTCAAAAATTCTTAAGCGAATATGAACCTGTCCTATCAATTTATGGAAAAACATATGAATTAAATGAAAGTTATTACAGTGTTGTTTCTTTAGGAGATATTGATGAATCAGTTACATTTTATATTTCAAAATTCTTAAAGGATAACAATATAAGTACAAGCTTAAAAGGCGGATATTATACAAATAGAAGCGTTAATCAGGGTGCAATGGTAGGGTCTTTAAATTTTGTTGCAAAAGTTATTATTCATTATTCAAACGGATCTTCTGTTGTATCAAATGATTTGGTTATTAATCATATTAAAACATCAGCTACTGTTTTAAATACATTTAATACGGTTTCTGATAACAGTTACACACAATTAAGAGTTCCAAGTGTTACACTTAAGAAAGATATTATTGCAGTTGATGGTGAAATCATAAATGATACTGACTTTTATAAAGTTTATCCATGGTCAGAATATAACTTTTGTATTGGATATTCATTTTCCTACAGGTTCTGTAAACGATTTTATTGTTACTGACTTTTTACCAATTCCGTTATTTAACTTAAAAGGATTTAATCTGGTTAATTCAACTACTGGAGTAATTCCTAAAGGCGGATATTGGGCTTATGCAAATGACAGCGGATTTTTACATGATGAAAATACAGGTAAGGTTATTGTTCCTAAAATTGGTATAGATACTTTTAATAATGCACTTTCATTTAATTTTGGAAATACATTAGATAATATGGCTCATCCTGTTGATGTTAGGTTGTGGTTTACATTTCAGGTATCTTCAGAACCTATGGCAGACCAGCTTAATTTGGCTAATCTTGCTGAAATGAAGTTTAAGGATTCCATTGATGTTGTATATGCAAGCTCAAATATTGTACTGATGCTTACTAATGAACCTGAATTAAAAATTACAAAGCATGTAAATGACACAAAAATTTTAGAAAATATTGAAAATGCAACTGAAGTTGAATATAATATAACTATAACTAACACAGGTCATTCTGCTGCTTATGATATAATTGTAGCTGATGATTTTGTTAACAGAACAACTTCAAATGGAATTACAAAAGCTGATGTTAAATCTGTTAGTTTGGTTTACTCAAACGGAACTGTTGTTGATATTACTGCATTTAAAGATGACTTATTTACAAAAGGATATATGATAGCTCAGTTAGCTCAAAACACTTCCTGCAGTATTATATATACTGTCAGGTTTAGTGAATATTTAATCCCAAAGGAAAGTATTGTTAACAATGTATGGATTACAAACTTTGCAGCATATCCTAATAGTACAAACTTTGCAACCAACAAAGATAAGTATAGGGATAATGCAACTATTATAGCTAAAGGGTTAAACATTACAAAAGAGTTCATTGGATCTAATGTTACTGACAATACTGAAATACTGTTTGTTGGTGAAGTGGGTATTTATAAAATAACTGTAAACTTCCCAGACTTAAGAGTTTCAAACTTAGTTATTAAAGATGAGTCATATGGAATTAAGTATACTAACTTTACAATAACTACCAGTGATGGTGTTACTGTTCCTGAATATGCATATACAGTAACTTATACTTCAAGTGCTACTCATCCTGAAAAAGTTATTTGACTATTGACTTTAATGGTGACCTTGTACCTGCTTATGCTAAGAATAACCAATTAATTGTTAATGCATATTATACTGTTGTTAATAATGAAAATGTTATTCCAACTGGTGCAGACAGTGCAACAACCAGTAATCATGCAAGTATTAGTTGGACTAATAATACCTTAAATTCTGATACTGTTTATGTTGATATATATCAGCCTAAAATAGACATAAATAAGGTATTTGGACCTAATATAGTTCAGGGTAATGATGAGGCTAGTTTCACAATTACTGTAACTAACAGCGGTAAAGGTACTGCTTATAATACTACTATTACAGATGATTTAACAGAATTTATCAAAACCTTTGTAAATAGTAGGAGTGATATAGGTGTAACTATACTAAAAGGTAATGAAACAGGTAAAGTTATTTTTAATTGGAATAATGATGTAGCTACTTTGAATGTTGGTGAACTTTTAGCCGGTCAAAGTGTCAGTGCTAAATTTACATTCAATGTAAAAAATGATGTTGTTATTGGAAAAGAATTTAAGAATATAGCTAAAGTAGATTATTATTCTATTTTTAATGAAACAAAATTCGATGAAAAAAGAAATTACTCTAACCAGGCAAGCAGTACCCTACACACTTACGATGCTAAAGTAAATAAAACTGTATTTAATACAACTATTGTAAATGGTAAGGATAAGGTAACTGTTGGTGAAAATGTAACATACAATATAACTGTAATATTGCCTGTTGGAAAATACAATATTTTAAAAGTTACAGACACTCTTCCGGAAGGTTTAAAATACATTGATGGTTCAATTGTAGTTTACAAAGGAAATACTCAAAATAAAGCTGTTGAAGGTAAGGATTATACTGTAACTGTAAATGGCAATATTGTAGAATTAACATTTGCTTCTGAATTTGCAGATGAAATTATTAAGGAATATGGCGGTAAATTCAGGCATTTTTAAATGCCACTGTATTAAATGTTAACAATAACAAAGCAGGAGCTGTTAAAACTAATAAAGCAGTACTTACCTGGAATACTCATGAATCCATATCTGATGCAGCTGTCGGTATTGTTGAACCTGCCATAGATATTACTAAAAACTTCAATGTAGACAATGTTATCGGTGGAGATGTAATCTACTTTGATATTACTGTAACTAACCGTGGTCAGTCTCCATTATTTAATGTAACACTTAGTGACGATTTAAGTGATTTAATTAGTAAATTTGTCAGTGGTAGTATTAATGTTACATCTGGTGGTGCTGTTGTAACTCCGACATGGAATAACAATATTGTAAGCATAAATATTGCTGAACTTGGTATAGGCAAATCATTAACTTACAGATTTACATTTAAAATAAGAGAAGATGTAATTATAGGTAGTAGTTATACTAACACAGCTAATGCAATAGGTTACTCTGCACCGTCTAACGGTAGAAATTACACTGATGTTGCAAAAGACAGTTTTACCACCAAACTTCCGGTAATTACTAAATGGGTTGTTGATTCATCTATTGATAATGGTAGAGATAAGGTAACTATTGGTGAAAAGGTAATTTATGGTGTTAATGTAACTTTGCCTGTTGGTAATTATACTAAATTGGTGATTAAGGATACTTTGCCTCAGGGATTTGAGTATATTGGTGCAGGTGCATTTTATGCAAATGGTACAAAATTAGTAAATGGCAAAGATTGGACTGTAAATGTAAATAATTATGATATAACTATTACAATTAATAATGTTCATTCCAATGACTTTGCAAATGGTGTTTTGTCTATTAATTTGACTGCCAGACCTACAATATTTGATCCGTCCAATAAGGAAGGTGCGGTTAAAGTTAATAATGTGGAATTGTTCTTAAATGATGAAACTATGGGTAAGTCTAGTGCAAAGGTTACAATTGTAGAACCTACGGCAGACATTACTAAAAAATTCAATGTAACTGAAGTTGAAGGCTTGAATCATGTTTCATTTGATGTAATTGTTAAAAACAACGGTAAAACTCCATTATTTGAAGTGACTATTATTGATGATTTGGAAGACCTTGCTTCATTTATTGGTCGAACCTTTGGTGAAGATAATGTGGTTGTCAAAGTAACTGGTGCTGATGGAAATCAATTGATGCTAAAATCAAATGGATTGGTTCTCATGTTGAAATTGATGTGGCTCAGTTAAATCCTGGAGATATAATTCATGCAAAATATTCATTTGTTATAAGGTCAGATATCCAAATTGGAAGCCAATATGTAAATATGGCTTATGTTGTCGGATATTCCGCACCTTATCATGGTAGAATTTACTATAATGAAAGTAAGGATACTTTAAAAACTAAAATGCCAAGTATTACTAAATTAGTAATTGGAACTACACTTGGCAATAAAGAAGGCAACATTTTTACACCAAATATTGGTGAAAATGTAACTTATCAAATTATGGTAAAGTTACCTAAAAGGTAATTACACTAATTTGCAGGTTAAAGATATCCTTCCACAAGGATTTGAATATCTTGAAAATTCAGTTATTTTATCAAATGGTACTTTAATCAGTGATGTCAGTGTAAATGGAAACCTTGTAACTATAAACTTTGGAAATACTACATCTTACAAATATTCTGACAACATTATATTTAATTTATCTGCTGTTGTCTTAAATGATCAATCTAACAAAGCACAATCTATTAAATCTAATAATGTTGAATTATATTTAAATGATGATAAAATAGATAATTCTAATGCACAAGTTAAAATAGCTGAACCTAATATAAGTGTTGTTAAAACATCAGATAAACAAAAATATGAATATTATGAAAATGCAACTTATTCAATTGTAATTACAAATAATGGAAACGGAATAGCATATAATATCACAATTAAAGATGTGCTGCCATTAGGTTTAAAATACACTGGTATTAATTCAACTTCCAAGTCAAATGGATGGGTTGTTGAATTTGATGAAAATACACGAACATTTACAGTTAATGGTCTTAATTTAACTGTTGGTGACAAATTCACATTCACATATAAAGTTTCATTTGATGAATGGGAAATAGATGGTGTAAAATACTCACCAATTGGCCAAAACTTTATAAACTCAGTTAATGTAGCTTATGTTTCAATTAATGGAACAAATCCAAATAATAGGACATACACTACTCAAACAACCAAAGAAGTTCATGTTACTGAAGCTGATCTTAATGTAGTTAAAAACTGTAATAATAAAGTAGTTATAGCTGGTGAAGATATTTACTACACAATTATAATTACAAATAACGGACTAGATACTGCTCAAAATGTTAAATTAAATGAATATTATCATTCAGAATATTTAACTAATTTAGAATACTCTTTAGATGGTAAAACTTGGAATGTTTACAATAAGCCTATTGATTTAGGAAGTATCAGTTCTAAAGCTTCTAAAACTGTCTATATCAGAGGATATTTAGATGGAAGTATTGTTGATGATACAATATTAAACAATACTGTCAGAGTCAACACCACTACAGGAGAATTAAAACTTGAGGATAATGAAGCTATAAACATTAAAAATGTTACTACATTAGCTGAATTGCATGTTACTAAAGTTAATATTACTGAAGCAATTGCAGGTAAAATTATTAAATACGAAATAGTAATTACCAATAATGGCCCTTCATATGCACGTGATATTATTTTAAAAGATATTTATAATGATTCTGAATTAACAAATATGTTGTATTCTTTAGATGGTCAATCATGGACTCGTTATGATGCTTCTATTAATATTGGAACATTAGCTAATGGTCAAAATAAAACAATATTATTTGAAGGATTCATTAAAACAACTGTTCGTGGAAATGTAATAAATAAAGCGGTTATTGGCTCTTCAACAAAATTAAGAGATAATAGTACTTTAGAAGATGATGTTGCTGTAAATGTTAAAGGAGATACTACATTGGACATTACAAAAGTAGCTAATACCACTCTTGTAAATCCTGGAGATGTAATTAAGTATACTGTTCAAATAACTGCAGGAGGATTGTCAGATTCTTTAGATGTTATTTTAACTGATAATTTAAGTGAAATGTTCTTTGATGTTAGTAAGGCAACTTATTCTGTAAACGGAATAGACAAAGGTGTTTGGATAGGAAATGCAAACCTTGGAACCATTTCTTCAGGAATGACTGTTAATGTAGTAATTACAGTTCCAGTTAAAGCATATGTTGATGTTGGAAAATTAAACAGCATTACAAACTTTGCATCTGTAATTAATTCAGATAAAAAAGCAGCTAATGATACAAACATTGTTCCAATTAATGTAATTGATTTGGCAGTTAACAAAACAGCTAATCATCAAAAAACATATAATTATGGAGATAATGTTGAGTATGTTATTGAAATTGTTAACAATGGTCCGGGAATAGCTACTGATATTATAGCTACTGACAACTTACCAGAAGGATTGAAATTTATTAATGCTAATGTTCCGGGTGGTTGGACTCTTAGTATATCCAATAATAAAATCACAATAAATGGTGAAAAAATTAGCTAATGGTGAAAAAGTTTTAATTACTATTATAGCAAAAAAAAGCTGCAAAATCAAATGCAACCCTTATAAATAATATTAAAGTTAATGGTACTGGATTTGATTCAAACATCTCAAATAATAATGATTCTGAAACAGTTAAAGTAACTCCTTTGGTTGATTTGGCTATTACAAAAGTAGTTGATAATGCAAATCCATTATTTGACTCAATAATAACTTACACAATCACTGTTGTTAATAATGGTCCTGATGCATCTACAGATGTTGTTGTTAAAGATATTTGGCCGGCAAACGGTTTAAAATTCATAACATCAACAGGTACATACAATCCAGCTACTGGAATTTGGAATGTTGGTGAATTAGGTTCTAATGAAATAGCTACCCTTACAATTACAGCTAAAACAACAGCTGTTGGCAAATTTGAAAATAAAGTATCTGTTAATGGTACTGGTTATGACAGTAACCTTTCAAATAACAATGCAAGTGTTAATATAACTGTTCCGGATTGTGTAATCTTAAATATTACTAAAGTAGCTACTGGTGGAATAGTATCTGAAGAACCAAATAAAGAAGTTATTGCTGGTGAAAAAATAACTTATACTGTAATTGTATCCAATTATGGTCCTTCTGTAGCAACCAATGTTTATTTAACTGATTTATTCAATGCTGATGAATTGCTTAACATGGAATATAATTCAAACGGCAACTGGGTAAAATATAATAATGGAATTGCACTAGGGGACATTGATGTAAATGAAGCAGTAATGATTCTGTTTAGAGCAACTGTAAATCATTCTACAAGAGGTTTAATTAACAACACTGTTAAAATCACAACTGACATAAAAGATGCAAGAGGTAATTTTGAAGCTAATGAAACAGTCAAAGCTATTGATAACTCAACTTTAGTTATTAATAAAACTTCAAATGTTGATGCTATTAATCCTGGAGATTTATTCAATTATACAATTGTAATTACTGCTGAAGGTTCATCTGATTCATTGGGAGTTATTTTAACTGATAAATTAGATCAAAGCTTATTGGATGCTCAAAATGCTGTTTTCTATGTAAATGGAAATTATGTAGGAAAATGGAATGGTTCATATAATATTGGAACTCTAAAAACAGGAAATTCAGTAACTGTAACTATTGAAGTTAAAGCATTAAACAGTGCAAATAAAGATATATTCAACAAAGCTATTGTTGAAAATGAAGAAGGATTTATTAATGAATCTAATAAAACAGTTCATGTAAATACTGTTGATTTAGCTATTAACAAAACATCAGATAAAGTGACTTACAAATATTTGGACAATGTAATTTATACAATCGTTGTAACAAATCATGGTTCAGATGATTCATTTAATGTTACTGTTCGTGATATGTTGCCAAATACTTTAAGATTTATTAGTGCAAGTGGAAATTATGATCCTGTAACTGGAATTTGGTTTATTGGTCATTTAGCTAAAGGTCAAAGTGCAACTTTAACTATAACAGCACAAGCAATCTTCCCTAGAATTATTACAAATGATGCAAATGTAACTGGCAGCGGTTATGATGTAAATTTAACTAATAACCATGATAATATTACAATAACAGTTCCGGATTGTGTAATATTAAATGTAAACAAAGTAGCTATTGGCGGTGTTATTAACATTACTGGCGGTATTAAAAATGTAGTTGCTGGAGAAGAAGTTATTTATCAGGTACTTGTATCAAACCAGGGTCCTTCAACTGCAGTTAATGTGGTTTTAACTGATAATTATCAAACTAAAGATTTAACTGTTGTAGCATACTCTTTAGATAATATTACATGGATTCCATATACTAAAGGAGCTAATATTAACTTAGGTGACATGACTTCAGGAAGCAGCATACTTGTTTACTTTAAAGCAATGGTAAATGCTTCTACAAGAGGAATTGTGCACAATGTAGTGAATATTACAACAGACACAGATGATGTAAGGGGAATATTCAGTGCTGAAGAACATGTAAATGTAATGGCTAACAGTACTTTAAAAGTTGATAAAACAGCTGAAATTAAGGAGTTAAACCCTGGAGACACTATACATTATATAATAACTGTAACTGTTGGTGGATCTTCAGATTCATTGAACATTGTTTTTAAAAGATATATTGGATTCAACTTTATTGGATGTAAATAGTGCCACATATGCTGTTGATGGTGTAAACAAAGGAGTATGGACTGGAAGTCTAAGTTTAGGTAAAATAGCTACTGGAAATAGTGTAACTGTTGATATTTGGGTTAAAGTTTTAAGTTCTGCTGATAGGGATGTTTTCAATTTGGTTAATGTTACTAGTGATGAACATCCTGAAGGAAACACTTCAATACTACAGTTCATGTGAGAATTGTTGATTTGGCTGTTGATAAGCTGGTAAATAATTCTGTTCCTAAGTATTTGGATATGATTGAGTATACTATTGTTGTTGTTAATAATGGTCCTGATAAGTCATTTAATGTTACTGTTGGTGATTTATTGCCTGATGGTGTTAAATTCATCAGCTCTGATGGCCGATACGATCCGGTTACTGGTGTTTGGTTTGTTGGTGATTTAGATGCTAATGAAAGTGTAACTTTAAAGATTGTTGTTCAGGTTATTAAGGTTGGAAATATTATTAATAATGTTAATGTTACTGGTACTGGTCATGATACTAATTTAACTAATAATAATGATTCTGTTAGTGTTAGTGTTCCTGATTGTGTTATTTTGGATATTTCTAAAGTAGCTAATTCTACTGTTATTGTAGCTGGTGAAAATGTAGGTTATACTGTTGTTATAAACAATTACGGTCCTTCTGTAGCTAGTGATGTTGTTCTAAAAGATGTTTATAATGTTAAAGAGTTATTTGGATTACAATATTCATTAAACGGTAAAGATTGGTTCAATTACAATGAAGCTATTAATTTAGGTAATATTGATGTTGGTGCTAGTGTAACTGTTTACTTTAGGGCTAAAGTTAATGCTTCTGTTCGTGGTGATGTTTTAAACATTGTTAATATTATTACCAGTGTTGATGATGCTAGAGGTAACTTTACAGCTAATGAAACAGTTAATATAATTGCTAACACTACTTTGGTTGTAATTAATTAATGATGCTGAAATTAAGGAGTTAAACCCGGGAGACATTATACATTATATAATAACTGTAACGGCTGATGGATCTTCAGATTCATTGAATGTAAACTTAAGAGATATTTTAGATAATAAGTTGTTAGATATTAATTCAGCTAAATACTCTATTAACGGTGGTATTTTAAGTGACTTTAATGGAAATATTTATTTAGGTAATATGCTTACAGGTACTGCTGTTACTGTTGATATTTGGGCTAAAGTTTTAAGTTCTGCTGATAGGGATGTTTTTAATTTGGTTAATGTTACTAGTGATGAGCATCCTGAGGGTAATACTTCTAATGTCCGTGTTCATGTTAGGATTGTTGATTTGGCTGTTGATAAGCTGGTAAATAATTCTGTTCCTAAGTATTTGGATATGATTGAGTATACTATTGTTGTTGTTAATAATGGTCCTGATAAGTCATTTAATGTTACTGTTGGTGATTTATTGCCTGATGGTGTTAAATTCATTAGTTCTAATGGTCAGTACAACCCAGATACTGGTGTTTGGTTTGTTGGTGATTTAGATGCTAATGAAAGTGCAACTTTGAAAATTGTTGTTCAGGTTATTAAGGTTGGAAATATTACTAATAATGTTAATGTTACTGGTACTGGTCATGATACTAATTTAACTAATAATAATGATTCTGTTAGTGTTAGTGTTCCTGATTGTGTTATTTTGGATATTTCTAAAGTAGCTAATTCTACTGTTATTGTAGCTGGTGAAAATGTGGGATACACTGTTACTGTTACTAATTATGGTCCTTCTGTAGCAACTAATGTTGTTCTAAAAGATATATTCAACAGTAAGGAATTGCTTAACTTACAATATTCATTAAATGGTGTAGATTGGTTAGATTACGATGAAGCTGTCAGTTTAGGTGATATTAATGTAGGTGCTGATGTAACTGTGTATTTCAGAGCTAAGGTTAATGGTTCTGTTCGTGGTGATGTTTTAAACATTGTTAATATTAATACTGGTGTTGATGATGCTAGAGGTAATTTCTCTGATAATGAAACAGTTAATGTAATTGCTAACACTACTTTGGTTGTAATTAAGGATGCTGAAATTAAGGAGTTAAATCCTTTGGTGATACAGTTCATTTCATTGTTACTGTTATTGCTGGCGGATCTTCAGATTCATTGAATGTAAACTTAAATGATATTTTAGATGCTAAATTGTTAGATGTTGCTGGTGCTACATATGCTGTTAATGGTGTAAACAAAGGTTCATGGACTGGAAGCATAGATTTAGGTAATATGCTTACAGGTACTACTGTGACTGTTGATATTTGGGCTAAAATATTAGATACTGCTGATAGAGATGTTTTCAATTTGGTTAATGTTACTAGTGATGAACATCCTGAAGGAAACACTTCCAATACTACTGTTCATGTGAGAATTGTTGATTTGGCTGTTGATAAGTTGGTAAATAATTCTGTTCCTAAGTATTTGGATATGATTGAGTATACTATTGTTGTTGTGAATAATGGTCCTGATAAGTCATTTAATGTTACTGTTGGTGATTTATTGCCTGATGGTGTTAAATTCATTAGTTCTAATGGTCAGTACAACCCAGATACTGGTGTTTGGTTTGTTGGTGATTTGGATAATAATGAATCTGCAATTTTGAAAATTGTTGTTCAGGTTATTAAGGTTGGAAATATTATTAATAATGTTAATGTTACTGGTACAGGTCATGATACTAACTTAACCAACAATAACGCTTCTGTTAGTGTTAATGTTCCTGAATCAGTATTGTTAAATATTACAAAAGTTGCAAATTCAACAATAATTGTTGCTGGTGAAAATGTAGGTTATACTGTTGTTATAAACAATTACGGTCCTTCTGTTGCTAGTGATGTTGTTCTAAAAGATATATTCAACAGTAAGGAATTGCTTAACTTACAATATTCATTAAATGGTGTAGATTGGTTAGATTACAATGGATCTGTCAGTTTAGGTGATATTAATGCAGGTGCTGATGTAACTGTGTATTTCAGAGCTAAGGTTAATGGTTCTGTTCGTGGTGATGTTTTAAACATTGTTAATATTACTACTGGTGTTGATGATGCTAGAGGTAACTTTACAGCTAATGAAACAGTTAATGTAATAGCCAACACTACTTTGGCTGTAATTAAGGATGCTGAAATCAAAGCACTTAACCCCGGAGATACAGCACACTTTGTCATTACTGTTATTGCTGGCGGGTCTTCAGATTCATTAAATGTTAAATTGGAAGATATTTTAGATGCTGAATTGTTGGATATTAAATCTGCAACCTACAGAATAAATGGAGGTAATTTAACTGATTACACTCAAATTATTTCATTAGGAAATATGCATACTGGCAGCAAGATAGTTGTAGATATTTATGCTGCAATACTAAACACAACAGGTCAGGATATCTTCAATTGTGTAAATGTCACTAGTGATGAGCATCCTGAAGGAAATACTTCAAATACTACAATACATGTAAATATTGCTGATTTAGAAATTATTAAAATAGTAAATAATGCTACTCCAAATTACGGAGACGAAATAACTTACACAATAACTGTAAGAAACAACGGTCCGGATAACTCAACCAATATTAAAGTATCTGAAGTATTGGCAGATAATTTCAAATTCATTTCAGCTAATGCTTCTAAAGGATATTATGATTTAACAAATGGTGTTTGGGCAGTCGGTAATTTAACTAATAATGAAACAGCTAAATTAGTTATTACTGTAAAAATAGTTAAAACAGGATTTATTCAAAACAATGTAAGTGTAAATGGAACAGGTTTTGATCCTAACGTAACTAACAACAATGCTACTGTAAATATTACTGTTCCTCAAACAGCAGATTTGTCTGTTGTAAAAAATAGTTAATGTTGATAGGGTAAGTGTTGGAAATAGAATCACATACACTATTGTTGTTAAAAATAATGGTCCTGACACAGCATTAGATGTTTATGTAGTAGATAAATTATCAGATGCTCTTAAATTTGTTTCATATAAAGCAAGTGTAGGAGTATATGATCCGGTAACTGGTATTTGGACAATCGGTAATTTAACTAACAAAAGCAATGCTACATTGGAAATTACATGTATTGTTTTAAAAACCGGCGTAATATCTAATGAAGTATTTGTAAATGGAAGTACAGTTGACTTGAATATGACTAACAATTATGGTAATGTTTCAGTTACTGTAATTCCGGCTCCTGCTCCAGTACATCCTGCTGATAAAGATATTATGGATTCTGATGAAGTTGCAATGGGTGTTGATGCAATGGCAAAAACAGGAAATCCAATACTTGCTTTATTGGTTGTTTTAATCTTCGGAATATTTGGATTTGGAGTTTCCAGAAGGAAAAAAATAAATTTAAGGGATTTTTATAAATCCTTCTCTTTTTTTTTTTTATTTTAAACTAATTTTAAATAGTTATTTTTTTATTTTAAATTAATTTTGTCATCAAATAAAAAATTAACAATTATATAATCTTCTATTTATCAAATACAATTTTCCTGTAAAGATATAAACTTGCTTCTAACAATATTTATATATTTTCAAAAATAAATTTATAAATAATTTAATATCGGAGTTTTGTTTATGTTAAATGATAAAACTATTTTAATTACTGGAGGAACAGGTTCTTTTGGTAAAAAGTTTACAAAAGAGTATTGGAACAGTACAATCCTAAAAAAAATTATTATATATTCAAGAGATGAATACAAGCAATATTTAATGCAAAGACAATTTGCCCAACATAAAAAAGTAATGCGTTACTTTATTGGGGACGTTAGAGACAAAGAAAGATTTGCACGTGCTTGTGATGGTGTAGATATTATTGTTCATGCAGCTGCATTAAAAACAAGTTCCGGCTGCTGAATACAATCCGTTGGAAGCTATTAAAACCAATATTGATGGTGCTAGAAACATTGTGGATGTTGCTATTGACAAGCATGTTGAAAAGGTAGTGGCATTATCCACTGACAAGGCAGTTAATCCGGTTAACTTGTATGGTGCTACTAAAATGGTTTCAGATAAATTGTTCATAGCAGCAAATGCTTATGTGGGTGCTAAAAACACTCAGTTTTCAGTAGTTCGTTATGGTAATGTTTCAGGCAGTCGTGGATCTGTAATTCCATTTTTCAAAACTTTAATTGATGAAGGTCAAACTAAAATACCAATTACTGACATGAGAATGACAAGATTTTGGATTACTCTTGATGAGGCTGTTGATTTGGTAATTAAGGCTATTGGTGATGCTAAAGGTGGGGAATTATTTATCCATAAATGTCCTTCATTTAAAGTAACTGATTTGGCAAAAGCCATGCTTCCGGATTGTGAATTTGAAGATGTGGGTATCAGGCCATAAGGTGAAAAGCTCCATGAAGTAATGATAACCAAAGAAGATTCAAGGTCAGCTTATGAATATGATGATTATTATATAATTTACCCTGATTTGGAATGGTGGGAAGATGTTAATATAAAAGAAGGTGGAAAAAAGGTAGAAGACAGATTCTACTATGCATCTGACAATAATCCGGTTTGGTTATCTGTTGAAGAGATTAGGGAAGCTTTAAAAGATATAGATATTGTATACTAGGTGATTTTTATTTCTAAATTTTTACCCTATGGAAAACAATGTATAGATCAGGAAGATATTGATGCAGTTGCTGATGTTTTAAGTGAGGATTTCATTACTCAGGGGCCAAAAAAAATAACAGAATTTGAAGAAGAAATAGCTAAATATGTTGGAGCTAAATATGGAGTTGCCTTCAATTCCGGAACTTCAGCTCTGCACGGTGCTTATTTTGCATTAGGTCTTGATAAGGGAGATGAAATGATTACAACTCCCAATACTTTTTGTAGCTACTGCTAATGCTGGGCTATATTTGGGAGCTAAAGTTAATTTCTGTGATGTGGAAAAACAAACCGGAAATATTGATGCATCCAAATTGGAGGCTAATGAAAATACTAAGTTAATAACTCCTGTACATTATAGTGGAAATCCTGTTAACTTAAAGGAAATAGCTGATATTGCTGAGGATAATGATGCCAGAATTATTGAAGACGGAGCACATGCACTTGGTGCAAAATATGACGGCAAAAAAAATAGGCTCTTTAAAATACTCTGAAATGGCAATGTTTAGTTTCCATCCTGTTAAACATATTACAACAGGTGAAGGTGGAATTATTGTTACAAATGATGAGGAGTACTATGAAAGACTTCAGTTATTCAGATCCCATGGAATTACTAAAAATAACTTGGTAAATCCTCGTGACGGCGACTGGTATTATGAAATGCAGCATTTAGGATTTAATTACAGAATAACTGATATTCAATGTGCTTTAGGTTTATCACAGCTTAAAAAATTAGATTCCTTTGTTGAAAACAGAAGAAAAAATAGCTGAAAAATATAATGGAATGTTTGAAGACAATCCATATTTTGATGTTGTTAAAGAAAATCCGGACGGTGAGTCTGCATATCATTTATATCCGATTTTGTTAAAAAAAAATATGCAAATCATAAAAAGGAAATATTTTCAAAATTACGCTCTGAAGGATTAGGTGTTCAGGTGCATTATATACCTGTTTATTTACAACCTTACTATCAAAACCTTGGATTTAATAAAGGACTTTGTCCAGTAGATGAAGAGTTTTACAAAAGAGAACTTAGTATACCAATGTATCCTACATTAACTGATGAAGATTTAGAGTTTGTACAAGAAAAAACTTTACAAAGTGTTTAGTGAGTATTAGGAAAATGAAAATTGGAGCAATTATTCAGGCCAGAACCTCTTCAACAAGACTTCCGCAAAAAGTTTTAAAACCGCTACCTTTCAATAGCAAAACCAATGTATTGCAGCAGGTTATAAGAAGAGTATCCAAATCTGAACTTATTGATGAAATAATAATAGCTACAACAATACATGATGAAGATGAAAAAATAGTTGAAGTAGCTAAAAAAGAAAACATTAAGTTTTACAAAGGCAGTCTGGAAAATGTTCTGGAAAGATATTATAATGCTGCTTTGGAAAACAGTTTGGATGTTGTTGTCAGGATAACCAGTGACTGTCCATGTGCCGATGCAAATATAATTGATGAAATTATTAAAAAACATATAGACTCCGATGCAGATTATACTTCCAATACATTAACTAGAGGATTTCCAAGAGGAATTGATGCTGAAGTAATTAATTTCAGTGTTTTGGAAAAGGCATATGAAAATGCCACTGACAAATTTGAAAAGGAACATGTAACTCCATTTATCTACAAAACACATCCTGAAGACTTTAAAATAGTGCAATATGAAACAAAAAACGACAACTCTGATATTAGGATTACCTTAGACACTCCTCAGGATTATGCTCTGCTCTGCAGTGTTTATGATAATTTATATGATAAAAATGAATTATTCTCTCTGGAGGATATTATAGAATTATTTGACAATAAACCTTATTTAAAAGATATAAACTCCGAAATTACTCAAAAAAGGTTTGCAATAGTTTGGAAGAGGAATTGGCTGAAGTTATAAATTTATGCAAAAAACAGGATTTGGACAGAGCCAAACAATACATTGAAAAGATAATATGAATGTAATAATATTGACTGAAGGTGGAAAAGACTACGGTTTTGGTCATGTAGCAAGATGCAGCTCAATATATCAGGCTTTTAGAAAATTCTGCATAACACCTCAATTTATTGTTAATGGAGACAAATCAATTGATGCGATTTTGCAAAATATTGATTATACTATTTATGACTGGCAGAATATGGAATTTGCTGATGATGATATTGTTATTATAGATTCATATCATGCACCACTCGAATTTTACCAGAAAATAGCTAAAACAACTGCACTGGCCATTTATATTGATGACAATAATCGTATAGATTATCCTGACGGAACAGTTGTAAACGGAACAATCCTTGCAACAACCAAAAGAAAAGATGCACTGTACGGTTCAAAATACATTCCGCTTAGACAGGATTTCTGGAACACAAAAATAATTGATGTTAATGATGAAATAAGAAATGTTTTAATTACTTTAGGTGGAAATGATTTAAGAAATCTGACTCCTAAAATCCTGAATTTGCTGAAAAATGAGGATTTTGCAAAAAGGTCATCATAGGAAATAGCTTTGATAATGTTGGTGAAATCGAGGAGTTTGATGATGAACTGATTTATTCTCCAGACAGCAGGCAAATGCTTGAGGCTATGGAAAGCACGGATTTGGCTATTTCATCAGCAGGTCAGACATTATATGAACTTGCAAGAGTAGGTGTTCCGACAATTGCTGTCGGGGTTGTTGACAATCAGATAAACAATATTAAAAACTGGCAGAAGCAGGGTTTCATTGAGTTTGCAGGATTTTGGGATGATGAAGATTTGGGGGAAAATATTTTAGCCAAACTCGAGCTGCTTAAAGATCCTGATTTAAGAAAAAGAAAAGCAGAATAGAGCAATAAGTGCCGTTGATGGTAAAGGTTCACTGAGAATAGCTAAAACTGCTCTAAATAAGTATTACAGGAAAAATTCTGTTTTTAGAGAAATTAAAAAAGAGGATTGTTTTAAAATATTTGAAATAGCTAATGATGAGGAAGTAAGAAAAAGCTCATTTAATTGCGATAAAATAGATTTGGAAACCCATAAAAAATGGTTCAATAGGATATTAAATGATGATACAACAGGATTTATGGTTTTGGAATACGGTAAGGATATTATAGGTCAGCTGAGATTTGATTTTGATGAAAAGTATCCTGTTATCAGCATCAGCCTAAATAAAAAAAATATAGAGGATTGGGATTATCCAAATACCTGTTGAATAAAGGAATAAATTATATTAAAGAGAATTATAATCAGAATACTTTAATTGCTGACATTAAAAAAAGCAATGCAAGGTCAATTTCATTTTTTGAGGCTATGGGATTTAAAAAAAAGAATATGAAATCAGAAACGGCAGTGCTTTTAAGATTTATTTACAGAGGCTAAATTATGGAATTTAAAATTGAAGACAGATTAATTGGTGATGGACATCCTACATTTATAATAGCTGAGCTTTCAGCAAACCATATGAATGATTATGACATAGCTGTTAAAACGATAGAAGCAATGGCAAAATCTGGTGCAGATGCAGTTAAATTTCAGACCTACACTCCGGATACCATAACTTTAGATTGTGATAACGAGTATTTTCAGATAAAACAGGGAACAATATGGGACGGTCAGGTATTGTATAACCTCTATGAGGATGCATTTATGCCATGGGATTGGCAGCCTAAACTGAAAAAAGGTAGCTGAAGATTTGGGGTTAATTGTATTTTCCTCACCCTTTGATGAAACTTCAGTTGATTTTTTAGAAGATATGGATATGGGAGCATATAAAATTGCATCTTTTGAAATTACAGATATTCCATTAATTGAATATGTAGCAAGCAAAAACAAACCGGTTATAATCTCAACAGGAATAGCTTCAAAAGAAGACATTGATTTGGCCATTAAAACATGTAAGGATGCAGGGAATGATAAAATAGCTGTTTTAAAATGCACTTCATCTTATCCTGCTCCATTGGAAGAAATAAATCTTAAGACAATTCCTGATTTAAAAGAAAACTTCAAAACAGTTGTCGGACTTTCAGACCATACTTTAGGCAATGATGTAGCTGTTGCATCTGTAGCTATGGGAGCTAAAATAATTGAAAAACACTTTATTTTAGACAGAACTATGGAAGGTCCTGATTCAGACTTTTCAATGGAACCTGATGAATTTAAGCAGATGGTTGATTCAATAAGAAATGTTGAAAAAGCTCTGGGCAAAGTTAGCTATGAATTATCTGATAAAATGAAGGCAAACAGGGAGTTTTCAAGATCATTATTTGTAGTTAAAGACATTAAAAAAAGGAGAACTCATAACAAAAGACAATGTCAAATCAATCAGGCCGGGTTTTGGATTGCATCCTAAATATCTCTCAGAAATTGTCGGATGCAGGGCTGCTGAAGATATTGAAAGAGGAACTCCTTTTAAACTGGAATTTGTAAACAAATAAATTTAAATTAAAAAAGGATTAATATATAATTTTAAGAGGTACTTAATGTCATTGAATGTTGGAGTTATAGGTGCTGGAGCAATGGGAACAGCTATTTCTCAGTGTATTGCACCAAATACTAATAAATTGTTATTGTATGCCAGAAGAAAAGAAATCTGTGATGATATAAATGAAGGACATATTAACTGCGAGTATCATCCAAGTGTTAAACTGCATGAAAATATTAGGGCTGTCAATGATTTATGTGACCTGAAGGATGTTGATGTTATATTTTTATGTATTCCTTCATCAGTTATGCGCCAGACAATGGTTCAGTTAAATGAAATAGTTTCAGATAAGTGTATTTTTGTAAGCACAGCTAAAGGAATTGAAAACAAGACAAATAAAAGAATGAGCGAAGTTATTAAAGAGGAAACCGGAAGATCTGCAGTAGTGTTATCCGGACCGAACATAGCTTCTGAAATGATGAAAAACCTGCCTTCTGCAACTACAATAGCCAGTATAAAAAAAAAAGATCTGGAAATAGTCAAAAGTGTATTGTCAACTCCCAAACTTAAAGTTAACACTAATCATGATGTTATCGGAACTGAATTTTGCGGTATCATTAAAAATATTTTAGCTATTTCTCAGGGAATCTGTAAAGGAATGGGCATTAATGACAATGCTAAATTTGCAGTTTTCACCAAAAGTTATAATGAAACTAAATGTATTATTGAGAAATTAGGCGGAAACAGATCAACAGTAGATGATTACTGTGGATTTGGAGATATTATAACAGCATCTACATTAAATGTAAGTAGAAATCATACTTTAGGTATCTGGTACGGTCAGGGTGTATATCTGGATGAGCAGACAGGAGTTCTTTTGAAGGGAAAAACACAGCTATTGTTCTTAAGGAAATCTGTGATAAGTTAAATATTGAATGTTTAACTGTTAATTTTGTTTATGATGTTATTATTTTGAAGAAAAGTCCTAAAAAAGCATTTTATGCATTATGGGAAAAATTATAATTAATCTCATAATATGTCTATTTTATATTTATTTTTTCAGTTTTAAAGCAATTTTTCTATTTTAAGTTAATTTAAGGTTAAACAGTTTTTTATAGCTATTTTTAATGTGTAATCAACAGATTTATATATTTTTAAAGCTTAATAATATTGATTGTAAGACATATTTTTTATATGTGTTCTTTTTTGGTTTAAACAGAATATTTTATTATTTACTTATCTAAGTTAATAGTATTGAAAATAGTTTAAATTTAAGAGTTTTGTTTGTAAATTTAATTTTACAGGCTTTTTAGATAATTTGAGTATTTTTGATGAATTTAAATCAATTTGAAAATGTAATACAAAAGTTATATATGTAACACCAGTAATTATTTAATAATAATTAATAAAAAGGTTATTACATATTATATTTTTAAGGAGTGATTAGTATGGCTAAACCTATTGGAAAAACTCCAGTTTTTGAAGGTAAAGATGCTATTGCTGTTTTAAAAGAAATGCAAGAAACACCTACAAAAGAGGATAAAGAGTTCGCAAAAAGAAATTAGGAATCAAAGAATTGTTTTATTTTCAAGATGATTTTTTGTGAACTCAATTTTTTTATATACTTTTTAAATCTTTATAAAGGTTGAAGCATCTTTGAGGATTTTGTTTTATTATCATATCCATTTTATCAATGAATTTTTATCATTTTTACGATATTTAAATTTATTTTTTTCAACATAGAAATTAAATGCTTTTTGCATAGGCTTCTACAGTTATAAATCTCAATCCGACAATATTTTTAGATATATCTAATATACTTAACATTATGTTTCTAAAAATATGTGAACCTAATCCTTGTTTGGCATATTTTTTATCTATTGCAAATCTTCCAATTTTAATTGCAGGCAATTCATTGTTTTCACTGATGTTTAACTCATTGCATATTTCTTTTTTTAGTTTCTTCATCTTCTAAGATTTTTAATTTCATTGAATCTGTTAGAATTGATACATTCTGCTCTTTTATTTCCATTTAAAAAATTTATCAATGTACATTATGTTTTTCAGTAATTTTTAAATTTTATTTCTTAATAACTCATTATTATCTTTCTTTTTTCAGTTTCAATGCAATTTTTCTATTTTAAATCAATTTTAAGATCAGGCACTGATTTTTAGATAGAATTTATAGTTTTGCATATTTTAAAGCTTAATTTTAGTAATTGCAGAATGAATGTTTGGAAATACATTATTATAAATATAAAAAATAACAAAATCTAACTTTAATGATATGTGCTGCACTACTTGCTGGAGGTATAGGAACCCGTTTGGATGTTGGAATGCCTAAGCAATTTTATTTAATATCTGGTAAACCGATTTTAATACATTCTCTGGAAGCTTTCTTAAAAGTTGAAGAAATGGATGAAATTATAGTATCTTCACCGAAAGAATGTGTTAATAAAACTAAAGATGTAATAAAAGAATATGACTTAACAGACCCAAGAATCACTGTTATAGAAGGTGGAAAAAGACGTAGTGATACAATTTTAAATTCCATTAACTACACTCTTGAAAATGATTATCCTAAAGATTCAATAATGGTTACTCATGATGCTGCAAGGATATTTGTAACTCCAAAATTAATTAAAGACAGTATCCAGTATGCAAAAACAATATGGTGCAGCCAGTGCAGTTATTCCGGCTACAGACGTCATATTTGAATCTAAAAAGACGGAATATTAACTGACGTTCCAGACAGACAGTATTTGCTGCAGTCTCAAACACCCCAATCATTTAACATAAATCATTACATTGAAATTTACAGTGATTTGTCCGATGAGGAAATTGACAAATTAGATGAAGCTATGATTTTGTTTCACATGAGGGGTCATGAAATTGGTTTATTTGAAGGAGATAGAACTAATTTTAAAGTTACAAGACCATCAGATATTAAAATAGCTAATGCGATGTTAAGGGGATAAATAATGGCGGATATTGTAATCTTTTATGAACTTCCGGAAAGGGAATTAAATAATGCTAATCTTTTAAAAGCAGAATTTGAAAAAAGAGGATATTCTGTTGATATATTAGGTTATTATAATTACAGGGAACTTATTTTTCCAAGAAAATATAAACCTAAATTATTGATTGGTCAGGCAGGTTATAACAATAATGACATTGAAAGATATACTGTCAGATTCAAACCTAAAATCGATAAAATACTTAATTTAAGATATGAACAGGTAATAGCTAAAAGAATTCTTGATTCTAAAGCTCATTATCCAAAAGAGTATATGAAAAAAAGCCAGTCATGTTTGCTGGAGTGAAAAGATAAAACAGGATATGATGGCTGAAGGAATTGATGAAAAAAAATTTACCTGTTACTGGTGATATTAAAACAGATTTCTCAAATCACCGCTTTGATTCATTTTTCAAAACTAAAGATCAGCTGGCAAGTGAATTTAATTTGGATTCATCCAAGGAATGGATTTTATTTATTTCAAGTTTCACATTTAATGAAAAAAAGATTCTAAACGTTTAATGAGTATGAATCATAATCTGGATGATGGTAAATATATGCAAAAATGGAATGTTGAATCAAAAGCTATCGTAATGGAATGGTTTGAGAAATTCCTAAAAGCACATCCTGAAAAGGAATTTATTTACCGTCCACATCCTGTTGAATTCAATGTCCTTGATGAAGACTCTACAATCAGTATTTTAGATGAAAAATATCCTAATTTCCATTATATCAATAAATATGCAATTCAGGAATGGATTAGGCCATGCGATTATTTAAACACTGTTATAAGTACTTCTATTATTGATGTTTACTTGCTGGAAAAACAGTGCAATATTTTAAGACCTGTTGAATTAAATCCTGACTTTGATAATCCGTTGCTTGTTGGAGCTAAGACTATCTGCACTTATGATGAATTTGAAAAGTTAAACACGGATAAAAACACTGATGAATTCCCGGTTTCTCGTGAAATGATTGGTCAGTATTATGATTTTGGAGATAAGTTGGCTTATGAGAGAATTTGTGATTATGCAGAAAAGATGATTAATGATGATTCGTTTAAGCATGATTTCTATCCGAATCCGTCAAGATTCCACAGATTGAAGTTTATTATTAAAAGGTCTCTTGATGTCCCGAAATTAATTCCTGCTGTTATCAAGTCAGCTATTAAAAAACAAGTCATCCACATCTAAAACCAAAGACAACAGGTCAATTTATGAAAAAAAATGCTAAAAAAAATAAGGGAAATTGTAAATCAGTCTTCATAAGGGCCAAAATCTATTTTTTGAGTTATATGATTATATCGTTCAGATTCTGGAGGTAATTTCATATAATCTCCATAAATTTGTGTAAGGATGCTGTCAAGATTATTCGGGCAGTGAACTTCAACATCTTCAAACATTATTGTTTTTCCAGGTTTGAAATCACTTATTTTATAAATTTGGGGATGGTGAAGAGCTGAAATATCACAGACACATTCACAGTCTTTATCATTGTATTTGTCCAATAATTTATGGGTTTTATCAAATAATGATTCTCTTGAAATATTAAACAGCTTTAAAAATGCATGTCCTGTATTGGCTAATGCCTGAACTAATGGAGGATATCCTTTAAATTTTATAACAGACATTGCAAGTAATCTGTCTAAGACACGGCAACGTTTTACATGGAAGAATCTTTTTAATTTATTGTCAGGAACTTTGTCCAATACAAATATGTCAATGTCAATTCCCAAATCAAAATCTACCTGATTGACCCACCATTCTTCAAAAATAGTGTTTTTGAGCATGATTTTTGAAAATAAAAAAGAAGTAATCCTTTGTTTTGCTTGTTAAAAAATTATATTTATTGTTGGGTTTGGATAATGCGACTTTTTTTTAAACTTTTCATAGTCTTTTCTAAACATAATAATGTCTATGTCATCATCCCATGGAATAAAACCGCCATGTCTGACGGCACCTAATGCACTGCCTCCGTAAATAAAATACTCAATGTTGTTTTCTTCACAAATAGCTATAAAATCCTTTAGAATCATAAGCTCCAATTCCTGCAGTTTGTGAATAGTTTCATCAGAATAATCAGTATAATGCATCATTTTTCCTTTTTAAAAAACTTGTTAAATTATTATTTATAATTAATATACATATATAACTTTTCTAATGGAAATTTTTATTAATTATGTTTGGTATAATTTATAGTTATACAATTGGATAGGAAAAATATGACTTTTTAAAATTAGTGTGGTAATGCCTGTTTATAATGCTGAAAAGGAATTGAATGCAGCTATTGATTCAATAATCAACCAGTCTTTAGGTTTTGAAAATATTGAGCTGATAATAGTTGATGACTGTTCAACTGATAATTCCAGAAACATTATAAGTGATTATGCTAATGAATATGATAATATTGTTCCTGTTTTTTAGATGAAAACTCAGGGCTTAAGGTAAGCCACGCAGTTTAGGTATTAAATATGCCAGTGCCGATTACATTTCCTTTTTAGATTCTGATGATGAATATCTTAAGGAAGGTCTTGAAAATTTGTACAATACTATTTTAACTCAAGACTCTGATTTTGTAATCGGATCACATATCATTAATCTGGATGGAGATAAGGTTAAGGTTAAATTCCTCCAAAGTGATGAAAGATTAGTGAATTTAAATCCTTTGGAATCTCAGGAAATATTTGACAGCTTAAGTTTGAATTATTTTGTAGCTCCATGGGGTAAAATCTTTAAAAAAAAAATTAATTTTAGATAACAATATCTCATTCCCGGAAGATACTCTGTGTGAAGACACTTATTTTTATTTTAAGGCACTGATAAATTCAAACAAGATTTCTGTTTTACCAAATACTCAAGTTTATATGTATAACACATTTGAACATAAAAAACAGCCATTCATGGTCATGATATTAAAAAATTCAACAGATTTCTAAAGGGCATGTATAATGTCAATGATCTTCTGGAACCGGTTAAATTGTCTCACCATGTAACAATCGGGGAAAATATCGGAAGCTTGCTTTTAATATTTTCTAATTTGGATAAAAGTCATAAGATGTATGCGGTTAAAGAAATTTACAAGTTTGAAAAGTATTTAAACTGCAAAATAGATATTCATAGAAGAGAAATTGCTGTTTTAAACAATAAAGTTTTAAATAAACAGTTTAAACAGGCTATTTTCATTTCCAAACTTTATACTTCACTTTACAATAATCAGACAATAAAAAATCTTTACAGGAAGTTCAATATTCGGAAAAATAACTAAGTTTTGTTTTATTGGTGTGTTTGTAAATGGGTAAAAAAAACCAAAAAGAAGTTTTGGACTATGCCAAAAACCAGGAAGTTCAAATCTTTTAAAAAAAAGACAGGATAATGAATATTACTTAACTGAAGTTAGACTCAATAAGGAAATTAAGGAATTTCGGGAAATGTTCAACAGTCTGTCATATCCTTTGTCTGTTGATGAATATGATGATATGGATTCCCGCAGACTGAAAATCAAGTTTTTATTTTCCAAACAGGAGAAAAAAGTCTGGAATAAATCCGATAATCGCCGCCGCATTTATCTGGAACAGTTATCTTTTTTTTAAGCATGTTTATGTTAAATGGAAACATATAACTTATCCGATTTATCTGGAAAGACACTATGGGGTTCCTCACCATACTACATTTTTTGTCCCGTGGTTTTTGAAAAAGAAAGATAAAAAAGAAATTTATTCCTGTTGTAGCTAATGGTTTAGTTTAAGATAATTGGACTATTTATGTAATTTAAAGCTTTTACAACATTTATAGGTTAACACAAATTTAGTTATTTTTGGTGTAATTTGAAGTGGCAACTGATTTAGTTTTATGGTGCTTATTTAAAATATCTATTCGATTTTATAAAATGAATATTTTATCAAATTCTTTTTTAAAGTTGCTTTAACTTCGTAAAATTGCTTTTTAATATAAAAAAATACACTTACATATATTGGATTTTTAAGTTTTAAGATTTTAAATAAGTTTATATATACCTTAGTTTATACTATTTAATAAAGAAATCAATCAATGGAGACAATATTATGGTTGCTGAAATGTTACTTGAAATTGAAAATTTGGGGCTGATTAATAAAGCAAATTTAGATATTGGAAAGATAAATGTTATTGTAGGTAAAAAATAGCACAGGTAAATCTACTTCAAGTAAGTTTCTATTTTCACTTCTAACAGCAGCATCTAGTGAAGGAACTCAATTGGCAAATATGGATATTCATTCAAAATTTTTTTAAATTTTGTTCTATATTGGGGGACTAAAGGATCACAGGAAATGGATGATAAATTTAAACAAATTAGAAATTCTTTGATGCGTCATTCTGTTTCTTCAGAGCTATTTGATGATATTTATAGTAATATTGCACTTACCTTAGAAAATTATGATTTTAAAGATAAAGAGTTGTGTATTAATGATTTAAATGATTTATTTAGAATAATTAAACTGAATAAGGATGAATATTCTAGGTATATTACAGTTTTCAATGCTCTTATTGAATCAGAGTATGGTAGTTCATTAAATAGATTTAGTAATGCTCATATTAAGTTTCATGGAAATTATAATGGTGTTGAATTTAATCAAGATATTAAAATTGGGGTTGAAAAAAGCCAAAGTAACATCAGTAAAGATTTTTTGAATTACTTTAATTTTCAAAATGTTATTTATCTTGATTCTCCTTCAATTTTAGAAAATAATCCTCGCAGTTCTCAATATCATTTGCGAGTACTTGAGAGGAAACTTAAAAAAATTAAAAATCCTGATGAAATTTATAGTGATGAATTTTTTAAAGATTTAAATGATTTTAAAAGAAGAATTGATGAGTTAATTGGGGAAATTTTGAATATGTTCATTCAGAAGATGTATTTATATTCAAAAAAGATGATGAGACTTTTTCCATGGAAAATACTGCTTCTGGACTAAAACAATTAGCAACTATTCAAATATTGCTTGATAATAATGAATTAACAAAAAATAGTTTTTTAATTTTAGATGAACCTGAAATTAATTTACATCCGGGATTTCAAGTAGAATTTGCAGAAATCTTAGTTTTAGCTGCTAGGGATTTGAATATTACATTATATATTAATACTCACAGTCCATTTTTTGCAGAAGCAATAGAAGCATATTCAAGATATTATAATTTAATTGATGATACCAATTTTTACTTAACAGAAAAAGTAGATGGTATTGATAAATATAATTATAATTTACTTGATAATGATGAAATAATTGAGGTTTATGATAATTTAGGAAATCCATTTGACATTATTCATAAAATTAAAGTTCAGGCAGATTTAAAAGATGATTTGAGGGATTAACATGGCTTTTTGACAATAGTGATTTTGTTAATCTATTAAATTTTTATAAAGAGAATGATAATTTTCCTGATAATGCTAGGAAATCTTTTAATAAATTTAGTGAAGTATCTAAATCAGACAATGATGCAGGAGCATTTAAAAATCCATTAATCATTGATGATAATTGTATTTTTGATTTAGATAATATGTGTTGGAATAGTCATTTGAAGAATAATGGCTCTGTTAAAAGCAATCGCCCATTATCTGTAGATGCTTTGCATTTCAAAAATGGTAGGTTTTATTTAATTGAATTTAAAGGAACTTTTAATTCTACTTTGAATTTAGAAGAAATCATGGATAAATGTATTGAAAAAAAGTGGATGATAGTGATTTGGCTGGTGCTCTTGAGAGTATTAAAAATAGGTATGATGATGAGATATTATGTAATTTGAAAATCAAACCTTCTGATTCATTGTTTTTAACATTACCTCAAATTTACAAATATTATTGTGAAAAAAAGGATATAAAATATAATAAAGAAGAATTCCTTTCATGGCTGTTAAATGTTCCAAAAAGATTATATGTTGTATTTTTGAATGATATTCATGATAGTAAAAGAAATGAAAGTAAAAGTTATAAATATTTGAGAATGGATAAAAAACTAAAAAAAAGATATGCTCCATTTAAAGAACTTGCAAATATGGAAAATTCAATTGTTACTCAAGATGAGTTTAGAGAGGGATTTATGAGAGAGTTTTTTAATTAATTTGTATATTTTTTGATAATGGGTTTAATTATGAATTTTAAATTAAAAAATTACTTTTTACATAATGTTTTAACTCCTCAGATGTATCTAGAAGATATTTATCTTAATAATAATCATCCTGAGCATCAAAATCTTAAAGAAGATTTGGATATCTTAGAAGAAGAAGATGTTTTAAAATATTATAAAAAGCATGAAACACAAATTAATTTTTTAAACAAAAAAAAATTCCTGATGTTATGGTATATTCAAGGATATGGTTATTAGGTGAATTAATTGCTGATTCAATATTTGAAGATAGACTTAATGCATTATTAAATAATAAACCTTATGATTTAAAAAGAATTTAATGATATTTGTGATGATGAATTTTTAATTGATGTGAAGAAATCAAATATTAAATTTTCAGATTCTATAATTATTAACAATAATAAATATGGATTATGTTTGCCAATTAATGCATTTAATTCATCATATTGGATAACTCAAGAATTAAATAAGTTAAACTTAAATAAAGTAGATTTAAAAATTAGAGTAGATCCTTTTTTAAGAAATTTTGATAATATGTTCTATTCAAGCACTGTTTTTTCAAAACCATTAAATTGGAATGATATTATTAATTTAAGAAATGAAGATAAAGGTTCGTTTCAAAATTATCAAACCAACGAATTAACCGAATATTTATGGAAACCTAGAAAAGAAAATGAAGTTGTTTTCACATGTGAGGAATTGCCCTCAAAAGAAAATATACATTTAAGGGGAGTAGATATTTTCATGCAATTTTTTGAAAAAGATACGGGCAAATTTAAACATTGTGATGGTTCGATTATCATTTATGATAAGAAAAAATTTGACAAAAGGTATAAGTTATCCATTAATAATAAAGTTAATGATATTGGTAAAGAAATTAAATTATTTAGAGTTGATGGTGTTATTCCAAAAGAACAATTCATGCCATTAGTAACTAGTTATTTTTATTGGAATTATGATTTATTATGTTATTTTTGTAAAAATTTGGTAAAGTAGTTTATAGAAATAATGTATGTTGATTATTGATTCTATCTATAAAAATTATGTTCAAGAAATTCAAGTTTTTTTTAAAATAAAACATCTATATTTATCTTTTAAATAGAAAATTAAGAACAAATGCCTATAAAATAAGCAAAATAAGGAAAAATATCAAATCTAATTTATTGATAAAGCCATTTCAATAGATATTTTTTATCTGAAACTTTTCTGTGAGGGTATCTTATGGATTTAATGGCCTCTTTTTTAAAAAAATATTCAAAATAACCATAGAGAAAATAAAAAAGAGTTTTTTAATTTTTTATCTAAGTTAAAAATTTATTTTCAGTTAACACAAATACATTCCAACATTTTATTAATAAATATAAATAATAGTAGCTAACTTGAATTTAACCAATAAGTTATATAGTATTTTAATCAGAATTATACATAATATAAATTTAAAAATTACTTGTTGATATCATGGATAAAAAAGAGTTAATTAATAACGGTAAAGTAAAGAGTGTATATACTACTGATGATGAAAATGCAGTTATCATTGAGTTTAGAGATGATATGACTGCAGGTGACGGTGCAAGAAAAGAAGTGATGAATAAAAAGGTTCTTATAACGCACTTATTTCCACTAAACTTTTTAAAGTATTGGAAGAAAACGGTATTAAAACACAGTTTATTGATTTGCCTGAAACTAATGTTATGGTAGCTAAAAAAATTGGAAATGATACCTATTGAGGTTATTGTTAGAAATATAGCTACAGGCAGTTTAATTCGTAAATATCCAATAGCTGATGGTACTAAATTAGACCCCCCTATTGTTCAAATGGATTTTAAAGCAGATGAATTCCATGACCCTATGCTTAATGATTCCATTATTAAAGCTTTAGGATTAGCTACTCAGGAAGAAATTGATGAATTAACCGAAAAAGCATTAAAAATTAATGAAGTTTTATCTGAATTCCTTTTAGAAGCTGGAATTATCTTGGTTGATTTCAAAGTTGAATTCGGTAAAGATAAAAACGGCGAAATTATTTTAGGTGATGAAATTAGCCCAGACGGATGCAGGTTATGGGATAGTGAAACCTTGGATATGTTGGATAAGGAATTGTTCAGAAAAGGTAAAAAGACAATGAAGTTATGGACGCTTATGTGGAAGTTTATAACAGAATTATCCCTGATGACGAGAAAATAGAATTGTAAGGAGTTTTTAGAAATGATTTTTGATATTGAAGTTAAAGTATCTCTTAAAGAAGGTATGTTAAACCCGGAAGCTACAACTATTGAAAGGTCTCTTGCTTTTACTTGGTTATGATGTTAAAGATGCTAAAACTGTAGACATCATTAAATTCCAAATGGAAGGAGAAGACAGGGAAGCTATAAGGGAAGACGTTGTAGACATGTGTGAAAGATTACTCTGTAATCCTGTAATTCATAATTATAAAATTACTGTTATTCCACAAAACTCTGCTTGTGGGGCTTAAGGGGTTTTTATAATGAAAATTGAGTAATTAGATTTCCGGGAACCAACTGTGATAGGGATGTGGCCAGAGCTATTGAACTTGCAGGTTTAACTCCTGAATATATCTGGTGGAATCAGGAAGATTTAACAGATTTTGACGGTATTGTAATTCCTGGGGATTTTCTTATGGTGATTATTTAAGAGCAGGTGCTATGGCTTCCATCACTCCTGTTATTGATGGTATTAAAGCATTGGTTAAAGAGGAAAAACCTGTTTTAGGAATATGTAACGGGGCTCAAATTCTTGGTGAAATAGGTCTTGTTCCATAGGTGTTTTCATAACTAATGAAAATCCTAAATTTAACTGTGAATGGGTTGATTTGAAAGTCGGAACTGCAAGAACACCTTTTACAAAATCATTTAAAAAGGTCAGACTTTACAGATTCCAATAGCTCATGCAGAAGGAAGGTTTTACACAGAGGATATTGATTTATTAAAAGATCAAGATCAGATAGTTTTACAATTTAAAGATAAAAATCCTAATGGTTCTATGGAAGCTATTACCAGTGTTTGTGATGAGTCAGGTCTTGTTTGTGCAATGATGCCTCATCCTGAACGTGCTTGTGAAGAAATATTAGGTTCTAGTGACGGGTTAAACTTTTTTAAAGGATTTTTATAAGTGATTTAGATGGTAGTTTATTTAGTGGGTGCAGGTCCTGGAGATGCTGATTTAATAACTCTTAAAGCTATAAAAGCTCTAAATAAAGCAGATGTTGTTTTATATGATTATCTGGCTAATGATGAAATTTTAGAGCATGCTCCAAAGGATGCCAAAAGATATATGTTGGTAAGAAAGCTGGAGAACATTATAAAACACAAGACCAAATTAATAAATTGATTGTCGAGCAGGCTAAGGAAAATGACACTGTTGTTCGTCTTAAAGGAGGAGATCCTTTTGTTTTTGGTCGTGGAGGAGAAGAAATATTAGCTTTAATGGAAAATGATATCAAATTTGAAGTAATTATGGTGTAACATCAGCTATTGGAGCGCCAACATCACTTGGGCTACCTGTAACTCATAGAGCTATAGCTACCTCTGTAACATTGGTAACTGGTCATGAAGATCCTACTAAAAAGGAAAGTCAGGTTAAGTGGGATTATACTGCAGATACATTAGTTATATTAATGGGTATAGGTAATATTAAAAGAGAACACAAGTGAAATTATGAAGTACCGTTCAGGAGATACACCTGTTTGTGTTATAGAAAGCGGTACTCTTCCAGATGAAAATGTGATTTTCGGAACTCTTGAGAATATAGCTGATAAGGAAATTAACACTCCTGCTATTTTGATTATTGGAGATGTAGTAAGTCTTTATAAAGACATTTATAATTATTGAGGTGTAACAATGTGTGGGATTGTAGGTTGCATATTAAAAAACAATAAAAATGCAGCTCCTGTTCTTTTTAGATTGTATATCTAAATTGGAATATAGAGGTTATGATTCAATAGGTATCGCTACAGTTAGTGATGGTATTAACATTAAAAAGATAAGGGGAAATTAAAGAGGTTGATTCTAAATTAGATTTGGCTGATATGCCGGGTCATTATGGTATTGCACATGTTCGCTGGGCTACTCATGGTGATCCAAATAAAATTAATGCTCATCCTCATACTGATGAAAATGAATCAGTAGCTGTAGTTCACAATGGTATTATTGAAAATTATTTGGATATTAAATCTCAGCTTGAAGAAGAAGGCCATGTATTTAAATCAGATACTGATACTGAGGTTATTCCTCATTTAATAGAAAAATATATGGACAAAGGATTTGATTTGGAAGATGCTGTACGTGAAACAATCGGAATAATTCACGGAGCTTATGCAATAGCTGCTGTTAGTAAAAATGAACCTGATAAAATAATAGCTACCCGTAAAGACAGTCCTTTAATTGTCGGTATTGGTGAAGACGGATATTACCTAGCTTCTGATTCTCCGGCTATACTGGAATATGCAAGAGACATAATCTATCCTGAAAAAGGGGAACTGGTCATTATTGATGAAAATGAAATAGTGGTCAAGGATGAATTTGACAATGTTATAGAAAAAGAAATTGAAACTATTGACTGGACTCCTGAAATGGCTGAAAAGGAAGGTTATGACTATTTCATGATTAAAGAAATCAATGAACAGGCTACAGCAGTTAGAAACACTTTAACTGAAAGGGATAATATTCAGGAAATTATTGATGATTTGGGAGATATTTCAAGAATCTGTTTTGTAGCATGTGGTACATCTTTCCATGCTTCTATAACTGGTAAATATCTTTTTAGAATCTTTGGCAGGTATTCCGACTGATGTTATTTTAGCTTCTGAATTTAAATACTCTGCAAATACATTAAACGAAGATACTTTAGTTATTTTCATATCCCAATCAGGTGAAACAGCAGACAGTCTTAAGGCACTGGATTTAGCTAATGAAACATCCAAAACTTTAGGTGTAGTTAATGTAGCAGGTTCAGCTATTACAAGGCGTGCTGATTATGTGATACAAACTCAGGCAGGTCCTGAGATTGGAGTTGCTGCAACCAAAACTTATGTAAGTCAATTGACTGCTATTTATTTATTTGCAGCATTAATAGCTAAAGATGAAAAATTGCTTGAAGATATCTACAAGGTCCCTGATTTCATTGAGGAGCTACTGAAAGAAGTTGATTCAATTAAGACAATGTCTAAAAAATATAAGTTTGCCCGTGACTTTTTTTTCTTTATTGGAAGAGGATATTCTTATCCTATAGCTTTGGAAGGAGCTTTAAAACTTAAAGAAATTACCTATATTCATGGTGAAGGTTATGCTGCAGGTGAACTTAAACATGGGCCACTTGCACTTATTGATGAGGGAATTCCTGTTGTTGTAATACTGCCTCCTGGAGAAAACCACAGAAAAACAATGAGTAATTTGGAAGAAGTTAAATCCCGTGGTGCAGATATTTTAGCTATCGGTTCTAAGGATGATGAAAGACTAAAACTAAAGTCTGATGATTTGTTTACTATAGACAGTGATGTTAATGAAGTTATTGCACCTTTAGTTTATATAGTGCCATTACAATTGCTGGCATATTATGTGGCTGTTGAAAAAGGTTTGGATCCTGATAAGCCTAAAAACTTAGCTAAATGTGTAACAGTGGAGTGAGATTTATGATTTCAATTTTTAAACTTGATGGAGAAGAATCTAAAGCTATTTTTGCTTTGGAATTTAACGAAACTCCATATTTATTTTTATATTTCAATCAGGAATGGGTTAATGAAACTGACCCTGAAGTTAAAGCTCTAAAAGAAGAATATTCTAAAACAATGGATTTAAACGATTTAAAAGATTTGGAGTTAGGTGAAAGTATTGATTTTGATGATGGTGTCATACTTTGCTTATCTAAATTTGAAAATCCGAACTCCGGAGTTAAAGATATTTTATATTCCTATTCAGAACTTCTACTTGTAGATGATTAAAAATATGTTTTTGAATTAGCTATTAATTATATTAATTAAATAGCTATTATTTTACTATTTATTTTGCAATACTCTTATTTAATTGACTTTCTTTTGCATTATTCTAATACTTCCTTGAAAAGCAGTTTTTCCAAAATCTGTTTTTGAAACTTAATTTAACTATTTTGTTTGGTTTAATTAATTTAAATATTTGTGATAATCTAATTTTGCAGTTTATTTGTGTGTTTTTTATAATTTGGATTGCAGTATTTTGGAATCTGATTTAAACATAATAATTCATTGTTTTTAGATAATTTTAAGTTTAATTTTTATCATATTTTAATTTAGATAGTTAATTAATTGCTGTTTATTAAAATAATGGATTAACTATTGTTGATTATTAAAATAAGCCTTCAGATTAATTTTACTTTAAGCTTATTAATTTATTTGGCTCTCGTAGCTTTATTTGACTAAATACCTTAGGAAAATTCTCCTATGATTTTTAATTATAACTTATTAACAATTTTTAAATACTTACAATTATCTATATTTTTTTTAAGCTTTAAATTGCTTATTTTAGCTATTTTAACTTTATTTGAGCTTATTTTGAAATTCAAAAGCTTTTTATAAGAAAAGATAAAAACAATATACACACAAGAAAAAAAATATTTCTTGATTCATAAGAGGTGGACTTATGTTTGGCAATAAAATGAAGATATTTTTAATAACACTTTGTTTCATGTTGTCTGTATCTGCAGTTGGTGCGGCTTCAGATGTTGGTAATGGGGTGTCATTTGATGACGATGCTGAAACAGGTGATTTGGATGTTGATCCTCCATCGGGGATTGATGATATAAATAATGTAACTTATTCTAAATCCGAAGATACTCGAGAACCGGTTATTTATGGTGAAGACCTTTCAATGTATTATAAAAACGGAAGCCGGTATGAAGTATCTATATATCAGGATGGTAAACTTATAAATTCTCAAAATAATGATTCTAAAGTAATTTTCAATGTTAATGGTGTGAATTACACAAAAGAATTGGTAAACGGTAAAGCTTCCATAGGGATTAACTTAAATCCTAAATTACACAATAACTACATTTTATCATTATACAGACGGATTAGCTACCAAGACCAATAATATTGAAGTATTGTCTACTATTCAGGCTAATGATGTTGTTAAGTTTTTTAGGAATGGTACTCAGTATTGTGCTAAGTTTTTGGATGGTTGTGGCAGTCCTTTGGTTAATGCCAGTGTTATTTTTAATATTAATGGTGTTTTTTATAAAAAGCAGACTGATGATAATGGTATGGCCAAATTGAATATTAATTTGCGCCTGGGTGTGTATATTTTAACTGCTATGCATCCTGACGCTTTGATGTATGGAAGTAATATTACCGTACTGTCTACTATTCTGGCTAATGATGTTGTTAAGTTTTTTAGGAATGGTACTCAGTATTGTGCTAAGTTTTTGGATGGTTGTGGCAGTCCTTTGGTTAATGCCAGTGTTACTTTTAATATTAACGGTGTGCTTTACAAAAAACAGACTGATTATGAAGGTGTAGCTAGGCTGAATATCAACCTCTTTCCGGGAAAGTATATTTTAACTGCTATGCATCCTGACGGTTTGATGTATGGATATAATATTACTGTACTGTCTACTATTCATGGAGACGACATTGTTAAGTTTTTTAGGAATGGTACTCAGTATTGTGCTAAGTTTTTGGATGGTTGTGGCAGTCCTTTGGTTAATGCCAGTGTTACTTTTAATATTAACGGTGTGCTTTACAAAAAACAGACTGATGATAATGGTATGGCCAGATTGAATATTAACCTATTTATGGAGAGTATATTTTAACTGCAATTCATTTAAACGGTGAAGAAAAAAGCAAATATTATTAAAGTATTGACTACTATTTCAGCGGAGGATATTTCATTAATTGAGAATAAAAGTGGAGTATTTGTACTTAAAACTCATGACGGTGCAAGAAATGTATCAATAACAATTAATGGTGTTGAATACATTGTTCAAACTGATGATGGAGGTGTTGCTACTTTGAATGTTTCTTTATCAAAGGGTAATCATGCAGTACTTTCCAAGAACTTGAATTCAAGAGAGGAAATATTCAATACGATTTATGTAATGGAAGATCCTGCTTTTTATTAAATACTACAGCATTTACGGTGTATCTCCTGATGGAAAATATATTATGGCTATCGGAAGACCTTCAGCCGCTGGTGAATTAAGCAAATATGGTTATACATTCTACAAATCAGTATTTGAAAGAATATGTCCATGCTGCAGAAGTGACAGACTTTACTGGGGAATATTCTGGGCAGGCAGTGAAACAGCAAACTGGGGAGTTTTCCCAGCTACTGGTTTAAAAGAGTCAGGAAGTGCAGAAGGTCATATATTCTGTGCTAAATGTGATGCAGATTTCTCTGTTATTGATGGTAAAAACCATGGTGGCGGTTATAAAAATCTGATAAAAGTTATTTCTACTGTCAGTTCATCGAAGGATGAAGCATACATATTAAAAAATGGACAAATGCCTTATTCTGCATTATAATCTCCATTTTTTACTTTTTCTAATTTTTCAGTCATGTCTAGTATTCTAGTTCTTGAATTGTTTTTCAAGTCTTGTTTTTCAGTATAATTTTCCTCACATTCTAAAATATAAAAGGCTTCTTTGGAAGTAGTTGATGGAATGTTCATTTTAGCTAAATTACGCTCAACACGTCTTTTTTTAATTTTTCATCTTCCATATTTTTAGTTAGAAAAATCGGTGTTTTGACAGCAGAGGATATTTTGGTGTTGTGTCTTGCATCATGTCTGACTTCTGCCCGTTTATCTAAAATAAAATCACTGCTGTTGTTTAGATTAGGGTCTCTAAATGGAATGCCTACATCAGATAAAGCTATTCTGATTTCATCGTTTTTTGGAAGGGATTTATCAAGAACTTCTGGATTTGGACTGGCTAGGGTTCCTCCCTGTTTTCTTCCGAAAATAGGTCCCTGACCAACATAAAATCCAGCTTCTATAAAACCTGCCCTGACTGGTGCAGAAGAAGTATAAGTAGCTATGATACCTCTGTCTTTAATTACACGTCTGAACTCCCTGAAGAAATCCAGAGAAAATAATTCAGGAGCCATATTTTGACTGAATGGGTCTAAAAATATTGCATCATAATAGTTGTCTTCCAAATTTTGAACAGTTTGTCTTGCATCTTCAATATAAACATTGATGTCAATATTTTCAGGAATTTTGCATTTTTCATAGCTAATGCCGGCATAATCCTGTTTTATTAATTCATTTTCAATAGCTTTTTGGTAATGTCATGTTCCGGAATTGGTGAGGGAACTAAAAGACCGCATGCAAGAGTAGCTTTTGAAATTTCAACCATATCAATTTGTAAACTGGAATCTGAGCTATTTTTAATAAAATCGGCTATTGCAGCAGATGAATTGTATCCAAGTCCTGCACAGATATCTAAAATAGCTAAATCTTCATCGTAGTTGAATTTCATAGGTTTGATAAATTTCTCAAATGATTCACTTATTGCACCTGTAGATGTATGAAGTGTTTCAACTTTGTGATTTATTTCCTTTGAATTAATGGAATATGATCCGTCATCAGTTAAAACAAAATAATCCTTGTTTTCATCAAAAAAAATTACATCTTGAATTAATATTTCCACTACTTCTTTTTTTTTTCAAAACAGCTGTTGACTAAATCAAAAATATCATCATTGATTACTCTGGCATTTTTTTTCATAACTCATTTTAATCTATTTAAATAATTAATTTTTGACTAATATAAATCTATTAGAAAAAGTAAAAATTGGTTTTATAAATCATTACAAGAATATGATACTTTAAAAAAGATAATTATTACTGATATTATTTATGATATGTCAGGTTTGATATAATTTAAATTCAGATTACTATAATTTTAAATACTGTCATGATACAATATTATGTGGTGACTTTTTTGGAATTTTTCAATTTTGATGTTGGTAAAAATCGTATATATAATGTGGATTGGCTTAAGACTATTGCAATACTTGCGGTATTGTTATTGCACTGTTCTTCGAAATATTTGCTGCCGGATTTTGTGTTTCAGCCAAATTGGTACTGTGGAGTATTTTTTGAATCACTTTCCAGATTCGGTGTTCCTTTATTTATCATGGTTTCAGGATTTCTTATTTTAAGAAAAGACCAACCAATTTCATCTGTTCCTAGAAGAATTAAAAAGGGTTTTAATTCCTTTTTTATTTTTTGGCTAGTAGTCTATGTAATTGCTAAATTTGCAATGATTTATCATTCATTTGATTTAATTCAATTCGGATACTTTTTAATTCAGGCATTTTTAGACCCTACTATTGTTTCAATCGAGTTTTGGTTTGTTTACATGATTATAGGGTTGTATATATTTTCACCGATTATTACTACATGGCTGCATAATGCCGAAATTTATGAAATTGAGTATTTTTTAATTGTATGGGCTTTGATTTCCTTTGTAGGATTTTCAAATGTTGATTTTTTATTATATGATTATTTAAAATATTTCACAGGAAGTATCGGTTATTTTATATTGGGATATTATTTATACATTAAACAAAAATCTGTTTTAAAAAATAAAAACTTCGGACTGGTACTGTTTGTAGCAGGAACATTGTTGTCATTTTTAGGAACGGTATTGTCTTCTATGGCGATTGGCGGACAGTCTTTATTATTTTTTAATTTAGGTGATGTAACTCCAAATGCCTGTCTTCAAGCTATTGGAATGTTTATAATAGTATTAAACACAGATTGTGAAAAATATTCTAAATCAGTTAATAATGCTTTTGTTTTTTGCAGTATTGGAAGTTATGGAGTTTATTGCTAATGTTTTATTTATTAACATTTTCGATAAAATTCTTTCATTTAATGTTATGGGAAATGCTGCACTGACTATAGTTTTAGAATGTATTGCTGTTTTTATAATCTGTAATATTTTTTATTAGACTGATGAGTAAAGTTCCGGTTTTAGAGAAATTTTCCGGAATTTAATCTTTTTTTTTTTTTTACTTCAATTTTTATTTTAAAAATGAGGAAAATTTATATAATTTCTAATTTAAATTTTATTTTAACTAATAAAATAAGGTTAATTAAATGTTTGAGATTAAAGCTAAAGATAATAGAGGCAGAGTTGGTGTTTTGAAAACTAACTCTGGTGATGTAAAAACCCCTAATTTAATGCCAGTTATCCATCCTCGTAAACAAACTATTGATGTTAAAAAATATGGGGCAGATATAGTTATTACCAATGCTTATTTAATTTACAAAGATGAGGATTTAAAAAAGAAAGCTGCAGAAATAGGGCTTCATAAGTTAATTAATTTTGACGGTCCGATTATGACGGATTCAGGTTCGTTCCAACTGTCTGTTTACGGTGATGTTGATATTACAAATAAAGAGGTTATTGAGTTTCAGGAATTGATTAAAACAGACATTGGAACTAGTTTGGATATTCCAACAGCACCTTTTGTAACCCGTGAAAAGGCTGAAGCAGATTTGGAAGTTACTTTGGAAAGGGCTAAGGAAGCTGTTGATTACAGAAATTCCCAAAATATGGAAATGAAATTGAATTCTGTAGTTCAAGGTTCAACTTTTCCTGATTTAAGAAGAAAATGTGCAGATGAACTGACTAAATTAGATGCGGATTTGTATCCTATAGGTGCAGTAGTTCCGTTAATGGAATCATATCATTATAAGGAGCTTGTTGATGTTGTAATGAACAGTGTAGCACATCTTCCGGACAGTAAGCCCCGTCACTTGATGGGTGCAGGCCATCCGATGATTTTTGCCTTGGCTGTAGCTATGGGATGTGATTTGTTTGATTCAGCAGCTTATATATTATATGCTGAAGATGACCGTTTATTGTCTGTAAGAGGAACTTACAAACTTGAAAATTTACAGGAAATGCCATGTTCATGTGAAGTTTGCTGCAACTACACTCCTGACGACTTAAGGGCTATGCCTAAAGAAAAAGAAGAGATTTAATAGCTCAGCATAACTTAAATGTTTCATTTGCTGAGTTAAGATTAATTAGGCAGGCTATTTATGAAGGTTCATTAATGGAACTTGTTGAAGAACGCTGCAGAGCACACCCTAATCTGCTTGAAGCTCTTCGCCAATTAGGCAACTACAGCAAAGATTTGGAGAAATATGATCCGAGAAGTAAAAAATCAGCATTTTTCTACACCGGTTCAGAATCATTATACAGAAGTGAAGTTTTAAGGCATATTCAAAAGCTAAGGGCAATGCCCAGAAAACGTGATTTGGTAATATTGCCTCCTTCACGTAAACCTTACAGCAAATATGTTTCAGGTAGCTTGGAAACTTTTATGTTTATGGAAGTGAACAGGAATTGGATTTGAACAATACTGATTTTATGGTATTGGATATTCCGTTCGGTCTTATTCCCCTTGAAATTGATGAAATATATCCATTAAGTCAAAATGAATCTCCAAGAACCTGGGATGTAAGCAGTCTGGAATTTATTGAGGACTTTATCTCAGAATTTGTAGAATACTATGACTATAAGGTCTTAATTCATTCCAATGTTATTAAAAAATTGGATATTGGATTATATAATATTCATTCACAGTCTGATGAAATCAGATATGCAAAAAGATGACCTTAAAAAGGTTAAGGCAATAGCTGACTATCAGTTTGGTGTCGGAGTAGGAGATGCTTTATTTACAGGCAATATAAAAATTGAAAAAAGTAAAAAACAGGTAAGATAAGACATATTTATGACGGAAAAACATTAATTGTAAATATGAGAGCTTCTGACAGCTTTTTAATCCTTTCAAAAGAAGGTGCAAAAAGACTCCATGCGGCTACACAATATCCTAAAAACAGAGTTGTAGTAAATAAGGACTCAGAACCATTTTCACTTGAAGGAAAAAGTGTTTTTTTGCCAAATTCGTCGTGGAATGTGATGAGGATATAAGAGCTAAGGATGAAGTTTTAATTGTAAATGAAGAGGACAAGTTGCTTGCTTATGGTAAGGCATTACTTGGAGCCTGTGAAATCAACGATTTCCAAACAGGACAGGCTATTAAAACACGTAAAGGAATGAAAAAATAAGGAGGAAAACATAATATGTCTGATAAAGTAAATACCGGCAACAATATGGAAGATAAAAAACTTATTAAAAATGCAAGAAAACCTGAAGGAAAATTAGGGCATGAAATACTTGACAGGATGAATAAATCTCATGAAACAATGGCCAGATGGGGAGTCAGTCATTTTAACATTGATGAAACAGATAAAATCCTTGATATCGGATGTGGTGGGGGAAAAATCTTGAACGCTTCGCTAAACAAAAATAGGTAAAGACGGATGTGTTGTAGGAATTGATTACTCTGAAGTAAGTGTTGAAAAATCCACTGATTTAAATAAACAGGCCATAGATGATGGCAAAGTTAAAGTCTTACAGGGATCTGTATCTGAAATGCCATTTGAAGATGAAAGCTTTGACATTGTAACAGGTTTTGAAACAATTTATTTTTGGCCGGATTTTATAAATGACTTAAAAGAAGTAAACAGGGTTCTTAAAAAAGACGGTTTGGTATTTTTCTGTAACGAAGCAGTTTACAGAGAAGGTAAAATGGATAAATATGAAGATTTAATAGAATTGTTGGATATGAAAATTTATTCTGAAGATGTTTTGAAATCAGCACTTGAAAAAGCAGGTTTTAAAGATTTTAAGGCATTTATTCAGGATGAAAATGAGTGGATTTGCGTAACTGCAAGAAAAGTTTAACTATTAAAAACAATATAATATCATTTTTCAAATACTCCTAAGGTTTAAAATTATGAATAAGGTTCGAACAATATTTGCAAATATGAGCTGGCTGATGATTTCCCAAATCATTACCAGTGTTTGTGCTTTTGTTTGGACTATTTTAACTGCACGTTACCTTGGAGTATCTGACTATGGTATTTTAGGAACAGCAACTTCTTTTTCTGTTATTGTAATTGTTGTTGCTGATTTGGGAGTCACTACATATATTACAAGATCCATTTCGGTGGATTATAATGTAGAGGCGGAGTATTTGGGAAATGCACTGTCCCTTAAATTAATACTGTCTGTACTCTATTTGGCAGTGGTTATTTTTATTTCCTATTTGCTGGGATGGGATAATTTTACTATTTTAATAACTTTCCTATTTGCAATTGAAAGTTTAATTAAATCATTTTATAATTTGCTTTTTTGCTTCATTTCAGGCTCACGAACAGATGAAATATCAGGCAATTACCAATACCTTACTTAATGTTTTGACTTTGGTATTTATTGTAATGATTTGCTTTACTGATTTCGGTTTGCTTGGAATCACCTTTGCATACATTGCAGCTAATTTAATCGGTTTGATTTACTGTATAGCTGCCCTGACAAAGCATATTATAGTTCCGAAATTATTGTTTGATTTGAAATTTTTTAAGAAACTGATAATTGCGGGAATTCCTTTTGCTTTAACTACACTGTTTTATACATTGTATTATTCAATTGACATGGTTATGATTACTCAGTTTTCAACTACCTATGCAACAGGGCTTTATAATTCTACCTACAAGCTAATTAATGTTTTGACATTGTTTTATACAATTTACTCAGCTGTTATTTTCCCGGTTATGAGCAAGCTGTTTAAACAGGGAAAAGACATGCTGCGCCTTAGCTTTGTCAAATCAATTAAATATTTGTCTATGATTACTATTCCAATAGCTGTAGCTACCTTTTTTCTATGCGGGGGATGTGATTTATCTTTGTTATGGTAATCAGTATGCTGATGCAGACAGTGTTTTAAAAATATTGGTGTGGACTGTCTGTTTCTTATTCGTTAACGGTGCATGTTCCATGATTTTAAATGCATCTCATAAGGAAACTTCCGTTACAAAGATTTATTCTTTAGCTGCAGTGTTCAATGCAGGATTAAATTTATGTTTAATACCTTATTTCTCAGCACACGGAGCAGCATTTGCAACAGTAATGACTGATATTTTAATTTTAATTTTAGAAATGTATATGATTAGTAAAATAAATCAGCTTCCTGACAGGCATTTGATTTTTGATTTGATTAAGATAATTATTGCGTCTGCTGTCATGGGCGGAGTATTTTTACCTTAGTTAACATGTCATTATGGTTAGCTATTCCTGTTGGTGTTATAGTTTACTTAATAGTTATTACTCTTATAAAATTCTTTGATAATGAGGATAAACTTATAATTAAACAGATTTTAGGTAAAGCTTAATATAGAAAACTGATATATATTAATCCTAGTAATTTGTGAGTTTAGTATTATGAGTAGGGTAAGAACTGTTTTTTGCAAATATGAGTTGGTTAATGTTTTCTCAAATCATAACTAGTGTCTGTGCTTTTGTTTGGACTATTTTAACTGCTCGTTATTTAGGTGTATCTGATTATGGTCTTTTTAGGTACAGCTACTTCTTTTGCAACTATTTTTTTGGTGTTTGTGCCGATTTGGGAGTTACTACCTATATTGTCAGATCCATTTCTACAGATTTTGACTCTGAAAAGAAATATTTGGGAAATGCTATTGGTATTAAATTAATATTGGCGGTATTTTACCTTAAGCAGTGGTATCACTGGCTTTATTTATATTGGGCTGGGATAATTATACTGTTGTAATCTGTTTCTTGTTTGCTGTGGAAAATGTAATTAAGTCATTTCAAACTGCAATGTATTCTTCATTAAGGCTCACGAAATGATGAAGTATCAGGCTATTACAAATACTTTGCTTAATGTTTTAACATTTATATTCATTGTAGCTGTTACATTTACAAATTATGGGTTATGGGGAATTACTTTAGCATATATTGCAGCTAATTTAATCGGTTTAGTTTATGCGACTTTGGCTTTATCTAAAAGATTATTGTTCCAAAACCGTTGTTTGATAAGGCTTTTTTGTAAAAAGTTAGTTATTGGAGGCCTTCCTTTTGCATTGACTAGCTTATTTTATATGATTTATTATTCAATTGACATGGTTATGATTACCCAGTTTGCAAATACCTATGCAACAGGGCTTTATAATTCATCTTATAAGTTAATCAATGTTTTAACTCTGTTTTATACAATTTACACTTCTGTTATTTTTCCCGGTTATGAGCAAACTGTTTAAACAGGACGGAAATTTACTGCAGTTTAGTTTTGTCAAATCCATCAAGTATCTGTCTATGGTTACTATTCCTATAGCTATTGCTACTTTTTTCTATGGGGGAGATGTAATTTCATTATGTTATGGTAATCAGTATGCGGAAGCAGGAGAAGTTTTAAAAATCCTTATTTGGACTGTTTGCTTCTTATTTATTAATGGAGCATGTTCCATGATTTTAAATGCATCCCACAGAGAAACTGCAGTTACTAAAATTTATTGTTTGGCTGCTTTGTTTAATGTTGCCTTGAATTTTATTTTAATACCTCATTTCTCAGTTTACGGTGCTTCAGTAGCTACTGTAATTAGTGAGATTTTAATTTTAGCTTTGGAATTATACACCATTTATAAAATTAATCAGCTTCCTGACAGACATCTTCTGGTTGATATTTTAAAAGTTGTACTTTGTGCAAGTGTTATGGGTGTTGTTTTACATCTTCTTAATCTTAATTTATGGTTAGCTATTCCTGTAGGAGTTGTAGTTTATTTAATAGCTATTATTCTTACTAAAACATTTGATGATCAGGATAAACTGATTTTTAAACGAATTGTTGGAAAATAGTTTTACCAAAAACTTTATATACTATCAAAACAAAAGTATAATTGTTGTTTGTTATGCGGTGTTAGTCCAGCCTGGTTAAGACTCTAGCCTGCCACGTTAGAGACCCGGGTTCAAATCCCGGACGCCGCATTTATGCAGTTGTGGTATAGTCTGGTTATTACTTGGGCCTTCAAGCCTACAACCCGGGTTCGAATCCCGGCAACTGCATTTGTTTTATCTAATTTTCTTATTTTTTCTTAATTCTTATTATACTGATTAGTTTTTTTTTAGTTACTTTTATATAATACTTTTTATAAAGATTAAATTACTAAAGTTAGTTTTCTAACTAATTTATAAATTAAAAAATCTTGGTGATTCTATGGTAGGAATTGTTGGATATGGGGCGTATGTGCCGTCATATAGAATAAAAGTGGAAGAAATTGCTAAAGTGTGGGGAGATGATCCTGTTGCTTTATCAAGGGGTTTAGTTGTAAACGAAAAATCCGTACCTTCTGCTGATGAAGATACTGCTACTATTGCAGTAACTGCTGCTAGATATGCTCTAGCAAGAGCTCAGATTGACCCACAAAAAATAGGGGCGATTTATGTTGGTTCTGAATCACATCCTTATGCAGTAAAACCATCTGCAACTATTGTTGCAGAAGCTATAAATGCTACTCCTGATTTGACTGCTGCTGATTTAGAATTTGCTTGTAAAGCTGGAACTGCTGGAATTCAAATGACTATGGGGCTTGTGGATTCCGATATGATTGAGTATGGATTAGCTATTGGTGCTGATACTTCTCAAGGTGCCTTATGGAGATGCATTGGAATATACTGCATCTGCTGGAGGTGCAGCATATATTATTGGTAAAGATAACACTCTTGCTGATATTGAAGAAACATACAGTTTTACTACTGATACTCCTGATTTTTTATAGAAGAGAAGGACAAGACTATCCGTCTCATGGTGGCCGTTTCACTGGAGAACCTGCATACTTCAAACATGTGTTAAGTGCTGCAAAAGGTTTATTTGAAAAAACTGATTCAAAACCTGAAGATTATGATTATGCTTGTTTCCACCAGCCTAATGGTAAATTTTACTTAAGGGCAGGTAAAAAACTTGGATTTACTAGTGAACAAATCAAACAAGGTCTTTTAACTCCAAATATTGGAAACACCTATTCTGGTGCAGTTCCATTAGCTTTATCTAATATTTTAGATGTTGCAGAACCGGGAGATAAAATATTTGTTGTTTCATACGGATCAGGTGCAGGTAGTGGCGGATTTACCTTAACAGTTAATGAAGAAATTAAAGAAAAAAGAGATTTAGCTCCAAAAACACAAGACATCATTGATAGAAAACAATATGTTGATTATGCTGTTTATGCTAAATTTAAAGGCAAAATTAAAATGTAGGTGTAATTATGAGAGATGTTGCAATTATAGGAGTTTCACAAACTAAATTCGGTGAATTGTGGGATTCATCTTTTAGAGATTTAATCGCTGAAGCAGGTGTAAAAGCTGTTATGGATGCTGAAGTTGAAGGAGACGATATTGAAGCAATGTATGTTGGAAATATGTCTTCAGGTTTATTTGTAGACCAAGAACATATTGCTGCACTTATTTCTGATCACATGGGTCTTAATCCAATCCCAACTACAAGGGTAGAAGCAGCATGTGCATCTGGTGGGCTTGCTTTAAGACAGGGAATTATGGCAGTTGCATCAGGTTTCCATGATGTTGTAATTTCTGCAGGTGTTGAAAAAATGACTGATGTTGTAGATGCTACTCCAGCTATTGCTACTGCATCTGATCAAGAATGGGAAGCACAACAAGGGGCTACTTTCCCATCATTATATGCGATGATTGCAAAAAGACACATGTATGAATATGGAACTACAAAGGGAACAATTAGCTCAATTTTCAGTAGTAAACCATAAAAATGCTAAAAACAATCCAAATGCACAATTCCCATTTGAAATTAGTGTGGATAAAGTAATTAACTCTACTATGGTAGCTGATCCTTTAACACTTTTAGACTGTTCTCCAGTTTCTGACGGAGCAGCAGCTGTTGTTATGGTTCCTGCAGAAGATGCTAAAAAATACACTGACACTCCAATTTATGTAAGAGCATCTGCACAGGCTTCCGGAACTATTGCATTACATAACAGAAAAGACTTAACCACTATTGATTCAACTAAAGTAGCTTCCAGAAAAGCATATGAAATGGCAGGAGTTACTACTAAAGACATTGACCTTGCAGAAGTTCACGACTGTTTCTCAATCAACGGTCTTTTAGCTGTAGAAGACTTAGGATTTGCTGAAAAAGGTAAAGGTGGAATAGCTATTGAAGAAGGTCAAACAGAAATCGACGGTGATTTCCCAATTAATCCATCTGGAGGTTTAAAAGCTCGTGGACACCCTCTTGGAGCAACAGGTATTGCTCAAGCTGCTGAAGTTGTATGGCAACTTAGAGGAGATGCAGGCAAACGTCAAGTTGATGGTGCAGAAATAGGTATGACTCACAATATAGGTGGTACTGGAGGTACTGCAGCAGTACATATATTTGGAAGAGATCTTGAGTAGACAGTCATCTTCTCTTTTTAAATACTTTAAAGTACAATATATTAATTAGACATATTTTTTGGAGAGAGTATAAAAATGAAATTTAAAATAACAGCAGTAAATACTAAAAACCCAAGTGAAAAATTCGAATATGAATTAGAAGGAGAATCTGTTGACAGTTTCAAATACTTTGACGAAGCTGAAGGTAAATTCTTCCATCCTAAAGAAGTATTAAACAACAAAATGAGAGAAATTAACAACAATTTAATGTTAAATGACTCACCAATATTTACCATTAAAAAGCTGGTGAAAAAGCTAATATAAAAGCTATGACTTTTGACATTGAAATTGAATCAATCTAATAGATTTAATTTCACTTTTTTTATTTAAAAGAGACTCATTTCTCTTTTATTGATTTTTATGGATATTCCACTTTATTTTTATGCTGCTTTTAAGGATATGGACAGATTAGCTCTTGGAAGTGATAAGTCTACTTTAAAAGCTATTGACTATATTGATTTTAATAAAGATTCGCAATTAACTATTTTGGATATTGGCTGTGGTGTGGGAGCTTCAACTTTATTATTGGCTGATTATTTTAAAAATTCAACAATTGAGGCTATTGATTTATTTCCACATTATCTGAAAGTTTTGGATGAAAAAATAGCTGACAATGATTTGGATAACAGGGTTTACACCTGTCAGATGGATATGAATGACCTGGATTATCCGAACTGCGAATTTGACATTGTTTTTAGTGAAGCTTCAGCATATATCATGGGTTTTGCTAAAGCACTTAAAAGTTGGAAACGTGTTTTAAAGCAAAATGGTTATCTGGTTGTTTCTGAGCTATCATGGATTCAAAAGCCTTCAAAAGAATCTAAAAAGTTTTGGAAAACACATTATTCGGAAATAGACACTATTGAAAATAAAATAGCTCTAATAAAAGATGAAGGTTATGAGTTTATAGATTATTTTATTTTACCGAAAAGTGATTTTGAAGATTATTATGCTAATTTAGAAAGTAATCTTCGAACATTAGATGATAATGACTTTAAAAAGATTTTAAAAAGGAAATTGAAGTTTATGGAAATAATAGTGATGATTATAGCTATGTTTATTATATTATGAAAAAAAAGAAGTTCGTCAATAATTCCCATATCTATATTTTCTTCAACAATTTGTGCTAATTTATTTAATGAGTAATCTTTTTGTGTTTCGTAAGGGTCTTCACCATATTTTGCTTCAAGACCTTTTTTGACTCTTAGATAATTTAAAAATTCACGTCTGAAATTGTAATTGTGGAATATTCCATGGAAGTATGTTCCAAAGACATTTCCATTACATGCTCCGTCAAAGTCACCTTCATCATTATTTCCCTGTCCTTTTGAACATTTAATAATGGGCATACATCTTTACTTGAATCAAGGTGTGATGTACCTTCATGGATTTCATAACCGGTTACTTTCTCTCCAGCTATCTTTGCAAATATTTTACCGGCTATTCCGGACAAATCCTCTTTTTTGAGGTATAACTGCTTCAGACTGTGTTACAATTTTTTCGGTATGCTGGAATTTTGACTCAATATCCAATAATTTTAACCCTTCAATAGTTCCAACATCCGATTCTTTTTTATTTTCATCATAAATTATATTTCCAAGGATTTGATATCCTCCACAGATTCCAACAACTGGGATTTCATCGGATTTGGCTATTATTTTACTTGCAAGTCCGCTGTCAAAGAGTTCTTTTGCATCTTTGGTTGAATTACGTGTTCCAGGAATGATTATAGCATCAACATCGCCAATTTCATCATTGGGATTAATCATTTTAATTCCAACATCCTCTTCAAACTCAAAAGGATCAATGTCTGTAAAATTGGAGATTTTAGGAAGCCTTATAACTCCAATAATAATATCCTTATTTTCATCAAATACATGGGTTGTTAGGGATGCTGAGTCTTCTTCAGGCAGTTTTAATGTTTCATCATAAGGAAGAACACCTAAAACAGGAGCTTCGGTGATTTCTTCAATTCTGTCAAGTCCAGGTTTCAAAATATCCAAATTTCCTCTAAACTTATTGATGACAGTAGCTTTCAGTCTGGATCTGTCATAGTCATCTAAAAGCACATATGTTCCGGCAATAGCTGCAAAAACACCACCCATTTCAATATCAGCTATTAAAATAACATTTGCATCAGCCATATGTGCAATTTCCATATTGGCAAGGTCTTCTTTACGCATATTAATTTCTGCAGGAGATCCTGCTCCTTCAATGATTATAATATCGTATTTTTTCTTTTAAAATATTGAAACTTTCCTGAATAGCTTCAAAAGCCGTGTTGTGATAGTCATGCTGATACTGGTAGAAATTCATATCTCCGATGGATTTTCCCTGAATAATTACATTGGATGTAAAATCACCTTTTGGTTTTAAAAGAATAGGGTTCATATGTACACTTGGTTCAACCATTGCAGCTTCTGCTTGCAACATTTGAGCTATTCCTATTTCTCCGTTTTCTTTAGTTGTATATGAATTTAAAGACATATTTTGAGATTTAAAAGGAGCTACGTTATAGCCTCTGTTTTTATATATTCTACATAATGCAGCTACAAGCATACTTTTTCCTGCATTTGATGATGTTCCTTGAACCATTAAACATTTAACCATTAAAATCACTTTTTTTATTTGCTTTAAAAATATTTGTCATTTATATTTTATAAATGTTAATCGGTTAATTATGTCTATAATATTATATATTATTTCAACTAAAATTTATAAATGTAAAAAAATTTTATTAAATATAAAATATATTTTAATTTAATAAAAGGTTGATTATTTATGAAATTTAATAAACAATTCTTTTTAGGCATTATGTTGCTTGTTCTCCTTTTTGGGAGTAAGCAGTGTAAGTGCGAACGATTTGAATGAGGATAATTCATCTTATATTGGATTAGATGACTCTTCAATGGTAATTATGGAGGATTCTGCTCAGGCAGGCAGCGATGTTAATGCTCAGGCAGGCAATCCTTCTGATGATGTGATTATTGTAAATAATTGGGGTGAACTAAAAACATACTGTGAAAAACAGATAAAAACTATGTGCTTCAGTTAAAAGAAAATACTAATTTTTACCCGGAAAATGGAGATGACATTTCCAATCAGATTACTGTTAGAAATAATGTAACTATCCTTAGGAAATACAGGAGCATATATTGGTGATGTATCTCCTAAGGCATCAACACTTTTTTATACTCCAATTTCAACTCCGGAAAATTCAGGAATTAGTTTAAAATTAGTTAATTTGGCATTTAAATTCATATCTGTTTCAAAACTTTCATCTCTGGATAGTGGAATGGTTGTGGAGTTGGCTGGTGATTGTACTGGCAACTTGCTTGAAAATTGTACTTTTGACAATATAACTGCTTTGTCAGGTCATTCCTGTGTTTATTATATTAAAAAAGGTTATACAACTGTTAGAAATTGTAATTTTACAAACATCAATACATGTTTTGGTGTTTTAAGTATTTATGATCCTGATGCTGGCTTAAACTGTAATACTTCACATATGTTAGTTGAAAACTCTTATTTTGAAAATAATTATGCTACAACAGAACCTGGATGTATTAACAATTGCGGTCAGTTAATTGTTAAAAATTCTACATTTTATAAAAACAGTGCATTTTGGTGGGCTGGAGCAATACACACTCACAGTGGAGCAAATACAACAATATATGATTCTAATTTCACAGATAATGTAGCTGGATGGAATGGTGGAGCATTGTATACCTACAGTTACCTGCAAATATACAACACCACTTTTACAAGTAATAACTGTACAACCAACAATGGTGGGGGAGCTATTGGTGCATGTTTCTATGGAACCAATCCTCATATTTATATTGAAAACTCATTATTCCAGTATAATACAAACAACTGCTGGTCTCTTACTAATGAATCTACAACAGGTACTGGTCGTGGAGGAGCTATTTCAATAATGGATGCAGGTGATTTGGATGTATATAATACTACTTTCATAGCTAATTCTGCATCTATAGGTACTGCAATTTGTGCAAATCAGGCACAGGGTTACGGATCTCCAAATGTCAGATTAATAGGCAATAAATTTATTAATCACACAGTAGTTGGCGATGTATTGATAATTGATCTTTCCAAATCTGAACTGGAATTATCTGATAATTATTATTATAACAATTCTTTAGTATTTTCTAAAACCAAACTTAGTGAAGAGGAAAGAATTGGCAACACAACAGTATTGAATATTCAGTTTAAATTAAAAAACGACAAATATTATGATTCTGATATTTTATCCAAATCAGGTTATTTTGTTTATGTAGATGGTGTTTATTTAAAAACAGTCTACAGTGAGTCTTTTAATTTGACTTTTAATGACGGTAAGGAACATAAGGTATATGTACGTTCAGTTGCAGGTGTCAGTAACTCAAATAATCTCACTGTAAATGGTGTACCTGTTCAGTATATCTATGTTTCTGTAAACGGTAATGACAACAATAACGGAAGTAAAAACGCACCTGTACGTACAATAGCTAAAGCTATTTCTTTAAATACTAATGGAATTTATATTTTAGAGGGAAATTACAGGGAATATGGATTAAATATTAACAGTGATTTAAAAATTGTTGGTGATGGAAAAGTTATTATTGGCGGAATTAGTTCAGCTGATCCGGTATTTAAAATTTCAAACAGTGCAAATGTATCATTTAATAATTTAAAATTTGCTGATATATCCAACGGTGAAATTATTAATGGATTAGCTGCTGGAGAAGTTGAAATAAGTGGTTGTGAGTTTTATTCAAACAATCAGAAAGGAATTCTTGTTAATGTAGCTAATTTGCTTATTTCAGATTCCAAATTTGAAAATAATAATGTTTTCAAATGCATTTATACTAATTATTTGGAAATGAGAAACTGTGAATTTGTAAACAATACTGCAAACGAGAAAAAATCCACTTCTGAGGTAGGCAATTTAATTTATCTGGACCTTAAAGACCAGCAAGGAATAATTTCAGGCACTTTCTTTGAAAATAATAATGTTTATCAGGGATGTATTTATGTAAAAAGTAGTGATTTTAATCAAGGATTGGAGATTGCGGATTCTGTTTTCATAAATAATACTGGAGTATATAGAGGAGGCTGTCTGTATGCTGATTCAAGTTCCAGCAGCAACTATCCTATTACAATTTCATCTTCCGTATTTATTGATAATTTTGCACAGTCTGGAAGTGTTGCTTTTGTTATGAAAAAATGCGTACTTACAGCTACAAATTCAATCTTTTTAGGCAATAAAGAAAAATCTCCATCATTAGGAGAGGTATTTTCAACTGTAGGCAGCAGTGCAAAATTTGCAATAGACAGTAATTGGTGGGGTAACACTGCTGAAAATGCAACATCTGCTCCAAGAAAAGGGTTAAACAATTGGTTATTCTTAAATGTAACTGGCAATGTTGATAAATTGAATTTCAATGAAAATGGGATAATAACTGTTGATTTAGCTAATGTAATTAATAACAACGGTGAAATCAGCAAATATGATGCTGGAGACAAATTGCCATTAGATACTTTAAATATCACTTCTGTTAATGGTATAACAACAACTGTCGGTGATAAATTTGTGGATGGTAAAATACAGGTTATATTTACTCCAACTGCTACTGGAGAAGCTTCAGTAACTACTGATCTTTATGGAGTAACCAGTACTATAAAATTCAATGTAGGTAAAACACTTTCAGATTTACATATCTATACTAATGATATTAAGGTAAATGAAGACCTTGTAATTAAAGTAGCTTTAGAAAGTAGCAGGCCAACAGGTACCGTTACAGTTAATATTAATAATAAATCATATACTATTAATTTAGTAAACGGTACTGGATTTACAACAATATCTGGCTTAGCTGGTGGAGAATATGAAATTACTGCCAAATATAATGGAGATGATAATTACGAAGAAGCTATTGCTACGTCTTCAGTTAAAGTTAATAAAATAGCTTCATCAATGGATATTACTGTAGATATTACTGATGTAACTACCATTGTTGCAGACCTTCCAAAAGATGCAACAGGTAAGGTAATATTTACTGTTGATAATAAAACAAAAAATGCAAATATTAAAAATGGTAAGGCATATATAGTTTTATTTGGCCTTGATGATGGAGTTCACACTGTTCATGCAGTTTATGGTGGAGATAATAACTACTTTGGATGTGAAGCTAGTGAACAATTCAGTAAAACCAAACTTAATTCTACTTTAACTGTAAATGCAAATGATGCTAAAGTAGGTGAAGACGTTGTTGTTTCTGTAATTGTCATGCCTGCTCCAGGTAGTGACGGATCCAGTGTAAATATTACAATCGGAGATAAATCCACAATTGTAAAAGTTGATAAAGATACAGGTAAGGCTTCCTTAAAAGTATCTGAGTTAGCAGCAGGTAATTACACTGTTAAAGTAGTTTATAGTGGTAACGGATTGTATAATGGTTGTGAAAACACAACTAATATTAAAATAACCGGTTATTCTGTTCCTCAATGGGGTAATGATGGATTTGACACTAAAAACACTGGAAAAACAAATTACACAGGAAATAGTAACGGTGCAGCTATCTGGAATTATGTTGTAAGCGGAAGTCAGATTAACGGTTCTATGGCTATTGATAATGCAGGAAATATTTATGTAGCTTGTAATGATGGAATTTATTCATTTACTTCAAACGGAACTTTAAGATGGAAATTTGAAGGTTCCTTTGGAAGAGAGATATCTTCAGGAATAGCTATTTCCCGTGATGTTATTATTGCTCCAAAAGCAGGAGATGCAATATACTTTATAAACTCCACTACAGGCAAAAAATATAATTCCAATATCTGGCAGGGATCAAGTATTTTCTCACCTGTTGTAGATGAAAATGCTAATGTATATATTTCCAGTGAATACCAGTACAGCAGCGGAAGCTACAATCTGGTAATCATCCCATATAATATGTGGAAATACGGCGGAACTCCTACAATGATTGATTTAGGATCCCAACCGGTTAGTGCACCTACATTACTGGGTAACGGATTGGTAGCTGTTAATACAAAAGACGGTCTTAAAATAATCAATGTTACAAGCAAAACTGTAATTGGAAGTTTTGTAGGAATAGGTGTTGTAGGACGTCCGGTAGTTGACTCCAGTGATGTCATATATGTATTTGATAAAGACGGAAAAGTCAATGCATTAAGTGCAAATAACAAATTATGGACTACTGAAATAGCTATAAATGGAAGCACATTAGCTTTAGATGAAGAAAACAGTGCATTATACACTGTTGGCAGTGATGGAAATGTCTATAAAATAGATATATTTAACAAAGGCGCAGCTTCTGTTTTCTATAATTTGGGAGGTAATGCATCTTCCATAATGATTGACAATGATGGAACTGTTTATATAGGTTCAGATAATGGAAAAGTTTCTGCCATCAATAGTGAAGCTAAATTATTATGGACATTTGCTGCTGAGTCTCAATTAAAGGACCAATCGTCATGGATAAAAATGGTACTGTCTATGTTTATTCCAGTAAAACAGTTTATGCAGTAGGAATGGGTAAAATCACTCCTGCTATTGATGTAAATGCTGAGGATGTTAAAGTCGGTGAAGATGTAATTATCAATATTGAGCTTCCTGATGATGCTACAGGCAGTGTTGAAGTAGTTATTGGAAATATTACACAAAATGTTAATATTAAAGACGGTAAAGCTTCTGTAACTATTGCTAATTTAAGTGCTGGTCAATACACTGCTGCTATTCAGTACAGTGGGGATAATAAATACAACGGTGCAAAAACAGATGTTTTATTTAATGTTAATAAACATGAATCAAAAGTTGATATTTCTGCAGATGATATAGAAATTGGTAAAACTGCTGTTGTAACCATTAATGTTACTCCTGGTGCTACAGGTAATGTTACTGTAGTTGTCAATGGCAAATCACAGGTTGTAGAACTTAAAGACAGTAAAGCTACTTTAACTATTGAAAACTTAGCTGCTGGAGATTATAAAGTAGAAGCAACATATAATGGTGATGCCAAGTATTTAACTTCAAGCAATAATGCTTCATTTAAAGTTTCCAAAATATCAGGATATGATATTAAAGTTAATGCTAGTGAAGTAAATGAAGGTGAAGATGCTACAATTATCGTAGTTTTACCTAAAGATGCTACAGGTAATGTAACTTTAGTTATGAACAACAAACCTTACTTTGCAAAAGTCATTGATGGTATGGCTAAAGTGGTTGTTCCGTCTGTTTCTGCAGGAACTCATGATTTCATTGTAACTTATTATGGTGATGATAAATATGATAAATCAACTGTGAATGGAAATATAACCGTTAATAAAAAAGCAGCAACATTAATTGTTGAAGATCTTGTAAAATATTACAAAGGAGATGAAAAACTTACAGCTAAATTAGTAGATGGTATGGGTAATCCAATATCTGATGCTGATGTAGTTTTCAATATTAATGGTAAAGATTACATTAGAAAAACTAATAATGAAGGAATAGCTTCTATAGCTATTAATTTAGGGGCTGGAACCTATAAAGTAGTAGTTAAATATAATGAAAGTTCTGTTAATGTATCAGTAACTGTAAAATCCACTGTTTTAGCTGATGATTTGGTTAAAATGTATAAAAATGCTACTAAGTTTAGTGCTAAGTTTACTGACAGTACTGGAAAAGCATTAGTTAACAGTGATGTTAGGTTTAATATTAATGGTGTTTTTTACACCAGAACTACTGATGCTTATGGTGTGGCTAGTTTGGCTATTAATTTGAGACCTTGGTGATTATATTTTAACTGCATATAATCCTGTAAATGGTGAGCAGAAAGGAGTTACAATAACTGTGAAATCTTTAATAGTTCAAAATGACTTAACTAAATATTATTTAAATGCTTCCAGATTCCATAGGCAACTATTTACAACAAAGACGGGTCTTTAGCAGTAAATAAAAATGTGACATTTAACATCAACGGTGTTTTCTATATTAGAACTACTGATTCTAATGGTGTAGTTAGTTTGGCTATTAATTTGAGACCTGGTGACTATATTATTACAACTATCTTTGATGGTTTGGATATTGGAAACAAAGTCACTGTACTTCCAACATTAGTAACTAAAGACTTAAACATGAAATACTTAGACGGCAGCAACTTCACTGCACAAGTATTGGATGGTAAAGGAACTCCATTAGCTAACCAAACAGTGTCATTTAATGTAAATGGTGTATTTTATCACAGAATCACTAATGAAGATGGTATTGCAAGCCTAAGAATCAGATTAATGAGTGGTGAATACATTATAACTTCCTACTGGAACAATTTCCAAACAGGAAACACAATAAAAATTAGTCCTTAAAAGAGAATTTTTTATAAATTCTCTTAACTTTTTCTTTTTTTATTATAATTAATTATAAGATTTCAAAAAATAGTTATTTCAATATTTCAAGTATTTTTAATCCTAATTTTGTTGTTTTATAAAGTCTGCCTTTTTTTAGCATTTTCATTGAGACATATTACTAGTTTTTTTACTTTTCAAATCATTTAATGCACTGGATACTTGTGTTGGACGTAAATTGGTTTCTTTTTTTGCAATTTCAGAAGGCATTTTATAATCATTGCCAGACAATGACTTTATTGTTTTGTACCGTGAAGATGATACTTTTATAAATCCGATAATTTCCCAGATATTTTCTTCACTTTTTTTTTTTATTCATGTTATATGTCTTTATGTTGCATTAATCACTTTTTTTTATTTATAACTTTATTCTGTATTATTTTATTTTTACTTGGTTTTTGTTCTATTTATTATGTTTTAGTAACAATTTTATACTACTTGTCACAAAAATGTTATTTGTAAGTTAAACATGGTTTTAATTTACATTTTTATGATGATGGCTTGGCTATTGTTATAAAACATCATTTACTATTTAATTTCAATGTAAAAGTAGTAAATTTGGGAAATATGGGATAAATTAACTTAAGAATTATACTTGTCTGTTTAATAAAAGAATAGGTAAAATTTTGCACATTTTAGGGGTTTGTGCATTTTTTTTAAGATAATGGCTGTCATTTATATGCAGTCTGAGTTTTTTAAATAGAGGTATAATTCTTGTTAATTTTGATTATTTCAGCTTTTTTTTTATATTTCTAAAGTCATTCAAATCTTTAAACTTAAAAATACTGGTTTATTTTTTTAATATTATTTTACTTACTAAAATTTACTAAAATAGAAAGCTTTTTATATAGCAATTTGCCAATATTTAAATAGTAAATTAACTTAAATTATTTATTGTTGAATTATATTGAACTAAAAAATTATGTAGAGGTAGGTTTCATGAAATTTGAAGAACAAGAATCAATCGACGATTCCTCAAAAGAAACTGTATTAAAGCCTGAAATAGAAGAAAATGAGGCTTTTGAAAAAAATTGAACCAATGTTAGATTATGGTAATATTAAAAGTTCAAAAGATATTGAAGTTCCTCCATTATTAATTGATCAAGTTATTGGACACGAAGAGTCCATTGAAACTATTAAAAAAGCAGCAAAACAAAGGAGAAATATTTTACTTATCGGTGATCCTGGGGTTGGAAAATCAATGCTTGCTAAAGGTATGGCTCAGATTTTACCTCATGAATCCTTAGAAGATATTTTAATTTATCCGAATGTAGAAGATAATAATCATCCATTAATAAGGTCTGTTCCAGCAGGGGAAGGTAAAAAAATAGTAAAAGCAACCAAAGGGTCTGCTAAAAACCATGAAGAGAAAAAAACATTAATTACAACATTTGTTATTGCAGCTATTGTTGTTATTGGATTTATGTATGGCAGAATACTTGAAGCTATTATTGCAGCAGCATTAATATTGCTTATTTCTATTCAGATAAAACCTAAAAACAATAACATGTCTCCAAAATTACTGGTTAATAATGAAGATAAACGATTCGCACCATTTATGGATGCAACTGGTGCTCATGCAGGAGCATTACTTGGAGATGTCCGTCACGACCCTTATCAGTCTGGAGGTCTTGGAACTCCTGCACATGAACGTGTGGAATCAGGAATGATTCATAAAGCTAACAAAGGTGTTTTATACATTGATGAAATAGGTACAATGACTATGAAAACACAACAAGAGCTCTTATCTGCAATGCAGGAAAAAAAAAATATGCTATTACTGGTCAAAGTGAAAACAGCAGTGGTGCAATGGTAAGGTCTCAGGCAGTACCGTGTGATTTCGTTCTTGTAGCATCAGGTAACCTTCAAGTTCTTGAAGGAATGCACATAGCTATGAGGTCAAGAATCAGGGGATACGGTTATGAAGTTTTCATGAAGGATTCAATGGAAGACACTCCGGAAAACAGGAAAAAATTAGTAAGGTTTGTAGCTCAGGAAGTTAAAAATGATGGAAGAATTCCTCATTTTGCTCCTGATGCATTAGATGAAATTATTTTAGAAGCAAAACGTCGTTCAGGAAAACAAGATGCTTTAACTCTTAAATTAAGGGATTTAGGTGGACTTGTAAGATCATCTGGTGATGTAGCTATTGAAAAAGGTGCTGATTTGGTAACTGCTGAACATGTAATTGAAGCTAAAAAATTCTCCAGAACATTAGAACAGCAAATAGCTGACAGATCCATCAAACAAAGAAAAAAGAATACAGTATGGTTCACCCTGAAGGTGGAAGAGTTGGTCTTGTAAATGGACTTGCAGTTATTGGAGATAGAAGTGGTATTGTTTCACCAATTGCTGCTGAAGCTGCTCCTGCTCAATCAAAAAAAAAGAAGGTGGAAAAATCATAGCTACAGGTAAACTTGGTGAAATCGCTAATGAATCAGTTCAAAATGTAAGTGCATTAATTAAAAAATACACTAACAAGGATATTTCTGATTATGATATTCATGTTCAGTTTATTCAAACTTACGACGGTGTAGAAGGGGACAGTGCAAGTGTTTCAATAGCTACTGCAGTAATTTCTGCTGTTGAGGATATTCCTATTGATCAGACTGTTGCATTAACCGGATCTTTAAATGTTCGTGGGGATGTAATGCCTATTGGTGGTGCTACAGCTAAAATTGAAGCTGCTGCAGAATCCGGAATTAAAAAGTATTGATTCCTAAGTCTAACATGAAAGATGTTATGCTTGAGAAAAAAAATACGAAGACATGATTGAGATAGTTCCAACTGAAACTTTAAGTGATGTATTGGAAAATATTTTAATTAGCGGCAGTAAAAAAAGACCGTTTAATTGAAAAAATGAGAAATTTAAGTTCCAAAGTTGCAAGTAAAGTTTCCAAATCTCAAATTGAAAAACCAGCTACCAACTAAGTTGGTTTTTATTATTCTTTTTTTATTTTAAATTTTTTCAATCGCATTTTTATAACGAAAACATAATATATTAATAATTTTATATTAATATAATATATTAGAAGTTGAAATGTGATTGATATGGGTGGTAAAATTCGTTTTAATGTAGCTAAGTTTGGAGCTAAGGTAGCTTCTCAGGTATCTAAATTTGGATTTGGAAGTGGTAATAATCTTCCGGGATATGTTTTTTATAAGATTGCTGGAAAGGAAGCACTAAAAGATTTGGCTCATGAAATGAGTATTGGACCTATTTTAATCACAGGAACCAATGGAAAAACTACTACAACAACTCTTTTAATTAAATTACTTTCTGCTGATACGAAAATCAGAAAAAGCTTTTGAAAGCAATACTATTCATGCAATAACTACAGGTATTTTAAAAGGTGATGGGGATCTTGGTGTTTTTGAATATGGAATCAGAAATAAGAGCTATGGAATTCCGGACACTGTTCAGAGACTTATTGATCCTGTAGGTGTTGTTTATACAACAATTTCACGTGAACATTCACAGGTAGCAGGTGTTAAAAATCCCTTTGAGGAATATGTAGATGCCAAATCTCTACTTTCACAGGGTATGACTCGAGGAGTTGTTATTTCTAATGCAGATGATCCCGTAACAGCAAATATTGCTTGCAATAAACGAAATGACCTGCATGTTAATTTTTATGGATTGGCCATTGATAGTATTAATGATATTTTCGAATCAGACAGTCCAAATTGTCCAATGTGTGGCAAAAAGCTTGAATACTCTCAAAAATTCTTGAATCACAGAGGAATTTACAGTTGCTGCTGCGGTTTTAAACGCCATGAACCTAATGTTAAATTGGTTGGTGCTGACTTTAAGCCTGATAATTGGGATTTGACAATTGAAGGAAATTTATATAATTATACAAATAATAAGGATATTTCATTTGAAGTAAGTATAAATGTTCCTCCATTCGGATTCCATAATATTTACAACACATTGGCTTCCATTTGCACATATGCTACTTTTACTCCAAAAATAGACAATATTGAAAATACTATTAAAGAGGTTTTCAATAATTTGGACATGTCTTTTATTCCTCCTGGAAGATTTGAAGTAGTTAAATTAAATGACAAATATGTTGGTTTGGGACAGGGAGATAATGGTGATGCAGCTAAAATCAATGCATTATTTATGAATCAGTATATTGACGGTCCTTTAGAATTTATTTACACAACTCCTGATGAAAATGAGGAAGAAATATTTGAAGACCATTTGGAAGTTATTAAAAATTTAAATCCTGACCATATGATTGTTGTTCCCGGAAGAAAATCCATTGAAAAAGCTAAGGAATATTATAACATAATTATCTGAAGAATATGATAATGCTGATTTTTATCCATTAAGCTATGATAAAATGGATGAAAGGATTAGAAAACTGGTGGATTTGGCTGAAACTTCAGATTATAATTATGTGATTATGACAGGCTGCGGTGAAGAGCAGGAAATGTGGGAAAATATAAAACAAAAATTAATCAATAAATAATATTGTTTTCAATTATATTATTTATTGTTTTATAGAAGTTGTCTTCGCTTTTTTGATTTGTCTAAATGATGAATCGATTTTACATCCGCATAAATCACAGCTGCCGATAATGAAGTCATTGCTGTTTTTTTTAATCAGGATTCCGAAGTACTCTTCTTTTAAATCCCCATATTTTTGAAATTCTTCATTGCTGAGACTTATAGTTTTATCTTCAATGGAAAAAATATCGCATTCATTAAACATAGGTATAAAAGCGAGCATTCCGAAAGTTATAAAGATATTTTCATGTTTAAGGACTTTTAAGACTTTTTTCAACATAGCTGTCTTCATTTTCAATTCCATATTTTTTTAATTCACCAATGTTGTTGGAACCCATTGTGTAATTATCACGGATTATACAAATAGCTAGTTGGGGGTCTATATAATTATCACATTTAGCTACAATATTTTCAATACTTTTTTCAATATTCATTAATAACACCTTCGTAACTTTCACATAATGAAAGAACCTCTTCAATTTTTGGAATTTGATTGAGCCAATCTATAGGAATTGAATCAAATCCATAATAAATTCCAGAAAGTCCTCCACAAACAGCTGCAATAGTATCAGTATCTCCACCTAAATTAACAGCTTTCAGGACACTGTCTTTATAATTGTAAGTAGTTTCCAAACAATAAATGACACTTTCCAGAGTGTCTATTACATAACCTGAACTTTTAATATTCTCTTTTAAATCATCATTAAAAATTCTCTCAAAATGTTTAAGCTCTTCTGAATCTTTGTAATGTTTTCTGATTTTATCGCAGGCTATTTTAACATGTTCTTTAATTGTTAAATTATCTGAAATCATTGATTTGGCCAGTTCAACATAAAATACGCAGGCTATTTTTTGATCTTAAATGGCCATGAGTTAAGCCGGATATATTTTCAATTGTTTCATAGTCAATGTCATGGATAAAGGCCAGAGGCAAAATTCTCATTAGAGATCCGTTTCCATTATCTCTTTCACTGACTCCTCCACAATTCAGGGCTTCAAAACCATTTTTAAACCTTAATAATGATTCATAAGTGGTGTTGCCGTAATCAAAAGTTTCTCCTACTGAGTGTATTTGCCATTAAGAAGCCATTCTAAAAACTCGCTTTGGATATCTTCATAGTCAATAGTCTTTTTTTATTGCAGATGCTGCTCATGGTAGCCAGAGTCATTGAAGTATCATCTGAATAAGTTCCGGGTGGCATATTGTATGTTCCGTAACCTGTTATAGTTTTAACCGGATTTTTTGGAGTGTTTCACGGGAACTGAACTCCGCCGGAACACCTAAAGCATCACCGACAACAAATCCACAAATACCTGCTTTGATTTTCATAGATATAGTTATATCTTTAAAGTTGATATAAATAGCAGTTTCAAATTCATAAATTATAATTATCACTTCAAATAATTATTTAACATGGTGATTCTCAAAACACAGAATTTAATTTTAAGGTCATGGAAGGTAGATGATGCTGAAGAGTTGTATCATCATGCTAAAAATCCAAAAATTGGTCCGATTGCAGGGTGGCCACCACATAAAAATGTTGAAAATAGTTTGGAGATAATTCAAACTGTTTTTGCAAAGGATGAAACTTATGCCATAACTTTAAATGGTCAAATTATAGGATGTGTGGGTTTGCTTGTTTATCCTGACGGAAATCATTATTGGGGAGAAAATAATGCAGAACTTGGATATTGGATTGCAGAAGAATTTTGGGGAAATAATTATGCATGTGAAGCATCTGAAAAACTTTTAATACATGGTTTTAAGGATTTAAAGTTAAATAAAATATTTGCTTCATTTAGAAAAAATAACCTTCAGTCAAAAAGGGTTCTTGAAAAATTAAATTTTAAATACTTTGATGAACTACAAAATATTGATTATACCGGAAAATGCTATCTGGAAATTGTAATGAGTTTAGAAAATAATGACACTGGAGGATAATATGGAAACATTGGAAGCAATTAATAAAAGAAAAAGCATTCGTGCTTATAAGGATGAGCAAATAACGAAAGAGGAATTGGACAAAATTATAGGAGTAGCTAATAAAGCCCCAAATGCAGGACCATTTCAAGTTAGTGTAATTCAAAATAAAGAGTTTTTAAGTGAAATAAATGATAAAACTAAAGAGTTCATGTTAAATTCTGAAGGTTTTATGCGCCAGAGAGCTTCTATTCCAGGTTATGAACCATTATATGGTGCTCCAACTTTAATTGTTATTTCTGCACCTGAGGGTCCTTTTTCTCAAATAAATGTTTCAGCATCTGCAACAACAATGATTTTGGCAGCTACTGATTTGGGATTGGCTACATGTTATGTTGTATCTCCAATAGCTATTTTAACTCAGCTTAAAGATAAATTAAACCTTCCTGAAGATTTCATACCAGTTTCAGGTATTTTAGTTGGTTATGAAGCTCCCTGTGATATTCCATCTCCTGAACGTGAAATTCCAGATAATATAAATTTTATTGGTTAGATAATTATGGTTAGAATTTGTAAAAATTGCGGATTTGAGAATCAGGACAGCTATGACTTTTGTGCCAAATGCGGAACTCCATTAGTGGAAGGGCTCCAGCCCAACACATTCTTTGTTTATAGAAATGTGGAACAGGGAATTAGTAGGAAATTTATAATTATTTCTTATATAATTACCATATTTTTTTTCATTTGGAGGTTTTCTCATGGATCTGGTAGCTAGAAATACTTCAATGGGTTTTTTTAGCTTCTTTGGATTTTTCATGCCGTTTTTCCTAATTCAGGCACAGGATAATAATATTAAAAAGCATGGTTTCATCCAATTGTTCATATCTCTTGTTGGATTTATTCTGTTTGTAAGAACTTTACCATTGTAAAAAGAGTTTTCAGTATTGTTTTAAAAAACAATACTTTTTTTTAAATTTAAAAAAAATGTATTTTCATATCTCCAGTTAATAAACATTCTGGAATTGCCAAATAATTCATGTGGAAATCACCCATTGCTTTATCAGCTGCATCTCCACGGTCCATTCCGTCACCCCAGTCATATTGGCGAATATCGGATATGATGTCTCCGCCAAATATTTTCTCGGCTGCATTATTGTTTACTGTTATGATAATATTTGGAGATATATTGTAAGTGTATTCCATTATTTCTTTAGCTGCTCCGTAAGGATTGTCGGGATCATCTAAATGAATGTTGTGTAGTGTTTGATGCTGTGCGTTAAATGAACTTCCCGGATAAATCCAGTTAAATCCACCGGTTAAATTCCATGTGGCACCCATGTCAACATAAGGAATACCTCCTTCACTTTCGTCTTCAGCTATTATTAACACACTAGAAGTTGCAGCTATTCCCACTATAACAATGACAGCAAGTATTATAACTGCAAAAATAATTCTTCCAATTTTCATGATTTACAATTGTTTTTAGCATTAATATAGTTAACTTTTTTTTATGTTAAAATCAAATATTAATTATTATATTAATTTTTGGTGATAATGTGATTATTGGTGGTTCAGCATCTCAAGATTTGGCCGCTCATGTGGCAGAAGAGTTAAATGATGATTTATGTTATGTAGAAACTAAAAAATTCCCAGATGGGGAAAGATATTTGCGTGTTGATGGTGAGATTGATGATGAAGTTACTGTTATCCAATCTACAGGATATCCTCAGGATGAAAATTTGATGGAATTGCTGTTTTTAATATCAAATCTTAAAGACCTCGGAGCAAAAAAAAGTTAGGGTTGTTGTTCCATATATGGGTTATGCAAGACAGGAAAAACGTTTTCATGATGGGGAAGCAGTTTCTGCAAAAATTGTAGCTAATTTAATTCAATCTGCAGGTGCTGATGAATTTATTACATTTAATATTCATGAAAAATGTGTTTTGGACTTTTTTTGATATACCGACTACAAATATTTCTGCTATGGGTGCAATAGCCGAATATATTGATGAAAAAATTGATGAAAAACCTTTAATTGTTGCTCCTGATAAAGGAGCATATCCTTTTGCTCAGGAAATAGCTGAAATTCTTGATTGTGAATGCACTTATCTGTCTAAAGTTCGTCTTGGACCTGATAAGGTGGAAACCAGAATTGTTGATGTTGAAGGCAGTTCTGATGAAACAGTTAATGTGGATTCAGTTAAAGGCAAAAAGGCATTTATTATTGATGATATTATAGCTACTGGCGGAACTATTGTTAATGCAGTTAAAATATTAAAGGAATACGGTGCCAAATCAGTTGATGTTTGTTGTGTTCATCCGATTTTGGTAAATGGAGCTACTATGAGAATCTATGCAGCTGGTGCTAACAGTTTAATATCTACCAATAGTTTATCTGCAGACAGTTCTCGTGTTTCTCTTGCAAAAAAGCATAGCGAATGTTTTGAGGATTAAAGATGTTTGATAAAGATGCTATTAAAAAGAACTTATTGAAGGATCTAATATAATTTTAAAAAGATATGATGAAGATGATGTTGTTGATTCCATATCTGTTATGAATACAAAAGATCATGTTATTTTTTAGGGTCTTTAAGAGTTTATAATGAAATGAATGTTAAAAATATTGAGAAAGCTTTAGAAAATTGTTTTGAAGACTACGGCAAAGTTAGCATAAGAAGTAGAAAAGTTGTTCCCTGCTGTTCCCTGCCCTATTTCCATATCAGTTTTCACATCAATGCTGATGAAGTAATTTAGAAAATCATGAAAAAATTTAAACTAAACTCACCTTACAAGCCATTAGGTGATCAGCCAAAAGCCATTAATTCATTAGTTGATGGGATAAATAAGGGTGAAAAGGAACAGACTCTTTTAGGAGTTACAGGTTCCGGCAAAACTTTTACAATGGCTAATGTTATTGAAAAAGTTCAAAAACCTACCCTTGTCATCTCCCATAATAAAACATTAGCTGCACAGCTTTATGAGGAATTTAAGGAGTTTTTCCCAGACAATGCAGTTGAATATTTTGTCAGTTATTATGATTATTATCAGCCTGAGGCATATGTTCCAAGAACTGACACTTTCATTGATAAGGAATCATCTGTCAACGAAGAAATCGATATAATGAGACATTCTGCTACCCAATCACTTTTATCCCGTGATGATGTGATTGTAGTCAGCAGTGTCAGCTGTATTTATGGTGTAGGTTCTCCGGAGGATTATGGGGAATTTGCATTTGGAATAGCTGTAGGGGACAATTATGACCGTTCAGATATTATTCGCAAACTTGTTTTCATGCAGTATGAAAGAAATGATATTGAATTTGCAAGAGGTCATTTTAGAGTACGCGGAGATGTAATTGAAATAAATCCTGTTCACGGTACTCCTCCTGTAAGAGTTGAGCTATTTGGTGATGAAATAGATGCAATCAGTTTAATTGATAAAGTCACAGGCAAAAAACAGAAAGTTTAAAAAGATACATGATTTTCCCGGCAAAGCACTTTGTTGTCGGGCAGGATAAAATGGATACAGCAATCAGAAACATTTCTGATGAGCTGGATGAAAGATTAAATGAGTTTAATTTATCAAATAAGCTTCTGGAAGCTCAAAGATTGGAACAAAGGACACGTTTTGATATTGAAATGCTTCAGGAAATGGGATATTGTCCAGGTGTAGAAAATTATTCCATGCATCTGTCCGGAAGAAAATGGGGTGAAAAACCTTATTCATTATTAAAATACTTCCCTGAAGATTATCTGACTATTATTGATGAGTCTCATGTTACACTGCCTCAAATTCGTGGAATGTATAATGGAGACAGGGCACGTAAAGAGACTTTAGTAGAACATGGATTCAGATTACCTTCTGCTAAGGAAAACAGGCCATTGAGATTTGATGAATTTGAATCATCTATAAACCAAATCATTTATGTTTCAGCTACTCCTGGAGCTTATGAATTGTCAAGATCAAGTAATATTGTTGAGCAGATTATCCGTCCGACAGGTTTGGTTGATCCTGAAGTGATTATCCGTCCGGTTAAAGGTCAGGTTGAAGATTTGCTTGGTGAAGTTAAAAAAAAAGAGCTAAAAAAGATGAAAGAGTTTTAGTTACAACTTTAACCAAGAAAATGGCTGAAGATTTAACTGATTACTATGCAAAAATAGGTGTTAAAGTCAGATATATGCACTCTGAAATAGACACTTTGGAGAGAATTGACATCGTAGATGATTTAAGACGGGGAACATTTGATGTGCTGGTCGGTGTAAATTTACTTAGGGAAGGTCTTGATTTGCCGGAAGTTTCTTTAGTAGCTATTTTAGATGCAGATAAGGAAGGATTTTTAAGAAATGAAACTTCTTTAATTCAGACTATTGGAAGAGCTGCAAGAAATATCAACGGTCAGGTAATCATGTATGTTGATGAAATGACTGATTCTGTTAAAAATGCAACAGCTATTACAAGTAAAAGAAGAAAAATCCAAATCAAGTATAATGAAAAACATGGTATTGTTCCTAAAACTACTAAAAGGGCACTTAAGGATAAAAAAGTAGCTGAGGATTTGGATATTGAAGGAACTGATATTAGTAAAATACCTAAAGATGAATTACGTTTACTTATCAGTGATTTGGAAAATGACATGAAAGAAGCAGCAGCTAAACTTGATTTTGAAAGAGCAGCCAGTTTAAGAGATCATATAGCTACTTTAAAAGGATTAAAAAAGATTCTTCATAGAATAATTTAAAATGGTAACTGTCCATTAATTTTAATTTTTGCATTTTATTTAATGGACAGCTAGAACTTATTTTTTTAGAAAGTTGTTTTTAGTGTTTTTAATATTTCATCGGAGGTTTTTCCTTCGTTTTCAAGAGTTTTTATTGTGTTTTTCATATTTGTTTTTTCTTCTTGTTTTCCTTCTTGTCTAAGTTCTATTTCTCTGTTGTGTAGTTTTTCGTTTATGCTTTGTCCTTTTAGGGTACTCATTGTTCTCACCTTTTCTAATGTTTCTGGGTTTTTTATGAATATTTCTGTTGTTAGCCAAAGTCCCCATGTTAATATTTTAGTTTGTTTGGTTGTTATTTTGGTAATTTTGCTAACATAACCACAGATTTCTTTAACTATTTCTTCAGAATTTTTGGTTGTGTTTAAAAATGGTATGAAAATTAAATCTAATATGTCAAAAGCTGTTAGTTTTTTGTTATTTTCTATTTTGATTTTAACATTTTTTAATCTTTGGTCTCCGGGATATTTTTTTTAGAAAAATTATTCTTATTGGTGTATATTTATTTACTTTTCCAATCCAGCATTCTGTTTCTGATTTGTTTGGATTGCCTGTAGATATTATGATGGTATTTATGGGTTTTCCAGTTTCTTCATGTAATTCCATGTCGTAACGTCCAGTATGGGTAAGATTACCATGAGTTAAGTTACCGCTGTAATGTTCATAATGGATATATGAATCATCAACCATTTCATATACAAAATCCATTAATAAACCCTTAAAATTAGGTGTTATTAATTCTGTAGAATATTCCTTTTTAATTTTTGTACAAGGCAATAGTTCATGTATTTCATCTGTTTCTTTTTCTAATGCTTCTAAATAATCAAAGAGGTCTTGACCATAATATTTTGCTAATCCTTTTATTAATTTATCCTGTTTTGATAAATCATTTTTTTCTCCTTAATTGTTTAGTATTCTATAAATCGATTTGATAAAATACACTAATACTTTCTATTGGCCACTATATAAGTTGTTAAGTTGTAAATAACTTAAATAAAATAGTTTTGAGTAAATTTAACACTTTTAAATCAATATTTCAATAGTTTTTATAATAGTGGTGTGGATACAGTTCCAAAATATTAAGTGGAAAAATGATTAGATATATTTATATATGTAGATGTCTAATATTTGTTTGATACATTACGAATGTTTTATTTTTCAAATGCTCTTAGATTGATATATTATATTGGGGCATTGGATAATTATTATTAAGGAGGGTACTATGACAAAAGACTCTAAAAAACAGATTATCATTAAAGGAGCTAAAGAACATAATTTGCAAAATATCGATTTAGCTATTCCTCGTGATGAATTTATTGTAATAACAGGATTAAGCGGGTCTGGTAAGTCTTCACTTGCTTTTGATACAATTTATGCTGAAGGACAGCGCAGATATGTTGAATCTCTCTCAGCTTATGCAAGACAATTTTTAGGGCAAATGAAAAAGCCTGAAATGGAATATATTGAAGGTTTGTCTCCTGCTATTTCAATAATCAAAAAACCACAAAAGAAAACCCAAGATCTACAGTAGGAACTATTACTGAAATTTATGATTATCTTAGATTATTATTTGCAAGAATAGGGACACCCCACTGTCCAAAATGTGGAAAGGAAATATCTCACCAAACATTGGGTCAAATTGGAGACAGTATAATAGAAGAAGGGGAAGGTAAAAAATACATATTTTAGCTCCGGTTGTTAGGGATAAAAAAGGCCAGCACAAGGATGTTTTGGATGATTTGAGAAACAAAGGATTTGTAAGGGCAAGAGTGGACGGTGAAGTTAGAGACCTTGAAGAAGATATTGACCTTCCGAAAACTTACAGACACAGCATTGAAGTAGTTGTAGACAGACTAAAAATAAGAAAGGATGTTGACTTTAAAAAGAAGACTGGTTGATTCTCTAGAAACAGCTTCAGAGTTTGCAGACGGACTGATAAATGTACTGTTTTCAGATGATGGCAGAGATTATGAGAAAAAATATTCAGAACACTTTGCCTGTGTAGACTGTGGAATAAACTTTGAAGAACTCACTCCAAGGATGTTTTCATTTAATGCACCTCAGGGAGCATGTCCTGAATGTAATGGTATTGGAGTTAAAATGGAAATAGATCCTGATTTAATTATTCCAAATAAAAATCTTACATTAAATGAAGGGCAGTTACTCCTTGGGCAAAATCAAATAAAAAAGAAAATTATTATCATCAGATGCTGGAAGCAGTATCTAAACATTTTAACTTCAGCATGGACACTCCGTTTAATGAATTAACCAATGAACAGCAGGATATAATATTATATGGCTGTGACGATAAAATACCATTTTCATTTAAACGTAGAAATAAATCTTATCAAGTTAATCGTCAGTTTGAAGGTGTTATTCCGAGAATGGAACGTTTATACATTGAAACCAAATCAAATTACAGCAGGAAATACATTTCCAAATTCATGAGTGACAGAAAATGTCATGTATGTCATGGAAAAAGACTTCGTCCTGAGGTACTGGCTGTAACTGTTGGTGGAAAATCAATAGCTGACGTAGTGGAAATGTCAATTAAGGATTCATATCAGTTCTTCTTGAATTTGGAACTTACTGACAGAGAACAGTTCATAGCTAAAGAGGTTTTAAAAGAAATCAGACAGAGACTTAAATTCCTTGTAGATGTTGGGCTTGACTATTTATCAATGGCACGTTCATCAGGTACACTGTCTGGTGGTGAAGCTCAAAGAATCAGATTAGCTACTCAAATAGGCTCCGGATTAGTTGGTGTTCTATATATTTTAGATGAACCAAGTATTGGTCTTCATCAAAGAGATAATGTAAAACTTATTGAAACACTAAAGAGACTTAAAAACTTGGGAAATACTTTAATTGTTGTAGAACACGATGAAGAAACAATATTGTCTGCAGATTATGTTGTAGATATAGGTATGGAGCAGGAGAACACGGTGGAAAAGTAGTTGCCTGCGGAACTCCTGAAGAGATTATGGAGTCACATGAATCTGTTACCGGTCAGTATATTTCAAGACGTGAAACAATACCAATTCCACAAACACGCAGATCAGGAAATGGTGAATCACTTATAATCAGGGGAGCCAGACAAAACAATCTTAAAAATATTGATGTTGAAATACCTTTAGGCAAGTTTACATGTGTTACAGGAGTAAGCGGGTCTGGTAAAAGCAGTCTGATTAATGAAATTTTATACAAAGGGTTAAGCGGAAAATTAAACAATAAATTTACCTTTGCAGGAGATTATGATAAAATTGAAGGTGTAAGCAACATTGATAAAATCATAGCTATTGACCAAAAACCGATAGGACGTACTCCAAGATCAAATCCTGCAACTTATACTGGAGTTTTCACGGATATTCGTGATTTATTTGCAGAAACTCCAGAAGCTAAAGCTAGGGGATATAAACCCTGGCAGATTTAGTTTTAATGTAAAGGGAGGAAGATGTGAAGCATGTTCCGGTGACGGTATTGTGCAAATTGAAATGCACTTTTTAGCTGATGTATTTGTTCCATGTGAAGTGTGCGGCGGCAAAAGATACAATGAAGAGACTTTAGACATTCGTTACAAAGGTAAAAAATATTTATGAAGTTTTGGAAATGACTGTTGAAGAAGCATTGGACTTTTTTTTGAACATATTCCGAAAATACATAAAAAACTTAAAACCTTGCTTGATGTAGGTTTGGGCTATATGAAAATAGGTCAGCCGGCTACTACTTTATCAGGTGGTGAAGCTCAAAGGATTAAATTAGCTAAAGAGCTTTCAAGGTCAAATACAGGTAACACATTATATATTTTGGATGAACCTACAACTGGTCTTCATTTTGCAGATATTAAGAGATTGTTGTCAGTTCTTGCCAGATTGACTGATGCGGGCAATTCAGTTGTTGTTATTGAGCATAATCTTGATGTTATCAAAACAGCCGATTATATTATTGATTTGGGTCCTGAAGGTGGAGATGGTGGTGGAAAAGTAATAGCTACCGGAACTCCAGAAGAAATAGCCAAATCTGGAACATACACGGGTGAATTTTTACAAAAAAATCCTTAGTGAAAATATCACACCTTATGCCAAACAGCTTGTTAAAGAGAAAATGAGCAAGTAAATTTTCTCTTTTTCAACAAAGTATTTAATAAAGTTATGACATATTAACTTTAAGTTCACTTTTTTAGAAGTAACTAATATTTAAGGTGAAATATTTTGAAATTTGTAGATTTTTTCTCAATTTTTATTCGCGGAATACTTATGGGTTCTGCAGATATTGTTCTGGAGTTTCTGGAGGAACAATTGCATTAATCACAGGTATTTACGAACGTTTGGTACATTCAATTAGTACAATTAATTTTACTTTCATAAAACCATTACTTAAAGGAGATTTAAAGGGTTTTAAAGAAAGACTATTCTATGAAATTGACTTTAAATTTTTCATACCATTATTATGCGGTATTGGACTTGCAATGTTGACATTAGCTAATGTTATATCCTATTGTATGGATGTATACACGGCTTTAACCTATTCCTTCTTTTTAGGATTAATTATAGCTTCATCATATGTGTTATACAGGCAAATGGATGAACTTACTCTCAAACATGTAATTTTTACTGTTATTGGGGCTGTTTTAGCATATATTTTTTGTAAGTTTAAATCCGATAGCTATGAATCATACTTTGCCGATACTGTTCATGTCAGGTTTGATAGCTATCTGTGCAATGATTTTGCCGGGTATTTCAGGATCATTTTTACTTTTATTGTTAGGTCAGTATGAGTATATGTTAAATGCTTTAAAGACTATGAGTTTAAGTGAAATTGTTGTATTTTGTGCAGGTGCCCTTATTGGTATTTTAGGATTTTCCAAAGTCTTAAATTATTTGCTTGAACATCATGAAGGCATTACAATGGCATTTCTTATTGGTGTGATGATTGGTACATTAAAACTTCCTGTTGTACATATTGTAAATACAACTCCTCTTACAGTTGCTGCATTATTGCCTTGTATTCTCCTTGGCTATTATTGGATTTGTTATAATTGTTGTTATGGAAACTAAATTCGATTATATCGAATGATTTTTCCTCTTTTTTTTAAAATATTATAAACCTTAACGATATAATATTATATAATGATAATTCTTAAAAAAAATAAAAAACAGTGGAAATTATATCCAATAGGTTCTCCAAAAGGAGCATTGAATAATAAAAGAGAACCTGAGTATGTTGGAACTGTTAAATTTAAAAAATATGATGATTCAATAGCTATTTCCAGATTTGTAGCTGATTACAATTACTCGGATTCATCTAATTTATCAGAAAAATTAGTTCCGCCTCAGGAAGTAATTAAACTTTTAAGGAGTCAGGCTGTTTTTTTAGCAACTAGGGATGATGAAGTTGAGGATTATCTTAAATCACTGAATATTAAGGTAAGGCACACCAGAGTTTGTGATTTTTGCGCATTTGAAGGAAATATTACAATTGTAAACTCTGAATTTTCATATAAACACAATAATCAGTTGATATGTGAGCAGTGTGCATATGAAACAATTAAAAGGGAAATTAAACTTCAGGGATTTGATAAAAAAATATTCAGAAACCTTAAAGACATTTTAGATAAAACAGGTAATTTGGAAAAAACATTGTCTGTTCTCTCACCTAAATTTGATCCGCTTTCTAACAGAAATTTAACATTATTTGACAGAGTAGATACAAAATCCAAGTATAAAATACCTGATGTATCAATGAAAAGACTTAAAATACCTCATAAGTTCAGGGATATTTTAATTAAAAATGGAAATAAAAATTATTGCCTGTCCAGTATTTGGCAATTAAGGAAGGCCTTTTAAAAAATCAGGATTTGCTTGTTGTAAGTGCAACAGGGAGTGGAAAAACTTTGGTTGGAGAGCTTGCAGGAATAACCAAAGCAATGAAAGGTCAAAAATTTATATTCCTGACACCTCTGGTAGCACTGGCTAATCAGAAATACCGTGATTTTAAAAGAAAATATAAAAAGTTAGGCTTAAAGGTAGCTATTAAAGTAGGTAGAAATAGGGTTAAAGCTAAAGGTGAATTGAAACTGCCTGACAGTGATGTTAAAGATGCAGATATAATTGTTGGAACCTATGAAGGCTTGGATTATCTTTTTAAGAAACGGGAACTCAGCTTTATTGTCTAATTTAGGAGTGGTTTTAATTGATGAAATCCACATGATTGATGATGAAGACAGAGGAACAAGACTTAATGGATTAATAAAACGTATCAAGCATTTATATCCTCATTCACAGATTATCGGTCTTTCAGCTACTGTTAAAAATCCTGAATTTTTAGCAGGTGAGTTTAATATGAAATTGGTGGAATATTCTCAAAGGCCGGTTCCATTGGAACGTCATTTGGTTTATATTAGATCAGAATCTTCAAAACACCATATAATGCAAAAATTAGCTAAAAAGGAATTTAATACAAAGTCTAAAAAAAAGGTTACAGAGGACAGACTATAATTTTCACCAATTCAAGACGAAAAACTCATAAGATAGCTAATTTCCTCCAAAATAAAAAGGTCAATGCCGCAGCATATCATGCAGGTCTGTCCTATTATAAAAAAAAAAAAAATAGAAAAGGACTTTGACAGGGGAAAAATATCTGTTGTTGTAACTACAGCGGCACTTGCTGCAGGTGTTGATTTTCCAGCGTCACAGGTAATATTTGACTCATTGGTAATGGGAAATAAGTGGATTAGTCCAAATGAATTTTCACAAATGCTTGGACGTGCAGGAAGACCAAGCTATCATGACAGGGGAATAGTATATTTGCTGCCTGAAGTAGGCCATGACTTTGACGGCGAAAGTGAAGAGGCAAAGGCACTGGATTTACTTGAAAGTGACAGCGAAGATGTATTTATAGAATATGATGAAGAAAGCTCATATGAACAGATATTGGCAGATATTTCTTCAAGATCAATAAAAACAACAGATGAGTTAAATAAATTCTATAAAAAATATAAATATTCCGGTAGACATTAAAACAGCCATTAATGAAATGGAAGATTTGGGATTAATAGATATTGTAGGAAATAAATTAAACATAACAAAATATGGTCGTGCAGTATCAGTATCATTTTTATCTCTGGAGGATGCGGATTATATTAAAAATCAATTGATGATAGGGGATATCTAAAAGTCTATTTAAGAAAGTCTCCGTACTATAAGAAAAAAGATAAATTCAACAAATTAAGGGTAAAAATATTGGCTATTGGACTGCAGCTGGAAATGTTTGAAAATGCATATCTGTCTTCAGTTGTACATAATCAGATAGCAAACGCTTTAAAAATTAAATTTTCAACAAGACTGTTTGCAGAATCAACACTTGATATTATTTCATCAGGTGAAGCAATAAGTAAGTTGGACAAAAAATTAGGATGCTCTAATTAATATTCAATCAGATTTCTTAAAATGCAAATGTGAAGACAGACCGTTTTGTGACTGTCTGCAAAAGGGAATATCTGAAGTAATAATAAATGAAAGGCTTAAAGGTAAAGATCCGATTGATATTTCAAATAAACTGTTCAGGAAATATCAGATACAGGTCTATCCTGGAGATATATTTTCATGGTTAGACAGCTATGTTAAAAACTTAGATGCGATAAAAAGAATAGCTAAAGCATTTAACCGTAAAAAGGTAGAAAGGGAAGCACACAGATTAATCAAAGCTATTGAGAATGGATGAAACTTTTAAATTAGCTAATTTTGAGTTTTTAAAATAAATTAAATGAGAGTGGCATTTGCAGTCACTGCAGCCGAAATCAGCTATTGATTCCTCATTTTCAATTATTTTTTTAGCTATTTCACATTCCAGTTTTTCACCAGACTCTTTTGTATATATTTTTTCGATTTTTGAGTTTTTGTTTAGTAAAAGGTAATCAATATGCCAGTGTTTTTTCTTATTGTCTGACAGATGTCTTTTAACTCTGGATTCAAGGGAGTTCATAGCTGAACCGACATAAACATAACATCCTTTTTTAAAGTTAATGATTCCTAATTTTTTACCTATTTTAATTTTAGTGTCTTTCTCAACATTGATTATTAAACAGTAACTTCCTTTCATGTTTTTCTGCACCGTTTATTAGTAATTTATTATATATTTTTATTTTGTCAATGTTTTTTTTTTAAATATGATACAATTAAATTTATTTATTAATAAAAACATAGTTAATTTTATTTTATTATTATATAAACTTATGAGGTGTTTTATGAGGAAAAAGATTATTAATAGTATTTTCAGTCTTATTGTTTTTTTACTATGTTTGTCTGTAGTTTCTGCAACTGATGAAAATACTAATTCCAGTATAGTTGCTCAGGATTATGGTGGAAATGAATTTTATGTTGATTTAGGTGGGGATGATAGTAACTCAGGTCAACTTAACAGCCCATTTAATTCAATAAATAAAGCAGTAGAAGTATCTAAATCTAACGATAATGTGGTTATTCATTTAGGTGAAGGTACTTTTGAAGGAAATGGAAATGTAATGATATCAATCAATAAAGCTCATTTAAGTCAAGGTGGTTCAATAACTATTGTTGGTGCAGGAGCTGATAAAACTATAATTAAAGGAAGTAGTGCATATTATGCATTTAATATATATGCTGATTCTGTAGTTACTTTAAGAGATTTATCTATTGTTGATTGTAAAAGTGTTGAAGGTGGTGCAATATGCAATTCTGGTACATTGTTAGTTGATAACTGTATTTTCAGGAATAATTTTGCATTCAATACAGGGGGAGCTATATCTTCTATAGAAAATGGGGATTGTAAAATTTATAATTCAGTATTTATTAATAATTCAGTTATCTGTAATGATGAATATGAGAATGCTAATGGTGGAGCTGTTTATTCATTAAAAAGTGATTTATTAGTTGATTCCTGCAGATTTGTAGGTAATTTTGCAAAGAGTAACTTAAATGCAATTTCTGGAGGGGCTATTTATGTAGGTGCTTATTTAAATAATGTTCCTTCTGTGAAAAACAGTAATTTTATTAATAATTATGTTGTTTCAACAAGTTTCAGAACAAACTGGCAATATGCCAAAGGCGGATCCATTTATATGATAAACTGTAACTTATTTAATGATTCTTTTATTAATTCTAGTGTTACAGGAAATAATGGAGTAGGTGGATCTTATTATTCTGAACCTAAATACTTAAATAGTATTTCCAATATTTTGAGAATTAACTCAAGTGTTAATGGTGTTTTGGAAAGTAATATTTATCCTGCTGATTATGATGGAAAGTACTCTAATGAAGTTGTAGTGTATGTTTCTGTTAATGGTAATGATGAAAAGGGTAACGGGTCTTTTAATAATCCTTATGCTACAATAGCTAATGCAATTGCTAAATCAGTGGGTAATGTATATAACTTGAAAGTGTATTTGTTAGATGGAGTTTATAGTGGAGCAGGCAATACTAATATCAGTTTGCCATGTAGTAATATTCAAATTGCAGGTATTGGTTCTAAAGTCATAATTGATGGAAGTGGTTCTAATTGGTTTGCAGCTAATGAAAGATCAATTTCCGGATTTAAATATGCTTTATCTAATTTAACTTTAATTAATTTTAAAGCTAAAAGCATAGGATATAAAAAAAAAGAAAATAATATTGGGGTTATTTCTAATTATGCAGATTTAACTATTGATAATTGTATTTTTTAAAAATATTATAGGTTCTTCAATATCCAATTATGATTTGGCTAATTTAAAGGTTATTAGTTCATCATTTGTAGATTCAAAACACTTGGGATTCTATGGTGGTGTTTTATTTAATTATGATGCTAATGCAAGATTTTATAATTGTATTGTAAATAATTATTCTTCAACAGATATTTTTTATTCTACAGCAGTAAATACAGAAAATGTTTATTTGGAGTTTTTTAATTCAACATTTAAAAATTTAAAAAGCTTTGATTCCAGATGTAAGTTTTTAGGAGCAAGTAATACAAATGTTACTATGAGTTATGTTAATTATGCAGATAATGATTGCAATTTTGCAGTTGCTTATGATAAATCATTTATGAAAATAGATAATTCTGTATTTAAAAATAGTAACTGGTTAAGCGGGTCTGTTAATGGAATGATATGGAATGTTTGTAATTCTTCTTTTTATAAATATAAACTCTTTAACTTTCAGTTCAATTAATGGTTATAAAAGTAATTTTAATGGATGTCTATTTGATGGAGGAAATGTGGAATTTAGAGGAAATATCATAACTGTTGGAAATTCAAGTTTTTATAATAATAAAGTAATCATTGTTAATAATGATAATCAAAAGGGAAATTTAGATTTTAATTATAATTATTGGATTGATGAAACTCCTAAAAATATGATTGATACAACTGCAAATGTTAAATTAAATTATTGGATTGTTAAACATTTATCTGCAGAAAACTTATTTAATGATAGCTATAAAGTAGTTATTTCTTATAAATTATTTGATGGAAGTAATTATAAAAATTATGATGTTAGATATGTTCCAATAAAACCTGTTAGATTTATTTTAATAACTTCCAAAGGAACTAATTCTTTAGATTCTGGTACATTGATTAATGATATCTTTGAATTTATTAATACGGCTAATGATGATAGAAATGTAGTAGTTAGCTTTACAGATAATACTAAATTAAATATAACTCTTTATAATCAACATAAAGTAGATACTAATATAGATTTATCTCAAAAAACAGCTAAAATAGGAGATATAGTTGAAATTAATGTAAATATTAAGGATAATAAAACAGGATTGGCAGTTGATTCAGGTATTGTTGAAATTTATTTAAATAATAAATTAATAAGCTCAAACAATGTTACTGGAGTAGCTATTAGTAAATCCATCACAGTTGATGAAAGCAAATCATTTTATAATATTTTAGTTATTTAAAAAGGAAATAATAAATATTCAAATTCTTCAAATTCAGTTATATTGAGAATATCTTCACTTCCTCTAGAAACACTCATTATTTCTAAAGATTTAACTAAATATTATAAAAATGGAACACATTTTGATATTATTCTTAAAGATGTTTTAGGTAATGTTTTAGTTAATAAAGAGGTTAAAATCACCATTAATGGTGTCACTTATAAAAAAAATAACTGATACTAATGGAAAAGCAAGATTATCTATAAATCTCCTCCCTTGGAGTTTATAATATAACTACTTCATTTGAAGATGATGGTAATTATGTTAAATCATTAAATACCAATAAAATAGTTGTTTTATCCAAGATAATTACAAAATTTGTAGATAACAATAAATTTATTGTTAAATTAGTAAATGATGATGGAACTCCAAAAACAAATGCTTCATTAGCTATTATTGCAAATGGTGTTCAATATAATCGGATTACTAATAGTAGTGGTGAAGCTAGACTTAATGTTAGATTGAATCCTAGTAATTATATTTTTACTGTAACTGATGGTTTGGAAGTTGTTTCAAGTCCAGTCCATGTTTTATCAACAATTAGAACCAGTGATATTTCAATGTTTTATAAAGATGGAACAAGATTTGCAGCTAAATTATATGATGCGAATGGAAAAATAGTTTCTAATAAAGAAGTAGCAATTACAGTTAACGGAGTTACTTATAATAAATTAACAGACTCTAAAGGAGTTGCTTATTTAAATATAAATCTTAATCCGGGGGTTTATAGTATTTCAACAAGTTATGAGGGTAAAACTGTTTACAATACTATTTTAATTTCGGCTATGCCTGTTACTATAGTTTCATCTAGTATCCATATTCAACAAGGTACTTTTTATAAGGTTAAATTTTCTGATGCTTTGTCAAATCCAATCATCGGACAAAAAGTTGGAATATTTGTTAATGGAGTAATGTATTATCGTGAAACTGATGATTTAGGTGTTGCATCTCTTAAAATTAATCTTAATCCAAGGTCATTATATGATAACTTCTGGTTTATTATCTAATGCATATGAAGCTAAAACTATGAATAATATTATAACAGTTAGTGGAGGTTACTTATGAGGTTTAATAAATGTATATTATTAGTAATATATGCAATTATAGCTATTGTAGTATTCACACCATTATATGCTGAAAATAGTAATAATACTATATTTACTTCACCAAGTGATGATGTTATTGTATGTGATAATGTTTATACTGGTAATATAATTAATATTACTGATGATAATTATGATGATTATTTTGATGTTTATTCAGGTGAGATGAATCCCGAGTCTAATATCAATGATGGAGATAGAATACATATTGGTAATGTTACAGATAAAACATTTGTTATCAATAAACAACTAGAAATCACTACTATGCATAATGGTGATATTATTAAAAATGGTTATGTTAAGCTAGTTAAGGGTAGTGATGGTTCTAGTGTTCATGGATTAACTATTATTAATGATAAAGCACATTATGTTGTTGATGGTATACAAAGTATTGATTTAAATGGTATTGGTTTATTCTATACAAATAACAATTATATCTATAATAACTCAGTTCAATTAGCAGAAGGTAGGGGTGTATTTGCATTACCGATGGGTGCATCATCTAATAATAAAATATATAAAAAATAAATTTGTAAGTACAATGAGTACTTGCGTACCTATGAGTGAATGTGATAATAATATATTTGATGGTAATTATTTCCAATCTACTTTAGCTAATGTAATCTACTATAATCCATGGGGTCATGCGGATTATTTTGGTGGTCATGGTGTATGTTATAATAATACATTTAGTAATAATTATATATGTTCTTTAAATAGGAACTCTGAATGGGTTATAGGTATGTGTCTTTTTAAGTAATTGTAATGTATATATTATAAATAATACTATTGCTAATGTTTATGATGGTATTAGTGGTTTAGGTTCAAACTCTATAGTAAAAGGGAATACTATAATAGGCATAGAAAGTTTAGGTTTATCTGTTAATAGTGATAATTTAACTGTTGAGAACAATACATTCATAGATATGACTATGGCTATAGCTGTATTGAATGATAATATTGTTGTTAAGAATAATATGATAACAAATTCTTCAATTGGAATTTGGGTATCTGGGGAAAATGCGTCTTTAATATCTAATACTATTAGTTTAGTTGATGGGTATTATGCAGTTAATGTTGAAGGTGAAAATGCAGTAATAGTAAATAATAATATTAAAGTGAGTAATTTTGGTGAAGGGATTAGAGTAGCTAAAACTAATACTAATATATTAAATAATACTATTCAAACAGCTGTTGATTCTGGAATTTATATATTATCTTCTAAAAATATTGTTAGTGGAAATAAAATATCTTCTAATTTGTATGGAGTTTATGTTGATGCAGCATCTGAAGTATATTATTATACTCGTGGTGTATTAAAAGCTTTTTATTATGTAAAAATTAATCAAGGTAGATTAAATTATAATAATATTAGTGATAATGTTATCAATACTAAGTCATATGGGATTTATTTAGTGGGAACTGTTTATAATACTACTATTACATATAATAATATTACTACAAATGCTGCAATTGGTATTGTTGAGAATATTACTGATCCATTTTCAAATGTTGTTAGGGATAATATTGTTAATGGTGTGTTTTTGAATTATAGTGGTATAGTTATTAGTGATGATAATTTCTATGTCTATTTTAATGAGAATGGATATTTTAAATTTGATAATATTAAGTCTATTGTTTTAGTAATTACAAAGCTTTCTAATAAGGATATGGTAATTAATCAGAAAATGACTATATTAAATGGTGGATCAGTTAATATATTATCTAATGTTACTTTATATTTAGTATCTGGAGCAAGTGGAACTTCAATTAAGTCACTAAACTTTAAAAACACAGATAAAAGTGCAATTGTTTTAAATGATGTAAATGATGTGACTTTAGAACAAATTAATATGATGTTAACTTCTAAAATGAAAGATGTTTTTGGAATTTCTATAAATTCATCAAACAACATCAATATTGTATCAAATGATGTATATGTCACAGGTGAAAATAGACTAATTCAGGGTATTTTACTTAGTCATTCAAATAATATCACAATTAATAATAATAGTGTAATTTTAGAAGGAAATAAAACAGCTAAGGGAATTGTTATAAATTCAGTAAATGTATCTAATTTAGTTAATAATACTATTCATATTCAGGGAAATGGAGTATTTGACATTGTTTTAGTTGATAATTCTAATAATTTAAATATCTCATATAACAATTTAATAGCCAGATCTACTAAAGTTGTTTCTCCATTAGAAATAATTAATTCTAATAATTTTATTATGAATAACAATAATATTAGTGCATTTGCTAATTTGGTAAAATCTTTGAATTTCTCAAATAATAGTAATATTTTGTTAAATTCTACTTTCATTAATTTAATTGGAGTATCTAAAAGCAGTGCAACTTTTGTTAATAAAGGTTTAAATAATGTTGAAGTAATAAATTCTATAATTTATTCAAATGCTTTAAAGTTAATTGATGGAAACGTAATTTTAAATGAAAATAAATATGTAATTTATGATGGAAATATTGAAACATTCTTTGATTCACAGGGAATATTTAGTAACTCATTAATAACTCAAAAAGACATTTTACTTTTTGATAATTTAAAATTAAAACATTATAATTTAATTTTTAATCAAGTAGTTACTTTAGATTCTTATTATAAAACTTCAGTAATTGATGCAACTTTAAATTTTAATTCAAAATCAAGTAATTCAACTATTAGAAATTTAAATTTTGATTTAGTTGGGAATACAGCATTTAATTTGAATTTTGCAAGAAACATTACTATTGAAAATGTTAATATTAATTTAATATCTTCTAAGGATGTTTCAGCTATTATAATAACTGGTGAAAGTTTTGACAATTTAATTAATAACAATACTATTAATATGAAAGGTAGTGCTTCATTAACAGGAATTACTATTTATAATTATTATGATGGATATTATGGATTAAGTCCTAAAAACAATATAATTTCAAATAATAATATTATAATTGATTCAACTAAATATGTAATTGGTATTTATGTTGCAATGGCAGATAATACAATTATAATGGATAATAATATAAAATTAACTGCAGGTAATATTGCATATGGTGTTTATAATATTTATTCTCATGATTTCAAAGTATTTATGAGTACTATTTGGACTGCAAATACAAAAATTATTCGTAATTTTATTGATGCAAAAGGTTCAATTGTCTGTTTAATTAACTCAATTGAAGCTAAAAATACCTTAGTTGATAGTAATATATTAATCGCTACAGCTGATGGTGGTTCTTATGGTTACTTTGGATATAAAACATCTGGAGATATAATAAGGTATAATGATTTCACAATAAATGGAACTTTAAATAATAGGCCATTAGCACCTAATGTAGGTCAAACTGGTATTTATTTATCAAGTGGTTCTTCTAATGTATTGATTTTAGAAAATAGTATTATCTCTAATTATACTTCTGGAAATGAATATGCAATTTATGTAGATGCAGATTCTAATAAAATTTCAATTGTTGACAATTATTTAATTAGTGATAATTGGAACAGATACTCTGATAATGCGATATATGCACCATCAGCTAATTTAACTAATAATGAACTTTATTATGTTTATGTATCACCTGATGGTAGTGATGAATTAGGTAATGGATCTATTAACAATCCATTTAGAACAATAAAACATGCTTTAAGTAAGGTAATTAATAAAGGAATAGTTTATGTAATTGCAGGTAAATATATTGAATCTAATATTATTATTTCAAAAGTAGTTAATATTAAGGGATTAGGTGATGTTATTGTTAATTGTGAAGGTAGTCTATTTAATATTACAAAATCTGGTTCATTAAAAGTATATAATATTAAATTTATGAATGCATCTTCAGTTTCTGGTTCAACATTTTACAGTTTAGGAAAATTATACTTAGAAAATGTTTCACTAATAAATTCTACAGCTTTAACTTATGGTGGAGCTATTGTAAATTATGGAGAATTAGTTATAGTAAATTCTATATTTTCACTAAATAAAGCGAAAAATGGTGGAGTTATAGCTAATTATAATAAATTAGATATTAAATCATCAAGTTTTACTAATAATACTTGTTATATTAATGGATCTGGAGGAGTTATTTATAATTTAGAAAAAGGTACTGTTACTATGGATAACTGTAGTTTTGTTGATAATAAAGTTGATGCAGAATATATTACTCATAAAGATATGTTTGGTGTTCGTTTAGGTTCTGGAGGAGCTATTTACAACCGTGGAAATCTGTATATTTATAATTCAAATTTCACATGTAATAAAGCATTTAATTGTGGTGGGGCTATTGTAAGTATTACTGATGTTAAAAAACACAATCTTAAAGTAATTAACTCCATATTTGATAAAAACACCTGTTTTGCAGGTGGTGGAGGAGCTATATATATTGCAAATGCCAATGTTGATATTGCTAATTCTTCATTTACATCAAATGAAATTGGGGAAGATAGTGGTGGAGCTTTGTATTTTATTCAATCTAATGCTGAAATTTATAATTCCACATTCTTTAAAAACTCTGCAAATTTTGGTGGAGGTGCAATAGAATCTTGGAAGTCAAATATAACTATGGATTTATGTAATATAACAGATAATAATGCTGAACATGGTGGAGCTATAGTTTTCTATGGTGAACGTGTTGGAAATCATGTTACTGGTACTTTAAATATTTATAATTCGACAATTCATAATAATAAAGGATTTTATACTGGTGGGGCGTTTTATGTTATGGATTTAAATATGAATGTTAAAAAATTCTAATATTTATAATAATTTTGGCGGAGATGGTAAAAATTCCCTTTCAGTTAACATATTTTACCCTATAAAACCAGTTAATAATATAGATTTAAATGGTAATTGGTGGGGTAGTAATAATGGTATGGAGAAGATGTATGGTTAAATGCGCAATATTATAGGGAATGGGTTAAAAATAAAATTACTTGGTCTACTATTAGTCATCCAAATCAGGATAATAATCCAAACAATCCTTAAATAATCCAAGACCTGGTCAATCAACTAATAATCCAATTATTGGTCCGAATACTGGCGGATCATTAACATCAGGTTCAAATTCTGGTGGTTTTGGAACAGGTATAGGTTCTGGTACTGGAAATGGTTTTGGTAATGGTAATGGTAGAGGTTCTGGAAGTGGAAGTTCTAATGGTGGAAGCTCTGGAAATAATGGTGGAATATTAGGTTCAGGAACTGGATTTAATGGAACTGTTTACTCAAACCAAGGTTCACTAGGTGATCTGGGATCTTCTTCCAGTTCCGGTGCTGGTGGAAGTGATGCAGGTTCTGCAGCCCAATCATCAAACATGATGTATGAACTTAATAAAAATGTTAAAAAAGTATTATCTGATGATAATTTTATGTATGGTATTGTAGTTTTAGCAATAATTTTGTTATTAATAATATTTGGATATAAACGTAATTCTAAAAAGGAGGATGAATAAATGAATAAATTTAGACCAATTTTAATCTTATCATTATTCATATTGTTCATGGTTTCATTAGGAGCTATATCTGCTGAAGAATTAAATTCTACAGTTGTAAATGATGCTCCGGCAACTGATTCAATTTATGTTGATTCAAATGCAACAATTGGTGGGAATGGTGCATTAAACAATCCTATGAATAATATTAAAGATGCTGTTAATTCAGTAGATAACAACTCTGTAATTCATGTTAAAGGTGGAAATTATTATACTTCGGATAACAGTAGGATAATTATTAATAAAACAATTACTATTGAATCTTATGATGGAACAGCTGTAATTAATGGAAAATATACTGATTATATATTTTATATTACAGATAAAGGTTCTTTAACTTTGAAAAATATTGAATTTCTAAATACCGAATATTCAACTGTTAAAACATATAGTGCTATTGTAAATTATGGTAATCTTAATGTTGAAAATAGTTTCTTTGATAATGCAACTGGTTTAAGAGCAGGTATTATATTGAATTATGGAAATTTAACTGTTAATAATTCTGAATTTAAGAATAATACTGCAAAATATTATGGTGGAGCTATAACCAATTTTGGTTTTGCAAATATTGTTAATTCATTATTTGAATCTAATACTGCTGCAGAAGGTGAAGCTATTTTAAATACATATGATATGTTTATTTCAAATTCCAGATTTATCGATAATAATATTTCATCAAATAAATATCAAAAAGTAGAAAGTTTAATAGATATTTCATCTTCATACTTCACTGAAAATTCTGATATTTTTGTTAAAGATAGTGGTATATATATTAAAAGAATCTTATGTAACTTTAATTAATACATCAAACTCTGTTGTAGATATCAGTTATTCATTTATAAATACCTATGATTTTGTTAATTCAAGATTAAGTATTGATAATAATTTCTGGTGTTCTAATGAAAATATCCCTAAACAGGCTAATAGATGGTTGATTATGATTTTCGTAGATAAAAACACTGGAAGTTCTATAATTAAATCTAAATCAGTTGTTGATGTTTTAGTTACTTTTAAGGCATGTAATGGAAAATCTACATATAATTTACCTTCTGATGTTCGTTTACCTTCTGTTTATATTCAACTTGAAGCAGATAATGGCAGATTCAAAGAAAATAGAGGATATTTAATAAATAATGCATTTTTAACTACTTACTTTGATAATTCTAAAAACACATTAATATTTGCAATGTTTGATGATTCTTTTTTGCTACTTTAACAGTAGGTTCTGGATTTAATAATGGAAAAATATATGTTTCAACTTCAGGTTCTGATGAAAAAGGAGATGGGTCTATTAATAATCCATACAAATCTTTAACTAAAGCAGTTAGTGTAGCTTTAAATGGAGACATTATTTTCATCGGAAAAGGAAGTTATTCTGGATTGTATAATTCCGGACTTTTAATTAATAAAACTTTAACCTTTTCTAGTTATAATGGTGAAGTTAAATTATGTAGGGATGATTTCCATACAATGTTTACTATTAGTCCAAGAGGTGTTCTAACATTAAAAGGATTAACATTATCTGCTATGGATAAATCAAAATTCATTCCACTTGTAAATAACTCTGGAAAAACAGTCATTGATAATTGTATTATTAAAGATGCTAATGGTGGAAATAAATATGTATTTAAAGGTAATGAAGCACAGCATTATCAATATTTCTCTAATCAAAGTATAATTTACACTAGTAATGATTTAATTATCAATAATTCTGTTTTCAGTAATTTAGAAGATATTGTTATTAGATCATACTTTTATACTGGAAGTAATTATTTTAAACACTTTGATGTGACTATTGAAAACTCAGTATTTATAACTGTAAGGCAATGGAGTGGGGAACTATTTGGGATAGTAAAAATTATATGGATAAAGCAGATGTTGTTAGCCCTTCATTTATAATTAATGTAGGTGCAGAAAATGTCTTAATTGATAATTGTACATTTAGGGATAATACAGCATCTGCTGTTCGTGTAAATGCATCTAAATCATTTTTAGTAGATAATTCAAGATTTATACGTAATCATGGATCTATTTATTCATTAACAACTGGGGTATTAAATAATACATTAATAACTGAAGATTATGGTCCTTCTGTAGGGTTTTTTCAACAGGATTTAATTCCTATAATTAGAAATATGCAATCTATTGTTAATTCAAATTTCACTAAAAATAAAGAGGTTATTATAAGTACTTCTTTTTGTCCACTATGGTGATAATATTTATTTATATAACTGTTATTTTGGAAATAATACAAATTATTATGCTCAAGACCATAGAAACAGTAGTGGGGAAGGATTAATATTAAATGGCGGAAATATGACTGTAGATTATTGTACTTTTGAAAATAATTCCGTATTTTATGGTGGTGTATTTTATAATGATGGAACAACTGTAAGTCCTGGAAAACTTTATTATTCTAAACTAGATATTACAAATTCTATATTTTATAATAATAATGCAGTATTTGGTAAAGATATTTTCAATAAAGGTGGTGAAGTATTTGTTTCTGATTGCTGGTGGGGATTCAACAGAGGTCCAAATGATGAGAATATTTATAAGGCTGCAGGCACTGTCAATGTTAAAAAATTGGGTTATATTAACATTTGATATTGAAGATAATACATTAATTGGTAGTTTAAATAAAGTAACAGATAGTAAAGGTAATATTTATAATATTACTGGTAAACTGCCTTCTAGAATAGCTATATTCGAATCTTCAATGGTTAAAATTAATCCTAATGTTATTCCATTAATTAATAATCAAGCTAAGGTAAATATTTCATTCAATGGTGAGGATATTTCAGCTAGTCTTCGTGTTGATAATCAAACAATTAGTTTAGTATTTTATAATAAAAACACAGTATTTGATTTAAAAGATATTATTGTTTATGGTAAAGGAACTTCTTACTCTTTTATTTTAAAAAGTGTAAATGGTTATGTTATATCTAATAAAACAATTACTTTGTTGATTTTAAATGGAACTGATGTTTATCAAAAACACATATTAACAACTAATGCTTTAGGAGTAGCTACTTTAATTATTAATTGCAGTATGGGTAATTATACTTTTTAAAGCTAGTTATGATGGAGATAATTATTTTAAACCAACACAAGGGAGTGCTAAATTAGTTGTAATGCCATATTATACATCTATATTTATTAAGGGAGATCAAACATTTTATGGAAATGGTAATTTCATTTATGCTCATGTTTATGATAATTTAGGGGGATGCTATGGTTAACCAGATGATTTTATTTACCATAACTTCATCTGATGGAAATATTTATAAGAGATATGCCCTTACTGATTGGAAAGGTCAAGCAGGATTCTACCTTAATTTATCTGGTGGGAATTATAATGTTAATGTAAGTTATTCTGGTGATAATTGGCATTATGGGTCTTCAAGTACTGGTTTATTCAATATATTGTCTATTGGCACTAATGTAATTATTGAACAGTCTTTATTTAATGGTAGAGGCAATACTTTAACAGTATTGCTTAGAGATAATAATTATAGGGTTTTATTTAATGAAACTGTTGAAATAATATTGTCTGATGGTAAAGTTTCCCAAGCATTTAAAGTTACTACTAATGAAAATGGTCGTGCAGGTGTTGTTATTAATTTAGTCCCTTGGCAAGTATAATGTTTATGTAAAATATGCTGGAAATAAATTGAATTCTCCATCTTCTGCTGAAGGAGATATGACTATTAATCATGTACCTACTCAAATTTCTGCAAGTTCAGTAATCATTTTTGATAGTACTATGAATAGTTATTTGGTTAAATTAACTGATATTTATGGACGCTTACTTGTTAATGAAACAATTATCATTACAGCAATTAGTCAAGCTACTGGTGTCAAACAGATATTTAAAGTTAAAACAAATGGTGAAGGTATTGCTAATTTAACATGTAAGTTAGATATTGGTAATTATTTATTGAAAATTGATTTTAATGATAATGAATGGTATGATGGCAGTAATTATGCAAGTACTTTGATAGTAGTTGATACAGTTGATGATTTCAATCCATATGCTACTATTTTAGTTGCTAATGATTTAGTTAAGTTCTATAAAAACGGTACTCAATATATTGTCCGTTTGCAGGATATTTATGGCAATCCTATTTCAAATATGGAAGTTGTTATATCTATTAATGGTGTGAAATACACTAGAATAACAAATAGCTCAGGTGAGGCTAAATTAAATATTAATTTGGTTCCTGGTGTCTATCATGTAAATGTCACTTTTGAAGGTTATGGAGATTGGACTGAATCATTTGTTAATAGTTCAGTTACAGTTTTATCTCAAATCATCTCTAAGGATTTAACTAAAATTTTAAGAAATGGAAGTCAATTTATTGTTAAATTTGTGGATAATGCTGGAAATCCTATTGAAGGTAAACTAATTAGTATTTCTATTAATGGAATTGTTTATTCACGTGTTACCAATAGTTCTGGTGAAGCTAAATTATCTATTAATCTTAATCCTGGTAAATATGATGTTGTAACTTCATGTGGTGATTTTGTTAATCATAATGTCATTAATGTATTGTCTAATATTGATAGTGATGATCTTTCAATGTATTATAGGGATGGGTCTAAATTTAAAGTAGTTATCTATGATAGTGAAGGTAAAGTTAAACCTAATGCAACTGTTAAATTCACAGTTAATGGTGTTTCATATACTAGAATTACTGATAAAGATGGTGTAGCAGCTTTAAGCATTAATTTAAATTCAAATATTTATACAATAACAACTGAATATAATGGTATTGTTAATACTAATCAAATTTGGATTTATAATATGGCAGTTAATATGGATGCAGTTAATGAAACGGTTAAAAAAGGTACTGCATTTTATGTAAAATTAATTGATGTTAATGGAAATGCAATATCTGGTGGGCAAGTATCATTTAAAATTAATGGTGTTTCATATATTAGGTCAGTTAATGAAACTGGTTATGCAAAATTAAACATTAATCTTAACCTAAAGGTGTATATAAAATTATCACAGCATTTTCTATTAGAAATTATGAAGATAAATTACTTTATAATACCTTAAAAGTAACTGATACAAATTAATTTATTCATTTAATGAATAAATTTCTTATTTTTTCATCTAATCTGATTTTTAAATTTTAATTTTTGACTTATTTTTTATTATTTTTTATTAATTCCTTTAAAATTTACTGTAATTTAAAATTTTTAACAATAAAATGTTTATTTTTTAATTATATTTACAATTCTCTGGTAAAAAATTATTTGGGGGTGAAGTAATTGCTCAAATAATATTAATATTTCATGTTTTATTATTAATCAGTATTATATTTCTTTAGGAACATTTTTATATCAGTTAATAAAAATATAATTTTTGTCAATTTATGTTGACGTAATAATTAATGGAGGATTAATTTTTGAGAAATAAACTCGCAATATTAACTTTATTGATATTATTTATTGTATCTATTTCTTGTGTTAGTGCTGAAGATAGTAATTCTGTCAGTGTTCTAAGTGATTCTAACTCTGATGTTTATGTTAGTCCAACAGGAAATGATAATAATGTAGGTGATGTTAATAATCCTTTTGCTACAATTAATAAAGCAATAGATTCTAATGTAAGTAACATACACTTATCTGAAGGAAAATTTATTGGTACTGGCAATAACGGTTTAACAATTGAAAACAAATCAATAACCATTATAGGAGCTGGCGCGGATAAAACTATAATAGATTTAAACAAAACTCAATTTATGGATATTAAGTCCACTAGTTCTGTAGTTTTAACTAATTTAACCATTATAAATGGTTATACAAAAGTATGGTGGAGCTATTTACAACAATGGTAATTTAACTATTCAAAATTGTAACTTTAAAAATAACTCTGCTACTTCTGGTGGAGCTATTTACAACAATGGTAATTTAACTATTCAAAATTGTAACTTTAAAAATAACTCTGCTACTTCTGGTGGAGCTATTTACAACAATGGTAATTTGGATATTTATTATTCTACCTTTGAAGATAATGTAGTTACAGATCGTGGAGGTGCTGTTCTTTCTTATAGCTATGTAGGTATCTATGATTCTACTTTTATAAGAAATAAAGGTACTGGTACATCTTCAACTGGAGGTTCCATTTATATTAATGGAAATAGTAACAAATATTCTGTTTTAAATAGAAATATATTTAAAGATACATCTGTTGTAAGACAAGGTGGGGCTATTTATTTAAGTTATGGAAATGTTACTAATTGTATATTTGAAAATGCATCAACTACTGCTACTGGGTCAAGTTATGGTGGTGGAGCTATTTATGGGTCTAGTTTTAACCTTAAAAACAATACTATGACTAATTGTGTAGCTAAAAGTGGAAATGGGAATTATATATTTGCATCTTATGACTTTAATGGAGTAGTCACAATTCTTGAAGGTAAAACTGCAGATATAACTAGTTCTACTTTTACCCTTAATGCAACTGCAACTGATGATATGGGTCATCCAATTCATGGCGGTTCTTACACATTTTATTTAGATGATATTAGAATAGGTAGTGCAAGCTCTGTAAATGGATTTATAAATGGTACATTTTCTAAATTATTGGATGACGGTAAATATACTGTTACAGTTTCAGGTCCTTTAAATGATAATGCAGTTGTTAAAAAAGCTACTGCAAATGTTAAAATTGACCGTGATTATGTAGATTATTATGTATCACCTGATGGTGATGATGATGTTAATAATGATGGTTCAAAAGATAAACCATTTAAAACCATTAATAAAGCAATAACTGAAGCATTTGCTAAAAATATCTATGTAAACATCTATCTCTTAGAAGGAACTTATTCAGGTACTGGAAATGTTAATTTAGAGTTAACTAAATTATTAGGTTATCTTAATATAATTGGTGTAGATGGTAAAACAATAATTGATGGTAATGGTAAAGATTATGCATTTAACTTTGGCACTACACTAAATGTTAACATTAAAAATATTATATTCACTAATTTATACAATAAAAAATATGCTGGTTTAATTGAAGGAGGTTCTGGTGATTTCACTGTAAATATTGATAATTGTACCTTCGAAAAATGTAATGCAAAATATTTAATTGAAACTAATGGTGAAATAAATAATGTTATTATGAGAGATAATAATATTGCTTCTAGTTTTATTAGTGGTGCTGTTAGTATAGATAATCTTTTATTTGAAAATAACTCAGGTAATGGTCAAATTAGTATTGAAAAAGGAATATATAATTCTACATTTATAAATAACAAAATTACCGCTAAATCCACTAATGATTATGGAATAATATCTGTTAGTGATGCTAATTTTGTATCTTCTAATAATGTTTTCGAAAACAACACTGTTAAAGGATTCTCTATTAGTAGAGGATGTGCTAATTTTACAAGTATAAATGATACTTTTATAAACAATGCTGGTGTGACTGGTGGTGCTGTTAAAGGTGGAGGAACATTTATTCATGCTAAATTCATAAATAATACAGCTACCAAAGGTGGAGCTATTTATCATGATTCAAATGTTTTAACTTTAAAAGACTGTATTTTCGAAAATAACAAAGCAGATGACGGTGATGACATATATGGTTTCATAGCTACAAAATGGTATGACCGGAGGGTTATGTTTAAATATGTCTAATACTTTAACTTTAGTATCTACTAATTCTTCTAGTATTAAGTCTGAATTAAAAGCTATTTTTGATTTAGGCGGTCTTAAAAAGCGGATATAATATTAAATTTTATTTAAATGGTGTTTATAAAGGATCTGCTCCATTAGTTAATAGTGTAGCTACTTTTTGTTGCTGTTGCTAATGATGGAAAATACGAAATTTCAGCTTCTGGGGATTATATTAACAAGACTACTGTTGTTAATGGTGTGTTGAATGTTGATGCTAATCCTGTGTCTGTTTTTGATGTTTATGTTTCTGGAACAGGTAGTGATGAATCTGGTGATGGTTCATTAGCTAAACCATTTGCAACTATTAAAAAAGCATTTGAATACGGAATGTCACAAAACACCTTAAGCTTAATAATCCATATTATCGGTACTTTGAAAGGTGAGGGTAATGTTAATCTTGATTTAGCACCACTTATAGATTTGACTATTGTTGGTGAAAATAAAGAAACCTCAATTATTGATGCAGAAAAAAATAAATACATATTTGACTTTACTCCAGCATACGACAATGTTAAAGTTTACTTAAAAAACTTAACAATTAAAAACGGAGTAACTACTGAATATCCTTCTCAAGGTGGTGGTGCGACAGTTGATGTTGGTCTTGTTCGTATTGATGGTTATTATTTAAATGTGGATGATTGTGTATTTAGAAATACTACTGGTCATGGAATTTCTGCAGATAAACTATTCTCAACTCTTATAGTTAACAATACAAAATTCATAGAATCCAGTGGTGGAGTTTATTCAGCTACTAAAGCATTAAATGTAATCGTAGCAAATACTGAGTTTATAAACTGTAATTTAGGTGTAAATAAGAATGGACGTACAGTTTATTTAACTGGTTTAATTGCAGTTAGCGATATTTTTATTTCATCCAGTTCTATTCCTAGGTATAATGTTACACAAGTATTATTGGATAATGTAACTTTTGATGGAAAGTATAATGGTACTAAAACTGTAGGTTCTGCTCTTTATTTAGAGGGTACAAATGCTACTGTAATTAATTCTAAGTTCATAAACCTAAAAGATATTTCAGCTATTCATGCATTTAGTAGTAGTGGATATAAATGTAATGTAACTATTATTGGTACTTACTTTGAAAACAATACAAGGGATATTGATTATGGTTATGGTCAAACTAATGATTATCGTCCAATATTCTGGTTAATTAACTCAACATTTATTAATAGTGGAGCATTTGCATGTCCTGATATACGTTATCAAGATGCATGGTGGGTTGTTAATAATACTAAATTTATTAACATGACTAATCAAGTATTATTTAGAGGATCAGTATCTTCTACACATAAAGATGATTCTTTACCTGATGGTGTTAACAATATTATAACTATTATTAATTCATTATTCTTAAACAATGAAAAAGGTGTTCATTTTATTGGAGGTAATGTTACTGGATCTAGTTTCTATAATACTGTAGTTACTGCTTCTGGAAGGGCATACATAGTTTATTTGGATAATAATTTCTGGAATAGTTCTGAGCCTACTTATGTTTACAGTCCTACTATTTCTTGTGATACATGGTTAGTTCCGGCATTAGTTACAGACAATGCTTCTGGTCCAGTTCAAACTATTAAACTTGTATATTTAGCATTTAATGGAACTGATTATTCTTATTATGATGTTTCTAAAGTACCTATTTTCGATGTTAATGCTAATTTAACAGTTTCTAATGGTGTAATTAATCCGAATAAGGGTATTTTCAATACTGATGGTTTAACTGCTAATTACACATATAATGGTGTTGGTAATCAGACTGTAACTGCAACTTTAAGTGATGGAAATATTTTAAAATTAAATGTAACTTTCTACAGAATTGATACATTTACAAATATGACTATTTCAAATAATGCTCCGCAAACTGGAGATTATATTACTGTTAATGTTGTTGTTCGTGATAAGAATGGTAAACTTTTAAATGGTAGTGTGAATGTTTATCTTAATAGTGTTTTTAAAAGGAACTATCAGTTTAATAAATGGTATGGGTTCCTTTGATGTGTTAGCAGAAAAAACTGGTCCTTGTGAAATATTTGTTAATTATACTGGAGATTTAGATAATTCTTACTCAAGTAATATGACTATTGTTTCAGTTAAAAATACACAAATGAATGTTTCTGTTTCTGATTCAGATTCTGCAAGCAATGTTACTTTTACTGTGGACTTTGATCATGTAGCTAATGGTTTTGTATTTGTAACTATTGGTGGTGTAACTTACAATGCTACTGTTTTAGGTAAAGAAGCTAAAGTTATTGTGCCTCCATTAGCTGTAGGTAAATATGATGCTATTGTTTCATATAATGGTGTTGTTAATAAAACTGTTGCAGTTAACATATCTCCTGATAGAAATCCAGTATTAAACATTTCAGATATTGTGATGATTTACAAGGATGGTACTAGGATGGTTGCTGTTTTAACTGATTATAAAGGTAATCCTATAGCTAATGCTACTGTTTACTTTAGTATTAATGGTGTAACTTATGTTAGAACTACTGATGTTAATGGTTCTGCTTCTATAGGGTTAAACTTAGGTTCTGGTGTATATGGTGCTTCTGTTTATTATAATGGTTCTGATATGTATGATAAAGTAAGTAAAAATATTACTGTTACTATTAATCCGACTGTTTTAGCTGATGATTTGGTTAAAATGTATAAAAATGCTACTAAGTTTAGTGCTAAGTTTACTGACAGTACTGGAAAAGCATTAGTTAACAGTGATGTTAGGTTTAATATTAATGGTGTTTTCTATACCAGAACTACTGATGCTAATGGTGTGGCTAGTTTGGCTATTAATTTGAGACCTGGTGATTATATTTTAACTGCATATAATCCTGTAAATGGTGAGCAAAAAGGATTTAACATAACAGTGAAATCTTTAATAGTTCAAAATGATTTAACTAAATATTATTTAAATGCTTCCAGATTCCAGGCAACTATTTACAACAAAGACGGATCTTTAGCAGTAAATAAAAATGTGACATTTAACATCAACGGTGTTTTCTATATTAGAACTACTGATTCTAATGGTGTAGTTAGTTTGGCTATTAATTTGAGACCCTGGTGACTATATTATCACAACTATCTTTGATGGTTTGGATATTGGAAACAAAGTCACTGTACTTCCAACATTAGTAACTAAAGACTTAAACATGAAATACTTAGACGGCAGCAACTTCACTGCACAAGTATTGGATGGTAAAGGAACTCCATTAGCTAACCAAACAGTGTCATTTAATGTAAATGGTGTATTTTATCACAGAATTACTAATGAAGATGGTATTGCAAGCCTAAGAATCAGATTAATGAGTGGTGAATACATTATAACTTCCTACTGGAACAATTTCCAAACAGGAAACACTATAAAAATTAGTCCTTAAAAGAGAATTTTTTATAAATTCTCTTAACTTTTTTTTTTTTTATAATATTGAGGGTGGGACACAAACTCACTAATTTTTATAATTTTTTTTTACTTATTTTTCCTTTAATTTTATATACTATGAAGTACAATCTTTTATTATGTAGATTAATCTTTGTGGTTGTTTTATTTATGGTTTTAAGAGATGATACTATTAATCAGACCATGTTGGTGCCTATGGACTTGAGGAATTTGATTCCTGAGGACCATCCGTGTTATTTTATTAAAAATGTGGTTGATCAAATTGATTGTTCGCAAGCGAACCGTGTGTTTGCTGATAAGCCGGGAGAATTTGCGTATCCTCGTGAATTGTTGCTTAGACTGATTTTGATGAGCGTTTTTGATGGGGGATTATCTTCCCGTGAAATTGAAAGAAAAACAAGGACTGACATTGCTTATATGTACTTGGCAGGGATGCAGCATCCTAGTTATCGTACAATTGCCAGATTCAAAGTGGATTATCCAGATTTGATTGATGAATCTTTTAAAACAACAATAAAAATTGCAAAAGAAGAAGATTTAGTTAAAATTCATCATGTGAGTTTGGATGGAACTAAAATTAAAGCAAAAACATCAATGAATAAATTAACAAACGAACAACAATTAAAAATAATGAAACAACATCTGAAAGAAAGCATTGAATTAGATGAAGAAGAAGACATGGAATTGGGTGAAGAATCCGGAAAAGACATAATTAGTATCAATGACCCTGATGCCCGTTTTATGAAGAATAAGAAATGAAAATGGGAATTTGATTACAATGGACAAATCGCAGTCGACGATTACAAAGGAATAATACTCGCATCTTACATAACTGACAATTCAACAGATTATTATGAACTTATTCCATTAATGGAACAAGTACAATCAATTTAAGCGAAATATACGATGAAACACCCGTTAATTATCAAGTAAGTGCTGATAACGGATATTCCACTGACATGAACACTGAATATCTTGAACAAAATGGCTTTGATGGATACATATCATCACGAAAACTCTCAAGAGAACAAAAAAATACAATTTATCCGATAAACCATTTGCAAAAGATAATTTTTTCTATGATAACGAAATGATGACCTATATCTGCCCGCTCGGGCAACCACTATATAAAATCAGCGAATATACTTATAAAAACAAGTCAAGAATTAGTCATTGGACCAAAGAATGCAAAACATACCCAATGCAATTGTTTTGCTCAAAAGGAAATCGCTGCAGAGTAATCCAAGACTATAAAATCCCTTCCAAAATTAGAATGCAACGAAAAATGGAAACACCTGAAGCAAAAAGAAAGATACAAAATACGCTCAAAAACAGTAGAACGACCATTTGCACACTTAAAACAAAATATGCACTTAACAGAATTCAGAACAACAGGACTACAAGAAGTAAACACAGAATTAAAACTATATACAATAGGACACAACTTAAAAAAAGAATATACAACGAAATAAGCAGAAAAAATAACTAAAACAAATAAAATCAGAAAAAAAAATCAAAAATGAAAAAATTTAAAAAAAAATTTGTGTCACATCCTCTATTTAATTGCATAGATTTGCTTATTTCAAATATTATATTTAATTTAATGAAAATATCATTTAATTTTTCAATAGCTTAACTAATATATTGCTAAAATTATAATGGTTATTTTTAATTATATGGTATAAAAATATTTATTAGTTTCACAGTTCAAAATTATATTCATGTTTGTTAAGATTAGAACCAAAGGTCACAAAAATGTGTCTTCTATGCATAAATCCACGTTTGAAATAACTAAAGATTTGGAAATTGGACCTACTGCAGATTGTATTATTGGAGTGGCTATGGATAATTCCATGAATGATTTTTCAGATGAGTTTAAAGCTAAAATAGCTAATAAAAACACTAAAATAACTGTTATATTGGATACTGAAAACGGCCATGATGAGATTGTTGGCTTTGGTCATGAAAATTTGACTTTAACTCATCCAACAGACATTGTCTGCAGAACCAGCGACTATGTCTGTCCCCGTACTTTGATGATAAATGCAGATAAGGCAGCAAGGGATCTTGATTCGGATTTAATTGAAGATTTAAAAAATGAAAAAAAGAAATGGAAGTTACAATTATTCTAGTTTGATGTTTTTAAGCTGGTCTTTACTTGCATTTTCAGCTGCTTTAAGATAAGCATCACAGACTTTATTTACTTCATCAAAAAGCTACAACTTTTCCTTCATTAATCCATAATGCTTTGTCACACAGGTTTCTGATTTGCTGAATTGAGTGTGATACAAGTAAAACAGTAGTTCCTGAACCCATTAATGATTTAATTTTATCATTACTTTTTTTTCTGGAATTTAACATCTCCGACAGAGAGGATTTCATCAATAATTAAAATATCAGGATTTACAACAGTAGCTATTGAAAAACCAAGTTTTGCAAGCATTCCGGAGGAATAGTTTTTTAACAGGAAAGTTAATGAACTCTTCAAGTTCTGAAAACTCTAAAATTTCATCATATTTTGATTTTAAAAAATCTTCAGTATATCCTAAAATAGCACCATTCAGAAATATATTGTCTTTTCCAGAGTAATTGTAATCAAAACCGGCGCCTAAAAGAAAGTAACGGTGCTATTATTCCGTTAGTAGTTACTTCTCCACTGTCACAGTCATAAACACCGGATACTATTTTAAGCAAAGTACTTTTTCCAGCACCGTTAAAGCCGATTACTCAACTTTTTCTCCCTGATAGATTTTAAATGAAACATTATCAAGGGCTTTGAATTTTCTGCTTTTTTTCTTTGTTTCTTTTGATGGTACGTATTACATATTCTTTTAAATTGTCAATTTTGTCATTGGTTATTTTAAAACTTAAAGAAACGTTTTTAAGTTCAATTGCAACTTTTTTTCATGATAGTCTGGAATGAATTGTGAAACTAGATTGTCAACATCCTGGTGCTGTTTTGTAGTTTCTTTTTCTAATATATTATTATGAATTGGTTCTATGTAATCTGGAATTTCATTATTTTCTGATTCTTGCATGCCATTAGGATGTATTGATTCAGGTTGTTGTATATTATAGGGGATTCTGTTGTAATCTTCTTGCAGGTCAAAGACAACTTCTTTTTGGTTGTTTTCTTGAACTTAAATTTCTGTTTTGATTGTTAGAATCACTCTTTATATTGTTTTTTAAATCTTAAATTATTTTTTTTTCATAATAAACAACCTACAATTCTAATGTAATTTTCCTTTGGTATTTTGTAAATATTATAACTCCAGCAACTAATACAATAAGAGCAAATAAACTGGTATTAATAACACTCATGATATTTGGCAAGGTATTATACATTATAATGTCTCTGAATTGATCAATTAGTAAATACACTGGATTAAGATATAAATATTGTCTTAATGCTTCTGGAATAATCTCTGCAGGATAAAATAGGGCAGATGCATACATCAATAATATTGTAAATATGTTGTAAAGGTATTCAATATCTCTGAAATATGTACATACAATTGATAGAATTAATCCGATTCCCACTACCATAACAAAGAGTATTATCATAGGAACAATAGCTAATACTGACATTAAAGTTAAATGAAGGCCTGTTAAATACATTACGGCAACAAGTATTATTAATGAAATTATGAAATTAATAAACTCCGAACAAATTCCTCCAAAAGCAAAGATATATCTTGGAACATATATTCTTTTTAAGATACCGCTATTTCCTTTTATTGAATTCATGGCTATTTTTGTTCCAGCACTAAAAAATCAAATAAACAGCGTCCTGCTAAAAAATAAACCGGATAGTTTGCAATATTTCCGGAAAATATTGTTGAAAAGATAGCAGTTAACAAAAGCATGGTTAACAATGGGTTTATAAAACTCCATAGGATTCCAAGTATTGAGTCTTTGTATTTAGCTGTGAAATTTTTTTTAATTAATTGTTTAAGTAGGAAATGCTCACTTGTATTTTTTTAATCATTTCTTTAAACATAATTTCCACACAAAAATTTATATATTATTAATATTAATATATTTAATTATTAATTTAAATAGCATTTATAGGTTACTGAAATCATGTCAAAAGTTAAAGTTTCTGTAATAGTTCCTGTTTTTAATGTTGGAGAGTATTTATCAACATCATTAGACAGTATTTTAAATCAAACTTTAGAAGATATTGAAATTATTTGCATTAATGACGGGTCAACTGATGATTCTTTAAATATTTTAGAATATTATGCTAAAAAAAGATAAACGAATTAAAATAATCTCTAAAGAAAATGAAGGGCAGGGAACTGCACGTAATGTTGGGTTGGACAATGCTCAGGGTGAATTTATATCCTTTGTTGATGCAGATGATTTTATAAAAAAGATATGCTTGAGAAATTGTATAATAAATCAGTTAATGGAAATTTGGATTTGGTAATGTGTAAAGTTTCTTCTTTTGATAATGAAACACATGTAATTGATGATAATTTATGGTATTATTCACTTAAATGTTTCAGCGGGTTTAAAAAAAGAAGTATTTAATAATTTAGATACTAAAGAGTTCACTTCATTAATTTCAGTAACTCCCTACAACAAGTTATATCGAAGGTCTTTTATTGAAAAAAATAATATCAGATTTCCGGAAAAATATATATTTGAAGATGAAGTCTTTTTTTTACAATGTTTATCTTAAAGCTAAAAGGATTTCTTTAATTGATGAAAACTTATATTATTATAGGACAAACAGAAAAGGTTCAACAGTTTCTAAAAGTCAGGATAAAGATTATATTGATGTTATTCATATTTTCAGATTAATTCGTGAATTATTAATTGAAACTAATTATATAAATGTCTATAAAAAACAGGTTTACAATAGATTCATCCATCTTATTTTATGGAGATTTAGCCAGACAGCTCCAAAATATAGAAAAAATTTCTTTAATCTGATGAAAAAAAGAATTTAATGAGATATTGAATGATACATCAAAAGATTTTTCATTAAATGTTGATGAACTGGATTCTAAAAATAAAATCAAGAACTTTAAAAGTATTAAATTCAAATAATCTTGAAGAATTTGAAAAATTGGATTCATATAAAACATTTTCAGTTATAATGGCATCATATAATAATGAGCAATATTTGGGAGATGCAGTTGAATCTTTAACTGTTCAAAATTTTGGATTTGAACATAATGTGGAACTTATCATTGTTGATGATGGAAGTAATGATGATTCTTTAAAAATAGCTAAGAAATATCAGGAAGATTATCCTTATAATATTCAGGTAATCTCTAAAGAAAATGGCGGTCAGGCCAGTGCACGTAATTTGGGATTAAAATATGCTAAGGGAGATTATATAAACTTCCTTGACAGTGATGATAAACTGTCTCCAAATACATTTAATGCAGTTTATGATTTTTTAGTGAAAAATCCTGCTGCCGATGTCATATCAATTCCCATAATATTTTTTGACAACCAAAAAGGACCACATATTCTTAATTATAAATATAAAAAAAGAAGAGATGGTTAATCTTTTAGATGAACCTGATTATCCTCAGCTTTCAGCTTCATCAGCTTTTATTAAAAGGGAAGCTGTTGGCAATTTAAGATTTAATACAAATCTTGTTAATTCTGAAGATGCTTTATTTATTAATAAAATTCTTATTGATAATCCGAAATTGGGTTTGGTTAAAATGCCAATTACTTATATAGAAAACACTTTGATAAGTCATCTACAATTGACAATTCCCAAAAAAGAAAGGATTTTTTACAGACAGGTTAAAATATTACTTTAAGGAACTAATTGAATATTCAGTTAAAAAATATGGTGAAACTCCAAAGTTTATCCAGTATACTTTACTTTATGATCTTCAATGGATGGTAAAAGTTGAAGAAATTGAGAATATTTTAACTAAAAGGGAAATTAACGAATTTTGGGAAGTTTTTTTAGATGTCTTATCTTATATTGATGGAGATATTATTAAAAACTATAAAACTTTAGATAATCATGTTCGTGAGTTTCTATTAACTATTAAACAATCTAATTTGACTGCTAAAACAATTAATGAATTGCAGCTTAATGACCGTTTAGGTATTCACAGGTTTTATATTGACATAGTCAATATAAAAAATGGTTTTTTAAACATATCCGGTCTTTTAATGAGTAATTTTAATCCGGACAATATTGAAGTAGTAGCTAAGTGCGAAAATAAGGAATTTATCTCTAAACGTTTTGTTTATCCTACAAGGAAACCATTAAAATTTTTATCAGTAGGGTATAAATTTCCTTATGATTTTGATTTGGAAATTCCAGTAGATGAAATTAAAGACAAGAAGTTATCTATAAATGTTTTAAATGATGATGAATCATTTAATCTTCCAATTACTTTTTGAAAAGCATGCAAGATTATCAACTAGCAGTAATTACTTAATTAAAGACAATAATATTGTGGTTTTTAAAGATAATTCTTTTTATTTAACATCATATTCATTTATTAAAATGTTAAAATTGGAGTATAGGTGTTTGATGAAAATATATGATGATAAAGGTCCGTATTATACTTCTGCATTGGCTTTTAGATTAATTTATCTTATATTATATCCATTTTTAAGAAATAAGAAAATCTGGCTATTTATGGATAGGCGAAATGCGGCTGATGATAATGGTGAACAATTATTTAAGTATGCACTATCTAGAAAAGATAATGTTAAAAAATATTTCACAGTTTCAGAGGACAGTAAAGATTATTCCAGATTAGCAGGCAAATATAAAAATGTTTTACCATTTTATTCAATAAAACAAAGGTTGATTTATTTATTTGCAGATAAAATAATCTCTTCACATCCTGATGAAAACATTTTAAATCCTTTTTATGCCAAAAATGGGGATTTATACAGTGGGCTGATTACATCAGAGAAATACTTCTTACAGCATGGAGTTACAAAAGATAACATTTCTAAATGGATTAGAAAATATGATAAGGATTTGTCTTTAATATTAACAGTTTCTCCTTTGGAAAGAAAGTCATTTTTAGGTGAAGATTATAATTATTCTCCGGAAATTATTCAGATACTTGGATTTCCACGTTTTGATAATTTGGAAAATAATAATCTCAAAAAACAGATATTAATAATGCCGTCATGGAGAGAATATTTGCAAAAAAGTGAATTTGCTCTTAAAAATTCCAAATACTTTTAAAGGATTAAATGATTTATTGAATAATGAAGAGTTAATTGGCTATGCTAAAAATAGAGGTTATAAAATAATTTTAAACCACATCCAAATTTGGCAAAATTTATTCATTTGTTTGATTTGGATGAAAGCATTATTGCAGATGATAAAAAAGACTTATCGGGAGTTATTTAATGAGTCAGAATTACTCATAACTGATTATTCATCTGTTGCTTTTGATTTTTCATATCTTAAAAAGCCAGTTATTTATTATCAATACTCAGATGACTACAACTTTGATTTATCTGAAAGCTATTTTGATTATAAAACAATGGGCTTTGGAGAAGTTATTAAAAAAGAGGATGATTTAATAAAGTTAATTAAAGATTATTTGGATAATGATTGTAAAATGAAAGAAGTTTATAAAAAAAGAGTTGATGAGTTCTACAAATACAATGACCAAAATAACTCTAAAAGAGTTTATAACTGGATTTATGAAAATTAATTAACTAACGGATCATATTATGACAATTATGGATAATTTATTTGGAAATAAAAAAAAAAAAGCTGATTCAGGAAAATAAAGTTCTTAAACAAGAAGTGGAAAATTTACATAAAGAGATTGATTCTCTTAATAGTAAATATGAGAATATTCGTAAAATTAGAGCTAATGAGAATACTGCAGCCAGCTTTTTGTAACTGGTCTTATATAAATTATTATTTTAGAGATGATTTTGAGGAAAAATTTATGGAAATGGTTGAAAATTTACCTAAAGAGTCAAAAAAAACTACTTTAAATGGCTTTTTTAAGAAGTTTGGCTATTAATTATAACAGAAGAGAAACTTTATTTTTGATGATGAATTGGAAAAACAAAAACAGTGGGAAGATTTTAAAATAAATAATGTATATGATGATAAAATAGGAAAATATAACTTTAAAGGAGGATATAATCTTCATGGGTTTATGGATTTAAATTTAAGTAAAGAGGATAAGAATTTTCTTGAAAATAAGGATATAATTGATGCAGGAGCATTTACTGGAGATACTGCAATTCCATTATCTGAAGTTACTCATAAAAAATGTTTTTGCTTTTGAACCATTTGAAGAGTCTTTTAAATTATTAAAAGAGAATGTTGGAAGGAATAATATTTCAAATATAAAACCTGTAAACAAATCTTTAGGTAATATTAATGGTGAGCGAAGTTTATATTTAGCTAATGATAATTTTCAGGGAATTACATCTGATTCTAACTTAAGAAAATATACGGAAGAGCTAAAAGTTCAAGAGGTAACTGTTGATCAATTTGTCAAGGAAAATAACTTGGATGTTGGTTTGATTACTATTGATGTTGAAGGAGCGGAAAAAGATCTTTTTAAGTGGAGCTGTTGAAACAATAAAAAGTCAAAAACCAATGTTGTTTATTAGTATATATCATAGTGTTGAAGATTTCTTTGAAATAAAACCGTGGATTGAGAATTTAGATTTAGGTTATAAATTTGAGATTATTAAAGAACAGCCTTGGACATTTTATTGCAGATACTATTTTAAAATGCAAAATAGATGATGAATAATTGTTTTAAATATTTTTTACTAATATTAAATTATGTGGTGTGATTTATGAGTGCAGATGTTGAGATTTCAGTTATTATTCCTATTTTTAATGCTGAAAGATATTTGGGTAAGTTTTAGATTTTATTATCAATCAATTATTAAAAATTTAAGAGACGAGAATTTTATTTTGTCAACCACTATTAAAAAATATGAGTCTTATAATACTTTTTAAATTTAATAAATATTTAAATGATATTTTAAATAGAAATAAATAATATTAATATATTTATTTTAGTAAAGTAATATGTTTAATATAACTTGTAATTTTATTTAATTAATTTAATAGAATGAGATAATATGCATAAAAGTTCATTTCAATCAATGGAAAAATTTAAAAATAATTATTTGAATCCTGAAGATTCATTAAATATTTTAGACATAGGATCTTATGATGCTAGTGATACTTCTTATAACTACGGTAGATTTTTAAGAGAAGATAACTGGAAATATCAGGGCATGGATATTCAAGAAGGTCCAAATGTAGATATTGTTGTTTCAGATATTTATAATTGGATTGAAATTGAAGATAGTTCTTTTGATGTTGTTATTTCTGGTCAGGCTTTTGAACATATGGAATTCTTTTGGAAAGCTATAAAAGAAATTGAAAGAATCTTAAAACCTGGAGGATTATGCTGTATTATTGCTCCTAGTGCAGGACCTGTTCACAAAAAATCCTTATGACTGTTTTAGATTTACTGATAATGGTATGAAACAAGTAGCTAATTATGTAGGGTTGCAAACACTTGAGTGTTATGTCAATGATGATGAAATTGCTTATCCTTGGTATGATTGCGTTTTAATAGCTAGAAAACAGTATGGTGTTAATAGTAATTTAGAAAAAAAGAATGGATAGTCTTGAAAATAAATTAGATTTAATTTAAAAAAAAAATTAATGAATAGTTTATTGTTAGTTGATTAATTAGGTTTTTGGGAGATTATTTTGCTGAGGAATCTCATATTTGGAGTTCTGGCAGAACACATTATAAAAATTCTTATTATTCAGATAAATTTAATCAGCTTAAACATATTGTTGAATTTGTTAATAGTTTTAAGAAAAGAAAATATGTTTTTAAAGAAAAAATTAGAAGAAAACTTATAATTTTAATATTTTTTAATGTAATTAGATAATGTTTTTATATCTAGAAAACAAAATAATTGTAATAGATATAATTTATATCAAAGGTTGAATAAAATTGGTATAATTCAGTCTTAATTTTAGAGAGAATTAATTGGTGATAACATGCATAAGTCTAGTCATGATAAAATGAGTTGGTTTAAAAATACTTATCTTAATGATAATGATTTTTTAGATATATTGGATGTTGGTTCTTTAGATACAAGTGGTACTAATTATAATTATAAATCTATTTTTAATAGTTCTAATTGGACTTATCAGGGCTTAGATTTTGAAAAAAGGGGCTAATGTGGATATTGTTGTTGATGATATTTACAATTGGTATGAAGTTGAAGACAATAGCTATGATGTTGTTGTTTCAGGTCAGTTTTTTGAACATTTAGGTTTCTTTTGGCTTACAATGGCTGAAATTGACAGAGTTTTAAGACCTTGGTGGTTTTTGCTGTATTATTGCTCCTAGTGGTGGACCTAAACATGGTGATGCAGATACTGACTGCTATCGTTTTTATCAGGACGGTATGAGTGCATTAGCCAAATATGTTGATTTTGAAGTTATTCCTGTTTCTACAAATGCCGATGCTAAACCTTGGTGTGATACCTGTCTTGTTGCTAAAAAAAACAGGTTCTTTAGTAAATAGTGGAGATAATCTGGGAAGAAGAATGGATAAACTTGAAAACAAATTGGAGGCGATTCTAAATTCAATTAAAAAATAATTATTGTGGTTTTTATGGAGTCAGTTAGCAATATTGATCAAATTGAAAATTTAAAACAGAATAATTTTATTGGTAAGCCTGAATTTGTTAATTCAAATATTACTTTTTTAGAGGCAAAGGCAATTTATTTTATTGTGAACGTGATGTAAAATTAGTTAATGCAAATATACGTTTTGAAGGTAATAATTCGTTAGTTTATTTATCTTCCGCTCTAATTCACAATATCCTTTGAATTTGCAGGTTTATCATGATTCAGTTGTCTTTTTCGGTCGTGATAATAATATGACTGCTCCTTTAAACATCAATGTTCAGGAACATCAAAATTTAGTCATCGGTGATGATTGCAATATAGGTAGCGGTACAAATATTAGAACTTCTTTTGCTTATCCAATATATTCATCCAAGACTAAACAAAGGATTAATTTTCCGGGTTCTGTTCTTATTGGAGATCATGTGTGGTTAGGTCATTTAGCTTATATATCTTCTGGTGCGGTTTTGGGTTCCGGATCTATTGTAGATAATAATGCATTTGTTCCTCCTAACTGTAAAGGATTTTCCAATTCTTTTTAAGCGGCAATCCTGTACAGGTTGTTCAAAAGGATGTTTTTTACTAAAGATTATCTGGGGGCTTTTAGCGAAACAGAGTCTGAAAGTCTTAATAATTATGTAAGTGATGTGTTTATTTATAATGTTATTCCAAATGAATCCCTTTATTTTCCTAAAATTGATGAAACATTAAAATGTTTGAATGTTGATGATTCTCTGGATTTTATTCAGAAATTGTTTGTTCAAAATAAAAGAAAAAATAGATTTGCAATAAAATAAGGATTTGAAGGTTATTTTTAACCTATATATCCTTGATTTGCGGGTCTTAGACTTGTAATGATTTCAGCAGCTATTTTTGAAGAATATTCATTTTTATTATCATAGTTCAATATCCACATACGATAATTTGTGTTGTCTTTTTCAAAAAATAGCTGTGTTGAATTGGTATAATTTGTTTCACGATATGTTACATATAGGGTGATGTTATCTATTTTTTGAGTTTCGTTACCTACTGTAAAATTATCTTTTAGGGCTTTTTGGAAATAGGTTTTAATTGAAATATTATCATTTAAATGAGTCATATTTATGGTTATATTGTCACTTTTATCGTAGAGGCTTATTGTATTTTCACTTTCATTGGCAACATTGAAATTTTCAGGCAGATTAAACTTGGTACCATTAAATTCTATTTTGTTTGAATTAAAGTCAAAACCATTATAATTGTATAAATTGACCTCTACCATTAATAAAATTAATATGATTAATAATAAGTATAGTTTTTTCATAATTTACACCATCAAAAGATTTATTATAATTGGTAGATATATATATTATATTAATGGATATATTTGATATATTTTTGGATTATTTTTTAAAATTTGGGGGTTATAAAAATTCATGATAAATTTTTATTTTCTGTTATAATTGCAGCTAATAACTCTGATCTGTATTTAAAAAAAGCAATTGATTCCATTATTAATCAAAGTTTGGATTTTGAAAAAAAATATTCAAATTATCATAGTTAATGATGGAAGTACAGATAATACTGAAGATATATGTTTAAAATACAGAGTTAAGTATCCCCAAAACATTAAGTATGTATCAACTAAAGATTGTTTTGGCCCGGCACATGCTAGAAATCTGGGATTAAATGAAGCACAAGGAAAATATATTAATTTTTTAGACAGTGATGATTATATAAGTTCCAATACGTTTAGGGATGTTTATAATTTCTTTGAAAAGCATTATTCGGAAATTGATGTGGTTTCAATTCCAATATACTATTTCGGATCACAAAAGGGTAATCATCCTTTAAATTTTAAATTTAAAAAACAGGAGTTGCTGATTTATCAAAACAGCCGGAATTTATTCAGTTATCCGGTCCTTCTTCATTTTTTAAAGCAGAAGCTATTGGAGATATTAAATTCAATGTTAAATTACAGACTGCTGAAGATGCATTTTTTGTTAATCAACTTCTTTTGAATAAATTAAAATTAGGGCTTGTTAAAAGCGGGTCTTATTTTTATAGAAAATTTGAAGCTAAAAATTCTCTTCTTGATTATTCAAGTAAAACTAAAGGTTACTATATTTCTAGAATTAAACAGTTTCATTTTAAATTAATTTACTGTTCTAAAAAAAAGTATGGTGAAGTTTTAAAATTTATTCAATATGTGTTAATGTATGATTTGCAATGGCTTTTTAAGATTAAAAAGATCGATCATATTTTAAGTCATGATGAAATTCATGAACTTTACATCAATCTGATTTTTATTTTGCAGAATATTGATGATGATGTGATATACAATCAAAAAAAATATTCAAAACCAGCTTAAAACGCACATATTCTTTTTGAAATATTTAGGTAATGATTATCTGGCTAATTGTGATTATAAATATAGAAAACAAGTTTATGAAGAGATTATTGATAAGTTATCATTAAATCAGGTATTCATTGATATTTTTGAGATACAAAATGATGTTATTTATGTTTCAGGATTTATTACTACATTTTTCAATAAAAGGAGTAATGTTTTTGTGTTTGTTAATGATAAAATTTTTGAAACTAAGGAACTGGAATACCCTCAAAGGGACAGGTTTTCTCTAAATTTTGAATATGCATTCAATAATGATTTTGAGCTTTATATTCCAATTACTTCAAAAAAAAATATTAAAATTCAATTTAAAACAGAGGTTAATGATTTTAAGGATCTTGAAATAAAGTTCACCAGACCCTGCAGACTTTCAAACACATCTAAATATTTACTTTCAAAAATCACATTGCTAAGGTTAAGGGAAGTACAATAACTGTCAAGCCGAAAAACTGGATAAGAGTATTGAAAAAATGAGATTTCAACTATTTACACAATGCTGCGTGAAACTAATCAGGGCTGGAGAACAGGCGTAATATTCAGAATTGTTTATTTCATAGTGTATCCGTTTTTTTCATCTAAAAGAATTTGGATTTTTATGGATTTGCCTTATCTAGCTGATGATAATGGTATTAATCTTTTTAAATATGCTGTTGGCGTAGATGGTGGCATTGAAAAGGTTTTTGTTTTAAATAGGGATAATTTTGCATTTGGTGATGTTTCTCAAATTGGAAAAACCATTGAATACGGTTCTATTAAACACAGAATATATGCTTTATTTGCAGAAAAAGTCATATCTTCCCATCCTGATAATGGTTTAGTTTATCCATTCTGGGGTAATTATCCTTTTTATCAGGTCTTATTAAATTTAGACTTGTATTTTTACAGCATGGCATTACAAAGGATAATATTTCCATGTGGCTTAATAAAGCAGATAAAAACATTTCATTAATTGTAACTGCATCAAAACTTGAATTGGAATCCTTTTTTAAGTATCCTTATAACTATCATAAAGATGTTCCTCAGTTATTGGGTTTTCCTAGATATGATGCTCTGGAGAAGAAAGAGGATTATAGGAAATTGTAATTATGCCTTTATGGAGAAGGCATTTTCTTCATTCAACCAAAGAAAAAATATTAAAATCAAACTACTTCATGATATACAATTCTTTAATTAATGATTCCCGTTTAATTGATTTTTGCAAAAAACATGGTTATAAATTGATTTTTAAACCGCATCCAAATGTTTACAGATTCATTGAATTATTTGAAACCAATGATTATGTAATAATTGATTCAACTTCCAATAGTTATAATGATATTTTACACATGCTTCTTTGATAATAACGGATTATTCTTCAATAGCTTTTGATTTTGCTTATTTAAAAAAGCCGGTTATTTATTATCATTATGCTAAGGATTACCATTTTGATCTTGAAGAGAGCTATTTTGATTATAAAACAATGGGTTTTGGAGAAGTTGTTGATAATCATGAGGAATTAATTGATTTAATAATGGAATATGTTGAAAATGAATGTGAAATGAAAGACCAATATATTAAAAAGAGTTGATGATTTCTTTGAGTTCAATGATAAAAATAATTGTAAACGAGTTTATGATGCTATTAAAAAGATGGATTATGATTAATTAGACATTGGAATTAAAAATCAATTTTTATTATTAATCTAAAATAGTTAAGTTTATATACTTTAAAAACACACTTTTTAATAACTGCTTTTGTTATGTGTAATGCGGGGGTGGTCGAGTGGTCAAAGGCGATAGGTTGAGGGCCTATTGGGTTAGTCCCTTCGCGGGTTCAAGTCCCGTCTCCCGCACTTTTATTGATAAACTATTTTTCTGATTATAATGTCTAATAAATATTTAAATGCAATTTCTTCAGCAGATAATAATGTTTTTGTAGATATTGAGGTTTCTCCAAATTCAAATAAATTTCAAATTTCAGGTTTTAATGAATGGAGAAACAGGTTTGAAATACGTATTAAGCAAATTCCCCAAAAAGGCAAGGCCAATAAGGAAATTGTAAAGGAGTTATCTAAAATATTTAACTGTAATGTAGGTATTTCAAAAGGTGAGAAGTCTTCTCAAAAAACAATTGTATGTTATGATGTCAGTATTGAATATATATTAGATAAATTAGGCGAAATTTTGTAAGAGATGTAAAAAATAATTAACTATTTAACCAATCAAAACAAAAATTATGATTAATTAAATTAAGAGGGTGATAATTAAATGAAAGCAGTAATTCCGGCAGCTGGTTTTGGAACTAGGTTTTTTACCAGCTACTAAAGCACAACCTAAAGAAATGTTGCCTGTTTTTGATAAACCTACTATTCAATATGTTATTGAGGAAGCTGTAGCTTCAGGTATTGATGATATTTTAATTGTAACTGGTAACAACAAACGTTCTATTGAAGATCATTTTGATAAATCCTTTGAATTGGAATATACTTTAAAACAAGCAGGTAAAACCAAATATTTAAAACAGGTTCAGGATATCACTGATTTAGCTGATATTTGTTATATCCGTCAAAAAGAACAAAAAGGATTAGGTGATGCAATTTATTGTGCTAAAAAACATGTTGGTGATGAACCATTTGCAGTAATGCTTGGAGATACAATAACAAAAGGAAACACTCCATGTACAAAACAGTTAATAGATATTTACAACAAATATGGTGCATCAGCTATTTCTCTTGAAAAGGTACCTCAGGAAAAAGTAGAAAGATACGGTATAATTAAAGGAGTTGAAATAGAACAGGATGTCTATCAAATTGATGAACTTGTTGAAAAACCACCAGTTAACGAAGCACCATCTAACTTGGCTATTATGGGAAGATATGTACTTACTCCAGATATTTTCGATAAAATCAAAGAAACAGGAGCTGGAGTTGGTGGGGAAATTCAACTTACTGATGCTTTAGCTAAATTGGATAAGATTTATGGAAATACTTTTGAAGGAAAAACATATGATATAGGAAATCGTTTGGAATGGTTAAAAACATCCATAGAATTTGCAATGGATGATGAGGAATCTAAAAACGATTTAATCAACTATATGAAAGAGATTATAGCTTCAAATTAAAATTAAGCATTTTCTATAATTTCTTTTTAACTTTTTTAAACTTATTTTTACCACAACATTTATATATTTTTGTGTATAAATTATGATTTGTAGGTATGTATAATATATCTAGTATGGATTGATTTATATGCTTAAAAAAAAGGAATAAAATGGGTTATGGTGAAGATATGAATTATCAGATAGTAAAGTCTATTGAAAAAATGAACAGCCGCAGTGATAAATTATTTTATGAGCAGTTATATCTTCAAAAAGATCCTGTAAAATACAATGAATTTAAAGATTGGTGTATTGAAAGAGGATATTTAAATGAATTGTATAAAAAGAGTAATATCTGTTGTTTTATTATATGTATGTAATTTTTAAATGCTCTTTAACTAAAAAATAAATAAGAGAATGTAAAAATAAGTGTGGGAGCTGTAATTGGGAGTGTTAATAAAAAATTAATGGTGAAATCAAATTATTTAAAATAGATTCATAAGAACTCTGTGTGATTGAAGAATTAACTGATTGTAAGGTAGTTGGCAGTATTAATTCTAAAAAATATGATTTATTATATAAATAAAATTAAAATAAAAAAATATTATGGTTTCATCATTAAATCCATAATACTGAAAGCTTCATTTTCTTTTTTTAATGCTTCTGGTCCGTTTAATTCGCCAAATGCATTTTTTGCAAATTCCTTGTTAAGTCTTTTAGAAACTTCACCAAAAATCATTTTATAAGCCTTACATTGAGGATCAACAGCTTTTGGAGTTTTACTGGCTACAATAGCATTATATGGACATCCACCTTCGCAATATTTTACATATCGGCATTTGGCACAGTTTTCATCAACATATTCTCTAAATTCTTGAAGTTTTGCCCATGCGTCAGACTCTTTTAGCTTATCAAAACTTGGGTTTGCTTTGACATTGCCTAAAATATATTCATCCATTCCTACAAACCTGTAGCATGGATAAATTGAACCGTCTGCACCGACAGCTAATGTTGTACCTATACAATCTGCAAACGTACATAATGTTCCCCTTCTTCTGAATGTACTTTTAGCAATGTGGTCAAGATCCATTACACTGAATTTATCTAAATCATAAAGATACTTGTCTAGCCAGTCTATTAAAAGTTTTCCGTGTTCTTCCTGATCAAGAGCCCATGGGTCAGCATTGTCTCCACGTAGTGACGGAAGTGCAGCATGTATTTTTAAATTCATACCATGGGATTTGAAAAATTCATATAACTCGTCACTGTAGTCTTTGGAATATTGAGTCACTGTTAAAACAAAGTTTATGTTTAATCCCTTTTTCTTTTGCTCTTTCATATCTGCCAATGGTTTTTAAAGTAACCTTCTGCTCTTTGATAGTCATTAATTTCTTCAGGTCCGTCAATACTGGTACTTACAGCAACATTGTACTTTAAAAATAAATCGATTAGTTCATCTGAAAGTAACCAGATATTACTTTGAAGTGAAAAACCTTCTAAATTGTCTATTTTTGATAATTTTTCTAAAGCTTCAGTATAGAAATCATAGCCTGCAAGAAGAGGTTCTCCTCCGTGGAATGTAAAATGAACTTTATCATCTCTGAAATCCTTTAAATAAGGTGATAATGTCATCAATTACGTTAATGTCCATCATTTCTTTTGTTGATTCTGAACCCCAACAGTATTTGCAGTTGCATTGGCAACCTAAAGTGGGAATTATCATTACATGAAAAGTCATTTTATCAGTAATATTTATTTAATTCTTTTAAAAGTTCTTTTTTTCTCGTCTTCTTCCATACTATCATTTACAAAGAAAATATAACCGCAATCTTCGCATTTTACAGTGTCTAACTCTGCATGTGCTCTGTGATTGTCTAACATTTTTCTGTGTACATGTTTATCTTTGGAACCGCATTTTGGGCATGGAGCTAATATTTCTTCGAGTTTCATGTTTATCACTTTTTATTTTATTATTTAAAAAAAATTTCTGATATATTTTCATACCGATACTTTTTACGAATAATACTTTAAATTTAAAGAAATGGCCTTCAAATTCTTTTTTTAACTTTATCAAGTTCTTTTGGAATGTCCAAGGTGTTGGGGGCATTTTCTTAAGCACTTTCCGCATCCATTACATAATCCTGCATTTGAACTGTCTATCATAATTCCGCTTACAGTTAAATAATAATCGATTAAGCTTTGATTTAAAAGGCCTTTTTGATTGAATAAATATTTTTCATTATATATTTTCATGCATTCAGGAATATTCACGCCTCTGGGGCAGGGCAGGCAGTATCCACAGCTTGTACAGTTAATTTGAAGCAATTTCTTTTAAGGCTCTTTTTGCATAATCAATTGTTTCAAGTTCTTCCAAACTCATGGAATGGGGTTCAACACTATTTCCAATAGCTATATTTTCATCAATTTGAGCTATGTTATTCATTCCTGAAAATACACAGGTTATTTCAGGATGATTTAAAATCCAGGATATGCTCCATTCTGCATTTGTTTTTGAGGGGTCGGCTTTTTTAAATATACTTTCAACTTCATCAGGCATTTTTCCAGCTAAAATTCCACCTTTTAAAGGTTCCATTACAAAAATTCCCATTCCTTTTGATGCTGCATGATGAATTCCTTCAATATCTGCCTGAACATTGTTATCAAAGTAATTATATTGGATCATCACCATATCCCAGTCATATGCATCAAGCAATAATGGAAATTCTTCAGTAGTGCCGTGGTATGAAAAACCGACATATTTTATTTTTCCCTCTTGTTTTGCCTTTGATAAGAATTTTAAAACATCTTTTTTAAGCAGTCTGTTCATAGCTTTCAAATCAACATTGTGTAGGAAGTAATAGTCAATACAGTCAATTTGCAGCCTTTCTAACTGTTCATTTAATATTTTTTCCATATCTTCATACTTTTTTATGTTCATTGCAGGCAATTTTGTAGAAATTTTAACTTTGTTTCTATATTCTCCTTTTAGAGCCTTTCCAAGGACTTTTTCACTTTCTCCATTATTATAGATAGCTGCAGTATCGATAATGTTTATTCCATTGTCTATTGCATGGTGTATTAACTTTTCAGATTCTTTGTAGTTGATTTTACCATTTTTTGAAGGTAGTCTCATAGCTCCAAATCCTATTGGTGAGAGTTCTTCTCGTGTTTTTTTTGACAATCCTCTTTTCCATAATAATATAGTTAGTAAATGACCATAATAAATATGTTTAGAAATTTAAATATAATGTTATTATTTTATATTGCTGGATAAACAACTAAAATTCTTAATTTTTTTGAAAAATTGTAAACAATTAGTTTTTAATGTTTTGAATATAACAGATTTTTTCTGAACATTAATCACTAAAGTTCTTGACGGAGCTAAATAAATCGATATGATAATATTTATATATTGATGAAATTAAACTTATAATTATACCTATTTGACAATTAGGTTACTATGACTAATTTTTGAGGTATTGATTTATTTTAAAAGGTGATGAATAGTGGTTTCAAAAAAGATTATAGCTGTTGTTATTGTAATAGCAGTGTTGGCTGTTGGTGTTGGAATATGGGCTAACGGTTCAGCAAGCACTGATGACAGTTTAAATGGACAGGAAGTAAATTTAGCTGCTGCGGCTAGTTTAAAAAATGTTTTTGATGAAAAATTAATTCCAATGTTTGAAGAAAAATATCCTAGGGGTAAAAGTCACTCCAACTTATGCTTCAAGCGGTGATTTACAAAAACAAATCGAAAATGGTTTGGATGCAGATGTATTTATGTCTGCAGGTAATAAACAGATGAACAAATTAGTTAATGAAAGTTTAATTGATAACAGTACTAACATTCAATTTTTAGAAAATAAAGTTGTTTTGATTGTACCTAAAGATTCCGACTTAAACATATCTTCATTTGAGGATTTGAAAAATGTAGACGGTAACATTGCTATGGGAGATCCTTCTTCAGTACCTGCCGGTCAATATGGTAAGGAAGTATTAACCAATCTTGGTGTATGGGACAGTGTTGAATCCAAATTGTCTTTAGGTACTGATGTAACTGCTGTATTAAATCAGGTAGCTCAGGGGTCTGCTGAATGCGGTATCGTATATTCTACTGATGCCAAATCTAATGATGATGTTAAAGTAGTTTGTGAAGCTCCAGATGATGCTTTAAAAACTCCAGTTATTTATCCGGTAGCTGAACTTAAAAACTCAGAGCATCAGGATGCTACTCAAAAGTTCATGGAATTCTTAAAAAGTAAAGAAGCTAAAGATGTATTTGTTGAATATGGATTTACAATTCATGAATAAACTTTATAACTTAAAATCAACATGATAATTTAAAGGAGAATTATTGACATGACTGATTGGACTCAATTTTTATTTCAATGAAAACAGCAAGTTTATCAATTTTTATAACCTTTTTTTTTAGGATTAATAGTTGCCTTATGGGGCATTGTTAAACTTAAAAATGATTCAGTAAAAATTGTACTTGACGGTATTTTTACACTTCCAATTGTATTGCCTCCTACTGTTGTAGGATTCTTTTTTTATTGTATATTTTTGGTGTTAGGGGTCCGATAGGTAAGTTTTTTGTAGACTTTTTTGCTGTGAAAATAGCATTTTCATGGTCTGCAACAGTTATCGCTGCAGTGGTCATGTCTTTTCCTTTAATGTATCGTTCTGCCAGAGGTGCATTTGAACAGGTAGATTCTAATTTATTGGATGCTGGCCGTACATTGGGAATGTCTGAGTTCAAAATTTTCTGGAAAGTTTTGCTTGCAAATGCACTTCCATAATTATTAGTGGGGGAATACTTGCCTATGCCAGAGGTTTGGGTGAGTTTGGTGCTACAGCAATGATTGCAGGAAATATTGCAGGACAAACTAGAACTCTTCCAATGGCAGTTTATTCTGAAGTAGCTGCCGGTAATATGGGAGATGCTTTTAATTATGTAATATTCATTGTTATTATATCATTTATAGCTATTTTTATTATGGATTATGTTTCAATACGTAAGGAAAGGCAGTGGAAATAATTTGGGGAATATGTTATGAGTAATGAATTGTTAAAAGTAAATATTCAAAAGAAACTTAAAGAATTTGACTTAAATGTGGATTTTGAATTGAAAAAAGGATGTTTAGGTATTTTAGGTCCTTCAGGTTGTGGTAAAAGTATGACTTTAAAATCTGTTGCAGGTATTGTAAATCCAGATAATGGCGTTATAAGTTTAACTACAAATGATGAAACTGTTTATTATGATTCTAATGAAAAAAATTAATTTAAAGCCTCAAAAAAGAAATGTAGGATACTTATTTCAAAATTATGCATTATTTCCGAATATGACTGTAGAGGAAAATGTTGCTATTGGTTTACCTAAAGATTATGATGAAAAAAGGTTAACTGATATGATTAAACGCTTTCGTTTAGAAGGTTTGGAAAAAGAGATATCCTAGAGAATTATCTGGAGGTCAGCAGCAAAGAGTAGCTTTGGCCCGTATATTGGCTTACAGTCCGGATGTTATACTGTTGGATGAACCGTTTAGTGCAATGGATACATTTCTAAAAGAACAATTACGTATTGAACTTAGTAATATACTGAAAGATTTTGACGGATTTTCTATTCTTGTTACCCATAATCGTGATGAAGTATTTCAGTTTTGCGATGAGCTTTTAATATTGGACAAGGGTAAAATTATTGCAAAAGGAACTACTCACGATGTGTTTGAGAATCCAAAAAAGTTCAGGTTGCTAGACTTACAGGATGTAAAAATATTTCTAAAGTTGAAATAATAGATGATTATCATATTAAATCATTAGAATGGGGAATTACATTTGAAGTAGCTGAAAAAATTTCACAGGATATTACTCATATTGGAATAAGGGCACATGATTTTTTTGCCTGCTGAAAAAGATGATATTAATTCATTTGATACTATAAACGCAACAAAATTGGAAATACCTTTTGAATGGCAAATAACGTTGGCAAATGGATTATGGTGGAAATTAGATAAAAAATACATGATCATGAATTTGTAATTCCTGATTATTTAAAGGTGGATCCTAAAAATATTATCTTGTTGGAAGAGTAATTCAATATAAATGTATTTTTAATGGTATCTGAATTAATATGGATTCATTTTATCCAATTAATTATTATTTTTTGGAAAATGAAATAACGATTTTTATTTTTTTAAGTGTTTTTATAGTTTTTGTTCTGTTTAAATCAAAGTTATTAATAAAAAATATTATGCTAGTAAACAGATAAAAAAAATCAGCTGACTTTTTTGGCGGAGCCATAATAAACTTTAAATTATTTAAATAAGATATTATTTTTCATGAAACTGACAATTATTGGAACTGGCTATGTAGGTCTTGTTACCGGAACTTGTTTTGCAGAAATGGGAAATAGAGTTTACTGTGTTGATAATGACTTGGAAAAAATAGCTAATTTAAAAAATAATATCTTACCTATTTATGAACCTAATTTGGCATCATTAGTTAAATCCAATCAAAAAAAGGGAGATTTAATTTTTACCACGGATTTAAAAGAGGCTTTAGACAATTCCAATATTATTTTCATAGCTGTTGGAACTCCTGAACATGAGGACGGTAGCGTTAATTTAGATTATGTTTATGATGTAGCTTCAGAAATAGCTGATGTTATTAAATGGGATTCATTAATTGTCATTAAATCTACTGTTCCTGTCGGCACTTTTTTTTTAAGGTTAAGAAAGTAATAGAATCTAATTTAAATAAAGATATTAAAATTGATATAGCCAGCAATCCCGAATTTTTAAAGGAAGGGGTAGCTATTGCTGATTGTATGCATCCTGACCGTGTAATTATTGGTGCACAAAATGATGAAGTTTTTGAGACTTTAAAAAGAGTTATACTCATCATTTATTGTTAATAGTGATAGATTTGTTTTGATGGATGTTAAAAGTGCTGAAATGAGCAAATATGTTGCTAATGCTCTGCTTGCTACTAAAATATCTTTCATGAATGAAATAGCCAATATATGTGAGAAAGTTGGTGCAAATGTTAAAAATGTTCGTTTAGGTATTGGCAGTGATAAAAAGAATAGGTTATGATTTTATTTATGCCGGATGCGGTTATGGTGGAAGCTGTTTTCCTAAAGATGTAAAAGGGCTGATTAATACTGCCCTTGATAATGGTTATGAACCTAAGATTTTGGCTAATGTTGATGAGGTCAATGAAAATCAAAAGCTTGTTTTAGTAAACAAGATTGTTGATAGATTTGGTGAAGATTTATCAGGTCTTACTTTTTGGTATTTGGGGACTTTCTTTTAAACCTCAAACTGATGATGTAAGGTGTGCACCTTCTTTAATAATAGCTTCTGAAATTATTAAAAGGGGCGGAAAAATAAGGGCATATGATCCAAAAGCTATTGATAATTTCAAACAGAGCTTAGATTCTGAAAATATTGCTTATAAAAACTCAAAATATGATGTTTTGGATGGTGCGGATGCTCTTGTTTTAATTACTGAGTGGAAAGAATTCAGAGCTCTTGATTTGGATGAGCTGTCTAAAAGATTAAATCAGAAGATTATTTTTGACGGCAGGAATATTTATTCACCTAAAATTAGAAAAGCAGGTTTTGAGCTATATCAGATCGGTTGCTGAAATAATTTTGAAAACTTTTATTAATATTGTTGTCCATAACTAATAAGTAATACTGAGTATATAAATAAAATCTAAAAAAGTAATACTTTTCTATTTTTTTAAATTATTTTTTCATGAAAAGTAATTTTTCATTGGAGGTTAGTAATACTCAATATATAAATAAAACTAAAAAAGTAATACTTCAGGTGAGAAAACATGTTAATAAAAATAATGGATATCCTTGCAGGACTTAAAATGACAATAGTTTCAGGTATTTTTTTTTTTATGTGCTGTTATGTGTATGGTATCTGGAATTGAAAGTCCTATAGATCCGGCATGGGGAGCTGTAATAATTAGTGGAATCCCTTTATTTTATTTGGCTTTATATAGGTTAATATTTGAAAAATGGGTTTCATCAGCATTATTAATTACAATAGCTATGGTAGCTTCACTGGTTATTGGAGAAATATTTGCAGCTGCAGAAGTAGCATGGATAATGGCGCTGGGAGCACTTCTTGAAGACTGGACTGTTGAGCGAGCTAAAAAAAGGTTTAAAAACTTAATAGAACTTACTCCTCAAACAGGTAGATTAATTTGCAATGAAAATGGAAAAAAACAGGAAAAAATAATTTCAGTTGATGAAATTAAAATTGATGATGTTTTAAGAGTACTTATAGTGAAAAAATTCCAGTTGATGGGATAGTAATTGATGGAGACAGTTCTATTGACCAGTCTGTAATAACTGGTGAATCTCTGCCTGTTGATAAATCAGATGGTGATGAAGTTTTCTGTGGTACTTTAAATATGTATGGGGTACTTGATATTAAAACAACAAGTTTAAGTGAAAATTCATCACTTCAAAAATTAATTGATTTAGTAAAACAGGCTGATGAAAAACAGGCACCAACTCAAAGAATAGCTGATAAATGGGCAACATGGCTGGTTCCGGTTGCTTTAATAATAGCTGCTGCAGCATGGGTTGCTACAGGAAATATTGAAAGAGGAGTTACAGTTTTAGTAGTATTTTGTCCATGTGCTTTAATATTAGCTACACCAACTGCAGTTATGGCAGCTATTGGTCAGGCTACAAAACATGGAATACTAATTAAATCAGGTGAAGCTCTGGAAAATTTAGGAGAATTAAATACCATAACTTTTGACAAGACAGGAACATTAACTTATGGTGATTTAAAAGTATCTGATATAATTCCAACAGGCGATTTTATTGAAAATGAAGTTTTAGCTATTGCTTCTGCTGTGGAAAATTTAAGTGAACATCCATTAGCTAAAGCTATTGCAGATAAAGCCATTAATGAAAATATTGTAGTTGAAAAAGTAAGTAATTTTAAAATGTATCCTGATAGAGGAGTTTTTGGAATAAATTCAAAAGGAAAAATTTATGCAGGTAATTTAAATTACATTAAAGAAAACTTTGAAATTTCAGATAAGACTAACACTTATTTGGATAATTTAAACAGTGAAGGTAAAGCAATTATCATTGTAGGATTAAATAATCAGGTTATTGGAATAATTGCATTATCAGATGTTATTCGTGAAGAATCTCGATGATATAGAAAAAATACCATATCTTAAAAGGTTATCTAATTCTACATTATTTACAATTAAGTTTAATATAGCTTTATCAATGATGATTAATGCTATTGCTATTATCTGTTCTGTATTGGGGTTATTAAATCCAGTAACTGGAGCTATTGTTCACAATGCGGGATCATGTTTAGTTGTTTTAAATGCAGCATTATTATATGATAGAAACTTTGATAAAAATAGGATTCATAGTCACTATCATTATCATGATGACGGTAAACATGCACATTCTCATGAAAATGTAGAAATACTTGGTGAAATTCATACATCTGAAGGTGTTAAACATATTCATTCTCACAGACATTCTTTAAAATTTAAATCGCATTGTTCAAAATTATGACTTTTTAATTTTTGTTTTTCACCTTTTATTTTTTTATTTAACTGTTATTTTAAAATTATTTCATTTTTAAATTATATTTTTTGAACAGCTTTTTAATTTTAAATTTGTTATGATAAATCATTATATTTATAAACATTATTTGACAGATATAATATTAATTTTTATAATGATATTTAGGTGTTTTCATGTTAACATCAGTACAAAAAAGAAATTTTACAAACATTAATTAATTTGTACCAGTCTGCTAACGGCGGATCTATTAAAGGTGAAGACATTGCTGAAATTATGAGTAGAAATCCGGGAACAATTCGTAATCAGATGCAATCTCTTAGAAGTTTAGGTTTGGTTAAAGGAGTACCGGGACCTCGTGGTGGTTATAAACCTACTGTAGAAGCTTATCACTCTTTAAACATTTCAGTCACTGATAAGGATTTTAATGTACCTATTTATAAAGATGGGGAAAAATTAAAAGATATTTCAGTTGCAAAAAATTGAATTTACAAGTATTCCACAGCCTTGGTGAATGTGAGGCAGCTATTAAAGTTTTAGGAAACATTAAGGATTTAAATTTGGGAGATACCATTAGAATAGGCCCTACACCAGTTAACAATTTGGGAGTAATGGGTAAAATTGTAGGTAGAGATGATATGGACAATATTTTGCTTGTAGATACTACTACAATTAGAAGTATTCCTAAAAATACTGTTGGCGATATAGCCAGCCGTGATGTAGTATCTTTAAAAGTCAGTTCTACTTTTAAAGGAAGCTGCAGAAGTTTTTGCGTTTAATGATATTAAAGGAGCTCCTGTAATGGAGGATGGTAAAGCAGTAGGAGTATTTACTGTAACTGACCTTGTTAGAGCAATAGCTAATAATAAAGAGGATTTGCTTGTCGGAGATTTAATGACTACGAATATTGTAATCGTTAATGAAGACATGAGAATAGCTAATGCTATTGAAATAATGCTTAAAAAAAGCAATCAGTAGGGTGCTTATTGCTGATAACGATAATAATTTACTTGGAATTGTTACAAGAACAGATTTAATTAATTCCATAACAAATTTAAGTCAATTCCCTATTATTACCCAATAATTATTTTTTACAAGTGATTTAATGAAAGTAAATCAGATAGACATTTCTAAAGATATGAAAGTAAGCGATTTGGTAGCTCAATTTGAAGCATCAGATGTTTTAGGTGCTGGCAGAGTTGCAAGGGCTACTAATATTCTGGCAAATATGATTAAAGATGAAGATACAAATGTATTTATGAGCCTTGGAGGTCCTTTAATTCCTTGGTGGGATGAGAAATATTGTTTCTCAAATGATAAAGGGAAGGTCATGTGGATTTAATCGTATCAAGCGGAGCTAATCTTACTCATGATTTACTTGAAGCATTTGGTGGAGCTCATTACAGGGATGAAGGAAAAGATGATGAGGAACTTAATGCTGAAGGAATTGGCAGAATAGCTGATATTAATGTAGGATCAATGATTTTGAAGTTTTTGAAAAGGAAATAAATAGATTATTTGAAATAATATCTGCTAAACAACCTGTAATATCTATTCAGGAATTAATTTATGAAATTGGAATGTTGATTGATGATGAAAATTCTTTTTATAGCTACTGCAGCAAGAAATAATGTTCCAATTTTCGCTCCAGGTATTATTGATTGTATGATTGGTTTGCAGTTATGGATTTTTTCACAGGACCATGATTTTACAATAAGTGCAGCTGGAGATATGCCTTATTTGTCAGATATTGTATTTGGCAGCGAAAAGGTAGGTGGAATCTTACTTGGAGGAGGCCTTACAAAACATTATACTTTAGCTTCAAATATTTTAAACGGTGGTCTTGACTGTGCAGTTCAGATAACAATGGATAGGCCGGAAGCAGGTAGTTTAGGTGGAGCTCCATTAGAAGAAGCTAAATCATGGTCAAAAGCAAAATGCGGATCTAATTTAGCTACTGTTGTTGGAGATGTTACAATTATCTTCCGTTAATCTATGCTGCTGCATTAGATAAAATCTGATTTATTTTTATGGTGATTTTAAGTGAGTTATATTATTTTGGCTGTTTTATTTTTTCTTAAGCGGATTTTTCATGAAATTGTCCGATGATGCCTGTGATGTAGGTGATGACAAGTCATTAGCTATTGCACTGGGACTGTTATGTGCAATAACTTCAGCATTTGCAACAGTATCAAGTGCATCTGCAGCATACATATTTATCGGAATTTTAATTGGTAATTTGCTTGCCTTAAAAGTTGACGGAATTCATCATATTATAACTTTGGTATTGTTTGTATTGATTTCATTAGTTATGGGCATTCCGGAGTTAAGTGTGGTTATTTTATTAATATGTATATTTTCAGCACTTTTAGATGAAGTAGGACATGAATTAATAAGTAATTTAACTGAAAACAAATTTTTAAATTACTTTTTTGAATATAGGTGTGCAATGAAAGTAGCAATATTCTTACTGGCTGTTTGCGGTGTATTCAATATATTTTTCTTTGTATTGTTTATATTATTTGAGTTTGCATACCTAGTTGCAGGTTCAATATCTGAAAATGGTTTATTTAAAAAAAGTAGAATTTAAAAAGGATTTTTTAATCCTTTATTATTTTTTTCACAGGCCAGTGCAGGATTATCTGATTCATAAATGCTTCTTCCAACAATAATGGCACTTGCAAATTCAAGAGTTTTTTAGCATCTCCACCCTGTTTTCCGACACCTGGAGAAATAATGCAGGCATCATCACCTACAATGTTTCTTATTTCACTTAATCTGTCTAATCTTGTAGCCGGTGCAACATAATTGGTAATTCCCATATCAACTCCCATTTTAGCTATAGCTTCAGCATCTTTTTGTAAAAACATTTTAGCTCCCGAATGTGACATTTCAGTAAGTAAAAATATTTCTTTTTTGTGTTTATTTGCACTGTCTAGACAAGCCTGAACACTGTCGGAACCTACAAAACCGTGACAGATTATTGCATCTGCTCCTGCATCAAATGTTAAATCGCAGATTTTGGAATTGGTAGCGTCAATGTCTGCAACTTTATAATCGCAGATTATATTTGCACCAAATTCATCTTTTATAATTTTAATGATTTCTAATCCTTCAGCTAATGTCAATGGGTATCCTATTTTTATTGTATTGATATAGGGGCTTACTTCTTTACATATTTCAATTGCTTTGTCTTTATCGGTTACATCAAGTGCTAATATTAAGTTATTTTTAATATTCATTTGGAATCGCCTTTAGTAATTTGTCGTTGGTTTATATTTATTGTCTTTTAACAGTTATATAAATTAGGAATTATTTTTTGGTGTACCTAATTTAGTAATAATTTTTATACAATCTTTGTCTATTTTGAATTTTATTTTTAATTTTTTTTTATTTTTTGCCTTGAATTTTTTATAATTAGTTCATTATTCAAGTAAAATTTATATATGATAAACATAAAAATAATGTAATACCAATTTGATTTTTTGTTGGATTGGTTGAGAGAATGAGTATGTTTTTGGCTTATTTTGGAGGAATATAATTATGCATATTATGGAAGGTTTTTACCTGCAGAGTGGTGTGCTGTTTGGTTTATTATATCAATACCAATAGTGCTCTACGGTGTATATCAGATAAAGAAGATTACAGAAACCACACCGGAATCTAAAGCTTTGATTGCTGTAAGTGGTGCATTTATGTTTATTTTATCTTCATTGAAATTACCATCTGTTACTGGAAGTTGTTCACATCCGACTGGTAATGGATTTGGCGCAGTATTATTTGGACCTGCAGTTACTGCAGTGTTAGCTTCAATTGTTTTAATTTTCCAAGCATTATTGCTTGCTCATGGTGGAATTACAACTTTAGGAGCAAATATATTTTCAATGGGTATTGTAGGTCCTGTTGTCGCATGGATTGTATATAAAGCTTTAATAAAAGCAGATGTTCCATCTATTGTTGGAGTTTTCTTTGCAGCATTTTTAGGAGATTTATTAACTTATGTTGCTACATCATTCCAGTTAGCTCTTGCTTTCCCACTTCCTACTTTTGGAGCAGCTTTATACAAATTTTTAATAATATTTGCTGTTACTCAAATTCCTTTGGCAATTGGTGAAGGTATTTTGACTGTGATTATTTGGGATAGATTGAAAGCATATAAACCAAAATTGTTGAAAAAAACTTGATGTATTAAGTGCTAAGGAAAACTAGGTGGTTATTATGAAAAAATCAACATCAATCATTTTATTAGCAGTTGTAATTATTTTGTTTATTGCACCGTTAGTAATGTATAACGGCTATGGTGAAGACGAAGGATACTTTGGCGGAGCTGATGACCAAGCTGGAGAAGCTATTGAAGAAACAGGTTATGAACCATGGTTCTCATCTATATGGGAACCACCAAGCGGTGAAATTGAAAGTTTACTTTTCGCACTTCAAGCAGCTATCGGGGCATTGATAATCGGATATGCCTTTGGTTATTGGAGAGGCCAATCAAAAAAAAAGAGGAATAATATTTCCTCATTTTTTCATTTATTTTTTCAGTGATTTTTTATGAAATTTGACATGGACTACATTGCTCATCATAACAGATTAACTTTAATGAATTCCTATTATAAGATAGCTATAGCTATGGGATTAATGATAATTACATTAATTTTAAATAATTTATATTTTGATGTTATTATCTTTGCTTTAATGTTAATTTTAATAGTGGCAGTAGCTGGAATTTCATTTAAATCCTATTTAAAGTTTATTTCAATTCCTGCAGTTTTTACAATACTGACATGTGTATTTTTATTATTTTTCTTTGGAACTGGAAATATTGTTTGGGACAGTCATTTTTATGGAATTGCAATAAGACAAGATGCAGTTGATTTGGCAATTTATACTTTTTTTTAGAATTTTTGCATGTTTTTCATGTTTGGGATTTTTAGGTTTAACTACCCCAATAGCAGAGGTTTTACATTCTTTGGAAGTTATAAAAGTACCTAAAATAGTAATAGAAATTGCATTGCTTATGTATAATACAATATTCATATTTTTAAATGAAATTGATATAATGAAAAAAGCACAGGAAACAAGATTAGGTTATAATGGATATAAAACTTCATTTAAATCTGTAGCAATGTTGGGGAGCAATATATTTTTAAGATCTATGGATAAAAGCAGAATCACTGCAGCATTCTCTAGATTCTAGAGGATATGATGGTGAGATTCCAATGTACAAACCTCAAAATAGGAGTGATGATTAGTGTTAGAAGCAAGAAATATTAGTTATTCTTATGATGATGATTCACAAGCTCTGAAAAATGTGAGCCTAAAAATAAACGATGGAGAAATGGCGGCAATACTTGGTAAAAATGGAGCAGGAAAATCAACATTATTCTTGCATTTCAATGGAATTCACGAACCTGATGACGGTGAAATTTTAATTGATGGTGAAAAATTAAAGTATAACAAAAAAGCATTAATTAAATGCAGGCAGAAAGTAGGAATAGTTTTTCAAAATCCTGACAACCAGATATTTGCACCAAGTGTAGAGGAAGATGTGGCATTCGGACCTTTAAATTTGAAATTGCCAATGGATGAAGTTCAAAACAGGGTAGAAGAAGCTTTAAAAAGAGTTGGAATGGAAGGATTTGAGAAAAAAAAGCACCACATCATTTAAGTGGCGGACAGAAAAAAGAGTAGCTATTGCAGGAATATTGGCTATGAGGCCGGAAATAATGATTTTGGATGAACCTACAGCAGGTTTGGATCCTCAGGGTGCGGTGAAAATCATGAATTTATTATCTGAACTTAATATGGAAGGAATTACAATTGTAATTTCAACTCATGATGTTGACTTGGTTTCCAAATATGTAAATAAAATATTTGTCATGGCTGACGGTGAAATCATAGATGAGGGAACACCTAAGGAAATATTTTCCAATGAAGATTTAATTGAAAAAGCTAATTTGAAGCTTCCGATAATATCTGAACTTTTTAAAGCATTGAATGATGAAAATCAGATAAATATTGAAAATAATGATTATCCTTTAACAATCAGTGAAGCCAAAGATAAAATTTTGGAACTGATGAAAAATTAATAAAAAGTTATATATTAAAAATAACAGATTTTAGCTTAAGGTGAAGTTATGAGGATTGGAATTTGTGATACAACTTTTGCTCGTTTTGATATGGGAGCTGCAGCTATTGATGAATTAAAGAATAATGCTACAGATTTAACTATTATTCGCCAAACAGTTATGGAAAGTTAAAGATTTGCCTGTTACAGCTAAAATTCTAATTGAAGAGGAAAATTGTGACATTGTAATGGCACTTGGAATGCCTTATGGGCCTATGGAAAAAGATAAAGTGTGTGCCCATGAAGCATCTACAGGTCTTATTAATGCACAGTTGATGACTAATAAACATATTTTAGAAGTATTTGTCCATGAAGATGAAGAGGACAATCCTGAAGATCTTAAGGTATTGGCTGAAAACAGAGCACGTGAACATGCAAAAAATCTTATTAAAATGATGTATCATCCAAAAGCTATGAGAAAAGAAGCTGGAACTGGAGTCCGTGAAGGAAAGCCTAATGTAGGTCCATTATAAAAAGTGTATTTAGATGACTGCTAAAAAGTGAATTTAAAGTATCAATGGAAGATAGAAAACAAACTTATGTTATTATTCCCGCGTATAATGAAGAAACAAGAGTTAGGCCAGTAATTGAAGCAATAGCAGATATGGGATTTAAGATAATTCTTGTTAATGACGGATCCAGTGATGGTACTTTGGATGTTTTAAAGGATGTTCAAATGAAATATCCTGAAAATATTTTTATTTATTCTCATGTTATTAATCGTGGCGTTGGATTAGCTATGCAGACTGGTTTTGAAGCTGTTTTAAAACATAATCCAAAATATATTGTAAATATTGATGCGGATGGACAGCATTCTGTTGATGATTTAGAACGGGTTCTTGAACCCTTGATTGCTGGCAGGGCTGAAGCAGTTATTGGTGTACGTTCTTTAAGTGACATGCCTAAATCTAAAAATTTCGGAAATTCTGTAATGAATATATTAACACATATTTTCTATGGAGTTAATGTTTCTGATTCCCAAACAGGATTTAGGGCATTAACCAGAAGTGCATTGGATAAAATATCAATTAATGCTCAGGGTTATTTAATTTCTTCAGAGTTTATAAGGGAAATTAATGACAATAATATTCCTTTTGAAGAAGTGACAATTGAAACTATTTACACTCCTGAAACACAGGCAAAAGGAACTAACTACAAAGTTGGAATTAAAATATTGTTTACAATGATTAGACATAAATTGTTCGATTAAAAAAAGGTGATTTTAATGTTTTTTTATTCTTTCTTATTTCCTGTAATTGCAGTATTGGCTATTTTATGGTTTGCTGTACGTGTTAGAAATGGAAAAAATACAATTAGCACATTAATACTTTGGATTATATTGTGGATTTTCTTAGTGTTATTTGCACTGGTTCCAGATATCAGTATGGTATTTGCTAATTTATTTGGAATAACAAGAGGGCTGGATTTTATTGTTATTGTGGTATTTGCTGTGATGGCTTATATTATAGTTAGATTATATTACAAGCTGGATAAATTAGAAAATGACATCAATAAAATGGTTAAAGAAATAGCATTATCTAATGAAATTTCCTTATCTGATGATGAGGATTAGACAACTTATTTTTTTTATTAACTTTATTCAATTCTTTTTTTTTTCTAAAAAACATATTTTTAAATTAAATTTTAAAATCCATCATATATATTAGTAATAACACCATATTAATAATTGCAATGTTATATTTTAGAGGATGTACTGCAAGACAAAAAGAAACAGGTATTGCTGATGCTACAGAAAAGCTGTTGAAATTAGCTGATGTTGATTATCATGTATTGGATGATGAAAAATGTTGTGGTTCAGTCTTGCTTAGAACAGGTTTTGAAAAGGAAGCTAAAAACAAATAGCTAAAAATACTGAAGTTTTTGGTGATGAAACAATATTGACTTCATGTGCGGGATGTTATAAAACTCTGCTTCAGGATTATGAAGGTTTGGATGTTATTCATATTTCAGAACTGTTGGCTATTCTGATTGATGAGGGCAGGCTGAAATTTGATAAAAAAGATTTGAACGTTACTTATCATGATTCATGTCATCTGGGAAGGCACTGTAAAGTATTTGATGAACCAAGGAAAGTTATCAAATCAGCAGCTAATTTGATTGAAATGAAAAATATTAAAGAAGACAGCCTATGCTGTGGAGCTGGGGGTGGAGTAAAATCAGCTTATCCTCAAATTGCATCGGAACTTGCAGATGCCAAAATCAATAAGCAAAAGATACAAAATGTAAGGCACTTATTACTGCATGTCCTTTTTGTAAACTTAATTTAAAAGGTCATGATTTGGAAGTTTTGGATTTAACTGAATTTTTAATTAAATATGGGGGAGAATAATGAAAGAAAGTGAACTTGAAACAATGAGAAAGTCATTTAAAACAGTTAAGGATAGGTCTTCTAAGATTAAAAATTCGTCTTCCATTAAAAGATTGGAAAAAAGAGTCAGGGAAATTGAAAAGGAGTCAATTGCCAATAAGGAGGAACTGATGGACATAGCTGTTGAATCATTCAGGAGAAATGGCATTGATGTGGAATATGCTAAAACTAAAGATGATGCATTAAATATTATTTATGATCTGTTGGATGAAAGCGATTCTAAAGTAATAGCTAAAGCAAAATCCAATACTTTAGGTGAAATTGAACTTAAAAGTAATTTAGCAGCTAAAGGATATGATGTTGTTGAAACTGATTTGGGAGATAGGATTTTACAACTGAAAAAAAAGAAGATAATAAACCTGTTCATCCAACTGGTCCGGCATCCCATTTAAATGTAGATGATATAGCCAGTATTGTCAATGAATCAATGAAAACCAATGTCGGAAGGGTTCCACGTGAAATTATGGAAGTTGTCAGAGCAGATGTGTTAAAACGTCTTGAAAACTCAACTGTAGGTATAAGTGGAGCTAATGTTGTAGCGGCTGAAGAGGGGTCTATTGTTTTAGTTCATAATGAGGGTAATATTTCATTGGTTTCCCTAAAAGATTTGCATATTATTGTAGCTGGAATTGATAAATTTGTACCTGTTCTGGAAGATGCGATGTCTGTTGCAAAACTTGAAACAGTTTATGCAACTGGAAATTATGTAACTTCCTATATCAATGTAATTTCAGGACCTTCCAAAACAGCAGATATTGAGAAAAAACTTCTTAAAAATATGTATGGTGCAGAAAGGGTGGTTGTTATCTTACTGGACAATGGAAGAAGTGAAGCTAGGGAAGAATGTCTGTGGTGTATTGGCTGCGGAAACTGTATAGTCAACTGCCCTGTATATAATGCTGTTGGAAATGAATTCGGATTTAACAATTATTTGGGCGGTCGCGGAGTGGCTATGAGTAAATTCATTGAAAATGATGAAAAATGCTTTGAATCAGGATTATATAAATGTACTTTGTGTGGTTTATGCACTATTAATTGCCCGGTTTCTATTCCTACAAATGACATAATTGAAAAAATGAGAAAATCTTCACAGCTTCGTCCAAAAGCTCATGAAAAAATAAGTAAATCGGTTATAGAAAAAGATTCTCCTTACTAATCTTTTTTCTTTTTTATAATATAAAGAGGTCTTTTTTTGCTTTCCAAATAAATTTTAGCTAAATATTCTCCAATTATTCCTGCTGCAAACAGTTGAATTCCACTTAAAAATAGGATAATTGAAATAGTTGAAGGCCAACCTTCTACAGGATCTCCAAATAAAAGGGTTTTTATAACAATGACTATAATGGATAGAAATGCAATAATTGAAAAGAAAATTCCTATAATTGTAGCTATGTGAAGAGGTGTTGTTGTAAAAGAAACAATTCCTTCAATGGAATATTTGAACAGTTCCCAAAATGACCAGCTGGTTTCTCCTTTTTGCCTTTCAATGTTTTCATATTCTAACCATTTTGTTTCAAATCCGACCCACTGGAAAATTCCTTTTGAAAAACGGTTATACTCTTTCAAATCAAGGATTGCATTTACAACTTCTCTTTTCATTAATCTGAAATCTCTTGCACCATCAACAAGCTCTATTTTAGTTATTTTATTAGCTATTTTATAGAATAATCTTGCAAAAAATGATCTGATTGGAGGTTCTCCTTTTCTTGTGACTCTACGTGTTCCTACAATATCATATTTAGAAATATATTTTAGCATTTCGGGAATTAATGATGGAGGGTCTTGTAAATCAGCATCCATTAATATGATGTAATCTCTGGTAGAATAGTCTAATCCGGCATATATTGCAGATTCTTTACCGAAGTTTCTTGAAAATGAGATGTATTTAACATTGTCATAGCTGTTTTTAAGTTTTTTGATAACTTCTAAAGTGTTGTCATTTGATCCGTCATTTACAAAATAACATTCCAGTTTATGTTTTTCAGATTATTTGAAACTTCCTTGTAGAATATCGGAAGCATTTCCTCTTCATTATAACATGGAACAACTATATATAATGTTTTCATATTAATTATTTTTTAATATTTGTATTTAAATAATTTATTATCAACTTTTAATTTTTTTTGATTTTTTAAATAATAAATATTTATAAGTAAGGTTATACAATATTTAATTATTATATTTAAAATGTAAAAACGGAGGAAATACATGCTTCTATTAATAAGTCCTATAAATCATGAAGAAGCTCTTGAATCTATTAAAGGTGGAGCAGATATTGTCGATGTAAAAAATCCTAAAGAAGGATCTTTAGGTGCTAATTTCCCTTGGGTTATTAGGGATATTAGGGAGATAACCCCTGAAGATAAATTGGTTAGTGCAACTTTAGGTGATGTGCCTTATAAACCGGGTACTGTTTCTCTTGCGGCAATGGGAGCTCATGTTTCTGGAGCAGATTATATTAAAGTAGGATTATATGGAACAAAAGATTATGATGAAGCAGTTGAAGTTATGGAAAATGTGGCTAAAACAATTAAAGATGTTGATAATGATACTATTGTTGTAGCTGCAGGTTATGCAGATGCACACCGTGTTGGTGCAGTTGACCCTATGGAAATTCCAAAAGTAGCTAAAGATGCTGGATGCGACTTGGCTATGCTTGATACTGCTGTTAAAGATGGTCATACATTATTTGATTATTTAAGTATTGAAGATTTAGAAAAATTTGTTAATGAAGCTCATAGTTATGGTTTGAAAACAGCTCTTGCAGGTTCAGTTAAAAAAAGAACAGTTAAAACCTTTAAACGATATTGGATGTGATGTTGTAGGTATTAGAGGAGCTGCTTGCGTAGGTGGTGATCGTAACACTGGTAAAATACATCACACCGCTGTAGCTGAGCTTAAAGAATTATGTGATTCATTTTAGATAGGTGTGGTTTTTTAAATGTTTTCAAAAAAGTTCAAGAAGCAAAAGTAGCTTATACTTTTGATGATTTTTTATTAACTCCTAATGCAAGTTATGTGGAACCAAAAGACATTGATACTAAAATTAAATTATGAAAAGATATTAAATTGAATATACCAATTTTAAGTGCTGCTATGGATACTGTTACTGAATCAGATTTGGCAATAGCTATGGCACAAGAAGGTGGTGTTGGAGTAATTCACAGAAATATTACTCAGGAAAAACAAGTGGAAGAAGTTAAAAAAGTTAAATCAGCTGAAGATTTAACAATACGTGATGTTATAACAATTACCCCTGATTCTACAATTGCCGATGTTCAGGCAAAATGAATGATGAGTTAATCAGTGGTCTTCCGGTTGTAGACAATGATGAAATTATTGGTATCATTTCTAAAAAGAGATATTAGGCCTGTGTTGAAAAAAAAGGTGTTGACAAAACTGTAAAAGACATTATGACATCTGATGTTGTAACTGTTGAAGAGCCAATCACTGCAGAAGAAGCTTTAAACATTGCTTATGAAAATAAAGTTGAAAGACTTCCTGTACTTCGTGACGGCAAATTGGTTGGAATCATCACTATTAAAGATATTTTAAACCAAGCTCAATATCCTAATGCTGCTCGTGATAAAGACGGTAATTATTTAGTGGCTGCTGCATCAGGGCCTTTTGATTTAGACAGAGCAATGGCTTTAGACCAAGCTGGTGCGGATATTATTTCTATTGACTGTGCTCATGCTCATAATATGAATGTGGTTAAGTTTACTGAAACCATTAAGGACAATATTGATGCTGATTTGTGCGTAGGTAATATAGCTACTGCAGAAGCTGCTGAAGACTTGGCATCTATGGGTGTAGATGGCCTTAAAGTAGGTATCGGTCCAGGTTCAATGTGTACTACTCGTATTGTGGCTGGTGTTGGTGTACCACAACTTACAGCTATTTCAGAAGTTGCTGATGTAGCTAAGGAATACGGTATTCCAGTAATAGCTGACGGTGGAATCAGATACTCCGGAGATATTGCAAAAGCTATCGGTGCCGGTGCAGATGCAGTAATGCTGGGTAATTTACTTGCAGCATCTTACGAAGCTCCTGGTGAAATTGTTGTTATGAATGGAAAACAATACAAAAAATACCGTGGAATGGGTTCCATGGGAGCAATGACCAGTGAGTACGACGGAGGAGCAGACAGATACTTCCAAGGATCTAAAAGTAAGATGAATCATACAAAATATGTTCCTGAAGGAATTGAAGGTGCTGTACCTTACAGAGGAACTGTTAATGAGATTTTATTCCAACTTGTTGGAGGTTTAAAATCTTCTATGGGTTACTGTGGTGCTAAAGATATTGCAGCTATGCAAGAAAAAGCAAGATTTGTTAGAATCACAAGTAGTGGTATAAAAAGAATCCCACCCTCATGATTTATTAATTACTAATGAAAGTCCTAATTATCCAACTCTTGACTAATTAGGATTTCCTGATTCACAAAAATGATTGGATTTTTTCTCATTTTTGTGTTATAATCCTTTTTTAAGTTAAAATACCATTAACTTTAAATATTAGTATCTATAATATTATTATATTAGATAATTTTAAGATTATTTTATAATCTGTGTAAATAATTTTAAATATTTACATTATTACATATTTATTTTGATGTGGAGAGAATTTAAATGGCAAGAACAAAAAAGTGGGTATTACAGGTAGGTTCGGTGCAAGATACGGAAGAAAAGCAAAAAAGATCTGTAAAATGATCGAAGAAAACATGAAAAAAAATCATGTTTGTCCTAGATGTGATAGACCTTATGTAAAAAAGACAAGCTGCTGGAATTTGGAAATGTAGAAAATGTGGCGCAGTATTTACTGGAGGAGCATACGTACCAGAAACTCCTATGGCAAAATCTGCAGCACGTAACATAAGAAATGTTAACGTGGAGGAATAATCCTTGTATAGATGTCCACATTGTGGAACTGAAGTAGATCACAAAAGCTACATGGAAAATAAATGTCCTAAATGTAGATATAGGATTTTATTTAAAAATGTTCCAGAAGTAACAAGAATTATAAAAGCAAGATAATCATTTTTGCTTTTATCTACATATTTTTTAAAACTATTTTTTATGATTTAAATGTTAATTTCAACTTCTAGAAAACCTTCTCAAAAAAAACAAGAAAGTTTTGTAAAAATCTCGCTCATGCAACTGGTTCCACTAGCGTAAACCGGGGAAAAAGTAATATGCGTGAGTTACTTTTAAAAGCTCTGGAATTAGATGAGCATAATTTAGCTATTGTTAATGAGATTAAGGGTAATCCTAGCAGAGTAACTTTTTATTCAAATAAAGGGAAATTTTACTTATAATATTAATTGGAGTTACTACTTCTAATGAAAGATGTCATATTTTACCTAAAAATTTGAAAATAGTTTCTAAAGTTGAAAAGCTCAATGTTTTAAGTGAAATTTTAGGTTTTGAATTGGTAGATAAAGCTAGTGAAAATTATATTCTTATTTCTAAAGAGGATGATTTAATAGCTAAAATTAATTTTGTAAATAAATTCGGAGATAAAACCGATTTGCAGATTAATGTTAAAAAGATTTTAGATGGGGAATTATGAACGTAGACAGCCCTCTTGAATCTATTAAAAGTGATATAGCTATTGAATTTGAAAATCAAAAGCAGGCTAAAATAATTTATGAATCCATTATTTTAGAATTTGAAACTGCTCCTGATTATAGGTCATCTATGAGTTTAACTTTAGATGAATCTAGAATTCTAATTAGAATTGATGCAGAAGATTCTACTTCTTTTAGAGCTTCTGTTAACTCTGCAATTAAATGGATTAAGTTGTCTTTAGAGATTAATAATTTAACTATTTAATACAATATTTTTAAATATTATAAAAAACAACTTTTAGTTATTAAAATAAAATAGGTGGTAAAATGGAAATCCCAGAAAATATACAACATCAATTAAATCAATTCCAACAATTACAACAACAAGCTCAAGCTGTAACCATGCAGATTCAAAATGTTGAAGTTCAAATTCAAGAAAGTGAAACTGCTCTTGAAGAACTTAACAAAACTGATGAAAATGCTGAAGTTTTTAAACAAGCTGGAAACTTACTTATTAAAGTTGATTATGCACAAGCAGTTGAAGATATGAATGAAAAATTAGAAACTCTCAAGTTAAAAAACAAACCATGGCTCGTCAAGAAGAAAGAGTTATGAAAAAACTTGAAGAAATGCAAACTAATATCCAAGCTGCTATGCAAGGGTTACAAGGAGAATAATTCTCCTACAACATTCTTTTTTTTTTATAGATTTTCATGTCTAAACTTAAAAAATTATCATCTGCTGATTTAGCTACTATTTCTGATGATTTTGGTGAAATTTTAGAAATTGAAGTTTCAAAAGCTATTTCTACTAAAGAACTGGATGATTTGGATTTGGATATTATCGTCAGCTATGAAAATAATCAGCTTGATGTTGATGTAGATGTTGGAGTTACCTTTGACAAACTTTCAGAGATTACCCAGGATCAGGTAGCCGGTGCTATTGATGAAGCTTATTTAAAATTTGATTCATATATTGATGAGAATTATAGACAATAATTTTATTTTTTTAATTTTAGTTAATACTTTTTTTATTTTATATATTAATATAGTAATACTTTTTTATAAAAAAAAATATTTATACTGTGGGGTTTAATGTATAATATACAGTTTGAAGTGATGTTTTGTATTATTCATTAAGTCATCCTATTTAAGATACATAATGTATTTGTTTTTCAGTTCTCCTCTTTCATACATTGCTTCAAGCTAATTTTTTATTGATATTTTACTTGGATGTTTTTAAGGGGTGTTGTGTATTGGGAAACATCTTTAATTTTAATTTTCAAGATTAATTTAGCATATTTTGAAATTTTAGTAGGTTAAAAATTACATATATTCAAATTTTTATTAATTTTCATATTTTTGTTTAATTTTAAAATTAAATATTTTAATTCTATTTAATATTTGATCTATTTTATTGTATAATTTAATTATCAAATATACTTTAATTTTTATAAAATAAAGTAAAGTTTATATACTACGAAGTTAAATCTATGTGTAAGGTTCATAACATATTTTTTGTTAAACCCTTATAATTGATCATTATTTTTTTTATTTAGGAATTAGGTGCCTTTACCTAATTTCACCTCCTTATATTTAGCAACTTTTTTTTTCAAAAATATTAATAGTCAGACATTATCAAATAATTAATCATGATTAAAAAAGTTCCAGTTTTAGATTTAAAAGATAATATTGCAGTTAGTGGAAAATCTGGATTAAGGGACACATATACTCCATTACAAACAGTTTTCGCACCATCAGCTAATCCTGTTGATATAGCTAATGGATTATCAATTAATGGGGCAGATGAGTTATATATTGCTGATTTGGATTTGATTGAAGGCAACGGCCATAATATTCATGATGTTAAAATGGTAAACTCAATTTTGCCGGTTATGCTGGATGCAGGTGTTAAGGATTTTGAATCATTTACTTTCTTTTTTAGAATATGCATATAAGATAATTGTCCCAACAGAAACCATAAAAAGCATTGGTGAGATTAAAAAGATTTTTTGAAAAATATCCTAAAGAAAGGATTGTTGTAAGTGTAGATGTTAAGGACAATGAATTATATTCAAAGAATTTAGATATTTCATTAGCTGAATTTAAAGAAATTTTGGAAGAATTGGGTCCTGATGAAATAATTCTTTTAGACATTACAGGTGTCGGAACACAAAAGGTTATAATCAGGAATTACTGGATGATTTTAAAGATTTAAAAGATAAACTGATTATAGCTGGAGGTTTAAATAACAAATCAGTTAGTGAACTTGAAGATATGGGTATAAAAAAGGTTTTAGTAGGAACAGCTTTGCATTCTGGTGAGATGAAATTACTTGATTAGTTACACTATGGTGATGATATGTTTAATAAAAATACTATAATTATTGTATTGGCTATTATTTGCTTGGCTGTTATAATTGGGGAGCAATACTTGTCTTTGGAAATGTTCATGAAGCATACAACGGCACAACAATTAATAATACTAACAATAATTCAGTATCTGTAGATAATGTAACTTCTCAATCCTCTTCATCTGGGTCTGCAGATGATGGTTATAAAAGACCTACAAGAACTTATGGTGGTGAAGAACACTTAACTGCTCATGAGTCTGATGTTTTAGATGACGGGTGGGATCCAAAACAGCACGAAGTTTCCCGTAGTGATATAGGAAATGGATATCATAGAATCAATTATGATGACGGGTACTTTAGAGTCTGTGATGACCACGGTTATGTTGTAAGTTATGGTTATTGATAATTCATAACCATCTTTTTTTTTAAAAATTATAAAAATAGTAAAGTGTTATTTTATAATAACAAAAATCTTAAGATTATATACGGTAATACAGCTGCTAAGACAAACAATATTGTTCCTACAACAAATTTGTATTTATTTTCATCTAATGTTCCAGCTATTATTAGTAAAACTCCGAAAAAATCCGAATATTACCGGTAAAATATGTGAAAATAAAGTAATTCCTGTAAAAGCCATTTTTTATCACTATTATACATATTGTTTATTTAATTATATAAAGATATTTGTGGTGTTATCATAACCTTTTTAATTTAATCAAACTTATTATATTATATGAAAATAGAACACAATCATGAACATCATGAAAAGGCTACAGGTAACCTAATTTTTGTTTTCATTTTAAATATTACTTTTAATGTTATAGTTATTCTTGGAGGATTAATTACAAACAGTGTAGCTATTCTTGCTGATTGTTTACATGATTTGTCAGATACTATATCTATTGGTTTGGCTGGGGTGCTGGAGCATGTATCTCAGAAAAATCCAAATGAAAATTATACTTATGGTTATCAAAGGTTTTCTATTTTAGGAGCAGTCATAACTTCAATTTTTGTGATTATTGTTTCTGTTGTTGTAGTTTATGAATCAATTTCACGTTTATTATGTCCTGTAGCACCGGAAGCAGGATGGATGCTTTTAGTAGCTATTGTTGGAATTATATTTAAGGGAGTTTCTGTTTTTAAACTTCATAAAGGAGAAACTATTAATGAAAAAAGTTATTTTATTCCATCTTTTGGGAGATGTATTCGGATGGATAGCTATTTTGGTTATTAGTGTAATCTTAATGTTTTGGAATGTATCATTTTTAGATCCGTTGCTTTCATTAATAATCAGCTTATGGTTATTATATAATATGGGTAAGGCATTACATGAGTCTGTCTGTGTTTTACTTCAAAAATCACCTAAAAAATGTTGATGTTGATGAAATCAAATCCCAAATAGAAGGTTTAAATCATATTAATAATGTTTTAGATATTCATTTATGGTCTTTAGATGGTATTGATTCTATTTTAACTTTAAAAATAAATATTGATGATGTTAATAATGGTGATGAAGTTAAAAAGAGATTTATACTATTGCTTCTAAATATCATATAGTAGACACGACTGTTGAATTTAGGTAAACAATTATAAGTTATGAAAAATATAGTAAGTGTTATATTTTTATAAATTATTTATGGAGAATATTTCATGGAAAAAGGAACTGATGTTTTAAAAGAAGGCTTCGCTAAAATGACAAAAGGTGGAGTTATTATGGATGTTGTCAATGCAGAACAAGCAGGAATTGCAGAAGATGCTGGTGCAGTAGCTGTTATGGCTTTAGAAAAAGTACCTGCAGATATTCGTGCAGCTGGTGGAGTAGCTAGAATGGCTGACCCTACTATTGTTGAAGAAGTTGTAGATGCAGTTTCAATTCCTGTTATGGCTAAAGCTAGAATAGGTCATATTGCAGAGGCACAAATTTTAGAAACATTAGGTGTAGATATGATTGATGAAAGTGAAGTACTTACACCTGCTGATGAAGAATATCATTTAAACAAAAAAGAATTCACTATTCCTTTTGTATGTGGTGCACGTAATTTGGGGAAGCTTTAAGGAGAATTGATGAAGGTGCTGCAATGATTCGTACCAAAGGTGAACCTAGTACAGGAAATATTGTTGAAGCAGTTCGTCATATGAGAATGGTTTTAGGAGAAATCAGAACTATTCAAGGTTTAGATGAAGAAGAATTATGGAAATACGCAAGAAAAATAGAAGCTCAATTGACCTTGTTAAAGAAACAGCACAACTCGGTAAATTACCAGTAGTTAACTTTGCAGCTGGAGGTATTGCTACTCCTGCAGATGCTTCTTTAATGATGCAATTAGGTTCTGACGGTATTTTTGTAGGTTCTGGAATCTTCAAATCCAATAATCCTGAAGCATTTGCTAAAGCTATTGTTGAAGCAACTGCAAATTATGATAAACCTGAAGTATTAGCTGAAGTTTCAAAAGGACTTGGAGAAGCTATGAAAGGTTTAGAAATGTCTACATTATCTGAAGCTGACAGAATGCAAGACAGAGGAATTTAAATTCCTTATTTTTACTTTTTTTTCATGACAATTGTGGTTATTGGTCCACTAGCACAAGACCAGATTATTACTCAAAATTCAAAAACATATGCTGCCGGAGGAGCTAGCTATTTTCAATCATTTGTTTTTGAAGAATTTAATATGGATTATGTTGCAGTTGCAAACTTCAATAATCTGGATTTAATTAGGGATTTTCCAAATTTAGGTAATTTAATTCCTATTGTTGGCGATGATACTCATTATTTTATTAATGAATATCCTGAAAACGATAATTTGGACATCCGGAAACAATACAGCAATTTTGCAAGTATTCCAATTTTAAAAGACCAGTTGGAGTTTGTTTTTGATGATATTTTAGAAATTGATGCATTTGTTTTAAATCCGTTAAATAGGAATGATTTTCCTGTTGAAACGATTGATTATTTAAAAACTTTCAATGTGCCGATTTATCTATCCATGCAGGGTTTTTACGCATTCCTGATGAGAAAATTGATGATAAATATTCAATTAAATTAGAAAAACCCGATAATTTGGATGATATTTTAAATGGAATTACAGCTATATTTTTTAGATGAATCTGAAGCTAAACTTGTATTTGATGATGATAATTACAGCAGATATGACATTGATGAAATTGTAATTACAAATGCAAGTGAAGGTTCCAGAATTATTTGTGGTAATGAAATTAAAATTGAAGCCTTTGAAGTTGAGGATATAGCAGATTCAACAGGCTGTGGAGACACATATATGGCAGCTTATATTTTAAAGAGATTGCTTTTAGATTCACCAGAAGAAGCAGGAGAATTCGCTTCATTAATAGCTAGTGAAAAATTAATGTCATTCGGACCATACAAATCTTTAATATAACTTTAATTTAGTTATATTGTGATTATGGATATTTATAAGAATATTACTCGTTTTTTAAGCTTTTATTTAAATTTTATTTAATTAGAAAACTTTATTAATTAATGAAAAAATAATTATATATGATTTCTGAATTTTTTTAGTTTATATAATAAAGGGGCAATATGTTAAATAATTCATCAGATAAAATTAAAAAGGAGTTTGAAAACTTACGTAATGAGCTTTTAGATTTAACTTTAAGAAATCAGCTTCTTAATTTTAAAACCAGAGCCAGAACAATTACAATTTCAAACCAATCACCAATTAACATTTACCAGACATTGGTTCTGCAAAATAATAAAATGTATTTTGTAGCTAATAAAAAAAAAGAAAAAAGAGGAAAAATCCGGATTTTCAATTTGGGATCATGCTCCATTTGATCTTTCAAGGTTTACTGATGGAGATAAAACATTATCTACAGATTTGACTCTAATGAGCTTCAAAAAAGATTGTTTTATATTAATAACCAAGCTAAAACAATGTTGCAGGAACAGGGTTACAATATTCTTTATTTGGCTGTTGGATTTTTGGAATGGAGAGATAATACCAAACCAAAACAGGTAAATCATGCTCCATTAGTTCTTATTCCAGTTGCAATGGAACGTAAAAAGGTAGGCAAATCCTTTAATTTAGAGTGGACAGGAGAAGACATTCAAACAAATATCTCTATTAAAGCTAAATTAAAAGAAAATGGTATTGAATTTCCGGATTTTGAATTTAAAAAAAATATGGTGAAGCTATTGACCATTATTTAAGAGAAGTTAGAGATTCTGTTAGAGGAATCGGTGAATGGAAAGTTAATACTAATATAGCTTTAGGTTTCTTCAGTTTTACTAAATTTGTAATGTACAATGATTTAAATCCGGAAGCATGGGAAAATAATGTGGATTTAACTAAAAATGAACTGATACAAGCTATATTTAATCCAAGTGTTAATGATAAGAAAGCATTTAAAGAGGAAGACATTGATTCTCAGCTGGAATACTCTAAAATGTATCAGGTTTTAGATGCTGATTCTTCACAGATTGCAGCTATCCAGGATGTTAAAGCAGGAAGGAATCTGGTTGTAGAGGGACCTCCCTGGAACAGGTAAATCTCAAACAATTGTAAATTTAATAGCTGAGCTTCTTGCTGAGGGAAAGTCCGTTTTGTTTGTCAGTGAAAAAATGGCTGCATTAGATGTGGTAAAAGACAGACTGACAGGTGTCGGATTAGGCAAGTTTATATTGGAACTGCATTCACACAAAACAAGGCGTAAAAAATTTCTGAAGGATTTGGAAAAAGCTACAACAGTAAGGTCTCAGGAGCCAATAAATATGAATCAGACAATAAGAAAACTTGAAACATTAAGACAGCAGCTTGATGATTATGCAGAAATTATTCATAAGCCTTTATATGGAGTTCAATTATCAGCATTTCAGTTATATGGTTTAAAAGAAGCGGCTGATGAGCATTTTTCAAGAAGTGACCGTATAATTCCATTGGTCAGATTTGATCATCCTGAAACTTTAACTTTAAAGGATTTGGATGATATTACCATATCTTTGGAAAACTTGGCTGAGCTGTATCAAACAATTTCTAAGGAAAATCCGTGGAGTAAATGTGCTCCAAAAAGTTTGCTTCCTGCAGATTTAAGGGAAATTGAGCAATTGATTAATGACACATTACATGCTTTAGATGACTTTTTAGTTGAAAGGGGAAGAGTTTATGACATTTATGGAATTAAAAAACCGGAAACACTTAATGAATTTGAAAAGTCTCTTTCAGCATTTGATATAATCAGTTCTAAAAATTCTGAATTAATTGATGGTGATATATTAAAATCTGGAGCCTGGAATAATAACAATGATGATGCTTATAGATTAATAAATGAATTGGAAAAATATCAAAAAGTAGCCAAATCATTAGATAGGTTTAATTCAAGCATATTTTCTGCAGACATTGACAGATTAATTGGAGAAGTTCGGGAAAGCACCCATAAGAAATTATCCAGATTATTTGGTAATAAACCTCATATTGAGCTGGTTGAAAGATATTATAATGGTCCAGTTCCTAAATCTCCTGAAGATGTTTTATTTGATTTGGAACAGGCAAAACAAGTAATAGCTATTAAAAAGCAATTGGATGCAAATGAGTCATTAGCTCGCAAATATTATGGTGATTACTGGCATTTAGGTGCAAATGTCAATGATTTAAAAGAAATAGCAAAGTGGATGAATGAATTTATATCTTTAACACGTGATGGAATCTTTTCACAAAATACTATTGATATTTTATCTAATGATATGTTCAGCATAAATCCTAAGGAAGATTTAACTGAATATATTGAATCAGGAAATTTATTTGAAAGTGAACTTAAAAATTAGAATCCAAATTAAATCCTAGAAGTAAACTAATCTTTAAAAGAGATACTGGTGATGTTGCTTTTTTGAGAGATGGCAGGAACAACTATATAATTGGAGAGGACAGCTATCCAGTCTTCACTTATGGTCTCAGTATTTGAATACTAAAAATGCTTGCAGGGGAACTGACTCTGAACAGTTTATTGATTCAATTGAAAGAAGAGACATTAAAAAGATGATGTTAAAGCATTGGTTCAAGGAAACTTTGCAGATTCATTATTGAATATTTTATTTGTTGAAAATCAGGAACTGGCTACATTTATCGGAGAATTGCATGAAAACAGAATAAAAGAGTTTGAAGATTTGGATAAAAAAATATTGTCCCTAAACCGCAAAAAAAAAAGAATTTTCCAAAAATTAAATAATAATATTCCACAAATATTTGGAGCTACTGAAAACCCAGAAGCTAAAATACTTGCTGGAGAATTTACAAGAAAAAAGCGGGCACCTGCCAGTTAGAAAATTATTGGAAAAAGCAGGAGGAATAATTAAAAAGATAAAACCATGTTTCATGATGAGTCCTTTATCTGTTGCACAGTATCTTGACCCTACAAATGAAGAATTGCAGTTTGATGTTGTTATTTTTGATGAGGCAAGTCAGGTTAAACCTGAAGATGCATTAGGTGCATTTATGAGAGGTAAAACAGCAGTTGTAATGGGAGATACTCAGCAATTGCCTCCAACATCTTTCTTTGATCAAATGGCAACTGGTGAAAGCGAAGAGGAAGTGGCTACTTCATTGGATATGGAAAGTATCCTCCATTTATGTAAACTGGCATTCCTGTTAAAATGCTAAAATGGCATTATAGGAGCCGTCATGAATCTTTAATTTCTGTTTCAAACAAGGAATTTTATAATAATGAGCTGTTGGTATATCCTTCTCCATCTCATGATGATCCTGAACTGGGATTAAAATTACATTATAATCCAAATACTGTATATGATAGAGGTTCGTCATCTGCAAACCATTTGGAAGCTCGTGATGTTGTAAAAGAAATTTTCAATCATTTTGACAAATATGGGGATACTAAAAGTTTAGGTGTCGGAACATTTTCCGTTGCTCAAAAAATGCACTTCTTGAAGAATTGGAAATTGAACGTAAAAAGCGTCCTGAATTGGAGCCATTATTCTCAGAAAATAAGGATGAACGTTTCTTTGTTAAAAAAACCTTGAAACAATACAGGGGGATGAAAGGGATGTTATCCTAATAAGTGTAGGATATGGTTATGACCAAGCAGGAAAAATGTCTTTAAATTTCGGTCCGTTAAATCAGGATGGTGGGGAAAAGAAGGTTAAATGTATTAATTACACGTGCAAGGGAAAAATGTGTAGTATTTTCCAACTTCAAGGCTTATGATATGCATTTAACAGCCAATCCGCCATATGGTGTAAAAAGCTCTAAAAGAATTCCTGTCATATGCTGAAAACTTGACATTGGGAGCATCACAAATAACTCAGCAATCCAGTGAACCGTTTGAAGATGCAATAGCTAGTTTATGGCTGAAAATGGTTACACAGTAGATAAACAAATTGGATGTGCAGGATTTAGAGTGGATTTGGCTATTGTTGATGATGAAAATCCTGGAAAATATATTTTGGGAATTACAACTGATGGAAAAATGTATGCATCAAGTAAAGTAGCTGGAGACAGGGACAGGTTAAGGGAACAAGTCCTAAAAGGTCTTGGATGGAAACTTTACCATTTATGGTCTACAGACTGGTATAGGAATAGGGATTTAGGACGTAAAAGATTACTTGAAGCTGTTGAAGTAGCTATTAGGGAAACTCGTGAAGAAGAAAAACGTAAATCAGAAGAAGCTAAAAAACTGGCTGAAAAAAGGAAAAAAGAAGCTGAAAAATTAGCTGAAGAATTGCGTATTGCAAAACAAAAAGAGCTTGAAGAGCAAAAAAGAAAATGAAAAATCAACTCCTGATATTGGGGAAGATGAAAATATAGAAGTCATCCCTCCTGAAGATGATTGGGACTCTGGTGAAAATAAAACTGATTTCGATAATGTTGATGATTATTTATCTGAAGAAAATGATGATGAATCAGAGTTTAGTGAGGATGTGGTTTCTGATATTGATAATGATGAGAATATTGAGGTTGTTTCTTCTAAAGATTACAGTTCTGAATTTAATGAGAACGCAGTTTCTGATGTTGAGGTTGTTTCTCCTGAAGATGACAGTTCTGAATTTAGGGAAAAAATGGATTATGATCATGGAAATGATGTTGTTTCTTCTGAAGATAATGAATCAGAGTTTAAAGAAGATGTAGTTTCTGATGTTGAAATTATTCCTATTGAAGATGACGGTTCTGAGTTTAGTGAGGATGTAGTTTCTGATGTTGAGGTTGTTTTTCCTGAAGATGGCGGTTATGAAGTTAATAATGATTCTTTAAAATCTAAAAAAAGAAGATTCCTTAGAATCTAAAGAAAAAACTTATCAAAAATATTCAAATAATAAAAATAAATCTATTAAAGACGAAGATAAATCTAAAAAGAAATCTTCTTTATCAAAAGGTTTTGGCATTAGTTCAATTTTCAAATCTAAAAAGAAAAATATGCAGGAAAACACTGGAATGGATGATATTAAATTTAGTAAAAATATTGAACATGAGAATGAATTAAATCTTAAAAAGGATGCTGCAGATTCAAAACCCGAAGAAAAAAGCGAAAAGAGGTAAAATCTAAGGATAAAAACATTGATAATGAGGATATAAAATCTAAAGATTATGAATCAAACACTTCAAAATCTGAAAATGACATTAAATTAGAAAGCAATTCGGAAGAAATTAAATCTCAACTAAGTTCTGATGAGGAAGCAGATTCTGTAGAATCAAATGATAATAAATCTAAAAAAAACAGTTCTATTAAAAGTATTTTCTTTGATAATGAAAGACTGGAAAACAAAAGAACATGGAACAATAACTAGTGCGATTATTGGTAAATCTAAATTGGAAGAAGAGGAAATTGAAACCGTAGGTGGTGAAATAATGGAGAATGAAAATCCTAAGTTACATAGGCCAACTCCTAAAGATAAGTATGTTGTAGAACCTGAAATTGTTGATGAAAATTCACAAGAGGATGAGGAAAAATTATATGAAAATCTGAAATTTAAGTCTAATGTGGATTTGGATGATGAGGATATTCATAATGTGGCTTCTAATATTGTGGCAAATGCTTTTGAAGAAGTAATTTCAGATGTTAATAATGAAAAAGACAGTGAAGCAAATATCATTGATGAAGATTATTATCAAGATTATGATGATGAAAATCAATATGCTCAACAAGATGACAATATTTCACAGGAAACATCAGCTACATCTACATCAGTTAATCAAAATGGTTATTATCAGGGAGTAAGTGGCATTACTAACCCTCTTAAAAGAACAATGTTTACCATAAAACAAATGACAGTAAAAACAAATCTGTTAAAGATTCTCTTGTTGATTTAAAAACGAAGTAAAAATACATTAATAAATCATTAAAAGAAATTGAAAATCCAACACCTGCTGAATATGTAGCTGTAATTGACAGAACTGAAGAGTATGATCCAAATGATTACATAACTCCTGAACATGATGAAGATGAATATGTGTTTTCCTAAGGATGAAACAGAAGAATTGACTTTTGCCGAAGCTGAAGAAAAAAGATATGAACAGGAAAAGTTAATGGAAGCATTTAAAAAAGAAATAGCCAGTGATGAAAATGTTATCATTCCTATTCATGAAGAAAAAGAAGGCAGCAAATCTAAGGGATCAGGCTTTGGAGGACATTATTCAAACAGCTAATGAAGACTATGCTGAAATTGAAAAAGAGAGATTTAAAAATAACAATACATTAAAAGCATTTGATGACAAGAAACTTCCGGGAAAAGTTAAACTTAAGGATGAAATTGTAGAGTATAAGCAGGCTGAAGATATTGGTTTAACATCACAGGAAGATCTGTTTAAAAAGTCTAGTGAGGAAGTAGCTAAGTCTATTGATAAAATTGTGGAAGTGGAAGGTCCGGTTCACATCAGTGAAGTTATTAAAAGGGTTAAGGACAGCTGCAATATAAAAAGAGCTGGTGCTAATTTGAAAAAAGGCAGTTAATGGAGCTATTAGTGCATCTGAAGATGCCGGAAACATTATTAAAATTGGTGACTTTTTATATGATTCTGCAAGTAATGACGTAAGTATCAGAAAAAGGCATAAACCTAATATTGATTTAATTTCTGATGAGGAAATAGCTAAAAAATATTGAAAGAATTTTAGTTCATAAACAGTCACTGTCTGCAAAATCCCTGCCGAAAGAAGTTTCAAGGAATTTTGGATTTAAATCAACTTCTAAAAAGACAGCTAATAAAATCAACAGTGTTTTGGATTTGATGATAGCTGATAATAGAGTCAAGTTGGATAATGATATTGTTGAGTTAAAATAGTGTAGAATCATGTCAACAAAAGTTAAATCTCCAGAAAATTTACCTAAAAAAAAGGTGTTTACATAATGAGGGACGCCAATGATGAAATTATCTACATTGGCAAAGCTAAAAATCTTATTAATCGAGTCAGGTCTTATTTTAGAGAAAAACTGGACAGGCCTAAAACTCAAATTTTAATGAGTCATTTTGACAGTTTGGAGTATATTGTAACTAATTCTGAAAAAAGAAGCTCTTATATTAGAAGCCACTCTTATTAAAAAACATCGTCCAAGGTATAATGTGCAGCTTAAGGATGATAAGAGATATCCTTATGTCAAAATTACAAATGAGAAATATCCTAGGCTGATTATAACAAGAAACATTACAAAAAACGGAATATATTACGGTCCGTTTACCGATGTAACTTCTGTTAAAAAAACTGTAAAATTCTTAAAATCATTGTTTAAAATTAGGACCTGCAGAAATATGGATGGACCATGTTTGAATTCTCAGATTGATTTATGCTACGCTCCGTGTTCCGGCGAAATTTCAAAAGAGGAGTACGATGAAATAATCAATAAGATTGATTTGTTCTTTCAGGGAAAATATTCTGTTATTGTTAAAAATCTTAAAAAGGAAATGGCTGAAGCAGCTGAAAATGAACAATTTGAAAAAGCCGCTGTTTTAAGAGATCAGATAACTTCCATTGAAGAGATTATGGAAAAACAGTTTGTTGATTTGGTTGATGATGATTTGGACCAGGATGTAATAGCTATTGCTCCTAATGATAATGAAGTTGTAGTTATTATAATGCCTATCAGAAACGGTAAAATTGTTGGACGTGATGACTTTTTAATGAGCGGATCACAGTATGAATCAAATTCTGAAATATTATTTGCATTTATTCAGCAGTATTACGGATTTAATCGCCATATTCCAAAACAGATTCTTTTAAATGAACCTATTGATGATACTGAACTGCTTGAAGAGTGGTTAAGTGATTTAAGGGCAATAAAGTTTATATTAAAGTGCCTATGAAAGGCGTAAAGCTTAGACTTGTCAACATGGCTCAAAAAAATGCCGAAATTATCAAACATCAGAAGAAAGCTATGGAAAATTCATTAATTGAGCTTAAAAATATCTGAAGCTTGATAAACTTCCGAGAATTATTGAAGGTTATGATATAAGTAATATTTCAGGTAAATTTGCTGTTGGTTCAAAAGTTTCTTTTTAAAGATGCAAAACCAAATAAAAAGAAATATAAACGTTTTAAAATTGAAACTTCCAGGACCTAATGATTTTGCTATGATGAAAGAATTGTTAACACGCCGTCTAAAAAAAATGATTGACACAGATGAAGAACCTGATTTGATTGTTATTGACGGAGGTAAAGGTCAGTTAGGTATGGCCTGTGAAGTTTTGGATGAGCTTAATTTAGCCCATATTCCTATTATTGGACTGGCTAAGGAATTTGAAGAAATTTATATTCCTAATTCTAAAAGACCAATTATTATTCCTAAAAATAATAAGGCTTTGCATTTGCTTCAGCAGGTTAGAGATGAATCTCACAGATTTGCAATTACTTATCACAGAAAATTAAGAAGCGATAATATAAGCGAATCCTCATTGGATGATATTCCAGGCATTGGTAAAAAACGTAAAATCAATATTTTAAAGGAATTTGGAACTATGGATAAGGTTAAAAAAATGCTTCTGTCGAAGAATTGGCTAAAATAAAGGGCATGAATGAGAAAGTAGCCACTAATGTTTATGAATATTATCATTAATCATATTTATTTGATTTTTTATAAAATTCTATTTTTTTCAATTAGATTTAAATATGATGAATTTTAATAAGTTTAATACAGTAAAAACAATTTATTGGGAATTAGATACTATGGTTAAGTGTCCAAGATGTGGATATGAAAATAACGATATTTCAGTATATTGTGAAAATTGTACATATCCGATTAAAAATCCACAAACTGCTAATTCAAATAATAAAAAAAGACAACGGATGGAATATTAGCACAGGTAAAAAAAATAGCTATTGTTTTAGGAATTGTGGTAATAGCTTTATTATTATTTTCATTTATTTATAACTCAACTCAGCCTGATAACAAAAGTTCATTAAATGTTATTTCCGCTGATGAAAAAGTACAAGAAGGTTCCAATTATCCTTATCAGGCACATATAATTTACAATGGAACCTGGTCCGGTAAAGTGGGAGATCCAAATTATATCCGCGAAGTATCAGGTCGTGGAGATGAATCATACAATTTAGACTGCGCACCATGGGACAAAGTAACAATGGTAATTGAAAAATCAGACGGCAGTTCCAATGAACTTAAAATAGAACTTCTTAAAAATGGTAATGTAGTAGCTGAAAACTCAACTACTAGTTCAACCGGCAGTGTGGTTATCAATTATAATTATTAGTTTGAAACTTCATTAACTTTAGCTTCTAACAATTCAATAAGTTCTTCAGTTTTGTATATTCTTATTTCTTCTTTATCTGGTTGGAATATTTTTATAAATGCAATTAAATCATGGCATAACTGATCATATTGTATATTGAATGTATTGAAGTTGGATAATAAAGCAATTACTTTTTTTATGGTTTAAATCATCATTATCCTTTAGTATTCTTTCAATATTTGCAAAATGTGTTTCAATCATTAGTTTGTCATTTTCTAAAGTGTCAATATATTCTTGAATTTTGTTGCTGTTAGTCATTTTAATCACTTATTTTAAAATATATTTAATTAAAATATATATAGCTTCAATTATAAAATTATCTATATTATTGTTGGGGCATAAAACATGATTAAAGTTGACAATATTAGTAAAACATATGAATTAGATAACAAGGATAAAGTTATCGGAATTAAAAATATCAGTTTTGAAGTTAAAGAAGGGGAAATCCTTGGAATAATGGGAAGAAGTGGTTCTGGTAAAACTACTCTTTTAAGATTGCTTAGAGGAGTTGAAGAACTTGATGAAGGAAGCATAACAGTTAGTGATGTAACTGTTCGTGCAGGTGATTCTCAATTTTATTATAATCAACTTAAAAAAAAGAAACAGCTATTCATCTTCAAAGATCATTTGGTATATGGCCTGAAACAGTCCGTGAAAATGTTTTAAGGAAATTATATGCCCGTAAATATTTTGATGAAGAAAGTACTGATTTTAATGTAGCTGAAAGTGAATTTGGTGATGAGGCAGATAAGATACTGGATATGGTTTCTCTAACTGATAAGGCTGATCATTATGCTGCTGTGTTAAGTGGTGGTGAAAAACAAAGATTGATTATAGCTAGACAACTTGCAAAACAGCCAAAAGTATTGCTTCTTGATGAACCAGCTACAATGGCATGCCCTAAAACAAAACAAGAAATTCTTGATGCTGTTAAAAAAATCAATAAAGAGTTAAATATTACAGTTGTTGTTGTCTCTCATTTACCTGAAATTCAAAGATATTTGGCTGATAGAGTTATTTTGCTTGAAAATGGTGAAATTAAAAAGACGGCAATCCTGATGAGATTATTGATGAGTTTTTAAGTGAAATGGAAGAACCTGAAGATATTGAAAACATTTCAACTGATGAAACTGTTATTAAAGTAGAGGATATCTATAAAAGATTCTATTTATTCTCTGGGGGAGAAGTTCTACAAATTAAGGATATAAACTTTGATGTTAAAAAGGAAAATATTATAAGTCTTATTGGCCCTAGTGGAGCAGGTAAAACAGTTTTGCTTAGAATGTTGGCTGATTTGGAATTGCCTGATAAAGGGAAAGTTGTTTATGAACTGGATGGTGACTGGGTAGATATTTCAATGCCAAGTATGCAGCGTATGGATGTAAGAAGAAAATTAGGTTTTATGTATCAGGAATTTGCCTTAAGTTATTATTCAACTGTTTTAAGCCAGTTAGCTACCCGTTTAGGTTATAAAAATCAGGATGTTGTAAAGCAAGCAAGGAAAAAAGCTGAAAAATTAGGATTAGGTGAAGAATTGCTGGACTCACTTTATGCTTTAATTGACTTGCCTGAAAGTGAAGCAAGAGACCTTTTAGCTAAAATAGGTTTGATGCCGGATATTTTAGAAGATTTATTCCCTAAATTCCCTGAAACAGCTACTAAAGAGGCAGTAAAAGATATTTTTGAATTGCTTGATTTGCCTTTGGATATTTTATATAGAAAATCATATGAATTATCTGGTGGTCAGGAAGTTAGGGTAATGCTTGCTTTAATTTTAATTTCAAAACCTGAATTCTTACTTTTAGATGAACCGTTTGGAGATTTAGACCCGATTACTTTAAGAATTGTGGCTAATTCCCTTAAGAAAATATCTAAAGAATATAACATCACTGTTATAATGATTTCACACAATACTGACTTTGTTAAGGAAGTAAGTAACAGAACTCTTCTTATGGAAGACGGTAAGATAATGGATGATAGTGAGGATGTTGATAAAGCTGTTGATAACTTTATTAACTTATGTCATGCTGACTATTTAAAGGAGAATAATTAAATGTTTGATATTATTGCTGTTCCTGTTGACGGATCTGAATATGGGTATAAGGCTGCTGATGTAGCTATTGAAATAGCTAAGAAATTTGATTCTAAAATAGCTGCCATTCATGTTCTGGAGGAATTCTCTTTTAGTAACTATGGTGAATCAGAAGATAATGGAAATAAAATTCTGGCAAAAGTTACTAAAAAGGCTAATGATGAAGGAATAGATACTGTTGAGCATTTATTAACTGCTGATGCTTTAAGAGATATGAAATTTATCATTAATCAGGCACATGCTGATTTGGTTGTTATCCATGCATTAGGTTCAGATGATAAAAGATTTGTTTCTTTTGAAGAAAATGAAGTATCTCAAAATCAAATAGGTTCTGTTAGTGAAAGGCTTTTTAAGAACTTCTGATGTTCCGGTTGTTTTAGTTAGGTAAAAGTTGTATAAAAGAGTTTAAATATTATAACGAACTTAGTATTCATAACATAAACTATTTTAGTTTTTTATAAAAAAAGGAGACTTTTAATTTATGATTGTAAAAGATTGGTGTTCATTCTGTGGAGAATGTGCAGGAGTTTGTCCGAGAAATTTAATACAAGTTAAGGAGTATAGCTTAGTATTTGATGAAAGTGAGTGTAGAGAATGTAGTACATGCGTTGATGCTTGTCCTATTAATGCTTTGGAGAAAGAAGATTAAGGAGATTATTCTATGATTGAAACTGATGTATTAGTAATAGGTGGAGGACCAGCAGGTTCTTCAGCAGCAAAACATGCAGCTCTTGGTGGGGCAAAAAAGTCATTTTACTTGATAAAAGATCTGAAATCGGTGCTCCAAAAAGATGTGCTGAAGGTGTTTCTAAAAAGGTCTTGCAAAACTTGGTATTGAACCAAGCCCACGCTGGATTACTAAAGAAATTGATGGTGTAAGACTTACTTCTCCTGATGGAACTGATGTCTGGTTAACAGAAGAAGAAATTGAATTGCCTGAAGCAGGTTACATTCTTGAAAGAAAAGTATTTGATAAACATATGGCTATGGATGCTGCAAGAGCAGGAGCTGAAATCAGAATCAAAACTTTAGCTACTGGAATGGATAAAATTGAAGATGGTTTTATTGTTTCTACAGAATCTATGGGTAAAACTGAAGAAATTAAAGCTAAAATAGTAATTGCTGCAGACGGTCCCGAAGGTCATGTTGCAAGATGGGCAGGTCTTAAAGGCAGTGCAAAAGCTAAAGAAATGGAATCCGGAGTTCAATATGAAATGGTAAATGTTGAATTTGACAGAGAAGCAGTCATTGAATTCTATTTCGGGTCATGTGCACTTATGGAGGATATGTGTGGATTTTCCCTAAAGGTGATGACATAGCTAATGTAGGTTTAGCTATTCTCCAGCATAAAGCAACAAAACCAGCTATTGAATATTTGGATGATTTTATAGCTAAATGTCCTGCAACTAAAAATGCTCAGGCTGTTGAATTAAATGTTGGTGGAGATCCTGTTGGAGGAATGCCTAAAAAAATGTATGATGATAACATTTTGGTTTGTGGAGATGCAGCAGGTCAGGTAAACCCATTAACCGGTGGAGGAATCATCAGCGGTATGACTGGAGGAATGTATGCTGGTCAGGTAGCTGCTGAAGCTATTAAAGAAGGAGACCATTCTAAAAAATTCCTTAAAAAATACGATAAAATAACCCGTGATGATTTATCTCATGAAATTGACAAATACAAAAAAAAGTTCAGGAGTATATGTTAACTTTATCTGATGAAGAATTTGACAATATTGCTCATGCATTAGGATGTTAACTTTGAGAAAATTTCAACTACTGAACTTGTTAAAGCTTTAGTAAAAAAGTATCTCCTAAAGCTTTATTGAAATTAGGTAAATTTATTTAAGGTGATTTTATGATTCTAGTTACTGGTGGAGCAGGTTACATAGGTGCTCATACTAATAAAGCCCTAAATCAGGCAGGTTATGAAACTGTTGTTGTTGATAATCTTTCTAAAGGTTATGAAAACTTTGTTAAATGGGGACATTTTGAAAACTATGACTTTGGAAGTAAAAGATTTAAGGGAAGTTTTTGAAAAGTACGATATTGATGGAGTTTTGCACTTTGGAGCCTTTTCATCAGTCGCTGAATCTGTTGAATTACCTCAAAAATATTTTAAAAATAATTATAAAAATACAATTAATCTTTTACAAATAATGAGGGAATTTGGAGTTAATAAGTTTATTCTCTCATCTACTGCTGCTGTATATGGAAATCCTGAAAAGGTTCCTATTACAGAAGACCAGGAATTAAAACCGATTAATCCATACGGTCATTCCAAATTCATAACTGAAAAGGCACTGGAACGTGAAGCTGCAAAAGGAGATTTTAATTATGTGGCTTTAAGATATTTCAATGCAGCAGGTTGTGATTTTGATTGTGAAATTGGAGAACTGCACGAACCGGAAACTCATTTGATTCCTTTAGTGTTAGATGCAGCTATTGGAAGAAGAGATTCCATTTCTATTTTTGGAACCGATGATAATACTCCAGATGGAACATGTGTTCGTGATTATATTCATGTTAATGATTTAGCTAAAGCTCACATTGACGCTTATGAATATTTATGCAATGAAAATGAATCTAATGTATTTAATTTAGGTAATGGAAAAGGATTTTCTGTTAAAGAAGTAATTGACATGGTTAAAAAAGTAACTGGAAAAGAATTTGCAGTTAAATTAGACGAACGCCGTGAAGGAGATCCTGATATTTTAATTGCTGATGCAACAAAAATTAAAGATAAATTAGGTTGGACTCCTCAGTATGATTTGGAAACTATTGTTGAATCTGCTTGGAACTGGCAAAAAAAATATATCAAGACTAGGTTATAGCTATGGAAAATGAAAATAGCGTAATTTCAAAAGTTGATGTACGTATAATTGTATCTGGTTTGGATATTGCTGAAGTTGTATCTAAATCTGTAGATAATACTCAGCTTGAAAGGGATTATAATATAATTGTTTCTTCAATTATCCCTACAAATAATTTTGAAATAGCAAAAAAAAAGTAGCTAACGGTGGAGATATTATTCTCATTGGAGGTTATGGCCAGGATGAGAATTACAATTTACTTTTCAATGATTTAAAAACTGATTTTAATCATGTCGGTTTATTCGATTATAATAACATTATTAAAAATGAAACTGTTGACTCAAATTTGGCTGCTGATGAAATACTGAATTCCATTATATGTGCAGCTTTATCTTATTCTTTAAATTTAGTTAATGTTCATACTTTAGAAAATAAATTATTAAAATTAACTCATAAATACAATAGCTTACTTGATGATTACAATAAACTCATTGAAGATTATGATGATGTATCTTTAAAAAAATAAGGAATTGCAAGAAACTATTGATGATTTAAAATCTGATTTTACCGCTTTCAAGTCTCGTTATGAGGATATTTACTCTAAGGAATTCCTTGAAATTTATAATTTGAATGATTTGTGGCAGGAAGCTTTTTAGAGAAGACCTTGCAGATGCAAAAAAGTTACAATAGCTACAAATAAGTTTAAACCGGAGAATATTATTGTTGGTCAGGGTTATATTGGTGCCCAATCAAGACAGGACGCAATAGACTGGCTGAAAATTATCAAAACAGCTTTAATATTTGTTGGAAATGATGAAGAAGACTTGAAACGAGATTTAAATAAAACTTCAGAAGTTGAAGATGATTATGATATCTCAAATAATTTTGAGAATTTTTGGGATTAAATCACTATAATTTTATACTAATAAAAAGAAAGTTTATAATTAATAATTATATGATATATGGGAGATTGTCAATGCAAGGAGAAATGCAAGATAAATGTGGTGTTGTGGGAATACATTCTGTAGATGATTCTAAGGATGTTTCTTCTTTGATTTATTATTGTTTATATGCTCTTCAGCATAGAGGTCAGGAATCTGCAGGAATGGCTACTTTTAGTCCAGATAAAGGATTAAATTATTACTGCGGTATGGGCTTAGTGACTGATGTTTTTAAAGATTATGAAATTAATAATCTTCAGGGAAATATGGCTATTGGGCATGTAAGATATTCAACTACTGGTGAATCTAAACTTGAAAATTCACAACCTTTTGTGACTGATTTTGATGATGGATTTATAGCTATGGCTCATAATGGAGATATTGTAAACTCTGATGAGTTAAGGCGTGAGCTTATTCGTGAAGGTTATGAGTTTAAATCAGGTACAGATTCTGAAGTAATTTGTTACATGTTAAGAAAAGAGCATTATTCTAAGGGTAAAAGTATTATAGAATCCATTGAAGCAGTTTCTAAAAAAATTAGTTGGATCATATGCATTAACTATACTTGTTAATGGTGATTTATATGGAGTTCGTGATCCTGCCGGAATGAAACCTTTAGCAATAGCTAAAAAGAGGAGATGATTTTATCATAGCTTCTGAAACTGTTGCTTTTGATGTAATTAATGCTAAATTCATAAGGGATGTAAAAACCTGGAGAAGTTATATATTTTGAAAATAATGAAATTCAAAGTTACATGTTGGAACTGGCTGATACAACTTCTCTTGCTCATTGTATGTTTGAATATGTTTACTTTGCAAGACCTGACAGTACAATTGATGAAGTTAATGTATATCAGACAAGACTAAATATTGGAAAACAGTTATATGAACAATTCCCAATTGATGCTGATGTAATTATCCCGGTACCGGATTCTTCAATTCCTGCAGCTATCGGATATTCAAGAGCTTCGGAATTACATATGGTGAAGGTTTAATTAAAAACAGATATGTTGGAAGAACTTTTATTATGCCTACACAGGAAGAACGTGAACTGGCTGTCAGACTAAAATTAAATCCAATTAAAGAGGCTATTAAAGGTAAAAAAATAGTTTTAATTGATGACAGCATTGTTCGTGGAACAACTTCCAAATCTTTAATTGATTTTGTAAAAGAAGCGGAACCTGCTGAAATACACTTTTTAGTGGGATGTCCTCCAGTTATAGCTCCTTGTTTTTATGGAGTAGCTATGGCCAGTAAAAAAAGAATTGATTGCAGCTAATTATTCTATTGAAGAGATAAGACAGCAATTGGATATTGATACCTTAGGATATATCAGTTTGGAATCATTGGTAAAAGCTATTGGAATGCCTAAAGAAGATTTATGCTTAGGTTGTTTAAATGAATGTTATCCAACAGAGCTTCCTGATGATATTGAAGCTGAAACATACTATAAACCTTAAGATATTATGGTTGAATTATTATCTCCTGCAGGAAACTTTATTTCCCTTAGAGCAGTTTTAGAAAACGGAGCAGATGCCACTTATTTTGGTCTTGATGACTTTAATATGCGGGCAAATGCTAAAAAATTTTTCTCTTAATGATTTATCTGAAGTTTCTAAAATTGCTAAACAATATTCAGCCAAAACTTATTTATGCAGCAATGTTATTTTAAACGAAGACAGGGCTGTAGAATTAAAAAATAATTTAGAAGAAATTGCAGCATCTGAAATTGACGGAATTATTTTATCTGATATAGGATTAATAGAGGATGTTGTAGATAACGGACTTGAAGCACATATAAGTGTTCAGGAAAATACTTCCAATTCATTCATGCTGAAAACACTTAAGAAGTTAGGTGCTAAAAGAGCTATTTTATCAAGGGAACTTAGTTTGGAAGATATTAAAAAACAGTTAAAAAATCTCCGATTGAAACAGAAGTGTTCATACATGGTGCAATGTGTATGGCAATATCCGGCAGATGTTTTTTAAGTTCAGGTTTGTATGGCCGCAGTGCGAACTGTGGAGACTGTTTGCAGCCATGCCGTAAAAACTGGACACTGACTTTTGAAGAAGACAACAACGACTGCGTAATAAATCTGTCGGATGTTAATGAGGAATCATTTGTAATATCAAAATCATATGATGGCAGTTATAGAACTAACTTTTTTTCACCAAGGGATATGATGATGATAGAACATGTTCCTGAGCTGATTAAAGCAGGAATTGATTCATTCAAAATAGAGGGAAGAGCAAGAAGTCCTGATTATGGTGCAATGGTAACTAATGTTTATAGACAGGCTATTGATAAATATTATGAAAATCCTAAGGAGTACAAAGTAAATCCTCAATGGATAGAAGAGCTTAAAAGTGTATTTAACCGTGGATTTGATACTGGATTTTACTTTAATACACCATATGAAACAAGTGAAAATAATCAGTCAAAATTCATTAAAAAAGATATTGGTCAGGTTGTTAACTATTTTAACCGGGTAAAAGTTGCAGAACTTAAAGTATGGGATGATCTGGCTGTTGGAGATGAAATTTTAATACAGGGAAAAACTACCGGCTCCATAAAACATAAAATTGATTCAATGCAGATTGACGGCAAAAAATGTCAAAAAAAAAGTTGAAAGAGGCAATAATGTAGGGGTAGCTATTCCGACAAAAGTAAGAGCTAATGATTTTATTTATAAACTTGTTGAAAGGTAGATATCTATGAATAAAAGGCATTTGGTTGATAGTTTAAGTTTATCTCGAATAATTTTTGGAATTTTATTTGCCTGCAGTGTTTTTTATTTAAATGGTAATCTGATAATTATATTTGTCATTTACTTTTTTGCTGTTTTAAGTGATGTTTTAGATGGAAAATTGGCTCGAAGATACAAAATAGATAATAAAAACAAAGGGGCAAAGGTAGATGTTTTATCAGATTTTGCATTTATCATGTTAAGCTCTTTTTGCATTGTGTTATGTAAATTTACTGCCGTTTTGGTTTTTGATTATAATAACCCTGAAATTAATGGAGTTTTTCAAAACAAGCTCTGAAGGTTTAGAATATGAAAAGTTTGGAACTTTAGTGGCTTTAATGTTTTATGCTCTTCCGGGAATAATTGTTTTATTTAACTTCTTTAAAATTCCTATAATTATAAATTTAATGTTATGCATATTTATTACAGTATGTGCAATTATCTCATCAGGTCTAAGAATAATACATAAAAGGAGAAATTAAATGATTAAAAAGATAGCTATTTATGGAAAAGGCGGAATTGGAAAAAGTACAACAGTAGCTAATTTATCTGCAGTTTATGCAAATAATGATTTAAACTGTCTGGTTATTGGATGTGATCCGAAAGCTGATACAACACGTACATTGTGCGGTAGAAGAATCCCGACAGTTGTGGATACACTTAAAAAATAACAGAAAACCCAGTGAAGAGGATATTATTGTAAAAGGATACAATGATATTTTATGTGTTGAAAGTGGAGGTCCTGAACCTTGGTGTTGGCTGTGCCGGACGCGGTGTAATAGTAGCTATGAAAAGACTTGAAAACTTAGGTGTTTTTGATAAGGATTTGGATGTAGTCATTTATGATGTACTTGGAGATGTTGTTTGCGGAGGTTTTTCAGTGCCTTTACGTGAAAAGTATGCTGATGAAGTAATAATTGTAACTTCCGGAGAATACATGTCATTATATGCGGCTAATAATATTGTTAAAGGAATTAAAAAACTTAAAGGAAATTTAAGCGGAATAATCTGCAACTGCAGAAATGTTGACCATGAAAAGGAAATTGTCAGCGAATTTGCATCAAAGATAGGAACTCGTATTATTGGAACTATTAATAGAAGCAATTTAATTCAGGAAAGTGAATTAGATGCAAAAACCGTTGTAGAAAAATACCCTGAATCTAAGGAAGCTAGTGAATATGAAGATTTAGCTACAAGTATTATGGAAAATAAAGTTTTCACAACACCTGAACCTATGGATGATGAGGAATTTGAAAAATTTTTCAAATCATTTCTGGAATAATTTCATAGCATTTTATTTTTACAATGTGAAACACGATATTTGCAGGGGATTTTAATTAATCCCTTAAATATCACTTATTTTTTAATATGAAATTTTTTATGGGTATTGTAGTAAAAAATTGATAAAATCATTAAATATAAAAAATAAAAAAAATAAATTATAATATGATTAACTAATTAGGGGACACATAATTTGTTAGATATAAAATTATTCAGAGAAAATCCAGAATTAATTTTTGATTCTGAGAAAAAAAAAGATTTAGAGGAACAGAAACTGCTGAAAAAGTTATTGAATATGATACTTTATGGAGAGAAGGGGAAAAAAGATTAAACTTCTTACGTTCTGAAAAAAACAGATTATCTAAATCATTTAAAAAAGCTAAACAGGAAGGTAATTTGGAAGAAGTAATTGCCCAATCTAAAGAAGTAGCTAATGAAATTAAGGAATTAGGGCCTAAAATTGAGGAATATAAAAAATTACGTGATGATTACAGATATAAGGTAGGAAATATCATTGATGAGGATGTGCCTATTTCTGATACTGAAGATGACAATAAAATTGTAAAAAAGAATACGGTGAAATTCCTGAATTTGATTTTGAACCGTTAAACCATGTTGATTTAATTGAAAAAATTGACGGTGCAGATATGAAAACAGCAGCTCAAATAGCTGGTGCAAGGTTTTATTATTTAAAACGGGATATTTTACATCTTAATTTGGCTTTAATTCAGTTTGCTTTAAATGAATTGGAATCTAAAGGTTATATTCCACTTCAAACTCCGTTTTTTGTTAAAGGAGAAGTGGCTGCAGAAACTTCTGAATTAGGAGAATTTGAAGAAACTTTATACAAAGTGGCTGATGAAGATTTATATTTGATAGCTACTGCAGAACAGACTTTAGCGGCACTTCACAGAGATGAAATCATCGCTCCTGAAGATTTGCCTATTCAGTACTGTGCCCTTTCAACCTGTTTTAGAAAAGAAGCAGGATCTCACGGTAAAGATACACTGGGAATATTCAGGGTTCATCAGTTTGAAAAGATTGAACAGTTTATTTACACAACTCCTGAAGAGTCCAAAAATGCTCATAAAAAGTTGCTTGAAGTAACTGAAGAAATATATCAGAAATTAGGTCTACATTATCATGTAGTAGCTATTGTGTCCTCAGCACTTAATGATAATGCAGCTGTCAAATATGATCTTGAAGCATGGTTCCCAGGTTCCAAGGCTTACAGAGAATTAGTTTCATGTACCAACTGTAAGGATTATCAGGCAAGAAAAACTAAAACACGTTTCGGAAAAGCAGGTTCCGGAGATGCACAAACATTGCATACTTTAAATAGTACTGCAATAGCTACTGAAAGGACTATCTGCTGTTTACTTGAAAATTATCAGCAGGAAGATGGCAGTGTTAAAGTTCCTGATGTTTTAGTTCCTTATATGGGTGGAAAAACTGTAATTAATGCAGTTAAATAAACCCTCTTTTTTTTTAATTTTTTTTTTCTTCATAGCAATAAATTCTTCATCGGTTAATAATCCTTTGTCATACATTTCAATTAGTTTTTCAAGATTAACAGTTGATTTTGAAGATTCATTTATTTTAGAACTGTTAATTTCCAGGTTTATTAGCTCATTTAAAAATTTTTGTACTTTTAATAATATTTCTGGACGGTATTTGTGAATTAATCTGGAATCGTGGGTAACTGCAACGTCAAGAAGTGATGAGGTGATTACTTCATTAATTTCATCACTGTAAAGTACACATTTAAAGGTTTCTCCGGAATCTAATACAAAGTAGTCATCATCGCTAAATAGGGATATATTTCTCCATTTTAGAATAACTTTAGTGTTATTTTCTCTGGATACTGCAATATCAATATCCACATATTTTTTTGAAATATTGATGGTTGTATAACAGTATTTAGCATCCTGTGTTTTAACTTTCTCAGTTTTTACTTCAGTTTTCACACCTGAAGAAGCTGCATATCCCAATAGTCCGAAACCAAATGTTGCCAGTGCTTTTGTACCTCCTCCGTGTTTATCTGTTGTAATTGGTGTTTTAATAGTTTGGTATTCGGCAGCACTAATTTGTTTTTTGTTTTTGAATGTCAACCCTTCACTATTGAATAATTCCTTTATTTGTGGTTTTACTTTATTTAAAACAGCCTTTTCAATATCTTTTAAAAATTTTCTTTTGTTTCATTTAATATTTTTTTCAAAATAAGGGATAATATTTTCATTAGGATTACGTATTGCATATTCAATTAGTAAATACAGTATATGTGATTCTTCGTCATATGAAATGTTAAAATGGTCTTTTATAAGAATTTTTCTAAAGTTTGTATTGTAATGTTCGGATAATGGAATAAGAATCTGGTTTATATAGAGTAGCTGGAAGTTTTCATAAGACAGGTCTCCGAAATAATTTTCTTTTTGGTTTTGGAATTTCACTTCCGCAATTTTGACAGATACTTGAGTCGTCATGATATTTTTTACCGCAGGTAGTGCAAAATCTTAAAACATTTGAATTATAAGCAACATCATCAACTATTTTTTTAATTAGTGATGTTCCGCTTGGTTGGCTTGTGTCATATCCGCAAAAACGACAGTATTTCCATTCATTCAGTATCTGTTTTTTACAATTTGGACATTTAATTAGGGTTACTAATGGAAGTATGTCATGTTCATTGTTTTTTCAATTTTATTTCCACAATTCATACAAAAATTGTCGCTTTCTTCAATTGATGCTCCGCAGTTATCACATTTAACCATATTACCACACTTTATATATATTTTTTTTAATTTTTTTAATTTAATATAGTTTGTTTATTTTTATTCGTATAATCTCAAACTTTATATAATAGATATATCCAATTATTTAGTAAAGGTGATAATATGCTTTCTAATAATATGGAATTAGAATTAAATAAACAAGTAAATGCAGAATTGTATTCAGGATATCTCTATTTGTCAATGGCTTCTTATTTTGAAGATGACGATTTACCTTGTTTTTGCAAATTGGATGAGAGTACAAGCTCAAGAAGAATTGGAACACGGAATGAAAATCTATGACTATATAATTAGAAGAGGAGGTTCTGTTAAATTGGATGCTATTGAAGGACCTCAAACTGAATGGGATTCTCCATTAGCTGCATTTGAACATGTATTGTCTCATGAACAAACTGTAACAGGCCTTATTAATAATTTAGTTGACATTGCTATTACAGAAAAAGATCATGCTACCAATAATTTCCTGCAATGGTTTGTTGAAGAACAAGTTGAAGAAGAAGAAAATGCAATGGAACTGGTAGGTAAAGTAAAAAAGAGCACAAAATTCTGTTGATTTAATGTATACACTTGACAGTGAATTAGCTAGTCGTGTTTACACTCCGCCGGCAGATAAGGAAAATTAAAAAGGTAAAAAATTTACCTTTTTTTATAAGTTATAGACTTCCTCTGGAGGTACTATAACTATTTCATTTTTAATTAAAGCATCTATTAAAGCATTTAAATTATCAGTATGTAAAAGTAAAATTGCTTTTTTATCTTTTTTTATCATGAGTAAATGCATATAAATACTCTAAATCTAAGTTATTTTCTTTTATAGTTTTTAAAACAGATGATAATCCTCCATAGGTGAATCTGTCATTTCAATAGCTACTATGTCAGTTGTTTTGACTAGGTAGTTTTCTTCAAGTATTTTTTCTCCTTTTTGAGGATTATCTACTACAACTCTTAATATACCAAAATCAGAAGTATCTGCAAGTGAAAGTGCTCTTATATTTACGTCATGTTCAGATAATGTTTCAAGAACATCATATAAGCTTCCTTTTTTGTTTTGTAAGAATATTGATAATTGTTTTACTTTCATATTGTTCATTTTAATCCCCTTAGTGTAAATTTCTTTTTATCTATAACTCTTTTTAGCTTTTCCTTCATATCTTGGAAGGCTTTTTGGTTCAACTAATGTTACTTTTTACTCTTATTCCGGTTTCATTTTCAATAGATTTAGCTATTTTGCTTTGAATATCGACCATTTCCTTTACTCCATCAAAGAAAAGGTTTTTGGAAGCTTCCACTTTTACTTCTATTTGGTCTAAAGTTCCAGGTCTTGTAACTATAATTAAATAATGAGGCTCTACATCACCTACTTTAAGTAATGCTTTTTCTATTTGGGATGGGAATATAGCTACTCCTTTTACTTTAATCATATCGTCTGCTCTACCGGTTATTCTGCTCATTCTTGCACTTGTTCTTCCACATTCACATGGCTCATAGGTAAGTGAAGTCAGGTCTTTTGTTCTAAATCTGATTATAGGCATTCCTTCTCTTTCAAGGTTTGTTAATACGAGTTCACCTTTTTGGTTTTCTCCTAATGTTTTGCCGGTTGTGGAATCAATTATTTCAGGATAGTAAATGTCTTCAGCTATATGCAATCCTTTTTGAGCACTGCATTCCACTCCTACACCAGGCCCCATAAGCTCTGTCAGTCCGTAAATGTTGTATGCAGGTGCTCCAAAGAGATTTTCTAATTTTTGTCTGATTTCTTCACTCCACATTTCAGCTCCAAATCCGATAGCTTTAAGATTCATGTCTCTTGGGTTGATTCCGTCATCTTCAGCTACTTCAGCCAAGTGAATTCCATATGACGGTGTTGCAATTAAACAGGTTACTCCAAAGTCTTTCATTATTTCAATTTGTCTTCTGGTTTGACCTGTTGATATGGGAACTATTGTTGCTCCAACTTTATGTGATCCGTAATGGACACCAAATCCTCCTGTGAATAATCCGTATCCGTGGGTATTTTTGAATAATATCGTTTTCACCAACACCCATCATTCCCAATCCTCTTGCAGTTGTTTCTGCTAAGGTATCTAAATCTTTTCTGGTGTATCCGGATACTACAGGTTTTCCGGTAGTTCCTGAAGATGAATGTATTTCTTTTATGTCTTTCATGTCAACTGCAAAAAGACCGTAAGGATAGCTTTCTCTTAAATCATCTTTTGTGATGAACGGCAGTTTTTCAATATCTTTTAAAGTTTCAATATCTTCTGGGAAAACTCCACATGATGTATATTTTTTATTGTAATATGGAATTTTGTTAAAAGCTAGTTTCACTGTTTTTTGAAGCTTTTTTAATTGTAGTTCTTCAAGTTCTTCCCTTGACATACATTCGATTTTCTCATTCCAAAACATAAATTGGCCTCATTTTATTTTTTAATAATAATATATGTTTCTTATTAGCTTTAAATGTTTAGATGTTTTTACAATAAAAAACAGTATTTTATTAAAGTTAATATTTATTAATAAGTGAAAATTTGGGTTTTTAAAGAAATTAAAGAATAATAAAAAAAAAAAAAAAAAAAAAAATTATTAATTTAGTGTTTTACTCTTCATTTTTTCGTTTATAATAACCGTAACCGAATATTAGCACCATTACAATAACACAGATAATCAGTGATATTGGCATATCTCCTTTTGTAGATGAACTGGAAGATGTGTCTTTAGATACTTCATAAGATTTTCCGGATTCCTGTTCAGAAGCTGAAACTTCACTGCTTGAAGAGGATGGATTTTGGGAACTGTCAATACCAATACTTGAAGATATTTGAGAGTTGGATCCTCCATAGCTTATAATACTGGATTGTGTTGTACTTGTAGCTTTTGATGAACTTTGACTTTCTTCATTTGAATCTGGATTATTTGAATTTGTCGGAACAAATGAATTGGCAAAAATGTTATTTTGAGTAGCCTGATAAAGTTGGTCATTAAATTTAGCCAGTAAATCTGGATTAATATATTGTGTAGCCCATTTTAACATAGCTATATTACCACAGCTACAGTCACAGCATGCAACACCGTTTACAATTATGGAATTTGCCCACATTGTTGCTAAATTTTCCAGTGTTCCTTTATCTGTTTGCCAGTAACCGTTATATGCAGTTAAAAGGGTTCCTGCAGATGAAATAAATGCATAATTATTGTTTCCGCTTTGTAACCAGTCAGTTACTCCTAAATTGTATTTGTCTTTGATGTAAACATTATATGATTCATCCCACATCCAGTTGTTTACTGCATTTGGTCTTGTTACAGCCCATCCAAATAAATTATTCAGGAATTTATTTGAGATATAACGTGCTCCGCTGTATCCTTCATTCATCATTCCAAGTATCCAATTTGGATTGAAGTATCGGGTTGCTGTTTCTTTAGACAATACAGTTTCAATGGAACTGATATATGGTTTGTCTTTATTACCATACATTAACACATTCATATTAGGAGTTTTTCCATTAATATATGAAACTGCCATTGAAAGACCGCCCCAGTAATCAAAGAAATCATCATTATCTGCAACGCCGTAAACATTTGTATTACGGCTGACGATAATGTCATCAGTATTATTGAGAACTCTTGCAAATACTACAGGATTTGTTTCGCCCCAGTAATTTTTAGAGTACATATTTCCCATTCTGCCTAAGTAAAATTTAGCTAAATCATTGGTATTGTTCCATGTCCAACTTAATGAAACGGATTTGGCAATACCTGCTCCATAATCTCCATTTGGCGGTGCAAATACGCGGGTAATAGCTACTTCTCCAGCATATGTATTATTATAGCCCAAATCTTTGTAGTATATAAAATCATTAACCCAATGACGGGCTACATAATTTTCATCAAAAGATTCAGATCCGACTCCATAATATCCAATGCCTTCCATTACTTTATCCAGTGCTTCTTTCATGTCTTTTCCATATTTACTTTCCATCAATGTTTTATTATTAATGATAGTTAAATATGATCTGGCTAAAGCTACTCTAAATGCATTGTCTAATAATGAAACCTGAGTGCTGTATAAATCCCTAAAGTTACCGCTTGTAATGACAACAACATCTATTCTTTTTTAGCCCATCCCTCAGGTCTGACCAAATCTTTTAATCCGACAAATTTTGGCATTATTTTAGTTTTGGTACCGACACTGTCACCATCTTCAGTTTTACCTCCTGCACTTGGAGAAGAAGTATAAACAGGTTGCATACCTAACAGATATAATACTACTGAAATCAATGCACCGTTATCTCTTGCTGTTTCAACACACCAAATTCCCATTGCAATTTTTTGTGTTTTTTCATTAAGAGATGACAGTGTAAGCAATGTCAGTGTTTTGGCATAGTTATATGCTTCTTCTGTTGGCAGTTCCTGTGATTGATCATGGAAGAAATTCCCACCAGTTGGAAGTGAATTAATATTAATTACATCTCCATCAGATACAACAGGGATATATTTACCATTTAATCCATTAATAAATGATGTTAATTCATTGTTTATGGAAGCATAGATTAAAGAAATATAATACCTTGCATAATTCATTGCAGCAATTAAACTAGGGTTGTCTGAACCTAAAACATTAGCTACTGTAGTACTGTTTGAGAATATTAATGCGGCTACTATTTGTTCACTTGTGTTTAATACTTTATCTCTTTCTAAGGCATTTAATTCAGAATATTTTTTTAGAAAAAGAGGTATTTTGCAACTTCATCAAATATTGTTGTGGTTATTCCATCATATGTAAACTCCTGGGACAGTGCAGCAACTACGCTACGACTGATGTCAGTTACTGTCCAATTTTGACCAATAGCATGCAAACCTAGTGGGTAAAAGGGTATTTTGAACTTCAAATAAAAATTTATCTGCAGCTTTAACCACTTCATTTAAATTTAATTTTTCAAATTCCTCCTGAGTTAATCCCATAGATTGAATATAATTATTTTTTTTCAATTAATAACTTAATGTTGGAAGCTATTGTATCTTTTTGAGTTTTATCGGTAGTATTTTCATATTTATTTATTAAATTAGCTATTGCAGTTAGGTTGCCGTAGAGACTGGTATAAGCTAAAGGTGAGGTTAAATGAGTAATCATAACTGCAAATCCTCTTCTTTTGCTTCTAATCCTTCTCCTAATCCGTCAGAAATATAGAAATATATCTGTGGAACGTCACCAACTACAATTGATCCATAGTCAGTTGTTGACAGTAAAACTTCTTTTCCAGGTAACCATTCATGTGTTGCATGTCTTCCAATAAAAACCATAGCTGAGGAATATTCTTTTTTTGCATATAATAATATGCAGCCAGATACTGGTGTGTAGGTGCTACTGCAGAACTATGATATAGTAAATCTGATTTAGCTTCCCATCCTCTTTGAGGTTCTGGAGCTATGAATATGTTACCGAATTTTAAACCGGGAATTACAAAGTATGCTACTCCATTTTTTGTAACTGTCATAATGTTTAGGAGCTTTTCCCCATCCGTTTAATCCAGGAATATTCAATGCTTTCCATTGGGATTTAAGAGATAAATATTCCTGATAATCGCTATCATTTCCGCTTTGTAAGTATTTGTTTAAAGCTGCAACGATTTTATCTAGAAGCATGACTCCACTTTCAGTATAATTTTCAGGCAATAATGATTTGACGCCATTATACCAATCACTAATTATATCTTTCATTGGTGAGGTATAATTAATAGCTATTGCATTTCTAGCTAACTGACCAATATATGCAACAGGACCTTCAATAACTTGAACTTTAGAAATTGGTTCCAAACTATTAAACCAGTTTTCATATTCTGCAACTGGCAATAATACGATATTTGGCTGATTGGATAATTTTTCCAATTCTCCAGGAGCCCAGGTTGCTACATTAATACCGCTTTTAATCATCATGTCTTCAAGTTCCTTAACAGTTGTTGGGAGTTTTCCCACATTATATCCCTGTGATTTAAGTTCATATAATAGATTATAAACACTTGTAATTGAATCTAAATAACTTGATCCGATATTTTGTTTTATGGAGGATAGTTGAAGTAAACTAAAGAAATCTTTTTGTCACTGTTAACTGTATATTGTAAATTTATCCATAAACAATTCTTTTTAGTAAACAAATCAATATTTTTTTTTTTCATGAGCTTTAAAACCGCTTAACTGAGCTCCGGTTTTTGAAGAAATTTCATGGGTAACTCCTCCAACAAATGTAGCTTCAATAATACCCTGTGCTTCACCAATTGCTACATGCCACCATTTATCACTACGATTTCCATAAGTCCTGTAGCACTTAATTCCCATTCTTCATTGCTGACATAATCAGAATGGACCGCACGAAATACTGGAACTCCAGCAGTTTCAAAGTACTTTGTTGTATTATCAAATAAATTTCCTCCAATACCATATGCCGGCATTGAAATTATTGCATTGACATTATTTGTATATTTCAACGGATTATTTAAATAGGCTTCATAACTTGGAGCATTGGTAAAGTATTTTACCATTACTTTTAACTGGTTTTCAGACCCGCCAGCTGCTACAACGGGAATAACATTACATCCTTTAGCTTCTAATGATTTGATTAATGCATAGTATGGCTGTAATTGACCGTTGCTTACATACATATTACTTTCAAGTAAACCCACAGTATATGGTCTTGAGGAATCAAAATATTTCTTTTTATATTCTTCAAGTGTCATGTACTGTTCTCTAAATATTCCGTATTCATAGGTTTTACTAAAACGCGGATCGGAATATTTGCATTCGTATCCGGTAATATTTAAAGCCCACAATATTTCATTTATTTGATTTTCTTTGTTATTGTAATTTTTATATAACACTGCTTTGTTAAATTCTGCATTAACTAATTTTCCATCTCCATTTGTAATATATTCATAATATATATCGTAATTTTGCCCTCTTTTAGTCATTGAAAAGTAATTGTTTAAAAATTCTTCAGTATATATGCTTTTATCTGAAAATATTTTTTCATGATTTATTGTTGAATTTCTAACCAAGTGTAAATTCTTTGCTTGAGAGCTACTGGATGTTTCTAAAAATAAAAACAGTTCTTTATTTGATAGATTTGGATATTTTAGTAGTAAATTAGTAAATACTGAATCAGCATCAGAAGTTAACCAGTTAATAATAACAATATCGCTAGTTTCAACAAGATTGTATAATTCATTTTCATTCATTTTACAAACTTGATTACAGCTTCTAACCTGTATATCTACATCTTTGTATGTGTTTAAGACATCACAGGCAGCATCATTTAATATGTTTGTCCCAGGATTATCGCTTATTAGCAATGCCTTTTTAGGAAGGTTATTTTCTTTAATTACATTACTATAAGATATTTTATAAGATGGGAAGCTGCATTCCTGAGAATTATTTTCACAGATACTGTTTTCTTCCAAGTTGATTTCTATGTTATCAGCAGTTGTTTCAGTTATATTTTGAATTTCAGAGTTTGTTGCATTTTCCTGTGCAAATATTGCCGTTGGACTTAATGATATAATTATTGCTAATATTATTATAAATGGTATTATAGGTGAAAAATTTTTTTTTTATTACCTAAATTCATATATTACCTCCTATTGAAACATAATCAGCTTATTTGTTTAAATCACCATATTTCTATTCTTTTTTAATAAAAAATAAAAATTTTAAAAGTTCTGTTTCAATATTTATTTTTATTGATTTAAAATTTAATAAATTTAACTATATTAGTATTACTTCTCTGATAAAAAAATAGATTTAAGTAATACTTTTATTTTAGCTAAATTTTAAGTATTACTTTTTTTGAAATTATTAATTTATAAGTAATACTTTAAATACCTATTTATATTACATTTTTTATAATAAAGTTCATTAAACAATTTTTTCATTGTTTAATAAATTGAATCCTTATAAAAGAGGTTATAGAAAGATGAATGTTAAAAACAAATTTTTTTTTTATATTGGTTGCATTGATTGTTGGTTTGTTAACAATTAATGGTGCATTTGCAGAAACAGCTGATTCAATGCCTGAAATTGATCAGGGTACTGTTTCAGGTGATGCAGAATTAATAAGCACAAACCCTTGGAGTACCACAGGAAGTCTTGAATATACAATTCCTGATGGTGTGCAGGAAATTACTTCTGCTAAGGTAATTGTAAATATCTATTCAGGTAGTGGAAATTCGGAAACCTATGCTTTACACTCAAATACTACATTAAACACAGCAGGAAATAGTAAGGTATTGGGATATGAAAATTTAACTTATGTTGGTAATCAGGCTGGTGATCCGAATGTGTATGTGATTAATAATCATACTACAAAACAGTATTCTGATTATCAAATGGTTTATGATGTTTTAGGTGATTTAAAAGATTTAGGTCCTAATTCAAAAATTAAAATAGATGTATCTAGCACTCCATTTGAAGGTAAAGCTTTTGATGGACGAATAAAAATGATTGGATTATTTATTGCATATAATGACGGGGACAGCGATAGTATCACATATTGGTTAAATGTAGGAATGTCATGGACTCAGGGCACTGTAAGCAATTTAATTTATACAAAAAATTACACTGGTGACATAGGGGAAGTTAACTTTGAAGCAATAATGTTGTCTAGCAATAACGGAGCATATAAGTTTAATGATAATCAACTGTTTATTCCAGAAGACACTATTGTGAAAGATTATTATATATATAATAAATGGGATGTTACAGATTATTTCCAAAAAGGTGATAATAGTGATTTTACATATTCTGCATTATCTCAGGGATATGGTTCTATTAAATCAAGTGTTCAATTACTTAAAGTGATTAACAGAGAATCTCCTGTGGTTACTACTAATATTGCTTCAGAATATAAAAATTCTATTTATGCTGGTGTTACTAATAATTTAACTATTACAGTTAACAGCATTAACAAGGATTTAACTAATGTAACTGTTTATGTTTATGATAATGGCCGTGTTGTTGGTTCTTATTTGGTTGATTTTGTAAAAGCTAATTCTTCCAAATCAGTAAATATAATAGATTCTTTTATTAGACCAATTGATGAAAATACTGTTTTAGGAAACAATAATACCAATGTTGTTTACAGAGTTATTGTTGAAGATAAAAACGGTATTTTAAATGACACCAACAGCAGTAATTTTATGGTGGTTTATAACGGTAATTTAGGAAAAGATTTGGCATATCCTGCCATGAATGCTACAATTACACGTGTTTATGATATTACTGGTGATGTAATTATTTTAAATAAAGATGATTCATCATATTTAGGATCCAAAAGTACAAATGGAAGCGACACATGGAATATTGATTTTAAAGGGGAGTTAAAAGAAGGATTGTTATATGTTTCATATAATTGGAATAAGCAAGCTGATGTAAGTGATTGGATAGTTACTTTCAATAATAAAATCATTACACCAATTGCCCATTACCGTGACCAGTCTAATTTAGGAGCATACGGCAAACACGGCTACGGACTTGCAGTTTATAATGTTACAGATTTAATCAATAAAGGATTAAATACTTTTACTTTAAATAAAACAAGTGGTTTAACTGCTGTTTATCCAAGTTCTTTATTACTTTTAACTAATAATGAAAATGGTGCTAGTAAAACTGTTTATATGAGTGAAGGTGCAGATTTACTTTCTAAAACAAATAATAAAAATTTGGATGTCGGAGCTTATACTAAATTTAACATTGACTCCACTTCAATGATTAACTCCACATTATATGTTTTTGCAGCAGGCGGACAAAAAAATGAAGGAAACATTGTTTTTAATGGTGAAATAAAAAGTGATGTATGGAATAAGACTTCAAATTCAATTGATTATTATACTTTCAACACCGATGGTTTAACTAAAGACAATAACACTGTATTTTTCCAGTCTACAGGTTCAACTATTCTTGCATTACATCAGATACTTGTTGTAGAACGTGAAAACATACAGTTAGCAGTTGAAGATCTTGAAAAATATTATGGCGGATCAGAAAGACTTAATGCTACTTTAAAAGATGGTGCTGGAAATCCGATAGCTAATAAAACCATTACATTTACTGTAAATGGTAAAAAATACAATAAAACAACTGATTCCAATGGATTTGCATCATTGGCAATTGGCCTAATGCCTGGAACATATGATGTAACAACAATGTACGGCAATATGTCTGTTTATTCAAAAGTTGTTGTTAAAACCACTATTGAAGGTAAAGACCTTGTTAAAATGTATAAAAATGAAACTCAATTCTTTGCAACTTTCTTAGGTACTGATGGCAAACCGTTATCTAACATTGATGTAACATTTAACATTAATGGTGTATTTTACACACGTCAAACAAATGAAAATGGTGTAGCTAGGTTAAATATTAATTTAAGACCTGATGTGTATATTTTAACTGCTATTAATTCAGTTACTGGTGAAAGTAAAGGATTTAATATAACTGTTAAATCTTTAATTGAGTCAAATGATTTAACCAAGTACTACAGAAATGATTCTAATTTTGAAGTAAAAATTTACAATAAAGACGGAACTCTTGCAATAAACAAAGAGGTTACATTTAATATTAATGGTGTATTCTATCAAAAAACCACAGACAGCAATGGTATAGCCATAAGGTTAGGCATTGCTTTAAGGCCTATAAATTATATAATCACCACTATCGTTGACGGTCTGGATATAGGTAATAATATAAATGTATTGCCGACTTTAGTAACAAGTGATCTTTCCATGAAATATCTTGACGGCAGCAACTTTACTGTGCAGACATTAGACGGTCGGGGCAATCCGTTAGCTAAGCAAAATATATCATTTAATATAAATGGTAGATTCTATTACAGAGTAACTGATGATGAAGGTATGGCGTCATTGAATATAAGATTAATCTTATGGAGAATATATCATTACTTCATATTGGAATGATTTCGAAGTTGGAAATACAGTAAAAGTAGATTAAAATTTAAAAGAGAATTTTACAATTCTCTTATTTTTTTAAAATAAATTTTATATAGTTTAAAGTAGAAATGGTAAATACGTAATTAATGTATTATTGATTATATTGAGGAAATAAATATGGATATGATGAGTGTAATGTGGCAATTTGGTGTACTGGCTGCCGTAATCATATTTGGAATAAAAATTGGTTTGGCGTCTGGGCTTGCTAACTTGTCAAAAAAATTATTTGCATGTATCTGTGTCGGTTATGGCGGTGGTGTTTTTATTATGTACATATGTTGCATCATTCTTTGCTGAACAGATTACTGAAGCTATTTATAGTTATAATACTGTTTTTTATATAATTATGGCATCTATCATGATTATCGCGGGATTGTTTACTATAAGAGAATGGAAAGTTCATGATAAAAATACAACTACTGCTACCTGTTTAGCGGTTGTTGCTCCTTGTCCATGTTGTTTTGGAGCGATTATTGCTTCTGTTTTAATTGTAGCGCCTACTGTAGGTTTTTCATTTATGGGTTTAAGTAAATATGTTGCAGCAGCATTGTTAGTTGTTATGATTGTAACCTATTTTGTATCCAATACTATCATTAAATTTATAGATAAGCCTTATCCTATTGTATTGGGAAATTTCATGTTATTTTTAGGTGCTTATTTCTTGTTGTCAGCTATTGTAATACCAAGTATTGCCCAAGCAATGCAGGGGCAATTTGGCGGAGTAACTATGATTGATTCTCAATCTTTAATTTTAATTTTAGTTGCTTTAGTTGCTTTAGTGATTGTAGGTGTAGTTTTATATAAAAGAAGTGATAATTTATTAAAATAAATATATTAGGTGATATTAAATGAGTTCAATTTAACCTGGTACAGAATATTTAAGCGGAGCTTTAAATGTTATATCTCAAAGTTTAACAATTCCTGTAATGGTTTTATTATTAATAATTGCTGTTGTTTCTGTTATTGCTTTAGGTGGGTTCATATCTGAATACACATCAATGAAAAAAGTAGGTGTCGGAAAAATAAGGGATTTAATATTTAAAATTAATACAGCAGCTTCTGTTGATGATTTGATGAATGTTATATCTGGTTCCGATATTCCAAAATCTCAAAAGAAAGTTTTAACTGAGATTGCAAAATCAGAAGCATTAGATAGTGATTCTAGAGAAGCTTTAGCTCGTAAATTAGTTGAACATGAAGAAGAAAAAAATTGATAAAAGTTTAAGAAATACAGATATTATTACCCGTGTCGGACCAACATTAGGATTAATGGGTACTTTAATTCCATTAGGTCCTGGTCTTGCAGCATTAGGTGCTGGAGATGTAAATACCCTCGCAGATGCATTAACTATTGCATTCGATACTACTGTTGTGGGTATCGGTTCCGGTGCTTTATGTTATTTTATTTCTAAAATTAGAAGAGGTTGGTATGACCAATATCTTTCTGATTTAGATGCGTTATCTGATGCAGTTTTCTTTTTTTCATGAATAAACAGTGATTTTATGGTTAGAAGAAAACAAAGAAGGAGAAAATCTTCTGATGATGACATAGATCCTATGGCAGGTACAACAAACCTTGTTGATGCAATGCTGGTTCTTGCATTAGGTTTTTTTAATATTTGTTGTAATTAGTTGGAATATGCAAAGCGTTATTTTTTTCTGACATGAGCCAAGATCAAAAGCAGGCAGTTATGGAATCTATGAAACAGGTTTCAGAAGTTACACAAGGTCAAGAATTAAATGATACTCCAGACACATCTCAAAGTTCTGGACAAGGTTTCACTGAGCTGGGAAAAGTCTATAAAGATCCATCGTCAGGGAAGCTGATTATGGTAGAGGGATAATCCTTCTACATTTAACTTCTTTTTTTTTTAAAATTTTAATTTATCAGTATTTCTTAAACATTTTTACATAAAAATTAAGCAATATTTTTTTTTCTTATTCTATCAGTAGCATAAACATAATAAATTATAAATACTCAATCAATTAAATAAAATAAGATAAGGTGATTAAGTAATGGAATTTTGTCCTGAATGTGGAGCTATATTACTTCCTATGAATAAAAAATTAAAATGCAAGTGCGGATATGAAAAATCTTTATCTGATGAAGTTAAAGACCAGTATGAAGTTAAGGGAGAAACAAATCCTAAAGCAGAAGTAATAGTTACTGATAATAAGAATGTAGCATTGCCTACTACAACAATTACATGTTATAAATGTGGCGGAACTAAAAGGTTACTGGTGGACAGTACAAACAAGGTCTGCAGATGAAGCTCCAACAAATTTTATCAGATGTGCAAAATGTGGAAACACATGGCGGTCATCTAACTAATTTTTTAAATATTATTAGGTATAAATTATTATACTATGAAAATGCTTCAAAAGACATTAAGGTCAGTTGTAGATAATCCGAAACATATTTTCAAACTGGCTGTTCAGGGAATATTTGTAGGTATTTTTGCCGGAATAATGGTTTGTTTATATCGATTTCTTTTATACTCATCAGAAAGTATTTTAAGAAATTTTTTGGAATTCATCAACGGAAATATCTTTTTAATTATAGCATGGTTTATCATATTAGCTATTTTAGGATTATTTACAGCTTTTTTAGTAAAATGGGAACCTGATAGTATTGGCAGTGGTATTCCGCAAATCAATGCAGAGGTTAAAGGTTTTTTAAACACTAACTGGTTGAAAATTTTAACAGCTAAGATTAGTGCCGGAGTCTTAACTGCACTGGGTGGTCTATCTTTAGGTCCTGAAGGTCCTTCTGTTCAAATAGGAGGAATGGCCGGAAAGGGAATCTCCAGAATTTTTAAGGAATCAAGAACAGATGAACTGAGACTTATTTTAGCCGGTTCAACTGTAGGTATTACAGCGGCTTTTAATGCTCCGTTAGCTGGAGTGATTTTTATAATTGAAGAAATCAATCACAGTTTTGATAAAACACTAATTTTTATAGCACTGACTGCATCAGTTGTTGCTGATTTTATATCCAAATCATTTTTTGGACAGGCAACAGTTCTGAATTTCCCATTACATAATCTTCCGCTGTCATCTTACTGGCTTTTGATTGTTTTAGGACTGCTTTTAGGTATTTTTAGGTTATGTTTACAATGTTGGAATGATTAGGGCAAATGACAGATTGGCTAAAATGTCTAATATTCCACTTGAAATTAAATTCATATGTGTATTTTTAATATCTGGTGTTGTAGCACTATTTATTCCTGAAATTCTTGACGGAGGACATTTCATGCTGGATATGCTTGATGTAGCTATTCCGTCATTAGGTATTTTGATATTTTTACTTGTAGCCAAATATCTCTTTTCAGTGGTGTCTTTTTCAGCAGGAACTCCTGGAGGAATATTTTTGCCTCTACTGGTTTTAGGAGCATTTATTGGAGCTATTTTTGGTTCTGTAGTAATTCCTATTTTTGGTCTTGAAAGTTATTTGATATACAAGTTTATTGTTATTTCAATGGCAGGATTTTTTGCAGCTACCGTAAGGTCTCCGATTACAGGGGTTGTTTTGCTTTCTGAAATGTGCGGATCAACAGAATCTCTGGTAGCTATGCTGATTGTAGCTATTATTGCATATGCTGTTCCTATGCTGCTGAATAACCGTCCGATTTATGAGTCTTTATTTGAAAGATTACTGGCTAAAAACAATCATGATTTTATAAAAGACCATTCAAAGCATATTTTATCGGAATATGTTGTTCCTTCTGGCTGGAAGTATACAGGTAAACCAATTAAGGATATTCCTTTTCCTAAAGGATGTATTGTAGTTTCAATTACCAGAGGTGGAGATTATATACTGGCTGATGAGGATATTACTATAAATTATGCAGACCAAATTCACATGTTGATGGACAGTAAAACTTATCCTTTTAAAAATGATGAAATGGGCGAATTAATGAGTAAGGTGATACAGTGAACATGATATTTAAAAGAAAGAGCGTTAGAAGTTTTACTGATGAGAAAGTCAGTACAGATAAAATAAAAAATTTAATCAGGGCAGGAATGCAGGCTCCTTCAGCTTTCAACTCCCAGCCATGGGAATTCATTGTGGTATCTGATAAAAAGGATTTAAAAGCTGTTTCTAAAATGAGCAGATATGCAAGACCAGCTGAAAATGCTCAAAAACTGATTATTGTTTTGGGAAATACGAAAAGGGATAATGTTGTAATGCCGATGATTCAGCAGGATTTGTCTGCCTGTACACAAAACATACTGCTTCAGGCAGTTGCTGAGGGTCTTGGTGCAGTATGGTTAGGATTTTACCCAATTGAAGATAGAGTAAATGCATTAAGGGATTATTTTAATATTCCTGACCATGTTATCCCATTTTCAGTAATAGCTATTGGTTATCCTAAAGAAGATAAAGAACCTGAAAGCAGATATGATGAATCTAAAATTCATTTAGGTAAATATTAATAGTAATAAAAATATATTTTATTTTAGTAAATTATGAGGTTAAATAATGGTAAGTGTAAACTTAGAAGCTAAAAAAACCGTAGATGTAATGATTGAAAAACAAGATGAATTAAACATTGCTGTTAGTCAATTGTCCAATGGTGCTACAATCATTGATTGTGGTGTAAATGTTGATGGAAGTTTCAAAGCAGGTGAACTTTACACTAAAGTTTGTCTTGGGGGTCTTGCTGATGTTGGAATTTCTATTCCTTATGGTGATTTATCTGAAAAATTCGCTCTTCCTTCAGTAAAAATTAAAACTGATTCTCCAGCTATTTCTACATTAGGATCTCAAAAAGCAGGATGGTCTGTATCTGTAGGAGATTTTTTTTGCACTTGGTTCTGGTCCTGCTAGAGCAATCTGTAAAAAACCGGCTGAAACCTATGAAGAAATTGGTTATGAAGACACAGAAGCTGATTTAGCTATTTTAACTTTAGAAGCAGATGTATTACCTTATGAAGATGTTGCACAATACATTGCTGATGAATGTAATGTAGATGTTAAAGATGTTTACTTACTTGTAGCTCCTACCTCTTCTCTTGTTGGTTCTATCCAAATTTCCGGAAGAGTTGTTGAAAACGGAACCTACAAAATGTTGGAAGCTATTAAATTTGATGTAACTAAAGTAAAACATGCTGCAGGTATTGCTCCTATTGCACCAATTGACCCTGACGGACTTAAAGCTATGGGTAAAACTAACGATGCAGTTTTATTTGGTGGAAGAACTTACTACTATGTTGAATCTGATGAAAATGATGATATAGCTGATGTTGCAGCTAAATTACCTTCATCTGCAGCTGACGGATATGGTAAACCATTCTTCGATGTATTTAAAGAAGCTGAATTTGACTTCTACAAAATTGATAAGGGAATGTTTGCTCCTGCAGAAGTAGTTATTAATGATTTAACTACTGGTAAAATCTACAAAGAAGGATATGTAAACGTAGATTTACTTAAAAATCCTTTGGTGTAGACAACTAAATTTAATTATCTTTTATCAGATAACTTTTTTTATTTTTTCTGACCTGTTTGAGGCTTTTTTTTAAGTTTTTTCTGAATATGTTATACAATATGTTTAAATACTTATTTTTCAATAAATAAATACTAACTCACAGTTTGAGTGATTTTTTATTTAAATTAATTTAAAAAGGAGGACTTTAAAATGAGTTTAACTGAGATTTTCAATGATTCTTTAAAATATCCATTTTCTGATATGACCAAATTTTGCATAATTGGTATTGTAATGGTTGTATCTTCATTAGGTTCTTTAGAAATTGGAAATGCAATAATTTCTTCTGTTTTAGGTATTGTTGCTGCTGTAGCATCTATTATAACCTCAGGATATAGTGTAAGTGTTGTAAAAAGGCTCTTGTAAAATCTGATGAAATTCCTGATTTGGATTTGCGGGAAAATATTATTGACGGGTTAAAAATGATAGTAATGCTTATTGTATACTACATTATTCCGATAATAATAACTCTTATTGTAGCTTTTGCAACTGGTTTCTTTAATCAGTATATTGAAGTTGCAACTTATGCTTCCCAATATGGTTCTAATTTTGTAAATATGGTTTCTGAAGATTTAATGATGTCTTTAGTAAGTTCTGCAGCAATAACTATTATTATAGGTATAATATTGCTTGTTATTTTCTCATTATTATTTTATATGGGAATTTGCAGACTTGCCAAGTATAACAGTTTGTCTGAAGGTGCTGATATTCCTGAAGCAGCTCGTGATTTAAAAAGGATTGGTATAGGTAAAGTTATTGGTTGGATGATTTTATTATTTGTCATTGTAGCTATTCTTACCTTTATTGAAACATTTATTTCATCAATTCCATCTGTCGGTATTTTAATTTCAGCATTTTTAATTTCAACATATAATTTATTTATTGCATACAGATCAGTTGGTTTATTATATTCTCATATAGAATAAAACCAATTTTTTTTTTTTTTTTTTTACGATTAATTTTAAATAGTTAATTATCAATATTATTTCATTGGAGAGTGTTTTAGATGAATATAAGTGAGATTTTTAGTGATTCATTTAAATATCCGGTTAGTGATATTAGAAAATTTGCAATATTCGGTATTGTTGTTGTTTTAGCTACTCTTAATGTTTCAATAGCTAACAGTTCAGTTTTACAGATAATTTTAAATGTTGTTTCATTTGTTGCAATTATTTTAATTTTAGGCTATGGGTTAGATGTTGTAAACTATGCTTTTAGGAAGTGTGATGATCTGCCTGATTTTGATTTTAAAACAGGCTTTGTCAACGGTTTAAAATTATTTGTAATTCAGTTTTGCTACTTTATAGTTCCATTAATTCTTGTATATATTACAGCTTATTTTTCCGGATTTTTACAGTCTTTAGCAGGAATAATAAAATCATATTATGAAACTGGCATCTATTCAATTTCAAATTCATTTTTAACTTCCATGTCAATTACAGTTGTTACAGCAATTGTGCTTTTTGTAATTTTCATGTTGTTTTCCAGTATTGGAATGGCCAGATTATCTAAATATGATGATATTTTTGAGGCAGTAAATATTTCTAAAGTTTTTAAAGATTTAAAGAAAATAGGAATAGCTAAAAGCATCGGATGGTTAATTTTACTGATGATTGTTGGCTTTATCATAACTCTTGTCGGAGCTGGAATTTCAGTGATTATTCCAGTTGCAGGTTCTATTATTGCTTCATTTATTGTTATGTCCTATTTCTATCTGTTTTATTACAGATGTGTTGGTTTATTATATTCAAATATATAAACCATTTCTTTTTTAATCTAAAATTTAATATAGCTTTACTGTTAAATAGTTACATAGAATATTTTTATTTTTAGAGGTTGTTTAATATGGATTTGGGAGAAAATATTAAAAAATCATTTGCATATCCTTTATGTGACTATAACAAGTTTGCAATGATTGGAGTTTTGAGTGTTTTTTCTGTTTTGTATTCAGTTTGTTCTTCATTTGCAGGGGATAATCCTGGCGTAATTGTTATATCTGTTTTGATTAGCTCTATATTTTTCGTATATCTTATGGGATTTTCTGTTTCTGTAATTGAATGCGGGATAAATCTTGAAGAAAAGATTCCTGATTTTAAAGTAGGCAGGGATATTTCAAACTTTTTTAAATATCTTGCTTTAAGTATTGTTTATGGGATTGTTCCTGCAATCATTATTTTTATTACAATTCTTGGAAGCGGAATATTAAAAATATTTACTGATATCTCTCCTTATATTCAATATGGAAATACAGATATTCCTCCAGATTTGCTTTCCAGCTTCATGTTTGCTTTTTTGATTATTCTTTTAGTAACAGTTGTTGTAACAGTTATTCAGTCAATTTTTACTAATTTGGGAGTTGCAAGAATGGCAGCTAATAACAGTTTTTCTGACGGATTGGACTTCTTTGAAGTTTTTAATGATATCGGAAAAATCGGCTGGTTTAAAACTGTTGGATGGTTTATTGTATTATGTGTTTTAAACATGGTATTTTTCATGATTTCAATGGGAATTATGATGATTCCATATGTTGGAGTTATTCTAGCTGCATTTTTCATGATGACATTTATGAAATTATTTAATTCATATTCAGTAGGATTATTATATTCTGATGCTTATAAAATCAGTAAAACTCAGGAAGATATTAAAGAAATTCCGAAAGCTGAAAACATCAGTGAGGAAAGTGATGTTTTAGATGAATATGAAGAAATCAGCAAGAATAAAAAGGAAGATACAATAGACAGTATGTATGGTGAAAATGATGAGTAAGAAAGTAGTTATATTGCACGGCAGTCCCCGTGTAAGTGGAAATAGTGATTAGCTAAAGAATTTAAAAAAGGATCAGAAGATGCAGGAAATGAAGTTAAAAAAATTTCATTTCAATGAAATTTATTAATTATTGTAAAGGCTGTTTAGGCTGTGTATCTTCTGGAGAATGTGTTATTCATGATGATATGTCAGGGATTTTGGAAGATATGGTAGATGCAGATGTTATTGTATTTGCAAGTCCTATTTATTTTAATACAATTAGCGGACAAATGAAAACAATGATTGACAGATTAACTCCAAAAAGCCAGGCAGTTAAATGATAAGGATTATTATTTCTTATTTTCTGCAGCTAGTGACAATCAAAAATCATTGGAACCTGCAGTTTGTGAATTGAGAGGATTTTTAAATTGCATTGGTGTTGAATCTGAAAAAGGTATTGTTTTTGGTTTGAATGCTGAAAGTGAAGGTGAAATTAACCATAATGAAAATGCTTTAAATCAGGCTTTTGAATTTGGAAAAAACATTTAATTTTACTGTGATTGATTTCACAATTTTTCACTCTTTTTTATAGTTAACTTCGCTTTAAATACTTTTTTTAAAGATAGTATTAAATATTGTTTAAAACATAATATATAGTAAGGTGAAGTAAATGAAATTTAAAATAACCATTAATGATAATGAGTATCATGCAGATATGGTGGACTGTGATTTAGTAAATCAGATAGCTGATATGTGCCCTTTTGAAGTTACTTTCAAACAGCATCGCAATCAGGAGTACTTCACTAAATTGCCAAGTCAGGCTAATGATGATGGCTGTCCATTAACTACAACTATTTTAAAGAATAAATTATACTATTATCAGCAATGGAATGCATTTGTCATCGTTTATGAAGATACAAATGTCAGTCCTTACGAATTAACCTATGTTGGTGAATTTGATGAGGATGTTAGTGAATATCTTCAGGAAGCAGGAAGAAACATCTTTGTTGAAATGGATGTAGAATAACTCTATTATTAAAAAGCTATATTACATATGTTGTATATAAATAGTATGTGATGTGGTGATTTTTTATGGAGATTACTATAAATTTAAAAACAGTTTCTACAATTGTGGCTATTGTAGCTGTAATTATTGGTATAATTGAAGGGTTAAATGTTTTTAGTTTATCTGGCTTGGTTCCGGATTTTGTATTTTTACGGATCTTTAGCAATAATTATAGCTATTTTAGGTCTTTTGGGAGTTTATATTTCTAAAATGGATATTAGAATAGCTGCAATTCAATATATAATTCTTGGTCTTGGTCTTTTTTATAGCTATTGGCTATTATGGCGTGATTGGTTGCGTCATATTTATTGTTGCTGGTGTTTTAGCTATTGCTGAATATGTGCAAACTAAAGAGGAAGTTACACCAGACAAAAAGCTTTTTTTAATTCCTGTTTTAACTATTGTCATAATTGTTTTGTTTTTGCTTGCCAGTGCAGGGTTAGGTGTTTTAGATAGTATGGCTGCTTCAGATTCTGTATCTTTCAGTGGTTTGAGTGCTACTATATCTAATGATTATGGTGTTACCTCAGGTGATTTGACAGGAACATTAAATGTTGATAAGGATTTTGATTACTTGGAAGTTAAAGTTCGTTTTTATAATTCCAATAATTTAACATTATATGAATCATATGCCTATACCGGAAGTAATGTTCATCCTGGAAAATATTCAGTTGATGCATTTTATTATGGAAATGAAATGCCTACAAAAGCAGTAATTGAAGTATATAATGAGGTTAATGGTGATCCGATTCATACCCAAAATGTAAATATTAATTAAATGTTATCCAAGTAGGATAACACTTTTTTTTTTATTCTTCAACTGGTTCATAAATCAGACCGATTCCGCGGGTTTTAAATAATTCGGCTAATGCAATTATCAGTGAAAATATGAGGTTTGTAAGGAAAAACATTGCCCACCAGAGAGGTTCCGGTGATGTAAGTGTATTTATTCCTGAAGTTCCAATAATCATCATAGCTATCATGGTGATTGCAAACAGCACAAATGCAATTACACATTCTATTATCAGCAGTCCGATATAGAATAAAACATATCTTGCAGGGCCTATTGTTATAATTACTTCTTTTATTTCTTTAAAGTCAAATGCTTTTTTGAAGTTGTCATGAGCAGCCATATTTGATAGGCTTATGAAACTTACAAAATATAATATGATTGCCAATATCATGGATATTGTTGCTCCGGCAGTTTGGATTATTCCTCCGGAGATGTTGTCTAAAAATGGGGTAGTGGTAACAGCCAGTATTATTATGGGGACTGCAAAGTATACGAATTTAACAAGAAATATTTTTACTCCGTTTATTAGCATTTCTTTCAGGTTATTAAATTCAGGCACTTTATCTGTTCCGTTAATCATTCCATGTGTTGAGATTTCCAGTATTCTGTATTCATATCCTAAAAATAAAAATATTGGTATTAATGTTAGTAATGAAGGTACAATTAAACTGGCGAATTTTAAATTTAAATTAGCATCCTGATAATGGATTAATATTAAAATATATGCCATCCATATGATAAAAGTTGAAAATAATGTTAGTCCAAAGTAAAGTAGTGATTTTGAGTTTTTAATTGAGTATTTAATGCTGTCATTGTATATGTCAAGTATCATTTTTTTCCTCCAGTATTTGCAGCAACTATGTAAAATATATGTTACTTATGTAAAATTAAGTTTACATCATATATAAATGTATGGTTTATGTTACATATCTGGAGTAAAATTTTAATGTAGAAAAAAAGTTTTTAAAAAGAAAAGAAATGAATCTTTTCTTTATGGTCTTAAACCGGATCCGCCTTGGAGAGTTATTGTTTCTCCGGAGATATAGCTTGCAGCTTCAGATGCTAAAAATAAGCAGGTTCCACCAATATCTTTTTCAGCATCACCAAATCTTTTGTAATGGTATGCCTTGTATTGTTTTTTTTTCATAAATTTCAGGATATTCTTCCCTCCACTGTTCTAATTGGGCAGTCATTACAAGAGGACATACAACATTGATGTTGATTCCGTCGCAACCCCATTCTGTTGCAGCTACTCTTGACATACCTCTGATTCCTTCTTTTGCAGCAGCATATGATGACTGTCCGTCTCTTCCAAACAATCCTGCACCAGATGCAAAGTTGATTACAGAACCTTTGCTTTCTTTTTAAGATATGGATAAGCATATTTCATAAAATTAAACACTGCATATAATCCGGAGTTAATTGCTAAATCAAAGTCTTCTTTTGTATGTTCTACAAGTTTTAATCCGGATTTGGAAGCTTGTGCATTGTTTATTAATACGTCAATTCTTCCATATTCATCAGTAATCTGTTTGATTGCATCTTTTACCTTGGTCTTCATATCCGCCGTCAGCTACAATAGGCAATACTTTTTACATCATATTTGTCTTCAAGTTCTTCTTTTGCTTTTTAAAAGTGTGGATTCAGTTCTACCTGTAATTGCAAGGTTTGACCCTGCTTTTGCAAATGCTGTAGCTATACCAAATCCAATTCCTTTTCCTCCACCAGTTATTATTGTTACTTTTCCACTCATATCGTTGTTCATAAATACTCGCCTCTTAACATAAATATAACGAAGTATATTTATCACGATTTATAATATGCCTTTTGTATTATATAAAATTTGCTTATTGATTTTTATTAAATGGATTGTACTGATTTATTTTCATCAGTGGCGGATTATGTGTCTTATTTAATTTTATAGGATAAAATTTAAACAAGTGTTTAAAAAAATAGAACGGTTTTATAAAAAAGTAAATTAAAAGATTTCTCTTAAGACTGTGTGGTGTTGTTGTCATTTGAGAAATCTGCTTTGTTCCGGTCAAAATCACCTGTAGCTTCTTTTTATGGCATTGCCGTCATGTATGATTTCAACTTTGACATGATCTATTGCTAAATATTTTGGGCTGTTGTAAAATGCAAAACAGGAACCGTATTCGCTGTTGTCTACAGTATTTAACCCTTCAGTTGTAGAAGCTAATGCATTTCCATTACTGTCATAATATGTTGTTTTCAGAAGGTAACCCTGGGTATTTGACGGAAGATTGCTAAATATAGCATTTACATTGTAATAATAATCGCTTTCCTCACCGGTTGCTGAAATATCAGTAATGGTTATTGAGATGCTGTCGGGATTGTAAAATATATTGCTGCTGAAAATAGCCAGTCCTATAATTATAATAACTATAACTGCAACAGGAATTAATATTTTGTTTTTAGGAAGGTTAAATGAAGCTTTGTCGCTAAATATTTTAGAATCCATATCATTATTTGATTTAGTTTTATCTGGAGCTTCATTAAATAATATTTCATCTGCATCTTTTTTTAGAAGTTTCAGCTTCTTCAGTTTTCATAACTTCTTTGGGAGTTTCTTCATCTGTATGATTATTGTCAACTAAAACAGAATATCCGCATTCATTACAAAATTGTGCATCATCAGGCAGTTCATTTCCACATTTCGGACAATATTTGCTCATTTTGTTTTCACCTCTATTATAAATTGAATCTGTATTAATATGTATATAATTTGTTATTGATATTTGTTTTTAAAATTTTTCGAAAAATTTATTTATCATTACTGTTTATTTTTTAATTAAGAGGTTTTTTATATGGTAGAATTAAAAGGAACAAAAACTGAGGCAAACTTGAAAGCAGCTTTTGCAGGAGAGTCACAGGCACATACTAAATATGAATACTATGCAAGTCAGGCAAAAAAAAGACGGGTATGTTCAGATTTCCAATATTTTTTCAGAAACTTCACACAATGAAAAGGAACATGCTAAAATCTGGTTTAAACTATTGCACGGTGGCAGTATTCAGGATACAGTATCCAATCTTAAAGATGCGGCAGAAGGTGAAAATCATGAATGGACAAGTATGTATCCGACTTTTGCAAAAGAAGCTAGAGAAGAAGGATTTGATGAAATAGCTTACTTATTTGATGCAGTAGGAGCTATTGAAAAAGAACACAATGAACGTTACGATGTTTTACTCAAAAAAGTTGAGGAAGGCAGCGTATTTGTAAAAGAAGAAGAAATTATCTGGATTTGCGGAAACTGCGGACATATTTTCAAAGGAAAAGAAGCACCTGAAAAATGTCCTGTCTGTGCTCATCCAAAAGCATACTTTGAAAAAAAAAGGCAGATAATTATCTCTAGATTTTTAAAATCTGGACTTTTTTTTCTTTTTTTTTTATTGTAAAAAGGATTTAAATTTAAAAAAAAAGTTAAAATTTAGCTATTTGTTAATAGCTATTAATTTTTTTTTAGCAGCTTTCATATCATTGCTGTAGATATGGCCGCTGGTGGAGTGGTAATGGATTCCTCCGAAGTTTACTTTTTCGCCTAATAACTCTTTATTAAGCTCTTCTTTCATTTTAATTCCGATATATGCTATAAAAAACATATTTGAATAGAAAGCTCCAAAGATGTCGTTGGACCTGAATAAGCAGTGGATTGTTAATTCATTGTTACGGACAATACATTGCAGGAACTGTAAACATGGAATGTCTTCACGGTCCTGATCCAATTTCGGGTCATATGTAACAGCTACTGCACGGTTACTTCCAATTGCATGCAGCATTTTTTTTTTCATCACTTCAAACTGGTCAACATCAAAATGAGCCAATATTCGGTTTGGATAAGTGTATACAAAACCCTGATCGTCACTGTTTTCAAATGACTTAACATATTCATAGAGTGCATCACTTTTAATAGGACAGCCTTCAATATCGTACTTTCCTGATTTGATTTCGTTTAGCATCATATCAGTAGTCATATGCTGGTATTTTGCCACAAATTTCAAGTTTAACGGATCATCAATTACGTAAAAATTACCTAAACTTTCTTTTAAATGGTGGTTGCTGTCTTTATATGTTTCCTTTCCTTAGTTTAAGATTTTTTTAACAAAATCCAAATAACATTGATTGATAGATAGCATAATAAAATAATTCCTTATAATTAGTTATTTTAATTTTAGTTTCTTTTATGATATAAATTTAAATATTTTTGTTTATAAATAAATTTATAATTAGATTTATTAAAATATGCTTAATTGAAATATAGTTTACATCGCTATTTTATTTATGATGGTACTTATGTAATTATATGATAATTTTTGTATATTGCATTTATTTTCGAAATAAATGTTATATGTGTATTTATATTAGTAAATCTAATGTATTATTGTATAAAATTATATTCCATATATATTTATACGATATTATAAAATTAAATTTTGGAGGAACAAAAAGTGGTCAAATGTGTTAATAAGTCAATTGTACTTTTTTCAGTATTTTTGTTATTATTAATGATTGTTCCATCTGCTTTTGCTAGTGATGCTGTTGATAACCAGACAGTCATTAGCAGTGATGAACAGATTGAAATTTCTGCTGTTGATGACGGTGGAGTTATTTACAGTCATGGTGAAGATACTAACGTTCTTACAGGTTCTAATGATATATATTTCAATGCATCTGCTGAAAGTGACGGGGAGAGGAACACAATCCAGTCCATACAAGTACCTGCAGTATAACAGATTAACTTCAGGCTGTACTGCCCATTTCGCAGACGGTACTTATGAGCTGGATTCTAAAAAAGGAATATATTCTTCCATGACTTTCATGGGTCAGAGTGCTCAAAATACTATCATTAAGTTTAATGGTATTGCTTTTAATGTTGGAGATGGCTATACTTTAACTTTAAAAGATTTAACATTGGATCATGCAACTGTTAAGAATTTGGGTACTGTTAGTGCAACTAATGTAATATTTAAAAACGGTGTAGCTGTTGATGATACTTCTTACGGATATGATAATGCATACGGAGGAGCTATCTACAATTATGTCAGTACTGATTATTACGGTTATGTGACTAATGTGCCTAAAAATACATTGTATAATTGTACATTTCTAAATAACAGTGCGATGTATGGGGAGCCATTTATCTGCCTTACGGGGAATTATCTCTTTCAAATTGTAAGTTTATTAATAACTCTGCACATTGGTTTGGCGGAGCTATAGCTTCTGATAAGGATTCTAAAATTTCTGTTGTCGGCACTGTTTTTGAAAACTGCCGTTCTGTAGATGATGCAGGAGGAGCTATTTATGCATTTTCTACTGATTTGGAAGTTAGAGACAGTACTTTTAATAATTGTTCTGCAAACTTTGCAGGAGCTATCTGTAGTTTAAATTCTGAAATTTTAATTTCTTATTCTAATTTTACAAATAATCTTGCAAGATATGAAGGTGGAGCAGTATATAAAATGTATGGTTCAGGAACTGTTATAAAGTCCAACTTTACTAAAAATGCTGCTTTAAACGGAGGCGCATTATTTAGCGATAACTGTACTTCTTTTGAAATTAAAAACTCTGAATTTGCATCAAATGCAGCAACAGGATTTGGAGGAGCAATATTTTCCAATGCAAATCCTAAACTTACAGTTGATGGAGTTACATTTACTGACAATAAAGCCAGTTACAATGTCAACATGTTAAATCAGTCTAATTTCAGTCCTATTGTATCAAGCACCAATAATTACTCATTATTTGTTTACAAATCATTATTTAACGGTACATTACCTGCAAGATATAATTTAGCTGAAAATGGTTTTGTAACTGATATTAAAAATCAGCAGGATTCAGGTAACTGCTGGGCATTTGCAGCACTTGCTTCACTTGAAACCTGTGTTTTTAAAAGCAAGCAATAAAACATTTAATTTTTCTGTGGAAAACATGAAAAATTTAATTGAAATGTATTCTGCCTACGGCTGGAAAATGGAAACTAACGAGGGCGGATATAACGGAATGCCAATGGGTTATTTGGCTAGCTGGTTAGGTCCGGTTAATGCTACTTTGGATTCATTTGATGATAAGGGAACTTTATCCCCGCTTTTAGACAGTGAAATGCATATTCAAAACATTTATGTTTTGCCTGCACGTACAAGTTACACTGATAATGATGCTATAAAAGAAGCTATTTTAAAATACGGCGGATTATATGCTTCATATTATCATTCAGCAGGTTATCTCAACTCTAAAACTAATGCTTATTATGATCCATACACAGGTAATGGAAACCATGCAATTACTGTAGTTGGCTGGGATGACAATTATTCAAAAAATAATTTCTATACTGCTCCTGCAGGTGATGGTGCATTTATAGTTAAAAACAGCTGGGGAAGTTCCTGGGGAGATAATGGTTACTTCTACATTTCTTACTATGATAGAGTTTTATTTGCTGTAAATAAAGATAATCAGGCATTTACCTACATTTTAAATGATACTGTAAGATACACCAAAAACTATCAGTACGATGTTGCAGGAATGACTGATTACTTAATAACCGGTAAAAAACTGTATGGTATAAGAATATTTATAATGCAACCGGCAATGAGGCAATTGCTGCTGTATCAACCTTCTTCAATACAACTGTTGATTATGAAATTTCTATTTATGTAAATGATGTATTGCAGCTTACCCAAAACGGCAGACATGAAGGAAGCGGGTATTATACCATTCCATTAAAAAGAATATGTTCCTGTAGCTGTTGGGGATATCTTCAAAATTGTTGTAAAACTTGCAAATCCTCAAAATGGATATGCTGCTGTTCCTATTTCAGAACAACTTTCAACAACCAGATGTTATTATGCTCCATAAGGTGTATCATACTTCAGTAATGACGGTAAAAAATGGACAGATTTATATGATTACTCAGCTTCAGCTTATAGCCACACATATAATTCTCAGGTAGCCTGTCTTAAAGCATTTACTGTTGCTGATATGCAGAATACAACAGTTACTTTAAATAATATCACTCCTAAAGTTCAGGAATTCAGTGAAATTATAGCTACTGTAACTGACGCCAAGGGCAAAATGGCTAAAATCGGGGAAGTTATTTTCAGCATTAACGGAACTAATTACACAGCTGGTGTAGTTGACGGTGTTGCAAAGATTAATGTATACTTTGATGAAGTTGGAGATTATGTAATTTCAGCTAACTATAAAAATAACGGATTATATAAAGGATCTTTTGTTCAAAAAACCGTCAGCGTTACCAAAACAGATGTTAATTTAACTATTGATATTGATGATATTGTTTATGGTGAAAACCCTATAGTTAATATTAATTTAACTTCAGTAGCTGGTGTTAATGTAACAGGTGATGTTGTTTTAACAATCAGCGGCAAAAAAATATATTGTTAATGTTGTCAATGGTTCAGCTGTCTTTACAGTACCTGAAATGTTAAATGCTGGAGAATATCAGGCTGGTGTATCTTATTTAGGTAGTGAAAAAATATAACTTGGCTAACAGCACTGCTGATTTCACAGTAGCTAAAAAAGAAATCACCATGAATGTAACTATAGATAAAGATTACAGAGACATAACAGTAAATGTTAACTTGTCTGAAAAACTTGATGGAAATTTAACAGTTCTTGTAAATAATACACCTTACACATTATCTTACACTAATGGAACAGGTTCATTAATATTAAAAAACTTAATTTATGGAAATTATACAATCAGTGCAGTTTTCACAAAAGACAACTACCAGACAGTTAATGTATCTGAAAATGTTGAAATAAACTCCATCAAAACAGTTTTAGAAGCGGAAAATGTTGTAATGTATTATAAAGACGGTACAAGATTTGCAGTTGTTCTGAAAGATATTGGCGGCAACCCGTTAGCTAATATGGATGTAATCATTTCAATAAACGGCAGAGACTATATTAGACAAAGCGATGAAAATGGTACTGCTTCCATAGCTATTAATTTAGACAGTAAAAATTATACTGTTGTTACCACATTTGGTGGAACTTCCAAATACTTCGGAACCAGTATAAATAACACAGTATCTATTTTGTCAACAATAATCAGTAAGGATATAGTTAAATACTACAGAAACGGCACACAATTTTACGCAACTGTTCTGGACTTCAACGGAAATCCGTTAGCCAATACAACTGTTACCTTTAATATAAATGGTGTATTCTACAACAGAACAACTGATGAAAATGGTACTGCTAAATTAAACATCCAGTTAAGGCCGGGAAACTATATTATCACAGTATTTAATTTAGTTACTGGTGAACAGGCAGGCAATAATGTCACTGTATTGTCTAAAATTGTTGAAAATTATGACCTATGGTTAAATACTATAAAAATGCTTCAAAATTCTCAGTTAAAATCTTAGACAGTCAGGGATATCCTGTTGAAGGAACTATTGTAACATTCAACATCAACGGTGTATTTTACTACAAAGAAACTGATTCAAATGGTATAGCTAGTTTAGCTATTAATTTAAGACCTGGAAAATATGTAATTACTACTATGTATGGTCAGTATGATGTAGGAAACAATGTTACTGTTCTGCCGACATTACAAACTAGCGATTTAAAAATGAAGTATCTTGATGGTTCAGCATTCAATGCAAGAGTTGTAGACGGTCAGGGAAATCCATTAGCTAATCAGATTGTTAAATTTAATGTAAATGGTGTGTTTTATAATAAAGTTACTAATGATGAGGGCATTGCATCCTTAAACATTAGGCTAATGAAAGGGGAATACATCATTACTTCAATATACAATGGATTTGAAACCGGAAATACAATTAAAATTCAATAAGGTTTTTTAAATAAAACCTTTTTTTTTTTTTTTGTTATATAATTTATTTTAAATATATGTATTTGCAATAGGAATTATCTTATTTTCAACAGTTGCTTTTAAAATATTTGCAATGTCTTTAATTAAATAAGCTAATTTTTTAATAACTTATCATTTAATTAGCTGATTTTCCAATTTAATTAATAAAAAATACATCAGCAAAAAAAATAAAAAAGTTAGAGTTCCTACATTATGAACTCTAAAACCATATAAATGAATAAAAGTGCAAATAAAATCCACATTGCTTTGGATATTTCTTTTGCTTTACCGAATAAGACTTTAACGATAACAAATGCAAATACACCTGCAATAATACCTGTTGTAATACTTTGGGTAAGTGGAGTTACAATAATGGCAGCAAGTGCAGGAATCAGATCAGAAAGATTACCTGTATCAAGGTTTTTGTACAGTCCGCACATTAAAATACCTACAACAACAAGTGCAGGAGCTACTGCAAAGGTTGGGATGATTGTAAATATCGGTGCAAACGGAATTGCAAGCAGGAATAAAATACCAACTACAATAGCTGTAAGACCGGTTCTTCCTCCTTCCATAATACCTGTGGAACTTTCAATGTATGTAACTACAGGTGAAGTACCTAAAAGAGATCAATCATTGGTCCGAGTGCATCTACACTTAAAACCTTTTTAAGTCTTGGCAGTTTGCCGTTTTCATCATATCCGTCAACTTTTTGTTGTAAGTGCAGTTAAGGTTCCCATTGTATCAAATAGAGATATTACCAGAAATGTGACGGCAATGATTATAAAATCAATAAATGCTCTTACTCCGGTAAATACTCCGCTAGCTTCTCCGAATTTAAATGCAACATTACCAAGTGATCCGCCCAGATTGCTGTTGATTATAGCTGTTGGTATTAATGACTGGTCAGGTAAAACAGGACATCCTGCCAGTTCTAAAACAACTCCGATAATGTATGTTGCAATAATTCCGATTAGAATATTTCCTTTTACATTTTTCTTCATTAAAACCATTATGATGACAAAACAGATTAATGCCAAAAGGTTTCCGAGAGTAAAAATAGTTGAAGCGCTTCCAAGTCCTATTAGCTGTGTGGCCCAGTTTGCATCTCCGATATTTATTACCTGTGAAGAGTATGACAGGATTCCGAGGTTACTTAAACCTAATGCAAGGATAAATAAACCTATACCTATTGATATACCGAATCTTAAAGAGTCAGGAATTGAATAGAATAATTTTTCACGTAGGGAAGTAAGTGAGATAACCAGAAAGATTATACCTGAGACAAAGATAGCTAAAAGTGCATATTCCCAGCTGTATCCCATAGTAAGTACTACGGTATATGTGAAAAATGCGTTAAGACCCATTCCTGCAGCCAGTGCATATGGGTAGTTTGCTATGTATCCCATTAATATTGTAGCTATTGCAGCTGAAAGTGCAGTTGCAATAAATACTCCTTGTATGTCCATTCCAGTTTCACTTAACATTGCAGGGTTTACAATTAATATGTAAGCCATAGCCAGAAAAGATTGTAATACCTGCAATGATTTCAGTTTTCACGTCTGTATTATTTTCTTTAAATTTAAAAAAAGCATCTAACTTAGACATATTATTATCTTTTTTAAATAATGCTTTATAAGTTTTTATATTTAAGTTCAGTTTCTTTCGGTTTTTTTTAGGCTATATATTCAAATTGTAATTTATTTTTAGCATTATATTCATTTTTAATTTGCTTATTTAAAATTTGTTTCATTTTATAATTTCTTCAAAGTATTCTTTGGGTTTTGTCAAAGTATTACTGGCTTTTTTTGAACAGCTTCGTGAATTGTACAATTGTGTTAAAATTAATAGAATATATTGTGTTAATATAGCGATATTCTTGTAATATTCTAATTATTATATAGTTGTCTGCAAAAAATACTATTGTTTTGTTTAATTTTACATTTTTTAGATAAAGCTTAAATTTGTTTATCATATCAGCAATTTTCAAATGAATTTTTAGTTGTTTTTATATAAATAATATCTAAAACATGGACAATTTATCATATCTTATAAGACAATATTACCACAAAGTATATATTACATGCTAATATAAAATATAAAGCAAGGTGCAGATTATTAAAAATTAGGTCTTATTTTTAAAAAGCAACTTTGAAAAAAATGTGGTAACTGTGAATAGCAATGATGAATTATTGAAAAAATGTAGCTATGTTGCAATTTCTAGCTACAGGCGAAAAGTACTGGAAACCTTAAAAACGATGTCAAAATACCAACAAAAATCAGTGAAGAATCAGGAGTAGGAATAAAACATGTCAGCAATGTACTGACAGATTTAAAAGAACACAACCTAATAGTCTGCATTAATGAAGACGCCCACAAAGGCCGTCTGTATCGTCTGACTGATGAGGGTAAAAATGTTGTCAGTATGATTGGAGAAATGGGATGGTAAACTCCTTTTTTTAAACAGATGTAAACCCGTCTCCGCTCATAATCCATTTTTTACCTCTGGAATCTTCAACCAGTGCAGATTCCATGTCTCCCATATAATTGTATTCAACAATTTGGTAATCACCAATCTTTTTTTTTTGTATTCTCCGCTTTGAAGAATTTCATCTAGGCTGCGGGTTTTTCGATTTTCAGGATAACAGCATGGTGAACAGCTGAAGTATTTTTATGGTGAATGTTTATTTCATACCTGATTTTAATGCCATACTCTCCTGCAGGAACATTATTGATTTTCAGGACAGCTATTCCGTTCTGGTGTTTTTCTGGGTATTTATACCAAAAATACAATCATTAAGATTGTTGTTGTTTATGTTTTTTATAAGGTTTTTTTTCATTCATGTTTGTTTTTATACTTTTTAATAACAATATTTAAATACTAATTAAACACAATATTACAACATAGACCTGATTATAATAATCCTGCCTGAAAATCTTTGCTGTTGTGCAGAATGAATATTGAACAGTATTCTTAAAAGATTAATATTACTTTATGGATTTATAAAACAACAAATTATATTTAATGATTGTTATAAAAAATATGAATAAGTAATTAAAGGAGAATTTTTATTTTGTCATATGGAATATAATTTTTTTAATTTGAGTTTTTTTTGAAGGAATTACATCTGAAAATTCTTTCATATAATCAGTTAAATAGTTTTTTCAGAAAATAATCTATTAAATCATGATTCCAATAAAAATAACTGTTTATTAGTGATATAAACATTTCTTTTGGTATATTTTTATCTACACGAAAGATTTTCACTTCTTTTCCAATATCATTTATTTCGTTGTTATTAATTGTGTATTTACATCTTTTTTTTAAATGAATTTTTATTATAAATTTTTATTGACCCATCGCAATGTATAAATCTCCCACTATCTTTTTCAAAAATTGCATGGAAATATCGACTCCCTCTTAAATTTATTAAATCTTTTGAAGGTAATTCTTCACAAGTAAATACTACTGTATTATTTTTTCTAGGTTTCCACATATATTCAGTTAATTCCCCAGTTTTATAATTTCTAAATTGGCCTTTATCAACAGTTTTTAAATCTCGAATTTTATTCCAGTTCAATGGTTTTGAAAATACAGTACTTTTTTGACAAATTAATGAAAAATTTTTTAAAAAGGGATCGACACGAATTTTTAAATCAACATCATCTAAATTAAGTTTATTCAGCTCTTGTGAAATCCAATAAGATGAATTAAAAGCATTAATAGGTAAACATAATCCATATCTATTTCCGTTAATAATTATTGAATCATAAACTTTTGAAAATTTATCCACTTTAATTAAATTTTCTTTATCATAAAAGTTTTCAAACTCTTTTTTATCATAGGGCTCATTTTTTTAACAATGCATCTAATCTATCTTCAAATATTGAGTTAGCAAGCAATTCTCCAAATAGTAATATTTTTGAATAAATCATTTTGTTTTTTTATTTTCCGATTCAAAAAATTTATTCGTTTTTCATGTTTTTTGTAATATGTTAGAATCTCTTCTTTTTTTATAGTGTCTAAATCATATTTTAAATCTTCATGGGCAGGATGATTTTTGTCAAGATAGATATTTTCTAAATGCATCCAAGGAGTTAAAACATCATGTATAAAATATTTTTTAATTTATATTTCATAATATTCATTCAAATTTTATTTATCTCTTCTTTTAATTGCTTCAATATTCATTTGAGGAAGACCTTCAAATATTCCATCAATTTCTTTTTTTGAGCTAATTTGATTGTCAACAATGTAATTAATTAAACGGAATAATGAAATTGCTGTTCGAACATCGTCTTTCAAGTCTAATTCTCCAGGATGAACAGCATTGTTTCCAATAACTCTAACTGAATCGAGTGCTTTTTGAACTTCACTGGAAATTCCTTTTTTAACTAAATTTCCAATATCTTCATTTAAATTTTTACCGGATTCTTCTAAATGTGGCATTAATTTCTGCAAAGCTAATCTTAAGAGTGCACAAGCCCCTCTTGGAGAATCATTGACAATATTTTTTTGCTTCAATGTAATCTTCTTTAACATCATCAGGCATATCTTCATTGGGTAATGGTGCAATTGATGATTTGGGATAAATTAATTGTTCATTATGCCAAAATGAGATTTCACCGCAATGGTCGCATTTTGATGTTGACCAATCCATAACTCTTAATTGGTCATATCTGGAATTTGAGGGATGCTCGCTGTTAGAATTAAATATCATTAAACGATATCTCCACTTTTGATGAGCATAAACTTCACAGTATGGACAATTAAATGCTTTTTTTTAAATTCAGGTTCAACATATCCTTTCATATTCGCTCCTCCATATTATTATAATTTTCAATAACTTTTAAATATTTCAACTTTCTTATTATTTAATTCTCCTTCATAAATGTCCATATATTTTGATAAGAATTTAGGTGCTTCACCACAATGTGAAACTTGATTATTAACTATTGCAATTTCTATGATTTTATTTATTTTTGTAAAATTTTCATATCCAATTTTAATTATATTTTCTTTCTCATCATACTCTGCTTTTAATTTATGATTATTGAAATTATTTATTAAAATACCAATAATTTCATCAAAATCATCATAATAGATATCTAGCTATGGGGATAATATTTTCCCAATTGTTTCTAGTTTATTTTTTGTTTCTGAATTAATTTCAATATTTGTCATAAAAAATTTTCCTTAGTATTTTTATTATTTAATGAATGGATTTTTATCTAATATTTCTTTAAATTTCTTTGATTTTACATAAGATAATATGTCAGGATCCCATTTAAAATCCTGTCTAATTTTATGTTCACATTCTTTACAATATTTGTTGTAAAATTCATCATAAGCATCATCCAAATTCCAATTTGTAATTATTCCTCCATGTTTGCAATAAATCGTTTTAACCCCATCAGAAGCCAATCCAAAAACTTTAGCATATACTCCACCATGCCCATAATGCAGTTCTAAATTTTTACAATTGTCCAATACTTTTTTGGATTAAGATCTCTTACAGCATGCTTTAATACTATTGCTTCATCACCTTCATCAACATCAATATCAATTTTTTCAATAGTCCATATTAATGTTTTTAATAAATCATGAATTTCATCATCTGACATTTTACTAAAGTCTTTCTGTCTATTAAATGGTTTTGATAATTTTTCTTTTTAGTGATTCTGCTCTTTCTATGTGATATTGTGACTTATTTTCCTTTGCAAAATCAATATATTCTTCAACAGTTTCGTTATACTTTTCATCTCCAATCAAGTGCAGGTAAGTTGTTTCAAATGTCAATAAATCATATTTAAAAATCTCAAATTCAGATGTGAAATTTATCAATTTTTTAAAAATAGAAATTAATTGATTAATTTGATTAAATACTGCTTTTTGTGTATTTTCGTCAGTATATTTATAGATAACTTGGATATGATGTAATTGCATTTCAATCAACATTCTAAATAACTCAAGCGAAATGTATAATTTATTTTCGTCAATGGTTTTCATTAAATTAGTTGAAAAATCATTATACAATCTGCGAAGTACATTAAAAATTTTTTCAATATCAGGATGGATTGTCTTTAAAATTATTGGGGTCAAATTTGTATCTCCAAGAATTCCTATTTTTTTTGTGTTATTAGTAAGCCTTGAAGTTGATTTTGCAAAATAAAACAAAGCTTTTCTAATCTGAGACCATAAAAAATAATGTTGTAAATATTTAATGTTATTTTCTTTAGATAAATTTTCTCCTTCTTGAATATATTTAAATAAATTCTCTGCTTCATCTTCATTTAGCAAATTAAAAAAAGGGATTTAATCCAATAATAGAATTTAAATGTGCCATAACATTATCTTTATCATCTTTTGTTTTATCATAAACTGATTGGAAGTGTTTTTTAGCATTATCAGAGTCATTCTGGTTATGAATGAATTCAAATGCAACTTTAGTTTCAGCTTCAAATATTTTTGAATATTGTTCTTTTAGGTCTTTAGATTTTTCTAAAGGATTCTCAGTTATATTTTTTACTTTCCATATAAATTCTTGTGTGGGGGTTCCATTTACTAGGATATTACAATATTGGGAACCTTTTTTAGCTGTTTGTTCTATAATTTGCGGATTTGAAAAAAGTGTTTTCAATTGGAATATATAATGTAATCGTTTGTTGTGATTTCCAATTTGGTTTTTTAACATTTAATTCTTCATTAATATACTTCTGAATGAATAACCAACAATATTCTTCATTAATTGTATCTACAACAACTAAAAACACAGGCATATCAACTTTGTTGTAGTAATATTTCAAGTAATCCGTGCGAATTGAAAATTTCACATGTTTTTCATCTTTTGATAGTCTTCAGTACCTTTTAGTTGGATTATAAATGAGATTTTTGTTGCTTCATCAGTATATTTATCAAAAACTTTCACGAAATAGTCATTACCATAATCTTCACTAGGCTCAGCAAGAGACCAATTTTTAGGAGCATTTTTTCATAAGTATGGCTTTTGCTGATGCATCAATTTTATGTTGTTTTGTTCGTTTCAATTTTTCCCCTCTTATATTTTTTTATAAGTTCTCTTCGTTGAAATCTTCTTCTTGCTTATCCTTTTTGCAAATAATACATTTCATAGCTAATCACCACATAATTCTAAATTAGATTATTAATACTATGCACTATCAATTAGGAATTATTTAAAATTAATAAATGACATTAATAAATTAGATTTACTCAAAGTTTAATAAGAAATTTAATTTAACATCTCTTTCTTCGATTATTTCAAAATCAGATTCAATTTCAAAATCAAAAAGATTAAATGGATAATCAAATAATGTTGTTTGATCTAGTTTTATAGCAAAAACTATTTTTTTATTTTTAAATTTACTAAAGAACTTAGATTCAGTTAAATCAGAGTATTTTCCATAATTTACCCATAAGTTCTCAGGATTATCCTTAACAATTTCATTACCTCTTAAATACCCCATGATTTTTCCATTAGAATAAATAAAAATTTTTTTAAATTTTGTAATTGAATTATTATCTGTAAATTCATAAATTATTTCTTCTTTATTAATCTTATCTAAATTTGTTTTAATGGGAAAAATAATACTTTTAGATGATAAAATGGGATTTTTAATCTTTTCTTCTAATATAACACTATTTTCCATAGCCAATTTTACACCTTCAAAATAAGGGAATAAAAAATTCCTCAGAATAACCATCTGAATATAATTCTTTTTAACATTTCCACTTTTTATGTCTTTATCAATGATAAATTTGTAGAATATTGGTTCATTTATTTTAATTTCTGGAGGCAAAACACGAGGTTGCCTGTGACCCGCCCAATCTTCCTGATTATACTCTTTTTTTAGAGATTAATTCATCTATTATTATATTTTCTAGAGATCGAGTATCATTATTATTAATGTCATCAATTATAAAAGTAAATAATCCTCTTTGTGCACGTAGATTAGGATTGTTATTATATTCTGGTCTATAAAAATGCAATTTATTAAAATATAATTCATTTTCAAATGGATTGTTTTCAAATAGTTTATAATTAAATGCCCAAATAACTCCATCACTATCCTCTTTTGTATCATCCACTACATCCCTTAAAGCAAAAATATAAAGATACTTTGTAATCATATGTCCAATCCAAGACTTTTGTAGGCAATCCATAATGTTGAGCTAATGAGATAATTTCTATAAATTCTTTTTTTGGCCAAGATGATGATTTGAACTTAAATGAGATATATTGTGCCAAATTATATGAGAAATATCCCCTTAATTTTAAATATGCTTATGTTTGTTTTTTTAAGATATGTCAATGAAAATCCTGGGAAAGTTGAGTTTCCAGTATTTAATAATATTGACGGGTTTAAATTAAAAAAAACAGGCTGTTAAAGATAATTATTTCACATTAGGTGATCCTGTTTACAGTATTTCCAATTATACTATTTCAGATATTAAAAGGTTTTAAAAAAGTATGATTTGAAAGTTTCAGGTAAAAAGGATGAATTAATTGAAAGAATATCTCAAAATTTATCTGATGAAGAAATCAGCAGAGAATTTGAAAACAGAACTTTTGTTCTGACACCTGAAGCTGAAAAGTTTTTTGGAAGAAAACAAATATTTGGTCTATTATGACAAAAACGATTTAAGCACATCCATTTCCTTGGAAAAATATGAATCATTATTTAAAAAAGCTAAAATAACTGATTCCATTTATGATGTTTTGTATAGCTATTATGCTGATTTAATCAATGAAGATGTAAATAATAAGCAATGGCACCAATACAGGACAGATTTGGGAAATCTTATTAATGTGTCCGTTAACAATATCAGTGATTTAAAGCTGCTTAAGCTTCATTTCCAATATTTCATACTGGAAGCAAATAATTGGATTCATGACTATTACAGTGATTATTGCAACCCTTCTTTTGATTTGAAATTTAATAAATCCTGAAATGATTTGATAGCCAGTCTGAAATTAGAATTAAACGAGCTTCAGGAAATATTTAATGAAGCATGGGATGAAGTCAAAATACCTTCCTACACACTTGCAAAAGCCGATGCATTTAAGAAATTAATTTTAGCATTTGACGGTAAAGATTTAAATAGTATTTACTGATTATATGATTTGAAAGTTTCTAAAAGTTATCCATCACATTTTTGAAATCCGGATTTTCATAGCAGCATCAAATGAACCTACAATCGGTCCCATAATCAGCTCGTTTCTGCTGTTTTCATCCATCATGTCTGTAGTTTCCATACCTATCTGAGAATAGCTAGGTGGCAGCCTGTCGCTGTTGTACTGCTGTTTTATTTCACCTCTCAAATCATCATCAATAAAGTGTTCCAATAAATGGATTATGTCTTCAGCCAGTGTATTTCCCAAAACCAGTGAAATGAAAGCTGTTTCATTGTCAAGTTCATCTTTTAAATCTTCAAGTATTGAATTGAATGATCCGTAATTCTGATATCCGTGTGGAATAAATCTTCCCTCAACTGTATGGGCACAGTATTCATTCATCAGGTGCACTGTTCCTGAAGATAAGATGTACTGGACGAATACTTCAAGTTCATAGGTTTTTTTTCAACTTCCCAGAAGTACATCAGTATCTGTTCATGAATTTCAGCAAGCAGGTGATGTGCCAGTTCATGGATTAATGTAGCTATCTGTACAGAGTCATTTAGCCGGTCATCTAATTTTATTGTATTTGCAGTGTAAAATCCAAGTTCTCCGCCTTTGGATTTGTATGACCACTTTGCATATGCCTCAACAACATCTTCCACTTTTTCCAGAGCAGTTGTTCCCTGTTTTTTTAAGGGATTTTCTGCCTGTTTCATATATATTGGTTAATATAAGTTCATAAATCTCATTGGTTAATGGTGTTTCATTTAATTGCTCTTTGTGTTTTTGTGTAAACATATCTTCAAATGAGGTTATTCTGTCTCCACTTTCGTATTTATCAAGTTTTCTAAGTATGCTTCCACATTCAATGCAATAATCTTCACTGATGGAGTTTTTCTCTCCACATTTTGAGCAGTATATCTCATCCATTTTTAATCACTGATTAATCCATTTGTTTTTTTAAATTTAGCTATTGGAAATAAAATCTTTTGTTTCATTATCTGTGCAGCTGTTTTATTTCATCTATAGTTAATTTTGTTGAAACAACTATGTCTTCAGGAGGTACATTTCTGGCCAATAATGACCTTGCTATTTTCCATTTTTCATTATTGGCTCCTTCAGCATACCCCCTTTTAATTCCTTTTTCGTATCCTTCATCGTATCTTTCCTGTCCGTATTCTTCCATTAGTTTTTCTCTTTTTTTTTTTTTTAAAACTCCATTGAATAGATGTTTTTATTTTCCTGTTTGTGTGTTTAGCTGTTTTATTTCATCTATAGTTAATTTTGTTGAAACAGCTATGTCTTCAGGAGGCACATTTCTGGCCAATAATGACCTTGCTATTTTCCATTTTTCATTATTTGCTCCTTCAGCATACCCCTTTTTAATTCCTTTTTTAACTCCTTTTTTAATTCCTTTTTCGTATCCTTCATCATATCTTTCCTGTCCGTATTCTTCCATTAATCTCATATTATCCCTCAGTATATTTCTTAATCTTTTTCTTCTTGATGTTTCTTTTATGAATTTATCTACAATTAGAAATTCAATTCCAAAAGCAAAATTCTTAGCACTCTTTGCAGAATTTCGTATTTTTATCTAGTGTTTGCACGGTTTTTTCTATTTGTTCATCAAGGGTTTTTCTTGAACTCATAAACGGAGCCAGTGACAGATATATTAATTCCCGCCGGGTTATTTTTTGTATTGTTTTTTATTTTATTTTCAATATTATTTATAATTTCATCACCGTCAAAATCTTTTAAAGATATTATCGGAATTGTAAATACACAGTCTTTATTCAATTTATATTGTTTAATTTTGTTTTTCAGCTGTGCTGAATACTATTAAAAAGTATTGGCTTGTTGTTTTGCTTTGCATAATCAACAATTGCTGTATATAATCTGTATCTTTTTTCATCGAATTTTTTTTACTACTGTTGATTGAAATTCAGTTATTACTATTATATTGTCCAGTTCCATTATCATATCTGATTTGTAAACTGCAGGATCCAGTTCTATTAATTCTGTTGGATTGAATGTTAAATTTTCAGATTTAAAGTCATATTTTCTTATATCCCAGTTTATTTCTTCAATCAAATTTATAAAACTGAATCCGTCTTCTTTTTGTAGCATACTTAAATAATTTGTCTTCTTCATGATTCGACATATTATCACTTCAGTTAATTTTCATAGCTATTGTTAGAAACTGTATGGTATTTAAATGCTTTGTTGTAAAAAATAACAATTTTTAAGCCTTAAATCAATATTTAAAAGCAAAATAAATATGTTAAGATAAATATTGATTATACATTGTTAAATTGTTTTTTACTTGTTAAATTGTCTTTAAATCTTACAATAAGCTTTTTATATTTCTTATTACTAAGATTAAAGTAGAGGTGTTTTAGATATGAACTCTTATCTGAATATTAGAATTAATGGTAAAAATTTGGAAAAGAAAGAAGATATTGAAAATGCAATTTTGAAATTTGATGAAGATCTGAAGGAAAATCCTGATGATGAAGCTACAATTGTAGGAAAATCCGTATTATTATACAAGATAGGCAAACTGAATGAATCCCTTGAGTGCTTAAATCAAATCAAAAACATTAGAAATGCTTCCATTATAGAGCTGAAAGCAGTTATTTTAATGGGAATGTCAAACTATAAGCGGGCTCTTGATTTGTTAAATGAAGTTTTAAAGTTAGATTGCGGAAATGTCAGTGCCCTTTACTATAAAACAGAATGCCTTTTTTAAGTTAAAACGATTTAAGGAAGTTGTAGATACTGCAGATGTGGCTTTGAAAATTGATAAAAACCACCAGTCCATTTTAATAAATAAATTCTGTTCATTGGTAGAACTTAACAACACAAAAGAAGCTTTGAAAGTTAAAGAAAAGCTTTTTTAAGATTAGGTTTGAATTGCAATATCTGAGGTTAGAAATATGGAATTTCAAATAAAGAAAGTCGAAAAAGGAGATATTGACACCGAAGAGTTAAAAAAGCAGATTATGGATGGTGCAGTCTTTTAAAAAAAAATCTCCTGATGATGAAAGGCTGAGAATCATTGTTGCATCAATGTTTTATTTTATTGATGAAAAAGAAAAATCACTTGAATTATTAAAAAATGCCCCAGATAATGAGAATATGGAATTAAAAGAAATAACCGCCATTGTTTATATGGATTTGAACTATTATAATGAAGCTTTAGAGCTGTTTAATGAAATTCTTGACTCTGATTATAACAGAAACGTTCTGGATTTAAAGGTTGACTGTTTATTTTTTTTAGGAAAGTTTGAAGCTGTGGTTAAAACAGCTGATGAATATCTGGAAGTTTTCGGCAACAATCTGGATGTTCTAACAAATAAAAAGGCAGCCCTTAAAAAATTAAACCGTAAAAACGAAGCAGAAGAAGTAAATAACATAATTTCAAATTTAAATGCAGTCAATAAATTTGCAGTCTATATGCCAAAGGATCAAACTGATGAAGTCATTCCGGATGAGATTTATGAAAGGGAATTGGAACTGTGCTTTAATGACTTGAAATATAATCCTGATGACAGTACTGTTCTTATTGCAATAGCTACATTTTTATACAATCTTGACAGAAGAGATGAATCCATTGAATATTTGGATAAAATCAGTGATGATGCAGACAGCGTTACAATAAATGCCAAGGCCTGCCTGTTTATGAAACTTGAAAAATTCCTAAAGCTCTTGAAACATTAAATAAATCTTTAAAAAAGACAAAACAAATATTATAACTTTAATATCAAAATCCGAATGTCTGATGGAACTGAAAAAATATGAGGAAGTGCTGGTGTGTGCTGATGAAGGACTGGAAATTGATAAAACAAATATACCTCTGTGGAAAAATAAATTTTGTGCTTTAATTGAATTGGACAGGTTAATTGAAGCAAAGGAAGTTCAGGATTTAATTTTTGATTTGGAAATAGCCAATGATAAAGCTGAAGGTTCCCTTAAAAAAGCAATCAACAGATTTTATTCCATGGAGTATAGAGAATGTTTAAATCTTTGCTATGATATTTTGGATGCTGACAAGGATAATGAGGAAGCTGCAATTCTGATGATGAATGCAGTTTATCTGTTAGGTGATCTTACTGAAGCTCCAAAGGCATTGTATAGAGCACTTAATTGTAATAATGGTGAAATATTGACTCGAAACTGAAAAATTGTCTTTAAATCCAACAATAAGATTTAATATTTCTTTGTTTAATAATTAAATAGGTGTGATGGATATGGATGTAATAATATCTGCATTAATTGAAGCAAATAAATTATTAAACAAAAAGGATTATTATAAAGCCCTTGACTGTTTTGAATGTGTGTTAAATATAAATCCTACCAACAATCTGGCCATAATCGGGAAAACAATTTGTATACATTATTTAAAATCATTTGACAACAGCAGTCTGATAAACATATATGAAGAAAAATTAAATGTTAACCTTAAACTTGCAGAGTTGTATGAATGCGGAAAATACGATGAAACAATAAACGAATGCAATAAAATATTAAAAAAGACAAAAACAATTTTAACGCATTAGCTATTAAATTCTCAGCCCAGTTTGAACTCACCAAATATACAGAAGCACTGAAAACCTGCGACAAACTCTTAGAATTAGAACCGAATAATTTAGTAATAATATATGCAAAAAGCCACCACATTATACAAACTAAACATTTACAATGAAGCTATTGAGTGTTATGATAAAATCCTGGAAGTAACTGATAATTTTAATGTTTTATTTTTTAAATCAGCATCATTATTAATATTAAATAAATATGAAGAAGCTTTAAAATATTGTAATTATGCATTGGAATTAGAACCTGAAAATTGTGATGCAAATGGATTGAAACAGTTGATTAAATATAAAATAGCTCAAAAATAACTATTTTATATTTTTTTATTTTCATAACTTATATGAAAAATAGTATAAGAGTATATAAAGGCTTATACGAAAAATAGTATAGAGAGTATATAAAGTCTTATACTATAAATAGTATAAGAGTATATAAATAGTTATATAAAAAATAGTATGAAAATATAATGGACTATAAAAATTGGGAGGTAAAACTATGAAATTAGAAGAAGAATTAATGCAATATATTTTAGCTAAACAAAGATTAATGCCTAAAATTATATCTTCTAAATTATCATCAAATAATAAAAAATTAAATCATCGTACTGATTATTTCAGAATAAAAGAATACATTGACAACTTTTTAAATGGCAATAATCAAAATAGATTTATTGTAATGCCTTGGTCTTAGAGGAGTAGGTAAAACAACAATTTTATTGCAATTGTATGAATATTTAATTAAAAAATGATGTTCCTAATTCAGATATTCTTTATTTTGATGTAAGTGAGTTGAAAAGTTTTTATGATGTTAATATATTGGATGTAATAACTAATTTTATTGAAAACATACATCAAACAACAATGGTGGAATTAAATAAACCAATATTCTTATTAATTGATGAAGTTCATTTTGATAAAAATTGGGCATTAACTGGTAAAATAGTATATGATAATAACAATAATATTTTTATGATTTTTACTGGTTCATCTGCTATTGAATTACAAATTCATGCTGATGCAATTAGAAGAATGGAAAAAAGAACCAATATTTCCATGTACATTTCCAGAATATCTTTTTTAAAACAGAACATACATTTTCCAAAGGAGATGTCTTTTGCATTGCAAGATTTAATACTAAATGGAAATGTTGATTTAGCTATAACTAATGAAAGAAAAATCCAAGAAAGTATGATTAACTTAGATAATGATCCAGATATTGAATTCAAAAAGTTTTTAACACAACATTCATTCCCATTTTCTTTAAAAATACAAGATTTTCAAATTCATGAAAAAACTATAAATAATATAAATAGAATAATTGAAAAAGATATTTCTTCTTTAAAAACATTTAATACTTCTACTAATGATACTATATCACGAATTGTTACATATATTGCTATGCAAAAAACCCTGGTGGAACTTCAAATGTTAAATTAGCTCAAATGTTAGGTGTTTCTCCAAATACAATTAATAATATCTTAAATGTTTTAGAAAAACACAATTATTATTTCCCATAACTGCTTATGGTACTGGAAGTAAAATTATTAAAAAACCATGGGAGTATTTCTTTTTAGCTCCATCCATTAAAGCATCAATTAATTTTGAAATTGGAAGATATAATTTAAATAATAAAAAATGTTTAGCCACATTAGCTGAAACTTTAGTTGCATCATCATTATATAAACTAAAATTGTTACGTCATAATTTTATAGGTTTATTTTATGATCCTAAAAAGTCAGGTGTTGATTTTTTAGTAAGAAATATTGATAAAATAATTCCAATTGAAGTGGGTGTAGGTAAAAAAAACTAAAAGTCAATTAACAAAAGCAATTAATAATTATAATTCTGATTATGGTATTTTAATATCTAATAGAACATTTAGCATAAAAAAGGAAAATAATATTATTTATATTCCATTAAGAACCTTTTCTTACATATGAAACTACATAAATGAAAATGTAGAAAGAGGAATGCTTATTATATTATCTTCTTTTTTGAATTCTGCTGCTTCTATTTGAAACTATAATTCCATAATCTGAGTTGTATCTTGAAATAGCTTTTTTAACTTGTTTTGTATTTTTAGCACCAATTCCAACTTCTATAGGAATTATATCTCCCATTATAGTATTTAACAGAAAATCTACTCCACCTTTTTCAGGGTCATAAAATATTCCAAAATCTCTGTTCTGTTGCAGTTTAAATAAACTAGCTGCAACAAGATTTTCAGAAAGGTTTGCAATGTATTCTTTTTGGATTTTGTGTAGCTAATCCATTTTTTATATAGATACTTGCTTTTATTTGACTAGTTAAGAAGTAATATTCCCAGGATTTTCGCTGTCTTTTTAACACAAGATCCATAAGGTTCAACATGAAATAATAAATGTGTTTTTTCCAATGCCTGAAATATTGATTGTATGGAAGTTTTTGAAATATTTAATATATTGGATAGTTTATTGGATGATAACTCTGAAGGTTTTGACATTGCTATAATATTTATTAATTTGTATGTAGCTAAACGTATTGGAGTTGTAAAAGAAGTTATTATATCAAGGTCTTTTTCAATTATTCTGTCTTTCATATCCAAAGTCAATTGCACAATTGATTCTTCTGTTCTATTTAAAGTAAATGGAAAACATCCATATTGAATATAATATTCCCATTCTTTTAAGTAATTCTGGTTTAAATTTATTAGATTTTGATTATACATCCTATTTTCGATTTTTTGAGATTCTTTGACTTTTCCTGTGAAAATCATGTCTCTAAAAGTTTCACTTAACATGTCAGGATAATTAATATCATATTTTAAATAAAGATATTCTGCAAAATTTAATGGATAAATTTCTTTTTTAAGAGATCTTCTAGCTGAATCATTGTTATACTCTAAATTCAATGCATCTGATCCTGTAAAAATCATAAAAACATTTTTATCTTCATCAAATATTATTTTACCTAAAGATGCCCAATTTTTTTGAATATTGTGATTCATCTACAAATATGAATACCTGATTTTTTTACAGTTGGATATGCTTCATTTACATCTTTTTAGGAAAACATCAATGTATTCTTTAATATTAAAGTTAGGAACATCTTTTAGGTTTTCTAAATTAAGATATAATATTCTGTTTTTTTGGAATTTGTTTTTCATTAAGCAGATAACTGAATAATTGGTATATGATTGTTGTTTTCCCAACACCTCTTAATCCGGGCATTATAAAAAATCGGTCATCACTTTCTTTTTCTAAAAATGTGTCAATATGTTCTTTAAGTTGGTAATATTCTTTTTTTTTGTTAAATTTTTTATCATTATAGTTTAAATTATTTTCAACTATTTTAGGATTTGTCTTAAGTAAATTTGTAATATATGATTGTGTTTCAATTTCCATTTTTATCAGCTTTTTCAAGTAGTTGGTTATTTTTTTGACCGACCTTTTATATATAGTTGATTATTTTTTTTGACCGACCCTTTATATACTGTTGGTTAAATTTTTTACCAGCTATATAAAAGAATCAAATTAATATACATATTTATAACTAATTAGTTACTTTTTAGATACATTTATATACTAGAATAATACAATATAACTATGTAATAACATAAGTTGTTATAAAAATATTAAAAAATTGATTTAAATGACATTGCTATTAGGTAAAAAAAAAACAAGAATGTGGAAATATAACTATAGTTCCTATTTTAAATGATTCACCTTTGAAATTAGATATTTTAGATTTAACAACAGGATTTAAAATGGGTCTTGTTGAAGTATCTGAGTGTGAACAAAGTACAGTTGGAACAATTATGGTTAAAAATAATGCTACCTCTCCATTACTTTTTAGTAGATGGGGAAGAAGTAGCTGGAGCAAAACAGAACAGAATTATTGGACAAAGTATGTTAATTCCTCCGAATACCAGCATACCAATTCCAGTTAATTGCTCTGAACAGGGAAGGTGGAATTACAAATCTGAATTTAAACATTCAAATTATATGGCAAATTCAGAAACTCGATGCAGAAAAGCAGAATATAATATGGACAATTCAATAAGAGCTTCACAAGGTGCAGTATGGGATTCTATTGAAGACCTTCAAGTAAAAAAGAAACAGTTTTTCCAAAACCTCTGCTTTAAGGGATAATTATGAAAAAATAGAAAAAACAAATGATGATTATTTGAAACACTTCGGGATTTATGAAAATCAGGTTGGTGTAATAATAAGGTTAGAAAATAAAGTAGGTTTGGATGTATTTGCTAATCATAGTTTATATGAACAGTACAGTGATATGATTCTTAAAAGTTATATTATTGATGATGTTGGAAATAATTCACTTATAAAAGATGACTTTGACTTTGAAGCTGTTTTAGACAATATAAATGAAAAATATTTTAATAAAAGAAATACTGTTGGTTTAGGTCAGTCTTATTTCATCAAAACAAATAACGGATCAGGAACCTCCTTAATCTATGAAAATGAGTTGATACATGCTAATTTCTTTTATAATAACAGATTAAGAAACCTAAAACTGTAAATATATTGTATTGGCTTTCAAATTAAAAATATCACCTTTTACATGATAAAAACACTGGAAATTAAACATCACACCCCGCATAATATCTCCTACTTAAAAAGGGACAAACACGTATCAAAAAAACCATCATTTTTACTTTTTTTTTAAATACTAATTAAACACATTTATATAGTATAAACTCACAATATATACACATTATATTATAAAAGAGGTACTAAAAATGATTGAAAACAATATCTGTTTACTGACAGACAGTTACAAAGTTACCCATCATGCATTTTACCCAAAAAAAAATACTGAAAAACTATATTCATACTTGGAAAGCAGGGTAGGATCAGAGTTTAACAAAACAATTTTTTATGGTCTCCAATACATAATAAAAAAGTATTTAGAAGGACAAGTTATAACTCCAGAAAAAAAGTAAATATAGGCAAACAGTCTGATTAACACACACATTGGTGAAGATATATTCAACTATGACGGATGGATGTATATAGCTGATGAACTTGATGGAAAATTGCCGATAGAAATAAAAGCCGTAGAAGAGGGAACACCTGTAGAAGTGGGAAATGTTTTAATGACTGTTGAAAACACAGATAAACAGTGCTACTGGTTACCGAATTACCTGGAATCATTATTATTGCAGGTATGGTATCCGTCAACAGTAGCTACATTGTCAGCAGAGGTAAGAAAACTCTGTAACTTTTATTTAGATGTAACAGGATCAGGCAAAGAAAACCTGGACTTTATGTTACATGATTTTGGATATAGGGGAGCTACCTCAACAGAATCTGCAGAACTGTGCGGAAGTGCACATCTCCTAAGCTTTAAAGGAACTGATACAATTCCGGCATTAACAATACCTGAAAACTACTATAATGACAATAATATATACGGCCTGTCAGTACAGGCAACTGAACACAGTGTAATGACTTCCTTAGGCAAAAAAAGGTGAAATCAAACAGGCCATTAATGTTATTGATAATGCAAAAGATGGGATATTATCTATGGTAATTGACAGTTATAACTACAGAGAATTCTTAAAACAAGCCAGTACAAAAGGCAATGAATTAAATGATAAAATTAATGAATTTTTAGAAAAAACTGACGGAAATAAAATAGTATTCAGACCAGACAGTGGAGAGCCTGTTTCAACAACACTGGACTGTTTGAATATTCTTGGAGAAGGTTTTGGAACTGTAAAAACCACAGAAGACTATAAAATCTTTGCAAAAAACATCGGACTGCTGTGGGGAGACGGTCTGAACTATCATAAAATAAGAGATATTTTATTTGGAATGAAATCAAATGGCTGGGCAGCACAAAACATCATATTTGGAATGGGCGGAGGACTCCATTCTTCAGTAAACAGAGACACTCAGAGAAATGCATTTAAATGTTCAGCACAGTTAAGAAACGGAACATGGTATGACATCTTTAAAAATCCATTGGACAGCAGCAAAAAATCAAAAACCGGAAGATTAAAATTAGTAAAGGAAAACAGCCACTTTAAAACTGTTCCAATATCTGATGAAAGAAAAGACTATCTGCAGACGGTCTTTAAAAATGGTGAATTAATAAGAAAGGAAAATTTAGGATATTAAAAACAGAACGCTAACATACACAAGGAAGAGATAAAATGAAAGAAGATATGTATATCACTTTAGTAAGTATGAGGCACTTTTTTGGAGTGAAGCCTTTTAAAAAAGACGGAATTCTTAAATTAATAAAGGAAAAGGACAACAACTATGATGATGAAGCCATTAAAGTTGAAATGAGACACGCCGGACAGGTAGCATATGTATCAAACAGTACAAATACTGTAATCAGAGGAACAATGAGTGCCGGCAGAATTTATGATAAAAGTTTAGATGAAGATTATGCACAAATCAAATTCTACAACAGAGATATTGGAATAGCTAAAATATTAACTCCTGATGAAATAGATGAATTAAAAAAAGATCCCGAAAATGATTTGAACTTTATATAGGTGATTAAAAATGAATTTAAAACATTTGAGTTTGGCCAAAAGGCAGAATTACGAAAACATAACAGTAGTTCCTATTTTAAGTGATACTGATACTCCCTTTGATGTTTTAGATTTAAAAAAGGGCTGAAAATGGGACTTGTAAAGATTGAAGAATGTGATAACTCAAATATAGAACAAGTAAAATTAAAAAATAACTCCATATCTCCATTAATTTTACTTGACGGTGAAGAAATTGCAGGATCTCTCCAGAACAGAATTGTTGCTCAAACAATGATAATACCTCCTAAAAGTGAAATGGAAATACCTGTAAACTGTTCTGAAAAAGGAAGAAATGAATATAAATCAGAGTTTCAGTATTCAGATTACATAGCTAACTCAAATACCACCAGAAGAAAAAAAAGCATACAATAAGAACAATCCCCTTCAGGAAGTTGTCTGGAATTCCATTGATGATTTGGAAACTGATAAAAACACCTCCTCCAAAACAAAAGCACTTAGAGACAGCTATGAAAAAAACAAATATGATATTGACAGCTATTTAAAGCACTTCAAAATGGAAAACAACCAGATAGGAGTAATATGCATTGTAGAAAACAAAGTAGGAATTGAAATATTTAACAATCATTCATTATATGAAAAGTATGATGAAATGCTACTTAGAAGCTACATTATTGACAGTTCCAGCAGTGAAAAAATAAATATATCCGATAAGGAGCTTGAAAATATATTGGCCAGTATAAATTCTGAATCATTTATTAAAAAAGATGCAGTAGGTTTAGGAAAATATTATAAAATTTCAAACAGCTACGGTAACGGACATATATTAATCTATAAAAATAATATGGTGCATGCCAGCTTCTTTAAAAAATTGAAAATCCTACAGTAAATAATGAAATTATAAAAAACATCCAAAATAATAAACAGACAATATGTTAATTTAATTAGGAGGAATAAAAATGACTAATTATGAATGTAACGGATTAAAATATAAAACAAACAGTACTAAAAGTGTAAAGCACTGTCCAGGTTGCGGATCAACAGATTTTGTAATGGACGATTGCAGGTGTGAATTAATATGCAGAAGATGCGGAATGGTTATAGATGATGAATTCATACAATATGGTCCTTAAAAAAAAATTAAATGGGGAAAAATAAAATGGAAGTTATAAATTATGCATTATTTATATTGACAGTAGCTATGTTAATAATTACTGTAATACAGTACTATAAACAAATACTGAAGAAAAATCAGGAAGTTCTATTGATTGCAAATATTATACTGCTTATTTTATGTGTTTTAAATTTAATATACATATAAAAAGATAAATTGAATTCATAATAAATTTTTCTAATTTTAAATTGTATAATGAACAAAATCGGTAAAATTACATTTTTTATTCATTATATAATTTAAAAATAAAATTATCTTAAGCATCAAAGAGGCGATGATTTAATTCCATCTTTTCCAATATACTCAATCATTTTTCATGAAAAAATAATTAAAACTCTTCCAAAACTCCATCATCATTTATTTTTTGAATTATTGCTTTTGTATCATTCAATTCAGTGTTGCACTCTTTAAGTAATATATTTGCCTGAGTATACAACTCAACAGCTTCTTTTAACGGAACATTATCTGATTCTAATTGCTTAACTAATTTTTCCAATTCTTCTAACTTTTCTTCAAAACTTTTAGTCATATTATCACCTTTTATTTTATTTTAAACTAAGTAATATTAACAGTACTATAACAATAGCTAAAAACAGTACTATAATTACATTTTTAGCTTTGGATTTTCTTATTTCATCAGGATCTTTTACAACATATCCCTTTTCCAGCAATTCATCAGGATTTAAAATCTTTAATTTTTCTTCAAGAATCCTTAATTTATTTTCATTGCTGTCTAATGTCTTGGTAATTTCTGCATCTAAACTTTTATGTATTTGAGCCATTTTAACAAATTTATCGTCCAATACCTGACACGGATTGCTGAAAACATGATTATTTTTAATTATTTCCAAATCATGAATATGCGAATTCAATGTGACATTAATTGAATTATTTAAATTATTCTCAATTAAATTTAAAGAATTTTTTTTTTAATTCAAAAGATTCAATGAAATTCATGGATTTCAAATTTTTAAAGTGCAGGTTAAGTTTATTTTCATATTCTAACAGACAGTTAGATATGTTATTATCAATTCATTTTTAAATAAAGTAATTTTACCGACTTTTTTATTTAAAATATAATCCGGATTATTCAGAATATATGAATTATTAAAGTTATCAAGCTGCAGTTCATTTGACTGAATCAGCTGATTTAATGATTTCTCAGCAGTTGTTTTTAATAAAACCAAATTTGTTTGATGATTCTTATACTTTGATAAATGATCTTTTTAAGGTTTTATTGTTTTTGGAAATATTGAGTTTATGTGTTAAATTATCTAATTTGGAATTTATCAAATCATTTAATCTTGTTTCAATATTTTTTAGTTTTTCATTAAGTTCAACTTTATTTGGAACAACCAGCTCAGCTGCTTTTGTAGGTGTTGCTGCAACTTTATCGGATGCCATGTCTGAAAGCGTTTTGTCTGTTGAGTGACCAATAGCTGTTATAACCGGTTTTTTAGAATTAGCTATTGAACGTACAATTTCCTCTTTGTTAAAATCCCATAAATCCTGAGTACTTCCTCCTCCACGACCTACAATTATCACATCAACATCTGTTTTGTTTGCCAGTGCAATATTTTTTAGTTATGCTTCGGGTAGAGTTGGCTCCCTGTACTGTAGTGTTCCAGACAATTATTTCTGCAGGCCATCTTTTTTCAATGTTGTTTACAATGTCTTTTATTGCTTTTCCGCTTGCAGATGTTATTACTCCTATTTTTTTAGGATATTGTGGAATTGCTTTTTTGTCTTTAAATAATCCTTCTTTATCTAATTTCTTTTTAAGCTTTTCAAAAGCAATGTATAAATCTCCCAATCCTGCTTCCTGCATTTTTTCTTACTCTGAATTGCAGGTTTCCACGTACTTTATAAAATGAAACTTCACCACTGGCTACAACATCCACACCATTTTTAGGTTCAAAATCCAAAGATTTTGTAGATAATTTAAACATTACACAGGAAATTGAAGAGTTTTTGTCTTTTTAGGGAGAAATAGTAGTGTCCTGAATTATATGATCCGTTAAAATTAGTTATTTCACCTCTGATTTTGATCTTTTTAAAATCATCACAGTAGCTAATTTTTTTATCAATCAAATTATTGATTGCACTGATTGAGTAAATATCATTTTCTTCCATCAAAACACCATACAGGTTAAATTTAATATTGAATTTAACTTGTAATAATGTTTTATCATTAATCTGATTTAATCATTGTTATTTAATTGTGTCAACTAAAAAAAAGTATTACTTTAAAAAAATTTTTTATTACAAATTCAAAAATTGAAGAAAATGGTCTTTTGCAGCAGCTAACCTATATGTCCTGATAGTTTTTGACACCTTCTCAGAAAAAGAGATTTTCAGCCTAATTTTATATATAAATAGAACGTATATTTTATGTAATAATATACGAAAGTAAAAGAAAGATACGAATGTTTTATATACTAAAAAAAAACAAAGAATAAAATGTAGCAAAAATTGGGATTAAAAAATCATAAACTAGGTGAAAAAAAGATTATGATTGCTACAAAAGAACTTTCAGGATATTTGGATGAGTATCTTGAAGAAAAACAAGAGATAAAGAACCTAACTTCAGAAACAATTAAAAACAAACATTTAATATTAATCAGTTTATCAGTTACCTTGAAAATGAAGGAATTGAAGAACTGGACAGCACAAATGTTAAAAAACAACTAAGACACTACCGTAGATACTGTCTTAAAGGTAGAGGCAATAAAAGGACAACAGTGAAAACATATATGATGAATATTTTAGAATTCATCAACTCTGAGGAAGTTCAAGAAGAAATACAGCATGATCCCATTAAAATGAAGGATATCATCGAAGTTAAAGTCGAAGATCCTGAAACTGCTAAAAAAAAAGAATTGAAAAAAATAAGCTTAAATAGCCAGCAAAGCGATTTTTTACTTGAAACAATAGAATTAAGCGGAAATGCAAGGGATTATGCAATCTGTTCTACATTTCTTGACTCTGGAATTAGGTTAAAAGAGTTGGTTGGACTTAATAAAAGTGATATTCAAGTTCCATTAGATGAAAATGGTTTTTATATCTTGCCTGATGACGTAAATAGCTATATAGAACTACATCTACGTGCAGAAACAACAAAAGGACAGTCTAAAGACCGCACTACATTTATAACCTATGATACATTAGCCAGTCTTAATGATATGATTTATGACCGTATAACAAAACTTAGAAAAAAATACTTACGATGTCTACAGACCTGTTATTCAGCGAAAAAAGCTGAAGCTGAGAAAACGCGTGAAGAACTTTTTTTAAATCAAAAGGGAAAACGTATAGGAAAACGTGCAGTCCAAGAAGTGATAAAAAAGTATGCTAAACTAAGTGATGAGAGAATAGCTAATGAAAATATAGATTGCCCTGTAAATTACGGGAAAAATGTTAGTGTTCATATTCTCAGACACACTGCACTAAGCCATTATGCTGAAATCCTTACAGTAGCAGAGGTTCAAAGTATAGCTGGACACAGCAACAGTCAAACAACTGACAAATATATTCACGTTGACCGTGAGCATATTAAACAAAAATTAAAACTTAATAATATGAAAGCTATGTAATTTAGCTTTTCTTTTAAATATTTTTTTACAAAACTATCTTATATCAATAGCTTGACCTATATCATGCCAACCTATTTAGCTAGTTTTTTTTTTTATAAATTTCATAAAAATTATAAAATCCCAGCCAAATATTTGTTTATATTCTGATTTAAGATAAATAGAGATTTAATATTTGTTTTTATCATTAAACTTAAAATTTTAATGTTTAATTTGCTTAAATATCATTGATTAAGTATTAAAATATAAAATAAGTTTATTTAAGGTCTTTTTTTTATAAAGATTTATTAAATCTCAAATATTATATGAGTTGGCATTAGTATGCCGAATATTTCTGTATTTACAGATAAATAGTAAATAAGAAAAAATAGTTAAATAGCCATTATAAGTATAATTACTATAATAAGTAAGATAGCAATACTACTATTAATATATATTATAGCTATTTATATTAAATAGATATTTTCTGTAAAATATATAAATAATATATACTACCACTTATACTGAATCATATTTTATTAATTTTTAAGTGAAAATTTAACTAAAAATTGGTCTAAATCATCAGATTCATATATATGTAACTAATACAAAAATACTATTTTAATCAATACTTTCATTAAATCCATACTTCAAATCAATAATTCGAGCACTTTTCATTAAATTTATTAAATTTTATAGAATTTATTAAATTTTATTTTACTGGCTGCAGTGTAAAATAATTTCTCATGATAAAAGAAAAAGGAATTTATAAAATCCCTTAATCATCATAATATTCTCCGTTGCTTCTGTATTTTACTGTTGAGCTATACATATCAATATAATTTTGACTGTGATATCCATGTCTATCAGGCATATCTCCACTACCTATAGGTCTTCCAGATGCTTTATCATATAAAACATAACCTTTTCCATCACTATCCTGCTTACTGTACCATGTATCACCTTCACAAACCCAATCAGAATGAGGATCTTTGGATTGTGAAGACACAGAAGAATATGATTTATGTTCATCAGATACTTGGCAAACATCAGCAGTATCATTAGTAGTGTTATTAGTAATATTTGCAGTATTATTTAATGTTGTATTATTTACCGGTTCGCTGCTTAATGAAACAGTATAAATCAAACCACCGATAAGGCAGCACACAATCAGTATAAGTATAGCTATAATAGTTCTTTCATTGTCCATCTCTTCACCAAAATTACATATTTAAAATATAATAAAAAATATCATACTTACAATATTATTATATTGTTTATACTATTTAAACACATATTATTCATTAGTATCAGTTAAAATCTCATCTATTTCCGAAAGATTATTGGCAAAATAGATTTTTTTCCTGCTTATCTGATGTGGACAAACCCATTTCAATCATATGGTCCAAAAGAACTTTCAGGCTATCATAATAGCCATTAAGATTATATACAATACATGGAGTATTTATCTGTTTTAGTGCAACTTTAGTCATTATTTCAGTTATTTCATCTAAAGTACCTGTACCTCCCGGAAAAGCAATGAAAGCATCTCCAAGCTCAATCATTTTCCTTTTCCGATCCTGCAAATCACTGGTTATTATAAGTTCGCTTAAATTTTCATGCTGCAGGTTATCGTCTATAAAAAAACTCAGGTTCAACACCAATTGCCATACCATCAGCATTCAGGACACTGTCTGCAAGTTCCCCCATCAATCCTATTTTTGAACGCCATAGACAAGTATATGATTATTTTCAGCAATCCACACACCAAGTTCCTTTACAGCTTCTTTTTAGAAAAGGGTCACTGCCTTCATGTGATCCAAGATATACCGTAATTTTCATTAAGTTACACCTATTATGTTATATATACTTCAAATTCTCTTAAATTCCAAAAATAAATAATATAAATGAAATTACAGGTATAATTACACCATGTTTAAAAGTTTTTTCATCACTGATTAATTTCAGTGACACATAAACAGACATCATGATTGACAATAACGGATACAGCAATAACCTGTCGGCATTTATTACTTTAACATTATACCATGCGGAAAGTACAGAAATTAAAAGTATTAAAACTGTCAAATAACCGATTCCTATTAATGCATATCTTTTATTTTTTTCATAATCACTGCAGGCATCAGTATGAGTATTTGAATCAGAATTATCTATTTTTGTTCCACATTCCTGACAGAATTTAGAATCCTTTTCAACTAATACACCGCAATTAGGACAATTAACCATAAAAACATCCCTCCAGTTGTTTTTATTTATCTTGTTAACAATATATAATAATTATGTTTTGAAAACAGCTAAAAACAGGATTTAATGATATTTCGGAACTTGGATTTTTTAAAAAACAGAGCTGTCAAAACAGCATTTTGTCTGATTTAACAAAAATTAAAAATATAAAAAAGGCAGAAAAAATATCTTAGGTAATTTTTTCTGATTAATACAGAAGTATTGTTTGTATTGCCTGTAGGCAGGAGCATTACTTCCTTATGGAATCCTCTGGTGTCTTTTTCAGTAACAGGAGAATATAAAATAGCTCTCATACCAGTATATGTTCTATAAAGAACAGGTGTTTTTTCACTTACCACATCCCAAATATTGGAAAATACCCTTTCTTTAGGTTCTGCAAAAGCAGCCACCATCAAAATATCATAATCCAAATCAGCTATTGTATTTTCATTACCTATAACAATTTTAATATCGTCATCAAGGTTTAATTTTTTCAAAACTTTTCTGGATAACTGGGCTACATCTTCCTGCTGTTCAATTCCAATACATTTACATCCGAATACTTCATTGAACATGATTAAAGTTAAAGGCAGTGGTCCGCTTCCCAAAAATAAAAAGGTTTTTTCCTCATTGAATTTAGCTAATTTGCTTTCATTATTAATTAATCCTATATAACGGTCATAAAAGTGAAAAGAGTCAAGTACTTCTCTTGGATTATCTGAGTTAAGTATTTTTAATGCATTTTCCATTTCCAGTCTGGCACCGACATAAACGTAAAACTTACGGATTAATTTTAATGCCCTGTTCATCTTTTCATCATCAAGAATATGTTTAGCAGAGTCAAAATCGATTGTTTTATCATGCGCAATAACTTCAACTTCATCTAAAATCTCAATAACCTCATCGATAGCAACGTCATCCAAAGCGTCCATATCATCATCAAGATTACCGAAATTGGAAAGTTTATCAGCTATTTCTTCAATTTTACCCCAATATTTATAACAACTCATAATATCACGATATTTTTTCAAATTAAATAACAAATTATATATAGTATTTTCTAGTTTATTATATATTAAAGTTTAGTATATGATAATAAAGTATTACTAAAGCTTTAATTTAATAAATAAAGTAATACTTTCATTCTTTAAAAAAATAAAGTATTAAAAATCGATTAAAATTTCCAAAAAAGTAATACATTTAAGGAGGAGCAAAAAGTGAACTTTAAAATTATTCAACTGTCCGACAATATTTGTGAAAAAACCAGAACTCAGGAGTTTTTATTTAAGCAGATTAAAAAAGAATACGGATACGGATATGTGCCGGAATATCATAAAGACATAATTAATCTAAATGAATACTACATAAATCCTAGAAAAAATAATTTGTTCCTAGCAAAAAAAATCCTGAAAATGATGAAATAATAGCTACAATAGCTGTAAGAGGCTATGATAAAAAATTCAAAGAATTTAAAGGATTATATAATAAAGAAGATACTGCAAGCATTTGGAGATTATATGTTGATGAAAAATACAGAAGACTGGGTCTTGCAACAAAACTGTTTAAACTAGTAGAATCCTTTAGCTATCTAAACAGCTATAAAGAAATTTATCTCCACACCCATAAAAATTTAAATGGGGGATTAAACTTTTGGAAAAAAAATGGGCTTTGAAACAACTGTAGATACAAACAATGACCTTCAGACAGTCCATATGATTAAAAAATTACCTAAGTTCAAACTCAATAATGTTCAATCCGGCTATAACTTAGCTATTGAATCCTTAACTCTTTTTAATTATCATTTTATTTAATTATTATTCCGCTATCAGTTGTTATGTTATCTGCCATATAATTGATATGGCCGCTTCTGGCTGTTTTTTTAACATTGAAAAATATGTTTAGTTTATGACCTGCAACTGAATTATTATATTCTGCATTTAATTTATTATACATCCCTTCGCTTATGGTATATTTTCTTCCGTCATCTCCAACGATCCAGTAAGCTTTGGAAAAATCAGGACCGAACTGTGTAAATTCATCAACAGTAACTGTGTTATTGTGATATCCGATTTCATCTATTTCCTCATTGAATTTGGCATCATGGAGAGTATCCAATAAAAATCCGCTTGCACCAAATATTATGGCAAAAAGTATTACTGCTCCAACTACGGAAGAAACAGAGTTTCCAATAATAAACTCTTTTTTGAAGTCTCATTTTTATAATCTCTTCCATTAACAATAAATACAAATATAAAACATACCAAAAATATATATTCAATGTCTATTTCTAAAAAATACTGCAAAATAAATCATTAAAAAGAATGAAAATCCCCAGTATGACCAGACTAAAATCTACTTTCATATATTATAGTTACATATGATTTAATAAATAGTTTAGGCATATCTTAACGGAAAATTGCCATTTTTGAGTATGATAAATCAGCAGCACATTACAGTAATTGCGATTATTTTCAGAAAATTATTTTTTCCCATTTCATTGGAATAACTTCATAATATTATCTCATTCTACTGAAAACATAATATTTTTTCTAAAACTTCACATATACTACGATACTCCAATTCAAATGTAGTATCAATTGAATCTAAAAACATTATTACTGAATCTGCAAAATCTTCAGATAATCTTTTGGTAAGTGAATATCCATATAATTTATTATTTGATTATCAGAACATGAAATTTATTCTCTTTTTATAATATTACTCATTTATTAACTTTTAAACACATCTTTCTAAAAGAAACCTACATTAATTATATTCCAAACTCAAGAAGATTGATTTAATAAAAGTTACAATAAAAAAATATTATTTTTTATAAATACACTAATGGTTTTCTTTAATGCTCTCACTAACAATTTGATTATTCTCATCAAAGATCTGCTCTAAAATATAGGGTGCTAAAACCTTATTACATTCAAAGTATTTATTATTTATTTTTTAAGATACAAAATAATTCTTTTTACCAGATTCTTCTGGGAAAACTTCAAAAAATATTCTATCATGAGTATTAACATAAGGATATTCATCTTCAAACATAATTGCAGAATCATCCACCTTACAATATAATTCTAGATATATATCATGATAATTCTCTTCAAGAAATTCAACAGGTATTTCAAGCAATTTTCTAAAAGACATATTATCTAAATCATCATGAGTTAAATTTTTATAATCAATCATAAAACCACCTGATATATATTAATATATAATCCAATGAAATTAATATTAAAGATGTTATTTTAAAAAAGCATTTCCAAATTAGAAACTGGAGTGCCTAACAAATTAGTATCTTCAAAAACATATTTTGCAGCTATTCCAAACCTTTCAGGATGATCATAATAAAAACAATCATCTTTGTATAAATTTTTAATAAAATCTGGATCATTTTTTAATAATTCTTCATTTAAAAATTCTAACTTTTCTTCTTTAGTAGCATAATTTCCTGTTTCTAAGAATAGTTCAATAACTTTTTTCATATTCTTTATAAGTCATTGGATATTTTTTTTTCTTTCATTGTCCCATCACTTCATCACTTTTTCTCAGCATCATAGTGGAAAAATAGAAAAAAATTAGTATCTAGAATACACATTAGCAAAATCATATTCTAAATTAAATTTATCATAAATTCTAAACACATCATAATCTACTTCACTTCTTAAAACCAGTAACTCATCATCAGTTAAATCTGGATTAACTTTAAAGATATATTCCACATCTTTATCTAAATTCTCAGGCAAAATATGAATCCTACAATCTAACACATTATTATATTTATCAACTATTTCTTCACATATCTTCTTTAAAACAGCTTTATAAATATTACTCATGTTTTCCCTATTCCATTTTAATTCTCTTATTACCGTTTTTAATTCTAAATTAAAATCGTTTAATGAATACTGTGAAAAAAAATATTGTTTCAGATTCTCTTGTTCCATTACTAATTAAATTCTCATCATTAATCAATTTTCCACATTTTTGTTGATATTTTAGTTAAATTTTAATTGCATTTTTTCAAAAAAAAACCTACTTGAAAAATTGTGTTTAATAGTTTGATGATTTATGTGGTGAAATGTTCAAAAAAAAATAAAGAAAATTAATATTCTAAAGATCCATAAATGATAATCATTTCACGTTTGAATTCTTCCCATTTTTTAGGGTCTTCAGCTTTAATTTGTTCTTCAAGCTGATGACGCTCTTCAGTAGTACTCATATCCCAAGTAATATCATAAGCCATCAATTCAGTCACTGAAAGATCATAAAAAGGTCCACTCATATCAATCCCTCAAAATTAATACTTAATTATAAGTATTATATCAATTAGTATATATAATTATAGATTGATATAGCTTACTTAACATGATATTTAGAAAATTGTTTATTTGATGAATTAACAATACAATATAAATTCTCAATGAAATATTCATCAATAATCATGCATTATCTCCATCTTTATTTGTAGAATATTTTTTTACATTATTGAACTTATTTACATACAGAATAACATTTATCTTTTATTTCTTGATAAAATATGTTTGATTCAAAAAGATGCAATTAAAATTTAACTTTAATTCACTCCACGAGATGTTCTTATAGATATCTCCGCTTTTCAATGTGAATGCAGGTTGTTCATAAGTTACTATTTCAGGTGTTACTGTTCCTTGTGGCAGGATATGTTTTACTGTTTCATTTACTGATTTGTAACAGTTTAATGCTTGTATTTCTTTTATTTTATTAATTAAACTTACTTCTAATTTTATTGTGCTTCTTTCCATAAGTCATTCCCCATTTTTAAAAAATTAAAAAGTTATTGTCCTGATATTACAGGACAAAACTTAAAATTGTTAGCAATATTGAAATTGTACATAGTACAATTGGAAGTTTCTTTGGGTTATCCCTTTCAGATATTACTAATATTATGAATAGGCATGTTATAATTACATTGATTATGTTTGTTAGTGTTATCATTTTTTTATCCTCCTTTTTTGAGAAAATTTAAATAATAAAAATTTTAATATATTAAATTGTGTGAGGAGATTTTCATCCCCTCATTAGTGTTATTATTATTGAGATGACTTGGAGTATTAATCCAAGTATCCCAATTAATTCTTTTCTATCGCTAATATTATTAATAATATTATGTTTATTATTGTTAGTATCATTTTATCCTCCATTTTTTAAAAAAATTTAAATAATAAAAATTTTAAATTTTAAAGTGTGGTGTGGGATTTAATCCCACTATTTTTTGTATTGGTATGTTTGATTCAAAAAGATGCAATTAAAATTTAACTGGTAAAAATAGATTATATATTATGCAAATAATAGGTTATGGTAGAAGAAATATAACTGAAGTTATTATCATGAAGAATTTAGATTCTTCAGGTAAGAAGGATTATATTAAAAAAATTATGGCAAGAAGATCCTAAGAAATATTATGAGTGGAAAAATTGGTGTATCAGATTAAACCGTTTACCTGATTTTTTTTGGCACTCGTGATAATCCTATTCCTATTGATGAATTTGAATTATAATTTATTTAATTTATTTTTTTTGAACATTTCTCCACATAAACCATCATATTAGTATGTTTGCTTCAAAAAGATGCAATTAAACTTTGACAATTATTAATTTATGGATTTGAGGTTAAATTCATTAATTCTAAAAAAAGGAGGATACTAAAATGAGGTATTTTGAAGCTGAGTGTCTGGATGGTAATAACCTTGTAGGTTATGGAAGATTTAATCCGGATCATATTACTGCTGTGGAACAGTTTAAAACTATGGAAAAAAAATGGAACACTTACAGGGAATGTATAAATCAAATCCTACAGCTTTTGCTGAATGGAAAGAGCTTTGTATGTCTAAGGGATATTTATCAGATATTTTTGGCACACTTGAGAATCCTAAAGAATTTGATGAAGAAAAACTATTTGCTGAAGACTAAAACCTACTTTTTTTTATATTATTTTTATACTTTTATATTAATCCTAAATAGAGTATGTTTGCTTCAAAAGATGCAATTAAACTTTGACTTAAATCTTTAGGATATGATGTTCAGTTTGTCCATGTTAAATGTAGAGTTTCCGGAACTGACCATATAAGATTAAGATTGAAGCATTCAAAAAATACTGGAGGAAACTGGATTAACAGAGATCCTGCTACGGTAGCAGATACAACTTCAGGAAATGTCAGAACAATCTGGTGTGAAGATGGATATCTTATAGCATACAATCCATGCTGGATATTCACGGATTTGTATAGTAGTTAATGTAATGTTAACTTTTTTTTCTTTTTTATATATTAAAATTATTTTTTCTTATTGAAACTTATTTCTAATGTTAAAGTGATACTTAGAAAATTATGGTGATAAAAATAATACATTTTTATTTAATTAACATTAAAATATAAGAATGAACATTTGGTTGAAATGATAAAAGTTTGTTTCAGAAATATTCGAAACAAAGTATTGTATTTATTTTTTAAAAAAGTAAAGATTATAAAAAATTAATGAATCTTATTTTTTTATATTTAAATCTTTTTTTAGGTAAATGAAAAATATTATTCAATAACTTCCACACCAAAATCTTGGAATAATTCTAAAGTAGCAACACACTGTAGTTCAATAGTAAAATTAAAATTAACAACTTCACCATTTGTTAAAACCAAACCATATCTTAAAATGTTGACTGGATGTTTCATAACACAGTCAATCAATTTGTAAGGAAACAAACGGCCACCTAGTTCAATACTACATGCATTTTTATTAATCCATAATTTTGTAATATTCCATAAAGTACTAACGCCTCTTTCAGCAGCATCATAACTTGTCTCAAAAAAACTTCCACTTTTAGATGCTTTAATAATATTATCTGTGATACTGGTTATAGTTGGAAATTGTATTTCAACATAATTGCCAGCTAATATAGATTCTTTCATTGCTTGTATATTTTCAACATTCACTACTTTTAATATTATTATTTCTATTATTATTTCTATTAAATAATCCCATTTTTATTCCACTCCACAATCTTTTTTTTATTTATATGTTGTGTATATTTATTAAATTTTTACTATTTTAACATTTTTTTATGGTATGAGTTAATATATCAGATTATGTATGTTTGCTTCAAAAGATGCAATTAAACTTTGACTAAAAATCATGGAAAAAAACTTGCGATAATAATAATAAATTTATGAGTTAGGTGATCAGTAATGAAATATGAAATTAATAAAGAATTATTACCTGAATATTATGATGCACTTATAAATTTTAAAGATTGGATTCCTAGTGTTATTCAATTTGAATTACCCACTGAAATTAGTTTAGCAGTAGGAGGAGATAATAAGGCTCTTCAATTTGATAATCAGTTTAACCATTCTCGTGAAAAACAAATAAAATTTAGTGATGAGGATTTATCTTGGGAGGAAGTTTCTGATTGGGAATGTGAAATTTTCCTTAGGAAATATCCTTATTTTACTCCTTTGTTTATTATTGATGAAGATTATGTTTATGTTCCTCCTACACCTAATAAACATCAATCTACTATTAATCCTATTTCTAAACTTTTAAGAAAAATTTTTTCAATTTAAAATTTTCGTTTTTTTTTTTCTATTTTTCCACTCCTATATATTGAAGGGGGATAAAAAATATTAGTTAATAATTTTACATATTTATATCCTTTTTTTTTTAAAATCCTCCTTTCTTTTTTGTATGTTTGCTTCAAAAGATGCAATTAAACTTTGACATCATCAAAGGTAATTTCAGAGCATAAATCCATATTTTGTCTCCTAATATTAGTGAAGTTTCACAAGCTTCACTAATTTCTTTTTTGCTCATATTTTTTATATGCAATAATCGCTATATTATATACTAGAGGCTATAAAATGAAATTAATATTAGATACTGAAAATTCATATCCAACAACAATAACAGTTAAAGGAAATGAAATAACATTGTTGTTGATTGAATCCAGTATATTGATTGATTCATCCCAAATAGCCAAGATTTTTGATAAAAGGAAAAGACAGTAGCTACTAAAGTCCAGAAATCCAAACTGGAGAAATACGAAAGTGAAAACGTTAAGCTATTAAAAAATTATGGATTGATGCATCAGGATGCAGTCAAGCCAAGACCATTCTATGACTTAAGGCAAATGCTGGAAGGACCAGCTTATTACTATTTCAAAAAGGAAGATGAAAACTGATTTGATTGATGTTATTGTGAGAGTAGCTATTGGAAAACACAGGGTATGGGTTCATAATAAATCAATTGAAAATTAAATTAGTTAATTAATAATATACTAAATAAAAATATTTAATAAAGCTTTTTAACATAAGTTATATATGACTATAAAATAATCTGGGGATTGTTTTAAAAATTGCATAAATTAGTTCCGCGGAGTTTATAAACAATGCAAATATTTGGTAAAGAAATAAATATTAGATATTTTTTTGTATACTAGAGGTTTACCTGCTTTGATAATAGTAGACCTTTTTTTTAATTACTATTTCTCTCATTTTTGAGATTCCAAATGATGTAATGTTGAATATTCAACAATTCGATTTGATTGTTTGTATAATTTTATTAGGCGAATATTTTTTAAACTTATTTTTGTCTGGTTCAAAAAAAAGTTGTATATTTTTGATAAAGAAAATATTGTTGGACTAATTGCTTCAATACCTTTTGATTATATTTTGCCTTTGATTTTGCCTGTTGCTCTACCAGTTGTCTTTTTTAAGATATCTTCGGATTTTTAAATTAATTAGAGTAGTTAAATTGGCACAATTTGATATTATTAAAGATTTATTTAGAAAAACAGGTTTGCATAAAGTTTTGATTGGAATATTTATAACAATATTGATTTTTTGGGCTGCATTCTTCCTTTTTAGTCCGAGTTATGGATGGGTTGATGATTTTTATTTTGTCATAGTTACATTGACTACTGTTGGATATGGGGATGTAACTCCAAAAACTTACAATGAAAAAGTATTGGCCATTATATTAATTTTAATTGGAGTATTTGTATTTTCTGCAATTACTGCGTTAATGTCTTCATTTTTAACTGACCGTATATTGGATGATGATGAAGAAGACAGGGTAAGTGAAATTCAAGAAACTATTGAAGAAAAATCTGAAAATATTATGGCCGAGATAAAAAGTGTTCGTATGGAAAACAAACAGTTGAAAGATGAAGCAAATGAATTAAAAGCTGAAATAAAAAGAATTAAAAGACATGATTAACAAAAAATAATCATTGCTGGAATATATTCTGTTGATAAAAAATAAAAGGAGATGAACAAGAATTAAAAAGTAAAAACTAAATAGTAACAACATATATAATTATTTAATACTTTCAATTTCTTCATGATGGATATCTATTTAAAGGAAGATTATTATGGCATTATTTAATAGTGGAGATAATGAACAAAAGCAAAAGAAAGAAACAGGCTGAAAAAAATTTTGGATGAATTAGTGGGAGGTATGATGCTCACACGTACAAGAATAGCTTTTTTCGCTAGAAGTATGTTTGCTTCAAAAAGATGCAATTAAACTTTGACAGGGGAAGAATATATGGTTTATAAAAGAAAATATAAAGTTAATAAAAATGAATTAAAAAAAATATTTTCAAGATTTAATAGAACTGGAAGATTGGATACCATATATAATTCGAATGGAGTTACCTAAAGGTTATTCTTTAAAGTTAGGAAAAAATGCTACCAATAAAGATTTATTGAGTAAACGATTATTGGAACATAAAATTGAAAATTCTAGAAGTACAATGAATGGTCCAGAATTAATGGATTATGAAATTGACATATTTATTAGAAAATACCCTTATTTCACATCATTATTTGATAAATTATAATTATTTGATTTAAAAGAATTAATAATATTATATATTGAATGAATAACATGCATATTTGCTTCAAAAATATGGAATTAAAATTTGACTATATAGAAGAGGTGAAAATCAATGAAAGTAAGAGCTTTAAAAAGTGATGACAAATTTTTAGAGAATATGCCTCAAGAGTTGATGGATGAATTAATAAATCTTAGAGAACCAATTCCAATGAGGATTATGGTAATGGTTATGGATTATTGCCCTAATTTTAATAGAAAAAGATCGGATGTGGTTGGAGAAGATGAAAAATTAATTAAAGATATTAGGCAAGAAAGAGTTGTAGCCAAATCTCTTGAAGGAGTTAAAGCCAGAGAATATCATAATAATCTTGCTTTAGAGTTCATTGAAAAACATCCTCAGTTTGCACCAATTATTAAAGAAATTAAATATATTGATATTTAGCTGTTTTAGAGCATGTTTGCTTAAAGATGCAATTAAAATTTGAATTTTAATAACTGCAAGTATTTATAAATTTTCTAATAGAATTCTAAGAGATATTGAAGAGAAAAGTGAATTTGTGCCAGTTGAGTCATTCTGGGACTTTAATCATCAACTATCTATATTAAATAAATTCTGGTGGAAAATAAAGTAATACATCAACACGGAGATTAGAATGAGATAAATATTTAGCTTTTGAATCTAATCTTGACTAGAAAAATGTATAAAAAGTTAAAAATTGAAGCAAGACTTGAATATGGTTTTATTTAAAATTAAAAATATGATGTAAAAAAGCACTGGGAGTGATTTAAATGGTATTATTCAAGACAGATGAAGAAAAACGAATCGAAGAAGAAAGAAAATTAAAAGAAGAAGAAAAGCATATTTGGGAGAAAAAAAGGTTCAATGGAAAAGTTGGACAGATTCATCAGGGTTTAAGTTCTTTTTGGATTATGGGGTGTTCGAGATAATGGTAAAGCTAAATTTAAACCTACAAAATTTGAAATTTATAATGATAAAATTTTAATTGAAAGAAATAAGCAGATTATACAATTATCTCAAATAAAAGAAATATTCGAAGATGAATCATTACCATATGAAGTTATAATAATCTTAACTAATGATAATGGAATTCCTATACGTGGAAAAAACAATGTTCAAACTGGACAAAGAGAATTAAAAGCTTTTTGTCAATGTTTTAACTAAATTAATTGAAGATAATAAATCAAATAGTGATAACGTTGAAGCAAATGTTAATTCTGAAGGAAATCCTGAGGGCAAAATTGATAAATTAATTAAACTTGGGGAAATGCACAATCAAGGATTATTGTCTGATGAAGAATTTATTTCATTAAAACAAGAGCTCTTATCTTCAAATAATGAAAAATGTGTATCTATGTCCGAAAATCATATTGAAACTTCTGAGAAGGATATTGAAACTTCAGAAAATAATTGTGAAAATTGTGGAGCATGCATTTTCCCTGATGACATTTTCTGTAGTGAATGTGGAACAAAAATAAATAGCAACCAAGAAGAATAATGTTTTATGAGGGACATTAAATGAGCACTGAAAAACTTAAGGCAATTATTACTAAATACCAAATGATGTCTATTATTATCAAAAGATAGTATACCTGACAAATAAAAGAAGTTGGAGCACTAATTAATGATTTAACTACAAAATTAAATTTATCAGGGTTTTGATGTTAATAGCAGTACTGTATTAACTATTAATTACAAATTGGAATTGATCAACACATTAATGAAAGAAAAGTTAACAACTAATTAAAAAGATTTCTTAGTTGATGATAATCTCATAGATTAATTGAAATATGGAGACTCTTATATTATGATAAGTGTGCCATAGACAATACCTGACTGAACAGTAAATAAAAGTTTGGAATTGACTTTTGATTCAACAAACAAATGTTATAATCTCAAGACAAATGCAAACCAAAGTTTTAACATGCTTTTCTTAAAAGTTATTGTTTATTTTGTATCTTTATTTCGAAAATATTTAATTAAAAGTTAACTCCATGTTTTTTCACTTTCCTTTAAAAAATAGTCTTTATTCTGTTGAATTAAAAATATTTAAAGATATTTCATTCATCATCAAACAAAGCACTTTATTACATTTTCTTCCCTACAATCTTTTTTTAAAGTAGTTTAAAATAAAAATAAAAAAAATAATAATATAATAAAAAAATAAATTATATTATGATATACAATATTGCTGTTTTTGGATCATGTGCAAGTAGGGATAATTTTTACAGTGGCATAAATCCAGATTATAAAAAATATTTTAACTGCTCTATTTCATCACAAAGAGGTTCAATAATAAGTCTTATGCAAGAACCAGTGCCCTTTAAAAATCAGGATATCCAAATATTGCCAGAAAATAGGGTGAATAAAGCAGGAACACAATTTATTAATCAAGATTTAACTAAGAACTTTTTATCAGAAGTAAAAAAGTTTAAACCAGATTATATTTTAATTGATAATTATTTTGAAGTGATTTTCGGTATAATAAAATATGAAAACTGTTTTATTACAAATAATTACTGGGATTTGCCAAAAACAAGATTTCATACTGAAATTAAGCCATACACAAAAATCAACATGTATAATGACCCAAACACTTATCTAAAATTATACAAAGAAAATATGAACTTATTTTTTAGATTATATTCAAAAAAGAATCACCAAATTCACAAATAATTTTAAATCCTGTTCGATTAGGTTATAAAATACTTAAAGATGATAATAATATAGAAGTAAATAAAAATTTTAAATCCAATGCAAAAAACACCAATAAACTTTTAAAAAAAGTAGATAATATATTAAAAAAGCAAAAAGATGTAATCACCCTTAAAATTAAAAAAAAAGAAAGAATACTGGATGAAAATCATGAATGGGGATTAGGACAAGTACATTACACTCAACCATACTATTTAAACATTTTAAATCAATTAAAACAAATTTCAAAAAATGACAAATCATTATTATCAAAAATATATGAATTATTTTAAGATGTAGCAGTTGCAGGTAAACTAATGTACCATAAATCTAATCATCATTACCGGCAACATATAATTGTAACATTCCACCAGCAGTAATACGCAAATGAACATTTTCTGTTGTTAATTGTTGATAAACTACATGATTTGTTTTAGGCAAGACACATTTCCCAACTTAAATCAGGAACCAATAGAAACAGGAACATTATTATGTTAAATTTTAATTGCATCTTTTTGAATCAAACATACTGCAAATAAAGTGTGGGGAAGATATAAATCTAATAAAGTTCTAAATAAATATATGTCTTTCAGGAGGATTAGAAAATGAATTCTCAAAAAAAGTAAAACCTTTTAATCCATTTGGTGGTGAAATTTTTGATGATCAATCTGTAATGGATTTGAATCAAGAGTTGATTAATGGAGATATTACTCTTGAGGAATATAATCAAAGAATAAAAAGAATTATGAAATAATTCTTTTTTGAACATTTCACCACATAAACCATCATATTAATCCACAACCATAAATTGGAGGATTCACCATATCGGATAATGAAACATTAAACCGAGACAAATTATTACTTAAATTAATGATTCATGCTTATGATGAAGATTTAGCTCGTAATGAGTTAGTAGATACAAAAAATAGTCAAATGACCGCTCTAACGGGTGTGATGTTAACATTACAATCTACATTATTTACGGATTTGCCGGTTAATCAATTTTTAATTAAAGACTTGGTTCCAGTATGTTGTAAAATATTCTTGTCTATTGTGATAATTATGTCAATTAGTTTGTATGTTTATTCTTTGTATAAATTTATTGATGCTTATGTCTTTTCAGTTAAATTTTAATTGCATCTTTTTGAAGCAAACATACTTTTTTTTTTATTTTCTTTTTTATACTATTTAAACACGTGTTAATTCTTTTTTTGAAAAGTATTATTAGGAAAGTATAAAAGTATTACAAAAATAAGGGGTTTTCCTAAAATTATTTACCAGTTTAAATAAAACCCACTATATTCCGTATTATTAAGTAATGATTTTACTAATTTTTTTGTTTGATTTTCAATGATTTTAGCATAAGTTACTTTTTCATTTTCAAAAGTCAAATCACTATGAATTTTGGGCATTATTTCGCCGGCTAATAATTTTCTTGATTCTAATTTTAATGAATTGTTTCTTTTATCAATGTTTGTTTCGTTGATTTGGTTGGTGTTTATTAATTTGAACACTGTTTTATCAACGATTTGTTGTCTAAATTCTTCTATTAAATCAAAAATTAAGCTTTGTCTTCTTTTTAAATCTGCATGCAATAATCCTCAGTATGGATCAAGCCCTAATGTTACAATATTTTTTGCAATTTCTGAAGCAAGTATTGCATATCCATAATTTAACATAGAATTTACAACATCATTTTCTGGTTTTTGATTTCTGTTTTTGAAATTGATTTCATCAGGCAGCAGCAAACTTACTGCTTCCCAGTAATTAACAGAAGCTATTCCTTCAAATCCCATTATTTTATTTTTAGATGTGAATATATTATCATTTAGAGTTATTTTAAAGTTTTTGAAATCTTTTATGTTTTGTTTAATTTTATTTTCAATTATTTTAACTTCTTTGATTTTTTATTTTTTTATTTAATGTTTTAATTGTTGATTTTTGGTTTTTCATTTTAGATGTTATAAATTCTTTTGAAATTAAAAAGCCTTTATGATTTTCACTAGCTTGATATTGTAATTTTTTTAAAACAATATTGTTCTGATTTGGAGACTCTAAAATATAGTTGATTTGACCAAAGTAGTTGATACTAATTAATTTAATATTGTTTTTTGCCATCAGATTTAATGCATCGAATGTTATATGGCCTTTAGCCATTACAGTTTATATCTAATACTTTATTTGCAGAAAATCCATATATTTAATTGGCTTTTTCTATTTTTTTGAATTCTAACTTAAATAAAAGAAGAATTTTCAATTTTGTCCCATTAAAAAAAGTAAAATGAAAATTTAATTAATTTTCACGTTTTTTAAGTAATTCCAGACCTATGTCTCCCAGTTTGTATTTTTGAATTTTTCCGCTTGTTGTCAATGGGAATTCATCAACAAAGAATACATGTTTTGGAACTTTATATCTGGCTATTTTACTTATTGCATAGTCCCTTACATCTTCTTCAGTTAAATCTGAGCCTTCTTCTTTTATTATGAATGCTCCTACGATTTCACCGTATTTTTCATCAGGTATCCCTGCTACCTGAACGTCCTGAACTCCGTCTATTGTATATATGAACTCTTCGATTTCACGTGGGTAGATGTTTTCTCCTCCACGGATAATCATATCTTTAATTCTTCCGACAATAGAATAGTATCCGTCTTCATCAATGGTAGCCAAGTCTCCGGAGTGTAAAAATCCGTCATCTTCAATGACTTCTTTTTGTTTTTCAGGATTTTTATAATATCCTTTCATTACATTAAATCCTCTGCAGACTATTTCTCCTTTTTACCTACTTCAGTTATGTCTTCACCAGTATCCGGATCTATAAGCTTAACTTCAACATTTGGGAAAGGAGTTCCTACAGTGTTTACTTTTTTTCTCAAATGTATCTGCTGCATTTGTTTGTGTCATTCCAGGAGATGCTTCTGTTAGACCGTATACACTGGTGATTTCAGTCATGTTCATTTTGTCTATTACTTCTTTCATGGTTTCAACAGGACATGTTGATCCCGCCATGATTCCTGTTCTAAGTGATGACATGTCAAACATGTCAAACATAGGATGTGTCAATTTTGCAATAAACATTGTTGGAACACCGTGAATTGCAGTACATTTTTCCTTTTGAATAGCTGAAAGAGCTAAAAGCGGATCAAATTCCTCCAGCATTACAATAGTTGAACCATGTGTAATTACTGCCATGACTCCTAAAACTGAACCGAAACAATGGAATAACGGTACCTGAATACATAATCTGTCCTCTTCAGAGAAGTTCATATTTTCCCCTATGTAATATCCGTCATTTAAGATGTTTCTGCTGGTAAGCATTACTCCTTTTTGGGAAACCTTCTGTACCGCTGGTATACTGCATGTTTACTACATCATTATTGTCAAATTCTTTTTGATTTCTTTTAGGATTACATCATCCTGATTTTGACCTAACAATAATAATTCGTTAGTGTTATACATTCCCCTATGCTTGTCCTGACCTACATGAATAACATGTTTTAAACATGGAAATTTTTTCTGAAGTTAATTTTCCTCTCTGGCATGTTTTAAGTTCAGGCACCAAATCATAAATAATATCAATATAATTATTGTCTCTGAATCTGTCAGTTAATGCTAAAGCTTTCATATCTGACTGTTTAAGAATATATTCCAGTTCATGACTTTTTATAAGCGGTATTTACAGTTACTAAAACAGCTCCTATTTTAGCTGTTGCAAACATGAAAGTCAACCATTCAGGAACATTTTTAGCCCATATTCCTACATGGTCCCCTTTTCCAACACCAATAGATAATAATCCTTTAGCTAAATTATTAGCCCTTTCATTAAATTCAGAATATGTGAATCTCAAGTTTCTATCAGGATAAATTAAAAATTCATGGTCCGGAAGTCTTTCTACTTGTTTTTCAAAAAAAATCTGCTAGTGTATCTTCACTGAATAACATTTTTTTAACTCCTGAAATTAAATTTAATCGACCGGTGTGTATATTACAGCTAAAATTTTTGCTGTTTCATCATTTGAACTGTGTACATGGTGTGATACAATTGAATCATAGTAAATACTGTCACCAGTTTCTAAAACATAGTTATTCTGACCATAAATAACTTCAATTGTTCCTTCAAGAACATAAAGGAATTCTTCACCTTCGTGAGAGCTAAGTTCATGGCTTTCTTCAGCATCCACTTTAAAGTCAATGATAAATGGTTCCATATTTCTGTCACTTTTTCCGGCAGCCAATGAGTAGAACTCCAGGTTACTGTTCTCGGTTTTGTTTTCATCACCTGAGAAGTATACTACTTTGTCACTTTTTCCTTTTCTAACTACTAATGGTCCGGTCTGTTCATCATCATCAATAAAAGTACCTATTCTAACGCCAAGTACTCTAGCTATTTTTGTTAAAGGAGTAAGAGATGGTATAATTTCCCCGTTTAATATTTTTTCAACTAATTCAATGTTAACATCACTGTCATTAGCTAGTTCGTCAAGTGATACATTTCTAACTTCCATTAAAGTTTTGATTTTTTCTCCAATTTTATTTTTATTAGGCATTTTTTTCCACCTTAACTCTTTAATATAAAATAATATGTATTTTATCATTAATAAACGTATTTTCAGATATTTAAAAATAAGAGGATATAGTAAAAATTATTAAAAAATAATATATAAACTGTGTAAAAAAAGAAAGCTCTGCGACATTTTAAGCAATACAATTATCGCCAGACGTTTTTTAATAAACAGAAATGAGGTTTTTAAACTGATAACCTCTAAACATGTTTAATATTTGTATAATCAGATATTTCACTATTGAATGTAGCTAAATTTGAAACATTCAAATCATGAATATCCCTGTGTCCTGTTATTCTTGCAAAAGTTTTAATTTCTTCAAGACTTGCATTAAGATAATTGGTTAATCTTTTTTGCTCCAATATCTGTTTTTAATCTGGAACGCAGTTCTTTATCCTGTGTTGCAACTCCCACAGGACATTGCCCTTTATCACATAATCTGTACTGCTGACATGCCACTGCAATTAAACTGGCTGAAGCTATAGCTATTGCATCTGCTCCCATAGCTAATGCTTTTGCAAAGTCACTGGAAACTCTTAAACCACCAGTAATTACCAGATCAATATCCAAATCATGTTCATCCAGATATTTTCTGGCTCTGTGTAATGCAAATATTGTTGGAATACTTGTTGAATCCCTAACTAATAATGGGCTGGCTCCAGTAGCTCCCCCCTCTTCCGTCAACTGCAATGAAATCAGGTTTGGCATAACTAATAAATTCCAAATCATTTTCAATATATCCTGCAGCTATTTTAATACCTATCGGACGGCCTTCAGATTTTAATCTTAATTCATCTACCAGATCTTTTAAATCTTTCTTAGAATTAATATTCGGGAATCTTGATGGGGATATTATGTCTTCACCTGCTTTTTTACCTCTTACTTTGGCTATTTCAGGCGTTACTTTATCACTAAGGCAATAATCCACCCATTCCGGGTTTTGTTGCCTGACCTATTTTAATTTCAATTGCATCTGAAGTTTTTAAGTTTTCATCAGTTACTGAATACTGATTCGGAACATATTCAAAAATGTATTTGTATGCCGCATTTTTAACTTCCGGCAGTATTCCTCCCTCTCCACTACACATTGCTGTTTTAGCCTTAAAGCTTCCTTTAGCCAAAGCAATTTTACTTTCCTTAGACAAGGCCCCGTAAGACATGTGAGATACATATACAGGATTTTCAATAACTAAAGGTTTTTCAGCATTTTTACCAATTACCGTAGTAGCTGACACTTCTGCATCTTCTTCTAAAGGCATAGGATTTAACTGGTTTCCTAAAATAAGAATATCATCCCAATCAGGCATTGGCAATTTTGTAGCCATTGGTGCTGTAATGGGTTTTCCGGAATCGCATAACTTATAAATGGTGTCCATATGTCTTACTGATTCATCATTTCTGATGTACTGTTTCGGAAATGAAATTAACCAATTGTTTTCATTTGTTTCAGCTGGTTCAAAGTTAGATATATCTGATCCGCAATCCGGACATTCTTTAAGGTCTTTTAATGGTATTTTTTTCAGTTTTTTCATCATGAATATAATTACAAATCCTACACTGATATATTCTATATTCTGTTTTTTGGATTGCTTTGAATTTTGATAGCGGCGAACCACATACCGGGCATTTTCCAAGTTTAACAAGTACCTGACCCTCTTTTTTCTTCATCATAAACATAATGACAAACTTCACATTCATATGTCTTATAGGTCATATCTTTTTTCATTATTTCAAAATTAGAAACATCTGATTTGCAATCAGGACATTTTTCAAGTTCTTTAAAGGATTTGCCTTCTTTTTCTTCATCATGAATATAACCGCATATCTGGCACTGGTATTTCATTTTACCAACTCCACCATAATTAATATATTATATAACTTTAACAATAATATAAATATTTTTGTATAATATAATTAATTCAATGTTAAAAAAGTAAAAGTTTATAACTGTTTAATTGAATAAATAAAACATACTATGAACAACAAATCTTTCTGGAACAGATATGCATCAGTTTATGATAAAATTATAGGCAATAAAATAAACAATAACGAGCTGTTTAATTTTATTTTAAAATACACAGGAAAAGATGACAGATTAATAGAGGCAGCCTGTGGAACTGGTGCTTTTACCTGTTTATTATCACCAAATTTAGGGGAAATAATTGCCTTTGACTATTCTGAAGAAATGGTTAAAAAGCTAAAAACAAAACTAAAAACTTAAACAATGTTGAAGTTTCTGTTGGAGATTTAAATAATATAAATTATGAAGACAATTATTTTGATGTGGCGCTGGCTGCCAATGTGTTGCACTTATTGGATAAACCTGAAACAGCTATAAGTGAACTTACACGAGTTGTTAAGGATAATGGAATTTTAATACTTCCTACTTATGTAAAAGGAAATACTTTTCAGCGTCTGATGCTTAAAACATTAAAATTATTTATTTTTGAAAGTAATGAATGGTCCAAAATGAATATTTGTGTTTTTTAAAAAATCACGATCTTGAAATTCTTGATTATGATGTGTTTAATGCAGGCCAGCCATTATGTGTGGCCATTATCAAAAATTCCAAATAATTTTTTTTTCTACAATAGATTTTTTTAAAAACACATAATTTTATTTTAATCAAAATAACAATTGATTTAATTGTATACAATAGACTTTTTATTAAAATAATTAAAGCTTTCTTAAAAATTTAAAAAAAATAATAAATGTATGAAATTAAAATTTGTCTTTGAAATAATCCCAAGTTTTTCGTGAACTCCTGCAATAGGAAATATAAATTCTGCAATCCTATTAATTGAACATAAAACAACAAAGATGCATTCAATAATGCAAATGCATCAATACTTGTTGCATAGCCGGCAAAACCAAAATTTTTAAAACTAAATGAATCCAAATCTATCTGAAAATTCATCATAAGATAAAAATCCATCACGGTTTGAATCAAGACTTTCAAATTCAGAAATGATTACTTCTTCCGGAGAATAACCGTCCCAAAATGAATCCTCCATTATATATTCAGTTAATTCTTCAAATTCATCAATACTAAGTTTTCCGTCATGATTCGTATCCAGTTCATTAAAGGTATCAGAATAAGGATTTGTACCTAATCTGGCATAGAATTCCTCAGTGGTAAGTGTTGAATTTGGTGAATTTTTAACTATATCCTGAAGTTTCTTAATATCACTGTCTTCTTTACAGCTTGCTTTAAAAAGTTTATCACCTGCAGAGAAATAAAAAACATTAAAATCATCCGAAGATTTTGAATAGATAGCTAAAACATCACGGTGGTACAGAGTCATTTTAGTGAGGCTTGAATTTTTAATTGTATTTTGCTCATCAGGCAATGAGTTATCCTGAATCAGATCAATGCCAAATTTGTCGGTATGGTAACCTGTATTATCTGGATTAAACTCCCCATTTGACGGAACACTAAATTTAACTCCCCTAAAAAGATTTCTTTAGATGAATCAGCTGCAAAAACAGCAGAAACTGAAATTAAAAATATAACTGCAACCAGAATCGCATATGTTTTTTTCATAATATCTCACCTTTATTGATTATATATCATTAAAGTAAATAAAAATTAGTATTTTTTAACTAAACTGATTTGTTTAATTAATTGATGCATTATTTAATTGAATTGAAAAGCAAGTATTGAAAATATAAAAGAAAAAATTAATTTAAGATATATTAATATCCTAGTAAAATTTTAATGCCTATTAAAATCAGGACAGCACCACCAAGAATTTCAAATTTGTCTCCGAAATAATTTCCAAGTTTTTTTCCAATGAAAATACCGGAAATACTGAATATAAATGCTACAATTCCTATTATTGTACATGGAAGCAACAGGGACATATTCAGTAATGCAAATGTAATTCCAACAGCAAATGCATCAATACTTGTTGCAACAGCCAGCAAAGTCAATTCCTTAAAGCTAAAAGTATCCATAATATATTCATCATCACTGTCTAAGCTTTCACGAATCATGTTTAATCCGATAGCCAAAAGCAGGAAAAATGCAATCCATGGAGCTACAGTTGATACAAATGAACTGATTGTTGTACCGCAAATGTATCCTATTACAGGCATTATAAACTGGAAAAAACCAAAAAATAGTCCATAATATAAAATCTGTGATTTTGTCAGGTTTTTTGTGTGAATCCCTTTGTCAGGGAAACACTAAATGCATCCATTGCCAGAGCAATAGCTATTATGATGATTGAAATTAAAGCTGTATCCATATTATTCTCCGATTAAAATACTCTCTCCAATATACAGTTTTATTTCTGATAGATAATATAGATTATTAATTTAAAAAATAAAAAAAATAAGTAAATACTTATTTTCTTTTTTACAATAACAACAGCAACAATTATAATCAATGCTATTGCCAATATAGCTATTGGAAGGCCTGTAGAGGCATCAATTCCAATATCATTTAAGTTTTCATCAGTATTGTTTTCAATAGCTGGCGGTTCTACTGCTTTTTTACCTACACTTAAAGGCACCTGTGTTGAATTAGCCAAATAATTGTCATCACCACTGTAATTAACATTAACGATATATGATCCTTTTGCTAAATCAGGAACAGTGACAGTAGTTTTTCCGTCAATCAACTGATTAGTATAACTTTTATCATAAACAGTAACCTTTACAGATCCTGTAGCACCAGCAGGTAAAATAACATGAACAACTGCATTTTCACCTTCTTTTTACATCCTTAGCAGAAACGGAAATCGGTGCATTATGTTTTCCCACACTAAAACTTGAAGTGTTTGTACCTGGCAGATAGTTTTCATCTCCGTCATAACTGGCTAAAACATCATAAGAACCACTAGCCAAATTATCTATCTTAAAAGTAGTTAATCCTTTATCAATAGGCGCAGAATATGTTTTGCCGTCAACAGTTATAGTTACACTTCCAGTTGCATCTTCATTAACCCGTACAGTTATCTTTTCGCTGTCTCCCCATAGCAATATTGTTTGCATTAACAATAATTGTAGAGTTTGCCTTGGTTTTTTCATTAGCTTTAACAGGAACAGATGCAGAAGCCCCTAAGGCTTTTTTCTACATTAAAACTGGAGGTGTTTTGTACCTTGGCAGATAGTTTTCATCTCCGTCATAACTGGCTGAAACATCATAAGAACCACTAGCCAAATTATCTATCTTAAAAGTAGCTATTCCCTTGTCAATAGGGGCGGAATAATTTTTGCCGTCAACAGTTATGTTAATAACTCCAGTTGCGTCTTCATTAACATGTACAGTTATCTTTTCAATATCTCCTACAGTAATATTGTTTGCATTAACAATAATTGTAGAATCAGCTTTTATACTATCATCTACAGCAACTATTGTCGGAATAATCAATAAGAGCAAAATGAATAGTAAAATAATATATTTTATTTTGTTCATTTTTTAACCTCCACTAATAAATAGTGATTAAAAGATATTATGTTTATTATAATATTAAAAATTTACTTAAAAAACAGAAAAAAGAGCAAAAAAATTATTCACATTTTTTTAATGAAATCAGTATGTTTAAAGTCATAACAATAGAATAAGTGCTTTTAAATCAAATTCTTCATAAGTAAAAACCTGTTTACAGATAATTTCATCCAAATCATTATAATTTTTAATTGTCCCTATCAAATTATTCATGAAAAATTACACTTGAAAAAAAATATATTGTAGACATACGTTTCAACTGTAAAAATTTATTGTATACAAAATTATTTTATAAAATCAAAAACAAAATATCACTAACAACAAAAGGAAAGTATAAAATGAATATTTTAATTAACGGATCAGGTGCAGTAGGATTAGGATTAGGTGCATCTATGCTTTCACAAAAAGCAGATGTGTCATTTTATGCAACAGGAAAAACAGCTGCTGCAATCAAAGAAAACGGACTTGAAAGGACAGGATTATTCCAGCATTACTCTTTTACACCAGATGAATATCAAGTATATGAGGATTATAAAGATATTCCTGAAAAAAACTTTTTGATTATGTATTTATATGTAGTAAAACAGTAGCTAATGATGATATAAGCAGAAAATTAGCCGAAAATAAAGAAATATTAAAGGACAACTGTAAAATAATCATATTCCAAAACGGATTTGCCAATGATGAGCCTTTTTAAGATACTTTTCCGAAGATGAAGTATACTGTGCAAGAGTAATTACAGGGTTTTCACGGCCTCAAAGACATATCAGTGAAATAACTGTATACACAGAACCTATACTTTTGGGATCACTTCAAAATGCAGATCCCGAGTGCCTGGAAAAAAATAGCTCAAATGATTAGTGCATCAGGAATCAAATGTGAAACAACCACAGAAATTGACAAATATTTATGGGCTAAAATGCTTTATAACTGTGCTCTAAATCCATTGGGAGTAATTCTTAACTGTACATATGGTAAATTAACTGAAAATGAATACTCCAAAAATATTATGGACAGTATTATAGATGAGATATTTGCAGTTATCAAAAAAAGCGAATATTCCACATTATGGGATTCAGCGGACGAATACCGAAAACTGTTCTACTCAAAATTAGTTCCGGATACCTATAACCATTACTCCTCTACATATCAGGACATTCAAAAGAAAATAAAAACTGAAATTGATACATTAAATGGAACTGTTATCAGATTAGGTGAAAAGTACGGTGTTGATGTAAGTACAAATAAAATTATATATAACCTAATTAAATCAATAGAATCAGAATTTTAAGGTTTATTAGTTATTTTTTCTAATAAACTAATAATCCTGTTATTCTGTTCAATGAGAATATCCATTTTCCTTGTTTGTGCTGCAAGCAAATGTCCGTTAACATTATCCAGTCTTGCAACACTATTTTTATCATATATTTTATATAATTCCTCAGCTATTCTTAAATCCCTTGCATAATCTCCAGTTTTATATTGTCCTCTTTTTTTTTATGTTTGCCTATATTTGATGTGGGTTTTTTTGAAGAATTCAAATCAAAAAGTCTTGATCCGCAGTCAATACAATAATTGCTGTTATTATCTCCATATTTACTGCCACATTTTGGACATTCTTTCATCTAATCACCTTTTCAATATCTCCAGAATATAAAATAATTATTTCTTTTTTCTTTACTTGGTGCCGGAGCATAATATGAATATTCCTTTACCATTTCCTTTTCATAGTCCTGTTTTGCTTCATTTAATATTCCGTAAAATGTAGCTGTGTCATAGGAAGAATCAGGAGTGTTGATTATGATTTCCTCAATTTCATCAGTCATTTCTCCGCTGCCCCATGATATGCAGTATATTGAATCTCCTGATGAAAAAATAAGCATGGGACACATTATGTTTTGCAAAGTTATTATACTCATGGAAGTATGCCACATCATGTGAACCTATAGTCAGGTTTTTGCCTTTGAAATTGTACCAGCACCCGTAACTGCTTGGAAGATAATCATCAACACATAATATACCGAATGTGTTCAGGTCATTATAATGATAGTTAGTACGGGCAGTATTGATTTCTCCGCCCTGATATTTTGGAGGAATTTTTAAAATCTACATCATTTACCTTTACAGTTTTCCAATTGGAACTGTCAACTGCATTAACACAACCAACAGATATAATTAAAGCAATTAAAAGTAATGATAAGAAAAGCTTTTTTTTGAAAACATACTAATCTATTTGTATTAACTAGTATATAACATTTTATTAACAAACATTTTAAAATCGATTATAAAAGTTTATATACCTAAAAAATAAAAATAATATATGTTCGTATTTTAATATATCTTATTTTTTTACGAATACGAACAATGGTGATGGTTAAAAATGAGTATTCGCTATTACTCCTTTAGTGGTGTTTAGGAGGATGAATACTCATTATATATTTAAATTAATTCATCTAATTTTTTACCGTATTCTTCAATCAGCAAATAATCATTAGCTACAACATCCAATAACTGAATCTTATAATCCTTAAATAGTTTTTCATCATCAAGAATCTTTTTTTTTATTGTAAGGATAACTATTTTTAATATTATAAATTTCCTGATTGATCTGACTGATTGATTTTATAAAAACATCATCATCCTCAAAAATTGTTTTGCCTTCAGGAATCAAAATAGCCAGAGACCTCATGGAAGTTAAATCATAAGTTTCAAAAAAGCTTCCACAATTTCTTCAAACAAATCTTTTTCATAAATACTTTGAACAGGATTGAAAGAAGGATGCAATTTATAAATTAAATCCAAATAAAGACTATTCAAACTATCCAAATCATCTTCAGACAACTCAAAATGAGTATCCTTTCGCTCAATAGCCAGATCCAGTTCACCCATATATTTTTCCAACATGCCAACTGATTCTTCAAATTCCTTATCAAGCATTTCATCAATTTTAGATAAATCCTCCCCTGATTAAACAGCTCAATATATCTTTTAATCATTTCCAATTCAATATCCAAATTATATGCTTCACATTCAAGAAAACCAAAACTGAGCAGATACATATCTTCAATTTTTGGACATATATGAAGCCTTAATTTATCATATTCAAAAAATTAATTCAGCTAATTTTTTCCTTTAAACTAATTGACATTGTTAAAACCTTAATTCTATATATATGAATTAAACATATTTATAGATATATAGGTGATTTTAAATGGAAATAAAAGAAAATAACCTTAAAGAATTAATCGAAAAATACATGAGCATTGAAGAAACAGAAGAAAACCATGAAGAATTGCATCAATTGGGACATGAAATTGACCATGTAATCTTTGACAATAATTTTTATCTTGTAACACATAATGACGGTGAAGAAAAAGAAATCGTTTCATTAATAGTAGGGGAAGATGACGAATACTTCATACCATTATATACCGATGATGAAGAAGTAAAAGAAGCAATTGAAATATTTAAAAAAAAGAAGACAGTGATGCTATTTTTGAAACAGAAATCGTAGCATCTACAGACATATTGGAAACCTATTTGGATGATGACACTTTCCTTGGAATAGCTATTAACCCTCCAAAATATGATTTTGTAATATTTAGCCAAAACGTTATCGAAGATCACTAAGGACTGCTGCTGAATTTATATGAAATAACTTTTCAATGAAAAAAAGAACAGATAATCTTTTTTCAATTTTGTTATTTTTAAACACCCTATTCAACAGCAAAACTATTACCTTTAGCTATTAAAAATTATTTTGAAACCAAATACTTCCATTATTTGAACTCTTTTTAGCTAATTAACATTAAAATAAGAACTTTTTTTAGCAACACGCTTAAATTATAACTAATTTTACGGTTTAACACTCTAAAAATTCTTTAACAAAATTTCTTATTTATTGAAATATCCGACAGTTTTCATAATTAAAATAAATGAAACATTACACAATTAAAAACCGAACTATTGTAAAATTATTAATTAATCCAATGATTATTTTCATTTATTTGATTTTAAAATGAGGATTATCATCAATTAAAAAGCAACCTATACATCAAATTAAGAAAATATTTTAATTTATTGACTTTTTTAAAATTTCAATAAAATCCAATTTTTCAGTTTATCCGTTTTCTGCAAAATTAATTAAATTAACTATTCAACACATTAAATATATATTTTGAATCATGATTTTAATATAATTAATCAAATCTTTAATTAAACATTATTCAGAAAAATAAAAAAGTAATCCGACCACATTTAATCTACTATCAGATATATGTTTTCCATAGCAAAATAATGGCTAAAAAACATTTATAAACAAAAATATTATAAAACAAATAATATGGAATCAAAATATACTCATAAATTTATTATTTATAATAAAAAAAAGAATCAAAAATAATTATAAAGGATTAATAGAAAAAATTAGCCAATTTTGACAAAGAAGCTATACCTAAAGATTTTTAGAAAATCTAAATGATTCATCAGAAATATTTCTTAAAAAAAGACAGAAATTTTATCTTAAAAATCCAGATAAAATGTGCACAATCGATGAAATTCTACCATATAATGAAGAAATTAATGTTGAAACAAACAAAGTATTATCATTTATAAACAAATATCAAGAATTTGACAGTTTAATCGTTGGAATTGATTATTTCAATGGTGAAGAAGAATACATTGAAAAATATTTTTCACATGAAGATTCCTTAGTATTTTGGAGGTCCCTCACGAAATTTTTACATTAAACTCGCATTCAGATATTATTATGGACTATGGGGAACTGAATTAGACATCTTTTTAAAGAATATTGGTTTAGAACATTTAATTTAGGGAATTTCAAGTAATGACAATAACATACTCCATATCATTACAAATGAATTGTTCGACGCATAAGAACTTCAAATGACAATTTAACATTATTAAAAAAGCATTAAATAACAAAACACAGGAAAATATTATTTTCTAATCAGATATTAACTTTATTTTGAATAGTTTCGTTTGAAATATTCAACTTATTTAGTAATTTATTGAAAAATATGGATCCATAAATTATCTTTAAAATTAAAATATTCATACTTCCATATGACCAATTTGCACAAAATCATTGGGCAACTTTGCACTAAATCATATGACCAATTTGCACAAAATCATTGGGCAACTTTGCAATAAACATGCAACTAATTTAATAAAACTTTATGAATTGAACATGATAATCTGAAATATCCGAAACATTTAGTTAAAAATGTAATTAATTGCAACACCTAAACTAATTATATATAATTTAAAAATGAAATAATAAATTAATTATACTTTGGAGAAAGTTATATGAAAACCAAAGATTTAGAAACTTATAAAAAAGATGGAACTAAAGCTTCTAAAAAAAGTCAAATAAAAGAATTTATAAAGTTATATGCCAAAATAGCTAAAAAACTTAAAACTGAAAATTCAATAGAACTTAACTCTGTTAAAGAAAATATCAGAAAAACATACTCTGAAGAGGTTTATTTAACTTTGATTGATGAAGAAAAAAGACTTTGTAAAATTCAATATCAGCCAGGGTTCCAAAGAATATATCATTCCAATATTTACAGACATCAGCGAATATAAAGAAGGCAAAGAAAAAATATCAACCTTATTTTTAGACAAACTAACATGTAAAGTTTTATCTGCAGAAGATATTGAAAAATTAGCTGGCGATGATGAAAATTTCAGAGGTTTGGTGATTAATCCCCATTCACAAAACTTTATGATGGACCGCAACGGTGGTTTTTAATATGGAATATATCTGTCCTGTTTTAGGTGAAGGTGACGAAAGAGATTTTATAGCTATTGGCCAAGCAGAAAACTTCAAAATAGCAGTATTTACTAACTTAGATATGTATCATGAAGGTTGTAAATATTTGGGAGTAACTGGCTATGAACCAATTAAAGTTTCTGATGAATTATTCAAAGACCTTGCTAAAAAAAGATGATGAATTCACAGGCATTATTGTAAATATTCACAATGAAAAAAGATTATAAATAAAGAAGAACTGGAAAGATTATGATTCATTCTCTTTCTCAACTTCTTCATCATCAACAATTGAAAAATTATTATAATATCTATACCTGTATGCCATTTTAAATCCTTCATCCACTTCTCTTTTTGGCCTTAATTTACGCCTTTTAGCAGCAGAAATTTCTTTTTTAGGATTTTGGTGTGCTTTAACTAAATTCTTATTTTCCCTTACAACCTGCTGTTGTCTGGTTCTTACACGATTATATTTATACACACCTTTTCTTAATAAACGTCTTCTAGTTGTTAAAAATCTAATCACAAAATCACATCTACTGTCTTGAAGCAGATTTATCTAAAGTAGCCTGAATTTCATCAATTCTCTCAACAACCACTTTAATAGCTTGTTCACCTTGACGAGTAGGGTTAATACCTTGCTCTACTAATAATGCATCCCTAATATCTCTTAACCTATCAATTGAGTCAATTTTCATAATTGTACTATAAAACATTGTTGTCCTCCGATTTATTATTAACTATATTACATTTTTATTTAGAATAATTTATAAATTTTATCATATCAAAAATAAGTTTATGAAATACAACATCAAAACAATCTATGTTGCCGGAGGATGTTTTTTGGGAAATCGAAGCATATATTTCAAGATTAAAAGGAGTCATACAAACAGAAGTGGGATATGCAAACGGCATAACCCATGACCCCACATATGAACAGGTAGCTTCAGATAAAACAAAACATGCTGAATGCGTAAAAGTAAACTACAATACTTTTTGAAACAAGCCTTGGAGGAAATCATTAAAGAATTTTTAAAAATAATACAACCGAGTGAATCACCACATCACAGATTAGGAATCTACTGGCATGACCCCAAAGATGCAAAAAGCATCTTAAGACTGGTAAATAAAAATCCCTCTATTGAAGCCCATGAACTGAAGGGATTTTACCTGGCTGAAAATAAATATCAGAAATACCTGGAAAAACATCCTGAAATAAACTCAAACATTAAAATAAATATGAATCAAAGTGATAATTTAACTCTGCTTTCATATCAGGTAACAAAACTGGCTATGAATGAAGAAGCATTCAGCGGAAAATATGCGGATTTTGATGAAGAGGGAACATATGTAGACATTACAAACAATGAAGAGCTTTTTTCATCAAAAGATAAAATAAAAAACGATTCAGGATATGCGTGCTTTACAAAACCCATCAGCCCTGATGCAATTACAAGTTTACGTGATTTCTCATACGGAATGGTCAGATTGGAAATCAGAGCTCAAAAAAAAGCGGAATACATTTAGGTTATAAAAAAAAAGAGATTACTATGAAATAAATTCTGCTGCACTTAAATTTGTTTATAAATAGCTACTCCTTTTTTAATAGCTTTTAAACCCTTTTCAAGTAACTGTCTTGGACAGGCAATATTTAATCTTAAAAATTCATCACTGTTTTTACCAAAATCAACACCTGCAGATAATAAAACCCCTGTTTTTTCATTTAAAAACTTGATGAATTCCTCTGAAGACATATCCAAATCAGAACAGTCAAGCCATAATAAATAAGTAGCATCTGCATCGGTTAACTTAATTTCAGGAATTTCCTTTTTTATAAAATCAGCTGCAAATTTCTTGTTGTCATATAAATACTGCCTCAGTTCATCAAGCCATGGTCTGCCGTTATTATATGCTGCTATTGCGGCATTTATAGCAAAAAATATTGGCTCTGCTGACCCATTCAACATCAAGAGCGTTGAAAACATCTTCCTTCAATTTATCTCCCACAATATAAACCGCAGCAGTATTTAATCCAGCTATATTAAATGATTTGGTAGGAGAAATTGTTGTAATGGAATCATGGTTGCTTATACCTGCAAATGGAATGTATTTTTTATCGGGATCAGTTAAATCACAATGAATCTCGTCAGATATTATAGTTACATCATATTTGGCACATAAATCAGCTATTTTTTTTCAGCTCTGTTCTGGACCATATTTTACCAATGGGATTATGGGGATTGCACAGCATCATCAAAGTTACATCTGCTTCAGCTAATTTTTCTTCCAAATCCTCAAAATCAATTTCATACTTTCCATTTCTGTACATCAGCTGATTTTCCACAACTTCCCTGTTATTGTCTTCAATTACATGGAAAAATACATGATAAACCGGTGTTTGGATTAATATTTTATCATTTTCATCAGTTAATTTACGGATAATGGTAGCTATTGCAGGCATTACTCCATTGGCAAATTTCAGATAATCTTTATCCATTTCCAATCCGTAATCTTTCCACCAGTCAGCATATGCATCATACCATTCATCAGGAATTACAGCATATCCGTAGAGACTTTCATCAGCTTTTTTTATAATTTCATCAGATATTTCCGGAGCAACCTTAAAATCCATGTCAGCTACCCACATAGGGAGTTCAGTGTCAAATAAATCCCATTTTAAGCAGTTAGTGTTTTTACGGTTAATAATACTGTCAAAATCATATTTCATGTAAATCATTTTTAATTTCTTTTTTATAACTTTTGCCTGATGCCAACAGCCAACTAAATTGACTTTAAAAAGTTTGTCTAAATTATCAGCAGAATTATATTTTTATTGCATTATTCATTAGAGCTTCAATTTCAGCATAATCTATTTTCATTTAAATATTATATTGAATATTTATAAAAAAGTAGTTTAAAAAGAAGAGAATCAATCTTCTTTTTTTAAAGAAATCATCTTGAATTTCATTAACTATTTCAGTAAACCTTTTGGTTACATCAGATTTAGGTTCAATTGTAACCATTACTCCACCTTTATTAGGTGAGCTGGATACTTTTTCAGTTAATGGCAAATCTCCAAGATAAGTAATTTCCATTTCATCAGCAAAATCTTTTCCGTCACCTTTACCGAAGATATGGAGTTTTTCATTACAATGAGGACATTCATAGTAAGCCATATTTTCAACTAAACCTATGTTTTCCACATTTAACATTTCAACCATTTTTACACATTTTAAAACATCTTCCTGAGACACCACATTAGGAGTAGTTACCATAACTACTGCATCAATATCCGGAATTGTTTGTAAAACTGTTAACGGTTCATCACCGGTGCCCGGCGGGTTATCAATAATAAGAACATCAAGAGGACCCCATGCTACATCAGCTATTAACTGTTTGATACTGCCTGTTTTTTGTGGGCCTCTCCAAATAATAGGTGTGTCAATACTGTCTAACATAAATGCCATTGACATTACTTTAAGACCGCTTGGTGCTTCAACAGGCATCATATGACGTTCTTCGTTAATCATGATGTCCTGATCTTCCACACCTAACATTTTTGGTATGTTCGGACCGTGAATATCTGCATCCAATATTCCTGTAGTAAATCCTTCTTTTTGGAAAGCTTCTGCAATATTTGCAGCTACTGTTGATTTTCCAACTCCTCCTTTACCACTCATAACAGCAATTTTATATTTGATTTGTCCTAAGTTTCTTGAGAGGTTGAGTTGTTGTTCAATCATTTGTTTTTGTTGTTCAGGAGTCATTTCTCCTCCATGACCATGATGTCCATGTTCTGGCATAATATCACTCTCTAAAATTTATTTTTATCAATATAATATATTATAGTAACTAAAAGTATTTAAAAGTTTACAAATAAATGTTAGTTAAATTTCTTACTGACTTCTTCTACAGCAAGTACTAATGGATCGGTAACCATAGATACTGGAGGTGCATAAGCAAATTCAACATTACTTAATTCAAAGCAGCTTAAACCTTGGGTAATAGCTAAAGTCATTGTATCAATCCTTTCAGCTACCCTTTCCTCAGCAATTATTTGACAACCAATAATTCTACCATTACAGTCACAGATAATCTTAATATCCATAGGTTTGGCATTAGGATAATAACGGGCTCTTGTAAGTGCTTCCACCTTTTCAACAATAGGTTTGATATTGTTCTGTTGAGCAAAACTGGAAGTCAAACCAACAGCACCAAACTCTAATTTACCTACTTTAGAAACCATAGCATTCAATACTGGATTGAAATTAGATTTTTACCAGTTATTGTACGTGCTAATGTTTTAGATTCACGAACCGCAGTAGTACCTAAATGACTGATAGTATTGGCCTGAAGAATTAAATCCTGAGATTCAACACAGTCCCCAAGAGCATAAACATCTTCAACAGAAGTTTCCATTTTTTCATTAACTAAAATAGCCCATCTTCCGATATCACAGCCGGCCATTTTAGCTAATTTTAATTCAGGCCTTACACCAGTGGCTAAAATAACCATATCTGCATCAATACAACTTCCGTCACCGAAATATGCTTTTTTAACTTTTCCGTCTTCCCCTTCAAGTTTGGTAATAGGTTCACCAAGCATTACATGAATATTTTCCATTTTCAAATATCTGGTTAAAATAGCTGCCATATCACTATCAAGAGATCTTGGAACAATTTGAGGCATCATTTCGCTTAAAGTTACATTTAAACCTAATTCTTTAAGAGCATAAACAATTTCAATACCAATCAATCCTGCACCTGTTACAACAGCACTTTTGGAAGTTTTAGCCCATTCCTGAACTTTTCTACCGTCATCAATGTTCCTTATCTGGAAAACACCTTCTAAATCCACTCCATCCATAGGAGGTACAAATGGGTTTCCTCCAGTAGCTAAAACTAATTTATCATAATCAATGGTTTTTTCACCATCCTCATTTTCATAAGTGACAGTTTTTTGCTGCTGTCTACTGCAGTTACTTCAGATTTTATTAAAACATCAATATTGACTTCTTTATAATCATCTGGTGTTTTCATAATAATATCATCAAAGGATGAAATTTTCCAGACAGTACATAAGGAATAGCACATGGAGAATATGCTACATTTTCATCACGAGTTATAACAGTAATTTCCGCATCTTTATCTAAACGCCTAATATTTGAGGCAGTAGACATTCCGCCTGCTCCCCCACCGACAATAACAACTTTCATTGTAAAACAACCTTTTTTAAACAAATTAACAAAATATTTATAAATATAACACTAATATTTATTAAAATATAAGTATAAAAAAAAGTAACTATTGAAAAATTCAATTCAGCAGGCTGAAAATATGAGAGAAATTGATTTTAACTTAAAAGAAAATCCTTTTATAAATTTCCAGTCATCAAGATATTCAATGACTGCCAGAATTAATGTGGAAAAGATGTGGAAATATTCAAAAGAAAATAACTGCTCATTTTTTTGTATTGTCTTTAGGCTGTTTAATGAAAGCTGTAAACTCCATACCTCAACTTAAAAAGAAGAATAGTCAATAATAAAGTAATTGAACATGATTATTTGGATGGTGTATGTCCAATAATGGATGAAAACAATGAAATCTATAAAGAAATGAGAGTAAAACCACCAGAAATATTTAATGACTTTGAAAAGTGGCATGATTATGTTAAAAAACATCCAAAGATGTATTATCCGGAAAAACAGAAGAATTCAATGTTGAAATGGAAAAAAGAGATTATGAAAATATAGCTAATTATTCCTGCATCCCATGGGTTGATTTTGAATCAATAACAAGTGGAATATTAACCGGAAATCAGATACAGCCATTAATAACCTGGGGAAAAGTAAATGAAAACTATGAAATGAGCGTGGCTATTACAGTAAGCCATATTTTTGTTAATGGCAGCGAATTAGGATTATTTTATAAAAAGTTCAGGAAAATTTTAATCAGCCAATCTAGAGCTAATCTATTTCTTATAATTCAAAAAAAAAATAAAGGTAAGGATTTTATTCAAAATCAATACCAGTTATTCTGAATCCTCCATAATGGGATTTGAATTTGATGTTCATACCAATAAGCAATGGAGTAATGGACTCAATTAAATGAGCTTTATTTAATGGGCCAATATCAATAGCTTTTAAAAATAAGGTATTTTTTCAATAATATCACTAGCTATCTCCTTAGCTTTCCCATCATCACCACAAATCAAACAGTCACATTCAATAGGGTTTGGAATATTTGCCAAATGGGAGTTACTAATATTATTAAATGCTGCAACAACTTTAACATCAGCATCTTTCAAGATGTTTGCTGCTCTTTCTGCTGCTGAACCAGGATTTATATGTAAAACATTACTTACAGGTCCGCCAATAGCTGTTTCCAATGGCACAGTTGCATCTAAAAGTACTTTACCTTTTGTGTGTTCTTTAATTGTCTTTAAGGTTGCACTTTGAGCCTGTAGAGGTACAGTTAAAATCAATACATCAGCTGCAGCTGCTGCATCTTCATTAGCCATACCAACTAATTCTTTAGGATTATATTCCTTAATTTCCTCATTAGCTTCCTCAACAACAGTTAAAGCTTTTTTCTTCTTTACGAGATCCAACAATTACATCTTCACCTGCAATAGCTAAACGTTTTGCGATTCCAAGACCTTGAGGTCCGGTTCCTCCAATTATACCAATTTTCATTTTTTTTATCCTCCAAAGGTAGTTATTTTTTTTGTCATAAAGTAATCCGCCGACAAAAATCATATATTCAGGCAATTTCCCATCTTTCGCATAGATGATTTTATAACCAAAAGTATCTTCAACTGTTTTGTCAACATCCCCACCAAGTGATTCAATAGAATATCTTAACTTAAACGGCATCTTACATGGCATACCGATTGTTTTGGTACACCTCATACATAAATTACAGTTCCCCATAAATAAACCTAAAGAATCCTCGTTTTCCAATGCATATATTTCATTCATTAATTTAACTTTCATTCGCTCGAGTCTTTTTATAATAAAATCCAATTCATTAGGAGCATATGTTTGATTTAACTCTTCTTGTGAAAAATCAAATTTAAAAGCAATTATTTTAAGTTTGTTAAACGAATTCCAGATTTCATTAGGATCAAAATCAAAAGGAGGGCAACCCCAATTATTGCCGTATTGATCACATTCTTTACAGATTTCCAAAAATTTTTCAATGTCAACATATTTGTCGTAATATTCTGACACATCAACATCTGCAGTGAGTTTACTTATGCTAACCATAATACTATTTAAATAAAACAATATAATAAAAGTTTCTAAAAAAAGAAAAAGATAAGAGATTAGTTAAAATCTCTTAAGAAATAGTTATAGTTCTTCCAACTTGGTATCCATTCCAAATAGAGGTAATAATATATTTCTTAAGGGTTTAATCTAATTAATAATTTAGCAAAACCATCAGCACCAGTTGTTCTGTTGTATAATACTCCATTAACATTGAAAAATACAGTTTGATTAGCTAATGGATTACCTTGACCATCAAGTGCTTTTTTGCAGTGAATCTACTGCCATCTTGGAATTTCATGTTTAAATCTTCAGTAATTAAAGTCGGCAATACAGTAATATTGTTTCCAACTGAATATTTACCATACATAGTTGTAATTGTATAGTTACCTGGATCAAGTTAATGTTTAAAGTAGCAGTACCATTGATAACATCCCTAGTGTAAAACACTCCGTTAATATTGAATGTTACATTAGTACCGTTAGCAGGAGTTCCATCACCATTTAACACTTTAACAACGAATTGTGATTCATTTTTGTAATATTTTACTAAGTTAGCAGTTTCAACATTTGACAATACAGTAACATTAAATCCTTTTTCTTCATTATTTGCAGGGTTAATTGCAGTTAAAATGTATTTTCCAGGAATTAAGTTAATGTTTAATCTTGCAGTACCATTTTCATTAGTTTGGCGTGTGTAGAAAACACCATTAATGTTGAAAGTTACATCAGTATTGTTAGCTAATGGTTTACCATCTTTACCATAGAAAGTTGCAAAGAACTGAGTTCCATTTTGGAAAATTTTAACAATATTATCTCCAATAATAGAAGAAGTAACAATTACAGTTGAATTAACAGTAGTATCATTGTAACTAGCAGATACTGTGAAAAAACATAAGGATATAAATTAATATTCATGGATGCAACACCAGTTTCATTAGTAGTTTTTGTATAGTTTCTACCATTAATAGTAAATGTAATATTAGCATTAGCTATAGGGTTGTGACTTGCATCGGTTAAAATAGCAGTAAGTTTATCAGCACTGCCGTAAATTTTAACAAGTTCAGGAACAGTAAGTAAAAATTCAGGACCGTTGTTTTCTACAATAGTTTTATTATTGGATTGAACAGTTTTATCTCCTAAACCAGTATTGGAAACTAAATAATTGTAGGTTACAGACCCTGAACCAGTAGTATTAACTGTGTTTTCACCAGTAGTTTTAACGGTACAGTTGGTTACACTTGCATTACCGTAAGCAATTTTAATACCAGTAGTTTCAGCAATTATGGAATCACCACAGTTACTTGCATTACCTATATTATTACCACTGGTGACAATATCATTTTTTATTTAATATTACATTAGCTGCACTAGATGCAACACCGGTTGTAAAGTTACCAACAAGAGTTATTTCATTGCCTGTTAAAGTTTCATTATTTCCACTTACATAAATACCGTAAATGTAAGTAGAGTTACCTGCAACATTATTTCCTTCATAAATAATGTTATTGGCTTTGTCACCCCAGTTACTTGAGTAGATACCATATGCAACAACTGGAGATTCAACAAATACTTCATTGTCTTTTTATAATACCATTGGAATTATCATATATTTGAATACCATCAGCATAATTGTTGTCAGAATCAGAGTAGAAAGCATTTGATGCTATTGTAAAGTTTTTGCCGTCAATAGTGATACCATAAACATAGGTATGGCCTTTTATACTTATATTGTTGTTTTCTACAACAGCATTATCTCCTCCTCCAATATATAAAGCATGAATAGTATCATAAGCTCCGCTGGCATTGTTATATTCAATAGCAATATTATTTGAAGCTATATTTAAATTAGCTGATCCTTCAGTATAAATACCTGCAGACATTACTGTAGCAGTCCATAAGGTAGGAGGCATATATTTTACAGGAACTGATGGAATTTCAGCAAAAATATAATTGTTTAAAATATTTACATTATCTGAATCAATTACTTTAATAATATTATTGATGCCATTGCCGTCAGTTTTACCAGAATAAACAATAGTATTATTGTCAATGGTTAAATTAGCTGCATTTTCAGCATTAATTACAAAACTGTCTTTATCAAAAGCACTGTCAACTGAAAAAATGTTATTATTTATGCTGGCATTAGCTCCTCTTACATCAATTGCTGATTCAACACCACTAGTGTTAGTTAAAACAATAACAAAATTAGAAACAGAAATATTACCTGCTTTAATTACAAGCCCAATATCATTTAAAAAAGCCTTTTCACCAATCAAATTGATTTTTTTTATCAATAGTAAGAGTACTTAAATTAAGCCCACTGAAATTACCTGCAAAAATCAGATCAACAAATGGTATATCCATGTTTAAAAACACCATCTTTATCAAAGTAAGTGAAAAATGTAGCATTTGTAACAGTGTTTCCAATTACAGTAAAAGTAGTGTTAACAGTTTTATCAGCATATTTTTGTCACCAAAGTAAACTACAGTAGCATTGGTATTGCCTGCAACTAAATTTGGTATATCAATAGTAGTTTTACCGTTTATAAGTTTTCCATTGTAAGTTTCATTGCCTATATTTATATTTACATCACCGGTTGCATCTTCAGGTAAAGTTATAACTGCAGAAACATTATTTCCATAAAATACAGCAGGTGCATTTACAGTCATGTCATATGCAGAAATTTTATTTACATTAAATACAACTGGTGTGGAATTAATTCCATCATAGCTTGCAATTACACTATGTTTACCAATTTCTAAATTTGTAAAAATTACGCTTGCACTACCATTAGTAATAACACCAGTTTGAACTATGTTATCGTCTAAACTGAATTTAATATTACCAGCAGTATTATTTGGAATTATTTTAGCTTCAACTGTTGCATCTTCGCCATAAGTTATATCTTTAGCTGTAACATCTATAGATATATCATTATTTACTTCACCTACAACTGCATCATCATAGGATGCCACCATATTAACATCATCAGTTGTATCAGCAGCAGAAACTGCTGAAAGTGAAAGAGCCACTACAGCAACAAGAAGAAAGACAAATATCTTTTTTATCCATAGTTAATCTCTCCATTTATATACAAAATATTCTTTAGCACTCATAACTTACAAATTATACAATAATAATTTACAATTCATCCAACTGTTATGAATGCATGTAATATATATTTACATTAATATAATATAATCCTTTTGAAGATAAAACCAAATAATATCAGTTATAATTTAATATAACAGCATAATTAAAGTTAAAAAAAAAAAAAAAAGAAGATTTAAAATCTTCTTTTTTTTTTTAAGCAATTGCAATATTGTTTCCTATTTGGTATTCGTTCCAGATGGAAGTGATAATGTATTTACCTGGGTTTAAACGTATGTTTAAGTCAGCCATACCTTTTCATCAGTTGTTCTGTGGTAGAATACTCCATTTACATTAAATGATACTTTTTTGGTTAGCTAATGGCTTTCCCTGACCGTTTAATGTTTGTGCAGTAAATTTACTGCCATCTAAGTATTTCATAGTTAAGTCTTTTTGTAACTAATGTTGGTAATACTGTTATATTGTTGGATACTCTGCATCCTTCGTATTCTACAGTTATAATGTAATCATAAGGACGTAAATTAATATTCAAACTGACAATTCCATTATCATCAGATATTCTGTGGTAGAATACACCGTTGATGTTAAATGTTACTTCCTGACCTGCTGCAATTTTACCATCTTTACCTATTACTTTAAGAGTGTATTTAGACCCATTTAAGTAATATTTAACTAAATTGGAGTTATCAATAAGTAAGGATTTGACTGTGACTTTATTTGAGTTTTCCTCACCTGTAACAAGATTATAATTAGTTATAATATATTCATAAGGAAGTAAATTAATATTTAAAGTAGCTACACCTTCACTATTGGTAATTCTTGTATAGAAAACACCATTAATATTAAATTTAACAGCAGAATTTACCAACGGATTTCCATTACTGTCCAAAACCAAAGCAGAATACTGAGTTGCATTTCTAAACATTTTAACAATATCACAACCAACAGCAGTAGACATAACAGTTACTGTTGAGTTAACTGCTGTGCCGTTTGTAAGCAGCTGACACTCTGTAAACTTCCAAGGATTTAAATTAATATTCATTGAAGCCATACCTCTTCCATTAGTGTATTTAGTATAATTCACACCATTGACAGCAAATACAATTGATGCATTAACAATTGGATTTCCCTGACCGTCAATTAAAGTAGCTATAAGCTTATCTTTTCCACCCTTAAATTTAATAACTTCGTTAACATTTAACTTAAATTCTACAGGAATTACTGTTATGTTTTTTAATCAAAGTATTAGAATCATATTTATCATCACCGCTGTAAGTAATTTCAACACTATGATTTCCACAAGTTAAATTATTAATAACCACTTCAGCATGACCATTACTTACAACAGCAATTTCTTTTTTGCCATCTACACTGACAATTACAGTTCCAGTTGCATCTTTAGGTAAAACAACATATACACTTAAATCATTGCCACCTACATTCATATCAACTTCAATATCAGGGAAATATTTGTTTACTCTAAAAGTTGCATTGGCTGATGCTGAACAGTATAAATCATCCCCACCATATTTGGCCATAACATCATATGTTCCGCCAGCCAAATCAGCTACAGACAATATAGCACAATTATCTTTTATTAAAACCGGATACTCCTTACTGTTGATAACAAATATTATTTCCCCTATTGGTCCATCAGTAATTTCTGCCTTGATGGTTACATTAGATCCGACATAAACATCTTCAGAAGTTAAAGTTATAATAGCAGGGAATTTGTTAACTGTTAAATTGTTTAGAGCTTTTGACGGAGCATAATATCCATTACCTTCAAAGATTACTTCAATCAAATGAATTCCAGCCCCCAAATCAGAAGCAGATATTGAAACATTACCAAATTCATCACTGACTTTATTCCAAACTTTATCACCTAATTTAATTATAATATCCATTCCAGCTAATACATTTCCATGAATATCTGTTAATGAAATTGTATAACTTTCATTTATAAATAATTCATTGTCTTTAACTACAATTACAGTTGGATATGCATCAGGACTATTATTATACACATTATTTGATTTTGAAGCATTAACAGAACTATCTCCAAGTAATTTACCTGATACCAAATAATTGTCAGTAACTGTATTTACCTGAATATTACGTTTATCAATCATTACTGTATAATCACCCTTGGCAATTATTGTATTGTTATATGCTTCCAATTTAGAATATTTTACACTGTTTTTATCTCCAGTAATTAAAATTCCAGTATTTGCTCCTCCAAGAGCATCTCCACCAGTAATAGTTCCAATTCCACTTCCTAAAGAGTTAATTGTATTATTAAATACTTTAAGATTTTTGGAAGATGATATGATACCCATTGTAATATTGCCTTTTGAAGTTATTGTATTTCCTGCAACCTTTTCATCATTTCCCATAAGCTCCATAGCATAAGCAGTATGTGCATTAGCCAGTATTGTATTGTTTATATAATCAACATTAACGGCACCATAGATTGCCTGTGAGTATATTCCATAAACAACATCTGCCGCTTCAACACTAACAGAATTATTTAATAATTTACCGGTGACAGGTCCGTCTACTTCAACGGCATTTGCATAGTAATAGTCACATTTTGAATTGATTATATTATCTGCAACATTTATGTTTAAACATCCCACAACATTATAATCACTGTCCATCATACTGACAAATTTTAAAGCATAGGTATAATTATGTCCTGTTACATTAATCATGTTTGATTTAACAACAGGGTTTTTAGAAGCTCTTATTAAAATTCCCTCAATAGTGTCAAACATTCCACTGAAACTGGTGTAGGAGTTTGTAACCCTATTATTCAGGACTTTAACATCATCACTATTATCTATAAAGACTGCTGCACTGTAAGTTATAGCCACATAAGTAATCTTATCATAATCAATTGCAAGAGACGGCATTTTGGCATTGATTGTGTTATTTTCAATTATGGCACCTCTGCAATCATCAATATGAACTGGATGATTAAGGGTTTTACCTTTGCTTTGACCAGAGTATGTGACAGTGTTATTAATTAACTGTAAATTACCTGCGCCATTGGCATAAACAGCTATTGCATCAGATGTGCCGGCATCATTGAAATTAACTAATGAATTTTTTAACAACAACATCAGCAGCATTTGCCACATAAATTCCGTAATCCCGTTTATTTATATTGATTGTAAAGTTATCAACAGATATGCCATTGCCTATCAGCTCCAGATAGATATCATTTAAAGCAGCTGAATTGGTACCTTTAAGATTAACAGCTCTGCCAATAGTAATTGCATTTACTCCAAGACCGCTAAATGAACCTGAAAATATTAATTCATTGGCATCAATACTTTCTTTAAGCATACCATTATTATCAAAGAAATCGAAAAATGTTGAATTAGTTACTATTAATGAAGTTGAAACAACTTTAAGAACAGCTTTACCCATACTTTGATTATAAACACCGTTAACATCCATATATTTTGCAATTATATTATAACTGCCTTCAGCATAATTGTTTGATAAAACCAAAGTGGCTACGCCATTTTTAACATCAGAACTGCCCACCAATTTATCATTAATATAAAACTCAACAGAACCCATAGGGATGTTGTTTCCGATTGTATCTTTTATGAGAGCTGTTAAATTTATATATCTTCCTAAATTAACAGTAGTATCATTTATATCGAGTGTTGTGTCTGTTTTAGCAGAATATAAATAAATGGACTGATTATCAACAGTAGCTAAAATAACAGTTACCTTTTCAGGAATTGTGTACTCAACATTATACTGATTATTAAATGTTTCAGTAGGTGTTATGATTGTTGCGGGACGTGCAAATACTAATGTTTTATCCAATTTAGACCAGTCATTTAAAGTATCCAAAGCCACAGTTAATAAAACATTATTTCCCTGAGCTAATGGAGTGTCATTAGTAAATGTCATTACAATCCATTTTGAAACTATTTCACCATTTACAAATGCAGACGGATTATCATTAGTTCCCCACCAGTTATTGTCAGCAGTTATCCGGGCAGTGACATAGTTGCTAATTCCTTTGTAAATAGCTGTGTCTCCATTATTGACTAAAGCAGAATATGATATATCCAAGGTTGAACCCCTAATATAAATCGCTCCAGCCACATCATCCTTATTGTTTTCAAATACTGAATCAGAAATATCCAGTTTGCCCATTCTTTCAGTGTTGCCGCCAATAAAACAGATTGCTCCTCCACCGTAATCTTCAGGTGAATTAGCAGAATTATTGACGAATCTGGAATTTGTAATTTTTATTCCGTCAATAAGCTGAAGGGCATAAATAGCTCCGCCGGCAAAGTTTTTGGAAACAGAATTTGAAATAAATGAACAGTTGTCAATTAATATTTGCCCGCCAACTGCCTGAGCATAAATAGCTCCTCCTGCATGGTCATTATATCCTGAAGCTTCATTCTCCTTAAATACAACGTTCTGGAATTTAATATTGCATTCAGATGTACTGAACTTATCAATGAAAATAGCTCCACCAATTGTTGCTTTGTTATTAGCTATTGTAGCATTGATTACTGTTAAATTACCTACATTATAAATGGCTCCTCCATTTCTGCTGGATTTTGAGTTGGATAATGTAGTATTGATTAATGTTAAATCACCTGCATTTCCAATTAAAGCTCCGCTTTCACTTAATGTTCTTCCATTTGAAAAATTAATATTTTTAATTGTTACGTTTCCTTCAAGAATATAGAAAACACGGTTAACATCTGCTCCAGTAAGAGTTACACTGCCTTTCCCAGTAATATTGTAATTTCCATCGATTTTTACATTCATGACAACATAAGTTCCATTAAGAATTATAATATTGCCATTTTTATTAATGGAGAGTGCCTTTTCAATAGAAGCTACTGGAGACTCTTTGGATCCGTCATTTGTATCTTTACCATCAGTTGAAACATAAGTTGTTCCATTATAATAATTTGCATTCAAGTCTAGAGTGATTGTTTCATTATCAAATTTAACAACAATAACATTTGCTGTTTGAGTTAAAACACTGTATTTTGAAATAGCTACTCCATTGGAAATAATTGCATCAGTTTTAGTCAAATAGCCAGTTTCTGTATTAAAACTAACAGCCAATCCATCAAATACATGATTATCTGAAATACTTCCATTTTTACCGTCTTTTGTAATATAGTAATTTAAATTAGCTTTAATGTCAAACTGATCATAAAGAACAGGAATTCCCCGGTCATCATAAGTTACCTGTAAAATAATCCAGTTGTCTATGTCAACTCCGTCACCTGCAATATCATTTGGATTTTTGTTGGAACCCCACCAATTAGTATTTGCAGTTACATAAATACCCTCAGACCTTGGTTCCATGCTGAATAACAGTATTATTTCCATTATTAAAAATAGCGCAATTATTTATATTTAAGGTAATATTTGAAGTAGCTGAAGAAGACTTATCATTATAAACTGCACCATTGGTATTATTATAAATTCTTGAATTGGTTATAATCAAACTAGCACCGGCACTGGATAAATCCTGATTTATAATAGCTGCTTTAGTGCCTGTATTGTTGACTATTGTAGTATTATCTACTATAATTTCACTTCCATAATTCTGAATTGCACTTGGATAATAAGTTGCCTTGTTAAATCCAATAATAGAATTTGTAATATTTACATTAGATGTTCTGGCATAAACAACAGCATTATTAGCCGTATTGTTGTAGAAATTACAGTTATCGACAATTATATTTGCATTTTCACCAAAAAATGCTCCTCCCCATTTAGCAGTATTATTGAAAAATTTTGAATTTTTGATTGTTAAATCAGAATTATATGATTGAATTGTTCCGTCAGCAAGAGCATAATTTGAGTAAAATTCACAATTGTCAACAGTTAATTTTGATGAAGCAGTATTATAAATAGCTGATCCTCCTTTATTCCATCCTGATTTAACAGTATTATTGTTGTTATGTAATTTGGAATTAGTAATTACAACATACCCTTTATTAGTGTTATAAATAGCACCACCACTTGCTGCTGTGTTTTCATATAAATTAAGAAAGTCCAAATAAAGATCAGCACCATTATTGTAAATAGCACCACCGTCTTTAGTGTTAACTGCATTTTTTAATATTTAAATTTTTTAAATAAACAGTATTTCCTGAATTGATAGTAAAAACTACTCCTGAAGCATTACCGTCAATAACAACATTTCCTTCACCGGTTATATTTAAGTCTTTATTTATGAGAATATTATTTTCAATGTAGTTTCCCTGAAGAATAACTATTTTACCAGCAACTGCAAGTTCAATTGCTTTAGCTATTGTTTTAACCGGACTTAATTTAGATCCTTCATTTGAATCATCACCGTCAGCAGATACATAAACAGTATCCAAATCTTTAGTTACAATTGTAATATTTGCTTTTTGATTATCTAATGTTGCACAAACAATATTTTCTCCATCTTTAACCACATAATCTATTTTAGCCAGTCCTTTTCAACAGCCACAGCTTGTTTGGTTCCGTCCGAAAATTCAAAAGTAACATTCCCATAATCTGGAAGTTTATCATTTAAGATATATATGTTGCCTTCACGGTCTTTATATTTATTTAATCCGACTGCAACTGTAATTGTACTTCCAGGATTTATATTGGTTGATGGAGTATAATCCATATCCAAAATAACCCATTTATTAACTGGATTTTTTGTATCTTTAACTAATGTAGTAAAATCAGGATTATCACTTCCCCACCAGTTATAATCATAAAGGCTTGTTCCTCTTGAACCTCCATTTACAATAGTGTTTCCATAGTAATCACTATTATTTGTGAAAATAGAATGAGTTACATTAATATAGGAGTTAACTTGCTGAATAATACCTATTGCTCCATTAATACCCTTATTATTTGCAAAAACGCAATTTGTAATGTTAAAAAATATGTCTGTTGTCATACCAACACGTATAACTACACCGTATTTATCGGATGTTGGTGTAAACATTCCTTTAGCATCTAAAGTATTGTTAATAAAACGACAATTATTAATTCTGAAATCTGCTCCAATATTACTTGCTCCTATAATTCCACCAGTATTAGCAGTAGAATAAAAGTTTTCAAAAGTACAGTTTTCAATTAATGTATGAAATTTATTTCTAGAAAATGACAAAATAGAATTACCATATTTACCATTAATAAATTTGGAATTTGTAATGGTTGTTGTTCTAGAATCTTCATCAGCATTAACAACACAACCTAAACTATTGAAGAAACTGGAATTATCAATTAATAAATCACCATTATTATAGAATACTAATTTATTATTAATAAAAGTAGAATTTATTACATTTAGTTTGTTTTTATTGTTAAAAGCTGCACTATCAATCATATCCCCTTTACAATTTACAATATTGATATTTTTAAGAGTCAAATCCCCTTCATTTGTAATGAATGTAGAATATGCACTTAAACCTGTTAGATTAACATTTCCTTCACCTTCAATTGTGACAATTTTAGAAGAAGGAATAGAAATAGAACTGTAAGAATATGCTCCGTCAAGCATTATAATATTTCCGCTATTTGGAACAACATTTAAAGCATGAGTTAAACTAGCTAATGCTTTGTCTTTTGTTGAACCATCATTTGAATCACTACCAGTTTTAGAAACATAAACAGTTCCGGAAGTTGGTGATTCCAAACTAGAATCAGTATCACCAGCAGCAATTTCCTGAGAAGAATCAATACTACTTAATTGATAAGTAGTCGAATTATCACTCTCCTCAACTTCTATTGCACTTACCATGTTAATACTAAAAATCATTAATATTAACAGGACCAGTATAAAAATCCTCTTTGATTTGTTCAATTTTATCACTTTTCAATTAATTAGTTAATAAAGTAAAAAAATACTTTAACATTAATTAATTATATTTTATTTACTAATAATCATTTCTAATTGAATTGAATTATAGCAATGAAATTTAAGGACAATCCAAAATTAAAAAAAAAGAGTTATCTAAATAAGTATTTATTCGGATTTAAAAAATCATCTAAAAAGTTACGAAACTTTTATTACTTAAATCCAAATCATCTAATGAAAGGAGTTCATAGCTGGTAATTATATTATCCAAAAGATTTTTACCTACTTTTATTAAGGAAATATTTTCATAACTTAAAACATAATTAATAAAATCAGAAGCTGTTACAAATTCCCTTGGGATTTTAGAAACAACAAAATCATCTAAAATATAGCAGTTTTCAATTCCATGCTTGTCAATAAAGTTTTGTGAGCCTCTTTTAACAAAAACCTTCGGACCATAATGGATTTTTGTATTATTTAATCTGGACACATCCATCTCAAAAAGCAAAACAGCTGTATTTTCCTCATCACTCCAGTAATCAGATTGGTAAACAGAAAAATCTTCATCATTTAATTTCTCAGCTAAAGACTCGGTTGTTTTTCTAAGCTGAGGATGAAGGGTATCCAAAGGAATGTCAGGAATATTAAATTTAACAGCTATTACATCACTGCCTTTTTTTTGAAATTCTTCTAAAATTTCATCTTTAGCAAATTTATTAGCTACCGGGTAAAAATACTCTTTTTTATTGTTGCTGGCTAAATAATTTCTTGCAGATTGGATAAATTCAGCCATTTTATCTAATCTTAATGCAGCCCCAACATTACGGTTCATATCAGTGGGATCTATTACGATTAACGGGTCATTAAACAAAGCTGCAGTACCATAACCTTCCAAATCAACAGTATGCCCATATCTCCATTTTGAAGCTTCCTTTAAAGTGTTTTCAAAGGTCCCATATTTTAAAATCAGCAGTTCACACAGATAACCTGCAAAGCCCCCTACTTTAAATTCAGAGCCATATGTTCCTGTCATGTCCATGAATCTTTTTAAAAAGAAGAACTTCTTCATTCTGGTCTTGTTCTAAATGAGATTTAATATATTTGGTATGTAAAATTGTCCTGTCAACTGCAGATTTCAGCTGGCTTCCATCTTCAATTTTATAGCATGGAACAAAATCCACTTCAAAACCATTAATCTGACTAGTTACATATGGGTGAGATGCATAATGTTCACTGGCATCTCCATTAAAATAATCGCTGCATTTATATCCCAAATATAAACCTGTTTTTTTTTTAAGCTGTGCAACATCCACATCTAAAGGAAAGGAAATAAAGATATCAATATCTGATTTTCCGCTTAAATAAGTTTTCTTAGCTACAGAACCTACAAGTGAAGCACTAGCAGTGATGCCTTCATCTTTGCAGACTTCATTTAAATAACTGATTAATTTATCTGAAGTCTTAAGAATTTCTCTGCTTTCCTCTTTTGAAGGTTTAATCTCATTTAAAATCTGTTTATAATCCATTAAATCACAAATCGTAAGTTTTTAAATTTTCATAAATCGGACCTGAAGGCTTTAAAGTGCTTTTTCTTAAAAGCAATGTTTGAAATATTCATTTCCCCAATTTCAACATTTTCAAACTCTTCAATAACATCTTTAACCTGATTTTTTCCTTTAGCTGATTTCATACGGCCAATAGTAAGATGTGTTGAGAATTTTTTATCCTTATCAAAACCTATAGCTGCGAATTCATTATCTAGCTTGTCATGTAACTGGACCAAAAGTTCGTCACTTTCAACTCCAATCCAGATAACCTTTATATGATTATTATTCGGAAAAGCTCCGCAGCCACTTATTTTAATATTAAATGGTTCAAAATCATCAGCCACTTTTTTCAATTTTTTTAGAAATTAAATCTATACCTTCAGTATCTATATCTCCAAAGAATTTTAAAGTAAAATGCAAATTATTTAAATCAACAAATTTAATATTTGCATCAATCTTTTTAAATTCTTTTATGATTTTATTTACTTTAGGTTTAAAATCATCATCTAAATCAATAGCTAAAAAAAGATCTGATTTGAGACATTAAAACACCTTACTGTTCAATTATTGTTTCATCAATAGCTATACCAAAATGTCTGGCATTTGATTCAACATATACTTTAACTTTATCCCCTATTTTGATATCAGCTACTGATAGAGGATTATTATCAGCATCAACTATTCTAATTGTTTCTGCATTCTGAAGAAGTGTTCTGATTGTTTTGCCTTCATATTCTGCTTCAATCAATATTAAAGGCCTTCTTTCAATTTTACTTCTTCCGACATATGCAGTTCTTGTTTCACCTTCGGTATTGACAATTAAAACTTCGTCTCCTGCAACAAGTTCTGAGAGGTATCTTGTTTTATTTCCAGGAACCATTACATATGCCTGAACAGGACCTGCATTTACTCTGAATGGTCTTGATGCTACATATTCACTTTCAAGTGACTCGCTATGTACTAAAAATAATGATTTGGAATATGATCCGATTAACATGCCTTCTCCAGGTTTCATCATGTCTGTAGTGTCAACACATACTCTGTCACCTGAACCTAACGGTTTAACATTAGTAACTGTAGCTACTTTCAAATCATATTTTATTTTAGAAGCGTCTACAACTAACTGAGCTATTTTTTTAATCTGATTAAAATCATTTGCTTCAAATATTACTCCGTCAGTACCATGTTCCAATGTTTCAATAGCCAACTTAGCTCCGTCTTCATCGGCTACTGCAGCTATTATTTTTACATCTGCTTTCTGCAGGTCTGCAATAATATTTTCCAATGGAATAACTGTCCAGTCAGTACTTATTAAAATAATGTAATCAGCAACAGAACCTAAACTGACAGCTAATTGCTCATGATTTTTATCTGTGATTTCCACATAAGCACAAACAGTTTTGCCTTCTCTTTTAGCTTTTTTGCTTCCTGTAAATCTTGTGATTGGTTTAAATCTTCACTAAGGATTAAAGATCCGTCACCTTCACCATTTATTCCAACAAGATAAATATCTGCATCATCACTGTTAGCTACTATTTTTACATTTCCTAACTTTTGGATTTTATCATAATCATCTAAATCCAAGACATAGCTGATGCCTGATTCCAATGCAGTTGTAATCATTTCTTTTTTATCATCCCATGGCTTGTTTGGAGTCATTATCCAAGCGAATTTATTTTCCACAAAATCACCTTATTTCAAGAATTTTAAAGCTTCATTTACTTCTAAATCATTATGCACTACTTCTGAAATAGCTTTTTAGTTATTTTACCTTGGGTTTTCAGCCTATGGAAAAGGTTACGTCCAAATGCTACTCCAGCTCCACCAACTTCAATAGAATCTTTTACCATCTGCAATAATTCTTCATCAGTATCTACTTTTGGACCTCCAGCTATTACTACAGGCACTAATGCTCCTTCAACTACTTCTTTAAATGAGTCAGGATCTCCTGTATAATTGGTTTTTACAATATCCACACCAAGTTCTGAACCTACACGTGCAGCATGTTTAACCAGTTCCACATCATGTTCATTTTCTACCTTTTGACCTCTCGGGTACATCATAGCCAAAAGAGGAATTCCCCAGTAACTGCAGGTTTCAGAGATTTCCCCTAATTCCTGTAACATTTCACTTTCTGTTTCACTGCCTAAGTTAACATGTACAGATACTGCATCTGCACCTAACTGAATAGCTTTTTCAACAGAAGTAACAATTACTTTATTATTTGGATTTGGTGCTAAGGAAGTACTTGCAGACAAATGCACAATAAGACCTATATCTTTACCGTATCCTCTGTGGCCCTGTTCTACAATACCTTTATGCATAAGTATTGCATCTGCTCCGCCTTGTGAAATGCTTTCAACAGTTTTATCTATATCTATAATACCCTTCATTGGGCCATTAGAAACTCCATGGTCCATTGGAGCTATTACAGTCCTACCGGTATGTCTGTTAATGATTCTTTCTAAACGAATCTTTTTACCAATCATCATGTTTAATACCTCATTTCTACTTATGAGTAATATTCTCTTTAAGGCACTATATAAATATTAAGACATTACATTAAAAATACAATTTGAAGATATAAAAAGTATCAGATTCTTATTTATTCCTCTTTAAAATAGTGCTTCAAACTAACCGTTACAATATTTTAAAAACTCGCAAATATTACAGTAGCTGCTTTCATTTTTATTAAATTCATGACTGTTGATTAAATCGGCAGTATTTTGAATCTCTTCTTTTTGAGTGGCTAATCTTGATTCACCAATATTAAAATCAATTAAACTTCTGGATTTAATTGCATATATTTTCGCTTCAGTAATTTCAATGTCACAGTATTTGGAATCATTTTTCAAAGCTAAAATATAAGTCAGCAACTGCTGAGCATACTTTTCACGATTATAATCCTTGAAAATAGTGTTTTTATAATCTAAAATACCATATTCTCCATTTTGATTTTTATAAATTAAATCAATAGCTCCGTTAAACCGATAATTATCCCTATCAATTGAAAATGGAACTTCAGAATCTACAACAGTTATGTCAAATCCGATTTCATTATAATAATCAAATATGGAATCCATATAATCATCAAATTCCTAATCAGTTCCGCCATGTAAATAATAAGTATCCTTAGCTATTTTTTCTATATTTTCTTTAGATATTTCTCCTGCATCTTTAATTTCCTGATTTATAACATCCAAAGCCTCATGGATAATGGAACCCATTTTTGTAACTTCTTTTTGTGAAACTTTAAAGTGTAATTTGTTTAACAAATTGTATCTCCACGGACAGTTATTATAATCTGCAAAACTGGAATAACTTAAATTAAGTTTATTTTCTTCCGGTTTAGAACCTACGCTTGATATTGACATGTTATCCAAATCTAAATTCTTATTAAAATAATTGGAAATTCTACAAATTTCCTCCGGCATTTTACCAACAACAGACAATACCAGAATATCCTGAGCACGAGTCATAGCTACATAAATAACTCTGTTTTCTTCATCCAACCCTAAATTTACCTCATCTGCCTCACTACAGTCTTTATACTCTAAAAATTTGTTAGAGTGTAAAATGTATCATCTTTGTTAATATTATCCTTTTCACGCATAGGATCTCTTGGAGCTAATGGAAAATTATATTCACTAAGTGATGAAACAATAGTAACTGGAAATTCCAATCCTTTAGCTTTATGAACAGTCATTAACTGAACTCCGTCAACATCACTACTTGATGTCCCATAACCTTCAATAACATTAGTTAAAAAAGAAAAATAATCCCCTAACATCCTTTGCTGATATGATTGATTCATAATTAAATATAGTTCTAGAAATTTTAGAGAGATTTTCAAGTTCAAGCTCATAATCCCCATTATTAATAACCAAATCATCAAAATAACCGCATAAGTTTAATAACTCATAATAAACTTCCAATATAGTTAACTTATCTTCCTCATCAGAACTGAAAACATTTTCCCTTAACTTTTCCAATTCAGTAAAAAATTCCCTGTCTCCAGCATCTTCAATTAAATCCAAATCAACAACTGGCTTGTTAACTCTTTTTAAAGATTTCAATCAGTACATCCTCGTTTCTAGTAAAAACCCCATTAAATTTCTTCTTTCTACTTTTTTTTACCGGTTAATTCAAAATAAACTTCCTTTTCTGTTTTTAAAACATCATTTTCAAAATTTTCCTGAAGTTCCATCAAATATCTTTTGGTTTCAACAGACAATTTTCTGAATTTGGGAATAAAATCAATGCCACAAAATGCTCTTAAATTCAGCCATTCCTTTTCTAAATTAGACATTCCGTAAGAATGATCAAGTTTACGAGCAATATAATAAAACAGAGTCAAAATTGATTTAACCTCATCACTTTCTATCAAATCTTCAGTTCCTGAAATATGATAAGAAATATCGTTCTTTTTAAATTCATCTATTAAAAAGGAATATTCTTATTTGAAACAATAGAACGATACAAAATAGCTACATCACTATATTGTCTAATTTTACCATTATCTTTTAAGTCTTTAATTAAATTAAATATTTTTGAGCTTCTTCTTGAGGATCGAGACTTTCTAAAATATAACTCTCTTTATCCTCATTTCTAGCACCTACAAGATATTTTTAGAGTATTCCTTTCTTTGAGGTTTGATAAATGCTTCGCTAGTTCGAATAATATTATTTGTAGACCTGTAATTATAATTCAAACTAATTAATTCAGCATTATATTTATTATAAAACTCTTCAAAATAATCCCTAAATGAACCTCTAAATGAATAGATACTTTGATCAACATCCCCTACAGCTGTAAATGACTCTGCATTTTTAAGCAAAATCTCAAATATTTCAGCCTGAACAGGATCAGTATCCTGAAATTCATCTACTAAAATATTTGTGTATTGAGTTTCAGGATTTTCTTTTAAAGACTCTAAAAATTTAATTTGAACAGTATTATAATCTACTGCATTAAACAAATCAAGCAGTTCCAAATATTTAACATAAGCCTTGGGAGTTTGTAAAAATCTTGCATTATACCATGATTTTTTAAATTTTTCATTATCTCTTACCTTTTTTGAAGGGAAAAATTTAAATGAATTAACAAAATCAACATATTCTTTATCAATAGGTCTTGTTTGTTTAATATAATCAATCAAGCCATCAATATCAACTTTAAAAGTAGTGTATTCATCAAATTTATTAATAACTGACGGAATCTGATAATCTGCTAAATAGAATTCATTTTTAAATCCCAATTTATATTTATATTTCTGAATAAACAGCCTTCTTTTTTTTCACCGGAATCATCATCAATTAAATTAGTTACATTACCTCTTTTTTTTGAGAAAATCAAGACAAAATGAATGAATAGTGGATATCTGCATTTCATTAATTATATTTTTAGGAATATCCTCAGATAATCTGTCTTTAAGTTCATTTGCAGCTTTTCTGGTAAATGTAATAACAAGTAAACTGCTCGGATTGACTTTCAGTTCATTAATCAAAAATTTAACTCTTTCAATAATAACTCTTGTTTTACCTGAACCCGGTCCTGCTTCTACCAATAAAGGTTTATTCCCGTTATATTCCACTACTTTTTGTTGATTTTCATTTAACATAACTAATAATCTTGTTAATAAGTTATTTATAATTAGCTATTTTTTCCTTAAAGAAGGTGTCCATAATTCAAATTCTTTAATTTGAGGAGGAATTCCTTCATCAATGTAAGATTCCAGATGGCCTTCCTGTGATTTAAAATCTTCACAGCTTACAGCAGCTGAATTGCAAAAATCAACCAATCCTTTATTTCTGATTATTGAATGAAAAGGTTTAAATGTTGATGACCAAATATAAAATACTTTAAAAACAGTGTCAGGATGATATCCTCCACCTAAATCAACAGACAAAACATCACAGCTTTGAGTTAACCTAAAGGCTTCCAAAAGAATTTCATGGCGTCTTACATCACCTGATATAAATGTCAGATTGGAATACTCATCAGCCAGTTTTTCCATTTTATCTATTGCTTCAGGACTATTATCAACAGCTATTATACTAACATTGTCAAATTTATCCAAAATCAGTTTTGTAGTGTTTCCTACATGACATCCCAGCTCAACAATAACATTTCCGTCATTGGCTATGTCAAACAGCTGCTTTCTATATTCTTTTTATATCATAGCTAATGTTTATCATACTTTATACCAATATTATCAAGTTCATATATATCTAAACCTTCAATGTTTAAGTTTTTGAAAACATCTTCATTATATGCAAAGGCAAATACAGTATTTCCAAGCATTGCCATTGAAGAACCTAAAATATCATCCAAAGAATTAAAATAATCAATAAGTTCACTTACTTCATCAGACATCAGATTTGTCTTTTTTGAAAATTCAAAAGAAAAGTCTAAAAATTCCCAATTGACGGATTTTCTACAAATCTGTTTTTTAACTCCAAACCTGCATCTGAAATTATTTTTTTATAATCAGGGTCCTGAATAATAGATGCAGTGTCAATTTCACCAAATGTTTTAGTAGCTACAACTAACTTCTCATTAACAAAAGACTTTATTTCGCCGATTATGGAGCTCCTGCTTTTGTTCTTAAAACAACACCTCTCCCCATTTGAGCTATTACATCACCTAAAACCAGATCCCAAATTAATTTCTGCCCTGTGAGCTATCTGACCGCATTTTTCCAGATTATATCCCAAATTAAAAAATTCATTTAAACCAATAGCTAGGCCTAATGCAGATGATGCTGACGTTCCGAATCCTGCTCCAATTGGAAGCTGAATATCCTGAGTGATTTTAACCGGTTTTTCAATGTTTAAAATCTTTAAAACTTCATTGATAACTGTATAATCTCCCCGATTAACTTCAATTTCTAAAGTATCTGAAGAAGAAATATCTGTTAAAACACCTCTGTTTACTAAAAAACCAGCTCCACAAGACCCATTTTTAAAGGATTTACATTGTTTTCAATGTTAAAAAAACCTGTAATGTGACCCGGAACAAAAACTGAAATATCCATACTATAAAATTACTTTTTAATATTATTTAAATCTCATTACCTGTTAAAAAATTTATAATATTAAGATGTTTAACTCCCATATAAGACATATCAAAATCATCTAATGAAAGAACATATTTTGGATAATTGTCATTTACCTTTAAAAGTGGATCAAATTCTCTTTTATGAATTTCTTCATTAGCTAAAATATAAGTTACCTGAATATAAATTTTTTCAGAACCTTTTCTGCAAATAAAATCAATTTCTTTAGTATTGTATTTACCAATATTAACTTCATATCCTCTTCTAAGTAACTCAAAATAAACAATATTTTCTAAAGACTGGCCTATATCCAAATCTTTTTTTTTAAAATAGATTCTCTAAAACCTAAATCCACAACATAATATTTCTCCAAATGATTTAATATTTTTTTACCAATTAAATCCTCTCTTTTCACCTTATATATCAAACAAGCCTCTTCAAGATAAGAAATATAATTATAAACAGTATTTACAGAAACATTTATCCTATCTTTTTTAAGATATTTAACAATACTATTAGCTGAAACCAACTGACCTATATTTGATACTAAAAAATGAGTTAATCTAATTAACAAATCAACATTTTTAATATCAAACCTTTTTATAATATCATTAAATACAATTGAATCAAATAAATCGTTTAAATATTGGATTTTATTATCCAATTCAAATGATGCTGAAATCCCCCAAATGTTAAATAATCCATGAATAATTCTTTTTTGGATAAATTAGAATCTTTGTTGTATTCCAAATATTCAACAAATGAAAAAGGAAATATTTTAATATTAATATAACGTCCTGTCAAATATGTTGCAAATTCACCACTTAATAATTTAGAATTTGATCCTGTAACATAAACATCAAAATTATCTAATGAAAAATATGCATTTACAAGTCTTTGCCAACCTTCAATTCTTTGGATTTCATCAAAAAACAAGTAATATTTATCTGTTTTATTAGATTTGCTTTTTATATATTCATTTAAGTCATTTATTGTTGAATAACTAAGAAAATCTGGTGATTCTAAATCAATGAAAATAATATTTTCCTCTTTTATTCCATTATTTTTTAAATGATTAACAACCTGTTGTAACAATACAGATTTGCCAGAACGCCTAACTCCTGTTAAAATCTTAATAATATCCTTATCAATTAAATCAATTATTTGATTTAAATAATGTTCTCTTTTAATCATATTTTACCACCATTTCCAATAAAAAAAAAAATATTACCTATAGAAAAAATATTTAATTAAATAAAATTTTTTCTTTTGTACTGAAAAAAAAAATTATTAAAAAATTTCTTTTTTTCATTAGATAATATAAATTTTATAATTAAAAGTAGTATTTTAAAATATTTAAAATTATTTAAATTATAAAAAAAATATTGCATAAAACAGCAATAAATAAAAAAAACTTTAAAAAAGATTATAAATTATCATTAATCCAGCATTTGACTTTGTCTTTTGAACCTAAAACATCACTACCCTTAATTTCAAGACCATTTCTAATATCTGCACCTTTACATAGCTTTTTTAATTGTTTTTTAGATTTTCCAAAAACCGGAACCCTCATGAGTAACAAAAGGTTTTACAACTTTACCTTTAAAATCCAATTTATCTAACTGAGATTCAAAAAACAATCGGCATTTTTTCCCCACCAAATGGGAAATCCTATATAAACCCCTTCGTAATCCCCAACATCTTCAAGGGTTTCCTTTAATACTCTGCCATTTTTCTCATTTTTAGTTACTTCAGTACATTCCATATAATCTTCAGGATAGGGAATTTCCGGTTCTACCTTAAAAACATCCCCATTAGTTATCTCTTTAATATAATCTGCAACTAATTCAGTGTTTCCTTTCTCAACTACTTTCAAATCACCTTCATAATAATTTTCACCTGCGCGTGAAAAATATAAAATCAAATCTCCAGACATAAATATCTCCTTATTATCTAAATATAATTTATATAAAAAATCGTTATTAAGTATATTCCATTTAAAAAAAAATACTGGGCAATATTTATTTATTATATTTGATATAACTCAATAATATAACAATTATACTGGGGAGAAAAACTTTGAATAAAAGAATAGATTTACATATGCACAGTTTATTTAGTGACGGAGAATTATTGCCTTCAGAATTGGCCCGAAGAGCTGCTAATTTAAATCACGAAGTTATAGCTATTACCGACCATGTTGATTACTCCAATGTTGAGCAGATACCTCAAATACAAAAAGCTATTGACGATATTAATGCCAATTGGAACATCAAGGTTGTTTTAGGTGCTGAAGTAACTCATGTACCTACAGAATCTATTGACGGAGTAGCTAAAAAAAGCAAAAAGATTTAGGTGCGCAAATTGTTGTTGTTCATGGTGAAACATTAAATGAACCTGTAATTGAAGGAACCAATTATGCTGCAGTCAACAGTGAATATGTAGACATTCTAGGCCATCCCGGTTTGATTACCTATGAAGAAGCTCAAATTGCAAAAGAAAATGGAATCTATCTGGAAATAAGTGCAAGAAGTGGCCATTGTCTTGGAAACGGTCATGTAGCCAACATAGCCAGTGAAGTAGGTAATAAATTACTTGTAAATACAGATACACATTCACCGGATAATCTAATTACCTTTGAAAAATCTTATGAAATAGCTCTTGGGGCAGGATTAAGTAAAAAAGAAGCTATGGCTGCTATTGTTGATAATCCTCGGGAATTACTTAAATCTAAAGGGATTTTATGAAAGCATCAAAATTACTTAATGAAATAAGAGAAAACCTAAAAGGATTATCAATTGATTATCTGAAAAACAAGGTAACTGATGATAGATACAAAGATCCCTTACCAAATCACTGGCCAAATATAATTCCGGAGTTTATGATGAAATCTATGAAAAAGAGCTTGAAAATGATTTCAAAATAAACGATGGAGTCGTTCAAAAAATAAAAGGAGACATTAACTTTTATTTTGACAAATATGCTCCAAACGACAATGAAACTAAAGAATTTACAAAATACATTTCACTGTATCTGGCACTAATAGTTAAAAAACCTCTGCATCCTTATGGAAATGACCCTAAAGAGGATGAGGTTTACATGAAAAATAACAGCTATTACTGTAAAGGAAGAGCAAAATTTATAAAAGACCAGAAATCTCTCTGCAGATATTGCATTTGCAAAAATCCGCCATTTGCATTTATGTTTTAAAAAAAATAACATAAGTGAAAAAAATCACTTATTCAAAACTTTATACTGCAGTATTAAGTCATCACCTAATTTAAATGAATCAAAAAGCTCCAGTCTTACCCCTTCATCCATTGTGTCAAATCCTTCACCGTCAAATAATGTATGTGAATCCTTACCCCCAACAACAAAAGGAGCGACACAAATTCTTATTTCATCAATTAAACCCTCTTTAATCATTGAAAAGTTTAGAGTTGAACCACCCTCAAGCATCAGTGTTTTAATACCGCTTTCATAAAGATAATTCATTAAATCTTTTAGGTCAACTCTTTTATCCCCGCTGAAAAAGAAGTCAATTCCCCTTTTAGTAAAATTGGCATATCTGTCACTTACAATAAAGTCAAGTTTATAGTCATTAGCTCCCGCTATTATGGTTTTTGCATCCTTATTTGTTATGCGTGCAGCTATTGGAGTTCTGCATTTGCTGTCTACCACCACACGAACAGGATTGTCTTCAGGATTTGCATCTATTTTATGAACCGTTAATCTGGGATTATCTGCAATAACCGTATTGATCCCAACCATTATTCCATCAACTTCACGTCTAAGTTCATGAACTCTTTTCAAATCTTTTTCACCTGAAATATTGGAACTGCCAGTTTTAGTGGCTATTTTTCCGTCCAGTGTCATTGCTGCATTTAAAATAACATACGGTTTCATTCAAATCATCCTAACTGATAAAAAGAATTCCTTAATCTGCATGAAATTAGCCAATGTCTGGTTTTGAAGCACATCAGGCATTACTATTGCAACAATTATACCGATTAATCCGCAAACAATTCCAATAGCCCAAATTATTTTAACTGCCTGCTTTTCAGGAATCGGTTTTCGCAGTACAAGCCTGATTAAAGATTTGAATCCGACTTCAGGCCTTACCAGATTTCCATTTTCATCTACCTGAGTCGGTTTGAACTGTTGCCTTTCCATAACTCCTGCACTGTAAAATTTAAGGGCTGCATCAATAATGTTAGGCAAAAGCACAATCAAAGCAATTAATTTTACACGACCTATAAAAGCTATTGAAACAATTGTTGCCCCTATAATTAAAGTTCCGGTATCTCCCGGGAAAATCTTTGCAGGATATTTGTTAAAGTACAGGAAAGCTATTAAAGCTCCAAGCATACTCATACTGATAATTGTAACATCATATTTTCCCAAAATAATACATGATATTGTTAAAGAGGTAAGTGCAATTATTCCAAGCCCTGATTCAATTCCATTTAAACCTGCCAGCATATTGGTTAAATTGGATCCGATTGAAATAGCTATCGGAATACAAATAAGATATACAATTCCAACATTTGGAGGTGCTGCCCATATTAAAGGAATACCTGCCAAAAACAATAGGAACAGCTTTTCTTTTGATGAAAGCACAAGCAAATCATCAGCAATACCTATAATCCCTACAAGAAGAATTACAATTAAAACAATGCATAACGGAAATGTAAGAATGTCATGCATACATATTCCTGAAAAAAATACCTATTATAAATCCAAATAGGATACCAAATCCACCCATTTCAGCCACAATCGGCTTCCATGATTTATGCAGGTCCTTACCTACAATATCTGCCTTTTCTAATTTTCTAATAATTCTGGGCATTGATAATCTTGTTACTAAAAAAGATAAAATACCACAAATTATTGCTATTGCGTACAACGGAAGTTGTGGGAATAACATCATAATAATCACTCTAAATATCAGTTAATTATATTTTTTCTCTCTCAACATTTCTATGTTAATAGTTTAGATTCGGTTGGTTAATTAAATTTGTGGATGAAATTGCAAATTCATGAAATTAAAAGCTGGTTAAACAATATTATAAACTGTTGTTAACTGTATAAAAAATAATGATTTCCATAAACTGCAAAATAATATGATGAAAACATAAATAGGAATTTATTAATTATAGTTGTAAATATTAATGTTCTGTGATAATAAAAACATATTATATAATTTATATAAATTAATAATAAAATATATAATAAATATATGATTACAAAACATTGATGTATAATATTTGAAAAATTATATATTTTTTTAAACACAAAATCATATCAATTATATACTTGTATTTTTAAATTAATGAGGATTATTATAGAAAATAAATAAATATTAAAGTAAATGATTTTGATTAATGAAACATAGATTAATCTAAATAAAATTAAGGTTGTTGGTGGAAATAATGCAAACTGACAAATCAACAACAAATATATAATTAAAATATAATGTTTGAATCTGAGAATTTAAAAGAGAGATAACTACTGAAAAATCATTGTATGTAATCCACAAGATAATAAACTGATATATTACATTTGTAAATAATAAATTTACTTTTATTCAAGATAAAACAAGATATTGATTAAGTTAATGGTGCTTTTATGGCTACTTCAAAAAAAGTAATTAAAAATATCTGTAGAGATTATGTTACAATCGATTACAATGGAGTAATTGATTTTAAATTAACATTAAAAGACAATATTAGAAATAATTCCATTTCTGAAGATGACGCATTATTTATTTTATTAGATTTATTATATCAAATAAATCACGGATTAAAATATAAATTTTTTTCTAAAAATTTATTTGACCTAATTACAGATGTCAAAAAGTATAATAAAGAAAATAAAAAATATTTAAAAGAAAAAATTCTTTTCAAGAAACATTATTATCATGAATTAAAACAAGTTATTGATTATATTATATCCTTAGCTAAAGAGAGAAATATAGAAAGCAAAAATATCACTATCGAAAAACCAAAAGAGAATATTAAAAATCGTAAAAATTAATTAAAACAAAATTAAAAAGATTTTCAACATAATGATTTATGTTGTATTCTTAATTTAGATCATACCCTTAATTTTGAAAGAGAAAAAGTTTTGAAAAATAGAATTGTTGATGCATTATTAGAAATGTCATTTGATGAGGATAAATTAAATAATTGTTCTACAGAAGACATAAAAGAGATTCTAAATTCAAATAATGAATCCTCAGGAATGAGAAATGAAGAAATCATTAAAATTCAAAATGTTCGATTGTATAAATTATTAGATGAATTTGAAGACAATTATAAAATCCAATTAGAAAAAAGAAGAAAAATTGAAAAAGGAAAGAGAAGAACAAGAAAGAAGAAAAAAAAGCAAGAACAGGAAAGATTGAGAAAAGATGCAGAAATAAAAGCTAGAAAACTTAAAATTGAAAATGAACATTTACAAAAAAGAAAGACAAGATATAAAACAAATTATTGTCATTGAAAAAAGAAATTAAAACTAATATTGGTCTTTTAAATTCGTTTGATGATGATTTAAAAATAATGGATTTTTAAATTATTCTAAAAGAGAAAAAATTATCAATACATATAAATCACTCTATGAATTAACCTCTGAAGTAAACAAATTTCCTATTTTTCTAAAAAATAGAATTTATCAAGAATTTCCAAATTTAAAAAGTTTCATGGAGTATTATAAAGATTTAATTAATTATAAGAATTTAAGTGATGAAAAACATAATAGGATTAAAAAATTAAATGAAAGAATATTGGATGATGAAATTAAAGATAATCCAGAATTTTTTAAAAATATAACTGATCCAAATAAAAGAAGAGCTATTGTTATTGATGAAAAGAATGTAAAAGTTAATGCTGGTGCAGGAACTGGAAAAACATTTACAATTCAAAATAAGGTTAATTATCTAATTGAAAAAAGAGGAATTTCACCCAAAAAGATTCTATGTTTATGTTATACTGGTGATGGTGCTGAAGATTTAAATAAAAAGTCAATGAAAATCGTGATGAAAATAATCAGGTTGAAGCTTGCACATTTCATGAGTTTTGCAGAAGAGTTGCAAAAAAATGCAGGATAAATAAAGGAAAAACCAATAGACGACTTTTTGAAAGACATTATACATAATTATTCGATGAAATTGGCGGATGATGAAAAGTTAATTAAATTAATCGATTACTTTAGTTATTACATTAATTCACCTGCAGATAAAGAAGATATTAACACTTACGATGAATTATTAAATTATGAAAAGGAAAGAGATTTAAAAACATTAAGAAAGAAATTTTATGAATCTGGTGCAAACTACACCATGAAAGGAGAAACTGTTGACAGTATTGGTGAATTAATAATAGCTAATTACCTATTTAGACATAATATAAATTATGTTTATGGAGATGAGTATAAATCAAAACTTATTGAGATAATTCAACGATTTTTATATTCTGGAAACTCATTCTCATTAATTAATCTAGAATTACAAAAAGAATGGTTTGAGAAATTTATTTCTGATTATTCCTAGGAAACATATGTTCCAGATTTTTATCTTCCAGAAAAGGATATTTACTTAGAACATTTTGGTATTGGTCACAGTGATAATGAAAAATGGTTAGGGAAAGATTATGAACCTCAAATCAAACGTAAAATAAAATATCATGAACTACATCAAACTAAATTAATTAAAACTTATTATTATTATTTGGAAGACGGTGTACTTGAAGAAAAGTTAGAAGCTATATTAAGAGATAATGGAGTTACTATTGGTCATAAAAACCCAAAAAGAAATTTTAGATGTTTTACAAAAAAAACAAATAAAATTAAAGATTTTGATAATTTCAATAAGTTAATAGAAAGTTTCATTAATATATTTGAAGCTCAGAATAAAGAAAAAAAATCAATTTGATTCATTTATATAAAAATGAATGAGTCTGAAATCGATGGTTATAAACGAAATAGACAAAAATTATTTTTAGATATAGTAAGGGATATTTATAATATTTATTATGAATCAAATGAGGGTAAAAGAATAGACCACAACCGTGAAGTTAGTTTAGCATTGGAATTGATTCAAACTAACCGATATTCAGCATCTTATGATTATATATTCATTGATGAATATCAGGATATTAATCAATTAGATCATTATTGTTACAAAGCCTTCAAAAGATTACTAATGCCAAATTATTTGTTGTGGGTGATGATTGGCAATCTATTTATAAATTCAATGGGTCTGATTTAAATCTATTCATTGATTTTGATAAGCATTTCCCTAATTCTGAATTTATCAATCTCCAAGAAAATAGAAGAAATTATGATAGGCTTAACCATATTTCTTCAAGATTTATCATGAGAAATGAGAAACAGGAAAAAAAAGAAATTGATATCTAAAAAGCGAAATAATCCAAATCCAATAAATATTGTTTATTATTCACTTAATCCCAAAAGCAATAAAGTGTTAAAATTATATTCAATTATTCTCAGAATTGCTAAAAGAAATCCAAAAAGTAGAATTTTATTGTTGGGTCGTAACAATAATGATATCAATGAATTCACAAATAAAAATGCTATTTTTCAATCATTTGATTATACTGATAAGATTAAGTGTTTGCAAAATCCAAAATTAGACATAACATTCATGACTATTCACTCATCAAAAGGTTTGGAATATGATGATGTTATAATTCTTAATTTTAAAGATAAATTAAATGGTTTTCCAAATAAAATAGAAGATGATTCTGTACTTCGTTTCCTAAAAGAAAAAAGAAAAATGTCCTTATGCTGAAGAAAGAAGATTATTATATGTTGCATTAACAAGGACATTAAACGATGTGTACTTATTAGCTCCAACATATAAAGAATCTGTTTTTATTGAAGAATTATCTAATAAGCACAAAGTTAAACAATTATCTCTACGTATTGACAAAAATCTTGAAAAAAAATTTTTATAAACCTCATAAATCAAATGAACCTTTTGATTATAGAAAAACAGACATAAAATGTCCTAATTGTAAAGATGGAAAAATAACTGTTGTTAGGAACAATATGAATGATCCTCCGACACAGTATATTAGGTGCAGCAATCATCCTGATGATTCTTACCATTATAATGGTGGACCTTATTGGGGTGATTTAGAAGATTATATATTCATTGAAAAATGCCCTAATCCAAATTGTGGAGGAGTTTTAATTAGGGATTATAAAAAAAGATAAATTAATATGTACATTAAATCGTCAAGAAGGATGTGAACAAACTAAAAAATAAATCTTGATGACTATTATTAAATATTAATATTTTTGTTGATTATACTTTTTTATTTAAAACTCCCTTTCAGAAACTATTGAGTAAAAAGTCCAATTATACTTATAGAGATGCACTTGAAGTTTCAGCATACCTCATCAAAACCGGAAAGTTCGAAAGATTCTACAAGGAAATGCAAATACTTGACCTCCAAAAGGAACTTGCCGAAATGGACAACGAAGAATAACTTCATAAATTATCTCTCATATAACTCTAAAAAAACTATTTTTGATTGTAAAAAATAATAATAGTCTGTAAAATTTTATAGACTTATTTGTTTTTTAATTTTTTACAACTGAAATTTCACTTAGATAAAATTCTTTCTAATTTTTCTTTAATTTGAATTTTAAGAGTTAAAAAATAATAAATTAGTTTAATAAGTGAGAACAAATATTATTTTATGAGAAAAACCTAATTTTAAAAATACAAATAATAAACTATTTTAGATGAAAATAATGTATTTTCATATATTAATCCAACTTATCCAGTTTGTGAAACTCACAAAATCGTTAAAAAAGATACGATAAAGCATCAATTAGAAAAAATAAACAATATTTTTACAAGAAAAATAATTGATAAAATACATAGAATAATAAAAATTGAATACCGATCACTTCGTAAAATAAGTAAAATACTTTGATAATATTCATTAAAATTCAAAGATCTCATCAAATAATCAAAGTGGTCAAACAAAAATCACAATGAAGCAATTAATAATAACAAAATTGAACATTCTAACTATTATTTTAAATGATGAGCAATTTAAGACTTAATAGAGTTAAACATTACAATTCCAATCGTATCACTAAAAGACTTTGATGGTGATAAAATTATAAATAATATAGAAAATAAAATAAAAAACAATCAAAAAATAACCAGACATGAAATGCTAAATTTAGCTCTAGCTCCATTTATGAGCTCAAAAAAAACCATTAGACAAACAAATAGAAAAAACCGTGAAAACACTAGATGAAGTAAGAAAATCAATGAAATGCGGCAGTGATTTTGTATTTGGAATAGAATTATTAATAGTAGAAAAATTCATCAAAAATGAAAGACAACACAAAAAATTAACAAACATACTGAGGGATACCATGAAAATAATCGATGAATGGAGACAAGAAGACTACGAAAACGGGAAAAAAAAGAAGGAAAAGAAGAAGAAAAAATAAATACCGCAAAAAATATGCTAAAAGAAAATTACACCATAAAACAAATAGCAACAATAACTCAATTAAACATTGAATCAATTAAACAAATAAAAGCAGAATTTGGAAAATAAAATAAAAAACTTTTAAAACCAAAAAATAACACAACAAAACTAATTTAAAAGGAGATCTTATTCTCCTAAAACTTTTTTAATAACTAAAAAAACCTATTAGTAATACTTTACCAAATTTACACCAAAATATTCGTTCACCAGACTTTCGCAGAATATTATTAAATCAACAATTTTTCTTTAAATAATTCTATTAATTCGTTTAAATTTTTATATACTGATTTATATCTATAAACGTTGTAATATTCTTTGTACTCATCAGTATTTATGCAATTTCAGAAAGACATAAATGTTTTTCAATTTTATTATTAAATTTCTCTATGAATTACTATATCTCATCATATTCATCGCGAAAAAAATTCAGACTCTCAAAATAATTTTATATAATTATTAATCACTTAATCAAAATCATCGCTGTCATCGAAGTCATATCCCCAATCCTGACTATCTGATAAGTCAGATCCACATTCTTCACATATTGCTCTTGATGAATCATTTAGATGGCCACAAACACTACATGTAATCATCATAATACCTCCATTAAATTAGTTTAAAAACTATTCAAAGATATTTATCTATTAAAATAGCTGTGAACTAATCAATTAAATAAGCTTTCATTTCTCTATAATTATCAAAAGATAAAATAATCATAAGCTGATATTTATTAATATTATATATGGAAGAACAAGTTTATATTTATTAAGTTATTGTTGTCCTATTGATTTTAAGATAATTTAAACATTATCTATCTTTATCAAACCCTTCTGATTATTAAAAAATAAAATAGCTATTTATTATTTAAAATATAATAAACTGTTCTAAGGGGAATATCTAATTTTGAAGCTATTTCCTTTGGTTTTAAACCTTCTTCTTTTTAAAGATTTGACTTCATCATGATTATGTTTTTTAGAGTAATTATCAAATTTGACCCCCTGTTTATTTTTCCTAAGGAGATAATAAACTTTATTTTGAGAAATGTCCAATAAACCAGCTATCTCTTTTGCTTTTTTACCTTCTTTGGCTAAATTCAATATATCCTCTTCCAATGAAGAGTATTTAGGTTTAGCTCCCCAGTTATACTTTTTAGAAACAGTAATGTCAAGCTGGTTCAAAGCATCAATATAATTCTTGGAAATCCTATTAAAAATACTAGGACAACATGTAATCTCTTCCAGATTGGGATATTCTTCAATTAAATCCAAAATAGTTGAAGAGGTTAATCCTTTTGTTATATGTACAGAAGTAACATCTTCATCCATAAGCATCACTTCTTAATTAAATCTAAAAATTTCTTGGATTTTGCACTTTTCGGTTTTCTGATATGCTCAATATTTTTAAGTTCCTTTTTAATTTTAGAATCATTAATGTTTAATACATTCCCTATAGTTTCAATTTCTATATTGCCGTGTTCATGTATCAAACCAGCCCCCAAAGCGGGATAGTTAAATAAAATATTTGAGTTTTTGGACTGTTTTTCAAACTTGAATTTTTTTCATATAAAATAAGATCCATATCAGGAATTGAAATTATTTTCAAGTCTGTAAACTCATTTAAAACATTAATAACCTTTTTAAAAGTAGTCTGGAACACTTTACGTTGTTGACGGTCAAGTTCTGCTCTAATATATGGAAATGGACCATTGTTAATCTTACGGTTATTGTGTGATGTTGTTAAGTAATATCTGAAAATATCCCACATCATTAAAGTAGGAGCCATATTTTCAAATATGGTTTTTTCAATATTTTCTCTTATTTTTAAATCTCTTTTTAAAGAACGGTTGTAATTACCGAATTTATCAATGAAATGAAGCTTTTCAAATTCTTCTGTAATCTTTGACTGTCTCCAGGCATCTATTTCTCCAATATCATATTCTTCGATAAAGCCCGGAATTTCATTTTCATACTTATATCTGATAGCGTCATATTTATTAATTCTTTTGAAATCAGACAGCTTCCTTTTTAAAATAGAATCTTTAATGCTGGAAATAATGTCTTCACTATATTTAACATAACTGATAGCCAGTGCATTTCTGACGTATTTATCATCAATAATAGCAGGTTTGGTTCTGTGGAATCTTAAAACTTCAATTCTGACATCTTTTCCGTATCTGTTTCTAACCTCTTCCTCAATAATTACTGATATATTCTGAATCCAGAGTTACATTCTTACGAATCCAACGTCCATTTTCATCTCTAAAACGGATAACTAAAGAAATAGTTTTTACAAGACCTTTACGTTCCTGTTTAAGAATATTTAATACTTTTTAAATGAATTTCTTCCATAACCTGACAATTCACTCATCAACACCAAATAATTGCCGGACAAAGGCAAATATGGAATAATTTCCAATCTGTAGGTTGCATCCTTATTTATTTTAAAAGAGAAGTTTTCATGACCGCAGCTGCATTTTTCACCTTTAAGTCTGAACTCGCTGAGGGAATATTTCTTATAACATGAATCACATTTAAGATAACCGCATTGTTCCAAATGTCCAATTGCAATTTTATGAGCATCAATAGCTGATTTTACTCTGTCCAGAACATTTTTTTTTAGCATTAGCTTTCATTCTAAACATCTGATTATGTCTACTGTTTTCACTCATTTCCTCAAGTGAAACTTCAGCTATTGCTTTTGTACCATATTTATTTAAGGATGTAAAAGGAGTGGTGTATCCCTGTGCATCCATACTCTCTTTTAATTCCTGTAAACTGTTTAATCTGTCATCTAGTTTATAGTATAATCTTTTGAAATTTTCAAACTCTTCAATATTATCCAAGCTAATACTGTCATTTGAAATCTCTTTGAGATATTTTTTCAGCCTTTGCAACTAGAGCAGATTCTTCCATTAAAATCACTGAATTAAATTAAGATTATTGTATTCTTTCACCGACTTCACATTCGTCTGGAGATAATAATGCTGCACTTTCTCCAGTTGCAAGAATCATTCCTTCAGATAAGGTTCCGAATAATTTTGCAGGTTGCAAGTTAACAACAACAGCCACTTTTCTGTCAATTAATTCTTCAGGAGCATACTGTTTTGCAAGACCTGCTACAATTTGTCTTGTTTCATCTCCAATATCCACCTGTAATTTTAATAATTTATCGGATTTTTCTATTTTTTCAGCTTCTTTTACCTGTCCAATTTTAATAACTACTTTGTCAAAATCATCAATACTAATTAAATCACTCATATTTTCATCCTCACTTTCTTTTAAGTTTTTCTGCAATTCTTCTTTTTGCTTGTTAATTACATCATCTTCAATTTTTGTAAATAACGGTATAGCTTTATTTATTTTGTGTCCTTCAGCTAATGGGACTTTAGCATCTTTCCACTCATCAGGAGTGGTCAGATTAATAATTTTAGCTATAGCATCAGCTTTATTTGGAATATAAGGTTTAAGTACATAAGCCAATGTTTTAGCTAGTTGATTTGATAAATATAAACAGTTGGCTGCTTTTTGCATATCTTCTTTAACAGCTTTCCATGGTTCCTGATCATTGAAATATTTATTACCAATTTTAGCTACCCTATAAATCTCAAGCAATCCGTCTCTAAATTCAAAATCTGAAATATATTCTCCAACAGTATCAGGAAGTTTTTCAATGATTTCCTTGAATTCATTATCTTCTGCAGAGGGATTTTTATATTCAGGTATTTCACCGTCAAAGAATTTATGGGTAAATGTAAAAGTTCTATGTAAAAAGTTACCTATAACATCTGCCAATTCATCATTGTTTCTTCTCTGGAAATCATCCCATGAGAAATCAGTATCTTTGTTTAAAGGTGCATTTATAGTTAAGTAATATCTAAGTAAATCAGGGTCAAATTTATCAACAAAATCTGCTATCCAAACAACCCAATTTTTACTGGTGGACATTTTTTCTCCTTCCAAAGATAAAAATTCTCCAGCATATATGTTATCCGGCAATTTACATCCGTATGCCTTAAGAAGACCTTGGCCAAAAGATGGAATGATGGTAAATAATATCCTTACCGATGAAATGGATTGCAGTATCATTCCAATAATCTTCCCATTTAATGCCAGTTTCCCTTGACCATTGTGCAGCTGATGAGATATAACCCAAGAATGCTTCAACCCAAACATAAAGTACTTTGCCTTTAGCTTCATCAAGAGGTAAAGGTATTCCCCAATCCATATCTCTTGTTAAAACCCAGTCATTTAATCCTTCTTTAAGCCAATTTTTAGCATAATTTCTAACATTGGCAGGAAGATTTTCATTATTATCAATATAATCTTTCAAATCATCTTCAAACTCGCTTAACTTAAAGAAGTACTGATAAGTATCCTTAATAACAGGAGTGGAACCGCAGGTTAAACATTTAGGTTCATCAAGTTCAGTAGGTTCCAAAGCCCTTCCGCATTTTTCACAATGGTCACCGCGTGCTTCAGATCCGCAAACAGGACAGATACCTTCAACATAACGGTCAGGTAAAAACTTATTACACTTTTCACAGTACAGCTGCTGAATATCCTTTTTATAAATTAACCCCTTATTATATAATTCTAAAAAGAAATTCTGAGCAATTTCATAATGTAAATCATCAGTGGTTCTTGTAAAGTTATCCAGGGAAATATTCATTGACTCTACATCACGAACAATCATGTCATGATATCTTTTAGCAATTTCAATCGGTTTTTTGTTTTCTTTATCCGCTTTAACAGCAATTGGAGTACCGTGTTCATCAGTAGCACAAACTAACAGAACATCATTATCAATCATACGATTATATCTTGCATAAATATCAGCAGGCAAATAAGTAGAACGAATATGACCTAAATGACAGGGTCCATTTGCATAAGGAAGCGCACATGAAATAAAAATTTTAGACATTAATTTTTCTCCTAACTTTTTAAGCATTAATAATTATGTCATTCATATAATATAAAATTAATATATGCGAAGTTAATTAAGAAATATTTTAAAACAAAATGATTTAAAAGATAATTTAAATCCAAATATTGAATTTCCAAATTAGCTATTTTAAAATAAATTCAAATATCCCAAAATCGTTAAAAATGAAAATAGAAAAATGATAAATAACCTCAGGTCAGATATTAAAAATCAGTTATATCTGTTTAACAGTATCATTTTCTTTATTTTTTAAGCGTATCATCCAGAATAGCTACAGCTTTAGATTTGGCATCTTTATCTGTTTTTTAACACCTGCCATTTTAGAAAATCCAGGAAAATCCAAATCGGCCTCATCACTAAACCAGACTTTTCTTAAAAAGTACCATGAATGACCTTCATCATCTACAAAACACCATTGATTCATAGTTTTGGGATTGATGTTTTTGAGATATTTAGTTAAAGCTTTTTTATTTGACATATAATCAAAAAACGGACATATTTTCATGGTTTTGGATAAATCCTTAAATTTGTCCCTAACTTTATCTTTATTGAATTTCCATATCCCGCTATCAGCAATTTGACCAAATCCATCATTTACATTGAAAATAGAACTGAAATATTCTTCAACATACTTGCATGGGAATTCAGCAGGATTTGAATCTCCGTATCTGCAACAGTAATCCCTAGACAATCCTTTATTTTCTTTTTCCAGAGCACATGAAAATACGTCACAGACCTCATCAAGGATTACTTCTTTCCCGTCAAGCTTAATTAACATATTTCCATTATTTAAATTGCCTATTTCATTTTTCAGATGTTCAAAATCATCAATCATTAATTTATCTGATTTAAAGTTCTCTTTACCATTTTCATCCAAGGTTAAATAACTCCAGTTTAATTTTATTTTCTTTTAAATCTGTTTACAAATCTGGACAATGAGTTATTGGATTTATTGAAAGCAAATATTTCAACATTAAATCCTAAATTCAATAAAAAATCAATCCACAGCACTTCCAAATCATCAAAGTGTTTTTTAGATTCATCCCACATGAAAACAAAAAGTATATCTTCCCCATTGAAAGCTAAAAACGGATTAAAAGAATTGAAACTTTCCTTATTTAAATTCATTCTGTTGATAATTGACAGCAGTTGGTCTTTGGAAAATTTGGAAAATATGGAGTTTACCACATCCATTGCAGAAAACTCTACATTGATGCCGTGTTTTTCCAATTCCTTATCAATGAATTTAAAAACTTATTACCGAAATATCTCTCGAACATGATAAAATAATCATACCTTTTTTTCTTTCATCATAATGGGCTTTAAGATATTTGAAACCGTGGGAATGCAGAAAAGATTTTCTAACCTTTTTATTTTGTTTATCGAAAAAGACTTCCATAAAATTTTCAAACAGGCTTAACTCTTTTACATTTATCATATTGAATAAAGCATGCTCATTAAGATTTGATTGGACAGTAATTATCTTAGAAAATGTGTCAATTCTTTCGGAAATATCTTTTATATCACATGACAGAGGAATCTTATTTTCATAAAACTGAGAAGGAATATTCTTAAAATCACTTTTAGAAAATTTGCTGCCAGTTATATCCTCCCAAAAAATACAATCAAATAGACTTTTCCAAAAAGAACTATTTAAAAAGTATAATAACCAGAATAAGTATAATGATCAGTTAAAACCTGAACATCATTTTTAATGTCGCCATCAACATCATAAGCCTCATAAACTTCATTATAATCACATTCAAATGATTGGAATGTTATATTGCCTTTACATACCATATATACTACCCTTAAAAATCTTAATTATTATTTTAATAAACCGTAATATTAACAGTTTTCTATTAAAAAAGCAAAAATGACCTTAAAAATAAGATAATTTTTTAAAACATGAAATAAAATATAAAAAATATGGTTGAAGTTTCATTTATTAATCCATTGTCCAATGAAGGAAGACAAATTGTTAAAGAGTACGGAGACTTAAATAAACTCTTTGATGAAGATGAAACACTTGTAAATGAAATAATGCATACTGCAAATCAGAAAATATCAGACGATTCCTTAATTCCTAAATCCTATAAAGATTTAGCTATAAAAAAAGAATACAATGGGCAATTGAGAAAAAAAATAATAAAAATTACACTCAAAGTGAATTTGAATACCTGTTAAATAGCAGTTTATACAGACAGGATGTTGTAACATTCCACATCCTATGTCAGGCTATAGCTATTCAGTTTAATGTAACTTCAAGAGAAACCAGACTTTTATTGAATCCCATGGGAAAAATAATTGAAGAAAGACTGGCTAAAATTCCATAAGGAAGCAGAAGCGAAATCATTGATGACATTTTAAGAGACATCAAAACCGACGGATCCATTCAATGGAAAGCCCTGAAAGATGTAATAGCTTCTAAAAAGATTGTCCTTAAATGATTTGTTAATCAATAATGGGAATATTATTTTAGAAGAAGATGAATTTTTGGAAGAGTATTCTGATGAGTTTACAGATAGAAACCCTGACAGAATGTATAATATACTGGTCGGAAATAATATTAAAGAACTGATTCTTTCCAGACTTATTATGCAAAAAAAACAGAAGAATACATTAAAAGAATCAAAGAAATGTCATCCAGAATTGAACTCCACCCTGCCATTACTGAAATCGGAGAGGAACTAAAAGAGTTCATTCCTGAAGAAATCAGCAAATACAATACTTTCTATGCAGGCAGCGGAGGTATTTACGGTACAGTTAAAGGTGGAAAATTACTTAGAGAAGCATTTCCACCATGTATTAGAAATACCATTGAAGGAGTCTCATCCGGTGGACGTAACGACGCTATTGTGCTATTATTAACCTCATTTGCATCATATGCAAGACTATATCCGAGAATCTTTGCAAGTGATGAAAGTGTTAAAGTATCAGATATGGATCCCGATTTATCAATAACAGAAAATGAAATCCTGCCTCTGATTTATGAAGCCGCAGATAACTGTTCACCACCGTTATTTGATGACCAGCCTCAAGAAAAAAATCAATATCATATCAAAGTTGGGTTTTGGTATGCACAGTGAAGTTGACATCAATCATGAAGGAGAAACCAAATGGTATACTCCAATGAGCTGTGAAAAAATTAAAATTCATTTACCCCAGTTATGTAAACCTGACAGCTCATGTAAAGGAATTAATAACCCCCTATCATGTTACGGACGTAAAAATATCAAATTGATAATAAAAAAAGATTAAAAATCATTATCCATCTGTTTAAACGGATTATAATCATCCATAATAACATCATAATATTTATTTAAAATCTTTGATTCCCATTGATTGTAGTTGCTCTGTTCATTTTTTTTTCAAATTTATAAGCTAAAAGACCAATTTTACGTTCATTTTCATCAATGCCCTTTTTTTTGACAAAAATCAGAAACAATATCAGGAGTGTATTCACAGACTTCATCATCTTTAAATTCCAGGTATTCCTCATACTCCTGAGGTGAAAAAAAGCTCTTCAACTTCAATCGGGTCTTCTTCCCAATCAATTGAATACAATTCTATATAAACAGTGTCAACAAGAGGTAACTGATTTAATTCTATCCCCAAACCATATATTTTCCCATTTTCAAGGTTTAAAATAGTATGTCCTGTTCTTTGACAAGGATACCATTCTTTATAAGCATGTTTAACAATATCTTCAGGGGTTAAAGTAGATAAAACTGTTTTTAAGTGTTCAACACCAATTACTTCTCTTACTTCTTCATTCATAATATGAATTATAGTTAAATTTATTATATAATACTGTGCATTTGCACACCATAACTATTATTAAATACTTTAAAATAATAATCATAATATATCTGATTATTATGTTTTCTAAAGCTACACTTAAAGAAAGAAGGCAGTATTACCGTGAGGAATGGTCCACTAAAGACATGCCTGACTTTATTCTTAAAGATTTAAAGAAAAGGGAATTCGGTTTTGACCATAATGGAAAGGGACCAAATGACCGGTATAAAGTATTTAGAGGAAGAGAGTCCTTAAAGAAATTTTTAAGATATAAAGCTCCTTTTGCAGCTTATATCTCTGTAGCTTTTTATAATAATCCAAGAAGACGAGAAGATTGGCAGAAAGCAGAATATATTTTTGATGTTGATGCTAAAGATATTCCAATTAGAAGTTGCCAGTGCGACGGTGTGTGTGAAGTTTGTTTAGGACAGGCTTTAGAAATTGTTAATTCATTAATTGATACACTGCAGGATGATTTAGGCTTAAATAATATTCACTTAGTTTACTCAGGAAGAGGATATCATATCAGAATTCTTGATGAAGAAATGATGACATCTGGAAGTGAATTAAGATCAGAAGTTTTAAAATATGTGGCAGGTGCAGAAGTTCCAAAATCCAACTTTTTCAATCCAGACATATCAAATAAAAGCTTTAATTTTGAGCATTTCAGCATTCCTGTCGGATACTCCAAAATTTTTACTGATAAATTAAAATATAATATTCAACATTTAGTAGGAAATGAGGAATTAGATGAAATTAATCCTAAGCTAATGAAGGATATCATAAAATATAGGCATCATCTAGATAATGACAACTGGGGATATTTTAAAAGGGATATCGGTCCTAGAAGATATAAAAATTTAACAGAAGCTATGGCAAGAGTTAATTTGTCCACTATTGATGCTAAAGTATCTATCGATTTAAAAAGAATATTAAGGCTTCCGTCATCACTTCACTCCAAAGTAAGTATGAAATGTATGGAAGTTAAAAACAGAGAAACATTTGACCCTCTGCAGGAAGCTGTTCCCAAATTTGTTGAAGAAAGAGGAGAGTAAGTTTTATGGATAAAGTATTAAAAGATATTTTTCGTAAAAATCCGTATTTTAAGGAAATGAATGAAAATAGTTTTATACCTCAATACAGCGAACTGATAATTAATGGAGTAGTGCTTCATAAAGTAAATTGGATTACATTTATAGACAAAGAACTTTTATTTATGAATGAAGATGCTCAAAATATCCCAATCAGTTCAATTAACTTAGAAAACCTTAATTCCATAATGATTCACACCAATGAAGGAATAAAAGAAGTTTTATAGTTTTTCTTTTATTTCATTATTAACTTTAGCTATGCTGTTATCTGCATCTATAATATTCCAGTCATAAGTAACTTTTTTTTTGATTTGATTCTGGCTTTTTCAAGCTCTTCCATATTTTCAAACATTTCAGTTTCTCACTACGATTATCAATTCTTTTTTAAAGATTCTTCAGGACTTACATCCAGGAAAAACATATAATCTGATGTTGGAAGAACAAATGAAACAAATTTATAAATAATTATATTAATAACATTTGGAAGATAAACAACAGACATAATATATCTTGAAAAGATTAAAACATCAATATTATCATTATTATAATATTTTCTAATTGATCTGATTGCATCCAATCCAAAATAAACAGTAGCTTTTAAATGGTTAATTTTACCAGTTTTTAAAAGTGCCTCTTTTGATTTTATACCATATTTATTATCCATAGACGGATGTGAACGTACAACAACATTTTTTCCCTGTTTTTTTCATACATTTCAGCAAGCAGTTTAACCTGTGTGTCTTTTCCGGAACCATCCAAACCATCTATAACAATGAACTTGTCCATTAAATCACACCATCAAAATATAATACAAAATCGCACTGACAGATGAAACACTTAAATTATCCAGACCTCTTGGAGTAACGGCTTCACAAACAGTAGCTATTAAACTTATAAATGCTACAAATGCAAAATTATACTGAGGAATATCATATCCAATTGCACCGTAAACTAAAAATACCACACTGCACATTACACAAACCATTATGAACATGGTAAGTGAACCTTCAACGGATTTTACATCACCGGTTAAGTTAAAATGATGTTTTCCATATTTTTGACCTATTAAAGACGCAAATCCATCTCCGTAAACCATAGCTCCAACAGCTACTCCCACTATCCACAGTTTATCAGGAAGTAAAAATATTAAAAGTGTCCATATTCCGGCATAGTAAACTAAACCTAAAGCATGCCCAGCATCTGTAACTCCACTTTTAATTTTAATTGGAGAGTATTTAGTCAATAAAAATGCAGCTATTGTAATTGGAAGTGTTAAAAACCACACCATAGCATAAGGGTCGTTGAAAAACGGCATTACGAAAATACAGTTTCCCACCATAATATGGACAAAACGGCGGGAAAAAGACGGCAGGTCTTTTAAAAACTTCTCTGAAAAAACAAAAATTGCGATAACATAAATATACACTAAAACTAATAAACCTATATCTGCCATATTCATGTTATCATCTTTAAAACTTTATTTTGATACTATTTTCACATCAGAACTTTTAGATTCAATCGGATAAAATTCTGTGTATTTTGAATTCCTCTCAATAGGGTTTCTACCTAAATCTCTAACCATATTACTTAAAGTATCAATAGATGCCTCAACTCCATCCGGTGCTCCTGAAGCTTCAGACAATTCATCTCCACCTAAAGTTCCACCCAAATCATTTGCACCAGCTGTTAAAGATACCTGTGCAAATCTGAAACCCATTTTTACCTAGGATACTTGGATATTTGGAATCAAATCCTTAAGCATTAATCTAGCTACTGCATATAATTTTAAATCCTCAGTACCTGTAGCTCCCAAGTTTTGCTGACCTTCTAAAAAAAGATTGGAGAATACTCATGCATAAATGTCATCGGAATAAATTCTGTAAAACCGTGAGTTTCCTGCTGAATTTTTCTGATAATATCAATGTGTTCTACACGTTCTTCAGGAGTTTCCACATGCCCATACATAATAGTAGCTGAGTATGGAATTCCAACTTCATGAGCTGTTTTTACAATATCAATCCATTCCTGTGTTGTTACCTTTTCCGGACAGATTATCTCTCTGGATCTGTCAGTCAATATTTCTGCAGCAGTTCCATAAGCAATGTATCTAAACCCGCACTTTTAAGCCTTTCAAATGCATCTTCAACACTTATGCCTGATACAACACTGGCATCTTTAATCATAGTTGGTGAAAAACCATGAATCATAATATTGGGAAATTCCCCTTTTAACAATTGAAGCAAATGTTCATAATATTCAACATCTGCATCAGGTAAAACTCCCCCATGACACAAAACTCATGAGCTCCTTTGTCAACAGCCCCTGAGCTTTTTTAAAATAGCTTCATCATCTAAAATATATGCTTCAGGGTCATCTGCATCCTTACCAAATGCACAAAAACCACATCTTACAGTACAAATATTTGTGAAGTTAATATTACAATTATTAATAAATGTAACGTTGTCTCCAGCAATTTCTTGCCTGAGATAATCAGCAGTTGCAAGTAAGGGATACAAGTCAGACCCTTTAATATTTATTAAATAGTTTGCATCTTCAGCAGAAATTGGTTCATCAAGAGATTTAGTTAAAATTTTTTCTGTTTTAGAAGATATAGGTAGTTTATCAAACATAAAATAATATAATAATTTAATTAAATAAATATCTTTCCATATAATTGAATCAATGCAAAGTTAACAAAATGAAAACATAGTAAATTCATTCAATATTTTATCCAAAATAATTATATAATTGAACAATACAACATTATATATTAAAAACTATGAAGAGGACAAAAATGGATAGTACTGAAGCTATTTATAATGGATTAAAAGATGCTGAAATTGATTTTGTTGTTAGTGTCCCTTGTGTTAACTTAAGTAAACTGTTAGAAATGGTTGACGAAGACGAAGAAATTATGCATATTCCAGTTACAAGAGAAGAAGAAGGAATAGGCATTTGTGCAGGAGCATATATGGGCGGTCGCAAGCCTGCAATATTAATGCAAAATTCAGGACTTGGAAACTCCATCAATGCACTTAAATCATTAATGGAATTATATAAGTTCCCATTAGTAATAATAATAAGTCATAGAGGAACTGAAGGTGAAACTATCTGTGGACAAATTCCAATGGGAGAATCCACACCAAGACTGTTAAACGCTATGGATTTCCATTTCTTTGAACCGACTAATTCTGAAACCGCATATGAAGATGTTAAAAATGCATGGAAATTATCTGTTGAAGAAGGTAAACCCGTATCTGTATTATTAGAAATTAAATATTGGTGATTTGATGAAAAGAAGAGATGCAATTGCAAAAATAATGAGTGCAATCGATGATGAACTGGTATTGTGCAATATAGATTTCCTTCAAGAGAATTATACGACATAGATGATAGAAATGAAAACTTTTACATGATCGGTTCCATGGGACTTGTTTCCTCAATAGGCCTCGGTCTTGCACTGGCTAAACCTAATAAAAAAAATTGTCATTATAGACGGTGACGGATCATTTTAATGAACTTAGGATCAGTAATCACCACTTTTGCTCAAAATCCATCTAATTTAACATGGATTGTTATCAATAACGAAGCATACGGTTCAACAGGAAATCAGGAAACCTATGCAAAAAACTTAAACCTAAAAGAAATGGCTAAAAGTGTAGGTATTAAAAACTGTTACAATTACGAAGAAATAGACTTAAATGAAATAATAAACAACAATGAATGTAACTTTATCTGTTTCAATACAGAACCTGGAAACTCACCAGCACCAATTATCGATTTAACACCAATAGAAATTAAAAAAGGTTTATGAAAAGTATATAAATTAAATGAATCTATTCAGACTCATTTAATTCCTTAATTTTCTTATCAAAATCATTTAACTTATTTGCCAATCCTGAATAATACGGGATGTAAACTTTTGAAAATGTTATCCTGTCAGGATTTTGATTAACTTCCCTAATCCTTTCTTTGACTTTTTCTATTTTCCTTTCAACTTCATCATACATCAAATCTCCATGTGAATTCACCAATAAATATTCCATCAGCACCATTTTCAAGAGCATGTTTAATGTGACGAGGCCTTACACGATTTACAGAAAGCACCCTAATGATATGGATGGATTCAGGATAAGACAATCTGTTAACTCCAATATTATCTGCTGCAGTATAACCAATATTATCAAGGAAAACTAAAATCATACGTTCTCCAGGTTCTTTTTTTAGCCAATACTCCATCAATTGTAGCTTTTTATCTTTTCATCAATATTACCGTTAACTGTAATAGCAAACTGCTTACATCCAACTAAACATTTTCCACAACCTGTACAGCTCATCGGGTCAATGTAGATTTCATCATCCTGAATACTCATTGATTTGAATTTACAACGTTCAACACATTCACCACAAACAATACATTTTTCTTCATCAATTTCTGCAATGAATGGTTCAATTTCTATTCCGCCATAATTATATTCAGATACTTTGGAAGCAGCTGCAGTAGCCTGCATAATTGATTCTGTAATATCTTTCGGATCCTGTGCTGTTCCACAAACAAAAGTTCCCTGAATATCAGTGGTTACAGGTTTGATTTTTTGGATGTGCCTCTTTAATGAATTCATCTTCAGTAGTTCCAACATTTAAGATTTCTGCAATTTCCTTGGTACCTTCAGAAGGTTCCATAGCTGTAGATAATACAACCATATCTGCTTCAATTTCTGAAAATTCTCTTTTTAAGAGTGTCTTCAACACGAACAATAAAGTTACCATTTCTTTTAACAACTTCCCCAAGGTCTTCCACGTATGAATCTTACTCCATTAGCCTGTGTGTGTTTATAATACTTTTCATACATACTAGGAGTTCTCATATCAGTATAACAGATAACAACATCTGTATCAGGGTGTTTGTGTTTTATAATGTTTGCATTTTTTAAAGCAACACTGCAGCATACTTTGGAACAGTACAAATGTCCATCGGGTTTTTCATCTCTTGATCCAACACACTGTATCATAACTACCCTTTTTGGAATTTCTCCGTTTGATTTTACCAGTTTACCTTTAGTCGGACCGTTTACTCCTGTAATACGGCCCAGTTCACTTTGAGTTATAACATCATCATATCTGGAATATCCGTATTCCGGTCTTAAATCAGGATCAAAGAGTTTATGTCCTGTAGCTATAATAATAGAACCTACAGAAATCGGAATCTTTTCTGGTTTTACTTTAAAACGGATAGCATTCATACTACATTGTCTTTTACAGTCCCCACACCTGTCACAATGTTCCATATCCACAACATATGCTTCAGGATAAGACTGACCAAAAGGACGATAAATAGCTTTTCTGTTAGATAGTCCGTCATTCCAATCATCAGGAACTTCCACTTCACAGACTTCCGCACACTTACCGCAGGCTATACATTTTTCAGTATCTACATACCTTGGAGATTTTTCAACAATTAGATTATAGGTTCCTGCCCTTCTTTCTGATTCAATGACTTTTGCATTAGTTATAATCTCAATATTTTCATTCCAAACAACTTCATTTAATATTGGATTCAGTAAACACATTCCACACTCTTCAGCTATTTTTACAGGAGAGAAAACTTTTCCTATTTTAGCCATATGTCCTCCGATAGATGGGGAACTTTCTATAATAGTTACTTTAGTTCCCTGTTTAGCTAGTGACAATGCAGCATTCATACCTGCTATTCCACCACCAATTACTGCCACTTCATTTGGTGTTTGACAGTATATCGGATTAACAGCATCTGATTTTTTTACTTTTTCTATTGAAGCATTAATAAGAGTTATGGCTTTTTGGTTGCCCCATCTTTATCATTATGAACCCATGAACACTGTTCACGAATATTTGCCATATCCATCAAATAAGGATTTAATGGCTGAACATAATCCTGAAAAGTTTTTTCATGACTTATTGGAGAACATGCCGCAATTACAACACGGTCCAAATGATGATCAAAAATTGCATCCCTAATGATTTTTCTTCCATTTAAAGAACATAAATTTACAAATTGCTCTACAACTTCCACATTCAGTGAATCTTTAACTTTTTTTTGAATATCAACAGTATCAGAGATATTTCCACCGCATTCACAGATGAAAACTCCCACTTTTAAATCTTCAGGCATTAGTCAACCTCCCTTAAATCATTAATGACTGAATCTATTGGTACAGTATGTGCTTTTGCACCGATTACTTCATCAAAGTCACCACCCATTGCAATAGCTACAAATTGAGCTACATTTAAATGAATGGTGTTAAATTCTTCACCACATTTTTTAGATATTAAATTCTGATATCTGTCAAATTGAACATGACAGTTAGGACATAAATGAACTAGAATTTCCACCCCGTCCTCTTTAATAGAGTATAATTTATCTTCAGTTACCTCCATAGACATATCTTTATTAGAGTATCTTTGTCTAAATCCGCTTCCACAGGTTTGGCGTTTATGGTCATACCAGCCAACCGTTTTACATCCGCAGGCTTCTATTATATCATCAATGATATTGGGGTCTCTGACTCCCCTATTGTATCATCATAATGAACTTTACAGTAATGACATCCGTGATGAGTAGCTATTTTATAGCCGCTTAAGTCATATTTAATGTTTTTAAAGATTTCATCACGTTTATTGTATAAAATATCCACTACATGAAAAAATATTTTCAGATGAATCAACATCTCCAGATTCATATTTCAAATAAGACAATTCTGATTTATCAAAAACTTCATTTACTTTATCTCGAACATCATCCTTTTTATTTAAAATATTTGCTACCTTTTTATTAATTGCATAACATGTTGCACACATCATTACCAAATTTGGCCTGTTCAAATTACTGGCTACTTTAAAGTTACGTGCTCCAATAGCTGTTGTTGTAAACTGATCAAAAACATCAGAGTAATGTCCAAGACCTGTACAGCAGGTTTGCTTATCTGAAATATCATAATCAATACCAATTTTATCAAAAACAAACTTAGTGGATGATTCAATACCCGGATATTCCACACTTCCAAGCCAACTTTTAAACAAAAGAATATTTTCATCAGGAACTTGCTTCATCATTACCCTCCTTTGACTGTCTTATTTTATCCATTCTGTCTTTAAAACCAGTATTGGTTAAAATTAAAGAGACTTCATCAATAACTTCCTGAGGAGGTGAAACCGGACCTAAACCCAATTCTTCCCTGATTTCACTCAAGTGCTGTCTAAATTCCCACCATCCGTCTACATCTTCACTAATTTCCTCGTAAAAATTAGATGGAATTGCACCGATAGCTGCATTAAAGTAGCTATCTGCAAAGCCTAAATAATCATATAGCTGCTCATATGCAATTCCTTTTGATATGGCGAACTGTTTAATAATCTGATTAACTTCACAAACACTGTTTCCAACAGGACATGTACTATGACATGTATAGCAATAAAAACAGTTCCATAAGTCTTCATCTTCAAGGAGTGTTTCATCTCCTTCAAAGACCCTCTCCATTATTTCACGAGGATTATAATTGGAATGACGTGCTGCAGGACATGTTGAAGTACACATTCCGCACTGAACACATTTTAAGACACCATCATCTTTTGAACTTTTAATATCTTCTTTTTATAGCCTCGGCAAAATCAAGAGGTGTTTCACTGATTTTCTGAGTATGCATATCAATAACCTCAATTATAATTTAAATTCATGATTTTTAATCATTTTCTTTAATTTTAAAGATAATTTATTAGCTCTTAATGCATCAGACTGCCTACATATAATTGGAATATTATGTTTTTTACCGCCTATTTTCAGGTCAACATTACCTGCATCCATTGTAAAGCTATTGTTTTTACAGTAATGTACACACATTCCGCAACCAAAGCATTTAGATAAATCCAGTCTTTTATTTTTAAATGCATTTGTTGGACATACATCCTCAACCGTACAACTATCACAGCTGCAGTTATCTGAAACATATTTTGGCCTCAATTCATGATTATCCCACATTGCCCCATAATCAGTTTGTGTCAGTGGCAAATGACGTCCTTTAATATCAGCTACAGTTAATGGAATGTCACTATTTTTAATTAATAAATTATTATATATCTCTTCATTTAAAACCGGAATTGGAATAGCCAATGTATCGTAGACTTCTCCGCCTTCACCGGTTTTAAATCCGCCAACATAATTTGCTTCCATATCTTTAAGATTTCCTGAAACCATCAAATTTGGTTTTTCAGGTGAACTTCTTGTTCCTTCCCCTAAAACAATAGCTTCAGCACCGTTTAATAAAACTTTAGTTCCGTTTCCAATTATTAAATTATTCGGATCATTTTGAAGAGGGTTTAAATCTCCACATCCTGAAAATGTCAGGCCTTTCAAGTTTCCTTCCAGAGGAATAGCTGAAAATATTGATGAAACAGGTTCAGCAGATGGATTTACAAATGCTGTATAATTTTTAAATGCCATACGTGTTCCAATCATTTGTGCTCTTGTAATTTCGCCAATGTTTGTTGTTGATTCAATAATGTCCCCATTGATTGCTTCAACTTTAACATCAATATCTTTTCCTTCAAGAATGTCTTTTAATAGGAATCCTCCACCATATGATGAGTCTTCTACTGATTTAGAAGTTCCATGAAGAATTAAATCTACAGAACCAAGCCATTCATTAGGACATGGGCCAATATTAGCAGGAACACCATTTAAATATATATTTTTTGCCCTCATAAACACTCCTGGCTCTGATACTGTAAAGTTAAAGATAGCTGCAGTACTGCTCATAACTCCACAGGTTCCTGCAGTTACTACATCCACTTCTTCAAAGCTTGGAGCATTGTCTTCTTTTATAAGCTTTTTAAACTCTTCTGCTGTATATATTTTGGCTTCATTATTTTCAATCTTCTTATTAATTTGGCCAATTGTTCTCTCTTTCAAATTAAATACCTTCTTTTTAAACTTTCTTACGGTTTAAATTTTTCCTACAGTATCTCCCCTTAAACCTCTTCTTAATGTTTCAAGGGAAGTGATATCGTCAGTTGATACATTACCTAAATTAACATCATTTCCAAGTTTTAAAATGAAAAATACTTGCTGGTCTTTGTTTGGAGCTTCCCAAAGGATTTTATTTCCATCGAAATTATCTAAAATATAATCTATTTCATCTTCTTTTGCATTTCCTGCCTTGTCATAAATTCCAATGTTTTTTCCACCTTCTCTTGCTTCCACAATGATTAATGATGAACCTGCTTCCAATTCATTTTGCATATACTCTATTCTTTCATCTAAAGACAATTCTTTATCCAGTCCTGGATCTTTTTTTACCTACTTCGGACAATACTTCGAATCCGTCTTTTTAGCTGATTCTATGCATTCTAATTTTTTGTCATGAGATATTGTTGTTGATCCGTCAGATACTTCAATAGCTTCAAAACCTAAGTCATGAGCTTATGGAAGAATTCTTCTAATTTATCATTCATATATGCCAGTTCAAAGAGAGTTCCACCAGTATATGGAGTTATGTTGTGTGATTTATACATGGCAACTTTATCTTTGATTATATCCTGTTCATGTACAATTGATGTTCCCCATCCAAATTTTAAGTAATCTACATAATCTCCAGAAATATTCATTAAACTTTCAGCAGTTTCCAGTCCTAGACCTTTGTCCAAAACCATTGTTATACCTTTTTGTCTTGGTTTTTCTTCCCTTTCTTTAAGTAAAAAAATTAAAAGATTTCAATTATATCACATCTGTTATAATTTCTATTTATTAGTTTAATTAGTATATTAACTTATATACTTTTTAATTTATCCACTAACAATAGTTATAAAAGAAAATAATTAAATAATAATAACATTATGGAATTCCAACATATTGATTTAAATCAAACCCATATCAGACTAACAACAGACTTGAAAAATAACAATTTGGAAAAATACATATTAAATCTAAGAAAAGAACTGGAACATTATATAGCTAAAAATAAAGATTTTCAATTATCTCTGGAGCCTGTTAATCATGATGAAGAGGATTTGAGTGAAATAATAAAAAGAATGTATACAGCTTCCAGTTACTGTGATGTAGGTCCGATGGCCTGTGTTGCAGGATGCATATCTGAAATGTCTCTTGATTACCTAATTTCCAAAAATCCGAATATTCCATTATTGAAAACGGAGGAGACATAGCTATTGTAAACAATAAAAAAGCAGTATGCGGAATTTACTCAAACAATTCCATATTAGGAAATAAAATCGGGTTTGAATTAAAAGCAAAAGAAAAACACCGTTGGGAATCTGTACCTCTTCAGGTAAAATAGGCCATTCAATAAGCTTCGGTTATGCAGACAGCGTTACAGTGCTGAGCAAAAAGCATCAGTAGCTGACGGGCTTGCTACCAAAATAGCCAATGAAGCTGTTGGGCAAAACAGTGAAGATAAAGTATCAAATGCTCTTGAAGCTAGTGAAAACTATAAAGACCTGTTTGAGGGAGTTTTAATCATTTCCCAGGATAATGTTGGAAGCATTGGAAAACTGCCAAAAATTGTTGAAACTGAAGAATTTAATGTTAAGATGTGAAATATATGAACCTCGGAATTATTGGATATGGAAATATTGGAGAACTTCTCAGCCAAAATATAATCAGTCATGATTTTTGTAATTTAAATAAACTCTACATTGCAAATAGAACACTTTCTAAAATAAATCACTTAAAAGACATTGACCCGCGCATATCAATTACAGATGATAACACAGAAGTTGCAAAAAACTGTGAAAAAATAATAATATCAGTAAAAACTCCCGATTTGGCAAATGTTTTAGACCAGTTAAAACCACATATAACTAAAAATACCCAAATCATACATACCTGTGCAGGAACAGACTTGGAATTTAAAGACTGTGGTTTAAGCTGCGTTATTCCAACAATATCTTCTACATATGATGAAGACAATCCTAAAAAAGGTGTTTCCATTATTATGCATGATGAAAATGTTTCTGGTGAAAATAGAGAATTTGTCGAAAAGCTATTTTCAAAATTCAGCCAGATAAAAGTTGTTGACAGTCCCATGGATTTGGAGATAGCTACAATAGCTGCCAGCTGCATGCCTGCATTTATAGCTCTTAGTTTAGATCTTTTTGCTGGCGAACTTGAAGAGAAATGCAATCTTTCAAAAGAAGAAACCTTTAAAATACTTGCAGAAACATTAAACAGTACGGCATACATATTAAAAGAAGATATTTACTCACCTGATGAACTGATTAATAAAGTTGCAACTAAAAACGGAATAACTCAAAAAGGATTAAATGTTTTAGACAAAGACCTGCCAGATATTTATAAAAGGTTAATATCTAAACTTCTGTAACCAATGCAATATTTAAATAAGATTAAAAATAATAATATTAATTAATATTAATAATTAAAACTAATTATTTATTTCATTTAAATAATTTACTTAAACTCTTAATTAACATATAATTATAGATACTAGGTCAGATACACATGTACAAAGATGAAATGATACAATTACATCAATTTTTAGTTTATATTTTAAAATATTTAGCAGAAAACGATCAGATAAAAAACGATTGCAGTGAATACATATCACTTAAAATAAGCCCACACCACATCCACAAAACAAAAGCAGAACACAAACATGCTATTTTTGTTCTTTGTAAAATAATTGCACAGGTAATAAACGAAAAAGATGAAAATTCAATACCTGACAATGTGTGCAATTCATTAACCGACCTTGTTGAAAGGTCTCAAAACGATATAAAAATGGCTTAAATATTAGCCCATTTTCTTCTTTTTTTATAAATTCAAATATTTTTAATACTATTACTTATCATAAATACTAATTGATTAAATTCTAATTGTGATTAATATGAAAAGTATTAGTAAAATGCTCTGTTTAGTTGACGGAGAACATTACCTTCCAGTCACCCAGAATCAATCGATGTTTTAAATAATTTAGAACATATCGACATAGTAGCTGCTGTTTTCATTGGAGGAACTGAAAAACTAAGAGATGACTCTGAAGAATCATATTCCAAGGTTTTAGGCGTTCCTGTACAATTTGCAAAAAATGAAGACATTCCATATGACATTATTGTAGAAATGATTAACAGATATGATGTAGATACTGTGATGGATTTAAGTGATGAACCTATCCTGGATTATCCTAAACGATTTAAAATAGCCTGTAAAAACACTTGCACAAGGCGTAAGCTATCAGGGTCCTGATTTTAAATTTGATCCAGTTACACAATATGAAATAATGGAAAAACCTTCAATAAAAAAAAATAATTGGAACTGGAAAAAGAATAGGAAAAACTGCTGTTTCAGGATTTGTATCCAGACTAATTGATAAAAACGGATATGAACCATGTGTAATAGCTATGGGAAGAGGCGGACCTCAAGAACCGGAAATAGTTCATGGAGAACAGCTTGAAATAACACCTGAATTTTTATTAGAACAGTCTGAAAAAGGAGTTCATGCAGCAAGTGACCATTGGGAAGATGCTCTAATGAGCAGAATCTTAACAATAGGCTGCAGACGTTGCGGAGGTGGAATGGCAGGTGAAGTCTTTTTTAACCAATATGAAAAAAGGAGCAAAACTAGCTAATCAGGTAGATTCCAAATTTGCCATATTTGAAGGTAGCGGAGCTGCAATTCCTCCAATTAAAACAAATAAAAATATTGTACTTATCGGTGCAAATCAGCCATTGAATAATATTATAGACTATTTCGGACCTTACAGGATTGGTCTTGGTGATTTAATTATTTTGACAATGTGCGAAGAACCAATGTGCAATGAAGAAAAAAGAGAATACATTGAAAAATTCATAAAAGAGATAAATCCAAAAGCAAAAATAATTTCAACAGTATTCAGACCAAAACCATTAGCCGACATTTCCGGTAAAAAAGTGCTGTTTGCTACAACTGCTCCAAAAAAGTATTGAACATGAATTAGTTGACTATCTGGAAACCAATTATAACTGTGAAATCGTTGGAACAACACCTCACCTATCCAATAGGCCTCTTTTGAAAAAGGACATAGAAAAATATATGGATGAAGCAGATATAATGCTCACTGAACTTAAAGCTGCTGCTGTTGATGTAGCTACTAAAGACTCAATAAAAGCTGGTTTGATGTAGTATACTGTGACAATATACCTGTCCCAATAAATTATAAATATCCTGATTTATCCAAATCCGTTTTAGAAATAGTTGACGAAGCTATTGAAGATTTCAATAAAGATTAATTTCTTTATTTTTTACTTTTTTTACAACAAAATTTATAACCTCTTTAATACAATATATTAATACTAAAATAATTGAGGAAATGAAATGAAAAAAAGATAAGAAGAAACTTATCGTCATGCTGTTAATAATTGTTGTTATCCTACTTTTAACACTAATAACATTAATGACTAATTTTGGAAAGGAATCCAGTGAAATAAATATTATAAGCAAGGATACTTTTAAAAAATGGAGACACAATTTCAATTACACTAAAAGATTCAAATGGAAATCCCATAGCTGATCAAAAAGTAGATATAATAATTGAAAATGAAAAGAATCAACAAGTAACAACTGATGAAATGGGCAATGGTGTGCTGCAACTTAACAGAATCAGTGACGGACAATACACTGTAAAAAAGTCATTTACAACGGGAACGACAAATATTCCAAAAGTGAAACTACACAATCATTAACAATATCTGACCAAGCCACATCATTAAGTAATAATGAAAGTAGTTCCAGCGATAAAACTGAAAGCATAATGAGTGAAGACGGATATTCGTATAAAACTGGATATGGACCTGATTATGATTGTTTAGGAGTTAGTCGTGAAGAAGCAGCTGCTAAAGGATGGCACTATATTCCAGGTATGGATGATGAAGGAAATGATATGGGAGCATATGTTCCATATGATTATAATGCAGGATGTTACCATACATAAAAATTTAAGATTAAAAAAAAAAAAATAAAGCTCAGGAATTAGAATAATCCTGAGTCTTTTAATGCTTGTTCAAATTTATTAGCTACATTATCAAATTTTTCTTTAATGATAATTGTTACAAGCAATGTTGCAATAATCATAGCTATCATTGCATAAACACCAGTGAAAAATGTTGGCCAATAAACACCAAGTAATGCATTTCTAAGTAAACCTATAGCATAAGTCATTGGTAAATATGGATTTAATGCTTGGAAAAAAGTCATTCATCACATATACAGGATAAATACCATTTGTTGTAGATATTTGAAGTACCAACATAATAATAGCCAATGCTTTACCACCATTACCGAACAGAGATAATAATGAATAAATCAATACCATGAATGCAATGGTTATTAAATAAACACAGCCGATGAACAGTCCGGGATCAGAAACCTCAATTCCTAACCAGAATGCACCAATTATGGTTACTGTTGATTGCAATAATCCTATTACTAAGAACAATCCCATTCTACCGAAGTAAAGTTCTAATGGTTTGTATAATGATTCACCTAAGTATCTTGCTTTAATCAATGCAACTGAAATTACACAGCCAACCCATATTGAAAGTACAATGTAAAATGGAGATACTTCTGAACCGTAATTATCTACAGGATTTATTTTTTCTTTTGTAACTTCAGTTGGAGAGTAGAAATAGTTATCTACACCACTTGAATTCATGTAGGATAATTGTGATAAGCTTGATTGAGGTGTTGTTTGACCCATTACTGATAATTGGTTAAATGCTACACCGTTTACAGTTTGAATAACCTCATCATTTATTTTACTTTGTATCTGATTTACTGCATTGTTACTCATTCTTGAAGCAACAGGGTTTGTTTTTTCATTGATTAAATATGTTAATTGTGCTTGTTTTGGGTTTTGATCATTGATTGATAATAAATTTGAGGAGAAATTCTCAGGTATTATTATAGCTGCATAATACGTTCCATTTTCCACCCCGTCCCGGGCATCATCCTCGTCTACAAAATCCCATGCAAAATCATCATTGTCTTCCAATTTATCAATTACCTTATCTCCAAAGTTATATGAAGCATTGTTATATATTGCGTTTTGATCATTGTTTACTACTGCAAAATCCAAATTATCTGTATTTCCATAAGGATCCCAACATGCATCAATATTTAAAAGTGCATATAAGGAAGGTAAAATAATAATTGCTATTATTGTAATAACAACAGCCGGATTTTTAAAGATTGCTTTTGAATCTTTTTTCATTATATGAAATATTTTATCTATTGACATTAGTTCCACCGTTTTAGTTAGTTATACCTTTAATAAATATATCTAAAAAATCATCAAGATACTTATTAGTATCATCATTAGAAACTTTTGATTCAAATTTCCAGAATATTATCCCTTCAACAATTACACTAAAAACAGTTAATGCAGCTGCGGAAGGATTGATTTTACGTATTTTTCCTTTATCAATCTGTTCTTGAAAAATATTGGTTAGATTTTTAAGAACTTCATCTGAAAATTTTGAAAATATTTTTTCCTCTTCAGGATTGGACATCAGCTCGTCTAAAGCTATTTTAATAATATCCAGATTGTTATCTAAAAAATTAACAAGTTTCCCCCATATATGCTTTAATAATGATTCCAAGTCTGTATCTTCGTAATTAGTGAAAATATCACTTATTTTCTCCAGAAATAATCTGAATAATAAATCTTAGCTATTTTTTAAAAGATTATCTTTAGATTTAAACTTTCTAAAAACAGTAACTTCACTAACTTCAGCTTTTTTAGCTATTTTTTTTAGTTGTTGTGCCGTTCATTCCTTCCTTATCTAAAAGGAATATTGTTGCATCAACAATTTTCTGTTCTGTTTTATCTAGTTCAATTTCCATAATGTAAGTAAGTACTTACTTACATATAAATGTTTAGTTTTTTCTTATTAAAAAATAGCTATAAATAACATTACAATAAATAATTAAAATTAATGATAACTATAGCTGTTGGAGTTGGAGAAAATAAAAACATCTTAGAGGCTTGTGATATTTTTAAAACACAAAAACCAAATGTCAATATTGAATTAATCGAAAATGACAAAAAACTTGCCAAAAGCATTTCAGACAAAAATATAGATGCAACAATACGGGGTTCACTAGCTGCATCCAATGTTTTAAAACAACTAAAAGAAAGTTATCCCAAAATATCAAGAGCAACATATATCCATGGGAAAGGTCATGAATTTATAATAAGCTCCGTCGGCATTGACGAAGGAAACACCCTAAAAGAAAAGCTCAATATAGCTGTTCACTGCATAGATTTTATGAAAAAACTTAAAAAAACTCCGAAAATAGCTACACTTTCATATGCAAGACTGGAGATTACGGCAGAAGCGAAGAAATCAACCAGTCACTGGATGATGCCAAAAAGCTCACCCAATTAATTGAAAAGCATACAAATCAGAAAATTGAAAACAGCTGCGTATTAATTGACTAAGGCTATAAAAAACAAATGCAACATATTAATAGCTCCAAACGGAATTGTAGGAAATACTATTTTTAGAACACTTGTTTTATTAAACTCATGGCCAAGCTTTGGAGCAATAACCTTCGGCATTGATGACATATACATCGACACCAGCCGTGACCAAAGTAGAGAAGGTTATTTGCGCAGTTTAGAATTGGCATATAAATTGGCCAAACTTTAAAAGCATCAAATAATATATATTTATTAATAGAGAATCATTTACTTCAGGTAGTTATTATGGGTGAAAATTTTATTTATAAAATATATGAATGGTATATTTCCAGAAATTTAGAAACCTCAAAAATGCCCAAACATGTAGCAATTATCATGGACGGCAACAGACGCTATTCTAAGATTCAGGGAAATATGGATGTTGTAAAAGGACATGAAATTGGAGTAGACACTCTGGAAAAAGTTTTAGACTGGACAATAGAACTTGGAATTGAAATAGTAACAGCATATGCATTCTCAACAGAAAACTTTAACAGACCAGAACACGAAGTGGAAGGACTGATGAATTTATTCTTCAAAAACTTTAAAAGACTGGTTGATCATGAAAAAATCCATAAAAACGAAGTAAAAAAGTCAAAGTAGTGGGAAGAATCGATTTATTGCCTGACAATGTAAAAGAAGCTATTAACGATGCAGAAGAAGCAACTAAAAACTATAACAAAAGACAACTTAATTTAGCTATCGGATATGACGGCCGTTTAGAAATCGTAGATTCAGTTAAAAAAATCATCAGAGATATTGAAAAAGGATTAATAACAGTTGACGATGTTGATGAAGATTTAATAAGTAAAAAACCTTTATACTGCAGGATTGGACGACCCCAATTTAATTATCAGAACAAGCGGAGAAGAAAGATTAAGCGGATTCCTACTCTGGCAATCATCATACTCTGAATTATACTTCTGTGAAAGTTTATGGCAGGAACTTAGAAAAGTAGATTTCTTAAGAGCCATCAGATCATACCAAGAAAGAGAACGTAGATTTGGAGTATAAAAATATGATAGATACACACTGCCACATAGATTTTGAAGACTATAACAACGATAGAACAGATGTAATTAAAAGAGCAAAAGAAAAGCTGGATGCAGTAATTAACTCCGGAACAAATCTTGAAGGAAATCAGACTGTTTTAAATTTATCAAAAGAAAATGAAGGATTTATTTATCCGACTTTCGGATTCCACCCTGTAACTTCACAGGAATGTACCGCTGAAGAACTGCACGAAGCTCAAAAACATTTAATTGACAATATCGATGATATTGTAGCTATTGGTGAAGTGGGAATGGACTTTTTTACGTAAAAGACAAATCCCTAAGGGCAAGACAAAAAGAAATATTCACCAGCTTTATTGAAATAGCCAATGATTATAAAGTTCCTTTGCTTATGCATGTTCGCGACTGCGAGAAAAAAGCATTGAATCTCATCAATGAATACGAAGACCTGCCATATGCAGTATTTCACTGCTTTAGCGGAAGCCTAAAAACAGCTAAAAGAATAATGGAGCATGACAACTATTACATGAGCTTTTCCACAATGCTTTGCTACTCACAAAGACATCAGGAACTAATAAAAGACATTCCATTGGATCATGTTCTGACTGAAACAGACAGTCCCTATTTAGCCATGACAAAAGAAGAAAGAAATGAACCTGCAAATGTTGTTAAGGCCTGTGAAAAAATAGCTGAAATTAAAGAAATGGATTTGAACACTGTTGATGAAATAACAACCAACAATGCGAAAAGAGTATTTAACATCTAATCTTTTAACAAGAGATTTAGATTCAATACACTAAATCCTTTATCTACTTCTGTATAAATAACCAATGTAAATTTATCCAAATCTTTTAAAAGAGCATCCAATTTTTCAAAAGGAATATCAACAGCATTTAAATAAACATTAAAATCTTTTTTGAGCGAATCTTACCGGTTTTCTGCAAAACAATTTAAATTCATAAAGATACAATTCAATTCTGTCTCCCAAATCTTCAGGATTTCCGTTTCCGTTTAACAGAAAGTCAATAATGTCTTCCTGCAGAATCTTACCTTCATTATCCATATCTATCTGAAGACTTTCCATTTCCTTCAGCTCATTTAAAAGCTCATCTTTTTCATTCTGACTATACATAAAGATTAATTATTTTTAATAATATTTAAACCCATACTACATTAGCTGTTGTAAAGACATAATTATTGGAAAATACCGGATTGTACAGTTTATTTGTAGAATCTGCTGTATTGAAACTCATAGCTACTGATTTTCTCAAATTATAATTAATCCTATCTCCGATTGAATCCAGTTCTTTTTTTTTATTATAATCAGCACTTGCTTTTGCATAGACTTTAAACTGTATTTTTTGCTTTCCATAATTTTCATCTATTCCTGATGAATTATAACTAACATTCACAATACTTACACTGTAGGGGTGTTTTAAGCCTTCCATGTCATCATATTCATTAAATGTTTCCTTCGGATATATTGCACTTGATGATGATGCAACACCTTCATCAGCACCTGATTTTGCAGCTGCCATTGCTATGTTAAGTTCATTTTCATTAGCTATCATGAATATTGAAATCATTAAAACAACTATTAAAGACCCAACCAGCAACATATATTCTCCGCTGAGCTGGCCTTTTCATCATTCATATTATCACAATCTCCCCATCTCGATTTTCGATTAAATAACTCCGTCCACCGTACAACTCATAATTTCTATTAATATCTGCCGGCAAAATAGCCACTTCACCTTTTTTATTTGAGTATTCAATTGTTAATTTGCTTTTTTTCAACTGTAATCTTATATGCATACTCTTTTTGAGGCAGCAAAACTTTTTTGGAAAACCCTTCACCATTTGAGTTAACCTGATTTATACAGTTAGCCAGATTATCCAAAAAATCAGCCTGTGGCTGAAACTTGATTCGATATTTTTATCTGATTCCAAATTTGACTGTACATAAAAGAGTATTGATGCAACTATCAATAATATTATAAAAAATAGAAAAAATGGCTTCTAGTGATATAACTCCTTTTTTATCCATATTTTTTAATTATCCTGATAATTAATAAACTTTGTTTAAATTAAAGTGAAATATTGATGTTAAATTCTTTTTTTACTTTCATAATTATTAAATAGAAGTTAAATCAAAAAATTGTATTATGAAAGGTAAAGTAATCTTTATTGGAGCAGGTCCCGGTGACCCGGATTTAGTAACTGTCAAAGGAAGAAATGTTATTGAAAAAGCAGATGTTATTGTTTATGCAGGATCTTTAGTTAATAAAGAAGTTTTAAATCCAAGAAAAGAAGATTGTGTTGTTTACAACAGCGCTGTATTGAATTTAGAGGAAACAACTGAAATTTACCGCGAAGCAACTTCCAAAGGACACTTAGTAGCTAGAGTCCATACTGGCGACCCTTCCATTTATGGAGCTATCGGTGAGCAAATCAGAGAGTTGCAAAAATATGATATTGAATATGATATTATTCCGGGAGTAAGTTCATTATTTGGTACAGCCAGCGTACTTGAAACAGAATTGACATTACCTGAAATTTGACAAACAGTTATTATTACACGTCCCGAAGGCAGGACTCCCAAGCCACGTAGTGAAAGCATTTCCAGCTTATCCAAACACCAAAGGCAACTATGTGTATCTTTTTTGGGAATTGGTATGATTGATAAAGTTGTTGATGAATTGCTGGTCGGATATAGTGAGGATACTCCTATAGCAGTTGTAAAAAAAGCAACTTGGGATGACCAGGAAATAATTAGAGGAACCTTAAAGAATATTGCACAAAAAGTAAAAGATGCTAATATAACAAAGACTGCAATGATTGTAGTTGGAGATGTGTTAAACCCTGGAGATTTCACACCATCTAAGCTATATGATCCAAACTTTAAACATGAATATAGATAATTTTCAACTATATTCATCTTTTATACTGTTCATTAATTTAAGCTTATTGAAAGCTACATCCTTAGTAGCTCTTCTTAACCCGCAGTCAGGGTCTAAAATCATATTATCTTTTCCAAGAATTTCAACACCTTTAGCTATCAGGCCTTCAATTTTTCTTTTGAATCAACTTCATTTATGGAAGTGTCAAGACAGCCAAAGCCTATTTTTTTATTCCTGATTAAAGATGAGTTTTCTTCTAAAATTTTAATGTTAATGTCGTTTCCTGCAAATTCACAGTCCAAAATATCAATATTGAATTTAATCAAATCTTTGAAAACATTATCCAAATTACCGCAAACATGCATAGCTAATGGAACACTAAGATTTTCACCAATTATATCAATAGCTTTACTGGCTACTTTCAAATCAACCAGACCAGTAGATAAAAACGGTTCATCAACTTGAATATAAACCGGATTAATCTTTTTTTTTCAATAGCTTCAACTTCATGTTTAAGACTTCTGGCCAAATCCAAAATTGCATCTTCCTTATGTTTATAGAAAGACTCAATTCTTGATGAATAAACAATTGTGGAAGGACCAGTTATGATTCCCTTAATTCCTTTACCTTCAGGAATATTTCCATTAAAATAATCATTCATGACTTTTTTAGCATATTTTAAATCATCAATGGAAATTTCTTTTGTAGGCTGTCTGATTTTAGAAGTGATAACAGTATTATTGTCTTCCAACTGCATTCCCGGAATAAAATTAGTAAAAGTAGAAACCATATCTCCACGAACCTGACCATCAGAAATAATGTCAACTCCAGCATCAAGTTGTGAGATTACAGTTTGTTTTATAGACTCCTTAAAAAGGATCATAAGCTCCAAATACATTTAATATTTTATCTTTTGCAGTAGTTGGAGATTTTATTTCAGCAGGAAAACTGCCAACAACAGTAGAAATCATAAACTCATCTATTTGATATTTAATGTTCTTATTTTTTCAATCTCGGCCATGTCAACCGGCAACTCTACAACTGCAGTACCATAACATGGTTTGGTATATGGAATAAGTACAGTTCCTTTTTTTTGAATCAACACCAATAGGAATCGGAGTTATACCAATAACACGAGATCCTAAAATTTCTTCTCCAGCATTGACATAAACGATTTCTGGAGCTTTAAATCTGATAAGTCTGGCACAATCTTTAAAGCCTGCCTGTGATGCCAAAATTTCATAATTATCAGACTGCTGAAGATAAGTATCTAAACAAAAAGACATTTTATTATAACTCCTTCAATACTTTATCTAGGTTAACTTTAATTGGATTTGGATTATGAAATGCTCTTACAGAAATAACTTCTGCATCAGTATTTTCACTGACAATTTCAGTATATTCCTTTAACAACTCAGAATCCTTTTCAAATACAAGTGCAATAGATTTGGTTTGTAGAAGCTGATAGAAAGTTACAAAATAGGATGCTGCTGCATCTTTATGTACAAATCCTAACAACAAATCATATTCCCCTTCCTGAACATTAGCTAAGCAGTCGTCCAAGTCAACCATTTCCTGAATATAATATTTTTCCGGATCAGAAACTTTAACTAATTTGGAAGCTGCAGGATTGGCAGCAATTGTCACATCATAACCTTTTTCAGATAATTTATAAGACGCATAAATTGACATAGGTGTTTGTGATGGGGTTTCCGGACATCCCAATAATATTAATGCTTTCATCTCTTTTCAACCTCTTTAAATATTCTTATTAGTTCTTGATTTAAGTGTAACAACATTAGCCAATATCAATGCTCCCAAAAAGATAAATGAAAGCAACGCTAATCCGTTAATAGATCTGTTAAATATAAACATACCGATTAATGCCTGTGCAATAAATGCAGTTAATGCACCTGTCAATAACACTTCCCTACCTAAGTATTTCTTATTATTATTTTCTTTTTTCCCTATACATGGTCAATATTTTTAAACCAATTATGATAGTTCCTAAAACAAAAACTATTAAACCGACAAGACCTAAATAACCAAAGTCAAATCCATATCCGAAAATACCTGGAAGCATATAATCGATTGTATCTTTCTGATTTACAAGCACTCCGCAGAACAATGGGAATGGCAAACCAAAGAATATGATTAATTGCATCGGCAGGGTAATATATCCTTCAGCAAATGCTGTTCCTTCAGTACCCCAGAAAGAAGCAGCACCATTATGTCCGATTAACTGGATGTTATTTAATACCATTTTAATACTGGATGAAGAGTACTGTTCAATTCTTCCTAACCTTAACAATGGAGAGAAAATAGTCATTCCAGTTATTCTAGCTACTATTTCAAGTCCGAAAAAAACCTGCAAGAGCTGCTCCGAAAAACATTAAAATCCTTTTAAGTGTAAATACTGATTTTTCTCTGAAAGATTTGGAAATTATGATGTATCCAATAAACAAACCTAATATCCATAATATTAAGAAAGATCTGTGCATTAATCCACCGAAAATGGTAATACCTGCAAGGAACAATAAAACAACTTTTCTAAGAGGTCGTACATCCACTCCCGAACTCTTCATCACCTTCAGCGATGCAAATGCAGAAACAATAGCCATTAAAGCAATTGGCCCAAATGGATGTGTAAATTCATTCTGACTAGATGAAATTATTAGTAAAAAGAATATCTGCTCCAAAAAAGAAGTGTGAACCCACCAGCTAAAAAAGAGAGATAAAAACGTTACAACACTAAGTGACAATGGAATTAAATTAAGACAAAAGACTAATGTAACAAATAACATTGCCCCTACTTCTAAGATTAGTTGTAAATGATTCTGAGCTATTAACATCATAATTTAATCACAATTTTAAATTTTATTTTTTTGAAAATTTATAAATGGACTGACCGGGATTTGAACCCGGGGCCTCCGCCATGCCAAGGCGACGATTCACCATCTGAGCTACCAGCCCATAATAATAAAAACTAAATATAATATATAATATTTAGTTGTTTTTAATATAAAACTATTTACCTTCATTACCCAAATCATAAATATTATCTATGATAATTTGGAATAAATCATCAGTTTTGAAATCAATTTTTTCATGAGGATTAACAATAAAAGCCAAAGCTTTCTGTATAACTTCATCTATATCATTGGATCTAAACATTAAACCCTGATCGATATAATACTGATTCACAGCTAATGTTTTACCTTGGATAACATGAAATAACAGGAGTCTGCAATATGGCTGCTTCCCTATTCATAGTTCCCCCTGCTCCGATTACCAAATCCGCTTTTTTTCATTAAGCTTGAAGTATCGACAGGAGGCTCTAAAATAGTAACATTATCAATGCCTTCAAAGATTTCTGCCTGTGCTTTGAATCTTGGCAATATCAATATATTAGCATATTCTTTTAATACATCAACAATTGGAGATAAAACTGATTTATGACAATCTGCATCTAAATAAGATGCTAAAGATGGTTCAGGTCTCATCAAAATAGTTTTTGGATATTTCAATTTAAGGTCCAAATCATCAAAAAAAAATATTGTCGTTATATTCAAAGCTCTTAAAATGCATCAATTCAGAAGTTCCGTTATATGGAATGATACTGTTAGGGTCTGCTCCAAATTGCATTAATTTCAGATATCAATTTTATTTGGTGTGATAATTCTGTTACATAACGGGAGAGTTAATTTATTTGCAGCTAATGCATGTTCATTATCCAAAACATACAAACTTGGAATTCCCAAACCAAATGCTATTCTTGAAGTTCAATAGAATGCTTGCTAAGTGCAACATCCACCTTTTCATCATTAATAACATCTACAAGTTCATAAACACGTGAAGTACTTTCTTTAAGCTTATCATATAAACTTACTCCATGTTTTCCAACAGAAATAAAGTCTATATCATACATATTCATCAGTTTATGAATATCTCCAAAGTCTCTGGCTGTAATTATTAAATCTTCTCCTTCAGATTCCAAATATTTAATGACATCTTTAAAAAACCTTACATGAGGTGCATTTGAAATATCAATCCATATTTTCAATGAAACCACCTTAACTATCTTTTTTGTTTATTAATAGCTGAGATGATTTCTGATAAACCTTCACCCTGTTTTAAACTAGCTTTAATAACTTGAACATCTGGATTTAAACGTTTTGCATCATTAACCATCTTATCAGCATCTGCACCAACAGCATCAGCTAAATCCACTTTATTAATAACAACTAAATCAGAAGTTTGGAAAATCAATGGGTGTTTTTCTACAGTATCATCACCTTCAGTAACACTTACAACAACAATTCTCATGTGAGAACCTAAATCAAAATCAACAGGACAGATTAAATTACCTACATTTTCAATAATAACCATGTCCAAATCGTCTAACGGTAAATCTCCAAGTCCATGACCTACCAAATGAGCATCTAAATGGCATTCTTTACCTGTGTTTAAACCAACTACTGGAGCATTATGTTTTTCTATTCTGCCTGCGTCAAATTTACTAATTACATCTCCTGCAATTACACCTATTTTATCATCAGTATTTTCAATAATGTTTTCAATTAATGTAGTTTTACCGGAACCAATAGCTCCAACAAAATCAACACAGAAAATGTTTTTTTTCTTCAAGATTTTCTTTATTTCTATTTGCTAATCTTTTATTAGCATCCATGATATTTTTTTTGTACTTCTACATCAGCTACATTATGCATAATCAATTCCTCCTATCTAATCATCATCAGGTTTCTCAATAACAATATTTTTAACAACACAATCTTTTCCGTTTAAAATAGATATCCTTTTATTTCCACATTTCGGACATTCTACAATTGGAGCATAGTGATCTTTATCATCCAGTTCTGCTACTCCTTTAAATCCGCATTCAGGACAATTAATTTCAACAGGTATCTCTTCAATTTTAATATCGGCATCTTCAACTATGGTATTTTCAACTAAAACGCTTAACATGAAACGTAACTGTTCAGGGTTTATCATAGCCAATCTGCCAATTTCAATACCAACTTCAGTAACTTCAGTTGCATTGTTACTTTCTGCAGTATCTATTACTGCATTTATTATTCCTTGAGCCATAGATAATTCATGCATTTTATTTCTCCTACATATTCAGAAAAAAATCTTAATATTATAATTATAGTTAGGATGATTAATAAATATTGTTAATTAATGTGAAAATCAGCAAAATTTATGATTAAAAAAAAATAAGTTTTATAAAAAAATAAAATGGATAAAAATTAATTTATCCCATCTTATAAGCATCATATGCAGCATATATAGCAAATATTAATGAAATAAATGATACCATAGGTGATACCATTGATGTTAATACAGCTAAAACAAGTGCTATAACAAACATTATTATACCTTTTTTGAGTTTCACCTTGTACTACTTGACCAATACCTGGTAAAAATAAGGAAATAATAGCTGCTACTATTGGACTAACCATTAATACCCCTCCATAATTCAATTAAAAAATCAATACAAAATATCGTATTATGTTATATATTAACATTGAAAATATTTAAAGTTTCCTACTGTATTTCCATTTAATATTCAAAAAAATTGTAATAGGTTAAACGAAGAAAAAATAAAATAAATTATTTTAATTCTAACCATAATTCATTAGCATCTTCGTTGGCAGAATCAATTTTTAGAGCCCTTTTTGTAAACATTTTGGCTCCATTTCTGTCACCCTGTTCATATAATATTCTACCAAATAAAGCCCATGCATCAGCATATTCATCATCAATTTCAACCAGCTCATTTAATGATTCTTTTGAGTTGAAATAATCTCCTTGTGAATATAAATCATAAGCTTCTTCATATAATGTTTCAAGAGTTATATCATTAGTAGAAACCTCTTCAATTTCATTTTTCTCAACTTTTTCAATAGCTGTTTCTTCAGGATTTGTGAAATCAGATTACACATATAATTTAAAATATATTCAGTTGCTTTTTTTTTGTGAAGTGGCTTATTATCATTTCCGCATTTCGGAGAATAAATACATGAAGGACATCCGTCATGACAGTTACAATTTTTAAGCAGATCTCTTGTAGATTTTAACAAATCAACAAATACATCAACAGCCTTTTGTGTTATTCCAATTCCCCCTTCATAGGCATCATAAATAAATATTGTGGCTTCCTGAGTGTCTTCATGATAATTTGTAGATAATCCTCCAATGTCAAATCTGTCACACATTACATGAAGCGGGAACAAACCTATTAATGCATGTTCCGCACCGTGAAGTCCACCTTCAAAGACTTCCTCTTCACCTTTATATAAATCTTCAAGATTATTTTTAACTTCACGTGGAACTGTAAACCATAATCCTTTTGTTCTGAATTTTAAAGGTGGCAAATCTAAATTAAACTGTCCGATTACTTTTGAAAAATGCATTTTCTTATATCTGTAATAGTCTTCCTCTACAGTTAATTCACCGAAATGGATTTTTAAATTGCCGTATTTTGTTTTGGATAATTTTTTCTCAATATTGATATGTACCTTATTTAAAACCATGGTATGATAATCTACAGTGTTTTTAGAAACATTTACAAAATGACTGGCTAAATTAACACTGTCTACCTGATATGTTTCACCTTTATTGATTAAAATAGCTCCTTCATGTGCTTCCCTATAAACCTGTGAGCGTTCCATAACCTCTAAAAGCTTGCCGTTGTTCATTACTCTGAATTCATCGTTGGATAACTGGTCAAGAGAATGTGACATTGCCGGATTGTCATCATATGGGTAAATATAATCTCCACGGGGATTTTGATATAAATCCTTTTTAGAAACCAATTTGTCCAGGACTTCTTTATCCACTCCAAAATAATCCATGGCTTCATCTTTTTTAAGAGTTAATTCTTTAGCGGCACACAATAAATGGGCTTCCTGCAATATATGGTTTGACAAATCAATTATTACATTTTCATGAGGTTTATCAAAAAAAGAAATCAGGATTATTCATAAAATACTGGTCTAGCTGATTTTCAAAGGCAACCAAAATAGCTAATGATTTCTGATTGCTTCTGCCTGCCCTTCCGCTTTGCTGCCATGTGGAAATCATAGTTCCGGGATATCCTGAAATAATAACTGCATCAAGTGAACCTATATTGATACCTAATTCCAAAGCATTTGTACATGTAACTCCAAGATATTTACGTGATTTCAATCCGTCCTCAATTTCACGTCTTTCATCTGCCTGATAACCTGCCCTATATGCAGTTATTCTGTGGGTCAATTTTTTCTTAATATTATCCATATCTTTTTTAGCCCACATAGCTATTAATTCAGTTATTTTACGTGAAACAGTAAAACATAATGTTTGAATGTCTTTTAACATCAGATAAACAAATATATTTTCTGTTTCAATGTGTACAGAAGGCGCCTCTTCACTGTTGTGTTTTTTCTTCTGTAATTTCTGAATGGATTGTACAATATAAAATCTTTTTTCTCCGCTTGGAGATGTATCATTATCCACTAATCTGAACTTCTCACCTGTTAATCTGTTAGCCAGTTCCAATGGATTGGCCAATGTTGCAGAAGATAATATAAACTGAGGATTTGCTCCGTAGAAATTAGCTATTCTTTTTAGTCTTCGAATAAGATAAGCCACATTTGAGCCGAAAATACCCTTATAATAATGGGATTCATCAATGACAATGAATTTCAGATTGCTGTAAAAACGTTTCCACTGATGATCTTAAGGACAAAATAAGATGCAGCTGATAGGGATTTGTTAGAATAATCCTTGATTTTTGACGAATATCATATCTTTTGGATTTTGGAGTATCCCCGTCATATGTATTAGGATTAATTTTAATGTCCAGGGATTTTTCAAGATTTTCCAAAACATGGAGCTGATCGTTTGACAGAGCCTTTGCAGGGTAAATATATAATGCTGTGGCATCTTCATCTTCAATCATTGTTTCCATAATCGGCAAATTGAAAGCCAATGTTTTACCTGAAGCTGTAGGTGTTGTAATGATTACATTTTCATCATTTTGAATGGCCTCATAAGTTTCTGATTGATGTTTATATAATTTAGCATTTTTTGACTTTAAATAATCAACAATTTTAGGATTTAAATTATCAACTTTTTTATAGCTAGCTTTTCTGGCAGGAATAGTTTCTACATGAGCTATTCTGTCCCTGTACCTCACATCATTTTTAAACATATCAATTGTTGATTTAGTCATAATAATCTTGAAAAAAAAGTTATCCATTAATAAATAATATATGAATAAATTAAATATTTAAATTATTCGTGTAAATGATACTTATCAAATGCTCTGTAGAGTATTTTTATATAGTTAACATATATAAATAATAAATAATTAACAAAATGAGGACAACAATGATTAGTTACGAAGAATTTGAAGATATTGTTGTAAACACACTGAAAAGGAACATTTCTTCAAATGAAGATCAAAAAAAAGCCATTTCATCTCATGCAAATGAATCTCTTTTCATAGTAGCAGGACCATGGGATCCGGAAAAACTACTGTAATTGTACTTAAAATACTTAAATATATTTTTGTTGATGATATTGCTCCAGATGAAATTTTAGCAACTACTTTTACTAGAAAAGCAGCAAATGAACTGCATTCACGTATTTTAAGCTGGGGAGATCAAATTAAAAACTATCTTTTAGACAACATTGTTGAAGATGATCCTGTTAAAGAAATGGAATTAATGGATTTCATTGAAAAAAAGATAGATTTAAACAAAATCAATATTGGAACTACTGACAGTGTAGCTGAAGATTTACTGAGAATTCATAGAGAGCCTTGGAACGAATCAGCCATTGGTAATTGAAGATTTCGTTACAAAGTCTGCTATGACAAATATTCTTCTTAAAGACAATATATACTTAAATGAAAATTTAAAGGAATATCTTAAAAGCTTTACACCTAAAGAAAAACTGGAAGAACCTTCAAAAATGGCAGAAATCATTCTAAATATGAAAAACAGAATGTACTATGACCATAAGGTGAATTTTGATGAAATCTATGATAAATTTGAAGAAGGCAGCGGAGCCAAATTAACTCTCAACTGTATAAAAGATTACGAAGATGAATTGAAAAAAAAGAAATATTATAGATTTCCCAATGCTTGAATTTAAATTTCTAAATAAACTTAAAAATCATAAATTAGACATTTTTTTAGACAACATAAAAAATCATTTTAATTGATGAATATCAGGACACCAATCTGATTCAGGAAGATATCTATTTTACAATAGCCGAATACGGTCTAAAAAAATAATGGCAGCATAACTGTTGTAGGTGACGATGACCAGTCCCTTTATCGTTTTAGAGGAGCTACTGTAGACTTATTTACAAATTTCAAAAAACGTGCACATGACAGGTTAGGAATTAATGTTGAAGAAATTAATTTAAAAACCAACTACAGATCCAGTGAAAATATTATCAATCACTGCAACCATTTTGTAGAACTAGATAAAGAATATCAAAAAGCCAGAGTAGATGAAAAACCTAAAATCATTGCTCCCGATTTTGACAAAGATAAAATGCCCGTTTTAGGAATGTTCAGAAATAACCCTCAAATGTTAGCCAGAGATTTAACCCTGTTAATTAATAATCTCATAAACAATGGAGAAGCCTCTCTAAAAATCAGAAGAATATTGAATAAGGATTATTATGACACATTAAATGGCAATTCCAACTTACAATCCATTAATAAACAAAAACAGAATAATGCTAAAAAAAGCAAAAATTTAGAAAAAATTACATTAAAATTAGATGAAGAATACGGCTCTGCATCAGACATAGCTATTTTATCATATTCTCCTAAAGAAATGAAAGGAAGCAATCCCACATTTAATTTTTACTTAAGGAAAAACCTTAAAAAACTGAAAAAAACCTATTGAAGTTTTTAATCCAAAAGGAAGAGACCTGCAGGATGTAAAACAAGTTGAAATATTTTGCGGATTAATTCTAGAATGCATTGATCCTCATGGAATAATCCAAAAATCCGATAAGCAAATCCAGAATTTAGCTGACAGAAATATGAACCGTTGGAGATACCGGGCAATAGACCACATTAAATCAAAACCTGAACCAAACGAACCTGTTTCATTATCCGAATTTGTGATTTCATGGCAAAACCGCCATCCTAAAAACCGTGACAAATGGCCCGAAAGTGCAAGTTTAATGGAATTAGCCTATAAATTGATTACATGGATTGAAGAACTTCAGGATGATGTTGAAGGAATTGTATACTTAGAAGCTATTACAAGGTCAATTAAACAAACGGGATTTTTCAATAAATATTCTGGAAATATTGTATTTACCAATTCAAAAACCGAAAGGGAATCTGTTCTTGAAGCTATATGGAATATTTTCATTCCAATAGCTACCGGAGGGGTTGGAATTGATGAAGATCTTCTTGAAACACTGCCTGATGACAGAATAAACATAATGTCTATTCATCAATCTAAAGGATTGGAGTTTCCTTTAGTAATTGTTGATGTAGGCAGCAGATTTAAAAAAGAACACAGTAAATACTCAAAATTTAAGATTTCCGAAACTGGAACCTAAAAACAGAAGCATAGAAGATAGTGTACGTTGTTTCAGTTCTCTTGGAGAATCAGAAAGAAGTGAAAAGGACAGATCATTTGATGATTTAACAAGACTTTATTTCGTTGCATTTTCCAGAGCTGAAAATGTTTTACTTCTTATTGGATTATTGCCGTCACTTGACGGATATGCAGTTAACAATAACCTTAAACAAATTCCTAATGTTGCCCTTGGCTGGAACAGAGACGAACAATTAGTCGGATTTGATGAAATATATTTAATATAAAAAAGGAGACTTAAAAAATGAAATTATCTTCAAGATCTAAAGCATATATGATTCCGGAATATAGTTTAACTGGAGATTTGCTCTCCTTTTTAACCTGTAATTTACAGTACAGATATCAAAATAAAGGCACTCTTCCTCCGTCAATGCCTATCCAATTATGGTTTGGAGAATTTATACACGGAGTAATGGAAGAAGCTTACCTGCAGTGGGAACTGAATAAAACACCGTTTCCATGGGACTGGAAAAAAAGATATCAGACCTATTGAAAATATGATTGATGCAAGGCTGCAGGTAAGAGGGCTTTATCCTCCGAAAGAACATTTCTTTTCAACAAATCATCCAAGTAATGAAAATGTTGATGTCAATGAAAGAGACCATAAAAAATTAGCCAGCGCAAGAGCCGAAAGAGCTATTAATTACTGGGGTCCTCATTTATTCCCGCTGATTGATTCTGCAGAATTGCTAATAAAAGGAATCAGAAATATGCCCCATTACGACAAAAAAAACACCAGCCGTTCCAATTATTATGGAATTAATGGTGTTATTGATGTTTTAAGCTCATTGAAAATTAATGAAACAATTGAAAATACCAGACAAACCACATTGGATTCCTACAGAAATAAAATCATTGAATATTTAAAAAACGACAAAGAGTTCCAGGAACATATAAACAGCATTGACGGTGATGAATATGAAGTAATCATTGATTATAAGGGAATGAGAAGACCTTCAAATCAAAGGGAAGATGATGAAACATGGATTCGCCACAAATGGCAAATTTTAACATATGCCTGGCTTTAGACGTCAGCAGGCAGATGCCAAACCAATTGTTGCAGGAATTATTTTCTATTTAAATGAACTTGTTCCGTCAAAAGAGGATTTGATTGTTGTTCAGCAGGATATTCACAATAACCTGACGGACATTCCAAAAGAGGGTGAATTTAAAAAAGATGTTGCATTAATTGAAAACTGGGATGAAGACGCCAAGGTTCCGGAATTAAGTTCAGAATTTAAAACAGCAAGATCAATCAGAATAATTAATATTAACAATGAGGAAATTGAAAAAGCTTTAAATGAATTCGACAATGTTGTGAATAATATTGAATCATCTTTAATTAAAGAAATCAAAGGCTGTAAAATTCAAGACGCATGGAAAGCACAGGGAGATGAAAGAACCTGTGATGCATGTGATTTCAAAACATTCTGTAAAAAATAAAAAAACAAAACCAAAAGAATTTACTATTCCTTAAAATAATATATAAATAAGTGATATTATGAGTAGTTTAGAAACCAATCAAGAGTATAGTAAGATACTTGAAGACAATGTTAAATTAACCTGTAAAGCTGTAGCTGTTAAATTATTAGCCAGTGAAGAAGAGCTTCCTGAAGGCTATGATTTAATAGATGAAAAAGTCAGACATTGTGAAATGATTAGAAAAGCATCATATGGAGAAAAATTTTACAGTACCATTGAACAGCAATCCTGTTTAGGCGGAGCTGGAGCTATCGGTCTTAGAGATATGCCTCCTAAATTAGCTAGTGGAGAAAAATATTTTGAATTAGGAAGATTTAAAGATTTAAAAACAGCAAAAGCAGCTACTGAAAAACTTTCAATAATCAAAGAAAGATACTGGGGAATTGTTTATTCACCTTTAGATGAAGCTACTTTTTAAACCTGATGTAGTTTTAATAATTACAGAACCTGTTGGTGGAATGAAATTAGCTCAAACTATTGTTTATTCTTCCGGAGATAAAGTAAGACCTAATTTTGCAGGTATCCAATCCCTTTGTGGTGACGCTTTAGCTAATCCATTTATAACTGGAGGAGTTAATTTTACTTTAGGCTGTGACGGTTCCAGAAATGCTGCTGATATTAAAGATAATGAAATGACCATTGGAATTAGTGGTGAAAAAATTAGAAGAAGTTATTTCAAACCTACAAGCTATCTAATAACTTTAAATAATCATCATAATGATTTATATTTAATAATTCCAGCTCATTTTTTTTCTTTTTTATTCCATAAAAAGTGTAACCATCACCAAATATTTTTCTTAAAATCGGATTTAAATTATCGTTTTCATTTTCTAAATATTTTATCATATTATCCTTAAATACCACAAAAGGCATTCCCAATCCTTCAGCAGTGTCTAGCAAACCTGTTTTTCTACGTCTTAAAACAGCTATTGTTTTTTCAGGATTATCTGAATTTTTACAAACATTAATCATTTCATTAAATGTTTCACTTGATACTGTCGGCTGGTCTCCAGTTATGCAAAGTGCAAAATCAGAACTGATATTTTTTAAACCATTTAAAAGAGATACTGATAAACCTACATCAACAGGATTATTTTCTATAAACTTTACAGAATCTTTATAATTATCAAAAACAACCTCTTTTTTATTTCATCACTGTAATGACCTAATACAACAATACATTCATCTACATTTGAGGATAATGCATTATCAATAGTTGTCTCTAAAACAGTTTTATTTTGAAACGGAAGAACAAGTTTGTTTTTACTGAAATATTTCGGGAAATCTGATCCTTTCTCATACGGGAATTTTTACCTGCAGCGGTAATAATAGCTGAAACTGTCATAATAAACACTAAAAAAAAAGTAAAGTAAAAGATAAATAATTATCTTCAACTTGGAATGAATCTTTCTATCTTACCATAAATTGCCATGCCTGTACCTGAACCTTCAGTCCACATTACTATTTTGACTGGATAATCATGATTATTTGTAACTTTAATATCTTCAGAAGGATTAAATCCAAATAATACTGCATCATTATCTCCACACATACCTACTGGCAATCCAAATCCTTCAGCAAGAACAGCTGCTCTTAATACTCTAGCTGGTGGACATACACCATGAGAAGCACTGCCTCCAGGAGCATTACTATCAGAAGCAGAACCAAAATCAATATATGCTTTTCCATTTCCACTTGAATTTGGTGGAATTACTGTATTATTCCATGCATCTACAAAAGATCTTGCATTAAATTCTCTTACTCCGTCTCCATATTCAGGGTGAGAACCTAAAGAAGTAGAATAAACTTCACCGTCTTCTTCTGTAACATTACCCATATACAATACAATAGGAGTGCCGTCAGGATATGCTGCCACATAATCGGACACATTATCACCAAATATGATGGACACATTACCCGCACTTATATTGTTTCTTCCGTCAGAAAAGTTAACAATTCCGCGTTCCAGTGTGAAGTTAGATTTGTCGGAATCATAATTGTACCAATTTTGAATAGTTGTAGTATTGTAATAGTTGCCTCCAAAATCAGTATTTTTAATTTCTGAAGTAGGAATTGATTCAACAACAGTACCATTTTCCACAACATCAACACCGTCAGATGTTTTGGTTAAAATCTTATAAGGTGCACTGTAACCCCACACATAAGTATGCGGAGCTTTAACAGCTAATTGATTACCTTCATAAGTCAAATAATAGGACCTTCAAATCCCTGTGCCTTACCATAAGAATCTATACCTTCAGTGGATATTGTAGTAAAGTCAAATGGAACAGTTCCAGTTGTTAAAGTTATTAGTATACCCTGCAAATCAAGACTTTTAATCTGATGAGCCATAAAAGGCAAATTACCTAACAAAGGTACTTGAATTGATTGATTTTCACCTAAAATGGAATCCCCTTCAAACATAGACTGACCAATAGGCAAATTATAATCATTTGCAAAAGATTCACCAGTGTATGCAGTATGATTTACAAAAGAAAATGCGAATAAAAGTAAAGAAATAAAGAATAATGCCAATATTATCTTAATAGATGTACTTCTCCATTCATAACTCATATTATTTAACACCTTCAATAATAATATAACAATAGTATATTTAGTTACTATTATATTTATATATTTTTATTCTAATGAATACAAACTAAAGGTTTTCAGACAAGAGCCTTATCCTTTCTTGAATCTCAATAATAGCTTCCTGACCGTTGCCTCCAATGAAAAGTGCATCTTCATGAGAAAATTCAGCGATAAGAGCAATTATTTCATCTAATGAGTTAGCTACCTCAATTCTACCCTCATAACCAAGTCTGTTTAAACGATAAAGTCCCATATCAACAGTATCATCTAATCCCGGAAACAGAACAATAACTTCAGGATTATATTTAACCGCTTCATCCAAAATACTTAATCTATGTTCTTCATTAGCCCTTGAAGTACCTATAAATAAAGCATAGAAATCATTCTCATTTAAAACTGAAGTTAATGCATCTGAATTATCAGTTTTACCTACAAAAAATTGAAGCATTATTAATTTTATAAACATTCATTCTTCCTTCAACTGCTTTAAAATCAGCTAAAGATTCCATAATAATGTCCTTAGGTATTTTAAGCTCAGTAGCTATAGCTGCAACCAAACCAGCATTTAATGCATTGAATCTGCCCCAAACTTGCAATTTTTCATCATATTCAAAGAAAGGAATAGCTTTACTGGCCACTTCTTTAAAATCAGCATTGAAATCCTGATTAAAAGCTGTAAAAACCGTTTTGCCTTCAAAGAATCTTACCAAAGTATTTTTTATAATTGGCTATTGTCTTATGAACATCCATATGATCATTGCCAATATTGGTAAGGCCCACCATATCGAAATCAAAGCAATAATTGCAAAAAAATCAAGTGTCATATCACAAACTTCAACAAGTAAAATATCATAATCATCATTTGACGCTTCTAAAATTAAATCATAGTAACCTGAAAAGCCTCCACCACCATTTCCGCCAACTAAAACTTTTTTGCCCGCATTTTCCAAAATACTTTTTTAACATATGGACACTTGTAGTTTTACCGTTAGTTCCTGTAATGCCAATAGTAAAAATGTCTTTATGTTTAGTTACAACATTGCTTAACAGTTTGCCTTTTTCAAGCAATTTATCTGCAAAAGCTCCTCCATACATACTGGGACTAATAGCTATTGCATCACATTCTTCAATTGCACTTGAATTTGAAAAACCTAAATCAACAGTTAAATTATCAGAAACAATGGAAACAGTTTCACCACCACTGACCAAATTCATTGAAATCATAGGCAATTCCAAATCTGATAAATCAACATTACTATTTAAATCAGTGGCATAAACCTCCCAACCATGACTTAAAAGAGAATTGACTGCCTTTTTTCCTTCCACACCTAAACCTATAACTGCTGCTTTCATAAAAAAAATACCTTTATATTTTATAACAGTATAAACTATTGTTATTCAAGTATAAATATTATAACATTCATAACTCATTTAAAAGGTGAAATAATGTTTGAAGAGGAAAATGACAATAAAATATATCGTCTTATCATCACTAACGGCTATGACAAAAACAGAGAATATGCAAAATTTACCGAGCAAATATATTCTAAAACTGATTTTTTATGGAAAGAATCCATTTCCGGGTCTTATTCAACAGCCAATAAAGAATTTTTTGAAAAAATAGATGTTATAATCCTCTTAGCAGGTTTGTATAACAATAATAAGGAAAATTTTAATGATTTAATTGAAGCTAGTAAAAACTTTGATATTCCAATAGTTCTTGTAAGACCTCACGGACTTGAAGAAGTTCCTGAAAGTTTAGAAAAAGAAGCATCAACAATTGTAGGATGGAATGCAAACTGTATTGTAGATGCAATAAAAAATGCTGAGGAAATAGGCAGAATCTAAATCCCAACATTAATCACTTAAAAAAAAAAAAAGTATCTAATTAGATACTTTTGAAATACCATTATTTTTTTCTACTTTAACCAAATTATCTGCAGCATTTTCAAGCTGGCTTTCATGAGTTACAATAATCATTTGCGGTAAAACAGTCATATCTTTTAACAAATTAATTAGCTCATGTCTTCTAAAGCTGTCTAAATGTATTGTAGGTTCGTCTAAAAAGAATAGTGTCCAAATCACCTTTTGCCATAGCCTGAGTAATACCTAATCTTAAAGCAAGGGCAATAGCTATTTTTTTCACCACCACTTACCATACTCATTGAAGCTTCACCTTCAGGACCGAATACAGTTACTTCATAGTCCTCATCCAATGTTAAATCAGAATAATTGAAGTTAAATTCATCAAAGAAGTCTTTAGTGTATTTCTGAATTACCGGCCTTGAACGGTTCCTCAATTCTTTTTGTATACCATTTTTAGAATACAATGTTCTGATATGATTTAATAAATCAATATAATCAGTAGTGTTTTTGTATTCCTGCTGGAATTTATAGTTAGTTAATATTTTTTCTGCCAAAACATTAACATTAGCTATTAATTCTTTAGCCTGACCTTTAATTTCTGAAAGCTCACCTGCAAATTCATCATATCTTCTTTCATAGACTTCATAGAAGTAGATTACTTTTTCGTATTTTTCTTTATCATAAACAGAAGCTTCTATTTTATTTTTCAGGATTTCAATCTGATTTAATGAAACACCAATATCATCTTTTTTAGAGATTAATTGAGATTCAAGAGCCTTTTTATTTTGAACAAAACCTTTAAGCTGATTAAATTCTTCTTCCTTATTTTTTAAATCAGTAATACGTGCCTGCAAATCAGCAGTACTCATATCCCCACTTAAATGAGGGTCCTGATCAATAGCTAATTTAATGTTTTTAACATGGACATCAACTTCATTATTAACCTGATTTAACTTATATTGAAGTTCAGTTTTACTGCTTAAAACATCAAGAGCTCCTTTTGATTTTATGTATGCATCATAATCCTCTTTATTTTCTTCACGTCCAACTTTCTCTTTAGAGATATCCAATATAAGTTCGCCTAATTTAGTATTGGTGTACTCTTTAGATTCCAGTCCGTCATCAATTTCATTAAGCCTAACCAGATCTTTTTCTAAATTATCAAATTTGTTTTTATATCCTATGATATCCTTAGATAATTCTGGAGTCTGTTGTATTTTTCTTCAAAACTATCTTTATTTTTATTTAAAAGACGGATATTTTCCTTATTTTCCTCAATAGATTTTTCATTAATCTTAATTTCATTATTATAAGAATCAATCAATTCATTTTTCTTTTGAGGATTGATATCAGACTGACAGACAGGACATTTATTTTCAACATCTCCCAATTCATCTAAAGGTTTTTGTGCTGTTTCAATAGCCTGTTTAAATTTGACAATTTCCTCATTTTTAGAAATAATCTCAAGACTTAAATCCTTAACTTTATTGGAAACTTCTTCACTAAAGTTGTCAGTAACCTCTTCCAACTGAGTGAAATTATCAACATCTATCAGAATATCCTGAGACAAACCGTTATCATACAGATTATCCTTAGTTACAGAAAAGAACCTTTCAATTTCATTTCTATTTCCTTCAATTGATTTGAGAAGTTGCTTTTTATCTTTTTCAAGCTGGGTAAGAATAGCCAATTCTTTTTCCAGATTGATTTTTTGATTGTTTAATTTTTCAATCTGCTCATCAGCTGCTAAAAATTTATTATATCCCTCTTTTTTAGTTGCTAAAAGTTCTTCCTGTGTTGCAATTGAATCCAAATCTTTTTCAATTTTTTGTTTATCAAGCTCTAACTGTTGAATGCTTGTAACAGACTTTTCAAAGTCAAGATACAGGGGCAATTTCTTAACAAATTTTTCCAATCTTGCAATTTGCTCTTCAGCTTTTTTTATTTCATCCAAATTATCTTGAAGTGTTCTTTTATCATTTTCAAGAGACTCCAATCTTTTTTTTTTTCTCAGCATCCAAATTGTTATTGAAGTTATCAAAGATTTCCTTTTCCCTTTCCATATTGGTTTTTTTCATTTTGCTTTTCAGCTTTCATCTCTTTGACTTCTTCAATTTGTTTTTCCAAATCAAGACCCTTTTCTTTAAGACTGCCTAACAATGCTTTTTTATGATCATATTCCTCTTTTAATTCTTCAGATGAAAATAACTTACCTTTAAGTTCTGACTGGGTTTTTTCATAATTGCTGATAATTGGCTGCAAGTTTTTCCATGCTTTTTCAAGGGAATCCAAACCTAATAATTTTCCGATTAACTGCTTTTTTCTCAGATGAGGTTTTTATCAACCAGTTCTGCAATTTCCCCCTGTCTTATGTATATTGCATTTAAAAACAAATCAGAATCAATATCCAAAATAGATTGGATTTCATTAGCTACCTCTTTATCTCCAGCACATGACGGGATAAATTGGCCTTTAGAAGTAGTTTTTTTAAGAAGTGTTGATTTCAAACCTGATTTGGTTTTTTCACGATGAATTTTATATTCTTTACCATTGGAAACAAATTCCAAATCAACATACATATTTTCATCACTGCCATTTCTTACCAGATCATCATTTTTTTTAGCAGTATGCTGTTTAAATAATGCGAAACTAATAGCTTCTAAAATAGTAGATTTTCCAGCACCATTTTCCCCTACAATAACTGTAATCCCATCACCAAACTTAATAACTTCATGACCATAGGATTTGAAATTGTTTAATGTTAATTTTGTAAAAATCATTGAATAGCCCCACTAAATCTTACCTGACCATCTTCAGCTTTGTTTTCAGTTATTTCCTCACCGGAATCATCACATATAATATTGTATTTTTCATTGAAAAACTGCCTAATCAAGTCCTCAGATTCCTCTGTTTTTTTTTTTGAAAGCAAATCATATAATTCAACAGCTAAATTATTAACGTCTTCACTGTCATATTCCTTTAATTCATCGATTAAAAGCTCTTTAGGACCTAAAAGCATTTTCATCATTAATGATGGCATCAACATCCACTTCCCTATCAAGTACATTGAATGTAGGCCTAATCATTAATGCCAAATCACCAAGTTCCCTATTAATGAATTCATAGATTTCACCTATGTTTGAATCTATATTGTTAATTTTAAGATTTAAAATAGGCTGTTTATCCAAAATCTTTTATTGTATTTTAATGGAATCTATTTCAGCGCCTAAATTTCTATAATCAATTGTTTTTACAATAAATTCACGGGGAATATCCATAGCAACTCTTTTAACATTCATTTTCGGTCCGTCTAAATCAACTACAATAAAACCTTTACCATTCTTTTTAAGGTCTATTAACTCACTAACATTCCAAGTTTCAGTTGAGCCTGGATAAACGAGTTTTCCCTTACCAAAATCATCACAGATATAATTATGAATGTGGCCTAATGCATAATAATCAAAATTATCGGGAATATCACCAATTTCCAATTCATACTGTAGATTAAAATATTTGTCAATTCCCTGATGTAAAACAAGAATAGATTTTTCGTGATTTTCTGCTTTTTTAGATAATTCATCTAATTTGCTTTTAAGATTTTTTTTTTTGGGAAGCCGGATAAAAAGGCAGTCCTGCAATAAAAACATCATCATGCATATAATTTGTATTAATAGGGCTTATTAACTTTAAACCAAATTTTTTAAATAAAACTTGAGGAGGTATAGCTCCGTTACGGTTTACAATATCATGATTTCCTGCAATTGCATACATTGGTATTCCTGCACCTTTCAGTTTAAGCAAACCTTTTTGAAAAGCTAAAAGAGCACTTGGTGACGGTCTTGCTGAATCAAATAAATCTCCACTATGTATTACAAAATCGACCTTTTCTTCGATTATTTTATCTATAATTTTATCAAATACTTCATAAAAAGTCTTTTTCCCGTTCAAGCAATCCGAACTGTCTATAACCTAAATGAGTATCTGCCAAATGTGCAAATTTCATTATATTACCTTTTAAAATTTTTATATAACCAATAAACACTCTAAAATTAAAGCATTTAACAATTAATTATATAGTTAATAATATATTTAATACTATGGTAGCATTAGAAAAGTAATATGGAAAAAGGAATCAATAGTCATAACCTAAATTAAAACTGTCTTCTTCCTGTTTTTTGATTTCTTCAGCTTCATCTTCTTTAAAATTAGCCAATATAGACACAACATCCAAGTCTCCACCATGTCTGCGACCTTTAAATTCATCAATTTTAACCAGTGTTGGAACATTTGTCATAAGTCCTGTTAAAATAGCTTCACCGACATTTAGAGAAGGTAACTGCTTTACCAAATCTCCAGACAGGCTTTCACTAGCTGACTGTACATGTCTTTGGTCTTCAGGTTCCACCAATCTTAAAATAATCATGTTATTCATCTGGGACAATGCGTCATGGTCCACTGTCTTTGGAGATTGACTTACCAAACATAACCCTAAACCAAATTTACGTCCTTCCCTGGCTACTCTTTGAATCCAGAATTTAGAGTTTGAATCCCTTTTGTTAGGAGCTAAAATATGTGCTTCTTCAAGAATATAAAATACCGGAAAATCAAGTGTTTTATTGCTTGTCTTATGAACTGCGTTTTTCCTATACTGAAGGGAATTTCTCATAACGTGACTTACAAGAACTTCAGCAATTGATTCATCAGCCTGACTTAAATCCAAAACATTAGCTTTGCCTATCTGAATAGTTCCTAAAATATTGCCCTTATTTATATTGAAAAGATTATCATATTTTTCCCTTAAATCTTCAACCTTATTCATAACATCCATAATTTTATTTTTCTCGTTGGAGCTGCGTGTTTCATCATTGTACCATCCTTCTAAAATTACAAATATAATTTCTAAAAAGTCTCTGGAGCTAGATCCGCCACTGCTTATAACCTCACGGGCTTCCTTAAATGCTTTTCTGAAGTATCTTTCCTGAATGTGGGCTGAACCTTTAATATTAGCTAAATTTTTAATTTCTGAAAAGGACATATATATTGGATTTATTACAGGTTCAATAACGTTTACTTCACCATTTGTAAATGTGGCATCCACATATTCCCCATGCATATCAAAAACAAAAACAGGAGCATTATATTTTAATAATCCGTCAATTAAAACAGATACTGTATTTGATTTACCTGCTCCAGTCATAGCTAAAATAGCTAAATGCCTGTTCATAATAGAGTTTACATCAACATTAACTTCAACATCACTCTGGTTAACTAATGTTCCTAATTTAAGGGATTTTTTAAATTAAAGACTTTTTTAGAATTTCATCATCGGCTTTTGTTATAGGTGTTAGGAGGTGCTGGGATTCTTGGCAGCTTTAAATTATCATCTACATCACCAAGTAAACGAACTTTTCCTTTAACATACAAATCATTTCCGCTGACCTGAGTTATTGTTTCAATGTCATCCACATCATATATTTCACTATTTAATGCTACATTACCTCTAACCAAGTTTTCAATCATTCCCAATACATTTTTTCCATCATATCTAATAGAAACATATTCTCCAACCTGAGGCATTGAATTTGAAATAAAATCTACTTCCAATAATGAAATTTCCCTATACATCTTCCTATAATCATAAATATCACATCTTTAATTTATAACATTTCCCTGCCGGATTTTTCACGAACTTTAGCTATATTAATAAGCTCTTTTATGTTTTTATCTGAAATAACCACATCATTATGTGCTTTTTTAAGCAGATATGGATATCCATTTGTTGAAAACTTTTTAAGTTTGCTGGCAATTTCCTCAATTTCTGCCATAGAAGCCTCATAAGGCAATTCCACTTTCAATACATTTTTATAATCAGCTAATCTTAAATAAAAAATTGTAAATTTCAAATCTTTAAAAAATTCATCAAAAACTGGAAAAGTGGTATTGATGTCTTTTGATACTTTTTTACGAATTACCTTTGAAATACCTTCCTTTTGAGTGTATTTATCAAAAATAGCTATGTCCGGCATATTACTATGAAAAATATCATTATTTGAAGAACTTTTAGAAATAGCTATCATTTTTCTGGAATTTTTTAAAATTTCTTTCAAGACCACCAATCTTTCGCCAGTTGTTAAATACAAAGTGTAGGGATATTTATACTCCTGATAAATTTTAAAATATTTATTGAATAACTTTGGAGAATAAACACTTTTATCAGAGGGATTTTTAACCATTTCTTCAAAATCATTTAATGTAGCAGATATTAACTCTTTTTTGGCCTTGGCAGATGTTTCAACACCTTTTGGAAACGGATTTTGCAAATCAGCATAAATAGATCCGTCAATCAAATAATAATCCGCATTATATTCCTCAAGAGAACTTAAACAGCATTTAAGCTCAAAAATAGACATATAATTACTTAAAAATTCATCCAAATATGACAAATACGGAAATCTGTCAATGTCGCTTTGCTCAATTGTTTTAAGCTGTCCGTCAAAAATTAATGATTCTGCAGCTACTGCATAAAAGTTGAATCCTAAAAATTTCTTTTTTTATTGAAACTGCCGTCACCTGCACCTATTGAAAACTCATCATCACTGCTTGTAATGTTTTTTTTCGCTCCAGTTATCTGAAACAATGGAATTTCCTTCAAGTTCAGGTATGATTTCCTTAATGGATCCCCTTTTACTGGCTGCTTTAATATACAATGAATTTAACATAATCTCTAATAAAAAATAAGTTAGTTAAATAATAAAAAAATTAGCTAAGAGTATTTGAAAACTATTCTATTGAAGCTTTTCTAATAGCTGCTGTAATTTCTTCAATTTTACCCCTAACATCATTGGTTTCTTCTACAACTGTTCCGGTAACAATTATATCCCCGCCAGCTTTTGCTGCTGTATATGCAGCTTCACCATCACGGATACCTCCACCAACAATAATTACCATATCTTCAGTAGCTTTTTTAGTATATCCTACCATTTCTGGTGGAATCGGTTTATCTGCTCCGGAACCTGCTTCAATGTAGAAAAATCTCATTCCTAAAAGTTCAGCAGACATCGCATAAGCTGCAGGTATTTTTGGTTTGTTTCTAGGTACTAATTTGGCATCTCCCACCCATCCAACAGTTCCTCCAGGCTGAACAACCATATAACCCATTGGTAAAACTTCAATTCCAGCTTGCCTTACAATTGGTGCAGCTAATGCCTGAGCACCATAAATCCAATAAGGATTGGTAGAATTTAAATAGCTCATAAAGAAAATTGCATCTGCATATTTACTTACACTATTAATATTTAGGGAATAAAATAATTGGAACTTCTATATTCTCAGATAATATTTTACAAGTTTCATCAACTTCATCATTATTAACAGTTGACCCTCCAATCATAATTCCGTCAGTTCCACCAAGAATAGCTTCTTCAGCTATTTTTTAAAGCTTCCTGGGTGTTTGTTCATCAGGATCAATTAAAGTAAAATGAATTTTCCTATTTTTTAATATACCTTTAATATGTTCTTCGACCATTTCCATAAAAATCCCTATATAAATATCTTAATACAGTTATTTGTGTAGACAATATTATATTAAATTAATGTTTATAGAACTCTTAAATTTAATGTAAAAACAATGAACAGATTAAAAATCAAATTAAAATAATAAAATAGCTTATTAAAAAGTACTGAAATAAATTTTATAAAAAAAGAAATTGAAGTAAAGAGAATAAGATTATCCTCTTGGTTCTTTTGCTTTGAACCTTAAACCTGTGTAACCACATTTTCTACAAGTGGTTGCAGCAGCAGGGTTACGAGCATTACATTTTAAACAGATTTTAACATTAAACTCTGTTTTCTGCTTCTTCAAATCTTGCCATTGATAACTCCTCCTTATAATCATGAAAAACGTAATTTTAATTAAAGAAAATATGTTATGAAACAAAATAAGAATTTTAATTATCATAACTATTAATAAATTATTTTGTTTTAATAGTATTTAAATGTTTAGTTAAAACCCTTTTTATATCCGGAATTTATAACTCCCATATAAAATCAAACCTACAACAGCAATAACAAAAATCAAATCATGAATATGGAAATAATCAGTAAGAATAAAGCGATTTTACACCTAAATAAATAATAAAAAGAAAGAATCCAAAAATTATTCTTTAGATTCTAAAAATTCATTCTGAACCCTGACAACATCCTTACTAGTATCAGCTTCACTGTAAGCTTCTAAAAGATCATGATTTAATTCCAAAAATGTATGACCCCATTTAAAACCATCCAGAATATCTTTTGCCTCATCTTTAAAACGGGTGATATATAAAGTAGCTGAAACAGCTTCAACTGTAGATAAAATACATGGCTTTCCGTAATTAACAGGATTGGTGGCTATTAAAAAGGGAAGGGATCTGTGATACTTGGATAAAGAGAAGAATTTTTTAGAACTTGACACTTCGTTAGGAACAGTCAAGCCCTACAACTCCCCTTCTGTGAACATATCTGTAATCCTCATATGAAACAGCTTTTTGGGCAAACGGGTTTAACACAACAGCTCCACTAGGTATTTTATTAATATTGTATACCAATTTACATTTACCTAATTTTTCCATTTTGATAGAAGTGCACTTCTTTCTATCACATTCATTTGCATGAAAAACTGTAACTTTCATTTAAACACTGCCTTCCAATACAGAAGTATTTCCTGCTTCATATTGACGTATTAAATTAATTTGCTGGTTAAATTCATCCTGAGACAATCCGAACTGTTCAGCTACAGATGGAACATCCTTACTTTCTTTTTAAACTAATAGTTTTGAGCAACGGTTCTACATAATTAATATATGAATCACCATAAGTGTTTTTAGTAAAGTTAACATCTGAATTATTTCCAAAGATTATATTGATTACATAACCCTGGTTTTTTTTTTGAACTTCACAGACGATAATTCCCATTGTACTTTTAGAGTTAGTAGAATTATTATTATCTCCATTATTGGGAACAGCTTCACCAAAATAAATATTCCATTCCTGACCGTTGAAAGTTCTTTTTTCAGGACCTTCAATACATAGAATTCATAAATTTCCATTAATGCAGATGCATTGTCCATTGTAGTAATATTATATTCTATATCATGAGCCTTATCTTTATAAGAATGAACATACTCCAGAGAATCATTTTCCAAAGAAACATTACCTACAAAACTACCTGCCATAAAAGGAGAAGAAAATGAGGTTGATTCTTTGGATGAATCATCAGAGCTACCAGAAATAAAAATAAAACCTGCAACAACTACAACAGCTAAAATAACAACTGCAACTATTATTATCATATTCTTTTTTCCATTATGAAAACTCCATTAATCAAGTTTACTATACTTTAATTATTAATCAACCTGTTTTATATAATTTTACAAAAACTTTTATTATACTAAAAATAAAATAAATAACTGAACAAATAATTTTAAGTTGTTAATTATGAATAAAAAAGCAAAGTACGAATTAATTCTAATCATTCTAATAGGTGTTGTGCTGATAAACACTGCAATTGTTATCAGTCACCCTGAAAAGAAGAGTGATAGTGAAAACTGCTATAATATGACAACTGTTGGAAGTAATGAAAACGGGACTGTTTATAAAATTATAGCCGGGAACAATTCTTCCAATGATACTGTCGGGGTAATCCTTGGAGTTCATCCTAGAGAACATGAAATCCACGAAGAAATAAATAAAACGATTGCCAATATTACAGGAGAAAACGGAACCAATAACTTAACTAAAAAATTCGTAATTTACTATGTTGTTACAAATGATAATTTAACTTCACGTGACGACACAAGACCTGCAGGTGAAAATCTGGCACATGACTTTATTGTCCCTAATATAAAAGCAGACAATCCATTTGTTGTAATTGATGTTCATGAAATTGATCCGAAGTATGAATATTCCAATTTTATTTACCCAATATCAAACAATAGTGCAAAAACAAATGGATATGCCCAAATAATAGCGGATAATTTAGGTATTGAGAATTTTAACTTTACAGAAGGTACAAGCCCCCATAAAGTTACAGAGCCAATAGCTGCTCAGGGAATAAACACCTTATTAATGGAAACATGTATTACAAATTCCATACAGGAAAAGCATGATACTGCAGAAAAATTAATTTACACACTAGACAATTTGAAAAAGTGATTAATATGGAAAAAGTTCGTGGAATATTAATTGGTAGAATGCAGCCAGTCCATAATGGCCATATTGAAGTCATTAAAAAAACGCTAGAAGAAGTGGATGAAATTGTAATAGGAATAGGCAGTGCTCAAAAAAGTCATGAGTTAAAAGATCCATTTACTGCAGGAGAACGTGTAGTGATGTTAACCTATAGGCCCTAATTGAAAATAACATAGACCCCGGTAGCTATTACATCATACCTATGGAAGATATTAATTTCAATGCAATATGGGTTGCTCATGTTAAAATGATGACACCTCCGTTTTCTGTTGTTTATTCCGGAAATTCATTAGTAAAACAGTTGTTTTATGAAGAAGGATTTGAAGTCAGAAATCCGCCCCTTTATGACAGAATGAACCTGTCAGGAACAGAAATTAGAAGAAGAATGCTTGAAGATGAAAACTGGCAGGAACTTGTTCCGCAAGCTACAATAGATGTTATAGAAGAAATAAATGGTGTTGAAAGATTAAAAAAATTTAGCTATAAAAGAAATAAGTGAAATTGGAGATTAAAAAATGGTTGTTAGAGTTATTGAAGCAAAAGAAGACAAAGTAACAATGGCTGATTTAATAGCAGACTTGAAAAAAGTCCAACAAGGTGGATTATTCGGAGCTATCTTTACTTTTGAAGGTATTGTCCGTGGAAAGGAAGAAAATATGAACCTTGAAAAGCTCATATTAACTACTCCAGATAAAGAAAAAACCTTAAAAGACATTGAAAATATTATTGAAGATGCAAAAATCAAATTTAATGTTTTTGAAATATCTGTAATACATTATATCGGAGAATTTTACACTGGAGACAGTCTGTTTTTAGTTGCGGTATTAGGTGGACACAGGGGAGAGTCACTTGATGCACTAAGAGAAGTAATTGAAAAAGTAAAATATGATGTTGAGTTTAAAAAAGAAGAAATTTCAGATAATGGAACTAAAACCATATTGGCGGGAGGTTGATTTTTATACCTCTAATTTTTTTTATTAAAATAATAATCCTGTTTTTAGTTATTTACTTAATAGTAAAGAACTTTAAGTTTATTTTTGTTGTTCTGGCACTGATTTTCCTATTTTTCGCACTTCAGACAGTCTTTGGATATGATGCAACAGCTATTTTAACTCAAGTATTTTCATATAATTAAATTCATTTTTTAAAGTTTTTAAATTTTTATTTATATCAATACTTCAAATAGCGATATGTAAAAAAATATGTAATCGATGCAAAAACCTTTAATATTCCATAAAACGAAAGATTTATATGCAATTCGATACTGATATATTATTAAAAATATTCTAAGGAGATTTTAAAATGGAAATTAGTGCTAGAAATAAAATGAATGGAAAAATAACTGACATTAAAACTGGTGGAGTTATGGCTAGTGTTAAAATCCAAGTTGAAGAACCTTGGTGAAATTACAGCTTTAATTACCAAAGAATCCGTTGAAAAACTCGGTTTAAAAGAAGGAGATGATGCAACAGCTATCATCAAATCAACTGAAATTATTGTAGGTAAAGAATAATTACCTAATAACTTATTTTTTTTTAATCAAAATCCACCACCTACCACTAAAGTTATAGAAGAACCTACTATTCCCAATATATTTTATATCAAATATTCGATTGTTTTAAATAAATTAAAATTTAAATTAAAAAATATGAAAATCGAACTAGAATCTATCGGAACTATACATACCGAGTTTAAAGATATTGAAGGTATGCCAATACAACCAACAGGTGCAAAAGGCGTTGAAGGAAAAATAGTACTTGATGAAAAATATGCTGTAGGTTTGAAGGATTTAGAAGATTTCTCCCACATCCATTTGCTTTACTTACTTCATAAAGTTGAAGGATACCTGTTAGAAGTAAAACCTTTTATGGACAACAACACACACGGAGTTTTCGCAACAAGATCTCCAAAAAGACCAAACCGCATAGGTTCTTCTGTAGTAAAATTAGATAAAATCGAGGAAAATACCATATACATCTCAAATATTGATGTTCTAGACGGCACACCATTACTGGACATTAAGCCTTATGTTCCCCAATTATATGAAGACACAATTGATGAGTTAAAAATAGGTTGGTTTGAGAGTAACCATAAAAAGGCTAAATCTCAAAAATCTGATGACAGATTTAAATAATTATTCTTTTCCAAATTCATCTGCAGGAATTAAGTGTTCTTCAAGCTGTAATCTGATATTATCAGGTATTGGAACTGATTTCTGTTCCATGAAATCAAAATGAACAAGAACACATGTTCCTTTAACTTTTAACTGACCGTCCTGCCATGCTTCCTGACCTAACGTAAAGGAACTATTTCCTATTTTTAAAATATGAGTTCTTATTTCAACATCCTGACCTAAAAAAAATTTGTTTTAAGTAATCATAATCATTATGAACTAAAATTAATTTCCAGTGTTCATAATCAACTTTTAAATCAGGGGTAAAAATTCTGAACAATTCATTTCTTCCTGTTTCAAACCAATCCCCTAATGTATTATTGTTAATATGCCTTAAACCATCAAGATCTCCAAATTTTGGTGTGACAGTAGTTCTAAACATTTTTCATAATCTCCAAAAAAAAATTAAAAAAAAAGCTATAAAGAGTTTATAGCTTCTGTAATTAATTGAATAGTTGATTCAACATCTTTCATACTGCAAACACTTACAGTAGTGTGTATATATCTGGTTGGAACTGATAAAACTCCAGTTGGAATTCCTTCCCTTGTTAAGTGAATAGCTGTACCGTCAGTTGTTCCGCCGTCACTTACTTCAAGCTGGTAATCAATTTCATTTTCATCACCTGCTTTAATAAGCAAGTCTTTAATTGACTGCTGAGTAAGGATTCCGCGTCCGCTTGCATCAGCTAAAATTATAGCCGGACCTTTACCCATTACTACTGGTGCCTCTTCAGGTTTAATTCCCGGATGGTCACCAGATAAGGTAACATCTAATGCAATAGCCATGTCTGGATTTAATTTAAATGCAGAAGTTTTTTGCTCCTTTAAGACCTACTTCTTCCTGTACAGTACCTACACCGTAAACAGTAGCTCTTGTATTTACTCTTTTTAAAACTTCCATCATTACATAACAGCCAACACGATTATCTAATGCTTTACCCATAATCAAATCGTTTGGATATTCTTCAAACCAAGCTCTGAAACTTATTTTGTCTCCAATACGAATCATTTTTTCTGCATCTTATGGTATTTTTGCACCGATATCAATAAACATGTCGTCTGCTTTTACAACTTTGTTTCTTTCTTCAGGTTTTGTAACATGAGGTGGTTTTGAGCCAATAACCCCCGGAACATCTTCTCCAATGCTGCTGTGAATAATTACAGACTGATTCATTAACATTTGGTCATTAATTCCACCAATTGTTGAGAATTTGACATATCCTTTTTCATCAATATATCTGACCATCAATCCGATTTCATCCATATGGGAAGCTAACATTACAGTAGGTGCTTTTTTTTCTCACCTTTTTTAGTAGCTATTACATTACCCATACTGTCTTCTTCAATAGAATCAGCGACATCTTTTAATTCTCTTTTAATAATGTTTGCTATTTTTTTCTTCAGATCCAGAAACACCTGGAAAGTTAAAGATAGCTCTTTCATTAATTCCATCATATCACCATTAAATAAATGTATTTTTTATATTATAAATAGTTTAAAAAATAAGTAAAAACAAGAAGATTTACTTCTTATTTGTTAATGCTTTAAATCCAATTGTTGTAGTACTGTATTTAGTTCCAGCAGCTTTAATAACATCCTGGATTTTAGATGTAAGATAAGATTCCGGTCTCCAAGGCGCGTCCTTATCTTCACCGACAACAGAAACTTCATCAACAATATTGTTTTCAAGCAGATATACTAAAATAGCTGATACTACACCACCGTCTTGTCCCATAATTGAATCTGCTTTTACAGAGTAAATTTCAAGGTATTCACCTAATGGCTGTTCATCAATTCCTTCAGGATATATTGCATCACTGATAAATGTTCTAGGACATGCAAAGTAACATGCATGACAGTCTTCTTCACATTCTTTTTTTACTGATACAGGTTTTCTGTTGTTTATCTGAACAGCCCCAATCGGACAGACATATTCGCAGGCACCGCATAAAACACAGGACCCTACACTAATCACATCATTTTGCAGGTTGTCAAACTGACATTTGCCGCATTCATCATAGAATTCTTCTTCGGATATCTGTCTTTTTGATAAAACAGGCCTTCCAATAGCTTCCCTTTTCTTATAGATTCTTGTATTTTTTGCTGATTTTTTGATTAGCTATTTTTTCCAGCAAATCCTGACCTTTTCTGGAAATCGCTTCAGCTTCAATATATCCTTTAGCTATACATGCATCAATTATCTGCTTACCTTTTTGGCTTCTTACAATAACTGTTGAGTGATATTTCGGAGAACCGACAGATCCAACAGAAATGTCTGAAACATCAGAAGTATAATCAGTACAAATATGGCAATTTTTACGAGTAAAAGGTTCAGTTTCAGCTATCGGTATTTTAAATACATTACCATCTATCAGATATGCAACAAATTGTCCTTTTTCTATTCTAAATTCCTTTAACTTCAAACAATTCAATATCATGACTTTTCAAATATCTTCTAAGATATTGGTATGAGAAGTTTTCCATACAAAACAAACCTATTTTAACATCAATAGGAGAACCTCCGGTTTTTTTTTCTTCGTATCTGTTAATTTTTGTAGCTGCTAATATTTGGCAAGGTGTTCCCACCATAGCTGTTTTCTTGTTACTCATATTTTTCACCTCTTATGCTAACATAATCATATTAATATAATATATGTGATGTAATATCATTTAAAGTTTTTTATCAAACTAAACAAATCCCTTTAAAAACAAAAATAAAACAAAAATTTGTTTAGATAATCTAATTTATTCCAAATAAAACTATACAAAAATACAATTGCAATAAAAATATTAAAAAAATATTTAAACAACACATTTAAATATACATAATAATTAACTAATAAAACAAAGGTGAGAGTATGAAAACATTTACAAAAATTGCTAAAATCTATTTTAGCCCATCAAGTACAACAAGGAAAATAGTAGATGAAATAGCCAATAAATTTGAAGGCACACAGGAAGAATACGACTTATTAAATGTAGCTGGTGGAAATTCTCCAAAAGAGTTTGATGATGACACATTAGTAATTGTAGGAATGCCTATTTTTGCAGGAAGACTTCCGAAAACAGCCAGTACAAAATTAATGAACTTTAAAGGAGAAAATATCCCTGCAATAGCTGTCGTAAACTACGGAAACATAAATATCGGAGATGCACTCATTGAGTTAAACGACATATTAAAAGAAAACGGATTTACCATCGTAGGAACCGGTGCAACAGTCAGCCAGCACTCAATAGTAACAGATGTTGCAGCAGGCAGACCAGATGAAAAAGATTTGGAAAAGCTTAATGAATTTGTAGAAAAATGCAGGGAAAAAATTAGATTCTGAAGAATTTGAAGACATTGAAGTTCCGGGCAATAAACCGTACTGCGAATATAAAAAAGTTCAATTAACTCCAATCTGTGACGAATCATTATGTACATACTGCTATGAGTGTGTTTCATCTTGTCCTGAAGAAGCTATTCCTGATATGGACCCTGGACAAACAGATGCTGATCTTTGCAGCGCATGTACTGCCTGCATATATACATGTCCTGAAGATGCAAGATACTTTACCGGAGACTTATTTGAAGGAATGAAAGAAAGATTCCTAACTAACTTCAACCAAAGAAAAGAAAGTGAATTTTATTTATAGAAAATAGCCATGCTATTTTCTTTTTTAAATTCTGTTTTTTGCAACGCTTCTTACATATTCGTTTTCATCACTTGCAGCAACTTCTTTTTAAAACTTTCTTATTTGAAATATTTTTAACAGCCGCTTCACGAATTCTCCAGGAAGGTTCATTTTTAATCAATTCAATTAAAGGCTTTTGTGTTTTTACTTTAGAAACAGCTCTTACAGACAGCTCTTCTGAAATATTGGCTTCATAAACTTTAAGTAAAATATCCTCATCATCTATTTTATTCAAAGCTTTTTAGAGAAAATTCAGCATCTTCATTTTCTTTAATTATTTCAATTAATACTTTGATATCATCAATATGAGATAAAGTCTCTTTTTCTAACTTCTTCCAGTTCGGCATTGTGTAAAATCTGAATAAATGAAGATTCATTCTCAATATGTTCAATAGCTTCATCAGCAGTCTCTTTAAAAGGAGTGTTTATAGCTATTTCAACAAAGCATTCTTCATCATCCAAACTGGGATTGTTGATTGCATGTTCTCTTACAAACTGGTCTTCATCTTCAAGAGCTACAGCAACCAGTGTTTCCTGAGAAGTAAGTTTTTTAACGGCACTCTGGCGGGCTAAGCGGTCTGCTTCAGTTTTAGCTATTTTAGTTAAAATCTCTTCATTATCAAGTTTTTTAATAGCTTCTGTTCTAACAACAGTGTCATTATCTTCCAAAGCTATTTTTTCAAGCAAATCCTCATTATCCAACCTTTTTACCAAGTCCAGACGAATATCTGCAGTCTGGGAAGTAAGTGCAATTTCTTCCAGCAATTCAGGATTTACAATTTTACTTAAAAGAACATTTCTCACTTTTGTATTTTCCTCATTTTTAGCTATTTCAACCAGTTTGGATTCATCATTGATTTTATTTACAGCAGCTATTCGCACACCGTCATCCCTATCTTCAACAGCTACCTTCTGAAGTACATCCTCATTATAAAAAGTTGCCTTTATTGACTGCCATTTTTCTAATTTCATTATCCTTAGCCTCAAATGCAATGCTTTCCAGTATTTCCTGAGTGTCAATTTTTTCCAGTGCCAATTTTCTGAATTTCCTGTCAACGGCACTGACAGCTATATCCTTTAAGGTTTCTTCATCCTCGATTTTTTCAAAGATTTCAGTTACATGCTGGTTTTTCTTTTGATTAATAACAATTTCAGCTATTGACTTATTGTTTTCACCTAATCTTTCATAAGCGAAGCTTCTGACATCATAAAAACTCGGCATTTTCAGCTGCATCCCATAAAAGGTCTTCATCCTGAATTTTATTTGCAGCTATTAATCTTATAGCTCTGTCAGTTACATGTTTAGCTATATCCAATGCTACATACTGATTTGTAATTGAATCTGTAGCCTGTGCTCTTTCGTGTCTGTTTTTACTGTTAACAGCTATTTCTCTTAAAGCTAACTGGGATTCTTCAATGTCCGGCTGTTTATCAATTGCTTTTCTTTTTCTTTCAACCCTTTTTACCTTTTTATTGGCGTTTTTGTTCTTTTTAAATCTATCAAAAAATCCCATTGTAATTCCTCATTTGATAATTATTATATTTTATAATAAAAATAGTTTTATTTTACAAACATATCCTGTAAAAATCATCAGCTTTCATTTACTATATCATACATTTTCATCAAAAAGCTGGCCAGGGGAAACAATATCCTGTCTGTTGTGTTCTATAATTGGAACTATCGGCCCTATATTCCTTTCAGTCAAGTATGTTTGATAATATCCCGGAATGTACTGGTATGGAACATCATCTTTTCTTTCAATTCCAAAGATTTCTTTTTCAATTGTTTGAAGTTGACAGTTAGGCAGAGTATTTTTCCACAGATTTCTTGCAAAATACAATAAATCAAGATGAGGCAAATCCAGCTGAGGATTCATTCTGTAATAGCTGCACCTATTTTTAATAAAGGGAACATCAAACATTGATCCGTTGAAGGTTACATGAATAGAATCATCATCCAAATGAGACAGATAAGCTTCCAAAACTGCAGGTTCCTCATAAATGTCTCTTAAGAAATATTGTGAAGAGGTTATTTTGTTGTTTTTGATTTCAACTACACCAATCAGAATAACCGGAACATTTGATAAACCCAATGTTTCGATATCCATAAATTTAAAGTTTTCCGCATCAGGAATACTTGCACACTTTATTAGATTGTCCCTGCACTTTTTGCCGTACTTGTTTTTGTTCAGCAGTCTTAAAACATCCCTAAATGACATCTCATCAATACTGGCCATGAATCTGTCAGCATATGATCCGTATCTGTCATGAGCAGTAAGTGATTCAATGGTGTCGTATCCTGCATTTTTAAGGTTCTGTTCTGTTTTAATGCCTATTTTCGGAAGCAGTTTAAGGTTGTGGTTCATTTGTTGTTTAAAATTATTTTCAGCTAAATTAAAGTTTATTTTTTCACTTTCAGTTATACATAATGTTTCACCTGCATCAGTATCAATTATTTTACTTCCGCTAATATCTGACAGCTTTTTATTTTCATATTTAACCAGAAGATTTTCTTCCAATGCCTTAAAATAAGATGGTGAATTTTTTTCCTAGCTTTTTTTTCTTTTTTTAGCTTTTTCAGAAGGATTATCTGAAGATATTGAATCTGACAATATCGCTTCCAACAAATACCTTTCGTGTTCTTCTCTTTGTGTCATTTACATTAATTTAGTCATTTATTGTATATATTATTAATTAAAGTATAATTGAATTTTAATAAAATATAAATAAGTTTATATAGTAGATTGATACAATATTAAATTGACTACTAATAAACTCAGCAATTATTAGTAGTCAGAGATAGATAAAAAAACAGCCAATTTTAAAATTCATTTCTCTAAAAAACTTGTAAAAACAAACACATTATAAGGCAAGGATAAAACTCTCAAATGCTTGCCTTATAATCCCAAAAAATACTTTTTAAAAAAAAAAATTCTTTAGAAAACTATAATAATATTTTAAAACTAATATTAAAATTAGTCAATATATAAAATATTAAGGTTGCAATAATGAAGCTAAAATTAGGTATAATCTATGGAATTTTAATATGGTTTTTTGTATATCTAATTACAGTAATATTTAGCCCATTGATAACCGACAACATTCCATACATCAATATTGTTGCTCCAATAGCTATTATCACAGTAACTGGTTTTTTTGGAATCCTCTACATCAGAGACATCAATGAAAATGAAGTTATTGAAGGATTTAAAATTGGAATAATATTTATTTTGATGGATGTTATTTGTGATTTTGTATTTTTGTAATTCGCAAGAAAACAAATATCCTGATTGATGATTATCCAATTCATGTAATTTCTATGATTATATTAACTCTTATTACAACTACCTTACTTGGCTATCTAGCACAAATGGAAATAGATTTAAAATAAAGAGGTTTGAATATGATACCTAAATCACATCCACGTTATGAATCATTAGTTTTAAGAGACAAAATAGTTAAAGCCCAAAAAGAAGGATATTTAGCAGAATCTGCAATGATTGCACACGGCAGAGGAGAAGCATTTGACTACCTTCTTGGTGAAAAAACAACATTTCCTGCTAAAAGAGCAATGTATGCAGCAGTAGCTACCATATTATTATCTGAAAATCCGGTTATATCAGTAAATGGAAATACAACAGCTTTAGCTATTGATGAAGTAATTCAATTTGCAAAAACCGTAAATGCCAAAATAGAAATCAATTTATTTTACAGAACTGATGAAAGAGTAGAAAAATAACCGAACTCTACAAGAAACATGGATACAGCCAGATACTTGGAACAAAAAAAGACGATGACATCAAATACCTGAAAAGCATTAAAAATGAAAGGGCATCAGCCAGCAAAACAGGTATCTATTCAGCAGACACCGTTCTTGTACCTTTAGAAGATGGAGACAGAGCAGAAATTCTAAGTAAAACAGGCAAAAAAACAATCACAATTGATTTAAATCCGTTATCCAGAACTTCACAAACTTCAGACATTTCAATTGTAGATAATGTTGTACGTGCATTTCCATTTATGACAGAAATTGCTAAAGACCTGAAAACTCAGGACAAACAACTTTTAATAAATATGATAAACGACTTTGACAACAGAAAAAACCTTAAAGAAGCACTGAAACTATTTAAAAATAAATAAAACGAGGAATATAAAATGGAAGTAATGGGAATATCAGGACTGCCTGGATCTGGAAAAAGTTTAGTTTCTGAAATTGCAGCTAAGAAAGGAGCAGCAGTTGTAAGTATGGGAGACATAATACGTGAAGAAGCTAAAAAAAGAGGAGAAAGCTCAAAAGAAACTGCAACTAACCTCAGAAAAGAACACGGAAAATATATTGTAGCCAAGCTAACTATTGAAAAAATCAAAAAGATGATTGAAGACAAATTAGCTACAACAATCATCGTAGAAGGAATCAGAAGTCCTTTTGAAGTAAATATGTTTAAAGAAAACTTTGATGATTTTATAATTCTTTCCATTTTTGCAAATCCTGCAATACGCTTTAAAAGATTGCAGCAAAGAAACAGAGAAGATGACTCTGAAAATTACGAAGACTTCCTGAAAAGAGACCAGATGGAATTGGATTTTGGTATTGGAACTGTAATCTCATTATCCGATAAAATCATTATCAATGAAAAGGATTTGGAAAGCTATGAAAAAGAAATAAATGAATTTTTAAAAGAAAACACCACCCTCTAAATTCATTTATCTTCCAATTCTGCTTCTTCAATAATATACAAACCACTATCCAAATGCCATGTTTTTTATTTTTAAAATATTGATTCTTTTTTTTTGAAAATTGGACCGTCAACAGCTAGTGTTTCTGCTTCTCCACCTTCAAAAGCTAAATTAATACCAACTTTTTGTTGATTTCAACCAGTTCATCAATAGCTTTATCATCGATTTTTCTGCCCAGCCATGATTCATCTAAACCATAAGCAAAAAAACACCACTTATTATAACTTCAAAACCTAAGGAAACAATCTCTTTCATATATTCAAGTTCATCTACATGCCAGTAGGGAGATATGATTTCCAGTCCAACTTCATCACCTAATTTTTCAATCCTTGATTTTTGATAAACTGAATAAAGTGCACCGGTATATATGGCTTCAACACCTAAATCTTTAAGTTTTATAAAAGCCATTTTTAAATCTTCAAGTTCCTCTTCTTTAATGCCCTGAGTCTGTGCAGTAATGATTGGAATATTTAATGCTTCTGCAAGCAAATCAGTTATATGAATATTCGGAACATGAAACATGTAAGATTCATCATTAACAGATTTCATAGAAAGAAGATATTTAACATCTTCTCCTGTTTCTAAAGCATTATATAATGCCATAGTACTGTCTTTTCCTCCAGAAAATAAAACAGCTACCTTCATCAAATACTACCTTTTAACCTTTTTATTAAGGAACTTTTTGAATTTTCTATAACTAACAACAACTGCATCGAAGTAAATTCCAACAACAGAAACCACTACACCAACAACACCTGAAACCAGTATGAATTCGTTGTCAGATATCATAGACTGATTGGTTTGATTAACAACCTTTTGAGTTGGTCCTTCAATATGAGTTGCAACAATTCCTCTTTCCAATAGAGCATCTTCAAATTCACCTAAAGAGGCAGATGATACAACCAATTTAGCATGTATCTGAGCATAGGCAATAGAATCACCATAAACTAATTTATACCAATCAGAAAATGACTGCAATGCAGAACTGGATGTGTAACCCGGTTCCAAAGTAATATTAATTCTGCCTGAAGGTTCAACTGTATAATCTGCATAATGAGAATCAATATTGCCTATTACACTATTAAAATAAGCCAATTCCTTATCATTAAAACTCCATAGGAAAAACGTTACTCCAGTTTCATTAAATGATTTAAAACCATCGATTTTAGATAAATTCTGTTCCAATTCACCTACATCTGTGGCGGAAGACAAATCCAAATATAATGTTTCTTCATTTCCGGGAACATTCTTTTCAAGTTCACCGACAAATGCCGGGACCTCCTCATACAAAGGCTCCAGGAAAAAAGGCACCACCAATAGACCCTATAAGAAAAGCTACAACAAGAACAAGTGCTATTTCTTTTTTAGGCATAAATGGCTTTAACATACCTATAGAAAAACAAATACCATCAATATAATGAATAAAATAACATATACAATAGCAATTAAAATATCCATAAATTCACGCGCCAATTAAATAATATTACTATTTAAGATAACAAGTAATTTAAATAAGTTTTGGATAGATTAATGGATTATTTCCCATTGAAAAAAAAGAAGAATAGATGAAAATTAATCAATCATAAAATTTCTGATTAACACACTTCCAAATCATTGTATGTTCATCTTCCTGACTTACAAATTCAAATTCCGTTTCAGGAGCAAGAAGAATATCGCAACTCATTTCAGGATCCATCATACCACCTAAATAAACAGTTCTGGTGTCTTTTGGAAGTATTAAAACATTCAAATAAGGAATATTGTCATCAAAATGCATATTTACACTGGCTTTAAGTGGATCTGGAGATGAATAAACACCACCAACAGCTTGTTTTTTTTCATAAAAGGTTCCAATTCACGATAATAAACCCTAATTTCCTGATTTAAAGGCATGGCTTTTTCAAAAATCCAGTCATTAGGATTATTTCTTACTTCAAACAAGTCAAAAAAGGAATCAAGATCTATGCAAACAGTATCCTTACTTGAGGGATTTATCATAATTTCATCAATTTCTGATGAATCTTCAAGCATATCCTTCAAGTCTTTCATAAAAATAGCTATTACAGAAACTGGAGGATTGTCTTTTTTAATTCTTCATTGTCTGTAAATAATGGAATGCATTTACATCCATTTTCTTCAATTGTAACAGGTTTAAAGCTAAGAGGTTCATTTATTTCATCACTTTGAGTTTTAGAATATATTTCAACCGGAAGTAAAAGCTGTGCATTTTTAAATTCAGATACGAAACTTTCATATTCTTCTTTGCTCATAGATTCAGGTTCGATTTTCATTAATTCTTTAAGTTTAGCATTGTCTAGACTGCTCATAAATTAACCTCACACATTACATTATAATTTACTTTTTTAGAGATAAATATATTTTCACTATCCTCAGGCCATTCAATAACAAGTGTATTTCTGCCTTTATTTAAATTCAGAACACCGCTGACATCATCTGCATCATGATTTACTCTAATCAGCTTAGATGACCCGTCATTGAATTTTACACTGACTGAGAGATGTTTTTTGTAGATATTGACATTAATGCTTTGATCCATCTCCAGATTAACAGTCTGCCTTGCGCCATGACCTTCACCATATACCTGATTGATTCCGCCGGCTATTTTATACATCTGGGATTTGACATTTACAGCATCGGAAACATCTGTTGTTTTATCAATTGCCAGACTGGCTAAAGGCAGAGTGAATATAGTCAGAATAATTAAGGCTATTGCAAATATAAACAAATATTCAACTGCAATTTGACCGTTATTTTCTTTAAGCATTCTACATCACCAGAAAGAACTTTTTTATAAACAGCAGCATCAAATCACCATAAATAACAGATATCAAGAATCCTGCAAATATTGCAGGTGCAAACGGAAATCCTATTTTTACTGAAATGCTGTTGGATATGATTTTTTGAGCATTCATAATCTTTAAGAGATACATATCCTGAGCAGTTATTCCTCCAGCACTCTGAGACTTAAAGTAATAATTAAAATCAGGATTATTCTTTGTTTTGTAAACTTTTAGATTGCCGTTGATGTCACTGATTAAAACAGCTATTTTTTTTCATTATTGAAGTAATAATCATTGATTATCATTCCTTCTTTTAAATCTTTAATCAGTATCAGTTTATTTAGATTTAACTTTAAAAATAGTGATATGGAATTTATATTTAAAAATGAAAATAATATGTCCTTATTTGAGTTAAACATTGTGTTTTTAATATCAGATATCCTGTAAAGATTAGCAGAAACGGAAATGCTATTAAAATGCTGTTTATAATTACTGTAAATGAAAACGGGTAAACTGACAGCTGAGGATAAATATTTAAAAAGTTAAGATTTATGCCAAATGGTATAACTGTGGCAATAGCTGTAAGTAATTTTACATCTCCCCACCCCAAATTTTTAATTTCCAAAATAGGAAAGTTATGATATATGTTACAAACATTGAAATTATTGAGCATAAAATGTATTTAATGTTAGCAGAAAGAACTGACAAAAACAGGTTAGATATCAGCCCAAAAATAAGCAGAGATAAATTTAACCTGTTGGATATTATTCCTGTTTTAACATCAAAAATTGCAGCCAAACAACAAAATAAAGATGTAACTATAATTTGAACTAAAAATATAATACTAAAATCCATAATTCTAGTATAAACTAAGAAATATATTAATTAGCTAGAAAATAAGAGTGTAAAATTGTTTTTAAAATAAAAAAAAATGAAGAGAATCAGTTTTTAGAATACTCATAAATAGCTTCTAAAAATGATTTGAATAATGGATGTGGTCTATTCGGTCTTGATTTAAATTCCGGATGGAATTGGCAGCCGACAGCCCATGGATGATTTGGCAATTCAACAATTTCCACCAAGAAGTCATCAGGACTAACTCCGGAAATAACTAAACCTTTATCTTCCAGGTCTTTCCTGTAATCATTGTTAAATTCAAATCTGTGTCTGTGACGTTCTGCAATATCTTCCACATTATAAGCTTCATATGTTTTAGTTCCTTTAACAAGCTTACAGTCATAAGAACCTAAACGCATAGTTCCGCCCATGTTTTTAACTTTTTTCTGTTCTTCCATCATGTCAATAACAGGGTGAGGATTTTCGCTGTCAAATTCTGAACTGTTAGCTTCAGGATATCCGTTACGTCTTGCAAACTGAGTTACAATAGAATGCATTCCCAAACAGATACCGAACAACGGAACATTGTGTTCAATAGCATAATCTACAGCATCAAGCTTTCCTTCAAATCCACGTTCTCCAAATCCTCCATAATGAGAATACCATGGAGATTGCCCATAACCTCTTCATCCAAATTATCAACATCAGAACTGATGTAGATGATGTTGGCTTTTACTCCAACATTAGCTGCTGCATGCTGCAGGGATTCCCTGATACTGATATATGCATCTTCAAGCTCTACATATTTACCGACAATTCCAATATTTACAACAGGACTTTAAATCTTAAGAGATTCTACAATTTTACGCCAGTCATCAAGCTTTGAGGAATCCGGTTTAATATCCAGTCCTATCCTGTTAACTATCAATTCACCAATGTTGTTTTCTTCTAAAACCAGTGGCACTTCATAGATAGTACCTGCATCAGGAGTGTTTACAACAGCTTTTTGGTCCACATCACAGAAATGAGCTATTTTTCCTTCTAAAGCATCATCAATTGGTTCCTGAGATCTGCATACAATAACATCAGGGTTAATACCCATACTTCTTAATTCTTTTTGTAGAATGTTGTGTCGGTTTGGTTTTGAATTCACCGGCGGCATTTAAGTATAGAATAAATGTAACATGAACAAATATGACATTATCATGGCCTTCTTCATTTCTAAGTTGCCTTAAAGCTTCAAGGAAAGGCTGGCTTTCAATATCTCCAACAGTACCACCCAACTCAATTAGAACAACATCATAATCCTCATTATCAGAGATTAACCTGATCATTTCTTTAATTTCATTGGTAATATGTGGAATAACCTGTACACAAGCTCCCAAGAATTTGCCTTCCCTTTCTTTAGAAATAACAGATTTATAAACTTTACCTGTAGTGATATTGGACAATCCAGGCAATTCAACATCTAAAAATCTTTCATAATGACCTAAATCCAAGTCAGTTTCCATTCCATCATTAGTTACAAAAACTTCACCATGCTGATAAGGGTTTAATGTTCCGGAATCCCAGTTCAAATAAGGATCTATTTTAATAGCCGCTACTTTTAAACCATAAGATCTTAAAATACGACCCATAGATGCAGAAGTAATTCCTTTTCCAATAGAACTAACTACCCCACCAGTTATAATAATATATTTTGTCAGAAAAATCCTCTCCATTTTATAAAAAAAATAAAATTTATATACTTTATAATTTAGTTGTTCATCTTATATATAATTATGAAAAAAATCAGATTAAATTAATTGGTAGCTATACTTGGGTGGTGTAATTGTATAGCTACCCTATTTACTTAAAAGAATTTTAGTAATTAGTCACTGGGTTGGGTGGTGGAATGACTAATTACCAAAACAAATTTTTTAAACAAAAATCAGAAGAGCAAAAAACTCTCCTGATAGTAAAATTTATAGCATGTGTTATAAATACTTTACTCTCATAACATAGATTCCAGATCAACTTCCAGCAAGTCCCTGACCTTTTTAAGCTCATCAATGATTTTTTATATGCTGAGTGCAGTTCTCCTCACATTCACCACATTCCAAACATGAAGATGCAGGTGCATTTTTCTTGGCTAAATTATCATAGTAGAAATAATGTAAAAACTGGAGTTCAATGGATTGTTTAACATCATTATAAAGAGCAAAGAACTTTGAAATTGGAATATCTTCAGGGCATGCATCCAAACAGTAATCACATCCCGTACATGGAATTGCTATTGAATGTTTAATGATTTCAACTACATCTCCAATAACCTTCAATTCATCTTCAGTCAATGGATTGAAATCTTTCATATAACTTAAATTGTCTTCCAGCTGCTCCAATGAACTTACACCAGACAATACTGTTAAAACACCTTCCAAACTGGCTGCAAACCTAATTCCCCAAGATGCAAGTGACAAATCAGGATTGTAGCTGGTTAATATTTTACCGGCATCTTCCGGAATATTTACAAGTGTTCCTCCTTTTAAAGGTTCCATTACAATAATGTCCTTATTGTATTTTCTGGCTACTTCATAACATTTCCCTGACTGAATTCCCTCATTGTCCCAGTCAAGATAATTTATCTGTAACTGAACAAATTCTATAGAAGGATGCTCACTTAATATTTTATCAAGAGTTTCTGCATCATCATGAAATGAAATTCCAAGATGTCTGATAAAGCCTTCTTCCTTTAATTTTTCTGCAAATTCAAAGCACTTTAACTGCGGAATGATTCCATTGTAGAAGTTGTTTGTAATATTGTGCAGCATGTAATAATCAAAATACTCAACACCGCATCTTTCTTTTTGCTCACTGAATATTTCTTCAAGGTTATGTGAAGGTTTAAGCATGTATACAGGTAATTTATCAGCTATTATTACATCTTCTCTCGGATATCTTTCAGTAACTGCTTTTCTAAGTGCCACTTCACTTAATCCGTCATGGTATCCGTATGCAGTATCAAAGTAATTGAATCCGCTTTCAATATATCTATCAACCATTTCAAATATCTGTGGCAGGTCAATATCTTTCGGATCATCACTATTACAGGGTAACCTCATAGATCCAAAACCAAATTTTTTCATATTATCTTCTTCTTTTTTATAATGGGAGCCATTCTATAAACTCTTTAATATAATCATTGCAAAACTCCCAAGGTATGTTCTCCTGAAGAGCATCTGAACTCCACATCAACATTTCTTGATTTTAAGTAATTATAATAATCTATGTTCTCATTATACAAGAAGTCATTATCTCCAACTGCCATGAAAATCTTTTGGAATTTCAATATCATTAGCTATCAAATCATCAATTAAAAATTTGGGATCCATGTCACTTCCGATTACTTTATTCAAGTCTCCGAAACAGGACTGGGCAAAAGATTTTGAAGACAATAAATCATCTCCCTCGCCCCAGTTATGCAAATCATCTGTCAGCAGCGCTGCAGAGATTGCTCCAATATATCCGAAAGTGTCATGGTATTTTAATCCGTTTCTAATAGCTCCATATCCTCCCATTGAAAATCCTGCAAGATATGTGTCTTCTTTTTTTATGAGATAGTGGGAAAATGTTTCTTGTCATTTCAACAAGTTCACGACCTATAAACTCCCCATAATATTTGTGGGATTCTTTTGGTCCACATAAAAGCTATTTTCTCCACTTGGCAGGACAACTGCAATATTATGGTCTTCTGCAAATTTTTGAATTGTAGTGTTTGCTAAAAATATATCATCACTGCCGAAAAGCCCATGCAGCAGATACAATGTTTTATATGGCTTTTCTGCTATTTCTTCAGTGCCCTGCAAGTAATGTATGTTGTCTGCAGGTAAAATTACACTTAATGATGTTCTTCTCTGAAGTGACTTGCACTTAATATCTCCTCTAAACAATACCATAATATCACAAACTGTTGCACATTACAACATAATTTTTAATTTTTTTAATATATAACTGTTGTGTTTAACAACCATTTTATTTCTGTTATTTGCAAATTAAAATTAAATATTCCATTCCGCTTTTCATGCCTTTTATGTCTACAAATGAAAAAAATAATAAAACCAATCAAGCATATTCTTAAAATTTATTATAATAATTAAAAAAATACAATTATTATAATTCTTCCAGGCCAGTTAATATTTATTTTCTTAAAGAAAAGGACACAGTAATAATAAAAAGTCAAAATTACTATAATACTAAGCAAAATCACATTTACAACATCTTTAATCATAGAACACATACACCCCCCAAAATAATATTATCTCAAAATTATATACGTGGAATAATAATAGCAATTAAAATAAAAGATATATAAAATAGCCTAGATGGCCAATTATCTTTTTCTACAATGGGATTAATCTTTGCATAACATCTATTACAATCATATGATACATAAAATATTACAAAAAAAAAATAAAAACAAAAACACATTTAACATTAATATCCATAATCGTACCACCAAACATCTAATTATTAGAGTACTGTGACTCCCAAATACCTCTCCAAATATAATCTCCCCCAACACCACAAACAGAACCTAAAGATAAAAAAAATATAAAAAAACAATAATAAACATACACCAAAATCAACATCCCTCATCAAAACCACTAATAAAACAATCTATCAAAATAAAAATATAAACATTACTATTTGAATTTTTATGTAAAAAAAGAAAAATTAGGATTCTGCAACCCTATATAATGTCCATTTATTGCTGAAGTATCTGTAGATGTATAATCCGCCTCTTACAAACCAGTCAATGAACATAGCTACCCATGTTCCAAATACTCCCATATTAAAGTTTATGGCTAAAATGTAAGATAAGCCTATCCTGCAGGTAAACATTACTGCTAAGCTTACCACCATTGCCCATTTTGCATCACCAGCACCTCTAAACAGGTTAGGCAGTGTAAATGCTATTGGCCAAATTAAAATTCCAAGTGTACCGTGCCAGATAATCATCTTGCCAGACAGTGCTGCAGTAGCAGGAGACAAATTATAAAGGCTCAAAATAACCGGCAACATGGCAAATATTGCTGCATTGACAATAATGTGACATACAACAACAATTAAAATAATCTTTTTTATTGTAATATCTTGCCTGTTCATAATCATTTGCTCCAACACATCTTGAAATTACTGCAGTCATTCCCAGATTAATTGCAAAACCATAAGGCAATACTGAAAATATTCCGATTGCATAACCTACAGAATTAGCTGCAATAGCTACTGTTCCAAAAGTTGAAACCAAACTTAAAACCAGCACGCGTCCAAACTGGAACAGTCCGTTTTCAATACCGTATGGAATACCTACATTCAGCACGTTTTTAAGAACTTTCCAATCAAATTTATGTTTTAAAGTTCTTTTAATATGGAGTTTGAAGTTTTCATTTAATGTAAAATGCATTATAGCAGCTGCTGCAATCAGTCTTGAAATTACAGTGGGGACAGCTACTCCTTCAACACCTAAACCCAAATAATAAATACCGAATGCATTACCTACAACATTTAAAATATCGCAGATAACCATTATCTTCATTGGCAGAATTGAATTTCCGCTGGTTCTGTAAATTGCAGCACCTGCATTGTAAATAGCTATAAAGGGTATTGAAAAAGCCATAAACAGCAGATATGTATTTGCATAATTCCATACGTCTGATTCAATCTGGCCAAATAAGGTATTAATTAAAAAGGATTTGGCTATTAAAACAACAACCATTAAAAGAGCTGATAAAATTCCTGAAAACCACACAAGCTGATTACATGCTCCTCTAGCTTTTTCCGGCTTATTGTTTCCTAAGTACTGGCCAGCTATTACCGCTCCTCCAGTAGCCAGTGCAGAAAATCCGAAAATTAACAGCTGCATCAGAAAATCAACTAATGAAACACCTGAAATTGCTGCTTCACCTAAAGATGCAACCATTACAGAATCAGCAAACCCTACAAAAAATTCCAGTCCCTGCTCAATAAGCAAAGGTAAAAACAGAACGAATAATGCTTTATTGGAAAATAAATAATGTTTTGGGGTTTTAATTAAAGATTCCATATTTAGTACACCATGAAAAAAAAAATAAAATTATTGTTGCAAATTACAACATGAATTATAAATTTTATGATATATAACTGTTGTGATTGACAACATTAAAAAGAAAATAATTAATGAGACGATTTATCTAAAAATCATCATTAATTAGCCTTGACATTAATTTATATCCTTCTTTTTTTATCCAAACTGCCTTTAAGAACACTCTGTTCATCAAAGGATTCACATTCATCGCCTGTTTTATCAGAAGAATATATTATCAAAGGCACATCATCTCTTGTGTGGGTTCCAACTGAAACAGGAGTTGGATGATCAGCAAAATAGCTGCCTTAAAGTCCTGACCTTTTAAACTGTCTAAAACCGGACCTACAATATGCTTGTCAATTTGTTCAATAGCCCTAACTTTTTCAGCTGTGTCTGATGCATGACCTGCTTCATCAGGAGCTTCAATGTGTACAAACACTACATCATGGTTTTTTAAAGCTTCAATTGCATATTTTCCCTTAGCTTCATAATCTGTGTCAAAGTATCCGGTAGCTCCTGGAACATCAATAATGTCAAAGCCTGCAAAAGCACCTATTCCTTTTAACAAATCAACACCAGTAATTACTGCTGCATCCAATCCGTAAACATCTTTAAAGTTAGGTAAAGTTGGTGTTACCCCCTGACCCCACAGCCATACCATATTTGCCGGTTTTTGCCATTTTCCACTTTTTTTATTGACTTCATGATTTTCAAGAACTTCCCCTGATTCCCACATGATTTTCTTAATGAATTTGGGTAATTTTTCATCCCATCTGTCGCCGGAGGTGTTTTCATCCAGATTCTCACCTGCAATATCATGAGGAGGCATAGTCTTCAAATCAGCCAATAGTTTAGCATCTTCAGCACTGTCACAGGAATATACAAACAGATGTCTGTAACTGACTCCTGAATAGAATCTGCCTTTAAAATCATCATATTTTCCATTGAAGTAATCATTTAAGCTGTCCATAAGTATTTCAGCTTCCTCAGAAGTAATATGGCCTGCATTAAAATCATCCATATGATTGTCCTTCTGGGTAATGGTATTGCATCTGAAAATTACGTCCTTATCTGTGGTTTCAATACCCATGCTGCCTGCTTCCAGAGGTCCTCTGCCTGTATAGTAATCTGCAGGGTTAAATCCGAAAATACTCATATTGGCTACATCAGAACCGGGAGTATATGCATCAGGAACATTATTGGTTAAACCTCCAAAACCCGCCTTTGCCATTTTATCAATATTTGAAGTATCAGCTGCCATAAGTGGAGTCATGCCGTCCAATTCGTTGATTGGATAGTCACTTGAACCGTCAGGAATAAAAATTACATATTTCATACTATCATCAAAAAAGTAAAAGTAAATTAGTATTTAACTTTTAAAATACTAATCAAATCAGTCAACATCGCAGAAGCAGTTTCAAGAGATCCTGCTCCAAGTCCAATAACACTAACATCACCTGCAAGGTCAGTGCGGACAGTAGCCATATTTAAAGTTCCGCTTAAATCATATGCACTGCCTTTTTTAACTAAACGTGGTGATACCTGCAGTTTGTCTTTAGAAACTTCAGCTATTAATTTAATTAAATAACCTTCTTTTCTGGCTAAATCCATAGCCTGTGAAGTAATATTTGAAATACCTTCAACATCAACATCACTATAAGTGGCATCAATTCCTAAAAGTGAATTAGCTAAAATTACAGTTTTACAAGCTGCATCAATACCTTCAACATCCTGAGTTGGGTCTGTTTCAGCTATTCCCAACTCTTGAGATTCTTTTAAGGTTATATCATAGGAGGAACCTTCGGATGCCATTCTTGATAAAATGTAATTGGTGGTACCGTTCAATATTCCTACAATTGATTTGATTCCACAGGATGAAAGTGTTTCTTTTGTGAAATTAATAATAGGCATTGCTCCACCAACACTGGCTTCATATTTAAATTCAACATTGTTTTTCTCAGCTTCAGATACAACTTCTCTGAATTTTAAAGCTAAATGTCCCTTATTTGATGTTACAACATCTTTTCCAGCTTTAAATGCTTTTAAAGTTAAAGACAATGCAGGTTCTGCATCAGTTATATTAGTTGGAGTTGCTTCCATCAAACAGTCATATTCCACAGCATCCAACACATCCAAACCTGAAATGGTACTGCCGTATTCAGGATAATTGGATAATTTTCCAAATTCGTTTTTAGTGTTTACAAGCAGTTCTTCATCCAATCCGTCAGCACAGATTGCAGAAGATGAAGAATCTGCAGCAGCTACTATTTTTAATTCTACATTAAATCTTTCTTTAATCATGTTTTTTTTAATGAGATTGCTCTAGCCACACCCTGACCAACTGCACCAAATCCCATTACTATGACTTTACATTCTTTCATACTATCCCTAAACTTCATTAATCATAAGTAAATCTTTTTCTGCAGCTATTTTACCAATCTTATCAAATATAAATTCTTTCATGCCAAAGTCTGTTTCAATATTAATTAAGGCAGAGGATTTGGATTCCCCTGTCTAATTTAATATCAAATCCAACTACATAAACACCGTCTAAAGAATTAATTTTATCCATAGTGTCTCTAATGTCGTTATCAACAATATGACCAATTAAAATAGTGCTCACAACTTCCTTTTTAACGACTCCATCCATTGCAATAATTGAAACTCCCAACTCTTTGAACCTTTCAATAACCCTGTCAAGGCTATCACGTTCACCTTCAAGAGTAAGCTGAACAGGAATCATTCCTTTTTCATTTTTAGAATCTCTTTTATGGATTACGGTAACCAGGTTTGCACCAAGGCCACTAATCGGATCCAAAACAGAAACAAGCTGTCCAGGAACATCCATAAGTTCTAAAACCAAATCCATTTTCATAAAAAATTCCCCTAATTAACCCAATCTGCTCTTTTAACAACAAGTTTGCCTTCTTTATCAATATGAGCATTCCTTAAAATTTTTTCAGGATGTTTCTCATGAGATTTATCTTCACGAGTAAGATTTAAATTGTCAGTAATATACCAAGTTTCTTCAAGATCTGGAATATTCTCTAAAGTTTTTGAAAACTTGTTTAAAATATTTTCTGCATCTTTTTCAATTTTCATAAATAAATCTCCTATGATTATTTGATAATAATAAAAATAATTTTGTTTTTTAATATTAATAAATGTTTATTAAAACTTGGGCTTTTTTTGCCAACTTAAAATTACATCGCCAGTTAATCCTGACAACAAACATTTGTTGAAGCAAACCTTTTTAAATAATGTTATTTCTTCTAATTGTTTTTTATTATAATCAATTTTATTATCAATTGAAACAAATAAATCATGTATTTTATTGATTTCTGATTCATTTGTAGGTATATTAAATTTAAACTTTTCTAAATCAGAATTTTTAAGATTATTGATGTTAGTTCCAGCTAAAATTAAATATAAATTTTTTTTTATAGCTTTCTGTTTGGAATAAATATTTTGCTAATTTATTTTTAGTTCTGAAAATACTACAAAAAGCTCCAACAGTAACTTTATTCTCATAATTGCCTGTGTATTCTGCTGATTTCCCAACTAATCTTCTAGTTCCATTACTCATACAGATTACAATATCATTTTTCTGTAATTCTAATTCTTTTTTACAATCTTTATCAACAAATTGAAGTCCATCTTCTGAAAAATCTAAAACATTACCCTGGATATTATTTGACCTTAATACTAATAATCCTTCATCTGCAACATTAGTAGAATTATAAGAGTGTCCTCTATAAAAGGTTCCAATATCTTTTAATGAAATTTCTTTCCAACAGCTATCACTATCTGCAAATCTTAATTTCTGTGTGAAAATCTGCTGCATTAAATACTTCTTGAAATTCTGGCACATTTGTAGTTTATTATCTAAAATTTCTATTTTTGCATCTAGATTCTTAAGCAATATTCCTATTTTTTTTCTGTTCATCATATTTAGGTATTTGACTTTTTCAATTGAATAATCTTTTAAAATATATGTGGGGGATTGTTGACCCTGTTTTATATTTATTTAAATTAATTGTTTGAAGTAAATAGAAAATAAAATGAATATTTAGATTTTCCTTAGGCAAAAATATATTGTGATGTATTAACAACAGATGTGTTTGTTTCATGAAAACTGATATTTCCAACACCAGATCCATCTTTAACAATAGAAATATAATCACTATCCATTTCATAAAAATCTATGCATTTTAAAAATCCACTAGCGCCATATAAAGGATAATTGCCAACATTATCATCCAATTGATTAATAGATATGCTAGATGATTTATTATGCAATAAATCTTTTAGTTTGTATGTTTTCCATTCATCATCAAATCCGCTAAATCGCAATTTAAGTAAGGTTTACTATGCCAATGAATTTGAAGCACTGGGAAATGATCTGATAGCTGCAGTTGGAACCTACTTCAGCAGCAGCTGTGAAAAATACGAAATCAGCATTTATGTAAATGATATATTAAAACACACACAAAACGGAACAAGTGCATTTGGCGGTTTTTCAACTGTCAAATTAAATAATTACATTCCAGTTAACAAAGGAGACATTTTCAGAGCTGTAATTAAAGGTGTAAATGTCCCATTATCCATAAATACCAGAGTTCATAATGACGATTTAGCTACTTTAAATATAAATCTGATACTGGAAAATATATCATAACAGCAATCAAACAGGTAACCGGATTAGATATGAGGTATGGAGTAACTGTCCTTAAATAGAGTTTTAAACTCTATTTTAAATACTCCTCAATATCAGTATCCTTTAAAACTTTTTTTCTTAAAATTTTGTCAATACCCGTGCCGTACTGGGCTGCCTTTTCAGGTCTGTAAGCAATCTGCTTATCCAGTCCCAAATTGAAAGCCGTTTTTCTTAAAATATTTTTGCGCAGCTTATCATCAGAACCTGAAATCTTATATCTGACCGGAATATTGAGGGCAAATTCAACAAGATTCTTATCTAAAAAAAGGAAGGCGCAGCTCAACGCCATTTGCCATTGAGCATGCATCATCACGTTCCAGATTAACATGATACATATTAGCCATATCATATCTTAATTCATCATCTAAAGTATTTTCCCTATAGCTATTCAGATATCTGTTATAGCCCCCAAACAGCTCATCAGCACCCTGACCGGAAATAGCTACCTTAATGTTATCTTCAGCTATCATTTTAGAAGCAAGATAAACAGTCATTCCCACTCCAATCTTCATCAGATTGTTTTCACCAATTGCCTGAACAACATCTTTCAGACTGTCCTTTACAATACTTTCCGTAATGTCATAAACCTTTAGAGGAAGACCCAAATACTCAGCTACACACTTAGCTGCAACCACATCCTTGGAATCCTTTTTACCGACAGCATACAAAGTAACTTTAAGATTTTTATTTAAAGATATTTCCCCGAAGCAGCAAAGCTATCAAAGAGCTGTCAACACCTCCTGAAAATATTACTCCAACTTCATTCAAATCCTCAACCCTTTTTAAAACAGCCAGTTTAAGAAGCTTTTCAATTTTTCTGTTGTCGGTTTCAAACCTCTTCTGGAAAATATCCGTTTTAGGAGGTATTTCTTCCCAGTTGTAAAGGATATGTCCCGGCTTTAATGTTTTAATATCTCCTTTCAAACACTGTTTTGAAGAAGCAAAAAGCATTATGTGTGTAAAATAAAGGTTTGACACCTAAAGGATCTCTTGAGACAGCCAAGTTAATGCCGTCTGTAACAGCATAGGCATAATCCCCGTCCAAAAGATTATTAACCGGAGTTACTGCTCTTAAAAGGTCATCCTTATAATAAAAAATCAATCAGATTAATTAATAACTCAGAATCAGAATTTATATTGTCATTTTTTGTCAGTTTAGCCAGCAAATTCTTTAGGGAAGAATAATTATAAATCTCACCATTGAAAACCAGAGTCAGAGTGTTTTTAGCTATCGGCTGAGTATGGGAAGTTCTGTTTTCCAAATTATGGACAGCCAGCAGATTATGGCCTAAACCTAAAGAATAATCGTTTTCATCATTGAAATCATTTAAATCAATACCTTTTTGTATTTTACCATCTAAAAATATTCCTGAAGCATCTTTTCCCCTATTTTTTGATGTTTTTAACATAGCTATTAAATCATCAGCTTTGAAATTACCTTGAAGACCAACTATTGAACACATGATTTAATATTAAATTTTGGAGTTTAAAAAATAATGATAGTACAAAAGTAAACATTTGATTATTTCAATTCATAGTGCATTATTTTAACTGATTACTATCCAAGTTTTTAAAAGATATTAAGATTTAAATCCTATTATAATCTTATTTTTAACGTGCATTTACACGACCCCAAACATTAGCTCCAAGCATATTTCAATCCTATTATAGTCTTATTTTTAACTAGTATTCGCAATAAATAGTGTAGGTTCATCTGGTGTATTTCAATCCTATTATAGTCTTATTTTTTAACTATCCGCACCTTCTACTGCAGAAGTGGGAAGTAATGATTTCAATCCTATTATAGTCTTATTTTTTAACATTATATAGAAGATTCAATTGATGCAGAAGCAATGGTATTTCAATCCTATTATAGTCTTATTTTTAACCAGTGCAAGCAAGCTTCAATATGACAGATATATTCTATTTCAATCCTATTATAGTCTTATTTTTAACAATTAGTTATCTCAACTAATGAATGTCATAAAGGTGATTTCAATCCTATTATAGTCTTATTTTTAACATTTGTAACTGGAAATCCTTGCTTGTCATACACTACATTTCAATCCTATTATAGTCTTATTTCTAACGAAGAAGAAATGTTAAATTTAGGATATAATTATTAAATTTCAATCCTATTATAGTCTTATTTCTAACCCCATCCACGACACATTTGAATGGTTGTTAATTCTTTATTTCAATCCTATTATAGTCTTATTTCTAACACAGAACATGATATGTGTGCTACTGTGTTTTGTTTCATTTCAATCCTATTATAGTCTTATTTCTAACATTCAACACTTCTGAAAATTCAGTTTCTTGTTGATTTCAATCCTATTATAGTCTTATTTCTAACCATCAGTGACAGCTCTTTAATAGAGTTATTTAATTAATTTCAATCCTATTATAGTCTTATTTCTAACCCGAATTTATCCCCAACAAGTTTAATAATCTGATTATTTCAATCCTATTATAGTCTTATTTCTAACCTGTGATAGGTATTGTTGAAACAGCACACTTGGGTAGATTTCAATCCTATTATAGTCTTATTTCTAACTGAAAGGTTCATGTTTAAGAATGAAAAAATAATTTTATTTCAATCCTATTATAGTCTTATTTCTAACTGGTTTTACATTTAATACTTTCACTATTTCTTTATTTCAATCCTATTATAGTCTTATTTCTAACTATGATGAAATATTTCACACAGCATTGAAAAAAGCATATTTCAATCCTATTATAGTCTTATTTCTAACAGCAGTAAAAATGATTGGTTATAGTGATCATGGTGATTTCAATCCTATTATAGTCTTATTTCTAACTCCAACATTTGCTCATTGGTGAGTTCATAAACTATTTCAATCCTATTATAGTCTTATTTCTAACTTAAAAGATTGCCACAATCAGGTTTGTCAGCAATTAGATTTCAATCCTATTATAGTCTTATTTCTAACGAGAATGATGTGCAGACAAAACAAACAAGATTGCCGGTATTTCAATCCTATTATAGTCTTATTTCTAACACTACAACCAAGAGTAAAAGATATTGGTTTAAACATATTTCAATCCTATTATAGTCTTATTTCTAACGCAAACAATGTACGTTGAAGGATTTGACATTGACATATTTCAATCCTATTATAGTCTTATTTCTAACTCAGGATGTTGAAAGGCTAAAGAATAAATTAACCTATTTCAATCCTATTATAGTCTTATTTCTAACTTATTACCTCCGTTTTTAACTAATTTATTGAGTTAATTTCAATCCTATTATAGTCTTATTTCTAACCCTAAATTATGCCCTTTATTATCTCTCCTGTTATTATGATTTCAATCCTATTATAGTCTTATTTCTAACTCTCCTTTTAATTCTTCTTTTGTGAGAACATTCTCTATTTCAATCCTATTATAGTCTTATTTCTAACCAAACTTACTGATCAAATTAAGATAAATTATTTTGGATTTCAATCCTATTATAGTCTTATTTCTAACAAAAATAGTGGAGAAGACTGCGATTTCTATATTAAATTTCAATCCTATTATAGTCTTATTTCTAACACGTGAATTATCAAAAGCAGATTACCAGTATCAGATATTTCAATCCTATTATAGTCTTATTTCTAACATGATGAAACTACTTTTTTTTTAAATGTGAGAAAGAATTTCAATCCTATTATAGTCTTATTTCTAACTGTTTTCATCAATGATGTATCTTAAGTTTTTGTAATTTCAATCCTATTATAGTCTTATTTCTAACTCAAAGTATCATGAAAAATTTTAACAAAATAGGGATATTTCAATCCTATTATAGTCTTATTTCTAACAAGTTCCACAGCAATTATATGTGTATGGTTTTCATTATTTCAATCCTATTATAGTCTTATTTCTAACTTTATACTGTTGCTGAAACTTTAAAAACATGTAGATTTCAATCCTATTATAGTCTTATTTCTAACTAATCTATCTTCAACACAAGCTTCCAAATATATTCGATTTCAATCCTATTATAGTCTTATTTCTAACTTAATTGGGGATATTGATGAAAGATTGCAAAGTTATTTCAATCCTATTATAGTCTTATTTCTAACCCTGCAAAACATGTTCCTTCAACCACTCCTTTAGCAGATTTCAATCCTATTATAGTCTTATTTCTAACAAGTTCATACTCTTCATTGATTACATATAACCTATTTCAATCCTATTATAGTCTTATTTCTAACTATGAAAAATTTCATAAAACAAGCATCGAAAAATTAGATTTCAATCCTATTATAGTCTTATTTCTAACCCATATCAAATATTTGATAGGTGATATTATGAGTATAATTTCAATCCTATTATAGTCTTATTTCTAACATACATCAACACCTGTAAGTTTATAGTAGACCAAATTTCAATCCTATTATAGTCTTATTTCTAACCTTTATGCCTTGATGTATTCATAATAAAACACCTTTATTTCAATCCTATTATAGTCTTATTTCTAACAGGCCACATTTTTTCTCAAAAAGGGCTAAAACAATTTATAATTTATTTATTCATGCACTTAAATTTGTTGATTATAAAAATGTTTTTTATTTATATGTATCAACAAAGAAGACAAAATAATTGAAAATAAAAAATAAAACTTAGAAATTTATAAAATAAAATATCAACCTATTTAAAAGAGAATTATCCTATTTAAATAAATAAAACTTAAAAAATAATCAAAAAATAAAATTTTTTAAATAGCTAAAAAATAATCAAAAAATAAAATATGCGATAAACAAAGATTTTAAAATTTATTTTATCAAATTTAACAGTTTAAATAAAATTAAAAATATCAAATTTATAAAATTTCATCGATAGGTGCTTTTTCAATACCTAAAACCTCACGATTCATCACATCAGCCATTCTTAATTTATAAATTATAACTGAATCAACCTCTGTATCAATTATTTTCATTAAACCATCATGAATTATCTTAAACTCGCTTTCACTAGCTTCTCCTTCAAAAACAGAATTTTGAATCCAAAAGAGGTACTGCCTTAAAAATGACTTTACTTTATTGACCCGCTCAACCTTAATATCATAAACTATAATTACATACATAAAGTCACCACCAGCTTACGAATGGATCATATTTTTTTCAATGCCTAAAATATGTTTTTAAGTTTATATGCTTCTAATCGGATTAATCTTTGGTAAGAAACATTTTTCTTTAATTTTTTATGTTTAATCGTTTTTTCAAGTCGTTTATTGTATTCTTTAATGAATTTATTTCGTCCTTTATCATTTAAAAGACAACAGTTTAAATCTTCATTAAAATCTTTTTTTAGATAACATTCTTTTTTGTTAACCATATAAAAAATCAATCTATCAACAAAAATCGGCTTAAAAATTTCACTAAGATCCAAAGATAGTGAAAATCTTCTTTCAGAAGGTTCATGAAGATAAGATATTGTAGGATTTAATTGTGTATTATACAATTCTGTCAAAACTGTAGAATACATCATTGAATTTCCAAAGCTAATTAAAGAATTTATCATGTTTTTAGGAGGTTGTCTGGATCTGCCTTCCATTTTAAAAATCATCGGGAAGAATTTCATCAAATTTAGAATAATATTCCAAGCGAATCCTACCTTCGATATTCATTATTTCAGTTATTTTATTTGTTGAATTTAACTCTGATAATGTTTCTTTAATATTGTTTTCAATTTTATAATATGCTAAAACCTTTAAAATATTATTTGCTGCTCCTTCAACAAATAATTTAGCTAACTCCAACCTTTTTTGAATATTTAAATAATAATCTGCCTGTTTTACTAACAAATCACCAGACAATAATGTTTCACGAGGATAATAAGATCCGCTATAAAAACCATAATAATTGAAAAAATGAATAGGAACTCCATTTTTAGATAAAAGACTCATTACCTGTGAAGAAAATGTTATCTGACCATATGCATAAATTGAATATACTTTATTGATTGGGATTGGTTTTTACCTTTTTTCACTGACAAAATAAATAGTATTTTCTTTCCTTTTAAGAATCCCTTCAGACAAGATATAATAATTCTTTTTTGACATTTTTAAAAACACCTCTATGAAAAACAAAACTCAAAATAAGCACATTTACTGCAAATTCTTTTCTTTTTAGGTTTTGGCATCGAACTATCAACAATATTTTTGATATTGTCAATTATTTCAAATAAATCTCGTTCTTTTTCTTTTGTTAAAGTAATTTTCTTCTTTTTTACGACTATCAGGATAATTTAAAAAACCCACAACATTTTTTATATCCTTTTCATGTTTTAAATAAAACATATAATATAAAAGTTGATATTCATTAGCTAAATTCATTTTTTGGGACTTTTTTACTTCATGAATTTCAACAGAATCAGTTATTTTAATAAAATCTACATTAATTAAGTTATCAATAAGAAAATCTTTTTCTCTTTTAAAACTAGTTTCATGTAAAAAATTTACCTAACTTGACATTCTCATGCTCATCTTCTAATTGAATATTATGAGAAAATAACCATAATTTAGTTTTGCATATGAAGTAGTAATTAATTTGAGTTCCATTAATTTTAGAAATCATGAAATCTCCACAATCTCTGGATGATAATTAAAACCTCTTTTTTCAGAATATAATGCATACTCATCATCACCTATATATTCAATAGGTAAAATTCTAAAATATCCAAATTTCTTAAAACTATCCAATTTTTGTTCAATTTCTTCATTATTAATAGAAATATTAATAATAAATTTATTTAAAATTGATGAAAACTCCTTTTCGATTATTTTAACACCATTAAAATCAAATTTTATAAAATTATTTATAAATTCCATATAAAATTTAATTAATTCACATCCATTAATCAAATTATTTTCAATAAAAACATGGCTGGAGTATTTTTGTTTATCTTTAAGAAATTTTAACTCATTAAAAGAAAATATAAAATTATCTTTGTTATTTTCATGAAATTCTTTCAAATCTAACATATTATACTCTTCAAAATTAAATATATTATTTAATCCAAAAATATTTTCATTTTAATTGGGACAAATACAGAATATTGATTTAATTGATTATTAATAATGTGGATTCCATCATTTTTATCTTGTAATTTTGAATATTCTAAATTATTCCAATTTTTAATATTATCTCGATCATTGAACAAAAATTATCTTCTTTTTTATCTTCTAAATTATTAATATTTTTAGAAACATTATCATAATACTCTAAAATATCTTTATAATTATAATCCAAATTCTTTTTCAAAACTTTCTTTGTTTCTAAGATTCTAGAATTTATTTCAGGAGTATCATAAATATACTCATGAAGGTATTTCCTATTATTTTTTAAATTGATTAAATAAACCCTTCCTTTCCTATTAGAACCATCTTTATTTAATTCCCTACTTCTATTACACCTTCCTCTAATTTGTTCTATAGAATCTAAAATAGAAAAATCTCTAATAACAAAATCAAAACTAACATCCACTCCCGCTTCAATACTCTGAGTACTTACAAGAATATACCTTGAATTATCAATCCCCATATTATTAATCTTATAAATTATTTCTTGTTTAACATTGGACAATAAACTAGAATTTAATAAATCTACCTCAAATCCATCAGAACAATCACATAACAAATCATAAATAAATTTAGAAGAATTAATTGTATTTAAAACTATTAAACCTTTTGTATAACCTTCTTCAAAATTTGGTTTAATAATTTTATTTAATAAATAATCCTTAATAACTAACTCATCATCTATTGATAATTCCATGATTTTCCCTTTTATTTCTGTTCTATCAAAAATAAAATGATTAAAATAATGTTCAGGTCTAACAATTAAAGAATTTGCAGATATATGGTTAAGATTATTGTTATAATCTAATTTTAATTTATCAAATTGAGGTAAAGTTGCACTCATTATTATAAAATAAATATTATATTTTTCAGCCATTTCCGTGATTAAAAAATACAAACTATTCCAATTTACCAAAGGTAAAGATTGTATTTCATCTAAAATTACAACAGAATTAGCTAAAGCTGAAATTTTATATTTATATCTTTTTTTTTATTATTTATAATTCCATCAAAAAATGTTGAAAAAGTAGTACATATAACAGGATAATTAAAAAACTATCTTTTAAAATTATTTTAGATTTAAACTCATCATCTTTCTCATCAAAAATCGTTTCAGTAGCCGAATAAATTTTTCTAATCTCGCCACAATCTTCACTTAAACTAAAATTATCTTTTATAACATTATAATTTTGCTCTATAATATTAATAAAAGGCATTGCATAGATTATACGATTTACTGAAGAATCATCTATTAAATCTAAAGCTAACTTCATAGAAGTATTTGTTTTTCCCCCACCAGTAGGAATATTAAGAAAAAAACATGACTATCTAAATGATTTTTTAAATTATTTGATGCTTCTAAAAGCATATTCCTTCTCAATAAATTAATATCATCAATATATTTTACATCGTATTCATATTGAACACTATCCAAATCTTGATTATATTTAACATTATAAAAAGATTTTACCATTTTATCTTTTAAATTACTATCAATTCGATTATCAAAATCAACCTTTTCAACATCATCAAAACTTTTTTCATATTCTTTACTTGCCAATACATCAGCAGAAATTAATAATGAATAAATATAATTATAAAAAAAAAGAAAAACACTATCTTGTGAATCTTTAATATTTACGCCATCGTTTTGCATTTTTTTGAAAAATAGATGTGCTAAATTCACCATCGTAAATTTGATTATAACTTGCAATATTCAAAAATAACAATAAACAATATAATGTATTATACTCTTTATCTTTTTCATTTCCTCTAAAATGATTATAAATAAAACCTTCCTCAAATAACAAATCTTTTAAATAAGTATGATGACTATAAATAGAATAAGCCAGTACAAGAATAAATAGTTTATTTTCATTGAATAAATCCTTATATTTTGAAATAAAAATTAAAGCTCCTGAAAACGAATGTTTCCATTCTAACATATCAATATAGTTATTCAGATGATTTTTATTTAAAATATTTTTTTGTTCTTCTTTAATTGAAAAATTATTTTTATTTAATCTATTAATTTGAAAGTTAAATGATAGTTTACCAATATCATGAAAACAAACAAAATTATGAATTATCTCTTTAAATTCATTGTAAGAAATATTAATATAACCTTTTTTTAAAAAATCATTATAAAAATTTAATACAACATCCTCATCAATTAAACATGAAAAAATATGGAGAGTTTTAAGAATATGATCATGTAACAATTCATTTTCATGAGCATAAATTTTAAAATTTCCATAATCAGTTAAAAAACTAGAAGAATCAACATTATATCTTAAATCATAGATATCCATTCATTTTCACCTATTTTAGTTAATTCTACCCCTTGATTTTCATCTAAATCATCTTTTAATATTAAATTTGAAAAATAGCAATCTTTTTAAATTGTCAGCTGAATAAAATGAAATATCAGAATATGTAAAATCTACAAAATTTGTTCTTTTTATTGGATATTCTCTTATAACATATTCATAAAATGATTTAAGGCAAATATCATTTTTATCCATATTGAAAATTAAACCATCACCATCCATTGAATCAATTGATTTTAACTCAGTATCTTTAATAAATTTCCGATTTAATGAACCATATATTTTTACATTATCATTCTTAAAAAATTCATCAATATTATTCTTATTCAAAAAAACAGAATCATAATTAAAAATATTACATAATTTATAAGATAATGGAAATTCATTTCTCCCCATGTACAAATTATATATTGTTTGATGATTTTTAATCCTATCTAAAAATAATTTTTCTTCATTTTTTAAATCATCTGGAAAAGAAATAAAAAGTTTATAATAAGGATTAATTAAAACATCCTGATGAATATTTATTATCTCTGTTTTATTAATATTACCAGAAACTCTATTAAATGTTACTCGTTTAGATTTAAAATCAAACAAAGGTTGAATTGAAACTTTAATTTCAAAAAAGATCTTCAATTAAATATTTTTTAATATTTCCTTTTTTTCTTCAAAATCATCAAATTCATATCCTAAAATAGAACCAATAATCCCTATAATAGATGTTTTAGGAGGAATTAAATAAGATAGCATTCCTCCAGTAGTTGAAAAAGATTTGTTAAAACATCCAAAATTGCTCCAAATATCAATTTCAATAATATTAGAAAATTTCATGTTAATTACCTAAATCAACTCATTTGGCTCAATTTTATGTATAAGTTTATCATCATCAAAAAAGTTAATTAATTTTATTTCATCAGTATCATAAATTAACTCAATGACTTCGATGTATTTTTTATATTTTTCTAATTTATTTTTTAATTTGGTGCAATCCAATTCAATAATTTCATCACCATTAACCCTTTTTTTTTATTAGCAATGAAAACTAATCTATTTAATTCACCAATACTCAAAGAAGTAACTTTATCATTTGATGAATCATTTTTAAATTTAACAAACATTAAAAATTTAGAATCGGTTTTCTTACTAGTTGATTTTCTTAAGTTTGTTCCAAACCACAAAGCTTTTTTTAAATAAAACTAAATCATCATTTAATAATAACTTACAATGATTATTTGGATTTATACTTATATCATAAGAAATTATAGCATCATCAACAACAGATTCAGACCCGTTAGTTTTTTGTTTACCTGACTGAGTAGCAAAAAGGTGCACCAATTTGAAGTCTTTTTATTTGTGCCTCATTAATATCAACACCATAACTTATTTGAATAGGGCCATAAATTTGCTTTGAATCCTTGTCAAAAAAAAAGTACCTCCAAACATACGAACATCAGGAGAATTTTCTTTTAATACTTCAAAATCACCATTAAACAAATTTTTATAAGCTTCATCTCTTGTTTGAAACTTATTTTCTCCTTTTTTAGCATCATCAACTAAACGTGGAAAAAAGAAAATGATATTCTCATTATTTTCAATATCTTCAATAGTATCATGCATATATTTCCTAACATTATATTTTATACATTTATCAGTCGTAAACACATTACCATCAAAATTACGTGGAGAGTTATCCACAAAATCCCCATTTGATTTCCCATAACAGTTTCAGTTAAATAAATTCCTTGATAGTAATTTTCTACAAAATCTTCTTTACTCAAATTAATTCCTCCTTAAATTCATAATTATTTATTAATATATTTTGAGTATAATAACCTGTAAACAATAATAATATATAATCTTCATAATCAAAATCATTTGATTCATCAAACAAATTATTAGTATTCATTTCTAAAATTTTAAACACAAATTTACCCTTTTTACCAAATTTATTAATATAAAAATTATTTTTTGTAAAATTTCAGTGACAAAAATTTTTTTAATATTATTCCTAGTAACATTATCTATAAAATTAGAAAAAACATTATTATTTTTACCATTCCGTTTCTTCATTATATCAATATATGCAATAAATTGACCTAATAAATAATATTTCAATGCTATGTCTTTATTAATCAACTTTTCAATATTAAATTCATCTTCATTACTAAGCATGATACTATTTTCATCATCATTTTTCTTCCAAAAATTCTTTTTAATTGAATTACATTTCCATTTTCTAACATATTATCTCCCAAAAATTCTTTTTTAAGCATGAAATAGTAATTTAATCTTTTTAATATATCAAATTTAAAATTTTTTTCATTAAAACTATTATTCTGAATCTTAATTAATGAATTTAAAACAATTTCATTAATCATATCTTTATTTAAACTATCTAAATTAACATTATAAATAAACTCAAATATACTTTCAGCATATTGAGAAAAAATAGCTACAGTTTGTGAACTAAAATTATTAAATATTCCTCCAGATCCAGTTAAATCCTTAGTATAAATTTCATAAAAATTATATAAATTAGGAAATTTCCACCCTTTTTTACCATCAATTTCATAAAAAAATTCCTTAAAAATATTTTCAAACGCAAAAGTATTATTTAAATAATTTTTTTTATCTTTAATAACTTCTTCATTAAATAAATAATGTGTCCTATTATTATGATATAAGTGTAATTTTTCAAATTGAACTAAAAATGCTTTATAATTCTCGATATATTTCTTTATAATACGAGTATTGTTTTTTTTTATCATTACTGACAATTAATAAATCAAAATTAAACTCTGGACAATCTTTCAAAAATTTATTTAATTTTTCAAATGACCCCATCTCCTGATTAGCTATTTTTAAAAATTCTGTAAAATTATAAGTATTTCTAACTTTTGGAATAATTAAAATAGAGTCCATTTTAATAATATTATTTAATTTATCATCAGCATATCTTATAAAAGAACTACAATTTTTACATAATTTCAATTTAGAATTTTTAACATTACCTACAAAATTAAAAAGAAACAGTAGGACGAATAGAATAATAAGGTAATGGAGGATAAGTTGTTGTTTTATTACCGCAAATTGAACATACTCCATCAACATCATCATCATAACTATTATTTCGTGATTTTAGAAATTTAGAAAAATTATAAAAAAAATCATTCAATAAATCTTTTGAATCTGAAAATATGCATGCTAAATAAAAGTTTCCTTTTTTATTAGTGTAATTATCTGATTTTTTAAAATTGATTATATCATCAACAAGAGTTTTATAATTATTACATAAAAATGTATAATACTTCAAAATTAAATCAACCACATCTTTAGAATCATTTTCAATAAAAACTAACTCCATATCCCTTCTTTGATTTTCATTAAATGGACATTTATCTAAAAATGACTTATTAAAATAATCATTAACAATTTTAACAAATTCTTTATTATTTCTATTTGCATTTAAAGAACGTTCTATTTTATCTTTAAATTTTTTAATTAAATTCTCATTTAATTTTCCATTTTTCAAAAATTCATGGTCTAATTTAATAAAAAATGGAGAAAACCCTAATAAATTACGTTTAGACGGAATAATAATTGTTTGGTCAGTTGAATGAAAAAAGATTATCATCAAAACAAGATTTTTCAAAATAATTTAAATTACATTCACTTTTTTTGAACTATTGAATTTATCAAAAATTTTCCATTTTCAAACAAAATAGTGAAAATAAAATCATCATCTTTAACATTTTTACCAAAATCCACTTGATTATTTTCATTTAACCATTTTCCCAATTCTTGCAAATCTTTTATCAAATACTCACCTCACATTATACACATATTAGTGACAAACTAAAATTATAAAAATATTGTTGTATAATTTATATATAAACTATTACTATATATAATTTATCAAATTTTTGATGAAATAATTAAAATATATGACAATGTTTAAAATAAATAACCATTATCTAATCAAAATATAAAAAATAACACAATATGAAAACAAAAATTATTTTAACCACAATCCATAAACAAAGTATTAATGAGACTCGAAATTATCTTAAAAGGAAAAAACAACTTTAAAGTTCCATTTAATTACAATCATATTTTATCAGCAATTATTTACAATAAAATAGCTGATTTAAATTTTGCCAATGAATTGCACTCCTCAAAATCATTTAAATTTTTTACTTTTTCTCAAATTTATATTCCTAAAAGAAGAATCGTTAAAGATGGAATAATAGCTAAAGACGGAGTTATTAGTTTTTATATATCTTCACCTAATGATTTTTTAATTAAAAGTCTTGTTGACGGATTTCTTGAAGATTTAGAAATAAGCTTTCAAAACCAAAAATTAACAATTCAAAAAAATTGAAGCATTAAAAACCCCTGAATTTTCATCTAAAAGTGAATTTAAAACCTTGGCACCAATAATTGTCAGAACTAAAAAAGAAATTGATGGTGAACTTAAAATTTGGGATCTTGCACCTTCAGATAAGTTTTTCAAATCATTAGAAAATAATTTAATAAAAAAATATATTAAATTTAATAATTTAACAAAAACTGATAAAAAAATCAATATATATTCAGATATGAATTTTGTAAAAAGAAAACGAATTTCAATAAATAAAGGCAATGCTACAACTCATCACAGGGCTTATATGATGGATCTTATTTTAGAAGGTGACCTGGACCTGATTGAATTTGCTTATGATGTCGGAATAGGTGAGAAAAATTCAATGGGTTTTGGAATGGTTAAGTTATTGGAATAAGTTAATAAAAAAAAAAAAAAAGAGTTAAGAGAATATTTTTCCTAACTGATTGTAATTTTATTTCCAATTTGATAACTGTTCCATATTGAAGTGATGATATATTCTCCCCTGAGAAGTCGGATATTTAAACTTGCAACACCATCATCTGCTGTTGTTTTATTGTAAAATACTCCGTTTACATTGAATATCACTGTCTGATTAGCTAAGGGTTTTCCCTGACCGTCAAGAACAGTTGCATTAAATTTACTGCCGTCCTTAAACTTCATGGACAAATCATCAGTAAGCAGTACACTTTTAACAACCACATTATTTCCCACATCATATCCTTCATATATTGCAGTTACAATATATTTTCCGGGATTCAAATTGATGTTTAGTGTTACTGTACCATTTTCATCAACTGTCCTTTTTTATAGAATACCCCGTTTATGTTGAATGTTACATTTTTACCAATAGCTAAGCTTCCGTCTTTATCATAGACTTTTGCTGTGTATTGTGTGCTGTTTTTATAATATTTAACTATATCATGGTTTTCACAGATAAGAGCTTTGACAGTTATGTTGAAACCTTTTTTTCTCATTGTTTACAGGATTGTATGCCGTTAAAATGTAGGTTTCAGGTCTTAAGTTAATGTTTAATTTTGCATAACCTGAATCATCAGTGTTTCTTGTGTAAAACACACCATTGATATTGAATGTAACTGCCCTTTTAGCTAAAGGGTTTCCTGAACTATCAATGAATTTTGCATAAAACTGGGTTTCATTTCTGAACATCTTTACAATATCATTTCCTGAAATAGTTTCGTATACTTTTACATTGGCTTTTTTTGGAATCACTGCCGAAACGTCCATTATAACTTACTTTGACAATATATTCACCAGAATCCAGATTAATGGCCAGTGAAGCAGTGCCCTTATCATCACTAACTTTTTTTATAATCAACACCATTGATATTAATAATAACATTTTCACCAACAATAGGATTGCCATTAACATCCTTTAAGCATATGCTAAACCTTTCAGGACCTCTATAATATTTGTTTACATCATCTGCACAAAGTACAGCACCATAATCATTTGCAAATAATTTATCGCTTCCGACAAAATTGTTGTCCAGTGAATGGTATAAATCAAACTGTCCTGATTTAAGTGCCTTAAGAGAAATTGTGATGTAATTATTCATATCACAGTCATTTAAATTCCAAACTACAATACGGCCAGAATCCAATCTGTAATTTCCCCTAGATACTGTTGCATTATTAAAATCAAATCCTTCAGGAAGAGCAAACTGAACTACAGGGCTTGAATGAGCAATATAGTTAACCTGATATTTCAGCTCAATACTATCGCCAACAGGACATGAGCTGACGGGAGTCAGTAATCTGAAAACTTCAATACTGTTTTCAAAAACATGAGTTCCCAAAAATAGTTTATCTCTGGCTAATGGAAGGGAATTTCTTGAATGGAAATTACTGAAGTAATAAACATTATCTGCCATATTGGATGTTGAGCGGCCAACACCTCTACCGTCATCATTTGATGCATAGGAATCTACTCCATAGGACAGTCCATTAGAAGAAGCAATCAGCTTCCAGTGATAAGTCATTATATTTCTCCTATTGACACCATAGCTGTCAGTATAAACTTTTTTAATGGCTGCATCAACCGGATTCAGACTGCTGTCATAACTGCCTTTTGAGACATGGAATAAACATTAGGACATAAAACATACTGTCCAGGCTGCAGTTTAGAAACATGATACAAATTACTGAAAACAACACCATAGGTTCCGTCAGCCGCCTTAATTACAAAATGACCTAAAGAATATCTGGACATTATCTTATAAATTCTTGAAAGATAATCATTTGTAATCTGATTGGTGACAACCATTTCAGAAGCTATGCTTTCAATCTGGCGAAATACAGAACCGTCTGTTACACCACCATTACCAATAAGCCAGCCGTTGGATGTGACAATTGCATGTGAAAAATAACCCCCGCTGGTTTTATATTGCTTCAGATAACCAATATCTCCCCAGCTGCCGCTTTCAATATAAATATCAGCGGCATTTGCAGCATCACGCCTGACACAGATAACCCCTTCATTATCACTTACCTGAAGAACAGCTGAACTGCATTCACTTAAATTAATCAAATCATCAGCAGTCTGACCTGTGTCCTGTCTTACTCCACCGTCTGCATAGTGTTCTGCATCAGTGTTAGTATCCAACACCACATTATCATTAAATGACAATTCATTTAAATCCTGACTAGCTACAGCATCATCCTGCGCACTGACTGAAGTTATAGCTATCAGAAAAAAAAAAAAAAAAACTAAAATAAAATACTTTTTATTGAACATGAATTCACCTATCAATCAATTAATAGTTATAGTAATGATTGTATTAAAATATATGACATTTTTATGAAATTCAGATGTGTTTTTAGAAATCCAAATCAGCATATGGATTCAACTAAAAAAACAGAAAATATCCGAAAACTAAAAAATTCAACCATGGTTTGTTTTATAATTTCATGCATAAAAAAATAGCTTTTTAATAATCATTAAATAATAGTTAAAAAGTAATATTGCGATTTAGTGGATTTGATGATGAGTGGGTTGTAAAAAGCTTAATGATGTATCTAACATCAACCCAAAAACTGGAGATTTACCTGAAAATTTTATTTATATTGATTTAGATAGTGTAAATAAAGGTATTTTAACCAAATATAATCAAATTAATAAAGTTGATGCTCCAAGCAGGGCTCAGAGGTGTTTGGATGTTAATGACATATTATTTCAAACAGTACGTCCTTATCAAATGAATAATTTATTCTTTGAATTAACTGATAATAAATATGTGGCATCCACAGGTTACGCTCAAATAAAATCTAAAATAAACTCAAGATTTTTATATTACTATTTACATTATCATAAGTTTGTTAATAATGTTTTAAGTCGTTGTACTGGTTCTAATTATCCTGCAATTAATTCTACTGATTTGAAAAAGATAAAAATAAAAATTCCTTCATCTCCAAATGAACAATTGTTAATTGGAGATTTATTTCATAAAATTGATCAGAAAAATTAAGTTATTAGAAAATAAACACGATTATTATTTAGATTTTAAGAAGTATTTAATGCAACAAATTTTCGCACAGAAATTAAGATTTGTTGTGCTGATTATATACAAGTTACTGTTAATTTCTAAGAAAATAATAAGAGCAATCCATTAATAGCAATGAAAAAATAGCTAATCTTAAAAAATAAAAAAAGCTGATTTGAGTAGTCAAACCCAAACCAAAAATAAATTATAATTTTCTTTTTCTAGATCCGACGAATATTACCCTTAAAATACATAAGAGCAACATTACAGTGGATTTCCTGTATTCGGTAAGTTTACAGATTTACCACATTCATTATCTGAAGATGAACCATCTGGATGAACCTGTTTATCCGGACCTATCGGAGCTGCTTTTTTAAGGACTTTAACAGTTACATTGTCGTAGTTGTTTTCCATGATTACTTCGAAGGTTTCGCTTGTTACATTGACATATACTGTTGAATTGCCTTCGTTTAATGCTTTAGCTACAAATGTTAATACGACTTTTTCACCATTTGTTAAGTTTCCTATAGACCAGTTGCCGGAAGTTATGTCAAATGTTCCTTTTGTTGCATTATATGAGAGAATGCTTAATGCATTTGGTATTAATATATTAGCAATAGTATTTATTGCATCGCTTGGTCCATTATTTATGACAGTAACTGTGTAGACAATATTGTCTCCAACATATATTTCGGATTTGTCAGCAACTATGTGTATTTCCAGATCAACAATATCTCCGGATTCGATAGTGCAGTTGGAAGTTTTGTTTCCAACATTTACAGTATTTGTAATATTTCCTGATTTGTTTACACATACATCAGCAGTCAAATCAACAGTTGAATTAGCTGTGATGTTTAAAATCCATGTAATAATTCCAGTAACAGAGTCATATACTCCGCCGTTTGAAGCATTAATGAATTTTAATCCTTCAGGAAGAATATCTCTAATTACAACATTTGTTGCATTGATTTTTCCAGAGTTGGAAACTGTAATAGTGTAGGTTATTTCATCTCCAATATGAATATCAGAGGAATTAACTTCTTTTACAGTGATTATTTCAGGAACTGTTATGTTTCTGACAGCTGTTTTATTACCAACAGCAACAGTGTTAGGTAAAACACCATAACCTAAAACAGTAACATTTACATTGAATATTTTGGTTTCGCCTTTAGCCAAATCAACAGTCCAGGTAATTGTGCCTGTTTTTTCATCATATGTAAAGTTTCCAGTTGCATTTAAGAATTTCAATCCTTTATCTAAAACATCTGTAATAACTACATTGTTAGCATCACCGATACCGTCATTAGTAACAGTAACAGTGTAAGTTACATTATCACCGAAATTAGGAATTTCGTTGTCAACTGTTTTCTCCAGATTGATTTCAGGAACAGTCACATTAACACCGGTTGTTTTATTACCAACAACTAAAGAGTTAGTAACATTTCCATAACCTGAAACAGCAGCAATCACACTAAATACTTTACTTTCACCTTTAGCCAAATCAACAATCCAAGTAACAGTACGTGTAGCTTCATCAAAGGAGTAATTACCAGTAGCATCAACGAAAGTTAAACCTTCACCTAAAATATCTCTAACAACAACATCCTTAGCATCACCAATTCCATCATTAGTAACAGTAACAGTATAATTTACATTGTCCCCAAAGTTAGGATTGGAAATATTAGCAGTCTTATCAGGAATAATCTCAGGAACAGTCACATTAACAGAAATGGTTTTATTACCAACAACTAAAGAGTTAGTAACATTTCCATAACCTGAAACAGTAGCAATCACACTAAATACTTTACTTTCACCTTTAGCCAAATCAACAATCCAAGTAACAGTACATGTAACTTCATCAAAGGAGTAATTACCAGTTGCTGAAACAAATTTAAGACCTTCACCTAAAACATCACGAACAACAACATCCTTAGCATCACCCATACCGTCATTAGTAACAGTAACAGTATAATCTACCTTATCACCGAAATTAGGATTAGTAATATTAGCTGTTTTATCAGGATTAATCTCAGGAACAGTCACATTAACACAGGTTGTTTTATTACCAACAACTAAAGAGTTAGTAACATTTCCATAACCTGAAACAATAGCATTAACATAGAAAGTTCTGCTTTCACCTTTAGCCAAATCAACAATCCAAGTAACAGTACGTTTTACAGGATCCCAAACACCATTATCAGAAGCACTTACAAAGATCAAACCTTCACCAAGCCTATCAACAATAACAACATTATTAGCATCACCTATACCGTCATTAGTAACAGTAACAGTATAATCTACCTTATCACCGAAATTAGGATTAGTAATATTAGCTGTTTTATCAGGAATAATTTCAGGAACAACAACATCAGCAGAAGCAGTGTTATCTCCAACAGTTACATCATTGGTTAAAACACCATAAGCTTCAGCAACAGCAGCCACATAGAAAGTTTGAGACTCACCTTTAGCCAAATCAATAATCCATGTAACAGTACGACTATCTTCATCAAAAGTATACTCGCCAGTAGCTTTAACAAATTTCAATCCTTTATCAAGAATATCTCTAACAACAACCTGTTTAGCATCAACAACACCATTATTTGTAACAACAACAGTATAAGTTACAGTATCGCCGAAATTAGGATTTTCAACATCAACAGACTTACCCGGAATAATTTCAGGTACTGTAATGTTTTTTGTAGCTGATTTGTTTCCTACAACTACTGTGTTATTTATGTTTCCATATGCTTCTACAGCAGCATTTACACTAAATACCGCACTTTCACCAGCACCCAAATCAATAATCCAGGTAATGGTTCTTGTAGATTCATCATATTTGCCGTTATGGCTTGCATTAATGAATTTTAAACCTTTGCCAAGAGTATCAACTATGACAACTTGTTTTGCATCTTTATTAGCATTATTGTTAACAGTTATAGTGTATTCCACTTTATCTCCAAAGTTAGGAGTTGTATTGTTAACATCCTTAGCAGGAATGATTTCAGGTATATCTACAGTTACAGCAGCTGTTTTATTACCTACAGTTACTTCATTGGTTACATCTGTGTATCCGACGATTTTAGCAACAACAGTAAATGTTTTAGTTTCTCCAGAAGTAAGGTCAACTTTCCAGGTAATTGTATTGGTTTTATTATCATAGTTACCAGTAGAACTGACATATTCTAAACCTTTGCCAAGAGCATCAACAATAATTACATCATTAGCGTTTCCATTACCTTCGTTTTTAACAGTAACTGTATAATTTAAATCATCTCCGAAGTTAGGGTTTTCATTGTCTACTGTTTTGTCTGGAGTGATTTCAGGTACGGTTACATTTTTATTGAATGTTTTGTTACCGACAACTAAAGAGTTGGTTACATTACCATAGTTGATAACAGTAGCTACAACAGTAAATGTTTCTGTTTTACCTGCATCTACATCAACAGTCCATGTAATAGTATTAGTAGCTTCATCAAAGGTATAAGTACCGGTAGCTGAAACAAATTTAAGATCTTTACCTAAAACATCACGAACAACAACAGCTTTAGCATCTGCATTTCCGTCATTAGTGACTGTTACAGTATAAGTTACATTGTCACCAAAGTTAGGATTTTCAATATCTGCAGTTTTGTTAGGAATAATTTCAGGAACATTTACATCTACAGAAGCGCTTTTATCTCCAACAGATACAATGTTGGTTAAAACACCATACTCATCAGCAACAGCAGTTACAGTCAAATCAAGAGAACTGCCTGCAGCAATATCAACTACCCATGTAACAGTATGAGAAGTTTCATCATAAACACCATTATGAGAAGAACTGACATATTTCAATCCCTTATCCAAACGGTCTACAACAACTACATGTTTAGCATCTGCTTTGCCGATGTTATTAACAGTAATTGTGTAATCTATGCTATCACCAAAGTTAGGATACTTATTGTCCGCATCTTTACTTGGGATAATTTCCGGAACATCAACATCTACAGCAGAGGTTTTATTACCTACAACTAAAGAGTTGGTTACATTCCCGTATCCAATTACTTTAGCAACTACTTTAAATGATTTTGTTTCCCTGAATTTAGATTAACAGTCCATGTAATAGTACGGGTAATCGGATCATATACTCCTCCGTCTGCTGAAATAAGTTCTAAACCTTCACCTAAAACATCACGAACAGCTACATTGACAGCATTGGATTTGCCGACATTTGTAATGTTAACAGTGTATGTTACTTCATCACCAAAGTTAGGATTTTCAATGTCTGCAGTTTTGTTGGGAATAATTTCCGGTACTGTAATGTTTACAGAACTTGTTTTATTTCCGACAGTTACATTGTTGGTTAAAACACCGTAATCTTCAACAATAACCTTAATAGTTAAATCAACATGACCTTTAGCATTAACATCTACAATCCAGGTTACAGTACGGGTAAGTTCATCATAAACACCACCATAATTAGCTTCAATGAACTTGAAACCAGGAGCAAGAATATCTTTTACAACAACATTCTTAGCATCAGCAGCACCATCGTTAGAAACAACAATAGTATAAGTTACATTGTCGCCAAAATTAGGGTTTTTGTTATCTACAGTTTTATTTGGAGTAATTTCAGGAACATTAACGTTTATTTTAGAAGTTTTATTGCCTACAGCTAAAGAGTTGGTTACATTACCATACCCTACCACAGTAGCTACAACATTTAATGTTTTGGTTTTGCCTGCAGCCAAATCAACAATCCAAGTAACAGTGTTGGTTTTTTCATCCCAAACACCACCATCTGAAGAACTGACATATTTAAGGCCGTTACCTAATTGGTCAACAATGACAACCTGACTAGCATCCACATCACCGTCATTAGTAACAGTAACAGTGTAGGTTACATTGTCACCAAAGTTAGCATCAGTTACATTAGCTGTTTTATCAGGGATAATTTCCGGAACTGCAATATCTACAGAACTTGTTTTATCTCCAACAGTCACCCTGTTAACTAAAACACCGTAATCTTCCACAGTAACATTTACTTTTAATTCTACAGTTTTACCTGAATCAATATCCAAAGTCCATGTTACAGTATGTGTATTTTCATCATAAACACCATTGTAATTAGCTCCAAGGAATTTAAGACCTTTCGCAAGAGTATCTGTTATTACAACTTGTTTTGCATCACTAATGCCGTCATTAGAAACAACAATAGTATAAGCTACATTTTCACCGAAGTTAGGAGTTGTATTGTTAACATCTTTTTTAGGAGTAATTTCAGGTACATCCACATTTTTTTAAAGATTGTTTTATTTCCAACAACAACTTTGTTAGATATATTTCCATAGCCTGAAACAGTAGCTTCAACAGTAAATGTTTTTACTTCGTTTTTAGCTAAATCAACAATCCATGTAATAGTACGGGTAATCGGATCATATTGACCATTATCACTAATATCAGTAACGGTTAATCCGTTCCCAACAACATCCTTAACAATAACATTATTAGCTTCAAATTCGCCATTGGTAACAGTGACAGTATATGATACTTTATCACCGAAGTTAGGTGAATCATTATCAATAGTTTTATCAGGAGTAATTTCAGGAACAGTTACATTTCTTATAACAGTATTGTCTCCAACAGTAACTGTATTGTTTAAAACACCATAAGCATCTACAGTAGCATATACATAGAATGTTAAGTTTTGACCTACAGCTAAACCATCAATATTCCATGTAACAGTACGTGTGGTAGAATCATATTCATAATTACCACTAGCACCAGTAAATATTAAACCTTTATCAAGAGTATCTGTTAAAGTTACATCAGCAGTAATCTTACCAACATTACTTACCACTATTGTATATTTAACTTTATCACCATAGTTAGGGTTTGTAACATTTACATCCTTTGTAGGAACTACTTTAGGCAGTTCTTGTATGTATATGGTTTTAGTAGCTACATTGTTACTTATGTTAGTATCTTCAGTACTGTTTACTGCATTAACAGTCAGAGTAACAGTACCGAGACTTGTAGTTTTTTTGTTTTAACTTTAAGAGTAACAACTTCATTTTTGGCTAATTTTCCTACTTTCCATATACCTGTAGCTGCATCAAAAGTACCTTTTGAAGGAGTGAAACCAACAATATCCTCAAGTTTAATTCCATTTACATAACAATTATTGTCAGTATGCGGACCATGGTTAGTTAAACTAATAGTCCATTCAACTTCCTCGTCCAATCCATAATAATTTTTATCAGTTGTAATATCAACATCCAAATCAACAAAACCAACTACTTTAAAATTAGTTTCATTTTTGATAGCTTTATAGAAGAGATCTTCAGGATGTTCTGCTTTAATGGTATAATTACTATGGGAGCAAGACCGCTTAATGAAAACCTGACATCACCATAAATTGAAGAGATTAAAGTTTCATTGTAAATAATGTTTCCGTCTTCATTATAAATAACAATCGGATTGATTAACTGAGTATTTTCACGTTCATCCCTATAGATTAAAGTACCGTTTTTACTGTTTTCCACACCATCAACCGGATGAAGTTCATCTGCTCCGGTTGTTCTGTTCATGATTGTTCCGTTTACATTAAATAAGTAAGTTACATTATCAAATGAAATATCATTAAGCTGACCTACATGATGTATTGCATTTGCAATATTGTTTCCACCAATAATCACTACAGTAACATTAACAGTTACTCCATAAGGATTTTTCGGATTTTGAACAATAATAGGCAATGCATAAGTATAAGCCCGGTTTCTGTAAAATACAATAATTTTTAAGAGAAGCTACACCGTCTACAAATAAAGCAGAACCGTTAACAGCTGTATTATATCTGAATATTGCATTATCATAAGTTACATTATTACCCATAGTATATATAGCTCCACCTAAACCAGTATTTAAATCATTGTTAAATGGATTAGCATGGTTGAGTAGAACTGTGAATTGGTTACTTTTATATGGCTTCCTTTTACACCTATAGGTCCTGCATCACCTTCTACAGTGTTATTTGCAAAGTAAGAACTGTCTATATTAACATTATTTCCACTGATTCCTAAAGCTCCTGCTTGAGATTTTGAAACACCATCAGAAATAGCTTTATTTCCTATAAAAGTAGCGTTCAAAACATTAACATAATTTCCTTCCACCCTCACAGCACCTGCGAAGTGTGCAGAATTATTTACAAATGTTGCATTTTGAATTTTAACATTATTTCCTTTTACATAAATAGCTCCGGCATGGTTTTTAGCAGAGTTATTTCCAAAATTAGAATTTAAAACAGTGATTCCATCATCAACAACATAAACAGCTCCACCATCATCAGCAGCTTTATTTGATATGAATGTGGAGTTATCTACAGTTATATCGTTACCGTGAGTAGTAATAGCACCACCGATAGGTGCAGCGTTTCCTTCAAAATAAGAATTTGAAATTTTTACCTTTTGACCTGTAGTACCGTCATATCCGGTAGAGATTGCACCACCAAAACCGGTTGCAGTGTTGTTAATAAATATACAATCTTTCAATTCACCGCTTGCATGGAAAGTGGTAGCCGCTCCCCTATATGCAATATTGCCTATAAAAGTACAGTTATAAACAGTACTTGGGTCTGAAACAAAGTGCACCTGCATGAGAGTTATTAACATCCGAATTTGCCTGATTATATTCGAATGTACAATTAGAAACTGTACCCAATACCTGTAATGCAGCACCAAAGGCATTTCCATTTGTTGATGTGGCATAATTGTTCATAAATTTAGTGTTACTTACTTTATTGCTGCTGGAACCAACAATTGTAATTCCAATAGCCATTGCCCCTATAGAAGAAACATAATTATCACGAACAATACAGTCAGTCATTGACCCGTCAAAACTTGCAGTTCTGACAACATAACTATTTGTTACAGTATTGTAAGTACTGGTAGCTTTATTGTTAACCAAAGTACAACGAGATAATGTTACTGTATTTTCTGAATATAATGCAGAATGAACATCTCCTCTTGAGCTAGATGATGCTTCACAGTTACTGATAACACAGTTTTCCAAAACAAGATTAGAACCTGAACTGTAAACACCAGCACCATTTGCATCACGTCCTGAATATTTACCATTAGTTATTATAATGTTCTTCAAAGTTATGCTGCTGGCTCCAATGTTAAACACACGGGAACTTGATTTTGCATCTAATGTAGACATTTCATTACCGGTTCCACCTTTGTTTGGATTAATAGAACCGTCAATAGTAATCTCATCTTTATTAGAAAACCATCCACCAGCTACAGAAATCTCACTGCCGGATCCTGTGAACGTGTGATTGTTTAAATAAATTGTATCACCAGACCGAGCCTGATTTATTCCATTCTGAACATCGCTAAATGTTCCATCATTATTTATATCAATGTCTGCTGCAGAACTAGCTCCAATTATTAATAAGAATAATAAAGCCGATCCAACAACAGCAAATATCTTTTTAACCATTTTATCAACGCACCAATTATAGAATTCAAAAAAATTTTCTCATGTAAATTATTATGTGAACATGAAAATTCTACAGGATTATATTTGGAACATATGATATATATGTTTCTATTAAGCTATACAAATATTATAATTAAAAAGTTAATTATATGAAACATTATAAATAACCTCAATTAATTAAACAATATATAATTTCCTCCACCCAATATGGCAAAAAATACCATACATAATCAGTTTTAACTATATATTATTCAAAATAACAATAATATTTAATTATGTTATAACTAAAAAATATGAAAAATAATTATGAAATATTTAATAAAAAAAAGATAATGTATATAAAATTCGTTCAGAATATTAAGTTTACCTAATAATCCATAAATTATACCCTAATTAATTAAATAATTGATTAACAAAAATAAAGTTGAGGAATAATATGAATAAACAAAGAAAATACAAACAACGAACTCTGGAAGTTCATGCAGGTGAAAAAAGTGGACCCTGTTACCGGAGCCAGAGCTACACCTATATATCATACCAGCTCATATGCTTTTTGAAAGTGCTGAAAAAGCTAAAAAATTATATGCTCTTGAAGAAGAAGGTTATCTATACACCAGAATATCCAATCCAACATTGGATGTTTTGGAAAAAAGAGTGGCTGCAATTGAAGGCGGTGTTGGAGCTCTTTCACAGTCAACCGGTATGAGTGCAATTTTACTGGCTATTTTAAATATAGCCAATTCAGGAGATGAAATTGTAGCATCAAATAATCTTTACGGAGGCACATTTACATTATTTAAAAATACCCTGCCTAACTGGGGAATCAAAGTAAATTTCGTACCTACACATGATCTGGAAGCTTATGAAAATGCAATAAATGAAAATACCAAAGCAATTTACTGCGAATCTATAGGAAATCCGAAATTAGACATTCCTGATTTTGAGAAAATAGCAAAAATAGCACACAAACATGATTTGCCTTTGATTGTTGACAATACTTCAGCTATTACAATGGTGAAGCCTCTGGAACACGGTGCAGACATTGTTGTTCATTCTGCCACCAAATTTTTATCAGGAACCGGAACCAGCATGGGTGGAGTTATTGTTGACGGCGGTACTTTCAACTGGGCAAACGGCAAGTTTCCACAGTTTACTACACCTGATCCGGCATATCACGGTTTAATTTATAGTGAAGCATTTGGAAACAAAGCATATATCACCAAAGCCCGTGTGCATTTAATGAAGGATTTGGGAACTGTTTTAAGTCCAATTAATGCATTTTTAATCCTGCAAAGTATTGAATCACTATCACTAAGAGTTAACCAGCACTGCAAGAATGCTTTAGAAATAGCTAAATTCCTGAAAAATCATGAAGCTGTTTCATGGGTTAATTATCCGGGTCTTGAAGATAATGAAAACCATGAAATGGCTGAAAAAATACTTAAACGGCAATTACGGTGGAATTGTCGGTTTTGGAATTAAAGGTGGTTTGGAAGAAGGTAAGAAGTTTATTGAAAGTGTTGAGCTTTTTAAGTCATGTGGCTAATATCGGCGATGCAAAGTCCCTAGTTATCCATCCTGCCAGCACTACACATTCCAACATGACTGAAGAAGAACAGCTTGAAGGCGGAATCACTCCTGACTTTATCAGAATGTCTGTTGGTATTGAGGATGCTGAAGATTTAATAGCTGATATTGACCATAAGGCATTAAAAAAGCAATTAGCTAGAAAGGATTTTTACCTTTCTACCTATATTCTGATACTAAATGACTTATTTGATCAGTAGAGATTATTCCTTTTAATTTAAAGTCATCATCTACAACCGGAAGACATGAAATATCCAATTTTCTCATTCTGCGTGCTGTTGATTCAATAGAATCGTCTGCATGACAGAATTTAACTGTTTTTGTCATTATTTCTTTTAAATCATTGGAATTTGTAGCTATTGCTTTAGACAAATCCCAGCTGGTTACGATTCAATCAGCTTTTTGCCATTTGTAACAACAGGAATATGTGTAACATTAAGATTAAACATTAATTTAGCAGCTTCCTCTATCTGTGCCTGTTCGGTAATTGTAACTACATCAGTAATCATCAAGTCTTCAACTATGTTGTCTGACAAGAATTTGGATAAAATATAGTTAAGCTGACCTTTTTCAAGTAAAAATGCATCATGACCATAATTAGATTTAAGTTCTGAAAAGCTTACCTCAACATCATTTGCATTAAGTGCTGTCAGGATTTCTGTTCCCTGTTCAACAGGATATAGCCAGTCTGAATCCACTGAAATAATTTCCACTTTTGCCTTTACATCTTTAAGTCCGTCAATCAGAGAGTTGTTTTTGGGCAAGGTCAAATAAATCCACTGCTTTTGTAATATAGAGATAACTGTTTGCATCAAAACGTTTTACAAAACTTGCTCCCTGATGGTGCAGGTAGCTTTCAACCTTAAATCCATTGACAAATCATATGTAATTTCATCTTTATCCTGCAGATCCCTACCAAATTTAAGATACATTGATTCATCACTTAAATAAGTAATATGAGCTATCATACGGGCTACAGACAACCCTTCTTTTGGAATTTTGTCAGTTCCATAATAGTTTCCACCGTTCCAGTTCGGATCGCCTACTATTGATTGGCGGCCCACTTCATTAAATGCTATTTGCTGCGGTGAAGATCTTTGCTGTTGTAGCTATTGCAACTGCTTTTTTCATCATTTCAGGATATGAAACAATCCACTGCAAGGTTTGCATTCCTCCCATTGAACCTCCAACAACTGCTGCCAGTTTATCAATTCCAAATGCATCAACCAGTTTCTTTTGAACATTTACCATGTCCTTTATTGTAATAACCGGAAAATCTATACCATATTCATTACCAGTTTTTGGATTGATTGATGAAGGACCTGTTGTTCCTTTACATCCTCCCAATACATTAGAACAGATTATAAAGTACTTTTCACTATCCAGAGCTTTTCCGGGACCTATTACTATTTCCCACCATCCAGGTTTTTATCTCCTTCATGCCATCCTGCAGCATGTGCATCTCCGGATAATGCATGACATATTAAAATTGCATTGTCCTTTTCCCTGTTAAGCTCACCATAAGTTTCATAAGCTACTGTGATGTTATCAAGAGTCTTTCCACTTTCTAGTTCAATTGGCTCTTCAATATTATAATACTTTGTTTGAACAACTCCAACTGATTCTTTTTTTTTTCATTTAAAACACCTAATATTTCTGTATTTTCAGTTTTTTCATAGCCTGTTTTGAAGCAGCCTGTTCAGCTTCTTTTTTGTTTTTACCTTTACCAACACCCATTTCCTTTCCGTCAATCAATATAGAGATTATAAATGTTTTATTATGAGGCACACCGCATTCATCAATTATTTTATATTCAATATCCACTTCTTGGGCATCACCGTATTCTTTTTATTACTGATTTATAATCAAAGAAAAACACTTTTTTTGCATCAATGTATGGAAATATTATTTTTGAAATGTAATCCTTTGCAAATTCTATACCCTGATCCAAGAATATTGCTCCTAAAAATGATTCAAAAAACATCTGCTGTAATTGACAATACCTCATTTTCAGTTATTTTGCTGTCATCACCATATATTTTGATATGCTTATCCAAACCCAGTTCATGTGAATAATAAATTAATGCTGTTTGACAAACATAATTTGCTCGCAGTTTAGTTAATTTACCTTCTTCATAATCAGGATACTGTTTATATAAATATTCTGAAACAATCATGTTCAAAACAGAGTCACCTAAAAACTCCAATCTTTCATATGTATAATCTAAACCATGTTTTGTTCCATAAGACCCATGAGTAAATGCAACATCATAAAGATGCCTGTCCTTTGGGACTATGTTAAATTTTTCTAATAAATTCATAATAAAGACCAAATTTCTTTAAATATGTTAATACAGTTTGTTTTTAGGTTTATATAAATTTATAGTTGTAAAAGAAGTATATATAACTATCGTTATAAAAATTATTATTTTTCAAATGCTCTTGCTTTCTTTTTTATAAGCCAAAAAAATAACCAATATTAGAAATAACAGGATTTGGTAATCATGAAATTAAACTGGTTCGAAGAAATAAAAAGAATAGACCCTGACATAAAATTCAGAGCACAGGGTGGATGGTTAAAAACTGTTGAAAAACTAGATAAAACCGTTAAAAACGGATATTCACTTGTTGGAGACTTTGTAAAAGCAGGAGACTTTGAAGAAGAATATGATGAAGGCCTATACCTTGACTGCAATAAAGAAGGAAGTACCAAAAAATCCCAGCAGGACTACAGACTATTCCGTTTTAAAGATGGAAAAGTAAGACTTCTGGATATGGTAATTGACGGTTCACAAGGCTGGGCTACTGAATTGTGGGATGCCATAGAAGATGAAGTTCCAAGTGTAATCGAATAATTTTCTCAATCAAGAGAAGATATATGTGGATTTAAATACTGTCCGTGATTTTGAGTTTTGTTATCATATTGAATTGCAAACTTAGGGCACAAATGAAGACACCTCAAACACATAACACACTCATTTTTAACCCATACCGGTTTTTTCATTTGTAAATCAATAGCCTTAACCGGACAGCTTTTTCTACACAATCCGCATCCAACACATTTATCATCAACATTTAAATGACTGGTTTTTCTATAAGACGTGGTAATTTTTCTAAAAATATCACAGACAAACTTAGGCAATTTTCTTTTAACGAAATCTCCCGGTTCTTTTCTTTCAATTTTAGAAATTACATCTCCAATCTGTTTATCAGATTTTAAAGTTTTCTTATTAATCTTATCTTCATTCGACAGATTAAAAACCGGTGTCCAGGTATCAACCATCAGAATACTGAATTTGGCAGATACACCAAAGCCTTTAGATTCAATTAAATCGGCAAGATAACCGCAGCAATAACTAGGACTTGATCCGAAAGTAGCAATTAAAAAAATGTAAGGATTTTTATCTCAGATATTATATTAATCTTTGATAAAAACCCTTCAACAAATGCAGGAAGACCCCAAAAATGAACAGGAACTACAATACCTAAAGACTCGCCTTTTTTTTAAATAAATGGAATAATCATGTCCGATCATAGACACTGCAATATCTCGTGTTTTATCGGCTATTTCATTTGCAACGTATTTGCAGTTTCCGGTTGCAGAATAATAGATTATCATATTATTTGGATTTTTGATTTACTTTAGGTACAAACCTGGAAGACCTTTTAGGAATAGTATATTCATCTTTTTTTTAGGGCATTTGTACTCTTCCAAAAGTATTATCTTATGGTCAATATTTTTGCTGAAATTCTTTTGACCCCCTTCAATAATACCTCTGAAATTTACTCCAACACTTCCTGTTCCTCCAATATTAAATTTTTTTTTTTTCGGAAGGAGGGAAATTTTCAAAAAAATCTTTCAAGTTCAATTATTTCATAAATTGGAGCCTGATAACTAACTGCCATTACTTTATTTTGCCCTTCTCTGATTTTAACATATTTCTGTTCAATTTGCAGTCTTTCACCAGAACGAACTTTAGTCAATGTTATATAAGGACTTATATCAGTATCATCCATCTTTTACACCTGTTTATTTTATATAATGAAACACACAGCTATCGCAGACAGGTTCTTCATAAGTATCTTTAGGGATAGTGACAGCCGGATCTACCATAACAGTTATTGAAAATGTTTCTTCAGGATTATGTGTTACATTTTTAGAAATCGGCAACATCCCCTGTAGTTTACAGGAATATATCCTGTCTGACTGATATTGTAATAGATTCTTTCACCGGAAGTTAAGGAATCAAAAAACTCGTTAACCTCTTTTTAGCTGTTTAGGATTTATAGTAAATGTTATACCCATCAAATGATCTTGCCTTTGTTTAATCTTTACATATTTAACATTAGCTGCCAATACTTTCTGATTATCTGTTACAAAGGTTACATATTCATCCAAGTTTATGTTTTCTTTTTCAACAATCTCCTTTAATTGAGTCATAACTGAAACCTCCATGAAATTTAATGAAATAACATGCTCATTGGATGACTTTATTAAATAACTTATTTATAAATGTAACGATTTATTAGGTATGCCCAAATATTGACAAATATCAAAAATTACGCAATATCTTCAATTGAATCAAAAACAGGAAAAATCCAATAAAACAGCTAAATAAGTTTTTATAAAAATAGAAAAATAGAATTGATGAAGATTAAATAAATAATCTTCCACTTTTACCAACCTAAACTAATCTTTTTCTAGTGGTTGGTTTTTGTTTTGCCAGCTGTATCTTCTAATCCTTTTAGATTTACCGAATCCACAGGAAGCACAAACTTTTTTTTATGAATGTGGTAAGTGTTTCTTCCACATCTTCTGCATCTTATATGGGTCTTTTTATTCTTTTTACCCATTGATGGAGTACCTTTTGACACTGATACACCTCCTAATTAATCAGTTCGTTTATTACAAATATTAGAATTAAAATAGTACTTATGGTGAGATATAGACAATATTGTCTCCTCTAATGAGCACAACACCAAGTCTTCTAGTAACTTCTCCATCTTGGAGTTCTTCTGCATCATTAAGAACTAAGTTCATATGTAAATCAAAACTTTTAAGTATTCCTCTAAATTCACGATCTCCTTTAAGTTTTATTAAAACAGGAGAGTTTACAGATTTGCCTAAAGCATCAAGTGGCCTTTGAACATTTTGTCCGCTCATTTTATCACCTTATATTACTATAATTTTTTATGTATTTTATAATTTAAAAGCAATTAATGATAATCACTTTTAAATATTAGACATAATATAATCAAGTTTAGATAAGACAAAACCTAATTAAAACTAATATTAAATTATATGCTTCTACTACTATATAAATGTTTAGTTTGTTTTAAGACCAAAAACTAATATAAATCACTAAATTAACAGTAATTTACACTATATAAGACATCTAACTTTATTTTAAACAAAGTTATTAAAAAATTTAACTGATTTCATTTTAAAAAAACTGTATTTCATCATTTTCTAAAAAGGCAAATTCCAATCATCCAGCCAGCCCCCAAAAAAATATTTTACAGACATAATATGCATCATATAAATTATTAAAGAAAATTCAGCATCTGAAAAACAAATCAGTGCAGTCAAATCACTTTTTTAAAATTAAATTTGAATTTTGTAACCAAAGAATATAATAAATAAAAATCAGATAATAAATCATATCAAAATTAAGGTATGGAAAAAAATATGACTATAAAAGTTAAAAAAAGAAACTTTCTGAAAAAAAAAGAAAATTAAAGAAATCAAAAAAGAATTGGGAGAATATGGTGAACTGCTCCAAAATAAGAAAAATGTGGAAATACTTGAAGCCGAACCTGATTCATTTATTTTAGTTGATGGTGAACCTTACATCATATTAATTGATGAAAAGCCATTTCCAACCTTAAAAAGCTGCACTGGCTAATGAAATCCATGGAAAAAAAGTAACAGTGGACATGGGTGCAATTCGCTTTGTAAGTAATGGTGCCGATATTATGAGTCCTGGAATTGTAGCTGCTGATGAGAATATAAATCCTGGAGATATTGTTCTAATCATTGATGAAACACATGGAAAACCATTAGCTATTGGAATAAGCTTAATTACTGGAGAAGAAATGGTTGAAAATGATTCTGGTAAAGCTATTGAAACAAAACATTATGTTGGAGACGACATTTGGAACTTTGAATTATAATTTGGTGATTTAAATGGCGGAATTAAGATACAGAGCAGGAAAAATTAAAAATCCGAGAGTTCACAAAATCGGAGTGATAACTCTTGGGTCACATCTGGAAAATCACGGTCCTGCATTACCTATAGATACTGATGCTAAAATCGGTGCACACATTGCATTTCAGGCATCACTTGAAAGCGGAGCTAAATTTTTAGGAATAGTATTTCCTGCTTATGAATTAGATGAAATAGATCATGGAGTGCATGTTTCTTTAGATGAATTAAAGGCAAATGTAATCAGCACTCTTAATTCTGCGAAAAAATATCTGGATATTGAAAAAGTGGTTATTGTAAATTCACACGGGGGAAATATTCCTCTGATGACTGAACTCTATGACATTGAAGACAAAACAGATCTGACTATTATCTTTAATAACAAGATTATTTCAACAGAAGGTCCTCACGGAGGTAGCGGTGAGCTTTCAATGGCAAAGGTTTTGGGAATAATTAACGAAGCTGAAATTGAAAACCAGACAGATTTAAGTAAATATGAAGAAGTTGGTCTATATGGTTTTAAACAAGCTCGTGAAAATGATCCTAACATTGAAGAAGGTGCAAGAGATGTTGAAGAAAACGGAGTTTATGTTGATGAAGTCTATGGAAAACAACTCTTTGATTTAGCTATTAACTCTGTTGTATTTGATATTGAAAAGCTTTTAGATTTTTAAAAAAAATAAAATTTAAGGAGTTCTTCCTGCACCACCCTCTTCAGTTCCAGAAGCACCTCCACTTGAATCATCGTGAGTACCTCCGTCAGGATTATGTTCAGGAGTGCTTGGAGAATCATGATTATATCCTGAATCCTGACTTTGAGATGAAGTTAATCCAGAACCACTTGATGAAGAATAGCTGTAATCATTTCCGGAATCGTCAGCTGATGAATCACTTACAGAAACATCATCAGTACTGTTATCTGATGAATTCAGCAAATCTGTTTCATTTGGTAAAATGTTTATTTCTCCTGTCATAGCTGCAAAAACACTAGCTATACAAAATGCTCCAACAGCTATTACAAAAACCACCAATAATGTAGCTGATTTACTTGACAAAATACCACCTTAATATTGTTAATTTAATTAACTTAAATTATGTCTGCGAGAATATATAAAAGTATTTGATATTATGAAAACTATTGAAAAAGCTGTTCAAAGTGAAATAAATATTAAAAAATCCCAGTTTATCTGCTCTTTATTTCCAACCAAAAGCAAAAAAGGAAAGCAAAGAGATCATTCAGAAGTTAAATCACCAGTATCATGATGCCACCCATAACTGTACAGCATATATTACAAATGACGGTGAGGGATATGACGACAACGGCGAACCTGGAGGAACTGCAGGCAAACCTATGATTAATGCATTAAGGAAAAATGATTTGCATAATGTTACAGCAGTTGTTACAAGATATTTTGGAGGAATCAAACTTGGAGCGGGAGGTTTGGTTCGTGCATACAGCAAATCAGTTCTTGAAGCTATTGAAGCTAGTGAAATAATTGAAGTTGAATATTATGATGTTTACAATATTACATTTGATTATTCTGATTTAAAGGATATTGAAAGAGAAATCAGAAACAGCAAATTAACAATCATTCAAAAAGATTTTGGTGAAAAAATTAGCTATGATTTAGTTTCCAAAAACAATAGGAATATAAAAGAAATATTTGAAAAATTCCACAATAAGATTAAGGTTAATTTTAAAAATAAGCAGGTTTTAAAAAAGATAAAATGAAGAATAAATAATTATTGTTCTTCAAATTGGTCTTTTCCTACACCACAAAGAGGACATACCCAGTCATCAGGTAAGTCTTCAAAATCGTCGCCTTCGTAAACATATCCACATACTTTACATACATAAGCCATAATAACTCCTCCTTAAATAATTTAGAATCAATTTCTTTTGTCCAAACCTATAACTGTTTAAACAAAGCTTTGCCGGCACCACATCTTGGGCATTTAAAGTCATCAGGTAAATCTTCAAATTCTGTACCTGCTTCAATGCCTTTTTCTGGTATGCCTTTTTCACTGTCGTAAATGTATCCACATACACTACATTTCCATTTAGACATAATATCTCCTTTCTAAAATTTATTCCTATTTAAATTATTTAATTTAAACAATTATTTATCTTATTAAAACTAGTATATAATCCTTTCGAAATTTGTTCGAAAATATGCAAACTATAATTTGTTTGGAACTTTCAAATGGTCAGGAAGAGGCTTGATTCTTGCAGGAGTTCCAATAGCCAAATAAAACGGAGGAACACTGTGAATAACAATGGCTCCGGCAGCTACAATGAGATCCTCACCGATTTCAACATTGGATAAAAATGTAGTGTTACCACCAATAGAAGCTCCCCTTCTTATTTTAGGTCCCTGCAATTCATAATTAATTCTTACAGGATACTTATCATTAGTAAAACAGGCACAAGGTCCGATAAAAACATTATCTTCAATTACTGAATTGGTAGGAATATAAACATTAGACTGAATGCTGACGTCATTTCCGATTATAACATCCCCTTCAATTACAGTGTTTGTTCCGATTAAAACGTCATCTCCAATATTTGTATTCTCACGAATAACAACATTATGACCTGTTCTGAAATTATCCCCAATTACAACATCATTATAGATAATTGAATTGGAACGAATTGTATGATTTCTTCCAATAACCGGAGGTCTGGAGTCCGGAGAATATTCTACACCGAATCTTATATTGTCCTCAGGTAGAAAGGTAGGTGTTTCTACATTTTTTACTCGATTATCACCTAATCCTCCTAAAAAACTTAACCATTTTATCGCACCTTCATTTAATTTAAAAATATGATATCTGTTAAACTATATTTAATAATATCTTAGTATATATTATTTACTAGACAATCAAGAAAAATATTGCAAATTTGGTGAAAAACTTGTATACTAAAGAAAAACTGACAGAAGAAATAAATCAGGTAAGAAAACAGATAGGTCATGAAGAGCTTGAAATCCATATTGAAGACATTTACTACAACGAAAAGGAAAACGAATTATGGATAATAACCTAAGGACAGACCTGACAAATCTGCAATTATCGGAAAAGGCGGATGGGTAGTTGGAAAGCTAAGGGAAAAATTAAAAATAAACAGCATCCATGTGGAAAGCTACGGAGATTACCTGACCAAGGAATACAAACTTAAACTTTCCAAAAAACATTGGATGAATTTAACTCTGATTTAACAGGAATCCAGAACCTGAAAAAAAATTCTAAGCTCCAAATTAGAAAACATCTACAGCTTTGACTATAACAGCTATTTTGAAAGCAATGTATTTAAAGAATCTGAAAAAACAGAAGCAGTAGTTGCCCTGTCCGGTGGAGTTGACAGCAGTTTTTCATTAATTTTAGCAAAATACCTGGGATTCAATCCCACAGCGGTTACAATTGATCCGGGAACTATCATTTTACCGAATCAGTATAAAAGAAACATCAAAAAATTAACTGACCAGCTGAATGCAGGTCATGAATATATAAAAGCAGATTACAGTGAAATAATCAGGGAATCCCTAAACGGAAGATTCCATCCCTGCGGAAGATGCTCCAAACATACTGAAGAACTAATAAATCAATATGCAATAAACAATAATATCCCAATAGTCATATTTGGAGATATGCTCTCAACAGGAACACAATGCATAACCCCGCAGGAAAAAGGCCTGTACCGCCTTAACTTACCTGCAAGTTTAGCTGTTGGAAAACAGGAAAACAAATCCCTGACACAGCAATTTGATTTGCAGTCATTTAGCGGATTCGGATGCCCTCTGTTATACGAAGTCCATAGAAAATACCCATATTTAAAAAAAATACTCCATTCAAAGAATATTACGAGAAACAAGGTCTTCAGCTCTGGAAGTAGGGGGAAGCTCTTGATTTGATATGGAGTTTCTACAATACAAAAAGATTAAATAGAGCATAGGTAAAATTAATGAATATGTTATTTAAAATCTGCCCACGTTGTGGATCAAAAAAAGTAAAATGGATTATTCCTCAAAACTGGTCAATATAGAATGCTATGACTGTGATTACACAGGTCCGATTATAGAAGGTAATGAGGAGTTATCTGAGGAAATACGTGAAGCATATCTTGAATCACAAAAACATCCTCAAGAAAACACAGATGAAGATGAAGAATTGGAAAAGGATTAAATTCCTTTTTTTCTCAAATTCTTCATTTAAAAATTCTTTAATATTGTCTCTAGCTATTTCAACCATAGCAGGAGAAGGACCATAATAACAGTTCTCATTTTAACATTTTCTAAAGGATTTAAAGCTTTCTGAACCAAATCATCTTCAAGACCTAATTTTTCAAAACCAAGTTCTGAAGCTATATCATCAATATATTCTGATATAATGTCTGCTTCTTTTAATCCGCTGGCAGTAGCTTCATTGACTATTCTGCCTACAATTTTATGAGCTGTTCTAAATGGAATCTGTTTTTCACGAACCATAATATCTGCCAAATCAGTAGCTGTAGCAAAATTAGTTCCGGCTAACTCCAAACATCTGTCTTCCTTAAATTTAACAGAAAGCAACATTTTTGTAACTATTGATAAAGTGTCTTGAGTTACTTTAACTGCATTCCATAAGTGAGGAGTGATTTCCTGCAAGTCTCTATTATAGGTGTAAGGAATTGCTTTTAAAATAGTTAAAATAGTTACAAGTTCACCGTTGACAATTGTTGATTTTGCTCTTGCAAGTTCAGCAACATCCGGATTTTTCTTTTGAGGCATAATAGATGATGTAGATGAATATTCATCAGCCATTTCTATAATACCGAATTCATAAGTACTCCATAAAATAAGTTCTTCACAGATCTTGGATAATGTTGTACATAATGCAGATAAATCAAAAACTGTTTCTGAAATGAAATCCCTTGAAGAAACACCATCCATTGAGTTTTCAAGATAAGCATCAAAACCAAGCAAATCAGTGGTTAACTGTCTGTTGATCGGGAAACTGGTTGTAGTCATAGCTGCTGAACCTAAAGGATTTAAATTGACACGTTTATAAGTATCTTCCAAACGTTCATAATCTCTTTTTAAGTGCCTGTACATGAGCCATCAAATGATGAGCTATTGTAATTGGCTGTGCATGCTGAAGATGAGTATAACCTATAAAAACAGTTTCCAAATGCTCACCTGCTTTTTCAACCAGCCCTTCCATAAATTCCAAAATACCGATTTGGGTTTCGGTAATTTTATCACGAAGAACCAATCTGACATCAGTAGCTACCTTGGTCGTTACGTGATTTGGCTGTATGCATAAAACCTGCAGTTGGACCTATTTTATCAGTGACATAATTTTCAATAGCCATGTGAATATCTTCAACAGAAGGGTCGAAAACAAGCTCATTATAGCCATCTTCTTTTAACTGGTCAAGAGCACCTAAAATATTATCTGCTATTTCATCATCAATAATATTTTCTTCTTTTTAACATCAAAGTATGTGCAAAATTGGTTTTAATATCAGCTTCAAAAATAATTTTATCAAATTCAAGTGATGAAGTATATTCAGCGGCTTCATCAGTCATTTCTGTTTTAAGTCTACCACTTCTTAAATTCACAAGACTCCCTTCTTAAAAATAAATTTTATAAAAAAAATAGTTAAAAAAAAAAAGATTGTTTAATCTTTTTTCATTTCAGTGTATCCACATTTACCGCATGCGTATCTATTACCATGATCAGCCATAAATACACCGTCAGAACAACGAGGACAAACTGGGTTTTTTTTCTTTCGATTTTATCTCCGTCTACTTTGTAAAGATCAGATTTTTTTTTACCATTAGAATCACCTTATTCTTCGTCTTCTTCAGCTTCTTCAGAAGCTTCAGTATTTTTAGCTATTACACTTTTTAGTTTCAATGTATTCTAAATCTTCTACAGTTTCGTAAACTTTAGCATAACCTAATGCTTTAGGTTCACCGTAGTGAGGTTGTACATTATCTACAACAGTAGATTCTTTTTTAGAATTTAATAAAGCTACTAATTTACTTTTGATATCGGTAATTTTGGAGTAGCTTCTCCTTCATATTCAACATAGAATTTTATTTCTCTTCTGTTAAAAACTTTATTTTCCTTATCTTCAAAAAATATCAATTTCCATAATTAACCCTCTTTTATTCTTTAATAAAGGTATCAATAAGATTTTGAGCATAATCTTTAGCATCACAAACTTTTAAAAGTACCAAACCTTCATTTGGTTGACCGTACAAGATAGTAGTCTCATCACTAGCCATTAAGATGCAAGGAAGAACTGCAAGATCTTCTTCCCCGTCTACTTCAATTACATGACAATTTCCATCACCAGATAACTTCATAGCTTGGCCTATGGTTTCCCATAGATCATCTGTAATGGTCCCTGCAGGGTTTTTAGCTTTTAAAATATTTTCTGCCTTGATAACTTCATGATTATGATTTTTTCTTTGAATTAAATTATCAATTATACCAATGTCAGGATATAATTCATATTTGGTAAGATTATTAAAAGTTGCATCACCAACAGAAATTAAAAACTCAGAAGATTTAATTTCTTCAATAGCATCTTCAAAGTGAGGATATAATTTACCTAACGGTTTTTTAAGCTTTGAAATAGTATCCTTATTTAATTCTGCATCTAAACGTAACACAATAAAACCTTCTACCTTACTCTTAAACAATATTCGCCAGCTAAATCTATATTTAATTCATTAGCTAACTCAGATTCTTCAGGTTTTGTAATTATTAAAAGACCGCTCCAGTTATCTGAAGTTGGGTTACCGCAGACTGGACAACGTTCTTTATTAGTAATATATTTACAAACTGTACATGCATTCATGATTTAGCCTTCTTATTTTTATTTTTAGCTTCTTCAATCCATTCAAATCTACCTAAATTATTTTGTCTCATGGTAAGACCTATTTTAGTATTTTTGGTAGAGTTATCTTTAAGACTGATAGCTACAATTCTTGTTCTAACTAAATCTCCTTCATCTAAAGTTTTATTAGATTCTTTTTGCAAGGAGTGCTCCTCTTTTAGAATCGTAATTAATATAATCATCAGTGACTTGGGAAACATGAACCAAACCGTCCATAGGTCCAATTCTGACAAAAGCACCAAATTCAGCTATTTCTATTACTTCACCATCAATAACTTCTTGCTGTTCAGGTTTGAAGAATATTGCATTAAACACAACATTATGGTAAGAAGCTCCATCTCCCATGATGAGTCTACCTTCACCAATTTCTTCAATTTCATTAACACAAATAAGTAAACCTAATTTTTTATCTAAACGGCCGTTATATGTATCATTTAAAGTTTGAATAGCTACCTCTTCAAGAGGATCATCAAATCTATAAGGTGGTATTCTTACAGTATCCTCAATTTTAGTCATGTAATACAAAACAATCCCTCTATTCGTATTTTTTCTTTATACATTTCTAAAGATCTTAAAAGTTCTTTTTTAGCTGACTCTTTACCTTCCCAGCCTTTAGTTTCAACAACTTTTCCTTCAAGATTTTTATAAACTGAGAAAAAGTGTTCAATTTCTTTTTAATAAATGAGATGGAACATCACTGATGTCTTGAACATCACTGAAACGTGGATCGTCTTCAGGTACAGCTAAGATTTTGTAATCTTTGTCTCCACCGTCAATCATACCCATAATTCCAATAGGTCTTGCTTCAATAAGACATCCTAGAATGTAGGTTGTTCCATAAGAACAAGAATATCCATAGGGTCGCCGTCATCATATGTAGATTTAGGTATAAAACCGTAATCTGCCGGATAAACAACAGGAGAGTACAATACTCTATCTAACATGAAAGCTTCTCTTTCCTTATCATATTCGTATTTATTTCTTGAACCTTTAGGCACTTCAATAACTGCTGTTACAACATCAGGAATATCAGAACCTGATTCAATTTCACTCCATAAATTCACTTAAATCACCTATAATTAATTTTATGATAAATTAATAAGTCTAATTTTTATATATTTTTCCATCAATAGCTATATACTTTTTCTGTCTTAGATATGCTACTGTTATACCTTTCTTTCTAGCACGTTTTTTTAATTCAATATCGTTTGTAGCTAAAACTTCTGAAACTCTAAGTAACGCATCATCCACAGTTTCATTATTTTCTAATGAAATATCCTTTATTTCAATATTGGAAGAATTAGCTAACTTTAGAGCTAAATCTGCATTTAGCCTAATTTTACCTTTATTATTTCTTTTTAAACCTTTCAATTCATTAATAACAAAGATCGGAGTAGTTAACTTATATGAAGGCAGTGCTTTTTCAAGTTCATCGATTATATCGACGTTAAATTGAAAAGGAACCATAAAAAAAAATTGGTATCAATCACAACTTCTTTAGACTCCATTATTTCCCTCTATATAATAATTCCATAACCAATTAATCTCCAACGAGCTCCCACTCTACGGCTTAAAGCTACCCTAGTTCAGGACTGGCACAAACAGGCAATTTAAGAGCAACTTCAATATTCTTTTTCTTAGTAGAAGTAACAACACCAATAGTTGTTGTAGTACCACAATTAATCATTAAAGGTTCTTTAAGTTTAATTGGAGCTACATCACGTTCTTCTTTTGTACCTACTACTCTGTCAAGTAAATGTGCTTCCATTGTAAAACTATCTAAAACATCAGGTAATGTATCTACTGCTCCAGCAACAGAACCTGATAATGAATCAGCTTTAGTTAATGAAGGGTCTAATTTTGTAGCTACACCAATAAGTCCTCCGGGACCTATTTCTTCAACGTCTTTTCCATTAGCTTCAAGACCAATAATTTCGGATTTCAAGGTTATTCTTTTATTGTTATTTGTAATTCCCGGCCTTATTTCAATAGTGTCTCCAAGCTTAAAAGTACCCTGAACTAAAGTTCCGCCAATAACTCCACCTTTGATTTTAGCAGCGCCGGAACCAGGTTTGTTAATATCAAAAGATCTTGCAACATGCATTAAAGGAGTTTTATCCAAACTTCTTTCTGGCGGTTGATTCTTTTAAGCATAGCTTCAATTAAAATATCCATATTAGCTCCTTGCTGAGCAGATACAGGTATAATTGGAGCATCTTCTGCACAAGTACCTTTTTTACAAATTCTTTAATTTCATGATAACTTTCAATAGCTCTTTCTTTTGAAACAATATCAATTTTATTTTGAACTACAATAACATCTTTAACACCAATAACATCAAGAGCCATTAAGTGTTCTTTAGTTTGTGGTTGTGGGCAATATTCATTTGCAGCAATTACTAAAACTGCACCATCCATTATTGCAGCACCAGATAACATAGTCGCCATTAAGGTTTCGTATGATGGAGCATCAACAAATGATACTTTTCTAACTAATTCTGTCTCGCTTCCACAGTTTTCACAAGTTTTAGAAGTAGTATAACACATAGGTTCATCACAATCTGGACATTTTCTGAATTCAATGTCTGCATAACCTAAACGAATTGAAATACCTCTTTTTGTTTCTTCACTGTGAGTATCAGTCCATATTCCTGATAATGCTTTGGTAAGAGTAGTCTTACCGTGATCCACATGACCAACTAAACCTATGTTTACATCTGACTGTATGTTCACAGATAACCACCTTTTTATTATAATTTTAAATTTAACTTAAAAGTTAAAATAAGAAAAATAGTAAAACTATTCTTCTTCCTCTTCATCGCCAACACCAAGAATATCAGCTATAGCTTTACTTCCAGCTGAAACAACAACAGTGTTAACTTGTACGATATCATCAGCAATGGTATTTCCTCTTACGGTTTTTCTCCTTTTTACACCGTCAGATTTAGGATGATAACCAATACCACCACTTAATAAACTTTTGATTCTTCTAGTACCTTATGGTACATCTTTTTTCATGGTAAATCCATTTTTATCAGCACCACCAGTTACTTTTAAAGTGTAACCGTCTAAACCAACGATTCCACCATCAAATTCATCTCCAATAACTAAACCGTTAAGAGCTTTGCCATCTTCAACTTCAATTTGATGAGTTACCTCTTTTTTGAGATACAACTACTTTGAATGCCATGGTATTCCTCCTTTAAATTGTTTTATAAAAAATATTAATTATTATTCAAAAAGACCAAAACTTCCCCAATCAGGATCCTGCTTACGTTTAATTTCCAAAAACTCATATAAGGTTTCAAATTCATCTTCAGTCAATTTATCCTTAAATTCCCTTTCAATGTATTTGTAATGTTTTTCAGGAATATCAACATATAACTCGTCTCCCTCTTCAAAGTCTTTTCCAACTATAGCATCTTTAATAGCCATAGCTACCCTTTGACCCCTGGAAATATCAGGTAATGTTTCACCCTTATCTTCCATACTAGCTATTGAACCAACAACATGCCCATCTTTATTAATCAATTGTTGACCTTGTTTAAGAGTTCCGCTTAAAGATTCAATACCGATAATAGCAGGTTTACTTTGACGGAACACTAATTTTGGAAGTGAAACAAATTTTGCAGGTTTAATTATAGCATCATAAAATGACTTTTTTCTTATCTTCTTGCTTTTGCTTGACCCATTCCTCATACTCTTCAAGAATCTGATAAATTACATCTCCTGAAAAGAGCTTGACTTCAGAATTATTAAGATCTTCTTCAGAATTTGGATGAACATCCACATTAAAAGCAATAATTGCTCCGTGAAGTTCATTTTCATCATAAGCAATTGAAGAATTAATAATATCCCTACGATTTACATCACCGATATCAGCTGCACGAATTGGAATATCCATTTCCCTTAATAGCTTAACAACAGCTTCCAGTGAACCAATAGTATCTACTTTAACTAAAATACCTTCATCTTCTGTATCAATAGTAATGTTGTCAATTTCATTTAAAATCTCCTGTTCAACATCAGTATCTTCACTTAAAACTCTAAGAGGAGAACCTGAAACAACATCATCTAAATGAGGTGCAGCTACTTTAATACCTGCTGCTGCAACAACTTCATCTAATTTTCTAAATTTCTTTTTTAGAATCCCTCATTTCCTCAAGAGGAAGAGGTCTTAAAATAGATCTAATTTTAGTTACCAATACATCTTCTGAAGACAACATTAAAGCTATTTCATCATTGGTTCTTAAAACACCATCATAAATAATAGCATCAAGAGTAACTCCCAAACCAGTTTCTTCCTTAATTTCTAAAACTGTACCTTTAGCTGGAGCATTTTCATCGATTTCAAGTTGTTCAGTTAAATATTCTTGAGCAAGCCCTAAAAGCATAGCTAAAACTTCTATAACTCCTTCACCAGTTTTAGCACTAATCGGAATAATACTAATCTGGGAAGCAAAATTGCTTACTCTGTCAAATCTTTCAGACTGGAATCCTTCCTTGTGAAGTTCACCGACAATTTCATAAATCTTATTGTCCAAATCCTGCTGAACACTTTTAGCCTGATTGGAAAATGTTTCCCTAAAAAGAGGCACCTTCATGAACTTCCCAACCAAAAAAGCCTATCGATTTTATTAGCTACAACAATAAATGGAGTTTTATACATTTTAAGAATGTTTAATGCTTCATAAGTCTGTGGCTTAAATCCGTCATTAACATCTAAAATCAATACAGCCAAATCAGCTAATGCACCACCACGTTTTCTTAAACTAGTAAATGCGGCATGTCCCGGAGTATCAATGAAAAACAAATATAATTAAATCTTTAATAGCTAATTTGGATATGAAATCTCCACAGATATTTTCAATGGTATCATTAGGAATCTCAGTAGCACCAATATGCTGAGTAATACCTCCAGCTTCCTTAGCTGCAATAGTACTTCCTCTAATATAATCCAATAAAGTGGTCTTACCGTGGTCTACATGTCCTAAAACTGATACAATTGGGGATCTGATTTTCATGTTATCTTAAATAATAATTATTCGTAAATTAATTTGTTATCAACGATTTCGTAATCGCAAATTTCATCTTCATTAAAGAATAAATTGATTTCTCTTTCTGCAGAATCTGGAGAGTCAGAAGCATGAATAATGTTTCTACCAGTGTCCATAGCAAAATCTCCTCTAATAGTTCCGAGATCTGCTTCTAAAGGATTGGTTGCTCCAACTAATTTTCTGATAGTACTGATAGCTTCTTCTCCTTCAATTACCATAGCAAGAGATGGGGAAGATGTAATGTATTCAATTAAACTACCGAAAAATGGTTTATCTGCATGTTCTCCATAATGAGTTTTTGCTAAATCTTCATCAATTTGCATTAACTTTACAGCAACGATTTGAAGACCTTTTTCTTCAAAACGGGATAATATTTTACCCATAAGACGTCTTTGAACTGCGTCCGGTTTCATCATTACAAAACTTTTTTGAATCATTCTTTAACCCATTTAACTTTTCTTGGAACTCTACCAAGTTTAATCATGTTTTTTTCACATTTACTGCTACAAAAGAAATAAATAGAACCGTCTTTTTTAACATACATTTTTCCGGTACCTTCTTCTATTTCTTTATTACAGAATGAACAAGTCCTCATGTTCTTACACCTTCTTAAGGAGTTTTAATTTCCTTAGCTTCTCTAATAGTATCAAGTAACATTAAAATGTCCCCTTCTCTTACAGGACCCATAATGTTTCTTGTTAAAATTCTTCCTTTGTCTCTACCATCGAGGATTCTGCATTTAATTTGCATAACCTCTCCAGTCATACCAGTTCTTTTTTAAAACATTAATGACTTCAGCAGGAGTAGCTTCTTCCATATAAATCACCTTTTAATCCTCAAAAAAGAAGATTTATTCTTTTAATTCTGCGATTTTTTCAACAATTTCAGCTACGTCGCCTTCAGCATCTCCAGCGTCAACAATACAAGCGGATGCGGTACCAACAGTTAAACCTGCAGCTCCACCAACTTGTTCTTTAGTAGGTAAGTAAATGTAAGGAATTTCTTTTTCATCAGCGAGAACAGGAATGTGTGCAACAATTTCAGCAGGATCAACATCTTCTGCGATAACAACAAGTGCTGCGTCTCCTCTTTCGATAAATTTAGTTACTTCGTTAGTTCCTTTTGCTACTTTACCACTGTCTTGTGCGGTTTTTAATGCTTCTTCAGCTTGATTAGCTAATTCTTCAGGTGTATCAAATTTTACATAAATTGCTTTTGCCATAATATATACCTCCTTTTTCATCTGGCTATGCCATCCATCGGCAGATATTATAATTCCTTGAATTATAATATTCGTAATTATATATAGTTATATTATTTTAACTATAGAAATTACTCAAATTATTCAATGAGCGAATAATTTTATAGTTTTTAATAATACTAATTCTTGAATACATTCATATATCACTAAATATAATCCCATTAAATAAAAAAAAAGAGGGATTAAACTTTCAATACAAATACTTCTGAATTTCATATAATTTTTAGCAAAACTAAAAATAAAAATTTAGTAATTAATGAAATAATTCTAGAGAACTAGACAGTATTAAGTATGTTTTTATTACATATAAATGTTTTCCATACTTTTTCCTAAAAATAAGTTTACTAAGTTAATAATAGTAAGTTATACTTTTTAATACTTTTGAAAAAAGCTAATCATAAAGCTGTCAAATACTGCAATTTCAGATTTTAAAAATTTTTAATTTAATTTTCACAGACATAAGATAACATTTATATAGAGTTATGAATATATATTCATAATACCTAAAGACATTTTGGGGATAGAATTATGGTAAGACCTAAAAAGAATGAGAAGAGTAGTTACATGTCACAGACATGAATTAAATAAAAATCTGAAACCGATAGAACTGTCTGTAGATGAATTTGAAGCTATCCGATTCAAAGATTACCATAACATCAAACAGACAGAATCTGCAGAGTTCATGGGAATTTCACAATCAACATTCCACAGAATTCTAAATTCTGCAAGACATAAACTGTCTACTTCTTTAATTGAAGGCCGACCAATAGTTATTGTCAAAGGTGATACAATGATTGATCCAAATAAATATTTATGCGAAGACTGTGGTTTTCAATGGTCAAACCCAGAAAAAGAATATGGAGAATGTCCAGACTGCAAATCAAAAAAATATCCCTAAATTAAATGCAAATAATAAAAATAATGTATCAGATGACACCTGCAGCTGCCCTAATTGCGGTTACAGTGAAGCAAAAAATTATGGGAGTGCCCTGCAGAACTAAAATATGTCCCAAATGTGGTTCATCACTACAAAGAAGATTATGCAATATGCAATAAGGAGATAATTTAAATGGCTGACAATTTAGAATATGTTTGTAAAGAATGCGGCTTCAATTGGATAACATTAAATGGTGAGCACCATATCTGTCCAAAATGCCACAGCGAAACAATTGAATATATTGGTGAAGTAAATGATTTGGATATTGATTCCATATTAAACCACAACAAAAGAATGGGCGGATGCTGCGGTTCTGCTCGTGGAAAAGGACCTTTGACCTGTGGAAAGCAACATCCTGACCACCACGATCCAAATACCCCACACGACCCTAAAAAATGCTGTGGCCACAGAGTATGCTAACATACCAGTTTTTATTTATTGGAGATTAAAAAATGGCTGATATTATAATAGACAATGATAAATGTGATAATTGCGGTGACTGTGCAGATGTTTGTCCTATGGAAGTTTTAATTCTTGAAGATGAAAAATTAACTGTCAATGAACCTGACGAATGCAGTTACTGTGAAAGCTGTGTGGACATATGTCCAAATGAATGCATCACAATCGAATAAACTTTAAAACTTTTCTTTTTTTATCTATTTTTCACTAAACAGCACCAGATTAACATGACTTTTTTTTTACTTCATTATGTCTTACAAAATTATATAACCGATTAAATATTAAATTATACCTACAGATGTGATTGTATGATTTTCGATGAAGAATTGACATTGTTAAAAGAAAAAATTGCAAATGCCGAAGATGTAGATGAATTAAATTATATAAGAACTACTAACCAAAAAAATACTGGTGGACCAGCATATTTATTGCAGGTTTATTTTATGGTTTGAACGGAAAAGTGGGGAAAAATGATTATAACATGGTTTGTTAGTGTTATAACCTTAGGAATCTATGCACTATACATCATTTATAGAAGCTATAAAGATGAAACCGAATTCAATAATCAGATGGAATATTATATATTACAAAGAAGCAAAAGAATTAAAAGGGAAAATCAGTTCATCTGAATTAAAACTTCCTGAATCCGACGTAAACTGAATTTGTCAAAAATACAAAAACACAATTATAAGTGTAAAACACCCATTGATTCACAGACACAGGAAAAAAAATATTTTTTTCACTTTCCTGTGTTTTTTTATGAATCAGATTTTTTTTATTTTAACTGTTTTAAATGTTTTTTCCAAAAATCAATCCCCATACATGGGATTAAATGAATTTTTCAGTAACAAAAATATCCCTACATTTTCCAAATCTAAAAAAAAACTAGGGTATCAAATTTTCATGAAAAACATATTTTATTTCTTCCTCAAATTCTTCAACAGGAATTATAGTCATGTCAAAAGTTTTACTCAAAATATATGTAGTGTTTGGGTTAATTACATCAGTTAAAACCAAAAATGAATGATTTTTATCCAAATTTAACATATTTGCCACATGAGAGTACTTGTTGATATAATGCTGATAATTTCCTGTTTTTCCTTCAACCCAATATATTTCACCATTTATTAAAAAAAACAACATCCAATTCAAAATCATTTCCATTTGGAAGAATAATCTGAGGATTAATTAAATATGTATATTCAATAGCTGCAGGTAATGACTTTAAGGAATCCTGTATTGTTTTTCGAATAAAGATCTCCAGCCAGTGTCCGGTAAGGAAGTTAATTGCAATCGGAATTTTGTTTGGTGTTGCATGAATAAAATATCTGGGTGACTTATCGTATTTGTATTCTGATAAAAATGCTATATCATAAAGAGTGGTACACAGCTGGCAGGAAGCTGAAATTTCGCTTTGTGTTGCATTCTTTAAATCCAAATGAAATCCATTGGGTTTATTTAAATGACGTTTGATAGTTTCATAAACTTTTCTGATGTCATTGTACCGGTTTCCCATAAAATATGCAACATTGTCAAGTGAAGTGTTTTCTGTTATAGAATCAACATAGGTTTTAACAGTAATGTTTTTCTCCTGCAGTTTATCAATCAGTATATTGACATCAATTTCCTTGACACTGCAACCATAATCCATATATTCATCTTCATTGGTACCGTCACTAGATTCAACAGCCACATCAACTTTATCATCAACTTCATTATGTGCATTTTTTTCTAATGAATCAGCAATTCTTTCTAATGATAATGCAATGCTTTTTAATAACAAAAACTCTTCTTCATTCATACAATCAATATATAATTTTAGTAATTAATATTAATATTATTAACTAATTTCCATGCTGAATATTTTTTTGCAGATATAATTTCAAATTAACAACAATTAAATTCTTATTTTCAAGAATAGTACATCTACACCACCATAAATTTGACAGAATAACAAATTAATCCAACGAAAATCATCATAAAAAAAATAATTAATATTGTATACAATTTGTGTTTTTAGATGAAAAAAATATGTATTTCTTTTTTTAAAATCAGCTGAAATTAGAAAAAAGTACAAAAAATAAGACAATATAATAAAAAAAAGAAGATAGCAATTGAAAATTACTATCTAAAACAGATACTTAATTAACAAATCTATTTGATAGCTAATTTAATATCTTCTGCTTTAACGGTTTTTCTACCTGCGTGACGTGCAAATCCAACAGCTTTTTGAGCGATTTCGTTTCCACATTCTTCGATAGCTTCGGTTAAAGCAATTTTTGCGTCATCACTGACTCTTTGAGCGCCAGCGTTTTTTAATATCCTGCCTACAGGAGCGATTGGTAATTCCATAATTAAACACCTCATTTTTTTATATAGATAGTTTAAACTTTCCCATATATAAATATATTGGTATATTTTCCTTAAATTTACAAAATTTCAATACAATAAAGTGAATTATCCTATCATTAAGGTGCTACTTACTGAAAAGTGAAATGTTTTTCAAAGAGTAACCAAAAATAAAAAATCAGATGAAAATATGAAAATATAAAGTATTTATAATAAAATTAAAAAATAAAAAAAAGAGAAAAAGATTAAAAATAGCTATAAAACTATTTATTCATTAAAATTTTTCTTAAAGTGTCAATATCTGCATCCACTTGTTTTGGTTTAGTACATGCATCAATTGCAGTATTCGGATCTTTAAGTAAATGACCGGTAACAACACAGGTTACAGTTTCTCCCTTATCTACAACTCCTTCGTCACATAATTTTTTTAAGACCTGCAATTGAAGCTGCAGAAGCCGGTTCAACACCTATTCCCTCTTTTTCTAGCTAATAATTTTTGAGCATCCAATATCTCTTCATCACTTACAGTTTCAGAATATCCGTCAGACTCATAAATAGCCCTTAAAGCTTTAATATCACTTACAGGAGCACCTATACGAATTGCAGTAGCTATTGTTTCCGGATTTTCTACTGGAACAACCCTATCAGCATGTTTTTTAAATGCATTTGTAACTGGACATGCACCTTCAGCCTGAATTCCAGTCATCATAGGCACACTATCTACAAAACCTGCTTCGTAAAACTCTTTAACACCTTTCCAGATAGCTGAAATATTTCCTGCATTTCCAACAGGCAGAATAATCTTGTCTGGAGATTGCCATCCTAAATCCCTTTAATATTTCATATCCGATTGTTTTTTGACCTTCTAATCTGTAAGGGTTAATTGAGTTTAATAAGTAAAGATGTTTTTCTAATGCAAGAGCAGTCATAGCTTCAAGTGCTTCATCAAAGTTTCCGTTAATGGACATTACTTCAGCACCGTGGAACATAGCCTGTGCCAATTTTCCTAAAGCTACTTTTCCAGAAGGTAAAAATACAATACAACGTAAACCTGCTCTAGCTGCATATGCTGCAAGAGATGCTGATGTATTTCCTGTTGAAGCACAGCCAACAGTATGAACTCCAAGTTCCATAGCTTTTGGTCATACCAACAGTCATTCCCCTGTCCTTGAAACTTCCTGTCGGATTTGACCCTTCAACTTTAACATATAAATTGATACCTAATTCATCCCCCCAATTTGTCGCATTTGCAAAATGGAGTTCCACCTTCGTTGAGTGAAACAATTTTAGATTCATCAACAGGTATGCATTCTTTAAATTTCCATAAAGTATCTTTTTCTGCCGTCAAAGATATCTTTAGAAACATCAAAATCACTAACAAGTTCGAGAACAGATCCACATTTTTCACAAGTGTAAATTATCTCATCATTATCATATATCTTCTCCGCATGAAACACATCTAATCATAAAAAAATCACTACATATTATTTTAATAATCATCAATATAAAAAATTTAACCAAAAATTGAAAGAATAAAATTTGCAATAGGTACAGTTAAATAAACTTCAATAACCCCAGCTATTGCCATTAAAATAACTGCCACACCAAGTAAAAACCAATGACTGTTTTAATTTATCATAATTTTTCTCAAGTGAGTATACCAGTTTATCCTTAAAAGTCAAATTATAAAATTTATCTTCAAGTTCAATATATTCAAAATCTGGCTTTGCTATATTATACACCAGTCTGAATAAAAAATGGAACAGCACAAATCCGGATGCAGTAGCTATTATACATGATGAAAATTGAAAATCCCGTGAGGTATAATGTATAATAAAACCCTAAAAAGATTTTGGGAACTGGCTATATAATAACCTACAAAAAAGCCGTTGTATGCAAGAATAACTCCTGAAAAACAAAAAGAATATTCCAAGTACAAACATTCTGAAAACAATTAAAATGTTATTTGTAAAAATTGTCTGAAATGTTAAAGTTATAACACCATTTTTACATCTTCAGTTAGCTTATCTACAACAGGATCAAAGATACTTTGCAAATAAGGCTGCAGAACATAACCTGCAATTAATGTACCTAATAAAAGGATAATTGAAATATAAACAGCAGTTTTGTTTTCTAAAAAGCTGATTTAATTTCATTTTTAATATTTAACATTATATCATATTATTAGCTATTTCACGAGCTTCATCCTGTTTGTCATGAATTTCATCAAACATTTCAACCATCAATTCACTGGCTTTTTGCTTTACAGTCTCCACAGCGTAAAGACCCGTCCAGACAGTCATGACGTATTTTTTCAAGTTCTTTGTCATCATCAATCAGGTGGTATACAAACATTTCATAAATTACACAGTTATCTACCTGACCGCCTAATTCCTGCTGTTCTTTTAAGCTTTCTCTACCACCAGTTTTAGCTGTTTTAACTTTTTAGCTGCAGTTTCACTATCTTCATTTAAATAAATTGCTGTAGAAGGTTTGCTGCTGCTCATTTTATCTCCGCTTAAACCAGTAAGGAATCTGTGATAAGTGGAAGATGGAGGGATGAATCCGTATTCATCATTAAGTTTGTGAGCTATATCTCTTGTTAATCTTATATGAGGGTCCTGATCTACTCCAACAGGAACTACAACTCTTTTAGGACCTCCAAATTCTTCAAGCTGCGGAAGCAAAATATCCGCCACCTGAACAAGAGGTGCCTGAATATGAGCAATGTTTGTTGATTGGGTAAATCCATAAATAGCTTTTAATTCATTGAAATTTGTTTTTTAGAAGCCTTAAAAGCCAAGTCCCTGAGAGTATCATTTTTGGATTGAAGATAAACATTAACATTATCCTCTTCCAAATCCAGACCTAATGCAATATAATTAGTTAAATATTCATTGACAGCTATATCTCTTGCCTTTTCAAAACTCATGTCTCTGGCAGCATATGATTCCAAATCAGCTATTAGAATAGATAACATTGCACCTTTGTCCTGATACCATTTCAACTGGTCAACAACCATTTTATGGCCAATATGCATTTGGCCACTTGGCATCATTCCGCCAACAACTGCAAAGTCCTCTTTTTTTATTAATTAAATTATTGACCTTATCAAAGTCCCTATGTCCAAAAAATTACTCCTCTTTTCATTAATCTGTGAGGGTTTTCCACATCATTAATCAAGTCTGAAAATTTTTGAATTCCAAATTGATTGACTAATTTATCATAATCTACACTTGATGATGCCCATGGATTCATCAAATAAATCACCTTACCTACAGTAAATACATTAAATTAAATATATAATTAAGAATTATAACAGTAAATCTAATTACCTATAAAAATATAAATCATTTCTTTAATTAAATCTTATGGTCTTGTCCATTCAACATTGTAGTATGTAATATCCAAATCGTCATCTACAATAGCCAGAAGAAGTTTCTTGTTAACACCATGAGAAACTCTAACATAACTTGAGAAATCCAGTGCATCAATCTCATAAGTTTCATAAATAATTTTAACAAGATAGTCGGAATGTCCTTTTCCCGGACCTCCTCCACGATTATACAAACGGAAATCTGAACCATATTTAAATCCGGTTTTAATAACATAACCACGGTCTTTCAAATCACGAAAAACAATGTATTTTCCATAAATCTCCTTATTTTTCAAAAAGGTCAATAAGATAATCCAAACTGCATTTGATTTCATCTTCATAAACATCCAAACGACCTTTCTCATGTAAATAACAAGCTTCAATTAAAGAAAGATTCAAAGTATCTGCTTCAATTTTACCAAATAGACTTTTTTTTTTCATGTAAAGCTATCGGTCTTTTACTACCTTCTTCAATTTTTATAGATACAATATCATTAGATAAATTTCCGCGCATTAAAACACCATCAAAAGAAAAAATTATATTTAATGGAGTTATTTATGATTACAGTATTATATATACCTTTAGAAAAAAAAAGAAATAAGAGCTAAACTCTTATAAAAATATTATTTGCCATATCTTTTGACAGTTCAATGTTTTTATCACCAATAGATATTACAAAAACACCGGAATCATCATGATAATCGTGATAATAAATATCTGACCCAACAGATATCCCCAAAGCAGAAATTTTATCTAAAAGTTCAGAATTTCCACGAATAAAAGATACAATACCTTCAGTACTTGAGTTTAATTCTGAAATAGACAATAAATTAAATTTCCTGTTTATAACTTGATCAAAATCTTTTACTGAGAAACATTGGCTGCAGTTACTGAATTCCAAATCACAAGCAGGAATAAGACCGTCGCTAGGACCTAAATCTGGATGATGTAACATTGTACAAAGTGCTCTTTCAGCTTCATCAGATAAAGTATGTTCCATCTTACAGGCTTGCTCATGGACATTTTCCTGTTTAATATTTAAAACTTCAATTAAAAATTTTTCAAGAATCCTATGCTTCCTTGTTATTTTTTTTGAGCAATTTTCATCCCTTCATCAGTTAAAGAAGCTCCCTTTATACGGAACATAATTAACATAATTTAATTTTTCTAATTTTTTAAGCATTTGAGTTACACTACCATAAGGCAATCCCTAATTCTTTAGATAAAGTTGTAGTAGAGATTTGTTCTTTATTATTACCATTACGATAAAGAACTTCCAAATATTCTTCAATATTTTCACTAATTCCATCATTTGCCATAAGATTTCACCTAGATTAAACAATTATATATTGGAATTAAGAGTATAAAAAGTTTGGGATAGCCTAAATATAATAGTGAAAATAAATTTTAAAAAAAAAAAGAAGTATTAACTCAAAAAATTGAGTTAATAAGGTAAAACATCATAAGTTCCTTTGTTAATGTAAGAATTAGTGTTCCAATTCTTAATTACGCCTAAAGAATTTCTGGTACTTGTTGGATCAGCAACAACCCATTTTCCACCAATGTAAAATTGAACCCAGACATGACCAACATCCAATCCACTTGTAAATACACATTTACCTGTAGCAAATCTAGCAGTTAAACCAACAGATCTTGCCATTGCCACTAATAACTGTGCTTGGTCACAACAGTTTCCATAACCTTTGATTAAAGTACCTTCAGCACCGTAAATAGTATTGAAATATGAACTATAACTTATTTTATCTCTTACAAATTTAAATAAAGCATCAGCCTTATCCCGTGTAGAGTTTATACCGTTGACCAATTCCTTTGCTTTATCAGCAACCAATGCTGAAGCTCCGGAACCTCCAGTATTATTGATTAATACGAAATTAGGTAATGTTTTACTGTTGTCCGCATAATAAGCCAATATTCTTGAAAATGCATCCAATAAATCAGCATAGCTTATTTTACCTGCACTTGAAGATGCATAATTAGGAGCCTGTCCGTTACTAATGATATACTGGGAAACTCTGGATGCAACATCCAAATATTCAGTTTTATTAATGTTGGTTAATATTTTGTCACCATTTGGAGTACCTGGACTGGAAGCTCCAACAACAGTAATATTTCCCAAATTACCGTCATTAATATTACCAATAGCTTTACTCATCAAGTATAAGAATTGAGATAAAGTGTACTGTTCATCGTTTACAATTACATAATCCGGCAATGCATTATTTGCCTGAATATGTGCTTTTAAAACCTTAGCAGCAGCCAATATAGCATCTATAGATATGTTGTCTCCCACTTCGCCTGAAGATTCTGGAATACTTTCAGTTAATCTGGTCAACACTCTGGTAGAAGATGAAAGTTTCTCCTTACCAGAAACACCACAGTAATCACAGTCACAGTATGCACAGGTAAGTTCTCCTTCTGCAGTACCTTTAGGATTAACCAGCAAAGTTCCGTAATAACCGCAGTTAGGACAGTAATTTAACCAGACAGTAGTATATAATACATTAGGTTTGTAAGATGTGCCTCCTGCACTTACTTTCATTGTAACAGTTAAAGAGTAATTGTCCAATAAATTTGTAACAAATACAAAGTTAGGAAGTGCACTGTTGGATTGATAATAGGATAATACCCTCGCATATGCATAAATCAATGATTCATATTTGATATCACCTAAAGTACTTGAAACATTACCTTGGAGCTATACCATTTGCAGACATATAACTAGACAATGTTTTAGCCAATGATACAAATTCAGATTTTACCAACTGCTTATTGATTACATCACCAGAAGTTTTAGATGAAGCATTGACTAAAATAGCTGTAATCGCTTTTAAATTACCGTTAGCTATTCCTTCAGTAGCCTTAGTCATCAAGTATAAAAACTGAGGTACAGTATAATTGAAATTGCCGACAGTTACAAACTTAGGCAATACTCCTTTATCTTCAATATACTTTTTTTCAAAGATGCTGAAGCAGCCAAAATGGAATTTATAGATACAGAATCACCATAAGATGGAGTGATTTCATGAGTGTTTAATTTATTGAAATCAATGAAGTTAGATAAACCCCATCTAAACATCATAACACCCTTTGCACCGGCATCATATGCTGTTTGAGCATCTTTTGACAGTTCTGAAATTGGCAGTTTTGTAATGTCATTATCAGACACATATGTTTGTAAACCTACCCAAACTGCTGCTCCATTGGAAGTTTCAACAAACCATTGAGTAATTGATGAAATCCAGCTGGTTCCTGAATTATAATTTCCTTTATATACCATAGGAACTATAATATCCAGATATTTGCTGATAACTGCAATATCCTGACCATATACATATGCATCATTTTTTCAGGCATTACTGCTGCAGAAATTAAACAGTTAGGATTAACACCACGTATAGCAGTTGTAGCTAATTTTACAAATTCACTTATAGCTGCAGTTCCGCTAAAGGATGTTTATATGCAGTACCTGGATATCTTAAGTAATCAAAGTGAACACCTGCTACTCCTGGAAGTGCAGCATATTTTTTAGCTTCAGCTATTCTCTCATTGAATAAAGCAGTGTTGATGGATCCGTCACTATTTAATGGGGAAAGCCATCCTCCGTCATAAAATACCTGCATCCAAATATGAACTTTAATACCATGAGAATTAGCCTGTTTAATCCATGACAATACACTGGATTCTCCGTATTTAGTAAATGCATAGAAATTTAAGAAAATATTACCTGTTCCTGAAGCTGCTAAACCAACCAAATCCACATTGTACATGTTAGCTCCCTGAACCCAGTATCCATTTCCATTATCAATATATTTGGTTATTACAATTGAACTGCTGCCTTCACAGCCTAAATTTTCATTATTGCCTGCAAATTTATATGATATTTCATATGTACCTACAGTTACCAATTTTATACTTAAACTGGCAATTCCATTAGCATCAGTTGTGCTGGTATAATCTATACCGTTAACTGTGAATATGACTTTTTCATTAGCTATAGGACTGCCGTCACTATTTTTAAGTAAAACTTTAAATTCTTCAGTTGAATTTTGAGTAAATACTGTACTCCCATTAACAACAAATAATGAATTTTTTTCTGTCTACAACAGTACAGTATGCTTTACCATTACTTGGAGCTAATTTGGAATCTCCGTTAAATGAATAAGTTACAAGATAAGTACCTGCATCCAAACGAATAGTTAAACTGGCAACACCATTATTATCAGTGGTTCTAATATAATCTACACCATTTATTCTAATAGTTACATTTTTATTAACTATAGGAACTCCACTTGCAGTTAAAGTAACATTGAACTTTTGATTTGTATCTTTGCCTATAGTAACATCATTACCCTGGATAATTGTTGTAGTTGTAGTTATTACATACATAATAATGGATCCATTGACTTTTTGTAACCGGTAGCATTAAATGTATATGAAATGTTGTATACACCAGCATCTAATCGGATATTAATACTAGCAACACCATTTTTATCAGTTACCCTTACATAATTAACACCATTTACATTAAAGTAAACATTTTTATTAATTACTAAATTACCATCTTCATCTTTTACTAAAACTGAGAATGCCTCACCTTTAAGTACTATATCATCACCCGGTGTTAAAACTACATCTTTACCTTCATAAACAGAAATAGTATTTGATGCACTAGATGCCAAATATCCTCCATTTTTATTAAAGTTATAAGTTGCAGTATAATTACCTTGGGTAAGTAATTTAATATTATATTTAGCTATACCATTATCATCAGTAGTACCAGTATATGTAACACTACCTACCTTAAGACTAACAGTTTGATTACTTACAGTATGATTAAACTGATCATATAATACAATACTTACAACATTATCCACACCAGCTATAAAATCATAATGCTGTGTTTTAATAATAGTACTGACAGAATCAACAATAGTAACAGTGTAACCTATATCATACCCATCAAGTGGATGATATGCAGTCAAAATATATTTTCCAGAAGATAACCTAATATTAAGTTTAGCTACACCTTCATCATTAGTAACACGATTATAAAATACACCATTAATGTTAAAAGTAATATTAGTATTAACTAAAGGAGTACCATCACCCTGTAAGAAAGTAGCATAAAACTGATTTTTATCCAAATATAATTTATTTAAATCTTCAGCTAAAACAGTAGGCAATACTTTAATAGTATATCCACATTGATAACCATTATTAGGATTATATGCAGTCAATATATAATTAGCCGGACGAAGCTGAATATTGAGTTTAGCTACACCTTTATCATTAGTAACACGATTGTAAAACACGCCATTAATATTAAACCTAACAGTAGTATTTATTAAAGGATTACCATGACCATCTAAAAAAGTAGCATAATATTGAGTTCCATTTTTATAGAACTTTGTAACATCCCCACTATTTATAGTTGGCATCACTTTAACCTCTGAAGTAGTGCTAGCTGGAGCATATTCAGTTGTTCCTTTGTAACTCACAGTAACATGATACAAACCAGAGTATAAATTTACAGCTATGGAAGCTGAACCATTACTATCAGTAATCCTATCATAAGTAACACCATTAATTAGAATACTGACAGTCTGATTAGCCAATCCGGTTCCGTTTTCATCAGTTAAATTAATCATGAACCTAGTACCATTCTTATAATACAATTCTATACTAGAGCATCTAAATTAACAGCTTTTTGCTGATTGCTGTCCCCTGATTACATTATTGTTATTTTCTTCAATAACATTACTACTGGAGAAAGAAACATTACTATTTGATTCACCAACAGATAATGAATCATCAGCAGCTGTTAATACTGTAGAATTTGAGTCAACAGTATTTACATCCATTGCAGAGACCGCACTAACTGACAAAAAAGACAGCCAGAATCATCAATACAAAGATTATTACACGTTTTTTCAAAATCACTTACCTCCATTATAAATTTAATTTAACTATAAATTAAAAAATTATTTTCAGTACTTAATTATATTAAGAATATTGTATATAAATCTATTTATTTAATAAAACTGCTTAAATAGCTTTAATTTAAAAAATTAAGCATTAAAACCCCAGAATATTAAGAAATTAATAAAAATTATATTGATTTAAGAGATAATAAGTTAAAATTACAATAAGTAATCTTTTAAGTTTTATAAGATTATGAAATTATAAAAAGATTATAAAAATTTCGTTTAAAGTAAAATAAAATAACAAACAAGTTATAAAAACCAAAAAGATAAATTTGAATTGAATTATAGAAAAAAACAAACAAGTAAATTTAGTAAATTAAAAATAAGCAATAAAAATAAAAAATAAAAAAAGATGTAAATAATTTTACATCATAGGGGGCATTCCACCCATACCTCCATAAGCATTCCACCCATTGGAGGCATTCCGCTAGCATCATTTCCGGACTCGTCAGGACCTGAAGAGTTTAATGCATTTCTAGCTGCAATCATATCATCAATACGTAATATCATTTCAGCAGCTTCACTAGCAGCTTTGATAGCTTGTGTTTTAATCCTAAGTGGTTCAATAACACCTGCTTCTTCCATGTCAACAAGTTTGCCGGTAAATACATTAATACCGATTTTTGAAGAGTCTTCATGAGCGGCTTTTAATTCTGCAATTAAATTAATGGTATCTAAACCAGCATTTTCAATTAAAGTTCTTGGAATAACTTCAACTGCATTTGCATAAGCTAAAATAGCTAATTGTTCTCTTCCACTTACAGATTCACCATATGCTCTTAATCCTTTTACTAAATCAATTTCACAAGCTCCTCCACCAATGAGAACTTTGCCGTCTTCAATAGTAGCTGCTACAACACCTAAAGCATCATCTAATGCTCTGCTAATTTGTTCGGTTACATAACGGGTACTTCCTCTAAGTACAATGGAAGATGCTTTTGGATTTTCACATTCTTCAATGAAAGTTAATTTGTGGTCGAATATTTTATCAACATATACATGACCTGCAGAACCTAATTTGTCAGCAGTTAAATCTTCAATATCAGTTACATACTGAGCACCGGTAGCTTTGTTGATTCTTTCCATGTCTGATTTTTTAACTCTTTTTATAAGCCATGATTCCTGCTTTGTTTAAGTAGTGTTGTGCCATGTCATCAATACCTTTTTGACAGAACAATACATTTGCTCCAGATGCAACAACTTTATCTACTAAATCTTTAATCATTTCTTCTTCATTGTTTAAGAAAGCTTCAAATTGTGCAGGGTCTGTAATATCAATTTTAGCATCAGTGTTGATTTCTTTTTAATTCAATAGGATATTTAATTAAAGCAATTTTAGCATCTTCAACATCAGTAGGCATGTTTTTAGATACTGGATCTTTATCCATAACAATACCTTCAGCTAAAAATGAATCTTCAACTGAATCTCCGGAAATTCTTTGGATATTGATGTTGTCAATATCTATTTCACCGTCTTCGGCTATTCTTAAAGCTGCATCTACTACCAAATCAGCTAATTTATCTTTAGCATAATCTGATCCTTTACCGGTCATAGCAGTCATAGCTACTTTTTTAAGAGTTTCCCTATCATCTGCATCCATAGCTACATTGTTTAAAATTTCAATAGATTTAGCTGCTGCATTTCTGTAACCTTTTACAATAACAGAAGTTGCAATTCCATCTTCTAATAATTCTTGAGCTTTAACTAATAATTCACCAGCTATTACAACAACGGAAGTGGTTCCGTCTCCAACAATATCTTCTTGTTTTTTAGCTGTTTCTACAAGCATTCTAGCAGCAGGTTGAGTGATATCCATTTCTCTCATTATAGTTGCACCGTCATTAGTAACAATAACATCACCTAATGAATCAGTTAACATTTTGTCCATTCCTTTAGGACCTAAAGTAGTTCTTACAATATCTTTTAAAACTTTAGCTGCTGTAATATTCATTCTTAAAGCATCTCTTTTGGAATACCTTTCAGTACCTTCAGGAAGAATGAATATTGGTTGATTTGCCATCATATCACCTTAATTAATAAATTTCTATAAAAAAAAACAATATAAAATCAAAAAGTTTTATATATTAATAATGAGTTTGAGGTTATATAAAAACTTTAGCATATTCAAAATTGAATAACATATATATACTATAAAATGTAATATATACATTACATAATGTAAAAATTAATTTACATTAAAAAATGTGATTATTATGAAACTTAAGAAAATAGTTTTAATATTACTATTAACATTAGCACTATTTTCCATTTCAAGTGTAAGTGCACAAAATATTGATGTTAATACTACAAACAATATTAATCCATTAAATGAAGTTTTAATAGATGAAACAATATCCACATCTAATGAACTTACAAATAAATCATCTATAATCTCAAATGACTTAGAGAAATATTATAAAGATGATAAAGGATTCTGCGCTACATTTTATAATGAAAATGGAACTCCACTAACTAATAAAAATATAACTTTTAGTGTTAATGTAGTAAGCTATATTAAAACAACTGACAATAATGGTACCGCCAAATTAAATATTAATTTAGAATCAGGTAACTATACAATAATATCATACAATCCAACCACCAATGAAACAATAACTAATAATATAACTGTCCTATCAAGTATTAACGGTAACGACCTTACAAAATACTTTTTAAAAATGCAACACAATATTCAGTTACATTGTATGATAAAACTGGAAAAGCTTTAGTTAATAAAACCGTGCGTTTCAATATAAATGGAATATTCTACGAACGTAAAACCAATGAAAAGGAGTAGCCCAGTTAAATATTAACCTGAAGATCCCTAAACTATATTGTAACGGTTTACAACCTGATTACAGGTGAAGAAAAATCCAATAACATTAATATAGTGTCAAGAATACAACTGCTAGATTTAAATAATGCATCAAATGTAATACTGCCTGAAGGATATGTTATACCTGTAATGTTTATTGGTAATGGAAAGGCTTATGCTCAATGCAGAGCAACAACTCTTGACGAAAAAGGAAACCCCTTAGCTAATCAACTAGTAACATTTAATATAAATGGAATCATTTATAAAGGCACTACTGACAAATTTGGTATAATCGATGCCATTATATATGTTAATGCAGATTGGGGAAATACATACCATATATGTACTGCAACATTCGGAGAATCATTTACTTCCCAAACTGTTATAGTTAAACGTTTTGTTATGGGTTAACTTAAAATAAAATTAAATTTTGAAAGTTTATAAAAACTTTCATTCTTTTTTTAAAAAAAAAAAAAAAAGTATAAAGACAAATAAAAAAATTATTCATCTTTTTTAAAGATTGGGCTAATTTTTACCTAAATCATAACATTGATCTAAAACATCATCATCAGGTATGAAAATAGTGTCAAATTGATCAACAACATCAAAACCAGCTGCTTCCAATTCAGCACTCATTTTTTTATTAGCTCCTCCACCCCATCCTTTAGAACCGAATACTACTGCTTTTTTGGTGTATCCAGTTGCTTTAAAGTTAAGAGCATCCAAATAATAAATAATGTCTCCAACACTTGGATATGCCTTGTTCATAATGGTAGGTGCACCTAAACAGATTGCTTTTACTGTCTAAAACATCAGTTACAACATCACTTCTGTCATCTTCATGCAGGAAGTACATTTTAACTTCAAATCCTTCAGACATAATACCTTCTGCAATGGATGCTGCCATTTTTTGGGTTGAATGATGCATAGTGTCATAAATTAAAGTTACCTTATCCTTACATACACCGTTGGCCCATTCATTATATTTGTTAATAATTAATGAAGGGTCTTTAAAGATTTGACCGTGAGAAGGTGCAATCATCTTAACTTTACTGACTAAATCCAGATCAGCTAATTCTTTCATCTTATTATTATACATTAAAGAAGAGTTAACAACCAGATTAGCATAGAACTTTTTGTGCATTATTTAATAGGATTGTTTCTTCTACCTCATCACTAAACCTTTCACTAAAACAGATATGTTGACCAAATGCATCATTAGAGAATAATATTCCGTCTTCAACTAATAATGTAAACATGCTGTCCGGCCAGTGAAGCATTGGTGCATTTACAAATGCTAAAGTTTTTCCACCTAAATCTAAGCTGTCTCCAGTTCCTACAACATTAAAATCATAGTCTTTTTAAAGATGGTAAATGATTTTTTAATCCGTTTACAGCCATCTGTGAACAATAAACTTCAACATCCGGGAATTTTTTAACAAATTCAGGAAGGGAACCGCTGTGATCGTTTTCAATATGGTTTTGAATAATTACATCTATTTTAAATTCTCTTCCTTCTTGCTGGAATGCATCTTTTACTCTACCCCATAACTGTGCAGAGGTTCCAGGATATACATTATCAATTAAAGCTACTTTATCTTCACCAAATACCAAATAACAATTGTATGTAGTTCCATCTAAACTGTAACCGTGATAATCTCTTAAATCCCAGTCTAATACACCAACCCAATATACTCCATCAGTAATTTTAGTAGCATCTGCTTTCAAAAAAATCACCTAAATATAAATTTATTAAGATATATTCTGTTCGTAATTATATTAATAATTAATGGGACATTAACAAAACATCTAGAATGCACAAATAAATATATATCTAATAATACTATTTACCTTGATTAAATTAAAATGGCAAATAATAAATAGTAACATAATAACATATATTATATATATTGAAATAATAGGTGATTTACAATGTGTTCTACAGGAGGTCCAATGGCGGACATTGATTTGAAAAAATTAAAAACAAAAAGATACAGATGTTTAGATTGTGGAAACGATTTCAAAGGCCTTAGCAGGAAAGTAATTTGCCCATCCTGTCAAAGCGATAATGTTGAATGTAAAGAGTAAGCTTCAAACCTGTTTACTCTATTTTTATTTTTTAGGTGGTACTTTGATTATTGAGTTTAATAATGATGAAATCCTATTTCTGGAAGGTGAAACTGGGATGGTAGGAATCATAAAAGTAGCCTATGAAAATAAAATGTTATTTATAGCTACACAGGACAATGAAGAAATTGTCCAATTTTTAGAAAAAAGATGACTTAATAGCTGTATCTAACTTTAAAAAGACAAGCGAGCTATCCGCTCTCAGGCATATTTAACCCGTGAAGAAAATTCTCCACTTGTAATTCTAAACAAAGAACATCCCTCCACCAAAAGACTAGAGACAGTTTTATCTGTAGGTGATAGAGTCTGTCTAAATTGTAATATCACTCATAACACACCCTGAACAGGATGTTTTATGTTCCTGTGATTCACTATCCGGTTTAGAAATCAGCAAAACAGAAACCGGAATTAAATTAAACCAATACTTTGACAAATATACAATTGAAAAATTTTAGATTAAAATGAAACTTTTAGACTTTATTTACACATTACTTGGACAGGGAATAGTCTTTATAATCATACTAATTATTATATTATTTATAATAGCTATTACTCTTGGTAAAATCCTGCTTAAAAAGAACATAATCATATTTCCAAGGTTTATTCTTTTTTTTGTTGTAGATGTATTTTACTCACCTTTCAAAACAATAGCTAGACTGTTGAAAATAGACGATGATATGATTGACAGAATCAGCATTGAAGTCAGAGATGATGTAAATAAGGAAAAATTCAAAAAAATACCTGCTGAAGAAACTTTAATATTTTTACCTCACTGTTTAAGACACAGGGACTGTCAGGCGGCACTTCAAAAAGAAGGAGTAATCTGTACAGAATGCGGCAAATGTTCCATTGGAGTTATCAAGAAAAAGGCAGACAAATTGGGATACAGTTTATATATTGTTCCCGGATCAAGCTTTGTTAAAAAATAGTTAAAGAAAACAACTTCAAAGCAGTTATTGGGGTGGCATGTCATGAAGACTTAAATCAGATGATGATGCTGCTTTCTGATTATTGTCCTCAGGGTGTTTTACTTTCCAAAACAGGATGTTTTGAAACAAAAGTAGATATTAAAAAAGTATTTGAAAAATTAAATTCCAAATACTAATCATCATAATATTTTATAAAGTCCAAAGATTCATCAGCCTGACTGAATTCATCAATAAAGTCATGCAAATCCTTTATAAATTCTTCTTTTTTTTTATCTGAATCTCTGATTTTAGAATAATCTTTTTTTTATAGTCAATTCCATTATAATATCATCAGTTTCTAAAGTTAATTCTGGATAAAATATATTTTCATCCATATTATCCTCTTCCAAGTTCCTGATGAGCTCTAGCTAAATGACCTGCTGCAAGAGCACCAACTAAAGATAATTCTCCAGCCAAAACAGTAGCTGCAACAATTTCACCAAATTCACGAGCCTTATTGGAACCTGCAACACCAAGAATATCCAAACCCTCATGAGCAGTTTCTAAGCTTGTACCTCCACCAACAGTAGCTATCGGTACATCCGGAAGGTTTACTGAGAAATACAAATCTCCGTTTCTGTTTTCAGCTGTTGTAATACCTAAAGAACCTTCCACTGCATGAGCTGCATCCTGACCTGTTGCCAAAAAAGATAGCTGCAACCATGTTTGCATAATGAGCATTATATGCCATAGAACCTGCTGCTGCAGATCCTATTAAATTTTTAGCTATATTTACTTCTTCAATAGCTTCAGCAGTTGTTTTAAGTTTTTTATTTACTATTTCTTCAGGAATTAAAATATCTGCAACAATACTTTTTTTCCCCTTCCTTCAATCATGTTAATTGCCGCAGGCTTTTTATCAACACATACATTTCCGCTTAATGCAATGTGTCTTCCAGTTGTTTCATCAGCCAATTTATCTAAAATCTTTTCTGAAGCAATAGTAACCATGTTCATACCCATACTGTCTCCAGTAGAGTAAACAAAACGCGGATAAACATAAGTTCCAACAATTAGAATCGGATCAATTTTTAAAAGCTTACCATGAGATGTGGTGGATTCTGCAATTTCTTTAAGTTCTCGGAAATTATCAATAAACCATTGTTTAATTTTTAAAGCATCAGTTGCTGAAGAGGTTTTAATTACCGGTGCTCTGGTCATAATATCTGAAATAACATGAGCGTTTACTCCTCCAGATGATGTAATTGTTGATGCACCTCTGTTAATTGATGCTACAAGTGCTCCTTCAGATGTAGCTAACGGAACATAAACCTCTCTTTTACAGTAATCTCCGTTGATTTTTAACGGTCCGGCTACACCTACAGGAAGCTGGATTGTTCCGATCGGATTTTCAATGTTTCTTGCAGATGCCCTTTCCATGTCTAAAGAATAATTAGCCATATGCTGTAATTCACAGCCTGCCGTTTTTTCTATAAATTCCCTTCTAATATCTGTAGCCTCTTTTGGTGAAACATATTTATCTACCTGATATAATTTCATTTCACCATTTAACAATTTATCAATAATTTCTTTAGAATTCATTTAAATTGACTTCCTTACTAAATCTACAATTTCTGATGGCATTTTAGCTACACTTACACCGGCATCAGTTAATGCATTAATTTTACTTTCTGCAGTACCTGAACTTCCGTGAATAATAGCTCCTGCATGCCCCATTCTTTTACCCGGTGGTGCGGTCCTACCTGCGATATATGAAACTACCGGTTTGGAGATATTGTTTTTAATAAATTCTGCTGCATTTTCTTCAGCATTACCTCCAATTTCACCAATTAAAACAATAGCTTCAGTGTCATCATCTTCTTCAAATTTTTTAAGAATATCAATATAATTTGTACCGATTACAGGGTCTCCACCTATACCTACACATGTACTTTGACCAATTCCTCCACGGGTAAGCTGGCTGGCTACTTCGTATGTTAAAGTTCCGCTTCTTGAAATTACTCCGACATTACCTTCTTCAAAAATATGAGTCGGCATAATTCCCAGTTTACCAACATAAGGAGTTATAATTCCAGGAGTGTTTGGACCTATAACTGTAGTGTCCATTTCACGAGCATAATTCATTATTTTTAAACTGTCATGAACAGGAATATGTTCTGAAATAATAACAACCAAATCCAAATGTCTTATAGATTCAAATGCCGCATCTTTTTGCAAATTTTGCAGGTACAAAAATAATTGAAGAGTTAACGCCAGTTTCCTCTTTTGCTTCTTCAATTGAATTGAAAACAGGAACACCTAAAAAGTCCTGACCCCCTTTTAGGAGTTACACCTGCCAAAATATTTGTATTATATTCCAACATTTGTTCGGTGTGAAAAGATCCCTGTTTTCCGGTAATCCCCTGAACCAAACATTTTGTATCATTATCTAATAAAATCATAAAACAACCACCTTTTTAACGTAAAATTCTTGTTTTGTTTTCAAATGGAACTGCCAAATCAATTACATTTCCATTCATAAAAGCTGTAGCAGAAAATATAACACTTAAGGCAATACATTACAGTTAGTGCCTCTTTTAACCAAATACATTTTTATTTCCAAGTGCTGCTCCAATCATCGCACCTGCTATTACACCGACAGATTCTATATTTTCAACAGTAGCTACTACTACAGGATCATCAGTTTCCGGTGAAACATAACCTACACCAGGAATTTTTTTGGATTTAGGTTCTATCAAATCAGAAACATCAGTCATGTTTTTCATTCCTTTAGATGCTTCAATAGCTGAATTGGCAGCATCTCCTACAAATGATTCCCCACCATATGTATCAAAACCTAAAACAATAGCATCAGGATATCTGTCTTGGCGAATGCTAGCTTCAGCATAAGATATACCTTCCCCTGCAGTATCCGGACTTTGAGATATTCCTGAAAGGTCACCTAAATTTTCAGCATTGTCCTTTAATATATTTACAATACCTTCATTAACACTTTCAAGTAAATCGTCCTCTACAAATGCACTAATAACTACATCATCACCAGTTACATTTGTCAGGGCAGCATCTCTAGCCCCTAAAGCTTTAAGTTTGTAAAGGTCGGACTCAATATTTTCTACTAATGTATTACTACAGGACACGTCATTCCTAGAAATGTCTGCACCTATAGCTGTAATTTTCAAAATAACACCTTTTATAATTGATTATAAAAATAAATAAAATAATTTTTATTTTATTGTTATATATTATGTCTTTTATTTAATATATAATTTAAGGAAAGGTGAAAAGATTATCCAATATTAACAAAATTCAAAAAATCATAGTATAAAATCAAAAAAGTTTAAAATATTTTGACTCTCTTTATACACATGAATCTTATTGATAAATCTATTAATATTCAAATTTCACCTAATATATCAATCTTACTGCCTTTAAGGGTGTCCGCCAAAATTGAATTTTGGCTGACTTGATTTTTTTAAAATATTGTTACATCAAGTTTTAATTGGTTTTTAATGGATGTACTTTCGCAGAAATCTTCTAAATCTTCTGTTGTGTTTTTTTATTTCTTGTTTTATGTTGTGTAGTCGTATTAAATTATATGCTAATGCATCTAAGTTTATTCTTTCTTCTGTTTTTACCATTCCGATGACTACTTCTTTTTCTATTTGGAATTGTTCTTTGAATATTCCAAATGGTCCTTCAACGCTTGATCTTTTACCATATTCGTCTTTATATTCCTGTTTTTCCATTTTTTCGTTCATTGCTTTTTGCATTTCTGATCCGTATTCTGTGATGGTTTTGTGTGTTTGTTTGCCTGTTAAACATTTATTTCGTGCTTTGCAGTTTTTACAGACTTCATAATTGTTGTAGAGTCTTTTTTATTTTGTCTGGTTTTTCTGAATCTTTGTGTGGTTCGATGTATTTTGCGAAAAAGTGCATATATTGATTTTCTGGGCATTTGAATGCATCTAATTCATAATCATATTCAAAATGGTCTTTATGGTACGGATTTGGATTTAATTTTCCTATTTTTTCTTTACTTTGCTTTCTATTTGGTATTAAACCATCTATTTTTTTATCTGCTAAGTATGATAACGATATTTGGTTTAAATAGATTGTATCGGCACTTATATACTTTGGTGTGGTGTTAATATTTCTTATTGCTCTTTCTGCGATTATTGGTAGTTCGTAGTTGTCTGTCGGGTTTTGTGTGACGTTTATTGCACAGATTAATTTGGTATCGTAATCGACTGCAGATTGGATATTATAAGCAACCATGAAGTTTCCTTTCTTTCCTTTCATAAATCTTACTTCTATATCATTTACTGGAATTTTATCCTGTCCTGTGAATGTAAATTGTGTTTTTATTCCATATAATAGTTCTAATTTATCTTCATCATCCATATCTTTCTTTTCCAATAATCTTTGAGCAGGTTTATGAAGTTTTTCAAGACATTCAGGGTCAATAGATCGTCCTTCGTAGTAATCGACCAATATTTGAGTTTCTTTTTTTGTAATAGTATTGTTGTTGGAATTGTATGCTTTTTTGATGGTTCCATCAATGGCAACGTGATTAAATTCAGTGAATCCTTCATCAAAGGCCTTTTTTAATGTCATTTGCAGCAATACTTCAAAATAATGACCATATTCTCTTCGATATCTTTGAATTGATCTTTCAGAAGGCCTAATATCATCGCACACGTATTTAAATATATCATGGTATCGCGCCATATCTGAAATTATTGATGTTCTATCAATATGTTGGATTTTAGCATAAATAATCAATTTTAACATTGAATCCACTGGAAGGAGTCTCTTCCTTTCTTTTTTATTAGGTTCTTTGATATTTAAAAGTGGAAAAACTTCTTCAACAAATTCAACAACAAAACGAGAAATATGATTCTCCGGAACATTCCAATCAAGAGTATTAATACCCAATTTTGCCTGATTCCTATCAAACTTTCTTTTAACCATAAATAACAACACCAAAACAAATTATACCTAATATAAAATATGTACAACAAAGTATATAAACTTAACTGTCTTAAAACCATTAAAAATCAAAAATAAGAATAAAATAAAACTAAACAATAATTTAAAAAATAATTAAACCAAATAAAATAAAATAAACAAAAATTAATTGAAATATATTAAAAATAATAAAAATTAGGCCCAAAAAATTTTTTTGACGAAAAATCAAAAATCAATTTTGGCGGACACCCTTCATTTTAACATATTTTAAAAATAACTTATTTTGATAAATTTTAAATATAATTTTATAGATAAATATTTTTTTAGTTATGCTTGATATTTTTTAAGTATAATTTTAAATTTTTTTGGTGAAATTTTAATGAAATTAAATAAAATGATGTTGGTTAGTATGTTATTACTAGCTATTTTAACTCTTGGTGCAGTTAGTGCACAAGAAGATTCATCTGCTGATGTGTTAGCAGTTGATAGTGCTTCATCCCATGTTTTAGGTGATGGGATAAGTTATGATAAAACGATTTATGTGAATACTACTGGGGATGATTCAAATACTGGTAGTCAAAATAGTCCTTATGCTACAATAAATAAAAGGTATTTCAAGTGTTAATGCTTCTGATAATGCTGTTATTTATTTAAGTAAAGGAACATTCACTGGAGATAATAATACTGATTTAAGTATTAGTTTAGCTCATGAAAAAATATGGCGGTTCTTTAACTATTATTGGTCAGGGAAATGATAAAACATTTATTGATGGTGAAAGTGTAAGTTCATTTCTTAAATCTGTTAGTGGAGATACTGCTTTAACTTTGATAAACATTTCTTTCATTAATGGAAAAGCTAGTACTGGAAGTATGATTAATTGTGGAGGTAACTTAACTGTTGATAATTGTGTATTTGAAAATAATTATGCAACTGGTTCCCAAGGAGCTATTGTTTCTAAAGGTATGGATTTAAAAGTAACTAATTCTGTATTTAAAAACAACAAGGCTTCAAATCAGGGTCCTGACATTTGTTTTAATAACAATAAAGGTAATGTTTATATAGATAATTCTTCTTTTTACAATGCTACTAATACAGGATATTCCTGCGGAGCATCTGTATACATATCCAATTCTAAAAATGCTAAAATAACTGGAAATACTTTTTAAAGATATTGTTGGTAATTACAATGATGCGGCTCTTCAAATTTCCAGCGGTAATGGTCAAATAATGAATAATGTATTTATTAATTGTACTAATTCCAATACTGATACTGGTAATTGGGCTCAATATGGAGTAATCTATTTAACAGGTAATAATTTATTAAAACAAAACAAATTTATAAATTCTTCTTCTAATAAGGGATTAATCTATAATAATGGTTTAATGAATGCTGTTATTACATTTAATGATGTATTTACTGATAAAACTACTTTTTACTTTAAGTGCAACCATAACTGATGATGTAGGAAATACTATTTCATCTTCTAGAACTATTGAATTTGATATAAATGGTATAAAAGTAGGTGAAAGTGGTTCAAATAAAGGTGTTGCAACACTTTCTGTTTCTCAATTATTTGACAATGGTAAACATGAAATAACAGGTAAGTATAATGGGGAAAATAATACTTTTAATCCTGCTACATTAACTGTAGATATTGATAGGACTCCTGTTGAATTTTGGGTTTCTACAAGTGGTAACGATACTACTGGTGATGGAAGTAAAAATAATCCATTCAATACAATTAATCATGCAATAACTGCTGCTTTAGATAAGTCAATCAACATTACTATTCATATTATGGATGGTACTTATTTAGGTACTGGCAATGTTAATTTAAAATATAGTAGAATAGCTGTTTTAAATTTAATTGGTGAAAATTACGGTAAAACCATTATTGATGGTCAGGATAATGATTATTTCTTCTATTTTGATAAAGGGTTAGATGTAGCTATCACTAATTTAACATTTACAAATGGAAAAGCAGCTAATATTAATTGGAATAAGGGAATAATTTATGGGTCTTCATTAACTATGAATGATTGTATTATTAAAAATTCAACATCTAATAGTAATTTATTATATGATATAGATACTCAAAACTCAAAATTAGTATTTAATAATTTAACTTATATTAACAATAAAGGAAACATGTGGTTAGGTTATGCAACAATAAACAATTCCTATTTTGCAGATAATGTAGGTGCTGCTCTTGGTGGAGTTATAAGGGGAACTAACAATTTAACTGTTATTAATTCTAAATTCATAAATAATACTAATCCTAAAAATAGCAATGCTGAAGGTGGAGCTGTTTATGCCCAAAATATTATAAGTATAAATAATATTTATGATTCAAATTATGCTGGAACTAAAGGTGGAGCTGTTTATGTATCTGGTGGTGCAAAAGCAACATTTATAAATGATACTTTTATAAACAACCGTGCTGCTGGTGATGGTGGTGCTGTATATGCTTACATAAGTAGTAGCAGTTTTGTTCCTGTTGCAACTTTTGAAAATGTCAAATTTATAAATAACTCCGGAGCTAATGGTGGAGCAGCTACTGTTTCAGGAGCTACCTTTAACAATGTTACTTTTAAAGATAACACTGCTAACACTATGGGTGGAGCTATTTATTTATTTTCTGTAACAAATGGTAAAACCAGCAATATTCCAGATTTAACTATTTCTGATGATTCTTTATTTGAAAATAATAATGCTCCTGAAGGTAAGGATATTTATATTTCCACACCTGTTGCTAATAATGGTGTTGCAAATGTAACTGGACTTACAATTACTTTCAATGATTTAAATGTTGCAGAATTAGCAGGTAAATTAACTGCACAAGTAACACATCCTAGTGGAGCAGTTATTAGTGGAAACACTGTTACATTTTTCATTGATGGAAATTATGCAGGAATTGCTGATGTGGTTAATGGCATAGCTACTTATAATTATGTCGGATTTGAAGACGGTAAATATAGTTTAAGCGGAACTTATGATGCAAATGGTAAAAATTACATATATAAAAATGGAACTATAACTGTTAAAATTAATAATATTCTGGATAATATCACAGTTTATGTGTCTGATGCTAAAGGTAATGACAGTACTGCAGATGGATCTTTAGCTAAGCCGTTTAAAACCATTAAAAATGCATTAGAATATGCTCAATCTAAATCTAAGACAGTTACTGTTTATGTATTGGAAGGTACTTATACTGGAAATCTTAATGCTAATTTGGATATTCAGGTAAATACGGATATTTCAATTGTTGGTGATGGAGAAAACAAAACAATAATTTTTAATCCTGCTGCCAAATATTTTATCACAGCTTTACAAGGTAAAGGTTCTCTTAAAATAGCTAATATGACTATTGATAGAGTTGGAAAAGATACACAATCTGCATTATATATTGAGAAAAATGTTCATGTAATGATTGATACAGTGGAATTTATTAATGGAAAAGGTAATTATGGTGGAGCTATTAACTCTGCAGGTATTTTAACTATTAAAAATTCATACTTCTTTAATAATGGTCATGCAGACCCAGTAAAACGTCAAAATGCATATGCTGGTGGAGCAATTTACAATGATGGTTATTTAACAATTGATAATACAACTTTTTGTAGCAAATCATGCAACTAGAGCTTCAACAATTGCAAATCAGGGTAATTTATACATGAATAATTCTCAGATTATTGACAGTATATCTGCTTCTTCTTTGAACATGGATTATAGGGTTATTGCTTCTTTTAATGTAGGTCAAATTGGTAATATAACTCTTGAAAACACTAAAATTTCAGTAACTGGAAAAACTCCTTTGGAACTTGTTAATTCAAGTAATATCTATCAGGGAGATAGATCTGTAACCTGTCTTGGTTTTGGAAGTTCTGAAAAAATAGTCTTTAATAATGTAACTGTTGATGGAAATGGGTCCTCTACTATGGGATCTTATGTATTTGGAGGATTTAACAGTTGGAATACTGTTGGAGGAGGTAGAAGTCAAACTCCTAAAGATATTTATGTATATAATTCAACATTTTCCAATTTGCTATCTGTAAATATATTTTATGAAAAAATTAACTCTACAAGAATATTTGACGGATGTATTTTTGATAATGTTGAATATTTAGTGGAGGTTACTTCCTCAACTATAAATGATGCTATTATAATTAAAAATTCTGTTATTTATGGTGATGCAAAAGTTGGTAAAGTTAATGGTGTTAATATAACTCTTAATTTAGATAATAATTGGTGGGGAAGCAATAATGCAACTTATTACAATGCAGTTATACGTCTTTCATCTGGATATAATAGTGCAATAACTGAATTAAGTAAAGAGATTGCTACTCCAGATAATTATTTGGTTTTAACTTTAGATGTTACTAACAAACCAGGGTTTATTACAGGATGCTGTTTTAACTTTCAAAGTATTTAACGGAACCAATTTAACTGATTATGTTGGCAGTTTACCAGTACGTGACTTTAATATGTCTGCAGCTAATGCTACTTTAAGTGTTGCTAACGGTACAATAAATAATGGTATTGTCAATGGTTTTGAAGCTAAAGAAGGTAATTACACTATTTCTGCTACTGTTGACGGTCAAACTGTAATTTATAATGGAACTGCTTCTTTAGGAAAAGGCATCATTAATGTTACAGATATTTCTCTTGATTATGGTGAAGTTGTAATGGTAAATGCTACTTTGGTAGATACTGATGGTAATGGAATAGCTAATATTAACATGACTTTAAAAGTTAATGGTAAAACTTATTATATGGTTACTGATGAAAATGGTGCTGTTAGTTTTGTGATTGATCCGTTAGATAGTGGAAAGTATACTTTAGAATTCATTGTTCCTGCTTCTAAAATTTTATCTTCAGTTTCTAATAGTTCTACTTTAACTATTAATAAAGCTAAAGATTTCATAAAAGCAGATATTGATGCGGGTGTAGCTGGTGAAGATGTTGTAATTGTCGTTAACGGTCCTAAAGATCTTAAAGAAAACATTACTGTAACTGTTGATAAAACTAATTATAATGTAGTTCTTGTTAATGGTTCTGCTTCTTTAACTTTAAAAGATTTAACTGCCGGAAATTATGATGTAACTGTTAGTTATCCTAGGGACAATAATTATTATAATCAAGTAATTAAGACTAATTTCACAGTAGATATCAATAAAAAAGTTAATTTAAATATTTCAGATATTGTGATGATTTACAAAGATGGTACCAGAATGGTTGCTGTTTTAACTGATTATAAAAGGTAATCCAATAGCTGATGCTACTGTTTACTTTAGTATTAATGGTGTAACTTATGTTAGAACTACTGATGTTAATGGTTCTGCTTCTATAGGGTTAAACTTAGGTTCTGGTGTATATGGTGCTTCTGTTTATTATAATGGTTCTGATATGTATGATAAAGTAAGTAAAAATATTACTGTAACTATTAATCCGACTGTTTTAGCTGATGATTTGGTTAAAATGTATAAAAATGCTACTAAATTTAGTGCTAAGTTTACTGACAGTACTGGAAAAGCATTAGTTAACAGTGATGTTAGGTTTAATATTAATGGTGTTTTTACACCAGAACTACTGATGCTAATGGTGTGGCTAGTTTGGCTATTAATTTGAGAGCCTGGTGATTATATTTTAACTGCATATAATCCTGTAAATGGTGAGCAAAAAGGAGTTACAATAACTGTGAAATCTTTAATAGTTCAAAATGACTTAACTAAATATTATTTAAATGCTTCCAGATTCCAGGCAACTATTTACAACAAAGACGGATCTTTAGCAGTAAATAAAAATGTGACATTTAACATCAACGGTGTTTTCTATATTAGAACTACTGATTCTAATGGTGTAGTTAGTTTGGCTATTAATTTAAGGCCTTGGTGACTATATTATTACAACTATCTTTGATGGTTTGGATATTGGAAACAAAGTCACTGTACTTCCAACATTAGTAACTAAAGACTTAAACATGAAATACATGGACGGCAGCAACTTCACTGCACAAACATTAGACAGTCAAGGAAAAGCATTAGCTAACCAAACAGTGTCATTTAATGTAAATGGTGTGTTCTATCACAGAATCACTAATGAAGACGGTATTGCAAGCCTAAGAATCAGATTAATGGCTGGCGAATATATAATAACTTCCTACTGGAACAATTTCCAAACAGGAAACACAATAAAAATATATTAAAAGAGGGTTATTATAACCCCATTATCCTTTTTTTAAAATTGAAAAAAATTAATTAATAACATCACTCAAAAAAATATAATTGATGTATTCACAAACTAAAATAGCAATACCAATTTTTCAAGCAAAAAAAAGAAGATGTGATTAAAGTAGCTGAAGATTGTATTGAAAAAGGTGCTGATGTACTTGAATTTAGAATAGATGCACTGGACAATCCTAACTTTGATGATATTAAAGAAATCATTGAAGAGATTAACTTTCCAATAATAGCTACCAACAGAATTTCATCTGAAGGCGGTTCCTTTAAAGGATCAGAAGAAGAAAGAATTGATATTTTATTAAAATGTGCTCCTTTAGTTGATTATGTGGATATTGAACTTCAAAGTGATGACAGATATATAAAACAGATACATGATACTGGAGTAACTACCATTGTTTCATACCATGACTTTCATAAAACTCCTGAAATTAATGAAATCATGTATATTGTTGAAAAAAGAACAAAAACTTGGAGATATCGCTAAAGTAGCTTTTATGCCTAATGATTTGGATGACACTTTAAAAATATTGGCTATTCTTTCACATTGCGAAAATACAATAGCTATTTCAATGAGTGATTTAGGTAGCTACACCAGAGTTATGGCTTCCAAATTTGATTCCCCAATTACTTTTTGCTGCAGGACGAGATGTTACAGCTCCTGGGCAAATTGATATTGAAACCATGAAATCATTGCTTAATATGGATTTGAATCTTATGGAATAGGTGATTAGAATGGCTAAAAAATGTATTTTAGCTTTTATTTTAATAATTATCTTAGCTATTTTTTAGGAATATTTTTAACAGAAGATAATGGGTCTGTTGATGTTTATATAGATGGAGAAAATGTAACTGCATCAACAAATAAAGGATTAAACACTGAAATTAATACCAAGGAACTGAATGATGAAATTTGCAATTATTCTCTTGAATCAATGAATATGCCCAATACCAATATAGATACCCTAAAATCAGGAATTCATGATATTTGTTTAAGTTATGGTCTTGATACATCCAATATTAATATCGATTCCACTTTAGGTGAAAAACAGTATTCCTGTTATTTATCAAGTTGACGGAACTTCAATGCTTCCAACACTGCAGGACGGACAAAATGTTTTAGTCAATAAAACACAGGATGTTCATGTAGGAGATATTGTAGTTGCCAATTCTTCAGAATATGGAAACATTATAAAAAGAGTTGATGAAGTTAATAACAATCAGATTCACCTTGTAAGTGACAACAAAAATATAGAATACACTCAAATCAATGGAGTTATATATGAAACAAAAGGAATAAGTACATGGGTTGATTTCAGTGATATTTATGGCGTGGTTATAAAATATTAAAATAAATAAGGATATAAAAAAAGAGATGTGCCTATACAGCACTGTCTCCTTCTTCACCTGTTCTGATCCTTATTACATTGTCAATTGGATAAATGAAGATTTTACCATCACCAATGTTACCTGTTTTTGCACCTTTTGGATAGCTGATACAATAGTATCTACACCTTCATCTTTTGTGACAATTTCAATACGTGTTTTTGGAATTAAGTCAATACAGTAACTGGATCCCCTGTAAGATTCTTTGATACCTTTTTGACTGCCTCTTCCTTTAATTTCAGAAACATTCATTCCTTGACAGCCCACGGCTGTAAGTTCATTTTTAACGTCCTGATACTTTTCCTGTCTAATAATTGCAACAATACTTTTCATTTTTAAACCTTCTAGTTAAAATTGTATGCAGATTCTTCGTGAAGTTTTGTATCTAATCCTACAACTTCAGCTTCATCTTCTACTCTGATACCGCCCATAGCTTTGTCAAGTACTTTAGCTAATACATAGCTTATTACAAATGCATAAACAATAGTAGCTACAACACTTATTATTTGTATTACAACTTGATATGGGTTTCCATATAATAATCCTGCTGCTTCATTAATATATGGTGCTGCAAAGATACCAGTAGCGATTGCTCCCCATATACCAGACATACCGTGTATACCGAATACATCTAATGCATCGTCGTAACCGAGTTTTGCTTTTAAGTAATAAATTGCAAAGTAAGATACTAAAGGAGCTACTGCACCAATTACTAATGCTCCAGGAACATCAACAAATCCTGCTGCAGGAGTAATAGCTACTAAACCAGCAATTCCTCCAGAGATTGCACCAAGAACGGTTGGTTTACCAACAACAATTGTATCTAATATAGTCCAGACAATTAAAGCTGCTGCAGCTGCAACATTTGAAACAATAATTGCATTTGCTGCAAGACCATTTGCACCTAAACCGGATCCTCCGTTGAATCCCATCCATCCGAACCATAGAAGTGCTGCACCTAATACTGCATATCCTAAGTTATGTGGTAATAATGAAATGTCTTTTCTTTTACCTAACACAAGTGCGATAGCTAATGCAGAAACCCCTGAGTTAATGTGTACAACAGTACCACCTGCGAAATCAAGTGCTCCCATATTCATTAACCATCCTCCACCCCATACCCAGTGAGCAATAGGGATGTAGACAAGACAAGACCAAATCGGGATAAAAATTACCCAAGCTTTTGTTTTCATTCTTCCAACAACACCACCAGAAATCAATGCTGCTGTTAGACCTGCAAATGCAAGTTGGAACATAACAAACAATAGTGTTGGAATAGTTCCGCTTAAATCATCAAGTCCGATTCCACTTAAGAAGAAATTAGAAGGGCTTCCTATAAATCCTCCCAGTAACGGAGTTCCAAAGGCAAATTGATAACCGAAAATAACCCAAATAACACTTACAATTGAAAATGCAATAAAGGTTAAAAACATAGTATTTAAAACATTTTTACGTTTACTTAAACCACCATAAAAAGAATGCAACAGCCGGAATACTCATTAAAAGTACTAAAAGACTACAAACAAGAACCCAAGCTGTATCACCTGCGCTAAATATATCCATTATATCTTTTCTCTTTTTAAATAAATTAATAACAATAAATCAAAATTATTTTTTTAAAATTTTTATGAATTTTGATTAAACGGAAGTCGGAAGTCGGAATCCTTCTTCCGATATATAGTAGTTGAACTTACAGCTATATAAACATTTCGGTGAAACGGATTTACAAAAAAAATAGGTTATTATAAAAAAATTCAATAAAAATATTAATAATATATAAATATATAAATAAATAACAGTTAATCTTTAAAATTAAATAAAAGAAAAATCTGAATTTGTAAATTCAAAAAGGAAAAATGTGTTATTATGAAAGGGCAAACAAAAGCAAAATTAATTGTGTTTTTTATTGTTGCAATTATTGCATTTGCTGCAAGTTCAATGGCTGCAAATATTATTCTGATAAAAAATCCGAATGACAATACCCTGCTGGCTATTGAAGATGATAATTTCACACCTCAAAAGGTGGATTATGTTCCTACATATATCCCGGAACCTAAAATTATTAATGATACTAATCTAACTAATAAAACCGACTGGATGAATAATGCAAATATTACAAACATTCTAAATAAAACAAAAGGAAATTTAAGTAATTTATGGAATGAATATTCACACTGGTGATTATAATGGGTGAAAAAAAAAAAGAAATTCATTAGGGATAGTGTCTATGGAGACATTAGCTTAAATAAATTTGAACAAAAAGTATTGGATATGCCTCAATTCCAACGTTTAAGAAGAATTAAACAATTAGGATTAATTAACTTAATTTATCCCGGTGCAAAACCACACCCGTTTTGAGCATTCAATCGGAACAATGAATCTTGGATCCAAACTGGCTAACGAACTAGAATTAAGTGAAGATGAAATTGAACTTGTTAGAATCTCTGCTCTGCTTCATGATGTTGGACATGGTCCCTTTTCACATGTGTCTGAAGGAGTATTGTCATTTCCTCATGAAGAATTAACAAAATATGTTATTTCCAAAACATCAATGAGAGATTACCTTGAAGAAAAATTCGACATTAAGGAAATAAATAAAATAATTTCCGGAGAAGGGAAACTAGGTCCGATTGTATCCGGAGAATTGGATGTGGACAGAATGGATTATCTTTTTAAGAGATTCCTATAATACAGGAGTTGCCTATGGAGTCATTGATTATGAAAGAATAATCTCCAATTTGAAGCTAACTAACAACTTAGTATTAGATATAAAAGGAGTTCAGGCTGCTGAAGGGGCTTTAGTATCCAGATATTTTATGTATCCCAGTGTATACCAGCACCATACAACACGTATTGCCAATTCAATGTTTAGAAGAGGTTTGAAAAAGTTAATAAACTCAAATGAAATAGACGAAAACGATATGTACAAATATGATGATATGGATATGGTCAGCATTTACAGAAATAGTGAAAATCCCTTTGTACGGGATATGATTACCCGCCTGGACAACAGGGACTTATTTAAACGGGTAAAAGTTATTCGGCTGGAGAACTTTAAAAATCCTGAAAAATTATACAAAACTTCACAGGAAACCCTAAGAAAAGCTGAAGAAGAAATAGCTTATGATTTTGATATGGATAAAGATTATTTAACTATCAATATAGCTGAATATCCCCGTTTTGATGAAATGAAAACACAGGTAAGCGTTGACGGGAAATTATACCCCTTAACTAAAATTTCAAATATCGTTGGAGCACTAAGTAAAGCAAGATTCAATATTCCTGACATTAGTGTTTATGTGCCAAAAGAAGACAAAGCCAAATTCGAGAAACTTAAACTAGAAAATTACCTATGGATTTACCTGAAATAAATAAGGATAAATTCCATGGCATTCATTATGATCAAATCAAACTATTTTAGGAGAATAATATGATAGTAGTTGGAATTACCGGAGCTAGCGGAGTGATTTATGGAATCAGATTGCTTAAAGCTCTAAATGAATTAAATATTGAAAACAGCTTAATTATAAGTGATGCTGCTAAAACTGTAATAAATCATGAAGTAAAAGAACCTATTGAAGATATAATCACTCTGGCAGACAATTATTATGAATTTGACGATTTGACTGCATCCATCAACAGCGGATCATTTAAATTTGACGGACTGGCTATTGTACCATGTTCCATGAAAACATTATCATCAATAGCTAACGGATATGCCTCAAATACAATTACAAGAGTAGCTGATGTAAGCCTAAAAGAACACAGAAAAACAGTTATTGTTCCTCGTGAAACTCCCCTCAGAAGCATACATTTAGAAAATATGCTGAATTTATCAAAAGAGGGTGCTGTGATTTTACCTGCAATGCCCGGATTTTACTCTGACAGCGATACTGTTGATGACCAGATCAATTTTATTGTAGGTAAAATATTAGATTCACTGAATATTGAAAACAACATATATAAAAGGTGGGAATAAATGTTAAATGATATGGACTTTATTAAAACTTGTGATGTTCCTGGCCCTACCAAAGAAGCCATAAGAGCAATCATATTATATAAATCAGCTGTAACACCCAATGACGAAGTGGTGGATGTTGGCTGCGGAACCGGAGGAATTACATGTGAATTTGCCCAAAGAGCAAAAAAAAAGTAACTTCCATTGATACAAATCCTGATGCCATTAACGTTACCAAACAAAACCTTGAAAAATTTAATTTGGGAGATAATGTAGAGTTAATAAATGATTCAGGAAGTAATGCTCTGAAAAATATTGACAATATGGACATAGCTGTTGTTGGAGGCAGCGGCAGAGAACTTGAAGATATTTTGGAAATTATAGATTCCAAATTAAATCCTAAAGGAAGAATAATTGTTACAGCCATTCTTGTTGACACTAAAATAGAAGCTATAAACAAATTAAAAAAGCTGAATTATAATCCTAAAATCATGGAAGTCAATATTTCAAATGGGAGAGTTCTTGACCGTGGGGTTATGATGATAAGCGAAAATCCAATAGCTATCATTAGTGCAAATAAAAGATAAAAAAAATTTTGGAGATTATAAAATGAAAAGAGACTGGAAAATAAAGTTTTCAATATTGATGATTATTGCAGCTATTATTATTTTTGGAACCAATTACCTTGTCCTAAAAGACACACATAGTATTGTTTCATATGTCTGGCTGCACATAGGATTTATTCCTATAGACATTATCATTGTTGCATTTATACTTGAAGATATAATGAGCAGAAAAGAAAAAGAAGCTATTTATGAAAAGTTAGATATGCTTATCAGCACTTTCTTTACTGAAATAGGTAATGAATTAATAGAAGAATTCAGCAGTGCAAATGAATTTAAAGCTAGCACCAGTTATTTAAAAGCTATTCCTAATTGGGACGATGCAGAATATGACAAACAGCTGAAAAAATTAAAAAATGAAAATATTGACTTTAATGTAGATATTGAAGGAGGCAAAAGAGCAGAATTTTTAATAAATCTTAGAACATTATTAAAATCCAAAAAGAGAGTTTTTAATAAACTTAATCAACAATCCACAATTATTTGAAAAGGAAGAATTTTCAGGATTATTAATTTCAATATTGCACCTTGATGAAGAATTAGAGCACAGACCAGATTTAAATCAGATTACAGATGCTGATTTTAATCATTTAAATGGTGACATCAAAAGGATTTATTCAAAATTGATATATGAATGGATTTATTACCTAAAATACCTCAATACTCATTATCCATATATGATTTCATTAATTATCCGTACAAATCCATTTGATGAAGATGCTGATGTTCATATAAAAGATTAGGGAAATGCATCATGAATAGTAAAAAACAGCATTCCTGTATCATTTTATGTGGCGGGCAAAGCAGAAGAATGGGTCAGGACAAAGGATCTATGATTATTCAGGATAAACCTATGATTAATCATATCCTTTCAACATTAAATAATGAAATAAATGAAGTGATAATTGTTTTAAATAATAAAGACCGTATTGACAAATATAAAAATTTCATTAAAAAAAGAGGACTATAATTTTAAAATAACCTTTGCTGAAGATGAAATAAAAAATATTGGGCCGATGTCCGGAATATTGACCGGGCTGAAGCACATTACATCTGATTATGCTTTAATACTTCCCTGTGACAGTCCATATGTAACAGAAAAATTAATTGAAAATATTTTTAATGAACTGGACTCAGACCATCAGGCTATTGTTCCCTATCATGACAGCAAAAATAAACTGAAAACAAGCGAACCCCTTCATTCCGTTTACAATAAAAATATCATTCCTGAAATTGAAGAGCTGATATCTGATGATATATTGCATATTAAGGGATTAATAGAAAAAATAGATACGAAATTTATATTAATAGACAATAAAAAATTATTAAAAAAAGAATTTAGAAATCTTAATCGTCCATCAGACGTTTAAAGATATTCAACTAATTCTTTTGTTTTTGAAACTGCTTTATCAACACAGTAAAATATGTCTTCTTTTGTTAACGGTAAAATTCCGCCTTTCTGCATAGCGCAAATATTACCATCTTTAGTAACACCTACATTTAAACGAGCACTAGCTACTTTTTTTCTTCATTTAAAGTAGGGTCTAAAATCAGTTTATCCCCTATTTTAACAAAAGTACACATAGCCACTTCATTATTGATAGGTAAATCTATAGTGTTTTCATGGTCAAGTACGACTTCATCATCAGCAATACTTGCAGAAGGTAATTTGGTACTTTTTAGAGCAGCCATTACAGCAAGTTCACAGGCATCAAAAGATTTCCGCAGTTATCTATAATATGCAAATCTATAAATAACATCCAAACATGTTTGCCTTCTTCAACACATAACTTATCCAAATCAACAAGTTCACTTTCACGAATTCCCCTGTCAACAACACGTGCAAGTTCAATTGAATCTTCACTTGGTGGTCCAGGTTCAAAAAAGTAGGATCAGCCATTGGCAGCATTTCACAGTTAGTCATTAAAACTCCCAAATCCGGAGTATCCGGAAATGGTGCACCAATTTGCGGTTTAATACCAACAATAACCTGAGTATCTCCTATTTTAACTCTTGCAGAACCTTCAGCTTTGGATATTACATCAGTTTCAATAGAAATATCCCTGTATTCATCAAGTTCCCTGCCATCTTCCCTTTTATCATTGACAGCAAGATTAATTATACTTTCCTTTGTAATTTCAGGTACAATATCAACCATCTTAATCACTCATCTCAGCAGAATATTTTTTCATTAAAGCTTCTTTTTGGATTTCATTTACTTTCCTGCATCCTTCCATAGCTAAATTAATTACTTCTTCAAATTCCTCTTGAGATAAATCACCATCACTTTTTAATAAAGTAATTTCACCAGTTCTTGGCATCATAGCTATAGGAACATCAGCCTGTCCTTCCTTATCTTCAACTTCAGATAAATCAAGAACAATTTTATCATTTACCTTACCTGCAGCACATCCTACAACAATATCCTTCATAGGAATTCCAGCATCAACAAGTGCAACGGAAGCTGCAGTAATTCCAGCACAGCGTGTTCCCCCTTCAGCTTCAATTACTTCAATGTAAATATCCACCATGGATCTAGGATAATTTTCCAACATTAAAGCAGGTCTTAATGCATCAGCAGTGATTTTGGAAATTTCAGAAGACCTTCTGTCTGGTCCAGGCCTTTTCCTATCATCTACAGAAAAAGGAGCCATATTATACCTGCATCTTATTACACCAGTATTTGGTTCAAGTAATCTTCTAATATATGATTCTCTAGGCCCGTACACTGCCACTAAAATTTTATTTCCACCAACTTCTAAATAAGCAGACCCGTCTGCACGTTCAAGAACACCTGCTTCAATTTTTATAGGGCGTAATTCATTATATTTTCTGCCGTCCTCTCTTATCATTTCAGACATCATATCAACCTCATAATCATCAAAGAATTATCTGTTATTCAATATATAAGAATTGCCAGAATTATTACCATAGGACAAAGGTTTATCCTTTTTATTTTTCTTTTTAATTCTTCAATTACTTTATAAAAATCAGTACTATCTTTTTTTGACTGTTCTTCTTTTTCTTCCTGTTCCAATTCTTCTTTGAAATTTTGAAGTTTAGGTTTTTCTAATTCTTCATAATCATCACTATAGTCATCTTCTTGTGGTAATTCACCATCAATAGCTAAATATAGTTTATTTTTAACTTTATTTGTTAAACCGGAAGTATGAGCCTCAGCTTCAATCATATGGATAATATCTTTAGTAAGCTGTTCCATATCTTCCTCACCTTTAACCCAAACAAGACCATTTTGACCAACAATTATCTTACAATTGGTTTTATCCTTAATCATGTTGATCATAGAACCTTTTTTACCAATTAATCTAGGAACTTTGGTTGGAGTAATATCTACAATTATTCCTCCTCTGAATTTACCCATTCCTCTGCCTTTTAAGCCCAGTTTGACTTTTTAACTTCGTCAACATCAACAACTCTTAAAAATAGAACATCCCCAACATCAAATACTTTGTTGAGTTCTTTTTTCTCTCTTCCAAACACTTCAAAAGCAGGTAAAATTCCGGAATATGGGGAATTAATATCTACATCCCACATGGAGAATCTGACATCTTTAATTTTACCAATAACTACATCTCCTTTTTAGGAACATATTTACTTTTAAGAGGAATAACTCTAATTTTTTATTCCTTAAAGAAACTAGTCCCATTAAAGAAGAACAAATTTTACCATTCTCTTTTAAAGGTACCTCTTCCTGAGTAGTATTCGTCATCTGCCAATACTTCATAGGAATAACTAAATCTTTATTTTCCACATATATCATAAAAATCCCATAAGTTGAAAATTAATTTAATTATTTGATAGTTTTCGTTTCTGCTTCACCACTTGAAATTTCAGCCATTTTAGCGGCGAAATCATCTTGAAGGCCACCATAAGGCATCTCAACAATGCCAATCCATGAACCGTCTTGCTGCCATTCTTCATTAAGAATTTCACCAAAATGATGGATTGCAGAGTATGCTCCTCCTGCTGAAGAACCCGGAAGGCGAACAGCTACTTTAACTTTTTCAAACCTAATCGGAATAAGTGGTTTAATAGCTTTCAGGGCTGTTTGTACTTGTTGATCAACTGAAACAAAAGGATCAAATTTAACTTTAGCTTCATTAACAGCATTTTCAATCCTTTGTGCAGGGTGAGGAAGACCTGATTGAGGATTAATAGCTTCTCTAGAAATTTTATTAATAACAAGTCTTCTTTTATCTTCCTGCATTTGTCTTTTTTTGTTCAGCAGTTAATTGAACATGTCCTTTTTCAAGTATAACTTTAGAAACTTCAATAGGGTCTGTAGTTTCAAATATTTTAAGCATAGCTTCTTCAGAAGCTTTATCTCCTTTTTTAGAGTCCTTAAAAATTTCTTCAACAGCTAGAAGGTCTTCAATAGCAACATCCTGCCCATCAGGATTTCTAAATTCTGCTGCTAAATCCGGATCGACCAATATTTCAAAATGTTCCCCACAATATTCATATTTAGCTATTATTGCTTCATCTACATTTACCATTGAAAAAACCCCTAACCAATTAATTATTTATTCTTCACTTTCCTCTTCACTTTCTTCTTCAGATACAACCTCATCAATGAAAGTCTGTACTTCTTCCTGAGAAAGTTTAGTGTATACTTCTTCACCACATTTAATAACAGCAATTTCAACATTGTTTGCAGTAGTTTCATGTTCAGTTGCTTCATTGATTGCTGTTAGTGCTAAATTAATAGCTTCATTTAAATTCATGTCATCTTTATATTGATCTTCAAAAATATCCATAGCTGCAGATCTGCCTGATCCAATAGCAGTTGCTTTATATTCAATTAATGCTCCACTAGGATCTGTTTCGAATAATTTGCAAATACCGTCATATACTCCACCAATGATTAAAGCAGAACCGAATGGCCTTACTCCACCGTTTTGAGTATACATCTGTAACATATCACATAATTTTTTTAGATAAGCTATCTACCCTAATAGGTTCACTGTATGTGATTTTGTTTATTTGAGCTTCCACTCTTGCTCTTTCAACTAAAGCTCTAGCATCAGCAACAAGACCTGAAGTTGCTGCTCCAATATGTTCATCTATTTTGAATATTTTTTCAATAGATGTTGCTTCAACTAAATTAGAAGTAGTTCTTTTATCAACTGCTAAAACAATACCTTCAGAACATTTAATTCCTATTGAAGTGGTTCCTCTTTTAACAGCTTCTCTTGCATATTCTACTTGGAAAAGTCTTCCATCTGGGCTAAATACAGTAATTGCCCTATCATATCCAGCATTTTGTAAAGGTTGCATAAATTAATACCTCACATTTTTTTAATATTATAATAAACTTAAGTTCAACTACTATAAAAATACAATTATTTTAAAAAATAAACCAAATTCTCCATGAAATGGTATTTCATTACATATCTGTAATGATATAGTTTTTAAATCTTTTTTCCATAAATACAATTCATATTTATATGTGTATATTATTAATAAAGTTTTCTATTTTAAAATAACTAAAAGTTATTAAAAACTTTTTCATAACCAAACAGCAAAAAATTAAGGAAAAAAACCAATTAATAATTCACTATTTTAAAAGAAATTTTTTATCAATTTTCACTTTTAGTGTTTTGATAAAAAAAGAGTCTAAATCTCGTGGTTTTGTTTGTAAACTTTCCAATAGCTTACAAACGTTTTTAGACTCATAACAACTTTTTTTTAAAATAATTTTTTCACAGTTTACATAATAATAAAAGTAATAAAAAAAATTATAAACTTTATCAAAAATAAACGGATGATGTAAAATGATAAAGTTAAATTTAAGTTTCACCTCTCCAAGAGGTGAATCCTGTGTTAAATCATATAACAATAATTTTAGATGTAATTTTAATCATATTACATATTATTAATCTAATAAGATAAACGATTAAAATAATTGATAGATGAATATAAAAGTTTTTGATTTTTTACGCCCACGAGCTGAAGTTTTGCGTAATTTTTCCTTTTATTTTTCAATAAATTTCTGACAGGCTTTGATAGTTCCGGATAAACCGATAGTTGAAACTGAAATATCCTTTCTATTATGTTTATAAATTAAAGCAAGAGAAGCTCTTACCTCATCAACATACTCTCTTTGGCAGCGAAGAATGGCCTGATAATGATTATACTCATCGGTTTTTTCAAGCTCATAAAACTTCATAACCCATAAACTAAAATTGCCCGTTCCACTTTCACCAAAAAAGCGAATACATCCATTCCAAACAATATTAACCAGATCATCTTTAGAAATAACACTTTTAACTTTAATATCCAATGCCAGATACCTGTTATTTTTCCTAAGTGTAGGGGGAAGAACCTTAAGCTTCATCATTAACCTCCCTAACTCCTTTTAAAACCATGTTTTTTCTGTTTTTATTAAATTCCAAAATGTTTTCAGATACTGCAAATGATTTGTCAATTTCACTTTGGGTTAATCCAACTGAAAGAAATACTGAGCTGAAATCTTTAGTTGTCTTAATATCAAAAACGGACTCTGCTCTTGAAGACAAAATTAACGGAAGTCAAATTTCTTATGTAATGAAATTACATCCTTAATATTAGCTATTGTTTTAGCCCTATATGTTAAATAAGATTTCAAAATATCTATAAAGCAAATTTCAACAGCTACATTATTATTCAAAGATTCTTTAGCCAAAACCTGATTAAGACCACTGTCATATCGTTTTAAATAAGGTCTTGATAAAACATCCAACTGGATATTTTCCAAAACAGCCCGATTTACTTTTAAATCTCCACCAATTACACTAATGCATGATGATTTATTTCTGAACTTTCTGGCTATTTTTCTAATTTCATTAACATTGCCGGAATCTATTTCTAAAGTATAATCTATGCCAATGTCCAAATTATCCTGCAAATCCTTTTTAAACTCTAAAGCTTTGGCAAATTTATTTTGATTATAAGAAAAATTAATATGATCCCAACCATACTTTGAAGCTTCCCCAGCTAATTTCAAATTATTATCATAACTGTTTCCTTTAACATTTAAATCAAAAAACATTTTAAAAATCCTATTGAATCATTTATATTAAATATTAAATTTTATTTATTATTAATAGTTATGGAAAAAGCATAAAAAAAAGAAAATAAATTTTTGTAGACTACTACAAAAATCTAAAAAAATTCCCAATGGAGGAGAATTAAATATTGCATAGACAATTAAAGCCATAAATACAATATTTATAAGAACTCCAAATTTTATAGAACTATTAATATTTTCCCCTGGAATATTGGAAAACAATATAAAAATAATCTGCAGAGATTAAAAAGAACAATAAAAACATGAAATAAGTAAATGGGAATAGACTTACATCACTTCCAGTTACCAAAGTTCCTATCATAGCTAAAACAAGCAGGAAAATAAAAATATTACCATATCTAATATTCATATCTAACACATATTTTTTTTAAAATATTTATTCTTTTATTTAAAAAACTAGAATAAATTATCACATTCATCAGATTATTACTTAAAAATTTGATGATTATTATATTATTTATAATTAGGATAATAAATACTTTTATAATTTTAGAATAAACATGAAAAAATAATTGACAGAATACTTAAAAAATGAACAAAAAAAATAAAAAATAAGTGATTGCAATAATCACTTAAACAGAAACCGATGACGGCAAAGTACCTGTACTTCCATATTGAAGCAAAATAGCTATTTCAATATCCAACATTTTAGACGGAGAAATATCCGGAACACCGCCCGCATAAATTCCGACATAGTTTGGAACCTGACCGTTTCTATCAATCCATGAAGCAAACCTGTCAGACATATCCACATAATTAGCCTGAGCTATTGAATTTGAATAATCACGACCGCTAGGATGAGGTGCATAAGACGGATTTCCAACAGAAATAGTTGCTCCACTATCTCCATGACCAATCAGAGACACGGATTTTGTTAAAATATAGAGACACTGTGATTTGGATAAGGACAATGACTTATAATTAACCGGGAAATTGCCACCATTATCTTTAATAGCCTATGCTAATCCATAGGTGCTTCAGAAACTGGAAAACTACTTAAAGACAGTGACTGGACTCCGGAATCCCCACTTACAGAAGATGATGATGAAGAAGCATCTGAAGACATCCCCTCATCAGAACCGCTGAACATTCCAGTACCGATAGCTGCAAAAACAACAATCAAAACAACGATCAATGCAACTAAACCTACAATAATTATATTTTTTTGCTTTTTTCGTCATCTCCTGCAGATGCAGGAACATGACTTAAAGTTCCTTTATTTTTAATTTGACTTCCACAATATTTACAAAATTTTGAATTATCAGGTAAATCTTTTTTCCACATTTAGGACAAAACATTAAAACTCCTCATTCGTATTTATAAAATTCAACAGACCAACTTACAGTTTCATAATAATCAATATTGAAAGTTTCTGAAGACGATGATTCATAAGTAAGAGAATCATACCTACTTGCAACTGCACTTCTAGAACCCCAATCAACACCAGCTGACTGACCGTTAGAACCTGAAACATATAAATGATTAGTAGCATAATTTTTAATAGGATATGCTGTAATCTTAACCATTATTTTACCTGCAGGAACACTAACAGCCTATGGGAACCTGAACCTGAACCCGAATATGAACCTATTAATTTCCATTCACCAGATTTGCTTGAGCTGGATTCAGAACTTGAAGTGGAACTAGATTCATCAACTGAAGATGTGGAATCAGCTGAACTATCCGAAGAATAGTCACTTGACTGATCCGCACCACTTTCATTTAAATTTATTGCAAAATAGCCGATTGCACATATAAGAACAATAATAATTGCAGTTAAACCAACAATCAAATATTTTGTATTATTTCCATCTTTTTGTTGAGCAGGGGCTTCATTTTGCTGGACTAACGATGCACCGCAACGGGTGCAAAACTTAGCCTTCTCATTATTTTCAAACCCGCAATTTTCACATTTCATAATATCAAAAAAATTTTAGTTAATCATTATTATTTTTAACACAAGATACATATTAATTTAATTATATGATTTTTATCTTATACAATAACTTCTTCAATGATACTCTTCAGAAGCAGATATTATAACCATATTTTCACCGTCCAAATATGAAAACACATATCCATATTGACTTTGGCCATTTGTATCCTGATTAATCCATTCTCTCCATAACCATCCATCTTTTCCACCAATGTTCTTTTTAACTGCATTTTGAGCTTCGAAAAAAAGAAGTCAAATCAACATATGAATAATCAGTACCTGAACTTACACCCAAACCAATCATATTTCCATTACCATCCACATAAAAACGAGCATATAAAGCTCCACCATAAGGCGTTGGCTCATTGTCCTTGCGCAAATCCATATTTTCTTCAAAACCTGCAGGAATATTGAAACTAGCTTCACCAACTGTTACATCACCCGAATTTAAGCTGAATATTCCAATTGCTAAAATAAAAATAGCTACAGCAATCAATCCACCAATAACAAGCATATTATTTCCTAAAATCTCATTATCTGATGATTTAATTGTTGGAGATTAATATCAAAACCACATCCACTGCAAAAAGTAGCATCATCATCTAATTTTCTGCCACAGTTTGGACAAAACTGCATTAATTACACCTTTTTATTAAATTTCCATCGTAAAAACACTTTTTAACATTAAAAAAACAAAATTGTTTTTATATTGCATTTATAATTTATATTCCAATTAAAATATAAATATTTCTTTTTAAAACCGATGCACAGCTTTAAATAAAAGTATAAACCGTAAAAAAAAAAAAAAGATTAAAGAAATTAGTTTCCGAGTGTTTCTCTAATTCCCTTAATAGTGTACCTTGCATAGAGGTAATTTAAGATACTGGCAGCAGCACGTCCGATAGCCAATCCTGCCCAAATACCTATTAATCCCCAGCCCAAATAAATTCCGAAGAAAAATGTGGCTCCGACAGTAAAAATAACTTCCCTTATAATTGTCCATGATAAACTGATTGTTCCTTTTCCAATTCCCTGATAAAAGAAACTTGAAGCCATCCCTGCACCGGTTAAAGGTAGACAAAGACAGGCTATTTGCAAATATCTGGTTATTTCCGGAACCAAATGTGCAGTTTCAGCAGTATATGCAAATATAGTAGATAACTGAGTTGCAAAAACTACTAAAATAAGAGTTACACATGTTCCAAATATTATTCCGAATTTTGCACCGAATTTATGTGCTCTTGAAATATACTCTCCGTTTTTAGCTCCAAATGAACTGCCTACAACTGCTGTAACTGCTGTTCCAATAGCTGTAAGCGGCATTATTGCAAACAAGTATAATCTCTGACCTGATGTAAATGATGCTATTCCAAATTCTCCGGCAATTGAAGAAATAAATATCATATACAAAGACATTGCAATTGCCATTACAAGCATGTCCATTGATGCAGGAATACCTACTTTTTTTAAAATATCTTTAGCTATGCTGGAATCAAATTTAAATTCACCTAAATTAACATCCACATATGTGTCCTTTTTAACTAAAATCCAATATAATATAACAATAGCTGAGCAGATGGAACTTAAAATTGTTGCAATAGCTGCTCCTGCTGATCCCCATCCTAAAATGTAAATACATATCGGATCTAAAATTGCATTTAATATTACAGAAACAACAACAGCATACATTGCTTTTTTCATATCTCCTTCTCCACGAAGGATACCACTTGCACCATTTGCAAATATAAAAGCAAATAAACCTAAAAATAGAGGAGTTCCGTATTTAATTCCTTGAGCTAATGACTCACCACTTGCTCCGTATAATTTAAGCAAGGGTTCCTGAAGAATTAACAATACAATTGTTAAAACTATAGAAGCTATTAAAAAAATCAGCAAAAGAATGTGCTGCTGACTGACTGGCTTTCTTATGATTTTTAGCTCCAACAAAACGACTTATACTACTTGTTGCACCACTTCCAAGTCCTACACTTACCCCATTCAATATCATGAAAATCGGAGTTATAAAACCAATACCTGCAATAGCTTCCTGACCAAGCCCTGCTATCCATATCCCATCAATAATATTATATGATGCTGTTAAAAGCATAGAAATCATAATTGAATCGCCAATTTCTTAACAGCTGTTTCAGGATTACCTCTCATTACTTCAACATTTTTATTAGCCATAATTACCCTATTTCCTCATTTTATCCATTTCTTTTTTGAATTTTCTCTTCCATCCAATCATCGTCAAATCTGTCGTGAAGAACAAATACTTTAATATAATGAAATATTAACCAGACTCCCCAAAGAACAGTTACCCATAAAAACCACCACTGGTGTAACTCAGTCCAATTTCCATGAATTTCTGAAAGATTAATAAAAAATAAACATACATTTACAATAATATAACAGTATAAGTATCTGTAAAATTTTACTTTTTTATTAACAAGGTTTTTAGCTTTTTTATAAAGTATCTCTTCATCCATTATTTAAACCTCATTCATTTACTAAATTGTAACTCTTTCTAGCTACAGCCCTTATTACATCCATAGTTTCCTCACTTACTTCAGCAAGTCCGACTGAATTATGCCAGTAATCCATCTCTCTTTTTAAAACAGAAATTACTTCTTCACCTTTTTTAGTTAATTTTAAGATATATTTTCGTCTATTATCTTTATTTATTATTCTTTCAATATAACCTTTGTCTTCTAATTTTCTAAGAGTTTTAGCTACAGTTCATTTACTTTGGCAAAATATCACAGAGGTCCTCCTGTGACAACTCCCTTTCAGAATAATAAATTTTAAGCAGATAATAACACTCACGAATATTAGTCAGTTCCTTTGATTTTAACCTTGCAAACTTAATTCCATTCTGAGATATATTATACATCAATAAGATTAAAGACATTTCATCAAATATATCCTTTTCTTCACCCACACCCATTTTAACCACATTATTTTAAAAAATATCTATTTTTTCTTTATCACTGTTCATTTTTTATCCACATTATTTTAAAAAATATGTATTAATTGTACAGTTAAACATATAAATGTTTTTAAGGAAATAACTGTTTAGGCAATCATTTTTTAAATTAAACAATTGCTAAAAAGTTCAATTAAAATATTTCAAAGCTTTTTACCCCCCAAAAAATCAAATCAGCAAATGCCTGAAAAAATTTTGAAAAAAATGTACAACTTCCAAAAAAATAACCAAACTTATAAAAAATTGTTTCAAAATAAACAGTTGAATGTTGATATAATCAACAGTCCATTCAAAAAAAGCCAAAATAAACATAATATATAAAATACAATGAAATATCAACTGAACATATAACAAAATTTAAATAATATAAACAAAATTATAAAAAATTAAAAAAGATAATATTAATTGTGTTAAAGATGACCATAGGAAGAACATATAATAGTACAAAACATTTTATATTATGAGATATAGATTATACTAACATGTCACAAAAGATGAAGAACTTTTGAAATTAACTTCATATGTTGAAATTTCAAAGTACAGGGAAAAAAACCTTAAAATCTATTGGAAATAATGTTAAAATACCAACAAATATTGCAAAAAGACAGCGGTATTAGAACAAACCATATTTCTAAAGTTTTAAGTGAACTTAAGAGTAAAGAAATTGTAGAATGTATAAATGAAGAAGCTAGAAAAGGAAGATTGTACAGATTAACTGATACAGGTAAAGAAGTATTGGAATCTATAAATGAAAAAGAGGAAGAAAACTGAAACTGCACTTTTCATACTTCCTTTAACAATTACATTTTTCTTTTCTTATGTTTCTTTAAAAAAATTAATTTAAACCCTGTTTTTAATACCTTCTTTTAAAAATTCCAAATTTTCACGATTATTAACATCTGAAGCTTCATCAAAGCTATCAAATAAATAATTAAATATAATCTGATTTTTAACATCCGTTTTCACAGAGTCCATAGACTCGTAACCTATAGAATTATAATCCGGATTTTTTTAAATCTTTTTTTATATTGCAGTTTAATAGCTTCCCTTAAATCATGATCAATATAATCTTCCAGCTGACCAATTATCTCCCCGGCAAAAGTATTGCCCAGCACCATCAAAACCCCAATTTTTTCATCATCAAAAGTTGTTTCTTCAAGCAAACTTTCAAAAGAAGCATAACGCTGATATCCATGAGGAATAAACCTTCCTTCAACAGTATGAGCACAATATTCATTCATTAAAGCCAAATCATTAGACAAACAATACCAGACAAAACCTTCTAATGTAGAAGACTGCTTTACTTGAAACACATCACAAAGCAAACTTTCAATTATGTCAAACAATAAAAAAAAATGAGTCAGTTCATGAATAATAGTAGCTATCTGAACTGAATCATCCAAACGGTCATCATAATACAAAACATGGCCAAATTCAAATCCGAGTTCTTCACCTCTGGCCTTTGGCCTGCATTCAGCAAATACTCCTGCTATACTTAATATTTTTTCTTTAGGAGTATGACCTACAATTTTTGAAAATTTTAATTTCCTAAAAAATATTTGACAATAATTTACTATAATCTTCATCAGAAATTTCAGCTTTGGCCAGCAATAATTTATTATAATCAGTAAACAGCTTTTCAAAGCTATCAATAGAGACAGGACGAATTTGTTTATTGCAATTGCTGCAATAGCTACTGTCATCTGAATTTAATTCCCCGCAAAATGGACAGATATTATCCATAGCTATTCTATTTCCGCAGTGAGTGCAGTAATTATTTGCTCTAAGATTAGGAGTTCCACATACATCACATTCTTTCATAACTACACCTTATCTGAAAACATTTCTTATAGATCTTCCGGCATTTGACAATTTAATTTTACGATTCATGGCTTTTTTAATGTTTTTACCACAATTAGGGCAAAATTCAACATCATAATCTACAATTTTTCCACAACTACAAACCAATTTGGATTTAACAAAACGTTTTGGATTCAATTGTCTGTCACAGCTGCTGCAAAATTTTGCAGATATGGGATTTTTAGTTCCGCAAACACAAATTAAAGCTTTATTTTCATTTTTTAAATCAATTCCACAGTCAACACAGAAATCAGCAGTAACATCATTTAATGTAGAACAAAAACATAATTTTTGAATATTTCCATCAGTTTTTTCAAAATTATCTAACGGAAATCCGCAATTACTGCAAAACTGACTGAATTCATCATTTTCCTGTCCGCAAAAACAAAAAATAGGATAATCACATTCAAACTCGAAATTACTGTAAAGATCTTTTTTTAATGGAGTCTCTTCATCTTCAACTAATTTCTTTCCACACATTTCACAAAACAAGTTTTCTTTAGAATTAACATGCCCGCATTCACAGCTAACGGTTGTAAATGAAAATGTAGGTTTTGGTTGGGATTTAAAAATTCTTCTTAATTTACTGTGTGTTCTTTTAACACCGCAATGATAACAGTAGTCATTTTCTTTTAAATTCAGATATCCGCAGGAACAGACTTCATATTTCAAATCTTTTCTGGTGCTTTCAATATAAGGTGAAAAGTCTATATCCAAATCAAAAAATCCGATGTCGTAAATTGGAAGCGTAAACATATAATCATCACCAGCATCTACAAAAGCTGTTCTAGCTCCACAGCCTTTACAGTACTCTTCATTAAGTGATAATCTTTTGCCGCAATTGCCACAGTAGTTTTGTAAAACCATATGCATCATCATTTAGTCAAGTAAAGATAAATTCTTCTTAAAATCCATCCTATAATCCCTGTAGGAATTACGAATATTCCTGCTATAACTATACTTGCACAAATCAACAGCAAAATCGCAACGACAGGATTAACCGCAAATTCACTTGAAAAAAATTCAGAATCTACAAATAAGGAAATATAAACAGAAACTGCAAAAAAAAGAAAGCAGCTTCCATTGCTAAAATTACTCTTAATTTGCTAATCCTGTATTTATTTTTTTCTCTCATCAAATATATGAAACAATTTGAATTTAAAAGTTGGTTTAGTATGCCCATTATCTTTAAAATGTGATTCATTAAATGTATTATTAACCTTTTTCTTTTGTGAAATTTCACTTGTTTCTTTTGAATGCATGGAATTCATAATTGAATTATGTTTTTTAATTGTATTAATGTCCATGTCAACAAAAGAATTGCCACATTTTACACAAAATTTGGCATAATTAGCATTTTCAAAACCGCATTTAGGACAATATTTCATTTTAAAGTTCACTCATATTTCTTATTTCATTAACAAATTCACTTAAAACTTCTTCCCTAAACCTTCAATGTATTTTATGAATCCGGCACATTCATGGCCTCCGCCGTCAATACCTGCTGAAGGTATCATTTCAGCCAGTTTAGGAACAATATTATTGACGCTAAATCCAAATCTTTCATTAACAGCATCAGTAGCTCTTATTACACCAAAATCAGGACCATGCCCTAAAGTTATAATTGGTTTATCCTCACCTAATGCCTGAACTACACTATCATGAACAAAACCACAGGTTTTTCCAGGAGCAGGGAATGTAAATTTATGAGCATATTTTTCAACATCAATCATATTGAAGTAAATGCCATTCTCAAAATGAGTTTTTTCAATATTAGGAATAGCTGCTTTAAGCTGAGTGTCAACACGTTTTAAATATTCCTTGTATAAAGCATCAATCATCTTTTCATGCTTATCAATATTGTCAACAGCTAAAATAGTGTCCATAATTCCCCTACCATTCATGAACCTAAGGAAATAAGCTTCAAAGTCAACACATTCGGCTATTTTAGCTAAATGTTCTTTAGTAAATCCTTTTTCTGCTGCCAATTCAAGGTATTGGTAAACTTCACCACATTCAGCATGATCTCCCAAAGCTGCAATAGCCGGAAGATGTTTGATTAAATCTTTAATTTCAGGATTTATAATATGTGCCACTTCAGTAGCCAGTGCTCCTGCAGTTAGCTGAGAATCTCCTCCAACCAGATAAGGGTTTACATGAGTGTCAACATATTCATCAACAGCAACAGTTCCGCCAACAATTTCCCCGTCTTTTTCCTCTTTAGTAATTAAATCTCCAGGAGAGTGATGGTCTATTACTACAACTTCCACATCATAAATTTTAGCCTGCATCAAAGCTACAATGTCCTCTTCTGTAGAACCATTATCCAGCAAAACAATTAACGGCAATTTTTGACCGTGTCTTTCCTTGTCTTCAAGAGCAAAGGACAAATCCTTAACTACATCTTCCAATTCATAAAACGGAGCTTTACTTGGAGATCTTTTGAAATAATAATACTGAGCATCATTACTTGGATTTACCTGTTCGACAAGAGGAACAATAGCTTTTTCCATAGCTACTCCTGAACAGATACCGTCTGCATCGTTATGATGTCTTAATAAAATAGATCTGCCATCTAAAATAGCTCTCCTAATTTTTTGAGCTGCTTCCCTCATTTTAGGTTTCAATCTGTTTAAAACATCACTTTTAACCATAAATCAACATCATCAGGTTCTGCCCTTTTATTTAATGCATCTTCAATTAAATCCTGAAGTTTGGCTTTTTTCTCACCTTCCAATTTGGAAATAGACTGAGATTCAATTTGAGGCTTGCCTCCATGCTGATTAACTTCACCTAAAACTTCCACAGCATCTCCAACATCAATATCTGGATATGCTCTAACTCCAGCTTCATCAAAAGCAGCTACCCATGTAATATTTGATTCATCAGTAATTGTAAAAATAGTCGGTCCTGAAGTTTGCTGAACCTGTAGAACTTCACCGTCAACACGAACCAATTTGCCCATTTTTTCTTCCAGATCAGAAATAATGGTTCTTGGAATGCTTTTTGTCTGTTTTACAATATTGTAATTTTTAACATATGCTGGAGCCAAATCAATTTTTCTTTCCCTTGATTTAATAGCTGTTATAAATACAATAACATCATCTCCAACTTTATAATTAGAGATATCTCCCCTCATAAGTCCCCAGACATTATTATTTAATGTTACAAAAGCACCATATTTTTCAACACGGGTAACTCTGCCTTTATAAAGTCTATCCTTGTCCATATCCCTCATTTGACATAATGAATCCAAGACATAAACATCTTTAACTTCGTTTTCCATCTCCCGTATTTTATCACGTTTCATTCTATCTTCCTTCCTTTTGGTATGGCAATCTCTACATAAATCATATTTTTCACTGATTGGTTTGCCGCAGTCATTACATACATTAATCTGACCGCTGCCATGACAATTAGGACATTCTTCAAAAACTTCAATCTGACCTTTTCCATGACAAACTTCACATGGAATATCCTGATCTGCCCCTAAATCAAATTTAGCTTTCGCATTACTATTAACTCCTTTAAAATGATTTCCTACATCAAAGGAATCTTGATAACCAGTTCCGCCACAGCTATCACAGTCTTTATAATCTACAACTACAGAACCTGTTCCTCTACATTTTGGACACTTTTTTTTTCAATTTAAAAACCTCATTTTAAAGTAAAAAATTTTATCTAAATAAATTTGGATTATCATTAACTAACTTATTTCTTGCATTTTGATACTGAATAGCTTCATCCATTAAGCTATTTGCCTTATTACCATAACTACTTCCAGTAGAATTATCATTATTTTTAAAATAATAAATAGCATGAACCAAATTAGATGCAGCATCCTGTTTTAATTCCACTTCATCAATAGCAGTAGCTAAGTATTCTTTATGAACTTCATTAAAATTATAACTACCATTCTGTATATCTGACAAATCTCTGGAACTTTTATTAAAATCATCACTTGCATAAAGTGCTTTTTCTAATGCTTCATCATAATTTTTATTATTTATTAAATTTACAGCATCATTATACTCTTTATCACCATTAGATATATTATCGCTAATTTCAGCCATTGAATTATCAAGAGAATTCATAGAAAATCCAACATAGACAATGGCTATAGCTATTATAACTAAAAGAAAAATAAAAACTAATGCTCTCTTATAGTCTGACACATTAATAATTTTATAAAAACAAGTACTTAAAATTTTTTTTATAAAATATTAATATAAAATTCGCTATTTAATCAGAATATGTGTGCATAATTAATACCATATTTTTCATAACATTAAACATCAATTAAACAAAATAATAATAGCTGTCAAATAAGCTGCTCATCTATGAAAATATCCTATTCCACAGTAAAAAAAAAAAAAAAAGAAATAAATTTTAAGAAAAGCATCTTAAAATTTATTGGCTGGCCCAAAAGGCCGTGTAAGTTACAGAATTCCCTTGCAATTGCTTCGTTTGCAGCAAGTAAATCTGCATCAACAGTAAATGTAGCTTTTGGAACATCGCCTTGGTTTGAAATGTTTGATATATCTTTCATCACCAACGATTAATTCAACAAATTGGATGAAATGGTCATCGTCCATCGGATGTTGAACTTCACCAACAGCAACTGTAACTTCGTTCCCATCAACTGATATAACCGGAACATGTTTAGGAGCTTTATCTCCTTCAGTTTGAGGTTCGATTATATTTTTAGAAGAGTCACAGCAAGCTTTTTTTTCTTCGTGTGCATCTACTAAAACTTCAACTATGCTTCCGCAGTCTTCACATTTGAATATTTTTCCATATTCTACCATACAAACATCTCCTCATAATAATTTAAAGAAAGTTTATATTTTAAAGTATATAACACTATTGATTATTTTCACAATATTAATAAACTCGTGATTATTTTTTAATATTCAAATAGCTTGGCGGTTTAACTTTTTAAAAGATCAACGCCATCACTATTGCCAATCAAGGAAAACTATAATTGTAAATCCCGAACAAGTTTAATTTGAGTTTTCATAATAGTTATCAATAGCTGCCTTAAGTGCATCTGCAGCCAAATTGGAACAGTGCATTTTAACTGGTGGAAGACCGTCCAATTCTTCTGCAACATCATTACGGCTAATTTTTAATGCTTCTTCCAATGTTTTGCCAATAGCTATTTCAGTAATCATACTGCTTGTAGCAATAGCTGCTCCGCAACCGAAGGTTTGGAATGAAATATCTGTGATAACATCATCCTTAACTTTAATATAGATAGTCATCAAATCCCCGCAGGTTGGGTTTCCTACTGTTCCTACTCCGTCAGGATTTTCCATTTCTCCTGAATTTCTTGGATTTGCAAAATGATCCATAACTTTTTCACTATACATATTTAACACCTTAATTTATTTACTTTGACCCATCATTTCTTCATATTTTTCATCAGAATTCCATAAAGGAGACATTTTCCTTAAAGTAGCTACTGACTCTTTAATTGCTTCTACTAAACCGTCAACATCATCGAAGTGAGTTTGGGAACCTAAAGATATTCTTAAGGAACCATGTACATCAACATCATCAAGATTAAGAGCTTTTAATACAGGAGATGCTTCTAAAGTTTTAGATGAACAGGCTGACCCTGTTGATACCTGATATCCTTTTGCATCTAAAAGGAGGATTAATGATTCTCCTTCAATAGATGAGAATCTGAAATTAATGACATTAGGCAGTCTTTCATTCCTATCACCATTAAGATAAGATTCAGGAACTGCATCCAATACTTTTTCAATAATTTCATCTCTTGTTTTAACTAATCTTGCATAATTTTCTTCCAGATTATTATTAGCTATTTCACATGCTTTACCGAATCCAACAATACCTTGGAACATTTTCAGTACCTGACCTGATTCCTCTTTCCTTACCACCACCATGAATAAGAGGAGTTATTCTAACACCTTTTTTAATATATAATGCTCCAACACCTTTTGGACCATGGACTTTATGAGATGCTAAGGATAATAAATCAACGTTCAATTCTTCAACATCCACTTTAACTTTACCGAATGTCTGGACTGCATCAGTGTGGAAAAGAATTTTACGTTCTCTGGCCAGTTTACCAATCTCGGCAATTGGCTGAAGAGTACCAATTTCATTATTACCATGCATAATGGTAATTAAGATTGTTTCTGGAGTAATCGCATCTTTAACATCCTCTACTTTTACAATACCGTTTTCATAAACTGGCAGGTAGGTTACTTTGAAATCTAAAGTTTCAAGGAAATGGAGTGTTTCTTTAACTGCAGGATGTTCAATTTCAGAAGTGATAATGTGGTTTCCTTTACCTTTTAATTTTAAAGCAATACCTTTAATAGCTAAATTATCAGATTCTGATCCTCCACTAGTGAATATTATTTCTTTAGGATCTGCATTAATTGCATCAGCCACTCTTTGTCTTGCTTTATCTAAACCCTTTTTAGCTTCGCGGCCAACAGAGTACAAAGTAGACGGATTTCCATAGGCTTCCCTGAAATAAGGCTCCATTTCGTTTAGTACTTCCTCACTAACTGCAGTAGTTGCTGAATTATCCAAATACATCTTATAATCTCCTTTTTTTTTTTTTTATTAAAATTTAAATTTTATCTAAAGCACGTGAAAGATCATCAATTAAGTCATCTGCGTCTTCAAGACCAATAGATAACCTTACAAAGTCCGGTGTAACACCAGTAGCTAATTGTTCTTCTTCTGAAAGTTGCTGATGAGTAGTACTTGCAGGATGTATTGCTAAACTTTTTGCATCACCAATATTTGCAAGAAGAGAGAATAATTCCAAGTTATTGATGAATTCCTTACCTGCTTCCTCACCGCCTTCAATACCTACACCTAAAATACCTGCATAATAACCGTTTAAGTATTTTTTAGCAGTTTCATGTGAAGGGTGAGATTCCAAATAAGGATAACTTACCCATTTAACTTTAGGATGTGATTCCAAGAATTTAGCTACTTTTAAAGCATTTTCAGAATGTCTTTTTACTCTTACATCCAAACTTTCAAGTCCTTGTAAAAACAGGAAACTGTTAGTTGGTGCCTGAGTTGACCCCAAATCACGTAATAATCTTGCTCTGGCCCTTAAGGTAAAAGCTATATTTCCAAGTTCCGGAACATCTCCAAATGCGTCCCAGAATACCAATCCATGATAACTTGGATCAGGTTCTGTAAATTGCGGAATTTACCATTACCCCAATTGAATTTACCTGAATCTACAATGTATCCTCCAATGGAAGTTCCATGACCTCCAACATATTTGGTTGCAGATGCTGCAATAACATCAGCACCATGTTCCAAAGGTCTTACCAAACCGACACCAATTGTATTGTCTACAATTAACGGAATGTCATGACTGTGAGCAATTTCAGCTAAAGCTTCAAAATCCGGAACATCCAGTTTTGGATTGCCTATAGATTCACAGTAAATTGCTTTGGTTTTATCAGTAATTGCATCTTCAAATGCCTGCAAATCACTTGAATCCACAAATTTAACATTTCTTGCCAAATCTTTAAAGGTGTAATCAAACAGCTGGTAAGTTCCGCCGTAAAGATTATCTGCAGATACGATTTCATCACCTGGAGATGTAATGTTTAAAATTGCATAAGTAATTGCTGCAAGACCGCTTGAAGTACCTAATCCAGAATTACCGCCTTCAATAGCAGCTATTCTCTTTTCAAATACTTCAGTTGTTGGATTAGTTAATCTGGAATAAATTTGACCAAATTCCTGTAATCCGAACCTCCTTGCTGCTTCTGCAGCATCCTTAAATACATATGAGCTTGTTTGATAAATCGGTACAGCACATGCTCCAGTAACCGGATCCGGTTCTTGACCTGCACGTACACCTAATGTGGATGATTTGTATTGTCTTTTTTCTACCATATAATCACCTGTAATTTTTTTAAATTTAATATTACTACACTATAACATATATATTTTTTAAAAATTCCATATTTTTTTATCCCTTCTAAACTAAATATGATGAATATTATGATTTTCAATATAAAATATATCACATGTTATAATGCTATATAACAATAGTTATTTAACATATATAAATGTTTTGGGTAAACCTAAAAATACAATTTACGAAAAACTAAATGAAATTATAATGCGTGTTATAATATCATATAACAATAGACATTTAAAGTATATAAAAGTTTTTATTAAAAAAAGTAAAAGAGAATTTGAAATCCTCTTTTTTAAGCAATTGTAATGTTGTTTCCTATTTGGTATTCGTTCCAGATGGAGGTTATGATGTATTTGCCTGGGTTTAAGCGTATATTCAGGCTGGCCATACCGTTTTCATCTGTTGTTCTGTGATAGAATACTCCGTTTACATTAAATGATATTTTCTGATTAGCCAATGGATTTCCCTGACCGTCAAGTGTTTGTGCTGTGAAGCTGCTGCCGTCCATGTATTTCATGACCAGATCTTTTGTAACAAGAGTAGGCAATACTTTAACATTGTTGGATACTCTGCATCCTTCGTATTCTGCTGTTACAATGTAGTCTCCAGGACGTAATTTAATGCTTAGACTTACAATTCCATTTTCATCAGATACTCTGTGGTAGAATACTCCGTTGATGTTAAAGCTTACTTCCTGACCTGCTGCAACTGTACCGTCTTTACCGATTACCTTAAGAGTGTATTTGGACTCATTTAAGTAATATTTAACCAAATCAGAGTTATCAACAAGCAATGACTTGACAGTAACCTTATTAGAGTTTTCCTCACCGGTAACCAAGTTATAATTGGTTATTATATACTCTGCCGGAAGCAATTTGATATTTAAAGTAGCTATACCTTCACTGTTGGTAATTTTAGTATAGAAAACACCATTGATATTAAACTTAACCTCAGCATTAACCAAAGGATTACCATTACTGTCCAAAAACAAAGCAGAATACTGAGTTGCATTTCTAAACATTTTAACAATATCACAACCAATAACCGTAGATTTAATTGTTATATTACATTTAACAGAGATATTGTTGTAATTTAAAGTTCCATTAAACAGTACTAATCCTTCATATACTCCGGACATTAAGTTAAGTGCTATTGAAGCAGTTCCATTATTATCAGTAATTTTAGTATACTTTACACCATTAATTACAAATATTAAAGTTTCATTAGCTATTGGATTGCCTTTATAATCAGTTAAAACAGCTATAAATCTAGTTCCATCTTTATAAAACATGACAATGTCATCTGCTTTTAAGTTAACATTTTTATTAATATCTACAGTCATGTTAAGTTGTTTAACAGAATTAAGATATTTGTCATCTTCTGAATAATACACAACAACATCATAAGTACCATCATCTAATACATCAGTGATAATTTTAGCAGTTCCATTAACTACAGTCGCATTATACTTTTTATTTGCAACAATTATTGTAACATTTCCTGTTGCATCTTTTGGTAAGATTACAGTTATTGTAGCATTTTCTCCACTTTGAACTTTGGAAATATCAACATCAACATCATATTTAGCTATTTTACCTACATTAAATGAAGTTATGTTCTTGCTGGTTCCATAATTAATATCTCCACTATATTTAACTACAACATCATATTTACCTGCAGTCAAGTCACTTACAATTAAACTGGCTTTTTACCATCCTTAATATTAACAGTAGTATTTTTATTGTTAACACCAATAATCACACTACCTGTTGCATTTTTATTGACAAATACATCAATTGTAGCATTTTCACCTACAACAATATCATCAACATTGATTAAAATAATTGAGGTTTCTTTAGCTACAATAACTTTAATATTAAATATTTCATCACCAGATTCTACAGTAATTGTATCATTGTCAGATATTGTGTAATTAACACAAGCTACATTATTAATAACTTTAGCCAAATTATCTGATAATGTGCCATTAATCGCACTAAATTTAACATTAAATTCCGGAAGAGCTTTAGTTAAATCATAAAGTTTTCCATCTTTTCCATGATATTTATCAAATGAAACTTTTATAAGTTGATTTCCTGTGATATTTTCAATAATGTCTGGAATTACACTCATAACAATCCAATTTGAAACATCCACATCCTCACATGAAATATATTCATCCCATTGACCTGCACCAACTAATCTTGAAGGATCATTATTAGTTCCCCACCAGTTGTATTGTGCATTAGCAGACGGATTATATCCATAATTATAAATTACATAATTGGAGGAAGCATTTTCCAATAATACTGAATAATGAATGTTTAAATTACCATAATTATAAATTGCATTTCCATAATATCCATTACCTGCAGCATTATTTTCAAATATGGAATTTAATATGTTCACATCACCTTTAGCTAAAATAGCTCCACCATCTCTAGCAGCTGCATTATCTCTAAATGTAGCATTAGTTATATTTGATTTAGAACTTAAAGAAAATAGAGTGATAGCTCCTCCATTTCCCAATATGACATTATTAGCTTCAAAAATAGAGTTTTCAACTATAAGATCCCCATTGGAAATATAAACAGTTCCCAATCTTGCAATATTGTTAGTAATATTAGAATTGAATATTTTTACAATACCTGATGTAGAATAAACAATTCCATATGAGGAAGTGCCTGAAGCGATATCATTGCCGGATACAGTTGAATTAATTAATACAAGATTATTGCTGCTGTATATTAATCCATGCCCCATATTATGGATTATTTTAGAGTTGTTAATTGTCATTACTCCGGTATTGTAAATTGCACTCATAGTATTAGCTAAAGCATCAGTTATTTCATTATCATAGATGCTTATATTATTTAGTGTAAAATTAGCTCCTAAATTATATATTACACAACCAAAATTGCTTTTTTTTGCTTTTGTTAGTTCCAAATTAGCTAAATTAATAACAGCAGATTTATTTGTTGTAGAAATTATTTTGCCGCCATTATTGGCATCAATAATGACTTTACCTGAACCAATTATATTTACTGATTTGGTTATTTCCAGTCCATCTTCCAAATAGGTTAGGTGCTATGTAAATTGAAGATCCGTCACTTACTAACTCCAAAGCTTTTTTTGATTGTAGCTACAGGACTGTCTTGACTGCCATTGTTTTCATCATTACCTTCTGCAGATACCCAAATATCTCGTTTAACCTCTTTTATAATGACATCAATGACGGAACTTTGATTAGCAGACTTTACAACAATTTTATTGCTGTTTCCTACAGTATATGAAAAGTAGCTAATCCGTCAACAGTGTTTAAAATATTTCCATCAAAATAAATTGTTGTTTCAGGAATATGTTTTGTTAATGTATGAATTTTACCATCAACATCCATATAATGGTTAAAATCAACATCAACAGTTACTATTTCTCCTTTTTCACCAGAAATACTTTCAGGAGCATTCATTATTACCCAATTTTTAATATCCTTTCCTGCTGGTGTGTTAGTTCCCCACCAGTTATAATCTAGAGAAATTACAGATTCACCACCTTCTTCAATACTTACATAATCAGCAAATCTGTTGTTAGTGATAATACAATAATCTGCATTTAAAGAAGACCCGTCTCCAAGATAAAAAATACTGTTTTCAAGGTTATTTTCATCAACAATAGAATTTGACATCTTTAAAATAGTATTTTTAGAAATTGAAATTAAATATCTGCTGTTTACATTGTTTATTACAGTGTTAACAATATCGACAGAACCTGAAGAAAGATACAAAACTCCCAAATCAGTATTAACACTGCTGAATGTACAGTTATATATTTTAATATTATTTCCATATACTTTTAAAACTGAAGAACCATTATTTTGTGAAAATATAATGTTATTAAATTCCACATTATCTGCTTTGCAGATAAATGCATTATTGGTCAAAATAACTTTGCCTAAACCTGTAATGGATACTTCCTTATTTATTGTTATCTGACCTTGAGAATAACTTCCTTCCATAATATATATTGTAGATGAATTTTTAGCCAGTTCAATTGCTTTTAGCTATTGTAGCTACCGGAGAGTTTTCACTGCCGTCATTTGCATCATTACCCTCAGCTGACACCCAAATAGCATCAATGACTTTGGAAATAATATTAATTGTGGCTGTTTGATTACCTGATTTTACAGTGATTGTATCATTATTATTTACAGTGTATGAAACACTAGCTATTCCATTAACACTATCTGCAACATTGTTTAATAAAGTTCCGTTGACTGCGCTGAATTTAACAGTAATTGGAACATTTATATCCAAATCATAAATTTTACCGTTTGTATCTGTATAATGATTGAAATATACTTCCACATCAATTGTTTTACCTTTTTTCAGCAGTTATATTCTCAGGTGTAGTCATTATAATCCATTTACTGATTTTATCATCAGACACACTATTATTTCCCCACCAGTTATAATCCAGAGTAACTGCAGCATTTCCTGATTTAACATTGAATATTTTGTTAAATTTATTATCAACAATACTTGAATATGTAACATTAAGAGTATTTCCATTAGTAAGCTGGAAAATTTCACTTTCTAAAGCATTTTCAGCAGTATTGTTTGAAATTACACTGTTTTCAATATTGATATTGGCATTTGCACTTGATCCGTAAATAAGATATTGGCCGTATCCTGTAGAAGTCATGCCAACAGTATTATTCACAATTATAGTATTTAGGATATTTAATTTACTTCTTGACTCAATAACTGATTGCATTGGACCTGATGAACCTCTAATAACCGTATTATTTAAAGTTACAACTGCATTTTGATTATCAATATAAAATATTCCTCTTAAATATGCATACTTACTGTTTTCTGCAACATTGTCAGCTAATTTTGAATTTGAAATAGATAATCCGTCAAAAATATACTCACCACTTCCGGAAATATAGATAATAGATGATCTAGAAGCAGTTCCAATTACATTTTCAAACGTACAGTTTTTAATTTCTGCATTTGCAGTAGTACCTATATTCATAGCACCATATCTAGCACCAATATCTCTAAAAGTACAGTTAATTATTTTAAGACCACCATCACCTTCAATATATAAAGCTGCAGATCTTGTTTCTTCTGATATTAGATTTACAAAATTAATATTAATAAATTCCAGATTATTTCCGTTTTCAGTACATGAAAATACACGGTTTCCGATCCCCTTACAATAACTTCACTGCCTTCACCAATAAATGACAATGTTTTATTGATTTCCAAAACTTTTTTGAGAATATTCCCCATCCATTATATGAATAGTGTAACCGGATTTAGCTAATTCTATAGCTTTGGTTATGCTGGCTAATGGTCTGTCTTTACTGCCGTCATTAGTATCGCTACCTGTAGCTGCTACCCATAACTCATCAATACTTCCGTCAAGATTAATTTTAATATTTTTAGTATTGGAATCTTTAATTAAACCTTTACCAACACTTAAAGCTGCAACACCATTAGCTTTGGGACTTATGCCAACCCTTGCAGTACCGTTTTTAATAGTTATGGTACTCTGATTTACACTAGCATATTTTTCATCAATACTTACATTAAGGTCAAATACTGGTAACTTTGTATTGTTAAACACAATCTGATAATCAGAATCTCCAAAAATAGTATTATTACCCACAATACTTAGTTTAGCTACTGTAAAATTACATTTATACAGTATTCCCACAGAACCATAGGTAGCTGCATTTGTACCCCAGTAATTATCTCTGCAGCTTTTAATATATTCAATATTTACATGATTAATATTGTTTATAAAAATATTATTGTCAATTGTGTTTACATTTAATCCATTTTCAAGCAATGCATTGGAAATATTGTTATTCATTATTACATTATTATTTATAAAAACAGAATTATATCCGCTGACTCTGAATATGTTAGTTGCATTGTTATTAACAAAATAAGAATTAGTTACAGTTAATGAACCTCCATCGGCCCATATTAAACTTTTATATCCTGAATTTTGAAAAGTAACATTATCCAGAACAAGATTACCTCCATTTTGATAAATTATTCCTTTATCATCTGCATTATAATTCAAATCAGTTATTATAATGTTTTTTTAAAGTTAAAGTGCCTTTATTAACAGCAAACAACCTTACATCTTTGGAATTACTGCCACTTATTATATGTGATGCTCCATCAATAGTTGTATCTTTATTAATTATAATACCTGATGATAAAGAACTGTCAGCTGAAGAATCATATTTATAATCTTTATCTAAAATTATGTTTGAATTGGCTTGAATATTCGAATTCAAATCACTGAATGTTCCAGCATTCCCCGGAGCAGTTAAAACACTGCCGGAATATGTGGAATTAACCTGCAAGTCATCACTATATCCAACATTATTTAAATCTTCATTAGCACTAACCAATGAAATGGAAAATGTTAAAATAATCATAATGACTAAAATAAATCTTTTTTTTTAATCATCATATTCCCCTTAATTTCTTTAAATTACTTGTACGAAACTTAAAGTTTTTTATTGGAATAAAATACTCTTTAAGTTTATTCAATATATTTATAATACAGGTATATTTATGATTTATCAAAATATTTTGAGCAAGTCAAGAAAAATGTTGCAAAACACAATAGTTTAAATATAACACAAACATAAAATTACAATTATAGGAGAGTGTAAAATTATGAAAACAGTAGCAATCGTAGGAAGTCCTAGAAAAGATGGAAACTGTGATATTTTAGTAAACAAATTATTGGAAAAAATTGATGGTGAAAAAGTATTTACTATCTTAATGAACTGGATATCGGTTTTTGTAAAGCCTGTCAGGCTTGTCAAAAAGGTGACTGTGTAAAAGATGATGATGCAAGAAAAATCATCACAGAAATGCTTGAAGCAGATTTATTCATTTTCTCAAGCCCGATTTACTATGGTCAAATGAGTGGACAGGCAAAAACATTAATTGACAGATTCTATCAGGTCTCACAAAATCCTGATAAAACTTTAGAAGGTACAAAAGTAATAGAAATATTTACCCAAGCTCAACCAAGTGATGCATTTGCAGCATACATTGATTCAATGAAAGTTATACCGTTTGGATACATGGGTATGGAAATTGTCGATACCATTGTTGCAAAAGGAGCTGCCGGAAAAGGTGACGGATTAGAAGAAGCTATTGCACAAATAGAAAAAATAGGAGATAAATTATAAATCTCCTCCTAATCACTTATTTCATAACCTAAATCAGTTAACTGATTTCTTATTTTATCAGACAATTCATATTGTTTGTTATTTCTTAATTCCTGTCTGACATCTGAAATTAAAGTTAATAATTCATCAGAAGATCCAGTATCTTTTAAATCAAAATCAATACCTAAAATAAAACCGACATCATCTAAAAATTCACGAACAGCAAAAACATCTTCATCAGCTAAAGAATCAATTTCACTTTTGGAATCATTTATTAATCCAAAGATAGCTGCAATAGCTTTTGGAGTGTTGAAATCATCATCCATACTTTTAAAGAATTCTTCTTTAGCTATTTTTAATGGAGCATAATCAGAAGTGACATTTTCTATGATTTCACATTCTAATGATTCATAATATTTTTTAATTTTATCCAGACTTTTTTCAGACTGGTGAAGTGACTCTTTTGAAAAGTCAATCGGACTTCTGTAATGGGTAGACAATACAAAAACCTGAATACATCAGCATCATATTCTTTAAGCAACTCACGAATTGTGATGAAATTATTTAAAGATTTGGACATTTTTCTCCGGAAACATTTAAAAATCCTGTATGTAACCAGTAACGTACCATCGGACTTTTTCCACTAACTGCTTCCATTTGAGTAATTTCCGCTTCATGATGAGGGAATATCAAGTCAAGTCCTCCACCATGAACATCATATTGTGGTCCGAAGTAGTATTCAGTAATAGCTGTATCTTCAATATGCCATCCAGGTCTTCCTTCACCCCATGGAGAGTTCCATACCGGTTCATCGACATTTTCTCTTTTTTTTCCATAAAGCAAAATCAATTGGGTTTTTCTTAGTGGTTTTAGCTATTTCCTGTGGGATTCCAATTCTTCAATGTTTCTGTTTGATAATTTTCCAAATTCCTCAAAATTATCTATTCCAAAATAAACTCCATCTTCGGTTTCATAAGCAAAACCTTTATCAATTAATCTTTGAATTTGGTCAATTATTTCGCCCATGTGGTCAGTAGCTCTTGCGAATAAATTAACGCCTGTAACATTTAATTTATTCATGTCTTCAATATATCTTTTTTCAAACTTATGGCTATATCTCCAGCCGGAATTCCTGTTTCTTTTGATCTTTTAATTATCTTATCATCAACATCAGTGATATTTTGAATATAGAATACAGTATAACCATTATATTCCCAGTATCTTTTTTATTGTATCAAAAGAAATGTAAGTTCTTCCATGACCAATATGAGCATCATCATAAACAGTAGGTCCACAAACAAATAAATTAATTCTATTATCATTCATGGTTTCAAAAGTTTCTTTACTACGAGTTAAAGTAGAATAAATTTCCATAAAATACCTCAAAAAAAAGCAATAATTAATAAATGAAGGCAAGCTAGGGATTTGAACCCCAGTATCATGGTCTGCAGCCACGCACCTAAGCCGCTCGGTCAGCTTGCCACAAAAAATAAAACAGTAATTAATAGTTTGACTATTATTACATATATAGTTTACTATTTACATTCAGTAACTTCAGAACCTAAACAACCCTGACAGTCTTCATATCAAGATCATTCTTATCAATGTTTAATTGTTTTAAAACATCTCCAATTTTAATATGTTTACAAATGGAACATGTTCTACCAATTATTTCAGTTTTTTAGCTTCACCATTACGTAACTGAACAGCTAATTCCTTAACCATTTCTTTTACATTTGGACTTAATTCAATACCGCTGCCCCTTTTATCAGTAATATACTGAGACACAGCAGGCTGAGTTATATCCATAAGCTCGGAAACATCTTTTTGTTTCATACCTAAAGCTAGCAAATCTTTAGCTAATTCTGATCTGATTGCAGGTATTACATACCATACAACAATTTCACAAGGCGGTTTCATGTTAATCTCCTATTTTTTCAATAAATCATCCAATTCGTCTTCATCATCTTCAGTTAAACAAATTGAATTTTTTTCATACAAAATTTTAATGTGTTTATCATTTTCTTTAAGATGCTTTGTAAGAGTATTGATTGCATCAGCGACAGGATCCGGAAGCTTATTATGGTCCAAATCAACAGTCTTATGCTGAATTTCAATATTTTCGGCATTTTTACTTCTGACAATTCTTCCAGGAACTCCAACACATGTGGAATCCGGAGGAACATCCTTTAAAACAACTGCACCGGTTCCTATTTTAGAATATTGGCCAACAGTAATATTACCCATTACTTTAGCTCCGGCACCAATAATTGCTCCTTTTTCTACAGTCGGGTGTCTTTTAGTTTTCTGTGTACTTGTTCCACCAAGAATCACACCTTGATAAATAAGTACATCATCACCAACAATTGCAGTTTCTCCAACAACAACACCCATCCCATGATCAATGAAAACACGTTTACCTATAGTTGCACCGGGATGGATTTCAATACCTGTTAAAAAATCTGGCTAAATTCGAATTCATTCTAGCTAATAATCTTAAAGAGTGGGTCCACAGATAATGACTGACCCTATGCATAATAATAGCATAAAAACCAAGGATAACATAAAAATATCTCTAGAGTACTGCGCGCTGCAGGATCCTTTTCCTTTATTGTCTTGATTTCACTCCTTAATCTACCAAGCATTAACAAACCTCAAATATATTTAGAATATGTATATCTATAAAAATATAACATATAGTATATACATTTTCTATAATACATAATATATAAATCTATTCAAATAACCAGTCAACAGACAAATATCTTGAACCGTCATCAGGTAAAATAGCCAATATTCTTTTACCTTTATTTTCATCTCTTTTAGCTACTTGAATTGCAGCCCATGTTGCTGCTCCAGAGGAAATTCCTGCAAATATTCCTTCTTTTTAGCCAAATCAAGTAAAGTATTACCTGCATCCTCATCTTTAACTGGAATAATTTCATCAATAATATCGGAATCATAAATAGACGGAACAAAACCTGCACCAATACATGGATTTTATGAGGTCCTTTAACTCCTTTTCCTAAGGTTTGAGAAGATTCAGGTTCAACAGCTATAATCTGAACATCAGGATTTTCTTCTTTAATACTTTTCCAATACCTGTAATAGTTCCTCCTGTTCCTACACCTGCAACTACAGCATCAATTTTACCTTCAGTATCTCTTAAAATTTCCTTAGCAGTAGTTTGAGAATGAATTCTTGTATTTGCTTCATTATCAAATTGATGTAAAAACAATACCGTCAGGAATTTCTTTTTCCAGTTCATTAGCTTTAGCTATAGCTCCACCCATACCTTCTGAACCTGGAGTCAATACCAGTTCTGCTCCAAATATTCTAACAATTTCCTTCTTTCAACAGACATGGTTTCAGGCATGGTTAAAATTAATCTGTAACCTTTAGCAGCTGCAGCAAAACCTAATCCTATACCTGTATTTCCACTGGTTGGTTCAATAATTACTGAATCTTCTTTAAGCAATCCTTTTTCTTCTGCATCTTCAATCATTGCAACTGCAACACGGTCTTTTACACTTCCGGTTGGATTGAAGGATTCCATTTTTACATCTACTTCTGCATCTAAATCTTCAGTTATATTATTTAATCTTACAATAGGAGTATTTCCAATAGCATCAATAACACTATCTAAAACTCCTCTTTTCAATTCTGGAACATTTACCATAATTATTTCTCCTAATTAATTCCATTTAAGGTATATTATAAAGGGTTAATCATTAATTGTCATATTTTGGAATACCTAATATAACAATAGTTATTGTTTATAACTACTGTTATATAACAATGTTTTTATTTATAAATGTTTCGGAAAATCAGCAGTAATCACAAATATCTGAAATCGGACACATTTCACATTGAGGACTCATAGGTTTACAGATAGTTTGACCAAACTGAACCATCAAATCATTTAATTTAATCCATAATTCCTTAGGGGCAATTTTAGCCAATTCCACTTCTGTCTGTTCAGGTGTTTTGGTATTTACCAAACCAATTCTGTTGGAAATTCTGTGAACATGAGTGTCAACAGGAATAGCCGGAAGTTCAAATGCATAAACCAGAACACAATTGGCAGTTTTACGGCCAACACCAGAAGCTCAACCAACTCCTTTAGATTGTCCGGAACTTCACCACCATACTGATTAATCAAAATCCTTGAAACCTCTTTAATTCTAGCTGCTTTTACACGATAAAAACCTGAACATCTAATTAGCTCTTCAACATCATCAGTTGGAGCATCAACTATTTCATAAATGTTTTTATATTTGCCAAATAAGTTTTTAGTAGCCTTGGTCTGTATTTTCATCTCTTGTTCTTTGAGATAAAATTGTCCTGACTAAAACTTTGTAGGGATCCTTATTTACAAACTCCCTGATTTTATATAACTTATTTAACTCATCTACAATTTTAATAACCTTTTCAGTTTCTGTTAATTCCAACACCAACACTTCCTAAATTAACTCCAGTTCAACTCCAATTTCTGACATGGCTTCAATGAAATTAGGAAAAGACACATCAAAAACTTCCCCATTTTTAATTTCTATATCATGTTTTAGACCAACCAATGAAAATGCCATAGCCAGCCTATGATCTTTATGTGAATCAACAACACCTGAACGGATTCCTCCTTCAATAGACATGCCGTCTTCAAATTCTTTTAACTTGCAGCCTAATTTCTTAAGTTCACTACATGTAGTAGCTATCCTATCTGTTTCTTTAACTCTGGCATGTTTAACACCTGCAATATTAGTGGTTCCATCAGCCAGAGCTGCTAAAATAGCTACTGTAATTAATAAATCAGGAGCATTTGACAAATCAACATCAATACCTTTTAAATTACCTTCAGATGAGATTTCCACATAATCATCAAAAATCTCTATTTTTGCACCCATCTTCTTTAAAATATTCAATATTAACTTATCTCCCTGTTTAGAATTTTTAAATAAATTTAATATTTTTGCATTTCCACCATAAATAGCTACAGCTGCAAGCAAATAAGATGCTGATGAATAGTCGCCTTCAACTACATAGTCACAGGATTTATATTCCTGTTTAGGTATTTTAAATTCATCAATGCGGCAATTTTTAGATTCCCTGTCACACTCCTCATGACGTACAAAGAATTCATTTTCAATTTTAACACCAAATTTAGCCATTATATCACAGGTCATATTTACATAAGGGCGTGACTTGAATTCAGGCAGTACAAATAAATCAACTCCATTTTCAGATAAAGGAGCAGAAATCAGAATTGATGAAATAAACTGAGAACTGACATTGCCTAAAATATTAGTTTCACCACCTGCATAACCTGGCTTGATTAAAATAGGTGCTTTCCCATTACCATTAATTGAAGCTGCACATACACCTAATGAAGCCAATGATTCTGTTAAAATCTCCATAGGCCTTGTCTGCAAAGAGTCATCTCCTGTTAATATAACTTCATTGTCAGCCAAACTGGCTATGCTTGTCATTAATCTTAAAGTAGTTCCGGAATTACCTAAATCAATAGGAACTTCTGATGAATTGTGCAATTTACCATTGGTTCCGATCACTTCCAAATAATCATCTTTTTAGTGATATTTGCTCCTAAAGCTCTGCATGCATTAATGGATGACAAAACATCCTGTGAAAAAAGCATATCATGAATTTTGGATGTTCCATCAGCTAAAGAAGCTAATATAACTGCCCTGTGAGAATAACTTTTTAGAGGGTGGTGCCTTAACTTCACCACCAATATTGGAAATAGTTTTAACTTTAAGATTCATACTGATAATTATATTTTATAAATTATTATATTTATCTGAAAAGTAAAAAATTTGAAAAAAGAAATGAAGTGAGGTTTAAACCAAAAAAAACCTCACTTACTTTTTTTTTTTCAATTAAATTATTTAACTCTTTGAAGTACAATTGATATGAAATTTAAATATTTACAAGCTCCTGCATCAACAGCTTTTTTATCTCCTGCAGCATATTCATTATCACAGTTAATCCAATCCGTCCAAAGTTCTTCATTTCATTCCATTTGTTTAATTGAAATAACCTTTGATTTATTGGATTTATCAACTATATTCCTCCAATAATCCATATCATGAATATAATCTAACTGTTCCTCATTCCATGAAAGCAATAATTCATCAGGCAAATCATCATGACAATCTTTTTTTCATACCCGGAACTGCAATATACACATAACCCCCCGGCTTGATAAATGGAATTATTTTTTCATCTAAAAAGTTATCATCTCTTCCAAAGTAATTATAGGAATCTGCACAAATTATCGCATTAAAAATTCATGTGCAAATGGCAAATCATTAGCATCAGCTTTAATAGGAATTATTTCATCACCTGAAAGTCCCATTTCATCAAAAAATTTCTTGTTTTCTGTTGGGTCGCTCCACAAATCAGTTGGAAAAACTTTAAAACCATATTCTTTTTACAAGAAATACTGAAGTTAAACCATTACCACTCCCCAAATCCATTACAGTAGCAGAATCAGAAATATTATGATTCAATAATAATTCTTCAACTAATTTTAAATGATTTGGACCCATAATTTTATTTTCAACTAAATTTTTATCATACTTTTTTGATTTCTCATAATTCAAGGTAATCACTTAAAAAATTGTTAATTTAATAAAAACAAATTAATTTTAGATAAAAAAAAGAATAAAAACTTTACTATTAAAAAAAATAGGAATTGAAGTAAAATTATCTAATTACTTCAACAATAACATCTAAATTTTCAGACTGCAGGATATCCACTTTTTTACCGGAAGCTCCTACAATTTCTTTTGAGATGTTTAATAAATCTTTACCAACAGTAATCTCCCCAATAGCCAATTCACCTGAATTTTCTAATTCATCAGCTATTTCTTCAATGTCCCTGGATTTTTAGGTAATCTATGATTTTTCCGGCATCTTTTTTAAACATCGGTCCGATTTGAGACATGTCAGGTTCAACTTCAATGATTTTTTCATGGACTTCAGGTTTTCCTGTTTTAATAGCCAAATCATCAATTTTAAGAGTTCCTTCAATATCCTGTGAAAATTCATTGAACACTTCAACTAAATTGCCGTCATTGGTATAAACATTGACTTCAGATAACTGAGCGTTAAGAGGTATTTTTTGAACTGGATTTGAATCTTCTTACTTCATCGATTAAATCTACAGTGATATTACCTTTATTTTCGTATTCTTCACTTACCAAATCTTCATTAACTTCAGGTAGGAGGTTTTATGAATAGATTCCCCGTCACCGAAGTACTGGTAAACTTCCTCTGCAAAAAATGGTACAATTGGAGATAATAATTTTAATGAAGTTTCAATAACATTTCTTAAAGTGTATTTAGCTGCTTTTCTTGATGAATCGCTTACATCATCATTGTACAATCTGTATTTTACTGCTTCAATGTATTCATCACAAAAATCATGCCAGATGAACTTTTCAATTGATGTGATTGTAGTTGCAAAATCATAATTTGCAAATGCATTATCTACAACTTTATTGAGGTTATTTAATTTAGATAAAATCCATAAATCAAGAGGATCAAAGTTATCTTTTATTTCATCATAGTTTACCTCTTCATCAAATATCTGCATACTAATGAATCTGAATGCATTCCAGAATTTTCTTAAGAATCTGTAACCGTGTTTAATGTCTTTCCAGTCAAATATTACATCTGAACCCGGTACACTGTTAGCTGCCCATGTTCTTAAAGCATCTGCACCATACTGTTCAATTACTTCATCAGGTGCAATTACATTTCCTCTGGACTTACTCATTTTGTATCCGTCTTCACCAAATACCATACCATTGATTACAATATCATCAAATGGTTTTTACCGGTTAAAGCAAGACAACGAAGTGTTGTATAAAATGCCCATGTTCTGATAATATCATGTCCCTGTGGACGGATATTTGCCGGGAAATTGTTTTCATAACCTTCATTAGGCCATCCTGCAATTGAAAGTGGTGAAATGGAGCTGTCCATCCATGTATCTAAAACATCCTCTTCTCCGATGAATTCTTCACAGCCACAGCTGCATGCTTTTTAGGTTTATCATGAGTAGGATCAACTGGCAAGTCTTCAACATCAGGAAGCATTACTTTTTTCCACAATCTTTACAGAACCAGACAGGTATAGGAGTTGCAAATAACCTTTGTCTTGAAATACACCAGTCCCATTCCATAGAATCTGCCCAGTTAATCATACGGCTTTTCATATGTTCAGGAACCCAGTTCATTTCTTCTGCTGCTTCTTTAGTTTGCTCGATTAACTTATTTACAGCTACAAACCATTGTTTTTTAACTAAAATTTCAATAGGAGTTTTACATCTCCAGCACTGACCAACATTCTGGTCAACTTTTTTCCTGTTTTAAAAGATATCCTTCATCTTTCAAATCTTCAATAGTTTTAGCTTTACATGTAGCCAAATCCATTCCTTCATATCTTCCTGCAACTTCAGTTAATCTGCCTTTTTCATCAATAGCATCAAGAATTTCCAGATTATGTTTATTTACCCAAGGCTACATCTGTTTTATCCCCGAAAGTACAAACCATTACTGCACCGGTACCAAATTCAGGGTCTACTTCTTCATCAGGGTAAATTTTTACTTTCTGATGAGATAAAGGCACTTCAACATATTTATCAACTAAATGAGCATATCTTTCATCATCAGGATGAACTACAACAGCTACACAAGCAGACATTAACTCCGGACGAGTAGTTGCAATCATTACTCCTTCATCTTCAGGATTAGCCTCTTTGCCTGAAACTTTAGAACTGGCTATATTATCATAAGAATCTTCCATAGCTGGCGGGAAGTTAACATAGTTTAAAAATGTTTCATTATCGCTGTATTCCACTTCTGCAAAAGCAATAGCTGTTTCACAACGAGGACACCAGTTAACCGGATGTATTCCTGGTAAATCAATCCTTCATCATACATTTTTAAAAAGGAATACTGTGTCCTTTTCATGTATTCTGGAGTCATTGTAATAAATTCACGGCTCCAATCCTGTGAAAAACCTAAAGCTTGCATCTGATCTTTCATTTTAGCTATGTTCTGGGTAGTTAACTCAATACAATACTCTCTGAATTTAGCTCTTGAAACATCATTTTTCTTAATTCCATGAGTTTCTTCAACTTTAACTTCAGTAGGAAGACCGTGACAGTCCCATCCCTGAGTAAATAGAACGTCCAATCCTTTTAATCTCCTATATCTTGCATTCATATCAATATAAACCCAATTCAATACATGGCCTAAATGAATAGAACCTGTTGGATATGGTGGTGGAGTATCAATTATATATCTAGGTTTAGTTCCATCACCGAGGAATTTATAAAGTTCCTCATCTTCCCATTTTGCTCCCAAATCTTTTCTTTTTTAAAATCATAGTCTTTAGGAATATTCTCATTTGACATATCTTTTCTCCAAATAATTAAATAAAAATAATATTATTAAATATGTATTTCTTTATTTAAAAATATATAAGAAAAAATTTCATTGCTGTCAAGTTAAGGTTTTGCATTTTTTTAAAAGCTGTTTTGGATGTTTGATTTGCATTTTTGTGATAATATTTCTTTTTATCTCTTTCTTTGTTTGTTGGTGCTTTGATTTTTTTGTGTATACTAGGTCTTTTTCTTGCTATGTCTAGTATTTCTTTTACTATTTGTTTTATTTCTTCTTTATCGTCTGTTAGGAGCCGGGGCATTTCTTCTTTTATGTTTCCGATAAGTGTGTTTACATTGCTTTTTGTAAACATATTTGTATTTTGTTGTTTCTTTTGGTTTTCTTGTTATTTCTTCTTCTGCATCATGTTTGAGTGATATTAGTATATTTAATAGGTATATGTGGCTGTAGAAGTCTTGTTCGATGATTATTTTCTTTTTTCCTGTGAATTTTTCAATGTGAAGTTTGTTTTTTAATCTGTCGTAGTTTTTTTCTATTGTCCATATTGTTCCATATAATTCTTTTAATTCTTCTGGTGTTGCTATTTCTTTGGGTAAATTGGTAAATAGTGTTTCTGTTTCTCCGGTTTTGAGTTTTACGAATACTATTCTGACTTTTTATTTCTCGTGTTTTTCTTGCGAATTTTTTCACTTCTTCTGTGAAAAAATTGTTGATTTGTGCTTTTTTATGTTGATTTCGTGTGTTTCGTCGGTTTTTCCTTCTTTTTTCATTTTATTTTGTTGTTTTTTAAATGTGTGTGTTTTTCCACGTATTATGAAGTAAGAGTCTAATAGCATGGTTTTGAACATTATTTCTATGGAGTTATAGAATCTATCATAGGTTGTTATTGTCTTTGTGAGGTCTATTTTATTTTTTGCATCGTCTAAGTGCATTAATGCGTGTTCTATTTCGCTGGTGCTTTTATTGGTTATGTTTGATGAGATTATGAAGTCCCATTTTGTATCGGCCATGCAAGAGATTCTTGCAGTTGATGTATCTTTCATTAGTTCAGTTTTTTCTGGAATTTCAAATTCTTCTCTTGTTAATTTTGTGTTTGGGATTTCAACAATTGACCCATCAATTGCATAGACGTTAAAACCTTTGAAAGTTGTCATTTCGTCTTTATGAGCATATATTTTTGAAATTAAGCTGCCATTCATGTCAATATAAACTTGAGGATCAATAAATTGTCTTTTTTCAGAAACTGCTTGTTTAGTAATTCTAACACCTCTATCGTTCAATTCGTTTCTTAAAAAACGATTAATCTCAATAGATGTTGTTTTTTTATTATTGCACAATGGATATTTAATCATTGACTCTAAACTCAATTTTCCTTTTCGAGTAAAAGCAACATCACTTAATACATATTTTCGTTCAACAAAATTATTAAAATTTCCGAATTCATCTGAAACTATCCTACTTAAAAACATACCTAAATCAACTCCAATTTAACTATATCAAACTAAAATAAACTAACATACTTAAATAAATATATATAATTACTAATAAATAAAATTAACTATAAAAAATACTTAAAATTAAATATAATTAAAATAAAAATAGATACAATTAAAATAAAAAGAATATAACAAGTTATAAAATAAATAAGCAAAAAATAAGAATAATTAAATGAAAAAAAAAACTAAAAATCAAAAAAAAGCTTAGCTTGACAGCAATGGAAAAATTTAAATTATCCGGAAATCCTTTTTGAAATTTTGTTGAATCAAACTAATATTTTAAGATGCATTCCTCATTTACACATCCATACGGTTTAGTGCTGTTTATCCTACTGAATTTTCATTTTATTTTTATTTAACGATGGATTTCAAGAGGTATTTAATTTCTTCATTAATATCCCATCAGATAAATTCAGTATCCCATAATTTAAAAACCATATAACAGATCAGTAATTAAAATAAATCAATATGCAACTTCTGCTGTAAAAAAAAATTAGAAAAATTTCAACAGAGTCAGAAACTTAATAAAAACAGATACTTTAATAATGATTAACTACACTAAATAATAAATGTATAAAAGAATATAAAAGGACTGTTAAAAATGGAATTATTATGGTTTTATGTTGCAATCGTACTAGCTATAAGCGACACAATCCACACACAAATCGTATGGAAAATCTTTAATAAGTTCTACCTTATTTTAGGAGGAATAATTAATAATTCAGTAAATGCTCCATGGAAAACATGGATTATACATGAATTAATGGAAGCAGGATTCCACTTTATTTTTGTGTCAATAGCATTTTTAAACTTAGAAATAGGAATATTAGCAGCATTTATTCATTTTGTGATAGATGTAAGCCACACATTACTTATTAGCAGTCATATGAATGAATTAGAACACAGATCATTACATTTTGTAATTGAATCATTATTCTTCATAGCTATTTATGGATTATAAAAATAATTTTATTGGAGTATATTAAATGCCAGTTATTACATTCAAATATCAAGATTTAAAAGATTTAGGAATAGATATGGAAAAAAAAAGACGAATTGATAAACACTTTACCAATGATGTCAAGTGATATTGAAGACTTTGACGATGAAGAAATCAAAGTGGAATTTTTTCCCAAATCGTCCGGACAATTTATCTGTAGAAGGAGTTGCCAGATCTTTTTAAAGGCTTTATCAATCAGGAAACAGGACTTCCAAAATACGAAGTTACACCATCAGATGAAAGTGTAATTGTAGATGCCAAAGTAGCTAAAATCAGACCTTATATTGCATTTGCAAAAAATCGAAGGTGTTGATTTTACTGGTGACAAACTTAAATACATTATGGATTTCCAGGAAAACCTCCACTGGGTAATCGGAAGAGACAGAAAAAAGTAGCTATCGGTATTCACAATGCAGATGTTGTATCCCAGCCATTTAATTACATAGCTACTCCTAAAGATGAAAATGCATTCGTTGCACTTGAAAAAGATACTCCAATGACTCCTGAAGAAATATTAACCCATCATGAAAAAGGAGTTGCTTATGCTCATCTTCTTGAAGATTTTGATAAATATCCTTTAATTTTAGACAAGGATAATCAGGTACTTTCCATGCCCCCAATCATCAACGGAGAACTTACAAAAATTGATGAAAATGTGAAAAACATTATTGTAGATGTAACTGGAACTGACGAACGTGCAGTTAACCAGTGTTTAAACATTATCTGCAGTTCATTTGCAGAAGTCGGCGGAAAAATAAAAAGTATGGAAGTTAAATACGAAGACAAAAGCATAACTACTCCTGATTTAACTCCTCAGTAAAAAATGTCCATGTTGATGTAGCTAACAGTTTAATTGGTGGAACTGACTTAAATGCTGAAGATATACAACAGTTATTATCCCAAGGCACGTTTTGACTCAGAAATATTAAATGACAATGAATTAAAAGTTTACATTCCATCCTACAGAATAGATATCCTTCATGAAGTGGATGTTGTTGAAAACATTGCTGTACAATACAGAATTAATGATGTTGAAGCTAAACTTCCAGACATTTCAACAATAGCTTACGAACATGACTGGTTCAGATCAGAATCCCTTATGAGAGAAGTTATGATTGGATTAGGATTGGGAAATCATGAGTTTAATGCTTACTAATGAAGATGCACACTTCAGCAAAATGAAACAAAAGGAAATTGACCACGTTCAGGTAGCAAGACCTATTACAATTGACAGAACCATGATTCGTACCAGCCTAATCAACAGTTTAATGGAGTTTCTAGAAGACAATAAACACGAAGATTTACCTCAAAAAATATTTGAAATCGGTGATGTCCTATACATGGATGAAACCCAGGAAACTAAAGTAAGAGCTTCCAAAAAACTAGCCGGATTGATTTGCCACTCAAGTGCGAACTTTACTGAAATCAAATCTGTTGTAACCAGCTTACTTCAAAACTTAGGTTATTCCATGGAAATCAGCGACAGCAACAATCCCAGTTTTATAGCTGGAAGGGTAAGTGATGTAAAAGGAACTTCAGCTAATGGAAATATATCAGGTTTCTTCGGCGAATTCTCTCCGGAAGTAATCACTAACTTTACCCTAGATTATCCTGTAATCGGATTTGAAATTGAATTTAACCCACAGGAATAATTCAATTTTCTAATTACTCTTTTTTAATTTTATTTTATCAAGAAATTTAAAGATAAATCACTTATAAGCAATTTTTCCAATTATTAAACAATTTGGATAATTAGCCTGTCAATACCACAGTTTTTTCATTTGAACATCAATTTCAGAGTAATTTACATCAGGATTATTCTGAGAAGAATTGTTAACTAAAATGCTTTGTGAATCTTCACCAGAGTGTGCTGTTTGCTCAGCAGCTATCAAAACACCGCCAACAGCCATAATTACAATTAAAAATAAAACCCAGTTATTCATGGTTATTCTCCGATTACAGTTATATTAATTATCCTGTTGTGTCTTGGCCCGTCTAATTCTATAAAAATACTGACTGCCAAGTTCCCAAATTTAATTTATTGTTAGATATTGGAACAGACTCACTAGAAGAAAGTAAAAATGATTTTAAATGAGATTCAGCATTATTATCAATATTATCATGTTTATAACTAAATTTATTGGAAATTATATTAGATAACACAAATTCCAAATCTTCAAGCAGGCCTTCCTCATTTTCATTTACACAAATAGCTGATGTGGAATGTTTGGAAAATATATTTACAATTCCATTACTGATATTGGAATTAGCTATTATTTCATTGATTTTAGATGTTATATCAATAATTTCAAAAGTCTTATTTGTATCCAAATTAATCTCAATATTTTCAATTAGCATTATAAAAATATTATATGAAACTAGTATTTAAAAATTAAAAACAAATAAAACCTGTAAAATTTTACAGACTCGAAAAATTAAGAAAAATTCATAATCTAAATAAAATAACCTGTAATATATTACATAAATGCAAATGTTTCAGGAGGTAAATAAATAATATTATCTTCTTTGACAATATTTGATTTGGTATTTGAAATAATTATACCATGAGAAGAATTATATGTACTAATAGCACGTTTAATTTGACTTTTATCCTTTTTACCACAGCTTACTTCAATTGGAATAGGTTTTTCTAATCCTCTTTGAACAATAAAGTCAACATTTTTCCCACTACTTTTTTTTTATTGCTGTCATCATAGTATATTTTATAATTTATGTGATTTTTATTATCCAAATCATGAAAACTTGAAGCTACATAAGTTTCAAGCAGTTTTCCCATATATTCTGTTTCATCCTCAAAGGTAGCATTGCCTATATTTAATATAAGATTATGTTTTAAACTTGATGTTGCAAAAAAAATATTCATAAGGTTTTGTTGTTCGTTTTACTGATGAAGTAAACGGTTCAATATGAAATATTAATTGTGTTTTTTCAAGAATATTTAATACTTTAGTGACTAAAGCAATCTTGGCATCAAAATGATTTGAAAGAGAACCTTTTGAAACTTCACCGGGATTTTGAAAAGCAAAAAAATTCAAAATCTGAAAAGCAAGATATTGTGTATCATTATTTATACCTTCAATATTAGCCATATCCGTTGTAACAACTTTATCCACCATATCAACAATTTTTTTAGTTATATCATTAGTATTTTGATAAAATGAAGATGGAAAACCTCCAAATTCTAAGAAATTTTTCCATTCAGACATGTCATAGTTTGAAAAACTTGAATATATATTAATTATTCTTCTTTCTAACTCTGCAATATTTTGCACATTTCCGTCAAAAATCATTTGAATTAATGACTCTGAAATATCATTTTTAAAATTTCCATATTTTAATTTTAAATGTTCTGAATATGTTAACGGGTAAATTGGAATATTTAATAATCTCCTTGCAGCATCAGGACTATAAGAAAGTTTTAGTGCAGATGATCCACTGAAAATCATGAAAATATTTTTAGTACCGTCAAATATTAATTTTCCATTTAATGCCCATTCTTTATCATATTGTGCTTCATCAATTAAAATGAATACTGGTTTAGATAATGTTTCAATTATTGAATTATGATATGTTTCTAAATAGGAATTGACAACACTAAAAATATCCGCATTACCTATTTTTTTTTTAATCGATCACAAGAAAAATACAAAATATTTTCAGGAGATATCCCTCTTTCTTTTAGAAGATATTCATATACCTGAAATAGCAGAGTTGTTTTTCCAACATCACGTACCCCCCCGGTAAAACAAGAAAACGATTTATATTATCTCCTTCAAGAAAATTATCAATATATTTTATAATATTATCATAATCAGAACGTTTATTAAATTTTTTATCTTTGTGTGTTAACTCCTGATTTAATTTCATAGGTACTGACAATATTTGATTTCTAATATATTTATTTTGCAATTCGTTCATTGTTTTGCCCCCTCAAAATAATAACTATTACTATATATAGTCATAGTTATTTATATATACTACTATTTTTAACAGTTATAGTTATTTATATATAACTAACCTTTTTAATCATCATAGTTTTAAAATTTAAGGTTACATCATCATTTAGTTTATTTGTATCCAAATTAAACCTAATATTTCCAATTATGAAAATATTATATAAAACCAGTATTTAAAAATTAAAAAAAGAAAAAATGAAAAAATGTTTATCACATTTTATTTTTACGTTTATATCCTATTATTAATAAAACCAATAAAGCGATTATTGCAAGAATAATAACTCCTGATGTATTTTGAATTACTTTAGATATTTTATTTGGAGACACTAGCTCATAGGATTTTCCTTCTTTTGATGAACCATCATCACTTGGAGAACCACTGCTGTCTGAAGATTTTGCTGCACTTTGATCTCCTTTAGCCATAGCATCTTTACCACTTAAAGATTCATATTTCTGATAGTAATCAGAACTATTTGTTCCAAGATTTTGTGAAAATTCATCAGAGTTTTTGATATTTGCAATACCACTCTCACCAGAAGCATCTCCTGAACCAGAACTGTCACCAGTTTTATTACCTGAGTTATCACCATCAGAACCAGACGGTTTGCCGTCAGATCCCATGTTGTCATCTTTACCAGAATCACCATTACCTGAATCGTCTTTTTTATTATAAGAAATTACATTCTGCTTTATTTTTTTTAATTTCCTGATTATGTTCTCCACCAACCTGAATTTCAACTTGGTGGTCAACATTAGGATCTACTTTAATTACTGCCTTACCATTTTCCAAAGTTGCAGTATACATATTACCGTCAACTTCAACCTGAACTGCAATAGTTCCAGCTTCTTTTACTGGAGTATCATCTTCAACCATTTGAATTCCTATACCGTTAGGCAATGATATTGCATTTAACCTTAAGATTTTGGCAAGCAACAGCGGGCAGACAAATGTGTTTTCAGGGTCATCAGAATTAAAAAAATTCGGACCTAATGTAATCATATTCTGTAAAGGATTATTTTTAGCCTTAAGTTTTCATTATGTGCAAATGAATTATATGACACATAAACTCCATTATTAGCTACAGCACTATATGCATCCCCGAATAAAAGACCATTACCAGATTCAAAACCACCCAATTCACAGTCAGTGTTTTGAATATTGTGAATCATGGTATTTGCTTTAATTTCATCTCCCCATGACTGACAATTTATATAAATACCATTTGTATTGTAATTAAGGAAATTATGAGTATAGGAATTGTTAAAAGATTTGCCGTATAATGAAATTCCGTTAAAACTATTATTGCAGCAGTAATTTGAAGTTATATTGGAATTATCAATATCATAAATCTCAATTCTGATCTGCCATTGAACATCATTGTGTTATTGGCTACATAACAATTGGAAACATTTTTAAGCTGAAGCCCGTTTTCCTTGGCATTATTTAAAACATTTCCAAATAAAGTTACATTCTTTGAGTTTTTAACCAAAACATTATTTCCGGCATCGACAATAGAATTTTCCCTAATAATGGTATTGTCCGAATTATCAACAATAACTCCATAATCTGATGATGCAGCTACAATATTAAATCCGGATAAGACACTGCCTGCACTATTTTTTGTGAAATAAAATCCAAAAGTTTTATCAATATTTAACTCCTGAGCTTTATTGGACAGCTCTCCAGATGTATAAACCGTGCTGTTAACATTAGAGATAATATTTACTTTTTTGTCAACAACTAATGAAATCCCCTTATATTCCTTGCTAACAAAATTAAATGTATCTCCCTGTCCAGCATTATCCAACATTGATTGAATGTCATCATTGGATAAGTCGGAAGAAACATCATAGATAGTAGTTCCCATAACAATGTCATCATTACTGTATTGTAATTCATCAGCTCCGTAGACAGATGAAATCAGGATTAAACCTAAAAGACATATGATAAAAAGATTTAACAGTTTTTTATATTTCTTTTCAACCATGTCAATCTACCATCAACATACATTATAAATCAATAATTATATTGATTAAATTTGTATATGGAAATCAAAGCATATAAATATTTTCAAATAATTTAGCACTTTATAAACAATTTAAACAAAAAATAACAATTATACCCTACTTTTTTAAAGCAAATATATTAAAAATTCAAATCGAAATATTTATCATAACTATAAACAAACGATATATCATTAAGTACCTAACAAGTATTTAATATCATTAAATGAGGTAGAATAATGAATAAAAAAGGATTGATATTATCCATATTCATATCATTAATTGTTATTTTATCTTCAGGCTCTGTTTTTGCAGAAGACATAAGCAATGCAAATTCTGATGACAGCGCTTCAAGTCCAATAGCAAATGATGCAGTTTATGGAGAAATAACAACATCTTCAAATTATACTGTTCATACTGGATCAAATAGTTCAACTATTCAAAACATTATAAACAGTATGCATGACGGGGATGTATTGAATTTTGAAAAAGGTGAATATAAAGACATTTGCATATATATTGATAAAAATATTACTGTAAACGGTAATGGTGCACAATTAATCGGTTATCAAACACCGGGAATCAACAATACAAATATTCCAAATATTGTTAAAAAACACAACAAAAACTGGAGGATACGGAATAAGTAATTTTGCAACTGTTTATATTCTTAAAACATTAAATGTAAAACTTAACGGATTAACTATGGTTAGTTTAAACAGCACAACTTATTCCAATGCTGTACTTTACGCTTACCAATCCAAAAATTTAGAAATAATCAACAATACCATAATCGGATCTTCATGGGGTATTTATTTACAGACTTGTGTAAATACTACAATAAATCAGAATACCATTAAAAATCAGGCAACAACCGGTATTTTAAACTTTGGATCTGCAAAAAGCATAATAAAAAAATAATAAAATTACAAATGCTGTAAACCACGGTATTGACATAAGACACGGAACCGGACCAAACGTAACAGTATTCAACAACACCGTCATCGGTTCAAAAGAAGGAATCTACCTTATGCATTCCGGAGGACATACTGTATATAACAACACCCTTATTAACTGTACCATCAGTTCAATAACCTGTTATGGTTCTTCTAATATTTACATATACAATAATACACTGTTCAAATCAAGAATGGGAGTATTATTGGGTTCAGGATTTTCAAATATTACCATTGGCGAAAATAATTACAAATTAGCTAATTTACCTTACCCTCCTACTTTTGTATATTATGTTGGAATCGCAGATTCTGCATATCAAAGTCCACAAAGTGTAAGTGGAACTTATAGTGACAGCAGTACTTATTCTCCAGAATACACCAATAAAATTGATATTGAAGCTCCTAAAGATATTGTAATTGATTATAATGGAATATTAAAACCTACTGGAACTACCTACACTGTTCCTGTCGGCACTGCAAGTGAAGATATTCAAAAAATGATTGATTCAATGAAAGACGGAGACACATTATCCTTTGAGAAAAACGGAATTTATGAAAATATCTGTATTTATGTTGATAAAAACATTAAAATACTTGGAAATAATGCAACATTAATCGGATATGAAACAAAAGGTGTTAACAACTCCAATATTCCTTTAAAAGTATGGAAAAAAACTAATGAAGGAGGATATGGATGCGTTTACTTCTCAGTATTGTATTTATTCAATACCGATAATGCAGTTGTATCTGATTTGAATATCGTTGGAAAAGCCCAGGATATAATCCAAATACTGTTGGTACAACTACTGACGAATATAAAACTACTTCCATTTACTCAGAATCCAATAAAAAAACATAACAATTACCAATTGTGATGTAAAAGGATCATCATGGGGTATTTTCTTACAATATAATAAAAAAATGCAGTTATTGCAAATAACAACATCCATGACCAATACACAACAGGATTAATAAACTTCGGATCAGCTAACAGTATTATTGCAAATAACACAGTTACCAATGCTGTAAACCACGGTATTGACATAAGACACGGAACCGGACCAAACGTAACAGTATTCAACAACACCCTCATCGGTTCAAAAGAAGGAATCTACCTTATGCACTCTTCCGGACACAAAGTATACAATAACACTATTATTAAATGTACTTTAAGCTCTATAACTGCATACGGTTCAGGTAATGAAGCAATATTCAACAACACATTAAGTGGAAGCAGAATAGGCATAATTGTTGGTGGAGGATATTACAATGTAACCATCGGCAACAACAATTACAACTTAGACAGATTACCATTCCCTCCATCATTCCCATACTACATTGTTCAGGCAGACAATAAATACCAAACTCCTGACAAAGCACAGGGAACTTACTATGACTCTGCAAAAGAACCAAAAGCAGGTATTATCGTTGATGACATTACCATGTATTATAAAAATGGAACCAAATTACATATTACTTTAAAAGACAACAAAGGATATAATTTAGCAGATACTCCAATTACAGTTACAATAAATGGTGTTTCTTACAAAAAAACCACTGATAAAAATGGTGTTGTTGAAATGAACATTAATTTAAGACCTGGAGTATATACTGCAACAGTCGCTTATGCCGGAAATAAAACAATCGGAGCAAACTCTGTAGATGCTAAAATTACTGTTTTATCAACTATAAATGGTAATAACATAACTAAAATGTATCAAAATGGAACTCATTTCTCTGCTACCTTTGTAAACGGTCAGGGAAAAGTATTGGCAAATACCAAAGTTACATTTAACATCAACGGTGTTTTCTACACCAGACAAACCAATGCTTATGGAACAGCTAATCTAAATATCATGTTAAGACTAAAGGCCATTATATCTTAACTGCATATAATCCAGTTACTGGTGATGAACAAGGATTTAGTATAGATGTTAAATCTTTAATTGAAACTAGTGATTTAACTAAATATTATTTAAATGCTTCCAGATTCCATAAGCAACTATTTACAACAAAGACGGATCTTTAGCAGTAAATAAAAATGTGACATTTAACATCAACGGTGTTTTCTATATTAGAACTACTGATTCTAATGGTGTAGTTAGTTTGGCTATTAATTTGAGACCTTGGTGACTATATTATTACAACTATCTTTGATGGTTTGGATATTGGAAACAAAGTCACTGTACTTCCAACATTAGTAACTAAAGACTTAAACATGAAATACTTAGACGGCAGCAACTTCACTGCACAAACATTAGACAGTCAAGGAAAAGCATTAGCTAACCAAACAGTATCATTTAATGTAAATGGTGTATTTTATCACAGAATCACTAATGAAGACGGTATTGCAAGCCTAAGAATCAGATTAATGAGTGGTGAATACATTATAACTTCCTACTGGAACAATTTCCAAACTGGAAACACAATAAAAATAGCATAAAAAGAGGTTAAAACCTCTAATTTTTTTTTTTTTAAAAAAAATAATTTTAAAATCAGTAACTGTTTCTTCTAGAATAAGCTATATAAACAATGAATATTCCTATTAAAAGAAGAACTATTTGTGGAAATATTGCAAATAAAACAACCGGAATCAATTTCAATTCTGCTAAAATCCATAAAAGGGCATAAACTACAATTAAAATTCCCAGAAGCATAGCCATTTTATTAGCTATTTCCCTAAAATCATATGGAATTCCACTTGGTATTGGCATTATAACACCTTCACAATTTTTTTATACCTTCAGAAGTACCAATTATGACTTTATCAACCATCTGAGTAAAAATACCATTTTCAACAACACCTGGAATAGAATTTAAATCTATTTCCAAATGCATAGGGCTTTCTATTTTTTCAAATTTGGCATCAATGACAAAATTTCCATTATCTGTTATAACCGGTCCGTCCTTACGCTCACCCATTCTTATTTCACATTCTGCACCCATGTCCTCTAAAGTTTGTATAACCACACGTGATGCATCAGGAATTACTTCCACAGGTACCGGAAAGTTTCCAATTTCTTCAACATATTTTGATTCATCTACAATTACAATAAATTGTTTTGCAGAGTAATCCACAATTTTTTCCTTGGTGTGAGCTGCTCCTCCACCTTTAACAAGGTTAAGGTTTTTATCCACTTCGTCTGCACCGTCAACAGCCAAATCAATGTCATGCTCTTCCAAGCTGGTAACCGGTATGTTCCACTGTTTAGCAAGCAGTAATGACTGGAATGAAGTAGGAATTCCCATGACATTTATTCCTTCATCAGCTATTCTTTTTGCCTACTGCTTCAATGAAATAGTGAGTTGTGAGATCCGGTTCCAAGTCCTAAAATGTCTCCGTCTGTAACATATTCTGCTGCTTTATAACCTGCTTCTTTTTTAAGATTCATATTTATCATATCCTTATTTTTTGAATAACAAAACCTAATGTAAGTTTATTAAGTTTATATCCTTTTTGCATTCACCTTTATGTTTCCCATGATTTTTCAAAACAATGCATTTGTCTCCGTCTACCAGTCCTTCAGGGAAACAGTAATCATAATATTCACATTCTTCATCACAGTCGGCAGATTCATAGGAAAATGTAGATCCTTCAAAAATACTTTTTGATGAAGAAAGTAATGTTATGTTAGATCTGTCAACTTCCACTGGAATAACTGTATTTTCAGCATGAACCGGGCACTTTTGTTCATTGTCACGAACATCAATGATTTTATATTTCCTATTTTTTTCTAAAGAGTCAACACATGATGCTTTAAATCTACAATTTTCGCATTCATCTACAGAACCATAAAAAATAAACTCATTACCCTTTTTTGCCAAATCTTTACCAATTAATGTAATCATTTTATCACCCCAGTTTTTAGAGCTAACTCATAAGCTGCATCTTCAGATATACCGTTATCACCTAAAATTGTATATCTTTCAGGTCTAATAGTATGTGCCATTGTTAATGCATCAATGACATTTTCATCACTAATTCCCAATTCCTTAGCAGATGTTGGAGCTCCAACAGCTTTTTAAACTATCTCTAATAAATTTCCAGTCTCCGCCATATAAATACATCATCAATATAGTTCCAACACCGCACTGTTCACCATGCAGACAGGGTTTATCTAAAATTTTATCCAAAGCATGGGAAAATGTGTGTTCTGATCCGCTAGCAGGACGGCTGGAACCTGCAATACTTATAGCCATTCCACTGCTAAACAAAGTTTTAACAACAAGACGTGCACTTTCTTCCAAAATAAGGTTTAATACTGTCAACATTGTCAGTAATCATTTTTGCAGACATTATAGACAATGAAGCTGCAGATTCACTATATGACTCGTTTTTTAAACGGTGAGCCAATTGCCAATCCTTAATAGCTGTGAAATTTGAGATTAAATCAGCACATCCTGCAGACAATAATCTGAAAGGTGAATTTGCAATAATCTTACTGTCTGCAATAACAGCTATCGGCGCATGGGCTTTAGCAGATGTTGAAGTTTTAGGATTTTTTATTGAAGCTAAAGGAGATACAATACCATCATGTGAAGCAGTAGTTGGCATTGAAACAAAAAATACGTTTTTATCATATGAAGCTAATTTAGCTACATCAATAACTTTTCCTCCCCCAACACCTAAAACATTAGTGCCCGGAGTAATCATTTCACTGACTTCTTCTACTGAATCATATGATACTTTTTTCAACAATTTTAACATCCACTTCAATATCCTGATTTTCAAGACTTTCAATAGCATGTTTTGCTGCAATATCATATGTATTCGGACCTGTTAGAACCAAAACTTTATTGTCCAAATGCAAATCCATGCAGATTTCGCCGGTTTCATATATAACATCAGGTCCGATGTATACTTCACGAGGCATTTGTATTTTCTAGTATTCATAATATCTCCTAAACATAATATACATTTGTATATCTTTAATTAGTAGTTATAAATAACTTATTATTTTAGGCTGTAAAAAATTTTCTTTAAATAGATTTAATAGGCATTAACAACTGATATATAATTATTATAAAAATTTAATTAAGGTGATATGGTGGAAAATTTTAGTGAATGGTTTCATGACATATTAGAAGAAGCTAATATAACTGATTCAAGATATCCTATTAAAGGAATGGCTGTATGGATGCCTTACGGTTTCCAAATAAGAAAATATACAACAAATTTGATAAAAAGAAGTATATGACCGTGATCATGAAGAAGTTTTATTTCCACTTCTTGTTCCAGAAGCAGAACTGGCTAAAGAAGGATTACATGTAAAAGGATTTGAAGATGAAGTTTACTGGGTTACTCATGGAGGTAAAACACAATTAAATGAAAAATTAGCCCTAAGACCAACTAGTGAAACATCAATCTATCCAATGTATTCACTATGGATTAGATCCCATATTGATTTGCCGTTGAAATATTATCAGATTGTAAATACATTCAGATATGAAACAAAACATACAAGACCACTTATTCGTGTTCGTGAAATTACTACCTTTAAGGAAGCACATACTGCTCATGCAAGTAAAGAGGAAGCAGACATTCAGGTTCAGGAACATATTGAAAACTATAAAGAAATCTTTGATACATTAGGTATTCCATATACTTTAACAAAAGGCCGGAATGGGATAAATTCCCAAGGGGCAGACTATACAATGGCATTTGATGCAATTATGCCTGACGGAAAAACCCTGCAAATCGGTACTATCCATAATTTAGGTCAAACCTTTGCAAAAACATTTGATATAACCTTTGAAGATAAAGACGGAGAACATAAACTGGTTTATCAAACATGCGCAGGTTTATCTGATAGGGTAATAGCTTCTGCAATTGGAATTCACGGAGATGAAAAAGGATTACGTCTTCCACCTGAAATTTCACCAAAACAAATAACTATAATTCCTATTTTATTTAAAAAAAAAAAAGGAAAAGAAGAAGTTTTAGCTAAATGTGAAGAGCTTAAAAAAAGAGTTTGAAGCTGCAGGATTACGTGTAAACATTGATAATCGAGACATCAGGTAAAGGTAAAAAGTTCTATGACTGGGAATTAAAAGGAACTCCAATAAAACTTGAATTAGGCCCTAGAGATTTGGAAAACAACAAGACAATAGCTATGCGTAGAGACCAGCTGGAAAAAATCGAACTTGATTTAGATGAAAACCTCGTAAGCAATGTAATCCGTTTAATTGATGAGTTAAATGAAAATCTCGCTGAAAGTGCAAAAGAATTCCACACAGACCACATCAAATTTGCATCTGATATTGATGAAGTCAGAAAGCTAATTGAAGAAGGTAATGTTGTAGCAGTCAACTGGTGCGGAGATACTGACTGCGGAGAGAAAATAGAAGAAATCACAGGTTATTCAGTTTTAGGTATCTATGAAGAGCTTGAAGAAGCAGGCAAAAAAATGTATACTCAGTGACGAAGATGCAAAATATGTTGCATTAATAGCTAAAACATACTAGAGATGAAACTATGGATGACATTTATGGAATAATACCTGTCAGTAAATTTAAAGAATGTAAAACCAGATTATCTCCATTTTTAAGTGAGGAAGAAAGGGAAAACCTTCTAAAAGTCATGCTTAAAGATGTTACTGATACTTTAAGAAAATATACTGATAAAATAATTATAATCAGTGCTGATGAAGATGTTTTAAATTATGCCAAAAGCTTAAATTTAAGTGTTTTGAAAGAAAATGACAATTCAAATTTAAATAAAGCATTAAAACAGGCTATGGAATATTGTAAAGGCAAAACCAAAAAGTAATCATAATGCCGTCCGACATTCCACTCATCGGTAAAACCAACCTTAAAATGGTAATTGATTCAAGCAAACAGCTTGATTTCATTATTATTCCTTCAAAAGGCGGGGGAACAAACACGATAATTATGAAACCCCTGGCTATCAGAACCAAATTCGGAGATTTCAGCTATAAGGAACATGTAAATGCTGCTGACAGGAAAAACTTGAATCCACAAGTTCATGACTCATTATTTATGGCTTTGGACGTCAATACAACTGAAGATTTAGGGGAAATAATGGTTCATGGTGAAAATACTGAAACCAGACGTTATTTAAAAAGAACTGAAAATAAATGTTGAATCAGTACACGGCAGCGAACGTTTGAAAGTCACAAGAGGCAGTTAAATGATTGTAATGTCAATAGCTGGAGTAGACCCTTCAGGAGGAGCAGTTATCCTTGCAGACATCAAAACATTTCAGGCGCTTGGTGTTTACGGAACCGGAATTGTAACTGCACTTACTACCCAAAACCCCCAAATGATGTACTCCCTAAAAGCTATTGAAACTGACTATGTTGAAGAACAAATTGATGCAGTTTTAGACAGCTACAATGTTGAATATATCAAAACAGGAATGTTATATTCAAAAAAAAATATCATCAAAACAGTTTCTAAAAAAAATCAGAGAATATAATCTGAAAGCTGTTGTTGATCCGGTTATGGTGGCAACATCCGGAGGAGAATTAGCCAAAGATGATTTGAGTCAAAATCTGCTTAAGTATTTACTTCCGAAAGCCATCCTAACAACTCCAAATGTTTCTGAAGCTGAAAAATTAACCGGGATTAAAATTGCTGATGAAGAAAAAGCTGAAATAGCCTGTGAAAAATTAGGAAAAATCTGTAATAACATTATAACCGGCGGACATCTAAACGGAACAAATATCACCTGTATTGATGGAAAAATCAGTACATTTAAACAGGAATTACTGAAAACAGATAATGTGCATGGCAGCGGCTGTAATTTCTCAGCAGCTATTGTAAGTTATTTAAGTCAAAAAACGATTTGAAAACAAGTATTTTAAAAGCTTCAGAGTATACTTACGAAAGCATAAAAAATGGAAAATATGGAACTTTAATAGCTAAATTATAGCTATTAGAAATCTTCCACATTTAATTTATCAAGTACTTCTTCTTGAATTTTAATAAATTCTTCGGATTCTCTTTTTCTAAGTCTTGGCATATCTACATCAAAGACTTCTTTAATTTTACCCGGATTTTTATCCATTATAACAATTTTATCTGCAAGATAAATCGCTTCATCAACATCATGAGTTACAAAAACAATTGTATTTTTAAATCTTTTCCAAACTCCAATCAGCTGTTCCTGAAGCATGTGTCTATTTTGCATATCCAATGCAGAAAATGGTTCATCCATAAGCAAAATAGGTGAATGGTTAAGCAAGGATCTAATAATTGCAACCCTTTGTTTCATACCACCTGAAAGTTCATGGGGATAACTATCTTTAAAGTCAATTAAGCCAACACTTTCAAGATATCTTTCTGCAGCCTTAAGATTTTCCTCTTTAGTTCTGTCTTTTTTGAGATTAAGACCGAACATCACATTTTCCAAAACTGTCAGCCATGGAAATAATGAATATTGCTGAAAAATAACTGCCCTATCACCAGACGGTTTTTTAACAACTTCACCATCTGCTATAACTTCCCCTGAAGTCGGTTGGTCAAGACCAGCTATCAAACGAAGCAGAGTTGTTTTACCGCAACCGGAAGGGCCTAAAAGACAAACGAATTCACCATCTCCAATATTTAAATTAACATCATCTAAAACTTTTATATCATGATCCAAACCGCGGCCATGAAAAGATTTATTTATATTTTTAATTTCAATTGCCATTTTAAACTACCTACCAGAATACTTTTTTTTCTATAAGTCCGAAGACATAATCAAGGATTAAACCAATCAAACCAATAACCAACATACCTACAACAGTAGTACCTGTATCAAATAAATTTGTAGCTGTTAAAATTAAATATCCTAAACCGCTACTTGAACCTATCATCTCTGCAGAAATAGTACACATTAAAGCTATTCCCACACCAACTTTAAGTCCGGAAACTATAGGCGGTACTGCAAAAGGTAAAATAACCTGTGTAAGTACTGTTTTATCATCTGCTCCCAGTGTTTGTGCAGATTCAATTAAAACTTTATCGGTTCTTTTAACTCCATCAATTGTGTAAATAAGAATCGGGAAAACACAGCCTATAAAAATAATAAATATAGCAGGAGCTGTTCCGATTCCAAACCACAATATTGAAAATGGAATCCAAGCTATCGGAGGTATTGGCCTTAATATACTGATTACAAAACTACATAAAGTTTCCAACTTGCTATACCATCCAAGCAATATTCCTAAAGGAATAGCTACAACAGATGCAAGAATCATACCACCAAATACTTTAAATAAAGTATCCATAGTATCAACAAAAAGTTTTCCAGATTGTATTATATTCCATGCAGAATTGCAGACACTACCTTGGGCTTGGTAAGAAATAAGGATTAACTAACTCTAAAACAGAAGTTATGATATACCAGATAATTATAATTAAAATTGGTAAAATTATCGGTGTGAACTTATCTTTATTCATTAAATCACTTACATAAAATTTTTTTTTTACAATTATTAATATTGATTGTATTTTTATATAAATATTTCACATGATTTTAAGTAGATAATCACAAATCAAAATTGTATCCAAAGGTATATATATTGCAAAAGGTAAAATAAATGTTACATAAAATAAAAGTGAGGTGTAGCTTTGGAAGCAAATAGAAGATTTTTTTCAAAAATTGGATTTAATTATTTCGCACTTGGAATAATCGTATTGGTGCTAAATCTATTCATCGGATTATTTATAAGCATAATTAATCCGAATCTTTTATCTAATCAAACAATGATGACATTTTTCTCAGCTATTTGGACTTATATCTTACCCTTACCAATATTTATTTATATAATGAGAAAAACAGAAGCAAAAACTCTTGAAAAACATAAAATGACCGTTAAAACATTTGCAATATGCATATCAATTACAATGTTTTTAATGTGGATCGGAAATATAATGGGAGTTATTATAACTTCAGGAATCGGCTCACTGATACAGCATGAGGTAGCCAATCCTATTAATGATGTGATAAACAATTCCGGTTTAGTTGCAAACTTGATTATAATAACCACAATAGCTCCAATCTTTGAAGAACTTATATTCAGAAAGTTATTAATTGACAGAACTATAAAATACGGAGGTACAATCTCAGTACTTCTTTCAGGATTATTATTCGCATTTTTCCATGGGAATTTAAATCAGTTTTTCTATGCATTCCTTCTTGGAGGATTTTTTGCAATAATCTATATAAAAACAGGACAAATCAAATATACAATAGGATTACATATGATTATAAATTTCATAGGATCAGTTGTCAGCCTATTTGTCTCACAACCATTAATGGACTTGGCTAACGGAAGTGTGATTTCACCAACAAGCACATTTGGTGTTATTTTTTATACATATTAATAACTTTAGGATTAACAGTTATGGGTTTGATTTATTCCATCAAGTATTTCGATAAAAGCCAGTTTGACGGAAGCGAAAAAGAAATAATTCTAAAAAATCCAGTAAGTACAATCCTTTTAAATCCAGGGATAATCTGTTTTATATTACTGATGTCATATACAATATTTACATCAATAGCTTAAAAAAATAAAATAAGAAGTTTATGCAGTTTCTACTACATTAACTTCTATTTCCCTTGGTTCTTTTAATACAGAACGTGTACTTAAAGCTCCTAAAAGCATAGTTGATAAATTATGTATCAATGAAGATGTTGATGGAGTTATAATTCCAAACATGCCCAGTGCTATTAAAGAACCGTTAATGCCAATTATACTGTGATAATTAGTATCTATTTTATTTAACATACCAACACTCAATTTTCTAAGTGTTATTAAATCATATAAATTATCAGACAATAAAGAAACATCTGCAACTTCTCTGGCAATATCTGAAGAGTTTTTCATTGAAACAGACACATCAGCAGCAGCCAATGCCGGAGAATCATTTATTCCATCTCCGACCATAATAATAGTTCTGCCTTCTTCTTTTAAACTTTCAACAATACTGGCCTTATCTTCAGGAAGCACCTGTGAGCGGTATTCAGTTATGCCCAATGCTTCAGCGCTGCTTTTTGCACCGCTTTCACTGTCTCCAGTCAACATGATAACATTTTCAATACCTAATTTTTTAAGCTCTTCAATAACATCCCTAGCTTCTTTTCTTACAGGGTCGTTAATACATATGATACCTTCAAGTTTATTATCAATAGCCAAATAAACAACCGAATATTCACAGACTTTTTCGTCAATGAGTTTTTCATCTTCTTTGGATATTTCTACACCTTCATCATCAAATAAAAAGTGTCTGCTTCCTATAACAGCACGTTTGCCATTATAACTTGTTGCAATACCATGAGCTACAATATATTCAACTTCACTATGGTCTTCATCATGTTTTAGACCTTCCTCTTCAGCCTGTTTTACAATAGCCGTAGCAATACTATGTGCAAAATGCTCTTCAATACATGCAGACATTCTTAAAATTTCATCTCTGGAGTAATCTCCAAGAGAAATTACATCAACAACTTTTGGAGTTGCATTAGTAAGAGTTCCTGTTTTGTCGAACACTATTGTATCTGCAGTTGCATATTTTTTCAAGGAATTTTCCACCTTTAACCATCATCCTATTATCTGAAGCTTCTTTCATTGCTGAAATAACAGATAATGGAGTTGTTAATTTAAGTGCACATGAGAAATCAACCATTAAAACCGACAATGCTTTTGTAGTATCCCTTGTTATCAGATAAGTAAGGAATGTTGTAAGGAAACTGTATGGCACAATAGAGTCTGCCAATTCCTCAGCTTTACTTTGAGCATCTGCTTTTAATTCTTCTGAATTCTCAATAAGATTTATAATTTTATTTAATCTGGTTTCTTTATCAAAAGAATAAACTTGAACAATCAGATTACCTTCTTCAACAACAGTACCTGCATGAACTGTTTTTCCAAGGCATTTTATGGACAGCCAATGGTTCTCCAGTCATGGTTGCTTCATTAACCATTCCTTCACCGTCAATAACTTTACCATCTACAGGTATTACATCACCCATATGAACTTTAATTTTATCATCTTTGTTAATTTGGGATATAGGTTGTTGTATTTCCTCACCATCTTCATTTACTACCCATACAGTATCAATATTTAAAGTTAAACTTTCTTTTTAAAGTATTTTTTTGTTTTTTGTAATGTGTAGTCTTCAAGCAAATCGGAAATTGATAATAAAAACATCATAGAACTTGCCGGATCGAAATCTCTTTTAAGAAGTGATCCGGTAACTGCTGCACCATCAAGTAGAGCAACATCCACTCTGAAACTTGTTAAACTATCTAAAGCATGCCATATATACTTAGTAGCTCTATAAACAGTCAATAAATTCCTAATTGGAATAGGCAATACAATTTTACCTAATACCCTTCTCACAAGCATACCTGATAAACTAACCCAAAAATTATTAGTTAACTCATTTGAACTCATGTACATGTCAGGTTCAACTTCAACCAAATCATCCTCAGTTATTTTATCAAGTACTGCAAAGACTTTTGTCTCTGTTTTTAACATCATCATAATAGATTAAAATACTTCCGTTTCTATGAGATGTGAAAACTTTTTTAATAAAATTATTTTCTAAAAGCAATGAAGAAATACCATAACCCTCCTTTTTGGTGAAGGCAGTTTGGCCTGAACGAACTCTGATACGAGTTCCGTTATTATACATTACTTGGTATTTCATGTTTTAAACCTTATTCGTCATCTTCAACATAAATTGCTTTTTTATCATCTTTATTAGCATCAACAACAATGTCCTCCGCATTTTGAACCATGTATAGTAACATTCTTCAGCATCTTTTTTTGCAGCTAAAACAGCAGCCATACCCTTAGTACATCCTTCTTTTACTGCTTTAGATTCAAGGATTTTTTTACCTGCAATAGCTGCAGCTATTCCTCCAACAAAAATTAATGCATGTTTATGTTCCATTACTTTATCAATGTATTCTTCCATATTATTTCCTCCGTTATAAAATATTATTAATTAAAACCTAAATTATTTAGGTCTACCTAAAACTTATATTGGTTATATTATATAAATGTTAGGTATACCTAAAAAAACAATTATGAAAACAGATAATTTAAAATATAACAATTGTTAATAATATCTAATAAGAGGGAGTTCATATGGAATTTATCAAAACAATAGATGCAATTAAATGGAAAGATGGAAATTATAAAAAAACAGAAGAAAAAACTGTTGAAGACGAATATGCTTACTTATTTATTGACTGCCTACCTCCAAGAAAGTTTTCAGTTTATCCGAAAAACTTAGATGACTTTGCAATCTGATATTGTCTTGGAGAAGGTTTAATAAAAACAAATGAAGATATAGAAGAAATTAAAGTAAGTAAAACAAATGTATTAGTTAAAACTCGTCTTAACCATACTTCTGAAGAGGATTTTGAACAGGACGATATAGTTCAAAAAAAAGAGAAAAGGAGAGTGCGAACATGCCTGCGTTTGCAGATTACTTGAATATCAGGGAGTAAATTCAGACAATGCCGGAGGAATAAGATCCCAGTTAAAAACAGTAACTCCAAACAATTCCACTTTAAAAATTGATGCAACACAGATTATAAAAGATATGGAAAATTTAAAAGAAAATGCCAAAATCTGGCAGGAGACCGGCAGTGTTCATGTAGCTCAGCTAATTTATAAAAAAATAAAAGTATCATAAGAGAAGATGTAAGCAGACATGTAGCTGTAGACAAAGTCATTGGAGCTGCTTTTAAATCAGGATATGATTTGACACAATCATACATCACATACAGCGGAAGAATGCCTGCAGATATGCTTATAAAAGTAATAAGAGTAGGAATTCCAATCATCATATCCAATGCAGCACCTGCAGCTTCAGGATATGAAATAGCTAAAAAAGGCAATATAACAATGGTTGGTTTTGTTAGAAATAACAGATTTAATCTCTACAGTGCACCGCAGAGAATAAATCTTGAAAAATAAAATTATTGTGTTTCGATAACACTATTTAAAATTTGAACAGCTTTACTGAAAGCAGGCATTCCAGAAGTTAAAAAGGACAATTTTTAAAACATCCATTATTTCTTCTTTGGTAATGTCCAATTCTTTTTCATTCCGCTTTTTATTTGTTTTTTAGTAGCTCTTGGATCTGCTCTTGAAGCTGTAATTCCAATAGCTATTAATTTTTGAGTCTTATAATCAAGTGCATATCCGTCGTAAACTACTTCACTTATATTTTTAACAAGCTCGTAGAGGTCAGGATATTCCCCTTCAAGTTCATGAATTCCTTTTCCATAAAAAACTTCATCTTTCATATACTTCCTCTCCGAATAATTTTAATTAATTAATATTTTAAATTTCAAGATATATATCATTAGTGTTAATGTCAAAAACACATCAGCAAATCAAAGTTTTGAGAATAAGTTTCGTTTTATACGAAATGTTTCAAAAGTTCAGATACTTATTACTCTTCAAGCGCTCTCTCTCAATATTTTTTATCAACGAAGAATAAAAGTGATTAGTATGATGAATGACGGGCTATTTAAAAATTTTACGATAAGTTGTAACCATGCAATTGGGACAACACAAAGGTAGGAGCTATCTTTGAGAAAGTATTGCATCTATTTTGATATGGCTCTTAAAGCACTTCTTGAGGAAGCTGAAGAAGATGAGATGAAATGTGTGAAATGGAAACACAGTAGGTTGAAATCAAAACTGGTTGAATATAGGCATCACATGTTTCAAAACTATGCTGCTGGAACCGTAAGAAAAGAAATGAACTGCATCATCTTTTTTTATAAGTTCTATGACATAGAAGTATGGGATTTGCCTAAAATCAATGACAAAAAGCATTCAGAAGCCTGCTCCTATTTATTTTAAGGAAATGCCGGATAAGGAAGTGATAAGGGAGGCTTTTCAGATTGCATCTCCTCTGATGAAAGCTATCATATTGTTTTCATGCTCCAGCGGATGTGCCAGGACAGAGACATTGAGCCTGACAATCGGGGATTATATTAAGGCTTTGTCTGAATATCTTCCTAACAACAGAAGAGACATCTTTGATGTTATTGATTACTTAAATGATGTCGATGATGTTGTTCCGACCTTCAGTATCCTAAGAAAAAGACAAACAAGTATTATCTCACATACTGTAGCACTGAAGCTGTAAAAGCTATTAATGCATATTTATTGCTTCGAGATAGTCCAATAACTGATGAAAGTCCGCTCTTTCAAATCAGCAGGACATATATGGTGCAGTCATTTGAGATGATCAATGATACTTTAGGCCTTGGAAGAGTTGGACGATACCGCAGGTTTCGAAGCCACATGCTTAGGAAGTTTCATGCTTCAGCATTATATAATGACGGTATGGGCATTGACAAGGTCAACGATTTGCAGGGAAAGGCCAAAAACAAAACCGATGCAGCATATTTCATGACCAATCCTGACGATTTGAAATATGAATATATACAACATCTGCCGACCGTATACTAAAGAACAAATTAGAGATTCTCTAGATAAATTAGAGTTTATAGGTATAATTTGGAGAAGTTATTATAAGACCAGAAAAATTTAGAATAATTTTTTAAAAACAGAGAAAAAATCCAACTAAAAAATTTAAGAGAGGTTGGAAAAGTAATATTTGATTGAGTCAATATGCATATTAATGATAATATAAGTAGGTAGTTTAATAGCATAGAAAGATAGAATATTTAAATATTTAGAATTAATGTTTCAATAAATTTATCATTGCAAATGCTTAACAATTCATTAAATTTATTATATTTTCCAATATCAATTAAATATTTCTTAAATCTAATTTCTTTGTCTAATTCGGAGAGGTATTTTAAATTATTTTTCATTTCTTTCAATAATCTTAAAATTTTCTTAATTTCATTAATATCTAAATTGTCTAAGAATGTTTCCCAATCACTTTCATTAATAGTAATATATTCTTCAGATAATTTAAATTTTAATTTTTTTTTTAATATTGATTCAAATAATTGAGATTTTGATAGAAAAGACAAATTTTTTATTGAATATAAATGATGTATTTCATTTATATTTAAAATTTCAACATCATCATATTCTTTGTAGAACTGTTCTAAATTGTCTTTAACAATACCTAATAATTCTAAGGGAATTATTTTTGTTTCTTTGAATTTAATATAATCTATAATAATTTTAATAATTTTTTCATTTTTTATTTTTCTGATTAATTTAATATTAAATCTCCAAATATTTACTTCTTCATCACTTAAATTTAAATTATTTGTATTGGTGAATGGGTACAGTAAATAGTTAAATAATCCATATAATTTAAGGTCATCATTATATACTTGATTTACATAATTGGGATTCATTTTAAAATTTTTAATTATTAATCCTTTTAGGGTTGATAAAAATATATGGTCGTGTTTTTCATTAAAAATTAATTTATTAAACTGTTTTTCATCATACAAGTAAATCCAATTTAGTATATTTATTAATGAATAATGTGTAGAAAATGGTTTGGGATACCAATTATCAACAAAAAGAATATTTATTATGATGAGGACTTACTTTTAAATAGTTATATTTAATTTTCATTTCATCTTTAAAATATAACATCAACCCTCCTTTTAAATAGTTGTATGATTCTAATTCAGTAATGTTTGGTAATTCATAAATATTTAGTTTTGAATCTATATTAAAGAACCCTATATAATATGCAAATGTGTAACAAAGTTTTAAACGAGGTGTTTCACAGTTAATTAGTATTTCATTTAATTCATTAAATAGAGTATCATAATTATCATTTTGATATAACTCTTTTAGATATTCTTTATCTTTTATTTCTATTCCATTTTTTATTATGTTGCCAGTAAGCTTTTTTCAATTCTTCAAAATTCATTTTAATCCTCTAAAATATAAATTTCTCCTGAAACAACATTTTCAAATAATATTTTAAAAATTGTTTTTGCACAATAATCATTTAATTTAATAATATTAGAATAATTGGTTCCAAATGAATTTAATGAAGTTCCAATTTGGTATCCAATAATATTTTCATCATTTTTTAAAAATATAAATCTGTCGTGGAATTTATCTGTTGCTTTTATGAATTTCAAAGAATTTAAATTTAAATCTCTTAAGGATTCTTGTCCATGGATTTCAATTTGAGATTTATATTTGTTAAATGTCATTTTTTTCTTCATTTTCATCAGGACTTTCTGTAAAAACAATATTTTTAGTTTTTGAAGTGCTACATAATGTAATTAAAATATCTATTAACACATCTATCCCTAAGTTATCACTTATGAAGAATGGATCAAATATCCACATTTCATTATTTTCTTCAATTATATTTTTAAATAGTTCAAAAGCTTTTTTTACGTTCGTTTTGTTTTAAAAAATTGCAATAACTCTCTTTTGGATTTTTAATTTTATTCATCTCTATTTTTTCATTAATCAAATAACTTTCTAAAAAATCTAAATTCGTGTTATCTGAAATTGTAATTGGATTGGACATTTCTGTATTGGTAATTAATATGCTATCATCAATACTTTGATATTTTTTTCAATAATTTTGGTTGTTATTCCAACATTTAAGTTAATTGCCCGTATTATGTTATGCTTTGCTTTATAAATTAAATTTTCATCATTGAAAATTTCTATCTCGTAATTGTCCCAATCTCTTTTGGACCATATTTCTAATCCATCATATATGTTATTCAATACATAATATTCTCGAATAATATCATCTAGTTTAAATTTCACAAAAGCAGTCCCACATGCATCGCTACCTTCAATAGTTAAATATGGAAGATTTTCAGAGTTATGACTTTTTACATCAATTTTAATTGGCAAAAAAACTAGTAAATTACCAATTGCTGATGGTGTTAAATTAAAATTACAATTCTCTTTTACAAATTTACATAATTTTTTAAAATTTTCTGTATCAATTGAGAGTTGTTGGTTATTGATTAAAGGAGTATCTTCTTGATTAACATATTCTTTATATTGGGCGCTATAATTGCTATAAGGATTCTTCACATTATTGCATTCTAAAAAACCATCTATAACAAAATCATGTTCAAAATCTCCAAGTTCACTATTTTCATTATAATATTCTTTAAAAATTATTTTATGACCTAAAATTTCAGTTTCTTCTCTTAATGTTCTATTCTTAATTTTGTCTTCCATTTTTTCATGTATTATTGTTAAAATTTTCTCATCATCCCAATAAAATTCTTGTATAATCATGTTATTTACTCCCTTTAAAGTTATAATTTATATTAAGTACTATATGTTTCTTTATTACTTTTTACAAAAGATATTAATCATATTAATTTCATAGATGAAATTATGGTGTAAATATGAACTCAGAATTTTTAAGATTTTATCTAGAAACAGAATTATATTTACAAAATCCTCCAATGCATATGGGCAATTTCATTGATTTTTGTAAGAAAAGAGGAATTAAAATTGATAAATCTAAGTTAGAATATTTAGAAAAAAAAAAATTGTTTTATCCTATATTTAGAGCAACTAATATTTATAATCCTATTTCAGAACAGTTTGTAGCACCTAGTTTCAGTGAATTGGGGCATGATGAATTATTAAATTATTTTAGCAGTGGCGGTATTTATATCCCACAAGATAAAGATTTCATAGAATTTGAAAACTTTAAGGATAGTGAAACACATAGCTTAAAAACATATTCTTATTACTCTGCATTTCAAATTTGGCCTTTAATAGAAATGTTGGATGATGAGAGGATTGTAGAGTATAGGCAATCTTATTTTGAAAATTTTGTCAATTTATTAATGGCTATCCAGATTTATTCTCCGTATGGCAGATCAATCTCAAAAAATCAATCTTAAAACAGAAAAAAAATTCTTTTTATAAAAAATTAGAGGAATTTAATTTGGATGAAACTTTAGAAGTAATTAATCTTGAACATGATGAGTTATATAAAGCATATGCTATTGTTTGTAGTAAATTGAGAGATTTACTTGGAAGTGATGATATCATACAGTTATGGAAGAATATTGCATGGTCTAAAAAGGACAAGTGCATTGGAAACACAAGATTGGGTATTGAGTATCTTCAGTGGGCAATGATGCTTAAAAGATGTATTGAAGATGATTTGTCGCATGAAACATTTGATGTTGATGAAGTTGATGGAAATTGGGAGAAAGTTAGAGATGAATTACCATCAAATGAAACTGGAAGGACACAACGGGGTGTGAGGAATGATTGGTATACAAATAAATTAAATGATGAGTATGAATTTAGACTAAACCGTAAAAAAATTATATTATTTAGCTAATTCACTAACTTTGGATTATCATCCACGTGTAATAATCTTTGTTGAAGGAGATACTGAAGAAATCATGATTCCTAAGTTTTTTGAGCTTTATGGATATAATTTTATGGATTTAGGTTTTGAAATCTTTAATATTGGTGGGATTGCAAATTTTAATGGTGCAAAATTAACTTTTCAAAATGAAAATAAAAAATATGTAAAGAAGGTTATTAGTAATTTTAAACATTTAGTCAACTTTAATTTTGAGTTATGGCAAGCTATTCCATTTTTTATTGGGGATAATGAGAACAATATTATTGAAAACCTAAAAGATGGTGTGATATTTGATACTAAAAAATTGATTAGCGGTTTTGATAATCGCCCCGCTAAAAGAAGTCATTCCAGAATTAATTGAGGAATATGGTGAGATTAATGATTCGCTTATTGAATCTTGGTCTCATATTTGGGAATATGATTTTGAATTAGATAATTTCACTCCAATAGAACTGAAGAATGCCATCAATGAAGTTTGCAGTACAGATTTTTCTTTAAATGATATTCAAGAGATTGTTGACTCCTGTGATGATGGTGAAAAAAAATTGGTATAAAGTCATTAGGTGATGAGGTTGAGGAAAATAAGATTTCAATAAATCTTAAAGCATTTGATAACTTAGTTAAGTATTATGAGGATACCAACGATTCAGAAGTTTTTAAAAAACCAATTTTTAAAGTAATAGAAAGATTATTAAATATCCATGATACGAATCATCAACCTGTTGATACACAGCATGCTTTAAAGAATCGTGAAGAATTAAATAAATGTATTCTCCTTGGTAAGGATATTTTTCTTAGAGATTAATTTATTAAATATAACCTTTAAATTAGGGGATGGAAAGAATAGTAATATCTAATGGTGCTGAGATATATATTTGTAGAACTTAAATTTAATATTATAAGATAGTATGAATGATAAGAATACAAAAGTTAAATTTTTAACAAAGACTAATTTAATACTCTTAGGATTGATTTGGGGTTTATTTCTCATAATCATTTTTTTAAGAAGAGATACTCTTTATAAGGATGCTTCAAATATTATAACAATTTTTGCAGCATTTTTAGCTTTCAGTGGAATATTATATTCAAATTATAAAAGCGATAAACGTAATGAACGTTCTTTAAAAAATTCTAATAAACAGTTAGTTGAACAGTTAACTAGAGATAAAAAAGAAGAAGCAGTATTCACGCTCATTAAAGACATATTGACTATTATTAATGATGATTTAAAAGAAGATTTTCATCCATGGAGGTTTACTGCAAAAACTATTGCAGATTATTATGAGGAGAATAAAATTAATTTTGATCCTACAAATGTTGATTTTAATTTATTTGTCCAAAAATGAGTTATATTTTTTATTTTAGTAATTTAGTTGATAATCCTTTTTTATTTAATTATCTGGCTCCTGAGATCCAGAATGAGATTTATGAATTCACAGTAAAATATTATGAATTTAGTAGAGATTTTTATTTATTCATGGGAAATAAAGTTGATATTACTATTAAGTTTAACAATGAATATGAGTTTGAAATAATGGAAGATAATCGTATTAGAGAGGATTATTTTAATTCTGGAAACTATTTAATAAATAAAGGTATTATGGGACATTTATTTGATTGTGCATTTGAACTTGATGATTTAAAATTAAAAGATAAAACCATTGTAATCAAAATCGATGATGAGGAGTATAATAAATTAAATTGTAGTTTACAGAAAATTGTTTTTTTAAGTTATAATGAATCTTTAAAATATGGATATGATGAGTTATAACTATTAGTTTATAGGGGGATTCTGTTAATCGATGATTTTAATCAAATTATAGAGGATAAAGTTGATGAAATTCAACAGAATGTTAAATTGGATTTAAAAAAGATATTAATAAAAATGGGCATTATCATAGGAATCTATTTTTAAAGTTAATGAATTTTAAGCATAGAACATTATACGGTAAATCGTATTATGTAATCTGTTCAAAAGAACTTAAACAAAATTTATCGAAAATTCCAAATGAGCATATCAGAAATTTTCATAAAATTCTTGAAATTATTAGCAGTAAAGGTAATTTAATTCCATACCCAAGACATATTGATTCTACTTCTTTTGATACATTATTTAATAATTATGGAATTAATCATGCACATTTAAGTTCAAAACTTAAGAATAATTCTAATTTTATGGAGGGAAGTGATTATTTACTATTTTTCATTACATATGGAGACACAGTCTTTTTAATTGATATTGATAAACACCCGCACAGTGATGAACGGATTGATAAAAAAAATATTCTAAATTAGTAAATGATAATTGGCCTTTTATTTACGAATCAAGGCGACTTAAAAGCATCACGGATTTTAATCCTAAACATAATCGTAAAGATGAATATAAACTGTCCAAATGTGTTACTCTATTAAAAGATATTGGAAGTAATGCATATATTCCATTCTTTTCAGGAATTGGAGGTAATGGAGTTCCTACTCAATATGTCATGTTTAGTGATTATTTGATAAAGAGGATATATAAAATTGAAGATGAATTAACTAATGAAAATAATATTAAAGAGTTAGGATTTTCATGTTCTAAAGATTGTGAGTTTAAATTAAAATTAAAAAATAATAAATTATATTTATTAAAACAAACAATGAAGGAATGTCTTGATTTAGGATTTCCGGAGATTTTTTAATAGGTTTTTCCACCTCACTGTCAAAGTTCATAATGCTTAACCCTTCAACAAACATATTGCCATTCATAAGGTCTACTATCCATTCGCCAATCTCATATCGGATATCATCATATACGGAATCGCCTATGCTTTAGATTGTAGCTGATATGTGCAATTTCACTTTTTGCCAAGTCATATATATTGAAGTTACTGAAACGTTCAGTTATTTGCAGAAATCCTTGATTTTCAGTTCTGAAAATAGTTATTTTTACAAATTTATCATCAAATTTTCTTATTTCATGTAAACCAGAATGATGGCTAGTTAAATGACTTAAACTGGAAATTGCATAAACTTTATTGTTATATTCAAAGACATGTTGAAAATTTCCATAAGCTACTTCTTCTGCACCATTTTCAGTAACATTATATAAGTAGCTTACCCATTCACCATTGTCTTCAGTTATCATTAAACCATATTTTGTCTCAAATTTATTTACATCAATGAAATTATTGAATGTTTTAATTTTAATTTCACCATTGTCTTGGAAAAGATAAGAATTATTACCTATACTTAGTTGCATTGTTCCAATCTCTTTAGTTATTGAATGGATAATAATTTTAATTTTTGTTAAATCAGATAAACTTTGAATTTTAGAAATTTTATTTTCACTTAATCTATCTTCAAGATATTCTAAATTAAATTTTAAATCATCATCATTTTTTTTTCTTTTAAAAATCTTCTTTTCATTAATTATTTTTATTTTAGGTAAATTAGTAATTTTTTCACTCCCTTTCCACTTTTGAATATTTCAATCGTAATATTCAACTTATTTTCGAAGAATTTCACGTACAAAATTTGGATCAGTTAATTTCTGATTAGTTACATAATCATAAACTCTATAACCTTTTTTTCTCCTCTTCATCAAAAGCTCCCATGGAAATACTATAATAAATTTTATTTCCCGCATGTTGCATTAAACAGGGATTTCCTTGGCAATGTTCAACAAGTAAATCCAAAACATCATCTGATATTTCCCAATCAAATTTGTTGAATGAATTTTTAAAATATATTCTAACATCATTATCAGATAATCGTTTAAGTTCATTACAAATAAAATATTTGGCAATTTCATCATCGATAAATTCATTATATTCTTCTTTAGATAATTCAAGAGTGAATATAAATGGTATTTCATCATGTGATTTATTACAATAATCTATTATATTATTGAACCATTCAAAAAACAGATTAAGATTAGACCCCCAATATGCAGTAAATTGAATCATTAGTCCTTTATATTTTTTAAAGAATAAACCATCATTAATATTATCATATAAATATTTAAAGAATTCTACAAAATTTTCTTTAACATGAATCAAAAATTCTTTTGTGAATTTTATTTTACTCCAAACTATTTTTATAATATGGTCATGTAAATCTTCAATAATTTTATTATAACAATTCTCTTGAGAAAATTTAATATCCCACAACAAAAAAGAGATATTAATTCTTCTATTGTTTCTTCAATAGTATTTTCTATAAGCCAAGAACAAGAAATTATTTTATATTTTTCTTTAGCATAAAAAGATAAATATTTCAAAAAAGAAGATTTTCCAATATAATATTCACCAGTGATTAAAAAATAATTAGGATTTCCATTAATAGAATCTTTTAAATAAGGTTCAAATTTTTCAATGATATCTCTTCGACCTACAAAATCTTTAGGTTCTACAATACTTCCATCGGCAAAAGGTGAAAAAATTTTACTCATAGAAATATATTTAGCATTAGTAAAATAAATATTTTAAAATTGATTTATTTAAGTAGTCGAACTTGATGTTTTCATGGTTAACATCAGTTAAACAGGGATTATTAGATTATTAAAAACAACTCTTAAATCATGTCAATACTTATCGATTCATTTAAAATAACTCATATAAACCCTCAAAAAATAGACCGTTAAATCAGTTTTGCTGTTATCCATATAGTTTGAATCTGTAAATTCTTTAACAATATTACCATTTTTAACATTTCTAATCAATAGGAGGGAGTATAGATTATGCAGATTATAATTCTTCTGAGCCTTTTTTAGATTTTTGGTTTCATAACAATACCTCTCTAACTTTTGAAAGGTTTCCAAAAATTTTATAATCATCAAAAAATAAATTCCATATCAGAGTTTTAGTGCTGGAATTGATAAGTATCAGAACTTTTTTATACGTTTTATACGAATGAAAATCTTTAATTATTAAAAATTCTATAAAAATAAGTGTAGAGAGAACATAAGTGATACAACTTTCGCATATCCTTTCATATAACCACTCCCTTAATTGATTGGTTATTATATAAAAAATAAGTTATATATAAATGTAATCAGTTATTTCCAATAGCTTCACGAACTTTCTTAATAGCTATTTCCTTTTTAGCCGGATATGCTGCTATTTTAACTTTAAGATGAATTGAATCTCCAGAATCTACAATTGTAATTTTTTCGTCAACTGCATCTTCTTTAGATAATCGTAAAAATAAATTTCCTTTATCATCAACTTTGCGTTCCAAATCATTATTTAATTTATCAAGTTGATTTTGGTCTAATTCTAAAAGTAAATTAAAAAAAGCTTTTGTTTGTCTTTTCTTATCTACAACACCGGAGAGTATAATGATTTTATCTTCCATTAATCCTTCTGCATCTTCACTTTCAATTTCAGCATCTGGAAATATGTTGTAGATGGCCTGAGTTAATTCATCGAGATTTTCACTCTCATAAACAAACTCTCTAAATCTGATATTATGAATCATTTTATCAAAAAAGGTATTAAGAAAGGAGATTTATTTTTTCTCCTTGCTTGTTCACTACCTTTTCCTTTGGAAGTTAATCCACGTCCTTTAGTTCCAGCACTAGTTAAGCCTCTGAGAGCTCTGTTAGTGTGTTTTTTGGAGCAAATCCAATTGATTTTTTTTTCATCATTAACAATAGAAGGACTTTGTGGATCTACTAAAATAACTTCATAATATTTATATTTACCGTCAGCCCATACCCAGTAAGAGTTTAATACTTCTAAATTAGGGTATTTTTTAGCTACACGTTCTTCAGCAATCCTTTGAATGGATTTAGCTTGAGTAATTTTGTTTACACCCATTCTTTTAGGTTTACGTCCTCCGATAAAACGAGATTTCCTTCTTCCACCACGTCTTACTCTGGTTCTTACTAAAACGAAACCTTTTTTAGCTCTGTAACCTAAACTTCTAGCTCTATCAAGCCTATTGGTTGGTCTTTCAATTCTTTGAACTGCTGATTGCCTTCTCCATTTAGGAGCTCTTTCCCACATTAATTCCCCTTACATAGGATTCATCTGGGTTTTTCCATGCATCTCTAATATATTTATACATAATAACACCTTTTGTTCAGCTTTTTTTTAAAAAGCCACATCCATGAGACATTGTCTCGAAAAAAGTTATGTAATCGTCAATAAATCAACGATAATAAAATATTTGTTTTGTTTATTTATAAAGTTATGGTTAAACATGTAAAGAAAAAATTAGTATTGAGTGTTAACGAATTATTTATAATTAATCCCATATAAATATTAATGAGGATGAAAAGTATGAAAATGCCTGATAAATTAGATTCAAAACTGCTGGCTCCCTGCGGAATAAACTGCATCAGCTGTGAGAGATATCAAAATCCGTGTGCAGGATGTTTAATAGGTGATGACGGAAAAACTAAAGCCAGTTTGAAATGCAAAATAAAATCCTGCTTTGATACAAAGAATTTTAGCTATTGCGGAAGGTGCAGTGAATTTCCATGCCCTCAAATGAAAAAACACAGCAAAAAATACATCAAAAGATATGATTTAAATACACTTGAAAGTGCCAAAAGAATAAAAAATATGGGTATTGGCAAAATAACAGATTCAGACCGTGAAAAATGGACCTGTCCACAATGTGGCGGAGTAATTAAATTTCAAACTAAAAAATGCAGTGAATGTGACTATTCATTATAACTCTTTTTTAAAAAAGTAATACTTATGGCTAAAATAAGCTTATAAAAGTAATACTCCCTTATTTTTTAAAAAATAATACTTAATATATAAATAAAAAAAAAAAAAGTAATACTTAATACTTTTAGGCAAAATAAAGCATTTTAGTAATACTTTTTTAGTAAACCTTATTAATTATTACGATAATAAAAATTATTAGGTTGTTATTATATCATACTAAATATTATATTGATATTACTAACAAGCTACTTTTTAATAATTAAAACGAAATGTGAAAAAAATGGATAGAAAATATCTTATAGGTACAATACTTGTAATTATTGTTATAATTATAGGATGTGCTGTTTATCTCGGACAGTCACATGTAGAACGTGCTGATGACGAACTTGTAGCCGCAGCTTACAGTCACGGAGGAGAACCAGAAGCTGGTTTTGATCCGATTTTAGGTTGGAACGGTTATTCAGAACCTTTAATACAAAGTACTTTATTAAAAATGAACAGAAATATGAGTTATGAAAATGATTTAGCCACTAATTATACAATAAGTGATGATTATAAAACATACACTGTTCAAATAAGAGAGGATGTTAAATTTACCGACAACACACCATTAGATGCTGAAGATGTTGCATTTACATATAATGAAGCTAAAAAACTGGAGCTAACTTAGACTTAAGTAATATGAATAATGCGACTGCAGTAAACCCAACTACAGTACAGTTTGATTTAAACAAATCAGATTCCACTTTCCTAGATAAATTAGCATATATTGGCATAGTACCTTCTGATTCCTACAACAATGAAACTTATGGAAGTAACCCTGTTGGATCAGGACCATATAAATTTGCTCAATGGGATAAAGGTCAGCAAGTAATTTTAGAAAAAAATGACAATTATTATGGAGACCAACCGGAATTCAAAAAAATAACTATTCTTTTCGCTCAAAATGAAGCCGCATTTAATGCTGCTAAAAATAAAGAAGTGGATATATCTGCTGTACCTTTAGCTTATGCAAAAGAAAATGTTGACGGATACACTATGTATCTCATGGACAGTCTTGATGTAAGAGGAATTTCCCTACCAACTAAAATGAATACTGGTGAAAAGAATCCTGACGGTGGAGATGTAGGTAACAATGTAACTGGAGATATCGCAATTAGAAAAGCTCTAAACTATGGTATTGACAGAACCAGCCTTTGTGAAGGTGCATTAAACGGAATAGGATATCCTAATTACGACGGAATTGCTCACCAATTGCCATGGGCAAACAATGCAACTGCTATTGAAGACGGAGACATTGCAAAAGCAAATGAAACCTTGGAAAAAGCCGGATGGGTTGACAGTGATGGTGACGGAATCCGTGAGAAAAACGGAACCAAAGCATCCTTCGAATTATATTACTCATCTGATGCTCCTGAAAGACAAGCAATTGCAGTTTCTGTTTCTGAACAAGCAAAAGAAATGGGTATTGAAGTAAAAGCTATTGGTTCTAATTGGGACGAAATGGATGGAGTTAAAAATTCACAGCCAATTATCTGGGGATTCGGAAGTACTGACCCGTCAACAATCTGGTCAGAATACCACAGTTCTATAAGGCAGGTATTGGATACAATAACCCAGCATATATAAACGACAGTGTTATTGATCAACATATTGACAATGCATTTAAATTATCACGTGAAAGTTCATATTCCGAATGGTCTAAAGCAGTTTGGGACGGCAGTCATGGTATTTCACCACAAGGTGACGCATCATGGTTATGGATCGGTGAAATCAAATACGGATATTTCGTAGATGACAGCTTAGACATATCCAACGACACTGCTCTTTTACAACCTCACGGAGGAGACATATTCGGAAACATATATGACTGGAAACGTGTTTCATCAATAGAAAAATGATTTAAATGATTCAAATCATTTAAAATCATTTTATTACTTTTTTTGGACAACGATATTATGTCAAATCATGAAAAAATACTCAAATTTTTAGGATATCGGCTGGTAAGATTTATCATTCTACTTATTGCAATTATTATAATCAGTTTTATAATGGTCGATTTATCACCAATCAATCCTGTAAAGACTTATATCAGTAATATGATTGTCAGTCCCGAACAAGTTGCCGCATTGGAAGCCTATTGGGGTGTTAATGAACCTATAACTGCCAAAATAATGAATTGGTTAGGTAATATTATTCATGGCGATTTAGGAAATTCATTAATATTTAGAATACCTGTTATAGATGTTATTAAAGAAAAATTTTTCGCATCATTAATCTTAATGATGACATCCGCAAGCAATATCAGGAGTTCTTGGATTTTTATTAGGAATTGTTGCAGGGTATAAAAAAGATACCTTGGATTGACAAAGCAATCAAAGTTTACTGTTACATTTTACAGTCTGCTCCAACATTTTGGATTGCATTAATTATATTAATGGTATTCAGTATTCAGCTTGGATGGTTCCCTTCAGGACTTGGAGTTCCAATTGGAAGTTTAAGCCAGGACGTAACTATATGGGAATGGTTAAACCGTTTAATTTTACCGGCATTTACATTAAGTATCTTAGGTGTAGCTCAAATTGCATTGTATACCAGAGATAAGTTAATTGAAGAAATGAACAGTGATTATTTCTTATTTGCAAAAGCAAAAGGAGAACACGGATGGTCACTTATTAAAAGACACGGAATCAGAAATGTTCTTTTTACCAGCAATTACACTGCAATTTTTAAGTTTCAGTGAACTGTTTGGAGGGGCAGTTCTTGTAGAACAAGTATTTACATATCCCGGAATTGGACAGGCTGCAGTTTCAGCAGGTTTAAGAAGTGATGTTCCATTATTATTGGGAATTGTCATATTCAGTGCAATATTCGTTTATGTAGGTAATTTAATAGCAGATATTATTTACAACTTTGTAGACCCTAGAATTAAAGAAGGTGAAGAGGATGGTCAATAAAAACAAAAAAAACATCAAAATTAAATATGAATCTAAGAACAAAAACATTATTGACTATATCTTTAATAGTATTACTTTTAGTTTTAGTAATAATTACCAGCTTATCCATAAATCCAGGAGATATTAAAACAAATTTCCAGCTAATGAACCAGGCTCCGTCATTTGAACACTTATTCGGTACTGACTGGATAGGTAGAGATATGTTTACCCGTACATTAAAAGGATTAGGATTAAGTATCCAGATTGGAATTGTTGCATCAATATTAAGTAGTATAATAGCAGTGATTCTTGGATTATTATCCAGTTTCAACAAATATTTTGACTCTTTTGTTTCATGGATTGTAGATTTATTCCTGTCTGTGCCTCACCTATTGGCAATAATTCTTATTTCAATTGCATTAGGAGGCGGGGCATTTGGAGTTACTGTCGGTGTTGCATTGACACACTGGACATCCCTAACAAGAGTTCTTAGAGCTGAAATAAAACAAATTCAAACTTCAGAATATGTAAAACTATCTAAAAATCTTGGAAAATCTAAACTTTGGATAGCTACAAAACAGATATTGCCTTTAATTGTAAGTCAGATAATAGTTGGAACTATATTAATTTTCCCTCATGCAATTATGCACGAAGCCAGTGTTACATTTTTAGGATTCGGATTATCTCCTCACGAACCTGCTATTGGAGTTATCTTATCTGAATCAATGAAATATCTTGCAACTGGAAACTGGTGGTTAGCACTATTCCCTGGTTTATCTTTATTAATAATTGTACTGCTCTTTGATATAGTTGGAGAAAATATTAAAAAATTACTTAATCCGGCAAGTGCAAATAACTAGGAAGTGTCAAAATGAATAAACTATTAGATGTTAATAATGTATCAATCTCATTTATACAATACACAAAAGGATTAAAACAGCAAAATCTCAAAGTAATTACAGATTTAACCTTGGATATTGAAGAAGGGGAAATTTTAGCAGTATTAGGTTCAAGCGGATCTGGAAAAAGTTTATTAGCACATGCAATATTAGGCATTTTACCGGATAATGCTGATTTAAATGGAGAAATAAAATATAACGGAAATGTTTTAAATCAAAAAGCAAAAAAAGAAGAAATTCGAGGAAAAGAAATTTCATTAATTCCACAGTCCGTTAATTTTTTAGACCCGTTAATGAAAATAGCTGATCAGGTTATTGGAGAATGTGAAACTGAAGAGGAATGCCGTGAAAAGCAAATAAAACAAAGAAAAATATTTGAAAAATACGGATTAAGTGAAGATGTTGACAATATGTATCCATTCCAATTATCCGGAGGAATGGCAAGACGTGTTTTAATTTCAACAGCTCTTCTTTCAAACCCTAAATTAATAATTGCTGATGAACCAACTCCCGGATTAGATCAAAAAATCAGTTAAAGAAACCTTAGATTATCTAAAACAGATGGCTGATGACAATGTAGGAGTACTGTTAATTACTCACGACATTTATGCAGCTTTAGAAGTTGCCAACAGAATTTGTATATTTTATTCCGGTTTTGTAATTGAAATAGTTGATACAAAAGACTTTAAAGAAGGTAAAAACTTATTACATCCATATACTCAGGCATTATATGAAGCATTACCTAAAAAATGGATTTAAACTAACTAAAGGGCATCAGCCATTACACGGAGAAATTCCAAACGGATGTCCGTACTATGACAGGTGTGATTCTCCTTTAGAATACTGTAATGAAAAAAGACCTAACTTAATTAACAACATCAGATGTTTTAAATACAATCAGGAGGAATAAAATGGAATTAATTGGAAAAAACATAACCTACAAATATCCTTCTTCAAAAAAAAATATGTTTTAAAAGATGTGGATATCACATTAAACAGCGATAAAATTACTGGACTAATTGGAGAAAGCGGAAAGGGTAAATCAACATTGTGTAAAATATTATCTAATTATATTCCAAAAATATGATGGGGAAGTTTATCTGGATAATCAGATACTTCCTAAAAATGGATTTTGCCGGTTCAATTAATTTTTCAGCACCCTGAAAAAGTAATGAATCCAAAATGGAAAATGAAAGATATTTTAGAAGAATCCTGGAATGTCAGTGATGATTTAATAAGTGAATTTGGTATTCAGCAGTCATGGATGAGCAGATATCCAAGTGAGCTTTCAGGTGGAGAACTGCAAAGATACTCTGTTTTAAGATCACTGAATCCAAAAACAAAGTTTTTAATAGCTGATGAAATGACAACAATGCTTGATGCAGTCACACAGGTCCAAATATTGGATTCAGTTATTAAAATTATTAAAAAAAGAAAAATGGGATTACTTATTGTAAGTCATGACTTAGACTTAATCGATACCATTTGTGATGATAAAATTTATTTAAAAGATATTAATAATATTTAAACTATTAATATCTTATTTTCTAGCTTTTCCTACTTTACGGGCGATTACCAATTCCCCAACAGATATTAATCCTGCAAAGAAATTTTCAAGACCTTTGGTTGCCCAAATAGCCTCACCAAAAGTAGCTTCCCTTATTGTTGCTTCATAATCTTCAGGTTTTACTTTTTACCGGTTGCCCTTTTTAGAAACAATAGCTGCTGCAGCCATTAATTCATCCCAGGTTACACCTTTTAACTGTTTGCACATTGCAACATATAACTTGTAAACTTTAATATCATAAAGTGCAGACAAAAGTTCTACAATATCACAAGCACGAATCATTCCCACAACCTGATTATCATCATTTAAAACAGGCACAGTAACAAATTTATTGTTTGCTGTTTCTATAACTGCAAGTCTTGAAGGTGCATTTTCATTGATAGTAGTTATTTCTTCATAGGAACTCATGATTTCCTTAATTTTATCATTACCTTCACGCAACCCCTTAGTAATTTCAAAAGAAGTTACCCATCCAACCAAATGTTTATTATCATCTACAACAGGGCATGTGAACCTACGTATTTTTTCCATGGTGATAGAAACATCTTTAACACTGTCCTCAGGACTTATATATACAAATTTTTTATCCATTAACTCTTTAGCTTTCATAAAACAACCCCTTTAGTCAATTTCAACAAAGTTCAACGCCCCAACAGGACAGTGACTTGTACAATTAATACATCTTATGCATTTATCATTATTCAATACCACTTTCTCTTCGTCTAACCAAATAGCTTTCACAGGACAGTTCTCTTCACACAAATAACAGTTAACACATTCGTCCTGATTAATTTCAAGATTTTTAGTGTGAACAATAGGTCCAATAGTTCTGTCTAATTTAACAGAGTCATTTTCGCAAAATTGAACACAGGCCCCGCATCCAATACATAACTTTTTATTAATGACCGGATACAATACATCATCTTCCAGTTCAATATCAACATCAATGCCTAATTCTTCAAAATAGGACTTGAACTCCAATGTGAAAGCATCAGTTGGGCAAAATTTAGCACAGTTATCGTAATTGGCAAGATCAGAATAATCAATAGAAATATCATTCATTCTAACTACTCTATGAGGACGACTAATACTAGCTAAATTATATTCAATAGCCTCATCACCTTCATCATGATTATATGAAACTTTATTGTCTATTAATTTAATAGCTGAAACAGGACATGTTTGAACACATATTTCACATTTAACACAATCATGAGTGATTTTAGCTATTTTAAAAATATTAGCTGGTTCAATAGCATCAACCGGACATTGGTCAACACACATATTACATCTTATACAACGTGGTGCTATAGCAATGATTTCTTTTTGAGAAAAGAATTTATTTAACTCAAACTGAAAATCATCCCCACTATCATGTATTTCCACAGATTTTAAGAGAATTTCACGCTCCAAACTACTTATCTGCTTATCAAAAGATATATTCATACTATTACCAACTGAATAATTTTTTATTTAAATTTAATTTTTGTTTTTAATAATCAATAAAGATTATTTAATTTATAAATTCCTTTAAATCTTTTAAATTAGGGAATTTTTCCATTCCAAAACCTTCAATTGCCTTACTAGCTACCCAATTTCCAATTTTACAAGATTCTTCAAGAGAATAACCATTTAATTTACCGTATAAAAATCCGCTGTTAAAGCTATCTCCGGCACCTGTTGTATCAACAACACTGCATTCGTAGGTGCCAACATCACATTCCTCACTATCAGTAATTGCAAAAACACCTTCAGAACCTTTTTTTTAACAACAACAGTCTGAATACCTTCATCTAAAATATGAACAGCTATTTCTTTTACAGACAATTCATCAGCACAGTCAATAGCTTTGTAATAATCTTCATACAATAATCTTAATTCATTTTCATTAATTAACAAAATATCTGTTTTATCCAAAATCGGCTTTAACTCTTTTAATCCTTTTTGAACATATAACATTAGGATCAAAGCTCAGTAAAGTATTATCATTAAGTTTGTCCAGCAGTTCGATTTGAGTCTTGAATGAATCGCCAACAAAGGAAGTGTAATGCATTATTTTACATTTTGAAAGATTCAATAAATTAATTTCATCCAGTACTATTTCATCATTAACTCCAGGATCAACATAAAGACAGCGTTCGCCTTTTTCATCAACAAAACCTAATACTTTACCTGTGTTGCCTTTATCTGCATAAATCAAATTATTAGTATAAACTTCATTCATGGCCAAATTCAGTTCAATCAAATCTCCGTCATCATCTTCAGCTATTTTACCAATTATGGATGTTGGACATCCTAATCTGGCCAGCCGATTACAGTATTTGCTGCAGATCCTCCAGGGTATCTTTTTGAGATTTAATGAAACTTTCCTCATCTTTACATGCAATATTTTCTACTGTATGCAATTTGTCAACATTCAAAGCTCCAAAACCTATTACATCAACATTAATGTCACTGTCTAAAAATTCCATTTTAAAACCTTATTTTAGAATATCTAATAAATTAATATTTTTGTCTCCAAGTTTTCCGTCATAATTACCTGCAGATATGCTAATTACACCATCAACTTCCAAAGCAGCATCAATTCCTGCTTTTACAGCTTCATTCATTGCATCTTCACTTACTGCATTAATTACAATTTCAGGAATATAATTAACTTCATAAGGAACTTTAGATTCACTGCCTAAACGCTCTTTTAAAGAAGGACAGTAAACATGATTTGTAGTAGGTCCGATTTCAGGATAATTAGTTTCCGGTTTTGAAGCTGCAGAACATATGTCAAATGGTGCAATAGCTCCAGTAACTGATTGAATTGCATCAAGAGCTCTTTTTCCACCTTCCAAAACAGCTTCCTGAGTTTCACACAAATACCAGAAGTTGCCTCCCATAGTACCTTTGTTTAAAGATAATTTTTCTTCAATTTGGAAATCAGGTACTGCAATTGGAACATTAATCAATTTACGACCATATTCTTCTACAGTCCATTCATAGCCATCACCACAATGTCCGACAATATCCATCATTTCTATATATTCATCGCTTTTTTCATCAGGATAATCAAAAACCCTCATAAATGGTTTGACTAAAATATCCTGTCTAATCCTGTAAGATAATTCAAATGCGAATTTTTCAACATTATCTCCACCAAGCCAGTATTGTACTACTGCACCGTATCTGCCGTCAGGAGTTTCGCTTTTTGCTAAGAATCCTTCAACTCCACCTTCAACTCTTCCGATTACAGCACTTGGAGTGGATGTTGAATCATAAGCTGCTCTTTCAACTAATTCTTTAGTAGGGCCGGTTATTAAAGCTCTTACATATTGGCCTTCAAAAGCTTCAAAAATGTATTTTCTACTTTTTCATAACTCATTATATTACCTTCTTAATAATTATTAACCTAATCCACCAACGTCTTCGCCACGGATACGATTTCTCATTTCAATACTTTCTTTCAATATATCTTCAAAATTATCCGAATCAACTATTTTAATAAGTGGATATTTAATATTTTTAAATATTCTAAAAAATTCTTCATTAATTTGTGAATCAATTTTATAATCTTCAAATAACTTTTTAATATTATCTGAATTATTATAATCATCAATAAAAGTTAAAACTGCTTTTTTATCATTTTTAACATAAATATTAGCTATTACTGCTGTTGCAATTGCACTTGGAGATACGATAGCTATTTGAGCTTCCCTTAACGGATAATCATTACCGTTAAAAGATATGCTGATTCCGTCATGCTCACGGGCAAATCTCAATGGTTCAACATCCGTAATGCTGTCTCCAATATAGAGAATTTCATTAATATTAATATTGTCACGGGATATTATGTCATCAATAGCTAATTTTTTACCTTCACCGCCAATAACATCAATATTTTTAATATTTTCATAAATCCCCATTTTAGAATTTCACTGAAAAAAATATCATCAAACAGCTCATATTTTTTAGGATTTTCCAGTATCTGCTTTTTAAATTCAGCAATTTTAAGTATTTCTTCATCAATAAGATTTAACTCATCCATATCAACATCAGTATAATATGTGTTTTCAAATGGAAATTCCATAAAATTAGATACTGCTTCAATATATTGGCCATAGCTAGTACTAACTATGTAAGTATTCATAGCACTTTGAAGGTATTTTAATAGGAATCTTGAATCGTTAACTACATAGATATGTTCCCGTGAAAAATTAATCAAATCTTCATTTTTAAGATTTTCAACAGCAAAAAAGGGCAAGATTAATTTCAGTGTGTTTCCTGCTTTATAATTATCTTTTTTAACTTCATCTACAAGATAATCATCATATAAACTAAGAATTTTAAATAATTCATCTCCATCCTCAATGAAATGTGCACATAACTCAAAAGCATTGTCATTTAAAGTTAATGGACCTTCACAGTCTGTAATAAATGATTTTTCAAACACATAATCACCTGAAATTAACTAATTTTATTGCAGTTACAGGACAAATTGCCTCACACTGTCTGCAATAAATACAGTTTTCCTCATTAAAAGTAACTTCATCCCCTTCAAGTATCAATGCATCAGTCGGACAATTTTTAACACAAATTCCACAGCTTTGACATTTCTCACTGGCCAATGAAAAGTCAGCTTCCCTTTGGCCTTTCAGATCAGACCTGCTGAAGAACAAATCACATCCTTTACTATGGAAATAATCATCATAAGCTCGGATTGCTCCAAACTGACAGTCTCCAACACATCTTCCACAGTAAACACATTTATTTTCATCTATGACAATTGGTTTTGGAGCATCAAGTGATATTGCACCAGTCGGACAACTGTTTAAACATTCACCACATGCAATACATTTTTTGTCAAATACTTCAATGCCTCGGTTTATCAAATAAGATTCAAACAGCTTGCCAAATTTTTTAATTTCAATATTTTCCCTAAACTTAAATTCAACTCTCTGCTCATCATGTCATTGACATTATATTGAATATATCCCTCATAATCAACATCATCAAATTCCAAAGATAATGTTTTTGATATTTTCTTAAGAGAACCGTTTAATCCAATTAAATCAATAGATAATCTTTTCATATCCTTATCTACAATTTCAGAAACCATGTCATAAGACTTAATCTCACTATATAATTTAAATGCTTTTTTACGTGAAGAATATTTAATAGCTGTTGACGGACAGGAATGCATACACTCCTCACATCTTGCACAGTATCCCGGATTAATATAAGGCAATTTATTAGTTTTGGAAACATTGATTGCACCTGCTGCCGGACAAACTCTGGTACAAGTCATACAACCGATACAAACATCCTTGGTTAACAATAATAACTTTTCCGCCTTTAACTGTTTTTGGAAGAAGCTGACCATATTTAATTGCATCAGTCGGACAGACTCTAAAACAATATCCGCATCTGACACAGGTATCAGGATTTATTACACTGTAAGCTTCTCCAGTGTCAACTGCATGAATTTTAATTGAACCTGTTTTACATGCCTGAACACATGCCCCTGCAGGATTTACATAATTTTGTGTTGATATTTGGAACGTTTTCCTTAATTGGTTCTGCAATATCCACATCCATATGTATTGCATCATAAGGACAAGCATTACGACATAATACACAACCAAAACAGGTACTTTTTATTTTAGTAAAACCGTCATTAGGATCAACATATATTGCTTCAATCGGACAGGACTCAAGACATGGCTTGTCTGTACAATTTGCACATTTGCTCTGATTAATTGAAGATTCAACATCTACATCCCTTAAAGGTCTTGGAGTTTTAGTATAACTATCAATCATAACACTCAACCCATAACTACCTCTTCATTTAAATTTGAAGCTTTGACTGTAACATTTACTATCTTTTCACCATTTTCATCCTCTTCTAAAGAGAATTTGGAAATGAAATATTTAATTGTTGAAAACGGACAGGACTGATAACAAATACTGCAGCGTAAACATTTATTTTCATTTCTCACAATAGTGTCATTCTTTTCATCAAAGGAAATTGCTTTAGTAGGGCAATCCGGAATACACATTTGACATTTCTTGCAGGTTTCACTATCCCAGTCAATAATTCTAATTTTAAGTCTGTTAATAGCATTAGTTAATATTTCTAAAGCTATCTCTTCATCAGATATTATTTCCAATGCTTTATCAAAAATATCGGAAAGCGGGAAATTATACTGTAAAAAGCCTGTCTTTTTCAGGGACCTTAAATCCTCTTCCTTATTGTTAATGTATTTTTCAAGAAAAGTTACAACCTGAGCTATCAGCTCTTTTTTGATCTTGGATATTGTCAACGAAAACTCCTTTCATAGCACCATTTACCGGACAAACATCAAGACATTCTCCACATGAAATACATTTAAATGGATTTACAACAACCTTGCCGTCATCTTCAACATGGATTGCTCCGACAGGACATTGTTTCATACATTTTTTACATCGGATACAAAGATAATCGTCAATGATAAATTGTCTTTTAGAAGGAATAATATTAAATTCAGGCTTCAATAAATGATTTTCCCCACATTCTAAAGTTTTAGGTTCAGTCGGACAGACTTCTGCACAAAAACCGCATCTGATACAGGCAGATTTATTTATTATCGGATAAGTAACGCCTTCCTTTGTTTCATCATCCTCATCACGAACTAATTTAATTGCATTTGGAGACGGACATGAAGAAATGCAAGCACCACAACCAATACAATATTCTTTAATTACATTTGGAAAGTTTCTAAATCTGGATGGTTTTTCTACAATTTCCGGACTGGTTTTGGCATTAGTAAATCCCTGTGCCCATGCTTTTCTGGCAAAATCATAAATATACCACATCAAAGAAGACATTTTACCTTACCTCAAAAATATTTTTAGTAGTTGTATTGCCTTTTTTATCAGTAATAGCAACTCTTTCTGCACATGCAACACAAGGATCACTTGATGCATAAGTGGATACTGCATCTGCAACAGTAGCAACATCCTTAATCATATATTTTGCACAGGAATCCATATTTGAAATACTTGGAGTCCTGATGGAAATATGTTTAATTAAATTACCGTTGGTTTCAATCATATAACTTACTTCACCACGGGGAGCTTCATTTCTCCATTCAGCATATCCTGATTTAATATCAACAGGAACACGAATATCTCCTTTAGGCATGTTTTCAATAGCCTGCCTGATTAAGCTGATACACTCGGGTATTTCATCAATCCTGTTTAAGGTTCTTGCATAATTGTCCCCTTCTTTTCTCCAGATGGTTTTAAAATCAAAGTGGTCGTTGTAAGTATAATGGTCTTCCCTTAAATCATGCTTTAATCCGGATCCTCTTCCAATAGGACCTACAGCTTTTCCTTTAATAGCTTCTTTTTTTAGTCATTACTCCAACATTACGGGAACGCATTCCAATAGCAGGACCTTCTGCATAAATCTCTCTTAATCTTGGAATTCTCTCTTCAATAATTTTCAGATTATCAAGAATCGGTTTGAAATGACGTTCATCAGCATCCATTTTAACTCCACCTACTACATTCCAACCCATATTAACTCTATTTCCAGTTAACAGTTCAATAGAATCCATTGCATATTCCCTTATATCCAAAGATTGCATATATAATGTTTCATGATCAATAGATTTGAAAAATGTAGAATTACCAAGCAAATGACTTTGAATCCTGTCTAATTCATTTGTAATAACCCTTAAAAACTGAGCTCTTAAAGGTGCATAAACTCCGGAGATTCTCTCAATAGTTTCTGCAAATGATTGAGTATGTTCATAAGAACATATTCCGCAAACTCTTTCAGCCAAATAAATACCTTTTTTTGCCAAGTTTTACCTTCAATTATCTTTTCAATCCCTCTGTGAACATAACCATATTCAATTTCGGCTTTAACAACTCTTTCTCCTTCGGTCTGAAGTTTTAGCCTTATCGGTTCTTTTAAATATGGGTGAATCGGACCAATAGGTAATATCATTTCTTTTCCCTCCCACGATTAGCAATAGCCTGTGGACCCACAGCTAAAATTGCCTCTAAAATTTCACTAGGTCTAGGTGGGCAATAAGGTATCTCTGCATCAACAGGTATAAAATCAGAAGCAGGAGCATAAACTTTTCCACCTTCCTGATTAAATACATCTCCTGATTGAGGACAATTTCCAACAGCCACTACAATTTTTGGTTCAGGAGCTTTATCGTAAACTCTCTTTAAATTATCAACCCACTGCTCGGTAACAGCACCAGTCAATAATAAAACATCAGCTTCACGAGGATTGTTATGAACATAAATACCATACTGCTCTAAATCATATCTTGGAGAAGTTAATGCAACCAGTTCAACATCACACCCATTACATCCTCCGCAATTCACAATACAAACATGAATTGAGCTTTTCCTCACAACATCCTTAATAGCATTTAACATCTATAAGCCTCTCAAAATTATTAATTATTATATTTATACTATTCATTATTTATATTCTTTAATAAATTAAATAAATCCTTTCTACCCTCATCTAAAGCAATATCATAAGATTTCCCATCAATAATCTCATTAGCCACTTTATTTTTAAGTTTATCACCCTGTTCTACAGACAATAACTCCAATACATCCACATACTATAGGGCAACCTTAAATCAGCATCCAATCTTTCAAGTAAACATTTGTGATTGGCAATTTCCAATGTTCCATGTAATGCTTCTAAAGAAGACATATCCAATAAATCCATAAACAAATCTTCCAAATCTTCAGTTGTGCATCCAAATTCTTTTGAAAAAGGAATTATTATATCTTCCTGCCATTTAAAACTTCCAATCACTCTTTTTTTTCATTAAATTAAGTTTAGCTTCATTATCCATACAATCACAACTAGATTAAATGCATTATCAAATAAACAATAACAGCAGCAATTATTCCTATTAAAGTCTCTATCCTACCATATCCAAGGTCTTTCACCAATTACAAAACCAGCCAAAAAGAAGACCGACAGCTATCAAACCTTGAGAAAATTGACAATTAACTGCCAGCATCCAACCAATAACTGAAACCACACACATTACAACATTTAAACCTTTAACAATGAAAGGTTCTCCATGCTGCTTATAACTGTATAATAATCCAATTATTGACCCTATAATAAATGCAAGTAAATAAATTAAAAATTCCAACATAATATCATCTCTAAACTGGTCTAAATCTTATTATAAATAAACATATAATCACTATAAAAGTTATGACAAAAAATAACTTTTCCAAATTCTCAATATGGTGAGAAAAATGCCCTTTAAGAGTTAAAATAATTAATGCAGTACAAAATAACATTAAAATAACCATATATCCAATTAAAGTTGTATGAAGGAAAGTAGTTATTAAAGTAAGAACCACTGCACCAAATCCAACTAAAGAAGTTAAATATATTGTAGCTTTATCATTCATCATCTCAACCTCATACAAATATCATTAAAAGTGTTCCAACAAAACAAACCGCACCAATTGTTATCTGAGTCATAACAGAATGGTTCGGATTTAACATTGGAGTTACAGCATTAATAAATCCAGTAATAAATGTTATAATTATCATTCCCAAAGCATAATAAACCGGAGATAAAGGTCCAAAGAATATTGTTAAAAATACCCAAAGCATCACATACCATGAAACAGACTCTGAAAACATTATAAATCCTCTTAAGAATCCAAAGTGTTCTGTTTCAAATCCGGAAATTAAATCTTTACCTTTTGTAATTCCAAATGGAGAATACGGAGACTTGGATATAATCAGCATAAAGAACATCAGAGCAGCTAAAGGAATGGAAAATGCCAAAGGACCATGAACTCCCTGATATGCTATAATTTTTCCAATATTCATGGAATCTGTTTTTAAATAAACAAGAACAATAGCTGCAAATAATGGAAGTTCAGTAGCTGCAGATAAAACTGCCCTTACACAGCTCAGTTTACCATAAGGAGAACCAGAACTTGATCCGGAATTATGTTCCACAATTTTGTAAACTGCATAAACACCAAACAGGATAAGTAATGAATCATGAGCTACAGGACCTACAATAACACCAACAACCCAAATTATAGCCAAAATAACAACAATACCAACATAAAATGGCATTGAAGCAGTTTTTGGAAATGAAGATTCTTTAAAAAAGAACTTTAAAGAATGTAATAAATGCTGAATAATTGGAGGCCCGGTCTAAGCTGAACACGAGCAATGACTTTTCTGTGCAAACCTAAAAGCAAACTGCCTGCAAGGAATGCGATTATTACATTAATTAAAATATCTGCCATCAAATTCATAATACCACTAATATCCTGTAAATGGTTTTTTTATCCTTTCTTCCTTATCATCTTTTCTCGGTTTGGCCATTGTCAACAAACCTAAACCTAAAACCCAAAACGGAATTCCGAAAATAGCTATTACATACACAGCCCAGCTGGCCATATCAAATATTAAAGCAGCCAATATAGCCAATGTAGAGATTGCCAATAATATAATACTTATAATTTTTTGAATATCCATACTCTCACTACCATAAAACTAATAATAATATCTCCACTGCTCTAATAATAACAAATAATGAACTTAAATGAATAATAACCAAAAATGGAGAACCTGGAGTTCTAAACATTTCTGCCTTACTTGCAAAGAATGGTGCAACACCACACTCTCCCAAAATTCCAAGCAGCATCAGTAAAGCACCAAAAATCATCATCGGAGTTGCATGCATTTGATTTAGCACCAGCAAACTCAATGTTCCAGAAGAAGCAAGGACAATAGCTGCTCCACCAAATAACGGCAAACTACACATCATAGCTATTAAACCATAATTAAAAGCAGAGTTTAAAACACTAACCTGCCTTACAGCTGAAACAATACCAATATTCACAATACCAATTAATGCCATGAACAAAGTAAAGTTAAACAAATCTCCAGTAATCATTGCCCCTGCAGAAGCTATACCGCAGATTACAGATAAAAATCTTCTTTGCTTAAACTCTTTTGGACCTACTTTCACATCTGTATTTCCAAGTTTCATGAAAGTAGCTTCAACTTGTGTTTCTGGTTTACTTACAGCTATCAATAAGGTAAACCCCAACATTACAGCAAATAAAAACAAATTAAGAGGTGTGAAGTACAATACAATATCTCCAAAAGGAACTGTACCCAATAAATTTCCACCAAGTGTACTAAAATCCATATTTACTTACTCCTTATTCATATCTTCTCTCATAAGCACTCCAATTAAACCAACTTTTGAAGCTACTTTTAATAACAATCCACAAGCCGCTAAGAATAAACTTAATAACCATAACTTAGGCATTATAAAGAATAATGCAAATCCAATAATCCATAAACACCAAGCAATACCTGAAACTCCACCAAGTCCTTCTAAAGTGAAAACAGGCAAACCTCTTGCTTTTTTTAGAAATCGCATATAATAAAATTCCCCCACCAGCTACTGCACCACCAGTAAATCCGGTTAAAAAGATACCATAAGCTATTAAAGCCAAAGCAATGAAATTAGGTGCTGTAGTCATAATTTCCAAATCCAAATTAAACGGAATCGGGAATAATGAAGTGCCTTCAGGCAGACTTCTTTTTAGGATTCTGTTCAATAATATGCATTTCCCTTGAAAGTAAAATCTCTGAAATAGCCAATGTTTCAGCCAGTTCAACTACCAAAACCAGGTAAAATCAGAGATTCAGCCAAATCAGTTCCTACAGCAGAAACAACAAAAATCATTGCAAGACCAATTAAATCTGTAAGAATAAGTATATGAATTTCTTCTTTTTTCATAGCAATAGCTATTGATCCTATAAATCCGATAATCAAACCTGCATAAATTGCCGGCAAATACATTGATATAAATGCTTGAGGAACAAACTCAGGAACCAATACCATTAATTATCCCTCCTTAATTGCCTTGGCTCTGGATTTAGCATCATTTATTTTAACTTCATTAGCTACTTTTACTGAATCCCCTATAGCCTTCTTAACATTATCTCTTATTTCGTTTTCATCATTTTTTCTATTCATTGTATAATTCATAGACAGCCATGAAGCTATAATAAAGGACATCATCAATATGGAAGATTCCAATATTGTATCAAAACCACGAGTATAATACAATATTTCGTCAATTAATCCCATAAGGAGAAGAATAAATAGATGTACCGAAATATGGTGAAATCTGAGAAACCCATAAAGCTACTGGTGACATATATGATGTAATCATACCAATTTCTTCAGCATTTTGAGGAAACTGAGCCATAACTATACCTGGAGTTTTTAAAATTTCTCCTCCCCTATCATAAGGTGCTACAGCTAATCCAGCATCTATCTGTTCTTGAGGTTCAGGTCTGGGATAAATTTGATCAGGATTTAAACTCATCGGAACAATAAAACCTATTAAAAGGATTATTCCCAATGAAAAAGCAAAAATCCTCGGAACATTTTTTGGATTAGCCAATTTATTCCATAAAGCTCCTATCCTCATACGTCTGCCCCCATTTCTTCTAAACGAATAATTGCTCTAAACAAAACAAAAGTAATAACAACAGTTGTTGCAAGTAATGTTAATAAAGCTAAAACATGATTATAAGTTAACAGCACCAAACAAACTCCAATAGAAGCCACTTCTGTATTGAATGTTCTTATAATAGGGTCTTTTACACCTGGACCCCATGCAGTAGCTAAACTACCTACAATAGCTAGAAAAATACCAACATAAAAGAACAGATTAACATCAATCATGTAACTCACCACTTCTAACTTTTCTTTGTCTAATTTCTTTAATTTTAACAATAGCCATAATAAAAATTAAAGTACATAAAGGATCAGACAATGCAACAAACATTGCAACATCCAAATATCTAAATAGCACCACAACAAGTAAAAAACCTGCATCCATTATGGAAAACATAATTACTTTGTCTAATGGTTTTTTCAATAATATTACTCCAAATGCTCCGATTAACATTAAAGCTATTGCAATAATTGATACAACAAATTCCATTTCAACGCCTCAATCAAGAATTATTTCATCATCAAGCTTATCCAAACTTGTTGCAATAGCATTAGCACTAATTGTAGAACATATGAAAAATGCAGCAGCAACTACAAATGCAAATGGTGTTTTAATTACCAAAGCTATTAATGCAGGAACTCCAAAGCCAATGACATTTAAATAAAGCAATTTTGAAACTCTATTTTCAGTTATTAAAGCCCTTAATGCCACATATATTAATATTATCCCAATTATTATTTCAACATACATATAATCACTCTTTAGCATACCTATTGAACTTTTTAGCTATTTTACCCAAGATAATAGATGCTCTGACTTGATCAATTCCTTGAATTGTTAAAATAGCTATACATATCCCTGCTATAAACATTTCAGGAGTCAAACCTACAAATGAACATACAAACAACATAACAGTTATAGTTAAAGAACCAGTAGTTCCGGCATAACCTGGATCTGCACACAATCTATTTCCCATAAATACAAAGAAAGCGGCCAGTATACCTCCATAATTCCTAAAATCATATATCCAATAGACGCTATTAATGTACCGGCAGAAGCATCAGGAGAACATAAAATATTTCCTTGGAAAAATCCACCAGCAATATCTCCATTTCGTTTTTCAATTGAATCTCCAACAGTCTGAACCCCTTTAACTCCAGGCTGTTGTGGAAGTCCAAAATAAGTATCAATAATAACGAAGTTTAACCAACAGATAACAGATGCTACTATAATACCAATTATCTCATTCATTAGCCGGCCTCCTCTTCATTATCTTGTAAAGGTTTTGGAAATACTTCATAAAACAAATATTTCACAAATAATGCAGTTAATACACCAATAACTACAGACAACACTAATCCATTGTAGATAAATGTATAACCTAAAACAAAGAAAAGTGAAAGAATACCTATAGCTATTACTGGAGTAGGATATAACGCACTTACATCAAAAGAATACATATATGGTTTACTTGGTAATAATGGAACTCGTAAAATTAAAGCAACTACAATTGATACTGCAATTGCTACAATATAACATAATGCAGCATCAAAACTAGAAATATTAATATTTGCAAGGCCATAAGCACCACTATAAACACATGAATGCACCATACTAAGATTAAACATATAATATTCCTCTCTATAATTATTAATTATTACAAATGAAAATATATAAATGTTGTTACTTAAAAATAGCTTATACAGCAATAATAGAATGTTAAGTGGTCTAAATGAAAAAAAAAAAATATAATAATAACCGGAGGACTTGGTTTTATAGGTTCACACATTGCAGATGAACTAATCGAAGACAATAATGTCACTATAATAGATAATCTTTCTTCAGGAAAAGTAGAAAACTTGAAAAACCCCGCTCATGAAAATTTGACCATTATAAAAAATAACTTAAATGATATGAATTTAGATGAAACATTTACAGATACAGATTACATATTCCATCTTGCAGCTATGGCCAGTGTTCCATTAAGTGTAAATGACCCCATCAAATGCAATGACAATAATGTAAACTCAACTATCAAATTACTGACAGCTGCAAAAAACCAGAACGTGAAAAAAGTAATATTTTCATCATCTTCAGCAGTTTACGGAAACAATGCAAACATGCCTTTAAAAGAAAGTGAATTGATGATGCCTACTTCACCTTATGCGGCATCCAAAGCAAATTGTGAGTTATATCTGCAGGCATTTGAAGAAAGTTACGGTTTGAAATCAATAGCTTTAAGATATTTTAATGTATTCGGCCCCAAACAAGATAAAAACTCTCAGTATGCTGCAGTAATTCCAAATTTTATTGATGCAATACTCAATAATGAACATCCTATAATCTACGGAGACGGTCAGCAAACAAGAGATTTCATATTTGTAAAAGATGTTGCAAAAGCAAATATAGCTGCAGCAGAATCAAATTATACCGGGCCTGTAAATATAGCTACAGGTGAAAAATTAACAGTAAACAGATTATATGAAATAATTGCAGATTCTATGGAAAGCAATTTGGAACCTGTATATGTTGATAAGAGAAAAGGAGATATTGAACATTCAATAGCTGACATTGACAAAATGAGTGAAATTAATTTCAAAGCTGATTCATCCAACTTTGAAAAACAGATTAATGAAACCATACAATGGTTTAAAGAAAATTAAAAAATAGAAATTTAGTGGAATCCGCAATGAGAGCAGGTTTCACATAATTCTTCTTCTGAAGGAACGGTTTTTCCAGTTTCCTGCAATAACACAGACAATGCATAATAATCTTTGGATGCATTTTCTTCTCTTAAAACCGGAGAGATACCTTTAAAAAAATACATTTAATATCACCAGTTCCACCAATATCTACAGCAGTTGGTTCACCCATCTGAAATCTGTTGAAATATTCAAGAACTTCATCTCTTAAAGCTGAAGGTACTCTGAAATTAAATGAAAGTATATTATTTTCTTTCATTTTAAGTCCAACATATTTTTGTTTTATTTCATAATTTAATCCTAATTTCTTTTTAAAAATTACAATATCAGATATGTCTGAAGATGCCATTTGAATTCCCCGAAATATTTTTTTTTAACTAAAAATTACTTATAACTTTTTTTAGTATATAAACTATTCTTTCATAAAAATTAATTTTTCAAAATTCATAACGAATTATCACGATTTTTAATAAGGTTTATATAAATTAAAAATCATACTTACATCATTATAATAATTATTGTTATATTATAATAATACACTAATAATTTTAATAAAATTAACATATAACTGAGGTGTTTACTTTGAACGAATATAATAAAAATATTGGTAATAGAGTAAAAGAATTAAGAGAACTCTCTGATATTACCATTCAAGACTTTGCAGAGGAATTAGATATTGATGAAACAATGTATAAACAATATGAAAATGGTGAAGTAGACATACCAGCAAGTTTCTTATGCGAAATTGCAAATAAATTTCAAGTTGATTTAGGTTTACTTTTAACTGGTGAAGAAACCAGAATGAATATTTTCGATGTTACCCGTGCAGATAAAGGTATTTCAGTAGAAAGAAGAAAAGAGTACAAATACGAAAATTTATGTACCAAATTCATTGACAAAAAAGCTGAAATTTTTATTGTAACTGTGGATCCTAAAGAAGACGCAGTTCCTTCATTAAACAGTCACCTGGACAGGAATTTAACTATGTTCTTGAAGGCTCTTTAAAATTTTATATCCACAATAATGAAATTACATTAAACGAAGGAGATTCAATCTTCTTTGATTCCAGCCATAGACATGCTATGGTTGCACTTAACGATGAAAAAGCTAAATTTTTAGCTATAATAATGTAAAACCACAGAGGTTAATAATATGACATCATTAATTGAAGATTATGTAAATAGAGTTGATTTTGACTCATATGAAGATTTTCACAAAAATTTTAAAATAACATATCCTGACAATTTTAATTTCGGGTTTGATGTAATCGACAAATATGCTGAAATAGACCCTGAAAAAATCGCTTTAATCTGGACAAACGATGAAGATGAAAAACACACTTTCACCTTTTCAGATGTTAAAAAGTATAGTAATAAAATTGCAAACTTTTTTACTAAAAAAGGCATTAAAAAGGCGATAAAGTAATGCTTACCTTAAAAAACAGATACGAATTCTGGTTTACCATGGTTGCATTGCATAAAATCGGAGCAGTAGCTATTCCTGCAACCCACATGTTAAAACTTCATGATATTGATTTCAGGATAAAAATGCCAATGTCAAACTTATCGTAACTGTTGAAGAAGACAGATTAATTCCAGATTATGAAGAAACTCAAAAGGAACTTGGCACTGATTTGGTAAAATGTGTAATTGAAAGGGATCTTGACGGCTGGATTAATTTTAATAAAGCTATCGAAGAGGAAAGCGATGAATTTGAAAGACCGACCGGAGACGATGAAGTGCTTGCAGATGACATTTCATTAATTTATTTCACATCAGGTACAAGCGGACTTCCTAAAATGGTAGCTCACAAACAAACTTACGGATTAGGACACATTCCAACAGCTAAATATTGGCATAAAGTAGAAGAAGACGGTATACACCACACAGCAGCAGATACTGGATGGGGAAAAGCAGTCTGGGGAAACTTCTACGGACAATGGATTGCAGGATCTGCAGTTTTCATATATGATTACGACAGATTCAACGGTATTAAATTACTTGAAAAAGTTATTGAAAATAAAGTAAACACTTTCTGTGCTCCTCCAACAATATACAGATTCTTAATTAAAGAAAACATCAAAGGATATGACTTTTCAAACATACATCATGTAACAACAGCTGGAGAACCATTACCTCCTGAAGTATCAAAAAGGTTTAAAGAAATATCCGGACTGAGAATTAAGGAAGGATTCGGTCAAACCGAAACAGTATTGACTATTGCAACTTTTGACTGGATAGATGCAAAATTAGGTTCTATCGGAAAACCAAGCCCGTTATTTGATGTTAAATTATTAAATGAAAATGATGAAGAAGTTGACATAGGTCAGGAAGGTGAAATCTGTATTGATGTATCTCATGGCATAAGTCCGGGTTTATTTAAAGAATATTACAAAAATCCTGAAAAACAGGCTGCACAATGGCATGACGGATACTACCATTGCGGAGATACCGCATGGAAGGACGAAGACGGATATATCCATTTCATAGGAAGAAATGATGATATTATTAAAAGTTCAGGATACCGTATTGGACCTTATGAAGTAGAAAGTGCAGTATTATCCCATGAATCAGTAAGTAACTGTGCAATTACTGCATATCCTGATGAAATAAGAGGACAAATCGTAAAAGCTACAATCATATTGCAACCTAAGGATACGAAGGTTCCGAAGAACTTAAAAAAGAAATTCAAAATCATGTAAAAAGAGTTACAGCTCCTTATAAATATCCAAGATTAATTGAATTTGTGGATGAAATTCCAGAAACAATAAGTGGAAAAATAAGAAGAGTAGAAATCAGAAATAACGATAACAAAAAGGAATAGATGGTAAAATGGCTGATGTATCATATCCAATAATACACAAAGAAGAATGTAAAGGCTGGGAGATGTGTTTTAGGATGCTCCCAAAATGTTATTAAAATAGGTAGTGAGCTTAATAAAGCAGGATATCGCTATGCATATTACAGCGGAGAAGGTTGCAGCGGATGCAGGGATTGTTTCCTTACATGCCCAGAACCCTTAGCTCTCGAAGTTTATGTATATACTAAAAAGGAGGAAGACAATGACTAATCAAATGGTAAAAGGAAATACTGCAGTTATCATTGGAGCAATGTATGCTGGATGCGACTGTTTCTTTGGATATCCAATTACACCTGCAAGTGAAATTCTTCACGAAGCATCCAAATACTTCCCAATGGTTAACAGAAACTTCGTTCAAGCAGAAAGTGAGGAAGCTTCAATCAACATGATATATGGAGGAGCTTCAACAGGACACAGAGTTATGACTGCATCTTCCGGATATGGAATAAGTTTAATGCAGGAAGGCTTTACTTATCTGGCTGGTGCAGAATTGCCTGCAGTAATTGTTGACATTATGAGGGCAGGACCAGGATTAGGTAATATTGGACCTGAACAGGGAGATTATAATCAGGTAGTTAAAGGTGGAGGTCACGGTAATTATAAAAATATAGTTTTAGCTCCAAACAGTGTACAGGAAATGTGCGATTTAACTATGAAAGCATTTGAATTAGCTCATAAATACAGAAATCCTGTTGTTGTGCTTGCTGATGGTACTCTTGGACAAATGGCTGAACCTTTAGAATTCCCAAAAAGAAGCTGTTGACCCTACAATAGATGAATCCTAGCAGTACGTGGAAACAAAGACACAATGGAAAATTTAGTCACTTCCATTTTCCTTGATTTTTGACCAGTTAGAAGACTTCAACTTTGAAATTCAGGAAAAATATGCTAAAATAGCTGAAAATGAAGTTGAATACGAAGATTACAAACTTGACGATGCTGAAATTGTTTTAGTATCTTATGGAATTAGTAGTAGAGTAGCCAGAAGTGCAGTTGATGTTTCCCGTGAAAAAGGATTAAAAGTAGGACTTTTAAGACCTATTACATTATCACCATTCCCAGAAGAAAAAATTAAAGAGCTTGGTGATAAGGGAGTAAGTTTCGTTTCTGTAGAAATGAGTAACGGTCAGTTATTGGAAGATATACAGTTAGCTGCTTTAAGAAAAGAAAATACTTACCTTGTCAACAGGATGGGTGGAAACTTAATTGAACTTAAACAGATTCTTAAAAAGATTTACGAAATAGCTGAAATTGATGAAGAATTACCAAAAGGTACTTCCGAAAAAGGAAAAACAGGAAAATATATTATTGATTAGGGATGTGAAAAATGGATGAAAAAAGTTTAGCACCAAAAAACCTAGAAGATTATGAATTATCAATACGTAAACGTCCTGAGTCAATTTATCCATCTTTTCCAAGAAAAGGTGAAACTAACCAAACCACTACACATTACTGTGCAGGATGTGGACACGGAATTATCCATAAATTAATTGCAGAATGTATGGATGAACTTGGAATACAAGAAAGATGTGTCATGATTTCTCCTGTAGGATGTTCAGTATTTGCTTATTACTACTTCAACTGCGGAAATGTACAAACAGCTCATGGAAGAGCACCTGCAGTAGCTACAGGTATTTCCAGAGCAGAAGATAATGCAATTGTAATGAGTTACCATGGGGAGACGGAGATTTAGCATCCATTGGTTTAAATGAAACATTACAAGCAGCAAACAGAGGAGAAAAAATAGCAGTATTCTTTGTAAACAATACAGTTTATGGAATGACTGGTGGACAAATGGCACCAACAACTTTAGTTGGAGAAAAACTGTTACCTGTCAAACAGGAAGAGATCCTGATTATGCAGGATATCCAACCCATATGTGTGAATTAATTGACAGCTTAAAGGCACCAGTATTTATTGAAAGAGTTTCACTAGCTACTCCTTTAAAAATCAGACTTGCAAAATATGCCATCAAACAGGCATTAACCATTCAAAAAGAAGGGAAAGGATATTCATTTGTAGAAATCTTATCCCCATGTCCTACCAACTTAAAACAAGATGCAAAAGGTGTTCAAGACTTCCTTGAAAATCAGATGGAAAAAGAGTTTCCAGTCAAAAAACTTCAGAAATGAATTGAAAGACAGAAAACCAATTATAAGACCTGAAAATGATTACACCATCGATTCCCTAGATAAAATATTCAATGTAGACAGAAGCGGAGACTCTGCTTACTGTGAAAGTACTGGTATGGAACCTGTAACCATAAAAGTAACCGGATTTGGAGGACAAGGTGTTTTAAGTGCAGGTCTTACAATAGCTCAGGCTGCCTGCAGTGAAGGCAAACATGTTTCATGGTATCCAAGTTACGGACCAGAACAAAGGGGAGGAAGCTCAAACTGTTCCATTGTAATTTCTGATGAAACCATAGGAACTCCAGTTGTAGAAGATATTGACATTCTCATTGCTCTAAACAAACCGTCTTTAGAGAAATTTGCCAAAGATGTTAAAGAAAACGGAACTATTATCTATGATTCCCGTATAGGTGATGTTGAAGTTGATAAAAACGTCAATATAATCAAAGTTCCTTCAATTGAAATAGCTGAAAAATTTGGAAACACAAGAACTGCAAATACTGCTTTAATTGGTGTTTTAATGGAATTGAAGAAAACTTTAGCACCAGAATCCTATGAAAATGCTATTAAACATATGTTTGCATCCAAACCTAAAGTCATTGATATAAATATTGATGTTTTAAAAGCTGGAGCGCAATGGGTAAAAGACAACTCTTAAATTAAATGTGGTTTCATGACATATAAAGAAATAGCTAAAAAATACTTGGAAAATAATGGAATTACCATAGGAGATACCATTAAAATCAATAAAGAGGATATCTCCTATGAAGGTATCTTATTAGATAGATCTGAAGATAGTGAAGACGGATATTTAGTTTTAAAACTAGACAGTGGATACAATGTCGGTGTAGCTATTGAAAATACACAAGCTGAACTGATTCAAAAAGGTGACAAACCGAAAATTGGTTATGGGGCTGAAGATATAGCTCACGACCCTTCAAAACAAAATATTTCAATAATATCTACAGGAGGAACTGTTTCTTCAATTATTGATTATAGAACTGGAGCAGTTCATCCTAAATTTACAGCAGCTGATTTAATTAAAGCAAACCCTGAATTATTAGATTATGCCAATTATAATGTTAAAGCGCTGTACAATATTTTAAGTGAAAATATGCAACCTAAATATTGGGTTGAAGCTGCCGAATCAATAGCTAATGACATATCTGATGGTTCTGACGGTATTGTAATAGCTCACGGTACTGACACATTACACTACACTGCTGCTGCATTAAGTTTCATGTTAAAAACACCGGTTCCAATTGTAATAACAGGAGCTCAGAGAAGTTCAGACAGGCCATCCAGTGATGCTAATATGAACCTCATTGATTCTGTAGTAGCTGCAAAATCAGATATTGCTGAAGTCAGCGTCTGTATGCATGGAAGTTTAAATGATTCCTACACTTATCTTCATAAAGGTACTAAAGTCCGTAAAATGCACACCAGCCGCAGAGATACATTTAGAAGCATTAACTATGAACCAATAGCTAAAATTGAAAATCATTCTGTTGACATTAACCCTAATTACAGATACACTAAAAAGAAATGAAAATGAATTGGAAGTCAACAGTGCTGTTGAAGAAAAAATAGGACTTATCAAAAGTTTTTTATGGAATCTGTGAAGAGCTTATTGAATATCATATTGATAAAGGATATAAAGGTCTTGTTATTGAAGGAACCGGTCTTGGACATGTCCCAGACAAATTAATAACTCCTTTAGCTAGAGCACATGATGAAAATATTCCTGTTGTCATGACTTCCCAGTGTTTATACGGTAGAGTAAATATGAATGTTTATTCCACCGGAAGAGAAATATTAAATGCAGGAGTTATATCTGGAAGAGACATGACTCCTGAAACCGCTTATGTTAAATTAAGCTGGGTTTTAGGTCAAACTAATGATATTGAAGAAGTTGCAAAACTAATGAATAAAAATATAGCTGGAGAATTTAATGAAAAGTCTTCAATTAAATATTTCTTAAATTAAGGTCGTGTGAAAATGGATTGGGAAAAATTAGGACTTAAAATGGGACTTGAAATTCATCAGCAATTAAATACTAAACATAAACTCTTTTGTCCTTGTAAAACCGAGTTAGTTGATGAAGATTACAATGAAATTGTTGAGAGAAACTTAAGGCCAACACAAAGTGAACTTGGTGAAATTGACAGAGCTGCTCTTCAGGAGTCTTTACGTGGTTTAAACTTCAAATATGAATCTTATGACCACCACACCTGTCTTGTTGAAAGTGATGATGAACCGCCTCACAGCTTAAATAAAGAAGCTCTTGAAATCTGTATTACAATAGCTGCATTGATGAATATGCATATTGTAGATGAATTCCATACAATGAGAAAACAGGTTATTGATGGAAGTAACACCGGAGGATTCCAAAGAACAGGACTTGCTGCAACTGACGGTTATCTTGACACTCCTTACGGCAGGGTAGCTATTGAAAGTTTAGGTCTTGAAGAAGATGCAGCCAGAAGAATTGAAACTACTGAAGATTACACTGAATTTAGATTAGACAGGTTAGGTATTCCTCTTGCAGAAATTACAACAGATCCGTCTATGCACCATCCTGATCAAGTCCGTGAAGTTGCATATATGATCGGTCAGGTTTTAAGAAGTACTAATGTAAAAAGAGGTCTCGGAACCATCAGACAGGATTTAAATATTTCAATTGAAAAAGGAGCCCGTGTTGAAATTAAAGGTGTTCAAAACCTTGATTTAATGAGCGAAATTGTAGAAAATGAAGTTCAAAGACAGCTTGCATTAATTGAAATAAAAGAAGAATTGAACAAAAGAAATGCTGAAGTGCTTGAAGAAATTCATGATTTAGATAGCTTATTTGAAAATACCAAGTCCAAAATATTATCTTCAGCAGAATCCATAAAAGCAGTTGTATTAAAAGGTTTCAACGGACTTATCGGAAAAGAAGTTCAGCCTATGGAAGAAGATTTGGTACTGAAATAGCAAGTTATGCTAAAAAACGTGGAGTTTCAGGAATATTCCACAGTGACGAACTACCTGCATACGGTATTACACAGGACGAAGTAAATTCAGTGAAAGACTATTTGAATGTTGGTTCTCAGGATGCATTCATCATTGTTGCACATGATGAAAATGTAGCTATTTCAGCACTGGAAGAAGTTAAAAGAAGAGCTAATCTCGGATTTGAAGGAGTTGTTGAAGAAACACGTAAATCATTAGACGATGGAAATACTGAATATATGAGACCTCTTCCTACAGCTAACAGGATGTATCTGGAAACAGATATTCCATTATTTAAAATAACTGATGAACTGGTCGAACCAATTAAAAACAACTTACCAGAACTTCCTGATGTTAAAAAAAAGAAAGAATTATTAAAGAATACAATTTAAGTGAAGATTTAGCCAGCCAGCTAGTTAAAAGATTAGAAGCTGATGTCTTTGAAGAGATATTAACTGATGTTGAAGTAGACCCAACACCAGTAGCTTCCCTTCTTGCTTATGATTTAAGAGAAATTAAAAGGGAAGGTCTTGACATTGATATTTTAACTACTCGACACTTAAAAGATATTTTCCAACTTTTAGCAGATTCCAAAATAGCTAAAGATAGTGTTACCAAATTAACAACCTGCGTAATACAATCACCTGATGAGGAAATCGAAATAACAGCTAAAAAACAATAATCTGACTTTGCTTAGCCATGAAGAAGTTACTCAAATCATAGAAGACATTGTCAATAAAAATGAAGCTATGGTTAAAGAACGCCAGATGGGAGCTATGGGTCCTTTAATGGGAATGAGTATGAAAGAACTTAAAGGCAAAGCTGACGGAAGTATTGTTAACAGAATAGTTAAAGAGTCCATTCAAAAAATGTTATAAAAAGAGTTAATAACTCTTTTACTTATTTTTATTTAAAATTCAATAATACTATTGATTAACATCCATAAAATAAAAATTATAATTATCTATTTAAATAGCTAATTTAGCTGTTTAACGATGTTTTTACGATATTACTTATTTTCAAAACAGGAAAAAACTTTATATTTAAACCCATTTAAATATTATAAATGGAGGTGAAAATATAAGGAAACTATCAATTCTTCTTATATTCTTACTTTTAGTAATCGTTATTCCTGCAGTTTCTGCTGAATAAAATGCTACATCCGATAATATTGATAACTCGATAACTATTGGTCCCGAAGATTCAATACAAACAGCAGTAAATGATGCAAATAGCTCAGCCACCATTTATCTAACACCCAGAACTTATTACCAAAACGGAATAAAAGTTGATAAAAACTTAACATTTCAAGGAAAGGGAAATGCTGAAGACATCATAATAGATGGGCAGCATAAAGACAGCATTATATTAATCAATTCTGTTTCAACAGTAAAATTTATTAATATAACCTTTATAAACGGTGATGGTCATGATTACGGTGGCACAATCCACAGTGAACACGGTGGTAAGGTATATGCAGATACATGTATCTTTAAAGACAATAAAGCAAATGAAAATGGCGGAGCTATTTCAGTAGCAGGAGAACAATTTTACAAACTTGGAAAAAAATTACTAACAAAGGATGATTACATCCGGACCTCTTGAAGTAACCAATTCAATTATTACTAACAATTACGGTGAAAGTGGAGTCATATATGTTGATGAAGAAACACCAAATATACCTTCCAAGGTAATATTCCACAATAATCTTATAATGGACAATTATGCGAAGAACAATAAAATCTTTGTAATTGAACAGTCAACAGCAAAAGATTCCAATATTGATGGAAATGATTTTGGAACTACCAATACAACTATAATAGTTGATGACAAAACAGGCACCTTCCAAATACCAACTAAATTCATCAGTATAAATCCAATAACTCCTAATCCAAAACCAACTAATCCAGTAACTCCAAACACTCCTGCAAATCCTGAAACTAATACAACAAAACCTGCTACAAATAGCAGCAACAATCATACAGACAACATTATTAACAATATAGTTTCAGCCATAAGCAATGAAGTTAATAAAATTGTTTCCAATGAAAATAAAATTGTCAGCAACTCTACTGAAAGTAATGTGAACGTAGCAACAGACTCTTCACAGGAAGCAAAAACCGGTGACTCTGAAAAAAGTGTTCATGAACTTCTTGACAAAGATGTTTCAAAACAAACACAAATTAATCCACTACCTTTTATAATCGTGTTAATTATTGTTTTTGCTGTTTTAATCTTTGGTTATTACAGATATAAGAAAAACGAATAATTAATCTCTTTTTTTCTTTTTTTTAAACTTATCAAAATAAAATAATACTTTCATTAATTTTAAATAATCCCAAACAATATAATTAAATTAACTAAATATTGAGGTTATTAACATGAAAACTTATGATATAATCATAGTTGGAGCAGGTCCTGGAGGATTAACTGCTGGAATCTATGCAGGAAGACAAGGAACAAAAACATTAATTTTGGATAAAGGACTGGCTGGTGGAATTGGTCGTGAAGTTCCACTAATGGAAAATTATCCTGGATTTGACACAATTTCAGGTTTTGAATTAGTTGAAAAAATGAAATTGCAGTGTATGAAATATATTGAATTGCATGAAAATGAAATTGTAAAAAACATAGAAAAAAACAATGATAACTTCCTTGTTACAACACATAAAGATGAATACTGCGGAAAAACAATAATTTTAGCTACTGGAAGTTCACATAAGCATCTGGAAATTCCCGGAGAAGAAGAATATTTAGGCAAGGGAGTTAGCTATTGCGCTACCTGTGACGGATTATTCTTTAAGGACAAAGATGCCATAATGATTGGTGGTGGAAATAGTGCACTGCAAGAAGCTATTTTCCTGGACAATGTCGGCTGTAATGTTACCATTATCCATAGAAGAGATGAACTAAGAGCTCAGCAATATCTGCAAAAGGAAATTAAGGAAAGAAATATTGATGTTATTTACGATACAACAGTTGAAGAAATAAAAGGAAATGCTCTTGTAAATTCTGTAATTCTAAAAAATGTTAAAACTAATGAATACAGTGAATTTAAAACACAGGGAGTTTTTGTTGGCATAGGATATAAACCACATAATGAATTAGCCAAAAAATTAAATGTTGAATTAAGTGAATCCGGAGAAATAATTACAGATAAACATCAAAGAACAAATATTGAAAATGTTTATTCTGCAGGAGATATATGTGGCGGGTTAAGGCAATGGATTGTAGCATGTGGAGAAGGTGCAATAGCTGCAACTTCCGCATATGAAGATATACACAATCACAAATAAATTAAAAACGCTCAGATAAATACACATATATGAAAAATGCTATAACCAATACTATAAACAATGGCAATAACCACATGAATATTTTTAATAGCACTACTGCAATTAAAATTGCAATAATAATATAAATTAAATCTCTAAGTTCCATGACAATGTGATTTATTTAATATTATATATAAAGTTTAAGCAAATGGTGGAAAAATGGAAAGAAAATGGCAATTAATCATATTCTTCATAGCAATGATCATATTATCTGCAGGGGGATATGGATATATCATTAGTGAATCTACAGCACCTCCAGAAATGGAAACCTATGACTTTGGAGAGTTTACCATGGAAATACCTGAAGACAGCAATGTTAAATTATCAGGTTCTGATTTATCATTAAGTGTATATGTTGGAGACAATTTTCAAGTTATAAAAATTAACAAAACATTTTATGAAAATCAGAATGAATTAAATCATATATTGGAACAGACAAGCATTGAAAATTTAACCAACTCTTCAAGAATTGTGGAAACTTCCAACAACATCACATACTACCAAATAACAGATGAAAATAATATCATAGGATTTGAAAATGAAACATACATTGCAATAAATAATAATAACCCAAGCAACATCATTATAATCGGCAGCTATGATTTGGATTTGCTAAAACAGATAACACCTACAATAAAAAAACAAATAATAGGGCAAAAATGCCCTTATCTTTTTTTACATTATTAAATTAAAATACTTTTATGTAGCGTTATTTTTGTAATTAACACAGATTTACTTGTGGCTACATCAATAATTTTTTCAAATAAAATAAAGACCATGTGCTGATTTTAGAGCATTTACAATGACTGTTTCGTCAGATACAAAATTTGAACAACAAAATTCAAATTCAAAATTTTCAAAAACATTGAAATTAATTTATGAAAACCTATTTTTCTTTTTTTTTAAAAAATTATTCCTAAAATTTAGTACAAACATATAATAAATAAAAAAAACTAAAATAATAACATTAGATTAGGGAGTAAAAAATGACAATATTAGTTATTAATAATAAAGGCCAATATAATCATAGAATTCAACGTAGCTTACAATATCTTAAAATTCCAACCGAATTAGTTCCAAATACATTAAGTATCGAAGAAATTGAAGCTAAAAATCCAATTGGATTGATTTTAGGTGGCGGACCTTCAATTGAAGGTGCTGGAAATAGTGAAGAATATATTAAACATTTTGATATACCTATTTTAGGAATCTGTTTAGGACACCAGCTAATAGCCAAGGCTTACGGTGGACAAATAGACACATCCAATACTGAAAGCTATGCTAAAGTTGAAATCAATATTGTTAATGATGAAAACTTATTTTCAGGATTAGCTCTAAAATGGAAGTCTGGTCTTCCCACAAAGATGAAGTGAAAAGTATCCCTGATGATTTTGAAATTTTGGCTAATTCAAACTTATGCGATGTTGAATCCTTTAAACATACCGAAAAAGATGTTTATGGAATACAATTCCACCCTGAAGTACATCATACTCCTAAAGGATCAACTATATTCGAAAATTTCTATGAAATTTGTAAAAAAAGGTGTAATAATGATTGATAATCCAGAAGACTTAAAAAAAAAAAGCACTTGCAAATAAAACCAGGTTTAAGAAGACAGTATGTCAATATTCCTGTAGGAGATGAAGAATACGGGTTCAGAATCTCCGGAATTGGTGCTAAAGCTATAAAATTAGAAAAATATGTCAAATATGATGAAATATTTGAAGCACTTGAAGCTGGAAATGAAAACGGTTTGGAAGCAATGGTTAAACAAATCATTGAAGATTATGAAGAAGAAAACGAAGAAGAAGCAGAATAATCATTTGTGGTTGAGACAATGTTAGGTCCAGAAGAATTTATTAAAGATGCTATCCAAAAGATAAAAGAGCAAATAGGTGATGAAAAGGCTATTATTGCTTTATCCGGAGGAGTCGACAGTTCAGTATGTTCTGTTCTTGTCCAAGAAGCTATTGGAGATAATTTAATAGCAATATTTGTAGATCATGGTCTTTTAAGAGAAGGGAAGTGGAAGAAGTAACTAATACTTTTAAAGATAGATTAAACTTTAATTATGTTGATGCTTCTGAAGAATTCTTAAACGCTCTTGAAGGAGTAGAAGATCCTGAAGAAAAAAAAGAAAAATCATCGGAAAAGTATTTATTGATGTTTTTGAAAGAGAAGCTGAAAAAACAGATGCAAAATACTTAGTACAAGGTACCATAGCTCCTGATTGGATTGAAAGTAAAGGTAAAATCAAATCCCACCACAATTTAGCACTCCCTAGCGGTATGGTTCTTGAGTTAGTTGAACCAATCCGTGATTTGTACAAAGATGAAGTAAGGGAAATTGGTTTATTATTAGACTTACCTGAAAAAGTAGTTCACAGACAACCGTTCCCAGGCTAAGGTCTTGCTGTTAGAGTTATTGGCTCACTTACACCAGAAAAACTTGATATTTGCAGAAAAGCAAATAAAATAGTAACTGACGAAATAGAAAAAGCAGGTATTGACAAAGATGTATGGCAATATTTCGCAGTATTAACTGACAGTAAAGTTACCGGAGTTAAAGGAGACCAAAGAGACTTCGGTTATTTGGTTGTTTTAAGAATCGTTGATTCCGTTGATGCTATGACTGCATATGTTCCTGAATTACCATGGAAGGTTATTCAAACAATGTCACAAAGAATAACTTCTGAAATTTCTGAAGTAACACATGTTGCATTATCCATAAGTGACAAACCACCTAGCACAATCGAATTCGCTTAAAAACAAATAATCAGTACTTAAATAAAAAAAATTTAGGTACTTTCAAATCTTTTTTTTAATTAAATACTTATTTTCACTAGATTTAAAATGGCAAATATGAAAACAACCAAAAATGCATACCTTGAAAAATTAACCAAACAAATACAGATGAAATCTGTTAAAATTGGAAAAAATTTAGAGGGAAGCACACCACCGTCTGTTTTTATTGGAAGATGGTCATATCCCAAAGTCTATGCAGGGCCTATGATGGCAAATCAATTAGGAGATACTGCAATTATGGATTCTCCGGAATCCTGGATTGGAGAGCATAAAAATCAGGAAGATATAATTAAATACAGAATGAGTCTCGTAAGAGGAAAACAACTAATTAAAATTGATGATTTAGATAATCCTTTTGTTGAAAAACTACAGGACATCTCCCTGGCTTCCAAAGCAATTGACAGTGAAGCCACTTTTTGGCAAACGTCCCACAGGAGCACTGCTGACTGAAGACAGCATGCCTCATGGTCCAAGTGCAGTTATTGAAAAATTTGATATAGATGCAGTCCGCTGGGACAAACAATTGGAAAAAACCTATTATGACACTGATTTGAAAGCCAGTGAAGCTGTTCTAAACTTGCACAATAAAGATGTTCCATTTACAGCTATGCAAAAAGCATTTTCAGTAGGTGCCTTTGGAACAAAAAAAACAAAAGAAAACTGGTTCCGACAAGATGGTCAATTACAGCATGTGATACCACATTGGCAGACCAATTCTTAAAAGAAGTCAGAAAATTTGAAAAGATTGATACATACAGGGTTTATGAATTCGGAAGCCTGAACAATTATTATGTAATCATATTGACTCCGACAGAATGGCAGTATGAATGGTATGAAGCATTTATTAAAATAATAGGTAAAGAAGAAATTATTTTCTCAGACTATGAAACAAATGGCGGAAAAAAGGAATACTCAAGAGTTGGCGGATGTTATTACACAGCTAAAATGGCAGTTCTTGACAGTTTATTTAAAGAGAAAAAACAGGCAGGATTACTTGTTTTAAGAGAAGCTTACGAAGGTTATGTGCCATTAGGAGTATTTAATGTTAGAGAAAATATGAAAGAAGCTATGAAAAAATCATATAAAGAATTTGAAACCTTAAAAGATGCTATGTTATACTGCGGAAGCAAACTAAAAATACCGGTTAAAAAATATGTAAAGCAGGGAACCCTGTTAAATGAAATGCTTCACACAAAACAGACTACACTGGATCAATACTTCAAATAGTGATAATATGGAATTTAAATTTAAAGAACCTCATAAAGAAACTAGGGAATCTATGGCTAAAGTAGCCAGTGGCGAAAATCCTTATTTAAATGACCGGAACAACAGTTTTGAAAAAAACTGCCAAAAAAAAAGTAAAAGAAATTACAGGACATGAATACTGCGAAATAACCAGCAGCGGAAACAACAGTATTTTTTATAGCACTGTCAGCTATTGAAGGTTCAGTCATTATACCAGACCAAGGAGGATGGAATGGTTTTAAGCAAATTGCCAACTATTTAAATAAGGAAATAATAACCCTCAAAACAGATTTAGGACTGATAAACACTGATTATTTAAATGAAATGGATATTCCTAAAAACTCCGCCCTAATATTTACAAGTTTTGCAGGATATAGTGCAAAACCAGGATACAAAAAGCATTTCAAAATACTGTAAAAACAATGGAATCACAACAATTGAAGATGCTTCTGCAGGAATTGGAGATGAAAAACAGGAGTTGGGAAATGGAAATTTATCAGACATCATAATTGCTTCAACAGGATCTCCAAAATCATAAATGTTGGAAGCGGCGGCTTTATCAGCTCAAATAAACCTGAAATTTTTGAAAATACCAAACTGCCTCAAAAATTAAGTAAAACTAATGAAATAATATGCAGCGGTATAGATAAAGAACTTGATTTTGTAAAAAGTAATTTGGAACAAACAATAAATGCAACAAACATATTAAAAAAACATATAAATAATACATTTCATGCAAGTAAAAAGAGGCGTTAATGTAATTATCCAACATGACAAACCGAAGGATATAATCTGGAAAGTGAAAAAGGAATTGCCGATAAATCATCATGCTTTCATTACAAAATGTCCGAACTATAATCGTCTGAAAGAAAAAGGACTTGTAATTGAAGTTAAAAATTTGGATTACAGCAGTTTAAAAAAAGAAAATCTTGATAAAATAATTGAAGTTGTTAATAATCAACTATGAGTTTGGTTATCTTATCAATTATTATATCATCAATATGCATGTTTGCCAGCTCATTTTTATCAATATCATAAATCTTCATTAATTTTAATTCATCAGCTATTAAAACATTATTATCTCTATCAAACATTAAAGATAATTCATCAACACTTTCATCAGAACAGTTTATTAAGATAGCGCACAAATTCATTTTTCCTTCTTTAAGGCCAAGAATTTCAAAAGCTTTGGAAATCTGTCTTTGAGCGGAACATCTTAAACAAATCTCAACACTTAAATCATTGGCAAGGTTTTCATGTCTTCTGAAAGCTAAAAAAGCCTGATTAACACCATGTTCCACATGCCTTAAACCTGCTATTGCATCAGCATTCAAAAGCTGGATAATTTCATTATCACTATTTTTAAGACTGTTAATTTTATCCAGTGTTTTGCTGACAGAATCAATATTTCCTTTAAATCCTAAAACTTTAATTTCCATAAAAACACCCTAATTAGAAAGTAAGCGGTTAACACCAGAAATATATGCCTTTACACTGGCATTAATAATATCCGGCTCAGTTCCTCTTGCAGATATGATTTTATCCTCTTTCTGAAGTTTAATAATTACATCAATAAGTGCATCAGTACCTCCGGTAATTGCATCTACATGGTATTCAATAAAATCAATATCATCAAAGATATCCAAAGAGTTAACAGCATTGATTGCAGCATCCACAGGACCAATACCTACACCAGCATTTAAAACTTCCTCACCGTCAACTGTCAGTTTTACAGATGCAGTAGGCATAACCTTATTACCTGATACAATAGTAACCTCATTTAACTTAATCCTGTCTTTATGATTAATTTCTAAAACATTATCAGCTATTGCCTGCAAATCAACATCAGTAACTGTTTTACCTTTATCAGCAAGAACTTTAATATTGTCGCAAATCTTTTTTAAGCTGATTTTTACTGACATTAACTCCCAGCTCTTTTAGTCTAACATCCAAACCATGAGTACCCATATGCTTACCAATGACGAACCTGCGTTTACGGCCAACAAGTTCAGGAGTTATAGATTCATAAGTAGCGGCATTTTTAATAATTCCATCAGAATGAATTCCTGATTCATGAGCAAAAGCATTCTCACCTACAATTGCTTTGTTAGGCTGAATATAAACACCAGTCAATCTTGCCACTAATTGTGAAATGGTGTAAATCTCATGAATTTTAATATCTGTTGAAAACTGAGGGAATAATTTGTATATGCCAACAACACATTCTTCAAAAGAAGTATTGCCTGCTCTCTCACCGATACCATTTATGGTAGAATGGAATTCAGATGCTCCCCCTTTCAAAGCGGCAAATGTATTGGCAACAGCCAAACCAAAATCATTATGACAATGACAGCTAATTGGAACATCAATATCTTCTTTTAATTGCTTAAACATTTCAAAAGAAGATTCAGGTGTTAAAATACCAACAGTATCACATAAGCAAACCCTATCAGCACCATGTTCAATAGCATTAACATAAACTGTCTTTAAAAAATCAATGCTTGTTCGGGATGCATCTTCAGCAGACAGCTCAACAGTTAACCCATGATCCTTACAATAATCAACTGCAGAGTTGGACATTGCCAGTAACTCCTCTTTAGTAATTTTTAATTTATCAAAAATATGCAAATCAGAAGTAGGAACAACTAAATTAACTGCATCAACATCACATTCTAAACAATAATCAATATCCATTTCAAGAGGTCTGGAAAAACTAAGAATCTCTGCATTAAAATTCTGTTGAGTTATATCTTTAATAGACTGTCTTTCCCCTTCTGAAGTA